>Ga0316228_1000002_pt1 | contig 931274 bp, 890 predicted proteins | sample TBH18021metaG_FD_206005 | JGI IMG/M metagenome (GOLD analysis project Ga0316228, IMG submission 206005) | Freshwater microbial communities from Trout Bog Lake, Wisconsin, USA - TBH18021 | ecosystem: Environmental > Aquatic > Freshwater > Lake > Hypolimnion/Profundal zone | place: USA... | reverse complement strand
ATTTCACTTCTAGTGAGCACTTGATTTCGTTTGCAACATCATGACCTGTTACAGCCACAATGCCTGCGCACTCATTCCAAGCGCCCACACTTATCGGTTGTCAAATTTTTAAAGAGCGTGGTACTCGGCACTGCAAATCCCGTACTTCTGAACACTTAATTCGTATTCGTTCCTGCTTTACTGAGTCTGCTATTCTAGCATCCTTTTCAGTTATCTGCTTGCCCTAACTTACTCACTGAATCCGTAGATTTAGTTTTCTGTAGTTTGTTCAGAAACCTATCTGCTTTTGGACATTTTGCTTTCGCGTCTTGTTTCAGAAGCACAGCAAAAGATTATGACGGATTTTTTCGTCCATGTCAAACCAATTGACGCGAAGAAGTTAATAAATAGCAAAATTGTCGTCGCAATAGAAGTTTGGTTGCACTGTTTAACTACCTCGAGGCCGGTATGTACGAGGTAGTTATATCGTAGTGTCTATATATATGAGTACTTATTTGCTTAGATATAGTCACGTGTCACCTATATCTAGGCACATATTTCCTAAATTTTAGATTTTGTTATGGAGCTGTAACTTTCATCGGGCATGATCGACCCAGATTTAGTCCGATGTTTTATCCGTTATCACTTTTAATGAGTCCCCACATGATTGCTCAGAGATTTAGTTTACGCACCACGGCGCTCTGCCTCCCACTACTCCTGGCAGGCCTGATTCCAACTCTATCGCTGGGCGCGCCTTCAGTCTCCCGCCTGACACCTCCGAGTGAATTATTCTCAAGCAATCAACCCGCACCTGTAATTGCTCGCTTTATGGCCGGGCAGCGTTTTGACCTGCAGGCGACTATTCGGCCTGACCAAGCAGACAAAACGATCAAAAGCGCAAAGTTCATGATTGACGGGGTCGAGGTCCCAGGTACGGTCTCCCTCTTTAACTGCGAAACACACTGCAGACCCACCGTTCCACAAAACGCAGGTATCGCAACCATACGGGCAGTCGAAGTGACCCAGCCTGGGCTGCATACGTTTAGCGTCACCGCCTTGCAAAACGATGGTCAGTCCGTGAAGGCGACGGGTAATTTTGAAATTATTGCCCCGGTCGCAGGTGGGCAGAAGATTCGTAATATTATTTTGATGGTTGGAGACGGGATGGGAGCTGCCCACCGGACGGCCGGACGCATTGTTGCGGGTCGCTACGCGCAGGGCAAAGCAACTCAGGGGCTGGCGATGGATAGCTTCCCAGTCACGGGCATGATCAAAACTGCATCTCTGAATTCAATTGTCACAGATTCTTCACCTGGTATGACCGCCTATGTGCTGGGAAACAAAAACAACAATAACGAAGAAGGCGTATTCCCTGACGACACACTCGACTTCTTTGACAACCCACGGATTGAATATCTGAGTGAATACTTGCATCGTTCGCAAGGCAAAGCACTTGGCATCGTCACAACAGCTGATGTTTATGACGCGACACCAGCTGGCAACGCCATCCACACAAGTAACCGGCGCGCTGGAACAGGCATTGCAGATCAGTTTCTCGATGATCGCAACCTGACAGGCTTAACCGTACTCATGGGCGGTGGGCGCAAATGGTTCTTGCCCAAAGGGGCCGAGGGATCAGCTCGAAATGAGAAAAATGACTACGTCCTTGCTGGTACGGACCCACACACAGCTGAAATCGTCAGTAAATGGGGCGCGTCAGCAGGCAAAATTGACGAGTCGCGTAATTTGATTGCTGACTTCCAATCCGCAGGTTTCCAATATGCGACGGACAAGACAAGTATGGACGCAATCAACCCAGCACAAACCGAACGCTTACTCGGTCTATTTGCCTATACCGACATGAACGTGGCGCTCGACAAGATCAACGGGCGACGCGGGGTGAAGTCAGGCATAAATGGTTCAGTAGTTGCGAACTTCGGTTTTCCGGATCAGCCTATGCTCGATGAAATGGCTGCAAAGGCAATCGCGGTACTGGATAAGCAGAAAGAGGGCTTTGTCCTGATGGTAGAAGGAGCCTCGATTGATAAGCAATCACATGAAATGGACACCGATCGCTGGGTACTAGATTTGCTTGAATTCGACCGAGCCGTCAAAGTCGCGCAAGACTATGCAAAAACACGTACAGATACACTTGTGATTGTTACAGCAGATCACGAGTGCTCCGGCGCTGCAGTAGTCGGTGCATCCATGGTCAGCCATGACCATCTCGATGAGCTGATTGCTGAGGGTGGAGTGACAAACGTCAGGGACAAAGTTGTTGGCGTTTATGAAAAAGCCGACTTCCCGCACTACCAGCTCGCGCAAGACGGCTACCCTGAGGCAACCAATGTTGATAAGCGGTTGCTCATCAGCTACGGGGCGAATGCGGATCGTTTTGAGGATTGGCGTACAAATCCACTGCCCATTATCGACACTGAACAACAACCGATGGCAAAAAACGAACCTTTGCGTGACTATCCGAAAGACGCCGCTCACCGTGCACAAGAAGGGAAGTTCTTTGTGACAGGCCAAGTACCTGGAGCCAAGGCGGTCCATACCGGCACAGACATTCCCTTGTCAGCCTACGGTCCTGGAGCGTGGTCGTTTACTGGCGTACTGGATAATACCGACGTTTTCTTTACGCTGATGCAATCAGCGGTTGGTGGGGTGGTCACACCAGCATGGATTGCCCAGGCGCTCAAGCCCTGAGCAAAACTGTTTACCCGTGCCACTGATCAGGCACATGGACTATTGAACCTTGAGTGTGGAACCTTGAAGATTCTAAATCCCAGCTCCTAGATCCCTATGTTCAGGGCCCAAGGTCAAGGTTCTAGGTCCTAAGTTCAAAGTTCAAAGTTCAAAGTTCAAAGTTCAAAGTTCAAAGTTCGGCAAGATATCTTTTCATGGTCTCTTGTTCGGACTCAGAGTTGATGCCGGTCTGGGCGCCGACCATCTCATTCATGGTCGGCATTTGCTGACGATCAATGTGGCTTTGTTGACTCCAGAGTTTAGAGCGCATAAAGGCCTTGGCACAGTGCAGGTAGGCTTCGCGCACAGAAACCCTAATCACGAGTTTGGGTGCTCTGAGTTCAGAGGTGCAAAGATCCAGATATTGCCGATCCGTATGTAAGCTTGCCTGGCCATTCACGCGCAATGTTTCATCCATGCCTGGAATAAAAAACAAGAGTCCCACCTCGCCGGTACGGATAACATTCTCGAGCGTGTCGAGCCTGTTGTTACCAGGCGAGTCCGGGATCAGGAGAGTGTGCGCATCCAGCAGTTTCACAAACCCCGGCATGCCGCCCCTTGGTGAGGCGTCAAGATAGTGCGCCACGCCAAGGTCCAGGTTTTGCTCGACAGAACCACTGGCCACCACGACAAAAGGTGAAAGCGCCAGATATTGCTGGCAATAAGCATCCAGCGCACTTAACTGTTTTTTTACTGCTCTTTCTTTGGGGGCTCCATAGATTGATCTGAGCTTTTCGATAGAATCGATTTGCATCGCATTCAATCCAGAGTCACGACAATCTTGCCAAAATGCTGATTGGCACGCATCCGCACAAACGCATCTGCAATCTTTTCAAACCTAAAAGAGCTGTCAATTGGCAAAGCAAGTTTGCCTGATTTTAAGTGCGCCCCCAAATCAGCCATGGCGCGCGAAGTAATATCGCGCACTTCTTCTATTGTTCGTGTACGAAAGGTGACACCGGTGTATTTGATGCGTTTGAGCGCATGCAAATCAAAATCAAACTCTGCAAACCGCCCGGCAAGACGTCCTACGTTGACGATACGGCCAAGAACTTTGCTCGCTTCCATATTGGGCGTGCCAAAAGGACCAGACAACTGATCGATGATCAGATCGACGCCCTGGCCACTAGTCGCCTCCAGGACCTGCTTCGGCCAGGCCGGATCACTATTGTCGATGGCAATATCGGCACCAAAGTTTTTCAACTGTGCGCGGCGCGCTGGGTTTGATGAGGTACCAATGACGGTCTTTGCACCCATTGCTTTCGCAATCTGCATCGCCATCAGCCCCACACCTGAGGAGGCACCCTGGATCAAGACCGTTTCACCTGCGCGCAGCTCTCCAACCGTCACCAACGCATTGTGCATCGTGAGTACAGCGATCGGCAATGTCACGGCTTGCTCAAAGGACATTGCATCGGAGGGTAATTCCATCGTACGGCCCCAGTCTGACACCGCGTACTCAGCGTAGCCTGCGGAACCGGAACACATGACACGGTCACCAACCTTAATGCCGCGCACTTTTACTCCGACCTCAACCACATCGCCTGCCCATTCCAAACCAGGGATAGTTCCAGCACCACCCTGGGCACCGTGCATACCACCAGCAATCACACCCAGATCTGCGCGATTCATGCCACAAGCTCTGACGCGAACCAGCACCTGTTCATCTGTGGGCACGGGACGTGCTGCCTCAGCCAGACTAAATCCTTCCGTATTCAGCACAACTGCTTTCATGATTTGCTCTTCCTGTATTCGATTTGTTATTGAATGACTAACGTGTAGCAGAAATCAAACCACCATCAACCACGATGGTCTGGCCCGTGATGTAACGACTTTCGTCACTGGCCAAAAATACAACTGTATTCGCGACATCCCAGGCGTCACCCATATAGCCAGCGGGGACTTGTTTGTGGCGGTGCGCAACAAATCCGTCGAAATCACCTTTCGCATATTTATCAGCCAGCCGTTTAACCAGGGGTGTAAACACAAGACCTGGTGCAACGCAATTGAGCCTGACGCCGCGATCTGCATAAATAACGGCTGTCGTCTGAGTCAGCTGCATCAGAGCCGCCTTACCCGCTGCGTATGCGACTTGTGGTTTGCCCACATAACGCAATCCCGCGACAGAAGAAATGCTGATCACAGCACCAACACCCTGCTTTTCCATAATCGGTAATACAGACTTGCAGCAGAGAAATGCGCTCTTGACATTGACATCCATCTGTTCGTCCCATGTCTCTTCCGACATCTCGACGGGACCACCAGGCTCTGATCGACCCACATTATTAATCAGGATATCAATCCGGCCATATTCGGCCATGCAGGCCTCGACCATTTCCTTTACACCCGCGGCGTGCGTCACGTTGGCGGCCATCACCGTTGCTTGTCCGCCCTCCTCCAGAATGATGCGCTGGGTTTCTTTCGCAGCATCCAGGCTCAAGTCTGCACCAAAAACCTTGGCACCCTGCCGAGCCAGCAATACCGAAATCGCTTTACCATTCCCCCAGCCTTCGCCATGCGTGCCACAGCCTGTAACCAATGCGACCTTACCATCCAGTCTTAACATGACGTCCTCTGTTCGTGATAATTGAATACGGAAAAATAAAAAAATCGTAAATACTACTGCTTCTCAAGTCCAGCATGCTGGATCAAATCACCCCAGGTTTTGTAGTTGCTGATGATCAGGTCTTCAAATGCGGCAGGAGACCGACTCATCACCACCTGTGCACCGAGCGACTCCAGGCGCTTAGCAACCTCCGGATCTTTCAACGCCAGGTTGACCTGATCGTGTAATAAATTAACGATCGCTGCAGGAGTCCCCTGAGGCGCGACAAAACCAAGCCATGCCCCCATGTTGTAGTCCGGAACCCCCTGTTCTTGCAAGGTCGGAATCGAAGGATCCAGATTTGCACGATCGCTTGTGCTCACGGCCAGGCCGTTCAGACGCCCGGACTTGACATGGGGCAAGGTGGTGACTAGCGTATCAATAGTCATATCGACATTGCCTCCGATCACATCTGCCTGAGACTGACTGCTGCCGGTATAAGGGATATGCACCATTTTCAGATTGGTCTTTTCAAGCAGCATTGCCATGAGCAGATGGCTAGTCGTTCCCAGGCCAATTGAGGCATACGTTAATTTGTCCGGATTAGCGCGCGCATATTCGACGAGTTTTGGAAAGGTGTCTAGACCTTTGGTTTTATTCGTGACAAGTAAAAACGGCAACCAGGTTGTCTGACCGATGGCCACGAAATCCTTTAGCGCGTCGTAATTAAGATTTTTGAGCAGATGAGGATTGATGCCCAGCGGACCGGACGCCGACAGGGCAATCGTATAACCATCCGCCCGGGTCTTGGCCAACTCACCTAGCGCCAGACTCCCCCCGACACCAGGGCGATTTTTGACAATCACTGGCTGCCCCAGTCCTTTGCTTAATTTTTCGCCCAGTATGCGTGCAACAGAGTCTGTTGAGGTGCCCGGCGGAAAGCCGATCAGAATAGATATGGGCTTATCCGGATAGTCGGCTGCCTGCGCGGTGCATCCCAGACACCAGAGCAATGCAATACCGATAGATTTGAGAATGACACAGGCCTTCATTGACGACTCCTCTTCGCACAGGTTAACAACTTGTCTCGCTCGCGTGGTCTATGCCCGCGATGCTCTTTTATTTTGCAGACATCAAGCAGGCAAACGCCCGCTGAACATCTGGACTAGCAGAATAAAACACATTAACGCCTGGTCCTGCACGCACGACAAGTCGTGGGGCAATCAGCCAGCTCAGGTAGGGAACATATATGAATTTTGCCTGACGAATATCCGCAATCCGTACACGCTTATGCCACAGCCAAGTCTGGTCGATTGTTTCCCTGCTGATAGATGTCCGGCTTTTCAGTATCCAAAAATAAACGACGACTGAAATCAGCGATGCGCCGCCATACAAAAGCGCCGCCCCCTGAGAGAAATCCTGCCACACGACCTCCCTGAGCGTACCAACACCCCAGTACAACATGGCCAACATCATCCCCGTCGACAACACCTTAATCAGCACAGGAAATGCCGGGCCTTCGGCCAGACATGGTGATGTCATGTCGGGATCATTGGCAGCCATCACTACTTGTTTTCTTTTGTCATGCTGCGCATCAGATCGCTGGTGGTCTGGTCTTCCTGGCTCTCGGTCTGATCCATGTCGCTTTCAGGCAGTTCGATCTTGATGGTGTTGACGTCCACGACAATCGGTTTATCTAAAAACACTGTGACGGTTTGCGGTATGAAGATCACAACCAGCACCAGCACCAATTGCAATAACACCCAGGGAATCGAACCTAAATATATATCGCGAGAAAACACTTTAGCGGGTAAGGATCCTGTCTTAAAGAGTGTATCGGCCGAGCTGCGCAAGTAGAACAAGGCAAAACCAAACGGCGGGTGCATAAAGCTTGTCTGCATATTGACGCACAGCAATACGCCAAACCAGATCATGTCGATGCCAAGTTTATTGGCGACCGGCGCAAGCATCGGCAAAATGATAAAGGCGATCTCGAAGAAGTCCAGAAAGAATGCCAGAAAGAATACGAAAATATTCACGACCAGCAGAAAACCAATCTGGCCACCTGGCAAGCTCGACAGCATGTGCTCAATCCAGAGCGCGCCATCAACACCCTGGAACACCAGCGAGAAGGTACGTGAGCCAATCAGGATAAAGACCACCATCGCGGTAATGCGCATGGTGTTCGTCATACCGTCACGCACAATCGCCCAGTTCAGCCTCCGATGAATCGCGGCCAGAATAATGGCACCCATGGCACCCATGGCACCCGCTTCGGTTGGCGTGGCAATCGCAGTCGTCATGCCTGGCAAGCCACCCATACTGCCTAGCACTGCAAAAATAAGAATGGCCGAAGGAATAATGCCGCGCAGGCATTTTTTCCAGAGCGCCCAGCCGTTGAGTGTCCGTGCTTCGATCGGCAATCCGGGCAAATGGGATGGACGAAAACGAGAAAGCGCAAAGGTATAGAGCAAGAAAATCAAGACCTGCAATATTGACGGTCCCCATGCGCCTTTGTACATATCCCCAACCGATCGCCCAAGCTGATCAGCCATCACCACAAGAACAAGCGAAGGTGGCACAAGTTGTGTAATGGTTCCAGACGCGGCAAGTACACCGGTCGCATAGCGCATGTTGTAGCCATACCGCATCATGACCGGCAAGGAGATCATCGACATGGCGATCACTTGGCCCGCGACGGTGCCAGTGATCGCGCCCAAAATGAAACCAACCAGGATCACCGAATAGCCCAGCCCTCCCCGGATCGGACCGAACAACTGTCCCATCGAGTCAAGCATATCCTCTGCCAGACCACACTTTTCGAGCACGGCTCCCATTAATGTAAAAAACGGAATGGCAAGCAACAAGTCGTTGGACAAGATACTGAAAATATTCAACGGCAGGTTGTACATGAAACTGATGGGGAACCAGTTCATCTGAATCGCAATAAAACCGGACAACAACCCCAACGCAGAGAGCGAAAAAGCGACAGGAAAACCGATCAGCATAATGATGATCAGCCCGACAAACATCAGGGGAGCAAAGGTTTGCATACTCATTGCAGTGGCCTCTCGTAGTGGAGGTCCATCTCATAGCGGTGCGTCAGCCACCCCACACGCTTGATAATTTCAGCAAGACCCTGGAGAACCATCAAACTAAACCCCAGGGGCAACAGCATCATGGCAGGCCAGCGGATCAAGCCACCAGAATTGCCCGACATTTCCTGTGAAACCAGCATGCTGACAAATAGCGGCCAGGAGAGATAGGTAAACAGCAGCATGGCAGGCATGAGGAAAAAAGTCAGACCAAATAGATCAATAAACACTCTGCTACGACTTTTCAATGTTCCATAAATCACATCGACACGCACATGCTCATTGACGCGCAGCACTTGTGCAGCCCCAAGCATGACACATGCGGCGAATAGGTACCATTGAATTTCAAGCCATGCATTGGAGCTATAACCGATGGTGTAACGAACGACGGCGTTCGCAGCACTGATAAAACTGCACATCAGCACAGACCATTTGGCAAACCCTGCAAAAAAATCAGTTAGCCGGTCAATTAACCGGGCTACTGTCAGTAACTGTTTCATTTCGTCTCCGCAGCAATTCCAGCCGCCCGCACTAAAAATTCATGGCTAGAATGCATTAACCCTAGATCATAACGAAATTAACAACAGGCACGCCCCTTTTGAGGGCATTTCCAGTGGGCGAATACCCTAAGTCAGGCCAACTTAGTGCAGATGACGATCCGTCTCTGAAATAGGTGCGCTCGCCATCCATGAACATACCGTCCCTCGATTAGGCGGCAACGGTTGCATGCTGAATGCTGCTATGGTCAAGGCCTTGTTCCGCATTGAGCCACTTCTCGCTTAGGCGAACAAAGTAACTGGCGCCAACAGGAATGATTGCATCATTAAAGTCATAGGAGGCGTTATGGAGGATACACGCGCCCTCCCCGTGGCCCTCGAGCCGATGCTTGCCCTCACCATTGCCAATAAAGGCATAGCAACCTGGGCGCGCAAGTAGCATGTGGGCAAAATCCTCTGCAGTCAGTACACCTGGAAACTGGTCATCCACCATGTCGTTGCCAACCACCTCTCGCATCACTGCGGCAGCGAAATGCGCCTCGTTGGCGTGATTGATGACCGGTGGGGACGCGCGCCTGAAGAAAATATCAGCCTCACATTCAAAGGACTGCGCAATATGTGTAGCCAGCGTGCGCAAGCGTTCTTCGATCCGATCGAGCGCTGTCAGCGAAAAAGTGCGCACCGTTCCGCCCAAAGAAGCCTCATCCGGAATAATGTTGGGTGCGACCGAACCATGCAACTGCGTCACAGCCAACAGAGCACGCTCAGTACTTGGGATGACCTTTGAAACCAAGCCCTGCAACGCGGTCGCCAGCGCAAGCACTGGGGCGACCGGATCAACTCCGGTATGTGGCATGGAAGCATGTGTGCCTCGGCCCTTCATTGTGACTTTGAACGTATTGCTTGAGGCCATAAAGGCACCATCATTGAGCGCAAAACCACCCACATTACCGATTGAAAAATTATGCAAGCCAAAAATGGCATCACATGGAAACCTGTCAAAAAGTCCCTCATCAATCATTTTTTTGGCTCCCGCCTTGCCCATTTCCTCGGCAGGCTGAAACACAAAATTAACGGTGCCATTGAAGTTACGCGTTTGAGAAAGATGCCAGGCTGCGGCGAGCAGCATCGTCGTATGGCCATCATGACCACAGGCATGCATCTGCCCTGCGTGCGTGGACTTATGCGCAAACTGATTCAGCTCATTGAGCGGCAAACAGTCCATATCAGCACGCAGACCAATCGAGCGTTCACTAGTGCCCACCTTAAGTACGCCTACGACGCCAGTGCCTGCCACGCCACGATGTACCTCGATGCCCCATTCCCGGAGCAACGTTGCAACAATTTCTGAGGTACGGTGCTCATCAAACCCTAATTCGGGATGCGCATGAATATCGCGCCTGATGTTAATGAAGCGAGTGTAATCGGCAAACGAATCGACAAGTTTCATTATTGGACCTTTGCACCGGATTTTTTAACCACATCAGCCATTTGCACGTCGGACTTTTTCAGGATGTCTGCAAACTGCGCATTCGTCAAAATCGCCGTCTCAATGCCCTGGCGCTCAAGACGCTCGAGCATAACTGGATCTTTGAGCAAGCCAGCCATTGCTTGCTGCGTTGCATCGAGAATCGGGGCAGGCGTCGCAGCTGGGGCGAGCAAACCAAACCAGGAAGTGAACTCATATCCCTTAAGTCCGGACTCAGCCACGGTCGGCAACTCAGGGATGAACTTGGAACGCTCGGCAGAGGTTACTGCGAGCAACTTGATACGTTTGTCTTCTTTATAGCCAAGTGCAGCGACGTTGGCTGCGATCACTGCCTGCGCACGGCCAGATAGCACTTCCATCACAGCTTCACCAGTGGATTTTGTAGGGATGTGCTCCATATCAAGCCCGGCCATTCCTGCAAAGTAGGCCATAGACAAGTGCGTCGCACTCCCGTTTCCTGCGGAGGCGTAGTTAAACTTTCCTGGAGAGACCTTTACCAGTTTGATAAAGTCCGCAACATTTGCGACGGGCAAATCACCCGGCACCATCAAGATATAACTAGCATTGCCAATATATGCAGCGGGTGCAAAACTCTTGATAGGGTCGTAGCTCAGGTTGTCATATAAATACTTGGCGATCAGGTGGCTGGCCGCTGCCAGATCCATCACCGAACCATCTGGTGCTGATTTTGCAACAAGTGAAGTGCCGATTGTCCCGCCAGCACCGGCCTTGTTTTCAACGATGACGGTTTGTTTGAGTGCGCCGCCAAGTTCTGCATTGAAACTACGCGCAAGTGAGTCCTGTACGGCTCCCGCTGCGAATGGGACCACAATGCGCATGGTTTTTTCTTGTGCGACCGCCACGCCCGTTGCCAAAATGAAAGCGAACGCCGCACAAAGGATTCGGGAAATCAAGCCGCCTGTAAACATTGAAAATCTCTTAAAAGTTGTTGAACGCGCAGGCATATTTTGCCTGCGGCTCAAACTATACATTTAAAAGTAGACGTCTGTGTCTCTTGAAAAGATGGCGCGCTGAATTGAAGTTTTCGCAATCTGATCGAAAAGTCGTCCAAAGCAAATGCTTACTTTGTGTTTTTTTCCGCGTCCCGCTTGTGTGCCGCTAATCCCATTAACCTGCGATCACGCCAGAGTCGACGCGCCAGCAATTGCTCTTTGGGCAAAAGCTTGCGGCGCGAGGCTTCTAGCTTTTGAATCAATTCCTCGGACCAGGGCTCAGTTGATGTTTGCTCCTCGGCAATTGATTGGTACATATCGCCAAAACGGTGCGCATAATCCGCAAGGCCATCAGGTGCATTCAAATCAATCGTTTCGAACGGGCCCATGAATGACCAGCGCAAACCAAGGCCTTCGCGCACCGTCACATCAAGACCCTCAGGATCAACATATCCTTGCTCGACCAGCTTAAACGCTTCGCGCAATAACGCGCCCTGAAGTCGGTTCAGAATAAACCCTTGAAGCTCACGGTAGATTTTGACAGGCTTTTGTCCGACGCTTTCCATGACGTCCCAAGCCTGCTGAACGATTTCAGGATCTGTCCACGGCGCCCCACAGATTTCGACAACCGGTACAAGGTAGGGCGGGTTGACTGGATGCGCGATCAGACAGCGTGCGCGACCAGGCAAGTCCTCTGTAAAAGCGGAAGCTGGGATACTGGACGTTGAGCTCGCGAGGACACATTTTGGAGCTGCGATCTTGTCCATTCGCGCAAAAATATCTTTTTTCATTTCGACGCGTTCAGGCAGGTTTTCCTGAACATACTGCACACCGTCGAGCACTTGTTCAAGTGTCGGGCTACCACTGATGCGCCCTAACAGACCCTCTGCGTCATCAATGAGTCCAGCTGCCTTTAAGTCAGCGACCTGACCAGCAATCAATTTGATCCCCGCCTCTACGGCTTTGGGATCACCGTCCCACAACTTGACATGGTGCCCTCCACGCGCAAAAACGATTGCCCATGCCTGACCGATCAACCCTGACCCAACGACTGCAATATTCATGTTGTCTCCATCTCTATCTTGTTTGGCAGGCTGTTGCCGCCTGTTTGAACATTTGTAAACGAATCAGCTTTTAGTATAGGGGATGTTACGTCTGAGGTAAGACCAGCAAACGCTCAGGGACGAGAGGATGAGGCAGGACAGCCATCTCCACATCGAACACGCGCTGTAAGTTACTTGAAGTTAAAACCTGGTCTGGGGTGCCCTGTGCAATGACCGTCAGATTAGCCATCAGTGCGATGCGATCACAGCGTGCGGCAAGATTGACATCATGCAAAACAAGTAACACGCCTACCTGCTTGGTGTGAGCAAGCCGCAGTAGTGTCTCGAGCAATCGTAATTGATGCCGGGGATCGAGACTGGCAAGCGGCTCATCGAGCAGCAGATACGCATGGCCCTTCGTTGCCCTGATCGCCAAGCATTGCACCAACACGCGCGCGAACTGGACGCGCTGTTGCTCTCCGCCGGACAGTTCGGTATAGCTGCGGGCTTTTAAATCAAGCGCGTCAGCACAAGTCAGCGCGTCTACAAGCCACGCTTGCACCTCGGCGGGGCTCGCCTGCTCAAAGGGGTAAGCGCCCATCGCAACGACCTCTGCGACGGTGAATGCAAAAGTCAGTCCTGGCTGCTGCGGGAGCACTGCCCGCATCTGTGCCTGCTGAGATGTACTGCTTTGCGACAGAGGATTACCGTCAAAATAGATTACCCCCTCGTCCAACTGGACTTCACCAGCAAGGGCTCTGAGCAGGGTTGACTTGCCTGCTCCGTTTGCACCAAGCACCGCGACAACCTCATCCGTCCCGATATCCAGTGTTGCATCAACGAGCACCTTTCTCGAGCCGTAGGATGTGTTTAATCGATCAGCAAGGATAGTCATATGCAAGCCGGCCTAATGACCGGAATGGCCAGAATGTCCGGAATGACTTGACTGTCTTGCGCCACTATTGCCGCCACCCGTACCGCCATAAGCTCTGGCTGCGCCAGCATTCCCACTCTGCGCCGCGTGCGCAGGGGCGTTTTGGTGCCAGTAATTTTGTGCGGACTGCCGAGCCTGCGTCACATTTTGAATCTGAGCGCCCGCGGATCCATAACGGCCCTGCAGCGCCGGCGAAGAGTATGGGACGTTATAGCGGTGAGCTGGGTTATATACCCAAGCACTATGTGCGCCAGCCATCGGAGGATAGCGGTAGGGGGCCGCGTTATAGCGATAGTTAAATCTGTTGTAGTAGGCGTTATTGATATAAAAACCACCGCGTCCCCAATAAGGCGTGGCCCATAAGGCATAGCCCACACCGAAACCCACGCCAAAAGCGACCGCGCCCCACGCGGGGTTATAGACCGCGTATGGGGGATAAGCCACATATGGCCAAGGGCCATACACCACCCAGGGGTTATAGGTCGGAACATAAATGATTTCAGGATTGGCAGGCGCGATAATGATGTGTGATTGCGGATCTGTAGAGACCACCATCTGATTGCCTGACTTTAAAAATCCGGCTTGCTGTGATTGCGCACGCAGTGATTGCACGGATTGCATCAAGGCGGCAGGGTCTGCAAGATACGCATCGCCTAGCTGATGCGTCCACTCAAGCTGATTGCCCATCAAATTGAGCGCATCCGGAAAATGCACCAGGGATTTAACACTGTTATCCCAGCGCTGCTCACCAAGCGCCGCATCAAATGCGTCACCGGTGAGCCGATTGTTTTTCAGCCAGATCGTCGCCGCGGCAACCTCGAGTGGATACGTTGAGGCCATCAGCATTTGTGCAAGCAAGGCGTCGGGGTACAAAGCAATGGGGGCGACCAGCGACTGCAATTCAGGCGCACTGATGGTTTTGCCCATTTGTGGACTCTGCTCAGGTGGCGTTTGTGCCATGGCACCCGCACTCAACCCGGGCGCCAGAGACGGTATGCCCAACGCAAAAACAATAGCTAAGGTACTGACGCGCAAACGAAACTTGCGGAAATGGCTCATCATGATGCTCGATTGATTTAAATCATAAACTCTGGCACTGGGTGCTAGCTCAGGGTCAAGTGTAGGCGGTGTTCGGTTCAGACGCGGCACTTTACGGTCCCTGCCGAGCCCAAACAGTCAAAATTTCGATGTCAAGTGGTTACAAAGTGATATCTGGCTGTCTGCAAACCCTTCAGGTATAAAGCAGTACAGGCTGGATGTTTATGCCGGCCAGACATCAGGAGCCATCGAATTGAACGTTTTCCCTGAACTTGAACTCAATACATTTTCGGTCGTGGCGCGTTGTAGTCGCACAGGCCAGCTTGGTGTCGCCGTCAGCACCGCGCTCCCGGCGGTGGGGAGTATGTGCCCCTATGTTAAGGCCGGCGTGGGTGCCATATCCACACAGTCGCGCGTCAACCCCTACCTTGCGATCGAAGCGCTTGCACTCCTCGAAACAGGACTCAATGCTCAGCAAGCACTTGATGCGGTGATCATCAAAGATGAAGTAAAAGAACTCCGCCAGGTGGGCATTGTCGACGCGCAAGGCCTGGCAGCGGCCTGGTCAGGCGCAGACTGCAAGACCTGGGTTGGACATATCGTCGGAGAATCTTTTTCGGTACAGGGCAACATGCTGACAGGCGCTGACGTCATTGAGGCGATGGCACAGACCATGCGTACGACGCACGATCTCAGCCTGGATGAAAGACTTGTTCGAACACTTGAGGCTGGCCAACAAGCGGGCGGAGATAAGCGAGGCAAGCAATCCGCAGCGCTCAAGATTCACGATACCGAAGACTATCCACTACTCGATCTGCGAGTCGATGAAAATCCATACCCCGTCAAAGAGCTGCGCAGGGTGCTGGAAATTGCGAGACTCCAACTCATCCCTTACATCAACGGGCTATCAAAAAATGGACAGCCGGCAAGTGTTCCACCCGACGAAGTCACAAGTATGCTGGCCATGCCACCACCTCAGCGACCTGGTGGAGGTGGCAGCGCACCCGGCCAGTGAGCTCACGACACTACTGATCGAGTTTCAGGCCGTGGTCTTGCGCAAGCTTTTGCCATTTGGCAATTTCAGCACGACGGAATGTTTCGAGCTCGGCGGGGGAAGATCCAATGACTTCGCCTCCGAATTCGTTTAGCCGCTTTGTAATATCTGGTTGCGCCAGTACTTTGACGATTGCCTGATTCAACCGATCGATGACGGCTGAAGGCGTGCCTGCCGGTGCAAAGATGGCATTCCACTCGTAGGTTGCATAACCTGGAACACCCGACTCTGCAACAGTCGGCACGTCCGGAACGTTAGCAGAACGTTTTTCACCTCCAACAGCCACCATGCGCAGCTTGCCGCTTTTTACATGCTGCTGTGCCAACCCCATGCTCGAGAACATCATCGGGACCTGCCCGGACATCACGTCCATGATGCCAGCGTTACCGCCTTTGTAATGAACAGACTCAAGATGCGTGCCAGTCATGGCATTAAACAGTTCACCGGCCAGATGCTGCGCACTTCCCGTTCCCGAGGTCGCGTAATACAACGTCGTGTTTTTTTGTGAGCCCAATCGAATCAGATCTGCCACAGTCTGAATATTGCTATCAGGTTTGACAACAATAACGTTGGGCACACGTAAAAGCAGAGAAACTGAAGCAAAATCCTTGAGTGTGTCGAATTGCATTTTGGGCTGCAATGCAGGATTTTGAGCATGATTCGCCGCGTCTAGCATGATGGTATAACCGTCAGCAGTCGCTTTGGAAACCGATGCACCTCCTATCATCCCACCTGCCCCGCCGCGATTTTCGACCACGACTGTCTGACCAAGTTCTTTGGAAAGCGCAGGCGAAAGAATTCGCGCCACAGTATCAGCCGTACCGCCTGGAGGATAGGTCACAACTAAAGTCACAGGATGATCCGGATAGGCGGCATGCGCAGTGCCCATTGCTGTGAATACACACACAATCGAAATCTTTTTAAAAATAGGCGTGAAAAATGCCATACGGGCGTATCCTGAACGAGATTAAATGGTTAAGGGTGGGTTAAAACTGTATTTTGACAGTGAATGCGCCAACAAGCTTATTTCATTTTCTGCCGAAGTCACGTAACCTCACCTTGCAAATATACAGTCAGGCATATTTGCAATTCTGTATCGTGCTGCTTTTCAATAAACGTCCCAACCCTCTTCGCCCAAAGCATGTCGAATCGAACAACGTCACACAGCCCCTCACCAGATCCACAAACTGTGTTGCCACAGGTCAAACTCGGCGCACTGCTTTTGCAATCCCGTGAAGCGCAAAACCTCACCATTGCAGAGGTCGCACGCGGGTTGATTTTTTCGCCGGCACAGGTCAACGGTATGGAGTCAGGCTCTCAGACTGCATTTCATAACTCGGCATATTACTTGCGCGCGCTCAAAAAATACTTAACCTACCTGGGCTGTCTTGAATTCGATGCAACACAAGAATTGTTGAGCGAGGTCAACGCCACATTGTTTGACCAAGACAACGCGGCCAACAGGGTAGAGGTTGCGTCACGCATTCACCCCGACCTAAGCAACACCAAAGTCATCGTCCTCAATACCCAGAGCCGTAAGGGCTTCGTTATCGCAGCTATTTTTCTTGCGCTAGTCGCTATAGTTTTAATTTCCTGGCTTCAAGGCTGGCCACGTGGAGAAACAACGCTTGGCGCAAGCCCCTCAGACAGCGCACAACCAGCTGTCCTGGTCGCCGCCAAAGAATCAACCGTGGCCAATGCTCGGGAGCCTGTACTGAAGGCTCCCACGATAATTCCCAACCAGCCGACCACCCCCCAAATACAAGTCCCTGCGTCAAGCTCACCTGCGCCAGCACCAATAACCGCAAACACCGAGCCGCCCGCAAAGATTGCCACACCGTATGCCACACTGAAACTTTCTTTTACTGCATCGTCATGGGTGCGCTACACCACCAACGACGGTAAACAAACAGAGAAAATCTTTACTCCACAAGATTCACTCGAGCTAGATCTTAAAAACATTGATTCACTGGTGATTGGTAATGCACCGGCGACGCATCTCACCTTTGATGAGAAGGACATCAGCCTTGAGTCCTTCATCAATGCAAATAGCGGCGTCGCACGGCTCAATGCGACAGACCTGAACAAACTCATTGCGTACTGAATACGTCATGGCCTGCACGTGCGGCTTAATACCCGAGCTGGTGACACTTGGGATTCACAAAGCGCGGGGCAACAATAGTCGGCATACGCATATCGAGTAATGTTTTTTGCTCAGTATTCATCACTTTGTATAGTGCCTTAGTTCTCGATTCGATTTCTTCAAGCAAGTTATAGCGGTTGCGGGCACGATCAACTGTCTGACTGACATACTTCAAACCATTGGTCTCCTGATAGTTGGTTGCGAGCGACGAGGCACTCGGCGTGCGCTGACGGGCGACTTCAAGCGCGTAAGCATTCACCTTTTGCCTGAAGGCCTCCCACATAGGGTATTGGGCGGCTTCCAATTTCAAGTCAGGCTCGAGCATTGCCAGCCGGCTTTCTACCAGGTCTTGGGGGACGGCATCTGCATTCGTTTGTCCGAGAGTGCAATCATTTTGTGGATCATTCCTGGAGGTTTGCGGGGATCCGTTGCCGCTTCCCATCCCTTTGCGTCCCATACCACCACCTCCGTACTGCGCACTGGCATGCGTAGCGAACACTCCCAGCAAAAACAGGCTGCAAAAGAGACGCAACAATAGGTGATGTACGTTGAAATGATTTGATTGCGCATTCATGTGTTTGATCGATCCTTATGATTTTTTTTACATGCTAAATTGAAACGTCGATGCGTATCATTGCCTGAAATCAAATGAAACGCCTGATGCTCTGCATACGGGCAAAATGAATAATATTTTGTCCTGGGTACGTGATCCTAAGCTCAACACAAAAATTCCATGACGACATCCATTCACAAGCTCAAGAACATTGCGTTCAAGCTTTGTCCGCAGCTGGCAGTCAAAATCGGGATTGAACTCCCCGCAACGTCTCCAGACAGAATATTTCTGGAAACGGAAATTTTTGAATATATCAACCAAAACTTTGGCGGCTGCACACCTCTGGCGAATTGCTTATTCATTGGTTGCGACAAGCATACCTGGCATTACCCCAACAAGCTGGATGTCGTGCTGCACACAATAGATATTGATCAGAAAAATGCTGTATTCGGAAATTATCAGCACCATATCGTCGGTTCGGCGACCGAGCTGGATCGTTATTACGATCCAGGGTTCTTTGACGTCATCATTGCGATCGACTTGATAGGGTTTGGCATCAATGCGCGCGAGCAATGCGAACAATTACTGGGTGGTATGAGCCGGCTTTTAAAAAAGGACGGGCTATTGATTCTCGGCTTTAATGATGCGCCGGGCAAGGTCAACTTCAAAGTCAAAGACTCCTCACACTACACAAGCTTCGAGGAGTTTGTCCCAGGTGCCCCTGGATTGAACGCAGCAACGTATGCATTTGACGGCCAGATGCTTGTTTTTTTAAAAAGACAGATGCCTCAGGCCGCCTAGCATACATTCGCGCGTTCGCCGAAAGCTCAGGGCATCGTTTGTGCCATGGCAGGCAGTTGGACAACCTCAGCGTACCAAGCTTCTAACTTGGGATGACCTGGGCGCCAGGGTTCATTCGCGAAACGAAAATCCAGATACCCCAGTGCACACGCCACCGTGATTTCTCCGATTGTGGAGAGCTTTCCAAAACTCGAGACTTCCTGTTCAAGCGCATCGAGGGCTCGGGCAACTTTTCCTTGCTGCAAAGCAATATAGGCAATGCGCCCCTCATCCTGCGGCAAAGCAATCTCACGACGCCGGGGTTGACTTGCATCGAGAATTCCGTCTCCCAGGGCCTGCAAACGTAAAGCATTCCAGCGGGCGGGGCCGGCGGCGGGGAACAACGGCGCCGCAGCGCCTATCGTGTCGAGATATTCACAAATTACAGGGCTATCAAACAAGGCGCCACCGTCGTCTTGTACCAGCGTTGGCATTTTGCCGAGCGGGTTAAAGGGATGGATCGCTGCATCGGTTGACGCGACACTCCACTTTTCGATCTGCCCATCGATACCACGCGCGATAGCGCAGGCCAGGGCTTTACGTACATAAGGACTGGCATTTGAAAAAGTGATTTTCATGTGTGTTTCCGTTTTTTATAGGTTTTTTGAACTGAGCGCTTGGCTGATGCCCACTCTACAATGAATGTAAGACCCGCTGCAAGGCAGGCAATTGCAGGCACCATATGGTTTGGACGGGCAGATTCTATTTCAGCCCTAACAAATCTAATATCTCCTTTGCTTTGGCTTCGTCATACACACCTTTGACAACACCTAAGTTCTTTCCTGAGCGATCAACAACCGCGACATAGGCCCCGTGCTTGTCATATTCAAAGCCCATTGATTTTGCGAAGGCCTCGCTATCTGTATAGAGGGTAATGACCCTATCTCGAATTTTCGGATTAGGAATGCCTTTGCGCATACCTGATTCGATAATAAAACTGCCCAATATGTAGGGGGTAGATATGACGGGAACTTCAATCCAGGGAATTTGGCTGTTCAGTAAATCCAGGCCTTTAGACCAAGAATCTAAGACCGCCTGTTGCTCTCGCTCGAATGCGATTAGAACCAGTGTCTTTTCGGCAGGCAGATCTTGTGGAAGATTAAACTTTTGACCACTGAGGTTGTCGCCGGACAAAACAGGAAACATGGACGGGCGGATGTCTTTGGATTGGGCATTCGTCGCGTCGCAAAGCAATAAGAACGCAATGACAGCAAAGCAACGCAGAGTGTGAGGTGTTTTCATTTTTAGAGGGTATCATTTACGCATGATGGTCGGGGCGAGAGGATTCGAACCTCCGACTCCTGCGTCCCGAACGCAGTACTCTACCGGGCTGAGCTACGCCCCGACTGAGCTTAGCCTGAATAAAATTCTAACAAATCAAGCGAGGTTTTTGTGGCAATTGCTGTCATACAAACCAGACTCAAAAAATACTGAGACAAATGAAAAAACTGTTAAACAAAGTATTCGTCCCGCTAACTATAGCGATCACCTCTTGCATTGGGAACGCTCACGCAGAGATCAGTTCACTGACCATCAGCAATACGACCCCAATCGGCTCCTATAAAGAGGTGCCGTACGTTAGGATGGAAGGCTTTTTTGATGGTCAGTTGGATCCGTCTGCGGAAAACATTCCAGACTTGGATAAAGCGGCACGAGCGCCTAACGGACTTGTTGCATATAAAACGCGTTTTATTTTGATCACCCCGAAAAATCCAAAACAAAGCAATGGCGCGCTCCTGCTCGACATTCCGAATCGCGGGCTTCCAATCAGCCATGCTTTTTATAATAGTCCTCGTACGCGCCCACTGAAGGTCGGATCACTGGATCCAGGGGTTGGTTTTCTGCAAGAACAAGCTTTTATGATTGCTGCCGCACAATGGGAGCTTGGCCAAGGCATGGAGCCACCGAGTTTCAAAGATGCTGACGGTAAAACACGATATGTCGAAGGTACTGGCTTTGCTGCGACGCGTGATCTGGCAATGTTTTTACGTCACCGGATCGGACCAGAGAACCCATTAGCAGGATCAGTGCAAAGGACATACTCGGTTGGTTACTCGCAAACGGCTCGATTTCTCAAAAGCTTTTTGCTCAATGGCTTTAATACCGTCAAAGGCGAGCAAGTCATCAACGCATTACATCTTGTAGGGGGTGCTGCGGGACAGCTTCCCCTGATGGCCTCTGGCACAGGACCGGCCTCTGTTGCAAGCAGCACACCTGCACCTCCAAACCTTGAGCATCGTGGAGTTCATGAAGCACCCTTCACCTACAACGAAGTGCTCACCACCATGCGCGCTCGCCAAGAACCTTTACCCAAGATTTTCGTGACGCACTTCACAACCGATTATCTAGGAGGCAGGGCCTCACTGACTCGCACGGGATCTCAAGGATCAACCGACATCTCGTTAGCACCAGAGATTCGAATGTATGACATTGCGGGTGCCGCGCATTTGAATTTAAGGGAGAGAAACGCAGACTGTACCGAATTGCCTGGACAACTCGACTGGTCAGCCCCTCTTCGTGCTCAGCTCTATGCATTGAACCAATGGCTTGCACAAGGCGTTGAGCCACCGAAATCAGCACTCATGCCTTTACGTAAACCAGAAACCGGCGAAGGCGTTTATATCGAGCCTAAATATCTTCCTACAGCTGCGGTGCGTGTTCCTCAAACGACCGTCGACGGCAACGTCATCGGTGGCATCCAGTTGCCAGATGTAGCAGTACCCCTGGGTACGCACGGCAGACAAAACAGCCCGTTGACAAACTCTGTGTGCCGCCTAGCAGGTTCGTATCAGGCTTTTGCCAACACACAGGCCGAGCGTGAAGCGCGCACAGACAGCCGCCTCTCTCTTGAAGAACGTTACCCTGGGGGCCTGACTCAATACGTCAAAGCGGTACGCGAAGCCAGCGACAAACTGGTCGCAGATCGCTACCTGCTCAACGAGGACGCGGCCGTGATCGTCAATGCGGCTGCAGACGAAAAGCTTTTTGTGCCCACGCCTACGCTGCCGATCTTTCGGTCACAAGGCAATATATATAACTGTCCATATGACGCCCCGAGTGCTACCTGGAAATGCATTGGCGAAAAGAAATAGGGCTGCAATGACTCAAGCGTCAACCATACGCATGCCTGGATAATTTTTAGTTGATTGACTTTCCTCTATGCGCCCCATAACATCATTGTCATTGTGAATCTCATTGTGAATCACTTCTTCGTTGATGGCGCCGATTCGCTTATCCTCGACTATGCCTATAGCGGATGGCTGGTTGCTCTCTCTTTTCTGGTCGCCACCTGCGGCTCCGCGCTCGCCATTGAGTTGCGATCACATTCCCGCAGCGGTGATGTCGCAGCACGCTTCGGCGGTGAAGAGTTTGTCGTTCTGCTTCCCAATGCCACTGCGCCTCAGACCGAAGCGGTCGCTAATCGCCTGCGGGAGGACTTCGCCAAGCTTCTGATTCATACAGAAAGTGGTCAGCACATCGCATTTACTGTCTCTGTCGGCGTAACCACTTCCAACGGTCGAGACCACCTTACCCCGGAGAAGCTGATCGCTGAGGCGGATGCTGCGCTCTACGAAGTCAAGAACACGGGAAGAAACGGGGTCGTTGTTTGGCGAGAATCAAATACGTGAGGGAATAGGCTCGCAAGAGAATCCCGCACATCTTGCGACTCATTTCATGACGGGGCGTTAAGGCTGCAAAGCACTCGTTCACAAGGGCAACTCCACGCGGGTCATTTTTGTTTCATTTACTAACAAAATTTAAGCTGACTAGGCGTTGAACAGGTGGCGTCAAAATATTAAAATCTATTTCTGGAACCAGGGGCAGATTTTAAATGGACAACAGATTAACCAAAATAGAGGCCATCATTCCAACACTTGCGACCCGGGAGGATCTTGCGAGCTTAGAAACAAGAATGGAATGTGCCATTCACAGGGAGATCAATACACTGACCTGGCGTTTGATGATCTTCGTAGGGACCTTATTGCCGACGCTGTTTGCTGGCGTTTTTTACGTTGCTCGGAATGTGCATTAGCAACGCGATATGCGGCTGCATCAGCCGGAGAAGCTGATAGCAAAGGGTTAACTTTTCGTTACAAAATTGAGTCGATATCCGTATTGCGTCACAACAATCCCCATCCTAAAATTCCAGCATGGAATCCAGACTGACAAAACTCGAAGCAATCATCCTCACTCTCGCCACCCGCGAAGATCTTGCGCGGCTTGAGGGTAAAGTCGACACAGCGTTTCACCGTCTGGAAACAACTATTTATGAAGTCAAAGCGACGATCCACAAAGAACTGAATTCCCAGACCTGGAAAATCATTACCTGGATGACGGGCTTGTGCTCTGCCCTATTTGCGGCGGGTTTTTATATCGCGGGGCACATCAGCTAATAAGCGAGGCTCGTCCGCACGAACAGTCAGCGCGGACCCAGCACGCATTCAACGATCGCGTTTGACGGCAAAGGTACAAAAATCGAGTAATGCCGTGCGCGCCTCAGTGTTAGGAAAGCTCTCGAGAGCGTCAGCGGCCAACTCTGCTTCTGCGATTGCGCTTTGCATGGCATGCTCAAGCGCACCGGTTTCCTGGATTGCACGCGCGACCGCATCAAAATCCGCCTCGCCATGTTCAATCGCATGACGGATGAGTGCGCGTTGTTCCTCCGTGCCAACCTCAAGAACACGGATCAGTGGCAAGGTGGGCTTACCCTCACGCAAGTCATCACCCACGTTCTTACCTAATGCCGCGGCGTCCCCACTGTAATCAAGCACATCATCGACCAGCTGGAAGGCCGTGCCGATATGTCTGCCATAGGCGGCTGCGGCCTCCTGCTGCTCGACACTGGCGCCTGCGAGCACGGCGCCCGCTTCGGCGGCAGCTTCGAACAGCTTGGCCGTTTTGAAGCGGACAACCTGTAAATATCGGGCCTCGGAGACCTCGGGATCATGTACGTTCAATAACTGGAGGACTTCGCCCTCAGCAATGACTGTTGTCGCACCCGACATGATTTGCATGATGCGCATGCTATCAACATCCACCATCATTTCAAAGGCACGGGAGTAAAGATAATCGCCCACCAGCACGCTCGCGGCATTACCAAACACCGCATTGGCCGTGCTGCGACCACGACGCAAGGATGACTCGTCCACAACATCGTCATGTAACAAGGTGGCCGTGTGGATGAACTCGACGACTGCTGCCATCAGATGCTGATGATCGCCCTGGTAGCCCAGGGCCTGCGCTACGAGCAGCAGCATCGCCGGTCGCATGCGTTTGCCGCCTGCACCAATAATATAGTCACCAATCGTGCGTATCAGCACGACATCGGAGTTCAGCCGGGCCCGGATCACGGCATCGACCGCGATCATGTCGCGAGCAACCGGGGCTAACAGATTAGGAAGCGTATGCACAGGACTTTCTTTTGACTTTCAAATAGTTACGCGTTAATATTCGGGGTTCGGCTTTTGGCCGAAGAACTTGTATTCATTTTTAATGCACTAAAACACGAGGTTAACCCATGTACGCGGTCATAAAAACTGGAGGCAAGCAGTATCGCATTGCTTCTGGTGAAAAACTTAAAATAGAACAGATACCGGCAGACATTGGGCAAGAAATCACGCTAGATCAGGTGTTATCCGTAGGCGAAGGCGACCAATTAAAGATTGGTACCCCGCTTGTGGCAGGCGCTCTGGTTAAGGCAACGGTTCTTGCGCAAGGACGCCATGATAAGGTCACGATCTTCAAGATGCGTCGTCGCAAGCACTACCAGAAGCATCAAGGTCACCGTCAAAACTACACCGAGATCCTGATCGGCGACATCACAGCTTAATTGCTGTCATTCCCCTCAGGTCACGTAAAGCATCAGGAGTAAAGCATGGCACAGAAAAAAGGCGGGGGCTCTACCCGCAACGGTCGTGACTCAGAATCGAAACGTCTGGGCGTAAAAGCCTACGGCGGCGAACTGATTCCGGCCGGTTCGATTATCGTGCGTCAGCGCGGTACGACCTTTCACCCAGGTACCAACGTGGGTATCGGTAAGGACCATACGCTGTTTGCACTGATTGACGGTCACGTCAAATTTTCAGTTAAAGGCAAACTCAACAAGTCGACCGTTTCGATCCTCTCTGCTGAGTAATTTGCTTGTCTAGTCTTAAAGGCCCTGTCGCAAGCGGCAGGGCCTTTTATTTTTACGGTACCATCATCAAATGAAATTCGTCGACGAAGCCACTATTGAAGTCATTGCCGGCAAGGGCGGCAACGGCGCGCACAGTTTTCGCCGTGAAAAATTCATCCCCAAGGGAGGACCTGATGGTGGTGACGGCGGCCGAGGCGGTAGCGTTTTCGCAATCGCTGACCGCAATATCAACACCCTGATTGATTTTCGTTATGCCCGCAAGCATGTCGCCAAACATGGCGAACATGGACGCGGCTCGGACCAGTACGGTGCGGCGGCGGCGGACATCACACTACGCGTACCCGTTGGCAGCATTATTTATGATGCGGAGACTGGAGAGGAACTATTCGATCTAAGTCATCACGGCCAGCGAGTCTGCCTGGCCGCAGGCGGCGAAGGCGGCCTGGGCAATCTGCATTTCAAATCGAGTGTCAATCGTGCGCCTAAGCAAACGACACCCGGAAAGGATGGCGAGCAACGCCGCCTGCGATTCGAATTAAAAGTGCTTGCGGATGTCGGTCTGCTGGGCATGCCCAATGCAGGGAAATCCACTCTGATTAGCCGGATTTCTAACGCGCGCCCCAAAATTGCGGATTATCCCTTCACAACACTCCACCCGAATTTGGGTGTGGTGCGCACTTCCGAGTCGCGCAGCTTTGTCGTGGCCGACATTCCCGGACTGATTGAAGGCGCTTCCGAGGGCGCGGGACTTGGCCATTTGTTTTTGCGGCATCTGACCCGTACCCGCATCCTGTTGCATATTGTGGACGTATCCTCGCACGATCCGGATGAGGATGCCGTGGCACGCGCTGTTGGCGAGGCCCGTGCGATTGTCGAAGAGCTGCGCCTGTATGACGAGACCCTCTACAACAAGCCACGCTGGCTGGTACTGAATAAACTCGATGTCGTGCCTGATCCCGAAGCAGTCAAAAAGCGTTTTATCAAGGCTTACGGCTGGAAAGGTCCGGTTTATGCAATTTCCGCGCTATCAGGTGACGGCACCCAACAACTGATCTGGGATCTGCAGGATGCAATTGATGCGTACCGTCAGATAGACAATATTGCAGAAGATCGTGCAGCGGGCACCTATGTCGCAGAAGATCCGCGCTTTGACGAAACCCGCAACGATGCGGATGCTCGCAGCGATACGCCCAAAGACCTCTGACAGCACTGTTTTTAGCACTCACCATGACGACCCAGCCTTCTGAAGTTTCCATCATTGCAAATGCCTCGCGCATCGTCGCAAAAGTCGGCTCTTCCCTTGTGACCAATGACGGACAAGGGCTGGACCGCACTGCTGTCGCGCATTGGGCACTACAAATAGCGGCCTTGCACAAGCAGGGCAAAGAAGTCGTACTAGTGTCCAGTGGCGCCATCGCTGAAGGGATGGCGCGGCTCGGCTGGTCTAAAAGACCCAATTCAATGCATGAGCTTCAAGCCGCTGCAGCAGTGGGTCAGATGGGCCTGGCCCAAGCGTATGAAGTCGCGTTTGCCGCCCACGGTCTACGCACAGCACAAATTCTGTTGACGCACGAAGACCTTTCAAACCGGCAGCGCTATCTCAATGCGCGCTCGACTTTGTTTGCACTGCTGCGACTGGGTGTCGTGCCGATCGTCAACGAAAACGATACGGTTGCAACGGACGAAATAGCCGTTGGCGACAACGATACGCTCGGCGCACTGGTGACCAACCTGATCGAAGCCGATGCTCTGATCATTCTGACAGATCAGCAAGGCTTGTATGAAGCGGATCCACGCCGTGATCCCAATGCCCGATTCGTCTCTCACGCCAAAGCTGGGAATCCTGCACTTGAAGCGATGGCTGGCGGCACAGGAAGCGGCATTGGCAAGGGCGGCATGCTGACAAAAATACTCGCTGCCAAGCGTGCCGCACGCAGTGGTGCCCATACCGTAATTGCCTCTGGGCGTGAACAAGATGTGATGATCCGGCTCGCAGCGGGAGAATGCATTGGTACCGAACTGCGCGCCGAGTTGCCTGTCTTATCTGCACGCAAGCAATGGATGGCCGATCATTTGCGCCTGCGCGGCAAAATTCTGCTCGACAAAGGGGCTGCGCATGCGCTGGCCGTTGAAGGCAAAAGCCTGTTGCCCATTGGTGTAGTGAATATCGAGGGTGAGTTTGAACCCGGTGACGTTGTCATGTGTCTGGATCCTCAAGGCAACGAGTGCGCGCGAGGACTGACAAACTACTCGTCCTCCGATGCGCGTCGCATCATGGGGCAACCCACATCAAAAATCACAGAAATTCTAGGCGGCATCAGCGAAAAAGAACTGATGCACAGAGACAATCTGATTGTTCTGTAATTAACCACGAATGTCGGACACCAGAGTCGCGCTGTCCGCCTGAAAGCGCGGCAAATCCACATGGAAAATTGCGCCCCCCTGGGGTAAGTTTTCCGCATGAATGTTTCCCTGATGAGCATGCAATATGCGACGACAGATTGCCAGCCCTAGGCCTGTTCCTCCTGAGCCGTCTTTCGTCATGCTCGATTGGATAAATGGTTCAAAAATCGCCTCAAGTTCTTGTGGCGGAATACCGCAACCTTGATCTCGCACGGAGATATGCACCCTGTCGCCTCGGTGAATTTCCGCTCGTATCTGAATTGCCTGACCCGACTCAGAAAACTTCAAAGCATTCGCAACTACGTTTCGCACAACCTGATGAATACGTAAGGCATCCAGACGCGCGATCAATGGCGCATCAGGCAATTCACACACAACCCTGATATTGCGTGTCTGTAATAAAGGATTTAGCTCGTTCAATACATCCTTGATAATGCGATTCACATCAGCGTCCTGAAATACGGCTACAGACACACTGCTTTCGATTTTTGCAATATCCAGCAAATCATTGACGAGTGCAAGCATCCTTTGTCCAGAGGTGTGAATGTCGCGCAACATTCCGGACAACTTTACGTCATCTTTTACCTGCATAACAGCCAGCTCAGAAAAGCCAAGAATGGACTGCAACGGCGTGCGTAATTCATGACTGATGTTCGCGATAAATTCAGACTTAGTCTTTGAGGCTGCTTGCGCAGCATCACGCGCCTGGAGAATGGCACGCTCAGCATCTCTGAATTCCGTCATATCCATCAGAAATGCCAGCACACCACGGGGGGAACCGTCATCGTTGGAGACAACCACTTTATTCAGCAATACATCACGCTGGACACCATTCGGCTTGGTCATTCTCCGCTCGTAGCTTACTTCGCCACCGCGCGCAAACAACCGTTCATTCTGATGTGTCTGGTTCAGTTCATCTGACGCCGACAAAAACTCTGCCGTCGAACGTCCAAGCAACTGATCTCGAGGCATGCCCATGAAGGCCTCCAGTGCGCGATTAACCAGCACGACTTTTCCCTGGGGATCGAGCATATACACAGGCATCGGGCTGATTTCGAGCAGGCGGTCAGTAAAAGCGAGCTGCTCAAAGAGTTTGCGCTGTGCGGTTTCTTCAAGCTGGGCGCTACGCCAGGCGATACGTGATATTGCTGCGATGACGGCAATAACCATTACACCGATCACGATCAGCCAGGACAAGCTCCTTAGCCAGGCTTGCGTCGCGACCGAAAGTGGGCGCTCGACAAGCGTCACAATCGGCCAGGCTCGGGACGTACGGACAGCAACAATCTGGGGGCCCTCCATTGCTCCAGGACCAACATACGTGCCGTGACCACTGGGCTTGAGCATCGCGCTCATAACTTGGAAGTTCACCAACTGATCACCCTCAAGCATGGGTTGACCGTTACTGGCAAGGACATCGCCCGCATAGGACATTAATACAGCGGTGAAGTCAGGATCACCCATTGCAACAGATTGAAAACTTGCAAAAAAATCCGGATTCAACAAGGTCACAAGGTATTGCCAATGTCCCTCCTGCGCACGAATGCGCCGGACCAGCGCAATGGAATACACCAAGAAGGAAGTCGGGGAAGCATGCGTCCCAACTTTAAGCGCCCCCAGATATCGTACGGGTATGCGTTGGGTCAGGACCACCGAATCGTTGTCTGGTAATGGCCCGAGGCTTGTCATGTCAATGTCGATACCCTGCTCGTGCGGCGCACTCGAGAGCAATATCCGACCAGACTGATCGACCAACGCCATACTCCGAATAAAGGTCAAGGACGCGACGGCTTGCTCAATTGGAGCCTGTAGGCGACTGATTGCCAAGGGTCGCTCCAGCGTGGCGCTTTCTGCAAGATCGGTGATGGTCAGTGCGGCCACATCAAGTGAACGCAAAACATGATCATCAAGCAGGCGAGCAAATAATTCAGCGCGTCGTTCATCATTCTGGATGATTTCGTTTTTTTCGTACCAGGCAATCCAGCCGATTGTCAGCACCACCACCAGACTAGCAATCCATGCATAGGTCAGATAGCCACGCTTTCGCAGGAAAGGGGCTTCTGATGGAGTGATGGCGTAGGGGATCATATCTGCGTGTCAATTCAGGATAATCGGCAGCAAGTCATGATTCTGAGCGGCCTGCTTCAGACGCCCATCCTTTTTAATGGCAGCCACGAATTCATTCAGACGTCCAAGCCACGCCGCATCACCCGGCTTGACAGCATAGGCATAAGGAAGCGTCACGCCGTTGACTTCGGGCTCGATCAGCCGGAAAGAATCGTTGCGATCCAGCAATCTGCGACTATTTGGATAGTCTGAAATAAACACATCAATCCGTCCGGACTGGAGTTCTTTTTCACGATTAGTCGGGGGGCCAACAACGAAGAGCGTCGCACGTTTGAGGCTTTCGCGCATGAGCCGCTCTAAAAAAGTTCCTCCCTGAACGCCGACTACTACGCCTTCCTGATCAATATCCCCCCAGGTCTGGATGTGCTGCTGACTCTTATTTGTCAGTGCGTAGACTCGGCTCTGCATATAAGATGCAGACAATGCCAACTGGTTTGATCGCTGGGACCGCGTACCAATCGCAAACATCGCCACATCACAGCGCTCAGTTAGTACATCCTCAGCCAGGGCAAAAAATGACGAGTCGATGTATACAACGTCCACGCCAAGGTCATGTGCGAATGCCTGAGAAAGCTCGATATCAATACCACTGAGCGTTTTTGTATGCGGATTACGAAATGACACGCCATAAAAATCAGGCCAAATACAGACCCGCAACTGTCCAGAGGTCCGGACACGGGCCTCGACCCCTGAAGTTTGGCCCAGACTCACGCCCGCGGTCGCCCATAACAGCAAGCACAGGGAGATTCGTAACCACCTGCCTAACCTGTTCAGGCGGGAATACAAGAAACACATAAACACCTTTAAACAAGCAACGATGCCAATGAATGAGTGCATCATAATCCCGCTTTGTGTATCATTTGCAGCAGTTAAGCCATTTTTAAAGTCTCCGGCAATCTTTTCAGATAAAGTTCTGACAATGCAACAAACTCCAGATTCAAGCATTCCAGAGGCAGCGGTCGCTTACCTTTCCACTATTGAGGTCGCGCAATTGCTAGGGCTCGCTGTCCGGTCAGTTCAGTTGATGGTCGATCGCGGAGAACTCCAGGCATGGCGTACCTCGGGTGGTCACAGACGGATATCGCGCGACTCCGTCACCCAGTGGTTGTCCTCCAGGCAAGATCAAACAAGCGTTCGCGCTGACCCGGGCACCCGGGATTCACTAGAGAGACCTTACCAGGTTCTCCTGATCGAAGACTCCGCACACTTTCAGAATTTGGTGGCATTGCTAATCGAGCAACATTTCCCCCAGTCGGTTCTACACATGGCCAGTGACGGGATTTCTGGCCTGACAAAATTCGGACAAATTCAGCCAGATTGCCTGCTCGTTGATATACTTTTGCCCGGAATCGATGGTGCAGCGCTCGTCACTACCTTGAAATCTGATCCTCAGTTTGCCCGCTGTCAATTGATGATCGTGACGGGATTGACGCCCACACAGCTCGCGCCCTACCAATTTGCCCTCGAAGGGCTCCCCATCATTCATAAGTCACAGATCGTCAATGAGCTGGTACCGCTCATGGCAAAAACAATGCCACAGCTTGCCCACGTCCCGGGTTAATCGTGGCATTACAGCGTATTTTGTTGGTTGAAGATGACCCGCTGATGCAGAGATTTGTCTCCTATGCCATCGACGAAGAGCGCTTCTCCATGACATGCTGCGAATCGGTTCCGCAGGCGCTCGACGCCCTGACTCGGCAAGCCTATGACTGGATACTGACTGACCTCATGCTGCCTGGGATATCTGGACTGTCACTGATCGAGCAGCTCACTGAGTCTGCTGCACTGAAGGGCACGGCGAAAATTGTCGCGCTCAGTGCCGGGATCGACCAGCGAATCAAGCAACAGCTGTTATCTCTGGGCGTATCGCGACAACTCCTCAAACCTGTCTCTGTCGCACTGTTGCGCGAGACGCTCGACGAGAGCACTCCCGATGGCGCAGGTAGCCATGCGCCTTTAAAGGCTGCGGTAGAAGCCTACTTTGGGGGCGATCAGGACTTATTTGATAAATTCACGCTGCGATCTTACGCCCAGCTTCAGCAGGATATTCAGCAAGGCGATCGCTCGATAGAGGAGAAGGACTTTGCTTGCCTGCACAGATTGGCACATAGCCTGAAGTCTGTGCTGCTTTTGCTAGGCGAGACGCAGATACATGCGCAAGCAATCCATCTGGAACAGCTCGTGATCGCTCAAAACAATGCGCTGAATATTGAAGCGAGCTGGCACATACTGCGCAGTCAGTTGCAGCAACTCGCGCCAGACCGCTGAGGCGTCCACGCGGCTGAAAATGCACTGGGCGTGTGAAATCCTTCAAGACGCCCTATACTTCGATACTTGAGCGGGGGTACTTGGCCAGTCTGCCAGGTTGAGAGAGTCCCTTCGTACCAGTCCGGATAATGCCGATGCTGGGAGCGTATTCCACACTTAGCATGGAATCCATCCCGATTCGGCTCCAATTGATGTTTGGAGCGTTTCCATGAATGCCAACCCTAAATTTCTCGCAGCAACCGCCGAAGTGGACGCAGCCGCTGTCGCGCCACTGCCGATGTCACGGAAAGTCTACCAAGTCGGCTCACGTCCCGATATGCGCGTGCCGTTTCGCGAAATTACCCAGGACGACACGCCCACATCTTTTGGTGGCGAAAAAAATCCTCCACTGACCGTCTATGACTGCAGCGGCCCCTATACGGATCCCGATGCCAAAATCGATATCCGTAAAGGCTTACCTGAGCTGCGCCGCGCCTGGATTGACGAGCGTGCGGATACCGAGCTGCTGGCAGGCCCCTCCAGCACCTACGGCCAGGAAAGGCTGACCGATCCAAAACTCACTGCGATGCGCTTTGATTTGCGCCGCCATCCACGCCGCGCAAAGTCAGGCGCCAACGTCTCACAAATGCACTATGCCCGGCGTGGCATCATCACTCCTGAAATGGAATTCGTCGCGATCCGTGAAAATCTGCGCCGCGAGGAATATATTGAATCGCTGCGTGCCACGGGCCCCGAAGGCGAAAAGATGGTCAAGCGCATGTTGCGCCAGCATCCGGGCGAATCATTTGGCGCCTCAATCCCCTCACTGATCACGCCTGAATTTGTGAGAGAAGAAATCGCGCGCGGCCGTGCGATTATTCCTGCCAATATCAATCACCCCGAAGTCGAACCCATGGCGATTGGTCGCAACTTCCTGGTGAAGATCAACGCCAACATCGGCAACTCTGCGGTCAGCTCCGGAATTGGTGAAGAAGTCGAGAAAATGACCTGGGCCATCCGCTGGGGTGGTGACACGGTGATGGACTTATCGACAGGCAAACATATTCATGAGACGCGCGAGTGGATCGTTCGTAACTCACCTGTGCCGATTGGTACGGTACCCATTTATCAGGCGCTCGAAAAAGTCGATGGCAAAGCAGAAGATCTCACCTGGGAAATCTTCCGTGACACGCTGATTGAGCAAGCAGAGCAAGGGGTGGACTACTTCACCATTCATGCGGGTGTGCGTCTGGCATACATCCCCATGACTGCAGACAGGATGACTGGCATTGTGTCGCGCGGCGGCTCAATCATGGCGAAGTGGTGCCTGGCGCACCATAAAGAAAGCTTTCTGTATGAGCGCTTTGAAGAAATCTGCGAAATCATGAAAGCCTATGACGTCAGCTTTTCACTAGGTGATGGTCTGCGTCCCGGCTCTGGCTTTGATGCCAATGACGAAGCGCAATTTGCCGAACTCGAAACCCTCGGCGAGCTGACTAAGATCGCCTGGAAACACGATGTTCAGGTCATGATCGAAGGCCCCGGTCACGTACCGATGCAAATGATCAAAGAAAATATGGAAATGCAGCTTAAACACTGCGACGAGGCGCCCTTCTATACCCTCGGCCCACTGACCACAGATATCGCCCCTGGCTACGATCACATCACTTCAGGTATTGGCGCGGCACTGATCGGCTGGTACGGCTGCGCCATGCTTTGCTATGTGACCCCCAAAGAGCATCTGGGTCTGCCAAACAAAAAGGACGTCAAGGACGGAATCATCACCTACAAGATTGCCGCCCATGCAGCGGATCTTGCCAAAGGTCACCCCGGGGCCTCAATCCGCGACAACGCACTTTCCAAGGCGCGCTTTGAATTCCGCTGGGATGATCAGTTCAATCTGGGACTCGATCCAGACACAGCAAAAGACTTCCATGACGAGACCCTACCCAAGGACTCGATGAAAGTTGCGCACTTCTGTTCCATGTGCGGCCCGCACTTCTGCAGCATGAAAATCACACAGGATGTCCGTGAATATGCGCAAAAGCTTGGTGTCGAAAATGCCGCGGCCCTAACCGCCGGCATGCAGGAAAAAGCCATTGAGTTTGTGAAAAAAGGTGCGGAAATCTATCACAAGACTTGATGTCGTCCTCCCGTCTCCCTCTGATCGACGCCATGAAAGGCGTCGGTTGCTTAGCCATAATTCTTCATCATCTGGCCATCTATGGGCCAATGTCAGAAGTTGTGAGTCAAGCTGCACCACAACTCATTGAGTCGCTGGAATTGTATGCACGCCTGGCCGTGCAGATGTTTTTTGTACTGGCGGGCTTTCTGGTGGCCGGGCAGTTGACCTCCAGGAGTCCGGCGATGTCTCGCTCCGCGCCGGCACTGATCTGGAAACGCTACAAGAGACTCATCACGCCTTTTCTGTTCTCGCTGACCTCTGCAATCCTGATCACTGCAATCGTCAGACCCTGGTTTGAACATGAGTCGCTTTCCCCGGCACCAAGCCTGTTTCAGCTCCTGACACACGCACTATTACTCCACGACATCCTGGGCATTGAGGCATTATCCGCTGGGGTATGGTTTGTCGCGATTGATTTTCAATTGTTTGCCAGCACCATTCTGCTGACACTCCTGATGCGACGCGCAACGCCGCACTGGGAGGCCGTCTTTCCATTACTCATTATCGTTCTGTCTGCAGTGTCATTATGGTTTGTGAATCGCAACAGTCAATATGACTCTTATGCCCCGTATTTTTTTGGTGCTTATGGGCTGGGCATGCTTGCTTTTTGGTCCACACGCCCTTCTTTTGGTGCACTGACGTTACTCGTCATTGCGACGCTTGGATCGGTCGCGTTGTATATCGAATTCCGCAACCCAATCAGTGTTGCGCTTGCAACCGCGGTACTGGTCAGCATCGCTGCACAGAAAGGATGGCTTAACCGCTGGCCTCGCCCTGGTATCCTCACCTGGCTGGGCACGCGATCATATTCCATTTTTTTGATTCACTATGGCATCTGCATCGGCATTAACGCACTGTGGAGCGTGCTGTTTCCAACAGGCGTTTTTATCAATGCGCTTGGCATGCTAACAGCCGTGCTAGTGTCGGTCGGCGCAGGGGCATTGCTCTATCGCTACATCGAGAGCCAGTCCGGCGTGATTGGAAAGAACTGGACGACAGCACTTTTGATCGTAGCCGTCACGACCACACTTGTGCTGGAAAGCATGACCTGGTGAGCTCAGTCCTCTCTTTACCCCAAGCTGGGTGCGAGTGAGCGCTTGACGTCATCGGGCGTACGGCCACTACGCGCGATGTAATCCTGGAGCTGGTCATCGCCGATTGTTCCGACACTAAAATATTGGGACTCAGGATGGCTGAAATAAAAGCCTGACACACTTGCGGCCGGATGCATCGCATAACTCTCGGTCAACAACATACCAATATCTGCACCATCGAGTACGTCAAACATTTCACGCTTGACGACGTGCTCGGGGCAGGCAGGATAACCGGGGGCTGGACGAATCCCTTGGTAGGCTTCTTTGATCATTTCTTCGCTTGTCAAAGACTCGGTGGGTGCATAGCCCCACAAGTCAGTACGCACGCGCGCATGCAAGGCCTCGGCAAAGGCTTCGGCCATTCGATCGGCAAGCGACTTGAACATGATCGAGGAGTAATCATCATTGTCAGCCATGAACTCCTTTTCTTTTTTCTCGACGCCGATTCCTGCAGTGACTGCAAAAATTCCGATATAGTCCATGACGCCTGAGGCCTTGGGAGCAATGAAATCCGCCAGGCATTTGTTCTCAATGCCTTCGCGCTTGATGCCTTGCTGGCGTAAACCGCGCCAGGTAAAGAGCACCTTTTCACGGGACTCATCCTGATAGATTTCAATATCATCGTCATTGATACTGTTAGCGGGGTAGAACGCCACAACGCCATTGGCCGTCAACCAGCGGCCATCCACCATTCGCTTGACCATGGCCTGGGCATCGGCGAATACTTTTTTGGCCTGCTCGCCCACGACCTTGTCTTCGAGAATGGCTGGGTACTGACCAAAAAGGCTCCAGGTCTGAAAGAACGGCGTCCAGTCGATATAACGGACCAGCTCGCTTAAATCAAAATTCTTAAAGGTGCGTCGACCGATAAATTTAGGACGGGGCGGCGTGTAGGCTGCCCAATCAATGGCGGGTTTGGCCGCACGCGCATCCACCAGCGACATTAGCGGCGTTGCCTTGCGTCCCGCATGCCGGCGACGCACGTCTTCGTACTCAACGGCGAGTTCTTGCAGGTAAGTGTTGGCCGTTTCGGAGACAAGATTTTGAGCAACGCCCACGGCACGACTTGCGTCCGGCACATAAATCACAGGCCCTTCGTAATGCGGGGCGATCTTGACGGCGGTATGCACGCGGCTGGTTGTCGCACCCCCGATCATCAGGGGCGTTTCACGGCTGCGGAAATATTCGTCACGCTGCATTTCACTGGCGACATACGCCATTTCTTCGAGGCTGGGTGTGATCAATCCTGACAGGCCAATGATGTCAACCTGCTCGGCCTTGGCACGCGCCAGAATTTCGGCTGCAGGGACCATCACGCCCATGTTGATGACTTCGAAGTTATTACACTGAAGCACGACTGTTACGATGTTCTTGCCAATGTCATGCACATCGCCTTTGACTGTTGCGATAAGGATTTTGCCTTTGGCACGCACATCGCCGCCACCGGCTGCAATCAATTTCTTTTCAGCTTCGATAAAAGGAATCAAGTGTCCGACCGCTTGCTTCATGACACGTGCAGACTTGACCACCTGCGGCAAGAACATTTTGCCCTCACCAAACAGGTCACCCACAATATTCATGCCATCCATGAGTGGGCCTTCGATGACTTCGATCGGACGCCCTCCACGGTCTTCAATCTGCTGACGGATTTCTTCAGTGTCGTCGACAATAAAATTGGTGATTCCATGCACCATGGCATGAGCCAGACGCTTTTCAACCGACTGGGCACGCCAGGCGAGGTCTTCTTCGCGCTTGGCACCGCTGCCCTTGAAGGTTTCGGCGAATTCCACCAGACGCTCAGTTGGGGTACGCGCATCATCAGACTGGGTATGCCCGACTGGCTGAGCGCGATCCAGCACGACGTCTTCGACCAGATCACGTAAAACCGGGTTGATATCAGCATAAATGCCCAACTGGCCGGCATTGACGATCCCCATCGTCATCCCTTCGCGAATCGCGTAATACAGGAAGACGGTATGGATAGCCTCGCGCATGGCTTCATTGCCACGGAACGAAAAGCTCACATTCGATACGCCACCCGAAATCCGTGCATGCGGCAAATTCTGGCGAATCCACTTGGTGGACTCAATGAAGTCCACAGCATAGTGATTATGCTCGTCAATCCCGGTTGCAATGGCAAACACATTAGGATCAAAAATAATGTCTTCTGGCGGGAATCCGACTTCCTCAACGAGCAGTTTGTAGGCGCGGCTACAAATAATCTGACGACGCTCAAAAGTGTCCGCTTGACCTTTTTCATCAAAGGCCATGACCACAGCGGCCGCGCCATAACGACGGCACAAACGCGCCTGCTTGAGGAAAGGTTCTTCGCCTTCTTTCAGCGAAATCGAATTGACGATCGGCTTGCCCTGCACGCACTTCAGACCCGTTTCGATGACGGACCACTTGGAGCTGTCAATCATCACGGGCACGCGTGCAATATCGGGCTCTGACGCAATCAGGTTCAGAAAGCGATGCATGCAGGCCTGCGAATCCAGCATGGCTTCATCCATATTGATATCGATGACCTGCGCACCGTTCTCAACCTGCTGGCGGGCGACGGCAACAGCTTCGTCGTATTTTTCTTCGCGAATCAGGCGGGCGAACATTTTGCTGCCCGTCACGTTGGTGCGCTCGCCCACGTTCACATACAACGTGTCGTCATCAATATTGAGCGCTTCAAGCCCTGAGAGACGCGTCTTGATCGCGATCTCGGGCACGTTACGCACAGTGAGTGCTGCGACCTTGTCGGCGATCGCCTGAACGTGCGCGGGCGTGGTGCCACAACACCCACCCACCATATTTACAAGGCCTGCCCGGGCGAACTCTTCAAGCAAAGCGGAGGTGTCTGCGGGTTCTTCATCAAACCCGGTATCGCTCATGGGATTGGGCAGACCCGCGTTTGGATAAACACACACGTAGGTATCGCAAATCTTTGAAAGCTCGGCGACGTACGGGCGCATCAGGGCTGCACCCAAAGCGCAATTCAGGCCAATCGTAATGGGGCGGGCGTGACGCACTGAGTTCCAGAAAGCTTCTACCGTCTGACCCGAGAGAATGCGGCCCGAAGCATCCGTGACCGTGCCGGAAATCATCACCGGCAGGCGAACACCACGCGCATCGAAGACTTCTTCGACGGCGAAGATCGCTGCTTTAGCATTCAAGGTATCGAAAATTGTTTCGATGAGGACCAGATCAATCCCGCCATCGAGCAAGCCATTGAGCTGCTCAGCATAGGCAATCCGCAACTCATCGAATGTGACGTTACGCGCCCCCGGATCATTGACGTCAGGAGAGATCGAGGCGGTTTTGGGTTGTGGGCCGAGCGCACCCGCCACAAACCGCGGACGCTCCGGTGTGCTGTGCGCATCGCAGGCCGCACGTGCAATCCGCGCGGATTCAAGGTTCAGTTCGTAGGCCAGCTCTGGCAAATCATAATCACCCTGGGCAACGGTCGTCGCACCAAAGGTGTTGGTTTCGATGACATCAGCGCCCGCCTGGAGATACTGATCGTGAATCTCACGAATCACATCGGGACGCGTGAGCGACAGCAATTCGTTATTGCCTTTTACGTCTTTGTGATGCGCGGCAAAGCGGGTTCCGCGGAAATCAGACTCAGTCAGCTTGTAGCGCTGAATCATTGTGCCCATCGCACCATCCAGAATCAGGATACGCGTACCCAGCAGCCGCGCAAACTCAGCGCCGTGGGTATAGCGATCAATCGGATAGGGTAACTTGGGATAAGACATGATCAGGACCGGCCAGAATAAGGGGGCATGGCGATTGAGTTGGCAAGCAAAAAACCGCAGAATACTACGCGACCAACTAACCTGACATGGTACCAAAAAGAGGCCCGTGCTACATTCCAGGGAGAACGGGTGCTTTCGATGAAAAGGGTACGTTTGGCGCAAAGTCATCCTACCGCATTGGGAAAGTTAAACGGGAAACAGGGAAATATGCCCGCAAGAGCATGTTGTGCCTGTGCTGCCCCCGCAACGGTCAACGCAAAAGTCATTCATTCGTGAAACACTTTTGCGCCAGCCCGATACCGGCCTGTTTGTGCGAGGATCCTGCGTTTTTTCGTAGCGAATCCTCTTTAAACTGAACTGTCGTGCGGGGACGCACGGCTTATCGAGGCTTTAACCATGCAATCCCTGATTTTCCGGCTGACAGCCGGTGCTGCCGCATTGGCAGTGTCTGCGAGCGCGCTCGCGCAACTAACTCCAGCCACATCCAACTCCCCAACAGATACGCCGACCGGCTCCATCGCAACTGCAGCAGCTTCAGACGCGACGACTGCTGCGGAAAATGGTTTAGCTGGATACACGGTGCCCCTGACCACGATTGTGGTCACGCCTGCCCGAATGGCCGAGCCACTGGGCGAAACACTGGGTGACAACACAGTCATCAGCCGGGAAGAGATCGACAATTACCCAAATGGCACCCTCGCCGACGTGCTTGAACGTCAACACAGCATCGATTCGACGAATTATGGTGGACCACAAACCGTCACGAGCGTGAACATCCGCGGCACCAACAGCAACCAGTCGCTGGTATTGATTGACGGGGTACGCATCAACAATGCCACGAACGTCTTGCCTGCCATTAACGCCATTCCACTCAACAGCATAGAGCGCGTCGAGATTGTGCGTGGTGCGAGCTCAAGCCTGTATGGCTCGGATGCAATCGGCGGTGTCGTCAACATCATCACGCGCGGCGAGCAGGATCGTCCATTCTCTGCCTATGCAAATGCCGGGGTAGGCACCTACGGGACCACGCAGTATGACGCTGGATTTTCTGGTGCCAAAGATGGCTGGGTGTACAGCTTATATGGTGGCTACGGCCAAAGTGGTGGATTTAACTCTACCAATCGGGACAATTATTACTACAACCCGGACAAAGATTCTTATTACCGCAGCAACGTTGGTGGCACACTGGGCTACACCTGGAAGCCTGGACAAACACTGACCTTCCAGACCTTTGAGTCAACGGTCAACGGTGGCTATGACATGGGTACGCCCTACTTCAATGACCGTGGCGTACAGACCCTGACCTCCAATTCGCTTACCAGCCGCAATGTGATTTCTGACTTGTGGACAAGCACACTGCGCGCGAGTATCAGCACGGACTATTACAAAACGTATAACACGGGCGCTGACCTGATCCCCACCAACCCGATTAACGGTCAACAGCACTACAGCACGTACCAAACCCAGTACATGTGGCAGAACGATTTAAAATTTTCACCGACACAGATCGTATCGCTCGCCTATGAAAGACTGGATCAAAGTGTCGATGCCAACTTGTCTGACAATAATTACCCCATCCCGAGCTTTGTAAATTATCAGCAAACCAGCAGGTATACCAACTCGCTCATGGGGATTTACCGTGGGAGCTGGGGGCCTCAGTCGGTCCAGGCAAGTGTCCGGGATGATGAGAACTCAGAATATGGCAATTTTGTCACAGGTAGCCTGACCTATGGCCTGGAGCTGACCCCCCAGTGGAAAGCTACCGTGGGCGCCAATACGGGTTTCCGGGCACCGAATTTCAACGAACTGTACTGGCCGCTGACCGCATATTTTGTCGGCAACCCATTGCTGCAGCCCGAAAAGTCCCGCAACATCGAAGCCAGCTTGAAATACACGACAGACAAGACCCAGCTCGGTGTCATCGTCTATCGCAACCAGATCACCAACCTGATTTTGAATCAGCCCATCCTGGCCAGCGACCCCTACTCACCTTACGCTCCAATCAACATCGGTCAAGCCATCATTCAGGGCATTACACTGACCGCCAATCAGCGCATCGGCTCCAGCACACGCGTGCGTGGCAGCCTGGACCTGATGGACCCAAGGAATGCAGATACAGGGCAAATCTTGCCACAACGCGCCCAACAGGTACTTAAAATGGCTGTCGATCAGTCCTTTGGTCCGTTGCGCACTACGGCCGAATGGCTCCTGACTAGCGATCGCCTGGATTCCATGTCGGGAGAAACACTTGGCGGCTACGGGCTACTGAATCTGTATGTCAGCTACCCGCTTTCGTCATCCGCCGATATTCAGGTGCGCTGGAACAATGTGTTGGGCAAGTCCTACACTCTGATCCAGGGTTACAACACCCCAGGATCGAATGTGTTTGTCAACCTTGCCTGGCGGATGTAGCATCAGACACCTAATCCCGGGGTGTTTTAAAGCGATGTCATGCTAGGTTTACTGCGTCAGTCCCTGTTTCAACTCTGTTTCTCCATGTTTGTCCTGTGCGCGCTCGGCTTACAGGCTCATGCAGCCGAAATTGAAATGATCGACGACAACGGTCATGCGGTGCTACTCAAAGAGCCTGCACGCCGTGTCGTGACCTTGGCGCCACACGTGACAGAACTTGTCTTTGCCGCTGGAGGGGGTCAAAAGATTGTTGCCACAGTGACTTCAAGCGATTTTCCACCCGAAGCCCTCAAGCTGCCAAGGATTGGGGATGGCATGCAGCCTGACCCAGAAAAAGTCGCCGCCTACCGTCCGGACCTCGTCATCGGCTGGCTCCCTGAGCAGACCGATGCGCTGAACATGCTGAATGTGGCGGTGTTCATCAGCGCCCCCCAGTCACTGGCTGAAATTGCCGACAGCGTTGAAAATTTTGGGCTTCTCCTCGGGACTTCAGACATTGCACGTAGCCGTGCCGATGCGTTACGGCTCACACTTGAAAAGCTAGGAAGCTCCCAGGCTGGCTCAACACGAACCCCCGTGCGGGTATTCATTCAGGCAGGAACTGAGCCTGAATACGCTCTGGGGGGAAACCACATCCTCTCGGATGTAATCGGACTGTGTGGCGGAATCAATGTCTTTGGTGATGCGGCGGCGATTGCACCCAAAATCAGCCCGGAAGGCGTGTTGGCCGTTAAACCAGAACTCGTGCTGGTCGGCAGAGCAGGAGTGGGAGCCACCCCGACAGTCGATCCGACGGCTCTGGCATACTGGAAAGGTGTGGGCCTACCTGCCGCGCGGGCAGGCCAAGTCTATATGATGGATGCCGATATGCTGTATCGCCCGGGACCGCGCCTCATTGATGCGGCAGGCCGCATTTGCGAAGTGATTCAGCAGGCCAGAAAATAACGTTCACCACAGGCATTCTGAAGCAATGCTTGTTTAAAAGATTACTCAGGGCAATTTATATGACACAGCAAGATCCTCTGATCATCGCAGGTACCGCCTATCAGTCCAGACTTCTGGTTGGCACAGGCAAGTACAAAGATTTTCAGCAAACGCGCGAAGCGATTGACCAGAGTGGCGCCGAAATCATCACCGTCGCGATCCGACGCACAAATATCGGCCAGGATGCCACGACCCCTAGCCTGCTTGAATATCTCCCCCCCGCGCAGTTCACCCTGCTACCCAATACAGCTGGCTGCTATAGCGCCGAAGATGCCGTGCGCACATTGCGTCTCGCACGTGAACTGCTTGACGGACACCGACTGGTCAAACTCGAAGTCCTTGGGGATGCACACACGCTGTTTCCCAATATGCCAGAGACACTGGCGGCCGCGAAGACCCTTGTGAAGGATGGGTTTGATGTCATGGTGTACTGCACAGACGACCCGATTCAGTGCCGCATGCTCGAGGATATTGGCTGCGTCGCGGTGATGCCACTCGCGTCTCTGATCGGCTCAGGCATGGGCATTCTCAACCCATGGAATTTACGACTCATCATTGATCAGGCACGCGTACCCGTGCTGGTCGATGCCGGTGTCGGCACTGCTTCGGATGCCGCAATTGCCATGGAACTCGGTTGCGACGGCGTACTGATGAATACTGCGATCGCTGGCGCTCAAAATCCCGTCCTGATGGCAAGCGCCATGAAAAAGGCTGTACAAGCGGGCCGAGAGGCATTTCTCGCAGGACGTGTGCCACGCAAAACCTACCAAGCCGCACCGAGCTCGCCCACGAGCGGCCTCATCACCCCGGTCGCCTCTGCGTGAACAGGCCCACCATGTCCCAGACACCCCCCAATACGCTGACCATCGCCGGAATGGACCCCTCTGGCGGAGCGGGTATTCTTGCTGATGTCAAAACGATGAGTGCGCTGGGCAGCTATGCATGCGCGGTGGTTGCCGCCCTGACGGCACAGAATACGCATACAGTGTCAGATATTTCCCCAGTCAATCCCCAATTCGTCGGACAACAGATCAATACGCTGTTTGCGGATGTTGAAATTCATGCGGTCAAAATCGGCATGCTGGATCAGGCAGGCATCATTGAAATTGTTGCCGAGCGCCTGGGCCATTTCAAGCCTGCTCATGTGGTGCTTGACCCGGTCATGGTCTCCAAAAGTGGGGATCTGTTGCTCGAACATAAAGCCGTAGGCGTATTGCGCGAGCAGCTTCTGCCACAAGCCACCCTGCTCACCCCCAACCTGCCCGAGGCAGGTGTTCTGCTCGAACAAAGATCTGTCGAAACGCTCAAGGAAATGCGCCGGGTGGCTGAACGCCTGCGCAATCAGATGAGTTACTCTGGGCACAGGTGGGTCTTACTCAAGGGCGGGCATTTGCCTGGCAACGAAACAATTGACCTGCTGCACGACGGTGACCAGATGATCGAGCTGCCAGGACACCGGATCCAGACCAAAAACACCCATGGAACGGGCTGCACCCTGTCAGCGGCACTTGCCGCACTCCTGCCCCAGACAGAGAGTGTCCCGGACGCCGCACGCCAGGCCAAAAACTATCTTGTACAGGCAATTTTGCATGCCGATGAACTAAAAGTGGGGACAGGCCACGGTCCCGTGCACCATTTTTACAAATGGTGGCAAAAAAGCCCCGTACAATAAGGGTTAACCTTCAGACACATATATCGAGCTATGAACGCGTCCAATTTGCCTAATATCGAGATCGCCCGCTTCAACATGGTGGAACAGCAGATCCGCCCCTGGGATGTCTCTGACGAACATGTGCTCCAGGCACTGATTGAGTTTCGCCGTGAGATGTTTGTCCCGAATGCCTACCGGGCAATGGCCTTCTCAGACATTGAAATTCCGCTGGTTCTGCAGTCCGGCGATACGCACCAGACAATGTTGTCGCCAAAAATGGAAGCCCGGCTGGCTCAGTTGCTGCTCTTGAAGGCGGATGACTGCGTCCTAGAAGTCGGCACAGGCTCTGGCTACCAGGCTGCCTTGCTGAGCCGACTGGCGCGCGAAGTCACTTCAATCGAAATTGATCCCCGTCTGGTCGCTTTTGCTCAACATAATCTTCAGCAAGCCCAGGTCAAGAATGTCACGGTCGAAACTGGCGATGGCAGCAACGGCTGGGGTACAACCGAATACGATGCGATTCTAGTGACAGGCTCGTTGCCAAGCATCCCTGATGCGCTCAAATATCAACTTTGTGTGGGTGGACGCATGGTCGTAGTTGTCGGGCAGGCACCTGCCATGACAGTCTATCGCATCACACGGACAACCGCAGCGAGTTTTGAAACGGTTTCACTTTTTGAAACAGTCATCAAACCTTTAACGGGTCCCGTCGTTTCGCATTTTAAATTCTAAGGCGCGAGGACTCAGGCTGATTGCGAGCCTGAGTCCTCAGTTCCGACAGTTCTTAATTTCTTGCGGATCTTCAGTTCTGACGGATCTTCGTCACAAGCGCAGTCGTTGACCGCGCAAATTCAAAAGGTATCGCGACTGCACGCCCCCCCCAGGACTCAACCAATCGAGTCTCTGGCAACGTCGCCATATCGTAATCACCGCCCTTGACAATCATATCCGGACGCAAAAGCCCGATGATCTCAACGGGCGTGTCTTCGTCAAAAATTGTGACTGCCGTCACGCATGCCAGGGCAGCCAATAGCGCAGCACGATCATGCGCGGTATTGAGCGGGCGATCCGGCCCCTTACCCAGACGCTTGGCAGACGCATCAGAATTCACAGCCACAATGAGCGCGCCACCAAGCTGCGCGGCCTCGTCCAGATAGGTGACATGTCCGCGATGCAGGATATCAAACACACCGTTGGTAAACACCACAGGGCCTGGCCAGACTTTGGCAGCTATTCGCTCAGCACAAGCCTGAGGTGTGAGGATCTTATTCTCAAAGCGCGCAGTCATTTTATTCGCTCAAACAGGTGCAACAACAGGCGCGACCACTCCACGCATCAACTCTTTGCGATAGCGGTTGAGATCTTGCACGGTCTTAAATGAGTGATCAAACAACAAAGACATGTTGTGCAGAATGCGAGTCGAGACTTTGCCTTCCCATTCTTTGTCAAAAACGATTTGCGTATCCAGCCAGCGCTCGAGCCAGCCTGGCTCAGGCAACTTGCTCTGCACAGTGTCCTCAGGGAACATCTGTTTGTTAACATGCAAATTGGTCGGGTGCAACGCCTGCGGTGTGCGGTGTGCAGAAGCCATCAGTACGCCAATTTTTGCAAAGGCAATCCGCGCCTGTTCACCGATTTCCTGGCCGCGCTGCGTGAGCGCACGCTTCATGTAGCGCAGGTAAGCGCCGGCATGGCGGGCCTCATCCTGCGAAATTACTTTGTAAATTGCCTTGATCACAGGCTCGGTATGCCAGTCTGCAGCGCAACGATACCAGTGGTTCAAGCGCACTTCGCCACAAAAATGCAGCATCAATGTCTCAAGCGGTGGTGCGGGGTCGAACTCAAACCGGACTTTATGCAGCTCTTCTTCGGTAGGAACAAGATCTGGCGCAAAACGGCGTAAATATTCAATTAAGACAAGTGAATGCTTTTGTTCTTCAAAAAACCAAACAGACATGAAAGCAGAAAAATCACTATCGTCGCGATTGTCGCGCAAGAACATTTCAGTCGCGGGCAATGCAGCCCATTCGGTAATTGCATTCATCTTGATGGTCTGCGCTTGCTCATCGGTGAGCTTGCTACGATCAAAATCCTGCCAGGGAATATCCGTCGCCATGTTCCAGCGAACCGATTCCATGGATTTAAAAAGTTCTGTGTAAAGCATGATTGATTGCCTTAAATATGATGCTGAATGTTCAGCGCATCAGCGTCCACAGTGCAACAGCCAATGCGACGGCTGCAACACCTGTTAATGCCATTAATAAACGATTGCCCTGCTCTCGCGCCTGACGCATTTGCTGCAATTCCGCTAAAACTGAAGCGGACAGATCGGGACGATTGAGCTGGGCGTGTATCAGGCGCGGGAACTCAGGTAGCCACTGCGCCCACTGACCTGCTTCTTGGGTGAGCTTCTTGCGAATGCCACGTAAACCCACCCTTTCGTGCATCCAGTTTTCGAGGTATGGCTTTGCCGTTTTCCATAAGTCTAACTGGGGATCAAGCTGACGACCTAATCCTTCTACATTCAGAAGGGTCTTTTGTAACAACACAAGCTGAGGTTGAATTTCAACATTAAAGCGCCGTGAAGTCTGAAACAAACGCAACAGCACCTGCCCCAAGGATATTTCGGCCAGCGGACGATCAAAGTATGGCTCACAAACCGACCTAACCGCCCCCTCAAGTTCCTCTTCACGCGTATCGGGGGGCACCCAGCCCGACTCGATATGCAAGCGCGCAACGCGCCTGTAGTCGCGCTGAAAGAACGCCAGAAAGTTCTGAGCAAGGTAGTTTTTATCAAACTCGGAGAGTGAACCTACGATACCGAAATCCAGGGCGATATAACGACCCAGGGTGTCTGGACGATCCGAAACATAAATATTGCCCGGATGCATATCGGCATGGAAAAATCCGTCCGTAAACACCTGCGTAAAAAAGATCTCCACACCGGTTCGCGCAAGCGTAGGAATATCTACGCCGAGCGTACGCAGTCGATCGATCTGATTGACCGGCACCCCATACATGCGCTCCATCGTGAATACCGTGTTGGCACAATAGTCCCACATCACCTCGGGCACCCAAAGCAGATCGCCCCGCTCGGTTCCTGGCGGAAAATTACGTCGTAACTGGCTGCAATTCGCTGCCTCACGCAACAGGTCCAGTTCGTCATGGAGGTGCTTGTCAAACTCACCCACGACTTCACGCGGCTTCAGACGTTTGCCATCTGGCGCAAGCCTTTCGATCAGCTTGGCCAGTACGCGCATCAGCGACAGGTCTTTATCAATCACGTTGAGGATCGCAGGCCGCAAGACTTTGACCGCGACGTGGCGGCCATCATGCAGCACGGCGAAATGCACTTGCGCGACCGAAGCCGAAGCCACGGGATCGACTTCAAAATGCCTGAAAAGTTCTGAGGGTGGCCTGCCAAGAGCCTGTTCGATACAGTCTGCAGCGACATTCGACGGAAACGGCGCGACCCGATCCTGCAGCATCGTGAGCTCATCGGCGATATCGGGCGGAATCAGATCTCTGCGTGTCGACAGCACCTGACCGAATTTCACAAAAATCGGGCCAAGGGATTCGAGTGCCAGCCGCAAACGCTGTCCGCGCGGCATAGTTGGGCGCGAACCGAGCCTGACCAGCCACAGCAAGCGAAAAGCCGTGGGGTGATTAATTCCGGACAGCACGAGCTCATCAAGCCGATAGCGCCACACCACCATTACGATACGCGCGAGGCGAGGCAGGGACATCATGCCTGACGGCCTGCTTGACGTACCAAAGCGTCAACCCTTGCAGCCAGTGCGGCATGGCGTTGCACCAGCGCATCGACACGTGCACTCGCCTGATTTTGCCGCTGTTGATGCATGAGTAAAAGTGGCCTTCCAGTTAGAACATCTGTTTCTTCGGCAAGGTATTCCGAAATGTTGTGGGCGAATCCCAGTGCCAGGGTGCGTGCGCCCTGGAGTGCCTGCCCGACTCCCTGGGTCAAGCGTCTGGCTGGCACATCACCCATCCAGTGCGCGAGAGCATCCTCTGGATCAGGACGCAAATCGCGTGCCAGATCAGAGATCACCTGAGCCAGGGCAGCTTGCCCCGAAATATGGACGAGCTCTGCTAAATCTACAGACTGACTCGGATCGAGCAATTGAGATAAGTTTAATTTTTCGGCAATGATATCCAGAACGACATCCGGCACCACAGCCGCATCCGACTGCTCCAGGTGACCCATGGCGTCAATGGTCAAGGTCACGGCAAAGCCACCCAGGCTGATGCGCAAGGTCTTGCCGGCATACTTGGCCAGACGCTCAGCCGCCCAGGGCTGTTGACGGGTCAGCAGATTGAACCCCGCAGCAATCACGCGCACGGGGTGTAATCGATCGAAGTTCAGCATGACTGGCGTGAAATTTTTCACGTTTGGATAGGACTTATGCAATCAGTAAACCAGCAGTTTAACGGGTAATAACAAACACGCAGGCTCGAATACCGCGGGAAATCGCCTGCTGATAAGAGGAAACGCCCGCACAAGGCGGGCGTATTTAAAACGATTGCCAAGATAGGAATCAAATTAGCTTGCTTGCAGCACAGGAATTTGCTGAATCCCTGCCAGCAACCAACCGCCTTGCTCAGGTTTGAACAGATTCCAGACCTCTTCAAAACGGAAAGCCTCTGCACCAGCCTGTTCCCGCAGCATTCCTGAAAACCGGACACTCGCAAGATTCCCGTCGGTGACTTTTTCGATGCCAAGCATTTCGGCATTCAACAGCACAACTTCGGTATGGTTGTTGCTCGTACGACCATTCAACTGTGCCTGCAATTCAATCATCAGGTCATCAGTCAGGAAATTGCGTAACGACGACACATCGCCGCTATCCCAGACTTTTTGAATGGCGACAAACTGATTCTTAGCCTCCTGAAGGAAGCGGGTCGAATCAAAATCCGTGGGAATAGACCAATTCTGAGCGGGCTGAACGGCTCCGGAACCAAAGCCGGCGGAAGACATTGCGCCACCTGTCTGCTGAGCGCCAGGCGCAGAAGACTCACGCATCATGTCGTAAGTAGGCTGGGCAGAAGGACTCGTGCCCATTGCCTGCATAGCGGGCTGTGAAGCCCCCCCTCTCAGCATGCGCATGACGAACATAATGACAAACACAACAAGCCCGGCTAGCAACACCATTCCCAACAGACTGCCAAACGCACCCGACATCCCGAAATGAGACATCAGCGCCGCGATCCCCAGGCCTGCAGCAATCCCGGCCAGAGGGCCCAGCCAGCGCGAGGCACCTGACTTAGGTGCCGCAGCTGCAGGGGCAGGAGGTGTCGCACTGCGTTGCATGGTTGAAGCGGGCGCCATGGATGAGGAAGGTCGTTGGCTGCTGACGTTAGCGGACTGACGTCCTGCACTGGACCCTCCACCCAGTCGGGCAGCATCAGAATCAACAGGCGCGGCGACCAGGACAAGGCCACCCACAGCGATGAGCGTGGCAACCAGAAAACGGGATAACGGACGAAACATGAAAGCTCCTGAGCGAGTGATTCGCTTTTAAAGACTATTAGCACCAGAAAATCTTACTGGAAGCTGAATCTTACTGAAAGCTGAACAAGAATACTAGGGGGTAGACCAAGATAATTCAAAGAAGTTCATGGCCTAGCCAAGTTTTACACCTTCATGCAATGCGGTCAGCCCTGCCGACAGATTGAAATACTGCACCCGGGACAAACCCGCCTCGCCAAGCATGGTTTTGAGGGTCTCCTGATCAGGATGCATCCGGATGGACTCTGCCAGATAGCGGTAACTATCTGCGTCGCCTGCGACCTTCTGGCCCAGCCAGGGCAGCACTTTAAAGGAATACCAGTCATACAACGGTGCGAGCGGCTGAGCAACCTTGGAGAATTCAAGTACCAGGAGCTTGCCTCCCGGCTTGAGCACGCGGGTCATTTCAGTGAGCGCCCGGTCTTTGTGCGTCATATTACGTAACCCAAAGGCAACGGTCACTCTGTCAAAATAATTATCCGGAAAGGGGAGCTTTTCAGCATCACAGACCGCAGTAGGCATAAGCAGGCCTTCATCCATCAGACGGTCCCGACCGACACGCAGCATCGAGTCATTGATATCAGTCAGCCAGACTTCACCCTGAGATCCTGCCTGACGTGAAAAAACACGCGCAAGGTCACCCGTCCCACCTGCTATATCGAGCACCCGCATCCCAGGACGAACCGCAGCACGCGCGACCGTAAAGGTCTTCCAGAGGCGATGCAGGCCCGCCGACATCAGGTCATTCATGACGTCATAACGCGAGGCAACCGAATGGAAAACTTCAGCGACTTTGCTGGCTTTTTCAGATTCAGCAACCGTCTGGTAGCCGAAATGCGTTTTTTCTTCAGACATTGAAAATACCTGGTAATTTTCTGGATAATGAGCCTTCATTATCGCAGTTCACTGAACCGACAGCGGCAAATGCCAGCAAAGTGTCATAAACATGACATATTGACACCATATTATTGCAACATCGTCGTCACGTATGCCGACCATTTCGAGCGTATCCCTATGTCAAGCACCATCCTAGTTGTCGAAGACGAACCTGCCATTCAGGAACTGATCGCAGTCAATCTGTCCTTTGCCGGCCATAAAGTGTTGCGGGCCTTTGATGTGATGCAGGCCGAAACCCTGATTCGTGCGGAATTACCGGATCTGATTCTGCTGGACTGGATGTTGCCTGGCGCGTCTGGACTGACACTGGCCCGTAAACTACGCAGTGATGAACGTACCCGCCTGATCCCTGTCATCATGCTGACAGCTAAAGGCGCAGAACAAGACAAGGTCGACGGGCTTGAAGCGGGTGCCGACGACTACATCACCAAGCCCTTTTCGCCAAAAGAGCTCATGGCGCGCATCAAAGCCGTCCTGCGCCGGCGCGCGCCGCAACTGACAGATGACACGATTGATATCGATGAGCTCAAACTAGACCCGGTTTCTCATCGACTGACTGGGCGTGGCCAGGCGCTTGCGATCGGACCGACTGAATTTCGCCTGTTGCACTTTTTTATGACGCACATGGAACGCGTTTTTTCGCGTGGCCAGCTACTCGACCAGGTCTGGGGCGATCATGTGTTCGTGGAAGAGCGGACTGTTGACGTGCATATTCGCAGATTACGCAAAGCACTGGAACCGACAGGGCATGAAGTACATGTTGAAACAGTCCGCGGCAGTGGGTACCGGTTTACCGCGCAACCCTACCGGACCTCAAATTAAAAATAAAAAGTACGATCTCGCACCAGTCTGATGAGAAAATACAAGGCATGAGCGCCCTTCGCACCCTGATCTGGTTTCTGTTCTGGTCTCTACTGGCCTCTGGCATTGAGTATCGCTGGCAGACCTCTGCTGGCTGGATTACGCTGGCAATTGCCTGCGGAGCCGTGATGACCTGGCGAAGACATCAGGCAGGCATTGTCGCCAGGTGGGCGCTTCACCCAGAGACGGATCCCCCTGCCGATGTCGGGCAGTGGGAGGATATGGTGGCCAGCCTGTATCGCCACACACGCTCCCAGGCACTCGCCGTGCGCGAACTTCAGGAAACGAATGACGCGGTGATGTCAGCGGCACAAGCGCTCCCGATCGGCGCACTCACCATGAATAAAGATTTTCAGATCCGCTGGTTCAATGTCGCAGCAGAAAAACAACTATTGCTCAAATCCGGACAGGATATTGGGCAGAACCTCCTGAACTTATTGCGCTCCCCTGCCTTTATCGCCTACGCCAGACAAAACGAATGGCCTGACTCACTGGTATTACGGCTCCACCTCGGCGACAAACCCCAGAGCCTCATGATGCGCCTGGTGCCTTATTCGGGGGACCAGCTGTTATTGATGACGCGCGATCTGACGTTAATTGAAAAACTGGAAACCACCCGGCGTGATTTTGTCGCGAACGTTTCTCACGAGATGCGCACTCCACTCACTGTTCTGTCAGGCTTTCTTGAAACCCTTCTGGATGCGCCTGCGGGTGCAATTAGCCGCGAACAATCCCGGCAATATCTGTCCATGATGCACGAGCAGGCTTTGCGGATGGAAGCGCTGGTTGCAGACCTGCTAACACTTTCTGCGCTGGAAACCTCACCCAGCGCAGACCGCTCGACCATCGACGTCGCGGCATTGATTGAAACCGCTCGTATTCAAGCCGAAGCCCTCTCGTCTACGCGACATATGTTTGAGTGGCAAATTGAACCGGGCCTGAACTTACTGGGCAATGCCTCCGAACTGACTTCCGCTATTTCTAACCTGCTAACCAATGCCGTGCGCTACACACCTGCAGGTGGCCACATCACCGTGCACTGGCAGCGAGAGCCGAATGGCGCTGCGCGCTATAGCGTCACAGACACTGGACCGGGAATATCTTCTGAGCACTTGCCACGGCTCAGTGAACGGTTCTACACGGTGGACCGTGGACGCTCGCGCGCGTTAGGCGGCACAGGCCTCGGGCTCGCCATCACCAAGCACGTCGCCATGCGTCATGATGCGCAGCTCGAGATCCAGAGCAAGCTGGGTCAGGGCAGTACGTTTAGCGTCGTTTTTGCACCAGATCGCGTGACCAGCACAGCCTGATTCGAGCCTAGGCAATAATCACTTTTTCTCTGTCCATAAAAGGCATAAACTCAGGACTTGCGTAAAAATACGTAACCATGCGCGACCAATGGGTGGCTGCGCGGGTATCGATCCATGCCGGAGTTTTTAAATGTCTGCTCAAGCTGCAATGCCCCCTTTTCACCTGGCCTTCCCTGTGCGGGATATCGAAGAAGCCCGCCAGTTTTATGTCGGACTGCTAGGCTGTGGCGAAGGCCGAAGTTCACCTGAATGGGTAGACTTTGATTTTTACGGCCACCAGGTCGTTGCACACCTCGCACCAGACGAATGCGGTCACAAGCAAACCAGCGCAGTCGATGACCATCAGGTCCCGGTTCGCCACTTCGGTGCGGTACTTTCCATTCCCCAGTGGGAAGCCATGGCCGAAAAACTCAAAGCCGTCGGCACCAAATTCGTCATCGAGCCTTACGTCCGCTTTAAAGGCGAAGTGGGCGAACAGGCCACAATGTTCTTTATGGATCCCTCTGGCAATGCCATTGAGTTCAAAGCCTTCAAGAACATGGAATCGCTGTTTGCCAAATAGCGTTTCGTGCGGGCCAAAACCACTTCTACGTCTCCCGTCCCCGCCTACACGATCCGGGCGCAGGGAGACCGTTGCCTGAGCATTGATTTCGGACAAGAGATCGATGTACAAACAGGACTCGTCTGCCTCGCGGCCGCTGCAGCGTTGCGTGCAGACGCGCTCACTGGCGTGACCGATATCGTGCCCTCCTACACCTCAGTTGCCCTGCACTACCAGCCCACTGACGGGCCAGATAGTCCAGACTTCGCCAGCCTGACAGGGGCGATTGACCAGTTGATGGCACGAGGCCTGCCTGCCGCCAGAGCGTCGTCGCGCGAGGTAGAAATCCCCGTTTGTTATGGCGGGCAACATGGCCCTGATCTCGCTGATGTGGCACGCACCATCGGCGTCACCGAAGATGAGGTCATTGCCCTGCACACACAACCGGGCAGCATGGTGTTCATGCTTGGCTTTGCCCCAGGCAGCCCCTACATTGGGCTACACGATCCTGCGTTTGCGATTCCCAGACGGGATGTTCCTCGCACGGCCGTGCCAAAAGGGTCGGTTGCCATCGCGAACAGGCAAACCTCGATCTATCCAAACCGCCTGCCGGGTGGCTGGAACATCCTCGGTGCCACCCCATTGAATCTGTTTGATATGGACCGTGACCCACCGGCGTTACTGATGCCGGGCGACAAGGTGCGCTTTGTGGCTATTTCGGAGCAAGAATTCGAGAGGATTGCCGCTTTGCAAGCGGGATCACCCCAATGAGCATCATCGTGATTAAACCCGGGATGCTTTCGAGCTTTCAGGATCTCGGTCGCAGCGGCTATCAACAACTGGGTGTCCCATGCGCGGGCGCGATGGATCAGCGTGCGCATACGCTTGCCAACCTGCTGGTGGGCAACGAGGCATCGCAGGCGAGCCTTGAAATCACCCTGACAGGTCCGACCCTTCAATTCACCCGGGCATGCTGTATCGCGCTGACCGGTGCGCAGCTCAGCCCGATGCTCAACGGCCACCCTGTCGCGATGAATCGTCCCATTATCATCCGGCAGCAGGACACCCTCACCTTTGGCGAGCGCCAATCCGGCACGCGCGCCTATTTGAGTGTGCATGGTGGCTTTGCGTTGGCACCAGTACTGGGATCAACCAGCACCTTCATTCGCAGTGGCATGGGTGGATGGCAAGGCCGTGCGCTCAAGCGCGGCGACCATATCCACCTGCAGCAGCCCCTCGCGGAACGAGCCCTGGATGAGTTGGCGAGTGCGCTCTGGGCGATCCAGGTCTACTTGCCCACGGCACTGGCACCCTCACTGCGCACCGCAATACGGATCATCCCAAGCAGCCAATGGGCCGACTTCACCGAAGCCAGCCGTCAAGCCTTTACCAGCACCCCTTTTCGAATCAGTCCGGACTCGGAACGCATGGGCTACCGCTTGCAAGGTCCTCAAATCATGCTGTCTATTCCCAGACAGATGATTTCGGAAGCCACGACTTTCGGCACGATTCAGGTACCTGCTGGCGGGCAACCCATCGTACTGATGGCGGATCGTCAGACGACGGGCGGCTATCCAAAAATCGCCTATGTGGCGAGCGTCGATTTACCATTACTCGCGCAAATGGGGCCAGGTGACTGGCTCAGCTTTGAGTTAATCACACTCGAGTATGCCCAGTCGCTGGACCTCGCGCGCCGCCGAGCCTTTGCCACGCTAGCAAACACACTGTCCACCTTACGGACACAATTGCTTAACCATCGGGAACACCATGACACTCAAAATTGATTTGAACTGCGATATGGGCGAAAGCTTTGGCGTATGGAAAATGGGAAACGATGAGGCAATCCTGCCCTTTGTCTCCTCCGCCAACATTGCCTGTGGATTTCATGGGGGCGATCCGGCCACGATGCGCAAGACGGTCGCTGCGGCACTTAAAAATGGGGTGTCACTGGGTGCGCATCCAGGCTTGCCAGATCTCCAGGGCTTTGGCCGGCGCAATATGGCGATTACAGATCAAGAAGCTTACGACATGATGGTCGTCCAAATCGGCGCGATGGCCGCAGTGGCCGCCTCGCAGGGTGCGGCGTTGCGCCACGTCAAAGCACACGGCCAACTCTACAACATGTCAGTCAAGGACGAGGGGCTTGCCCGCGCACTGGCGCAAGCGACCTTTGACGTCAATCCTGCGCTCGTGTTCTACGGCCTGGCTGGCAGCAAAATGCTCGACATTGCCGAGTCGATCGGACTGCAGGTGGCAAGTGAGGTGTTTGGTGACAGGACTTACTCGCCTGATGGCACATTGAGTCCGCGCAATAAGCCCGGCGCAATGATTGAGGATGTGCAAGTGTCGATCCGGCAGGTCTTGCAAATGGTGCAGCAGGGCACATTGACCGCCAACGATGGCTCGACGATCAAGGTGCGTGCCGATACGCTGTGTATTCATGGTGATCAGCCAGGGGCGCCAGCTTTTGCAAAAGCCATTCGGGACGCGCTGCAAGCTGCAGGCATAGCCGTCGGCGTGTAGACGCCTCAGGCATTGCCGCGGGCGCGCAAGTGCTGTCAGTGCTGTCAGTGCTGCGTGCAGGCCTGCAAAATTCGCTCAGCGATATGCAGGTCTTGCAAAGATATGCCCGAGCTGTCAAAAATCGTAATCGCATCATCGCTCGACCGACCTGGCAAGGCCCCGGTCAGGACATGCCCGATTTGTGAAAGTGCGCGCTCTGCGTTGCGCACCCGCGCGGCGATATGCTGAAACTCACCGATTGTGATGGACTGCTCTGGCAAATCGCAAAAAAGCTCTGCCCGCTCAAGCAAGGCCGGATCGAGTTCTTGCTTACCCACACCATCCGCACCCATGCACGAGATATGCGTACCTGCACGCACATACCGGGCATCAAACAGGGGTGCTTTTGAAGGTGTCGCCGTCACGATGATATCGGCGCGAGCACAGCCCTGCTCGGCATCGACTTGCTCGACCGTGAGCCCATGTTGCGCCAGACGGCGCTGGAATTGTGCGGCGCGCTCGGAATCACGCGCCACCACCAATACACGCTCGATATTGCGTATGCGGGCAATTGCCAGGCAATCGTAGCCCGCCTGATTGCCTGCACCAAACACAGTCAGTGTTGTAGCATCAGGACGCGCGAGTTTTTGTGTCGCGACCGCATCGGCCGCTGCAGTGCGATATGCATTGACGATCCCAGACTCGATCACCGCACGTACTCCGCCCACATCCTGGTTAAACAGGACCGTCACGGAGTGATGTGTCTTCAAACCCTTAGCTGCATTACCTGGCCATATAAATCCCATTTTCAGGCCTGCCAGGCTATCTGTTGCGCCCGACTTGACCGAAAAACGATTCCCGGGATCCGAGCCATGCGCGATCAGGGCGGGGAAGATGGTGCTGGATCCCTGAGCAGCGGCGACGAACGCCTCATACGCTGCGTCGAACGCCATTTCGTGCGTCACTACGGACGAGGATTGAGACTCTGGAATAAAGTGCATGACTCAAATCCTCGCTTGACGTTAAACCAGCACGCGCTCAATACCGCCGTTGTTTGCTTTTGCCACATATTCCTCGAGCCAGTTTTCACCCAGGATATGTCGCGCCATCTCTACTACGATGTAATCCGCTTTTGCTCCAGTGTCTTCTTCGAAACGCGACAGCCCTTGTAAACAGGATGGACAGGAGGTGAGGATTTTGACATCGCCAGCATAACCATCTGCACGCAAGGTCGCGTTGTTTTTATCCAGCTCTTCTTCTTTGCGAAAACGAATCTGTGTCGAGATGTCGGGACGTGTAACAGCTAACGTGCCTGACTCGCCACAACACCGGTCTGTCTTGATCGTTGTGTCGCCGACCAGTGCGCGAACGGTTTTCATCGGATCCTGCAGTTTCATCGGTGAATGGCAGGGGTCGTGATACATGTAACGCATCCCCGTCACGCCATCGAGTGCCAACCCTTTTTCGAGCAAATACTCGTGGATGTCGATCAATCGCGAACCCGGGAAGATCTTTTCGAACTCATAGCCTGCGAGCTGGTCGTAACAGGTGCCACAGCTCACGACCACCGTTTTGATGTCGAGATAATTCAAGGTGTTCGCCACGCGGTGGAACAACACCCGGTTATCCGTAATGATCTGATCAGCTTTTTCAGTCATGCCATTGCCACGCTGCGGGTAACCACAGCACAAGGCGCCAGGAGGCAAGACGGTTTGAACACCCGCATGCCAGAGCATTGCCTGGGTGGCCAACCCGACCTGAGAAAACAGACGTTCAGAACCACAGCCCGGAAAATAAAATACTGCTTCAGTTTCCGCAGAGGTCTGTGGATTACGAATGATCGGCACATAATCCGCATCTTCGATATCAAGCAGTTTGCGCGCAGTCTGCTTGGGCAAGCCACCTGGCATTTTTTTATTGATGAAGTGAATCACTTGCTCACGCAAAGGCGGTTTACCTAAAGTTGCGGGAGGGCGCTTGGTCTGCTTACGGGCAAACTTTGAAAGCAGGTTGTTGGCAGCACGCTGCAGCTTATAGCCAACGCCGACCATTGCCTGGCGCGTCGCGTTAATCGTGGCGGGATCCTTGGCGTTCAAAAAGAACATCGCAAAGCTCGTGCCAGGATTAAAAGACTTGCGTCCCATGCGGCGCAGGAGCGCACGCATATTCATCGAGACATCGCCAAAGTCGATATCAACCGGACAGGGGTTATAGCATTTGTGGCAAATGGTGCAGTGGTCCGCGACGTCTTCGAATTCTTCCCAGTGCTTGAGACTGATACCGCGCCGTGTCTGCTCTTCGTACAAAAAGGCTTCAATCAGCAAGGAGGTGGCAAGGATCTTATTCCTCGGGGAATACAGCAAGTTCGCACGGGGAACGTGCGTCGCGCACACAGGCTTGCACTTGCCGCAGCGCAGACAATCCTTGATCGAATTACTGATCGCGCCAATATCGCTTTGCTGCATGATGATGGACTCATGCCCCATCAATCCGAAGCTCGGCGTCCAGGCATGGCGCAAATCCGCACCAGGCATCAGTTTGCCGGCGTTGAAGTGATCATCTGGATCAATTTCGCGCTTGTACTGCTGGAACGGAGCGAGCTCAGCTTCGGTCAGGAATTCATACTTGGTCAGACCAATACCATGCTCGCCTGAAATCACGCCATCCAGATCGCGGGCAATCTGCATAATGCGAACAACGGCTTCGTTGGCCTCTTGCAGCATTTCGTAATCGTCAGAATTGACCGGGATATTGGTATGCACGTTACCATCGCCCGCATGCATATGGAGTGCAACAAACACGCGGCTTTTGAGCACCTTGTCATGAATGGCCTGCAACTCGTTGAGCACCGGTGCAAAGTCGGTCCCGCCGAACAAACCTTCGAGCTCGGCTTTGACTTCGGCCCTCCAGGAGATGCGTAAGGTCCGATCCTGCACCACATCAAACAGGCGCGCCTCTGGCTGGGCGTCGAGGCGCGCGGAAAGTGCGGGCAGCAATAGCACGAGGCCTTTATCGGCCAGGATCGGCATCGCAAGCGACAACGGCATATCCAACTGATTCAGCACCCAGTGCCAACGCATGCGAACGTGTTCTATGAGATCAATAGCAGAGCGGCGGCGCTCGTCAAGCGCCTCTTCGATCGATACGCCTTCTTCTGTTGCGCGATCGAGCTTAGCGATGGGCAACGGCCCTTCGAGCATGGCTTGCAAGGCATCAAGCAGCTTGAGCTTATTGCGCGTGGACAACTCGATATTGATGCGTTCAATTTCGTCGGTGTACTCGCCCATCCGACCAAGTGGGATCACCACATCTTCGTTAATCTTGAAGGCGTTGGTATGCCGGGCAATGGCAGCAGTACGCGAACGGTCGAGCCAGAATTTTTTGCGGGCTTCGGCACTCACTGCAATAAAACCTTCGCCATGCCGCGTATTCGCCAGTCGAACGACTTCGCTTGTCGTGGCTGCGACAGCCGCTTCGTCGTCACCGACAATGTCACCAATCAGCACCATCTTTGGTAATACGCCGCGCTTGCTCTTGGTGGAGTAGCCAACCGCACGCAAATAACGCTCGTCGAGGTGTTCAAGCCCCGCGAGCAAGGCACCGCGGGCCAGACCGGCCGTATCGATATAGTTTTTAATTTCAACAATCGAGGGGATGGCTTCGCGCGCCTGACCAAAGAACTCCAGGCAAACGGTACGGGCATGCGATGGCATCCTGTGCAAGACCCAGCGTGCAGCGGTAATCAGACCATCACAGCCTTCTTTTTGGACGCCCGGCAAACCGGCCAGAAATTTGTCTGTGACATCCTTGCCCAAGCCGACTTTACGGAAATGCGAACCAGCAATCTCAATCAACTTGCTGCGCAACGGACGCTCACCCGCAGGATATGCGCCGTCGGACCACTGCAACTCAAATCTGACGAGCTGGGCATCATGGATTTTGCCCAGGTTGTGATCCAGACGCGTGACATCAAGCCAGTTACCGTCAGGATCGACCATCCGCCACCAGGCCAGATTGTCAAGCGCGGTACCCCACAGCACGGCTTTTTTGCCGCCCGCGTTCATCGCAACGTTACCGCCTACACAGGAGGCTTCGGCCGAAGTCGGATCTACTGCGAAGACAAGCCCCGCCGACTCGGCAGCCTCGGATACGCGCTTGGTCACGACCCCTGCACCCGAACGCACGGTTGATACTGGTGTACTCACACCCGGCAGCGATCCTGTTTCAACTGGTCCCAGGGTATCGAGCTTTTCGGTATTGATAACAACCGATCTCCAGGTCAGCGGAATCGCCCCACCCGTGTAACCCGTCCCGCCGCCACGCGGCACAATGGTCAGGCCCAACTCAATACAGCCGCGCACCATGGCGGCGATTTCTTCTTCGGTATCGGGCGTAAGCACCACAAAAGGATACTCAACGCGCCAGTCGGTCGCATCCGTCACGTGCGAAACACGTGACAAGCCGTCAAACTTAATATTGTCCCGGGCTGTGAGCTTGCCAAGCACGCGGGTGACCTGCTTGCGCAGCTTGGCGGTTTGGGCAAAACCTTGTTCGAACGTATCGATGGCGGCGTAGGCACGATCGAGCAACCCGGCAACCTTTTCGTCACGTTGCGTGTCATCGGAAAGCCTGCGCCGATTGATCTCGCCCAGACGATGCTGCATGGCCTCAATCAGTAACTTGCGGCGCTTTGGATTGTCGAGCAAGTCATCCTGCAGATAAGGATTGCGTCGCACGACCCAGATGTCACCCAGCACCTCGTACAGCATACGAGCAGAGCGTCCCGTGCGGCGTTCGCCACGCAAGTCAGACAGCAAGCCCCATGCGTCATCGCCCAGAAGTCGACAAACGACCTCCCGATCAGAGAACGACGTGTAGTTGTAGGGGATCTCGCGCAACCTGGCCTTCGGGTCGGCAGGCGGGGCGGCGCTCAGAAGATGACTGGCAAACGGGGCGTTCATATCTGTAACTCGAATAAAGGTTGCCCTAGGTTCTACATTTTAAGCGATTGGCAGAACTATTCAGTAATAACCCCATGAATCCGAGGAATGTCAATGAATAGGCGAGACCAGTTCAAGCAGCACCCCGCACAGGATCGCATACCTCGTAAACTTACCTAAGGCCATGAATATGAGGCAGGGCAGGAAGGGCAACCGTAACCAGCCCGCCACAGCGCAAAGCGGGTCACCAATGAGCGGCACCCAGGAAAACAGCAAGATGGGTGCGCCAAAACGCTGCGCAAGCGCCTCGGCCCGCTGCCTCCAGCGACCGGGCGGAGTTGGTTTGCTTAAATTGGTTCCATTGGCCCTATTGTCCCTATTGAGCACGTGCTGCGCGCAAGCGCCCATCCAGAAAGTCAGCACACCCCCCAGCGTATTTCCGAGGGTTGCGACACCGATTGCGGGCCAGACCGAATCAGGTGCGAGCGCCACATAACCGAGCAACGCAGGCTCGGAGCCCATGGGCAATAATGTTGCAGCCAGCAGGCTGAGGACAAAGATCGCGACCAACCCGACCTCGGGCTGGGCAAAGATATTTAGTACAGCTTGCACAGCGTCACTCAGAACGTACTCCTTGGCTTAGAATTTTATGAGGCAATACCCAGCCTGACAGCATGGGATAATGCAGCATCAGGCTAAAGGCCGCTGCCTCCAACCTCAGGAACATTATGTCCACGGATTATCTCAAACGTATTCTGACCTCGAAAGTGTATGACGTTGCAGTTGAGACGCCTCTTGAACTGGCGCCTCAGCTTTCGGCCCGCACAGGCAACAAAATCTGGCTCAAGCGCGAAGACACTCAACCTGTTTTCAGTTTCAAGTTGCGCGGGGCCTACAACAAGATGGCAAACTTGACGCAGGCGGCCCTGAATCGTGGCGTGATCGCCGCGTCTGCTGGCAATCATGCCCAGGGCGTTGCCCTGTCTGCCAAAAGGCTCGGCTGCAAAGCAGTTATTGTCATGCCGACAACAACCCCTGGCGTCAAGGTTGATGCCGTTCGCGCGCTTGGCGGCGAGGTGGTGCTGCACGGAGATAGCTTTACCGATGCCTACGAACATGCACTGACGCTCGAGAAAAAAAACAAGATGACCTTTGTGCATCCGTTTGACGACCCGGATGTGATTGCTGGCCAAGGCACCATTGGCATGGAAATCCTGCGCCAGCATCCAGGGCCAATCGATGCCATTTTCGTTGCGATTGGTGGCGGCGGCCTCATCAGTGGCATCGCGGCCTACGTTAAGCAGCTAAGGCCTGAAATCAAAATCATTGGCGTGCAAACCGTTGACTCAGATGCCATGTTGCGCAGCGTTCAGGCGGGCAGGCGCGTCCATCTCGCGGACGTTGGACTTTTTTCGGATGGTACGGCTGTCAAACAGGTTGGTATCGAGACATTTCGGCTTGCACGTCTCTATGTCGATGATTATGTTGTGGTCGATACCGACGCGATATGTGCCGCGATCAAAGACGTATTTCAGGATACCCGCAGTGTGCTTGAGCCCGCAGGGGCCCTGGCACTCGCAGGTGCCAAGCAATATGCCAAGGATCACAATCTGAAAGGCAGCACACTGGTCACGATCGCATGCGGCGCCAACATGAATTTTGACCGGCTGCGCTTTGTAGCCGAACGTGCAGAGGTGGGTGAGTCACGCGAAGCCGTCTTTGCTGTCACATTGCCAGAGCAGCCCGGAAGCTTTCGCGCGCTCTGTGAACTGGTGGGCAACCGCAACGTGACTGAGTTCAACTACCGCATGTCCAACTCGACTCTCGCCCATGTCTTTGTCGGAGTGCAAGTCCAGAATACGGCTGAGCCAGATCGCATTGCCAGCACGTTTCGCAAGCATGGCTTTGCGACATTGGATTTAACGCATGACGAAATGGCCAAAACCCATTTGCGTCATATGGTGGGAGGTCGCTCCGGCACGGCAGCTAATGAATTGCTTTATCGCTTTGAGTTCCCGGAGCGCCCAGGCGCACTCATGCGCTTTTTGAACTCAATGAAACCAGACTGGAACATCAGCCTGTTTCATTACCGCAATCAGGGTGCGGACTACGGCCAGATCCTGATCGGAATTCAAGTCCCAGCCGGTAATAAAAAAGCGTTCAAGGAATTCCTGGATGCGGTGGGATATCCGCACTGGAATGAAACCGAAAACCCTGCCTATAAGCTCTTTTTGTAGGCAGCGGCCGTCGGGTCCATTGCCTAGCGTTATTCCCCCCCGAACTGGCACACGCTAAAGAAAGGGGTCTCAGTTTTTGCAATGGCGCGCGAACCACCCAGGTCTGGCAAGTCAATGACCGCAGCCGCCTCAACGACATTGCCACCCAGTTGCTGCAGTAACTTGATGGCCGCGAGCATGGTGCCACCCGTCGCGACCAGATCATCGACGAGCAAAACGCGCTGCCCCGGCTGAACAGCATCGACATGGATTTCAACCTCTGCCTGGCCATATTCTAGAGAATAAGATTGCCCAATCGTTTTGAAGGGCAGTTTGCCTTTTTTACGGACAGGCACAAAACCAACATTCAGGGCGTACGCCAGCGCACTCCCCAGAATAAAGCCACGGGCATCGATTCCGACGACCAGATCCAGGCGTTGGCGCATATTGCGTAAAACAAATAGTTCAATCAATGCGCGAAAAGCCGCGGCATCCTGAAATAAAGGCGTGATGTCGCGAAACATAACCCCGGGCACTGGCCAATCGGGGACCGCGCGAATCAAACTGTGAATCAGCCCGACAGGGTCCTGATACGCCACAGGTGCATAGGGTGCGCTGCTCATCGGACGCTCACAGCAGCGGATACGCGTCGTGCTTTGGCACGCGCGTCCTCGATGTTATCGGCGCTGGCCAGTCCGACACCCATACGCCGTTTAGTAAACGACTCGGGCTTACCGAACAAACGAATATCTGTACCGGGTTCGGCCAGGGCCTGAGCAACGCCTTCGAAAGCGACACCCTTAGCATCCATACCGCCGTAGATGACACTGCTTGCGGCGGGGCTGCGCAAGGCGGTGTCCACAGGCAAACCGAGCAACGCACGTGCGTGCAGTTCAAATTCATTCTGAACCTGGGAAATTAGCGTCACAAGGCCCGTATCGTGCGGCCGCGGACTGACTTCGGAGAACCAGACCTCGTCTCCTGCCACAAACAGTTCAACACCAAAAATTCCCTGGCCGCCCAGACTAGTCGTGACCTCCAGCGCAATCTTGCGCGCACGTTCAAGCGCACGCACGGACATCGGCTGGGGCTGCCAGCTTTCGATGTAATCACCGTCCACCTGCAAATGTCCGATGGGTTCACAGAATTTAGTTTCGATCGAGCCGTCCGACGCACGGGCACGCACTGTCAACAGGGTGATTTCGTACTCAAAATCAATAAAACCTTCGACGATGATACGACCGGCACCTACGCGGCCACCTTTTTGGGCGATATCCCAGGCGCGCGCGATATCTGCAGCGCTTCGCAACACGGATTGGCCTTTGCCTGAGGAGGACATGACAGGCTTGACCAGACAGGGAAAGCCAATCTCCTGGGTGGCCAGTGTGAGGGCCTCGGCAGAATCTGCAAATCGGTAGGGTGAGGTTGGCAATCCGAGTGTTTCAGCAGCCAGACGGCGGATCCCTTCGCGATTCATGGTGAGCTGCGCGGCTCTTGCCGTGGGTGTGACCCGTACGGTCCCTGCCGCCTCCAGCTCAACAAGCAAATCGGTCGCAATCGCCTCGATTTCCGGAACAATCACATGTGGACGCTCTTTTTCAATCACGGCACGCAACGCCTCCCTGTCCGTCATCGTGATGACATGGCTGCGGTGTGCGACCTGATGACCAGGCGCGTTGGCATAACGATCGACCGCAATCACCTCTACACCGAGTCGTTGCAGGGAAATAATGACCTCTTTGCCTAGTTCGCCCGAGCCCAGCAACATGACGCGCACCGCTTTGTCGGTAAGTGGTGTACCCAGTGTGGGCGCGACACCTTGCTCTGAAGCCTTGGCGGCGCTGGGTAACGGAGAAGCAATCGTCATATCGAGATCCTAAAGAAGCCTGTTGGGCGGGTTGTGCCATCACCCTGTCAAGAGTGCCACAGCAAGCCTGCGTATGCAACTGACCCCGCCCGACCCCTGAAGCGTTTAAAATCAGCAAATGTCCTTTACTCATCCCGATCAAAAAGCTGCTGCGCTCGCCTCCGCCCAACAGACCCTTCAGCTTGAGGCACAAGCAATTCTTGAGCTCACCACCCGGCTTGGGGATGAGTTCGTCTGCGCAGTCGACCTGATGCTCAGCTGCTCTGGGCGCGTTGTCGTCTGCGGGCTAGGAAAAACGGGGCATATCGCACGCAAAATCGCTGCAACACTCGCTTCGACAGGCACGCCAGCATTTTTTCTGCATGCTGCCGAGGCCGTGCATGGCGATATCGGCATGATCGGTGGCGACGACCTTCTGATCTCGCTGTCTTATTCAGGCGCCGGCCAAGAGCTCCTGACCATCTTGTCAGCGGCGCACCGGCTGGGGGTCAAGGTGATCGCCATGACCGGCAATCCCCAATCCGAGCTTGCACGCCTGGCCGATGCACATCTGGATGTCAGTGTCTCTCAAGAAGCCTGCCCACATAATCTCGCACCGACCTCCAGCACTACAGCAGCCTTGGCGCTGGGCGATGCACTGGCAGTCGCCTGCCTGCAGGCACGCGGCTTTAGTCCAGAGGACTTCGCACGCTCGCATCCTGGCGGCGCACTCGGACGCAAGCTTTTAACGCGCGTGGCAGACGTTATGCGCCACGACACGGCCTTACCGACTGTTCCCGAAGACGCCACGATTTTTCAGGCCCTCGAAGAAATCTCCCGAAAAGGCATGGGTATGACAGCCGTCCTGGATCAGAATGGCCACGCAACCGGCATTTTTACCGACGGCGATCTGCGCCGACTCATTGAACGCCATGGTGACATCCGCGGCATCCTGATTGCTGAGGGGATGACACGCGATCCGCGGCACATTTCCGCCGAAGCGCTGGCAGTCGATGCTGCGCGAATCATGGACAACCACAGACTGAACCAGATGCTGGTCGCCGATGAGGCGGGGCGTCTGGTCGGTGCCCTTCACATGCATGACTTGATGGCCGCTAAAGTCGTCTGACAACTCTCCCCCATGAATAAACCTCAAACCGTCCCACATCCTGCAGAAGCACTCATCCTTGCCCGCATTTCGCAGGCATTGAGAGAGCGTCTGGCGAATATCCAGCTTATGGTGTTTGATGTCGATGGCGTACTGACCGATGGCAGCCTCTGGTATGGTGAACAGGGCGAAGTCTTCAAACGCTTTCATTCTCTGGACGGGCATGGCATGAAAATGCTGACTGCCAGTGGCATCAAAGTCGCGCTCGTGACGGGCCGGGAAGGCCCCATAGTGGACCGGCGCGCTGCCGAGCTTGGTCTGGGCGATGTGATGCAAAACGTACGAGACAAAGGCGCCGCGCTCACCAGCCTGGCCAGTCGGCATCATCTGCAACTCGAACAAATCGGCTTTATGGGTGACGATCTGATCGACCTGCCTGCCATGCAACGCGCAGGGTTTGCCGCCTCAGTGCCAGGCGCACCCTCCTATGTATCGCAGGCGGCGCACTGGGTCTCGACGCGCGGCGGTGGCGAGGGCGCGGCGCGGGAATGCTGCGATCTGATACTTGCTGCGCAGCAGCGGCTGAGCCAGTTTTTTCAGCCAGGACTGCTTGGCCCAGGCGCAGTGCAGTAACGGATGCAGCCATGAAAGAAAAATTCGCCATCATCGTCTCGAGTGTCATACTGTTCATTCTGGTCTCGGGGACCTGGTGGGCAGCAGAGTACTCCCAGCACGCAGTCGACATCGACCCGCCCAGCCGCATGACCCACGAAGCAGATAACTGGGCAAAAAAGCTGGTGCTCATCCGCACCAACGAAAGTGGCCATGTCATCAACCGGCTCGAGGGCGACATCATGGAGCATTTCCCGGATGACAACTCGTACGAGGTACTCAAACCCCGTGCCTTTGCCTTGCGCCCTGAAAACCCCTTGACGATTGCGACCTCACGTACGGCCACCATCTATGACGATGGTGACCGCATCGTCATGAAAGGCGATGCGGTGCTGTTGCGCCTGGGGGATGCCGAGCGTCAGCCGCTGAATTTTCGAAGCGACGAAATCACCATGCTGGTCAAGAAAGACCTCACCTACACGGACCTGCCGGCCATTGCTGTGAGCGGGCGCTCTCGCATGAACGGCGTTGGCATGCGCTACGACAATGCAACACAAATACTAAACGTGCTTAAATCAACCGATGTGGACATCGCGGCAAAAGACCGTCGCGAACAGCCAGAAACCGCTGCCCCAAAGCCTAAACCATGATTCAAATTCTCGCGCGACGCACGGCCGGCATACTTTTCGTCACAGCACTGACTGTCGTGACGGTGACCAGCTGGGCACAACTACCAAAACCGGCCGGCACGTCTGCAACGCCCGCAGCCCCGAAAGAAGATCCCAGCACTCAGATCCTCTCTGATACGCTGCATTACGATGACATCAAGCGTGAGAGCACTTTTACAGGCAATGTTGTCATGACACGTGGTCTGATGACCATGAATTCCGACGTGCTATCACTGAAAGAAGAGAGTGACGGCGCCCAGTTTGGCACTGCAACCGTTCAGCCGGGCAAGCGCGTGTTCATCCGCCAGGAACGCCCTGAAAACTTCGAAGTTCTCGAGGGTGTCGGGCAGCGGGCTGAATACAACGGTCGAGATGAAATTTTCGACCTGATTGGCCAGGCCGTCGTCACCCGTTTTATTTGCGGACAAAAATTTGACACGGTGAGCGGCCAACGCGTGCGTTATAGCCAAAAAACTGACATCTACGAAGCGTTTTCAGGCCCAGACTCCGCTAACACGGGCGGGCGCGTTCGCTCTATTGCGCAGCCCCGTGCCCGCGCCGATGCTGCCGTTGCAGAATGCCGAGCCAAGCAAGGTTCGCTCCCCTCGCCTGCAGCTGCGTCGGGCGCAGTGCCTGGACCTGCGGCTGCGGCTAAAAACTAACGCGAACTTCTGCGCCCCTCCATCAAGCCTACCGTTCACAAACAGCCACGCATGCATTCAACTCACACATCAGATCACTCGTCACACCCCGTTGCCAAGCCAGGCAGCCTGAGCGCGACCGGCTTGCGTAAGTCCTATGGCGGACGAATGGTCGTGCAAGACGTATCGATCTCGGTTAACAGCGGTGAAGTGGTCGGTTTGCTGGGTCCCAATGGTGCAGGAAAGACCACGAGCTTCTATATGATCGTTGGACTGGTCGCAGCCGATGCGGGACGCATCGAGATTGACGGCAGCTCGATCAGCAGCATGCCAATCCATAAACGGGCACGAAAAGGACTGTCTTACCTCCCGCAGGATGCTTCCGTATTCAGGAGACTGACTGTCGAAGAAAACATCCGCGCGGTGCTGGAGCTTCAAGTCGACGATGCGGGCCAGCGTTTTTCAAAAGCCACCATCGAAGAACAACTCAATGTTCTGCTTGATGAGCTGCAAATCGAACATATCCGTGGCAACAGCGCGCTGTCGCTTTCGGGTGGCGAACGCCGACGCGTGGAAATTTCGCGTGCCTTAGCCACACGACCACGCTTTATTCTGCTTGACGAACCCTTTGCCGGGGTCGATCCGATTGCTGTGATCGAAATCCAGCGCATTGTGCGCTTTCTGAAAAGCCGCGGGATCGGTGTGCTCATTACCGATCACAACGTCCGTGAAACGCTCGGGATTTGCGACCGCGCCTACATCATTAGCGATGGCAAGGTTCTCACCAGTGGCAAACCAGACCAGATTGTTGATGACCCGTCAGTCCGACGCGTCTATCTGGGCGAACATTTCAAAATGTAATGACAGGCGGGAGTACCGCCACGTCCTACCTGACTATCAATTGCTGCGCCGCAACAGTGAAATTTGTTTCTAATTGAAACAAATTCGTTGTTTTGCCTTGATTTTCTGAATCAAATCTTTACACTGGGTTTGTGTCTATTTCATTTCAAGGAGTTTGCCTAGACGTTCCTCCCGCGCACTCTGCGCAATTTTTCCTTTCCAGGAGATTACATATGAACCTGAGCATCACTGGTCACCACCTCGACGTCACCCCCGCAATCCGGGAGTACATTCAAACGAAAATGGATCGCGTATTGCGACATTTCGATCACGTCATTGACACACAGGTCATGCTCTCAGTAGAGCCGCTTAAACATCGAGCAGAAATCACACTCCATGTTCGAGGCAAGGACATCCACTGCGAAGCCACCGAGGAAAACCTATATGCATCGATCGACCTGCTCATCGACAAAATAGATCGTAAAGTCATCCAGCATAAGGACCGGACACAAAACCACGGCCATCTCGCTGTCAAGCGACAGATATTCGAGACTGCCTGATCCCGTCCCAGCCCACGTCCAACTTGACGTTCATGACTGATCTGACAAACCCGCTTCACAGCGGGTTTTTTAATAGGTACGACCTGAAGGTTCATCACTTTTATCACATGCGTCATATAATCGTTGTATGAAACTTTTGTCACGTATTTTGCCTATCGGCAATATCGTTCTGGATTTACCGGCGTCCAGTAAAAAACGGGTATTCGAACAAGCTGGCCTGCTCTTTGAGAACAACAACGGCCTTGAGCGCGCTGCGGTGTTTGATGCACTGTTTTCAAGAGAGCGTCTAGGCTCAACTGGGCTAGGCGATGGTATTGCCGTGCCACACGGACGCGTCAAGGGCCTAAGTCATTCTGTTGCGGCTTTTTTCAGGCTGGCTAAACCTGTTCCTTTTGATGCGCCTGACGCAAAACCTGTCGATCAATTATTGTTTTTAATGGCTCCAGAATCTGCCACGCAGCAACATCTGGATATACTTGCCGAAGTAGCAGAAAGATTGTCGAGCGAAACCTTGCGTGCGCGTCTCTGCGTTGAATGCGACCCCGTGATTGTGCATAGACTATTGACGACAGGATCAGCAGAACCCTCTGCATGATCTTTTTATAGCGCCACCCAACTACGGAGTGACTGAGTGACTATGCTGACGGTGCAGGATCTGGTGGACGACAACACCGAAGATATCCATTTCAAATGGATGGCCGGTCAGTCTGCCGCCGACCGGTTGATCCCGGACAACGGGATGGCGGCCGCTGACCTCATCGGTCACTTGAATCTGATTCATCCTTCCAGAATACAGGTGTTCGGCCGCGAAGAAATGGACTATTACACACGCTTTGAAGTCCGTCGGCGTGTGCATCATGTGGATGAATTACTCGCAGGCGGCGTACCGGCAATTCTGATTGCTGATGGCTTACCACCCACCGACGACCTGATCGAACATTGCGAGCTTCATCAAGTCCCGCTGCTTGCAACCACCGTGCCAACGGCAAAGCTGATTGATTTGCTGAGGATTTACCTGAGCAGGCGTCTGGCCCCAACGACGACGGTTCACGGCGTATTTATGGATGTGCTGGGTCTGGGCGTGCTGATTACTGGTGAATCGGGCCTGGGCAAAAGTGAACTGGCGCTTGAGCTGATTTCACGTGGCCACGGCTTAGTCGCCGATGACGCGGTCGAGCTCTCACGCACGTCCCCGAATGTGATCGATGGTCACTGTCCGGACCTGCTACAAAACATGCTTGAAGTGCGCGGCCTGGGTCTGTTGAATATACGGACAATTTTTGGAGAAACTTCAGTTCGGCGCAAGATGAAGCTCAAACTGATCGTGCACCTTGTGCGCGCCACCGCGCAGGATAAATTCGAACGCTTGCCCTTGCAGGACATGACGCAAGACATGCTTGGTTGCCCGATACGTAAAGTCATGCTGCAGGTTGCTGCAGGCCGGAACCTGGCCGTGTTGGTCGAGGCGGCCGTGCGCAACACCATCCTCAAGCTACGGGGCATCGATACGCTGCTTGAGTTTATGGAAAAGCAAGCACAGGCAATCTCACAAGGAGAAGCCTGACATGGCCGGACTGAACGTTGTTTTGATCACAGGAATCTCGGGTTCCGGAAAATCAGTCGCGTTGCGCATGCTAGAAGACGCAGGCTACACCTGCGTCGATAACTTGCCAGTCCGTTTTCTACATGAATTCATTGCCTCAACGCGCGATGACGCCAACAAGCGCGTTGCCGTCGCAATCGATGTCCGTTCACCCGGCGATCTGGATGAGCTACCCGATGTCGTGACAGCCTTGCGTGCCATGGGCACACAGCTTCGCGTTGTTTTTCTGGATGCGGATGACGAGACTCTGACCCAACGGTATTCTGAATCGCGCAGGCGACATCCACTGTCTGACCGGATGAGCGCAAGCGGCACGGTGCCGTCGCTGCTTGAGTGCATCAGTCTTGAACGCGAGCTCCTCGATCCTTTGCGCAACCAGGCGCATGTGGTCGATACCTCTGGCCTGATTCCCGGACAGCTCCGGACCTGGATCCGTGATCTGGTCCAGGCAGACCGTAGCCCGCTCATCCTGACTTTTGAATCTTTTGCCTTTAAGCACGGTGTGCCACGCGATGCGGATCTGGTGTTTGATGTGCGTTGCCTGCCCAATCCCCACTACGACCCGGCGCTGCGCCCACTCACCGGACGTGACCAGCCCGTAGCACTATGGCTGTCCGGTTTTAATGATGTCGTCACCATGATCGACGATATCGAAGCATTCATCCGCAAATGGCTACCCCGTTATACCGAAGACACGCGTAGTTATTTAACAGTTGCAATCGGCTGCACCGGAGGCAAACACCGTTCGGTCTATGTCGTCGAAACACTTGGACGTCGATTTGCTGACCACAAGCAATTGCTTGTGCGTCACCGCAGTCGGCCTGAGTTTGTATGAATACCAGGCGGGCACACATTTCCTGGCGCATGCTGGGCGTGTGCATTTTGCTAAGTCTGCTGGCGGCCTGCTCTGGGACTAAACGCGGCGGCTATTACAAAGATGACGGGCCGGACGCCAACCCGCCTGGCAACCTTGATCAGGTGCCAGATGCAGTCCCTAAGATAGAGCCACTGGCAAGCGGCGCCAACAAGCCCTATGTCGTGTTTGGTCGGCAATACGTACCCGATACCAGTAAAGGTCCCTACAAAGTTCAGGGACGCGCCTCCTGGTACGGTAAAAAATTCCATGCGAGCTCGACCTCAAACGGGGAGCGTTACGACATGTATGCCATGACTGCTGCGCACACCACGCTGCCGATTCCAAGTTATGTCCGAGTCACCCGCGTATCAAATGGTAAGTCCGTTGTCCTTCGCGTCAATGATCGGGGACCCTTTCATGACGACCGCATCATTGATTTGTCCTATGTCGCAGCCTACAAGCTTGGCATGCTCGGCCCAGGCAGCACAGAGGTTGTGGTCGAGCGCATCACAGACGATCAAATCCGCAACTGGAATCCCTCGAATACACCAAACAATCTTGCGGATTCGATTGCCGTGCCTGCCGCAATGCCCATCCAGGAAACCACGCCGCTGCTGGCCGCTGCAGCCATCCCTGCAATCCTCGAAACCCGGCCACTGCCGCCACCCGTACAGGAGCCTGCACCGGCCAGGACAGTGTCCGCGCAGCCCGCCCCATCCACTCAGATGCCACCAGGGGCACAAGTTGTTCCAGCGGGATCGATGTTTTTACAGCTGGGCGCATTTAGTGATGCCTCCAAGGCACAGTCCCTCGCTGCCCGGATTACCGCACAAATGCCTTCAGGTCTGAATGCACCAGTGCTGATTGATCGTAGCGCAAGCAATCTCTACCGAGTCAGAATCGGGCCCTTTGCGAGCCGTGATGCGGCCGTCGAAGCGGTGATGCCGATTCAGAGCTCAACGGGCGTTGCGCCCAGCCTCTCGCTGCCTTAATTAATCCGCGACGGCAGGCTTAAGCGCCAACGCACGCGCATAAAGGGTATCGCGTGAGATACCCGTGACACGTGCTGCAATCCGCGCGACATCGCGCACAGACATCGACTCAAGCAACGCCTCCAGCCAGGCGTCGACTGATGCGTTTGTTTCTTGCTCAAGCTCTTCGTCTGGCACCGGTGCGGGTGGATGCAGAATCACGACGTATTCGCCCTGCTCTCGATGCGGATGATTCGCGATCCAGTGCTGCGCCTGCTCGAGTTCCATACTGGCAACTTCTTCGAAGCGCTTGGTGAGTTCACGCGCCAGTGCGACCCGCCGAGTGGGACCTGCAACCGCCAGCAGGTCCTGCAGGCTGGCAGCGATACGGTGAGGGGCCTCATAAAAGACCAAGGCGGCCGGCAACACACTCCATTGCCGCATCCAGCGTTGGCGGGCCATCGATTTGGTTGGAGCAAATCCCGCAAAAACAAAACCAGGACTCGCATCGGTTGTGACACCAGTTGCCATGAGCGCCGTAATCACCGCACTCGGGCCAGGAAGCGGGACCACCCGCAAACCAGCCGCATGCACTGCCTGCACGATCAGGCCGCCAGGATCACTGACCGCCGGCGCCCCCGCATCCGAGACAAGCGCGACCCGCTGTCCACCCGACAAACGTTCAACAATCGTCGCCGCAGCACTGCTTTCATTATGACGATGCGCCGCCATTAACGGGGTCGATATCCCCCAGGCATCCAGCAATATCCGGGTTGCTCTTGTGTCTTCCGCAGCAATAATGTCTGCGCGGCTCAGTGCCTGCCAGGCACGCAGGGTCAGATCGCCCAAATTGCCGATCGGCGTAGCCACCACATATAGGGCGTGGGTCGGCCAGAGCTGGGCATCGACACGTTCACCTACGCGCTGCCAGGCCTCAGGCACATCATCAAGCGGGACATTTTCAGGCATAGGGCACACATATCAGACACAGTTGTGGCAGTGTAGAGCAATCTCACCTCCCTCCGTGCGAACCATGCGCCCGCCCCCTACCTCTGCTTGTACCTCTCCAAATCGCCTGCACCCCACCGATCAGGCGCTCTACCTGGTGGCACATGCCGCTCAACGACGCGCGGTACGCAGCCGTAAAAGACGCCTGGCACGAAAACAGGCTAGCGAGGCCACTGAGGCAACTGTGCAGACAGCCCATGCTCAAGAGCCAAAGAAATCAGCCAGGCAATTAGTGGGAGACGCCTATGAAGCCCGCGCATGCGCCATGCTTGTGGATCAGGGGTTTGAGGTGCTCGGCCAACAACTCCGCTGCCCCGCAGGCGAGACAGACCTGGTTGCCCGCACCCCATCAGGCATTCTCGTGTTTGTCGAAGTGCGTGCCCGGTCAAGCCTGACCCACGGCGGTGCCGCGCAGAGCGTCACCCGCAGCAAGCAGACTCGCCTGATTCGAGCGGCCAGATGGTGGCTGGGAAGCCTGACCGCCCAGCACTTTGGAGGTAAAACCCCCACTTGCAGGTTCGATGTCATCACCTTTGATCCGTCTGGGATCCGATGGATTCAAGATGCCTTTCGCCCCGGTCAGGATAAATGAGATAATGATCCCATCGGAACCCTCAGATTGCTTCCCATACAGACATGGATCTAGCCGCAACTCTTCACGCACACTTCAAAGACAACATTGCTGCAACTCAGCGCAGCATGGAGACCTTGACCGAGCCCATGCTCGGCGCAATCGACTTATGCTTTGGCAGCGTGACAAACAACGCAAAAATCCTCGCCTGCGGCAACGGTGGTTCAGCGGCCGATGCTCAGCATTTCATTGCTGAGCTTGTGGGTCGCTTTGAACGGGATCGCCTGCCGCTGGCAGGCGTCGCTCTCAACACAGATACCTCGATCATGACGGCTGTCGGCAACGACTACGGCTTTGATCAGATTTTTTCCAGGCAAGTCATCGCACTCGGTCAGCCTGGAGACGTTCTGGTGGCCATCTCTACCAGCGGGAATTCTGCCAACGTCCAGCTCGCCATACAGTCGGCGCACGAGCGCGACATGCTTGTCATTGCGCTCACCGGTAAAGGTGGGGGTGCAATCGGCGACATGTTGCTGCCGCAGGATATTCACCTGTGCGTCCCGCATGAGCGAACAATGCGCATTCAGGAAGTCCATATTTTGCTGCTTCACATGTTGTGTGATGGCATTGATTCGCTATTGCTCGGAGACCCTGCATGAATCTTCCTACCCGTTTAATCCGTCCGCTGGTGTTCGCAGCCATGCTAGGCATCACTGTGACGTCGCTGCAAGGCTGTATTGGTCTGGCCATCGGTGGCGCAGCGGCTGCTACGGGTCTCGTGGTGGTAGATCGCCGCTCAGCGGAGCAACAGGGTGAAGACAAGCTCATTGAGCTCAAAGTCAATAACCAGATGCGTACGCGCTTTGGTGACAGCGCACGGATCAATGCAACTGTTTATCAGGGTGTGGTGTTGCTGACAGGCGAAGCCCTCATCGAAGAGCTCAAAGTGCAAGCAGGCGAAATTGCCAGAAAAGTTGAAAACGTTAAGTCGGTCTCCAACCAGATTGTTGTGGTGCAGGAGATTTCTCCGTTCAGTGTCATCACCAACGACACCTGGATCACCTCAAAGGTCATGACAACGCTGGCCACCACAAAAGAAATCCCTTCCCGCACAATCGTTGTGACCACAGATCGCAGCGTCGTCTACCTGATGGGCATGGTGACGCAGCGCGAAGGCGACCTGGCCGCAACAGCAGCCTCTCAGGTCAGTGGTGTCAAGCGCGTCGAAAAGTTCTTCAAAATCATTTCGCCTGTCGAGGCAAACAAACTTGACAGTATGTCGGGCACCCAGACGTCCGCAGGCAGACCACTTGGCGAGAGCGCCCCCATTACAGATGGCTCCACTGGAGCCCCCACAGCAGGCGCTAGCGCAGCACCAACGGGCGCAGTTGAAGCGATTCCAATCCAATGAAAAAACTCTTTGTCCTGATATGTGTACTGGCGCTGGGATCCGCAGGGATCTGGCTGGCAATCAGGCCCGCCGCTCAAGCGCCTGACGTCACGTTTTCGACCCTGTCAGGTCAACAGCTGACGATGCCCTCGCTACGTGGCAAGGTGGTACTGGTCAAGTTCTGGGCAACGAGTTGTGTGACCTGTGTGGCACAAATGCCGTCGAATATCGAAAACTTCAATGAATTTCATGACAAGGGTTTCGAGATCGTCGCAGTCGCCATGCAATACGATCCGGCGAATTACGTAGTCAATTTTGTTGAAACCCGCAAAATCCCTTTTACCGTCGCACTCGATACACGCGGGTTGGTTGCACGAGCCTTTGGCGATGTCAAGCTCACACCGACGGCGTTCCTGATTGACAAACAAGGTCAGATCATCAAACGCTATGTGGGGGAATACGATCATGCCGAATTTCGCGCAACCCTTGAAAAAGCACTTGCAGGCTGAGGCCTTCACGCCGTACATTTCAGCCTGAACAATTCATGCCAGTTGACGCAAGCAAAATAACCAACGTCACCTCTCCGATTCACGTCCATATCTTCTCCTTAGACTGCGCCATATGACAAGCCAGCCCAACTCAGCATCCATGCCTCGTGAAGTCGTTGCAACAGTACTCTCCGAAAGTCTGCCTTACATCAAGCACTTTCATGGGAAAACCATCGTCATCAAATACGGTGGCAATGCCATGACAGAAGAAGTCCTGCAGCGCAGCTTTGCCCACGATGTTGTCTTGCTTAAACTGATCGGTATGAATCCGATTGTCGTCCATGGTGGCGGCCCACAAATCGATGAAGCGTTGCGCAAAATCGGTAAGAAAGGCACCTTTATCCAGGGCATGCGCGTCACGGACGCCGAGACCATGGAAGTGGTGGAATGGGTGCTTGGCGGTCAGGTTCAGCAGGATATCGTCTTGATGATCAACGAGGCAGGCGGCAAAGCAGTGGGATTAACCGGCAAAGATGGCTGCCTAATTCAGGCGGTCAAAAAATTGATGCCGAACAAAGAGGACCCTTCCCAACCACTGGACATTGGCTATGTCGGCGATATCGCGCACGTCGAGCCTGCTGTCGTCAAGGCCTTGCAAGACGATCAGTTTATTCCTGTCATCTCACCCATTGGTTATGGCGTAGACGGATTAGCCTACAACATCAATGCGGACCTGGTGGCCGGCAAAATGGCAGAAGTCCTTGGTGCAGAAAAGCTCCTCATGATGACCAATACACCGGGCGTCCTCGATAAAGATGGCCAACTCCTGCGATCCTTATCCGCGACCACCATCGATGCATTGTTCGCAGACGGGACGATTTCTGGCGGTATGCTGCCAAAAATTTCCTCTGCCCTGGATGCGGCACGCAACGGTGTGAAATCCGTACATGTCGTAGACGGTCGTGTTCCTCATTGCCTGTTACTCGAAATCCTCACGGATCGCGGTGTGGGCACGATGATTTCGTCGGACTGATGACGCATTGAAATCGACACGTACGATGCAAGCTCCCGGCATTCGCACAAAACGTGCGCGCGTGCCGGGCATGTCGGGGACAGTGGCCAACTCTGGCACAACCGCTGATCGTCAGCCCGTCTGGCTGTTTGATCTCGACAATACCCTGCACGACACCTCACACAAGATATTCGGTGAAATCAATATCGGCATGACTGCTGCAGTCATGGACAGTCTTGGCGTCGACGAAGCCACCGCAAACATCTTGCGCACCAAATACTGGAAACGCTACGGCGCCACCATGATCGGCATGGTGCGCCACCACGGCATCAGTGCCGACGAATTCCTGCATAAAAGCCACAGCTTCGACGTGCGGCCACTGATCCGGGCAGAACGCGGCCTGGCAGCCAAATTGAATCGTCTACCTGGCCGTAAAGTGCTGGTGACCAACGCACCCTTGCACTACGCGCGGGCGGTGCTCAAACATCTGCGCATCCTGAGGTGTTTTGACAGCCTCTGGGGCGTCGAACAAATGCGCATCCATGGTCACTATCGTCCTAAACCTTCTGTCGCCTTGATGCGCCACATTCTGGCTCATGAGGGTATAGACCCACGACGGGCCATCCTGGTCGAAGACACGCTGGATAATTTACGTGGCGCACGCTGCGCAGGGATGCGTACCGTTCATGTTTTTCATCCTGGCACACCGTTTGCGCATGGCAAGAGTGGGCGCCCTGACTTTGTAGACTTGCGGGTAAACTCTGTCGGACACTTACTGTTACAAAAACGTCCTGTTCGCGGCAGCTGACCGGGCGAGACGTTTTTCAACACCACACCGCGGGCTGGATGACTATGTCGGGCAAAACCGGCGAACGCAAACATCAGATTCTGCAAACGCTGGCAGAAATGCTCGAACAGCCACACGCTGGGCGAATTACGACCGCAGCACTCGCCGCAAAGATGCACCTATCCGAGGCAGCGTTATACCGGCACTTTGCCAGCAAAGCACAGATGTTCGAAGGCCTCTTTGAATTCATTGAAACCACGATTTTTACGCTAGTGAATCAAATCGTGGCAAACCAGCCAAACGGGCTTGAGCAAGCGCGACAAATTGCCATCATGATGTTGAGTTTCGCGGAGCGCAACCGCGGGATGACGCGGGTACTAAGCGGCGATGCCTTGGTGACTGAAGATGCAAGATTACAGACACGGGCAAGCCAGATTACCGAACGTATCGACGCCTCGTTCAGACAATCACTGCGCAGTGCGTTGTCAGAGGGTATATTACCTGCGACAACCGAGGTCACGGCCATGGCGGCATTGCTCACGCATCTGGTCATAGGTAGCTGGTTGAGATTTGCACAAAGCAGCTGGCAGGTTTTGCCAACCAGACACATGGATGCCCAGCTCAAACTCGTGCTGGGGTAGTTATCGCTGCGCGCATACGCTGCAACCGGGATCGCGCTTGACCCGCACGCTGTGCCACTCCATGTCGAGTGCGTCCAGTATCAGGAGACGTCCTTTGAGGGAGGTGCCAATTTGTGCGATCACCTTGATGGCCTCTGCGGCTTGCATGCTTCCGATGATGCCAACCAAGGGAGCAAAGACGCCCGTCGTAGCACAGCTCAACGCTTCAACATCATCGGCTTCAGGAAACAGGCAGTGGTAACAGGGCGCATGCGGATCGCGCGGATCAAACACACTCACCTGCCCTTCAAAGCGGATCGCGGCACCTGATACAAGCGGCTTATGATGCGCGACGCACGCCCTGTTCACCGCATGCCGGGTAGCAAAGTTATCAGTACAGTCCAGCACGAGATCGACCTCGGCAATCTGTGTCATCAAGTCGTCTGGATCCATCCTGCGGGTACATGTTTGCACCTCGATTTCAGGATTAAGCGCTAGCATGGATATCCGGCCAGATTCAGCCTTCAGCTGCCCCAGGCGGTCCGTCGCATGCAGAATTTGTCTTTGTAAATTACTGATTTCGACAGTGTCGTGATCCGCCAGAATGATGTGACCGACACCCGCCGAAGCGAGATACATCGCAGCGGGCGAACCCAGCCCCCCCGCGCCAACGATCAATACACGCGCAGCCAGTAGTTTTTCCTGGCCTTCTATGCCGAGCTCATCCAACAGGATGTGCCGGGCATAGCGCAGCAACTGGTCATCGTTCATTTTTTAGCGGCACCGCTCCCGGTTGCTGCTTTGTCTGCGGTGGCTGCTGCTTTATCAGCAGAGGCAGTTGCTTTAGGTCGCACGACTGCCTTTTCGATAGGTTTGCCATCCAGATGATTCACCGCTTGCTGCAACTGGAAATCCTCAGGTGAGCCGAACTGGAAAATCTTGCTGGTATCGGCAAGTTCGGGCTCAGCTTCCTGCAGTTTTTCTTCGACCTCGGCGACCTGACTGTTCGTCAGATGGCGCTGCAAGTCTGCTTCGCGCGGCAAGCGGAAAAGATCGCCTTCGGCGGTATCAGCCACAATGACATCAGGGGTGATGCCCTTGGCCTGAATCGAACGCTCATTGGGAGTGAAGTACCGCGACGTTGTCAGCTTGATTGCAGTGCTGTCCGAGATGGGCAGCACGACTTGAACAGAGCCTTTACCAAACGTCTGGTTACCCATCACGATCGCACGCTTGTGATCTTGCAAGGCACCCGCCACAATTTCTGAAGCAGACGCGGAACCCACGTTGACCAGCACGACCATCGGTACGGTCTTGACCCAGGCTGGCAAGTCAGACAGGTAATCGCTTTCGCCGCGCGCATAATCGGTCGGATTGGCGAGGTATTTATGTTTGGAATCCGTTGCACGACCGTCAGTTGAAACCACCAAGGCATCAGGCTTGAGGAAGGCCGCCGACACGCCAATTGCACTATTGAGCAAACCACCAGGATCATTACGCAAATCCAGAATCAGCCCGCGTGGTGCACCTTTTTCGCCCAGCTCTTTCAGATGGCGAACCAGATCAGCACCTGTTTTTTCCTGGAACTGCGCAATGCGCACATAACCAATATTGTGATCCAGCATCTTGCTGCGCACGCTACGCACGCGAATCGTATCGCGCACGATTTTGATGGTGAGCGGCTGGGCCTGTCCCTGACGTGAAATCGTCAGCGTGATTGGAGTATTAATTTTGCCTCGCATCAGTTTGACCGCTTCGGTGAGCGACATGCCTTTGGTCGAGGTATTGTCAATCTTGATAATAAGATCGCCCGCGCGGATACCGGCGCGCGCAGCGGGCGTATCCTCAATCGGGGAGATGACTTTCACCACGCCATCCTCAGTGCCGACCTCGATACCGAGGCCACCAAACTCGCCCTGGGTTGCGGTTTGCATTTCCTTGAAGGCCTCAGCATCCAAGTAAGCTGAATGTGGGTCCAGATCCGACAGCATTCCTGCAATCGCACCGTCGATCAGTTTTTTATCCGTCACCGGCTCGACGTAATTGTTTTTGATGGCCGAGAACACACTTGAAAATTGCCGGAGCTCATCCAGTGGAAGTGGAGAGCTACCACGCTGTGCAACTGCAGTGATGCCCAGGCTCAGCAAAACGCCTGCCAAAACACCTGCTGATATCAAGCCAAGACTACGAAATTTCCGAGTGCTCATGCACGTTCCCAAGTTGAATGCTGATCAAGCTTTAGCGGCCGGTCCTGTATTCACTTTGCCATAAATGGCAAAGGGTCGACGGCGGCACCGCGATGTCGTATTTCGAAGTATAGGGCGGAATCAAGCTGTCCACCCGTATTACCGGCCAGGCTAATCGTATCTCCCGCCTTGACCGTATCACCGACCTGTTTGAGCACGCTCTGATTGTATGCGTAAACACTCAGAAATTCTTGACCATGATCCACAATCACCAAGTTTCCAAACCCGCGCAGCCAGTTTGCGTAGACCACGGTGCCACCCGCCACGACCGCCACCGGGCTGCCTTCGTCTGCGCGCACCAGGATGCCACGCCAGACACCACCCTCAGGGCGATCGGTCCCGAACCTGGCCATCACGGCCCCATGTACTGGCCAACGCAGACCAGGTTTAAGGCCCGCACCGGCGGCTGGCGTGACCACAGCGCTGTTCGCAGCCTGAGCGTCCCGGCTGCGTGCATCTTCGGCCTTGGCGGTCCGTGCAGCCTCGGCTGCAACTTGTTGCGCCTGTACGGCCTGCTTTTCGGCTTCGAGCGAGGCGGCCTGGGCCTGTTCGCGCTGCGCAACCTCGGCCTGCTTGGCAGCATCTGCAGCTTTGTGTGCTGCCTGCTCCGCTTCGCGGGCCTGTTGCGCACGGCGAGCGACTTCGGCTGCGCGGGCTTGAGCGGCCTGTTTTGCCTGCTCCTCGCGCCTGGCCTGCTCCGCCTGGCGGGCGGCCTCGGCGGCATGGCGGGCAGCCTCGATCTGCGTGCCAAGCTCTCCAATCAAGTCAGTCAGGTGCTGGTCGTCACGCCCGAGCCTGACGGCCTCGGCCCGTTGCGCCTGAATCTGCCCCTCAAGTTGCGCAAGAATTGTGGCGCGCTCTTTTTTTTGCACTTCGAGGACCCGATGCTGCTCCGTTGTTTCGTGCACAACCAGCGCAATTTCCTGCTGGCGTGCATCGGCACGCCCCTGTAGCTCCGCTAATCGGTCAATTTCAGTATTCAAGGCCGTCACGGCCTGAGCACGTGCACGCGAGACAAAATCAAGGTAGGCAAGATTGCGGCCAAGCTGCTGTGGATCATCGCCCGACAGCAACGCAGTCCAGGGTGACAGACCACTCATGTATTGGCGGCGCAGCTGCGCCGCCAACTCTTCGCGCCGAACCTGCATCACCCCTTGTTGCTGCCGAATTTGGGTCTGCAGACGCTCTAGCTCACTTCGGGCTTGTTTTTGTTGGGCATTGAGCTCAGCAATGCGCCGACTGGAGACCGAAATCGCTGTTTCAGAAACTTTGAGCGCATCTGCCGCCTCTTTGCGAGCAGACTCATGCGCGTCAATTTCTTGTTGCAACAGTTTGATTCGCTCGCGCAGCGCCGACTGTTCACGTTCGGCTTGCGACTGACGTGCAGCGGAGTCTGTGTCTTTAGGCCAGGCAGCATGGCTGATCGTCAGCGAACTGATGACGATCCAGAGCAAGCACGCTGCCTTGCGCATCAGGCCTAGTCCTTTTTGGCCTTGCCCTGCGCGGCGACTGCGGCCATTGCGGCCTCGATTTCGGCCGCATCACCCAGATAATAATGACGGATCGGGCGCAAATCCTCATCCAGCTCATAAACCAGCGGCTGACCTGTAGGAATATTCAGATGCACAATATCGTCATCAGAAACATTGTCCAGGTGTTTGATCAGGGCACGCAGGCTGTTGCCGTGTGCCGCAACCAGCACGCGCTGACCAGACCGGATCGCAGGCGCAATCGTTTCGTTCCAGAATGGCAGGACGCGTCCGACCGTGTCAGCCAGACACTCCGTCGCGGGCAGCTGCTCGGCCGGAACATTGGCATAGCGCACATCAAACCGGGGATGGCGCGGATCAGTGATTTCGATCGGATTCGGGGCAATAGCATAGGCTCTGCGCCAAATGAGCACCTGCTCATCGCCATACTCTGCTGCCGTCTCGGCTTTGTTCAAGCCCTGGAGTGCGCCGTAATGACGCTCATTCAGACGCCAGTGATTGACCACTGGCACATACATCGTGCCCATGGCATCCAGGGCGATCCAGAGGGTGCGAATCGCACGCGTCAGCACAGATGTGCAGGCAAGATCAAAGCCGAAGCCCTTCTCCTTGAGCAATTCACCGGCTCGCCGGGCCTGTTCACGACCGAGCTCAGTCAGATCGACGTCGGTCCAGCCCGTGAAGCGATTTTCGAGATTCCATTGGCTTTCGCCGTGGCGCATCAGAATAAGTTTATGCATGGCACACACAGGTTAAAGTGTTAATAAAACATCATTTTATAATTGTCTGTGTAATTTCACCCGAATCACCCTTTAATGGGGCATAACAGCCCTTCTGGACACACTGTGGATTTCTTCCTGAATCAAAATAATCTTCTCCTGATCGCCGTGGCGATTGGTTCTGGCTTGATGCTGGCCTGGCCAATGATCCAGAGCAAGCGCGCAGGCGCTGCCCTGACGCCCACGGAGGCTGTGCAAATGATGAACCATCAGCACGCGATCCTGGTGGATATTCGTGAAACCAGTGCCTTCCAGTCTGGTCATATCCCACAGGCCCGTAGCCTGCCTGTCGCAGATTTTGAAAAAAAGGCTGCCAGCCTGCCTAAAAATAAACCGATTATCCTGGTCTGCGAACAGGGTAAATCTGCGACTGCCGCGGCCACTAAATTGCGCGCACTCGGCCTCACCGAAATCACCATCCTCGCGGGCGGACTGCGCGCCTGGTCCGATGCCGGGATGCCCGTCACTGCAAACAAATCAGGAGTTTGACCATGACCAATAAAGTCGTGATGTACACCACGGGCTACTGCCCCTATTGCTCGCGTGCCGAAATGCTGCTGACGCAGCGCGGCGTGACAGAAATCGAAAAAATCCGGATTGATGTGGATACCGAACAGCGCACCCTCATGATGGAACGCACGGGACGTCGGACCGTCCCACAAATCTATATCGGTGACACCCACGTGGGCGGTTTTGACGATTTGTCCGCGCTCGATCGCGAGGGCAAACTTCTGCCATTACTGAACGGTTAAGCGCACGACGCGCCTTTAACCTGCACCACGCAACCTTTCATTTATACGACTCACGGAAATCTCCATGTCTGACCAGAACACCCAAGCCAATACCGCCCCCGCCTTTAACATGCAGCGCGTTTACCTCAAAGACCTCTCGCTCGAAGTCCCAAACGCTCCGAATATTTTTTTAGAGCAAGAAGGCCCCAAAGTTGAAGTCGCCATTAATGTTGGCGGACAAGCACTAGCAGAAACCGTCTTTGAATCAACCATCACCATTACTGTCACCACAAAGATCAACGACAAGGTGCTGTACCTGGTTGAAGCCACCCAGGGCGGCATTTTCGAAATTGCGAACATTCCTCCCGAGCAACTCGATCCGTTGATGGGTATTGTCTGCCCAACCATGCTGTATCCCTATTTGCGCGCGAATATTGCTGATGCCATCACGCGTACGTCCTTGCCTCCCCTGCATCTGGCTGAAGTCAACTTCCAGGCTTTGTTTGAACAGCGCCTGGCCGAAACCGCGCAGCAAGCACAGGCTCCCGCTTCGCACAACGAAGAATCGGGACTGATTCTGCCACCCGGCATGACACGCCAGTAATGTTCTGCTACGCACTGACTGTAGGCACCCAGCGCTAATGGCCGCGCCCGACACCAGCAATCAGCATGTGGCGATCATTGGTGCTGGCGCGTGGGGAACCGCGCTGGCTTCGGCGGCCTGCAGTCGCGCGCCAACGATGCTCTGGGCGCGAGACCCTGCACTTGCGGCGAAGCTGGAACACGATCACGAGAATTCAAGATATTTGCCCGCGATTGAACTCCCACCGGAATTGAAATTCACAGCCAGTCTGGAGCAGGCGATAGGCTTTGCCGCCCAAGGCAGCAGTCCCGGACTGTTGATACTCGGTGTGCCACTGGCAGGTTTGCGTGCAGCATGTCAGGCGATCGTCCAGGTGCTACGCGGGTCAAACAGGCCCATCGCGGGCCTGGTCTGGACCTGCAAGGGACTCGAAGCCGATACAGGCAAACTCCCCAGCGAAATCGCAAAAGAAGCATTGAGCGGATTACATGAACTTGCAACGGGCGTGCTCTCAGGCCCATCCTTTGCCCGCGAGGTCGCCCAGGGTCTGCCTGTTGCCCTGACCGTCGCAAGTACAAGTCAAGCACTGCGATACGCCACCATCTCTGCGTTTCACGGTGGGACCGTCCGTGTCTACGGCAGCCCAGATGTTGTGGGGGTTGAGGTGGGAGGCGCACTTAAAAATATTATGGCCATCGCTTGTGGCATTGCAGATGGCCTGGGGCTGGGCACCAATGCGCGCGCGGCACTTATCACGCGCGGCCTGGCAGAAATCAGCCGTTTTGGCGAAGCACTCGGCGCACAACCTGCGACGTTTTCAGGTCTGACGGGGCTGGGTGACCTGGTACTCACAGCCACGGGCGATTTATCACGCAATCGGCAAGTGGGTCTGGCGATTGGCCACGGCCAATCACTCGACGAGATTCTGGCCCAGGGCCTCACTGCCGAAGGTGCGCGTTGCGCATTAGCCGTGCAGCGCCGTGCCACGCTGCTGAATGTCGAATTGCCGATTACACAGGCTGTGTGTGATGTGCTGTTTCATCAGGTCGCACCTAAAATCGCCGTGTCCCAGCTGCTCTCCAGAGATGCGACCAGCGAATAAAACGAGACTCAACCAGTTGCTAAATCTGATTCTGCGCCTCGCGCTTATCCTCCTGGGTGCCGTGCCGCTGGCATCCCCGGCACAGAAGCAATGGCCCGCGCAACATCCCATCCATCTCATTGTGCCCTTCCCGGCTGGCTCATCCCCAGACTTACTTGCACGCGTCCTGGTCGAGCCACTGTCCAACGCCTTGTCACAGAACATTATTGTCGAAAACAAACCCGGGGCTGGGGGCAACATTGGTACTCGTACTGTCGCCCACGCAGCACCCGATGGCTACACGCTGCTCTATACGATCAATGGCCCGCTGGTTACGGCCCCCGCACTGTATAAAAAAACACTGGGCTACGCACCGCTCACCGATCTCGCCCCCATCACGTTGGTCGCCACCAGTCCAAACATTCTGGTGGCTGGCCCAGCCTTCAAGGGCCAATCGCTTGCCGACTTTGTGCAACAGGCCAAAGCACGGCCCGGGGCATTCAATTACGGCTCTGTCGGCTCTGGCAGTGCGTCACAACTCGCGATGGAAATGTTCGAACATCAAGCAGGAATCGATTTGCTGCATATTCCTTATGCAGGATTTCCACAGATCATGACCGCGCTGATTGCAGGAGATATCCAGGCTGCGTTTATGGTCCCCGCCATCGCAATGAGCCATATCAAAGCAGGTCGCGTCCAGGCTCTCGGCCTGACGAGTGCACAACCCCTGAAGACGCTACCAGGCATCATGCCGCTCGCACAGCTTGGCTACCCTGGGTTCGAAGCCATCTCCTGGAACGCCATTCTCGCTCCAGCAGGCACACCTGCTCCCATCCTTACGCGATTGCAGACAACGCTCGCAAAAATCATTTCAAGCCCACAAACGCGACTGAAATTCGAAGAGCAGTATTTCACACCCGTCGGATCGACCCCTGAGGCGTTGCGTGCTCGCATTAAGGACGAAACCACACGGTGGGTCCCCGTGATTGAGCAGCTTCAGATTTCTCTAGACTAAGCCTGACCGGATGAATGGCAGCTTCTGATTGAACGGCAGCTTCTGATTGGACCGCAGCCTCAGATCACAAGATCGGGCGCTACCACCTCACATCATCACAAAGGCGCGCACGCACAAACCTGCTGTGCGCCAATAGGTCGTTCAGACGAGCTTATGTGCGCCAGCGCACAGATCGTTTTTGAGCTATTTTTTATGATGAACGCATCATGAATACTCATCAAATTTCTGTCGTGCGCCAGGACAAGGCGCTGTATGGCGTCGACTCGCATGCGGATTCGCTCCAACTTTCGGCTCTTGGAGCCCATCTGGATTTATGCCGGGGATCAAACGGCAGGATGTTTGGGCTCAATTGTTTAGCCAAAGAAATGCTGGACTTCTTTGCCGCGCGTTTCGTGACCTCTGTGGTCATGATGACATGCTTGATCGGTGTCATCACGTTGGTCGCATAAAAAATGTCGCAACGCGAACTGGCCGGGCTCATCCCACAGGCTCCAGCTGAGTTATGCGCATTACTTCATTACGCAAAAGGTCCGTTGCTGATTCCGATTCGAGCAGAAATTTTTGGACCGCTTCGCTTTGCCGAGCACGCCCACAGTTTGGGAGAGACACACCGAGCGGCGATCGCCCCCTCAAGGTCCAGCACATTTTTTCCGCGCCTGCAGGACAACATTCAAACCTTACGTCAAACCCATCATTACCTGGATGCGCGTGCAAGTAAAGAAGATGCCATCAATCCCGCCACAGAATGGCTGCTGGATAACTATCCGCTGATCGAGGCGCAGCTCAAAGAGATTGACGACGGTTTACCAGGAAGTTTTTTTCGCAGCCTCCCGGTATTAGTGGATGAGCCCTTGGCAGGATTGCCGCGAATATTCGGCGTCGCCTGGGCCTTTGTCGCACATACCGACGGTGCGTTTTCAGAGGAACTGCTGATACAGTTCCTCAACGCCTATCAGGAGACGCGCGAACTCACTCTGGGCGAAATGTGGGCATTGCCCACGACACTGCGTGTCGTATTAATCGAAAATTTGCGCAGGCTCGCTGAAGGTATTGCTACGCAGCAAGCTGCGCGTGATGCAGCCAATCTATGTTGTGACGACATGGCGAGTATGACGATCGAAACGCTGGATCTTCTGCTTGATTTAATGCGTCAGCGTAGTGTTGACAATGTGTTCCTGATGCAAATGGCAAGGCGCTTACAGTCGCACAGCCCAAGATCCTTAGCCGTTCCGCCCATTTATCAGGAATGGCTACTGGCCGCACTCCCCAATCTCACGGGGATTCAAAATCAACGAAGTACCGCACAGGCGGCAGATAATCTGAGCGTGAGCAATGCCGTCACGGCCCTGCGTGCCATTGGCGATGTAGATTGGCCGGACATTATTGGACGCAGTAGCGTACTAATGCGTCTGATGCTGACATCCCCCTTGTTTGCGGCTGAGTCGATCCGCACACGTGATCAAACACTGCATGGTATCGAACGCCTCGCAAAACAATATCACCTCAGCGAAGTACGGATCGCGCAAGCGCTCATGCAAGGCATGCAGCAAGCACAAACGTCGTCAGACCATAACGTTGCAGCAAACTGGCTGACTGGCAACAGACGTATCGATCTGTTGCATGCACTAGGTCAGAGTTGTGCCTTACAGCGGGACTGGCGTGCGTTCGGGCGCCGTGTCGCATTACCGCTCTATCTTTCGGTTCTACTGCTGGGCACCTTAGGTCTGACTGGCTGGCTGGTTCTGAGTCACGGACAAAAAATCGACAGCATCGAACATCTCACGCGATGGGGATTACTTGGGATACTGCTGATACTGTTTCCGGCATCCGAGACCATCGTGACAGTCATTAACCGGATCATTAGCGAGTCGATCGCGCCCGTTCACTTGCCGCGTCTGGCCTTGCTCGACGGGATCGATGCCGGGCACCGTGTCATTGTCGTGATCCCGTCAATGCTGACACACCCCAATGATGCGCAGGAATTAGCGCATCGGCTGGAGCTACATTACCTAGCGAATCCCGAGCGAGTGGCGCAGTTCGCACTTCTGACGGACTGGGCCGATGCCGATACCGCGCAAGCCGAGACAGATCAAGCCTTGCTCGTGAGTGCAATGGACCAGATTGAAGCGCTCAATGCGCGTCATCCTATCCAGGGTAGTTCTGAGGATATCTCGCCACGTTTTATTCTGCTGCACCGCACGCGCCGGTTTAGCCAGTCGGAGCAGCGCTGGATTGGATGGGAGCGCAAAAGAGGCAAAATCGAACAGCTTGTGCAGGCGCTCGTCAAAGGACAGTGTCAGGACTTTTTGAATCTGGGTCCAGTCTCTCGCATTGCACCCGAGGTGAAATATATCGTCACACTGGATAGCGATACACAACTGCCACCAGGCCGCTTGCGTGAACTCGTCGGCGTGGCCGCGCACCCACACAACCAGCCCATCCTGGCGGCAGATGGCCGCTCAGTTGTCAGCGGCTACGGCATCTTGCAACCGCGGCTGGTGACACCACTGCCATCTTCAGAGAAATTTACGTTTTTTCACTGGCTGTTTGCCGGGCAGAACGGCATTGATCCGTACTGCATCGCAAGCTCAGAAGTCTATCAGGATCTATTTTCAGAAGGTAGCTTCACTGGCAAAGGGCTGATCCACGTCCGTGAGATGTATGCGGTGCTGTGTGATCGCCTGCCCCAGGACCGAGTGCTGAGTCATGACTTGCTTGAAGGCGCGCTGATGCGATGCGCCGCAATCACAGACATCACAATCATCGAGGATGCGCCCTTTCATGCCGACGTTGCAGCCTCCAGAGTACATCGCTGGACGCGCGGGGACTGGCAGCTGCTTCCCTTTTTGTTCGCACCTGCACGTCATCGACTGCGCGCAATCAATTGCTGGAAAATGTTTGATAACCTGCGTCGCTCTCTCGTGGCGCCGATGTCACTGGCCTTACTGTTGCTTTCACTGTCGGGCCTCACGCTCTCAACAGAGAAGGCCTTGGTCCTGGTATTAACTGCTTTTTGTGCAGGGCCACTCATGGGTAGTGTTGCCGGATTCTTTCCCCGCAAGCGGCACATGGCAAAGCTTCGCTTTTATCGTCAGGCCTGTGTCGATCTGCTGCGCACCGTTCTTGGCAGTCTGTGGCAGCTCACACAACTGTTGCAGCACGCCATGCTTGCTGCCGATGCAATCCTGCGCGCGTTGTTTCGACTGTACGCCAGCCACAGGCACCTGCTGCAATGGACCAGTGCCGCCACCGCACAAACACAAGCCAGATCAGATTTGTCTGATTTGATTCGCCAGCACTGGTTGGAATCTGCGATTGCGTTATGTTTGCTTTTTATAAGCCTCAATACACAGGTATCGATACTATCCGTTATTTTGTTTCTGGTGTGGGGCGCCTCACCCTTGTGGACATGGGTGGTCAGTCGCGCACATCCCATTGCATCAGAGCCCGCGCTCTGCGGGAAGGATCAGGACTACCTGGAGGGCGTCGCTCGCGACACCTGGAGATTCTTTGAACGATGCGTAGGTGTTCAAGACCATTTCTTGCCTCCAGATAATCTACAGATCATTCCCAACGACATGGTGGCGCACCGTACCTCTCCCACCAACATCGGACTCTATCTCTTAAGTGCAACCTGCGCCAAAAAATTCGGATGGATTGGTACGCAGGAAATGCTCGAACGCCTTGAGTCTACGCTGGACACACTCGCGACACTCGAGCGTTATCGCGGACATTTTTTAAACTGGTACGACACAAAAACCTGCCAAGCTTTATTGCCCAGCTACGTTTCGACGGTGGACAGTGGAAATCTGGCTGGGCATTTGCTGGCTGTCGCGCAAGCGTGTCGTGAATTCGCTTTGCATCCTGTTTCATTAGGTGGCATACAACGCGGTTTACGCGTGTCACGCAAAAGACTGGATGCTTCACTATCCGCATTGCCTGAGCTTGCGCCAGACCTATCTGGCGACGCAGCACTCGCACGCCTGCTCGCGCTGGAGAGCCCCCTGGACGTCGCACACCAGGACATCCTTGCCATGCAGCACCTGATCGGCGCGGCCGTCATAGAACTAAAGGAATGTTATGACGATACCGAGCCAACAAGAAGCCTATCTAACAGGGCGACTGCACTGGCCTGGCAACTGCACGACTACCTGACAACATTACGCTCGGCCTGTAACGACATACAGGCGAGTCTGACGATTCCTTCTCCGGGCACGTCGATCCAGGCAATGACGGCTGCACGCCTGAAACAAATGGCAATACGCTGCGAACGACTGGGATGGGAAGCAGATTTTTCTTTTTTACATCATCCTAAACGACATTTACTCCACATCGGATTTCGGATTGCCGAGCAACAACTGGACGCAGGCTTTTATGATCTGCTCGCCTCGGAATCTCGCCTGACCAGTTTACTGGCCATCGCAAAAGGCGATGTACCTGTGCGTCACTGGGGTGCGCTGGGCCGCCCCTTCTTTAGCAGCGCAATACACGCGGGGCTCAGATCATGGTCGGGTTCAATGTTTGAATATCTGATGCCTGGTTTAATCCTGGAGGAGCCCCAAGCCAGTGCACTGTATGAAGCTTCTCATGTTGCCTTGTGCGAACAAATCGCCCTTGCCCAGGCGCACGGCATCCCTTGGGGAATCTCTGAATCAGCCTATGCCACACGGGATCAAACACTAGCCTACCAGTATGCTCCACAAGGCGTTGCGAGACTTGCGCTTCGGCGCACACCCGTCGATGAACTCGTGATCGCACCCTATGCGACAGCGCTCGCCACACAAATTTCACCACAACGCGGTTATCAGAACTTTGTAGCCCTTGAGGCGCTTGGTGCACGGGCACGCTATGGTTTTATGGATGCCATCGATTTCACGCCGCAACGCCAGGAATATGCGCAGCGTTTTACTCTGGTTGGAACCTTTATGGCACATCACCAGGGGATGAGCATCGTTGCGCTGACCAACGTGCTATTTAATGGCTGCGTGCAGCGCTGGGGCATGGGAACACCCCAAATCGAAGCGGTGATTTCCTTGCTTCACGAGCGCGCGCCACGCGAGATATCTGCCGGTGAGATGCCACCCATGACCGCCCCCTCTCGCATCCAGGCAACCCCTCAAATCTCTGGCGTCACACGTCTGCTGAGTCCCAAGGAATCGGAACTTGAACCGACACACCTGCTCTCGAATGGCCGCTACCACGTCAGACTTCGTAGCAACGGCGCGGGGACCAGTCACTTGGGACAGACATGCATCACACGCTTGCGTGATGATGCGTTGCGTGACGCCTATGGCAACTTTTTTTATATCAGGAGATTGACGGACTCAAATGTGATACCGATAGCAACGCCTGTTTCTATTACGCAGCATCCAGCCCATGATCCCAGGGCTCAGTATGCCAGTACATTTCATGTGGATCGTGTTTGTTTTAGCGCGACGTGGCCGGATCTGCATACGCATCAAACGGTCTGGGTCAGCCCAGAGGACGACATCGAATTGCGTCAGCTGGAACTATCCAATCTGACCGATCAACCGATGGAATTCGAAGTCATTTCCGCCTTTGAGGTTGCACTGTCGGATGCGCGTGCCGACGAGGCGCATCCGGCATTCATGAATCTGTTTATTCAGGCGCACTGGGAGTGTACGCACCGGGCACTTGTCTTGACACGCACGCCGCGACTCACGAATGAACAGAGCCTGTCATGCGCCCACTTTCTAACTGATCATGACGCAAACATTATCGATATTCGCTATCAAACAGACAGGCAACTCTGGCTGGGGCGTAACCAGCGCAGCAGTCAGCCATTCGCTTTGTTTCATGACGTGCCAGCAGACGCAGAGGGCACGACCCCTGCTCTCAATACGGGGCTTGATCCTGTTTGCGCGCTTGCCGTGCGGCTGCAACTGGCACCTCGCGCGAAAGCGCAATTAACCTTTGCCACAGCCGTCTCGAGCCATCCGGAATCACTTCGTACACTGGTCGACAAATATAGACAGCCTAGCAGTGTGCAGCGCGCCTCTTTGCTGTCCGCGACCCTGGCTAACATTCGCATACATGCGCTTTCCCTGAATGCTGAGAATTTTTCGGCAATCCAGTTACTCACAACCAGCCTGGTGTTTACGCTCTCCCAGGCATCGCTCACAAACACGGTTGAACTCACACCAACGGATCAGTCGCCCACCGCCTCATGTGACCGCCGCTTACTCTGGCGACTAGGCATCTCGGGAGATCGTCCGTTACTGGTCATTCAAGCAGATTCGACACAGTCCATCGGTATGGTGCGAGCACTGACGCAGGCCATGAGTGTATGGTCCTGGGCCGGCGTTGCCTGCGACCTGATCATTATCAGCGCAGAGCCCGCATCCTACCTGATGCCTCTGCAACATGAACTGAACGAATTACGAGATCGTTATCTCAAGGAGTGCGCCACCCTGCCCTTGCCCGCTGCGACCAGCTTTCATATTCTGCGTACAGAAGAACTATCACACGGCGAACGCGCGACACTCCAGTATCTTGCCCGTTTGTTCCTGATTGCTGACGGCCGTTCCCTTTCACAAGAGGTGCAACGTTGGGCAGCACTGCACAAACAAGCAGGACGCCTACGAGAGGCAACGCCTGTCGTTCGGATCGGCACCGGTGCAGAGCGGGTGTCCCTTGCGCCCGTACCTGCACCTGCACCTGCACCTGCACCTGCATCAGCACCTGCATCAGCACCGACAGGCACATTCACGACGGGTTCCGGCGAATTCAATTTTGAAATTGACCAGGGTGTGCGGCCACAGCGTCCCTGGATCAATGTCTTGTCAAATCCTGATTTTGGTACACAAATCTCTGAAACAGGTGCTGGCTATACCTGGGCCATCAACAGTCGCTTGAACCAGTTAACGGCCTGGTCCAATGACCCCGTCACAGACCAGCCCTGCGAATGGCTCATTCTGCAAGACATGCAAACCAGACAGGCGTGGTGCGCGACCCCGAACGCTTGGGGCGATGCGGACACCACCTACCAGATCTCACACGGTCAGGGCTACAGCCGGATTGCGCATCGACGCGGACCGCTCACAACCACCGTTACCTGGTGCGTCGACCCGACCACACACATCAAACAAATCCTGCTTGATATCAAGAACAGTGGAGCGCAGACAGAGTATGTGCGACTGACTGGCGTTGTTGAGTGGATGATGGGTGAACGACGTTCAGATCGACAAACTGTACTGACAAATATGTGTGTTGAGCCTTTACTGACACAGTCCAGACACACCCCACCAGAGCAGACAATTCGGGGAGAAGTATTGACCACCCTCCTTTGCACACAGCGCGAGGTGTCAGCGGGCTTTGGCGGAGGTTGCGCGTTTTTAACACTCATTCACGCCTCCGCTGCACGGCCTGACTGGACCTGTGACCGACGCGAACTGTTTGATGCCTGTGGAGATTTTGTTTTACCTGATCATTTCGGTAAACAGCAGGGAGCCGGACTTGATCCATGTGCCGCGCTATCGACGCACATGGCTCTGGAAAGTGGTGCACGCGCACAGCGCGTATTTCTCCTCGGCTACGGCGCGAATGCAGAGGCAGCAAAGGACCTTGCAAGACACGCAGCATCGAAGACTGCCGAACAACGTCTGAGCGATGTGCACAGCAGCTGGGATCAATTGCTCAGTGCCACACAGGTGAGCACTCCAGACCCACTGTTTGACGTCCTGGTCAACAGATGGTTGCTATATCAGACCGTCTCATGCCGGATGTGGGCCAAAGCAGGTTTTTATCAAGCAGGTGGAGCCACCGGGTTTCGTGATCAGCTCCAGGATGCCCTGGCACTGAGCTGGGCCGCCCCCGAACTGCTGCGCGCACAAATTCTTATGTGTGCCGCCCACCAGTTTATCGAAGGCGATGTGATGCACTGGTGGCATGCGCCTGCGGGCACGGGTGTACGCACGCACATTTCAGATGACCGATTGTGGCTGGCCTTTGCGTGTTCGCATTACGTGCGCGCAACCGGTGACCTCACCGTGCTTGAAGAGACGGTCCCATTTGTTGAAGGTATTGTGATCGCACCTGGCGCAGAGGATGCGTACGCAACGCCTGTCACCAGCCACGAACACGCCACTGTGTATGAACACGCTGCCCGTGCCATTGATTTAAGTTTACGCACGGGCGCGCATGGACTACCTTTGATTGGGAGCGGTGACTGGAACGATGGTCTGAATCGCGTCGGACACGAGGGCCAGGGAGAGTCCGTCTGGTTAGGGTGGTTTTTATGTCAGGTAGTCGCCGACTTTGCACCACAGGCAAAGAGCCGTGGAGAAACGGCCCGAGCCGAGCGCTGGCTGCACGCTGCGCAAGCTTGGCACCAGGCACTCGCCACACAGGCGTGGGATGGGCAATGGTACAAACGCGCCTTCTTTGATCAAGGCCAATCCTTTGGTTCCAAAGACAACCCCCAGGCGCGCATCGACCTGGTTGCGCAAGTCTGGGCGGTACTCTCGAACGTCGCCCCGCCTGCACGCCAGGATCAGGCGCTCGCGGCCGTCGAACAGTTCCTGGTCGACCATGAAGCAGGTCTCATCAAATTACTGGATCCCCCCTTGACCGATGCCCTTCCATCCGCAGGCTATATCCAGGCGTACCCACCAGGAGTCAGAGAAAACGGCGGCCAATACTCCCACGCGGCGGTCTGGGCGCTGATGGCGCAGGCTCAGACCCGCACCAGGTTACCCGCCATCGCACAACAAGCCCGTGCCGATACCGTCTTTGAATACTTCACTTTCTTAAGTCCTGCCCATCGCGCAGCACATCCGACGCGCGGGGCGCACTATGGACTGGAACCCTATGTCATGGCAGGTGACGTGTATAGCCACGGGCCTTACACCGGACGCGGAGGATGGAGCTGGTACACGGGCTCTGCAGCATGGATGCATCGCGCGGCAGTCGAGTCGATTTTGGGGTTGCACCAGGAGGCTACAACCTTGAGTTTGACACCCTGCCTGCCTGCGCACTGGCCTCAGGCTGAGCTCACACTCAGACGCGATGATCAAAGGATCCACTTTGTGCTGTTGCGTCTTTCAGATCGTGAGATACCGGCAGCCTGTGAAAAATGGAATGCATCCCTGTTGCGGGTGGGGCAGTCGCTCGCATGGCATGACCTGCCTGCGGACAGTTGCTTTGTCATTGCGCTTGAGCGGGTCGACGTGCCCCTCCCCGGAGCCGCAACAACATCCTCAAGTGCAACATCAACTGTAACAACTGATCCCGACCAGTTAAACGCCACCACTACAGCCGTTAAACGCCACCACTAAACCCGCACTGGCGCCAGGCCTCAAAGACCATAACAGCCACGGCATTCGAAAGATTTAAGCTGCGTTGTGCGGGCATCATGGGCAGCCGCAGCCGTTGGCCTGGTCCAAACAGCGCCAATTGCTCGGCTGACAGCCCCGCCGTTTCGCGCCCAAAGACAAAGACATCGCCTGGCTCAAAGCGTATTTCACCCATCAAGGCACTGCCTTTTGTTGTCACAGCAAACCTGCGCTGAGGATGAGACTCAGTCGCGGCAAGCGCAAGCTCAAGACTGTCGTGGACACGCACGGGCTGCCACTCGTGATAATCCAGGCCTGCGCGCCGCAAACGGGTATCGTCGATTTCAAAACCCAATGGACGCACAAGATGCAGATGCGCACCCGTGTTGGCACACAAGCGGATCACATTGCCGGTGTTTGGGGGGATTTCAGGCTGAACAAGGATGACATGGAACATACCCTCTATTTTGCCAGAACCCCAGGGCTGCTGAGCCCGTCACCGGGATTTATCGCTAAAGGCAGCGTCAGCTCTCTGGGGGGGGTGAGCGCAGCGCCCGTGCACCCACGAGCGCCACCACACCGCGTGCGCCAGCCAGCCTCAGCACCCTGGAGGCCTCATCTACTGTACTTCCGGTTGTCATGACATCATCGACCACACCAATCCAGAGATCAGCAAGCGCGACATCGCACGCATACAGGCCTTTTACGCTCTGCCTGCGGTCGACAGACCCCAGCATCTTTTGAACAGAGCCCTCACGGGTGCGCCTGAGCCAAGACTGCCGCAAGGGTATATCCATGCTGCGGCTCAATTCACGAGCGATTTCCGCTGCGGGATTAAAGCCACGCCTGCGAATGGACGCGATACCCGCCGGAATAGGCACCAAAGCCTGCAACGCAGGGAGTGCTGGAGTCAGTTGCTGTACTTTTTGACGCAGCAACTCTGCAAAAAGACGCGCATGCATCAGCTGGCCACGTTCTTTAAGCCGGCGCATGAGCATGTCACCAGGATAGGCAAAGGCCATCGCGGCGATCATCCGGGCATAAGCGGGAGGCCTGCCCCTGCAAACCGCGCAGCAGGGCACAGCCAGCGCGCTGCACGCTCCGCACTGCTCACAGCAGGTCCGCTCATGCAAGACACGCCGCAAGTCCTCATGGCAGCCAGGGCAGAGCGCTGCGCCCTGGGCAGATAAACCGCATAAGGGACATGCGCCGGGCAATACACGCCGGATCAGGTTCAGGATAGAGTACATTTTGATTTCTCCTTCGTGCGCAGTATGAATCCCCCGCACGCACTCACCGATCCACAGTGACCCAAATGTCTACCCTCACTACACTGCCAATCAGTACGCAACACGTCCAACAACAATTTAACCGTCGTGGGGATTTATCCAGCGCTCAGTTCCTGTACGGCGAAGTCGCGCGCAGAATGAACGAAAGACTGCGCCTCGTTCGACTCTCCCCTCAGCGTATGCTGGATGCTGGATGCGGCGCAGGGCATCAGTTTGAACTGCTCCACGAACGTTATCCGCAAGCTGAATATATCGGACAGGATCTCAACGCAGGCCTGCTCACCCTGGCGCGCAAGCGGGTTCAACCGTTCTTTGGTGCGCCCTGGCAACAATGGCTCAGAAAAATCCGTGGACTTGCGCCACGTACGCAATGGCTGACAAAGGACTTATCGCATACAGACCTGGCGCCCGAATCACTCGATCTGGTGTGGTCTAACCTGGCACTGCACTGGCACCCCGCGCCACATGAGGTTTTACAGGAATGGGGACGCGTACTCAAGCTCAATGGCCTGGTGTTTTTTTCATGCTTTGGACCTGCCACGATGCTTGAGCTGCGCACCGCCTTGACTGCGGCAGGACTTCACACAGCGACACCAAGTTTTGTCGACATGCATGATTTTGGTGATTTGCTGATTGAAAAAGGCTTCGCAGACCCGGTAATGGATCAAGAAGTCCTCACGCTGACCTATCAGACCGCTGAAAAACTGCTCGAAGATGTCCGCGCGCTCGGCGGCAACCCTGCGCTTGGCCGGCGTGCAGGCCTGGTCGGGCGAGCTTGGCGTGCAAAACTACTGGCAGCCCTCGAAGCGCAGCGTCATGCCGACGGCACGATTCACCTCACGATCGAAGTTGCTTATGGTCACGCCTGGCGAACCGGGACATTACGCACACAGCCAGGCGAAACACGCATTAGCGTCAGCGCGATCCAGCGCAAACCTGCAGGACCGGCGTGACGCTCAGCTGGATTTGGATTACATAAAGGCGGAATAAGCTTTTGTACCCATATATGCTGCCAAACCAAACAGCAGGAAGGCAAAAATACGCTTGAGTGTTTTAACAGGCAATTTATGCGCTGCACGTGCACCCATGGGTGCGGTAAAAACACTGAACATCACCAGCACCACCAGGGCAGGCCAGTAAATAAAACCAATCATGTGCGGTGGCAAGTCGGTCTGACTCATGCCGGACCAGACATAACCAATGGTATTGGCTAACGCAATCGGAAAGCCCAGCGCGGCCGATGTGGCGACGGCCTGATGCAAGGGTACATTACACCAGAGCATGAAAGGAACCGACACAAAACCACCACCCGCACCTACCAGTCCAGACAGAAAACCAATCCCCCCACCCGCACCGGCGGTCCCAATCGGGCCAGGCATCTGACGCGAAGGTTTTGGCTTTTTGTCTCGCAGCATCTGGTAACCAGAATAGGTCACGAAAATTGCGAAAAACAAGGCTAACCAGCTGGTTTTCAACGCCGAAAACACCGCGCCACCCGACAGAAAACCGCCCAGTACAATTCCAGGCGTAAAGGCCAGCACCAGGTCCCAGCGTACGGCGCCTCTTTTTTGGTGCGCACGCACGCTAGAGAGTGACGTAAACAGGATCGAAGCCATCGAGGTTGCAATGGCAGCCTTGACGACCAGTTCAGCAGGCAAGCCCTGCCAAGTGAGCAAAAGGGTCAGGAACGGTACGAGCAGCATTCCCCCGCCAATACCCAACAGACCAGCGGCAAAACCAGTCACACAGCCTAAAATGGCTAAAGAAAGAATAAACAAGGGATCCATTTGGTAGTCTCAGTATCGACGTTCGGAAAGTCGCTCAGTATACTGATTGGCTATCCCTCTGACCAGCACGCCATCACCTGCATAATCGCCTTATGGACTCACTCGACACTGAAGTTTTAAAGCACGCACTGGACTGGTGCAAGCAAGGACATGCCGTTTATCTTGCAACGGTGGTCAAAACCTGGGGGTCCGCGCCCCGGCAGGCAGGCGCCATGCTGGCCGTGCGCACCGATGGCCGGCTGGTTGGCTCAGTATCTGGTGGATGCATTGAGGATGATCTAATCGTCAGAGCTCAGGAAGGCCGCCTGCCAGCCCAGCCAGAGCTGGTCCTGTATGGCGTCTCACAAGAAGAAGCCGCACGGTTTGGACTCCCCTGTGGCGGCACTCTCAAGCTCGTAATCGAGCCTCTGAGCGCCGAGGGATGGCTCGCGCAAGTGGTCGGAACCACCCAGCAACAAAAACTCATTGGACGCTGGCTTGACCTGAAGTCAGGCAACTCGACCCTGACAGACGCACGCCCCGGACAGCTCACCGAGGTCAGCACGGAGGGCTGTCATTTTGTCTATGGGCCGCATTGGCGACTGCTGATTATTGGCGCCAATCAAACTGCGCAGGCTCTCGCACAAATCGCACTGATGCTTGAGTTTCAGGTGATCATTTGCGATCCGCGTGAAGAATTCACCGCTGACTGGAATATGGCAGGTGTCACGCTTCAGGAGGGGATGCCTGATGATGCGGTCGGTGCAATTCAAACCGACTCCCGAACCGCCATTGTTGCCATCACCCACGATCCAAAGCTTGATGACATGGCCTTGCTTGAGGCACTCAAGTCACCAGCGTTTTATGTGGGTGCGCTTGGGTCGGTTCGCAATCAGAGCAAGCGCCGGGAACGATTACTCAGTTTTGATTTGAGCGAGCAGGAAGTCGATCGCTTGCACGGTCCGGTTGGATTGCAGATTGGAAGTCGAACGCCTGCCGAAATTGCCGTGGCCGTCGCGGCCGAACTGGTGCAGATCAGACGGACCTTTGAGGATCTTCGGGTGGGCGGGCTGAACCAGCCGCCCGGATCTTTGGCTTGAACAAAAAAACAGCGTGGTAAAAACAGTTCATCGCATGGGATGTGAAGCACAATCCCATGCTGCAATTCTTCAGGTCAGGAACTGCGCTTGCGCGATTCAATGCCCAATTGCTTAAGTTTGCGGTAGAGATGGGTGCGTTCAAGACCAGTTTTTTCTGAAACGCGTGTCATGCTGTTGTTCTCGCGACCGAGATGATATTCAAAATACACACGTTCAAACGCATCACGCGCTTCGCGCAACGGTTGATCGAGCGTGATATCACCCAGTAGACTTTTATCAACCGCAACAGAGTCCTCGACCGGCACAGGCTCAGGCAATACCTGGGGTGCAACAGCGACCTGACCTGCAGGCATACCGGCAAGCGGCTTGAGCATCGGCATACGCCCACGTGCAAGCCCTGCAGAAACGGTTTTGAGCAAGCGTTGCAGCGTAATCGGCTTTTCGAGAAAATCAATTGCGCCGATTCGCGTTGCCTCAACAGCGGTATCAATCGTCGCGTGACCACTCATCATGATCACGGGCATATCCAGCAAGCCTTGCGAGCCCCACTCTTTGAGTAAAGTCACACCATCCGTATCAGGCATCCAGATGTCAAGCAGAACCAGATCGGGCCGGATGCGCAAGCGCGCGGCCCTAGCCTGAGATGCATTCTCAGCTAGCTCTATCGTATGTCCTTCGTCGTACAAAATCTCGGAAAGTAATTCGCGTATCCCGATCTCATCGTCGACCACTAAAATCCGGGCCATAAATCTTTCACCTATTACACACCTGCATTATCGTTCTCTTATGACTTTGCGTCCACTCGACCAGCCAACTGCGTCAGCAAGATCGAAATACGCGCACCGCCCTCACGTCTATTCGACAAATCAATTCGGCCATCATGCTCATCAATAATTTTGCGCACAATCGCCAAACCCAGCCCCGTGCCCTGCGCCTTCGTCGTCACATAGGGCTCGAACGCACGTTGTAACACTTGTGCAGAGAACCCGGGGCCGTTATCCATGACCGTAAACCTGACGGCCTGCTGCAGCAACCCATCCTGATTCCCCGCATCTGTGAGCTGGGTCGTGACTTCTATTACGCCACCATCAGGATATTCGGACAAAGCATCTCGCGCATTGGCCAGCAGGTTATGCACCACCTGGCGTAATTGCGTTGGATCTCCGAGAATCAATGGCAAGTCTGGAGCCAGGGTCACGTTCAGCTTCCAGACATGGTTGGCATCCTCTCCCGCCCCCTCTGCCGGATTCCAGCCATAGAGTGCCAGGACCTCATCCACCAGGGCATTGAAATCAACTGGCACCATCGTAAGCGCGGGCTTACGGGCGTACTCGCGGAAATCATCCACCATGTGCTTGAGCGAACTCACCTGATTCACGATTGTATTCGTAGCCCGCTCAAGTAACTGAGCATCCGCAGGTTCGAGCTTGTTTGCAAGCTTCATGGCCAGGCGCTCAGCCGAGAGCTGAATCGGTGTCAGTGGATTTTTGATCTCGTGCGCGAGCCTGCGTGCGACCTCTCCCCAGGCTACGCTGCGATTGGCAGAGATCACCTCTGTAATGTCATCAAACACCACCATGTAGCCATTATCCCTGCCATCCACACGCAAATGGGTACCGCGGGCCAGCAGTGTCAGCGTATGGGTTTCGGCATCGGGATTGACTTCTTGCAAGGTGATTTCAAATTGCTCTTGCCAATGCACACGTTCGGAGCCCACTGCGATATGTTCTGAAAAAGCCTGCCGAATCATACGAGAAAATTCGAGCATGCCATCAATGGTCTCGAGAGGCCGGCCAGGTACCGCGCGAAGATCGACCTCGAGAATGGTTTGTGCGCCCTGATTAAACGTTGTGATGCGGAATTGTTCGTCAAAGACGAGTACCCCAGCAGATAAATTCGAAAGCACGCTTTCAAGATATACGTTGGAACGTTCTAATTGCTGGCGATTGCTTTCGACCATGCGCCGGGCTTCGTCGAGCTGGCGTGTCATAGTATTGAATGAGCGTGTCAGCTGTCCGACTTCATCTTTTGAAAGCGGCTCGGGCAACGCCGTAAAGTCACCCGCACTGACCGCCTGTGTGGCCGAAGCGAGAGCCAGCAATGGACTGACCAGTCGTTTGGACAAATAAAGTGCAACGGTAATCGCGGCAAACACTGCGAGCAATAAGGCCAGGGTGAGTGTCACGCCGAACAAATTACGCAGGCTCTGGCGCGACAAGGCCAGCTCCTGGTAGTCGAGATAGCCTTTCTGGACTTCGCTGACGTTACGTGCAATTTTTTCAGAGACGGGTTGCACAAGCTGCAGCCAACGGGCTTCTGAATTCACACCCAGGGATACATCATTTCGTTCTGCCACGCTCAACGGCACAATGACACGCAGTTGGAGGCTGGACTCGGCCGCGGCCGAGTTCGGATCATCCGAATCTACTGCCGAATAGCCACGCGTCATCTTGAGCTGATTCAAAATGCTCGGGGGTGGGAGCAACGGCAGGAGTGAGCCAAGCTTTTCGGTCGAGAATGCGATGAGTCTGCCGCTGCCGCTAAAGACCATGGCATCAATCGAGGCATTCGATTCACGCAAGCGCGTCAACACGCCCGAAATATCAGAGTCACTGGTGTTATTGAGCTCTGGCGCCATGATGCGTGCACGGGCATCGAGCTCAGCTAACTGTGTGTCGAGTGCCGCGCGACCAAGCGCGAGGCCAGACTCAAGTGCAGTATCCACACGCACGTTGAACCAGGACTCAATTGAGCGTGACATGAACTGAACGGACACCGCGTAAATCAACGCCCCAGGCAACACCCCGATCAGCGTAAACGCTAGTGCGAACCGCGCGGTCAGGCGCGCCCCAAATTTACCGCGCCAGCGTTGTCCAATCAGCCGCACCGTCAACGTGACCACCCAGACAAACAGAGCGAAAGCAAGTGCACCATTGAGCCACAACAGCAAGGATTGATATTGCGCGACGCGTGAGGCATTGCCTGTTGACCACGCCAATAATCCAAAGAGGGCCGCGCCACTAATGACACCAACAATCAGCGTGAGTCGTAACAGCCAGTTCATCGCGCAGACTCCGGAGGCCGAATCGAAAAATCAAAAGACGCCCAGGGACTGGTCAGTGACCAGGCACCACGATTCGTCGCATCCAGTCGCATCGGGCGCGCCAGTTGAGAGGTATCCAGACGGATACGAACTTTGCCGTCATAACGCGTATCCGTTGCAAACCGATCAACGGGGGCGACGGGCCACGCACGCACCTGACTGATTACGGCCAAAGCCTCATCGAGAGAAGCCACGGGCAAAAACAGATCGCCACTTGCGACACGCCATTGTTGGGTGACTGTGTTGTAGGTCACCCTACGCGTCAGCGACGTATCAACAATAACTTTATTGAGCCACCACCATCTTGCCGAGGTGATCTTGAGGTCAACCGTAAAATACAGAGGCACACCTCGCCCGGCCGCCTCTCGCACAACCTGGCTCAGGCTCACCGAGGCATCGAGATCCATCGTAATCTGGCCATCAATGATCAACGGCTCGGTGCGTGTAATACGGGCATCAGCCGCCCAGACGAACGAGGCCCAGGACCACGCACAGAGCGCCAGTAAGGCCAAAAAAACTTGTCGCATCATGCGCGAAGCGCCGAGTGAAAGTGTCATACCCAGAGATTCACCTAAATACGTCTGGTAAACAATGCAAAGAAAAAGCCATCATGACCTGCAGGGTACTGCGCGTTCGGCGCGCAGGGCAATAGCTGGCCGAGAGCATCCAGGCGTTCAGCCTGGACATGACGCGCCAAAAACGTCTGAGCCTGCATTTCACACTCTTCAGGAAAGATTGAGCACGTCACCAGCAGCAACTTTCCACCCGGCGCAACGGTGCTCCAGATTGCATCCAGGATTTCGCGTTGCAGTTTGACGGTCTGCGCAATATCATCAGGACGCCTGAGCCAGCGGATATCGGGATGACGCCCCACGATGCCAGAGGCCGTGCAAGGCACATCGGCCAGGACCGCATCGAATGGCTTGCCATCCCACCACACATGTGAACGGATCGCGCTCTCGGCGACAAGATGTACACCTGGTCGCATGAGCTTGAGGCGTTTGAGGTTTTGCTCCACGCGTGCCAGGCGCTGGGCATCTATATCCAGAACCGTTAAATCGATTTCCGCAAGCTCCAGCAGATGCGCTGTCTTGCCGCCTGGGGCGGCGCACGCATCCAGCACCCGCATACCAGGCTTGACATCGAGTAAGGGCGCTGCGAGCTGGGCGCCCGCATCCTGAACCGACCACCACCCCTGGTCATAACCAGGCAGGGAGACAATTGGACGTGGAGTTTGCAGCACCAGGCCTGCCGGGCCAAACGGCACAACCACAAGACCCGCCTCGGCAAACGCCTCTTGAACCGCCTCGCGGCTCGTGACATGCGTATTGACGCGCAAGCTCAAGGGGGGGTGCGCATTGGCAGCATGCAGCAAGCTCTCCCACTGCTGAGGATAGGCTTTTTGTAATGCCCGGATCCACCAGGCGGGATGATTCCACTTTGCTTCGATATCATCCGCGATCTGTTCATGGACGCTGTCGCGCTCACGCTGAAAACGCCTGAGCACAGCATTGACCAGGCCCTTGTAGTTGACGAGCGCCCGCTGCAACTGGGTCGCCTGCACACTCTGGTCAACCAGCGTGTGGGCGGTGTACTGTGGGGCCGTAGGGTCACGGGAGGCTTGCGGGTGCATGGCCACATCGAGCAACAGCAAGGCGAGGCCCAATAAGGCGCCAATCACCGGGCTTGAAGGTTCGCGCTGGACCAGCAGGCGTCGGATCGCAATCGCCTCCCCCCAGTGGCGCATGGCATAAAAAGCCAGCGCCTGGGCAGAGGGTCGCAATTCGGACGGCGTTTCGGCCAGGGCTTCGGTCAGTGACTGGCCGCCTTCGACGGCAGCAACGGCACGGGCGGCAGCCAGCAGGCTGTTAGATAGGGCAGGTGCGGCATGATTCATACCCTGATTGTAGGGGCTAGCGATGACTCGCGGGGGCGGGAATCGATGACGAGACGGGAATCGCCCCGGCACACGTTAAAATGGACACCTTAATAATGCGGGCTTTTGCCCCTCAGGTGTCAGCTATGTCCTCCCCAAAAGTCGGTTTTGTCAGTCTTGGATGCCCCAAGGCGCTCGTTGATTCTGAGCGCATCCTCACGCAATTGCGTACAGAGGGCTATCAGATCGTCCCCGATTACAACAATGCCGACGTAGTGGTCGTCAACACCTGTGGCTTTATCGATAGCGCCAAAGCCGAGTCACTCGATGCAATTGGTGAGGCGATTGCCGAAAACGGCAAAGTCATTGTGACGGGCTGCATGGGTGTAGAGGAATCCGTTATCCGCGCCGTACATCCGAGCGTGCTGGCCGTGACCGGACCCCAGCAGTATGAGCAGGTCGTACGTGCGGTGCATGAGGCCGCCCCGCCCAACGCATCGCATGACCCTTTTCTGGACCTGGTGCCCCCACAGGGCATCAAACTCACCCCTCGCCATTACGCCTATCTAAAAATCTCCGAGGGCTGCAATCACCGCTGTAGCTTCTGTATTATTCCTTCGATGCGCGGCGACCTGGTCAGCCGACCAGTCGGCGATGTGCTCGAAGAAGCGCAACGGCTCGCACGCGCAGGCGTCAAGGAATTACTGGTGATTTCTCAGGACACCAGTGCCTATGGCGTGGATATCAAATATCGCAGCGGCTTCTGGAATGGGCGCCCTGTTAAAACCCGCATGACTGAACTCTGTGACGCCTTGTCCGAACTCGGAATCTGGGTACGACTGCATTACGTCTACCCCTACCCAAGCGTCGACGAAATCATTCCTCTGATGGCCGAAGGCAAGATCCTGCCGTATCTGGACATCCCCTTCCAGCATGCCAGCCCACGCATTCTCAAGGCGATGAAACGCCCTGCCTTTGAAGACAAAACCCTTGCACGCATTCATCGCTGGCGCGAGCAATGTCCGGATCTGACCTTACGCTCCACCTTTATCGTGGGCTTTCCGGGTGAAACAGAAAGTGAATTCCAGTACTTACTCGACTGGATGTCCGAAGCACAACTGGATCGTGTCGGCTGTTTTCAATACTCACCGGTCGAAGGCGCTCCCGCCAATGCACTAGATGGCATCGTGCCTGACGAAGTCAAACAAGAACGCTGGGATCGCTTTATGGCGCACCAGCAGGCAATCTCAACAGACCGCCTGGCCAAACGTGTGGGCAAAGAAATTGATGTCCTGATCGACGAAGTCGACGAAGACGGTGCCGTGGGCCGCTCAAGCGCCGACGCGCCTGAAATCGACGGCAACGTATTTGTCAGCAGCCAAGAGGTCCTCAAACCTGGCGATATGGTTCGCGTGCGCGTGACCGACTCTGACGAATACGATCTCTGGGCGGACAAGATCTGACTGTGAATCCACAAACAATTCAGCCAACACGCCCTCTGCGTGTTGGCTTTGCCGGCACACCGGAATTCTCACGCCTCGCCCTGCAAGCCATTCTGGAGGCGGGGTTTGAAGTTCCACTGGTCCTGACACAGCCTGACCGCCCCTCCGGGCGCGGCCTCAAGCTCACGCCCAGCGCCGTCAAACAACTCGCCCTCACGCACAACATCCCAGTCGCTCAGCCCCGCAGCTTACGGCTGGACGGTAAATATCCGGACGAAGCGCAGACAGCTCATGCGGCGCTGACCGCCGCACAACTTGATGTACTGGTGGTCGCAGCCTACGGTCTGATCCTGCCCGCCTGGGTGCTTGAAATGCCGCAATACGGTTGTCTGAATATCCACGCCAGTCTGTTGCCGCGGTGGCGCGGTGCGGCCCCCATTCAGCGGGCAATCGAAGCCGCAGACGCCGACACAGGTGTCACCATCATGCAGATGGACGTGGGACTGGATACGGGTGATATGTTGCTGGTGGAGTCGCTACCGATTCTGGCATCAGACTCTGCCGCGACCCTGCACGACAAACTTGCCGAACAAGGCGCAAGACTGATTGTCACCGCATTGCAGGCCCTGCCGCAGGGCACACTCACGCGCGTGGCCCAGCCCGCCGAAGGCGTGACTTATGCTGCCAAACTCGACAAAGCAGAAGCCGCACTCGATCTGACCCAGTCCGCAGCGTTACTGGCACGGCGTATTCGCGCTTTTAATCCCGTCCCGGGCGCGACCATTCGGCTCCCCGGCATCGAAGAACCCGTCAAAATCTGGCAGGCCGTCGGACTTGATGATGTGGGACACATGACCCCCGGAGAGGTTCTGAAGGTTTCTGCCGAGGGCATAGACGTTGCTTGCGCACAGGGCACGCTCCGTCTGCTCGAGCTGCAACGTCCAGGCGGCAAACGCCAACCTGCAGCGATATTTATACAAGGCTGGTCTGGCTTGACATGATTTGATCTGGCGTTGCGTAAGCGCTTGAACCGCCAGCGGCTCGGGTTGAGCCCTGGGGCACACAGGGTTCACAAAATTGACCCGCGAGCTTAAAGCCCTGTCGCCTCGGTCACCTTAGTCTCTCTGATTTTCATCCACAGGATAATCGAAGACAACACCAGCGTAATCGCATTGGCGGCCACAACTGGGATCGACCCAATCAGCACGCCATAGGCGAGCCAAAAACAGATTCCGGCAGTAAACAAAACGTACATTGCGAGCGAAATCGCTCTGGTATCCCGCGTGCGAATGACCTTCCACGTTTGCGGAAAAAACGCTGCGGTCGTCAAGAAGGCGCCAAAATAACCAACAAGCTCGATTGTGAGGGGTTCCATGCCTTGCTGCTTAATCGCGCTCGAGCTCGCGCTGCTCTTTGCGCAGCCGTGCTTTGAGACGTGTTTGCTTGAGCATGGACAGATGCTGCACAAAAACCTTGCCATTCAAATGGTCTATTTCATGCTGAATGCAGACTGCCAGCAACTCCTCAGCGTCGAACTCGAAACTCTCGCCATCCAGATTGAGTGCCCGTACGCGCACCTCTGCGGGGCGTTCTACTTCGTCATAGACACCCGGCACCGAGAGACAGCCTTCTTCGTAGGTTTTCTGATCATCGCTACGGGCAATGATTTCAGGATTGATCAGCACCATCAAGTCGTTCTTTTCTTCGCTGACATCCATCACCACCACACGCTCGTGCACATCCACCTGTGTGGCGGCTAGCCCCACGCCTGGAGCCTCGTACATGGTTTGCGCCATATCCTGGACCAGCTTGCGGATACGGTCGTCCACTACGGCGACAGGTTTGGCAACCTTATGCAGTCGTTTATCGGGATAGTGCAGGATCGTGAGCAATGCCATGAGAAGCTGGAATATGTAAACAGTTGATAGTTCATTTTAATGCTATGGCTGGACATTTCAAGCATAGACCCTCTTTGGCGTGTAGACGAGGCATGGCACACTGCGCCAATGTTGCCTCACACCTCTGACGAAGCGCTCGCTGCCTGGATACGTCTAAGCACCGAGCCTGGCCTGGGTCCCATACAGACTCACAGGCTGTTATCCCATTTTGATAGTCCGCATGCCTTATATCGTGCCTCGAGCGACGCCTTGTATGCCAGGCTATCCGCAGCCCTTGCACTGAAATTAACGCAGACACCTGATCTCGTCCGTCAGCGACAAATCGATGCAACACTCGACTGGCTCACGCACGACGGACACCATCTACTGACCGTTGCGCATCCACTCTATCCGACCCTGCTCAAGGAAATTCCGGATCACCCCGTGCTGTTGTATGCACAGGGTGATCTGCAGAGACTTCAACACGCCGGGATCGCAATCGTTGGTGCACGCAACGCCACAGCAGATGGGCGCGATCATGCAAAAGCCTTTGCACGATATCTGTCGGAGCAGGGCTGGTGTGTCATCAGCGGACTTGCGCACGGGATTGACGCGGCTGCGCATGCCGGCGCGCTATGTCCCTCTGCAAGCGCGGGGGGAACAATTGCAGTGTTAGGAACGGGCATCGATATTATTTATCCTGCAGCGCATCGCGCCCTCGCCCAGCAGATCGTCTCTCAACAGGGTCTGATTCTCTCTGAGTTTGGTTTAGGCACACCCCCGCTTGCGGGACATTTTCCCAGACGCAATCGTATTGTGGCGGGGCTTGCGCGGGGTGTGCTGGTCGTTGAGGCTGCCTGCAAAAGCGGCTCACTCATTACGGCACGACTTGCCACCGAAATGGGTCGTGAAGTCTTTGCCATCCCGGGATCGATCCATTCGCCCTTGTCGAAGGGGCCGCATGCCCTCATCCAGCAAGGTGCCAAACTCGTTGCCAATGCAGAGGACATCTTGTCAGAACTCAGCCATGTCTCAGTCTCGTCAGTCCCGGATCACGCGATCCCAGAACGGCTGACCGACACAGCAGACCAACTGATCGAAACACCCACAATGACTCACCGCGCCCGGGAATGGGCACAATCGCCACTCTGGGCTGAAATTGGCTACGAGCCGGTCACCGAAGAGAAGCTGGCGCAACGCTCAGGCTTAGCGCCAATGCTCATACAAGCCGAGCTCCTGACCCTTGAACTCAGCGGTGCGATTACGCGCACCTCGAATGGGCGCGTGTCGAGGCTGCGCTAGCAAGGCGCCGGTTAGAGCGGTATACGTGCATCATCGAAATCAATTGGACGGTTCAGACCAATGCTAAGCAGAGCATCATCGCGCGAAGACACAGCGCAATAATTGGAATTCGCGTTTTCAACAACGCCAATCTACCGATTAAATTGAAACTTATTGACTCAGATTAAAATCCGCAGTGAGGCGTTCGGTTTTAATCGAAACTAGCCGGGCCAGACTGAAAATTACGATATCTCTCTGCCATAGAGACTCTGCGTCGGGATCACCCTGCGCAATCGGCTACGATTCATTCGACAGGCACGTGCACAGGAACTGTCATTTTTTACTGAGACCACACATGACGCTACCTAGTTTTGTAAAAATTGTAGAAGTCTCCCCCCGAGACGGCCTGCAAAACGAAAAAACCATGATTTCGACCGAGGTCAAAGTCGAGTTAATCAATCGATTGAGCCTTGCCGGGTTCAAGAATGTGGAAGCCACTTCTTTCGTATCTCCGAAATGGACGCCGCAAATGGCAGACGCGGCGCAAGTGATGGCCGACATCACGCGTCGTCCAGGTACGATTTATTCGGTACTGACTCCGAACATGAAAGGCTTTGACGCGGCACTCGCAGCAGGCGCCGATGAGGTCGTCATATTTGGTGCTGCAAGTGAAGCCTTTTCACAAAAAAACATCAACTGTTCGATCGCCGAATCGATTGAACGTTTTGAGCCTGTTGCCGCAGCCGCAAAAGCTGCGGGCTTGCGCTTGCGGGCCGCACTGAGTTGCGCACTCGGCTGCCCCTACGAGGGAGAAGTGCCGATCGAAAATGTCGTCACTGTCGCCAAACGTTTTGCCGACATGGGATGCGATGAAATCGATATTGCCGACACCATTGGCGTGGGCACACCCAAACGGGTACGCGACGTCATGCAGGCAGTGACAGCGGTCGTCGATCCGAGCCGAATTTCTGGCCACTTTCATGACACCTACGGGCAATCACTTGCCAACATTCTGGCCTCTCTCGAAGTCGGCATTTCAATTTTTCATACCTCCGTCTCCGGCCTAGGCGGATGCCCCTACGCTAAAGGCGCCACCGGCAACGTCGCAACTGAAGATGTCTTATTCATGTTGCGGGGCATGGGAATCGATACGGGCATCGATTTTGAGGCGGTCGCTGATATTGGCCAATGGATCTCGGCCCAGCTCGGTCGCACGGGTGGCAGTCGTGCAGGCAATGCGATTGCCGCAAAGCGGGTCGCATGATGAAGCCTTCCCACCTTATTCTCGCGGCCATGATGTTTGCCGGCATCACCGCCACAGTACATGCTGCGGAATGCAGCATCAATATCGAAGCCGACGACGCTCTGCGCTATACGCCTGCGCACATCGACGTACCCAAAGTCTGCACGGAATTTACGGTCAAGCTGACCCATACCGGCCGGCTGCCAAAGCTAGCGATGGGGCATAACTGGGTGCTGGTCAAGGCCGCAGACATGTCAGGCGTTGCCCGCACAGCAATGGCCGCCGGCGCTGAACAGGATTATGTCGACAAGGCAGATACGCGCGTGATTGCCTACACGCCCGTGATTGGCAGTGGCGAGAGCACCTCAGTGACGTTCCCGGTCAACCGGCTTAAAGCTGGTGTCGCCTATACATTTTTCTGCTCATTTGCCGGGCACTCACCCATCATGCAGGGCACGCTCAGCGTCACGCCGTAGTCCCGGATTGAGTGAGGGCAAGACATGTCACGTCACGTCACGTCACGTCACGTCACGTCACGTCACGTCACGTCACGTCACAACACGTCACGACAGGCCAACACTACACCCAAGGCTGCTGAGACCCTACTGATAGGTCCTGAGATCCTCGATCACCTTGCCATCGTTTGGCAAGGTCCCTGCGGCGACGCACTCAATCTCCGCACGCAATTTGGTGACCTCGCGCACGGCATCCTGCATCCGTTGCGTCAAGCCTGTCTCAGAGGTACCCACTTCGATTTTCAGCGTCATCAGATCGGTGCCTGTCGAACCCGTAACCACGAGGCGCGCGCGTGCAACCTCTGGAAAGCGACGTGCGACTTCGGCGATCTGGCCAGGATGCACGAACATGCCGCGCACTTTGGTTGTCTGATCTGCTCGACCTAGCCAGCCCCGTATCCTGCGATTGGTGCGCCCACAGGGGGAGGCACCCGGCATGATGGCAGAGAGGTCGCCAGTGCCAAACCGGATCAGGGGATAGTCTGGATTGAGTGTCGTCACAACGACCTCACCCACCTCGCCATCAGGCACGACATCCTGCGTGCCAGGTCGCACGATTTCAAGCAATAAATCCTCGCTGAGGATCAAGCCCTCGCGTGCCACAGATTCATAAGCAATCATTCCAAGATCAGCGCTGCCATAGGCCTGATAGGCGTTGACGCCACGCGCAGACAGCCAGTCGCGCAATGAGGGTGGAAAGGCTTCGCCAGATAAAAGCGCGCAGCGCAAGGATGGCAGCTGCACGCCCATTTCTTCGGCCTTTTCGAGGATGATTTTTAAAAAGCTCGGTGTCCCCATATAGCCATTGGGTGCCAGGTTATGCATGACCTGAACTTGCTGCTCAGTCTGGCCCACGCCTCCCGGAAAAACGGTACAACCCACAGCATGGGCAGCGGTTTCCATCATGGAGCCGGCCGGGGTGAAATGATAGGAAAAGCAATTGTGCGCCAGATCCCCCGCACGGAATCCTGCTGCGTAGACTGCGCGCGCAAATCGCCAGTAATCACTGCGTGCACTTTCTGGTTCGTAGATCGGTCCAGGTGAAGCAAATACGCGCAGTGCCTGCCCCCATCCGATCGCTGAGTAACCTCCAAAAATACGTTCGATCGGTCCAGCACCTGAGGGCTGCGTCAGGCGCGCATGCTGCTGCGCCTCAAGCAATTCATGTTTGCGAATCACAGGTAATGCAGCGAGCGCTTCACGCGTTGTAATTGCGCGAGGATCCACGCCTTGTAATTGTCGCGCTATCGCTGGTGCGCTTGCGATCGCTCGTGCAATGGCGACGGGTAACGCTTGCATCAGATCGCGCTCTCGCAAGCCGGGATCACGCGTCTCGCGCGCATCATAAAATTCAGACATGTAGGATTCTCTTTGCCATCATGCCAGCCAGCGTTTGCGGCGGCGATAAAATTTAGTGTCGCGAAAGCTCTTACGTGCGCCACTTGAAATACCAAGATAAAACTCTTTGACATCTTCGTTCTCGGCAAGGGCCTGTGCGGCACCATCCATCATCACACGGCCATTTTCGAGAATATAACCATAGTCTGCATAGCGCAGCGCGATATTGGTATTTTGTTCGGCCAATAAAAAACTGACCCCTTCGCGCTCATTCAAATCCTTAACGATCTGAAAGATCTCCTCAACGATTTGAGGCGCCAGACCCATGGACGGTTCGTCGAGCAGAATCATCCGGGGGTCCGCCATCAATGCGCGCCCGATCGCGCACATCTGCTGTTCACCGCCAGAGGTATAGCCTGCCTGACTGGTGCGGCGCTGCTTGAGCCGGGGAAAATATTGATAGACCCTTTCAAGAGCATCTGCGAGTTCGGCACGATCAAGATTGCGCGTATAGGCACCCGTCAGTAAATTATCTTCGATACTCAGGTGTGCAAAACAATGCCTCCCCTCCATCACTTGCACCACCCCACGCCGGACCAGTTCGGCAGGCGTCAGGCGATCGATACGCTCACCGCGAAACACAATATTGCCTTTCGTGACGTCGCCCCGCTCACCCTGCAATAAATTTGAAATAGCGCGCAACGTTGTGGTTTTACCTGCGCCATTTGCACCTAACAAGGCCACGATTTTTCCTTGCGGCACATTTAGTGAAACCCCTTTGAGCACAAGAATCACGTGGTTGTAGATAACCTCGATGCCATTGACCTCGAGCAGGATATTCGGTGCGGCCGAATTTTGCGTACTGAGTACAGAGGCCTGGAGCGTAGCAGCATTCATGGTGGTGATGTTCATCCTTACATCAGTGGTGCAGGTCGCTGCATGGTGTCGTGCTTCGGACACCATGCAGCGAACGGTCAGACCTTAGCCTTCACACTTTACCGGTGTGAGATTCTTGTCTTTGGCATATTTAGCAGCAGCGTCCTTGACCAGTGGCGCAATGATTGTTGCGTCGGAGCGATACCAGTCAGGCTTGATGTCAAACTTGCTGCCGTCCCACTGAATGATGCGCGTCCAGTCATCGCCCGTATGATTCATGCAGCTCGTCTGAACGGGCCGCATGAGCTCACCAAAGCCGATCTCGTTCAAGCGTTCCTGGGTCAGGTTGAGGTGCTCAAGACCCCAGCGAACTTGCTCGGGCGTCATCGATTTGCCTTTGCCGAATTTCTCCTGGGCTGTGCGAATCGCCTCGACAGTCAGCATCGAAATCACCATGCCGCGTGTATGCGCAATCGTGCCAACGGTGGTCCCATTGGTATCAGAACCCTGGCCTTTGTCATACACAAGAGCCTTGAGTTCGTCGTGGACTTTGCCGCGACCCGCGGTGTTGTGAATCGTGACCGCGTTATAGCCTTTTGCGACGGCGCCCAGATCCTTTACATCACCTTCAGATGCCGCCCACCAGATGCCGTACATTTTGTCGCGCGGATAACCGGTGGCCTGTGCCTCGCGTAATGCGGTCGGCGTCATGATCCCTGCACTCCAGAGCAACACGTAATTCGGCTTGGCCTGACGAATCTGCAGCCAGGTAGACTTTTGTTCTACACCAGGCGCTGTCACCGGGTAGAGCAATAACTCAAAGCCTTCTTTTTTGGCGCGCTCCTGCAGTAAGGCAATGGGCTCTTTGCCATAAGGCGAGTCGTGATAAACCAGTGCGATCTTCTTACCTTTGAGTTTATCCATCCCGCCTTCGCGCTTGGCGATATCCTGGATCATCACATCGGCCGCTGTCCAGTAGGTTCCGAGTAAAGGAAAATTCCAGGGGAACACCGATCCATCGGTAGACTGCGACAAACCATAGCCCACTGTCATGATGGACTCTTTGTCCCCCGGTGCCTTATCGCTGACCGCAAACGTAATGCCAGTCGATTGCGGATCAAACGCTGATGCGCCTGTTGGGGCGTGGTCTTTGAGACGCTCATAACACTCTACGCCACGATCTGTCGCGTAGGCTGTTTCACATTCTTCGTAGGTAACTTTTACGCCATTGATACCGCCACGGGCATTAACAAGCTTGAGATAATCCATTTTTCCATCCGCCCAGGGAATGCCCAGCGGCGCAAAGGAACCTGTGCGATACGCGAGCAGCGGCACGAACTGATCATCTGCCACAGCAGGCAATGACAGGGCACCCAGAGCACCTGCGACGGTCATTGTTGCCGCGAGCTGTTTAATCGTTATTCTCTTCATCTCTGATCCTCCTGATAGTGCTCATCGAGCACTGGGTTATATGTCCCGGTCTTGTCGCCGGGTGTCTGAAAATAAAATTCAAAAATTCAATGCATCACGCGCTGGCTTAATGCGGGAACGGCCAGATCCGCAGCTTTTCCTTTCCAATCGTCCAGAGCCTGGCGAGTCCATGTGGCTCAGCGATCAGGAACAGGACAATCAGGGCACCAAAAATCATGTGTTCGATATGCGCGGCAGTATCCACCGCCAATGGAATGCCAAGCATCAGCGGAATATGATTCAGTGCGACCGGAACGAGCACAATGAATGCCGCGCCAAAAAAACTACCCAGAATCGAACCCAGTCCGCCAATGATCACCATGAACAGCAACTGGAAGGAACGATTCAGATCAAAAGCTAACGGCTCCCAGGAACCGAGGTGCAGAAAGCCCCATAGCGCCCCCGCGACACCCACAATGAATGAACTCACGGCAAAGGCGGTCAGCTTTGCATACATGGGACGAATGCCGATCACTGAGGCAGCCACGTCCATATCCCGAATCGCCATCCATTGACGCCCCATGGCGCTACGCACAAGGTTCTTGGCGAGCCAGGCAAACACCACCACAAAGATCAGGACAAACAAATATCTGGAGGCCGCGCCCTGCAAAGAAATCCCCGCTACGGACAGCGCCGGCACAGACACGTTGCCAGACGAGGAATAGTTCGTAAAAAACGGAATACGTAAAAAGGCCCAGTCCACAAAGAACTGCGCAGCCAGTGTGGCTACCGCAAGATATAAACCACGAATCCGTAAACTTGGAATGCCGAAAATCACGCCAACGATCGTTGAAAACAATCCGCCGAGCAGAATCTGTATCACCAGTGGCGTATCCTGAAATCTCACGCCAATGTTCCAGGCCGCGTAAGCGCCGACCGCCATGAACGCACCTGTACCAAGCGAAATCTGACCGCAATAGCCCACCAGAATATTCAAGCCAATCGCAGCGAGCGCGAGAATCAAAAACGGGATGAGCAATGCCTTGAGAAAATAATCCGAGGCAAACGCAGGCACCACAACAAACCCGACCAGCAGTAAAAGCGCAATGAATATCCGGTCTTGCCGAATCGGAAAGATTTGCTGATCCGATCGATAGCTGGTTTTGAACTGCCCATTTTCACGATAAAACATGGTGTCTTCCGGTCAATATTTGATTCAAGCGTTTTAGACGCGGTCGATGATTTTTTCGCCAAACAAACCTTGTGGCCTGAACAGCAAAAACACCAGCGCCAGCACATAGGCGAACCAGATCTCGATTCCACCGCCCACGAGCGGGCCCAGATACACCTCGGAAACTTTTTCACCCACACCGATCAGCAAGCCCCCGATGATGGCGCCAGGCACCGATGTCAGCCCTCCAAGAATCACGACAGGCAAAGCGCGCAAGGTTGCAGTCGCCAGCGTGAACTGCACGCCGAACTTAGACCCCCAGATCACACCCGCGACCAACGCGACGATGCCCGCGACGGACCAGACGATCACCCAGATTCGATTCAGCGGGATACCCACTGATTGCGCGGCCTGATGATCATCGGCCACCGCGCGCAGTGCCCGACCGGTAGCTGTGACCTGAAAGAACAGTGCAAGCACAGCCACCAGCGTTGCCGCCACAAGGGCCGCGGTTAAGTCTTCGAGACTGATGAGAATGCCGCCTTCAAACAGGCTCTCAAGAATGAAAGCAGGCTCTTTAGGCATGCCGACATTAATCGAATACACCGAAGCTCCAAAAGCGATTTGTCCAAGCCCTTCGAGAAAGTAAGCGATGCCAAGTGTTGCCATCAGCAGTGTCGTCGCCTCCTGATTGACCAGATGACGCAACACCAGGCGCTCGATCGTCCAGGCAAGCACGCACATCACACCCGCACTCACCACGAACGCGAGAATGTTCGCAAGCAAGAGACTTTCAAAACCAAGCCATTGCGGAATCCAGACAGAAAACCTTGCCATCGACAAGGCGGCCACCAGCACCATGGCGCCCTGCGCAAAGTTAAAGACGCCCGAAGCTTTAAAGATCAGCACGAACCCGAGACCGATCAGCGAATACAGCATGCCGGTCATCAAGCCACCAAAAAGTGTTTCCAGGAAAAATCCCATCTTCTTTCTGCCTTAGTGAGACACGCCGAGATAGGCGCGAATCACATCTTCGTTTTGGCGCACCTGGTCAGGTGTGCCATCACCGATTTTCTTTCCATAATCGAGCACAACAACACGATCTGAAATATCCATCACCACACCCATGTCATGTTCAATCAATACGATTGTGGTGCCGAACTCATCATTAACGTCCAGGATAAAGCGGCTCATGTCCTGCTTTTCTTCGATGTTCATACCGGCCATCGGCTCATCGAGCAACAACAGCCGAGGCTCCATGGCCAGCGCGCGACCGAGATCCACACGCTTTTGCAATCCGTAGGGCAAGCGTCCGACAGGTGTTTTACGAAACGCCTGGATCTCGAGAAAATCGATAATGTTTTCCACAAACTCGCGATGCACGATTTCTTCGCGTCTCGCACTAGGCAACTGAAAGGCCTGAGCAAAAATTCCGGACTTCATTCGCAGGTTGCGACCCGTCATGATGTTGTCGAGCACACTCATCCCCTTGAACAAGGCCAGGTTCTGGAAGGTGCGTGCGACCCCCATCTCTGCGGCTCGCCGTGGATTCATGTGGTCGAACACCTGGCCATCAAATTTGATACTGCCAAGTTGTGGCGTATACACGCCATTTATCACATTGAGCATCGAACTCTTTCCGGCACCATTGGGTCCGATGATCGCGCGGATTTCATGCTCGCGGACATTGAATGAGATATCCGTTAGTGCCTTGACGCCACCAAAGCCCAGAGAGATACCATCCATTTCCAGGACAACCTCTCCGATCCGTGCGGCACGCTGCGTATCTGTCATGATCAGGCTGCCTTTGGCATTGCTGCCGGAAACACACGCACAGGCTTGATTTTCAGATCAGCAGAAATTTTGCCTTTCCGGCCATCTTCAAAATTCACTTCAGTCTCAATAAACTGATGGTCTTTTTTCATGAACAAAGCTTCAACAAGCACACCATATTTCTGTGCAATAAAGGCACGTCGCACTTTGCGTGTGCGTGTGAGCTCATCATCATCCGGATCGAGCTCCTTATGCAGAATTAAAAAGCGACTGATCTGAGAGCCGGTTAGCTGCGGGTCTTGCGCCAAATCCTGATTGACCTGTTCCACACACTCTGCAATAAGGTCATACACCTCATCACGTCCGGCCAGATCGGTGTAGCCTGCATAGGCCAGGCCTCGACGCTCGGCCCAATTACCGACCGCCTCCAGATCGATATTGATAAAGACACACACTTCATTTTTATCCGCACCAAAGGCGACGACTTCCTTGATGTACGAAAAAAACTTGAGTTTATTTTCTAGATATTTCGGTGCAAACATACTGCCGTCTGCAAGCTTGCCAACGTCTTTGGCGCGATCAATGATTTTCAGATGTCCGTCTTGATCCAGATACCCCGCATCACCCGTTCTAAACCATCCATCTTCTGTCATGGTTTCACGTGTGGCTTGCGGATTCTGGTAATACTCCTTAAACAGACCGGGACTCTTGAGCTGGACCTCACCGACTGCAGAGACACGCACCTCGACACCTGCGACAGGTGGACCAACCGTGTCAGGTTTGACATGCCCATTGGCCTGAACGCATACAAACACGGCCGTCTCGGTTGATCCATACAATTGCTTTAAGTTGATGCCAATCGATCGATAAAACACAAACAGATCGGGGCCAATCGCCTCTCCCGCGGTATACGCGATACGCACGCGGCTCATTCCCAATGCGTTACGTAACGGTCCATACACCATCACATCGCCGAGCAAGTACTGCAACCGCTCCCAGAGACTGACTGTCACGCCATCCAGAATATTTGCACCAGAGCGCCGTGCGACGGACATCGCCCAGGCATACATCCGGCGCTTGAGCCATCCGGCGTCTTCCATCCGGATGGTGACTTGTGTAAGCAAGCCTTCGAGCACACGAGGCGGCGCAAAATAATAAGTGGGGCCGATATCACGCATATCGATTGCGACGGTCTCGGGCGACTCAGGATGATTGACCGTAAAGCCCGTCACCAGCAGCTGCGAGTAAGAGAACATGTTCTGACCTATCCAGGCAACCGGCAGGTAGGCAAGTACATCTTCGTGATCCGTCAGGCCCTCCATGACCTCTACCGCACGTGCACGGTCAATCAACGCATGGTGCGTGAGCACGACGCCCTTGGCCTGGCCTGTCGTGCCCGAGGTATAAAACATCGCGCCCGTATCTTCGGGTCTGACGCGTTCCACGCATTTTGCATAGAGCTCTGGATGTGCCTGCTGGTGCGCACTGCCCATTGATACTAGAGCCTCGCCAGACATCAATAGCGGATCCGTGTAATGTCGCAGACCGCGCGGATCGTCATAAATTACTGCTTTAAGCGCGGGACACTGCGCGTGCACTTCGAGCATTTTGTCGACCTGCTCCTGGTCTTCAACAATCACAACGCGCACATTAGCATCCTGCAGGACATACACCATCTCTTGGGCGACAGCATCCTGATAGAGCGCAATCGGAATCGCGCCAAGCGCCTGTGTTGCCATCATCGACATATAGAGTTGCGGACGATTCTCTCCGATCACCGCGACATGCTGGCCGGTTGTCACGCCCAAAGTCATCAGTCCATGCGCAATTTTTTGTACCTGTTCAAAGACTTCATGCCAACTCAGCGTCTGCCAGATGCCCAGGCGCTTTTCACGAATTGCAGGACGATCTCCACGAGAACGTGCATGCTCTGCTAGCAACGCTGGAAATGTCAGCGCCGTGCTCATTGTTGATTTAGCGCGATCCGTCACTCTGTCTCCTCGTGCCCGATTCTTTTGCAGCGCAACATCTGTATCCGATCTCAAACCGCTTCTGGTTTGCGCTTTTGTTATAGAGATAAGGTATAAGTGCAAGACTAAGTAAAATGTCATTAAACTGACATTCTGGCTTTAATCTGGCTTCAGTTAGGGTATGTCCTGATGTTGATGCACGAGTCTTTCCAACTTGCCGCGGCGTGGTTTCACATGTTGACGCCAGAACAACAGGCGCGCGTCGAACGCGATACGCAAGTACTGAACTATCCTGCGGGCAGCACCATAGAGCGTCGCGGTGAACCTGCACAGGTTTGGCTGGGTGTCATCTCGGGGCTGGTAAAAGTTTCGGTCGGCAATGCCGATGGCAAACTGGCCAGCCTGACGGGCGTACCCTCTGGCGGGTGGATTGGTGAAGGCTCCTTACTCAAGCGCGAGCACCGTCGTTACGACGTTGTGGCACTGCGTGACTCCGTCGTTGCACGCATGCCTGTTGTCACGTTCGAATGGCTGCTCGACACCAGCATTGCCTTTAACCGCTTCTTGCTGCATCAACTCAATGAACGCGTCGCACAATTCATTGGCAAAGCAGAATCCGATCGTCTACATGACCCCGATGCAAGGGTGGCACGCTGCCTGGCTGAACTCTTTAATCCCTTGCTCTATCCCGGCATGGGGATGCGGCTGGCTATTACCCAGGAAGAAATTGGCTATCTTGCGCGTCTTTCGCGCCAACGCGTCAATCAATCATTACGCGCACTCGAACACGCCGCACTCGTGCGTGTTGAATACGGCGCAGTCGAAGTGCTGGATCTGAAGTCGCTGCGTACCTACGGCGCCTGAGCCCCGCTAGAGTCATATTGAGACGCGTACATTGCCAATGCCTGGAAACTGGCTCGATTACACTTGATCTTGCAAAAATGATTCGTTCTATACAGGAATACACACGTGTCTTTGATCGCTAAAAAAATATTGCTTCGCCTATCCGCACTCAGTGGGGCGGCCATTCTGAGTTTCGGATGCGTGACAACCGGCATGGCTGCTGATTTTGCAGCGGGTCAACTCGAACTCAATGACTTGTGGGTCAGAGCATCCGTACCTGGCCAAACAAACGGTGCGGGCTATATGCAAATCGTCAATCCATCCGCCACTGGGGATCGACTGCTTTCGGTTCAGTCTGAAGCCGCCACACGCGTCGAACTCCATACGGTGACAACAGAGGATGGTGTGGCCAAAATGCGCGAGGTCACAGGCATCGACATTCCTGCCCATGGCAGCACCAAGCTTGCCCCTGGGGGATTTCATGTCATGTTCCTGCAACTCACGGCGCCATTTAAACAGGATGCAGTCATCCCGGTCGTACTGAAATTCGAAAAAGCAGGCGACGTGCGGGTCAACTTTACGGTCAAACCCTCAATCTACAATCCGGGCGCTCAAGCTGATCACGCGGCACACGGCCATGATGAGGCGATGAAACACTAAGGTGTAGGAATCAGTGGTGGGCGTGTACCAAAAATGGCCGAACCCACCCGGATCTCTGTCGAGCCCTCTTCGATGGCCCACTCAAAATCACCACTCATTCCCATCGAGAGCCGATCCAGCGAGATGCCTGCAATAGCCTCCTGCCGCGCCTGATCACGCAACTGACGCAAGGTAGAAAAACAGGCACGCACAGCGTGTTCCTCTTGCGAATTCTCAGCCATGGTCATGAGTCCTTGCACCCTGAGCGTATCAAAGCGCGACAATTCACGTAAAAAACTGATCAAGCCCGAGGCCTCAAGCCCCGATTTAGTTTCTTCTGGCGAGGTTTTGACCTGCACCAGCACGTCAATCGATCGGCCCTCGCCCTGCAGGCGGCGATCCAGCGCTTGGGCGAGCTCAATTCGATCAAGTGACTGCAACTCATGAGCCAATCGCGCGACATCCTTCGCCTTATTGGTCTGCAAATGACCGATCACGACCCATTCCAGGTTGCAATCTGCCAGCAGCGGAGCCTTTTGTGCAATCTCCTGGGTCTTGTTTTCTCCAAACCGCCTGAAACCTAGCCCAACCGCCTCACGGATGGCATTGACGTCAAACGTTTTGCTAACAGGCAACAAAGTCACCTCAGCCAGATCACGGCCGACCCGTGCGCAGGCCTGTGCCATCCTGTCACGAATGGCCTGGACTCTGATGGCCATCGTGTCTGCTTGTTCCATTGAACCTGAATCCTGACTCATGACAAGACACTCCTGGATGAACTGGTTAGTAGATATTCGATGCAATGATCTTACGGCATCTGCCTGGCAGACGCAGCAGAACTATGCATCAAGAGCGTGCGCGCAGCGCGTATACTGCACCGCTTTGATGCTTGCGCACCAAAACAATGCCTTTTAGAATGACGCCGCTCTGAATACATGCATTTATCTGGGAAGAAAGATATCAAGTTATCTACGTCAATTCACTTATTGTTCTTTCAATAAAAATCTGGCACGCCTTTTGCTTATGACTCTGCAAGCATAACCAACCCGGCGTCAAGGGCACGTTATGCGGCACACCAACCACCGGCCTGACCGGATTGACCTCGACCCAGGAGTTTTCAGATGAAACGCAGATTAGTGATTAAACAGCTCACAGCTGTCAGCCTGTTGGCAATGTCTGGCTTTAGCTTGCAGTCCTTTGCCGCAGAAGACACCATCAAAGTTGGTATTTTGCATTCCCTTTCCGGCACCATGGCAATCTCTGAGACATCACTTAAAGACGTCGCCTTGATGACCATCGACGAAATCAACGCCAGCGGTGGCGTGAACGGCAAAAAGCTCGAAGCCGTGATTGTTGACCCCGCATCGAACTGGCCTTTGTTTGCTGAAAAAGCACGCCAGTTGATCGACAAAGATAAAGTTTCTGTTGTATTTGGTTGCTGGACGTCTGTTTCACGCAAGTCCGTCTTGCCCGTCTTTAAAGAACTCAACAGCCTCTTGTTCTACCCCGTACAATACGAAGGCGAAGAGCTCGAGAAAAACGTGTTCTACACGGGTGCAGCACCTAACCAGCAAGCGATTCCTGCTGTCGAATACCTGATGAGCGAAGATGGCGGCGGTGCCAAGCGCTTTGTCCTGCTGGGCACTGACTATGTCTATCCACGCACCACCAACAAAATTCTGCGTGAATTCCTGCATTCGAAAGGCGTAAAAGACACGGATATCGAAGAGGTGTACACACCATTCGGTCACTCAGACTATCAAACCATCGTTGCAAACATCAAGAAGTTCTCAACTGGTGGCAAAACAGCTGTGATCTCGACGATCAACGGCGACTCAAACGTTCCTTTCTATAAAGAACTCGGTAACGCTGGTCTGAAAGCCACCGACGTGCCAGTTGTGGCCTTTTCGGTCGGCGAAGAAGAATTGCGCGGCGTGGACACCAAGCCACTGGTTGGCAACCTTGCTGCCTGGAACTACTTTGAATCACTGAAGAACCCAGTCAACGCTGAGTTTGTCGCAAAGTGGAAGGCCTATGCAAAAGCCAAGAATCTGCCCAACTTTGCAACAGCCGTGACCAACGACCCAATGGAAGCCACATACGTCGGTATGCACATGTGGAAGCAAGCGGTTGAGAAAGCCAAGTCCACAGATACAGACAAAGTCATTGCAGCAATGGGTGGCCAGCAATTTGCAGCACCAGACGGCTTCACCATTGAAATGGATCCAACCAATCACCACCTGCACAAGCCTGTCTACATTGGCGAAATTCAGGCTGACGGCCAATTCAACGTGGTCTGGAAAAGCAAGGGTCCTATCCGCGCACAACCCTGGAGCCCTTTCATCAAGGGTAACGAAGGCAAGCAGGGTCTTTGATCCTCACTATGAGACTGCAACAACATGATCGTGAATATTCCCTCCTTGAAAAGGTGGCTGTGTGCTGTCGTACTGGCTTTGCCAATGTGCGTCAGCGTTGCCGCAGATTTGGTCGACCGCTCCGTATTGAGCGGGCTGGCCAGCGACAACAACAACGACCGGATCGAGGCGATCACAGCGTTGGGGCAGCTCTCAAACCCGAGCGCAGCCGCGATTTTGGCGGCGCTCGGCAGTGGCAACGTTCTCATTGCGTCTGACGGCACAGTCTTACTGTCGCTCGATCGCACTAAAGCGTTCAACCCCGCGACGGGTGAAACTGTCGCGGTCCCTGCGGATGCGCAGGCACTGACCCTGAATAACCGACTGCGCCGCGCCCTGCAAGGGGCGCAGGCCAGTGCAGAACTTTTTGTTCCCGAAGCATCGACACGACTCGCAGCCGCCCAGCGCTTGCAAAAAGAGGCAGATGCCGCGCGCATCCCCGTTTTGGAACGGGCACTAGCCGCAGAGAAAGAAACTGAAATCAAAGCCGCATTGCAGCTCGCTCTGGCAAGCTCGGCCATCAAGAGCACCGATACCGCCGTGCGCCTGCGCGCAGTGATTGCCTTGGGCGAAAGCAAAAACCCACAATTTTTACCCGTACTGTCAGCCATGCTTGTGCAGGCTACACCAGGGACATTTTCTGAACCAGACGCAGCCATCCGTCAAGCCGCTAAAAAATCAATCGAGCAAATAGAAAGCCACCAATCCATTGTGGGATGGGTCGGCAATATTTTTTATGGCATCAGTCTGGGTAGCGTATTACTGCTGGCCGCACTGGGGCTTGCGATTACCTTTGGCCTGATGGGCATCATCAACATGGCGCACGGTGAATTGCTGATGATTGGCGCCTATGCAACCTACCTTGTGCAAAGTCTCTTTAAACAGTATTTACCTGGCGCAATGGATTGGTACATTGTCGCCGCCTTGCCTGCCGCTTTCATCGTTACAGCGCTAGTGGGCATGGCGCTTGAGCGAACAGTTATTCGCTGGCTCTATGGACGCCCACTTGAGACCTTGCTTGCTACCTGGGGAATCAGCCTGATTCTGATGCAAGCGGTTCGAAGCATTTTTGGTGCCCAGAACGTGGAGGTCTCAAACCCCTCCTGGATGAACGGCGGCGTGACCGTACTGGGCAACCTGACCTTGAGCTACAACCGGCTCGTGATTATCGGCTTTGCCATGTGCGTCGTCGTAGCAGTGTGGCTTGTGCTCAACTACACACGACTGGGTCTGTTTGTGCGCGCCATCACCCAGAACCGCAGAATGGCGGATTGTGTGGGTGTCCCAACCGGACGTGTTGACATGCTGGCCTTTGGTCTGGGTTCAGGAATTGCCGGACTCGCAGGTGTCGCGCTGTCACAACTCAGCAACGTCGGCCCCGATCTCGGACGTGGCTACATCGTGGATTCCTTCATGGTGGTGGTGCTTGGTGGTGTCGGACAGCTGGCAGGCACGGTTGTCGCCGCCATGGGTCTGGGTGCGCTGAATAAAATTATCGAACCTTTCTGGGGCGCTGTGATCGCTAAAATCGCGATCCTGCTTTTCATCGTCCTGTTTGTCCAAAAACGTCCGCAAGGCCTGTTTGCACCAAAAGGTCGGAGCGCAGAATGAACACACCTCACACTCACGATCGACTCGCCGACGCGTCCTCCACAACCTTGTTTTCAAACAAGGCGTGGTCTGGGATCGGCCTGGTTGTGGCCTTCTTTGCGCTACTGCCCTTACTGAACCTGGTCTTCCCCGTGGGTCACGCCCTGCATATTTCAGCCTTTACCATTGCGTTGATTGGTAAATTCATCTGTTATGCCATGGCAGCCCTCGCACTCGATCTGGTATGGGGCTACGCAGGCATCCTGTCGCTCGGTCATGGTCTGTTCTTTGCACTGGGTGGATACGCCTGCGGCATGTATCTGATGCGTGTTGGCAAACCTTCGCCGGATGTCGTGCCAGACTTCATGACCTTCCTGAGCTGGAAAACCTACCCCTGGTTCTGGTCCTTTACCGAACACTTCTGGTATGCCATGCTGCTAGTCATTCTGGTGCCCGGCATCCTCGCGTTTCTCTTTGGTTATTTTGCCTTTCGCTCGCGCATCAAAGGGGTCTACTTTTCAATCATTACCCAGGCCCTGACCTTTGCAGCTATGTTGCTCTTCTTTCGCAATGAAACGGGTTTCGGTGGCAACAACGGTTTTACGGATTTCAAAACGATTCTGGGCTTTGATATCACCTCACCCCAGACGCGCGCAGCCTTGTATTGGGCCAGCCTGGCAGCACTGCTGGGCGCCCTGATCGCGGGTCGGGCCATCACTCAATCCAAACTCGGTCGTGTGCTCACGGCGATTCGGGACTCAGAAAGCCGCCTGCGTTTTCTGGGTTATGAACCACTCGGCTTCAAGCTCTTTATCTGGACCGTATCGGCCATTATTTGCGGCATAGCAGGTGCGCTCTATGTCCCGCAAGTAGGCATTATCAATCCAGGCGAAATGTCGACCGAGAACTCTATTGAGATGGTGATCTGGGTCGCGACTGGCGGACGGGGCACACTAATTGGTCCCATCATTGGCGCGGCTGCGATTAACGGAATGAAAACCTGGTTTACCAGTGTCTTCCCGGAATTCTGGCTCTATGCGCTTGGATTAATTTTTGTACTGGTCACTCTCTTTTTGCCACAAGGCATTGTCGGACTGGTTCGCAAACTTGGCCAGCAAAAGAAGGGGCAGGCATGAGCACCATCACTCAGCATGATCAGGTTCAAGCTGCTACACAAAGTAATGGGGCGGGTGGTCAGGCGTCTTACGGTCGCGTCTCTCAGCCTGGCGTCGATACCACCCATGGTGCAATTTTGTACCTTGAATCCATCAGTGTCGTATTTGATGGTTTTCGGGCGCTCAACGATTTATCCCTGGATATCAGTGTGGGCGAATTACGTTGCATCATCGGACCCAATGGTGCTGGTAAAACGACGATGATGGATGTGATCACAGGCAAGACCAAACCGACTTCGGGTACGGTATTTTTTGGTCAGAACATCGACCTGACCAAAATGCAAGAATCACAGATTGCCGACGTAGGGATTGGTCGAAAATTTCAGCGCCCAACGGTGTTCGAGCACCACACGGTGTTCGAAAATCTCGAACTCGCCATGAAAACCAACAAGCATGTCCGCCAGACACTTTTTGCCAGACTCAATAGCACCCAGCGCGACAAGATAGCAGATACGCTCGATTTGTTGCGGCTGATGGGCGAGGACAAAAGGCCCGCCGGACTGCTCTCGCATGGTCAGAAGCAATGGCTTGAAATCGGCATGCTGCTGATGCAAGAGCCTTTGCTACTCTTGCTCGATGAGCCTGTCGCAGGCATGACGGATGCCGAAACCGAGCGAACCGGTGAATTGCTCAATGACTTGCGTGGCAAGCACTCGCTCGTGGTCGTCGAGCATGACATGGACTTTGTGAATCAGATCTCGCAGGGCGGCAAAGTCACCGTGTTGTGCGAAGGCTCCGTACTGGCAGAAGGCACGATGCAGCAAGTGCAATCCGACCAACGAGTGATTGAAGTGTATTTGGGACGATAGAATAATGCTGGATGTACAGAAGATCGACCAGTTCTACGGCAGTAGCCACACGTTGCGCGGCGTCTCCCTCTCTGTTCAAAAAGGCGAGTGCATGGCTCTGCTGGGTCGCAATGGCGTCGGCAAGACGACCTTGCTGCAATGCCTCATGGGCGTGCAATCCATCGCCTCTGGACAGGTTTTGTTTGAGGGGCAAGACATCAGCAAGCTCTCTCCCCACGCGCGTGCTGCGCTGGGGATGGCTTACGTGCCACAGGGACGAGAAATTTTTGCCCGCCTGACTGTCGAAGAAAACATCCTAATGGGCATGGCAACTAAATCCAGTCGTCAGGCACGCCACATTAAAGAAGAAGTTTTCGAGTTGTTTCCCGTATTGCGCACGATGCTATCGCGCCGTGGCGGCGATCTCTCGGGTGGCCAGCAACAACAGCTCGCCATCGCACGCGCGCTGGTCGCAGAACCCAAACTCATTATTTTTGATGAACCCACCGAAGGCATCCAGCCCTCAATCATCAAGGATATCGGACGCGTCATTAATCTGCTGCGCAATCGCGGGGATATGGCAATTTTGTTGTGCGAACAGTATTTCGACTTTGCCCGTGAGCTGGCCGACCGGTTTGTCGTGCTTTCGCGCGGTGAAGTGGTAGCCACGGGTGACAAGACCGAGATGGATAGCGAAGTGGTCAAACGCCACTTGTCTGTATAAACAAGTTATTCACCCCAAAAAGCCCTTAGGTCCCGCATGGGCATTGCAAACAAGCGCCGGCGCTCTGGTTCTAAGGTCCTTCTCGCGCTATGATGCCCGCACTCTAATTGCGGGGCAAGGATCATGTGGGATGTAATCGTAGTCGGTGGCGGCAATGCTGCCTTATGTGGCGCACTCATGGCGCGCGAAGCGGGCGCAAGCGTCCTGCTGCTAGAAGCCTCGCCTAAAGAATGGCGCGGCGGCAACTCACAACACACACGTAATCTGCGTTGCATGCACGATGCCCCGCAGGATGTGCTGGTCGACGCCTATTCAGAAGAAGAATACTGGCAAGATCTGCTCAAAGTCACTGGCGGCCAAACCAATGAGGAACTGGCTCGCATGGTCATTCGCGAATCGTCCACCTGTCGTGACTGGATGCGTAAGCACGGCGTGCGTTTTCAGCCACCACTGTCTGGCACGCTGCATGTCGCACGCACCAATGCGTTTTTCATGGGCGGCGGCAAAGCACTGATCAATGCCTACTACCGCAGCGCCGAAAACATCGGCATCGATATTCTGTATGACTCCCCGGTCGACGACCTTGAGATCAAGGACGGTAAGTTTGTGGCCGCGATGGTGGGTGACAAACGCTATGCGGGTCACGCCTGTATTCTGGGCTGTGGCGGCTTTGAATCAAACCGTGAGTGGCTGCGCGAAGCCTGGGGACAGAATGAGCGCGGCGAATGGCCCGCGGACAACTTCCTCGTGCGCGGGACGCGCTACAACATGGGCGCAGTGCTTAAGGTGATGATGCGCGAAGGTGCGGACACCATGGGCGACCCTACGCAGGCCCACTGTGTCGCCATTGATGCACGCGCACCCGCCTATGACGGTGGCATCGCGACGCGTCTGGACTGCGTCTCGCTTGGTGTTGTTCTGAACTGCAATGCCGAACGTTTTTACGATGAAGGTGAAGACTTCTGGCCCAAACGCTATGCGCTCTGGGGTCGCCTGGTCGCCTTGCAGCCCAACCAGATTGGGTATTCAATCATCGATTCCAAAGCAGTTGGTCGCTTTATGCCGCCCGTCTTTACAGGCGTGCAAGCCGACACCCTGCCTGAACTGGCACGCAAACTCGGTCTGGACGAAACAGCCTTCATGCGGACCATCAACGATTTCAATGCAGCCTGCCGTGTGGGGACGTTTGACCATACGATCCAGGATGATTGCCATACCGAAGGCGTCATCCCAGAAAAAACCCACTGGGCACTGCCCCTTGATACGGGTCCGTTTTTTGGCTATGCCCTGCGACCAGGCATTACATTCACTTATTTCGGTCTGACAACTGACGATCATGCACGCGTCTTCTTTGACGGCAAAGCCAGCCCCAACATGTATTCCGCTGGCGAAATCAGCGCTGGAAACGTACTGGGCAAAGGCTATACCGCAGGCGTTGGCATGTCGATTGGAACGGCCTTCGGTCGTATCGCAGGCACGCAAGCTGCACTCGCAGCAAAAAAAATGAAAGAGCAAGGAGCGCAGAATGCAGTCGCTTGAATCCCTGGCACGTGAAGCACAAAATCTCGCCGGCAACGGTGAGCACTCAATTACCTGGCACAAAAAAGGCATCACGCCCAACGAAGCTGAAGTCGCCCGTGTCATGCAGATTTGCAATGCATGCCGCTACTGCGAGGGATTCTGTGCGGTCTTCCCCGCCATGGCGCGTCGACTGGATTTCGAGAACAAAGCCGATCTCAATTATCTTTCCAACCTTTGCCATAACTGCGGCGCCTGTCTGCACGCCTGTCAATATGCGCCACCCCATGAATTTGCGGTCAATGTGCCACAGGCCATGGCTAAAGTGCGGATGGAAACCTACACCGACTTTGCCTGGCCAGCGTCACTTGGCAAGCTCTACAAAAACAATGGTGTCACCCTTTCAATGGCGACAGCATTCGGGCTGATTTTATTTTTAATTCTCACGATTCTGTCGACGGGAAACTTGCTCAATCAACCACAAAGCGCGCCACTGGCTGGCAACTTTTACGCCATTTTCCCGCACAACACGCTGGCGCTGATGTTCGGAGTCGTGTTTGGTTTTGCGATCCTGGCACTTGGCATTGGCGTCACGCGTTTCTGGAAGGAAATTACTCCAGGCAAGCCAACGCAAGAAACCTTATCTGAGGCAGCGCTCAATGCACTGAAACTCAAATACCTGGATGGTGGACATGGCGAAGGCTGTAACGACGAAGATGACCGCTTTACCTTGCGCCGCCGACGCTTTCACCACCTGACGTTCTATGGATTCATGCTGTGCTTTGCTGCCACGTCAGTCGCCACGCTCTATCACTACCTCTTTGGCTGGGAAGCTCCCTACGGGTATTTCAGTCTGCCAGTGATTCTTGGCACCCTGGGCGGAATCGGCCTGCTGGTGGGCCCTGCAGGCTTGTTGTGGCTCAACATTAAACGTTCCCCACTGCATGGCGATGCCGAACAAAAACCAATGGATCGCGCCTTTATTGCCTTGCTGTTCCTGACAAGCCTGACTGGACTGGCATTACTTGTCTGGCGTGAAACGGGAGCTATGCCCCTACTCCTGGCGATCCACCTCGGCATTGTGATGGCGCTGTTCCTGACCTTGCCTTACGGAAAATTTGCTCACGGAATTTATCGCAGTGCCGCCTTGCTCAAATGGTCGATCGAAAAGCGCCAGGCTAACAAGCTCGCCCTCGGTTCAGATTAATGAACGCTATCGATTTTCAGGAAAGTCGCACCATGTCCCAGTTGTTTATTTCTCGTGTAGTAATGCCAATTGCATTGGCCTGTGGACTGGTGAGCGCGGGGTTTTCCAGCGCATCCGTTGCCGTGGATTTTCCCGTCAAGTCTATTACCGTCATTGTGCCGCATACCCCAGGCGGCACCTCGGATATTCTTGCCCGGACACTGGCCGCTGAAGCTTCAAAAATTCTCAAACAACAAATTGTTGTAGAGAATAAGAGCGGTGCAAATGGCACGATCGCAGCCAAACAAGTCGCCAGCGCCCCGCCAGATGGCTACATGCTGCTGCTGGCCACAGCAAGCACACATGGCATCAACCCTTCTCTGTATACGTCGCTGCCTTATGATGCCGTGCGAGACTTCAAACCCGTCACGCTACTCGCGACCGTCCCAAACGTACTGGTAGTCGGCAAGGCACTCAAAGATAAAGTTGGCAACCTGCAGGAGCTCCTTGCCTATATCAAATCTCAGGGTGACAAAGCCAATATGAGTTCCTCAGGTGCCGGGACACCAGGACACCTGGCCGGCGAAATGATGAAGTCCGCAACGGGTGTTCAATTCACACATGTCCCCTACAAGGGCGGTAATCCAGCCCAGGCCGACCTCGTCGGTGGGCAGGTAGACTTTATGTTCACCACCATCCCGGGTGCCATCGCGCTGATCCACGCAGGCAACCTGCGTGCACTTGCGGTGACCTCGCCACAACGCTCGCCAGCGCTGCCGGATGTGCCCACAATGGCGGAACAAGGCTTGCCCGGATTCCAGGCCTTATCGTGGCATGGCATCCTGGCACCTGCCGAGACGCCAGACGCCATCGTCACCATCCTGAACAACGCCTTTACACAAGCCCTGCAGTCACCCGAAGTCACGCAACGCCTGGCCAAAGAAGGTGCGGCAGCAGCCGACCTGAATACCGAGGCATTCCGTGAATTTATTGCCAAAGAAATCAAAAACTGGTCGCAAGCAGTTAAGTCTTCGGGCGCGACGCCTAACTGACCTCTGAGGTGCCGCGTGCGGTTTTACGCGCGGCACTCAACAACGTCTAGGGTGATTTAGCTGGTGGTCTGTTTGACAGCATGCGGCGCAGACCGAGCACCTGCTGCGCGATAAAGCCTTTGCCATAATCACGCGCACCCGCCTCTGGCAGCTGATCATAAATTCCTGTTGGCGCATATCCTGTATTGAACCGGGCCGTACCAAACAGGATATCCCAGACGGGAAACAACACCGCAAAATTATGACCATGCGCGGGACCTGCAGTCGACTCGTCGTACTCAATTGAGTGATGAAACCGGTGAAACATCGGACTGACCAGAATCCGATCACCCCAATATCCAAAAGACATCCGAACATTCGCATGTGAGAGGCTTTCGACGAGCTGTGTAAACACCACAATCAGTACGAACTGGGCAGGGGCAACGCCCACCAGCTGTGACAGAATCACCAGCATGGCATCATGAAAAACACTGTCCAGCACGTGGTTACGATTGTCGCTCCACAGTGTCATCTGGCGTTGACTATGATGAACAGAATGCAGCCCCCAGAACCACGCAAAGCGATGCTGGGCACGGTGATATAGATATTCTGCAAAATCAAAAATCAGCAAATACATCACCAAGCTCACCCAGGGCTGATCCGTCACACCCGGCCAGATCTCATCGATATTCAATGGTGAAAATCCCAGCGTATGGGCTTGACCAAACAAAGCATCCCATAGCGGCTGAATAGAGAAAAACAACACGAGCTTGAATAGGCCTAAGCGATGGATCAGCGTGTAAAAGACATCCAGCCGTACCTGCTGACGGTCAACAATGGGCTCAACAGGCCTGAGCTTTTGCAGACCACCCAGCACCACAACCATCAGAAGCAATTCCAGCACGCCGACCAACAACCACATGGTGCCGGTGTAGGCATCCTCAATTGCACCACTCAATCCAGCATGAAAAAGGATGGGCTGGATCATGGCCTCAAACAGCCACTGCTGTGCATTATCAAAAAGTTCTATCAGGCTATTCATGCTCTTCGGGTGCTGACAAGGTTTGGGCAGGCGTTTCTGGCTGCGCTTGAGGGCTCATGATAATCCCTTGCCCATCATCTCGGGAAGTTTCCGGCTTGAATTGCTCAGGAATTTCATGCGGTAGATCAAGGGATGGACTGATTGCCGGTTCTTCGTGAGCGAGAACCGGCGCCTGGGTCTCTGTGGAGCTTGCGGCCCGGTGCGCCACGATCCATGCGCGATACTCAGGGTGCTCATCGATCGTCGCAAAGCAAAAACCCTTTGCTTTCAGATTTTCAATGAGTGTTTCAAGCACAGCGGGCGCCCACGGATCCTGACGCGACCATATCCCTAAGTGCGCCATCAGGATATCGCCGCTGCGGATGGTGCGCGTTGCGCGCTCGAGCAGCATTACATTCGGATATTTTGCACTGGACAACTCGTCACCCAAAAAACCAGCAGGTGACCAGCCTACGTGCTTGTAACCGCACGCCTCGGCAGCCTGTAGCAGCGCAGGAGAGGTCCGACCTCCTGGTGCCCGGAACAGTGGCAACATTTTTTGTCCGGTCATCTGCTCGAATCTGACCTCGACCTGGGCGATCGCATCGCAATATTGCTGTGATGTCCACTCGGAAGATTTTCCGGTCTGCGCGCCACTTGAAGGGCGCATTTTAAAGTGCCCAGGCGTTACGTCCGACTGCCAATAGACATGATCAAAGGTATGGGAGGCAAAGACATGGCCCTGTTGCGTGAGGGCCTTCCACCACGGAGCCCATACGGCATCGAGTGTGCGTCCGCCGGTCCGGGTAGGCTCGTTTGCCAAAAAAAATGTTGCCCGGATACCGTTGCGATTCAGCACATCGGCAATCAGTGGGGCAACGTCCATGTGTCCGGTATCAAAGGTGAGATAGACCGGTTTGTCGCAAGAGACACTTACAGGCGCAGGGCTTTCGGCGGCCTGCACAAGCGTCAGACACGGCAGCCCTGCTGCAAGCAAAAACTTACTGGCGACTCGCATGATTCAGCGTCCACACTCCGTGCGGAGACTTGCCCACGGGCACTTGTTTGACGACGGCCTTTTTGTCGAGATCAATCACGACGAGCTTACCTGCCCAGCGGGCAGTCACAAGCAAAGTCTTGCCATCAGCCAGCATTTCCATGCAATCTGGGCCTGCGGGTGTCTTGTAGGTATCCACTACGGTAAGGCTTTTGACATCGATTCGGCTGATCGTATTGGCCGCACGGTTACTGACAAAGACGTGCTGTTTGTCACCCTGCGAACGGAACGCATGCGCGCCTTCGCCAGTAGGGATACGCTTGATGAGTTTTGGCGCAGCACCTGACACGTCGAACACCTGCACATCCGATTCACCCGTCAGGCCAATCAGCAGGGTTTTGTCGTCTGGCGCCAGGTACAAGTCAGCAGGTGTTTTGCCAACTGGCACGGTCCACAACGGCTTCTGAGTCGCCAGATCAATCGCCATCAACTCATCACTGTCCTGCAGCGAGACATAGGCGGTGGTACTGGTGCTATTAATGGAAATATGGCTAGGCGTCTTGCCCGTAGGAATACGCTTAACGAGCTTCATTTCATAATCGTCGCCTTTGCGCTCCCAGCGGTAGATGTCCACGTGGTTGAGGCGATTCGCTGCGGTCAGAAACCATTTCATGTCAGGTGAAAACCTTAAATGATAGGGATCTGAAATGCCCTTGAGGGTACGCTGGATGTCACCCGTTTTTGGATCCATAAAGGTAATCGAATCGCCCGTGGCATTAGCCACCAGGACCGATTTACTATCAGGCGTCAGATAAAGATGATGCGGTTCTTTACCCACGGGCACGCGCTTGATCTCTTTATAGGTGACGGGATCGATCACACTCACGTTCGCATTCTGCGAATTCAGCACCAGTAACGGTGGCGCAGCAAAGACTGTCTGGGTAAGCAACAGTCCGCCCAGCAACAATACAAACCGCTTGGTGCGGGAGATGGAGATCGAAGAATTGAACATGGGAGGCCAGTTAAAAGTACAGATGCTTCATTTTCGCACAATCCCTATATAGCGTTATTCTCTAAAATAATGATGATCGGCAGTGTAAAAGCAGCATTTTTTGCCAATTCATGCCACGATACACCTGCCGTTTCACTACACACCTCTGCAAATCTGGAGACCCGACCGCTCTCCAGGGCCTTGCTTTTCTCAACAGGACACACCATGCGCACCCTTGATCGTATTGACCTCAAAATCCTCGATGCTCTGCAGCGCGACGGTCGCCTGTCAATGACTGAACTCGCAGACCGCGTGAGTCTGTCGGCTACGCCCTGCTCAGAGCGTGTGCGTCGCATGGAACGCGAAGGCGTCATCATGGGCTATTACGCCCGCGTCAATCCCGCAGCACTGGGCAAAAATTTACTGGTGTTTCTCGAAATCAAGCTCTCTGCTAAATCAGGAGATGTGTTTGAAAAAGTCAAAAAAGAACTCGAATATGTGCCAGAGGTTATGGAGTGCCATCTAGTGTCAGGAGACTTTGATTACCTGATCAAAGCGCGACTGGCAGAAATGAACAAGTACCGGCAACTCCTCGGTGAAATTCTCAAGCGCATGCCTGCATCAGCAGAATCGCGCAGCTACATTGTGATGGAAGAAATCAAAGAGACGCTCTATCTGGCGATCGATCGTTGACCAGAACGTCCTCAAAGGGCACGCACAAAATCCCAGAGCACCGCGTTATCTGAGCTCCCAACATTAAACCGAAACCAGCTCGACGCCTGATCCTCTGGCCGGAAATACGAACCCGGTGCGAGCCAGATGCCATGCTGCAAAGCACGCGTGGCAACCTCAGCGCTTCTCGTCGCGTCAATTGGCAGCTGTGCCCATAAGAACAGCCCTGCACCGGGCGTGTGAAATATCTTCATATTTGCAGCACGCATGCTTGCTGCCACGCGGGCATGCGTGGCACTTAACTTTTCAACCAGATGCGCAATATGCTTTTCGTAATGCCCATCGATCAGAATATTTGCCACGACACGCTCGGTCACCTCGGACGAGGTCAGTCCCACCGCCATTTTGGTACGCGCCAGTTCTGCCAGGATATCCGTATGCGCTGCGATGTACCCCACACGCAAGGTCGGCGTAATCGTTTTTGAAAATCCCGAAATATAAATCACCCGCCGCAGCCCATCCATGGCCGCGAGACATGGCGCCTCTGCGGGCGCAAGCGCACGATAGATATCGTCTTCAATCAACCAGAAACCAAACCGATTCGCAAGCGCGAGCAGATGCTGTGCAGCAGCAACAGAAAGTGAAGTACCACTGGGGTTTTGCAAAACCGTATTCACAAAAAACGCTTTGGGTTGTTCGCGCGCAATCACTTGTTCAAGCTGCTCTGGGTTGTGACCCGTGACGGTGCGTTCCACACCAATCACACGTAAGCCTGCCAACTGCAAAATTTGCAGCAAATTGCAATAACAAGGGTCTTCGACCAGGACCGTATCACCGGGACGAAGCATCGTGCGCACGACCAGATCGAGAGCCTGCGTCGCGCCCTGGGTTAACAACACATTTGAGGTGTTCGCATCGATCGCATTACGCCTCAAAATGATTGCAATCTGTTCGCGCAACGCCCCCATTCCGTAAGGGTGCCCATACCCACCAAAGCGCGGGCCCGGCAGACGCCCCATGGCGCGCAAGGCATGCTGCAGGTCACTTTCATCGAGCCATTCGCCCGGCATCCATCCGCATCCGGCTTTAATCGGCACAGAATGATCCGCAAAGACATCCGACAATAACCAGGCAGCATTGAGCGTCGGCGCGGACCAGGTCGGCCCACCGATTGCCGCGACAGCGCGCGCATCCGCCACACGGTAACCTGACCCTGGGTGCGCCTCAGTCTGGCCCGCACTTGCGAGTCGCTGATAAGCCTCTGCGACCGTGTAGGGGCTGATTGCATGCGCACGCGCAAGGGCACGCACAGAGGGGAGTCGATCCCCGGCCCTTAAGGTTCGGCTTTGAATCGCAGCCTGTATTGCCTGGACAATCTGTTCGACGAGCGTCTTTGCAGAAGTCCTGTCGCAAACCAGATGAAATTGTTTAAAAGGCATCGCGTGTTGGTTCATTTAGGGTGGCCAGTACAGTTTGCCACAAAACATCCAAACTGTACTGGCAGCGAGTACACGTTGAGCGTTAAAGTTATTTATCAACCTTCACCAGGAACCCATCATGAATGCCGTCACCGAAAATGTCAGTCTGTCCAGCGAACTGGACATGTCCAACTACTGGATGCCCTTTACTGCCAACAAGCAGTTCAAAGCAGCGCCACGTCTGCTGAAATCAGCCAAAGGAATGTACTACACCACGGTAGATGGTCGCAGCGTCATGGATGGTTGTGCGGGTCTCTGGTGCGTCAACGCCGGCCATGGCCGCGAAGAAATCATCGAAGCCGTGTACAAGCAGATGACCGAAATGGACTATGCGCCTTCGTTCCAGATGGGTCACCCACTCGCATTTGAAGCAGCGACTAAAGTTGCTGAAGTCATGCCAGCCGGTATGGATCGCATCTTTTTTGCAAACTCGGGCTCCGAAGCTGTCGATACGGCTCTAAAGATTGCACTCGCCTACCACCGTTCGCGCGGTGAAGCACAGCGTACGCGCCTGATTGGTCGTGAGCGCGGTTACAGCGGTGTGGGTTTTGGCGGGATCTCGGTCGGTGGCATTTCTACCAACCGCAAAGCATTTGCAGCCAATATGATTCCTGGTGTGGATCACATTTCACACACGCACAGCATTGAACATGCCGCCTATAGCCAGGGTCAGCCAACCTGGGGCGCACATCTCGCCGACGATCTCGAGCGCCTGGTTGCACTCCATGATGCATCGACCATCGCTGCCGTGATCGTTGAGCCCGTTGCAGGCTCCACAGGCGTGCTGATTCCACCACAAGGTTATCTGAAGCGCTTGCGCGACATTTGCACTAAGTACGGCATCCTGTTGATATTTGATGAAGTCATCACAGGTTTTGGACGCCTGGGTAAAGCCACAGCCAGCGAATATTTTGGCGTGACGCCTGACATGATCACGATGGCTAAAGCGATCAACAACGCTTCCATCCCAATGTCTGCAGTCGCCGCCAGCCGGCAGGTCCATGACGCGATCGTCAATGCGGGTCCTGACAACGCAATTGAACTGTTCCACGGCTATACCTACTCTGCACACCCCACTGCAGCGGCTGCATGTATCGCCGCACAAAATATCTACAGCAGAGAGGGTCTGTTTGAGCGCGCCAACCAGTTGGCTCCCAAATTCCAGGCGGCTATTCACGCGCTGCGTGGCGAACCACATGTCAAAGACATTCGCAACCTGGGGTTGATGGGTGCCGTTGAACTTGAATCACGCCCTAGCGCGCCAGGCACACGTGCCTACGATGCATTTCTCAACTGCTTCCAGCAGGGCATTATGATTCGCTTTACAGGCGACACACTGGCATTCTCGCCACCACTGATCGTCAGCGAAGCGCAGATCGATGAGATCTTTGCAACAGTGAAAAAAGCCTTGCACGCAGTTGCTTAATCTATCTGTCAGCCCCTAGGTCATAACTAGCCTCAGGGGCTGTATGGAGCGGCTTAAATCCAGGCGCTCAGACTGCTTGTGCGCCCGCCTTCTTCCTGCCGTTATTCAATCTTGATATTGGCTTGCTTGATCAGCTTGGCCCACTTGTCCGTCTCGAATTGAATCATCTGGCCAAAGGCCTGCGCAGAGCCCGACACGATATCAACGCCCTGGTCACTGAGTTGCTTGCGAATCGACGGCTCTGATAGTGTCTTTTGCAACACCTCGTTCAATCGCTGGACAACCGTAGGATCCATATGCGCGGGCCCGACCAGGCCATACCAGGTTGACATGTTGTAGCCAGGCACGCCGGCTTCATCCAGTGTTGGAATATCGGGTGCAGCTTGCGAGCGCGTGTCTGTCGTCACACCCAGTGCGCGCAACTTACCCGACCTGATCAGCGGGATGATGGTGGGCAGGTTGGGGAACATCATGGCAACCGTACCTGCCATTAAATCCGGTATCGCCACGCTCGTGCCTTTGTACGGGATATGCGAGAGCTTGACGCCCGTCGCCTGCATGAACAATTCCGCAGAGAGATGAACAGAGCTGCCGAATCCCGACGAGGCCACGTCAACCTTTCCTGGATTGGCTCGCGCATAGGCAATCAATTCTTTAACATTCTGAAAAGGAGAGTTCGCGGGCACAACCAGTACGTTTGGGGCACTCAGCACTTGTCCGATCGGCGTGAAATCCTTGACAGGATCGTAGCGTGCCGACTTGTATAGCGAGGGGTTCACAGCATGGCCAACTGATGTGAAAAAAATCGTATACCCATCTGGTGCCGCACGCGCCACAGACTCAGTCGCCAGATTACCGTTCGCTCCCACACGATTCTCAACCACAATGGTCTGATTCAATGCAGCACCCATCGACACGCCAAGAATCCGCGCCACCGTATCCGCAGTCCCCCCCGCGGTAAAGCCAACAATCAGGCGGATCGGTTTGTCTGGATAGGCTGCCTGCGCACAGGAGAAGACAATGCTCGTGCTAAAAGCCACGGCACAAGCAAAAAGGGATTTGAGTCTGAGGACTTGCACGTGCTGTCTCCTGAACTGAGTCAGTATTTTTAGGAATGAGGCACTCAGAACTTGAGTCTGAGGTGCGCATAGCCGTCTTTGTCGGGGAATGCCGCAGCAAACAATTACATAGCCGTTTATTGCATAGCCGATTGATAGTTTCACACCTTCGAACCCAGTGCAACCTCGCCAGAACAAGCACAGAGGCTCGCTGCGGATTATGATAGTGCCATTCAAACCCCCGAAACATTCCCTTGTCCTTTTTTCCAGGAATACCCCTTTTCATGAACTGGCAACTTCCCTTCCAATCTGGCCGTCAACCTGTCCTCGCCCGTAATGTGGTCTCTACATCTCAACCGCTCGCCTCACAGGCCGGCGCCGCAGCCTTCGAGCGCGGCGGTAACGCCATTGATGCGGCGATTGCCGCGGCCATCACACTGACGGTTGTCGAGCCCACCATGAACGGGATCGGTGGTGATGGATTTTCATTGATCTGGGATGGTCAGAAACTACATGGTTTGAATGCTTCCGGACGCGCGCCTGCGGCCTGGTCACCTGAACGTTTTAAAGGTATGGCAACGATGCCGGATCGCGGCTGGGAAACCGTCACCGTTCCGGGTGCGGTGTCACAGTGGGTGGCATTATCTAAAAAATTTGGCAACCTGCCTTTTGAAGATTTATTTCGCGATGCGATTCGTCATGCCCGCGAAGGCTTTCCTGTCAGTCCTGTCATTGCGCGCCAGTGGGCTGCAGCCGCTAAAGAGCTAGCAGACTTTCCTGGCTTCAAGGCCTTTATGCCCAATGGACGAGCACCTGCTGCAGGCGAAATCTGGAAGTTCGCGGATCAAGCCGACACGCTCGAAGACATCGCCCGCACTCATGGTGAATCGTTTTATCGTGGTCGATTGGCCAAGATGATTGCGGCCTTTGCAGCTGAACACGGCGCAGCACTGACTGTGGCCGATCTGGCTGCACATCAGGCTGACTGGGTTGAGCCGATCTCGACCAACTTCCGTGGGTACGATGTGCATGAAATCCCACCCAACGGCCAGGGACTGACCGCGCTGCTAGCTTTGAATATTATCGAGCACCTGCCCTATAACGAAACACAGCCAGGCTCACCCGAACGCATGCATCTCGAAATCGAAGCCATGCGTGTCGCTTTTGCCGACCTGTACGAGCACGTTGCTGAACCATCGCATATGAAAGTCAGTGCGGCCGCGATGCTCACACCAGCCTACGCCCGTGAGCGCGCAAAACTCATTCATCCCAAAAAAGCCGGCACCTATGCGCCAGGTCAGCCACCTTCAGGCGGTACGGTCTATCTATGCGCCGCTGACGCCCAAGGTCGGATGATTTCCTTTATCCAGTCAAATTTCAAAGGCTTTGGCTCTGGCGTTGTAGTTCCGCACACCGGGATCGCACTGCAAAATCGCGGTTCCGGATTTGTCACCACCCCAGGCCATCCTAATCTGGTCGGCGGCGGCAAACGTCCGATGCACACCATCATCCCGGCATTCATGACGCGAGATGGCAAACCTGAAATGGCATTTGGCGTGATGGGCGGCAACATGCAAGCGCAGGGACACATGCAGATGGTGTTGCGACATGTTGTCGAACAACATAACCCGCAGGCTTGCTCAGACGCCCCACGCTGGCGTATCAATGATGTCGGCACACTGATGCTCGAACATGCCGTCAGCAAGCAGGTAGTCGATGGGCTGATCGCAATGGGGCACGTCCCCACCGTCACGCCACCAGACAGTCTGGACTTTGGCAGTGCGCAACTGATCAAGCGGCTGGACGCGCAAACCGATACTCAAGCACCTTTTGCGTATGTTGCAGGTTCGGACCATCGTCGGGATGGCCAGGCTGTCGGTTATTAATCCATCACGAATTAAAGGTCCATCATGCTCAAACACGTTGCTCTCATTTTGACATTCTGTCTGGCGACGGCAACGCAGTTTGCCTGCGCACAAACGGCAGAAGAAAAAGCCATTCTTGGTCGCTGGTATAGCGAGTACACCGAGCCCAACGGACCCGATGACAACGCGATGTCTGGCGAGATGAAACTCGCCGCGGTTGATGACTACCTCGCCAATGGCGTAGTCAACAGCCACGGTCAAATCACGATGTCCTTTAAATACAAAGACGGTGCCACTCTCGAGGCCGCCTGGCTGGTCAACGTTGCAAGCGAATGGCAAATCAAGAACGGCTCCTTGTTCGAAAAGATCGTCGACTTGCATGCGATTCCTGACTACGTAAAAGCCAATGGCGAACTCGCGGACGAAGATGACAAACAAGAGTTCTTCAAACAGGCAGGCTTTAGAATCGAGGACCTGATGCCAAAAGGTCATACAACCGAAGACCTCATCGTCTCGATTGACGACAATAAATTTGTCTATCAATCAAAAGACGATGATGGCAAACTCGTGCAGCATACGAAAATCAGAACACAGAAAAACTTTTCTGGTTATAAAAAATAATTCATCCTTGGTCGAAACGGTATGAAGCCTTTACATCGACTGCTATGTTTGAGTCTGGTATCAATTCTGCTCCTTCTGACAGGATGCGCCACGCGTCCGGTTAACCCTCCGATCAAACAAGCAGATCCTGAATATGGCTACCGCTACGAAACCCGTGAACCACAAACGGGTGATCGCGAGAATCTGCTGATCCTCGCTTTTTCTGGTGGGGGGATGCGGGCTGCCGCCTTTTCCTACGGCGTACTGGAGTTTCTGAATCGTACCGAAGTCGTTGGGCCTAAAGGCAACAAGATCAAATTGATTGATGAGGTTGACATCATCACAGGCGTATCGGGTGGAAGCTTTACCGCGCTTGCCTATGGTCTGTATGGCGAGCAACTTTTCAATCAGTATGAAAAACGTTTTTTAAAACGTGACGTACAAGGCGAATTGATTGCTCGCTTTGTCAACCCGGTTAACTGGGGCGATCTGTGGTCAAACGGCTGGGGTCGCTCAGAAATGGCTGCCGCACTGTATGACGACATCCTCTTTAATGATGCAACCTTTGGTGATCTCGAACGAGGCAAAGGCCCGATGATTCTGGCATCGGCAACAGACATATCGACTGGCTCACGATTTATTTTTTCACAACGTATTTTTGATGGAATATGCTCGGACCTGAATGACGTGAAACTCTCACGTGCTGCCGCAGCATCTTCTGCCGTACCTGTCGTACTTTCGCCCATTACCTTCAACAATTATGGTGGCACATGCAATCGGCAAATCCCTGACTGGACAAAACCTTTTGAAAACATCACCGCCCCAAGCAGGCCTGCTGCACGCGCCATCCGCTCGCTCAAAAATGATGCCGCGTTGGAAGACAGCGCTAACCGACCTTACCTGCATTTGGTTGATGGTGGCGTCTCAGACAACATCGCCATGCGCTCTGTGCTGGAGTCCCTCGAGATGCTACAGGCCTTAGCGGGTTCAGGCGTCAAGACACCACTTGATCATGCACGCAGGATCATTGTTTTTGTTGTGAACTCCGTCTCTACGCCATCGACCAACTGGGACAAAAGTGCGACTCCACCTGGCACACTCGATGTGCTGCTCAAAGCTGCAGGTACGCCAATCGATCACTACTCGTTCGAGGCTGTCGAGCAACTCAAAGATATGGCGGCACAATGGGAAAGTCTGAAACTCATCCGAAACTCAGCAGTGATGAAGACCAATAAAAATCCTGCCATCGCTGCTGCAGTACAAGGGCCCGATGCCCAAATATATGTTGTGGATGTTTCTTTTCCAGTGCTCAAGGACAAAGCTGAACGCGACTATCTGAACCAGCAACCGACATCCTTCGTATTACCTGATGAGGCGGTTGATCGACTGCGAGCGGCTGCCGGGCAGATCATTATTGAATCACCAGATTTTCAACGCCTGATCAAGGATGTCCATGCCGAATTGGTCACCCTTCCAGAATCCGTCAAAACACCTTAATCTCAAAAAGCTACGCGCATTTCATATCCCTAGGGGAACGTTCCAGCGACATAAAACCAGCGCCCTGCTTGCCTGACAAACCGGCTGACCTCATGCAAGCGGGCGGGCTTGCCTTCAAGCCTGTTACGCGCGACAAACTCAACCTCAGCATGCTCTGGATCCAGAAGTCGACTGGCTCTGATCTCAAGACCGAGCCATTTCACCCCGGCATCGAAATCCAGCGTTTCTGGTCGATTTTCTGGGCTCCAGGTTTGGCACAGATAATCCGCACGCTCCAGTACAAATGCGGAGTAACGCGAACGCATCAGACTTTCTGCATCGGGTGCCGGATGCGTTTCAAAGTGCTCAAGGTAACGGCCACAGCATTGCGCATAAGTCAAAATTTTGTGTGCTTGCTTACGCCCACAAGGACAAGGTACAGGTAATGCAGTCATGCCAGCTCCGCTCAATAATCTCTACACCGCTGCGTTAAATGTCGACCCGTCCTTCGATACAGACCGCCACGTCACCGCCGACCCAGATATCCTCATCGACCTGATCAATGAACACACGTCCCTTGCGTTGCAATGCTGTGCCTTGTGAGACAACGTAGTGTGGTGCAGCCAGACCTGAACCGATTAACCAGATCGCCAGCCCTGCGTTCAGGCTTCCCGTCACGGGGTCTTCTGGCACACCGAGCGAACCGACAAATGCACGCACCTCGTAGTCTGTGTCACCCCCTGGTGGCTGGGGAGCGATCAAACCCAATTTCAAATCACCCAGCACAGCAAAATCCGGTTTGACTGCCAACACTTTTGCAGCGGACTCAAGCATGACCGCGCACCAGCCTGGTCCATTATCTATCCACTGATGATGAACAATTTCTTTAACACCGATGCCAAGGCCTGCCGCGATCTGTTTAAGGATAGATGAATCCAGTGGCCCAGAGCGAAGCAATGGTGGTGCGGCGAACGCAAGCTTTTGCTGATCGCGACGTATCCGAATCAAACCAATTCCACACTCTTGGACAATGAAGCCCTCGGCCTTGGGGATACCACCTGCCGCCAGCCAGGCATAACAACTGCCCAGCGTCGGATGACCCGCAAAAGGCAGTTCTCGACCGGGCGTAAAAATCCGGACACGATAGTCTGCCTCTGGCTGTGTGGGCGGGAGTAAAAATGTTGTTTCTGAAAGATTTGTCCATCGCGCAAAAGCAGACATCGTGGTCTCGGTCAAATCGACAGCGTCATGGACGACGGCCAGAGGATTACCCAGTAATGGTTCTTTGGAAAAAACATCCAGCTGATGAAAGCGGTGCGATGCACGCATGACAAATTTCCTTATCTGATTTTGATTAAAAAGTATGACGCATACCGAGCCCAAGTTTAAAACCAGAAAGATTGGCCGCCTCTACCTTAATAGAATTGCTTATCCGCTCTGCATTGGCTGAACAAAACGATCATGACTGACTTTCCCTCGTTACAATCGTTTGGATCCAACATAATTTGAGCACGCACTGACCAATAACGTGACTTCCTGAATGACTTCAACGAAGAAACCTATACGAAAAAAATGCTTGAAAAGTGTCCTGTGCCCTGAATGCTTTCCACGTGAAGTCACAACTTTTAACAATTTAATCGGTAAACAATCTATAAAAATAGCCATCTGAACATTGTGCAGAACGATCAGAATCATTACCATTCCAGAATGATTCACTAATCTTCATCTCCTGTGCTGCAAACCAAATATGGAAACACGCATAACAACTCTAGAAGTCAAGATGGATTTGACTTATAAATCCATTGATCGGCTGGATCATTCAATTGAACGAATGGATCATACGATCATGGATTTACGCTCAGACATGGATAAAAAGTTTTTACATGTTGATCAAAAATTTCTAGCCGTTGATCGTAAATTCTGTTGGGTCATTGGTCTTCAAATCGGCACCTTACTTGCCATTGTTGGCTTCATGGCTAAACTCACCCGGTTCTACTGACACTATGCAAACACCCTCTACTGCTAACACTGCACTCAACCTCGACGTTCAACGTCTACTCACCAAATACGAGTGCCCCTATAAACTGCACGAAGTCCGTGCGGCTTTCATGGGTGCGATTGCCAGTCTTTTTATAGTGGACCCCACTTTTGAATTGAATGCCTTGTGGGATGGTGCCTTTCCTGAGCTCGATTCAGAAGAATCACTCAACGAGGTACAGGATGTATTTCTGAACCGCTTATGGACTTCCTTAGCGACGCATGTCGAACAAGAGTCACCATTTGCACTAGTTACCCTTGAGACGCCCAAGACCCTCATCGACATCATTGCACAGGCCCGTATCCGCGGCGAAGAAATCGATGCGTTCATGGATGGTTTTTTTCAGGATCAGGAAGATTTTGAACTGGATTCCGATGCCGCAGAGAGCCTGGGCGCCCTCGAAGAACTCGTTGAGATGTACGCAGGCATCATCAACATGGATCCTGACTTGCCATCCACCCCCGAGGATATTAGTAGCCTGATTGAGAACGCCTCAAAAATGCATGATATGGCCGAGGCAGAATTAAATAATATTATTTTGCTTTGCGCTTAAGTCGAACATCTGCGTGACCAACAGAGCCCTTCCCTGCAGCGAGTCGTTGCAGCCACCAACAGGTTCCTCGCCCTCTCTTGAGGCGGCAGGTGAGTATTCGCCTATTAAGCTTTGGACCTGCCGTATCTCCATGTACCTGACGCTGAATTTTTGGGATGATCCTGCCTGGATAGCCTTTATGTTTTGCTAGATTTTCTGAGGTGCTGCAACCTAGCAGCACCTTCTGGATTGCCGTGATCGCTAAAGCGAATCGTCTTACCACCCTCGCATTTAGACCAATACATTGCTTTATCTGCCCATACCAATATATTTTTTTCTTGTGCTTTGTCACCATTGAACATCGTAACGCCAAGACTCGCAAAACTTTCATAGTCAAGATTTTGAGCACTTCCATCACTCGAATGAATTTGAAGACTGTAAGGCAGAATCAGTGCGTTAAGAATCTTATGAGCAATGATCTCCGCCTCCCTCTTCGCGTCCAACAAATTACCATCTAGACGGTTGAGCAACACAACGAACTCATCCCCGCCATAGCGAGACACCGTATCCGTTTCACGGACAACGGATTTCAGGCGATTGCCAACTGCAATTAATAATGCATCACCTGCCTCATGCCCATGCTCGTCATTTAAACGTTTAAATTTATCCAGATCAATAAAGACTGCGGCGCTGTACGAGTTTGACCTTTTATTGTTAATGATTATTTGATTTAAACGATCGGCCAGCAGACGTCTATTGGGCAGACTCGTTAACGGGTCACTAAAGGCGAGTTCATTCACTGCGCCCAATGCCAGCGCATTGGCCTGTAAGCTGATTCGATTCCTTTCAATAATCTGGTTCAGTTCCTCCAACGCACGCTGAAAAATTGCTGAGTGTTCATCTTCGACTTTCACCTTCGCCCTTAATGCTTCATTGATAACTTCGATGGAACGAATACTTTCCATACTATTGAACTGAAGGATTTTGAGAGCTTCGAGCGCGACATCTCTTACTTTGACTGCCTCCTCGGCCGCCTCTGCCCGGGTTCGCATCCGACCCATTGGCGTCCCGATCTCGCTCAGTACGACCTGATCGCCGCTAATCTCCTGACGCAGGCGTTCCAGTGTCTGCGTAATATCAGACAGCGTTAAATTGGTGCGTACATCTCTTTTCATCGCGGGCCCAAGACAATCTGATCCTGTTTCAATATACGCCGACAAAACAGGCCTGCCAACACTAAATATGCTGGAGCAACATTATCTAAAAATATAATTTCTTATACATATAAATATGGAGTAGGATTATCAATTCAGTACCGAATTTAAGGGATAGTTCATGGTTCAGAATTTAGACAATGTGTATGCTCAGATTGAGTCGCTTAAAACTGACTTGGCAGATTTACGCAATACCTACAAAGGCCTCAGCAAAAGCTACATCGTTGCCCTAGGGACGCTTAGCGAACTGACCTTACACTCTTCAGAAGCGGCAAAGCGTGCAGCAAAATCGACTGAGCAATCTCGAATTGCTGCAATGAATGCCATGATTGCAGCAAAAGAAGCAGCTGGAAGCCCGGAATTACTGCTAGTTGTGCAGTCGGCCGTGACCGCAGCAGTCGCCGCAGCGCTCGCAGCAGTTGAATCCGCAGCGTCTGCAGCCGCCGCGGCCGCAGCAGCATCTGCAGCAGTTGCCCACCAAGCCGAAGAGTCTTTACTCAAAGCTTCAGCAGAAGCAGCAAGCGCATCAAAAATGGCTGCGGATTCAGCCGCCGAAGCGGTCAAACTTTCTGTGCAAGCGCGCGAGATTGTTGAGAGTTTTACCAAACCTAAAAATTAGTTTTAATCTTTAGATTTTTTATTCAATATCTTGAATCTTCAGAGCTCAGACTAAACCTTCCATACGTAGCTTGAATTTTCGGTTCAACGCTACAAATAGCGGGGCAAGAATCTATCTTGCCCTTGCCCTATTCCACCGTCACACTCTTGGCCAGATTGCGAGGCTTATCAACATCGGTCCCTCGCGAACATGCTGTGTGATACGCCAGCAACTGCAATGGAATCGTATGCAGAATCGGTGAGAGCGGCCCGTAGTTTTCGGGCATACGGATCACATGCACGCCTTCGCTATTCACAATCTTTGTCCCCGCGTCGGCAAATACATATAGCTCGCCTCCGCGTGCACGGACTTCCTGCATATTGGATTTCAGTTTTTCAAGTAAGGCGTCATTGGGCGCAATCGTCACCACGGGCATCTGCTCGGTGACAAGCGCCAGCGGCCCATGCTTAAGCTCGCCGGCAGGATAGGCTTCTGCATGGATGTAGCTGATTTCTTTGAGTTTGAGAGCACCTTCAAGCGCAATAGGATAGTGCATCCCCCGACCTAAAAACAATGCATTTTCTTTGGCTGCGAACTTGTCTGACCAGGCCATGATCTGCGGCTCGAGCGCCAGCACAGCACTGATCGCCGAAGGCAAGTGTCGCAGCGCCTTAACGTGCTCGGCCTCTTGTTCTTCGGACAACTCACCATTGACTTGCGCAAGCGCGAGCGTGAGCATAAACAAAGCTGTCAGCTGCGTCGTAAAGGCTTTGGTAGAAGCCACACCAATCTCAACGCCTGCCCGGGTAATGAACGCGAGCTTGCACTCACGCACCATTGCACTAGTCGACACATTACATATCGTGAGCGTCTGCTCCATACCCAAGGCACGTGCATGTTTAAGTGCAGCGAGCGTGTCAGCGGTCTCGCCGGACTGCGATATCGTGACAACCAGCGTGTCCGGATGCGGCACGCTATCGCGATAGCGATATTCACTCGCGATTTCAACAGCGACAGGGATCTTTGCGATCGACTCAATCCAGTATTTGGCAGTGAGCCCCGCGTAGTAACTTGTACCGCATGCAAGTATCAGCACACGATCGATTTTTTTGAAAACCTTATATGCCTGATCACCAAACATTTCTGGTGTAATCGTTTCGACATCTTCGAGCGTATCGCCCACTGCACGGGGCTGTTCGAATATTTCCTTTTGCATGTAGTGGCGATAGGGGCCGAGTTCGGCCGCGCCCGTATGCACATGCACGGTATTAACGGGGCGATCAACAGGCTTACCCTCTCGATTCATAATCCACACGTTACCCAGCTGGACATCCGCCACGTCGCCATCTTCGAGGTACACAATCTGATCCGTTGTGCCCGCTAGAGCCAACGCATCAGAGGCCAGGAAGTTTTCGTTTTTGCCACGGCCGATCACGAGCGGAGAGCCTTGACGCGCGGCGATGATCCGGTGGGGTTCGTCGCGGCAAAATACTGCGATCGCATAGGCTCCATGCAGACGCTTGACAGTCTGCTGCACAGCCTCAAGCAAGTCGCCGTGATAGAGATGATGCACCAGATGCGCGATCACCTCTGTATCTGTCTGGCTTTCAAACATATAGCCAACAGACTGTAATTCGCTGCGCAACTCTTCGTGATTCTCAATGATGCCGTTATGGACGAGTGCGACACTCGGACCGTCACTCCCCAGGCCAGAGAAATGAGGATGTGCATTACGCGTAACGGGTGCACCATGTGTGGCCCAGCGAGTATGCGCAATCCCTGTGAACCCTGTCACATGATCCCGTGCGATGTGCTCCTCAAGCTCGGCCACGCGCTCGGTGCTGCGCACGCGTCGCAACTGACCATTGTCATAGACCGCCACACCGCAAGAATCGTAGCCTCGGTACTCCAGGCGCTTGAGGCCTTCGACCAGAATGGGGGTGATATTGCGCGAAGCGACTGCGCCGACGATGCCACACATAAGCGATCTCCTTGTTATGCCATCATTGTGCCTACAATCGTCTGAAATTAGATTCCATAAAGTTTATAAATATGAAATAAAATATCATTTAGAATATTTTATGAAATATTATTTCATATCTTGACCTTTGTCATATCCTGGCCTTTGCTCACTTTCCCTTTCTAACAGGCATATTTATTTAACTGGAATTTCAATTATGACCAGAGTCACACTGGATGAGCTCGACATCAGGATTCTGGATCAGCTTCAGCGTGATGCCAGTCTGACCAATCAGGCACTTGCCGAAGTTGTACATGCCTCCCCGCCCACTTGTATGCGTCGCGTGCAGCGCTTACGTGCCCAGGGCGTGATCGAAAAACAGGTGGCCATCCTTGCAACCGACAAGGCGGCTAATACGCTGACGGCCATCATCGAGGTCACCCTCGACAATCAGTCCGCCGAGAGACTGCAACAATTCGAGCAACAGGTCAATCTCGAAACCGCGATCCTGCAATGCTATCGAGTCTCGACTGGACCGGACTTTGTTCTGATCGCACAGGTCGCGGATATGCCTGCTTATCATGCACTGGTCCATCGCACCCTCACCGCACAGGCAAACGTGCGTAACGTGCGAAGTTTTTTTTCGGTATATCGGAGTAAGTTCGACACGCGCATTGCCATGACTGCCAACCGCTAGTTTGCTTCCGGACAGCGTGCAAGCACCGCTGCGTAAGCCTTGAGATAGCGTTGCGCCATACGTTCCACATCATATTCCTCTATCACGGCTGCATACGCACGCTCAGCCATCCGCCCGGCTACTTCAGGCTGATCAAGCAACTCGATAATATGCACGGCCATCGTCTCAGCGTCCCCTACGGCACCCAACAATCCGAGTCCGCCAGCCAGCGTCTCCTTGAGACCTCCGGCATCGGTTGAGACAACCGGCACATGCTGCATCATGGCATCCAGCACACTCGAGCCCAATGCTTCGTAGCGCGAAGCCATCACGAACACCGACAACGCAGGATACAACTGCTCGACGCCTGTTTCAAAGCCAGCCAGGATGTAGCGACCTTTAAGCCCCAAGTCCTCAATACACGCATGCGCCGCAGCACTCGCCTGACCGCTCGCCCCCCAGTGAACGAAAGTCACATCATCAAATTGTGCACAAACCAGGGCGGCAGCTTGTATCAAGGTAACTGGGTCCTTTTCTAGCGAGAGTGCCGAGGCCGTTCCGACTAAACGCCGACCAGCTAAGTGATATTTTTCGAGAAAATTCGCAACTCGCGATGGATCGCGCATAACAGGGGGAACGGCACTAGGAATCACGAGAGGGTTCAGGCCCATGGCACGTGGCGCGGCCGCCGCAGCTTCACTGATTGCAACCAGCTGATCAAGACGTAACCACTTCCATCGCGTGGCCCACTGCCCCTTACCCACAGGAAAGCTCGTACGCCTTGAAAATATGATGGCGCGACGATGAAAGGGCTTTGACAGTACTGTCCACGCAACAACCTTTGCTGTTTGTGCGTGCAAAATATCGTAGCGATTGCCATGCATGGCCAGCCATACACCGAACCCTGCAGCACTACCCGCACGATGCACAACCAGACCCTGCTCCTCAGCACGCTTAGCCAGCGCACCCTGGGCATGTGCAAGCAGCTCGACCTGATGGCCAAGCTTGCGCTGACTCAGTGCAGTCAATAACGTCTGTCGCTCACCGCCACGCCAACCGCGTTCGGTATTGATTTGCAGAATGCGCATCAACCTCGGTCACCCATCGCTGCGTGATACGCCGGCCTGACGATGACGGATCACATTAACCAGGACCGCCATCGAAGCACAACCAATCCCGACGGATAAGCCAAGAATGGGTCCAACCGAGACGCTGAGGCTGAAAACAGAAGCGACCATCGCTGCACCGAACGTCTGGCCAAAGACACGTGTAGTCGCTTGCAATCCACCGAGCGCGCCTGCTCGATGCCGTGGCGCCGAACCAATAATGACTCGGTTATTGGGTGTCTGGAAAAATCCAAAACCAATCCCTGCCAGCGCCATCGCAGACATGAGCCAGAGATCACTGACCGACTCAGGCATCAGCACAATAGCGGCGACCCCCGCTGCCATCGCACCTGCTCCAATACCACTGAGTACAGCGACCGGATAAATATTGGACATGCGACCTGCGATCAGTGCAATCAGTGCTGCGCCCATGGGCCAGCTCGCCATCAGCATCCCAACCGAAGATTGCGAACGGTGTAGCGTTTGCTGAAGATAGAATGGCAGAGAAATAAACGTCGACATCTGCGCAGCAAACGTACAAAGTGAAGCCATGATCGCAAAACGCAACGGTGCGACCTTTAGCAAATCGACTGGGACAAGCGGCGAAGTCTGCTGGTTACTGCGTCTGACCAGAACGATTCCCGTACAGGCACCCAGAGCAAGCAGACAGACTGAGCGCCAGGTGTAAGTCGACAGATAATCAACCCCCACAATCAGCAACCCGACTGTCACCATACTCAGACAGGCCGACTGCCAGTCAAAGCGGCCTTTAATTGGCGCGACATCTGGTAAATACTTGACGCCAAGTAGTGCCAGCAAGCCAATCGGAATGTTCACACCAAAAATCCAGTGCCAGTTCGCAACAGACAAAATGAAGGATCCGATGGTCGGTCCCAATACGGACATCACGCCCACAGTCATTGCATTAATGCCAATCCCACGACCCATCATTTTGGGCGGATAAATATGACGGACCAACGCACCAAACAAGCACATGATGGCTGAGCCACCCAGCCCTTGCAAGACTCGACACACCAGCAGCAAAGGCAAAGAGGGTGCAAGCGTACTGGCAACCGATGCAGCCGTAAACAGCAACAGCCCAAATTTGAATAGTTTCTTAAAGCCCAGGCGCTCTCCGATCGCAGACATCGGCAGCAGAGTCATGACCAGCGTCAATCCATAGGCGTTGACAATCCACACCACGGCGGCTGCAGACTGATTCAGATCGCGTGCAATTGTTGGCAAGGCAACGTTAGACATCGACGCATCCAGCACCGACATACCAATCCCGACCAGCATGGTCAGTGCTGCCCATCTGCGACGTGGATTGGGCAAACCCTCAATCGGTTCGGGAGCGGGAGCGTTGCGCGTATCGTCGGCGGGGTATGTTTCTGGTGCTGTCGTACTCAAGATAAAATCACCGTGGTTTTTTGACAGGGCGTGACCAACCTGTAATCGTAGTTTGCTTGGTTCGGGATATGGTCAACTGCTCTGCGGGGGCATCTTGCGTAAGCGTGGTGCCTGCTCCAATCGTTGCGCCACGACCGACACGAACAGGGGCCACGAGCTGCGTATCAGAGCCTATAAAGGCATCGTCCTCAATGATGGTGCGGTACTTATTCACACCATCGTAATTGCAGGTAATCGTACCCGCACCAACATTCACGCGCGCACCGATATCTGCATCGCCAATATAAGCAAGATGGTTCGCTTTGCTTCCCTCGCCCAGTTGGGAATTCTTAATTTCAACAAAATTACCGACATGTGTCTGATTGGCCAGTGCGGCACCGGGACGAAGCCTTGCAAAGGGGCCGATACGTGCGTCATCCCCGACCGTTGCGCGATCCAGATGGCTATAAGCCTCGATATGCGTGCCTGTGCCGATTTCAACATCGCGTAATACGCAATGCGGACCAACACGCACACCGTCAGCGAGTCGAACAACACCCTCGAATACACAACCCACATCGATGAATACATCGCGACCACATTCAAGCTGACCACGCAGGTCAAACCGCATCGGATCGGCAAGCGTGACACCTGCTTCTAGCTGACGTCGTGCCAGTTCGCGCTGCCATAAGCGTTCGAGCTCAGCCTGTTGCGCGCGGCTATTCACACCCAGTGTTTCAAAGCTAGCCTGAGGGTGGGCAACAGCCACTGGGGTTCCCTCTGCGACGGCCATACCAATAATATCGGTCAGGTAATACTCACCCTGGGCATTATTGTTGGTCAGTCTGGAAAGCCAGCGCTTAAGCGCAGCAGTCGGTGCAGCAATGATGCCGGTGTTCACTTCGCAAATGGCACGTTGTGCATCATTGGCGTCCTTGTGTTCAACAATTGCACAGACCTCACCACGGTCATTGCGCAGAATCCGTCCATAGCCGGAAGGATCTGTGAGGATCTCTGTCAGAACCGCCAACCCACCCTCACGCGCAGCCATCAATGCCTGCAGCGTCTCGACTTGTACCAGCGGGACATCCCCATACAACACGATCGTGACATCATCTTCGCCATCTTCTTTCATGAAAGAGACAGCCTGTTGCACGGCATGCCCAGTCCCGAGTTGAGGCTGCTGCAAAGCAAACTCTAAATCCGTCTCGGCAGCATAGGCCGCCTGCACCTGCTGCGCGCCATGTCCCACAACCACCACGATCTCGTCAGCATTCAGAGCGCGTGCACCATCCAGCACATGAGACAGCATGGAGCGACCCGCAATGGTGTGCAATACCTTGGGGAGATTAGACTGCATCCGCTTTCCAAGACCGGCGGCAAGAATGACAATATTCAGCATAAAGAATTCAAAATAAAAGTTAGGCGTCTGGCAAAATCAAGTGGTCATCAATATGGTTATTTGGCAGATTTTGCAACGCGACTTCGGGTCGCTGTACTGTTGCGTTGAGTGGCTTGTTTAGTCGCCCTTTTAGTGGCTTGTTTTCTTGGGGTTTTTGTTGCTGGCTTGGTGCTACGCGCAGCAGGCGTTGTGGTTTTTTTTGCTTTGGATGTCGCCGATGATGCTGCACTAGACATACTGGCAGCCGTCGCCGCAGCAACCTGACCAAATTGCGTTTTCAGCATTTCCCACCAGGCTTGTGCTGCGGCCGGGATCGCGGTCTGTGAATCGCTTTCAGTAGCGGCTTGTGTAGCAGGCTCTGGTGCGTCTTGAGTGGCTGCGGGTGGCTCTGTTTGTCTGCTCTCTTGGGCCGCTGCTTGAGGAGCTGGTGTTGCCTGAGAAAACGCGGACGCAAATGACGTAGACCCTTCGGTACGGGACTGGGGCTGCAAACCGAGCATCACTTCCAAAGCAGAAGGTCCCTCGGAGCCAGAGGCGTTCGCTGCACCCATCGAGGAAGCAAATGAACGCAACGTCGCAATTGTCGCTAACTGCACTTCCATGCCTTGAATCGTACTGCTCAGCATCGATAAGTTAAGTTTTAACCAGTTTTCGACGGTTTTTAACTCTGAAATTCGTCGTTCCAGATCCTCAGGATTCATGGGAGGACTAATTGGCATACCCGCGGCAAAACCGCCGGCACTGGTCAAGCCTGCAAAAGCCTGACGCATCATTTCCATGCTTGCAAGCAACGGATTAGAGGCCTGCTCGCCTGTCTGGCCCATTCCTGGCAAAACAAACGGATTAGTAGGCGATACGCTCATAATGAATCCTTTCAGTGAACCGCTCAATGGGGAGATCCCGGAATCTTCCCAGATATTACCCGTATCGGGCAAATACCTGTGTATTACTGCGTATTGATATAGACGCTTTCTATCGGGTATCTAGCCTGAATACCCAATATTCTGGGACAATGAGGGATGCAAAGTATGATCACCCTCCCCGAAATCGAGTCAGCGATTAATTTCTGGCGCCAGCGCAGTCCTTCCGTAGGCGAAGAATTACGCCTGTGCAAAGAAGCTTCTTCACTGGCCACTCCCTATGCGCTCATGATTATCGAGCGTCGCAGCCATTACCCGCTTGCAGAACTGTCCGAAACAGCCCGCGGTGCCATCCAGACATGGCGAGAATCGCAACATTGACTTGAGCATTACCCTCGCGCGAGCAAGCCTGGCACATGAGCATGCTCTGGCTGCAGCACACGCCAGGCAGGTTTAACGCAATAGTGTCCTGATGTCCTCTGCGATCACTGCAGCACCCACATTGTTCGCAAGCAGAACACGTGCCTCGCCTTTGGGGTCGATCAGATAAAAGCTTGCGCTGTGATCCATGTTGTATCCACCATTCGCAGTCGGTGCCTTGGCATAAAACGCCTTAAATGATGCAGCAGCCTCTTTGATCTGTGCCGGAGTCCCCGTCAAACCTAAAAATCTCGGATCAAATCCTGAAACGTAGGGGCGCAACACCTCTGGCGTATCGCGCTCGGGATCAACAGAAATCATCAGTACCTGAACACGCGCAGCATCGGCACCCAGCAGGGCCATCACCTGTGCGAGCTCAGCCAGTGAAGTCGGACACACATCCGGGCACTGGGTAAAGCCGAATAAGACCAGCACCACTTTGCCTGCAAAACTCTGCAAGGTATAGGTTTTGCCATCCATGCCTGTCAAGGTCCAGCCCTGGCCAATTTTTGTGCCAGAGATGTCGCTGCCCTTGAAGCTCGGCGTCGAGTCACCACACGCGGTCAGAAGCGTGCTCGTGCTCAACGCCAGGCCTGCAGACAGCAGGTGACGGCGTGAGGGACTGAGGGGGGGTATTTTGCGCAGCATCCGCTATCAGCGCCCAACAATCAGCCAGTGATCGATCAAGAGCGCGGCAAACAGCAGTGACAGATACAAAATCGAAAACCGGAATAGTTTGCGAGACAGATCATCGCTGTATTCCTTATATAGACGCCAGGCGTACATCACGAACAGCCCGCCCAGCACAAGTGCCGCGATCAGGTAGAGCCAGCCGTTCATTCCCAGAATGTAAGGCATCACTGTCGTTGCGACCAGTGCAATGCTATAGAGCAGAATATGTAAACGTGTAAATTGCTGGCCGTGAGTGACCGGCAGCATGGGCAATCCTGCACGCGCATAATCGTTGCTGCGGTAAAGTGCGAGCGCCCAAAAGTGCGGAGGTGTCCAGATAAAAATAATCAACACCAGCAGCCACGCCTCAGCAGGAACCGTGTCAGCAATGGCTGCCCAGCCGAGAGCTGGAGGCATCGCACCAGATAAACCACCTATGACGATGTTTTGGGGCGTACGTGGCTTCAGGACGATGGTGTAGATCACTGCATAACCAATAAAGGTCGCAAAAGTCAGCCACATGGTAAGCGGGTTGACCCATCGATACAGGACAAGCATTCCAAGGCCGCCAAGCAACCCCGACAAACTCAGTACCTGTGTATTTGAAATACTGCCTTGTGCGGTTGCGCGTCTGGCTGTGCGCAACATCCGGGCATCAATCTGTTGTTCAATCAGGCAATTGATTGCAAAGGCCGCAGCAGCCAACAACCAGATGCCAATCGTCGCAGCGGCCACCCGCTGCATATCAGGCAGGCCTGGCGTTGCCAGAAACATCCCGATAACAGCACAAAACACAGCGAGTTGCGTGACGCGCGGTTTGGTAAGCACCAGATACTGGCGCAACAAACCTGGAGGAGAAGCAGCAAGACTAGACATGGTTTTCTATTTTAGGCAATCTGTTGTGATTGTACTGATAAGCCGTCGTGCCGCGTGTGGTCTGCACCACCGAGCCTGACAAGTAAGGTAACCGTGGTCAGTACCAGACCTGCAGCACCGCCATTATGCAGCACTGCAATTAACAGCGGCCACTGAAAGAAAATCGTAGTCAGTCCTGTCAGTAATTGTGCAGCGAGTAATAGCAACACCAAACTCGCCGGCCCCCGCAAACCCTGGACAGAGCGCAGTTTAGAGCCCAGCACGCCCAAATAAATAAAAACTACGAAAGCAAAATTACGATGTACCCAGTGAATTGCCGTCAACGCGGGCTGTGAAATCATCTCGCCACCAGGCATTTCACCTAAGCCCCGGATCAGGGAGTATCCATTACCTGGATCCATCTCAGGCCACCAGCTACCATGACATGTCGGAAAATCCATACACGCAAGCGCAGCATAGTTCGTACTGACCCAGCCTCCCAATGCAATTTGGATCAACAACAATGCAAGCCCACCTGCTACCCAGGGCAGGTAACGGATTGCCGCGGCTGGCACAGCCAGATGCTGGCGCTCACGTGCCGCGAGCCACGTCATCAATGCAAGCAACAGCATCCCACCCAGTAAATGGCCAGTCACCACGGCAGGCATCAACTGATGCGTCACGGTCCAGGCCCCAAAAGCGCCCTGTATACAGACCGCGATGAGTGCGACGCCAGCCAGAACAGGTGACTGTCCGATCAGTTTGCGATGCCGCCAGGACATCCAGCAAATACAAATAATCAGCAATCCAAGCAGCGAGCCCACGTACCGGTGCACCATCTCGATCCAGGCTTTGTGCAGCGTGACTGGACCTTCAGGCATCACCTGCACTGCTGCATGAATGGACTGCATCGCGCCAATCGGTGATGCATTGCCATAGCAGCCCGGCCAGTCAGGACAACCCAGTCCTGAATCCGTCAGTCTGACAAATGCGCCAAACATAATCAGGTCAAGTGTCAGGAACCAGGTTAAAAATAAAATTCTTCGGTATCGTGCAAGAATCCTGTCGTTCATCATGCTCACCCGATTCTGGAGTTATAAACAAGCTTGCTGATATCCTTTCGGACACTTTCGGGATCGGAATCAGGTGGATACTGCATAATTAAATTGCCCAGTGGATCAATGATCCACATTGGAACCGCCAGTGCGTCTTTCACATCGCCAGCTTGCACATTTGTCGTTGTCAGAAACTGACTCAACTGCTCGGGGCTGACCCGCACCATCGTCGTCCCTTTATAAGCTTCCAGCACTTTTTCTGGGACGGGTGCATCATCAGTAATAAACCAGACGCGTGCAAGACGCTCGACATTCTTACCCTGACTGGCATGTGAGTTACGCAATATAAATAGCTTGCGTGCGCAGGATTCTGGGCACTCAGCCTGATCGGCCGCTACCAGCAACCATTTGCCCTTCAGGGAGTTCAAATCAAAGGGCTTGCCATCCAGAGTCGTCAGTTTAAGGGCTTCTGCGCTTGGAATCGGGCGCTGAGGCTCGACGAGGGCGCCATAATTCACACTCCCCTCAGGACGCCACTGTGGATTGAAATACACGAGGACTGCGGCAATGACGGGAGCCAGGCTCATCAGGAATATGAGTACAAGTGGCGTTCTTGAGCGAGGCTTCGAAACTGTTGGTACGACTGCAGGTTGATTCACGTTGCTTCCATCTTATTCAAAATTTAGTGTATTTCTTTCGTTATCGCATCACGTGCGAGCGGCACAGGCTTGAGAGCATCGGTATGGTCGGCTCAGACGCTGTTAGACGCGGACGGCGCTCGGCGCCGGCCTCGCCAAAGCCGCCATAACAAGCCCAGCCAAATCGCAACCGCAATGCCAGCAAATCCAAACCACTGCATGGCATAGCCGATATTTTTATCTGCATCGAGCGAGGGTTCTGGCCAAATACGCTTGAGCCCATCATTGACCTCATTATTTTGCATGAGTACGACTGGGAGTAACTGTAATCCTGTTTGTGCACTGAGGGCTGAAAGTTCTACATTTTGTAGGCGTATCAGTTTATCTAGCTGTTCGCTTTGTCCCGTCGACTCATTTTTTTCTGGCCAGCCCTCTGGAAATCCTTTTTCTGCGCGGCCACTCCCAGTCCAGACCTCGAACAATCTGGGTACATGCTGCGATAGCTCACCACGGATCATCTGCGCGGTCTGTGGCGTTTTTATTTTTGGGGAGAGTGCCTCACCAAGCGGTCTCGCGAACCAACCTCTTAACACCAGCACGGCCTTCCCATCCGCCAACATCAGGGGTGTCGCTAACCATAATCCGGGACGACCATCCAGGTTACGGTTATCGAGCAAAAAACTGAATTCTGGCCGCCAGACCCCCTCAGCCTGAGCTGGGCGCCACGCCTGCAACTGTTCGGCTGGAGTCTGCCCACTTAAAAGCACTGGCTCTCCCGCACGGCCTTTTTCGATTGCAGCGGAGATTGCGTTGCGCTCGGCAGCGCGAGATAGTTGCCAACGGCCAAGAAATACGAAACCAATCGCCGCTGTTGCCAACAGCACCAAGGCAACGATATTCAGTTTACTTACTCGGTTTGCTGCCATGTCTGCGATAATTCCATTTTTAGGCGGGAGGCCTTATGCGTATTGTAGTTGGACTGGCTTTCATCATCATCCTGGGTAGCCTTGCTTCAGCATTGTTTTATCTGATGCGTGACAAAGGTACCTCAAATAAAACCGTGAATGCACTGACTGTGCGGATTGGCCTGTCTGTTGCGCTTTTCTTATTTTTATTATTTGCGAACTGGATGGGTTGGATACAGAGCACGGGTATCCATTAAACGCCCTGATTCGTATGACAACGGAGCCATTATTACCGTTGAAGTTCACTTCATTCGGGCCAATTCACTAACGGCGCGATATACCCTTTACAGTCCGAACAATGTTGTGCCACCCCATTCTGGACACTCCATTAAAAAAGGCCGGCAATGCCGGCCTTTTTACTAGCGGATGCGTTCCGTTCTTGTTAGAACCAATACACGAACAAGTACAAACCGAGCCACACCACGTCGACAAAGTGCCAATACCAGGCGGCACCTTCAAAACCAAAATGGTTGTCGGCTGTGAAATGACCTTTTAACAGACGAATGAGTACCACTGTCAACATGGTGGCACCCATAATGACGTGGAAACCGTGAAAGCCAGTTAACATGAAAAACAGTGAGCCATAGGCGCCTGAACTGAACTTAAGGTTTAACTCATGGTAAGCGTGGTAGTACTCAGTCGCCTGACAGGCCACGAAGATAAAACCCAGAACAATCGTTGCAAACAACCAGAACTTTGCTGAACCACGATGATTGTCGCGCAATGCATGATGCGAAATCGTAAGCGTGACACCTGATGTCAGCAGTAATGCCGTATTGATCGTTGGGAGCCAGAAAGGACCCATCGTCTGGAATACCTCGACGACACCTGCAGGTCCCGTATTTGGCCAGACTGCCACGAACGTCGGCCAGAGCAGCAACTTGTGATCAAGATCGCCTAACCAGGGTGTTGTGATGGTCCGCGTGTACCAAAGCGCACCAAAGAATGCAGCGAAAAACATGACTTCGGAGAAAATGAACCAGCTCATGCTCCAGCGATAGGAGACATCCACGCGCTTGCTGTTCAAACCTGTTTCTTCTTCGTGGATCGCATCACCAAACCAGAAGTACAGCACGGCAATCAAACCAAGCAACCCGGCAAAAACTGCCCATTTGCCAAGATCAATGCCATTGACCCATGCTGAAGCACCCAACATGATGGTCAGCAGCGCAATACTTGCGCGTACCGGATGTGCCGAATCGTTGGGCACGTAGTAATAGGGTGCTTCTTTGCCCTGGATCGAGTGGGATGCACTCATGTCATTCTCCAAACTACAAATAGTTAATTACTTATCTTAAATTAAACTTGATATTGCAAGTCGTGCAACGAAAACAAGTCCTGTCACAAAAATCACACCACACACCACACCTGCTACGACCAAGTACACCGGGTTCAGTTTGGAAATATCTTCCTGGTAACCCGAACCCTTACGAACACCAAACATTGCCCACGCAATGGCTTTCATGGTCTGAAAAAAATTCAGTTTGCGCTGTGACAACTCTTTTAAGTCCTGGCTCATGATGTGTGTTGACTCACGCAATCAGGAGAAATACGTAACATAGACCTGCTTTCCAATCGTCCAGGCAAACATCACAAGAACAATCGCCAGAAATATCAGCCCTAAACGCTTGTTTTTACTGCGTTGCTCTGGCGTCATCGACATCATCCTATTTGACTTCTGGTGGTATCACAAAGGTATGGAAAGGAGCTGGTGAGGGCACCGTCCACTCCAGACCCTCAGCACCATCCCAAGGCTTAGCAGCGGCTTTTGCACCTTTACCAGCATAGGCCTTGAGAACAATGTAGAGGAACAGCAGTTGTGAAAAACCGAACCAGAATGCACCGATTGTTGCGATTTGGTGGAAGTCGGTGAACTGCGCTGCATAATCTGCGTAACGACGTGGCATCCCCGCCAGACCCAGGAAGTGCATCGGGAAGAAGGTCACGTTAAACGAAATCATGCTTGACCAAAAATGGATTTTGCCAAGCTTTTCGTCGTACATGTAGCCACACCACTTTGGTAGCCAGTAGTAGGTGCCGGCAAACAGGGCAAACAACGAACCAGCAACCAGCACATAGTGAAAGTGTGCGACAACGTAATACGTATCATGCACCTGAATATCAATCGGCGCCATGGACAGGATCAAACCTGTAAATCCACCGATCGTGAACACGAAAATGAAGCCTACTGCGAACAGCATGGGGGTCTCGAATGTCATCGAGCCTCTCCACATCGTGGCGACCCAGTTAAACACTTTCACACCCGTTGGAATGGAAATCAACATGGTTGCATACATGAAGTACAACTGGCCCGTAACAGGCATACCCGTTGCAAACATGTGGTGCGCCCACACGATGAATGAAAGAATTGCAATTGACGCTGTCGCATAGACCATCGAAGCATAACCAAACAGTGGCTTGCGAGCGAATGCAGGCACGATGGCAGAAACGATGCCAAACGCCGGCAGAATCATAATGTAAACCTCTGGATGACCAAAGAACCAGAAGATATGCTGATACAGGACTGGGTCACCACCTGCTGCGGCATTAAAGAAACCCGTACCGAAATGACGGTCTGTCAACACCATGGTGATCGCAGCAGCGAGCACAGGCATCACTGCAATCAGCAGATACGCAGTAATCAGCCAGGTCCAGCAAAACAATGGCATTTTCATCAATGTCATGCCTGGTGCACGCATATTCAAAATCGTCACCACGATATTGATTGCACCCATGATTGAAGAAGCACCCATGATGTGAATCGCGAAAATCGCCAGATCCATACCAGGGCCCATCTGCAGGGTCAGCGGCGCATAGAGCGTCCAACCAGCTGCTGTAGCACCACCAGGAACAAAGAAAGACGTAGTCAGCAAGATCGCGGCAACCGGCAACAACCAGAAGCTGAAGTTGTTCATGCGTGCAAAAGCCATGTCCGATGCACCAATCTGCAACGGCACCATCCAGTTCGCAAAGCCCACGAAGGCGGGCATGATCGCGCCAAACACCATGATCAGACCATGCATGGTCGTAAACTGGTTAAACAACTCGGGACGGAAAAACTGCAAACCTGGCTGGAATAATTCGGTGCGCAGCAACAGGGCAAGCACTCCGCCTTCCATCAGCATGGTGAAAGCGAAAATCAGGTACATCGTACCGATGTCTTTGTGGTTAGTCGCTAATAGCCAACGGCGCCAGCCGTGGAGCATGTGTCCATGATCATCATGGTCGTGATCGTGGGCGTGATCGTGGCCTTGGCCCGAAACGTGGTCTGCTGTGACGCTGCTCATGGTGAACTCCTATCCTGCTTAAGCTGCCGTCACACATATGGCGTGACGCTCAGCAATTCTGTACGAAAGTGTCTGTGTCTTGCAAAAACTTGAAATTACCTTGCGGCCTTAACGTCCGCTGGTGCAACGACAGGGTCCTGACCCTTGCCGGCATTACCCCACGCGTTACGTGTATAGCTAATCACGGAAGCAATTTCGACATCATTTAACTGACTTGCAAACGATTGCATGGCAGTACCTGTACGGCCTTTGAGCAAGACCTGAATCTGGTCAGCTTTGGGACCCATCACGACCTTGCTACCGTCCAGTGCAGGAAACGCACCAACGATACCCTTGCCGCTACCCTGGTGACATGCCACGCAATTCGCTGCGTAGACTTTTTCACCGCGGGCAATCAGCTCGGCAGGCGCCCATTCTTTGCTTGGATCATCCGCATTGGCAGCCAGCAATTTTTGTTGCTCGGCGGACCATTTGGCGAAGTCTTCCTCAGAAACAACTTTCACCACGATTGGCATGAAAGCGTGGTCTTTACCGCAAAGCTCTGTACATTGACCACGGTACGTGCCGATCTTGTCTGCACGGAACCAGGTGTTACGAATGAAACCGGGAATCGCGTCCTGTTTGACTGCGAATTCAGGAACCATCCAAGAGTGAATCACATCACCCGCTGTTACGGCCATACGAATTTTTTTGCCGACGGGGACAACCAGAGGATTATCAACTTCCATCAGATAAAAAGGACCTTTGGGCTCTTTGCCCTCGATCTGGGCGCGTGGCGTGGAAAGATTCGAAAGGAATTTGACACCTGCAGCTGAACCATCGATGTACTCGTAGCCCCATTTCCACTGATAGCCCGTTACTTTGATCGTGATATCCGCACCACTTGTGTCTTTCATGGCAACAACCGTGCGTGTAGCAGGCAATGCCATCGCAATCACAATAATGAAAGGAATAATGGTCCAGGCGACTTCGACACCCATATGCTCATGAAATGTCGAGGCTTTGTGGCCGCGCGATTTACGGTGCGCCCAGATCGAGTAGAACATGACCCCGAACACCGCTACAAAAATCACCATACAGATGATCAGCATCAGCCAGTGCAGCCATACGATATCGCGAGCGATCTGTGTCACGCCCGGAAAGAGGTTGATCTGATTGACCCCAGGGCCACCAGGCATATCTTTCACTTGTGCAGTCGCAATACCACCGAAAAACATGGCACAGGCACCCAACAATCCCATCAACTTCTTCATGCTGACCTCGAAACACGTCGCATCCAGCCAGTTTGAACAATACAAACATGCCATGCGCAAAAATTATTGGACGGCTAAAGATAAATCCTTGGATCTGCGCAAAAAAACTGCACCCAGGGATTCATATCAGCGCGAATCATAAAGAAACGGGGGAATTATAGCGGAGCCGCGTGGGATGCGCTGCACTACAATCCAGTCTCCATGCTCCTGAGCCCAGACACTATGCCTGCATCAAGATTAACTTTGCCCCCAGAGCAACTACAAAGCCTTCTGAGCACGCTGCTTGAGCGCACCTGCGAACCTGCACACCCTGGCTCTCTGCCGCTTTCGGTAGCCGGAGAATGCTGCGGCTGGGTATTCCCAAAGGCGTGCGACGCACTTTCCGCGCTTAGCGGCATTGAGATTTTGCCTGACTCCGTCCACATCGGCCGACACTACACACCTGGGCCAGCGCTTGACGCCCTTCTGGCAAGTGTTGCGCAGACGCTACGCTCTGCTGGATGTGCTCCCGGATGGCGCGACGAACTTCTCGACCTCTGGACAGATTCTTCCACAACTCCCACCCGGATCGGTTGCATTGAACGTGGCGTGATGCGACCACTTGGTTTACTGACTCAAGCCGTTCACCTCAACGCCTGGTCAGCCAGCGGAAACTTGTGGGTAGCAAGACGGGCGCTGACCAAAGCGACAGATCCTGGTATGTGGGACACACTGGTGGGTGGACTGATTGGCAGTCAAGAACCCCCCGAGCTGGCCCTGGAGCGTGAAACAGACGAAGAAGCGGGCTTGTCTGCTTCAGAAATCGCAGAGCGCACCCCTTTGCGCTCCATCACGCGCATGCTCAGAAGGATTCCCGAGGGTTATCAGGTTGAAGAAGTGCTGACCTGTGAGTGCATCCTTCCCGCACACGCAATCCCGGCAAATCGTGATGGCGAAGTCATGGAGATCCAGCAGCTGCCACCCGCCAAAGTGCTCGAAATGCTTCAGGCTGGGGCCTTCACAATCGAGGCCTCGATCGTTATTACCGAAGATTTGCTCAGGCGCTCGCTGAGCACTCCTGGCATCTAGGCCCCCTGGCGGTCAGCCCCCTGTTCAGTCACAGGGGCGTTTTGATGCGTACGCCAGACTTCAATTGCACGCATACGCTGCTTTGCGACGGTTTCAATACTTTCACGCAGGCCCGGATCACGCGAAAGCAAATCCTTGAAATCCCTCGCCGGCAAGCAGAGTAACTTGGTATAGCCCAATGAACGGACTTCAAAGCCTTCGAGTAATTCATTGGAGATGAGATAGACCTCACCAAAAAACTCTCCTGAACCCAGTTCAATATGGGTCCCATCGGGGAGCTGCACTTTTACCGCCCCCGAAACAACAATGTACAAAGCAAAAGGAGGGAGTTTGCGTCCCCAGATCAGTTGGTCTGGCAAAAAAAGCCGGGGTGTCAGCATCCCTGCGAACGCGCGCTGCACCTCCGCGCTGAGCGTATTGAACATGGGCACGTGCGCCACCAGTTCATTTGCGCCCATCTCTATATCCAGAGGGGGATCACGATCAATAAATGACCAACGGTCTCCAACTTTCTGGATCAGATGGCGATGCACCTCACCACTGATGATTGACTGTTCAAGCATCTCGTCATAGCGCTCACGCTCAATCCGCCGTGCGATGCGCCCGAGGTACCTTTCCTGTAACCAGAGTGAATAACTTGGATATTGAAGTTCGAGTGCCTGCAAGCCTTCAACGATCAGATTCAGGCGTCGCCGGTGCGCGGCGATGACCTGCTCTGTCGCAGCATCACCCAGGATGTCGGGCAAGCGTTGTTGCGCAAAGGCGAGCAACTGGCTGGACACAGTACGCATCGTCATCAGACTCACAAACCGCTGACTCAATTCATTCGCAAGCCATCGCTGGTAACCAAAGGTTTCGTGCATTCGTAACGCCTGACGAAAACGCCTTGGATATCGCAAGGCACGCGCAGCCAGGAGATCAAACCCTGACAGTCCACGCAACCGCACTGCATCGTTGAGACGCTCAGCTTTGGTAATCAGTTTTTCGGCAGTCGTTCGGTCAATCACCTGGTGTTTGAGAATTTCAAAATAAATTTCAAACTCCTTGCGCGACAAGATCAGCAACCCAAGTTCGATCCGTTCTTGCTCGGTAAAGGGCTCACGTTTCTGATCACCTGTACTGACAATACTCGCGTCAAATATCGCATGAACACGCTGACGAATTTCGTCTGAAATCCCTTCAGCATCTGCTATCTCATCGGTCTCCCTCTGCGCCATTGTGGAGGCCACCATCACAACCTGATTGTGTAGTGCACGCCCCTTACGCGTGAGTTGATGCAAACCAAGCAGTCGGATTAAAGGCTGCAGAGTCAAGCCGTTAATGAACAGTGTTGACAGTACAAAACCCGTAACGATAATTGCGATGAATTCACGCACATCCTCCGGCAGGCTACTGCGTTCTGTCACAGCAAGTGCCAAGGCGAGCGACACAGCACCACGCAAACCTCCCCACCAGATCACTGTTTTAAATCGCCTGCCCACTCGCGCACCCACGCCAGCCATTGTCAGTAAGGGCACCAGCCCGAACACCACAACAGCGCGCGCAATCAGCGTACTCACAAACACCGCTGCAATCTGAACAGCATGTATCCAGGAGATGTTTTGCATCATCTTTGGAATCAGCATTGCGGAAAATAAAAAAATCAGCGAATTTGCCCAAAATCCGAATTGATGCCAGGACTGGGAAAGGGTTTCGAGCGTGACTGGCGACATCCTTGTGCGACCCGAGGAACCAACGACAAGTCCCGCCGTCACGGTAGCCACAACGCCTGAGACATGCAGGTAATGTTCGGAAATGAAATAAGAAAGGTAGGCCACGGATACCGTCAACGAGACTTCTGCGACGGGCCAGCCCCGCAGCCATTTGAACGATAGACATGCCAGCCAGCCAATCACGAACCCAGCCAGCCCTCCTCCTACAAATAAAACAAGAAAGCTGCTCAGTACTGTACCAACCGACCAGATCCGCTCATGCGACAACACGCCCAGCAGCACTGCATACAGCGCAATGGCAGCAGCATCATTGAGCAGGCTTTCTCCTTCGACCAGTGTTAGCAATCTCCTTGGTGCTCCCACACCCCGAAAAATACCAACAACGGCAGCTGGATCTGTGGTCGCTACGATTGAACCCAGCAACAAACATGCAGCCAATCCCATTGTTGAGAGCTGAGCCAGTACGAGACCAACCAGAACGGTGCTGACGACCACGGCAACAATCGCCATCATCAATATAGGCCCCAGGTCGTCCATGAGCCGCCTGACATCCATCGAGAGTGCGGTCTCAAATAGCAATATGGGTAAAAAGATGATCAGGAATGTTTCAGACGAGACCTCAAACGTACTGATGATCCCCAGAAAATCACCCAGTACAGGGGGTGCCCATTGATGAACGTGTGAGGCATAGGCAAGCAGGCAGCCACTGATCGCCAGAAAGACTGAATAGGGAAGCTTGGTGCGGCCAGCAAGTGGCGGCATAAAGCAAATCAGGGCAAGCAGGCCAGCCAGTCCAAATACAAATGAGCCAATATCCATCTTTTATCACCAGTGAGCTGCAGATTCGACATCGGAATGGTTGTTATATCGTAGCCAAAAAAAAGCACCCTGACGGGTGCTGGCCTTAAAAAACGTCGTGCTTCACGCTGCGAGCTTAAGTCGCATCTTTTTCATCGCGGCCACTTCAATCTGGCGAATGCGTTCAGCGGAGACACCAAACTCTTTTGCCAAATCATGCAACGTTGCACCGCCATCATCCTGCAGCCACCGCGCCTCAACGATCCGGCGTGAGCGTGGGTCCAGCATCTCCAGCGCCTGATTCAGGCCTTCGCCCTGCATATCATCTGCGGCACGACGCTCCAGCACCCGGGTTGGATCTGACATACCATCGTCTGAAAGATAGGCGATTGGTGCGAATGCATCCTCGTCATCGTTCTGATTTTCGAGAGACATCTCGCGCCCCGACATCCGGACTTCCATTTCACGCACGTCCTCAGGGCGCACGTTTAATGAGGTGGCAATCTCTGCAATCTTTTCTGGATCCAGCGTCTGCCCATCCGGACGCATACTGCGCAAGTTGAAAAACAACTTTCGCTGCGCTTTGGTCGTGGCCACTTTCACCATGCGCCAATTACGAACAATATATTCATGAATTTCGGCCTTGATCCAGTGCACGGCAAACGACACCAGGCGCACACCGCGCTCAGGATCAAATCGTTTGACGGCCTTCATCAGGCCAACGTTGCCTTCCTGAATCAAGTCAGCATGTGGCAAGCCGTATCCTAGATACTGTCGCGCAACAGAGACAACCAGTCTCAAATGCGATAGAACGAGTTCACGCGCAGCATCGATGTCTTCTTGGTCACGCAAACGGCGTGCAAGGGCCGACTCCTGCTCCTGTGAAAGCACGGGCAGACGGTTAACAGTTCCAATATAGGCCTCAATCGTACCCAGAGCACCCGGGTTCGAGATCGCCATTGCGAGTTGATTTGGTTTTAAAGTCAAAGCAGTTGAACTTGTCATAATAATGTTGCTCCTAGACTGAGGTGCAAGCTGTGATTTAATCTTAGCACTCTTGCTCGTCGAGTGCTATTCAGACTGATATTTGTCCTTTTAGTTCCGCAAATCTCTTAGCAGTGTTAATCTCATTGTGCTCGCCGCGCGCGGCAAGTTCGCCGCACTGCGCCACCCTGGATTCGGGTATGTCCGATTTAGTCAAGTTTCTCTCAAAAATCCTGCTGGCCTGTCTGCTTGTCATCCTTGTTGGATGGGCAACGTATATCGGCGTGCGCTATTACCATGCCGAACAGGTTGCCTATCGCTGGATTTCAGGCCTGGCGGCCAAACAGGCGCAATGGGAAAGCAAAATATCTGCAGCAGGCGGCAACACTTTGACAGGCTATGCCGCACCTGACACACCCATTACGGTTGCCGGAATTGAGGGTAATTTTTCTGGGCTCACCTACGATCCGTTACAAAAACGACTCTGGGCCGTGCTGAACAAGCCCGCCACACTGGTTGCACTGTCCACTGATGGCGAATTATTGGCGACATACCCCCTCAAAGGCATTTCCGACGTAAATGGGATTGCCTGGGTAGGTGGCAACAGAATTGCCATGGTCAATGGAAAGCGCAACCGGGTGGTCATAACCGAAATACCTGCAACACCGCAGCCACTTGATGTCACACGCGCTTTTTCACTGATCCTGCGCTTTGGTGAAAACGAAGACAGTAATTTTGGGTTTGATGGTCTTGGCTACGATCTGAAGCGAGATCGACTTTATATCGCAAAAGAACACAGCCCACGTGCGCTCTATCGTGTCAGCGGTCTGAATAACCTTCAATCGCCTGAGTCCCGAGGACTACGCATCGAAAACTTCAGCTATTGGCTCGACGACATTCCTTTTGCCACCGACCTCTCTTCTGTTGAGGTCGATTCAGCCTCAGGACGTGTTTTTTTGCTGAGCGAAGAATCACAGATGATTGTTCAGCTGGATGGCGATAGCGGCGAAGGTCGCGGCATGCTATCGCTTTCCCCCAAGGGCGGTAAACCCATGCCCAGGCCGGAAGGCATCGCAACCGATGATATGGGCAACATCTATATCGTTAGCGAACCCAATTTGTTCTACCGCCTGCGTAAGCCCTGATTACAGGACTGGTCTTGCAATATGGCCCGCCTGCCCAGACTCTACGCACCCGGTTTTCCCCAGCTGGTGTATGCGGAACTCGCGATTCCGTCTGGTCCGAGCGATCCTGAAGTCTCCCATCTTTTATATCTGGATCTGATCCGCTGGATGGGAGAGTCCGCCTCTCGAGAAGGCGTCGCGATCCACGGCTGGGCACTGACACCGCGCTCCATTGTTCTGCTCGCCACGCCCAATGATGGGCAAGGCATTCCCAAACTGATCCAGTCCCTCGGTCGACATCTTGCCACCCGCCTGAAAGCCGGCTCCGTTTTTGCCGGCCGTTACCGTTCGACCATCGTCGAGCCTGGGCACTGGCTACTACCTGCTTTGCTATGGCTTGAACGTGAACCTGTCCGCGCAGGCCTGGCTACCGACCCAGAACTCTGGCCATGGTCCTCTGCCGCGAATCATGCCGGCTCTCCTGGCGTCGCCCCGGCATGGCTTGCCCAGCACGTGGACTACTGGGCCTGCGGCAATACGCCGTTTGATCGGCAAGCCATTTACCGCAAACAGCTCCAGGAAGGCAATCCTCTTGGGATTGATCAAACAATCGAGAAGAGTTTACGCGGTCAGTGGGCGCTGGGACGAGAATCGTTTCTAGTTGAACTTGCCCCTGTTGCAAGTCGCAAAATCGTGCCAAGCCCTCGCGGACGCCCTAAAAAAGCACCACACTAAAGCATTGGGTTACGTCCCCATTTAATTCCGCACCAAGTTGAAGCCAGCTTTAAATAGGGACGCACCCTATTTTATTTTCTTGCGCTCTAGCATTTTCACGGGTATTGTTTTGTCCTCGCACTGCAACATAGCCCGCGGTGTTTTCGGAGCACGACATGTCAACCCATCCTTTGAATTTCTTCCCCACTCAGACGCGCACCAAGCCTGCTGTGCCTGCCGTGGGTCTTCCTGCAGCACAAGGCCTGTATTCGCCAGCGAATGAGCATGACGCCTGTGGTGTCGGCTTTGTAGCGCACATCAAAGGCAATAAAAGCCACTCCATCGTTGAGCAGGGTCTGAAGATTCTTGAAAATCTCGACCATCGCGGTGCCGTCGGCGCAGATAAACTCATGGGCGATGGCGCCGGAATCCTGATCCAGATTCCTGATGCGTTTTATCGTGCCGATATGGCCAAACAGCATGTCACGCTCCCCGCTCCGGGTGAATACGGCGTGGCCATGGTTTTCCTGCCTAAGGAAATTGCCTCGCGACTGGCCTGTGAACAGGAACTCGAACGCGCGGTGCGTGCCGAAGGCCAGGTTGTTCTAGGCTGGCGCGACGTGCCTGTTGATACCGAGATGCCGATGTCTCCCGCAGTCCGCGCATGCGAACCTGTGATTCGTCAATTGTTCATCGGCCGTGGTGCCGATGTGATGGTGCCCGACGCGCTTGAACGTAAACTTTACGTCATTCGCAAAGCGGCTAGCCATGCCATTACCGCGATGGGCCTTGCCCACGGTAAAGAGTATTTTGTACCTTCTGCTTCCGTACGCACGGTCGTCTACAAAGGCTTATTGCTCGCAAACCAGGTTGGCGCCTATTACAAGGATCTTGCTGACCCACTGACTGTCTCCGCCGTCGCGCTGGTGCACCAGCGGTTTTCAACCAACACCTTCCCAGCCTGGCCGCTTGCCCACCCCTACCGCATGATTGCCCATAACGGCGAAATCAATACCGTCAAGGGCAACTTTAATTGGCTGCGGGCCCGCGAAGGCAAGATGCAATCCGCCGTACTCGGCGAAGATCTGCAAAAACTCTACCCAATTGTCTACGAAGGACAATCGGATACGGCGACGTTTGACAACTGCCTCGAACTGCTGGTGATGTCTGGCTATTCATTGGCACATGCCATGATGATGATGATCCCAGAAGCCTGGGAACAGCATACCCACATGGACGAGAGCCGCCGCGCATTTTACGAATATCATGCCGCGATGATGGAGCCCTGGGATGGTCCTGCGGCCGTTGCCTTTACTGATGGACGACAAATCGGCGCGACGCTTGATCGTAACGGTTTGCGTCCTGCCCGCTATCTGATCACCGACGATGACATGGTGATCATGGCCTCCGAAGCCGGCACCCTGCCTATCCCTGAAAATCGTATTGTCAAAAAATGGCGCCTGCAGCCAGGCAAGATGTTCCTGATCGACCTCGAACAAGGTCGCATCATCGATGACACAGAAATCAAATCACAACTGGCTAACTCACGCCCGTACCGTCAATGGATTGACCGCTTGCGCGTCAAACTTGACTCACTGCCTGTTCCAGTCGACGCAGCACAGCACGCAATCAAGCCTGCTGCAACCTTGCTTGATCGCCAGCAAGCGTTCGGCTGGACACAGGAAGATTACAAATTCGTGCTCGAAGTCATGGCAAAAAGCGGCGAAGAAGCGATTGGCTCCATGGGCAATGACGCACCGCTTGCCATTCTGTCTGACAAGTCAAAGCCGTTCTACAACTACTTCCGTCAGCTGTTTGCACAGGTCACCAATCCGCCGATCGATCCGATTCGCGAACAGATGGTGATGTCATTGGTTTCCTTCATCGGACCAAAGCCAAACCTGCTTGACATCAACAACGTCAATCCGCCTCTGCGCCTTGAAATCACGCAACCGGTACTTGACTCCGAAGAAATGGATCGCCTGCGCGGCATTGCGCAGATCACGGGCGATAAGTTCCGTAGCTTTGCGCTCGACATCACCTACCCTGTCGCCTGGGGGCCAGATGGTATCGAAGCACGACTGGCTGCACTATGTGCAAAGGCTGTCGATGCAGTGCATAGTGGGTTCAACGTACTGATCCTGACCGATCGCAACGTAGACAGCGAGCGTGTCGCTATTCCTGCACTCCTTGCAACGTCTGCCGTCCACCAGCATCTGATCCGTGAAGGCCTGCGTACAAACACAGGTCTGGTCGTCGAGACAGGCTCTGCACGCGAAGTTCATCACTTCGCACTGCTGGGTGGTTACGGCGCCGAAGCCATCCATCCGTTCCTCGCGATTGAAAGCCTCGCTGCGATGACTGATCAGCCAGAAAAAGCGGTCAAAAACTATATCAAGGCAATTGGCAAAGGCTTGAATAAAGTCATGTCAAAAATGGGGATTTCAACCTATATGTCTTACTGTGGTGCCCAGATTTTTGAAGCAGTCGGTTTGCGTTCATCACTGGTCAACAAATACTTCTCCGGCACTTCAAGCACCATCGAAGGTATTGGTATTTTTGAAGTGGCCGAAGAAGCTTTACGTACCCATCACGCTGCGTTCAGTAGCGATCCGATCCTCGCCAACGCACTCGAGACCGGCGGCGAATACGCTTACCGGGTACGTGGTGAAGACCACATGTGGACGCCAGATTCGATCGCAAAATTGCAACATGCGACGCGTGCAAACAACTACCGCACATATAAAGAATACGCTCAGCTCATCAACGACCAAAGCCGTCGCCACCTGACATTGCGCGGTCTGTTCGAGTTCAAACTGGATCCAGCACGTGCGATTGCTCTGGATGAAGTCGAACCTGCAAAAGAAATTGTTAAACGTTTTGCAACGGGTGCGATGTCTCTGGGTTCGATTTCAACCGAAGCACACTCCGTATTGGCAGTTGCCATGAACCGGATCGGCGGTAAATCCAACACCGGCGAAGGCGGCGAAGATCAGCTGCGCTATCGTAACGAACTGCGCACAGGTAAAAGCGGCATCCTCAAAGGCGCCACACTCGCCTCCGAGCTTGGTGCGGATGTAATTGTGGCCGACGTTCCCTTGCTGGCAGGCGACTCCATGCGTTCAAAAATCAAACAGGTCGCCTCAGGCCGGTTTGGTGTCAGCGCAGAGTACCTGTCAAGTGCAGACCAGATCCAGATCAAAATGGCGCAGGGCGCCAAGCCCGGTGAAGGCGGCCAACTACCTGGACACAAAGTTTCTGACTACATCGCCAAGCTGCGTTGTTCAGTACCTGGCGTCGGGTTGATTTCTCCTCCGCCGCATCACGACATTTATTCAATCGAAGATCTGGCGCAGTTGATCCATGATCTAAAAAACGTCAATGATCGCGCATCGATTTCAGTCAAACTTGTTTCCGAACTAGGTGTGGGCACCGTGGCTGCAGGCGTAGCAAAAGCCAAAGCCGATCACGTCACGATCTCTGGTCATGATGGTGGCACGGGCGCCTCACCGATCTCTTCGATCAAGCATGCCGGTACTCCCTGGGAGCTCGGCCTGGCCGAAACTCAGCAAACACTGGTACTTAACCAGTTGCGCAGCCGCATCCGTGTGCAGGCGGATGGCCAGATGAAAACCGGCCGCGACGTTGTGATTGGTGCGTTACTGGGTGCGGATGAGTTTGGTTTTGCAACAGCGCCGCTGGTCGTTGAAGGTTGCATCATGATGCGTAAATGCCATCTCAACACCTGTCCAGTCGGCGTAGCCACACAGGATCCCGTATTGCGCCAGAAGTTCCAGGGCAAGCCAGAACACGTTGTGAACTACTTCTTCTTTGTCGCCGAAGAAGTCCGTGAAATCATGGCCCAGTTGGGTATCCGTTCTTTTGATGAACTGGTGGGTCGTGTCGACCTGATCGATACACGTGCAGGGATCGAGCATTGGAAAGCAGAGGGACTAGACTTTAGTCGCGTGTTCTACCAGCCTGCAATTGAAGGTCCACGTCGTCAGATCGAAACGCAGGATCACGGACTCGAAGCCGCGCTGGATCACCAGCTCATTGCACAAAGTCTGCCTGCCATTGAACGTGGTGAAAAAGTTTCGTTCATCACCCCTGTGCGTAACCGTAACCGTACCATCGGCACGATGCTGTCAGGCCGCGTGGCATCCAAGTACGGCGATCAAGGCTTACCCGACGATACGATTCATATCCAGTGCAACGGCACAGCAGGACAGAGTTTTGGTGCGTTCCTCGTTCATGGCATCACGCTCGACCTGGTCGGCGAGGGTAATGACTATGTCGGCAAAGGCTTGTCGGGCGGTCGCATCATCGTACGCTCACCCAATGACTTCCGCGGTTTTGGACCGGATCACATCATCGTAGGTAACACGGTACTGTATGGTGCAACCGCGGGCGAGGCGTATTTCAATGGCGTCGCTGGTGAGCGTTTTGCTGTGCGCAACTCAGGCGCAGCAACAGTGGTCGAAGGCACCGGTGACCATGGTTGTGAATACATGACTGGCGGCACCGTTGTTGTGCTGGGCCAGACAGGTCGGAACTTTGCTGCGGGTATGTCCGGCGGCGTGGCTTATGTCTGGGATCCTGAGCACACCTTCAGCGAACGCTGCAATATGACGATGGTAGCCATCGAGCCGGTGTTGTCGAGCGCTGTACAAATGAAAGAACAGGGCATCGATATCTGGCATAGCCAGGGTCGCGGTGGCGAGCGTGAAACAGATGAAGCGATCTTGCGTCGCCTCGTTGAGAATCATTTCCGCTTCACCGGAAGCTTCTGCGCACGCGACATGGTCAGTGACTGGGAAAGTGCGCGCAGCAAATTTGTGAAAGTAATGCCTGTCGACTATAAGCGCGCGCTCGGCGAAATGTGGCGCGCCGCCAACCCACAGCCCAAGGCTGCATAAGGAATTATCATGGGAAAAATTACTGGTTTTCTCGAACTCGAGCGCCTCCAAGAAGGTGCAGAAGCTCCCAAAAATCGCCTGAAGCACTGGCGTGAATTTGTACTGCACCTGACCGACGAACAAGCCGGTAAACAGGCTGCGCGCTGCATGGACTGCGGCATCCCCTTTTGCAATACAGGATGCCCCGTCAACAACGTGATCCCTGACTGGAATGATCTGGTTTACAACCAGAACTGGCGCGGTGCGCTTGATGTCCTGCACTCGACAAATAATTTCCCCGAATTCACTGGTCGAATCTGCCCCGCGCCTTGCGAAGCAGCCTGTACCCTGAACATCAACGACGATGCAGTGGGAATTAAATCAATCGAGCACGCGATCATTGACAAGGGCTGGTCAGAAGGCTGGGTCACCCCTCAGCCCGCAGCAGCTAAAACAGGCAAGAAAGTTGCCGTCATAGGGTCAGGGCCTGCAGGGCTCGCATGTGCGCAGCAACTCGGTCGCGCAGGTCATGACGTCACCGTATTCGAAAAGAATGACCGGGTCGGCGGCTTGCTGCGTTATGGCATTCCTGACTTCAAACTTGAAAAGTCACTCATTGACGCACGCATCAAGCAAATGCAAGCCGAAGGCGTTACCTTCAAGACATCGCATTATGTCGGCGCTAGCACCGACGAATGGGCTGCTGGCCTGACCGTCAAAAAACCCGAGGCGTTACAAAAAGAGTTCGATGCAATCGTGCTGACTGGCGGCTGCGAGACACCACGCGACCTACCTGTCACCGGTCGTGAACTTGATGGCGTGATGTATGCAATGGATTTTCTGCGCCCTCAGAATAAAGTCGTTGCTGGCGACAAGATCCCTGAACAAGTGCTGGCTAAAGGAAAGCACGTCGTGGTCATTGGCGGCGGCGATACAGGTTCGGATTGCGTGGGCACGAGCAACCGCCATGGCGCAATCGCCGTGACGCAGATCGAGCTGATGCCCCGCCCTCCTGAGAGCGAGAACAAAGCGATGACCTGGCCCTATTGGCCAGCCAAGCTGCGGACCTCTTCTTCTCACGAAGAAGGTGCCGATCGTGACTGGGCCATTACGACAAAAGCCATTGAAGGCAAAAATGGCAAAGTTGAAAAACTCGTCGCCGCTAAAGTCGAGTGGATCAAGGACGAAGCGACCGGTCAGATGAAGATGCAGGAAATCAAAGGCTCTGAATTTGACATCAAAGCCGACCTGATACTACTGGCGATGGGATTTGTCGCACCCGTCAACAATGTTCTCAAAGCATTCGGTGTCGAACAGGACCCTCGTGGTAACGTTCGTGCGAATACGGATGACTACCGAAGCAACATCAGCAAGGTGTTTGCTGCAGGCGATATGCGACGCGGTCAGTCGTTAGTTGTCTGGGCGATCCGCGAAGGACGTCAGTGTGCTCGTTCGGTCGATGAGTTCCTGATGGGTTCTACCGTACTGCCACGTTAATCGTACGATCCGAGGAGAATGTCGCATGAAATTATTGCATCAACTGTTCAACGCCAGCCTGATTGCAACGCTTGCGGCATTCCCTCTGATGCAGGCACATGCGCAGACCACACAAGAATGGCCCACCAAGAGCATTACCCTGATTGCAACGTATGCAGCTGGAGGGTCGGCCGATACCAGAATGCGGTTACTGGCGCGCAAGCTCACAGATAAACTGGGACAGTCAGTCATTGTTGAAAACAAAGGCGGTGCGGGCGGCGTCATTGGTACGGCAGCGATTGCCAAGGCAGCGCCAGATGGCTACACAATTGGCTCAGGTAATCTCGCACCACTTGCGGTCAACCAGTTTTTAATGAAAAAGCTGCCTTATGACCCTGCCCAGGACATCGCACCAATCATCCTGATCGAAAAAAGTCCGCTGGTCCTGAGCGTATCTAATAGCATGCCCGTCAAGACTCTGGGCGAGCTGATTGCTCTGGCAAAAAAAGAACCTGGCAAGCTGACCTTTGGTTCTTCTGGTGTGGGAGGCGCACACCACCTATCTGGTGAAATGTTTAGCGAAATAGCAGGCGTCAACCTCGTGCATGTCCCTTACAAGGGTGGCTCTCCCGCCTCAACAGACCTGATGGCCGGTCATCTGAATATGATGTTTGAAATGGGTTATTCCGCCATGCCCTCGATTCAGGCAGGCAAAATCCGACCACTCGCGGTGACATCCACCAAACGCCTCGCTCTTTTACCTGATGTGCCCACGATGGCAGAGTCAGGGGTGCCTGACTTCGAGTCCTATAACTGGCAAGGCATCATTGCGCCAGCAGGCACACCCGCACCGGTCATCGCCAAACTCAACAAAGTTCTCAACGAAATCCTACAAGATCCTGATGTGCTCAAGGCGATTGCAGATACAGCCAGTCAGCCAATCGGCGGGACTCCCGAGGAATTCGGACAGTTTATTCTGGCTGAACGCGCCAAATGGGCAAAAGTCATCAAGTCAGCCGGCATTCAGCCCGAATAATCCCCACTTTCGTGGTCAGGGCTTTTTGTCACTCAGGTGACCAGAGCTTTTGCTTCAGATGCTACGAATCAGTATCCATACGGGTTAGGGCTACAATAGGCGGCTTGGGCGGCCATGGGTCGCCTATTTCCTTTTGCTTTTTATTTGTCCCCTTGGTTCATCATGCTTGCGCCCCCTTTACACCCCAGTGATGCGGTATTACGTCTTCAGGACGTAACGCTTGCCTATGCGAACTTCACTGTCTTAAGCAATATTTCTCTGGAAGTATTGCCTGGGCAGGTGGTTGCAATCATGGGTGGCTCTGGATCAGGTAAGACCACGCTCCTGCGGGCAGCGACCGGGCAGCTCCCGGCAGCCTCTGGCAAAGTAGAGGTGTTCGGTCAAGCACTGGCGCAAACAAGCAAAGAAGAACTACAGTCCTTACGCAAGCGCATGGGCGTGCTGTTCCAGCAAGGTGCTTTGTTTACCGACCTCAGCGTCTTTGAAAATGTAGCGTTTCCTTTGCGTGAACATTTGCAACTGCGCCCGGCAAAAATTCTCGAACGCGTGCTGGATAAACTCAATGCGGTAGGCTTGCGTGCGGCAGCACACCTTTCTGTGGCGCAGATTTCAGGTGGCATGGCACGTCGCGTGGCGCTTGCCCGGGCAGTTGTCATGGAGCCTGAACTGGTTTTCTATGATGAGCCCTTCGCAGGTCTGGACCCTATTTCACTGGGCATTACTGCCCGCCTGATTCGCAATCTCTCGGACCGACTCGGCTGTGCATCGGTTGTGATTACTCACGACATTGCAGAGTCCTTTGCCATCGCGGATCAGGTTTACCTGGTCGGTCAGGGCGAGCTCAAAGCGCACGGATCACCCGCCACGCTTGGTACATCGACGGACCCCTACGTTCAGCAGTTTCTTCAAGGCCAGGCCGATGGCCCCGTACCTTTTGACTATCCCGTCACGCCTGCCTTCCAGGCGTGGCTGAATTCGCAAAGGGGACGCATATGAGCAAACCCAATGGATATATACAGGGTCTCGGGCTGAGAGTCCGGTTACAGATCACGGGTCTCGGATTTTTTACGCGATTTTTTCTAACCTTGCTTAAACGTAGCAGCATCGTTTTCAAGCGCCCTGGACTTGTTTCGCAGCAAATCCACTTTATTGGCAATTATTCCTTACTGATCATTGCCGTTTCCGGATTGTTTGTCGGCTTTGTGCTTGGGTTGCAAGGCTACTACACACTCAATCGCTATGGCTCTGAACAAGCACTGGGCTTGCTTGTGGCGCTTTCGCTCACACGCGAGCTTGGACCCGTTATCACTGCCCTGCTCTTTGCAGGACGAGCCGGTACCTCGCTCACCGCAGAAATCGGACTCATGAAGGCTGGCGAACAACTGTCCGCGATGGAAGTCATGGCAGTGGATCCGATCCGGCGTGTGCTCGTTCCACGCTTCTGGGGAGGCGTGATCGCCATGCCGATTCTGGCAGCCGTCTTTTCGATGGTGGGGATTCTGGGTGGCTGGATGGTAGGTGTGCTGCTGATCGGCATCGACACTGGCGCCTTCTGGTCACAGATGCAAAGTGGTGTCGATGTCTGGAAGGATATCGCCAACGGCGTCATTAAAAGTTTTGTGTTTGGCATTGCTGTTACTTTGATCGCCCTGTACGAAGGCTGGCAGGCTCGTCCCACCCCCGAGGGTGTCGCACACGCGACAACCCGAACCGTGGTGACCAGCTCTCTGGCAGTCCTTGGGCTTGATTTTCTACTGACTGCACTGATGTTCAGCAACTGATTCTGGAGCGACTACATGTCGAATGAAAAAAATGATTGGTGGGTGGGGCTTTTTGTACTGCTTGGCGCAGTAGCTTTGGCCTTCCTTGCTCTGCATGCTGGTAATTTGAGTACATTTTCCTTTGCACCAACGTATAAGCTCTCAGCTAAATTCGACAATATTGGTGGGCTCAAAGTCCGTGCACCGGTCAAAAGCGCAGGAGTTGTCGTAGGACGCGTCGCGGATATCAGCCTGGATGGCAAAACCTATCAGGCCATTGTGACGCTGCAAATGGAAAAAAACTTTGCCTTCCCGACCGACTCTTCGGCCAAAATACTGACCTCCGGATTGCTCGGGGAGCAGTATATTGGCATTGAGCCCGGAGGCGAAGATGCGAACCTCGAAAACGGTAATACGATCCATATGACACAGAGTGCGATCGTGCTTGAAAACTTGATCAGCCACTTCCTGTATGGCACAGCCGAAAAACAGGGTACCCCCGCTTCGGGATCTGCTTCGGCACCTGCTTCGGGATCTACTGCAGGACCTGCTGCCACAGCAGTGTCCGCCCCTGAGTCTGTATCAGCCACAAAATCCGATTCTGCCGAGACTCCAGCCCATCCGGCAGACAATGCACAAGTCGCACCTGCTGTTGCGCCGTCCCAAAGCACCACGCCCGAAACTCCTGTCGTTATACCTGCAGCTAAACCATAGGTCACGGACACCATGCCTGTCTCCAAGCTTCGAACGCTCTTGAGTGCCATCGCGTTACTCACGCTCATGGGGTGCGCCACACAGAAGGTCGGCCCGCCAAATCCTGCAGACCCTTGGGAGGCGTCCAATCGAGCCGTATATGAGTTCAACGACTCAATTGACAAAGCGTTTCTAAAACCAGTTGCCGAGGCCTATTCGTTTATCACTCCCCAGCCCGTGCGAACCTGTATCAACAATATTTTTCTGAATATTGGAGAAATCTGGTCGTTTGTGAATAGTTCGCTTCAGGGACGGCATGAGGACGCCATCAATACCATGGGTCGCTTTTTACTAAACACGACGATGGGGATTGGCGGCTGTTTTGATATTGCCAGTACGACGGGTGCCAAGCGGATTCCTAACGATTTTGGCGTGACGCTAGGCGTCTGGGGAATCAGTTCAGGTCCTTATATGGTCTTGCCGATTCTTGGCTCCACCACACTCAGAGACGGTACCGGCAAAGTTGCAGATCTGTACGTCAATCAGGTCGAATATGGCCAGGCTGTACAAAATATCAATTTACGTAATTCGATTTATGGTTTTGAAGTGGTTGAACGACGCGAAGCCTTGCTGACTGTAACCGATACCGTTGATCGAACCGCGCTAGACCCGTACAGTTTTATTCGTGATGCATATTTGCAGCGACGCAATGCGCAAGTGCGCGGCGCCAATGCTGAAGCAGAAAAATTGCCCGACTATGAAAACTTTGCCGATGTACCTGCCGATGATCAGGCACTTGGCATCATTCCTAAAAAATAAAATGGTCTTTTACTCATGATGACTTTATTTCGTCTTATTAAATTTCCTGCACTCACGCTACTCATCAGTTGCCTGTTTGGTCATGTGTGTGCGGCTCAGACACCTCCCGATCCAAACAGCGCGCCTAATATTTTTGTGCAGCAGGTAGCCGACCAATCGATTGAGATCCTTAAAAAGGACAGCGCAGTGCGCGCTGGGGATACCGCACGGATTAACCAGATTGTTGACGAAGTGCTGCTGCCTTATGTGAATTTTGAAAAAACCACACGCCTTGCTGCCGGCAGATACTGGAAACAGGCGACACCTGAACAGCAAGCAGCTCTTGTCAAAGCTTTCCGTGCCACGCTTGGCCGGACATATAGCGGAGCCATGACAAAAATTGATGACAATACGTCGTTGAAGACATTACCTTTCAGGGGCGATGCTGATGCCTCGGATGTGGTGGTGCACGCGCAAGTCACGCAGAGCTCCAATACGCAGCCTATCCAGCTGGACTATCGTCTCGAAAAGACGTCACAAGGCTGGAAAATTTACGATATCAATGTTGAAAATGTCTGGTTAATTGAAAATTATCGCAATCAGTTTTCACAACAAATCGGCCAGAATGGCATCGATGGTCTGATCTCTGCACTCAATCAGCGTAACCAAAAATAAAAATCCTGCGCACACGCGTAGCCAATAGCGCTTCATCCCTGTAAAGCATCTCCCCCGTCATGACTGCTGTTTCTTTTGAACACGTTTCTAAAACATATCCTCCGCGTAACAAAGGCTGGAAATCTCTCTTTCAGCCCTCCAGGGACGAAGGCTTCCAGGCACTGGATGATGTAACGCTTACGATTGAACATGGTGAGTTTTTTGCCTTGCTCGGCCCAAACGGCGCGGGCAAAACCTCCCTGATCTCGATCCTGGCGGGTCTGTCTCGCGCCAGCAGCGGACACGCGAGCGTCTGTGGCTTTGATGTCACGCGGGATTATCAGCAGGCGCGCCGTTCGCTTGGCGTGGTGCCACAAGAACTTGTGTACGACCCCTTCTTTACCGTGCGGGAAACCCTGCGAATCCAGTCTGGCTATTTTGGCTTTCGCCATAATGACGACTGGATTGATGAGATCCTTGCCAACCTGGGTTTGTCGGACAAAGCTGATACAAACATGCGTGCGCTTTCTGGTGGCATGAAAAGACGTGTCCTGGTGGCGCAGGCGCTCGTACATCGCCCACCCGTCATTGTGCTCGACGAACCCACCGCTGGCGTCGATGTAGACTTGCGCCGCAGTCTCTGGGAATTTATTTCACGCTTGAATAAAGAAGGTCACACCATTCTCCTGACCACACACTATCTCGAAGAAGCTGAAACACTTTGCGGCCGAATCGCGATGCTCAAACGTGGACAAATCGTAGCACTAGACACTACACAGGCATTGCTTGCACGTGTGGGTGGGGGCAATCTTGAAGCCGCCTTTGTGCAGATCATGAATGATGACTCGTCTGCAGCCCTCGGGAGTCTGGCATGAGCACACCCATTTTAAAAGCGCGTCCTGGTGCGGGATCTGGTTTTCCAACACTACTGGGCAAGGAACTGCTGCGCTTCTGGAAAGTCAGTTTTCAGACAATTGCCGCGCCAGTCATTACAGCCCTGCTCTACCTGGTGATCTTTGCGCAGGTGTTGCAGGATCGTATCCAGGTGTATGGTTCGGTACCTTACACGGCATTCCTGATACCAGGACTCATGATGATGAGCATGCTGCAAAATGCCTTTGCAAATCCTTCTTCATCCATGATCCAGAGCCGGGTCACGGGCAACCTCGTCTTTATGTTGCTCCCACCGCTGACACACCGCGAAATATTCGGCGCCTATGTACTGGCCGCCATCATTCGTGGGTTGGCTGTCGGCTGCTGCGTCTGGTTCGTATCGCTGTATTTCATCGCACTCCCTGTCAAAGAACCCATATGGGCCCTGATATTTGCTGTGCTTTCCTGCGGCATCATGGCCATTATGGGATTGATCGCAGGCTTGACCTCCGAAAAATTCGATCAACTGGCCGCGTTCCAGAATTTTTTAATCATGCCTGCTACATTTCTATCTGGCGTGTTTTATTCCGTGCACTCCCTACCCGCTTTCTGGCAACACGTCACGCACTGGAATCCGCTTTTCTATACGATCGACGGCTTTCGTTATGGCTTTTTTGGTGTAGCAGACGTATCCCCCTGGCATAGCCTGGCGGTCGTAGCAGGCGTTTTTGTAGCGCTGGCCCTGTTTGCCTTAAGGGTGCTTGCGAGCGGCTACAAGCTCAGAACCTAGCACGCTGATTTATTTAAATACCTATCAAGGACATCTCCGCATCATGTTGCCCACACCAGAAGATATCCGTGCATATATTGCAGCGGGTCTGCCCTGCGAACACCTTGAAGTGTCCGGAGACGGTTCGCACTTCGAAGCCATCATTGTGAGTCCCGCCTTTGAAGGCAAGCGCCCAATTGCAAGACATCAATTGGTCTACAGCGTACTGGGCGACCGGATGAAGCAGGAAATCCACGCCTTGTCCATGCGCACCCTCACGCCCGAAGAATTCAAGGCAAGCCGTTAATGGATAAGTTGCGCATCCTGGGCGGCACGCCTCTGCGTGGTGAAGTCAGTATTTCTGGTGCAAAGAATGCAGCGTTGCCGATTTTGTGTGCAGGCCTGTTGACAGCCGACACCGTGACGCTTTCCAATGTTCCAAAGCTCAATGATATTTCGACCACACTCAAGCTACTCGGCCAGCTTGGCGTCAAGACCACACGCAACGCAGATGACAGTGTCAGCATCACGGCCGATCAGGTCTCCACACTGGAGGCACCTTATGAGCTTGTCAAAACCATGCGCGCCTCAATCCTGGTGCTCGGGCCACTGCTCGCGCGCTTTGGCCAAGCACGTGTCAGTCTGCCCGGTGGCTGTGCGATTGGCCAGCGTCCAGTCGATCAGCACATTCAGGGACTGGCTGCACTCGGTGCAGACATAAAGATTGAACACGGTTTTGTTGTCGCACGCGCCAAACGTCTGAAAGGCGCAGTGGTGCGCACGGACATGGTGACAGTCACCGGCACGGAAAACCTGATGATGGCAGCGGTGCTTGCTGAAGGCCAGACCACGCTTGAGAATGCTGCGCGCGAACCTGAAGTCATTGATCTTGCTGAGCTCTTGATTAAGATGGGCGCAAAGATCACTGGGCACGGTACCGATCGCATCGTGATTGAAGGCGTCAGCAGTTTGCATGGAGCGACGCACCACGTCATTCCGGATCGTATTGAAGCAGGTAGCTTTCTCTGTGCTGTTGGCGCGGCTGGCGGGAACATCATGTTGCGTAATGCCGCACCGCAAACCATGGGTGCCACGCTTGCCAAACTCCAGGAAGCCGGCTTGCAGATTCGATGTGGTGACGACTGGATTGAAGCCAGTATGTCTGGAAGGCCCAAGGCAGTCGATATGCGCACCCACGAATATCCTGGCTTTGCCACAGATATGCAGGCACAGCTGATGGCACTCAATGCGCTGGCTGATGGCACATCTGTGATTGTTGAAACCATTTTTGAAAATCGTTATATGCATGTGCAGGAACTCCGTCGACTCGGTGCACATATTGATATCGATGGCCATACTGCCGTTGTGCGCGGCGTGAACAAACTATCGGGGGCTACAGTCATGGCGACAGACTTGCGCGCCTCAGCCAGTCTGGTGATAGCCGGATTGGCTGCCGAAGGTGAAACATTCGTCGAACGGATTTATCATCTGGACCGTGGCTATGAGCGCATGGAACACAAATTGCGACTTCTTGGTGCCAATATTGAACGTACGACAAGCTGAAGGAATTTTCATGAGCACAGACGTGCGCACGCGCCCGCTGACCATGGCCCTGTCAAAAGGGCGCATTTTTGAAGAGACTCTGCCGTTACTCCAGGCAGCAGGGATCGAGGTCACTGAAAATCCGGAGCAATCCCGCAAACTCATCATTGAAACCAGTGACCCGAACTTACGGTTAATCATTGTGCGCGCCTCGGACGTTCCCACCTACGTCGAATATGGCGCTGCGGATCTGGGGATTGCTGGCAAAGACGTGCTCATTGAACACGCAGCCAATCATCCAGGCGGACTGTATCAGCCGATCGATTTGAATATCGCCAAATGTCGCCTGGCAGTCGCAGTTAAAAATGGCTTTGACTACGCCTCAGCTGTGCGTCAGGGCGCTCGTTTGCGCGTGGCAACTAAATACACCGAAGCTGCGCGCGAACATTTCGCGGCCAAGGGCGTGTACGTCGATCTCATCAAGCTCTATGGCTCCATGGAGCTTGCACCGCTCGTCGGCCTGGCCGATGCCATCGTGGATCTGGTGTCGACGGGCAACACGCTCAAAGCAAACGATCTGGTGGCTGTCGAGGACATCATGCCGATTTCCTCACGCCTGGTAGTCAATCGCGCAGCACTCAAGACTCGTCAATCCGAATTACAACCTATTCTGGATGCTTTTGAACGTGCCAGCCGTCCGGCTGTGGCATGATCAGGATCCACCAGAATACTTTTACCCTCCACTAAGTGGGGAATACATCATATGGCCATCTTGTCCCGCCTGAACTCCAGTGATCTGGATTTTGATCAAAAACTGACTGCGCTCCTGACGGTTGATGCCGAGCAGGACGACGCCATCGAAGCCGCCTGTGCGCGGATACTTCATGATGTACGCACGCAAGGTGATGCAGCACTCCTGCGCTACACGCAGCAATTTGACAAAGTTGCGCTGGACAGCGTTGCAGCCCTCGAAATTCCACGTTCAGAGTGGCTGGCTGCGCTGGCGGCTCTCCCCACGGCACAACGTGAGGCACTTGAGACCGCCGCCGAACGCGTGCGCAGTTATCACGTGCACCAGCGTCAGGAAAGCTGGTCCTATGTCGAACCTGATGGAACACGCCTGGGCCAACAGATCACGCCGCTTGATCGCGTCGGTCTATACGTACCGGGTGGCAAGGCCGCCTATCCTTCGTCGGTGCTGATGAATGCCATCCCCGCTAAAGTCGCAGGGGTCAAAGAGGTCATCATGGTGACCCCTACCCCGGGCGGGCTGCGCAACCAGATGGTACTCGCGGCAGCTGCGATTGCAGGGGTGGATCGCGTATTCGCCATTGGCGGTGCGCAAGCTGTTGGTGCTTTAGCCTACGGCACGGCGACGATTCCCGCTGTCGACAAGATTGTAGGGCCCGGCAACGCCTATGTCGCATCGGCTAAACGTCGTGTATTCGGTACCGTTGGTATCGACATGATCGCGGGTCCGAGCGAAATCCTCATCATCTGCGATGGCAAGACTCCGTCAGACTGGATTGCGATGGATTTATTCTCCCAGGCAGAACATGATGAACTCGCCCAGGCGATTCTCCTGTGTCCGGATGCGACATACCTTGATCAAGTTGAACAGTCAATTTCCAGACTCCTCCCGACTATGCCTCGCGCTGAAATTATCGCGACCAGCTTGCGTGATCGTGGCGCATTGATCCAGGTTCGCGATCTGCAAGAAGCCTGTGACATTAGCAACCGCATTGCACCCGAACACCTCGAAGTATCGACCGAGGCACCCGACGAGTGGCTTGCGCACATCCGCCACGCAGGAGCAATTTTTATGGGACGACACAGCTCCGAATCACTGGGTGATTACTGTGCCGGTCCGAACCATGTTTTGCCAACCTCACGTACCGCACGTTTTTCATCACCGCTCGGGGTCTACGATTTTCAAAAACGCTCGAGCCTGATCCACGTGTCACCTGCCGGCGCGCAGACACTGGGCAAGATCGCCAACGAACTCGCCCTGGGTGAAGGTCTGCAGGCGCATGCCGCCAGTGCGGCATTCCGACTGAATCAAACATAAATCATCCACGTATCACGTAGCACCCACTTAAATTCCGGGCAAACGACCCGGACCACCATACAATATCGATATCACGACACACTGAGTGCATGACATGCGTACCGCTGAGATCACCCGCAACACCAACGAGACGCGTATTCGCGTCGCGATCAATCTGGATGGCACTGGCCGTCAGAACCTCAACACGGGCGTGCCTTTCCTGGACCATATGCTGGATCAGATTGCGCGCCATGGGCTCATTGATCTCGAAGTCCATGCCGAAGGCGATTTGCATATTGATGCGCACCACACCGTCGAAGATGTCGGCATCACCATCGGCCAGGCGATCGCCAAGGCCGTGGGTGACAAGTCCGGCATTCGTCGCTACGGTCACGCCTACGTGCCTCTGGACGAAGCCCTGTCGCGTGTTGTGATTGATTTCTCGGGACGTCCCGGCCTGGAGTTCCATGTCCCGTTCACGCGTGCGCGTGTCGGTGATTTTGATGTCGATCTGACAATTGAATTTTTTCAGGGCCTCGTCAATCACGCGCTGCTCACCATGCATATCGATAACTTGCGCGGAGTCAATGCACACCACCAGTGTGAAACGATATTCAAGGCGACCGGCCGCGCACTGCGCATGGCGCTTGAACTGGATCCGCGCAGCGTGGGTATCGTACCGTCCACCAAAGGCGTACTCTGAATCATGACTACGATTGCCATCGTCGACTACGGCATGGGCAACTATCATTCGGTTGAACGTGCCCTCAGACATGCCGCCCCCGAAGCTGATATTCGTCTGTGCAAACTCGCCGCTGAAATAGATGCCGCGGATCGCGTCGTCTTTCCTGGCCAGGGTGCCATGGCGGACTGTATTCGCACCCTCGACGAGGCAGGATTGCGTGATGCTGTCCTGCGTGCTGCCCGCAGTAAACCACTACTTGGCGTCTGTGTTGGCGAGCAAATGCTGTTTGAAAGTAGCGAAGAAGGCAACACAACCAGCCTAGGTGTTTTTAAGGGCCACGTCCGGCGTTTTGAAGGTCCAGCCTATGCCTCGCTAGCCAATGCAGCGTCGCACACAGATGGCAAAGAGACGCTCAAAGTCCCACACATGGGCTGGAATCCCGTGCGCCAGGTGCGTGCCCATCCTCTTTGGGAAGGCATTGCCGATGGCACACCTTTTTACTTTGTGCACAGCTACTATGCGGTGCCAACCGATCCCGCCCTCACCGTCGGTGTTAGCGACTATGGCATCCCGTTTACCTGCGCGGTCGCGGCAGAAAATATCTTTGCAGTACAGTTTCACCCAGAGAAAAGCGCCGAACCGGGTTTGCGTCTCTACCGAAATTTTGTAGACTGGAAGCCTTAACTTAACCGGGTATCGTCGTCCTGCATCAGGCAGGGCGAGTCTGAGCCCTCATTACTCTGATCAAACGACATGCTGCTGATCCCCGCTATTGACTTAAAAGACGGACGTTGTGTCAGGCTGCGCCAAGGCGACCTCGATGATGCAACGATCTTCTCCGAAGACCCCACCGCCGTAGCCAAACAATGGCTCGAACAGGGTGCACGACGCTTGCACCTGGTCGACTTGAACGGTGCAGTGGCCGGCAAACCCAAAAATGAAGCGCTGATCAAAGCCATTGTCGCGGCCATGGGTGAAGATATCCCCGTGCAAATCGGGGGTGGCATTCGTGACCTCGATACGATCGAACGCTACCTCGACTTTGGAATTTCCTATGTGATTATCGGAACAGCTGCGGTCAAAGACCCAGGCTTTCTGCATGATGCCTGTGGTGCATTCCCAGGCAATATCATCGTGGGTCTGGATGCGCGTGACGGCAAGGTCGCGACCGATGGCTGGAGCAAGCTCACCAAACATGACGTGACAGATCTGGCCAAAAAATTCGAAGACTATGGTTGCGAAGCAATCATCTATACCGACATTGGGCGCGATGGCATGCTATCGGGTGTCAATATCGAAGCGACTGTTCGGCTTGCCCAGCATGTCCGTATTCCAGTCATTGCCTCGGGCGGCGTGACCGATCTGCGCGATATCGAAGCCTTGTGTGCCGTGGAAGACGAAGGCATCGAAGGCGCGATTCTCGGACGCAGCATTTACGAAGGCACCCTTGATTTCGCACAAGCGCAACAGCTTGCCGATGACTTAGCACCATGACCTTGCCGACCACGTCGCCCTTAGTCAATGGACTGACTCGCAGGATCATTCCTTGTCTGGACGTGACAGCGGGTCGCGTCGTCAAGGGCGTGAATTTTGTTCAGCTAGTCGATGCGGGTGACCCTGTCGAAATCGCCAGTCGCTATAACGAGCAGGGTGCCGACGAACTCACGTTCCTGGACATCACCGCAACCAGTGACGGGCGCGACCTGATTCTACCGATCATCGAACAAGTCGCCTCGCAAGTATTTATTCCGCTAACCGTAGGTGGTGGCGTTCGCCAGGTCAGCGATATTCAACGCCTGCTCAACGCAGGTGCGGACAAGGTCTCTATCAACAGTGCGGCAGTCACCAATCCCGACCTCGTGCGTGCAGCCTCTGACTATCACGGTTCACAATGCGTCGTCGTCGCCATTGATGCGCGACGTGTCAATGAAGACCCGCTGAATCCACGCTGGGAAGTCTTCACCCATGGCGGGCGCCAGGCGACAGGTCTGGATGTCGTGGCCTGGGCAGTACAAATGGCAACCTATGGGGCGGGAGAGATTCTGCTGACCAGCATGGATCGCGACGGAACTAAATCAGGTTTTGATCTGGAACTCACGCGACGGGTAGCGGATGCTGTGCCGGTTCCGGTGATCGCCTCAGGTGGCGTTGGCAATCTGCAACATCTGGCGGATGGTGTCACACTGGGAGGTGCGAGTGCCGTGCTTGCTGCAAGTATTTTTCACTATGGTGAATACACCGTGCGTGAAGCCAAAGCATTCATGGCGAGCCAGGGCATTCCCGTGAGGACGTGCTGAAATGACCACCCACACAAACACCACGCTCCAGGCCGCGCACGACATGCCAGGCTGGCTCAAAGAAGTCCGGTTTGATGAGCAGGGGCTGATCCCGGCAATCGCACAGGATGCGCAGTCTGGCCAGATTCTGATGGTAGCCTGGATGAATGCTGAGTCACTTGCCGAAACTGCCCAGACAGGACGTGCGGTGTACTGGTCACGTTCGCGCTCCCGCATTTGGCGCAAAGGTGAAGAATCAGGACATGTTCAACGACTGATTGAGCTCAGACTGGATTGCGACAGTGATGTGATTCTAATGAAGGTCGAACAGCTTGGTGGGATTGCGTGTCACACCGGACGCGCAAGCTGCTTTTACCGCCGTCTTGACACAACACCACAACAATCTGAATGGGTCTCGGTCGATCCCGTGCTGAAAGACCCTGAACTGATCTACAAATAATCACACCACACATGACTGACTCAAGCTCCAGAACAGATTCTTCTTCAGATATTGTGCTTGCGCGCCTGGCCGATCTCCTTACCACCCGTCTCCCCAGCCAGGGAGGAGATCCAGCCACCTCCTATGTCGCCAAACTTTTTTCTAAAGGTCCAGATGCGGCCCTTAAAAAGATCGGTGAAGAAGCCACTGAGCTTGTGATGGCGGTCAAGGACAAACAGCCTGAGCGAATTGTGTCTGAAATGGCTGACCTGTGGTTTCACTGCCTAGTTGTGTTAACTGAGCACGGCTTGAGGCCAGAACAAGTTCTTGCAGAGCTCGCGCGTCGCGAAGGTATTTCTGGCTTACAAGAAAAAGCTAGCCGAACGCAGCATCCCTGATTTCTCACCCCTCACAAAAAGCCTCCAACATGAGTGAACATTGTCTTTTTTGCAAAATTGTCCGGCGAGAGATCCCGGCACGTATTGTTCATGAAGATGACGACTGTGTTGTTTTTCATGACATCAATCCTGCCGCACCGGTGCACTTATTGATGGTTCCAAAGCATCATATTGTGTCGATGCAAGATATAACTGACGAAGATAGCGTTTGGTTAGGTAGAATGATGGCTCAGGCACCAAAAATTGCACTTTTAAACGGTTGCAACACTGGGTCTGAGGGTGGCTTTCGCCTCATGGCCAATTCTGGCGTTGAGGGTGGTCAAGAAGTTTTTCACCTTCACTTTCACATTATTGGTGGCAAGCGTCCCTGGAAGGGACAGCAAGCTACCATCGCCTAATTCGGAGAACCGTCATGGGCAGTTTCAGTATCTGGCATTGGTTAATCGTTCTTGTCATCGTTGCGTTGATTTTTGGTACCAAAAAAATCCGTAATATCGGCTCGGATCTTGGTGGCGCAGTGAAGGGCTTCAAAGAAGGCATGAAGGATCCCAACGCCAAAGAAGAGGATCCAGCTCCTGAGGCTGCACCTGCTCAACGGGTCGCGACGGGTGACACCATTGACGTACAAGCTAAAGAAAAGACTAGCTCCCACTAACTTTAACGGCCACCACTCGACTGGCCACGTTTTTTTGGCAATCTGAACACTATGCTTGACGTTAGCTTTACTGAACTGCTTGTGGTCGGAGTTGTTGCGCTAGTCGTGATTGGCCCGGAACGATTGCCAAAAGTTGCCCGGACCGTCGGACATCTGGTTGGGCGGGCCCAGCGCTATGTCAACGATGTAAAGTCTGACATTCAACGTGAAGTCGAGCTCGATGGATTACGCGGCCTCAAGGATCAGATGGAGGATGCGGCCAAGTCAGTTAAATCCTCGCTACAAAACACCGAAGCCTCGATCCGCAATCCAATTGAATCCATCCAGCAAGACACCATGTCAGCCTTTAATGGCCCGGGTGCCAGCGCGGGGAGCGACAGCACTTCATCGGTGAAGATGAGTGACTCTGCGTCGGCAACCGCACAAACCGAAGCCGCATCCCCATACCATGCAGTCGCGCCCTACGTAACGGTCGATTCGGATGCTTCGCTGGTCAAGCCCTATCAAACCATTTCGGTCGTGGTGCCCTACAAGACCATTACTGCAACAACCCCTACGCCCGGATCTGAATCGTGAGCACTGAAGAGCAGCAAGAAGTCGGCGAAACATTCATGTCGCACCTGATTGAGCTCAGGACGCGTGTGATGTATGCGGTGGTCGCAGTAGTTGTTGTGTTTGTAGCGTTGTTTATGTACCCCGGTGCCTCGGTCATTTATGACTTGCTCGCCGCACCAATGCTTGCCTCTTTGCCTGAAGGCACGCACATGATTGCAACTGGCGTCATCACGCCATTCATGGTGCCCGTCAAGGTCACCATGATGGCCGCTTTCATTGTCGCTTTGCCTGTGGTGCTCTATCAGGCCTGGGCGTTTGTCGCTCCCGGCTTATACCGCCACGAACAGCGACTAGCACTGCCACTGATTGTCTCGAGCTCTCTGCTTTTCATTGCAGGCATGGCATTTTGCTATTTCGTCGTCTTCAAAACGGTGTTTCGTTTCATCGCGACCTTTGCACCGCAGTCCATTACCCCTGCACCTGACATCGAAGCCTACTTGAGCTTTGTTATGACAATGTTCCTGGCATTTGGCGTCACGTTCGAAGTCCCAGTCGTGGTGGTATTGCTTGTGCGTATGGGTATTGTGCCCATCCAAAAACTCAGGGATGCACGCGGCTATGTTGTGGTCGGTGCCTTTATTATTGCCGCTGTTGTGACCCCGCCCGACGTCGTTAGTCAGTTCTTGCTTGCGGTGCCGCTATGCGTACTGTATGAGATCGGACTACTCGTGGCACGTGGAATTAAACCGCGCGCTGCAAACGAAGACTCGGATATTGAAACAACTACCGAAATAAATTCTAAATAATTTTTACTGCTGTTTAAGCAGTCTTGCATAAAAGCACCCAAACCTAAAACTAACCAATTTTGAGCGTCGTTAACAGTAATTAACAGCAGTTGCCAACCTGGCAAGCGAAAAATCATATATCTTTACAAAAAATAGCTATAAATATCTTGTTGTCGCGAAGTTTAGGGTATATCTTTAAATGTCTACAAACATGTTGTTTTTTTAGTTGTCTGACTGGACACTTCTGTAAAAAAACTGTTTATGGTTGTCAATATGGTTTGGCAACCATGGCTTAAAGGGACCATTGTGCTCGCTCATCGTCTTAAACAAGCTCGCCTCCGTGCAGGTTTGTCGCAAGAAAAACTCGGTAAACTTTCTGGTATCGACCCGATGTCAGCCAGTGCAAGAATGAATCAGTATGAACGTGGCAAACATTCTCCTGACTATCAGTTAATGTGTCGCGTCGCAGAAATCCTGCAAATGCCTGTCAGCTGGTTCTACACTGAAGACGAAGAACAGGCGAGACTTCAGGAAATCTACTTCCTCCTGAGCCCGTCCATTCGTACTAATCTGCTAGTTCAGGCCGAGACCACACTCACTGCGAACCCATATTCCCCTGCACCTGCAATCACATCAGAAGCAGATACATTCAAAAGTTAATACCTTATCAATATGGCCATGTCCGCATGGTCATATTGTGTGTGTTTGAATATCCCCGCATCCAGCAATCCGTAATCAACATTATCCAGGCCTCACAGGCCGCTCGCTTGTGACAAGAACAATTTGACGAGCCTGCCCATTTCTATACACCCCTAGCTCAATTTTTTCCCCTGGCTTTTTGGCAGCGATCCTCGCCATAAAACGCGTTGTATTTTCTACTGGTGTGCCATCCATTGTCTGCACGATATCACCAACTTTTAGGCCTCCCTTCGCAGCAGGACCATCCCTGAGAATCCCTGCGATGATGACCCCGTTCGACTGATCTAGTTTAAAGGCACGGGCCAGATCAGCATTCATGTCCTGTGGTTCTATTCCAAGCCAGCCCCGCTTAACGTGGCCGTACTCAACGATCTCAAGATACACCTGTTGAGCAGCATTCGCCGGCACGGCAAATCCGATACCGAGTGAACCGCCCGTCTTTGAGTAAATAGCCGTATTGATCCCAACTAACTGCCCAACAGTATTAATTAAGGCGCCCCCAGAATTACCGGGATTGATCGCTGCATCGGTCTGAATAAAATTCTCATACGTATTCAGACCTAGGCCACCACGCCCTAAAGCCGAGACAATCCCCATGGTGATCGTCTGACCCACGCCAAATGGATTGCCAATCGCCAGCACGACATCGCCAATTCTCGCAGTATCGTTCGTCGCAAAGGATAAAACCCGCACCTGCTCAAGCTTAATTTGCAACACTGCCAGATCGGTATCCACATCAATGCCCACCACTTTAGCTGCTGACTGGCGTCCATCATTCAAGGACACCAGTATTTCATCTGCGCCATCAATAACATGCAGGTTTGTCAGTACATGGCCCTGTGCGGAAACCATCACACCCGAACCCAGGCTGGTGCTTTGCCTTTGTTGATTGAAACCTGGCATTTGTTCAAAGAATTTTCTGATGAATGGATCTGCAGGCAAGACAATCCGTGGGACAGCAATGCGTTTTGTGGTGTAAACATTCACAACTGCTGGCGCCGCGATCGCAACCGCATTGGCATAAGAAACAACACCTGAAACACCACCTGGATTGGCTTCCCCGCCTGCCTTCTGAATCCCAGGTGCTGATGTCACAACCGCGGACGCGCTCGAGCGATGCAATAAGTCCGGGCGTAAAGTGACCACCACGAATAAAATTGCCAGACAAACTGTTACGGTTTGGGCAAAGAGCAACCAGATTCTACGCATCATGCAACCGGAAAAAATATGAAAACTGTTTCAACGCACGAGCTATGTGCCTGGATCGACGCAACACTTTGTGCGACAACATTCAGCGATTATTGCCCAAATGGCCTGCAAGTAGAAGGCGCGCCCCGGATCAAGCACATTATCTCTGGCGTCACCGCAAGCCAGGCGCTGATCGAGCAAGCGATCCTGCGTGGGGCAGATACCTTACTGGTCCATCATGGCTGGTTCTGGAAAGGCGAAGATCCACGCGTTCGCGGAACGCGCCGGACACGGCTCGCGCGACTCCTCGCCCATGACATCAATCTGCTCGCGTACCACTTACCATTAGATGCACATCCCACTCTGGGCAATAACGCTCAACTTGCGTCTGTGCTCGGCTTGCAGCCCGACAGAAAGTCTGTCCCGGGTGAACCCAAAAAGGCGACCGATGTGCCTGACACAACTGGCCCGAGCGGTCTGGTCTGGATCGGCACGATGCCGGACGCCGGCACACTTGGTGATATCGCACAGCGTGTTGAACAACGACTGTTACGTACGCCGCTGGTCATCGGCGAACCCAGTCTGCCCGTCACGCGCATCGCCTGGTGCACGGGTGCTGCCCAAAACATGCTGATCGATGCCATTGACGCTGGCGTGCAGTGCTTCATTACTGGCGAAATCTCAGAGCCTACGGTCCACCTTGCGCGCGAGGCTGGAGTTGGCTTTATCAGTGCGGGCCATCACGCCACGGAACGTTATGGCGTGCAGGCTCTGGGACACGCCATCCACACCACCTTTGGTGTTCAGGTTGACTTTATCGATATCGACAACCCGGTCTGACCATCAGGTGGGAGGAGGAATAACAAGTCGCTTATTTTTTAAGCAAATCACGAATTTCACGTAAGAGCGCGACATCCTCTGGGACGGGTGGCGCTGGCTTTTCTGACTCGATTCTGGCTCGAGCCGTATTGATCAGCTTGACCATCCCAAAAATAATAAATGCCAGCAACACGAAGTTGATCGTGATCGTCAGAAAATTACCCCAGGCAAAAACCGTTGCGCCCGCCTTGATCAGTTCGGCATAGGTTTCAGGGCCAGAATAATTGGCGGGACGCGACAGCACCAGCAATTTATTGGTGAAATCAACCGAACCACCCACCAGAAAGTTAACCAGCGGCATCACAATATCCCGGACCAGTGATTCGACAATCTTTCCAAATGCCGCACCAACAATCACACCCACAGCCAGGTCAACAACGTTCCCACGAACCGCAAATTCACGAAATTCCTTAAAAAACCCCTTTGACTGACTCATTTGCGATTTCTCCTTTGAAGTTGCCACGTGGCTAGCGCTATAATAAGGGGTTACGGAAACCGTAACAACGACCAAAGCACTACAGCTAACAAGGCATATCACTGCCGGGGCAACGATAAGGATAGGAAGATGAGTCAGGATTCGATTGTGCACGACGACGAAGGCGCGGTTCCACCGACGCTGCCGTCCGACCCCTCGCGCCGTTTCTGGATTGGCACGACCTGTGCCATGGGCGGAGTTGCAGGTGTCGCTGCAGCAGTTCCTTTTGTCAGTACGTTCGCGCCTTCTGAGCGTGCACGTGCTGCTGGTGCACCCGTAGAAGTTGATGTAAGCACCTTAGCCCCAGGCGAGATGCGGACCATCGAGTGGCGTGGCAAGCCCGTGTGGCTCATTCGCCGCACCAAAGAGCAGCTTGAGTCCCTCAAGCAAACAGACTCCGAGGTTGCTGATCCTGACTCGAACCGTCCGGGTTATACGCCTCCATATGCCAAGAATGAATGGCGTTCGCGTAAGCCCGAGCTATTTGTAGCCGTTGGTATCTGCACGCACCTTGGTTGTTCACCCTCACCAAAATTTGCCATCGGGCCACAGCCTAGCTTGCCCAACAACTGGGAAGGCGGATTCCTGTGCCCATGCCATGGTTCAACCTTTGATATGGCTGGTCGCGTGTTTAAAAACAAACCCGCGCCAGATAATCTCGAGGTTCCACCTTACCAATACCTGAGCGACACCCGCATCATTGTCGGGGTTGATGAGAACAATAAGGCTTAATTAGCCTTTGATCTAAACCCGTACAACACGATACTGAACAAGGAGCCATTTCATGGCTGGCGAAAAAACCGTCGAAACGACCGGATTGCTGGGATGGATAGACACCCGCTTTCCGCTGACGTCTACCCTGAAAGCGCATGTGACTGAATACTATGCGCCTAAGAACTTTAACTTTTGGTACTTTTTTGGCTCACTGGCCACGTTAGTACTGGTACTCCAGATTGTGACCGGAATTTTTCTGGTCATGCACTACAAACCTGATGCGATGCAGGCGTTTCAGTCTGTCGAATACATCATGCGCGAAGTGCCAGGTGGCTGGTTTATCCGTTACATGCACTCAACGGGCGCATCCATGTTTTTTGTGGTCGTCTATCTGCACATGACTCGTGCGCTGCTGTATGGTTCATACCGTAAGCCACGCGAACTGGTGTGGATTTTCGGTGTTGGCATCTTCCTGTGTCTGATGGGTGAAGCCTTCTTTGGCTACCTCCTGCCCTGGGGCCAGATGTCCTTCTGGGGTGCTCAGGTCATTGTGAACCTGTTTTCAGCGATTCCTTTCATCGGTCCCGAGTTGTCAATCTGGATTCGAGGCGACTATGTCGTGTCGGACGCGACGCTGAACCGCTTTTTCGCCTTCCACGTGATTGCCATCCCTCTTGTCTTGCTCGGTCTGGTGGCAGCTCACCTGGTCGCGCTCCACGAAGTCGGCTCAAACAATCCTGATGGCATCGAGATCAAGTCCAAAAAAGACAAGTACGGTCGCCCCCTGGACGGAATTCCTTTCCATCCTTTCTATACCGTGCACGACATCATGGGTGTTGCAGGTTTTCTCATCATTTTCATGGCAATTATTTTCTTTGCCCCTGAAATGGGTGGTTATTTCCTGGAATTCAACAACTTTATTCCTGCAAACCCGCTGGTGACACCTCTGCACATTGCACCTGTCTGGTATTTCACGCCGTTCTACTCGATGTTGCGTGCGACGACTGACGACTTTACCTGGGTGCTTTGTGGGGCGGCAATCGTTGCTGCGATCGTAATGTTCCTGCGCCATAAAGGCCTGGTCAAACTGATTGTTCCTGTGATCTTGCTGGTTGTCGCAGTCCTGCTGCGCGGCATTGATGCCAAATTCTGGGGTGTTGTTGCGATGGGCGGCGCAGTCGTACTGCTGTTCTTCCTGCCCTGGCTTGATTACAGCCCAGTCAGATCAATTCGATATCGTCCGACCTGGCACAAAGTGCTGTACGGCATTTTCTTTGTGAATTTCGTCATATTGGGTTACCTCGGTACCCAGGCACCTACGGCAATCTTCAACCTGATCTCGCAAATTGGTACGCTCATTTACCTGGGCTTCTTTTTCCTGATGCCGGTCTGGAGTCGTCTCGGTACGTTCAAACCGGTCCCCGACCGTGTCACGTTCCACGCCCATTGAGCTTAAACTTTATTTACGGAATGACCATGATCAAGAAGCTGCTTTGTGCTCTTGCCCTGATGATCACCTGCACCGCAGCGGGTGCATCGGGCGGTGGGTACACACTCGACAAGGCACCTGACCGTGCCACCAATCTGGCCTCACTGCAAAATGGCGCCAAGTTGTTCGTCAATTACTGCCTGAACTGTCATAGCGCGGCGGCAATGCGCTACAACAAATTAAAAGATATTGGCCTAACCGATCAACAGATCAAAGAAAGCCTGTTGTTCACTGGCGACAAGGTTGGTGACCTGATGAAGGGTTCCATCTCAGCCAAGGATGGTAAAGCCTGGTTCGGCGTGCCTCCTCCAGATCTGTCAGTCATGGCACGCGCCAAATCACAAAGCGCAAGCGTGACAGGATCCGATTACATCTATACCTATCTGCGCACGTTTTATCGTGATACGACCAAGCTGACGGGGTGGAATAACCTTGCATTCCCGAATGCAGCGATGCCTCATGTCATGTGGGAACGTCAGGGCCCTCGTGAATTGACTTCGGTCGAAATGCATGAGCATGAAGCACACGAAAAAGGTGGTCACTCAGTCTGGGAACGCGTCACAACGGTCTATGACACAGAGGGCTATACAAAGGTCAAGACCGAAGAGGTCAAGGACTACCATGGCCACGCCACTGCCGACTACACCTTCAAGTCTGTAGACACCGCACGCTCAGCTGCCTATGACAACGATGCAGCCGATCTGACTGCATTCATGACCTGGATGTCAGAGCCAATGTCACAGACGCGCAAACAAATTGGCGTATGGGTCTTGCTCTTTCTCGGACTGTTTTTCCTGGTGGCCTGGCGCTTGAACGCAGCCTACTGGAAGCTTGTCAGATAAGTTATTTTTATGGGCCAGCGTCTGCATTGAGCGGACGCTGGCCTTTCGCTTTTATTCGCGTTAATTTTTAGGACGGAAATCCATCATGATGGTCCTTTACTCCGGAACCACCTGCCCCTTCTCACACCGCTGTCGTTTTGTGTTGTTTGAAAAGGGTATGGATTTTGAAATTCGTGACATTGATCTCTTCAATAAACCTGAAGACATCGCTGTCATGAACCCATATGGTCAAGTGCCAATCCTGGTAGAACGTGATCTGATTCTGTACGAATCAAACATCATCAATGAATATATCGATGAGCGTTTTCCACACCCCCAGTTGATGCCCGCCGATCCTGTTATGCGCGCACGCACACGCCTGTTTCTGTACAACTTTGAAAAAGAGTTGTTCATCCACGTGGCCGCTCTTGAAGACCGTTCTGCACGTAACGACCAAAAACGTCTGGACGTTGCCCGTGCAGCCATTCGCGATCGTCTCTCACAGCTCGCACCATTGTTGCTGAAGAACAAATATATGCTGGGCGAAGAGTTTTCGATGCTTGATGTAGCCATGGCGCCATTGCTTTGGCGCCTGGATCATTATGGAATCGAACTGCCCAAGACAGCAGCACCGATCCAGAAATATGGCGAGCGTATTTTTTCGCGTCCTGCCTATATCGAAGCACTGACTCCCTCAGAAAAAGTCATGCGTCGTTAATTTCCAGTCTATTCTCACAGAGTCTGCGTCACACTAACTATGGCTGAAACATCCACAAAACCGTACATGATTCGTGCTTTGCACGAGTGGTGTACGGATAACGGCTACACACCACACATCGTGGTGAAAGTAGATGCAAACACAATGGTGCCCCCGGCACACATTCGTGATGGTCAAATCACACTCAATATTGGATCACTGGCGACGAACCGTCTGGTGATCGGTAATGATGCGATTGAGTTTCAAGCCCGTTTTAGTGGTGTGACCGAAAACCTCTATGTCCCGGTGGGTGCGGTCACAGCAATCTATGCCCGCGAAACGGGTGCAGGTATGGGGTTTGAAGTCGAAGAAGGCACTGCGCATAATCATGCGACAGCTGGTTTTGCGGCAGGGATTGAAAAACCGGCAGAAACAACTTCTGGTAAAGATACAGAAGAGCCAACGCCACCGACCGAGCCCGATCCAAAGCGCCCCAAACTGACAATTGTGAAATAAAAAGACAACTGATCGGAAACAAAAAAGCCTGCATCGCTGCAGGCTTTTTTGTGTGTTGGTGCCCTCTGACAGATTTGAACTGCCGACCTTCGGTTTACAAAACCGCTGCACTACCACTGTGCTAAGAGGGCGATGTCTTTTAAAACAGGACGTATTGTAAATCAACATTCGTCTGATTCAAAATCGCATCACAATGTTAAGGATCTAAAGCTGAAAATTAGCTAAGAAAGCATCCCTAACGCCCGAATACTTTGAATGTGAAGGGTACGCATCGTGCGCACGACACTCATACTGCACAACAGCTTTTATAAAAAGTCCTATATAAATTTTTGTTAACATCTGTAATCAATTCAAGTATCTGGAGAAAAAATGAGTCTCGACAAAGTCAGCCCGGGCGTGAATTTGCCCGAAGATTTCAACGTCATCATTGAAATTTCGATGAACGCTGATCCGATCAAATACGAAGTCGACAAAGACTCTGGTGCATTGTTTGTAGATCGTTTTATGGGCACTGCCATGCACTACCCATGCAACTATGGTTACATCCCTAAGACCATTGCAGGCGATGGTGATCCAGTGGATGTGTTGGTAATTACTCCGTTCCCACTGATTCCTGGCGTCGTTGTACGTTGCCGCGCGCTGGGTGTACTGAAGATGTCTGACGAAGGTGGCGAAGACGCAAAACTGCTGGCCGTCCCCGTCAACAAAGTGCTACCGCTCTATAGCAACGTGAAAGACACGAACGATCTCAGTCCGATGCAACTCAATGCTATTCAGCATTTTTTCGAACACTACAAAGATCTCGAGCCTGGCAAATGGGTCAAAGTTCAGGGCTGGGGCGGTGTCGACGATGCGCACAAAGAAATTCTAGAAGGCATCGAAGGCTACAAACGCGAAGCCTAAACTGAATAACCGGCATGTGTTGTACATTTTGACTTCTACCAAGTAGGAGACAAAATGTACAAACTCACTAAACACGCCAAACTATCTGGTCTTGCATTCGCGCTTTCTGTACTCACTCTGAGTGCCGCACACGCCCAGACTGCTATCCCCGCGATCCGACCTGTAGCGCTCGATCAAAAAGCCCTCACCTCACCGCTTGTCCTTGAAAAACAAGGTAGCTTTTTTATTGGAGGGCGAGACATACAGTCCGACACCTTATCGACTCTTCCCGCCTATGCTCCATCAGGCACCATCACAGTCGATCAGATGTATACCCATTTTCAAATCCCTCCCTCCTCAAAGGATATTGCGCTCGTCCTGATTCATGGATGCTGCCTGACAGGTAAAACCTGGGAGACTACGCCAGACGGTCGTATGGGCTGGGATGAGTACTTTGTACGACGCGGCTACCCAACCTTTGTGATTGATCAGTCAGGGCGAGGGCGTTCTGCTGTGAACGCAACAGCCATGAATGCGGCCAAAATGGGCAAAGAACCAGTCGACAAACTTCCTGTCGTGTTCGCAGCCAGCCACGAGTCGGCTTGGACTATTTTCCGTTTCGGTCCGGAGTTTCCAAAAACCTATGACGGAATGCAGTTTCCGCTTGCAGCCCAGAATGGCCTTTGGCAACAAATGGTACCGGACTGGCTCAACGCCATGCCAAACCCAAATCCGACAATTCCTGCACTGTCTGAGCTTTCCAAAAAACTTAAAAAGACAGTCCTTATGAGTCATTCGCAATCAGGGATCTATCCTTTTCAAACTGCAGCACTCAGCACGGAAGGGATTGCTGCACTGGTATCCATTGAGCCTGGTGCCTGCCCTGCAGCCGACGGTGATCTGACGCCCTACACAAAGATGCCCATCATGGTGTTGTTTGGCGATTATGTCGAACTCTCGCCGCGCTGGGCTCCACGGTTAAAAGCATGCAAGGAGTTTGTTCAGAAGACGAATGCAGCTGGTGGTCATGCTGAATTACTGCTGCTGCCAGAAGTCGGCATCAAAGGGAACTCACACATGCTGATGCAAGACATCAACAGTATCCAGATCGCAGATCTGATGGGTTCATGGATGGAGCAGCGTTTAGGTCTGACGCAGTAATCAAAACATCTTTTCAAAGTACCCATCACATGCTGCATTCACAACAGCGTGTGATGGGGTGGGCATAGTGCGATGCGTACTGCGATGCATGTATCGTGCGACACGCACACACCACAACTTACATGGACTCACGCAGCAAGCTTGCGTAATCATCCGCCGTAGCAATTCTGGGATTGGTCAAATGACAGTGATCCTTAAGTGCGGCCTCGATCGCTTTCGGGAACATATCCTCTGTGACACCCATTGCCGCGAGGCCTGAAGGCAGACCCAGACGCTGATTGAGCGCCTTGACTGCGGGTGCGACCTCATTGGCTTGCGACACTCCGATTGTTTGGGCCAGACGTTCCAGCTTGTTCGCTTTCTGCATGGACTCAACACTCTGGTTAAACGTAATCACGGCTGGCAAGAACATTGCGTTGAGCGTCCCATGGTGCAGGCGAGGATTTAAGCCCCCTAACGCATGACTCAAACTATGGACAGCCCCAAGCCCTTTTTGAAAGGCCATTGCACCTTGCGTGGAGGCACTCATCATGTGAAACCGCGCTTCGCGGTCATGGGGCGTATTTGTCGCCCGCTCGATATGAGCCCAGCCGCGCCACAGACCATCCAGCGCAATACCTTCCGCGGGGAAGTTCAACGCGGGAGACATGAAAGTTTCGAAACAATGCGTAATCGCATCCATCCCTGTAGCGGCCGTCAGCATGGCTGGCAAATCGAGTGTGAGCTCTGGGTCGCAGATCGCGACTTTAGGCACGATAAATGGCGACAGGATACCGACCTTACGACCATCATCCAGAATCAGCATGGCGCCACGTCCAACTTCACTACCGGTGCCAGCAGTGGTCGGAATCGCAATTACGGGAGCTGTGGCAGCAGTAATGCGTGCAACTCCGCCTTCGATCACCGCAAAAATCTTCAACGCTCCAGGGTGCGTCGCCATCACAGCAACCGCTTTGGCCAGATCCATTGCCGAACCGCCGCCCACAGCAATCAATCCGTCAAACTTACCCTTCTGGTAGATCGCCAGCGCGTCGCGCACGGCGGCCTCATTCGGATTAGAAGGCGTCTGGTCATACACCGCCACCGCATCACGATCTTTTAATTGCGCGAGCACCCGATCGATAATGCCTGTCGCTCGCACACCCGCATCAGTCACAATCATCGGGCGCTTGATCCCGAATCGGTCACATTCAGCCTGTAAACAGGCAATTGCGCCAAAATCGAATTGAATTTGTGTGATGTAGTTAATCAACGCCATGGGGGTCTCCGTTTTTGATTTAATTTGATTCAATCATAAAGGATTCTGCCTGATCAGCCTGAATCACTCACCGGACTCATGTTCTGGCGGCGCAACACGCCCTCTCGCTGCGCTGCGGGAGTAAACTTTGCGCAATCATTTGGAGAATCGCTGTGACCCATCCCTCGCGACTTATGCTGTCCGTGTTTGCTGTGAGCTGTGCCCTCTGCCTGTCTAGCCTGCAATGCGTCCAGGCCCAAGGGCTGAAAACCAACTCTGGCAGTTTTGGAAGTGGCTGGCAAGTTGGGGGTGCGGCCGGCTCAACGGGCGGTGATGCGCCAAGCTCCTACGGTTCGACCGACAGCACAAGCGGTTCAGCTTCCTATGGCACCGGCTCTGGTAACAGTGGTGGCTACTCAGGTGCATCAGGCAGTTACGGTGCTCCGGGCGCAAGCGACGGCAGTGCCAGCAGCCGCTACAACAGCGCTGGCTCGAGCAGCAGCACAGGAGCCCCCCAAGGTTACGGTGCCGCCCCTGCGGGCTCACAAGGCACCTACGCTGCGCCCAGGAGCGCTGGCGGCGGTCTGCGCGCGCAATAAGCATTCATCAGGGGTTGGTCGAACGTGGCCAATCACTTTCTGACCAGTTCATCAACTCCGCCAACCGATGGATCACCCATTGGGCTTCGGCAGCATTGACGCCAACGTCTGTGGTCGTCAGGCCCTGCAGCATACGTTCGAGTACATCTGCCTCGGTAATGCCAAGTTCCCACAACTTGTTGGCCGCCGGCTCAGTCAGCATGCTGGCCAAGTCCTCACAAAAATCATACCGTGCATAGATATGCTCTTTAGTGGCTGAAGGTCGTGTGCGTCCGGGCTCAACAAACAGTGCAATAAACGATGCCGGAATAACGATCTGATATTCGTCACTCATTTTTGACGCAAACGCACATGATGATTTCCGGTTGTTCAATTCAGTTTTACACGGCCTGAACGAGATGGATAAATTTATCACTGCAGTATATGGGATGAAACGCTGCATCAAGCCTGGGTGATAAGCAATTCCTTCTTGCATTGAAAACATGTTGAATCCCTGTTGTCACCAGTCATTCTTTCTCTGATAATCGACTGGTGCCATTTAAGCCAACATTACACGGATAATCATCATGATCAAGGCAGCAATTGTAGGGATGGGTCACTGGGGTCAGAACCTGGTCAAGAGTATCCAGGGCGTCAGTTCCAGCATACAGTTTGTAGCGGGCACGACGCGCACTCCTGCGCGCGCTGTTGAGTTTGCGCAGAAGCACGGCATCAGGATGCTCGAGAGTTACGAAGCCCTGCTGGCAGATCCTGACATCGACGCGATTGTGCTTGCGACCCCGCATTCCATGCATACCGATCAGATTGAGGCTGCGGCCCGCGCAGGCAAGCACGTGTTTTGCGAAAAACCACTGGCGCTCGATCATGCCAGCGCCAAGCGTGCAGCCGATGCTGCCACCCAGCACAACATCGTCCTGGGTGTGGGCTATAACTGGCGGTTTCAACCGGCGCTGCAAGAAATCCGCCGAATGATCGAAGACGGCCGTCTGGGTAAAGTCATGCATATCGAGGGCAACTTCTGTGGTCCCAGCGCATATCGCTTCCCACGTGGACACTGGCGCCACGAGGGCGATGAATCCCCGGCAGGCGGCATGACAGGCCGCGGCGTTCACGTCATTGATGCGATGATGTATCTCGCGGGCCCGATCGATCAGGTGACCGCACAAAGCCTGCGAATCGCCCAGGACTTTGGCTCGGACGACACCACCTCTATGTTGCTGCACTTTAGCGGCGGCTCAACGGGCTATCTCGGCACCGTGATCGCAACAGCCGAAACCTGGCGCATGCAGGTTTTTGGTTCAAAAGGCTGGGTCGAAGTCGGTGACGTCGAACACCTCAACACCTGGGACCTCACCGTCTGCATGATTGATCCAGATAACGTCACCAACAAGCAACGCCCCGTTCGGACAAGCTTCCCTGCCGTGAGCACCGAGCGCGCAGAACTCGAGCACTTTGCTGCATGTATCGCCAACCGCCAGGCCATTGTGACCCCAGACGGTGACGCAGTACGTAACGCCGCGGTGCTTGAAGCCATCATTCACTCTGCAACTACGCACACGACCGTCAAGCTGGCTTAACACCCCTGGAGGGTTGCAACATGCATACGCCACAACATACTGCTCGCGGTCCTGTGTCACAGGTACTGGCAAGTCTCACGTTCACGCTCTCATTGCTGCTCGGTTTTACGACGACACAAGCTGTGGCGCAGCCATCAACAGGATCACCTGCTACCAGCCACTATCCCGACAAGCCTATTCGCGTGATTGTCCCGTCTCCTCCTGGTGGCCCACCAGATTTGTTGATGCGTGCCATTGCCCCAAAGCTCACCGCATCGCTTGGACAAACCATCATTGTTGAAAACCGTCTGGGTGCTGGCGGCCTGGTCGGGACGGCCTACGTTGCCAAACTTCCACCCGATGGCTACACCTGGCTATTTACAACCGCCTCGCACACCAACATTCCACCCTTCAACGAAAACGTCACCTATGACGCGGTCAAGGACTTTACACATGTGTCGTTGGTGGCACAAAACTTTGGGCAGGTGCTGGTTGTCCCGCCCGACTCTCCGTACAAAAACTTTCAGGAACTGATTGCTGCGGCAAAAAAAGATCCAGGCAAACTCACCTATGCCCATGCAGGATTGGGGACAGCGAGCCACATCCCGGCAGAAGTCATGAAGACCATGACAAATACAGATTTTCTACCCATCCCCTACAAGGGTGTCGCGGAAGCCACGAACGATGTGCTGGGCAGCCGTGTAGACATGTTTTTTGTCGGTACGCAGATTGCCTTGCAACACGTGCAAAGCGGCAAACTGAAAGCCCTCGCCATTACCGGCGCCAAGCGCTGGAAAGGGATGCCGGATGTGCCAACACTGGATGAGCTGGGCCTGAAGGATTTCAATGTGGTGAACTGGTTTGGTTTATGGATGCCTGCTGGCGTGCCAGACGCGATCGTCAATCGCGTACAGACCGATATCGTTCAAGCCATCAACGATCCCGATGTCATGAAGCAATTCGATACACTAGGTCTCGAAGGTGTCGGTATGCCACCCGCAGCATTTGCTGCCTTTGTCGCCAAAGAAGCAACCGCGGCACAAGCAATCGCCCTGCGGGTCGCACCTGTTGCGAGTCCTTCCATTAACGCTAGCGAGGTAAAAAAATGAGCACGCCTGAACTCGAACCCTGGCAGTGGCCAGAAGAACAATGGCGTGGCATCGTCAATCGCGTGCGTGCCGGCCGCACACTGCGACCCCGCCTGTGGCCTGAAGGCGCACGCTGCGCCGTTGCAATCTCCTTTGACTCGGATCACGAAACAAATGAGCTGCGCGAGGGCGGCGAATCCCCTAGCAAACTTTCGCAAGGTCAGTATGGCAATCGTCAAGGGGTGCCACGCATTCTCAATTTGCTGAAAAAAAACGAGGTCCCTGCAAGTTTTTTTGTACCTGCCGTCACCGCATTGCTCTACCCCGATGAACAGCGACGCATCATTGACGAAGGTCACGAGATCGGGATTCATGGCTGGATTCATGAACGTAACTCTGTCCTACCGCGCGAAGCTGAACGCGACCTGATGTGGCGCAGTGCCGATACGCTTGAAAAAATTTCTGGTGTGCGTCCTGTGGGAATGCGAACACCCTCCTGGGATTTCAGTCCAAACACGCTGGCACTCTCCCAAGAGATGGGGTTGATCTACGACTCGTCGTTAATGGCCGATGTAGATTGCTATGAACTGATGCTCAATGGCGAGAATTCGGGTGTGATTGAATTGCCTGTCGAGTGGATTCGTGATGATGCGGTCTATTTCAATATGAATCGATTCACAGGTCTGCGCCCGCACACCGCGCCAACAGACGTATTCGATATTTTCAAGCGCGAGTTTGATGCGGCCTACGCAGAAGGAGGCCTATTCCAACTCACGATGCACCCACACATCATTGGCTATCGCTCACGCCTCTGGATTCTCGAAGAATTGCTTCGCCATATGCGCAGCTTGCCAGGCGTATGGTTTGCCACCCATGCGGATATCGTTCGCTACGTCAAAAAACACGGCTGATTTGTCAGCCTAGCTCGGGATTGATCATGATTGATAATTTTTCAAATTCACAAATCGTTCGTAAAGAAGTGATTGCTACCCGGGGAGGCGTCGTCGCCGCCCAGCATCGTCGTGCAGCAGAAGTCGGTGCCGCAGTACTTGAGGCTGGTGGCGATGCGGTCGACGCGGCCGTGGCGACATCCTTTGCACTCGGTGTGGTGGAGCCCTGGATGAGCGGGCCTGCTGCGGGTGGAACGATGGTCTTGTGGCGTGCAAACGAAGCGCGCGCCCATGTTGTTGATTTCGGTTGCCGTTCGCCCCGGGCACTCAACCCTGCGGACTATCCCTTGAGCGGCTCAGGCAAGTCCTCAGACCTGTTCCCCTGGCCCGCCGTCGTAGAAGATCGCAACGTCATGGGTGCGACCGCTGTCGCCGTGCCCGGCGTGGTGTCGGGCATGGACCTCGCGCATAAACAGTTTGGACGCATGCCCTGGCGCGAGCTGGTGACACCGGCCGCAAAGCTGGCAGAAGCAGGACTCATCGTTGACTGGTATGCCTCGCTGGTGATTGGTGCGAATGCACGCGCGCTCGCAAAAGACCCTGACTGTGCGGCCTTATTTCTTGAAGATGGTCAGTGGCCGATCGCCGGCGACTGGACCGCACTCAATGACCGGCACCTCAATCAGAAAGCGTTCGCACAAACATTGCTGCAGATTGCAGAACAAGGTGCCAAGACTTTTTACGCAGGCGAAATTGCCGAAGCGCTAGTGCGCGATGTCCAGGCAAAAGGTGGCTGTCTCAGTCTCGATGACCTCGCAAATTATCAAGCCACTATGGTGGATCCGCTCACGGTGAACTATCGGGGTGGACGAGTCTTTGCCGCACCCGGACTCACGGGCGGCCCCACATTTGCAAAGGCACTCGAGTTGCTGGCAAGAGAACTTGAACCTCGCAAAGGTATGCCAGGTGCCGCGACCTATGCGGGCTTCGCGCGCGCACTCCAGGCAGCTTTCAAATTGCGCTTTGAAAACATGGGTGATCATGAATCGGCCAAAGCGCCTGGCTGCACAACGCATTTCAGTATTGTCGATCGTCACGGCAACATGTGCTCTGTCACGCAAACGTTATTATCGATTTTTGGCTCGCGCGTGGTGTCACCCTCGACCGGACTCTTGCTCAACAACGGCATCATGTGGTTTGACCCCGAACCAGGCAAAGCGAATTCACTCGCGCCTGACAAACGCTGTCTCGCGAACTACTGTCCCGTCATCGGGGAGGATGACACAGGGCGCAAATTTGCGATTGGCGCCTCCGGTGGGCGCAAGATCCTGGGTTCGGTCATGCAACTGAGTTCTTTCATCATGGATCATGGCCTGACGCTCGAACAAGCGTTCAACCAGCCACGCATAGATGTCAGTGGCGGTGAACGGGTCATTGCAGACCGGACACTACCACCCGAGGTGCTAGACGCGCTAGGGGAGGTGATGCCTGTTGTTCAGGCCCGGCGTAACCCCTACCCTTACGCCTTTGCTTGTCCTGCAGGCGTGATGCGCGATGGCGACATCAATATGGGTTGCACCGAAATCATGTCCCCTTACGGAGATGCCGTGCACGAAGGACAAACCTCAGACTGAGGCTTCAATCCACTTACCACAACGCAACAGGCTGGCGTCCTGCAGATAAGGCGCCACCAGTTGCAGGCCTAGCGACAAGCCTTTATCTGTCCGAGCAATCGGCAGCGTCAACGCAGGCACACCTAAAAAACTCCAGAGCGCACAAAAAATCGGGTCGCCTGTCGAGGACAAGCCTTCCGGCGCGGCGCCCGTTGCGGGAACTGTCAAGATCGCGTCAAAGCCCTTCATTTCATCTTTGAGTCCATGACGCAATTTTTGCTGAAGCGCACGTGCAAACAAATATTCCATGGCGCCCCGGGATTGACCTTGCGTGACCAGGTCTTTGATATGGTGCGTGACACGATCCGGAAATGCGCGTACGTGCTCTGCATGCACCGCAGAACCTTCAGCCTCGAGCAGGCAGAACATCGCATCAACACCTTCCCAATAAGTCTGCGGCAATGAGAACTCCTCAATAACCGCACCCGCTTCACGCAGCTTTTGAACTGTCAACTCCATCGCCTGATTCTGCTCTGGCGTGATACGGTCATCAAAGGGCGTGCGCAACCAAGCCAACCGTGGTGGGGTCGTGGTGGTCAAGCCCTTGTCAGCATCCATTGGTACCGGTGGCAACACGATACTGTCCGCTTCGGCAGTCGTTTGATTACGCAGCAAATTAAATGCAAAAGCGGCATCGTCGACTGATCGCGTTAAAAACCCGACGTGATCAAGGGATCCTGCAAACGGAAAAGTATCCGCCCGCGGAACAGCTCCGAAACTCGCCTTGAATCCTACAACCCCGCAATAGGCAGCTGGGCGGATCACCGAGCCGACGGTCTGCGTGCCCAGTGCGAGAGGCAAAATGCCAGCGGCGACCGCAGCGGCAGACCCACTCGACGAACCACCTGGTGTATGTCCTGGATGAGAAGGGTTGACCGTCGGCCCGGGGCCGCGCCAGGCAAATTCGGTGGTCACTGTTTTACCAAATACCGCGCCCCCTAATTGCCGGATCCGTGTCACGATCGGCGCATCTGCGGATAGTATCTGATCAACGTAAATGGCCGAGCCATATGTCGTGGGTAAATCAGCCGTTGCAATCAGGTCTTTGATGCCAACCGGGATGCCAGTTAATACACCATCGCATGCTGGTAGCTGCGCGAGTAACGCTTCAGTTGGCGCACGCGAGACAAATGCACGCAGGGTGGGCTCACGCGCATCGGCGAGCGCTGCACACTCAAGCAAATAATCTGCTGCAGAAACCGTACCGTTCTGAATCGCGCGACTTGCGGCAAGCAGGCCAAGTGGCAACAAAGATGCGGCTTTTGGAGCAGCGCTATTTAAAATAGGGGTACTAGCTGATGAGGTTGTCATTATTTTCTCTGGCTGGAAACAATCAGGTTATCTAACGCAATTTGGGTTTAAGGAAAATCTTTATCGTCTCTGGTTTATCTGTACGCAAGCAATACTGTCGTTAAATTTAGCTGTACGCACGCAATACTGGCGTTATATTCTGATTCAAATCAGCGCGCCTCGGTCATACTATCGGTTGAATGATCTGGGCGCAAACATATTCAATTGTGATTCAGCATTTTTTTCTGGAGCCAACAGGTGTACAACCCTAAACATTTTGATCAGCAAGACGCCGGCACGATCACAGAGTTGATCAGGAGTTTTCCACTTGCGACGCTCGTCACCCAATCGGATGGCCAGCTTGTTGCCAATCACATTCCATTTTTACTGGATGGCGAAATTGCAATCGGATCCAGCCTGATTGGTCACGTCGCGCGCGCCAATCCTGTCTGGGAGGACACAGATCCTGAGGCCGAATCACTCCTGATTTTTCAGGGTCCAAGCGCGTACATTACGCCAAACTGGTATCCCTCCAAACAGGAGCACCATCAGGTTGTGCCAACCTATAACTATGCGATGGCGCACGTGTATGGACGGTTAGAGGTCAGTCATGACGAGAAGGTAAAGCGCAGGGTCGTCGCGCAACTCACAAATTCAATGGAGAACATGCGTGGCAGCACCTGGCGCATGGGAGACGCGCCCGCTGACTTTATAGAAAAAATGCTGGACGCCATCGTCGCGGTTCAATACGTTGTCACGCGCATTGAAGCCAAATGGAAAATCAGCCAAAACCGTCCCGATGCTGATCGTGCGGGTGTGGTGGAAGGCCTGGAGCGCCAGCCGCTCTCAGAGGGTGATCAAAGAATGGCGCGCATGGTCAAAGCGGGCACTGGCGTCGGCACGCCGAACGAATGAGTCAGTCTCACGAGTAGGACGACGCGACTTATCTTGACACGGTGTCCTAATTGCCCGGCTTTTGTTTGCAATCAACCGTGGCGTGCAGTAACAACTTGTCTTCCTGATGTTCTGCGGGGTATAACGAAGACGTCACGATGCACCCTGAGACGAGCTCAATGGCTTTGATTTGACGGTTGGTTTGCTTGTCGAAATCCGTACTAAAGATTCCGCCCTGCTTGCCGCCGAAAGCCTCCCATTGATCATTGCCAAGTGGCAATACACTCACCTCACGCTTGTCGAGAACTACTACATGCTTTTGCACGTCCCGGTGATAGTACGCAGCACTGCTCTGGCATCCCGCCAGAAATAATGCCACCATGACCGTTGCCACAATCTTCATTACTTTCTATCCCTTGACGCTGACTAATGTGTCGCACTATAAGATACGATTCGCTATTATCCACTGACGTGGGCAAGTTTGTATGAAGCCAAGCATAACGCGATTATTTGCCACAAGCGCTCGCGAGGCGACAAAAGTACTTTTCTGACCCGTGGCAGCCCGCTGTCACGCAACAATTAAAAATAGACACACGAGGAAACAATCATGACCGAAGGCGTACTCCAAATTTCATCCCTGAAAGGCAAAGTCTCAGACGCAGAATGGCAAGCACGCGTTGATCTCGCAGCCTGTTACCGCCTGGTTGAAATCTACGGCATGGCGGACATGATGGCTAACCATATTTCGGCGCGCATCCCGGGTGAAGAAGGGACCTACCTCATCAATGCTTACGGCATGATGTACGAAGAAATCACAGCCTCGAGTCTGCTTAAAGTCGACCATCAGGGCAACATTCTCACAAAGCCAGATTTTGGCGCGTTGAATTATGGGGTCAACAAAGCCGGAGCCGTGATTCACAGCGCCGTGCACCATGCCCGCCCGGATGTTGGCTGCGTCATCCATACCCATAGCTGGGCATCCATGGCTGTCTCATCCCTTGAGTGCGGCCTGCTGCCTTTGACACAAACCGCCATGCGGTTCCTGAAAATCAGCTATCACGACTATCAGGGTGTCGTACTCGACGAAGCCGAGCAAGAATCTCTGGTCAACGACCTCGGAACTGGCGAGGCCATGATTCTGCGCAACCACGGCGCCTTAACCGTGGGCCGCACCATCGGCGAAGCTTTTAACTGGATGCACCGCCTTGAGTTGTCTTGCCGCGCCCAGCTGGGTACGATGGCCTGCAACAGCCCACTGGCTGCGGTCTCCCAGACGGTGCTCGAAGAAACCTGGAATAACTATCAGCCAGGTACGCGCCGTCCCTACGGCGTCATGGAATGGCCTGCGTTATTACGCAAGCTGGACCGTACCGATCCGTCATACAAAAACTAAAAGACTGATCACGCGCAGCGTCCTTCACTACGAAGGCGCTGCCCCAAACAGCCACTCACTCCGTATTTGGGGACAACATGATTCGCAGAACCTTTCTGCTCGCACTGGGTATAGTTTCTACCCTTGCAGTCACGACCTGCCTGGCGCAATTACCCGCCAAGCCCATCACACTCATCGTACCGTTTGCCGCAGGCGGCAACCTCGATCTTGTCGCGCGCATCATTGCACAACCTATGGCCCAACTACTGGGTCAATCCGTCGTCGTACAAAATAAAGCTGGAGCAGGCGGTGCCATTGGCGCCTCTGAAGTCGCGCGCGCCGAACCTGACGGCTCCACCCTGCTGGTCAGCACGCCTAATGCCATTGTGGTGTTGCCCAAAATGGCGCCGACCACTTATGACATCAATAGTTTTGCAAGCGTTGGACTGATTGCGTCGACATCTCAAGTATTAGTCATCAAAGCGGATAATCCAAAATTTCAGACCATGGCGCAGTTTCTGACCTACGTCAAAAGCAATCCAGGAAAAGTCAGCATTGCCCACTCCGGTATTGGCACAACGAATCATGTGGCCATCATGCAACTGCAATCTGTTGCCGGGCTCGATATGAATGTCGTGGCCTACAAAGGCTCAGGCCCTGCCATTATCGATTTACTAGGCGGGCAGATTGATGTGTTGCTCGATCAGCTTTCAAGCTCGATCAACAACATCAAGACCGGACGCGCACGTGCGCTCACGGTACTGTCAAATGAACGAGACCCGCTGTTACCCGAGGCACCAGGCACCAAAGAAGTCGGTCTGGTCGCACTCGACGTGAGCACGACGACAGGTCTGCTGGCTCCCGCCAATACACCCCCAGCAACACTTGCACTGCTGCACACCGCACTCGAAAAGGTCTTGCAAGATCCACAGGTCAAAGAGCAGTTGCTGCGCGTGGGCAGCCTTGCACGGCCGGGCTCTGCAGAAGTATTCACCAATATGCTCCAAAAAGAAGAAGCGCAAGCCAAAGTGCTTGCAGCAACTGGAAAACTCAAGGCTGATTGAACATGACACGTCCCTGCTTACCTCCCCTACCCGACATCACTCCCATTACGCTCAGCATCCCGGCCGGCGCGTGCGACAGTCATGCACATACCTTCGGGCCCTACGACGCTTACCCGTTATCACCTGAGCGTAGCTACACACCGGTCGCCCAAACCGGGCATGACTTCATCGCACACCTTGACCAGATCGGTTTCGAGCGCGGCGTGCTCGTCACCGGCAGTGCCTGCGGACAAGATAATGGTTCGGTACTGCAAGCCCTGCGTCAATATCCCACCCGCCTGCGTGGTGTCGCTGTCCCTGACCCAGACGTGACAGAAAAAGAACTGGACGACTGGTCCCAGCTCGGTATGCGCGGTGTGCGCGTCAACTTGTTCAAGCGCAATGGCCAGGCGGTTTATAAAAACGGTGTCGGTCTCGATGTGATCGAAAAACTCGCTCCACGCCTGAAAGCCCGCGGCTGGCATTTGCAAGTCTGGATCCATGCACCCGACATCCCTGACATGGCACCTCACCTGCTCAAACTCGGCCTGCCACTGGTGATCGACCATATGGGACGCATGAGTACCGCGCTCGGTGCGAACAATGCTGGTTTTGAAGCTCTGGCGCGTATGCTGGCTGATGGCCAGGCCTGGACCAAAATCTCGGGTGCAGACAGACTCACTACGCAAGGCCACCCATACAAAGACGTGGATCCACTCGCACAAAAACTGATTCAGGCAAATATCGAGCGCATTGTCTGGGGAACGGACTGGCCGCACATTAACTATTTCGATGCAGCCGACATGCCCGACGATGGCAACCTGGTGAATCTCTTGGCGCGCTGGCTACCCAACGAAAAGGACCTGCATAAAGTTCTTGTCACTAACCCCGCCATTCTTTATGGTTGGCCTTAACGTATTGTGATGAGCCTTCACGAATTGTGGTGAGCTTTCACTGTTTATGTTTGGCCTGAATTTAAGATCGCTGGAGCAACTTTTGAAGTATTCCTTTTTTTCTATGCAGCAACGCAGCGGTGCCTGCGTTAAACATTTCTACTCGCTGGTACTGTCACTGTGTCTCATATTGACGAGTCTGGGTATACATCAATCTGCACAGGCACAGGCTCAAACACAAGCAACCGAAGAGTACCCAACAAAGCCCGTCAAGGTTGTCGTATCATTCACCGCAGGTGGCACGACGGACGTCATTGCGCGAAGCGTCAGTCAATACCTTTCAGAACAATTCAAGCAGCCCTTCATTATCGAAAACAAACCGGGCTCTGGTGGCAACATTGGTAATGAGTATGTCGCACGCTCTCCCGCGGATGGCTACACACTGACTGTGGCCTCAGTCGGACCGATCGCGGTCAATCCGACCTTATTTAAAAATTTAAAATACGATCCACTCACAGAGCTGACACCCGTCATTCTGATAGCGGATGTCCCCAACGTTCTCGTCGTGCATCCTGACTCCCCGATCAAGACTTTTGCCGAGTTCGTTGCCTACGCCAAAACAAAACCAGCAGGCACCTTGAACTATGGCTCGACAGGTGCAGGCACCTCGTCACACCTTTCGAGCTTTATGCTGATGGACATCCTTGGTGTCGATGCGCAGCATATTCCCTACAAGGGCGCAGAGGCGCTCAACGATATGCTCGCAGGTCGAATCGATTTCATGTTCGCGACCATCCCCTCAGTCATTGCTCAAATCAAAGCTGGAAAACTTCGCCCGATTGCCGTAAGTAGTCTGACGCGCTCTCGCTCCCTGCCCGAGGTACCGACTGTCGCAGAAAGCGGTTACCCAGGCTTCTCCGCGGGTTCGTGGTTCGGCATGCTGGCGCCTGCTGGCACACCTAAACCAATTATTGACAAACTGAATGCAGCAACGGCAGCAGCCATGCAGAAGCTTGAAGCCAGATTTGTCGCAGAAGGCGCCGATCCAGTTGGCGGCTCACCTGAATATTTTCAAAAATTTATTCACGATGAGTACGTCAAATGGAAAAAGGTTGTGATTGACTCTGGCGCAAGCGCAAGGTGAATAAGATGATTAAAAAAACACGTATCTTGTTGTCAAACAACACAGCAAAAGAGCTTGCACCTCAGCTCACTGAAATCTTTGGTGTCGACGGTTATGAACACGTGACTGCACAGCAAATCCACGCGGGCGAAACCGATGCGGATGTATGTTTTGTATCGCGAGAAATTACCGGCAATTCAACCAAGCAAAACATTGCGCCAGACACACAATTTTTTTATGACGCGCTCAGAATCTCAAAAGATCTGAAATGGATACAGGTGCATTCTGCTGGCGCGGACAGGCCAATTTATCTCGACCTGATCGCCCGAGGTGTCATGCTCACAACCTCCTCTGGCGCGAGTGCGAGTCTGGTTGCCCAGACAGCCCTGACAGGCTTGCTTTCACTCTCGCGACGCTTTCCGCAGCTTGCTGCCGCACAGCGTGCACATGTCTGGGCGCCTTTTTTTAAAACAGGTCTGCCACCCGATCTCGAAGGCCAAACTGCAACCATTGTTGGCTGGGGTCCGATCGGACAAAAGCTCGGCGCATGGCTGATGGCGCTTGGCTTAAAAACTATCGTCGTCCGACAGTCTGCTGACTCGCTTGTCGAGGGTGCGCGTGTCGTGAGCTTTGCTGAATTCAAAGACGTACTCCCCGAAACCGACTGGCTCGTTCTGGCCTGTCCGTTAACACCGCAGACAGATCAACTCGTGAGCGCCGCAGCACAAGCGCTGATGAAGCCTTCTGCGCACGTTATCAATATCTCACGCGGTGCCGTGATTGACGAGACAGCACTGATCGATGCCTTGAACAACGGTCGCTTGGCGGGTGCCTATCTGGATGTCTTTGCACAAGAGCCACTCCCAACAGAATCACCGCTCTGGGATATGCCAAATGTCATTGCCACGCCACACACGGCGGGCTTTTCAGATGGGATTCTGCAGCGCATGTCGCAAATGTTTATTCAGAATCTTAAACACTGGCACCGTGGTGAGCCGCTGTTCAATGTTGTGAAATAGTGCAACCGGGCGGATGAGTTCAGACCAGTACTTCTTCTGCTGTCACTGCGATTTTAAGAATGTGCTCGCCCCCGCCGCGGATTACTCCGCGCAGTGGTGAGACATCACCGAAGTCACGACCAATCGCCAGACGCACATGGCCAGCACCTGCGACCACATCGTTCGTTGGATCAAGTTCAAGCCATTGACCTGGCGCTGTTGGACAATAAACAGAGACCCAGGCATGCGAGGCATCTGCACCGCGCAACTTCACCTGTCCAGGCAATGGTTTTGTCAGTAAATAGCCACTGACATATTGAGCGCTCAAGCCAATTGACCGCAAACAACCAATCAGAATATGTGAAAAATCCTGACATACGCCCGCGCGCTTTGTAAAGGCTTCAAGCAGTGGTGTGTGAACTTCGGTTGCACCAGATGCATATTTAAAATCATGATGGATACGACTACTGAGATCCATGCTCGCCTGCGCGATATTGCGCCGCTTGGTAAACGAGAGCAGTGCATACTCTCGCAGCTCCTTTAAGCGGGGAATGAATGGACTTGAAAATGAAAATTCTGAGGCAGGCAGATATGGCCGGTCGAGTGCGTAGGACAATGCCTCGCGCACATCTTCCCATTCAGGCGACTGGGCCATATCAAACTTACCGTAGCGATCACGCAGTTCAACAGTCGAGATCGAGCGCACCACCAATTCAGTATGAGGCGTAGCCAGCGTAAAAAAAGTACGCATATTGCCAAACGCGTCTTTGCTTTCAGACTTGTTGCTTGGCGTTGGTTTTATCTCGACTTCGGACGTCAGCACCCTTTGCCAATCCGACGAAAGTGGTCTCAGATACGCCAGGTGATGCGCAAGCTCAACATCGGTCTGGTAGGTATATAAGGTTTCGTGTTCAACCTGGATTTGCGTCCGGGATTCCGTCTGCGTCTGCGTCTGCGTCTGCGTCTGCGTTTGTGTTTGTGTTTGTGATTCTGCGGACGATTGCGTCTGCGATTCTGCCGACGATTGCGACTGCATCTGGAATTGCGTTTGGAATTCTGTCTGGAATTGCGTCATGATGCAAAATGCCTTTCGACTGCATGCACAAAGAAGCGGCGACTAATCTCATCCGATAACTGTGCGCCAAAGATCCCCGCAGCACGCACAATCTCAACTTGTTTAAGTACGGACTCTTCGAGCAAGTCAAACTCTGGCATGCCCGCAAGCAAGGCTTCACCATTTGGCAAATGTGCGATCTCTTCTTTAAGCGTTTTTAATATGCAGCCGAACGATCGCGGATTGGTCTCATCGGTAATCAGCAAGTCCATCAAGGCAGGAATATCCTGTTGACGCTGATAACGCGTGCGATACGTGATCGAGCTATCAAAAAGAACCAGTAGTGTTTCAAAGCCGCGCGGCGTGTAGACCGCCGCATGAGAAAAGAACGCTGTCAGGATCCCGCTCAAGCTGATCAAACGCTCGGTGAGTCGCCCAACCGTCAGCATGTGCCAACCCAGGTCGCGCGTCATCCGGTCTGACTGGAATCCCACCAGCGCCACGAGCTGAACACCAATCGAGTCAAGCACTTCGATCGTATCAATCGCCGAACGTTGCGCAGCCCGGGTCGTTCTCGGGCGGCGCGTCTTGCCGTCAACGGCAATGACTTCACTCACCACACGCCGTGATACGGGAGGACTGAGCATTTTTTTCATAGCTTGCGCGATCTCTGCATGCTCAGCAGGCAGACGATCACGTACGGCTTTGAGTGAAAATTCAAGGGCATCAATCGTATCGGTCAGGCCTTTGACATCCTTTTGCGTCAACTGGCTAATCAGCGTGCGTCCAAACACTACTGCAGAAGCCGTCAGGCTAGGCGTGCCGGGCGGAATGAGCCCCTGGGCTTCGCCCAAGGCACTCATGGCCTCATTGAGCGCTGGCAAGCTATCTTGCTGGTTCGTACTGACCAGCACGAGTGCTTCTTTTGCCAGTCGCACCATGGATTCGCAACGCTCTGTATAGCGACCCAGCCAGAATAAATTCTCAGCAGAGCGGCTTGAGACCAATTGCTGCGTCGCAGTCCAGCGCGGGATTTTTTCGCGGCTGGGCAACATGGAATAGGTATCAACTGCCTGGTCCGTCATGACCCAGGTATCGAGGGTACTGCCACCGCTCTGGATCGACACGATGTGTGGATCCACGGCCGCGATGCGTGTCATACCACCTTGCAACAACTCCCACTCACCTTTGCCATTTGAAATGGCATACACGCGCAACATCGCAGTACGCGGTGAAATACCATCATCCTGCCAGGTCGGCGCCTGTGAAAAAGGCAAATAACTTTGTGTGGTGTAGATATCAGGTTGTGTATCAATGCGTGCGCGCCAAGCCTGCATGTCTTCGGGCTTGAGTAGGCTACCAATCACTGGTTCAAAATTCATGCGCGCGTTTGTCGCATAGGTTGGCTTGATGACCTGCGTATTTAAGTCCGGAGAGATATCTTGCCAGGCTGCTGCCTCACCGCACCACCAAGTATTGAGCGAAGGCATTTTGAGCGGCTCGCCCAGCAGATGCTCTGACATGGCGGGCAAAAATCCCTGCATCGCGGGAGACTCGAGAAAACTGGTACCCAGCGCATTCGCCATGACGACATTGCCCGCACGCACCGCCTGCAAAAGTCCAGGAATCCCGAGACTCGAGTCAGCGCGTAACTCCAGCGGATCGCAAAAATCATCGTCGAGCCGGCGCAACAATCCGTGGATTTGCTGCAAACCATGCATGGTCTTGAGATAGAGTTTGTCGTCACGCACAGTCAGGTCAGCGCCTTCGACTAATGGCAAACCCAGATAGCGCGCAAGATAGGCGTGCTCGAAATAGGTCTCATTATAAGGCCCAGGTGTCAGCAGCGCGAATCTTGGTGTGCCCTGAGCAATCGTGGCTGCCGTGACCTTCATCGAATCCAGCAAGCGCTTATAGCTTGATGCAATATGCTGGACACGCATTTCACGATAGGCCTCGGGATACATCCGCGAAATAATCAGACGATTTTCAAGTACATACCCAAGACCCGAGGGCGTCTGTGTGCGTTGGCCAATCACCCACCAGCGACCATCGGGGCCGCGGGCAATATCAAAGGCCACCACATGCAGGTAGATGCCACCGAGTGGCTGAACGCCCTGCATGGATCGCAGATAACCGGGATTCCCCAGCACCAGTGCCGCGGGCAAATAGCCACCGTGTATCAGCGATTGTTTGCCATAGACATCCTGCAATATTGCATTGAGTAACTTGGCGCGCTGCTGCAGGCTGGTCGCAATATTGCGCCATTCGGCAGGTCCGATCAAAGAAGGCAGGGTATTGAGTGACCAGGGTCTGACCTGATCCTGCTCGTCGGCATAGACGTTGTATGTAATACCGTTTTGCTGGATCAGGCGACTGATTGTTTCGCTATTAGCGGGCAAGTCATGCAGACCGGCCCTTCCCAGATAGGAGAAAAAAGTCTGCCAATTCGGGCGCAGCGCGCCTTTGGCATCACGCAACTCATCGTAATGACCAAGCTTAGTCGGCAGTGTCAAGCGACGTACGTGCTCCAGCAACTCCTCTTGCTTGGTGTCAGCGAGCTGGGCAGGATCGGGCATCGAGGTTGAATCAGACGACATGGGCCTAGTCAAAAAAAGTTAATTACTTACGGCGCATATCCAGTGTAAAGGGAAACTCCTGGCTGGGGGGAACCTGCTCCAGCTGTATATCGCCGGGAGTGTGTTCCTGTCTGAAAAATCTCGCTAAACGTCTGCTTTCTGCCTCAAATGAGTTGATTGGCAAGGTCTCATAACTCAGACCACCTGGATGCACGACATGGTAGCGACATCCACCAAGCGAACGCGACAACCAGTTATCCACCACATCAAAGGTCAACGGGGCATGCACATCGATTGTCGGATGCAACGCCGAAGGTGGGTTCCAGGCGCGATAGCGCACTCCAATGACATACTCGCCCTCGACGCCTGTCGGCTGCAAGGTCGGTGCCATTCCGTTGATGGCTATCGCATAGCGGTTGTCCGTGTAGCCAGAAACCTTGAGCTCAATACGCTCAACTGAAGAATCGACATAGCGCACCATGCCGCCTCCACCGCCCTCTTCGCCCATGACATGCCAGGGCTCAAGTGCTGAGCGCAGCGAGAGTTGCATGCCGCGGATTTCTGTCTGTCCGATCAATGGAAATCTGAATTCAAGATGGGGCTCAAACCAGCTCGAATCAAAAGCAAAGCCTGCGCGATTGAGCTCGGCAATGACGTCTTCGAAATCCAGCTTGATGAAAGTCGGCAGCATGAACCGGTCATGCAGCTGCGTACCCCAGCGCGTCAAGCGCGTCTTGCTCTTTGGCCGGTAAGGCGTTTTCCAGAACCAGGCAACCAGTGAGCGGATCAACAACTGCTGCACCAGGCTCATATGTGGATGCGGTGGCATTTCAAATCCACGCAACTCCAGCAAGCCTAGACGACCCGTTGGGCCATCAGGGGAATACAGCTTGTCAATACTGAATTCCGAACGATGCGTATTACCCGTCACATCGATCAGGATATTACGCAGGGCACGATCAACCATCCACGGCGCACAGCTGCCTTGGGCCTGCATCTGGCGATCAATTTCCTGCAATGCGATTTCAAGTTCGTAGACTTGATCGTTACGTGCTTCGTCCACGCGCGGAGACTGACTGGTCGGGCCGATAAATAAACCCGAAAACAGATATGACATCGAGGGATGGTTATGCCAGAACGTCAAGAGACTCGCCAACACATCGGGCCGCCGCAAAAAGGGACTATCCGCAGGAGTTGCCGCCCCCATGACAAAATGATTGCCACCACCGGTTCCGGTGTGCCGCCCATCCATCATGAACTTTTCTGTACTGAGCCGCGTCTGGTGAGCCGCCTGATATAAAAATTCCGTATTCTCGACCAGCTCACCCCAGCTCTTGGCCGGATGAATATTGACCTCGATGACACCAGGATCAGGCGTGACTTGCAGCACCGTCAGGCGCGCGTCGCGCGGTGGCGGGTAACCCTCGATCACGATCTGAAAGTCGAGCGCCGCCGCAGTCTCCTCAACTGCAGCAAGCAAAGCCAGGTAATCCTCTAGGTGTTTAAGCGGTGGCATAAACACATACAGCATCGTGCTGGCTGGGGACGAAAACTCGAGCTTTGGACCATTGGCGCGGTGCGGATTACGCACTTCCACACACAACGCTGTACGAGTGAGTTTTGCTGCAGACTCGAATTTGCCTGGAGCAGACGCTTCTTCGTAAGCGGCGCTTTGGGTTGAAACAATTGTCGAGGCCTTAACCGTACCCTTATCTGTTCCCTTATCTGTTGCCTTACCAGTACCAATACCAGCTACAGAAGCAGATGCGCCCAGAATGACCGCCGCAGAAGCCGCGGCCGCAGACGTGGCCGCGGCCTTTGCAGGATTCTGCTTACGCAGCTCAGCCGCGCTCACCAATGGCGAGTGCGTCACAAAGGGATCCACATCAATCAGATAGGGGTAGTCTTTTTTGGATACCCAGGGCAGTGAGTCCAGAGGCAAGCGATATCCCATAGCAGAATCACCGGGAATCAGGTACATGCGATCGTCACGCAAGAACCAAGGGCCCGAACGCCAACGCGGCCCGCCCTTGACCGACTCGTCTTCAGACAGCAACGGCAAGGCATAACCGACCACGCTATCAAGCTTGTACTCAAACACCCTGCGCAAGCGAGCGCGCTCGAGCTCATCGTCCAGTCGGGAATCAAACGGATCAACGTTTACGGGAAGCGTGCGTTCGCGCCAGAGATAATAAAAAGTATCTTCGTAGCCGCTCTGAATGAATTTGGTCTCAACGCTCAGATTCTGGGCGAGCAAGGTCACAAAAGATTGTGCATCAGCTGCGGTGTAGTGATGTTCTTCACGCTCATCGGCAAACAATTCAGGGTTGTTCCAGCACGGCTGGCCATCTGCCCGCCAATACGCGGACAAAGACCAGCGGGGCAACTGCTCACCCGGATACCATTTCCCCTGACCAAAATGTAAAAAGCCGCCCTTTGCGTACCGGTCTTGCAATTTTTGTAGAAGCTCACAGCCAAGACCCCGCTTGGTGGGGCCCATCGCCTCGGTATTCCATTCATCGCCATCGCGATCCAAAGCGGAAACAAAAGTCGGCTCGCCACCCATGGTAAGTCTGACATCTTGCTGCGTCAGTTTTGCATCAACTTGGTGCCCAAGCTGATCGATATCTTTCCATTGTTGGGGCTCATAAGGTTTGGTCACCCGTGGCGACTCATAGACCCGGCTGATTGACATTTGGTGCATGAATTCAACTTCGCACTCATCTAGTGCACCCGAAATGGGCGCAGCAGTCGACGGCTCAGGCGTACACGCAATCGGGATATGCCCTTCGCCGGCAAGCAAACCAGAGGTTGGATCGAGGCCTACCCAGCCTGCGCCCGGCAAATACACTTCGCACCAGGCATGCAAATCTGTAAAGTCAGTTTCGGCGCCGGTCGGGCCATCCACAGCCTCAACGTCGGGCTTGAGCTGAATCAGGTAACCCGAGACAAATCTGGCCGCAAGCCCAAACTGACGCAACGCCTGCACCAGCAGCCAGGCGGAATCCCGGCAGGATCCCGAACCCAGTTCGAGCGTTTCCTCAGGCGTCTGTACCCCAGGCTCCATACGGATCGTATAGGACACCTGGTGATGGGCGCGACTATTGATATCCACCAGAAAATCAATGCTGCGGCGCTTGTGGCGCGGGATATTCTTGATAAATGTTTCGAGTTTCGGCCCTGGCTTTGTGGTGCGCAGGTATGGGGCGAGATCCGCCACCAATTCAGGCGAATACTTGAAAGGGAACTCCTGGGCCTCAGGCTCCAGGAAAAAATCAAAGGGGTTGTAGATCGACATCTCAGCCACTAGATCAACCGTGACCTGGAACTCCCGGGTTTTGTCCGGAAACACCACACGCGCCAGATAGTTCGAGAACGGATCCTGCTGCCAGTTCATGAAATGCAAGGCTGGCGTCACCCGCAAGGCATAAGATAGGATACGTGTACGACAGTGCGGCGCAGGTCGCAACCTGATCACCTGCGGCCCAAGGTTGATCAGCTGATCATAACTGTACGTTGTAACGTGATGGAGTGCGATATGGGTAGCCATGTTTCTTTTTAAGCAATTACTATGCCAGAATAGGGCCATGTCCATTCTTTGTATGGCATGGATTTTGCTTTGCTGTAACTGTCTCTTTATAGCCTACCAAGGCGCTTTTTTGTGCAATCAGGCACATAACGATTTGATTCAGTGAATGTAATGGGTGATCTGATGCAACAAACACAGTCCATGCAAAATATTGCCTTTGACGAGATGATCGACCGCAGCATCCCGGCACTGAAAAATCAGGCGCACGGTCACAGTCCACGCCCGCATTACGCTGGCTTTGCAGAGTGGCTTGCGCAGCAACCCGAACACACCCTTAAAGCACGTCGCGAAGAAGCCGAACTCATTTTCCGTCGGGTCGGCATTACGTTTGCGGTTTATGGCGATACGGACGGCACTGAGCGCACCATCCCCTTTGATATCGTGCCGCGCATCTTTCCTGCGCATGAATGGTCCCAGCTCGAGCGAGGCCTCAAGCAGCGCGTGCAGGCACTGAACATGTTCCTGCATGACGTCTATCACGACCAGAACATACTCAAAGCGGGAATCGTTCCACGCGAACAAGTACTCAACAATGCCCAGTACCGCCCGCAAATGCAAGGCGTGGATGTGCCACTCGACATCTACGCGCACATTGCCGGCATCGATATCGTTCGCGCCAACCACGGCCCGGATACCGGCGCGTTCTTTGTACTCGAAGACAATTTGCGTGTCCCTTCCGGCGTGTCTTACATGCTTGAAAATCGCAAGATGATGATGCGACTGTTCCCCGAGCTCTTTGCCAAGCATCGGGTCGAGCCCGTCGATCACTATCCCGACCTGCTACTTGAATCATTGCGCCATGCCTCGCCCGCCACCTCGCACCAGCCGAACGTCGTCGTTCTCACGCCTGGCATGTACAACTCGGCTTATTTTGAACATGCATTTCTCGCTCAACAGATGGGTGTCGAACTCGTCGAAGGCCAGGATTTGTTCGTGCAGGATGATGTCGTCTACATGCGCACCACGCAAGGACCGCGCCGCATTGATGTGATTTATCGCCGCGTCGATGATGACTTTCTGGATCCCGAAGTATTTCGCGATGATTCAACGCTCGGAGCAAAAGGTCTCTTGCGGGCTTACCGTGCTGGCAACGTCGCCATCTGTAATGCGATTGGCACAGGTGTCGCGGACGACAAATCCATTTATCCTTACGTGCCCGAGATGATTCGCTTTTATTTAAGCGAAGAACCCATCATTGCAAACGTCCCCACCTATATGTGCCGCAAGCCCAACGAACTGGACTATGTTATCCAGAACATGGCACAACTCGTCGTCAAGGAAGTCCATGGCGCCGGCGGCTATGGCATGCTGGTGGGGCCAGCTTCCACCCAGGCAGAGGTTGAGGCATTCCGGGTGCGCGTGCTGGCCAACCCCAGCAATTACATCGCTCAGCCCACGCTCGCGTTGTCGACCTGCCCGACCTACGTCGACGCAGGCATTGCACCACGCCACATCGACTTACGTCCCTTTGTGCTGTCAGGTGAACATGTCCGCATGGTTCCTGGTGGCCTGACTCGCGTTGCACTCAAAGAAGGTTCTCTGGTTGTGAATTCCTCACAAGGCGGCGGCACTAAAGACACCTGGATTCTGGAAAATTAAGGCGAACGCACATGCTCTCAAGAACTGCAGATCACTTGTACTGGATGGCGCGTTACACAGAACGCGCTGAAAACACCGCACGCATGCTCGATGTCAATTATCAAATGTCACTGTTGCCTCAATCTGAAAAAACGATTGAAAGCGGCTGGCGTGCCATGCTTGAAATTTCTGAACTCACCCAGACCTACAACACCAAGCACGCTGTCGTCACGCCAGCAGAAGTCATTGCCTTCATGTCGCGTGACATGGACAATCCATCCTCGATCATGCGCTGCCTCCAAGGCGCACGCGAAAACGCACGTGCCGTGCGAGGCTCGATCACGACCGAACTGTGGGAGACCATCAACACCACGTGGCTTGAAGCACAGCGCATGGTGAGCCAGGGACAGGCACAAAAAGCACCCGCCGAGTTTTTTGAATGGGTCAAGTTCCGCTCACACCTGACACGTGGCGTACACGCCGGCACCATGGTGCGCGGTGAGGCCTATGATTTTATTCAGCTCGGCTCTTTTCTGGAGCGTGCGGATAACACGGCTCGCCTGCTCGACGTGAAGTTTCTCGCCGCCGCAGAGTCGCGCGACGAGGCCACGGATCCTGTTGATGAGTTTTATTACTGGGCCGCTATTCTGCGCTCAGTCTCTGCCTTTGAAACCTACCGCAAAGTCTATCGCGACGTCATCACGCCGGAGCGAATCGCACAATTGCTGATCCTCAATCTCAGCATGCCCCGCTCGCTGGCCGCATGCTTGCAGGAAGTGGTGAAAAGACTGGCGCGCGTGCGTAATGCCCAATCATCCGAAACCCAGATGGCGGCACTCAATCTATTCACTGAACTGCGTGATCTGTCGATAGATGAAATTCTTGAGATTGGACTGCATACGTACCTGACCGAGTTTCTTTCCCGGATCAATGCCGTCGGCAGTGGCATCAGCCAGGACTTCCTGCTGCCGCTTCAGGACGCGGCCTGACCAGGCATGTTGAGCCCGAAGCTCAGGCGTGGGCTCAACATGTTGCGCTGCACATTTAAATCACACACCCGCAGATTAGTGGGTTAAACTCTTAACACGGCACAACGTTCCAGTCCTCGTGCCTCGATAAGCCCCAACTCTGTGGGCGCCCGCCTCAACGGCGTTTTTACTCCCTGTTCGTCTGCCCCGATTGGAGCCTGCTTAATTTGCTGGCCGGCACGACGATGGAGCACTTCACTTGTCTTCTTCGATTACCTTTGCTGACCTCGGGTTGGCTGAACCCCTTATGCGTGCTATTGCCGAGGTCGGCTATACCACCCCTACCCCTATTCAGGCACAAGCGATTCCGCGCGTGCTAGCTGGTGGTGACTTACTCGCCGCAGCACAAACCGGTACCGGCAAAACGGCTGGTTTTACCCTTCCTATCCTGCACATGCTGCTTGCCAATCCGCTTGCAGTTCGCACGCCTGGTCGCCCACGTGTGCTGATTCTGACCCCTACACGCGAACTCACCGCGCAGGTTGAAGAGTCAGTCAAAACCTACGGACAGTTCACAAAAATCTCCTCACTGGTGATTTTTGGTGGTGTCAATATCAACCCCCAGGTCAATGCACTGCGCAAGAACCTCGACATCCTGGTAGCAACACCTGGGCGTCTGCTCGACCATTGCCAGCAACGCAACGTAGATTTATCTGGCGTCGAAGTGCTGGTGCTGGACGAAGCTGACCGAATGCTCGATATGGGCTTTATCCGCGACATTCGCAAGATCCTCGCGATGCTGCCCCGTAAGCGCCAGAACCTGCTGTTTTCAGCAACCTTCTCCGATGAGATCCGTGAGCTCTCCAAAGGCGTGCTGGTCAACGCAACCGAAGTTTCCGTTGCTGCGCGCAACACCACTGCTGAACGTGTGGATCAAACCGTTTACATCGTTGACCAGGCACATAAGCGCGACATCCTCAGCCACATGATCTCTGAAAGTGGCTGGCACCAAGTGCTGGTCTTTACGCGGACCAAGCATGGTGCAAACCGCCTGGCCGAAAAACTCGTCAAAGACGGTCTCTCCGCTGCCGCCATTCATGGCAACAAGAGTCAGGCTGCCAGGACACGGGCGCTTGCCGAATTCAAAACAGGCAAGGTCGCAGTGCTGGTAGCAACCGACATTGCCGCGCGCGGCATTGATATTGACCAGTTGCCACAAGTCGTTAACTTCGAACTGCCCAACGTCCCCGAAGATTACGTCCACCGCATTGGCCGCACGGGTCGTGCTGGCGCCGCAGGTTCCGCGATTTCTCTGGTCGACTCCAGCGAAATCAAATACCTCAAGGCGATTGAACGCATCATCAAGAAAGCCATCCCCCAGCTGCCTGCCCCAACGGGCTGGACCGCCTCACCGGCCTCCTCACACGGCGCCGAAGATGACGCACGCGCAGCAGGCTTTCGGGATGGTCTGCATCGCAGCCCACAGCGCTCCGCCCGTCCTGCAGGCTCTGCAGGAGCTGGACGCTCAGGCCGCTCGGGTCAGGGTGCAGGCCGTAGCGGCCCGCACGCAGGTCAGGCGCCCCGTCGTGATGGTCAGAACATTGCACGGCCCGCTCATACCAGTGGCGGCCCTGTACGCAGCGGCACCGGCCTGGGCAGCACTGCCGGTGGTCGTCCCGATAGCCGTGGCGACAACCGCTCTGGCCAGCGTCCAGCCGCACGCTCAGGTGCCGGTGCAGGCGCAGGTGCCCCGAGTGCCAATCGTCCACGCCGTCCGGCTTTATTGTCCAAGTAATATTTAAGACACAGGCTGGCTCGTCCAGCCTGTAAAATCCGTCACCATGAGTATCTCAACTGAAGTCGCACGTCGCAGAACGTTCGCCATTATTTCTCACCCTGATGCAGGCAAAACCACCCTGACAGAAAAGCTCTTGCTTTTCGCAGGGGCGATTCAAATTGCCGGTAGCGTCAAGGCCCGTAAAGCCTCGCGGCACGCCTCCTCCGACTGGATGGAAATCGAGAAGCAGCGGGGCATTTCCGTTGCGTCCTCCGTCATGCAGATGGAGTACCGTGACTGCGTCATTAACTTGCTGGACACCCCAGGTCACCAGGACTTCTCCGAAGACACCTACCGGGTACTGACCGCCGTCGATGCCGCACTCATGGTGATTGACGCGGCAAACGGTGTCGAACCACAAACCATTCGGCTGCTACAGGTTTGTCGCGCACGCAATACCCCCATCATTACCTTTATCAACAAAATGGATCGCGAAGTACGCGAACCACTTGAGTTGCTATCCGAAATCGAATCGCATATTGGCATGGATGCCGTGCCATTTTCCTGGCCAGTTGGCATGGGTAAAGCCTTTGGCGGCGTGTTCGATATCCACCGTGATCGTATGCGCCTGTTCAGACCTGGACAAGAGCGTCGCGATGACAGCAAAGATGACTTTATTGACGGACTGGATAATCCAGAGATTGCCAACAGATTCCCTGATGCATTCAAACAGGCAAAAGGCGAAATCGAATTAATTCAAGCAGCTGCTCCCGAGTTTGATCGTGAGCAGTTTCTTGCTGGCAAGCAGACCCCAGTGTTTTTTGGCTCCGCCATCAACAACTTTGGCGTTCAAGAGGTCCTCGACGCTCTCGTCGACGAAGCACCTCCTCCTGGCGCACGCCAGGCGCTTGAGCGAATCGTCAAACCCGAAGAACCCAAGTTCACGGGCGTCGTCTTCAAAGTACAAGCCAACATGGATCCCGCACATCGCGACCGCGTGGCCTTTGTGCGCGTCAGTTCCGGCAAGTTTGACCGCGGCATGCGCCTGAAAGTCTCGCGCAACGGCAAAGAAATTCGTCCGAACAACGTTGTGTCTTTTTTGTCGCAGCGCCGCGAACTTGTCGATGAAGCTTATGCAGGAGACGTCATTGGTATCCCCAACCACGGCATCCTGCACCTGGGTGACGTATTGACCGAAGGCGAATCCCTGCACTTTACGGGTCTGCCATTCTTTGCACCTGAATTGTTTCAGGCGGTCGAAGTCAAAGATCCCCTGCGCACAAAACAGCTGCGCACAGGTCTGATGCAATTAGGTGAAGAAGGCGCGATTCAAGTGTTCAGACCCATTGCAGCCGGTGGCGCATTGCTGCTGGGTGCCGTTGGACAGTTGCAATTCGAAGTCGTTGCGCATCGCCTCCAGGCCGAATACGGTGCAGAGGCACGGCTCATGCCTTCACGTTACAACATGGCGCGCTGGATTACTGCTGAAGACCCCAAAGAACTCAGCAAATTCATTGATGCCAACGCTTCTCATATCGCCTATGATGTTGTTGAAGCACCTGCCTTTCTGGTGACCTCTACTGCACAGCTGCGTGTTGCCGAAGAGCGCTACCCCGCGATCCGGTTTCACGCTATGCGTGAGCATGGTGGTCAGGTCTTTGCAGACAAGGTTTAACTTCATCGTCCTTCACGAGCTTTCTATGTCCTGGCGCGTTCTGATTATTTTCCTGCTGCTTGCTGCCGTTGCCTCCTGGCAGGGCGGCACGCAGCTGGGCGAATGGTTAGTGTTGCATGCACCCGAGTCGATTGTCTCTGCCTCCGGACCTAAGACCAGCAAGGATCAGGTACTCGATGCCAACGGTAAACCCTTTGCTGCGCAGCCTCCTCAGCCACGCATCGACGGCACACTAGGCGTTCCTCGCGAACATGCACCTGCCGAGTGGACCATCACTGCCGTCGTTGCGAATTCGGCAGATGCAAATTCCAACGCGATGAATATCGATGCAGATGGCAACGCAGAAAACGAGGAGCATGAGCTCGTAGCCGGCGGGGCGGGCCTGCTCAGTGGCACGCACGATGTCGCAACACTTGATGTCGCGACTCCCGCAAAAGACACCGCATCCAATGCACGCCAATGGGCTGGTGCATTTGATCGTCCGGCATCCCAGGACGCAAAGCCTGCTGCACCGGTTGCAGCGCGCCCAGCGACCGCAGCTGAAATTGCGCTCGTCTGGCAGCAAGCCCTTAGAAAAGATATTGATCAATGCAACAAGCTCGGTTTTTTTCAACGACCCACTTGTGTACAAACCGCCCGCAACAAATTCTGTGCCCCGAACTATGCCTGGGGCAAAACAGCTGACTGTCCACCAAAGGGATTTGATCAGACTGGCGGCAATTAAAAGTTATTAAAACGCGTACGCCAGGCGAGGTGATCAACACCATCTCATGGCAATGGCAATATCCAAGGCCTAACCAACACCAGCCTGGGATTTACGTAAGGGCGCAGTAGGAATACGCATCACCTCGCGATACTTAGCAACTGTTCGCCTTGCAATCGTTATCCCCTCCTGATCCAGCAGTGCCACGAGCTGGCTATCCGACAGCGGTTTCTTGCGGTCCTCGGCTGCTATCAATGATTGAATGCGTGTCTGCACCGCCGTCGCAGACGTGGACTCGCCACCCTCGGTCGACAAACCTGTACTAAAAAACCGCTTGAGCTCCAGCGTGCCATACGGCGTCAACATGAATTTCTGTGAAGTTGCCCGCGAGATCGTTGACTCGTGCATGCCGAGTTCAGCAGCAATGTCTTTGAGCGTCAGTGGGCGTACCGCCTGCCATCCCTTGATAAAAAACATTTGCTGATGCGCAACAATTGCCTGCGACACGCGCAAGATCGTATCAAAACGCTGCGCCACATTGCGAATCATCCAGCGTGCTTCCTGCAGCTGGCCTTGGAGTGCCGTATATTCGCCCGAGCGTGGGCTGCCAAGTGCTTCGGCATACATGGCATTGACTCGCAGCCGTGGCACCACAGCTTCATTGAGCGATGCGGTCCAGCCCTGTTTTGTTTTTCGCACAATCACATCAGGCACGGCAAAATCCGCAGCAGGTTTATTCCAGCCGCTTCCAGGTCGCGGATTGAGCCTGAGGACCAGCGCATGTGCACGTCGCAAGGTTTCTGCATCACATTGCAATATCTCACGCAGACGTGCCATATTGCCCGTTGCAAGCACCGCCAGATGGTTCTGGCACAAACTACGCGCAACATGCAATACCGTTGCATCACGGATCTCTGGAAAACGGTCCGCCTGTGCGTACTGCAGTTGTAAATCCAGACATTGCGCCAGATCACGTGCGGCCACACCTGGCGGATCAAAGGATTGCAACATACGCAATGCCACCCGAAAATCATCGACTTCTAAGTCAAGCGCCGGATCCATCCAGCTGACGATCTCCTCCAGAGGGGACGCAAGCATTCCATCATCGTTCAGCTCTTCGATTAATAACTCAATCAGCGCGGCATCACGCGTGCTGACCCGCATGGTACCGAGCTGTTGCAACAAATATTCACGCAGATTGCTCTCACGCGCAGGTTCGGGTCGATCGGCATACTCGTCATCTCTTGAACTGCTGCTGCCAGAAGTAAACTCCTGGCGTTCGCGCTCCTGACCAGGCTCGTAATCCAGCGAGGCTTGTGCATCCTGCGCGGTTTCCTGGCTCGAATCTTGCTTGGTAAAGTCCTGAGCGCTAAGATCTAAGGCATCTCCCTGTGAGGGCAGCGACACCATGGCTCCTGGCTCCTGCAGGCCTTCACCCACTTGCTCGAGTAATGGATTCTCAACCAGCGCATTCGCAACTTCAGCCTCAAGATCAAGCGTCGACAGCTGCAGCAATCTGATCGATTGCTGCAGTGCGGGGGTCAGCGCGAGGTGCTGACCGTGACGAAGTTCGAGAAAATTACGACTCATAGGTACAATATTTTGCATGATGAATACATTCAGCACTCAAAATCTTCGCAAAGACTCCAAATTGCTTAGCAACACATTGTTGCGACTGGCACTTCCACGCATTGTGCTGCGGCTGGCGATTCTAGCCGCAGTTGCGACGTTCTGGTTCTGGATCTGCAGTTTTACCCTCAAAAAAGGGGCGACTGTGCGTTACAACGGATTTGAAGCCTTCGGTCCTCAGGTCGTCGACTTCCTGACTCGCATGAATCCTTATATCTGGTGGGTGGTTGTCCTCATCATCTCACTTTGCATGTTCGCAGCCTTGCGCAGCTGGCTCCACAGCAGCTTTGCGCGTGGCCGGGCGGCTCTGGTGCCACTCAATGTCTTTTCGCGCCTCTGCGAGCGTCTGAGCCCCGAGGTGCTGGATGTCCTGCGCTGGGTCTGGAAAGATCCCGAGGTTCCGGTGACAACCGGTAATCTGCAAACCACCCTCAGACAGATTCGTAGCGGTCGCGTCCGCAAAATGGCGCTTGCCCGCGCTCAGAAATCTGCTCTCGACCTTGCCGCACAGCCAAAGTCTGACACAGAAACCACTCCGCGGGGACCAGGCAGGTCTCGTGAACCAACGCTGATGGCGTAAAAATACTTGCATAACTTGCAAAAATATGTTCGACTAGAAGCTATGAAAGTCTTTGCTGCAACTCTTTCCTGCAAACCAGTTTCTGACACGGCCCCTAGCGGTTGCGGTCTGGTTGTGCGCAGCAATTCGGCTTCAACTGGTTTGCTATCGCTACTGCTAGCGATCGGTTGCCGGGCCTAGTGCCCGTGGCTGTCCGGCAACCATCCGCCACTCGGTTATTCCCCCATCGCATTGATTACTCTGCCAATAGCCAGAGATGACCAGACAGTCTGGGGGATAAAAATGACCCGATCCGCACGCGCCGATATAAAGATAGATTTAAGGTAAATGATGCTTAAGAACCCTGCAACTAAATACATTCCGTTCAAACCTTTCGAACGAGACTTTGCCGAACGAACCTGGCCCAGCAAACGCATTACCCATCCGCCCATCTGGATGAGTACCGATCTGCGCGACGGTAACCAGTCATTAATCGAACCCATGAGCGTCGAGCGTAAGCTCCGCTTCTTTGACATGCTGATTAAAATTGGCTTCAAGGAAATCGAAGTCGGGTTCCCTTCCGCCTCGCAGACGGACTTTGATTTTGTGCGCGCACTGGTCGATGAGAATCGCATTCCCGATGATGTCACCATCATTGCACTGACGCAGGCCCGTCCGGAATTAATCGAACGCACGGTCGAGGCTGCCGCAGGCGCCAAACAGGCCATGATTCACCTTTATAACGCTTGCGCACCCGGTTTTCGCCGCATCGTATTCAACATGAATCGCGCCGAAGTCAAACAAGTTGCCATCGAAGGCACACAGTGCGTCATGGCATGCATGGCCAAGCATCCCGAAACCAACTGGTTCTACGAGTATTCACCCGAGGTCTTCAGTACCACTGAACCAGACTTCGCACTCGAAGTCTGCAATGACGTGACTGCCGTCTGGAAGCCTACTCCCCAGAAAAAAATAGTCTACAACTTGCCTGCGACGATTGAAGCGACAACGCCCAATATGTATGCCGACCAGATTGAGTTCATGCATAACAATCTGGATCAGCGTAATTGCATCGTCATCAGCTTGCACCCACACAACGACCGTGGCACAGCAGTCGCGGCCGCTGAGCTTGGAATCATGGCCGGCGGGGATCGTGTCGAGGGCTGTCTGTTCGGCAATGGCGAGCGCACTGGTAACGTCGATCTGGTGACCCTTGCCTTGAACCTCTACACCCAGGGCATTCATCCAGGACTGGATTTCTCTGACATTGACGAAGTCCGCCGGTGCGTTGAGTTCTGCAATCAGCTTCCTGTGCACCCCCGTCACCCCTATGCTGGCGACCTAGTCTTTACTGCGTTCTCAGGCTCGCATCAGGACGCGATCAAAAAAGGCTTTGCGATTCAACAGCCAGATGCTATCTGGGAGGTCCCCTATTTACCGATTGATCCGGCCGATCTGGGCCGCAGCTATGACGCAGTGATTCGCGTCAATAGCCAATCAGGCAAAGGCGGCGTGTCCTACCTGCTTGAACAGGAACACGGACTCGCCTTGCCGCGTCGGTTGCAAATCGAATTTAGCCGAGCCATTCAGCGAGTCACCGACGAAACCGGTAGCGAAGTCACGGCCAGCGCGGTTTACGATATTTTTAATACCGAATATCTTGAGCAACACACCCCCTGGACATTGATCAAGCATCGCATCACCGGTGATCCGACAGCAGCCCAAGGTCAACACTTTACGATCGAAGCCGAGTTTGAGGTCGACGGCAAGCGCCAGACACTGACCGGTTCAGGCGACGGGGCGATTTCGGCCTTTGTGGACTGCCTCGGATTACCTGTGCGCATCATGGATTATCACGAGCATGCGATTGGTACCGGCACGGACACACGCGCAGCTTGTTATGTTGAAGCACGGGTTGGCGAGGCAGCCACAGGCTTTGGCGTGGGGATTGATCGCGATATCGTGACCGCCTCATTCAAGGCCGTCTTAAGCGCACTGAACCGCCATCTCAAACAAACAGAAACTCTCAAGGCTGCAGCCTAATCGATTGTCACTGTTTGTCATGTGTGGATAGACCCCAGTATTGGCCTACTGGGGTTTTTTTATGTCCTCATACACCTGTTTATTTAAGCGACTGCCTATTAGCTATCAATACGGCAAGCCTAACACCTGCAATTCCTCTTCTTCAAATCCAGCTGCGCGACGTGCGTCGAGATTGAATGGACCTTTTAAAACGGGAGCAGAATAGGTCCGCGCCAACTGGGCAAAGGTTGCGATAGGATCGAGACCCCGTTGCGTGCACAGCCAGCGATACCAGGTGTTACCGATTGCAACGTGGCCAATTTCATCGCGCAGAATAATATCGACAATCGCCGCGGCCTTCGGATCTCCGCCACTTGCAAGCTTATGTCTCACGAGCGGCGAGGCATCTAGTCCACGCGCCTCGAGCGTGCGAGGGACAAGCGCCATTCTTGCCAGAGGATCATCCTTAGTACGCTCGGCCATCTCCCACAAGCCATCATGGACAGGAAAATCTCCATAGTCATAGCCCAGTGTCTGTAGATGTGCATGCAAGAGTGAAAAATGCAGGGACTCCTCCTGCGCGACACCTGCCCATTGGCGATAGAACGCTTCTGGCATGCCTGAGAAGCGCCACACCACATCAAGCGCCAGGTTGATTGCATTGAATTCAATGTGCGCGAGCGCATGGATCAGTGAGGCACGGCCAACAAGTGTGTGAACACTACGCTGCTTCAACGCGGCAGGCTCTACCAGATCTAAGACGGGCCGACCCGGGATCGCAGCCATGGGCGCGAGGACAGCATTCGCCTCAACGAACGTGTCCTGTGCCATCTGTCCGAGCAACTGAGCTTTTTGATCCCAGCCCTTGAGACAAAGCGCCGTCATCGCAATATGTCTAAGTTCCATCGTCACATTTTATCTTGGTAAGATAACGCCTATGTCTGATCTACTTGATGCCGCAAAAGACCCGAACGCGCTGGGTCAACTTCCTACACGCATTCCCCCTGGCGCCCTGATTCCTGGCCTGCTGGGCTTGCTGCCCTTCTGGGGGCTCGCACTATCGACCTTCATTGATACGGGTTTTACGCCGGTAGCGGCCATCGTCACGCTGGTGATGTATGGCGCGTTGATTCTAAGCTTTGTCGGTGCGCTGTGGTGGGGGATTGCCGTGCATGCGCCGGCGACTGCTCCGCGCAATATGATGTTTGTCTGGAGTGTTGTACCAGCCCTGATTGGCTGGTTCGCGACGCTGGTATCGCCCGAAATCGGTCTGCGCATGCTGATGTCCGGTCTCGCTCTTCAATGGCTGCTCGACAGCATGCTGATGCGCAAAGTCCCCGGCCTCATCCCCAGCTGGGTCTTCAGGCTCAGAACTATCCTGACGCTGGGTGCCGTCAGTGCACTGGGCCTGGCCTGGTGGCAACTCATCGCCCCCGGCATGACCTAGTTCTTGCCTGGTTTTAGCTAATTTTTTGCTTTGCCTGCTTTCTTTTTGTCAGGCACCGCCAGCATCGTTCCGCGACAGCTCTCAGCACCACACCGACACAGATACTCTGCCTTGACTTTCTTGCTCAGCTTTTCACCTTCGATCGCTAACCCGTAGTCATAATTGAGCTCTTCGCCGCGCTTGATATCACGCTTGGCCATGATGAAGACGCGCTTGCCGCCTTTACTTTCCAGACTTTCGCAATTCGGTTCACACGCGTGATTAATCCAGCGTGCTTCATTGCCCTCATCATTGCCATCAATCACTTTGCCCGAGCCGAGCGAAAAGAAAAACGTATGGAATGGATCATCTGGATTAGTCGGATGACGACGATCGGCTTCTTTGGCGCTGATTGTCTTGCCACCGTACTCAATAATTTTGGTACCCGCAGGAATTGCCCGCGCGGCAAAGACGCCTTTCCCATGCACGGTAGAGGTTCGTACGATATGCCAGGGCTTTTCAATAGTCGTCATGTGTTTCAGTAAAAATCAGTGGGGTTTCACAGCAAAGCAATGTTGTGGTTCAGGGAATTTTCCGGCACGGACTTCGTCCGCATATCTTTGCACGGCCTGGCGCATCACGTCTTCAAGATTCGTATAGCGTTTAACAAATTTAGGCACGCGCTCACCGCTCAGTCCGAGCATATCCTCTGTGACCAGAATCTGTCCATCGCAGGCGACTGATGCACCGATGCCGATCGTAGGGATTGAAAGCTTTTCGGTGAGCACTGTACCCAGGTCCTCGGCAACCCCTTCGAGCACGATAGCAAACGCACCTGCCGCTTCGAGCGCCTGCGCATCCGCAAGGATCCTGGCCGCAGACTCAGGGGTGCGGCCCTGGGCGAGATAGCCACCCATTGCGTTGACGTACTGCGGCATCAAGCCAACATGTGCCATCACAGGGATCCCGCGGTTCACAAGATATTGAACCGTCTCGGCCATCACAGCGCCTCCCTCGAGCTTGACGGCATCGGCCCCCTGACCCAATAGATACGCTGCGCTACGAAATGCCTGTGCAACCGATTCCTGATAACTGCCAAACGGCATGTCTGCCACCACGCACGCATGGTGCGTCCCGCGCACAACCGCCGCAGTGTGCTGACCAATTTGTTCAAGCGTAATCGACAACGTGTCTGGCAACCCATAAGCCACCATCGCCGTTGAATCACCCACCAGCACAAAGTCCAGATAGTCATCGATGATGCGGGCGGTTGAAATATTGTGCGCGGTCAACGCAACAATTTTGCGCTGACCCTTGCACGCTTTGAGCTGGGGCACCGTGATGCGTTTAACCTCTGCATGCACACTCATTCAAACCTCCAGAATCATGGCGTCGAATTTACTCAGTATCAACAACTTTCGCTGCCACTTTTTTTACCGCTTTCTTGGCGGCCGTTTTAGTTGCGGTTTTAGTGGCTTTTTTCACTGCAGTTTTCGTCGCTGTCTTTGTCGCTTTTTTAGTGGCTGTTTTTTTAACGGTCTTGGTAGCGGTTTTTGTTTCCGTTTTAGTAGCCGTTTTAGTGGCTTTCTTGACCGCGGTTTTGGTTGCTGTTTTAGCGGCTGTTTTTGTAGCCGTCTTCGCAGCACCCCGACCCGTGGTCTTGCCACCCGCTTTTTCGGGACGCGCTTCAAACTCAAAGCTCACCTTACCGTCTTCACCGCGAGATAAATAAGCCTTGAACTTGCGATTGGTCCGGCTTGAGACAAAGCCTTCGAGCAAGTCCGTCTTGCCCGACGCCAGCAATTTTGACATTTGCTCTGCACTAATTTCCTGCTGCAAAATCACTTTGCCAGAACGGAAGTCGCAGTTGCGATCTGGTCCGACAGACTTTTCGCAGATGTAACTCATCCCGTGTTCAAACACCCGCGCGGCACATTTCGGACACGCGCCCAGCGACGTGTGGCCAGAAAAGTCCACAGGCTCATTGGATTCTTCGTCTCGCTGACCAAAATCAAACTCCAGCTTGGACTCACCATCGAGCTTGAGAATCGCAGCAAACGGACGTCCCATCTTGCTGATAAAACCTTGCAAGGGGCCGATGTGTTTATCGATCATCAGTGTTTCGACTTCAGCGGGCTCAAACGTCCGTCCACCAGGATGTTTGCCAATCGAAAAATCGCACGCTGTGCATGCATAGCGGCGATAGTTTTCCTTCACGACGCCCCCGCATTTCGGGCAGGGAATGGATAACGTGACATAGTCACCCGGTACCGTATCGCGATCGTATTCTTTGGCGCGCTTGACGATGACCTGCGTCATCTGTGCAATTTCGAGCATAAAGGCCTGGCGCTGTAACGCGCCCTGCTCGATCTGCTTGAGCTTGTGCTCCCATTCACCGGTCAATTCTGGCGAGGTCAGTTCTTTTACGCCGAGGCCATTGAGCAACGTCATGAGCTGACGCGTCTTTGCCGTCGGCACCAGGTCGCGTCCTTCGCGACGCAAATAACTTTCGTTGATCAGGCCTTCAATAATTGAGGCGCGCGTCGCTGGTGTGCCCAGTCCGTTTGCGGACATCGCTTCACGCAGCTCTTCGTCTTCGACCAGCTTGCCTGCACCCTCCATCGCCGACAACAAAGTACCTTCGTTGTAACGGGCAGGAGGACGGGTCGCCAGACCCACAGATTCAACGTCTTCGGTACGTACCGTTTCGCCTTCGGCCACAGCAATCAGCATGGCGTCTTCGTCCTGGACCTCACGTCCGTAGACTGCTAGCCAACCGGGCGCGACCAGCACCTTGCCTTCGGTTTTGAACTGATGCGCCGCGACAGTCGTGATCCGCGTCGTCATACGGTATTCAGCCGCGGGGAAAAACACCGCGAGGAATCGTTTAACGACTAAATCATAAAGCTTGGCCTCTGCCTCACTCAATTCTTTAGGAATTTGCAATGTTGGAATAATTGCAAAGTGATCTGATACTTTTTTGTTATCGAAAATACGACGGTTAGGCTTGACCCAGGCATTTTTGGTAATCATTGCCGCGTGCGGTGCGAGCCCGCGAATCACGCCCTGACCCTCTGCAATCCCGGCGATCGCGTCCTTGACTGTATTGATATAGTCTTCTGGCAGATAACGCGAATCGGTTCTCGGATAGGTTAATGCTTTGTGGCGCTCATATAAACTTTGCGCAAGTGATAAGGTCGTCTTGGCTGAAAATCCAAAGCGGCCATTGGCCTCACGCTGCAACGATGTCAGGTCGTACAGTGCAGGCGATATTTCTGTCTTGGGCTTGGACTCTTCAGTCACGGTGCCAGGCTGCGCGCGACAAGCGGCCACCACACTTTTGGCTGCGGCTTCGATCCACAAGCGCGACTCCCGTTGCTCAGGATCTGCGGGATTCTTTGTGAATTTCGGATCAAACCAGCGCCCTTCGTAGAGCCCTGCCGCGGCAACAAATGTTGCACGCACTTCCCAGTAATCACGCGGCACAAAATGCCGGATTTTTTCTTCGCGCTCAGCCACGATGGTGAGTGTCGGCGTCTGGACACGGCCAACGGGGGTCTTGAAAAACCCACCATCCTTGCTGTTGAACGCGGTCATGGCACGTGTACCATTAATTCCGACCAGCCAGTCAGCTTCAGCGCGCGAACGGGCTGCCGCCTCGAGCGGCTTCATCATGTCGTCCGTACGCAAGTTGTTGAACGCCTCGCGAATCGCATCCTGCGTCATCGACTGCAACCACAAACGCTGGACCGGTTTGCTCACCCCCGAGTATTGCTGGATGTAGCGAAAAATCAGTTCACCCTCACGTCCGGCGTCACAGGCATTGATCAGTGCGCTGACATCTTTGCGCTTGATCAGTTTGACTAGCATTTTGAGGCGCTCGTTGGCTTTCTTGTCCGAGGGATTAATCTCGAATGCTGGCGGGATGACCGGCAAATGCGTAAAGCTCCACTTACCCTTGACGGGATCATTTGGAGCAATCAGGCTCAATAAGTGACCCACACTGGAAGAAAGCACATAGTGCTCGCTTTCAAAGTAGTCGCCTTCACGAGTGAAACCACCCAACGCACGCGAGATATCGAGTGCAACCGAGGGTTTCTCAGCAATGATCAAAGTTTTAGTCATTCTTATCCAGAGACAGCTCTTCAGAAAAATTATCCTGCCCAACTCAACACGTCAGACCTTCCTAGCGCGGATCATAAGAGCACTAATTGATGCCGTGCAAGTTAGCACGACTCAAGCGTTGTACCCAAACGCGCTTGGCTTGCGCCCAGAATTCTTCGATATTAAATACCGGCAAACGTTCAAACCCAAGCGTTTCCCAGGTTTTTTGGAGGATTTCCAGTGGCTCAGTGAGATCAAGCGCAGCGGCGCCATTTTGTTTGGATAGTTTTTGACCTGCTTCGTCCAGCACCAGAGGAACATGCAGCACCTGGGGCACCGGCACGCGCAATAGGGTGGCTAACTGTTGCTGGCGTGCCGTACTGCTGAGTAAATCTTCGCCTCGTACGATGTGCGTCACACCCTGCTGCGCATCGTCGACGACGACGGCTAATTGATAGGCCCAGACGCCGTCTGCGCGTTTGATCACAAAATCGCCCACCGCCTGCGCTACATTTTGCTTCTGAGCGCCCGCCCAGCGATCTTTAAAGCCCACGACACCCTCCGGCACCCGCAGACGCCAGGAAAGCGCCTGACGGCCCTCCTGGAGCCCCGCGCGGCATGTTCCAGGGTAAGGACGCTCTGTGCCAGCCTGTCCGGCAGGCAATCTCAGCGCAGAATCAGCAATCTCACGACGCGTACACGAGCAGGGATAAACGAGATTTAACGACAAAAGGGTGTTGAATGCCGCCTGATAGGCAGGCAATCGACGAGATTGATAAACAACATCACCTTCCCATGCAATGCCGAGTGTTTTTAATTGTTGCAAGATGTAATCGGCTGCGCCTGGCACGACACGTGGAGTATCAAGATCCTCCATGCGTACCAGCCATTTTCCGTTGTGCGCGCGCGCATCGACATAACTCGCGACCGCAGCCACAGCGGACCCCAGATGCAGGGGACCGCTTGGGCTAGGAGCAAATCGACCGATGTACCGCAACACCAGAACCGCCTATTAGTGCAACAGCCGGTCTTCGTCGTCGCGCAACAGTTCTTCGAGGATCAGGTGATCGACCTCGGACTCCTGGCTCCACAAGACCATCAAGGCAATAATCTTGATTTTTTGCAGAGACATCGGAGTCGCAGCTGTCGCCATCGCCCGGTCGATCACGATTTCGCGCAGGGCGGGTGATAAGGCTCCGGTGACCTCGAGAAACGTAATGAATCCGATCGAATCAGCGCCCAGGAACTGCTGTTCGCAATCTGCATAGACGCGCGTGCCGCTGCCGGGAGACTGCGACAAACCCACACACTGTTCGGTGGTTTCGGCCAGGCCAACTAGCCAGCCGAGCGCCTCGTCGATGTCGGTATGCTCAAATCCCGCCGCAGCGAGTCGTTTGGCCAGCACCTCTGCCGATGGACAGGCCTCGGGGGTGTAGTAGTTCTCGAACAGGTAAACCAGAATATCAAACATGATGGTGGCTCCTGTTAAAAAAATAGTGGCTAAAACGCCTAATGTGATTTTACTCTACGCCCAAAACGCCCTCTCGACAACTAATTCAGCATTATTTAATTTCGCAGGCCTCATCCAGACTCACCAATACCGAGCCATCGGCGACTTGATCCCCTACGATAAAAAATATTTCTTCGACGACGCCATCAACAGGGGCGTGGATCGTGTGTTCCATTTTCATGGCCTCCATGACCAGTAAGGCTTGCCCGCGCTTGACACGCGCACCCGCCTCAACATTGATCGCAATGATTTTGCCAGGCATAGGCGCGGTCAGTCCACCCGCATGCTCCAGCTCTTCATCTGCAGCATGGGCCAGCGTATCGCGTAACACCAGCGCCGTTGAACAACCCGAAACAAAGACCTGAACGCGCTCATCGCGCCGCACAACGAGCCCAGTCACAAGGACCGTATCGAGCATGACCTCCAGTCTCAAGCTCCCTGCCTGTTCGTCCGGTAGCGCGCGCCATAACACAACATAAAAAACACCGTCGATTTCCAGCTGCCTGCGCGGCCCTTCTCCCTGCAAAGTGCGTTGGTGCATACGCACCACTCTGGCGTGCTCGCCATCCATCCAGGTTAGCTCACGCTGATAGGTCCCGCTCATCCGCCACCCATCCACCAATGACCAGGGATCGTTATCTTGCGTGCCCTGCTCTGTCAACAAGATAGCGGCAGTCGCGAGCGCCAGCGCCTCTTTACGCGCAGCCGGTACTGGTGGCAGCAACGTGGCGCGCTGACGCTCAATGAGTCCGGTATCCAGATCACTCGCCGCAAAGGCAGCATCTGACATCAGACGGCTCAAAAATGCCACATTGGTATGTACGCCCACAACATGGGTATGTGCCAGCACCTGCAACATTCTTGCCCGGGCCTCGTCACGATCTGCACCCCGCACGATCACTTTGGCAATCATGGGATCATAAAATGGTGAGATCACGTCGCCGGTCCGCACGCCACCATCGACACGAATGTCTGCATTGGCAAACGCACTATGCACAGGGAAAGAAAGATATGACAGGGTTCCCACCGAAGGCAAAAATCCCGTATCAGGATTTTCGGCATACAGTCGCGCTTCGATCGCATGGCCGGCATACTGCAACTGTTCCTGCGAGCAAGGCAATGTCTCTCCAGCCGCAACACGTAATTGCCATTCGACCAGATCCAAACCTGTAATCATTTCAGTCACAGGATGCTCAACCTGCAGACGTGTATTCATTTCCATGAAATAAAACCGGCCATCAGGCTCAGCGATGAACTCCACCGTACCTGCACCCACATAGTTCACCGCACGCGCCGCGGCGATTGCTGCCTCGCCCATGGCACGCCGTCGCTCGGGTGTCATGCCCGGGGCAGGTGCCTCTTCGATCACCTTCTGATGGCGGCGCTGTACCGAACAATCCCGCTCAAACAAATACACACAATGCCCATGCTGATCGGCAAACACCTGGATTTCGATATGGCGTGGCTTTTGCAAGTAGCGCTCAAGCAATACATGCTCATCGCTAAAGCTCGAAAGCGCTTCACGTTTGCAAGAAATGAGCGCGTCATCGAATTCCTGTGAGTGGCTAACAACACGCATGCCTTTGCCACCGCCACCCGCACTCGCCTTAATTAGTACAGGATAGCCAATCAAGTCCGCTTGCTGATGAAGAAACACAGGATCCTGATTGTCACCGTGATAGCCCGAGACCAGTGGCACGCCCGCTTCTGCCATTAGGGTTTTGGCGGCAGACTTGCTACCCATGGCGGCAATCGCCCCAGCAGGTGGGCCAACAAAAATCACGCCGGCCTGCGCACAGGCCTCGGCAAAGGCACTGTTTTCAGATAAAAACCCATAGCCCGGATGAATCGCCTGCGCACCCTGTTCGATCGCAACCTGCAGGATCACCTCGGCTTTTAAATAACTGTCGCGTGCGGGCGCAGCACCGATACGCACAGCGACATCACATAATGCAATGTGTTTGGAATTAGCATCCGCATCTGAAAACACGGCGACTGTTCGTATCCCCATCTTGCGCGCAGTTGTGGCCACGCGACAGGCGATCTCGCCCCGGTTGGCAATCAGCAGTGTGGTGAACATATTTTTTCCTTTTGCTTATGACTGGTGTCTACATGCGAAACACGCCAAAGCGTGTGTCACCAATCGGTGCATTTAAAGATGCGGATAAGCCAAGACCCAGTACGCGCCGTGTATCAGCCGGTGTGATGACACCGTCATCCCAAAGCCGTGCAGTCGCGTAATAAGGATGGCCCTCATGTTCGTACTGCTCTCGAATCGGTGCTTTGAATGCAAGCTCTTCTTCTGCGGTCCACTCTCCGCCCCTGGACTCGATTCCCTCGCGCTTGACGGTGGCAAGCACACTTGCAGCCTGCTCCCCACCCATCACTGAAATGCGCGCATTGGGCCACATGAATAACAGGCGTGGTGAAAATCCTCTGCCACACATGCCGTAGTTGCCTGCACCAAACGAGCCACCAATCAGGACTGTGAATTTTGGCACTGCGGCGGTTGCAACCGCCGTCACCATCTTGGCGCCATGCCGGGCGATTCCTTCGTTTTCGTATTTGCGCCCCACCATAAAACCAGTAATGTTTTGCAAGAACACCAGTGGGATTTTGCGTTGCGCACAGAGCTCAATAAAGTGAGCACCTTTCTGCGCAGACTCCGAAAACAGAATGCCATTATTCGCCACAATCCCAACAGGCATGCCGTAAATATGTGCAAAGCCTGTCACCAGCGTTGTGCCAAATCTTGCTTTGAATTCATCAAACTCAGAACCATCGACAATGCGTGCAATGATTTCACGCACATCGTATGGTTTACGCGTGTCATGCGGAATAATCCCGTTGATTTCCTGAGGATCATATTTGGGTGGCACGATATCGCGTAACTGCATCCCCTGCGGCTTTTGGCGATTCAATCTGGCCACTGCATCACGTGCAAGTTTCAACGCATGAAAATCATTTGTCGCCAGATGATCAACCACACCAGACAAGCGGGTATGCACATCACCGCCCCCCAGGTCTTCAGCCGTCACCACCTCACCTGTTGCTGCCTTAACCAAAGGCGGTCCACCCAGAAAAATCGTACCTTGCTGGCGCACAATAATCGACTCATCACTCATCGCCGGAACATAAGCACCACCCGCGGTACAAGAACCCATCACAACGGCAATTTGTGCGATACCTTTTGCAGACATATTGGCCTGGTTATAAAAGATTCGGCCAAAATGATCACGATCGGGAAACACCTCATCTTGCTGCGGCAGATTTGCACCGCCTGAATCGACGAGATAGATACAAGGTAAATTATTCTGCTCAGCAATTTCTTGCGCACGCAGATGCTTTTTAACGGTCAGCGGATAGTAGGTACCGCCCTTGACGGTTGCATCATTACAAACAATCACGCACTCCACACCCGATACTCGGCCAATACCGGTAATGATTCCTGCACCAGGTGACTCATTGTTATACATGCCATGTGCAGCCAGACCTGAAAGCTCCAGAAAAGGGGTTCCCGGATCAATCAGTTGCTCAACACGGTCGCGCGGCAATAGCTTGCCGCGTGCAATATGTTTTGCGCGTGCGGCCTCGGTTCCACCGCGTGCGGTTTGTGCCAGTTGCCGCTGCAGATCTTCAATCTGCAATTGCATGGCGCGCGCGTTGTCTGCGAATTCAGCCGAACGTGTTTGAATGCGTGATTCAATCTGAGGCATGTTTACCGCCACTGTGGTGTGAAGTTATTTGATGTGATGTGATGTGTAGAAGTTTGAATCTATATCAATCGTTCTCAGCTCAATCGATATCCGTTCAAGGTCTACATGGTTTCGTTGAACAGTTCTCGCCCAATCAACATGCGTCGTATCTCGCTGGTCCCCGCGCCGATTTCATAGAGTTTTGCATCGCGCCAATAACGGCCAAGCGGATAGTCGTTGATATAGCCATTGCCACCAAATATCTGGATGCCTTCACCTGCCATCCACGTCGCCTTTTCGGCACAGTACAAAATCACCGCTGCACAATCCTTGCGCACTTGTCTGACATGCTGCGCGCCCAGACGATCGAGATTTTTTCCGACCGTATAACAAAACGCACGGCTCGCTTGCAGCGTTGTGTACATATCTGCGATTTTTCCCTGAATCAGCTGAAACTCGCCAATTGAGTGGCCAAATTGCTTGCGATCATGAATGTAGGGAATGACCTGATCCATCACCGCCTGCATGATGCCAAGGGGTCCGCCGGCCAACACGGCGCGTTCATAATCCAACCCACTCATGAGGACCTTGACACCGCCGTTGACCTCACCCAGCACGTGATCTCCGGGCACAAGACAATTTTCAAAAACCAGCTCGCCTGTGTGGCTGCCACGCATGCCCAGCTTGTCGAGTTTTTGTGCGACCCGAAAACCTGGCATCCCTTTTTCTACTAAAAATGCCGTGACGCCACGCGCATTCTGCTCAGGCTCTGTTTTGGCATACACCACTAGGGTATCGGCATCCGGACCATTGGTGATCCACATCTTGGTTCCGTTCAGCACATAGTCTGAGCCCTGAGGCTTCGCATGTAATTTCATGCTCACCACATCGGACCCCGCACCTGGCTCGCTCATGGCCAATGCACCAATATGCTCGCCGGACAATAGGCCTGGCAGATATTTCGCTTTTTGCTCCGCAGTACCGTTGCGATGAATCTGATTAATGCAAAGATTAGAATGCGCGCCATAGGACAAGCCAATCGACGCACTGGCTCGCGAGATTTCTTCCATCACCACCATGTGGGCCAGATAACCCATATTGGTGCCGCCATACTCCTCACTGACGGTCATGCCCATCACGCCCAGCTCACCCATTTTTTTCCATAAATGCATGGGGAACTGATCTGTCTGATCAGCCTGCGCCGCAAGCGGTGCGATTTCTGCTTGTGCGAATTCGCGCACCGCATCACGCAGCATGTCGATGTCTTCGCCCAATTCAAAGTTCAGGCCTGGAAGTTGCATGTTTCTCTCCTTGGCATGCAAGGCCGCCTGATGCGAGCTTGCCTGGGCGATATCCGCCACATTTTGTTATTAGTTTACGTTTACGTAAACGTTAAGTTAATACCGGGAAAACCCTTTGTTTTTTCACTATTCTCTTGCCCGCAACAGCGTTTCACACTGAGAAAGCTGCAAATTGATTTCCCCGAGTGTTTCTTCGAGATCGCGGCGCTGCTGCAGCAAGGTATCGCGCTGTCTTTGCAAAACAGATAAATAATGTTTAAGTTGCGGCGTCGTGTCGCGCGGCTCTTCATACATATCGATCAATTCGCGAATTTCAGAAAGCTGAAAGCCCAGGCGTTTTCCACGCAAGGCGAGCTTGAGGCGCGTACGGTCACGCCCGACATAGATCCGGTGACCACCTGCGCGTGCAGGACTCAGGATGCCCTGATCTTCATAAAAACGGATCGTGCGTGGCGTGATGTCGAATTCTTTGGATAAATCCGAAATTGTCCAAGTCTGATTGACCATAATGGGTTGCGCTTTGCCGCTTGAGCGAAAGAAATGGGGCCGAACAAGTAGACTACTTAATTCAGAATAACAAGTAGATTGACGTTTACGTAAACGTTATGATGAGTCGAGCGCGCCGTCAAGTCTGGAGACAACACAAGAATGAATCCGCAAGAACACGAACTAACCTACCCGCACGGGGATACTTTGCCCGAGCCCGGCAGCACTATTGAACTGGCACCAGGCGTGCGCTGGATCCGGATGCCCCTGCCTTTTGCACTAGACCATATCAACTTGTGGCTGCTGCGTGATTGCATAGAGGGCAGACAAGGCTGGACCATTGTGGATTGCGGCATCCACCGCGATGAAGTTAAAACACTGTGGGAAAAAATCTTTGAGACCCAGCTCGAAGGACTGCCTGTGCTGCGTGTCATCGTCACGCACATGCACCCCGACCATGTTGGACTCGCACACTGGTTATGCGAGCGCTGGAATGTCCCGCTGCAAATGAGTATGACCGACTACATGGTCGCCAGACTCTGGTCTACGCTTACGGATGGAGGCGCCTCGGGCGGCGAAAGTGCCGTTCAGCACTTCATGCGTCATGGATTGATCGATCCTGAATCCCAAGAAAAAATCCGTGCACGATCCTCGTATTACTCAGGCATGGTGCCAAGCATGCCTAAAACGTTTATCCGTATTTTTGATGGGAGCCGCATCGAAATTGGCGGCCATATCTGGCAGGCGATTGTGGGCTATGGCCATGCCCCCGAACACATGTCGCTATATTGCGCAGACAAGAATGTCGTCATCTCCGGCGACATGGTGCTGCCGCGGATTTCAACAAACGTCAGTGTGTTTGATTTTGAACCAATGGCCAATCCCTTACCCGCGTATCTAAATTCGCTGGATGCCTTCCAGCCTTTGCCTGCGGACACGCTGGTGCTGCCCTCGCATGGCCGTCCCTTCAAGGGCCTGCATGCGCGCATCGCTCAACAACATTCGCACCATGCAGACCGGCTCAAAGAAGTGCTCGATGCCTGCGTCACGCCAAAATCCACGACAGACATATTGCCCGTATTATTTAAACGCAAACTTGATTTGCATCAGACGACTTTTGCCATGGGTGAAGCGATCGCCCATCTCCATGCCTTGTATTTCGAAGGCAAACTCTCGCGCGAAGAATGCCCGGATGGCATTATTCGGTTTACTAAAACTTAAGAGGCCGTCATGACAACGCACCACCTGGATACCCAATTGCTGCACATTGGCAGCGCACCGTTTGACCCCGTAACCGGAACGGCACCTGTCAGTCTGCCTGCGGTCCGCACGAGCACCGTACGATTTGAAAATCTCGAAGTGCTCGAACGCGCCTTTGCCAAACGTGCAGCGGGTGAACGCACGATTACCTACGGACGTTCAGGTCTCGACACACACCGTGCGCTTGAAGAAGTCTTCATGGAGCTCGAAGGCGGCACTTACTGCGTGCTGGCACCCTCTGGCATGGCAGCCATCAATATCGCTTTTCTGGGGCTACTCAAAACAGGCGACCACGTTCTGGTCGGTGACAGTGTCTACGGACCCGTGCGCAACCTTGATCGTGCACTGCTCCAGGGGCTTGGCATCAAAGTCACCTATTTTTCGCCTGGACGCGACGATCTCACCGAACTCATTCTCCCTGAGACCAAAGTGATCTATGTCGAATCGCCCGGCTCACTGCTGTTCGAAATGATTGACATGACGGCACTGGCTGCCGTCGCCCAGGAAAACGGACTGATCCTCGTAACAGATAACACCTGGGGCTCAGGTTACATCTACCGTCCGCTTGCACTCGGTGCGGACGTATCCGTCGTGGCTGGCACAAAATATATCTCTGGCCATTCTGATGTGATGCTTGGTGCGGTGATTGTCAAAGACGAAAAAATCGCCGCACGCATTCATTCTGCCCAGTACGCAATGGGGAACTCCATCAGTGCGGATGATGCCTGGCTGGCGTTGCGCGGCGTCAAAACCATGGCGGTACGCATGGCGCAACACGCCCGCAATGCCCTTGAAATCTGCAAATTCTTCGACACACGCAAAGAAGTTGCCCGGATTTTTCATCCCGCCTGGCACAAAGATGCGGGCTTTGGACTTTGGCAACGCGATTGCACCGGTTCGAATGGCATGATTTCAGTCGAACTCAACTGCTCACCAGATGCGGCTAAAAAATTCGTCAATGCACTGACGTTGTTTGGCATTGGTTTTTCGTGGGGTGGTTTTGAAAGCCTGGTGCAATGGGTTGATCCAGGCGTACTGGCCTCGCATGCCTACTGGTCAAGCCAAGGACATGCCCTGATACGCTTGCACATCGGTTTGGAGTCTACGATCGACCTGATAGAGGATCTCGGTCAGGCTCTGGACGAGATCGCAAAATAAGTTGCAGCATCGCTCAAGAACACGGCCCAAGGGCAAAGCTTCTAGAAAATGAAGCTTTTGTTTATTTCTTTTTATGTACAACTATTTTTTACTGTAAACCCACTTTTTACGTCCATTTACTTTTTGAATGAATCAAGGCTTGAAAATGTCCACACCCAAAGGTTACGTATACGTTGAGCTGGTTGTCCGCGATCCAGAAAATTTCAAAGAACACTATCAGCCAAAATCGACTGCGGCTGTCGCCGCATTCAATGGCAAATTCCTGATGCGTGGCGGCGAAGTCGACATCAAGTCCGGGCCATCAGACGAGCGTCGCCGCGTATTGATTGAGTTCGAGACCTACGAGACAGCACACGCTTTCTGGGACTCACCTTTACAACAAGAAGCAAAGAGTTATCGCGAAAAGTATGCGCATGTCATTACTTTTTATCTGATGCAAGGCTCTTGATTCGTTCGGCAGCCACATCAATTGTTTCTTGATATCCGCCCGCCTCGGAGGGCGATGTCACATAACGCCCTGCGACAGCAATCGAGGGTGTGCCCTGGATCTTATAGGCTGTTGCTAGTTGGTCTGCACGTGTGGACTGTGAGGTTACACCAAACGAATCAAACACCGCCTCAAACTTCGCACGATCGAGACCTTGCGTGACGACCCAAGCACTGATTTCTGCTTTGGTGAACAGTTTCTTTTTTTCTTCGTGAATCGCCTGGAATACCTTTGGGTGCAGATCCAGCCGGTTCATTGCCTCAAGCGCATAAAACAATTGCTGCATGGGTTTCATGCTGGCATTAAAAGCGACCGGCACGGATTTGACGATGACATTGGCTGGCAAAGTCTTGGTCCACTTTTCAAATAAGGGCTCGAGCACTGCGCAATGCGGACAGGCGTACGAAAAGAACTCCAGGACTTCAATCTTTCCTGGCTCGGTGGGTTGGGCAGGATTGATTTCGAAGTATTTAGCCTTGGCTGCTGGGGCGCCCTGCGTCATGCCTGCTGGAGAAAAAAACATAGCGGCTGCTGCAGCCATTGCACCCAATACGCGTGAAAACGATAGAAAGCTCATTGTTGCCCTACCTTCAGTTGATTTTTAAATACTCTTGAAAACAGATGCGATGGCATCACTCAGTCCTACACAAAACCTACGGTTTACTGACGCATGACAGCCGTCGGTATTTTTTCTTCACCGAGCCGTGCACGCGTTTTATTCATTTCATCAATTTTCGTAAAAGGTCCGACACGCACCCGGTTGAACTGAACGCCATTGACTTCAGCACGCTGTATGTCAACAGGCATTCCCATCAGGATAATTCTTGCGCGTAAAGTTTCTGCATCTTCGAGCACCTTAAACGAACCGACTTGTAAATAATAAGGCGCACCCGTTGTCGCCTGGCTGCTATTGCCGGCAGCAGGTGTTTCTGAGCGTGCCTCACTTTTAGGTGTGACATTTACCGACTTCGGGGGTGGCAAGGCCACAGGAGCCTTGCTGGACGAAGGTGCGCTTGCGGGTGGTGTTGCAGGAGTAGTTGGGGTGAGCGTCGCAATCAGTGCACCCAGGTCATCACTGGCTTGTGCTGGAGGGGATTGCCGGATGCTCGACTCTGCAGGCGCTTGCGCACCAGCATCAGGATTTAACGGCGCTCCGGCAGCCACATCCCGATTACCCAGTCCCGCATTCGGATCGGGTGCATTGCCTGGACTAGTGCCGGCAGGCGCATCAGGTGAACGGCTCGCTTTATCCAGAAAAGGTGATGGCGCCTTCACAACGTAATAGGCCACGCCAGCAGCTACCATCAGACCAATCAACAGGCCTGCCAGCACACCATACAAGGTACTGCCACCACCGGAGGATTTATGCCTGGCCATTATTTTCCTTACATCCGTTCGGGAGCTGAAACCCCCAGCAATTCAAGACCATTTGCCAATACCTGACGTGTCGCATCGGCCAGACGTAACCTGGCGAGCTTAAGCGCCTGATCATCCACCAGTACACGCTCGGCGTTATACCAGGAGTGAAAATCAGCGGCACAATCACGTAACCAGAAAGCAACCAGATGGGGAGAAAGCTCCTGTGCCGCCTGAGACACGAGTGTCGGAAATTCCGCAAGTCGTTGCATCAATGCAAGCTCGGTCGGTGCGGTTAAGCAATCAAGCTGCGCGCCATCGCGCTGTGCCTGATCCAGACCTGCCTGAGTAATCATCGAACAGATCCGTGCGTGTGCGTACTGGATGTAATAGACAGGATTTTCTTCTGTCTTGGCACGCGCCAGATCCACATCAAAAACAAATTCCGTATCTGCTCGGCGCTGGATCAAAAAGAAGCGCACCGCATCGCGTCCGACCCACTCGATCAAATCACTCAAGGTGACATAACTGCCAGCACGCTTTGAAATCTTGACCTCTTCGCCGCCCCGCATGACCTTAACCATTTTGTGCAGGATATAGGAGGGGTAATCGGCGGGAATGCCGATGTCCAATGCCTGTAATCCTGCACGGACGCGTGCCACGGTTCCGTGATGGTCACTACCCTGAATATTGATTGCGCTAGTAAAGCCACGCTGCCATTTGGTCACGTGATAGGCAATGTCAGGCACAAAATAGGTGTAGCCCCCCTCGGACTTGCGCATCACACGGTCTTTATCATCACCCGTGCCAAGCTCCGTCGTACGCAACCACAGCGCACCTTCGCTCTCGTACGTATGACCACTGACCACCAGTTTGCTGACGGTGTCTTCTACGCGCCCTGAGGTGTAGAGCGAACTTTCAAGATAGTAATGATCAAATGCCAGCCCAAACGCCTGGAGATCCAGATCCTGCTCACGACGCAAATAGGCAACGGCAAATCTCCTGACACAATCGAGGTCCTCGATATCGCGATTAGCGAGTACCGGCTCACCGTCGCTCGCGCTCACCGTTTTACCGGCAGCAAAATCCTCCGCGATGTCCTGGATGTAATCGCCCTTATAACCATCTGCTGGCCACTCTGGGCTCTCCGGTGTCAAGCCCCGGGCGCGAGCCTGGACGCTGATTGCCAGGTTGTGAATCTGATTGCCTGCGTCGTTGTAATAAAACTCGCGGCTGACTTCAAAGCCGCTGGCATCAAACAACCGGCATAGCGCATCGCCCAAGGCAGCCTGGCGCGCATGACCAACGTGCAACGGACCGGTTGGATTCGCCGAGACAAACTCTACCAGGACTTTTTCGTCTTTGCGTGGCGCACGGCCATAGGCCTCACGTTGCTTGGTGATCGCAGGAAGCACGGCACTGCGCGCCGCATGCGTCAGACGAAAGTTTATGAATCCAGGACCCGCCAGCTCTGCACTGGCGATGATGGTGCGCGCATGGTCATTGGCCATCAGCGCATCCATGATGGCTTGCGCCAGCTCGCGGGGATTTCGTTTGGCAGGCTTGGCCAGTTGCATTGCGACGTTCGTCGCCAAATCACCATGCGTGGCGATTTTGGGTCGCTCAAGGACGATATTTGGCGCCGCTTCGGGCAGTATGCTGGCCACGGCGGCCTGCAAGCAGGAAATGAGGGTGTGATGTTGCTCGGGGAGCATGGGCTTAAAAACGACGGTTTGAAGCCCCAAATCATAGCCTGAATTAGGGCCGGCCCGGGCGGGCCTACCAGATAAACCCCATTGAATCCCTCAACCACCCGGCATAGCCAGACATATCCACCAGACCCACGGCATCAGGACCCGCCAATGCGGGGTGCGGCTGCCGTGCAATCAAGGACTCCACCTCACGGCGGACCTGTGCACCCAGCGATGGCAGTTCAGCCTGGTAATTCACCCATTTTGTCCCATCGGCACGATTAACCCGCCTGTCCCCATTTTGAATTTTGCGAGAGAAAACCGCACGTTCATCATGTACGATCGGCGCATTGATGCTCTCACGCGCTGCGCGCGAAGACAAACTCAGACCTGCAGCATCGGCTTGCCACTGCATCCACGCGAGCGCGACCTGCGACAAATCCCCTGGCGTCGAGCCAGGCGAAGCCTGTGCCGTGAGATACCCCCCGCCAATATCAGCATGGGCGCCGACAAACGCACGCTCGACCACATTCGAAGACTGTGCAGCAGAAGTCAAGGGGAACAGCCAGCGATGCTCATGCAACGCCACCGCATGCGAGACCCATTTCCATGCCGGCGAAACCTCAAGGTTAAATGCAGCATTGCCTGCACCCAGCACATTGAATTGCGCCACCGTATCAAACAAACCCATAAAGCGCATATCCACGCAAGTTGACACGACTCCGTGCATGGGATGGTGGGACCAGAATCTCCCCTCCTTCACATGTTCAACCACACGATTACCAAAGTGACGCGCCAGTGCCGCACCGCGCGAGAACCCCACAATGTCGATCGGGACAGGACGACTGTGATCCTGCAGCGTTGCAAAAGCGTTGAGCAACCGCTCCCACTGCTGATCCACGCGCGCACCACCTGACCAGGCAATGACCGCATCCGTATGGCTGTGTGCAGGCGACATATCTGCATCACCTGCAGGACCCGGAATGTAATGCACCGGACCATCCGCGTAGGCTTTGGCAAACAGCCATACATTTGTCAGCGATGATGGCTGGTTGCCCGTGCCATCAAACGCGAACAGCATGAGTCCCAGCGGGTCTGCGTGTATGCGAGGCTGTTGATCGGCATAACCATAGAGACTGTTCCCCGGCACGGGACCCAGTGGGTCCGGCTCGAGATAATGCCCCCACTGGGGATCGTATGTTCGCTGGTAATTCTCATGCCATCCCGTCACTGGGTCGACGATCTGGCCCGGCAACCTGAGCGGCATCGACAAATCTCCCCGCTCACTTATCAGGGCACCCAGCGGACTGAACTGCCCCTGCCACCTGATCCGCCGCCGGTCATCCGTCACCATGCGCGGCAAGCCCATTGCATCGGCGTGGATCATGTACAGATCACGCCCCTGTTCAATGACCGCAACGGGAACATGGTGTGCATAGATATAACGCTTCCTGACCTGCATCTCCGTACCCGTCACGCTCGCTTGCGCGACGACCTGATGCTGATCAAATAAATAATGCGTACGCTCATGTCCTGCGTCACGACGAATGCGCTCCCCAAACGCATTATGGGTATAGCGCAATGCTGCCCGCACTGAATTCACTCCATCGGACACCTGCCGGACCTCGCTTAAACGTCGTTGCGCGTTGTAGTGCAAGATCTGGTCTGCGATCCGTGTCGGCAAACCACTTGCATCGCGCTCGATACGCGAGACCTGCTCGGTCGTACCCGACACGTCCCGGGCCTCTTGCCGTCTTGCGGCAGCGCCCGTCGCAAACCACCCCAGCTGCGTTGTAGAAACATTCCACCCTTGATCAGCCTGCCCACCAGGATGCTTAATTGCCCAACGATAGGCAGAAAGACGCCCCAAGGCATCGTAGCGATAACGCCAGGTCTCGCGCGCGCCACCGACCTGAAGCTGCTCAGACAAAATAGACGGGGATGAGCCGTAGGAAATTGCTTGGTGAAATAAAGGCCAGCGCAACCCGGGTTGATACACCATCAAGTGCTGTAGTCCTGAGGGCCCCATGCGGGCTGCAGTGACCAGGCCATTACCGTGACGAATGCCTGCCTCGATACTTTCAAAAACAGTATGTCTGCGACCACCCGGATCTTCCCAGTCAATGGCGTGTAACCGTTGCCCCGACCATCGGTAATGCAACGCGCCACCTTCTGGCAGCGCATGATACGTACGATGACCATCCTGGTCATAACGGAATCGTTCACGATAACGCCAGCGTCCATTCTGCTCTTGTGTGGGTCGCGAGATCTCGCGCTCGCGGATCAGTCCACCTAACCAGTGATTGCGCACGTAGCGCAGAATCTGCTGTTCTTCAGGATGGTCAATGATCGCCGGATAGGCACCCCGCCAGGCAATCCGCGTGGACACAGACATCGCCTCAGGCGAGGTCGCACGCATCGCACTCACACGTCCGTGATGATCTTGATCCCACTGCCAGATCGTCTGATCTGCAAAGCGGCGAGTCAATGTTGCAGACGTCTTATGCCAGGACTCGCGACCTACACCACGAGCTTGCCAGGCCGTCATGTCACCCTCTGGATCAAAGGTCATGCTAAGCCCCGGCCATCCTGAAAGATCGGCTTGGATCATGCGTATCCGAGCATACAGATCACGCGTGACTCTCAACCCCAACTGTGCATCAGTCCAGACAATATCGGTACGGCGATGGCTCTGCCCGGGTGCGCCCGGAATAAAAGCCACAGCGCGTCCCGTCGCGTCATACTCCCAGCTATGCGTCCTTATCAACGTTTGATCACGTGTGATTGAAATCCCTGTAAGCGCCTGCGCATGGCCCGATTGCAGCTGTGGTTCGTAGTGATACAGCTTGCGCATGTCATCGGGTCGAGTCACCGTCGTCACCCGCATCAGGTTTTGTTTTCCCTGCTCCACAAAATCATGCGCATAGCGAAACACACCGTATCGGGTATGCACAGCGGTTACACGCGCAAAGCCCGTTTCTTGCCGATACACAAACTTAAGTGCGTCCCCATTCAAAGGTAGATTGTCAGGCAGTGCTATTCCTGACACCGCATCAGCCTGTCCCGCAGCGTCATCGACGACCTGATCAATCTCCCCGTACAGCACGCCAGGCTGGCGATGACGCTGAATCAGGAGGGATCGGTTGTGCCCAAAAATGATCTGCGTCAGACGCCCTGCATGATCGAATATCAGTTGCCGTCCGGTCGGCCACTTCCATCGCCACGACGGTCCCTCTCGGCTGAGCACACCACGCATTGGCGCACTCGATGTACAGCGCTCACGTTCGCAATCAAAACTGATTCTGCTTGCATCGGCCTGAATCACCTGTACGTTGTCGCCCCTTACGTAGAGTCGCGTGTCGTAGGACCAAGTCCAACCTCGTCCCAGAGGACTTTGCCGTGGATCCATCGCGTTGTAATGTCTGACCAGTTCGAGCGCAGAGCCCATGTACCCTGGCAAATCCGTCTCGCGCTGATATTTATTGCCACTGCGTCGATCAACGGGATTCCCCATCCCATGATCTGCATCAGGCGTACCTGCCCCCAGCGTCGCCACACCACCCTGTGCGCAAGGTGCGCCCATCTGGGTTGCCTCGCATGTCAGGGTCGGCTTAAGAGCAGGTGAAGCGTCCTGAGTCGGCGCAATCACCAGACGCTTGCTTGTCTCTGATTGCTGCTGAAAAAATGGCGCGAGGCTGCTGTTTTGAGGTAAAGAAAGTGAACCACCGACCAAACTCACGATTAAAATCAATACATCGCTTAAAAAATCTTTCATCGGTGATACACCTCGTGCACAAAGCGCTAAGCTTGCAAGAGGTCGCGGTTCATCGCAATCACCTGTGAAGCAATTTGTCCAGTGAGGAAAATACGATGCTAGTCACCTTCAGCAGCAAAGCCGGTGCCGATATCCTGATGCTTGCGCAACACGCAAAACCCATCCTGCGGATTGCAGGAAAAGACATCGAAAAAGAAATCCCCGTACGCGGCGTATTTACACCTGAGCAGCTAGGGCAAGCCATTGAAGCACTCGAACAAGCGATTGCGCTCGAGCAGCCACCCGCGCACAAAGAAGACGAAGACGATCAGCCGCGTGATGCCCTGTCTTTGCCTGTCGGTTTGCGCCAACGCGCGCATCCGTTGCTCGATCTCATGCGCCGCTCACTAAAGTCTGGCGCTTCGCTCACCTGGGAAGCAGGTTCTGCCTGGTAAGGAAACAATATGCGTAGCGATATTACTTTTGTCTTTGGTCCAACCCAGTGCGTGACGGTATCCGTGACCGTCGATATTAGCGATGCCTCTGTCCACGAGGCACGCAGGTGGATGGATACGACATGGGAAGACATGGGATGTGAGCCTGTGCGCCCCAGTGGCAAAGTCCTGGTGCTCGATAAGATCCTGGGTGTGACCGAGGCCTATGGCTTTACGGCTCTTTCTGAGGACGCCGCTATTGCAAACGATTTAGCCGAAAAAATTGCCATGCTCTTGGGTAAGACCAGCATCACGGTCGACATGCCAGGTCTGCGCGTCGGCTATTAATAGCAATCTCGCAACAGATTGAGCACTGCGTTGAATACGCCGGTGAGCAATATTGATAGATAAAAAAAGAGACTGCATCTGAACTACATCCCTAAAGTTAGGACTAGTGTCCAACTTTAGGATTACAGATCAATCGTTTTGCAGTCTCTCTTTTTTATTACTTGCGAATCATTACACGTCCAGATTCGCCGCTTGCAATGCATGCATTTCGATAAAGGCACGACGCGGTTCAACGTGATCGCCCATCAACGTCGTAAAGATTTCATCTGCAGCCAGGGCATCTTCAATCTGTACGCGTAACAAACGACGTACTTTAGGGTCCATGGTGGTTTCCCAAAGCTGGGATGGGTTCATTTCACCCAGACCCTTATAGCGTTGCTTGGTCACATTGCGTTCAGCCTCAGAGCGCAGCCATTGCATGGCTTCGCGGAAGTCAGAAACCATCGACTCTTTACGCTTGTCACCTTCGCCACGCATGACCATGGCGCCTTTACCGATCAAGCCCTGGAACGTTGCTGCCGCACGCGCCAGAATGCCATAATCAGCACCCAGGACAAAGTCCGCATCCAGCACCGAAACACGCACGTTACCGTGATGTTTGCGACGCACGATCAAGCGATGCTTTTCAGAGCCCACATGATATTCAGCCGTGACATCGACCTGTCCAGGGAACAGCGGATCTTGTAACGCGGCATGCAGTCGGGCACCAGACGCCTGGGTCTGCTCCATATCCTGCAACTCAAGCGTGACGCCGCCAACAATCGCAGATAAGGTCAACTCGTCCATAAACCGTGACAAGCGCGCAATCACACCATCGGCCATCACGTACTGGCGTGCAAGCTCTGTCAACGCTTCACCACCAATAGCTGTTGCGCCCTGGCGAGGAACAAGCTGGGCATCGCGTAACGCAATCTGCAGCATGTATGTCGCTTCCTCGACCTCATCCTTCAGATAACGTTCATCCTTGCCGACCTTGACTTTATACAGAGGCGGCTGGGCAATATAAATATAACCACGTTGCACGAGTTCTGGCATCTGGCGATACAGAAGTGTCAGCAAGAGTGTCCGGATGTGCGCGCCATCGACGTCAGCATCGGTCATGATGATGATGCGGTGGTAGCGCAGTTTTTCGACGTTGAAATCCGGCCCGATACTCGTGCCGAGCGCAGTGATCAGTGTTGTGATCTGTTCGCTGGCGATGAGCTTGTCAAAACGGGCCTTTTCAACGTTCAGGACCTTTCCGCGCAAAGGCAGAATCGCCTGAAACTTACGGTCGCGACCTTGCTTGGCAGAACCACCGGCGGAGTCTCCCTCGACGATATACAGTTCGCACAGCGCGGGATCTTTTTCCTGACAATCCGCCAACTTGCCTGGCAAGCCTGCGCCTTCGAGTACGCTTTTACGACGTGTCATTTCACGCGCTTTGCGCGCGGCTTCGCGCGCCCGTGCGGCCTCGACGACCTTAGAGCACAGCGCCTTGGCATCAATTGGATTTTCGAGCAACCACGATTCAAGCGTGCGCGCCACGGCGTCTTCGACTGCCGGACGAACTTCGCTGGACACCAGCTTGTCTTTTGTCTGGCTACTGAATTTAGGCTCAGGCACTTTAACAGACAGCACGCACGTCAGACCCTCGCGCATATCGTCACCGGTCGTCTCGACCTTGGCGCGCTTGGCGAGTTCGTTTTCGTTGATGTACTTGTTGATCACACGCGTCATCGCTGCGCGCAATCCGGTCATGTGTGTGCCGCCATCACGCTGGGGAATATTGTTGGTAAAGCAAAGCACCTGCTCGCTATACCCATCATTCCATTGCATGGCAACATCCACACCAACCAGTGTGCCACCGGCATTCGATTCAGCGCTCACCGAAAATACGTTTGGGTGCAGGACTGTTTTCTGACGATTGATGTATTCGACAAAGCCTTTCACGCCGCCTGAATAGGCGAAGTTTTCTTCTTTACCCTGGCGCTGATCGATGAGCTTGATCTTGACGCCATTGTTAAGGAAGGAAAGTTCACGCAGACGTTTAGAGAGAATTTCGTAGTGATATTCGACATTATTAAAAATGTCCGTATCCGCAAGAAAATGTACCTCGGTGCCACGCTTTTCAGTCGGTCCCGTTACGGCCAGCGGAGCCATCCGCTCACCTTTGCGGAACTCCATCTGATGAACCTGGCCATTACGACGGATCGTCAGGCGCAACCACGAGGATAAGGCGTTGACGCAGGACACGCCCACGCCATGCAGACCACCAGAGACCTTATAGGAGTTCTGATCGAACTTACCGCCTGCATGCAGTTCTGTCAGTACGATTTCAGCAGCACTGCGTCCAAACTCATCTTCTTTGTGGATATCAGTCGGAATACCACGACCGTTATCTGTGACAGAAATCGAGTTGTCCGTGTGAATGGTGACAACGATTTCATCGCAATGACCTGCGAGGGACTCATCGATTGCGTTATCCACAACCTCGAACACCATATGGTGCAAACCCGTTCCGTCAGAGGTATCGCCGATGTACATGCCCGGGCGTTTACGCACCGCCTCAAGGCCTTTGAGCATCTTGATCGAGTCGGCGCCATAGGCGTCCATATCTTCGGTAATAGGAGTGTTTTCAGACATGTCTAGATCCGCATGGGCATGACAACGTATTTGAATGCATCGTCGTCAGGCAAAGTAAGAAGGGCAGAGGCGTTCGCATCAGGCATGATTGACCAGCGAATCGTTTCAGCTTTGACGTTAGCCAGAAAATCCAGCAAATAGCTGACGTTGAACCCAACGTCTAAAGCCTCGTGGCTGTAATCAATATCGATTTCTTCCTGTGCTTCTTCCTGCTCGGCATTAGTTGAAGAAATCTTCAACAGATTGTGTCCAAGTTGCAGGCGAACGCTTCGGAATTTATCTGTTGTCAAAATAGCAGCGCGTTGCAAACTGCCTTGCAATACTTCACGCGACACATCAAAACTGCGTGTGTAATTGGTTGGAATCACACGATTGAAATCCGGGAATTTTCCTTCTACCAATTTTGATACCAGTTCGACATGCCCAAAAGAGAAACGGATCTGTCCGGGTGCAACCTCGATCGTCACGGGTTCATCGCTATCGTCGAGCAATCGCTGCATCTCGAGTACGGTCTTGCGCGGCACGATGACTTCGTGACGCTCGGCGATACCGTCAGCTGGTGTTGAGCTATGTGCAAGGCGATGACCATCTGTCGCAACAGCGCGCAGCATCCCGGGCTCGAACACCATTAGCATGCCATTGAGGTAATAGCGGATATCCTGTTGCGCCATCGCAAAGTGCGCCATGTTGAACAGGTGCTTGAGCGTTTTGCGCGGCAAAGTCAGCGAGACGTCCCAGCGGTCGGGCTGCGTCATAGTCGGGAATTCAGTTGCCGCGAGCGTTTGCAAGCTAAAGCGGCTCTTACCCGATTGAATGGCGAGCTTGCCACTCGCAGTCGACAATTTAATATCACCTGTATCAGGCAGTGCACGCAAAATATCCAGGAATTTACGTGCTGCAACCGTCAATGACTCATTATCATCACCGACGCCAAAATCAGCATGTGTCGTAATTTGTACTTCAAGATCAGTTGCAATGAACGAAACCCTTCCGGCTTCTTTTCTCAACAAGATATTTGCCAATATTGGCAAAGTGTGACGTCTTTCAACAATACCCGCTACCGTTGATAACGGCTTGAGCAAAGCTTCGCGTGGGGTCTGTACAAGTTGCATGGCTTATCCCTTTAGAGTTTGTTCGAGTACATGCAGCGTATGGTTAAGGTCTGTCTGCTTGGCGCGTAAATCCGAAATCTTTCTTACTGCGTGCAACACCGTAGTGTGATCACGGCCACCAAACAGGTCACCAATCTCTGGCAAGCTTTTTTGCGTCAGTTCTTTTGCCAGATACATTGCAACCTGACGCGGCATTGCAATATTGGCAGGTCGACGTTTCGAATACATGTCGGCGACCTTGATCTTGTAGTAGTCAGATACTGTCTTTTGAATATTTTCAACAGTAATCTGTCCATTCGATATAGACAGCAAATCTTTTAGTGCATCCTTACATATGTCCACATTCACAACATCGCGGCCATAAAAGCGGGCATAAGCAAGTACTTTACTCAAAGCGCCTTCAAGCTCGCGCACGTTGCTGCGCAGGTGCTTCGCAATAAAAAAGGCAACCTCTTCAGGCATGGCCAAGCCTTCCTGCTCTGCTTTACGCAGCAAAATCGCCACGCGCATTTCGAGTTCTGGGGGCTCAATGGCGACGGTCAGACCAGAGTCGAATCTCGAAATCAAACGGCTATCGATTCCTGCCAGCTCTTTTGGGTAGGTATCACTGGTAATGATGATCTGCTTGCGTTGTGCGACCATTGCTTCAAACGCATAAAAGAATTCTTCCTGCGTTCGGTTTTTACCAGAAAAGAACTGAATATCATCAATCAGCAGCAGATCAAGTGAATGGTAATAACGCTTGAAATCTTCAAAGGCTTTACGCTGGTAAGCCTTGACTACGTCTGACACATATTGATCGGCATGTACGTATCTCACCCGCACCGTATTGCCTGTCTGCAGACCTGCCTCTACCATCGCATTACCGATTGCATGGATCAAATGCGTCTTGCCCAGACCCACGCCGCCATACAAAAACAAGGGGTTGTAAGAGGTCCCTGGATTTTCTGCGACCTGCAATGCAGCAGCGCGCGCAAGCTGGTTGGCCTTACCCGTGACAAAGTTGTCAAAGGTCAGATCTGTGTTCAGTCTTGAACGTTCGTCGACTGTGGTCGTAGCGGCCGCAGCGGGTGCGACCAGTGCACCCGTCGCATTCACTTTTTCAGCATGGCCGGCGACTTCGCGGGCGAGATCCTGCATTGCCTGCGCGGCCTGAACTGGTGCGCGCGGTACCGCGGCAGCCAATGGTCTGACAGCACGTTCCGCTGGAGTGGCTACAGACAGTTCAAATTGCACATGCACTGGTTTTTTAAACCACTCAGCTGCAAAACTTTCTATCTGATTAAGAAAGTTTTTTCGGACCCAGTCCAGTTTGAATCTGTTTGGAGCAGACAGGCGCAAGGTTGCCTGTGATTCATCGTAGGCAATTGGAACCAGCGGTCGTATCCACGCGCTGATTTGCTGGGGGGGAATGTCCTGCTCAAGGTGACTGATGCAGGATTGCCAAAACTCGTTCATGTGACTCGCTGATCAAACCCTGATTCTACCCTGTGAGGAGCAAGTTATCCACAGGGCAATTTCGGTACATTCCCGAGTGCCAACCCTAACCGTTTGACTTATTACAATATTTTTGATGAAATGGAGGGCTTTTCCGGATTCTTTTTCGGAAATCCCTAAACCTTATTCGCTCTTTGTTGGGCCATTCATCATGAAACGTACCTACCAGCCTTCCGTTACACGCCGTAAACGCACACATGGCTTTCGTGTCCGCATGAAAACCCGTGGTGGCCGCGCTGTGATTAACGCTCGCCGTGCCAAGGGCCGTAAGCGTCTGGCCGTCTAACAGGCCTGATTGTGTAGCGCGGGATATTTCCCTGCTACCCACTTCTGCCGTTATGTCACGCGCCACGTTTCCCGCGGCGGCGCGTATGCACCGCCCCACTGAATTTGCTGCTGCCCTCGCGGGCAAACGCATTGCTCGTGGGGCGTATTTCATCGTGATCTCGCATTCTGCTGAGTCCAGAGTTAGCAACACTAACGAAGGCCTCTCCCCAGTCACGCCCATTGCACGTCTGGGTTTGATCATGGCAAAGCGATTCGCACATCACGCATCGACGCGTAATGCTCTCAAACGCGTTGTGCGTGAAGCATTTCGTGTGCAACGTCTCACGTTGCCTGCGGCTGACTACGTGGTTAAACTCAATCGCCGTATTCAGGATATCTCGCTTACGCAGCTCAAAATTGCTGCCCGCCTAGAAGTTGATGCCCATTTTGCAAAGGCGCGTCGATGATCAAGACTTTGTTGACAGCGCCCATTCGAGCATACAAATATTTTCTTAGCCCATGGCTAGGTCATTCATGTCGCTTTACGCCTACATGCTCAACTTACGCAATTGAAGCAATTGAAACCTGGGGTCCCTGGCGTGGATTGGATTTAGCCTCACGCAGAATTGGTCGGTGCCATCCCTGGTGTCACGGTGGTCATGATCCAGTTCCTGAGCCAGCGCCACTTTCTAATTCAGATCTGATTACACCGCCAACACCCTGAATAAAGCTAAACTGCCTGTCTTTGCCAGTTTGTTATTTTTAAAATTATTTTCCGTTTGTTTTTACTATTTTATTTATTAGGCAAGAATGGATATCCGACGCACCGTACTGTTGATGATTTTCTCCTTTTCCCTGCTCATGCTGTGGAACAACTGGCAGACTCATCAGGGCAAAGCTCCTCTATTTGGTGCGGCTCCTGTTGCGACACAAGCTCCAGCTCCAACTAATGCGAATGACGTTACGAATGGCGTTCCAAACGCGCCTGCTTCAATATCAGAAGCAAGTACCAATGCATCATCTGTCGCTATTCCAGGCTCTGTTGCAGCACCTTCTGCAAAAGCACAGACGGTTGACTTCAAAACAGACGTGTTAAAGCTCACATTTGATCTGCAAGGTGCACAACTCATTAATGCAGAGTTGCTCGCCTTTCCTCAATCGGATAGCGATAAATCACCTTTTACCTTGCTTGAGCGATCTGAAGGTCGTATCCATGTTGTTCAGTCGGGTCTGACCGGCGCCCCAGCCGGCCAGCTTTATCCGACTCATCTTTCTGCCTTTACCTTAGTCTCTGACAAACACGAACTCTCAGGTGACACACTCGTTATTAAGTTCGCAGCTGAGTCCGAAGGCGTTAAGCTCACTAAAATATTTACTCTTCATCGCGGACAATACGAGATTGATGTTGCTCACCAGATAGAGAACACTTCTGCAAATCCTGTGTCCCCATCTGTTTATTTGCAGATTACACGTGATGGTGTTGATCCTAACAAAAGCAATGCACCAAGCTTCTTGAGCGGTCCAGCCAGCTTTATTGGCACTGCAGTGTACTCAGAGCAGGATAAATTCCAAAAAATAACGTTTGCCGACATCGAAAAAAACAAGGCAAGCTATATCAAGCAGACTGATAATGGCTGGTTTGGTATGGTTCAACATTACTTCGTAACAGCCTGGGTTCCACCACAAGGTAAAACACGTAACTACGAAATTGCTGAACTTGGCAAAAACCTGTTTGCCGCGCGCAGTATTGAGCCAGTCGGTGTGATTAATCCAAACAGTAATCTGACGATTCAATCTAAATTATGGATCGGTCCTCAGGATCAATCTGAACTTGTAAAAGTTGCCCCCGGTCTTGATCTTGTTGTCGATTACGGGTTACTGACTATTATTGCTAAACCTGTTTTCACCCTGATGACTTGGCTGTTTACCTTTTTAGGCAACTGGGGATGGACCATTATTGCCCTGACGTGCTTGATCAAAGCTGCCTTTTATCCCCTGTCAGCTGCAAGCTATCGCTCGATGGCAAAAATGAAACAAGTTTCGCCACGCCTGCAGGCACTGAAAGAAAAATTTGGCGATGATCGTCAAAAATTGAATGCTGCGATGATGGAAATGTATCGCACCGAAAAAATCAATCCTTTGGGCGGATGCCTCCCCATTGTGATTCAGATTCCTGTTTTCATCTCTCTCTATTACGTCCTAGGATCAAGTGTTGAGTTACGCGGTGCACCTTGGATTCTCTGGGTACATGACTTGTCTGTTCGTGATCCTTATTTCATCCTTCCTGCAATCATGATGGGTACGATGTTCCTTCAGATGAAACTGAACCCAACACCACCTGATCCAATGCAAGCCAAAGTCATGATGTTTATGCCTCTCGTGTTCGGTGGCATGATGTTCTTCTTTCCTGCAGGTCTGGTTTTGTACTGGTGCGTCAACAACACTCTTTCTATCTCGCAACAGTGGTACATCACTCGCAAGATGGCTAAAATTGCTGCAACACCACATCGCTAATCATGTCAGATTCAGTTAACGATCCCATTGTGGCAATTGCCACGGCCCCTGGCAGGGGTGGGATCGGTGTTGTACGCGTATCGGGCCCCAAGTTGGGGCCTTTTATTTTTGCGCTTCTTGCTAAGAACCTCACACCTCGACACGCACACTATTTACCTTTTCTCGATTCATCTCAGCAATTGATTGATCAGGGTATTGCATTATTTTTCTCGCAACCCAATTCTTATACTGGCGAGGATGTTCTTGAACTCCAAGGACACGGTGGCCCTGCTGTACTTCAACAGCTCCTGCAGCAATGTTTGTTTGTTGGACAGTCATTTGGTTTAAGGCTTGCTAACCCAGGTGAATTTACCCAACGCGCATTTCTGAACGATAAAATAGACCTTGCCCAAGCAGAAGCAATCGCAGACCTGATTGATGCGTCCTCAGAGGCCGCTGCGCGTGCTGCCGCATCTTCGCTATCGGGTGAGTTCTCACGCCGCGTGAACAGCCTTGCAGCGTCCATTGTGCAGCTTCGAATGCTTGTCGAAGCCACACTTGATTTCCCCGAAGAAGAAATTGAATTTCTCGAAAAGTATTCAGCGCGTTCAAAACTCGATAGCCTATGTACAGAACTCGACGCCATTCTTGATCAATCACGGCAAGGAATGGTGTTAAGAGAAGGTTTACACGTGGTTCTAGCTGGTGAGCCTAATGTTGGTAAATCGAGTTTGTTAAATGCGCTAGCTGGCCAAGAGCTAGCAATTGTGACTGAGATCGCCGGGACTACACGCGATAAAGTTTCACAGATTCTTCACATTAAAGGCGTGCCAATCACTATTATTGATACGGCCGGCCTGCGTGAAACCTCTGATGTGATTGAATCAATTGGTATTCAACGCACATGGGATGAAATTTCACGTGCGGATGTTGTTTTACATCTGATGGATGCTACAAAACCATTTTCTCCTCTTGATCAACAAATTGAAAACGCCCGAGCAAGAAATAGTGTTGTCCTACAAGTATTCAACAAACAAGATTTACTTCCTGTTTCAGCAGTTCAATCTGATTCTAATATTTCTATTTCGGCAATGACGGGTCTGGGTCTTGAAAAACTTCAGGCCAAACTTCTTGAGCTTGCTGGTTGGAATCCTGGACAAGAATCCCCCTGGCTTGCCAGACAACGTCATATCGATGCCCTTGAACAAGCGCGCATGCATTTACAATTAGCTTCAGAATACGCAGCAGAAAATGATCGTGTTTTAGATCTTTTTGCAGAGGAGCTTAGGCTATCTCATGATTCTCTCGGTTCAATAACGGGAAAAATGACTCCTGATGATTTGCTCGGAGAAATATTTTCCCGCTTTTGTATCGGCAAATAAATTTACTTTATTGTGTGACCGCTTTTTTTTATCTGCAGATAAATTCATTTTATTGTGTGACCGCTTTTTTTATCTGTAGATAAATTCATTTTATTGTGTGACCACCATCAATTGGTAAAACGGCCCCAGTAATATCGCAACCTGCCTCGCTGCATAAAAAAACGACAAACGCAGCAACACTCTTGGCTGAAACAAATTTTCCAGTTGGGTGTCTGGTGGCCATGTAATTTTTTTCAGCCTGTTCTTGTGTAATACCTTCAATTGCGGCGATGCCAGCAATTTTTTCAAGAATGGGCGTAGTCGGTACCGTACCTGGACACAAGGCGTTACAGGTAATACCAGCTTTGGCTGTGTCCATTGCGACACTTCGTGTCAAACCAATCAAAGCAGTCTTTGTTGTGATGTAAGTAATTCTGTTTTCAGATGCCGTTAGTCCAAAAACTGAAGAGATATTAACAATTCTTCCCCAACCTGATTTCCTCATTTCCGGCACTGTCAGTCTGATGGTGTGGAATGCAGCTGACAAATTAACTGCAATCGCATCATCCCACTTGTATGGCTCAATTTCGTCAACTAAGCCTACGCTGCGTACCACTGCATTGTTTACAACGATATCTATTTTATTAAAGGTATTGAGTGCAGTACTAATCATTTCCTCAATCTGTTCGACTTTTCTGAAATCCGCATCGCTGAGCATCACCTTGATGCCATAAGTACCTTCCAGGTGTCTCTTGGCTTCTAAAGCCTTCTGAGGGCCTTCTAAGCCGTGCAGAACGATGTTTGCACCTGATTGCGCGAGTGACTCAGCTATTGCAAATCCCAATCCAGAAATCGCTCCAGTAATAAGCGCTGTTTTGTCCTTTAACATTTAATTCCTAAGATTTATTTATTTAACTTGTTGTTTTTTAGTCGCAGTTACAAATTTTTTTAAATTATTTTGGCTGTGGATAACAGCTGGAAAGCAATTGTGCATAAGTCAGGGGGTTTTTACGAACAACTCCAGATAATTTCGAAATCAAAAAAATTATCCAACTCCATCCCCAATTTCAAACAGACTTTACGCACAATCAAAAATCTAAATAAGCCATTGATTTATTGATTGATTTTTAAGTTAGTGCACTTATCCACAGGATGTCTTATCCATTAGTCTTTATATATAAATAATATTAAATACATAAAAACCTAAACTCTTTGATCCCAAAAAACAGTTCAAAAAATGACTACGTTTAAAACCATGCAGCTGTGTTTAAATTCATTTCTCGCTTCAACTTCTTCAAAATCTAAGCAACGAAATTCATCACATGACCTTAACTAAACTTTTATTAACCTTTCGATGGCTGCATCAAGTGTTGTTTCTTTCTTTGCAAAACAAAAACGCACGATGTGGTGATTTGAATTTGTTGCATCGGGTTGTTGATAAAAGGCAGATACTGGGATCACAGTTACGCCATGTTTTCTGGTTAACCATATCGAAAAATTAGCTTCAGATATGTCTGATATCCCACTGTAATCTGCGAGCATAAAAAAAGTTGCCGGACTATGGAGCACCTTAAATCGAGTTTGTTCCAACCCTTTTGCCAAACGATCTCTTTTATTTTGATAAAAATCTGAAAGATTCATATATGTTGATGGATCTTCTGTATAGGTAGCTAATGCATACTGAAAAGGTGATGGCACAGTAAAAACAACGAATTGATGCACTTTTCTTAATTCAATAGTCATTTCTTTCGGTGCACACACGTAACCAATTTTCCAGCCAGTGGTGTGAGTTGTTTTCCCAAATGAAGAAACAAGAAATGTTCTTGATGCTAACGATTCGCGACTAATGACGCTACTGTGCGCAATGCCATCAAATACGATGTGTTCATACACCTCATCAGACAAAATCATGATATTTGTATCTTGAACAATGGTCTCCAGCGCATCAAGGTCGTCTGCATTCAATACTGCACCTGTTGGATTATGCGGAAAATTTACTATTAGCAATCTTGTCTTTTCAGTGATTTTTGATTTAACACGGTCCCAGTCAACCTTGAAAGTTTCACGTGTAGCTGTTGGTGGATCCATCGGAACACAAATAGCCTGTGACCCAGCTAGTTTGATTGCAGGTAGATAGCAGTCATAGCAAGGTTCTAAAACAATAACTTCATCCCCTGTCCCAACACAGGCCAGTACGGTAGACATAATTGCTTCTGTTGCACCGCTTGTGATAGTGACTTCTGTATCAATGTCGTAATGGTGTCCGTATAACGCCTCAACCTTTTTCCCAACAACCTCTCTTAACTTTGGTACACCAGTCATAAATGGGTATTGATTAAAGCCATCCGCCATCGCTTTTGTTACAAGTTCCTGAAGCTTGAAATCAGTATTAAAGTCAGGAAAACCTTGACCAAGATTGATGGCTTGATAATCAACAGCCATCTTGCTCATTGTTGTAAATATGTTTGTTCCTACATCTGGTAATTTAGATTTTATTTGCATGTTGTAATCAATCGTTATGGACGTGTTGTCATTCGATAATACGCATTTTTTCTGGTTATGTGCTGTGAAAAAATTTAAGAGTTTATTGGCTGGTGGAGCTGTAGCATTGATTGGAGCACTCATTGCAGTATGGTTGCGTACACCACTACCGTGGATGTTAGGTCCCCTGATCCTTGTAGCGATATTCCGTATGGCGTCAGCCACAATAACGAGCTCAGTGAACTTGCGTTATGTCGGGCAATGGGGCATTGGTGTGTCGCTTGGTCTTTACTTTACCCCTCACGTATTAAGTGTCATATCTCAAAATATGTGGCCAGTAATAGCTGGGATGATATTTGCGCTATTACTCGGCTTATATGGAACCTTTATCTTCAGAAAATTTGGAGGCGTTGATCTTAGAACCGCCTGGTTTTCTTCTGCTATTGGTGGTGCAAGCGAAATGACTTCGCTTTCAGAACGCTATGGTGGAAAACCTGAGTTAGTCGCAAGCGCACACAGTTTACGAATACTGACAGTTGTTGTTGTTATTCCTTTTATTTTTCAGGCATGGGGCGTAGTGGGTACGGATGCTTCTACGCCAGGACCTAAGGTTGTGCAGTTTGGAGGTCTTTGCTTACTTACGCTACTTACAGCTTCAAGTGCATTGATCGCAGGTTTTCTTCGCATGCCGAATGGATGGGTACTAGGGCCCATGTTTGTATCCATGGCCCTCACTATGTCAGGAATAGAACTTTCCGCCCTCCCCGATTTTGTATCTAAAACGGGTCAATTATTAATTGGATGGTCTCTCGGTGACAAGTTCCGGCCTGGATTCTTTCGATTAGCCCCAAAATTCCTTCTCTCGGTCATCTTTTGTTCAATTAGTTCGATCGTTTTTGCTTTTTGTTTTGCTGCAATCCTTGAGAAAATAACTACTGTTCCCCTTTCAACATTGATCCTTGGTTTGGCACCTGGTGGCATTGCAGAAATGGCAATTACTGCGAAAGTCCTCCAATTAGGAGTTCCTTTAGTTACTGCATTTCAGGTAACAAGAATGGCGTTAGTAGTCATTGTTACTGGCCCCATATTCAAATATTTCATACAAAAGCACTGTGAAAAACGTTAGTTTTATACACAATCAGTCCACAGACTATACACATAGTTATCAGATAGGTTATCCACAGCTTTCAATCAGGTAAATGTTTCACGTGAAACATTGGTTTGATTGCAGTATTTAATACATTCAGAATCAACGCACAGACATATTTATATATGTCTGCGGGAATCCCTTTGTTCAATAGAAAATTATTATTAAATATGAAGAACAAAGCTTAATCTCGATCTAAGTAAGTCCTAGATTCTTTGATACATCGAGACATATGTTTATTTAAGCAATCTATGTTGTTATTCATATAGACCAATAACAAAAATAGATTTATCCACCTCTAGTGTTTGTATAGATACTGTCAGATTGCTAGGTCGAACTATTGATATTGGTATTCCAAAAAAAAGTTAAAGTACGGTTAAAGCCATAGCCATAGCCATAGCCATAGCCATAGGTAGAGGTATAGGTATAGGTATAGGTATAGGTATAGGTATAGGTATAGGTATAGGTATGTTGAGAATTAAGTGATTCTGATAATAAATCTATAGAACTTTAAATTTAGTTGATAGTTATTAATTATTTATGCACAGGCTTATGCACAGTGATCACAATATATTAAAGTGCTTGCGGTTTCACGTGAAACATTACATAAAATGTGAGTTGTAATTACTTTAATTTTTGCGATTAACCAATCCCGTTGCTTTTATTGTATGAATTGCAATTATTAAACAAGTGATGTTATCCACATAGTTGTGCACAGTTGAATAGTGGGTATATTGTTATATAAATCAGATACTTAGACAATAAATTTAATCATCTTTATATTACTTATCCTTTTGTTTCACGTGAAACATTACTATCTTGTCTGTTGTTCAAACCTTGAGCGATTGTTTATAAAATAAGTAATGTTCCACGTGAAACAAATACCTATAAGTCTGGAGCACCGTTTATAATCTGCCTCCCTATCAAGGCAAAGCTGCCAGGTTTACATGAATCACCCAACTATTTTTGATGTAATTATTATTGGTGGCGGACACGCCGGAACAGAGGCTGCTTTAGCCTCTGCAAGAAGCGGTGCAAAAACGCTTCTCCTTACCCATAATATTGAAACGCTTGGTCAGATGTCCTGCAACCCTTCAATCGGAGGAATAGGTAAAGGACATCTAGTCAAAGAGATAGATGCCTTGGGTGGTGCAATGGCAATTGCAACAGATGAAGCAGGTATCCAATTCAGAATATTGAATAGTTCTAAAGGACCTGCAGTACGAGCAACAAGAGCACAAGCTGATCGGACTTTGTATAAAAGTGCAATAAGAACAAGATTAGAGAATCAGGAAAATTTATGGCTATTTCAGCAAGCCGTAGATGATCTGATACTTGAAGGAAATAGGGTAGTTGGGGCCGTTACACAAATAGGTATTAGATTTAATGCTAAAGCTGTTGTGTTAACGGCAGGTACATTTTTAAATGGTTTAATCCATATTGGTTTAAAAAACCATACTGGTGGAAGAGCAGGAGATCCACCAGCTACGACTCTCGGGAATAGACTTCGAGAAATGAAACTACCGCAAGGTAGGTTGAAAACTGGTACGCCACCCAGGATAGATGGAAGAAGTATTGATTATTCAAAACTTCAAGAACAACCTGGTGATTTAAACCCGGTTCCAGTATTCTCATATCTTGGAAGTGCGGAAATGCATCCGCGTCAGGTCCCTTGTTGGATTACCCATACAAATACTCAGACACATGACATTATTCGTGGTGGACTGGATCGTTCACCAATGTATAGCGGTGTGATCGAGGGAATCGGCCCTAGATATTGTCCTTCCATAGAAGATAAGGTTCATCGTTTTGCAGGAAAAGATTCACATCAGGTCTTTCTTGAGCCAGAGGGACTTGATACACATGAAATCTATCCTAATGGCGTCTCGACCAGCCTCCCCTACGATGTACAACTAAATATTATCCATTCATTACCTGGTCTAGAGCAGGCCCATATTGTTCGACCAGGTTATGCGATCGAATATGACTATTTTGATCCAAGGGAATTGAAATCATCCCTAGAAACTAAAAATCTTGATGGCCTCTTTTTTGCTGGTCAGATTAATGGAACGACAGGATATGAAGAGGCCGCAGCACAAGGTTTGATGGCTGGGATAAATGCTGCAAGATACTCACGCGAAGAATCTCCGCTCGTATTAAGACGTGATCAAGCATACCTTGGTGTGCTGGTTGACGATCTAGTCACAAAAGGCGTGACAGAGCCTTATCGTATGTTTACCTCAAGAGCGGAATATCGATTAAGTTTACGTGAGGACAATGCTGATTGGAGATTAACTGAGCTAGGTCGTCAGTTAGGGTTAGTTGACGATTTACGTTGGGAATCATTTAACAAAAAACATGAGGCCGTTGAGAAAGAGATCGCGAGATTGAAATCAACATGGGTAAATCCCAAAATGTTGGATCCTGCCATCTCAGCGGTAGTGCTTGGTAAAGAAATTGAACGTGAGTACTTACTATCAGATTTACTCAAGCGGCCCAACGTTACGTATCAGACGCTGATGTCAATGCCTTATCTCGAGGGCGTAGAGATGTCGCGTGGTCTTCAAGCTGGTGATTATGCTGAACAGGTTGAAGTACAAGTTAAGTATGAAGGCTACATTGTTCGTCAGCAAGATGAAGTAAACAAACAGCAGACATTTGAACAACAAGCAATTCCGGCAGAGATCGATTTTGATGGTGTGACAAGCTTGTCTTATGAAGTGCGTCAAAAATTTAAGACACATAAACCAGAAACAGTCGGACAGGCATCAAGAATCTCGGGTGTTACACCCGCCGCAATATCCTTGCTGTTAATTCACCTTAAGCGACACTATTACGGTAAGAGTGAAACTAAAAAAGAGAGTGGCAGACTAGATGCTGAGTCGTCAATATCATGACGGTTCAAAATCAGGAACACAAATTCAAACTCAGGCTAGAACAAGCAACTAAAGAATTAAAACTGGTGTTGAGCGAAGAACAAAAAGACAAACTGCTCATGTATCTTGAGCAATTACAGAAGTGGAATAAGACTTATAACCTCACAGCAATACGAGATCCTGAGCAAGCCTTAAGCCATCATTTGTTTGATTGCCTGAGTGTCATCAAGCCAATACAGGAACATTTTGAAAATCGGCAAAATGCGACACCCAAAATCATGGATGTAGGATCTGGCGGAGGATTGCCGGGCATTGTGTTGGCGATTGTATTGCCTCATACGACAGTGACGTGTGTTGATGCAGTGGAGAAAAAAATTGCGTTCATCCGACATATGGGTGGGGTACTAAAACTACAAAATTTGAAGGCCTTACACGCGAGAGTAGAAGAATTAAAACCAGCTGATATTGATATGGTGATATCACGTGCGTTTGCTTCTTTGGTGGACTTTACACAACTCGCAGGTAAGCATGCTGCCGTGAAAGGATGCATGGTTGGAATGAAAGGCAAAGATCCTCAAGAAGAAAGTACTGCATTAAAGGATTTTAAAGATTGGGAAATCGAGAAGATCGAAACACTCGTTGTTCCAGAACTACACGCCGAACGTTGCCTAGTATGGATGAATAGAAAAGGATGAATATGGTTACGGAAAACATCGTAAAGCATGCAAAAGTATTTTGTATCGCAAATCAAAAAGGCGGCGTGGGTAAAACGACAACAGCCATAAATTTATCCGCAGGACTCGCAAAACTTGGTCAACGTGTTTTACTGATTGATCTTGACCCACAAGGCAATGCGACGATGGGAAGTGGCATCGATAAGAGCTTGCTTGCGCATAACTTATACGATGTGTTGATCGGCGAAGCAACGGTCGTACAGGCGCGGGTGAAATCAGAGAGTGGTGGATATGACGTCCTTCCAGCGAACAGAGAACTCTCTGGTGCAGAAATGGATTTAATGGGAATGGAAGAACGTGAGCTGCAGCTCAAGCAGGCATTACAAAAAATATCAGATCAATATGATTTCATATTGATCGACTGCCCTCCTACACTTTCACTGCTCACACTGAATGGACTTGCTGCAGCACATGGCGTGATTATTCCGATGCAGTGTGAATATTTTGCGCTAGAAGGTCTATCAGACTTGGTCAATACAATCAAGAGGGTGCACAGAAACATTAACCCGGAACTCAGTCTGATTGGTCTGTTACGCGTGATGTTTGATGCACGTGTAACGTTACAACAACAAGTCTCGGCACAACTAGAAGCACACTTCGGTGACAAGGTATTTAAAACACTTGTACCAAGAAATGTGAGACTTGCCGAAGCACCAAGTCATGGAATGCCTGGTGTAACGTATGACCCCGCTTCTCGAGGCGCTCAGGCATATATAGCGTTCGGCGCAGAAGTGATGGAACGTGTTCGCAACAACCACGCATAAATAAAACATCATGCAGATCAAGGCATGATTGAACGATCAGGATTAAAAATGGTTACGAAAAAACCGAAAGGACTAGGCCGAGGCTTAGAAGCATTACTAGGAGCAGATATTCCTGCCGTTGGAAAATTGGGTGATACAGAGGGCAATGTTTTGCCGCCTAGTGTCTTGCCAATATCAAAATTACAGGCAGGTAAATATCAGCCAAGAACACGTATGGATGAGGGTGCGCTTGCAGAATTGGCTGATTCGATACGCACCCAAGGCATTATGCAACCGATCCTGGTTCGACCAATCGACCTTGCAAAGGGCCGTTATGAAATCATTGCAGGTGAGCGACGCTTTCGTGCGGCACAACTTGCTGGATTGACAGAGGTACCCGTCTTGGTTAAAGACGTTGCTGATGAACATGCCGCAGCGATGGCCCTGATCGAAAACATTCAGCGCGAAGATCTGAACCCGCTTGAAGAGGCGCATGGAGTACGCCGCTTACTTGATGAGTTCGGATTAACCCATGAGCAGGCAGCAACAGCAATTGGGCGTTCGCGCTCGGCAACAAGCAACTTGTTGAGGCTCTTGAATCTTGCTGGACCAGTACAAACAATGTTGCTGGCTGGTGATATTGATATGGGACATGCACGCGCACTATTGGGAGTGGATGCTGCAACACAAATACAGTTTGCGAATCAGATTATCGCCAAAAGATTATCTGTGCGTGATACCGAAAAAATGGTCGCAAGAGCAGAAAAAGAAATACCAGTCAATGGAGCACCATTCACCAGAAAGCCCCAGCCTTCAAGAGATTTAACAAGGATGGAAGAAATTCTTGCGGATCAGTTAGGAACTAAAGTCACATTTAAAGTCGGTGCAAAAGATCGCGGGCAAATGATCATTGACTTTCACGGCTGGGAGCACTGCTCTTCGTTGATTGAAAAAATGCAGCTAAAAGAAAATCTAGAATAAATAAAAAAAATTATTGGAGAAGACATGGCATACGATCATCCCTTTCAAGAAAAAATTGACGCATATATTGAGGAAATGAAATCGATTGTGCAGAAGGGGCACTTCACTCTCGATTCACTCGAAGCAATCAAGTCGCAAGTCAAGGCCTTAGCATCGAACAAAGATTGGTGGTCAGAGGCGCGCTATGCGGCGCCGCAAGGCGACGAGAATCAGGCGAGATATCTTATAAGCGAACAACCCGATCAATCTTATGCTTTGTATTTGAATGTCATTCGTCCCGGAAAAAAAATTATTCCGCATAATCATACGACCTGGGCATGCATCGCGGCAGTTGAAGGTGTTGAGCACAATTATTTATATGAGCGTATTGATGATGGAGCACTGCCGGGACAAGCGAAACTGAAGCAACAAGGTACAGTAATAGTTGGCCCGGGAGATGTCATTGGTTTAATGCCAGATGACATACACGCTGTACAAATTCAGGGTGACAAACCGATCCGTCATTTGCACATGTACGGCCGTGCACTTGAGACATTGACTCAGCGCACTGGTTATGACCTAGATAAAAATACATGCAGCATCATGTCGATAGGCGTGCAATCAAAACGTTGACGCATCAGAATAAAAAAAGGGTGTCCAGATGCCTACTGTTGATATAAGAAAAGTTGATGCACCAACATTAAAAAAATGGTTGCATGATGGCCAAGAAATTGCGTTGCTCGATGTCCGTGAGCATGGACAATTCGGCGAGGCACATTTGTTCTATGCCATCTCAACGCCTTTAAGTAAGCTTGAAACTGAAGTAGACAGGCTTGTTCAAAGAAAAAATGTACGGTTAGTGCTTGTAGATGACGTTGAGCATCTCAGCGCCTATGCTGCAGTCCTGTTGAGCGAGCGTGGCTATACAAATGTGCATATCCTCGAAGGTGGCGTCACTGGCTGGAAAGACGCAGGATATGTATTGTTTGCTGGTGTCAATCTACCTAGCAAGACGTTTGGAGAGCTGGCAGAACATACCTTCAAAACACCTGGTATCACTGCACACGAACTCAATCAAAAAATCCTCAACGGTGAAGATCTAGTCGTGCTGGATGGGAGACCATTTTCTGAATATAAAAAAATGAGTATTCCTACCGCCATCTCGTGTCCGAATGGTGAGTTGCCATTACGTATTGGTCAGTTTACTGAGCGTTCGCAGACGACGGTGGTGGTGAATTGCGCTGGTCGAACACGCAGCATTATTGGGGCACAGACCTTAATAAATCTGGGAATAAAAAACAAAATCTATGCGCTTGAAAATGGAACACAAGGTTGGTTTCTTGCCGACTTGAATTTAGATCATGACATGACACGCCGAAATGATTGTCAGATCAGGCATGACAGTCTGTCAGCGCAACAGAAACAAGCGAAAGAACTCTCGCAGCAATACGGAGTACTTGAGCTCAATCATCAGACCGTCCAAGAGTGGCTCGGGGATACTACGCGCACGACGTATTTATGTGATGTGCGTTCCCCGGAAGAATATGCGCAAGGCAGCATACCTGGCGCACAAGCGACCCCCGGAGGACAGCTCATACAGGCTACAGACCAATATCTCGGCGTACGTGGTGCGCGGGTAGTCTTATTTGACAATGACGGCGTACGCGCGCGGACAATGTCATCATGGATGGCTATGATGGGTTGGGAGGTCGCTGTGCTCAGCGATGCATTTGCTTCGCCGTTGATCAATGCTGCGGACCTCAACGACATCAACAAACAATATCCTGACGTTAAAGAAATACCTTCTGTCGAAATTGCACAAGCGATTAAAGAAGGTGCCTCGATTCTGGACATGCGATCGAGTATGGAATTCAGACAGCAGCATCTAGCAATGGCGACCTGGATGATACGACCGCATCTGCATGCGTGGCTCCAACAGCATCCGTGCGAGACCATACTTATGCTGTGCAATGAGGATGCTGTGATGACGTCTGCGTTACTTGAATTCAAGCGCAGAGGAGCAAGAAATATTCTGATTAACAGAGACAAGCCACAACATTGGTTAGAGGCAGGACTGATACTCGAAAGTAGTCCGCAGCAACCCACGGACGCAGAGTGCATCGATTACTTGTTCTTTGTTCATGACAGGCACTCAGGCAATAAAGTGGCCGCAATGGAATACCTAGCTTGGGAAATGAACCTGCTTTCGCAAGTCGATGAGCAGGATCTTAATAGCTACAGACTACCGAAAATCACAAACCAATAAAAAATAATTCATATCACGAGAGCTCATCTAAGCGACTAAATTGGTCAATGACTTGACAACCCGTAAAAGTTCGCCCATAATCGTCGGTTCCTCTTGTGGAGAGGTGCCCGAGTGGTTAAAGGGGGCAGACTGTAAATCTGTTGACCTTGCGTCTACGTTGGTTCGAATCCAACCTTCTCCACCAAGAGACCTAATTTTGGGTGACCTTAGGGAAACCGTAGGATGCTCGACAAAAAGCGGGTGTAGCTCAATGGTAGAGCAGAAGCCTTCCAAGCTTATGACGAGGGTTCGATTCCCTTCACCCGCTCCAGTAGTTGCATGTCCGTAGTAAAGAATTCGCATTAAAGATTGAGTAGGTTCGTGGGGTTCGCCCGGCGAATGCGCCCATGTGGCTCAGTGGTAGAGCACTCCCTTGGTAAGGGAGAGGTCACGCGTTCGATCCGCGTCATGGGCACCAAAAGTTTAGTCGGTACTAATTTTTTTAGTTCACCTCTTTCATCAGCTTCAATTCGGGTCGGAGTCAGTCATGGCAAAAGGTAAATTCGAACGCACCAAACCACACGTCAACGTAGGCACGATTGGTCACGTTGACCATGGCAAAACCACATTGACTGCAGCAATCACAACGGTGCTGTCAAAGAAGTTTGGTGGTGAAGCTAAAGGCTACGCCCAGATCGACGCAGCTCCTGAAGAGCGTGCACGTGGTATTACGATTAACACCGCCCACGTTGAGTATGAGACAGAAAACCGTCACTACGCACACGTTGACTGCCCCGGCCACGCCGACTACGTCAAGAACATGATTACCGGTGCTGCGCAGATGGACGGCGCAATTCTGGTGGTGTCAGCTGCTGACGGCCCAATGCCTCAGACACGTGAGCACATTTTGTTGAGCCGCCAGGTTGGCGTGCCTTACATCATCGTGTTCCTGAACAAAGCCGACATGGTTGATGACGAAGAGCTGCTTGAGCTGGTCGAGATGGAAGTGCGTGAGTTGCTTTCAAAGTACGACTTCCCAGGCGACGACACACCAATCATCAAGGGTTCAGCTAAGCTGGCACTTGAAGGCGACACTGGTCCATTGGGCGAGCAAGCGATCCTGAAATTGGCTGAAGCACTCGACACCTACATTCCAATGCCAGAGCGCGCAGTCGACGGTACGTTCCTGATGCCAGTCGAGGACGTGTTCTCGATCTCGGGTCGCGGTACTGTTGTGACCGGTCGTATCGAGCGCGGTATCGTCAAAGTCGGCGAAGAAATCGAAATCATCGGCATCCACGACACTGTCAAGACCACTTGCACGGGCGTTGAAATGTTCCGTAAGCTGCTTGACCAGGGTCAGGCAGGCGACAACGTCGGTATTCTGTTGCGCGGCACCAAGCGTGAAGAAGTTGAGCGTGGCCAAGTGTTGGCCAAGCCAGGTTCGATCAAGCCGCACACAGACTTCACCGCTGAGGTGTACATTCTGTCGAAAGACGAAGGTGGCCGTCATACGCCATTCTTTAACGGCTATCGCCCACAGTTCTACTTCCGTACAACTGATGTGACCGGCACGATCGAATTGCCAGCAGACAAAGAAATGGTTCTGCCAGGCGATAACGTCGCAATGACCATCAAACTGTTGGCACCTATCGCAATGGAAGAAGGTCTGCGTTTTGCAATTCGTGAAGGTGGCCGTACTGTTGGCGCCGGCGTCGTTGCAAAAATTCTGAAGTAATTTTATTAAGTAAGGGCGGGCCCCGTAAGGGTGCCTGCCTTTTTTAGCAGTGCAGGAATAGGGGCGTAGCTCAATTGGCAGAGCGTCGGTCTCCAAAACCGAAGGTTGGGGGTTCGAGGCCCTCCGCCCCTGCCACCGCCGAAATAAAAAACTGTGAGTTGCACCTTTTTTGTGTGCTCGCGCTAAAAAATGTCTAATACATCGATCGTAACAGTTACAAACACGATGGACCGAATCAAACTCGGTTTGTCAGTGCTTGTCATCATTGCAGGCATCGTTGGATTCTCAGTATTTGAATCCAAGCTGCCAATGGTCGCACGTATTGCAATTTTCGTAGTCAGCTTAATACTGGCCGCCTTGATTGCATGGTCAAGCGAGCCAGGCCGTCGAACGATTGCATTTGCGCACGAATCTTATAACGAAGTTAAACGAGTCTCTTGGCCAACACGCAAAGAAACCGTGCAGATGACAGGCATTGTGTTTGCCTTTGTATCAATCACGGGTTTATTTCTCTGGATACTTGACAAGCTTGTTGAGTGGTTGCTGTTCGCTGTGCTGCTTGGCTGGAAATAACAAGGACGATCCATGAGTAAACGTTGGTATGTCGTTCATGTCTATTCCGGCATGGAAAAAAGTGTACATAAGGCAATGCTTGAGCGTATCGAGCGTGCCGGTCTCCAGACTTCATTTGGTAAGGTACTCGTACCTTCAGAAGAAGTCGTCGAGATCAAAGGTGGCCAAAAGTCAATTTCCGAAAGAAGAATTTTCCCAGGCTATGTTCTGGTTGAGATGGATCTGACGGACGAGACTTGGCACGTTATTAAAAATACACCACGCGTGACTGGCTTTCTGGGTGGATCGGGTAACCGGCCTACCCCCATTTCCGAAAAGGAAGTGGCCAAGATCATGTCACAGATGGAAGAAGGGGTTGAAAAGCCACGTCCAAAAGTACTTTTCGAAGTGGGCGAACTGGTTCGTGTCAAAGACGGCCCATTTGCAGATTTCAACGGCAACGTCGAAGAAGTCAACTACGAGAAGAGCAAGGTACGTGTATCGGTTGCAATTTTTGGTCGCGCAACCCCTGTTGAATTAGATTTCAGTCAAGTCGAAAAGACTTAATTTTTTAACCCTGGGGAGCACATTGCCAATTGGCATGCGCGTTTGAACCCATAAGGAGAAAAGCATGGCGAAGAAAATCGTCGGCTTCATCAAGCTGCAAGTTCCAGCTGGTAAAGCTAACCCATCACCACCAATCGGTCCAGCGCTCGGTCAGCGCGGTTTGAACATCATGGAATTCTGCAAGGCGTTTAACGCCAAGACCCAGGGCCTCGAGCCAGGTCTGCCAATTCCAGTGGTTATTACTGCATTTGCCGACAAGAGCTTCACCTTCATCATGAAGACGCCTCCAGCGTCAATTCTGATCAAGAAAGCAGCTGGATTACAAAAAGGCTCAGCACGTCCACATACCGACAAAGTCGGTAAGCTGACACGCGCTCAAGCAGAAGAAATCGCAAAAGCCAAGGCACCTGACCTCACGGCAGCTGACCTCGACGCAGCAGTGCGTACCATCGCTGGTAGCGCTCGCAGTATGGGCATCACGGTAGAGGGTCTCTGATCATGGCAAAATTATCCAAACGCGCAGCAGCGATCGCCACAAAGATCGATCGCGAAAAAATGTATCCCGTAACAGAAGCAATCACACTCGTTAAAGAATGTGCCACAGCAAAATTCGATGAGTCCATCGATATTGCTGTACAGCTTGGAATTGACCCAAAGAAATCAGACCAGCTCGTTCGTGGCTCAGTTGTTTTGCCAGCAGGTACAGGCAAGACCGTGCGCGTAGCTGTATTTGCACAAGGCGACAAAGCTGAACAAGCCAAAGCCGCAGGTGCTGATATCGTCGGTATGGAAGACCTCGCAGAACAAATCAAGGCTGGTGTGTTCAATTTCGACGTCGTCATCGCTTCACCAGATACGATGCGTATCGTAGGTACATTGGGCCAGATTCTTGGACCACGTGGCCTGATGCCAAACCCAAAGGTTGGCACGGTGACACCTGATGTTGCTCAAGCTGTCAAAAATGCAAAAGCTGGTCAGGTTCAGTACCGTACAGATAAGGCCGGTATTGTGCACGCCACAATCGGTCGTGCTTCATTCGGTATTCCACAGCTCCAGAGCAATCTGGTTGCACTTGTGGATGCTTTGCAAAAAGCCCGTCCTACCGCATCAAAAGGTATTTATCTTCGCAAGCTTGCTGTTTCATCCACAATGGGTGGCGGTGCGCGTGTCGAAATAGCTTCACTGACAGGCGCTTAATAGCTACTGTTGGAATTACAAGACTTTGGGCTGCACCCGGACATATCCGGGTGTTGCTGTCAAAGACCGCTGGAGCAGCGGCGGGTCAGATGGAATCCTTCCATCCAGCCACCAATGCTTAATCTCAGGTTGTTTCTGATTCCAGCGTAGACGGCGCCCTTGGAAGATTTCTAGTACAGAACTCATCCAGGATCGCCGCATTCGGTTGATGCAAGGGAATTTTCCCAAGCATCTTATGATGGAGTGTTCAAACCGTGAGTCTCAATCGTCAAGAGAAAGCGATCGTAATCGAAGAAGTCACGACTCAAGTCGCGACAGCTCAATCGATTGTGGTTGCAGAGTACCGTGGTCTGGACGTCGCCTCTGTCACCGTACTGCGCAAAACGGCGCGTGAATCGGGTGTGTACCTGCGAGTCCTCAAAAACTCACTGGCACGCCGCGCGATTGCAGGAACACCTTTCGAGGCGTTATCTGCAAAGCTTACCGGTCCACTGATCTATGGCATTAGTGCCGATCCGGTCAACGCTGCAAAAGTGCTTTCAACATTTGCGAAAACCAACGATAAGCTCGTCATCAAGGCTGGGTCATTACCCAATAGCGTTCTTGACATTGAAGGTGTTAAGGCTCTTGCCACGATGCCTTCACGCGAAGAGTTGCTTTCAAAACTGCTTGGCACGATGCAAGCCCCGATCGCGACGTTTGTACGTACCCTCAACGAAATTCCAACAAAGTTCGTACGTGGCCTCGCAGCCGTGCGCGATCAAAAAGAGGCTGCATAAGCAGTCTCTGGAGTTTCATTGAACGACAAGCGATACCAACCCCTGGTTAATTAATATTATTGGAGTTCTACAAATGGCTAACAAAGCTGAAATCCTCGAAGCAGTTGCAAGCATGACCGTGCTGGAACTGTCAGAACTGATTAAAGAAATGGAAGAGAAGTTTGGCGTGTCAGCAGCAGCTGCTGCTGTGGCCGCTGCTCCTGCCGCTGCTGGTGCTGCTGCTGTTGCTGAAGAGCAGACTGAATTCACAGTCATGCTGACAGAAATTGGCGCAAACAAAGTTAGCGTCATTAAAGCTGTTCGCGAAATCACAGGTCTTGGCTTGAAAGAAGCGAAAGATCTGGTTGATGCAGCACCAAAGCCAGTGAAAGAAGCAATTGCTAAAGCTGATGCTGAAGCAGCCAAGAAGAAGCTTGAAGAAGCTGGCGCCAAGGCTGAATTGAAGTAAGCCTTGCCAGTATCGCCCGGGGAAAGCAATTTGCATTCCCCGGGCTTTTGCGCTTTCAGAAAACCCCTCTTCCAAACGGGGTTTATCTCCAGGAAAACCTGAAGATAAAACAGTCAGTTAGTCGGGTTTTCTGAAGTCGTTAGAAGTACCTGAATTTTTTTGTAGTAGCCCCTGTGGCCGTGGTTGACGGCCTATGTAACCTCGAGTCGGAGTGCTCATGCCTTACTCGTTTACCGAAAAAAAGCGCATCCGCAAAAGCTTCGCAAAGCGTGAGGACGTGCAAGACGTTCCTTTCCTGCTTGCGACACAGCTTCAATCATACCTAACCTTCTTGCAAGCCGACACCTCGCCTTCTGCCCGAAAAGAGCAGGGGTTGCAGGCTGCCTTTAGTTCAATTTTTCCGATCGTCAGCCACAACAATATGGCCCGACTCGAGTTTGTCAGCTACGGCTTAGGCGAACCCGTGTTCGATGTCAAAGAGTGTCAACTGCGCGGTCTGACTTACGCTTCGCCTTTGCGGGCCAAGGTGCGTCTGGTTCTGCTCGACCGTGAGGTCAGCAAGCCAACCGTTAAAGAAGTCAAAGAACAGGAAGTCTACATGGGTGAAATTCCACTCATGACGAGTACCGGTTCCTTTGTCATCAACGGTACAGAGCGTGTCATTGTCTCGCAGCTGCATCGTTCTCCCGGCGTGTTCTTTGAACACGATCGCGGTAAGACGCACAGCTCAGGCAAGTTGCTGTTTTCAGCACGCGTCATTCCTTACCGTGGTTCATGGCTTGACTTCGAATTCGATCCGAAAGACGTCCTGTTTTTCCGTGTCGACCGTCGTCGCAAAATGCCTGTCACGATATTGCTTAAAGCAATTGGAATGACACCGGAATCCATTCTTGAACACTTCTTTGAGTTCGATCAGTTCGAACTCAAATCAGAAGGTGGCATGATGGAATTCGTGGGCGATCGCTGGAAAGGCGAAATGGCCCGTTTTGACATCACAGATCGCAGTGGCAAAGTGCTAGTCGAAAAGGATAAGCGCGTCAACGCCAAGCATCTGCGTGACATCGCGACCGCAAAAATCGAACGCATCTCGGTGCCAGAAGATTTTCTGATTGGCCGTGTATTGGCAACCAACATTGTTGATGCTGATACGGGTGAGCTCATTGCTGCAGCAAACGATGAAATCACAGAAAGCACACTGAATGCATTCCGCGCTTCTGGCGTGAAAAACCTTCAGACGCTGTACACAAATGATCTCGACTGTGGTCCGTTTATTTCGCAGACTCTGCGCACGGATGAGACAGCAGATCAAATGGCAGCACGCGTTGCGATCTATCGCATGATGCGCCCTGGTGAGCCGCCAACTGAAGATGCAGTCGAAGCGTTGTTCCAACGCCTCTTCTACAGCGAAGACACATACGACTTGTCACGTGTGGGCCGTATGAAAGTCAACAGCCGTCTGGGTCGTGGTGATGACATCACCGGACCGATGACATTGACAGATGACGACATCCTCAAGGCAATCGGCATTCTTGTCGAGTTGCGTAACGGCCGCGGACAGATCGATGATATTGATCACCTCGGTAACCGTCGCGTACGCTGCGTGGGCGAGCTGACAGAGAACCAGTTCCGTGCAGGTCTGGTGCGTGTCGAGCGTGCAGTCAAAGAACGTCTGGGTCAAGCTGAAACTGAAAACTTGATGCCGCATGACTTGATTAATTCCAAGCCTATATCGGCTGCAATTAAAGAGTTCTTCGGTTCGAGCCAGTTGTCACAGTTTATGGATCAAACCAATCCCCTGTCTGAAATCACGCACAAGCGTCGTGTTTCAGCGTTGGGACCTGGCGGTTTGACCCGTGAGCGTGCAGGCTTTGAAGTTCGTGACGTGCATCCTACGCACTATGGCCGTGTCTGCCCGATCGAAACACCGGAAGGTCCGAACATCGGTCTGATTAACTCGATGGCGCTGTATGCCCGCTTAAACGAATATGGCTTTCTCGAAACGCCATATCGCAAAGTGGTCGACTCAAGCGTGACGAGCCAGATCGAGTATCTGTCGGCAATCGAAGAAAGTAATTATGTCATTGCGCAGGCTAACGCCGAGCTCAGCGAAACCGGTAAATTTACCGATGAGCTGGTGGCTTGCCGTCAGGCTGGCGAGACATTGCTGACAGCACCGGCTAACGTCAACTACATGGACGTCGCACCATCACAGATCGTTTCAGTTGCTGCTTCACTGATCCCGTTCCTTGAGCATGATGACGCAAACCGTGCATTGATGGGTGCAAACATGCAACGTCAGGCAGTTCCTTGCCTGCGCCCTGAAAAACCAGTTGTTGGAACAGGCGTTGAGCGCACTGTTGCAGTTGACTCGGGTACCACCGTTCAGGCATTGCGTGGTGGCATCGTGGATCACGTTGATGCAGAACGTATTGTGATTCGCGTCAATGACGAAGAAAACGTTGCTGGCGAAGTTGGCGTAGATATTTACAACTTGATCAAGTACACACGTTCAAACCAGAACACGAACATCAACCAGCGCCCTATCGTGCGCCGCGGTGATCTCGTAGCTGCGGGTGACGTGCTGGCTGACGGCGCATCGACAGACCTGGGCGAATTGGCTCTGGGTCAGAACATGCTGATCGCATTTATGCCATGGAACGGCTACAACTTCGAAGATTCGATTTTGATCTCTGAGAAAGTTGTTGCTGATGATCGTTACACCTCGATTCACATTGAGGAACTGACGGTTGTGGCACGCGATACCAAGCTTGGTCCTGAAGAAATCACACGCGACATCAGCAACCTCGCTGAAACGCAACTGAATCGTCTGGATGATTCCGGCATTGTTCATATTGGCGCCGAAGTCCGTGCTGATGACGTGCTGGTTGGCAAGGTGACGCCTAAAGGCGAAACCCAGCTGACACCAGAAGAAAAACTGTTGCGAGCCATCTTTGGCGAAAAAGCTTCTGACGTTAAGGACACTTCACTGCGCGTGCCTTCGGGCATGATCGGTACGGTCATAGACGTGCAGGTCTTCACCCGTGAAGGCATCGTGCGCGACAAACGCGCACAGGCCATTATCGATGACGAACTACGTCGCTATCGCCAGGATCTGAATGACCAGTTGCGTATTGTTGAAAACGACACTTTCGATCGTATCGAAAAACTCCTGATCAACAAGAGCGTCAATGGTGGCCCACGTAAGCTTGCAAAAGGCACCGTGCTCACCAAAGAGTATCTGGTTGATCTGGACCGTTGGCAGTGGTTCGACATTCGCCTGGCTGATGAAGCCCACGCGGTTGTTCTCGAACAAGCCAAAGAGTCACTTGAGCAAAAGCGTCACCAGTTTGATCTGGCCTTTGAAGAAAAGCGCAAGAAGCTTACACAAGGTGATGAGTTGCCCCCGGGCGTGCTCAAAATGATCAAGGTCTACCTGGCTGTCAAACGTCGTCTGCAACCAGGCGACAAGATGGCGGGTCGTCACGGTAACAAGGGTGTTGTGTCACGCATTACCCCGATCGAAGATATGCCACACATGGCTGACGGCACACCTGCCGACATCGTTCTGAACCCGCTGGGCGTGCCTTCGCGGATGAACGTTGGACAGGTGCTTGAAGTCCATTTGGGCTGGGCAGCAAAAGGCCTTGGTCACCGGATTGGCGACATGATGCGCGACCAGCAAAAAATCGAAGTCAAGAAAATCCGTAGTTATCTTGACAAGATTTATAACGGCACCGGTACTGGCGCCCGCCTGGAAGAGCTCAACGATGACGAAGTCATTGAACTTGCCCAAAACCTGAAAAATGGTGTTCCATTCGCAACCCCCGTTTTTGACGGCGCGACCGAAGAAGAAATCACCAAGATGCTAGAGCTTGCTTATCCGGATGAGATCGCCACACAAATGGGTCTGACCGAAACGCGTACACAAGCTTGGCTCTATGATGGTCGTACAGGCGAACAGTTCGAGCGTCCAGTCACGATGGGTTACATGCACTATCTCAAACTCCACCACTTGGTCGACGACAAGATGCACGCGCGTTCGACCGGACCATACTCGCTTGTGACTCAGCAGCCGCTGGGTGGTAAGGCGCAGTTCGGTGGCCAGCGTTTTGGTGAGATGGAAGTGTGGGCACTCGAGGCATACGGCGCGGCTTACACGCTGCAAGAGATGTTGACGGTTAAATCCGATGACATTAACGGCCGTACCAAGGTATACGAAAACATAGTCAAGGGTGATCACACGATCGAAGCGGGCATGCCCGAATCGTTCAACGTGCTTGTCAAGGAAATTCGTTCCTTGGCCCTCGACATGGATCTGGAGCGTAAATAATGAAAGCGCTACTCGACCTTTTCAAACAGGTTTCGCAAGACGAACAGTTCGATGCCATCAAAATTGGCATCGCTTCACCAGAAAAGATCCGCTCGTGGTCTTATGGTGAAGTGCGCAAACCAGAAACGATCAACTACCGCACGTTCAAACCCGAACGCGATGGCCTGTTTTGTTCCAAGATTTTTGGTCCTATCAAGGACTATGAATGCTTGTGTGGCAAATACAAGCGCCTGAAGCATCGTGGCGTGATTTGTGAAAAATGCGGCGTCGAAGTCACCGTTGCTAAAGTGCGTCGTGAACGCATGGGCCACATTGAACTCGCCAGCCCCGTTGCACACATCTGGTTCTTGAAGAGCTTGCCATCCCGTCTGGGTATGGTGCTTGACATGACCTTGCGTGATATTGAACGCGTTCTGTACTTCGAAGCATGGTGTGTGATTGAGCCGGGTATGACTCCGCTCAAGCGTGGTCAGATCATGTCTGATGACGACTTCATCGCCAAGACAGAAGAGTATGGTGACGACTTCCGTGCCCTGATGGGTGCAGAAGCTGTTCGTGAATTGCTGCGTACGATTGATATCGACCGCGAAGTGGAAACACTGCGCGCCGAATTGATCGCCACCAGCTCAGAAGCCAAGATCAAGAAAATCTCCAAGCGCCTGAAAGTGCTTGAAGGTTTCCAGAAGTCAGGCATCAAAGCTGAATGGATGGTCATGGAAGTGCTGCCGGTGTTACCACCGGATCTGCGTCCATTGGTGCCACTGGATGGCGGCCGGTTCGCGACCTCAGATCTGAACGATCTGTATCGCCGCGTGATCAACCGTAACAACCGTCTGAAGCGTCTGCTCGAACTCAAAGCGCCGGAAATTATTCTTCGCAACGAAAAGCGGATGTTGCAGGAATCAGTTGACTCGCTGCTTGATAACGGTCGTCGCGGTAAAGCGATGACAGGCGCCAATAAGCGTCAGTTGAAGTCGCTTGCAGACATGATCAAAGGCAAGAGCGGACGGTTCCGTCAGAACTTGCTGGGCAAGCGCGTCGATTACTCTGGCCGTTCGGTCATTGTGGTCGGTCCACAGCTTAAATTGCATCAGTGCGGCTTGCCAAAACTGATGGCACTCGAACTTTTCAAACCATTCATTTTCAATCGCCTTGAAATGATGGGTTTGGCCACGACAATCAAGGCCGCCAAGAAATTGGTCGAGACCCAAGAGCCTGTCGTGTGGGACATCCTTGAAGACGTGATCCGCGAACATCCGGTCATGCTCAACCGTGCGCCAACGCTGCACCGTTTAGGTATCCAGGCGTTTGAGCCGGTATTGATTGAAGGTAAAGCCATCCAGCTGCATCCGCTGGTTTGCGCCGCCTTTAACGCCGACTTTGACGGCGACCAGATGGCTGTTCACGTTCCACTGTCCCTCGAAGCGCAGCTCGAAGCCCGTACCTTGATGCTGGCCTCGAACAACGTGTTGTTCCCTGCTAACGGCGAACCGTCGATTGTTCCTTCACAGGATATCGTGCTCGGCTTGTATTACGCCACGCGTGAACGCACCAACGGCAAAGGCGAAGGCATGTTCCTTGCCGACGTCGCTGAAGTGCAGCGTGCGTATGACAACCGCGAAGTCACACTGCAAACGCGTATTACTGTGCGTTTGCCAGAGTGGTCACGTGATATCGATGGCGAATGGGTTGCTGGCGTTCAGCGTGTAGAGACGACGATCGGTCGTGCCCTGCTCTCTGAAATTCTGCCAAAAGGCCTGCCATTTTCAGTGCTCAATCGTGCGCTGAAAAAGAAAGAAATTTCACGTCTGATCAACCAGTCGTTCCGTCGCTGCGGTTTGCGCGACACGGTGATTTTTGCTGACAAGCTGATGCAGGCGGGTTTCCGTCTGGCGACGCGCGGCGGTATTTCAATTGCCATGGGCGATATGCTGGTCCCAGCCGCTAAAGTCGAGATCCTTGCTGAAGCCACGCGCGAAGTCAAAGAAATTGACAAACAGTATTCGTCAGGTCTTGTTACCTCGCAAGAGCGTTACAACAACGTGGTGGATATCTGGGGTAAGGCCGGTGATAAAGTTGGTAAGGCCATGATGGAACAGTTGGCAACCGAGCCGGTCGTTGACCGTCACGGCGACAACGTTCGTCAGGAATCTTTCAACTCGATCTACATGATGGCTGACTCGGGTGCGCGTGGTTCTGCTGCGCAGATCCGTCAGTTGTCCGGTATGCGAGGCCTGATGGCCAAGCCTGATGGCTCGATCATCGAAACCCCAATTACTGCTAACTTCCGTGAAGGTTTGAACGTACTTCAGTACTTCATCTCGACACACGGTGCACGTAAAGGCTTGGCCGATACCGCACTGAAGACCGCGAACTCAGGTTACCTGACACGCCGTCTGGTGGACGTTACCCAGGATCTGGTGATTACCGAAAGCGATTGCGGTACTTCGCACGGTTACAACATGAAAGCGCTTGTCGAGGGTGGTGAAGTCATCGAACCCTTGCGTGAACGCATTCTGGGTCGTGTTGCTGCAGTCGATATCATCAATCCTGATACACAAGAAACAGCGATTGTTGCAGGCACCTTGCTTGACGAAGATCTGGTTGAGTACATCGACAAGCTCGGCGTTGACGAAGTGCGTGTGCGTACACCATTGACATGCGAAACACGTCACGGTCTGTGTGCACATTGCTATGGTCGCGATTTGGGTCGTGGCTATCTGGTCAACATTGGCGAAGCAGTCGGCGTGATTGCCGCTCAGTCAATTGGTGAGCCGGGTACACAGCTCACAATGCGTACCTTCCACATTGGTGGTGCTGCTTCGCGTAACGCGATGGCAAGTGCTGTTGAAACAAAGTCCAATGGTGTGGTGCGTTTTGCAAGCACGATGCGTTATGTCACAAACCCGAAAGGCGAACGTGTAGCAATTTCGCGCTCTGGTGAAATTGTCATCTTTGGTGATAATGACCGTGAACGCGAACGCCACAAAGTTCCTTACGGTGCAACACTGCAAGTCAACGATGGTGACGTACTTAAAGCAGGTTCGCGTCTGGCAACTTGGGATCCGCTTACGCGCCCTATCGTGTCAGAATATGCGGGTGCCGTACGCTTTGAGAACATCGAAGAAGGCGGTACTGTTGCCAAGCAGGTTGACGATGTAACAGGTCTTTCAACGCTGGTTGTCATCACACCTAAGACGCGCGGCGGCAAAGTTGCCATGCGTCCACAGATCAAGCTGATTGGTGAAAACGGCGAAGAAGTCAAAATCGCCGGCACAGACCACTCAGTGAACATTTCCTTCCCGGTTGGCGCGCTGATTACTGTGCGTGATGGGCAGCAAGTTCAGGTCGGTGAGGTGCTTGCACGTATTCCTCAGGAATCACAAAAGACGCGGGATATTACCGGCGGTCTGCCACGTGTGGCCGAACTGTTCGAAGCACGTTCACCCAAAGATGCCGGCATGCTGGCTGATATCACGGGTACGGTTTCGTTTGGTAAAGACACCAAGGGCAAACAGCGTCTGGTCATTACCGATCTCGATGGCCTGGCACATGAGTTCTTGATCTCCAAAGAGAAACAAGTTCTGGTGCATGACGGCCAAGTCGTCAACAAGGGCGAAATGATTGTGGACGGCCCCGCTGATCCGCATGACATTCTCCGCTTGCAGGGTATTGAGCGTCTGGCCAGCTACGTGGTTGACGAAGTGCAGGACGTCTATCGCCTCCAGGGTGTAAAGATCAACGACAAACACATCGAGGTGATTGTTCGCCAGATGTTGCGTCGGATCAATATTTCTGATTCGGGTGATACATCCTTCATTACCGGCGAACAAGTTGAACGTGCTGAGTTGCTCAACGAAAATGATCGCATGATTGCTGCAGGCAAGTTGCCAGCGTCATATGACAACATTCTGTTGGGTATTACAAAGGCATCGTTGTCAACGGACTCATTTATTTCGGCAGCTTCCTTCCAGGAAACCACCCGCGTACTCACCGAGGCTGCCATTATGGGCAAGCGCGATGATTTGCGTGGTCTGAAAGAAAACGTCATTGTGGGTCGCCTGATTCCGGCTGGTACAGGAATGGCATACCACGTTGCACGCAAGGAAAAAGAAGCTTTCGAAGCGGCAGAACGTGCAGCCGCCCGTCAGCAAGCCAACCCCTTTGAAGAAACTCCTGCTGCTGTTGAAGCACCAGAGGCCACTGAAGAGTAGGAATGCATTAACTTTTAATTGTTTGCAGCAGGTATGAATGTTAGCGGGCCAAGATGGAGTAATCCTTCTTGGCCTGTTATGTTTTAAATTCCAAAGGGTGAAGCGATGTTAAAAGCCATCAGTCAAGCGCTCATTATTTCAATGACGATATTAACCCTCACGGGTTGTAGTCAGCTCAGTCCGAGTTTGGATGACATGTCAAAGTCATATCAAACGGTCATTGAAAAATATGATCGTGAAGGTATGTTTTTAAACATTGTCCGAGCCTCTAAAAAACTACCACTGAGTTTTTTGACAATCCCGTCCATAACGGGTTCTGGATCCGTGGCGGAGTCTGCAGGAGTGGGTGCCAATGTTGTCAGTACAGTGCCTGGCACAGCGGGGGGATTTCTATCAGCAGGAACAGGAACGTACTACTCACCAACATTAGGCATATCACTGAGTCGTAGTTTTACCTTCACACAGTCATCACTCGATAATGCAGCTTTCGTGAAGTCCTTTACGACACCTATTCCACTCATTGCAGTCAATGCAATGACAAAAGCAACAGACGACAAACGCGAACTTTTATATTCCCTATTGATCGACACGTTGATTACGGTTGACACAAACGGTACAACGCAAAGATATAAAAATAATCCGATGCAGTCAAATTACACGGACTTTCAAAATCAGCTGCATCAATTGATTGAATTAGGTTTGTCGACCGAAGTAGTTGAAATAAAAGAGCCTGTCGGTACACAGATAAAAGAAGACAAGCTTAATGAAATCATGTTTAAGTATTTAGACATGAAAGAAGACAAAAGCCTGACGATGAGAGACATATCACTAAAGGGTGCAAAACAGAAAACTTTTCAGATGTACCAGATAAAGAAAATTGCACGCTTTTGTTTCGCCAACAGCCCCGAAGTTGAAAAAGTGAAAATGCGCTACGGTGAAGAATTGTTATGCCATGAGTTACTGGATACTGCAGACTCAGACTTAATGGCCTCCAGCGTCAACAATACAAATAAAAAAGAAGAAGAGTTTGGGATTGTTTTGCGATCAACAGCAGGTATTTTTAATTTCTTGGGTAACGTTGTAGAAGCCCAGACAGGAACCATTCCTGTCGTACCTACGGTCTGGAGCTACCAGACAATCTACCCCATGCAAACAGAAGCAGAGAAGATAAAAGTCCCAATTCTGCTAGTCAATAAAAATAAAATGACTGGCAGAACGTTTGCAGAAATAAATTATGAAGGTGACAGCTATGCTATTCCAACAGAAAATGCAGGATATAGCACGCAAGTAATGAGTTTCTTAAGTGGGTTCATCGCGCTGAGCAAAGTCTTAGGTGCGGTGCCCCAAAGTCCGGCAGTACTGATTAGATAAACAGACAAACGTGTCTGTTTTAGGGTTGACACCTAGATGTTCATTGAGTTATTCTGTCGGGCTTAGTCAGAAATTTGGCTTGGATCAGTATTAACAGTTAAATTTACAGTTGGAAGTACAGGACACGGTAGCTCTGGGCTTGCCGAGGCTCCTGGTGATGACAAGCAATACCCGCTCTTTTACGGATTTCCGTTTGACAGTGGGTTTGCGCGAGCTGCCCAGGAACGGGAATGCTGTGGATGCGTTGTAGACAACGCAAGAAACAGAGATAAAAGGGAATTAGAGGTTATGCCAACCATTAGCCAACTCGTGCGTAAACCGCGCGAAGTCAGCGTTACTAAGAGCAAGAGCCCTGCGCTCGAGAACTGCCCTCAGCGACGCGGTGTGTGCACACGTGTGTACACCACCACTCCAAAAAAACCAAACTCAGCTCTGCGTAAAGTCGCCAAAGTGCGTCTGACAAACGGTTTTGAGATTATTTCTTACATCGGCGGCGAAGGCCATAACCTGCAGGAACACTCAGTTGTGCTCGTGCGCGGCGGCCGTGTAAAAGATTTGCCAGGTGTGCGTTATCACATCGTGCGTGGATCACTTGACTTGCAAGGCGTGAAAGATCGTAAGCAGTCACGTTCCAAGTATGGTGCAAAGCGTCCTAAGCAAGCTAAATAAAGCGTGCTCAGGTAGTTTGTAAAAAATGAAGTACCCACAGCCTGGCTGTGATGTGCGGCCAACACATGAAATCGTGTGAAGGTACGTAAGTGGTCTATCTGATGGTAGGCCGTGACTGCAGCATAAAGCCGCGGTTCAACTGAAATGACACAAAGGAATTAATATGCCCCGTCGTCGCGAAGTCCCCAAACGTGACATTCTGCCCGATCCAAAATTCGGCAGTGTCGAGCTCGCTAAGTTCATGAACGTTGTGATGCTATCCGGTAAAAAAGCCGTAGCAGAGCGCATTGTCTACGGTGCGCTCACCCAGGTGCAGGCTAAGACAGGCAAAGAGCCTATCGAAGTCTTTAACCTTGCAATCAATAACATCAAGCCAATCGTTGAAGTAAAAAGCCGCCGTGTTGGTGGTGCCAACTATCAGGTGCCGGTTGAAGTTCGCCCGGTTCGCCGTTTGGCACTGGCTATGCGCTGGTTGCGCGAAGCTGCAAAAAAACGCGGTGAAAAATCAATGGATTTGCGTCTTGCTGGCGAGCTGCTTGATGCAGCCGAAGGCCGCGGCGCAGCCATGAAAAAACGTGATGATACGCACAAGATGGCAGAAGCTAACAAAGCTTTCAGTCATTTCCGCTGGTAATTTAAGGATCCACCATGGCCCGCAAAACTCCGATCGAGCACTACCGCAACATCGGTATCTCTGCGCACATCGACGCAGGAAAGACCACCACGACAGAACGCATTCTGTTTTATACCGGTGTCAATCACAAGATTGGCGAAGTCCATGATGGCGCAGCCACCATGGACTGGATGGAACAAGAGCAAGAGCGTGGCATTACGATTACATCCGCAGCGACCACTGCCTTCTGGAAAGGCATGGCCAATAACTACCCTGAGCATCGCATCAACGTGATCGATACTCCGGGCCACGTTGACTTCACAATTGAAGTTGAACGTTCAATGCGCGTGCTTGACGGCGCGTGTATGGTTTATTGCGCAGTGGGTGGTGTGCAGCCTCAGTCAGAGACAGTATGGCGTCAGGCCAACAAGTATGGCGTGCCACGCTTGTCTTTCGTCAACAAGATGGACCGCACAGGTGCAAACTTTTTCAAGGTCTATGACCAGCTGAAATTGCGCCTGAAAGCTAATCCTGTGCCAATCGTTTTACCGATTGGTGCCGAAGACACTTTCACGGGCGTGATCGATCTCGTCAAAATGAAAGCCATTATCTGGGATGAAGCCAGCCAGGGCATTAAGTTTGACTATGTAGATATCCCAGCAGAAATGCAGGCTCAGGCAGATGAATGGCGTGAGAAGCTCGTTGAAGCGGCAGCTGAATCATCAGAAGAACTGATGAACAAGTACCTCGAAGGCGAAGCCCTCACAGAAGAAGAAATCCAGTTGGGATTGCGTACACGCACGATCAATTGCGAAATTCAGCCAATGCTGTGCGGCACCGCATTCAAAAACAAAGGCGTTCAGCGTATGCTGGATGCTGTGATCGAATACCTGCCTTCACCTGTGGATATTCCACCAGTTGATGGCGAGCTCGATGACGGCACACCAACCAGCCGCAAAGCAGAAGACACAGAAAAGTTTTCAGCACTTGCATTCAAATTGATGACAGATCCGTACGTTGGTCAGTTGACATTTGTGCGTGTGTATTCGGGCGTTCTGAAATCTGGCGACACGATCTATAACCCAATCAAGGGCAAAAAAGAGCGTATCGGTCGTATTCTGCAGATGCACGCAAACAACCGCGAAGAAATCAAAGAAGTGGTTGCTGGTGATATTGCGGCTGTGGTTGGCCTGAAAGATGTCACAACAGGCGAAACACTTTGCGACGTCGATGCACACATCATGCTTGAGCGTATGGTCTTCCCTGAGCCCGTGATTTCACAGGCCGTGGAACCAAAGACCAAGGCTGATCAAGAAAAAATGGGTATGGCACTTTCACGTCTTGCACAGGAAGATCCATCTTTCCGCGTGCGTACAGACGAAGAGTCAGGCCAGACAATTATTTCTGGTATGGGTGAGCTTCACCTTGAGATTATTGTTGACCGCATGAAGCGTGAATTCAGCGTCGAAGCAAACGTGGGCAAGCCCCAGGTTGCTTACCGCGAAACGATTCGTAAGGTTTGCGAAGAAATCGAAGGTAAATTCGTTAAGCAATCAGGTGGACGCGGTCAGTATGGTCACGTTGTTCTGAAGCTTGAGCCATTGCCACCAGGCGGCGGTTACGAATTTGTTGACGCCATCAAAGGCGGTGTGGTTCCACGTGAATACATCCCTGCGGTAAACAAAGGTATTGAAGAAACCTTGCCATCAGGTATTTTGGCTGGATATCCAGTCGTTGATGTTAAGGCAACGTTGTTCTTTGGTTCATACCACGACGTTGACTCGAACGAAAATGCTTTCCGTATGGCTGCCTCAATGGCATTCAAGGACGGCATGCGCAAGGCTAGCCCTGTGTTGCTCGAGCCAATGATGGCCGTTGAAGTCGAAACTCCTGAGGATTATGCCGGTACAGTGATGGGCGATTTGTCCTCACGTCGCGGTATGTTGCAGGGTATGGACGATATGGTCGGTGGTGGCAAAGTCATCAAAGCAGAAGTTCCATTGGCTGAGATGTTTGGTTATGCAACGAACCTGCGTTCATTGACGCAAGGCCGTGCAACCTACACAATGGAATTCAAGCATTATTCCGAAGCTCCCAAAAATGTGGCCGAAGAAATCATCGCGGCCCGCGGTAAATAATCAGTTAGAGGAAAATCATGGCAAAAGGTAAATTCGAACGCACCAAACCACACGTCAACGTAGGCACGATTGGTCACGTTGACCATGGCAAAACCACATTGACTGCAGCAATCACAACGGTGCTGTCAAAGAAGTTTGGTGGTGAAGCTAAAGGCTACGCCCAGATCGACGCAGCTCCTGAAGAGCGTGCACGTGGTATTACGATTAACACCGCCCACGTTGAGTATGAGACAGAAAACCGTCACTACGCACACGTTGACTGCCCCGGCCACGCCGACTACGTCAAGAACATGATTACCGGTGCTGCGCAGATGGACGGCGCAATTCTGGTGGTGTCAGCTGCTGACGGCCCAATGCCTCAGACACGTGAGCACATTTTGTTGAGCCGCCAGGTTGGCGTGCCTTACATCATCGTGTTCCTGAACAAAGCCGACATGGTTGATGACGAAGAGCTGCTTGAGCTGGTCGAGATGGAAGTGCGTGAGTTGCTTTCAAAGTACGACTTCCCAGGCGACGACACACCAATCATCAAGGGTTCAGCTAAGCTGGCACTTGAAGGCGACACTGGTCCATTGGGCGAGCAAGCGATCCTGAAATTGGCTGAAGCACTCGACACCTACATTCCAATGCCAGAGCGCGCAGTCGACGGTACGTTCCTGATGCCAGTCGAGGACGTGTTCTCGATCTCGGGTCGCGGTACTGTTGTGACCGGTCGTATCGAGCGCGGTATCGTCAAAGTCGGCGAAGAAATCGAAATCATCGGCATCCACGACACTGTCAAGACCACTTGCACGGGCGTTGAAATGTTCCGTAAGCTGCTTGACCAGGGTCAGGCAGGCGACAACGTCGGTATTCTGTTGCGCGGCACCAAGCGTGAAGAAGTTGAGCGTGGCCAAGTGTTGGCCAAGCCAGGTTCGATCAAGCCGCACACAGACTTCACCGCTGAGGTGTACATTCTGTCGAAAGACGAAGGTGGCCGTCATACGCCATTCTTTAACGGCTATCGCCCACAGTTCTACTTCCGTACAACTGATGTGACCGGCACGATCGAATTGCCAGCAGACAAAGAAATGGTTCTGCCAGGCGATAACGTCGCAATGACCATCAAACTGTTGGCACCTATCGCCATGGAAGAAGGTCTGCGTTTTGCAATTCGTGAAGGTGGCCGTACTGTTGGCGCCGGCGTCGTTGCAAAAATTCTGAAGTAATTTAGTGTGCTGCAAGCCTTGCGGCTTGCGGCAATTCGTTCTTTTCGTTCTTTGGGAATCGTCATGAAAAATCAAAAAATCCGTATCCGTCTGAAAGCGTTTGATTACAAACTTATCGATCAGTCGGCTGCTGAGATCGTTGATACAGCAAAGCGTACTGGCGCAGTGGTACGTGGACCGGTTCCTCTGCCAACGCGTATTCGTCGTTATGACGTGTTGCGTTCACCGCACGTGAACAAGACATCGCGTGATCAGTTTGAGATCCGTACCCATCAGCGCTTGATGGATATTGTTGACCCAACCGACAAAACAGTTGATGCGCTGATGCGCCTCGACTTGCCAGCTGGCGTTGACGTAGAAATCGCACTGCAATAAAAAAAGTGCTATGATGCAAGACTTGCCTTTTTTATTGGGCAAATAAAAGGATCAAATACAGGCCAAGGGTAACCGCGGCCGGTATCACAAGATCCCTGTAGTACATGAGCGCCCGAGAAATTCGGGTTTTATCAGCCCCGACCAATCGCAGTCGGGAATCGGGTTTTTACCCCGGAGAAAACGATGTCGAAATCGACACCAACGCCTGCCGCATATCGGCTTGGGCTGGTGGGCCGCAAAGTCGGCATGACCCGTATTTTTACAGAAGATGGCGAGTCTATCCCTGTAACAGTATTGGACGTGTCGAACAATCGTGTCACCCAGGTAAAGTCGCTTGAATCAGACGGTTATGCCGCTATTCAAGTTGCTTACGGTGAGCGCCGCGCCTCACGAGTAGCCAAGCCACAAACCGGTCACTACGCTAAAGCTGGCGTAGAAGCTGGAAGTATCCTCAAAGAATTCCGTTTAGATCCTGCTGTTGCAGCCGAATTCACGCCTGGTAGCGTGGTTGCGGTTGAGAGCATTTTCGAAACCGGCCAACAGGTCGACGTCACCGGTACCACTATTGGTAAAGGTTTCGCCGGCACGATCAAGCGTCACCACTTTAAATCACAGCGCGCATCGCACGGTAACAGCCGTTCGCACCGCGTTCCTGGTTCAATTGGTCAAGCTCAAGATCCAGGCCGTATTTTCCCCGGTAAGCGCATGTCAGGCCACCTTGGCGATGACACACGCACCGTGCAAAACCTTGATGTCGTCCGTGTTGACGCCGAACGTGGTCTGCTGATGGTTAAGGGCGCAGTCCCCGGCTATCCAGGTGCAGACATCGTTGTGCGTCCGGCCGTCAAGGCACCCGCAAAGAAAGGAGCCTAATCCATGGATATCAAGCTCCTAAATGATAACGGTCAGTCGTCAGCATCTTTTGCTGCGCCAGATACCGTGTTTGGTCGTGACTTTAACGAAGCGCTCGTTCACCAGGTCGTGATTGCCTTTCAGGCAAATGCTCGTTCAGGTAACCGCGCTCAAAAAGATCGCTCCGAAGTTCGTCACTCAACGAAAAAGCCATTCCGTCAAAAAGGTACAGGCCGCGCCCGTGCTGGTATGACATCCTCGCCCTTGTGGCGTGGCGGTGGTAAGATTTTCCCGAACTCACCAGAAGAAAACTTCACACAAAAAGTCAACAAGAAGATGTATCGTGCGGGTATCCGTTCGATATTGTCACAGTTGGCTCGCGAAGATCGTATTTCAATCGTTGATTCGTTCACACTTGAATCACCCAAGACCAAACTTGCAGCTGAAAAGCTTAAGACAATGGGCTTGTCTGACTCAGTATTGATCATCACCGATCTGGTTGACGAGAATGTCTACCTTGCTTGCCGCAACCTGAAACACGTTGCAGTTGTCGAACCTCGCAATGCCGATCCACTTTCACTGATTCACTACAAAAAAGTTGTGATCACAAAGACGGCAATTGCTCAATTCGAGGAGATGCTGGCATGAACGATCATCGTCTAATGCAAATTATTCTTGCTCCAATCGTGACTGAAAAAGCTACGTTTGTTGCCGAGAAGAACAATCAGGTTGCATTTCGCGTCATTGCTGATGCAACCAAGCCTGAAATCAAAGCTGCGGTTGAGCTGATGTTCAAAGTTCAGGTCGAAGCAGTTCAGGTTCTCAATCGCAAAGGCAAAGTCAAGCGCTTTGGCCGTTTTGTTGGTCGTCGTCGTAACGAGCGCAAGGCTTATGTCTCGCTCAAAGACGGTCAGGAAATCAATCTGGCGGAGATCAACTAAATGGCTCTCTTAAAAGTTAAGCCAACCTCGCCTGGTCGTCGTGGCATGCTCAAAGTGGTTACCCCCACTTTGCATAAAGGTGCGCCACACGCTGCGTTGTTGGAAAAGCAAATCCGTGGTTCTGGCCGTAATAACAACGGTCACATCACAATTCGCCACCGTGGTGGTGGACATAAGCAGCACTATCGCCTTGTGGATTTTCGTCGTAACAAAGACGGCATTCCTGCAAAAGTCGAACGTCTTGAATATGATCCTAACCGCACTGCACACATTGCTTTGCTTTGTTATGCAGACGGTGAGCGTCGTTACATCATCGCTCCTCGCGGTCTTGAAGTGGGTACAACGCTGTTGTCGGGTGTCGAAGCCCCCATCCGCGCTGGCAATACTTTGCCCATTCGCAATATCCCCGTTGGTACGACAATTCACTGCATCGAAATGCTTCCAGGCAAAGGCGCTCAAATGGCGCGTTCGGCTGGTGCATCAGCGGTCTTGCTGGCTCGCGAAGGCACTTACGCTCAGGTTCGCCTGCGCTCAGGTGAAGTTCGTCGTGTGCACATTGAGTGCCGTGCAACGATTGGTGAAGTCGGCAACGATGAGCACAGCCTTCGCCAGATTGGTAAAGCCGGTGCAATGCGTTGGCGCGGTATTCGTCCCACGGTGCGTGGTGTCGCAATGAACCCGGTTGATCACCCACACGGTGGTGGTGAAGGTCGTACCGGAGAAGGCGGCGAGCCAGTCAGCCCATGGGGTACCCCAGCTAAGGGTTACAAGACCCGTAGCAACAAGCGGACGAACAATATGATCGTTCAGCGCCGCAAGCGTAAATAAGAGGGCGAATCATGTCACGTTCAGTCAAGAAGGGCCCATTCGTAGACGCACACTTGATCAAAAAGATCGAGGTTGCTATCGCGGAAAAAGGCAAAAAACCGATCAAAACCTGGTCACGTCGTTCAACAATTTTGCCCGATTTTATCGGTCTGACAATTGCTGTTCACAACGGTCGCCAGCACGTTCCCGTCTACATTAACGAGAACATGGTCGGACATAAACTCGGCGAGTTTGCGCTGACCCGTACCTTTAAAGGTCACGCAGCAGACAAAAAGGCCAAGAGGTAATCCATGGAAACTCAAGCCATTATCCGTGGGGTGCATATCTCTGCCCAGAAAACTAGACTTGTTGCGGATTTGATCCGTGGCAAATCAGTTGCTCAGGCATTGAACATCCTGACCTTCACTAACAAGAAGGCCGCAGGTATTTTGAAGAAAGCTGTTGAATCAGCAATCGCAAATGCCGAACACAACGACGGTGCAGACATCGACGAACTTAAGGTCACCACGATTTATGTGGACAAGGCCGAGTCAATGAAGCGCTTTTCCGCACGAGCCAAAGGGCGCGGTAACCAGATCGAAAAGCAGACTTGTCACATTACTGTGAAAGTCGGCGCTTAAGGAGCAACGATGGGTCAGAAAATCCACCCGATTGGGTTCCGTCTAGCGGTTACACGCAACTGGGGCTCAAAGTGGTATGCCGATGACAAAGATTTCGGTGGCATGCTTGCCTCCGATATTCGTGTCCGCGAATACCTGAAGAAAAAACTGAAAAGCGCGTCTGTTGGCCGTGTGGTAATCGAGCGTCCAGCCAAGAATGCACGTATTACTGTTTACTCGGCACGTCCGGGTGTAGTAATCGGCAAACGTGGCGAAGACATCGAAGGCCTTAAGGCTGACTTGCAGCGTTTGATGGGCGTGCCAGTGCACGTCAATATCGAAGAAATTCGCAAGCCTGAAACCGATGCTCAGTTGATTGCAGATTCAATCTCGCAACAGCTCGAAAAACGGATCATGTTCCGCCGTGCCATGAAGCGCGCCATGCAAAATGCAATGCGCATGGGTGCTCAGGGTATCAAGATCATGAGCGCAGGCCGCCTGAACGGAATCGAAATTGCCCGTACAGAATGGTATCGCGAAGGTCGCGTGCCACTTCATACATTGCGCGCAAACATTGATTACGGTACCTCAGAAGCCCACACCACCTACGGCGTGATTGGCATCAAGGTTTGGGTCTACAAGGGCGATATGTTGCCAAATGGCGAAATGCCAGTTGAGACAGCAGCGCCTCGCGAAGAAGAACGTCGTCCGCGCCGTGCTCCTCGTGGCGACAAGCCAGAAGGTGCTCGCACTGCTCGTCCAGCTGGTCGTGGTCGTGCACCGCGTAAAGCTGACGGTGCTGCTGCGCCGGCGCCTGAAGGAGAATAATTATGATGCAACCAGCACGCAGGAAATATCGCAAAGAGCAAAAAGGCCGTAATACAGGTTTGGCTACGCGCGGTGCAAGTGTTTCTTTTGGCGAATTTGGACTGAAAGCAACTGGTCGTGGTCGTTTGACCGCACGCCAGATTGAATCTGCTCGACGTGCAATTAACCGTCACATTAAACGTGGTGGACGTATCTGGATCCGTATCTTCCCCGATAAGCCGATTTCACAAAAACCGGCTGAAGTGCGGATGGGTAACGGCAAAGGTAACCCAGAGTATTGGGTTGCTGAAATTCAGCCCGGTAAAGTGTTGTACGAAATGGAAGGTGTGAGTGAAGAGATTGCACGTGAGGCGTTCCGCCTTGCAGCTGCTAAGCTTCCAATCGCCACCACGTTCGTCTCGCGTCACATCGGTGCTTAAGGAATCGACATGAAAGCAAGCGAACTTCGTGTAAAAAATACCGCTGAGCTCGGTCAAGAGCTCGAAAGTCTGTTGAAAGCTCAGTTTGGTCTGCGTATGCAGAAGGCTACTCAACAGCTCACCAACCACAGTCAATTTCGTAAGATCCGTCGCGATATCGCGCGTGTTCATACTTTGTTGACTGAGAAGGCGGGAACATAATATGACCACTGCTCCAATTACAAAACCAAAGCGTCAACGTACGCTGACTGGTAAAGTCGTCAGTAACAAAATGGATAAAACCATTGTTGTACTGGTTGAACGACGCGTTAAGCACCCAGTGCTTGGCAAAATCATCATGCGCTCTGCTAAATACAAAGCACACGACGAAACCAATCAGTTCAACGAAGGCGATACAGTTGAGATTGCTGAAGGCCGTCCAATTTCACGTTCAAAGTCATGGACTGCGACACGTTTGATTGAAGCCGCACGCATTATCTAAGTATCAATGCTTATCAGTGATTACGTAAAGTAGTGATTGATGAAACAAAAACGCGACGATTTATTCGTCGCGTTTTTGCTTTGTGTCTGTGAAAAAGTATGGTGTGCCCGTCTGGGCGCACACGCATACCAACTACTAATTAAACATGGGTAACGAATTTTGTAACGAGATATCCGTCAAACGTTTCACTACCACCTTCGCTACCAATTCCACTGTCTTTAATGCCGCCAAATGGTGTTTCAGGTAAGGCACTGCCGAAGTGATTAATATTTACCATTCCAGCCTCTAAAGCATTTGATACTTTGGTGGCTGTTTGAAGCGAGTTGGTAAATACATACGATGACAAACCAAATGGCAAACTGTTAGCACGTGTGATGACTTCATCAACATCGCTGAAAGGTACAACAGGAGCAATAGGACCAAAAGGCTCTTCTGTCATGAGCATGGAGTCGTCTTGGAGACCGGTGATAACGGTAGGAGGGAAAAAGAAACCTTTACCACTTGTAGGCTCGCCGCCCATTACGATCGTTGCACCACGTTTGCGCGCATCTTCAACAAAACGAGAAATTGCCGGAATACGACGTTCGTGTGCGAGTGGCCCCATTTCTACGCCTGCATCCATACCATTACCGACTTTAATAGATTTAAGTACGTCGGTAAATTTAGCCAGGAAATTATCGTAGACTTTTTTATGAACATAAAAGCGAGTGGGCGAAACGCAAACCTGGCCAGCATTTCTGATTTTGAATTTAGCCAGCATTGTTGCTGCACGATCTACGTCAGCGTCTTCGAAGACAAGTACTGGAGAATGTCCGCCTAGTTCCATGGTGACACGTTTCATGTGCGCACCAGCTAAAGCAGCCAGTTGTTTACCAACAGGAACAGAACCAGTGAAGGAAACCTTGCGTGAAATTGGCGAACGGATTAAGTAGTCGGAAACTTTTGCAGGATCTCCCCAGACAATATTCAACACGCCTGGAGGCAAACCTGCATCATGAAACATTTGTGCAATAGCCATCACTGCACTTGGAGAATCTTCGGGGCCTTTGAGCACAATGGTGCAACCGGCGCCAATGGCCGCACAAATTTTACGAATAGCCTGGTTATATGGAAAATTCCACGGCGTGAAGGCAACACAAACTCCAATTGGCTCTCTCAATACTAATTGGCGGACTTCGGGTGAGCGTGGGAGAACAACACGGCCATAAATGCGACGGCATTCTTCTGCATGCCAATCGCAATGATCTGCACAACCTACAACCTCTCCGACAGCTTCAGCTAAAGGTTTACCTTGGTCGAGAGTCATATTGCGACCGATCTCCTGTGAACGATCGCGAGTAAGTTGACCAACTTTACGCAAAATCGCAGAACGTTCCATCGGCGATGATTTTTTCCAGCTGACAAAAGCCTTTTCAGCAGCTTGCAGAGCCATGTCCAAGTCTGCATTTGAGGCATGTGGCAGATGGCCGAGTACTTCTTGTGTTGCAGGATTGATAACTTCCTGCATCTGGCGGCCTTCTCCAGTAATGAACTGACCGTTAATAAAAAGAGCTAATTTTTGATACATGCGGGTTCCAATGCGACAGGATAAAAATAAATGGATAAAGTTGGGTCTAGTAAATTTAAAAAGTGCAATAAAATCAATACATCAGAAAAATAACAAAAAGAATCTATGCCGAATGATAAAACAAATCGGCGTATAAGTTGCACAAACCAAATAAACCATATATACTTGTCGTCTTTCCTCGATTAAGCAAAATTATTCGGGCAAAAACTTAAGGTTCAAGTGTGTGGGTTGATAGCGATGTAGGTAGGAGTAACTACCCTGCCAAAATCAGCGGAACGCACTCAGAAGTAAGTGTTTGTTTAAATAGCAAGCTTAAGATAAAGAAAGAAAATTAGCAGATTTCAACCCAAGATGCTCTGTGGCACCTGACGGGACCAAAACTGATTAATTATGTTGTTGGCCAACCTCTGCTTTAAGCAGGTTTGAGCAACAAAACGATTGGTTAAGTTGGAATAGGAAAAATCATGATTCAAATGCAGACCACGCTCGACGTGGCCGATAACACTGGTGCACGCTCCGTGATGTGTATCAAGGTGCTCGGCGGTTCAAAGCGCCGTTATGCCTCGATCGGCGATGTTATTAAGGTTACCGTTAAAGATGCAGCCCCACGTGGTCGCGTCAAAAAAGGTGAAATCTATAACGCAGTCGTTGTGCGCACGGCAAAAGGCGTTCGTCGTAAAGATGGCTCGCTGGTCCGTTTCGGTGGCAATGCTGCCGTTTTGCTCAACGCCAAACTCGAGCCTATAGGCACTCGTATCTTCGGACCCGTTACGCGCGAATTGCGTACCGAAAAGTTCATGAAGATCGTGTCATTAGCGCCTGAAGTCCTGTAAGGAGCTGACATGAACAAAATTCGTAAAGGCGACGAAGTCGTCGTACTCACCGGTCGAGACAAAAAACGTCGCGGAACAGTGATCGATCGCATTGACGCAGACCACGTAATGGTTGAGGGTATTAACGTTGTTAAAAAACACGTTCGCCCAAATCCAATGCAGGGTACAACTGGCGGCATTATCGAAAAGACAATGCCGATTCATATTTCGAACATCGCGCTCTTTAACCCCGCTACCGGCAAAGGTGAGCGAGTTGGTATTAAAGAAATCGACGGTCGTAAAGTTCGCGTTTATCGTTCCAGCGGCGAAGCCGTTGGCGCTAAAGCGTAAGGGGCATTGAACATGGCTCGTTTTCAAGAACTCTATCAGAACAAGATTGCTGGACAGCTCAAAGAGCAGTTCGGTTATGAAAGCGTAATGCAAGTACCACGCATTACGAAGATCACCCTGAATATGGGTGTATCAGAAGCTGTCGCTGACAAAAAAGTCATCGAACACGCTGTTTCAGATCTAACAAAAATCGCTGGTCAAAAGCCAGTCATCACTAAAACCAAAAAGGCAATCGCTGGCTTCAAAATCCGCGAAGATTATCCGATTGGTTGCATGGTGACGCTTCGTGGTCAGCGCATGTATGAATTTCTCGACCGTCTCGTTTCAGTGGCTCTGCCACGGGTTCGCGACTTCCGCGGAATTTCGGGCCGTGCGTTTGATGGTCGCGGCAACTACAATATCGGGGTGAAAGAGCAGATCATTTTCCCTGAAATTGAATACGACAAAATCGACGTGTTGCGTGGGATGAACATCAGCATCACCACCACCGCCAAGACCGACGAAGAAGCCAAAGCGCTGTTGACAGCCTTTAGCTTCCCGTTCCGCAACTAAGGGGCGCAGACGTGGCTAAACTTTCAATGATCAATCGCGATGTAAAGCGCAAAATGACAGCAGAGAAATTTGCTGGCAAACGTGCTGCACTGAAAGCAATCATCGATGATTCATCCAAGACCGACGAAGAGCGCTATGCAGCGCGGCTGAAATTTCAGCAACTTCCCCGTAATTCGAGCCCTTGCCGTCAGCGTAATCGCTGTGCGATCACAGGCCGTGCACGTGGAGTGTTCAGCAAGTTCGGACTTGGCCGCATGAAACTGCGCGAATTGGCCATGAAGGGTGAAATCCCCGGCATGACCAAAGCTAGCTGGTAGGAGAATAAAATATGAGCATGAGCGACCCAATCGCCGATATGCTGACTCGCATTCGTAATGCGCAGCAGGTAGATAAACCATCGGTAACCATGCCCTCCTCCAAGGTTAAAGTAGCTATTGCTGCTGTGCTCAAGGACGAAGGTTACGTAGATAGTTTCATGATTAAAGGTACGGCCGCAAAGCCAGAACTTGAAATCACACTGAAGTATTACGCTGGCCGTCCAGTGATCGAGCGCATCGAACGCGTTTCGCGCCCTGGTCTGCGTATTTATAAAGGTCATAGCAACATTCCTCAAGTTATGAACGGCTTGGGTGTGGCCATTGTCTCCACTTCACGTGGCGTCATGACCGATCGCAAAGCTCGCGCCAATGGCGTTGGCGGCGAAGTGTTGTGTTACGTGGCCTAAGGAGAGAACCTAATGTCACGTATCGCAAAATATCCAGTCGAACTGCCTAAGGGCGTTGAGGCTTCAATCCAATCAGACATGATCTCGGTAAAGGGCCCGTTGGGCACACTGAACCAGGCATTGAATGGTGATGTCATTATTAACGAAGACGGCGGTAAGTTGTCGTTCATCGTTGCTAATGATTCACGTCAAGCCAAGGCTATGTCTGGAACAATGCGCGCATTGGTTGCCAACATGGTGACTGGTGTAAGTAAGGGTTTTGAGCGTAAGCTGAACTTGGTTGGTGTGGGTTACCGCGCTGCTGTTCAGGGTAACGCTATCAAACTTCAACTCGGTTTCTCGCACGACGTGATTCACGCCATGCCAGAAGGCGTAAAAGCTGAATGTCCCACTCAGACTGAAATCATTCTGAAGGGTTCAAACAAGCAGGTTGTTGGTCAAGTCGCTGCTGAGATTCGTGCATATCGTCCGCCAGAGCCCTACAAAGGCAAGGGTGTGCGTTATTTCGATGAGCACGTCACGATCAAAGAAACCAAGAAGAAATAATCGCGCAAACAAGGAAACATCATGGACAAAAAAATTTCCCGTTTGCGTCGTGCAGTGCCGACGCGTAAGAAAATCGCCGAGTTGCGAGTTAATCGCCTCCAGGTTTTCCGCTCGAATCTGCATATCTATGCAAACATTATTTCACCCGAAGGTGATGTCGTTTTGGTTTCGGCCTCAACGGTGGAGCCTGAAGTGCGTCAACAGCTGGCTGGTCAAACTGGTGCAGGTAGTAACACTGCAGCGGCAACACTGGTTGGTAAGCGCGTAGCCGAAAAAGCGAAAGCTGCAGGCATCGAGCTGGTTGCTTTTGATCGCTCGGGTTTCCGTTACCACGGCCGTGTTAAAGCCTTGGCCGATGCCGCGCGTGAAGCCGGTCTGAAGTTTTAAGCGAGGAACAGTCAAATGGCTAAAGAACAACGTAAGAATGGTCCTGAAGAGCGGGATGACGGCCTTCGCGAAAAAATGATCGCGGTCAATCGCGTCAGCAAAGTTGTTAAAGGCGGTCGTACGATGAGCTTTGCAGCTCTGACCGTTGTTGGTGACGGCGATGGTCGTGTTGGCATGGGCAAGGGTAAAGCACGTGAAGTGCCCGTTGCAGTTCAGAAAGCAATGGAACAAGCTCGTCGCGAGCTGTTCAAAGTTGCTCTGAAGAACGGCACATTGCATCATACCGTCGTTGGCAAGCATGGCGCCTCGAAGGTACTGATTTCGCCAGCTGCAGAAGGTACTGGCGTGATTGCCGGTGGCCCAATGCGCGCTATTTTTGATGTGATGGGCGTGCGTAACGTCGTGGCCAAAAGCCTCGGCTCAAGCAATCCCTACAACATGGTTCGTGCCACGCTGAATGGTTTGCGCGCGTCCCTCACCCCGTCGGATGTTGCCGCTAAGCGTGGCAAGACCGTCGAAGAGATTTTGGGGTAAGTCATGGCTCAAAAACAAGTCAAAGTGACCTTGGTCCGTTCGACCATCGGTACCAAGCAAGATCACCGCGATACAGTTCGTGGTTTGGGTCTGCGTCGTGTCAACAGCACCAAAGTGCTGGTTGATACACCGGAAGTTCGTGGGATGATCAAGAAAGTTGATTATCTCGTGACTGCTTCGGAAGTCTGAAAGGAATCACGATGTCGATTACTCAACTCAATACGATTAAGCCTGCTGAAGGTTCAACTCACTCCAAGCGTCGCGTAGGTCGTGGCATTGGTTCGGGTCTTGGAAAAACAGCTGGTCGTGGCCACAAAGGTCAAAAATCACGTTCAGGCGGCTTTCATAAAGTCGGTTTTGAAGGTGGTCAGATGCCTCTGCAGCGTCGTCTGCCAAAGCGTGGTTTTTCAACGCTTGATGGACACTTGTACGCTCAGGTTCGTTTGTCAGATTTGCAAGCCCTGCCTGTCGAAGAAATCGATGTGCAAGTGCTCAAGCAGGCTGGTGTTATTGGCCAGGCTGTTCGCTACGTTAAAGTATTTAAGTCAGGTGAATTGTCACGCAAAGTTACCCTCAAGGGTATCGGTGCAACCGTCGGTGCGCGTGCTGTAGTCGAAGCCGCCGGTGGCAATATCGCTTAATTCGGAATACACATGGCAACAGCTCAGACAACAGGTAAAGCAGGACCACGATACGGCGATTTAAAGCGTCGTCTCGTATTCCTGGTGCTAGCCTTGGTGGTTTACCGCCTTGGCACGCATATTCCTGTACCTGGTATCAACCCAGATGCATTGGCAGACCTCTTCCGTCAGAATCAAGGTGGAATTCTCGGTCTTTTCAATATGTTCTCTGGTGGAGCGTTGTCACGGTTTTCGATTTTTGCACTAGGCATCATGCCTTACATCTCTGCATCGATCATTATGCAGCTGATGTCAGTCGTTGTGCCTTCGCTTGAAGCTATAAAAAAGGACGGTGAAGCAGGCCGTCGTAAGATTACGCAGTACACGCGATATGGCACGGTTTGTCTTGCGTTGATTCAGGCAGTAGGTATTTCAGTTGCCTTGGAATCACAGCCAAACCTGGTCATTGAAGCGGGAATGATGTTCCGCATCACGACAGTTGTTACCTTAGTAACAGGTACGATGTTCGTGATGTGGCTTGGTGAGCAGATAACAGAACGCGGTTTGGGTAATGGAATCTCCATTCTCATCTTTTGCGGTATTGTTGCTGGTTTACCAAATGGGTTAGCAGGTTTATTAGATTTAGTGCGAACGAATGCAATGGCACCACTTTCTGCCTTGTTTATCGTAGCGCTGGTTGTATTAGTAACTGGTTTTGTTGTATTGGTTGAGCGTGGTCAACGCAAAATCACTGTGAATTACGCAAAGCGTCAGGTCGGTAATAAAGTGTACGGTGGTCAGACTTCACACCTTCCTCTAAAGCTGAACATGGCCGGTGTCATTCCTCCGATTTTTGCTTCTTCGATCATTTTGTTCCCTGCAACAATCACGAGTTGGTTTTCAAGTAGTGAGAATATGCGTTGGTTAGGCGATATTGCTGCAGCATTGGCACCACGTCAGCCGCTCTACATTACTCTCTATGCGACAGCGATTATTTTCTTCTGTTTCTTTTATACGGCTCTTGTATTTAATAGCCGCGAGACAGCAGATAATTTAAAGAAGAGCGGTGCATTTGTTCCAGGGATTCGTCCTGGTGAACAAACGGCAAAGTTTATTGACAAGATTTTGATGCGGTTGACTTTAGCAGGTGCCATGTACATCACGTTGGTGTGCTTGTTACCAGAGTTCTTAGTCATGCGTTGGAATGTACCGTTTTACTTTGGCGGCACCTCTTTGCTAATTATTGTTGTAGTTACGATGGACTTCATGGCACAGGTTCAGGCCTACATGATGTCTCACCAGTATGATTCACTGCTCAAGAAGTCTAACTTCAAGGGCGCGAATCTACCAATGAGATAAGCGAGAGCAATGTCAAAGGACGACGTCATTCAAATGCAGGGTGAGATTCTTGAGAATCTTCCCAATGCAACATTCCGTGTCAAGTTGGAAAACGGCCACGTAGTATTAGGTCATATTTCTGGCAAGATGCGTATGCATTACATCCGGATTTTGCCGGGCGATAAGGTCACAGTGGAGCTTACTCCCTATGATCTGACGCGTGCCAGAATCGTGTTCCGCTCTAAATAAGCGGCTGGTTACGTATAAAACAGGAGTCAACCATGAAAGTAATGGCATCGGTTAAGCGGATCTGCCGCAACTGTAAGATTATTAAACGTCACGGCGTAGTGCGTGTAATTTGCACAGAACCGCGTCACAAACAGCGTCAGGGCTAATCATGATTAGCCTCTTCGCAACGTATTAAATCAAGGAAACGTCATGGCCCGTATTGCTGGCATCAACATTCCGCCGCATCAGCACGCAGAGATCGGCCTGACCGCCATTTTTGGTATCGGTCGTACTCGCGCTCGCAAAATTTGTGAAGCTGCTGGTGTGCCCCTGTCGAAAAAGGTCAAGGATCTCAACGACGCAGAACTCGAGCGCATCCGTGAACACGTAGGTGTGTTTGCGGTTGAAGGCGACCTGCGACGTGAAGTTCAGCTTTCAATCAAACGATTGATTGATCTGGGTACTTATCGCGGGATGCGCCATAAGCGCGGCCTGCCCGTTCGCGGTCAACGCACTCGCACCAACGCCCGCACCCGCAAGGGACCGCGTCGCGCTGCTGCAAGCCTGAAGAAATAAAGAGGATTAGAAGATGGCTAAAGCTTCTGCCGGCGGTGCTACACGCATTCGCAAGAAAGTTAAAAAGAATGTATCGGACGGTATCGCACACGTTCATGCATCTTTTAACAACACAATCATCACTATCACCGATCGTCAGGGCAATGCTCTGTCATGGGCGACGTCAGGTGGTGCTGGTTTCAAAGGCTCACGTAAGTCAACTCCATTTGCAGCGCAGGTTGCTGCAGAGACAGCTGGCAAGGTAGCAATTGAATACGGCATCAAGACGCTGGAAGTTCGCATCAAGGGCCCAGGCCCAGGTCGTGAATCCTCCGTGCGTGCCTTAAATGCGCTGGGCATTAAGATTTCGAGCATTGCCGATATCACGCCTGTTCCGCATAACGGCTGCCGTCCACCTAAGCGTCGTCGTATCTAAGGGGAATCCACATGGCACGTTACACTGGTCCCAAATGCAAACTCTCACGCCGTGAGGGAATTGATCTGTTTTTGAAGAGCGCACGTCGCACTCTTGAATCAAAGTGCAAACTTGATTCAAAACCAGGTCAGCATGGTCGCACATCGGGTGCACGTACTTCCGACTACGGTCTTCAGTTGCGCGAAAAGCAAAAACTGAAGCGTATGTATGGAATTATGGAAAAGCAATTCCGTAAATATTTCGCTGAAGCAGAACGTCGCAAGGGTAACACCGGCGAACAATTGATTCAGTTGCTCGAATCACGTCTCGATAACGTTGTGTACCGCATGGGCTTTGGCTCAACGCGTGCTGAAGCACGTCAGCTGGTTTCACACCGTGCAATCGAACTCAATGGCCACACCGCAGACATCCCTTCGATGTTGATTAAGTCAGGTGATGTCATTGCGATCCGTGAAAAAGCAAAAGCCCAAGCTCGTATTCGTGAGTCAATGGATCTGGCATCAGGCAACGGCATCCCCCAGTGGGTTGAAGTTGACACTGCTAAGCTGGTCGGTACCTTTAAACAGGTTCCAGATCGTGCTGATGTCTGTCGCGACATCAACGAATCGATGGTTGTGGAATTGTATTCACGTTAATTTTGTTGATGCGTAGTGTTAACTACGTAGTCAGCTGCATCGCCCGCTTAGTTGCTTTGATTAACTCAATTCGGGTTGATTAATGTAGCAAGCGGGTTTTGCGACATTTTTTGCATGAAGTAATCTAGCCGTTTAACCGGTGTCCATCAGCCTTATCGGTGTAACGAGCCGAGGGTATTGAAAAGGAAGTCTAAATGACTGTATTTCTGAAGCCACGTTCTATCGAAGTCGAACCAGTTGGCACCAACCATGCCAAAATCATCATGGAGCCGTTTGAACGCGGCTACGGTCACACGCTAGGTAACGCGCTGCGTCGCATTCTCTTGTCTTCAATGACAGGTTATGCACCGACAGAAGTGCAAATTACTGGTGTTGTGCACGAGTACTCAACCATTCCTGGCGTTCGCGAAGATGTCGTTGACATCCTGTTGAATCTGAAAGGTGTTGTATTCAAACTGCACAGCCGTGACGAAGTGACTCTTGTCTTGCGTAAACAAGGTGCTGGTCCAGTTCTGGCATCAGATATCGAATTGCCACATGATGTTGAGATTGTGAATCCTGGTCAAGTGATTGCAACTCTGACCGAAACTGGCAAGCTTGAAATGCAGATCAAGGTCGAAAAGGGCCGTGGTTATGTTCCTGGTAACGTTCGCGCACTGATTGATGACCGCGCCCACACAATTGGTCGTATTGTTCTGGATGCCTCATTCAGCCCAGTGCGCCGTGTGAGCTACGCTGTTGAGAATGCACGTGTAGAACAGCGTACTGACCTTGACAAGCTGATTATCGACGTCGAGACAAACGGTGTCATTTCTCCTGAAGAAGCCGTGCGTCAGTCTGCGCGCATTCTGATGGATCAAATCTCTGTATTCGCAGCACTTGAAGGCGCTGGTGATTCATATGAAGCACCAACCCGTGGCACACCACAGATCGATCCAGTTCTGTTGCGTCCGGTTGATGATCTTGAGTTGACAGTGCGTTCTGCAAATTGCCTCAAAGCAGAAAACATTTACTACATCGGCGATCTGATTCAGCGCACAGAAAACGAATTGCTCAAGACGCCTAATCTGGGTCGTAAGTCACTCAACGAGATTAAAGAAGTCCTCGCTGCGCGTGGTTTGAACCTCGGTATGAAGCTCGAAAACTGGCCACCAATGGGCCTTGAGCGTCCTTGATTTATAATTCTTGAAATTCAGTACCAACCGGACCGCAGCGTAGCTGATAGAAGAGCCGGTTTAATCCGAGTGAAAATCACTCATTCATAGATTCAAAGGAAATTAAAATGCGTCACGGTAATGGATTACGTAAACTCAATCGCACAAGCAGCCACCGTTTGGCCATGTTTCGCAACATGGCAGTTGCGCTGCTGACACACGAAGCAATCAAAACAACTTTGCCTAAAGCAAAAGAATTGCGTCGTATCGTTGAACCCCTGATCACGATGGGCAAAACACCGACCCTCGCAAACAAGCGTTTGGCCTTTGCCCGTCTGCGCGACCGCGAGATTGTTTTGAAATTGTTCGCTGAAATCGGTCCTCGCTACGCAGCGCGTAACGGTGGCTATACGCGTGTCCTGAAAATGGGCAATCGTCAGGGTGACAACGCACCTATGGCATTCATGGAGCTTGTGGATCGTCCAGTGGCTGAAGCGGTCGAAGCAGCTGAGTAAATAAGGGATCTGACGAACAACTTCTGTTGTTATCAGTTTGCTTACTCTGGATACTTCAGAGAAATAAAAAACCCCAAGCCTGGGGTTTTTTTACGCTTATAACTTTTACATATATATCAATAATGACCCCCTCTCAAGTATGAGGGAGGTCATTGTGATCCTTAATGCGGCTTGGCCAGACCCATGATTGCATCGGGGAACCCGGTAGCGATGCCTGGTAAGAAGCAGAGCACTACAACCGAAAGCAGCATGATGATTACGAAAGGAATAATTCCTCGGATGATCTCTCCCAATGGGATATCTGGAGCAATGTTCTTGATCACAAAGATATTCAGACCAACAGGAGGATGAATCAAACCTGTTTCCATCACGATCGTCATAACCACACCAAACCAGATCAGATCAAATCCTGCCGCGCGAAGTGGGGGAAGGATGATCGGTGCCGTCATTAAAATGATCGAGACCGGCGGTAGAAAGAAGCCGAGAATGATAACGAGAAACAAAATGGCGGCAAGTAGTGCCCAGCGCGATAGATTCAAATCCACAATCCATTGTGCTGCTGACTGACTCAGGTGCAAGTGGCTCATCACATTAGAAAACAACAGTGACATGCCGATGATAAACATCAACATGGTTGATTCTTTGATTGTCGCCTCAAGCAACGGAGCCAGATCACGTACACGCCACATCTTGTAGATCGCGGCAATCAGCACAAAGGCTAGTACAGCCCCAAGGCCGGCCGTTTCAGATGGCGTGGCATAGCCGCCATAGAGCGCAACCATTACGCCCGTCAGGAGCAGCAGAAAGGGCAGTACGCGTGGCAAGTAGCTGAGCTTTTCTTGCATCGTGTATGTATCGGTGCCAAGGATGGGTGATGGTTGAGCACCCTGCTCCATGTCGACGACTGCTTGTTTGTACTGTTTACGAAACTGTGTAACCGTATAAAGTGAGAACAAAGATACAAGCATGACGCCAGGTCCAATACCGGCCAGGAACAGGCGTCCCAGTGATTGCTCTGATGCGACGGCATAGAGAATCATGGTGATGGATGGTGGTAACAAAATGCCAAGCGTTCCGCCAGCAGCAATAATTCCTGCTGCAAAACCGGGTGAATAGCCACGTTTACGCATTTCTGGAATGCCTGCGCTCCCAATGGCTGAGCAGGTGGCAGGGCTTGAGCCTGCCATTGCAGCAAATAATGCACAGGCAAGAACGTTTGCTACGCCAAGACCGCCAGGCACTTTGCCTAACCAGACGTGTAATGCACCATATAGGTCCTGTCCCGCGCGGGACCGACCAATCGCCGCACCTTTCAAAATAAAAAGTGGAATCGATAGCAGCGTAATGCTGGCCATTTCTTCATATACGTTCTGCGTGACCGTATCCAGTGAAGACGCCGGCATAAATATGATCATGAACAGCACGGCAACGGTGCCAAGTGCAAAAGCAATTGGCATACCCGAAAACATGATGACGAGCGTGACGACTATAAAAAGAAGTCCGAGAGTCGTGATTGACATGTTCAGGCTCCTTTTGTTGGTTGTGCCGCAAAATGCTGCAAGGTTTGAAGTAAGAGCTGGAAGGCGAGCAATGTCATTCCTGTCGCCATTAAGCCATAGGGTATGGAAAGAGGTGGTGCCCAGGAGGACGATGTGACTTGTCCTTCTGACCACGCCTCATGCCATAGTGTCCAGGATTTCCATGTAAAGAATGAACAAAACACAAATGAAAGGAGATCGATAGTGAAGACACGAAATTTTTCAATCGGAGCGGGCAGCATGGAAGCGATGGCTGAAATGCCAACATGGTGACGAAACTCCTGCACGTAGGACGCGCAGAGGAATGTCACGCCAACCAGGCAAAATACTGCGGCTTCATCCTGCCAGTCAGTCGCCCCATTGAACAAGCCGCGCGAAATGACGCTGTAGCTTAAAACAAGGGAAGCTAAAACCAGGGCAAGCGATCCAAGCAACACCATCAATCGATTGATAGAAGAAACGATCCGAGAAAACGAAATTATGATGTTCATATTCATCAGGTCAGGCTTTCGGCAGCTTTCATCATGGCTGCACAGGTTGCATTACGATCCGCAAAGTCCTTCCAGGCAGTTTTGCTTGCAATCTCTTTCCATTTTGCAATGTTGGAGTCGTCAAGTTCGTATACCTTGGCACCAGCCTGTGCGTAGATCGTGGCAGCCATTTTGTCGTCTTCAATAGCAGCTGCTGTGCCAAAAACCTCAAGCTCAGCACCAACCGTCATGAGCAAATCGCGTTGCTCTTTAGGCAAGGCATCAAAAATTTTCTTTGACATCAACAGGGGCTCGAGCATGAACCAGTAGGATTTCTTCTGGGCGCTAGTAAAAGACTTGGCAATTTCTTCGAGCTTAAAAGAAATGAAGCTGGTCGAAGAGGTGAACGCAGCATCCATTGCACCCGTCTGCATAGCAGCATAGATTTCGTTCGATGGCAACGACAGAACTGAGGCGCCTGCAGCTTTGAGCATCATATCGAATTCGCGGCTACCACCGCGGATTTTCATACCCTTGGCATCCTCTGGATTAATGAGAGGCTTGTTCCGGCTCGCAACACCACCCGCTTGCCAGATCCAGCTGAGAATGACGACGCCTTTGTCTTCGAGGATTTTGCTCAGCATGCGGCCGACTTCTGCTGTTTTCCATTTTGCGGCCTGTTCGTAGCTGGTGACGAGCGCTGGCATCAGACCAATGTTGGCTTCGGCAATTTCACCGCCAGCATAAGGCAGTGGAAACAGCGTGATGTCGAGTGCACCCTTGCGCACAGCACCAAACTGTGCATTGGTTTTCATCAGAGAAGAACCAGGATAAATATCGAATTTCATCGTACCGTTTGAACGCTTTTCGACTTCGACTGCGAATTTACGGCACAGGCGATCACGGAAATCACCCTTGTCGATCGTCCCACCGGGAAACTGGTGGGAGATTTTTAGCGTGGTGCTTGCGGCCTGTGACCAGGCGAGGCTGGAGGAGCCAATCAAAGGCAGAGACGCGGAGCCAAGAATGATTTTGCGACGTGTGCTGCTGAGCAATGACGAAGGTGAATTTGACGCGGATGTCATAACGGTTTCCTACAAAGAGTGAGCGGCTGCAATACGCAGCCGCTTGTAATGAATGATGACATTAGACTAAGTGCCATGCACTGAGTCAAAGCATTTGTGACGTAATTGTTAAAACACGTTGTACGCTAAGGGCAAACCCTAACGGATCTATTTCCAGAGCTACAATTAACGCAGAAATACTAAGAAAAATTAAAAAATATGTTAAGAAAATCGATGTAGTCATTCGCGTAGTTAAATACACAATATCAATCAGGCAAATCAATTCACTTCATGAGTCAGGAATAGTCCATATGCAGCCAGATGATATTGTGCTTGTGCTCACCAGCGCACCAGATCTTATGCTCGCCAAAAGGATTGCCCATCTTGTGCTCGAAGAAGGCAAAGCTGCGTGCATTAGCATTGGTGCGCCTGTACTGTCTGTGTACCGCTGGAAAGGCGATGTAGAGGGTGCAGAAGAAGTTCCGATGACTATTAAAACGACATGGGCGCGCCAGGCTGAACTGATCGAGCGCATCAAGTCACTCCACCCTTATGAAGTGCCGGAACTTATTGTGGTGCCAGTGATCGCAGGGCATACACCATATCTCGACTGGGTACGTGAATTAACTGCGGACAGTGCGGTATGAAGCGCTCTTGTAAAAACATTGTTCGTGCACTCTGCATGATAGTTTGTTATGCAGTGATGGTGATGAGCAATGCCCAGGCTTCAGAAGATGGTTTTCTAGATCCGGAGCAGGCTTTTGTCATGCAGGCGCAGGTGATCGCTGCGGATGCCGTGCGTGTGCAATTCAGGATCGCTCCAGGTTATTACATGTATCGCGAGCGATTCAGTTTCTCGATTGCCCCCAAAGACCTTCAATTGGGTCAACCCGTCTTTCAGCCGGGTAAAGTGAAGTTCGACACCACCTTCAATAAAGAGATGGAGTTGTATTTCAAAGAGGCGGTTATCACGTTGCCATTGCCAAAACTTGTCCAGGGAATGTTGCCTGCAGGTAGCCCTGTGACCCTCACAGTTAAGGGGCAAGGATGCGCTGAAGCCGGCCTCTGTTACCCCCCAATGGATTTTGTAGCGACGTTATCGGTTGCGCCGGATGGTAAAAGTTTTGTGATGGCGCAATCATCAGGATTGTTGACCCGGTTGATGAACGGCCAATGGCGAGAGGTCTTGCTGGATGGTAATGATGAGGGGCTTGCCGGCCTGCTCTCGTCAACCGGTTTACTGGAAATCACGTTGTTATTTTTTGTGCTTGGGGTGCTGCTTGCCCTGACACCTTGCGTACTGCCGATGGTGCCGATTTTATCTGTGCTGCTTGTAGGAGAACAGCACCATGTTTCTCGCTGGCGTGGATTTCTCCTGGCGGCTTCCTATGTCACTGGTATGTCTGTCATTTATACCGCCTTGGGTGTCGCGGCGGGGCTGAGCGGTGCGGGACTCGCGGCCTGGCTGCAGACGCCCTGGGTATTAGGTGGCTTTGCTCTGATACTGGCTATTCTTGCGCTCGCCATGTTTGATGTGTTTCAGTTTCAGATGCCAAGCGCGATTCAAACGCGCCTGACGGTCACGAACTCCCATATCCTGGGTGGCCGTGTAGTGGCGGCACTCATGATGGGCGCGCTTTCCGCATTAATTGTGGGGCCGTGCGTGGCAGCACCTCTGGCAGGCGCTTTGCTGTATATCTCTCAAACAGGCGATGTGTTGCTTGGTGGCTTGGCGCTTTTTGCCATGGCTTGGGGAATGGGCGTGCCGTTGCTGCTTATGGGTGCCTCCGCAGGCAGGCTGATGCCGCGCACAGGTGCATGGATGGAAGGCGTCAAAAAGTTTTTTGGTGTGCTGTTGTTTGCAACGGCATGGTGGATGGTGATGCCTGTTTTACCAACCTGGGTGCAAATAGTCGGTTGGGCAATCCTAGCCATGCTCGCCGCGATGCTCCTCAGGACCTTTGACTCGCTGCCCCAGGGCGCCGGCTTCGGTGGAATTGTGCGCAAGACCTTGGGAATGTTACTGGTACTGCTTTGTGCGATCTGGCTGGTTGGCGTGGCAAGCGGTGGGCGCTCGTTGCTCCAGCCATTGTCACACCTCGCAGTGCTGGCGCAGGCTTCAGCCTTGCCCGATTCACCCAATCAAGCGCCTGTGCAAAACGCGGTCAGACAACAACTTGTCGCCCCTGGAGTTGCCCCATCAGAGACAAATGCTAAAAGTACGTCAAGCACAGTCACGCCTCACTTTCAGCGCGTGCGTACCGTGGCCGAGCTTGATGCAATCCTTGCCGCATCGACAACACCAGTCATGCTCGATTTTTATGCGGACTGGTGCGTGTCATGCAAGGAAATGGAGTCCTTTACTTTTGTGAATCCTGCCGTCGCGCAGCGTATGCAAAAGCTGGTGTTGCTGCAGGCCGACGTGACGGCGAATAATGAAGCAGATCGTGCGCTCCTTAAACGCTTTAGATTATTCGGCCCGCCAGGCATTATTTTCTTTTCACCTGGCGGCGCTGTGCGTCGCGATGTCAGAGTAGTTGGTTTTCAGGATGCGTCACGTTTTGCCGCGTCTCTTGATCGTGTATTAAAGTAAATATTGAAGTAAACCAGGAAGACATGTCTACCACCTCCCCCAGCGCAACATCTGCCTCGACCACACCTGTCATTATTCTGTTAGCACTGGCGGCCTTTGCCAGTGCCAGCGCCTTTCGAATTTGCGACCCCTTGCTGCCTGTTCTGGCGACAGAGTTTGGCGTGCGCACTGCACAGGCCTCTAATGCGGTCACGTTTTTTTCAATCGCGTACGGGGTGATGCAGTTTTTTTACGGCCCCGTGGGTGATCGTTATGGCAAGTTCCGTGTCCTGTCGATTGCAACGCTTGGCTGTGCGTTTGGCAGTCTGGTCATTGCTGTTGCGCCCACGCTTGAGATGGTCGTGATTGGGCGCTTTATTGCAGGAGCCACCGCAGCTGGAATTGTGCCCTTGTCGATGGCCTGGATTGGTGACAATGTTGCGTATGAGCAGCGGCAGGCAACATTGGCGAGATTTTTACTTGGCTCGATTTCTGGTTTGGCAGCAGGCCAGCTCCTGGGTGGCGTGTTTGCCGACACAATCGGCTGGCGGTGGGCCTTTGTTGCTATGGCGCTTGTCTATCTGATTGTGGGCTCCCTACTCATATCCAAACGACACCTGGTACCTGAAAAACTCGCGCCACGTGGACAGGGTAGAAATTTACTGGCCCCACTCAAGCAGGTCGGTGCAATTCCCTGGGCACGAGAGGTCATTATCACGGTATTTCTCGAAGGTGCACTGGTCTTTGGACCATTGGCCTTTGTTCCGGCGTATCTGCATGAATACCTTGGAATTGCTGTTTCCTGGGCGGGTGTCATTGGTGGGCTGTTTGCGGTCGGCGCCCTGATGTATGCGTTGCGTGCTAATCAGCTAATTGGTTTTTTTGGTGAACGGCGCCTAGCCTTATTTGGAGGTTCGATCCTGGCGCTCGCCTATTCGACTTACTGGTTTGCGGGATCCTGGCACTGGGCGGTGCTCGCGAGCATCCTGTCAGGCTTTGGCTACTACTTGCTGCATGCTGTGCTGCAGACAAACGCTACCCAGATGGCACCGGCTGTGCGCGGCACGGCTGTTTCACTTTTTGCTTCGTTTTTGTTTCTGGGTCAGTCGGTTGGTGTCACCGCGGCAGCGTTGCTGGTTGATGTTGCCGGACTTGGAGCGGTATTCCCAGTAGGTATCCTGACAATACCTGTGCTTGCACTCGTCTTTGCCTGGCGATTGCGCAAGCGCCATGTATTTCTTGCAAGCCAGGTCTGACCAGAGTTAGTCAGGTTAGACCTGGTTTGACAGACGTTCGACCTGGGTGAGCGAGCATTACTTATCTTTATGCTCAGCGAGAAGCTTTGCCGCAGCAATCGCAAAGTACGTCAAAATCCCGTCTGCACCCGCGCGCTTGAAGCCCAGGAGAGATTCCATCATGACCTTGTCGTGGTCAAGCCAGCCATTGGCGGCCGCCGCCTTGAGCATGGCGTATTCACCACTGACCTGATAGGCAAAGGTGGGTACGCGGAAGGCATCTTTGACACGGCGCAGGACATCCAGATAAGGCATGCCTGGCTTGACCATCACCATGTCTGCGCCTTCGCGCAAGTCTGCGGCGACTTCGCGCAGGGCTTCGTCAATGTTGCCTGGATCCATTTGGTAGACCAGTTTGTTGGATTTGCCAAGGTTTGCTGCCGATCCTACTGCGTCACGGAATGGGCCGTAAAACGCGCTGGCGTATTTGGCTGAGTAGGCCATGATCCGGGTATGAATGAGATCGTTGGACTCAAGAATCTGCCGGATTGCACCAATACGACCATCCATCATGTCGCTGGGGGCGACAATATCTACGCCAGCCTGGGCCTGGACCAGGGCTTGCTTGGCGAGGATTTCGAGGGTGATGTCGTTGATGACATAGCCGTTCTCATCGATCACACCGTCCTGGCCGTGGCTTGTATATGGATCGAGTGCGACATCAGTCAGCACACCCAGCTCAGGAAAGCGTTTTTTGAGTTCACCCACCACGCGTGGCACCAGGCCATCAGGATTCATGGCTTCGGCGCCATCAAGTGCCTTAAGCGCAGGATCAATCACAGGAAACAGCGCCATGACTGGAATGCCAAGAGACACACATTCCTCTGCAACAGGTAGCAGCTTGTCGAGTGAATAGCGCACGACACCAGGCATCGAAGCAATCGGCTGAGTAATACCCTGCCCTTCGATGATGAAAACCGGATAAATCAGGTCATCTACCGTAAGTGAGTGCTCACGGACAAGGCGTCGTGAAAAGTCATCCCGACGTAAACGGCGTGGGCGGCTGGAGGGGTAATCTGCGAGGACAAGATGAGGAGTTGTCATGGAACGACCTGTGGAGAAATCCAGTTTTCGATTTGTTGGCCGGCTTCTTCGAGCCCGATACGTGCCGTTGCGGAGAACGCAATGGCATTGAGGGCACCAATATCAGCCAGTTCTTTTTTAACGGCAAAGATGGCCTTGATGCGCTGGCCATAGGGGAATTTGTCTGCTTTGGTCAGCAGCGCCATGACTGGTCTGCCCGTCGGGGCAATCCAGTTCGCCAGGCGGCGATCCAGATCGGTGACGCCGCGGCGGATATCAATGAGCAGGACGATGCCGGCCAGAGACGGGCGAGTTTGCAGATATCCACCCAGGACATCCGCCCATTCTTCGCGGGCGCGGTGTGCGACCGATGCATAGCCATAGCCAGGTAAATCAACCAGAAAGCCAAGCTGACCCTCGGGATCAATGGGGTCAGGTATGCCAAACATGTTAATCAGACGGGTACGACCAGGGGTCTTGCTGGAGAATGCCAGGCGCTTTTGGTTGGTCAGTACATTGATGGCGGTGGATTTACCGCAATTCGATCTGCCGACAAAGCAAACCTCGGGAGCCCCCGGTGGTGGGAGCTGATCCAGCCGAGCGGCTGAAGTAAAAAATGAAGCACGATGCAGGATGGACACGGCAAGCCAATAAATAAGGTCAGACCCTATTGTATAATCATGAGCTTAGATAGCTATAGATTTGATCGTCGAGGTCTTCAATGAAGCGTGTGTTGTCTCGTTTAATGCTTACGAGCGGTGTGTTGAGCGGTGTATTGTTTGGTATCGCAGCCGTATCCCCAAGTATCGCAGCTGAGGCTGCCGGTCCTGCCAAGCCAGATGCTGCCAAGGGCGCTCAGCTCTACGAGCAGGGTGATGCTGCGCGTGGTGTGGTGGCCTGTGTCTCGTGTCATGGCGCGGCAGGCAACAGCACGAGTCCTGCTAATCCGAATCTTGCGGCCCAGTCGCATGAATACATTTACAGACAGCTGATGAATTTCAGCACCCTTGAGGGCGCAAAGGGACCCGTTCGTTCAGGTCCTGATGGCGGTCCTTCGGTCATGTCTGCAATGGTGATCAGCCTGACCGAAGACGACAAGCAGAACCTCGCTCTGTATTTGTCACAACAAAAACTGACCGAAGCTGCAACAGCGACGAATGTCAGCTCGGTCGAGCTTGGTCAAAAACTCTGGCGTGCTGGTAATCCTGATCGTAATGTTCCTGCCTGTGCTGGCTGCCACTCACCAAATGGTGCTGGCATTCCCGCACAATATCCACGACTGAGTGGTCAGTATCCCTCCTATATCGAGATTCAGCTTAAATCGTTCCGGTCTGGCTACCGTGCAGTGGGTTCGCCCATGCATCAGATCGCAGACCGTATGTCCGATACAGACATTAAGGCTGTATCAGACTATGCAGCAGGGTTGCGTTAATCAGTAAGATCTGCAACGTCTTTCGTCTGGCGGACAAGTTGATCAAGGGGGGCGTCAACCAGACACCCCCTTTTTTTTCGCGAAGAATATTGTGAATATTGCAACGCCCGACCCGATTTCAGCAATATCCGATGAGTCCGGAATGCCTGCGCCACGACCTGCGCCCAAGGCCGTCCATACGAGCCTGCTTGAACTGCTCAGCTCCATGCGGTTTGCCATCAGCTTGCTGGTCTTCATTTGCCTGGCGAGTCTGATTGGGACGGTATTACCCCAAAACCGTTCTGCGGGTGCTTATATAGATCAGTTCGGACCGTTCTGGTTTGAGGTGTTTGATAAGTTTTCGCTCTGGCACATCTATAACAGCTGGTGGTTCCTGGTCACCATGACATTTCTGGTGACCTCAACCAGCCTGTGCCTGATCCGTAATGCTCCCAAAATGCTCAAGGATGCGAGCTCTTTCAGAGAAAATATTCGCGCTTCAAGCCTGCGCTCCTTTCATCACAAGGTTGAGCTGGATACGACTCGCGAAGTACCGACTGCGACACGTGCGCTTCAAGCCTGGTTACAAAAGCAAGGCTACGCCGTGCGTGCGCGCCACGAAGGCGATGCCATTCTGTTGGCCGCTAAACGCGGGAGTGGTAACCGTCTGGGCTATATCTTTGCGCATGCTGCGATTGTGGTGATTTGCGTCGGAGGATTGCTCGACAGTGAATTGCCGATCCGGTTGCAGGTCTGGCTGATGGGTAAAACTCCCATTATGGAAAATATGCTGATCGCCGATGTGCCACCGGCTGGCAGATTGTCTGTCAATAACCCAAGCTATCGCGCGAATGTACTCGTGCCCGAGGGTGGGGAGCGCAGTGCTGCGATTGTCAGTGTCGATGATGGCGCACTGGTTCAGCCCTTGCCGTTTACGCTCGCACTTAAAAAGTTTGAAGTCGATTACTACTCGACCGGTATGCCAAGCCGGTTTGCCAGCAAGGTCGAAGTCACTGATCCCGAGAATGGTCAAAAATTCGAGACTACGATCGAGGTGAATGAGCCTTTGCATTTCAAGGGCGTTACCGTCTATCAGTCGAGCTTTGATGATGGGGGTAGCAAGGTTGAACTGACTGGCTATCCCTTGTCCGGATCAAGTCCGTTGAGCTTTACGCTCAAAGGCCAGGTTGGTCAGACAAGTGAAGTGGCGCTCGGCAATACCGGTAAAAGTATCAAGGTCGATGTCACAAAACTGCGTACGATTAACGTAGAAGACTTGTCAGCGGGTGAGCCGACAGTCCCGAAAGCCTTTGGAGAACACGTTGCTTCGGTGACCGGGAGTGCCGCGGGTAAGAAAAATAAAAATCTGCGTAACGTGGGCCCAAGTATTGAATACCGGCTGATAGACGAAAGTGGTCAGTCTGTCGTGTTCAACAACTACATGTTGCCGATGGATTTGGATGGGTCATCGGTCTTGCTCGCCGGGATGCAGGAGCCTGGCAGTAATGCCTTTCGCTATTTGCGCATACCCGCCGATGCCAAGGGTACCGCTACGGAATTCATGGATTTGCGGGCCGCGCTTGCAGACCCTGCAGCACGCAAAGAGGCTGTCCGTCGCTTTGCAAAAGCTTACGCTGGCGCCCCAGCGGATCAGCAGGCGCTTGAATCGTCAGCCGAGCGTGCACTTGATACCTTTGCTGCAGGTGGGCTTCAGGCGATTTCCCAGTTCCTGGAGTCAAACGTCCCGACCGCTGAGCAGCAGCGCGCCGCAGATATTGTGATTCGCCTGTTAGGGTCTTCGGTCAGTGAGTTGCGCAGCATCGCTCGTGAACGGGCGGGCTTGCCCGCCCTGGGGACAACACCCACGGACGTCGAGCTCAATACGACCTGGGCCCGGTTGGCGGTCGCCGCGCTCTCCGATGTGAACTTGTACCCCGCACCTGTCATGCTGATGCTCAGTGGCTTTGATCACGTGCAGGCAAGTGTGTTCCAGGTGACACGCACGCCAGGCAAGATCATCGTCTATGTCGGATGCCTGTTCCTGGTGCTGGGTATTTTTACAATGTTCTTCGTGCGCGACCGGCGTATCTGGGTGTGGCTGCGTCCGGCAGAAGGCACAACCGGCACGCGTGTATTGGCGGCGATGACTTCCCAAAAGCGTACACTGGATTTCAATCGTGAATTCGACCGGTTCAAGCAGGCATTGCAACGGTTAAATCAAGCCGATCCGCCTGCGAGTTAATGCGAGTACGTGCTGTTAAACGACCTGGTCCAGGCATCTATCCGCCTGGTTGGCTTGGGTCGTTGTTTTTAACCTGATTTATTGAGATTTCCCATGACTGACTCAGTCGTTGATTCTGTAAATGACTGGGACGATTTGTCCGAGTCGGGTGATGCACGCGTCCAGCGAGGACGGCCTAACTGGACAGACGCCCTGTTCTTTTTGTTGCTCGCCAGTGGTGCCGCCTATGCCTTGACGCACTTCAGCGCGGCCATGGATTACTACGAGCAGACGATCCTGTGCCTGGCGGTCCCGTTGCTGACCTGGATGGGTTGGCTCTGGCGTCCCTTGCGCAACCTGATGCTGGTCTCGGCAGCAGGTGCTGGCTTTGCCATCTGGTTATACCAAGGTGATCTCGCGCGCGCGGAGCAGGTCTTTTTACTGAAATACCTGTTTTCCTCGCAATCGGCCATTTTGTGGATGTCCGCACTATTTGTGCTGGCGACGGTGTGCTACTGGATTGGTATCGTCAGTCCGACCGCAGCCTGGTTGGGTACGGTGTTGTCCTGGTGTGCAGTGTTTGCTGGCACACTGGGCCTGCTGGTGCGCTGGCGCGAAGGCCATCTGATGGGTGCAGACATTGGCCATATTCCCGTCAGTAATCTTTACGAAGTTTTTGTACTGTTTTCCCTGATTACGGCCCTGTTTTATCTTTACTACGAGCGCCGCTATGCCACCCGTGCACTGGGTGGCTTTGTACTGCTGGTGATTACCTCGGCAGTGATCTTTCTGCTCTGGTATTCATTTACGCGCGATGCCTTTCAGATTCAGCCTCTGGTGCCAGCACTCAAAAGCTGGTGGATGAAAATCCATGTGCCTGCAAACTTTATTGGCTACGGCACCTTTTCTCTCGCTGCCATGGTGGGCTTTGCGTACCTCATCAAACAGCATGGCCAGACTAAATCCTGGCTCAAACTCGCCCCTCTCTTTGTCCTGGGTGTGCTGCTTGCTGGTGAGCCCATGGTGTTTCGCAGCCAGGGCTTGTCCACGACCTGGATGCTGTACTTTGGCATTGGCGCGCTGATTGTTGGCACGATCCTGTTGTTCCGTGGTCCGATTGCGGCACGCTTACCTTCACTCGAAGTGCTCGATGACATTATGTATCGCGCCATCGCAATCGGTTTTGCTTTTTTTACGGTGGCGACGATTCTGGGTGCGTTATGGGCGGCAGATGCCTGGGGCGCATACTGGCAGTGGGATCCCAAAGAAACCTGGGCCTTGATTGTCTGGTTGAATTACGCTGCCTGGCTACACCTTCGGTTGATGAAAGGTCTGCGCGGCACGATGGCGGCATACTGGGCGCTAGTCGGTCTGCTCGTGACGGGCTTTGCATTTCTGGGGGTCAATATGTTTTTGTCCGGTCTGCATTCCTACGGCGCACTCTAGTCGGTCTGTTTTGGTATTCCAACCCTTCTTCGCTTTCTCTGAACCGTGAAACCTGCCAGACCCTGGATTGTTCTAGTCGCCACACTGACCGTGCAGGCGCTTGTCGCCATGGCATTGCTGACCTTGCCGGTCGTCGCCCCGGTCGTGGCCAGAGTGCTCGACATCCCTACAACCTATCTGGGCGCTTATGTTGCGCTCGTCTACTTTGCCGCAATGCTTGCGAGTTTGCTCGGTGGCGCGGCGGTCAGACGGTGGGGGGCGATTCGACTCAGTCAGGCTGGACTGATCAGTTCGGGAATGGGATTGTGTCTCTGCGCCATCCCGCATCCTGCAGTCATCGCTCTGGGCGCACTGTTCATTGGCGCAGGTTATGGACCCATTACACCTGCTAGTTCACATTTACTGATTAAAACTACGCCACCCAGTCAGTTATCCCTGGTGTTCTCGATCAAACAGACAGGCGTGCCACTTGGCGGCATGATTGCGGGTGCACTGGTGCCCTCTCTTGATCTGCTGATTGGATGGCAGACCACGTTTGTGGCGGCCGGGATGGTCTGCTTTCTGTGCGCCTGGTATATCCAGTCTTTGCGTGCCGGTCTGGATGATGACCGCAATGCATCCGTCAAGCTTTCTATCGTTGGCAGTTTCGTCAAACCCTTGCGCCTTGTTTTTGGCCATCGCAGTTTGAGAAATCTGTCCTACATGTCATTTTTGTTTTCGATGTGCCAGATGTCACTCATGGCTTACCTGGTGACCTTTCTGTTTGAAGACTTGCAGTGGTCAATCGTGGCGGGAGGCGTTGCGCTCACCGTCGCGCAGGCTGCAGGCGTAAGTGGCCGGATTTTCTGGGGCTTTGTTTCTGATCGCTGGCTGGGCGCACTCAAGATGCTGATCGTCATTGCAGTGCTGCTGATTGTGGGCGCCCTGGGTACATCACTCCTGCGCGCGGACTCGTCACCCTGGTTGCTTTATGGCGTACTAATCGTGTTTGGTGCCTCGGCAATTGGCTGGAATGGTGTGTATCTGGCTGAAATTGCTCGCCAGGCGCCGGCGGGTCAGGCCAGCATTGCAACGGGCGGGACGCTTTGTATTACGTTTCTCGGCGTAGTGATGGGACCACCTTTTTTCGGTATGCTTGCCGGTGCCATTCATAGCTATGGAATGAGTTATGGATTTTTGGCAATACCAGGGCTGATTATTCTGATCCTGCTGCTAAAGTTACAGCGTACGGCACCTGTTTGACGGGCATGCAAGGCAAGCAGGCATGAACCTGATGCAAAGCAAGCTGGCCTGAACATAATACAAAGCAAGGATCAAAATATGCAGACCACACCCCCAAAACATATCACCAGGCGTGGCCATCTCGCGCGATGGCTGGCAATGACTTCACTCGCGGCATGTGGTGTATTCGGCGCTGCCATGACCGCAGCACAACCTGCGCCCTATCCTGATCGTGCCATCCGTTTTATGGTGCCGTGGCCCGCAGGCGGTGCAACTGATGTGTTGTCACGTCTGATTGCGCAAAAGCTTGGCGAGCGGCTCAAGCAAACGGTCATTGTTGAAAACAAGGGTGGCGCAGGGGGCAATATTGGTACCACCAGCTTTGTTAAAGAAAAGCCCGATGGCTACAGCATCCTGATGGCAACGAGCTCGACCAATGCGGCTAACCCATACCTGTACGCTAATCTTGGTTTTGATCCAGTCAAGGACTTTACGCCGATTGCTTATGTCGCGGCGATCCCCAATATCCTGGAGGTCTCTAAAAATTCCCGCTTCAATACCGCGGTTGAGTTGATTAACGAAGCCAGGCAAAAGCCTGGAACATTGAATTTTGGTTCGGGTGGTGTAGGCGCCTCGCAGCATCTGGCCGGATCTCTGCTCAAGTCTGTAGCTGAAATCAATATTATTCATGTGCCCTACAAAGGCAGTGGCCCCGCCATCGTCGATCTGCTCTCCGGTCAGCTTGATCTGGTCCTCGATACCGGTTCACTTGCTCAAGTAAAGTCTGGCAATCTAAAAGCTTTGGCCGTCGCCTCTGAAAACCGTTTACCTGCACTGCCTGAGGTCCCGACCTTTGCTGAGCTCGGGTATCCAAAAATGCTGGCCTCAGCCTGGTACGGCATTATGGCGCCAGCCGGTCTGCCACAGCCTCTGACGGATTTTCTGAATCAGGAAATTAACGCGGTGCTTGCTGATCCTGCTGTGCGCAACCGGATGGAAGAAATGGGGGCGATTGTTTCTACCGGTCATACGCCTGCCTGGTTTGCAGAATTTGTTCAAACAGAGCTGATTCGTTATAAATCCATTGTGAAGAACTCTGGCGCCAAAATGGAATGAATGAGTGAGTGTGAGTGACTGAGAGTGATTCAGAGGGCTTGATCAGTCTCGCTCAGGAATGGAATGAGTGCATTGAGAATACGTGAAATGACGCATTGATATGCTGCGATGTAATGAATAAGCTGGATAGGCTGAAAATTTTTTGAATAAAGAGCGCACGTCGGCCGGATCGCTCTTTATACGTTGCACAGTTCCGGCAGTTCGCAGTGTTGGGCCCGCCCAAACTGTCATGTCATTATGAGGACTTCTATGCATCATTCATTACAAACAGCACTTTTCCGTGTGGGCAGTGCCATGGCACTCACCGCAGTCATTGCACTGGGGAATATTGCTATCGCGCAGACGCGTGGCGGCACCTTGAACGCCATCGTTCAGCCAGAGCCTCCCATCCTGATGCTCGGTTTGAACCAGCAAGGCCCCACACAATATGTCGCAGGCAAGATTTACCAGGGATTGCTGACCTATGACGAAAAGCTTCAGCCCTTACCGTCGCTCGCAAAATCCTGGAAAGTCACAGATGACGGCCTGACCTATAGTTTTGAGTTGCAGCAAGGCGTTTTGTGGCATGACGGCAAGCCCTTTAGTTCTGCAGACGTTGTCTTCAGTATCGATCAGTTCTTGCGTAAGATGCACCCCCGTGGAAGACTGGTCATCAACAAGTATGTCGACACCATCACCGCGCCTGATGCCAATAATGTGGTGATTAAACTCAAGGAGCCCTTTGCACCGTTCCTGAGTATCTTTGTGGTCGACAATATGCCAATGGTGCCCAAGCATATTTATGAAGGCACGGACTTCGCAACCAACCCTGCGAATCAGACGCCAATCGGAACGGGACCTTTCAAATTCAAAGAATGGAAGAAAGGCGCGTATGTGACGCTGGTGCGTAATGATGCGTACTGGAAACCCGGCCAGCCTTATCTGGACGAGATCGTATTTCGTGTGATTCCCGATGCCGCTTCGCGTGCGGTCGCATTCGAGAAGAACGATGTGCAAGTCTTGCGTGGTGGTGACATCGATAACGTCGAAGTCAAACGTCTCAAAGCCTTGCCTGGCGTAGAGATGACGACCAAGGGTTGGGAAATGTACGCCCCCCTCGCATTCATGATCATGAATGAACGCAGCGCACCATTTGACAACATCAAAGTCCGTCAGGCTGTCATGCATGCGATGAATCGCAAGTTCGTCGTGGACAACATTTTCTTTGGACTTGGCAAGGTTGCAATTAGCCCGCTTGCATCCACCACGCTTTTCTTTGAACCCAAAGTCACGCAATACGATTACAGCCTTAAAAAGGCACGTGAACTGATCAAGGAGTCAGGGGTCAACGTTGGTGCACGTCCCATCAAGATCCTGAGTTTTCCATATGGTTCTGCCTGGGACCGATTGGCTGAATACACCAAGCAGAGTCTTGAGCAGATCGGCTTTAAAGTCGAGATCGAGGCTGCCGATGCAGGTGGATGGGCCAAGCGTACAGGTGACTTTGATTTTGATCTGACCTTTAACTTTACTTACCAGTATGGTGATCCAGCGATCGGTGTGGCTCGTCACTACCTGTCGACCAATGCGGTCAAGGGTTCGCCGTTCGTGAACAACCAGGGTTATAACAATCCTAAAGTTGACGATTTGTTGTCCCGCGCGGCATCGAGCATTAATAAAGACGAACGCCAAAAGCTCTACACCGAAGCACAGAATATTCTTGTCAATGAGGTCGCCAATGGCTTTCTCTTTGAAATTGAATATCCAACGTTCTATCGCAACAACATCAAAAACCTCGTGACCACGGCGATTGGCCTGAACGAAAGTTTTGATAATGTCTGGATCGAAAAGTAAGCGTCTGTCCAAGTCACGTGCATCCCACGAGGGTGCGCGTATGTGAGCAGGGCGCACACCTCGAGTGCCCGTGTATAAAAGGACAGTCGACTTGAAGTTCTTATCCTTTCTGGCCTCACGCCTATGGAAAGCGTTTTGCGTGATCCTGGGTGTGATGGTGTTTAATTTTTTCCTGATTCGCTTGGCGCCAGGCGATCCTGCCAGCATCATGGCAGGTGAGGCTGCGTCTTCAGACCCTGCTTATGTTGAACAATTGCGTCAGCAATTTGGCTTTGACTTGCCGCTCTATCAGCAACTGGGTTTGTACCTGAAAGGCATCTTGCAGTTTGACCTCGGCTATTCCTACCGAAACAAGTTGCCTGTACTCGATCTGATCATGGATCGCTTGCCTGCCACCTTGCTACTGATGGGCTGTGCATTTGTTTTTTCAATTGTGGTGGGCGTATTGCTTGGCGTCATGGCCTCGCGCAGTCGCTACACCAGTCGCCATCAGTGGCTTGATAGTGCCATCATGAGCGCGGCTCTGTTGTTATACGCAACGCCCTTATTCTGGCTGTCGTTGCTGATGATTATTTTCTTTTCGGTGACCCTCGACTGGTTGCCAGCCTTTGGCATGGAGTCCATCGGCGCACATCTCACAGGCTGGGCGCACGTGTGGGATGTTGCCTTGCATCTGGTGTTGCCCGTGATTTCGCTGGGCTGTTTTTTCATGGCAGTCTATGCGCGGCTCACTCGCGCTTCAATGCTTGAAGTCATGGGGATGGACTTTATCAAAACGGCACGTGCAAAAGGCGTGCCGGCAGGCCAGGTGATCCGCAAGCATGTGCTGCGTAATGCCTTGTTACCTGTTGTGACGTTTGCTGGCATTCAACTCGGGCAGATGGCTGGCGGAGCCGTGCTGACCGAAACAGTATTTGCCTGGCCTGGTATCGGACGACTGATGTTCGATGCCTTGCTCCAGAGAGATTATCAACTTTTGCTTGGTGTGTTCCTGGTGACCGCCACCATGGTCGTCATCTTTAATTTTCTGACCGATTTGATCTATAGATTTATTGATCCACGCATCGAATTCGGAACATGACATGACGCAATTTTTAAAACACTTTGCAACAAACCGCGGCGCCCTGCTGGGTAGTGTGATCTTGCTACTCGTCGTGCTGATGGCAATTTTTTGTTCCACTTTGTTTGAAGAGTCACCCTGGATGATGGTCGGCCAGCCACTGCTCTTGCCCTTTCAAGATCCGGAATTTTTACTGGGTACCGACATGCTCGGTCGGGATATTGCCGCGGGCCTTGCGTATGGCGCACGCGTATCGTTGATGGTGGGAGTGATTTCGACCCTGGTTGCAGTGGTGCTTGGCGTATTGATTGGTGCGCTGGCTGGGTTTTATGGTGGCTGGCTCGATGATGCGCTAATGCGCTTTACGGAGTTCTTTCAGACCATTCCGCAGCTGGCGATGGCTGTGGTGCTGGTGGCTATCCTGAGTCCGTCGATCTATTCCATCGTGGGGGCAATTGCAATCGTCTCCTGGCCGCCTGTCGCACGACTCGTGCGGGGTGAGTTCATGTCGCTCAAGCAGCGTGAGTTTGTACAGGCTGCAATTGTCATTGGTCAGCGACCGTATCAGATTATTTTTACCCAGATTCTCCCGAATGCGATCTCACCCATTATCGTGACCGCATCGCTCATGATTGCTACGGCGATCCTGACGGAGTCTGCGCTGGCTTTTCTGGGCCTGGGTGATCGCAATATGATGAGCTGGGGTTTTATGATTGGCGCCTCACGCACCATGTTGCGCGAAGCACCCTGGATGAGTGTTATGCCAGGTGTCGCGATCCTGTTGACAGTGCTGGCGATCAATCTGATTGGTGAAGGTTTGAACGATGCCATGAATCCTCAGTTGCGCAGGCGAGGAGAATGAGCATGACTATTGCCGCCGCGCCACTGCTGTCCGTTCAGCACTTGTCTGTTGCCTTGCCTGACGGCGGGGATCGCCCCCATGCCGTCAAGGATATTTCCTTTGATCTGCGGCCAGACGAGATCCTTTGCATCGTGGGTGAATCAGGCTCGGGTAAGTCCATTAGTGCCAATGCCATCATGGGCTTGTTGCCGACCTATCTCAAGCCTGAGTCTGGCCGCATTCTGTTTCGTCAAGAGGATCTGCTGCAGCAGTCCGAAGAGCGGCTCTTGAATATTCGCGGTAAAGAAATTGGTATGATTTTTCAGGAACCGATGTCGGCCCTGAATCCTGTCATGAAGGTGGGTGAGCAGATCGCCGAAGTCATGCGTGTCCACCATGCCTATGCGGGGTCTGAGCGGGAGCGTCGGATTAGGTCGCGTGTGCTCGAATTGCTGACACTCGTGGGCCTGCCTGAGCCACAGACTTTGCAGTATGCCTATCCCTTTAGATTATCGGGCGGGCAGCGTCAACGCGTCATGATTGCCATGGCGCTGGCATTAGAGCCTGCGATCCTCATCGCAGACGAACCAACCACGGCTCTGGATGTCACTACACAGGCCCAGATTCTCAAACTCATCAAAGACATCCAGCGCTCGATGCACATGGCTGTGATGTTCATTACCCATGATTTTGGGGTGGTGGCTGATATTGCCGATCGAGTGCTGGTGATGGAGAAAGGCAAAGCTGTGGAATCGGGTCCGGCAACTCAGGTGCTTAACCACCCCACGCATCCTTATACACAGCGCCTGATCGCTGCGGTCCCGCATGGTAATGCGCGAAGTGTGGCGCCTCATACCGAAACACAACAACCCATCCTCGAAGTCCGTCATTTGTGTAAAACCTATGTCACGGCCCGCGGACTCTTTGTACAGAAGCGCGTCGTGCATGCGGTCAATGATGTCAGCTTTAGTGTGCGACGTGGTCAGACTCTTGGTATTGTGGGTGAATCAGGCTCAGGTAAATCCTCGATCGGCAGATGTCTGCTCAAACTTCAGGAGATCGATAGCGGTCAGATCCTGTTCAAGGGTCGCGATATCGCCCCCTTGTCGGCTGCGCAATTCAGACCGATGCGCCAGCAGATCCAGATGATTTTCCAGGATCCCTTTGCGTCACTCAATCCACGACATACGATTGGTCGCATCCTGACCGATGGGCCGCTTGCCAATGGTGTGCCCTATCCACAGGCCGCGGCGCACGCACGCGAGCTCTTGCGTCTGGTGGAGCTTGAGGAGTCGGCCTTTGATCGTTATCCCAATGCCTTTTCTGGTGGTCAGCGCCAACGCATCGGCATCGCCCGTGCGTTAGCCTTAAAGCCTGAAATCCTGGTTGCGGATGAATCAGTGTCTGCCCTGGATGTGTCGGTGCAGGCACAGGTGCTGGATCTATTGCAGGATATTCAACACAGGCTCCAGGTTGCAATGATCTTTATTACGCACGATTTGCGCGTAGCCGCTCAAGTCTGCGACCAGATTGCGGTGATGCACCAGGGGCGGATTGTTGAATGTGGCACCCCTGCCGAGGTCTTTGATCATCCCAATCATATTTATACACAAACATTGATTCGGGCCATACCTGGTCAGCAATGGAAACCGATGGCTAGCCAGGTATGACTCGGCAAATACCAGAACTTGCGTGGCTAAAAGGCTGTGGGATTTTCTTGTGTTCGCTCTCGTTTTTGTCGGTACTGGATGTATTGGCTAAAGATCTCGTGCAACGCAATTCGCCACCTTTGGTGAATCTGACACGCTATGCGGTGATTGTGGTGCTGTCGTCTTGTCTGATGCTGGCCAAACGCGTGCCGTTTGTGGTGGCACGTCCTGAGCGTAATCTGTTGATTGCCCGTGGTGCCGTGCTAGGTTTGGTCGGTATCTGTTTTATGCCTGCACTACAGTACTTGCCGCTGGGTGAAGCGACTGCGCTGTATTTCCTGTCACCGCTCATTGTGGTGTTGCTCGCGCCCCTGGTCCTGGGTGAGCGTGTGCGTCTTAAACAATATTTGGCGGTCCTTGTTGGCATGGCAGGGATGTTGTTGATTGTGCGTCCAGGCAGCACACTCTCGCCGATTGGCTGTGGCCTGATGCTGATCGCTGCATTTTGTTATGCGATGGTGCAGTTGCTCACGCGCAAGCTGACCCATCGCGTGATGAGTGAGCAGCAGTTTTTTTACGCGGCAATCACATGTGCCCCAATGGGCTTTGCGGTGCTATGGTTGTTCTGGCCCAAAGTGTGGCCAGATACCCATGATGTGATTGAGCTAATTCTCATGGGCCTGTGCGGTGGCTTAGGCCAATACTTACTGATTCATGCATTCAAATATGTGCCTGCCTCGATCCTGGCGCCTATTAATTATTTTCAGCTGGTGCTGGCTGTGATTTTTAGCCAGCTTATTTTTGACCAGACACCCACACTCCTGTCGCTTGTTGGGATCTTGCTGATCGCCGCAGCAGGATTGTCGTTGACGCTACCCATGCTCCTCGGTTACGTTCGAAAAAACCGATAAAAAATGAACATCAGAACATCACAGGTGAGTGAATACATGAAGACAGATTTGATCCAGGTACTTCAAGCAACGCGTGATCCTAAAAACATTCTCAATTCCGGTAAGGTGATCTGATGAAAACTTTCTTTCATCCCAAACAGAATTTGCATCATCCAAGAACGTATCTGTCGCGTGGCCAGATGCGTGTGCCTCAAGAAATCCCCGAGCGTGCGGTACAGATCCTCAAAGGCCTCGCGCAACTTGGTCTGCCTGTGAGCGAGCCAGAGGATCAGGGTATGGCGCCATTGCTGGCCGTGCATGATCCCCGCTATCTGACGTTTTTAGAGACAGCCCATGCGCGCTGGAAAGAAGCAGGCCCAGACTGGGGCGAAGAAGTCATTTCGAACGTCTATGTGCGTGAACCCAACGCTTTGCGCGGTATCCTGGGCGAGACCGCACGCTATCTCGCAGATGGCAGCTGCCCGGTGGGCCCTGACACCTGGACATCTTCCTACTGGGGGGCTCAGTCGGCCATTGCGGCGACGCAGGCAGTGTTATCAGGTGATCCCCACGCGTATGCGTTGTGTCGCCCACCCGGTCATCACACACGCAAGGATGCCGCAGGCGGATTTTGTTATATCAACAATGCCGCGATTGCCGCACAACTCTTACGCCAGAAGTACGAACGCGTCCTGATTCTTGATACCGATATGCATCATGGTCAGGGCGTGCAGGAAATTTTTTACGAACGCGATGATGTGTTTTATATCTCGGTTCACGGCGACCCGACTAACTTTTATCCAGCAACGGCGGGGTTTGACGATGAGACGGGCCAGTCCGGCGGTCAAGGCTACAACCTCAATCTGCCCATGTCGCACGGGGCCTCTGAAGAGGTATTCTTTGAGCGCCTTGAGCAGGCTCTGTCTGCACTGAAGGATTTCAAACCAGATGCCCTGGTGCTGGCTCTAGGGTTTGATATTTATAAAGATGATCCACAGTCCAAGGTGGCAGTGACCACCGAAGGCTTTGGTCGACTGGGTCGCAAAATCGCTGCGCTGAATTTACCAACCGTCGTGGTGCAAGAAGGTGGCTATCATTTTGATAGCCTGGCTGCCAACACGGTGAGTTTTTTCACCGAGTTTTTGCAGCGTTGAGGATGGCAGACGGGCAATAGAATCAGGGCAGGCAGCTTTCGCCGCGGATCAGGTCTTCGAAGGTTTCACGCTGGCGAATCACGTGGTAGTGATCACCATCGACCATGACTTCGGCCGGACGGGGGCGACTGTTGTAGTTGCCTGCCATGACAAAGCCATAGGCGCCGGCTGATTCAATCGCAATGATGTCGCCTTCGTTGAGCGCGAGCTGACGGCCGCGCGCCAGCCAGTCTGCGCTCTCACAAACAGGCCCCACCACGTCATACAGCGTGGTCGTTGTCGTGCCTGGTACGACGGGTAATACACCGTGCCAGGCTTCATACAGAGCGGGGCGCATCAAGTCATTCATAGCGGCATCTACGATCGCAAAGTTCCTTGCCTCGGTGTGCTTGAGATATTGCACAGCGGTGAGCAGCACGCCGGCGTTGCCGACCAGTGACCGGCCGGGTTCCAGCACCAGTTGCAGGTCTGCATAGCCACGTGCCTGCAGTTGTGCAAAAACCTTATCCAGCAACACGCTTGGAGCAAGTGGTGTTTCGTCATCGTAACGAATGCCAAGGCCACCCCCCAGATCGAGATGCTTGAGCGTGATGCCCAGGCCAGCCAGCTCATCGATGAGCTTGAGCAGTTTGTCCAGCGCGTCCAGGTATGGATCGACCTCGGTGATTTGTGAACCAATATGGCAGTCCACGCCGACCACCGCAATACCAGGCAACGAGGAGGCGAGCTGGTAGGCAGCTGGTGCGTCTTCGATGGCAATGCCAAATTTGTTTTCTTTCAGACCAGTAGAAATATAGGGATGTGTTTTAGCATCCACATCGGGATTCACACGCAGCGATACGGGTGCGGTCATCCCAAGCTCAGTGGCCACGGCTGAGAGACGTTTGAGTTCAGGGACGGACTCCACGTTAAAACATTTCACACCGGCTTTGAGTGCGGCCTGCATTTCCCAGGTCTGCTTGCCTACCCCAGAAAAAACAATTTTTGCCGGATTCGCACCTGCTGCCAGCACGCGTGCGAGCTCGCCACCCGACACAATGTCAAAGCCACTGCCGAGCCTGGCGAACTCTTTGAGTACCGCCAGGTTTGAATTGGCTTTCATACCAAAGCACACCAGCACATTATGTGTGCCAATGGCCTCAAGGTAGGACGAGAATGCCGTATCAAGCGCCGCACGTGAATAGACATAGAGGGGCGTACCCAGACGCTCACCCAGGGCCTGGAGCGACACGCCTTCGGCATGCAGGACACCCTGCTTAAAGTGGAAATGGGGTGTCCCGGCGGGTGTGGGGAATTGTGTTTGAGTCGTTTGAACAGTCATGTTGGCGCGATGGGTATTCAGTGTTTTGGGCTGGTCCCGGATGACAATCTTGTCTGAGGCATCCGGGAAGTGAATTTATTCAATCACAACGGGTAGAGGGACTAAGCCGAGGTCTTCTTCAAAGAAGGGCATCTCAGGGTCGTCTTCGGCCGGATAACCTCCGTACATTGAGTAGGGCGATGAGACAGGCTTGAATTCGGTTGGTTTGCCAGGTAAGTAAAGCGGGCCTTTCCAGCCGCAGCCAGCCAGCCAGGAGGCGAGCATCAGCATCGCTACAATGCGAACAATACTGCGGTAGTGGGTTTTGCTAATCACTGCAAACTCCCTCAAAGATGAGGATAAGGATTATGAACGAAACTGAATTTTATGCTCGGGTGCAAGCCCTTCTGGATGCAATAGAAACCCAGGCAGACCACTGGTTCGAGGTATTGGACATTGATGTCGAAACCGCGCGCCAGGGCAATGTACTCAACCTGACGTTTGAAAACGGACATCAGGTTGTCATCAATAGTCAGGCACCCCTCCAAGAAATGTGGCTGGCGGCACGCAGTGGGGGCTTTCATTACCGGTTTGATGGCCAGCACTGGAAGGACACACGTGGTGGCGTCGACCTGCATGACGCCCTGACACAAATCTGTTCAGAAGAAACAGGACAAAAACTTCAGGTCAATCTCTGACCCAGGCAATGCGTCGCTTGACGTAGCGGGAGATCCTCCCGCTCGTCCGGCTTAGTTGCCTGGCCCTGGGCCCGTTCCCGAGCGAGTACTTCCCCCGCCCGCGCTGTTGGTCGATCCACCCATGTTATTTAAAAAATCCCCTAATGAGTCCCTCTCAGGCAGGCCGATTTTGGAGACGGCCTGTCCGGGTGGGAATTCATTGAAATAGAAGTTTGTCCCGTCGGCAGTCAGGCCTTCGGGCATTGGAGTGCGCTTTTCTTCGGGGAATGCTTTCAGGGCATTTTGCATATAGCCCAGCCATACTGGCAGGGCTGCGCCACCACCTGTTTCTCGTGATCCGAGGGATTTAGGCGTGTCATAGCCGATCCAGGCGATGCCCACGAGTTGCGGCGTATAACCTGCGAACCAGGCATCGACTGAGTCGTTGGTGGTACCCGTTTTGCCTGCAATATCCGTGCGTTTGATGACCTGTCTGGCGCGGGCCGCCGTACCGTAGGTGGCATTGCCACGCAGCATGTCATCCATCACGTAAGCCGTGCGCGCATCAATGGCCCGTGAGGCGGAGTCACCCGCGATGACCGGTTTTGCCTGCATGATGACCTGGCCGCTGGCATCGGTCACATGGTCGATCAGAAAGGGCGTGACGCGATAGCCACCATTGGCAAACACGGAATACCCGGCTGCCAGTTGCATGGGGGTGACCGCACCGGCTCCCAGCGCCATCGGGAGCACCGCAGGATGACGCGACTTATCAAACCCAAAGCGCGTGATGTACTCCTGGGCGTATTTGGGTCCGATGGTCTGGAGAATCCGGATGGACACCATGTTCTTGGACTTGGCGAGCGCTTCGCGCATCGAAAGCACCGGTTCGTACTGACCACCGTAGTTTTTGGGTGCCCAGGCTTTTGAGCCGGTCTGTTCGGCCGTCAATTCAAAGGGCATATCCGAAATCAGAGTGCCCGGTGTCAGGCCTTTTTCGAGGGATGCGGCATAGATGAATGGCTTGAAGGACGAGCCGGGTTGACGCCAGGCCTGTGTGACACGGTTGAAGTTACCGTGATAGAAGTCAAACCCACCCACCATGGCACGCAACGCACCATCCTGCGGCGTCATCGCCAGAAACGCAGACTGGACGGTCGGCATATTCAGGATTTCCCAGTAGTCGCCGTTTTTGTGCAGATAGACAACCGAGCCACGTTCAATGCGCAAATCTGCCGGCGCTTTGGGATTGAGGGCACGTTGAATGATGCCGATCGCCTTTTTGTCTTTTATCGAGATGATATCGGTCGAACTGCGTGCGACCACGACCTCATCCGGTTTGGCTGACAGTACAACGCCAATCAGCATTTCGGTGCGGTCCGGATGCTTTTCAAACACCCCATCGAGGAATTCATCGAGTTTGGCCGGGTCTTTTTCAATGCCGGCAGGCATGTTCAGCTGCGCTTCGGGACCTGGGTAAGGCGCCCGGCGCGTGTAGTCCAGTACCCCTTCGCGTAACGACTGGTATGCCCATTCCTGATCTTTGGACTGGATCGTGGTGTAGACATTCAAACCGCGTGAATAGACGTTGTCCGGATAGACACTGATCATTAACTGGCGGGCGAGTTCGGCGGCATATTCACCATGCACGGCATACCCCCCTGCTGGCGTGCCCTCGGCGGACTTCACCAGAATCGGTTGCGCAAGCGCCGTCTTGTATTCCTCATCAGTCAGATAGCCCAGTGAATGCATCCGGCCCAGGACGTAGCGTTGGCGCAATACAGCACGCGGCTTATTGGCAATTGGGTTAAAGCGTGACGGTGCTTTGGGGATGCCGGCTAGTAACGCGGCCTCGGCAGGTGTAATCTCAGCGAGTGGTTTACCCAGATAGGTCCGTGAGGCGGCCGCAAAGCCATACGCACGGTTACCGAGATAAATCTGATTCAGGTACAGCTCGAGAATCTGGTCCTTGGAGAGGCTGGCTTCGATTTTGAACGTCAGCAGCAACTCATAAAACTTACGCGAGTAGGTTTTTTCGGACGAGAGATAAAAGTTACGCGCCACCTGCATCGTGATGGTGCTGGCGCCCTGGGTTTTTTGCATGGAAATCAGGTTGGTCAGGCCTGCACGGACCACACCAAACCAGTCAATCCCACCATGCTGATAAAACCGGTCATCTTCTGCCGAAAGGACGGCGGATTTCATGACATCAGGAATTTCATTGAAGCGCAGCACATTGCGTCGTTCTTCGCCAAATTCACCGAGCAGCACCTTGTCTGCGGTAAAAATACGCAACGGCACTCGCGGCCGATAATCCGTCATGGCGTTCAAGTCGGGCAGATTGGGCCACGCCAGGGCAAACGCCATCCCGATTAGCAGCGCGGCACAGGCCGCCAGACCCGCACCGAGAATCGTCAGTTTGAGGAAAAAGCGGACCAGACGAGAACCCGACGGCTGACTTTCGTCCAGATCGTCGTAGTTATCCTGGTCATCATGGTTTCTAGTAAATTTGCTCATTGCGCGTCATTTTAAAGGTTTTATTCCGGTCAATGGGATAATGTCGGTATGAATAACGTGTTGACGCCCGGGTCGCCCATCTCAAGCGACGAAATTAAAGAAACCGATACTCGCCAGCCCTCTGCGCAGCCGAGTGCGCCGCTGCATGTGTTGCCGCATGATCTGCCGATCTTTCTGGTCGGCATGATGGGTGCTGGCAAAACGACCATAGGCAAAGGCCTGGCGCGTGCCCTGCGACGTGATTTTGTAGATCTGGATCACGAACTCGAGGCGCGCTGTGGCGTGCGTATTCCTGTGATTTTCGAAATTGAAGGCGAAGAGGGCTTTCGCAAGCGCGAATGCCAGGTGCTCAATGAGTGCACTATCCGGCCTAATATCGTCATGGCAACGGGTGGCGGTGCCGTGATGGCCGCCGTAAACCGCCAAGCCCTGCGAGACCGGGGCGTCGTCGTCTATCTACGTGCCAGTGTCGAGGAGCTCTACCGCCGTACCAGTCGCGACCGTAACCGTCCGCTGCTGGCCACGCCCGATCCAAAAGGCACGCTGCGTCATTTGCTCGACCTGCGCGAACCACTGTATAGCGAGATTGCTGATGTGGTGATCGACACAGGCACTGTCTCAGTCGCCCAACTCGTCGCCCAGCTCATCGAGCAGCTCAAGCACACCCATAAAACCCTCGACCCGCTGGCCGAACCTTACACCCAGCAGCTATTTGTCCCGTTTATCCAGCCTCAGGCGCCCGCGGATCCAGAGACGCCCCCACATCCCCAATCTTGAGTTCAGGTATCTACAACATGATGCAAACCCCTGTGATCCCTTCCACCGCATCGACAGTCAATGTTGCAACTCCCGGCGGTGCGTACCCGATTCATATTGCCCCTGGCAGACTGGATGCGCTGGCCCAGAGCATTCCGGACGATGCTACGACGATCGTGGTCGTGACCAATCCGGTCGTGCATGCCCTGATGGGCGAGCATGTTATCCAAGAATTGAACAAAACAGGCCGACCCTTGATGACGGTCATGCTGCCTGATGGTGAGGCCCATAAGAATCTCGAAACACTGAACCAGATTTTTGATGCCATGCTAGGGGCACAACTGGATCGGCGCTGCGTGGTGGTGGCGCTGGGCGGAGGGGTGATCGGCGATATGGCGGGTTTTGCTGCTGCGGTCTATATGCGCGGCGTGCGTTTTGTCCAGGTACCCACCACGCTGCTTGCGCAGGTGGACTCTTCAGTTGGCGGCAAAACAGCCGTCAATCATCCGATGGGCAAAAACATGCTTGGCGCTTTTTACCAGCCTATTGCCGTTGAAATCGACACTGATGTCTTGAATACGCTGCCTGACCGCGAAATGTCCGCAGGACTGGCAGAGGTTATTAAATACGGACTGATTCTCGACCCGGAGTTTTTTGCCTGGTGTGAAACCCACGCAGCCGGTCTGCGCGCGCGTGATCCCGCGTTACTGGCCATCGCGATTCGCCGGTCCTGCGAGTTCAAGGCCTGGGTGGTTTCGCAGGATGAACGCGAGACAGGCATGCGTGCGATTCTGAATCTGGGTCACACCTTTGGTCATGCGATCGAGGCGGGCATGGGGTATGGGCACTGGTTGCATGGCGAAGCGGTCGGTTGCGGCATGCTGATGGCCGCTGACTTGTCTGCAGAGCTGCTGGGCTTTGCGCCAACCGATGTTGAGCGCGTCCGCGCGCTGGTGCAGGCGATTGGTTGTCCGGTGCAGGGGCCTCGCCTCGGTGGTGTCGAGCAGTGGATGTCGCTCATGCGCGGCGACAAAAAAACGGAAGCAGGTGAAATCACTTTTGTATTGATGCCGCGCATTGGACAAGCCATCCGCAGCAAGGCGCCGGCCGAGATGGTCGCGCGGGTTATTTTGCGCAACACAGCTTAAAGGTTTTGCTATGCATGAACTTGCCGTCTATGCCTTACGTGCCGAACAGAGTCGTGGGCGCCGCTATGCCGAGCCTGCGCCAGGCAATCGTAGCGAATTTCAGCGCGACCGGGATCGCATCGTGCATGCGACTGCTTTTCGCAGACTCGAATACAAGACGCAGGTTTTCATCAACCATGAGGGTGATCTGTTTCGCACCCGCCTGACCCATTCCCTCGAAGTCGCCCAAATTGCACGTGTGCTGGCACGCAGCCTGCACCTCAATGAAGACCTGACTGAGGCCATCGCGCTGGCGCATGACCTTGGCCACACGCCCTTTGGCCATGCCGGCCAGGATGAGCTCAATGCCTGCATGCGTGAGTTTGCACCAACTGCCGGCGGGTTTGAACATAATTTGCAAAGCTTGCGTGTGGTCGACGAACTCGAAGAGCGCTACGCAGCCTTCAATGGACTGAACCTGTGTTTCGAAACACGTGAAGGCATTCTGAAACATTGCTCGCTTAGCCACGCAAAGTTGCTTGGTGATGTGGGGCAGCGTTTCCTTGAGCGCACGCAGCCTTCCCTTGAAGCCCAGCTTGCCAATCTGGCTGATGAAATCGCCTACAACAATCACGATATTGATGATGGCTTGCGATCAGGTTTGCTGACGGTCGAGCAGATGCAGTCTGTACCGATTTTTGCACGTCACCATGCCCAGGTATTACAAACCTGGCCAGGCCTGGCACCTCGGCGAGCGATTGCAGAGACCATTCGGCGTATGATTAATACGTTGATTACAGACGTGACGGATACGACCTCAGCCAGACTCTTGCAGGCTGCACCGGCTGATGCACAGGCCGCCAGACTTTGCGGACCGCTGGTCGCATTCTCAGAATCGATTCGCCAGGAGGCGGATACGCTGAAAAAGTTTTTATTCGAAAATTTATATCGACACTACAAAGTGCTGCGCATGACCAACAAGGCGCGGCGGATCGTGCGTGAATTGTTTGATGCTTTTTTGCAGGAGCCGCGCCTGTTGCCACCTGACTATCGACATGATGATCCGGTGATCCAGGCACGTGCAATCTCTGACTATATCGCTGGCATGACAGATCGTTTTGCCATCCGGGAACATCACCGTCTGTTTCAGATGGGAGATCAGCTTTAAGGAGACCGCCATGAGTTTGATACATTGTTTTAGACTGTTTTTGTTTGCGAGTTTCGCCGCTTTGTTAACGGCCTGTGCGCCTACAACAACGGCAGGCCTTGATGTTTCCACACAAAATCTATCTCCTGCAATAACAACTGCGGTTGCCCCCGCGACGGGTGACGGCAGACTTTCCCTCATGCAGATCTGCGCGCCTCCAGGGGTCAAATGCACTCTGGCCTTTGTCGATTCCCGTCCGACGGACGATGTCTCGCAACTGGTTCGTGCGTACTTTCAGCGTGTAGGCGCAAACCCCATCCCTCAGGTTTCTGTTGAAAGCAATTGTTCGCCAGGATGGGTTGCCTCGGTCCTGTCTGAGCAGGGCTCGGTGCTTGGCGGCGGACTCTTGCATGCACAGTCAGCGGTGTGTGGTCATCCGGATGCGATGAGCGCAATCAATAAGGCGTTGGACGTGTGTGATGCCAAGACCTCAGGCGGATGCCGGACGTCTTCGAGGATCAAAGTGGTCTGGGGATTGTGGGATGGCAACAAGCTTTCTGGACGCGATATGGATCCCGGTCGTCCGTATGAAGCCTGGAATTATCCCGGTGGTCAATCGTGCGAGTCGACTGTGCCTGTCATCGAATCAGGAACATGCTCACGCGCAGCGGCCGAGGCCTTGCGCGCGGCAGGTGTGCATTTTCCCTGAGGCTTATTTGAGGACGCGTGCGAGGTAATGCCCGGTGTGGCTCGCGGTACAAGCCGCAACCACTTCGGGTGTCCCTTGTACGACGACTTTGCCTCCGCCATCGCCGCCTTCGGGTCCCATATCGATGACCCAGTCCGCGGTTTTGATGACGTCCAGATTGTGTTCAATCACGACTACCGTGTTGCCCGCCTCAACCAGTTGATTGAGTACCTCAAGCAACAGAGCGATATCCTGAAAATGCAGACCAGTAGTCGGCTCATCCAGAATGTAGAGCGTGCGACCGGTGCTGCGTTTGGAGAGCTCAAGTGAGAGCTTCACGCGCTGGGCTTCGCCGCCAGACAGTGTGGTCGCACTTTGACCGAGTCGTAAATACGACAGACCCACATCCATCAGGGTTTGAAGTTTGCGGTTAATCGCAGGGACTGCCTCAAAGTAACCAAGCGCCTGATCAATCGTCAGATCCAGCACTTCGTTGATGTTGCGTCCGCGATAACGGATTTCGAGAGTTTCGCGGTTGTAGCGTTTGCCTGCACAGACATCGCAGGGCACGTACATGTCCGGCAAGAAGTGCATCTCGACCTTGACCACGCCATCGCCCTGACAGGCTTCGCAGCGACCGCCCTTGACGTTAAAGCTAAAGCGTCCCGGATCATAGCCGCGCGTGCGGGCTTCAGGCACGCCTGCAAACAGCTCACGGATCGGCGTGAACAAGCCCGTGTAGGTCGCGGGATTGCTGCGCGGTGTGCGACCAATCGGACTCTGGTCGACACTGATGATCTTGTCGAAATGCTCAAGCCCGAGCAGATTTTCGTAAGGTGCGGGTTCGGTTTGTGCGTGATGCAGTGCACGTGCAATGACCACCGCCAGGGTGTCATTAATCAGCGTTGATTTGCCCGAGCCCGATACGCCCGAGATGCAGACGAATTTTCCCGAGGGAATGTTCAGTTCAACGGACTTCAGGTTGTTACCTGTGCATCCTGTCAGCGTGAGCCATTTTTGCTCCTCGTCCAGGGGCCGGCGTTTAGGCAAGGAGATTTTCTTTGCCCCGCTCATGTACTGACCGGTCAGTGAGGCGGGGTTTTGTTCAATCTGTGCAGGCGTGCCTTCGGCCACAATATAGCCACCATGTTCGCCCGCGCCTGGGCCCATGTCGACTACCCAGTCTGCCTGACGAATCATGTCTTCGTCGTGCTCGACCACAATCACGCTGTTACCCAGGTCGCGTAAATGCTGCAGGGTAGCGATGAGCCGGTCGTTGTCGCGTTGATGCAAACCGATTGAGGGTTCGTCCAGTACATACATGACGCCAGTCAGGCCCGAGCCAATCTGGCTCGCGAGCCGGATACGCTGCGCCTCACCACCCGAGATGGTGTCCGCGCTGCGGTCCAGTGAAAGGTAGTTCAGACCAACGTTATTCAAAAAGCTCAAACGTGCTTCGATTTCTTTGACGATGCGCTGGGCAATTTCCTGTTTGGCACCCGTGAGTGTGAGCTTTTGGAACCATTCCAGGCATTTCGACAGTGGCTGGGCTTCGACTTCGTAGATTGCCAGGCCGCGCTCTTCCCAATTACGCCCTTCGGGTGTGTCTTGCAGGGCACGTGGGGCGGCAATAATTTCGTCGCCAATCCTGACGTGCCTGGCCTCGGCGCGCAATCGCGAGCCATTGCAGTGAGGGCAGGTTTGAACAGCACGGTATTTGCCGAGCTCTTCGCGTACGGCTGACGAGTCAGTTTCTTTCCAGCGGCGTTCAAGATTCGGGATCACGCCCTCAAACGCATGACGCTTGACGGTGCTGCGACCTTTTTCATTCAGGTAGAAAAACGGGATCTCAACCGTGCCAGAACCAAACAGCACAATATGACGCATATCCTCGGGCAGTGTTTCCCAGGGTGTTTCAATATCAAATTCATAATGTGTCGATAAGCTCGACAACATGCTGAAGGTAAACGCATTGCGTTTATCCCAGCCACGAATGGCACCAGACCCGAGACTGAGTTCCGGGAATGCCACGACCCGCTTTGGATCAAAAAAGCCGACATGACCAATGCCATCGCAACTTGGGCAGGCACCCACCGGATTGTTAAAGCTAAAGAGTCGGGGTTCGAGCTCAGGCAGGCTATGACTGCAGACCGGACAGGCGTAGCGACTTGAGAACAGATGCTCTGCGTTGCTATCCATATCGAGTGCAATCACCCGACCCTGAGACAGGTTGAGCGCGGTCTCAAAGCTTTCTGCCAGGCGTTGCTTGCTTTCGGGCTTGATCTTGAGGCGATCAATCACCACAGCGATATCGTGTTTTTCGTTCTTGTTGAGCTCAGGCATGCTGTCCAGATCGACCATCTGGCCATCGACACGCACGCGTACAAAGCCTTGCGCCTGCAGGCTGGCGCATTCATCCTCAAAGCTGCCTTTACGGTTTTGGGCAATCGGCGCGAGGATGGCGAGCTTACGCTCGGCTGGCCAGGTCATCACACTATCGACCATCTGGCTCACGTTTTGTGCCGCCAGAGGCAGGCCATGCGAGGGGCAAAAAGGGGTGCCGACCCGCGCATAGAGTAGCCGCAGGTAGTCATGGATTTCGGTGATCGTGCCGACCGTGGATCTAGGATTGTGGCCCGCGGCCTTTTGTTCGATCGAGATAGCAGGTGACAGGCCTTCGATCAGGTCGACATCAGGTTTGTCCATCAGTTGTAAAAACTGGCGGGCATAGGCTGACAGGCTCTCGACGTAGCGACGCTGACCCTCGGCATACAGCGTATCAAAAGCCAGAGATGACTTGCCCGACCCGGATAGCCCGGTGACTACGACTAGCCGGTGGCGTGGCAGGTCGAGCGACACGTTCTTAAGGTTGTGGGTGCGTGCACCCCGGATGCGGATTTCGTCCATGATACGTTTCTTGAAGGCAACTTGGTACTATAACGTGCTCACGCGATACGCGTAGGATTGCTTTTCACTTTTAATTAAGCCATTGATGTCTTCGACCCCCTCTTTATCGCTTACTTCTACTGAACGCCGCGCAAGTATCGCCCTGGCAGGACTTTTTGCCGCGCGCATGCTGGGGCTGTTTTTATTACTCCCCGTCTTTGCTGTCGCAGCCGTCGGACTGGCGGGTGGCAACGATCCGGCCCGGATTGGCCTGGCGATGGGGATGTATGGCCTGACGCAGGCCTTCATGCAGATTCCCTTCGGACTGGCCTCGGACCGCTTTGGTCGCCGTCCGGTCGTGCTGGCCGGGCTGTTGCTGTTTGTTGCGGGCAGCGTGGTTTGCGCTCTGTCGCATGATTTGTTCTGGATTACTGTGGGTCGTGCGATCCAGGGCTCGGGGGCGATTTCTGCGGCCGTCACCGCCTGGCTCGCCGATGCGACACGCCCCGAGGTTCGTACCCGGGCGATGGCCATGGTCGGTGGCTCAATTGGCCTGTCTTTTGCCGTGTCGCTGGTTGCGGCTCCGCTGATTGTGGGCAGTGGCGGACTCGCCGGTTTGTTCTGGACGATTGCCTTGCTGGGTGTGGTGTGTCTGGTGGTGGCACGCTGGGTGATCCCGGTGGTGCCGCTCGCCCCTAAGCCTGCACAACCCGCAAAGCCCGTGCAAGTACTCACTCACATCGATTTGCTGCGCTTGAATTTCGGGGTGTTCTGCTTGCACCTGATCCAGGTTGCCATGTTTGTCGTGGTGCCCCCGCTCTTTATTAAAGAAGGGGGCCTGACGTCGGCCGAACTCTGGAAAGTCTATTTGCCCGTCATCCTGGGATCATTCGTGTTTATGGTCCCCGCAGTGTTTGTCGCTGAAAAGCATCGTGCCCATCGTGCGATGCTGCGCCTGGCGGTTGCAGGCCTGGTGGTGGTCTGTGCCCTGTTGCCTGCGGCGAGTCATGGCTTTTATACCCTGGCGATTGCGCTGACCGGATTCTTTGTGATGTTCAATGTCCTTGAGGCGTTGCAGCCCTCGCTGGTCTCACGTGTGGCACCCCCAGAGCTCAAGGGCCTGGCACTTGGTTTTTACAATACCTCTCAGGCTGCCGGTCTGTTCCTGGGCGGTGCACTGGGCGGCACGCTGGTCGTGCGCGGTGGTCCGAGTGCTGTCTTCTGGGCGGCCTGTGCCCTGTCTGCGGTATGGCTGCTTGTGACCTGGGGTTTACGGCCACTTGGCCCAAAGCACTGAGCTATACGATTGAGTGAATGCGGCATCGCAATCACTCAATCAGCGGAGCGCGCACGGAATCAGTCTGGGTACTTTTTGAACAATAAGTCCTGATCGATTTCACTGACTTTGCAGATGCCACTTAATTGCATCGAGCGAGAGAGTTCATCTTTCAGAATGTCTAAGGCACGCGCAGCGCCAGGCTGACCTGCTGCTAGCGCCCCAAATAAGGTTGCGCGACCTGTTAGTACGCCCTGCGCACCGAGTGCGCGTGCTTTCAGGATGTCGATCCCGCGACGCACACCCCCATCAACAAGCACAGGCACACGGCCTGCCGCTGCATGCACGACACCTGGCAAGGCATCAAGTGTTGCCGGTGCGCCATCGAGTTGACGGCCACCGTGATTCGACACCACGATTGCATCCACACCCATGCACGCCAGACGGTCCGCATCGTTGGGATGCATCACCCCTTTGACGATGAGTTTGCGCGACCAGTTGTCTCGCATGATTTGTAACTGCGTCCAGTCAAAAGCAGGATCGTAGTTTTTGCCCGCAGTCGAGGAGAGCTTTTGACCCCCACCCGTGTCACGCTTGAGTTCTTTGATGTTTTCCATTTGCGGTACACCCTTGAGCAGCATGCCGAGCGACCAAAACGGCCTGGATGCAAAATCCAGCACATTGCGTGGCGTGTACTTAAAAGGGAACTGCAAATGATTCCTGAAATCCCGCTCACGCTTACCCCCGACAGGCAGATCGACCGTGATCATGAGTCCTTCGTAATCGGCCGCGCGCGCACGATCAATCAGTGAGGCGAGTTTTTGCTTGTCGGCCAGGATATAGGCCTGGAACCAGAGCCTGCCAGGAGCGGCCTGGGCAATTTGTTCAATGGTGGTGGTCGCCGAGGTCGATAGCGCGTACGGCAAGCCCATCGCTGCTGCCGCACGAGCAATGGCAATGTCCGCGCCGTGACGGCCAAAGTTCGCGGCACCCGTCGGCGCGATCGCAAGTGGCATGGCGGCGGGTCCGCCCACCAGTTCGCATGAGAGATCGACCTTTGACACATCGTTCAGGGCACGGGGCAAAATCCGTACGCGTTTGAATGCTTCCAGGTTGTCGCGCAGCGTGACTTCGTCTTCGGCGCCACCGTCATAAAACTCAAAGATGGCGCGTGGCAGGCGTTTGCGGGCAATCGTGCGCAGATCCTCGATGCTAAAGGCTCGCGCAGCTTGACTGGCAAGGCTCATGTGTTAATTGTCCTTGTCCGCTGTGATGCCTGAGGCTTCGATCACCTTGGCCCAGCGTGCCTGATCCTGAATCAGAAAGTTTTTGAATTGTTCTGGAGAGTCGCCGACTTCGATCGCACCCAGTTCAATGAGTCGTTTTTGCACGTCAGGCTGATGTAGCGCCTGCAGCAATGCGGCGTTGAGCTTGTCGATAATGGGTTTTGGAGTGTTGGCGGGTGCCAGCAGTCCGACCCAGGGTGCGGTCTGTTCAAAATCAGGAAACCCTGAGGCATCCATGGTCGGGACGCCTGGGAAATCCGACATGGGCTTGGCCGATCCCACTGCCAAGACACGCAGGCGCTTGTCGGCAACATGGCCGGCAATGCCAATGACGGGATAGAACATAAAAGAGACACGCCCCGCCATGACCTCAGTCAGGGCAGGTGCATTACCGCGAAACGGCACGTGCAGCATTTTGGTGTTTGACATGGTCGCAAGCATGGCTGCAGCCAGGTGGGCTGAGCCACCGTTGCCGGCCGAGCCATAGCTGATCGCATCCGGCTCGCTTTTGGCTTTGGTAATCAGGTCAGCGAGCGATTTGAATGGAGCATCGTACGCGGTCACCAGCACCAGGGGTAAGTTCGCGGCCAGCGAAATCGGTTCAAAATCCTTCAGTGGATCGTATTCCGCTTTTTCCTTGAGCAGCAGACGGTTCACGTTATGCGAGAGCGAGGCAAACAACACGGTATAGCCATCCGGTTTTGCTTTGGCTACCTCCTTGGTGGCAATCAGCGAGTTGGCACCTGTGCGGTTTTCGACAATCACCGACTGACCGAGTGTGGCGGACATGTGCTGCGCCAGAATTCGACCAATCACATCTGTCGGGCCGCCAGCGGCAAAGCCAATCACCATTCTGATGTTCTGGGTTGGATAGGTCGCAGCAGGTTGCGCCTGGGCACCGGTCGCCCAGATACCCAGCACGCTGAGAGCAACCGCAGTACGCACCAGCAAGCTGCGTACACGTGTGCTCAATCGGACGTTCAGATCCTGGTGCCGCGCACGCGCGATCATTGTTGTGTTCATGTCTCTCCTTTCAATACGTCAATCGTATTTTTTAATCGTTTGATTTGCTTCAAGCCGCTTGCGGAAAATAGCGATCCGCCATGACCTGGCAGCGTTTGATGAACCGGTGCTCTTCGGGCGTGTAGTCTGCCACGGCATTATGAATGGTGCCCATGTTGTCCCACATCAGCACATCGCCCTCTGTCCAGCGGTGACGATACCTGAATTGTGGCTGCAACTGGTGTTCAAACAGAAAGGCCAGGATCTCATCGCTTTCGGCCTTGGGCAATTCATTGATCTGGATGGAGTATCCCGGGTTGGCATACAACACCTTTTCGCCCGTAATCGGATGGGTCAGAAAGACGGGGTGCGACACGGGCGGTTTTGCCTGGCGTTGCGCCTCGGTGAGCGGTGCGCGTGTGCTGCCCGGTTGCTTGCGCATGTTTTCCCAGAATTTATTAAAGTCGTGCAGGATGGTTTTGCCTTCGAGCTTGAGCTTGAGTGCCTCGGGCAGCGCCAGGTAGGCCGCACGCATATTCGAGAATTCCGTTCCGCCGAGTGGCTCGCCATTACGATGCGGGATTTCAACGCCGTACAGGACATTGGTAAACGCAATCATCTTGCTATAGGACATGTCGGTGTGCCAGTCCTGGCCTGCATCACCCAGGCCGATAGGTTTGCCGTCCACGCGCTTGTTGGACAGGATCATCACCTCAGGCAGGCCCGGCTCCTGATAAATATTTGCCACGTTGATTTCGAGTGTTCCGAATTTTTCACTGAACGCCTTGAGCTGCGCAGCGGTTAAGTCCTGGGCTGGAAAACACAACACACCATACTTGCCCAGCAGACCTTCGACCGTTTTATAGTTTTCCTGGGTCAGCGGTTGCGACAGATCCAGGTTTTCGACTTTTGCGCCCAGACCCTGACCGCTAGGAGTGACGTTGATCATGATGGTTTCCTTGAATGCAGTGTTTTCAAAAGGTGTGCCAGTCTATCGGGTTTGATCTATTTAGAATAGAATCAAAACGGGAATTTACTGTTCTCGTTTTAGAAACAATATGAATATCAAACATGGATAAGCTGCGTGCCATAGAGGTCTTTATCGAAGTCGCCCAGGGCCTGAGCTTTTCGGGGGCGGCGTCGCGACTGGGAATGGCCCGGGGCAACGTCACCAAGCATGTGGCGTGGCTGGAGCAAACCATGGGTGTCCAGTTGCTGACACGCACGACTAAAAGCGTCAGCCTGACAGAATCAGGTTTGTCGTTACTGGAAAATGGGCGCGAACTGCTGGATCAGGTCGAGCAAATCGATGCAGCCGTGCGCCAGTCCGTCAAAGAGCCCAAGGGCATGCTCAGGTTGGGTGCTCCACCTTCTTTTGGCGCTTTTCATCTGGTCCCGATCATCTCTGCCTTTTCCAAAGCGCATCCCGACATCCAGGTTGTGCTTTATCTCGATGATGGGCGCTCGGATCTGGTGACAGAGGGCCTGGATATGTCCGTGCGTATTGCCTCTGCACTCAAAGACACCTCCAGCATTGCCCATCGGCTGGCGGTGGTGCCCCAGGTGCTCGTCGCCTCACCAGAGTATCTGCGCCTGCGTGGCCAGCCCCGGGATATTGCCGATCTGGCGCAGCACGACTGCATGGTGCATGCGCTCAAATCACCGACCAATATCTGGACCTTTACCGGGCCTGATGCGGCCAAATCCTCCGTGCGCGTCGTGGGTACGATCCGGGCCAATTACGGTGAGCCGTTGCGTCATGCTGCCTTGCTTGGGCATGGGATATCCATGCACCCCACCTATATGGTGATGGACGACCTCCAGGCAGGCCGATTGCAACGCGTTTTGCCAGGATTTAGCCCCATTGGCGTTGATATTTATGCAGTTTTCCCCAGTCGCAAGAATTTACCTGTGCGCGTGCGGACTTTTCTGGATTTTTTGACGCAATGGTTTCGTGCTCCCGACTGGGATGCATTTCAAAAGCTGCCATAAAGTTGGCAAAGCTGCCGTAAACTGTGCGCATTGCGTAGTTTTGCGTCTGGCATTTAAATAAGAACTAGACAATGATGGCGCCTCGTGTGGCCCGGTCCGGGCTTTTTGATTGTGTAGTGATTCAATACGGAGATCGGCATGGCATCGGTCAATAAAGTAATTTTGGTTGGCAACCTCGGGCGTGACCCAGAAGTCCGCTACAGCCCTGATGGTGGCGCGATTTGTAATGTGTCGATTGCCACGACCAGCAACTGGAAAGACAAAACTTCCGGCGAGCGCCGCGAAGAAACTGAATGGCATCGTGTGGTGTTTTACAACCGCCTGGCCGAAATCGCTGGTGAATATCTGAAAAAGGGCCGTCCTGTTTACGTTGAGGGTCGTCTGAAAACCCGCAAATGGCAGAACAAGGAAGGCGTAGACCAGTACACCACCGAGGTGGTGGCAGACCAGATGCAGATGCTGGGCGGTCGTGATGGTGGCGATGGCGGCAGCATGGGTGGCGGCGGTGGTGATCGCGGCGAAAGCCAGGGCGCACCGCGTCCTGCAGCGCGCGCTCCCCAGGCACAGCGTCCCGCTGCACCTGCAGCGAGCGGCGCCAATCTGGCGGATATGGACGACGACATTCCGTTTTAATTCAGTTTGTTGAGTACAAGTGCCCGGTGGATTGAAAGATCCAGCGGGCTTTTTTTTCATTTTTCAAAGTGTGTACTGATGCTATACACTACACGGAGTTACATGATTAAAAATTTTCGCCATAAAGGCTTAAGACAGTTTTTTGAAACAGGATCCGTTGCGGGAATTCAGCCGCATCATTCGAACAAACTACAAGCACAGTTAACCGTATTGAATATTGCCGAAGAACCAAAAGATATGAATGCTCCCCAATGGAAATTACATTCTTTGACTGGGTACGATCCTTCTGGACAGTGTGTTCAAGGGCACTGGGCGGTGAGGGTGAATGCAAACTGGAGGCTAACTTTTGCCTTTGAAGCGAAAGATGCTGTATTCATTAATTATCAGGACTATCACTAAACTTGGCAGGCAAAAATATGCATAACCCCGCACACCCAGGTGTTGTTTTACGTGAGTACTTAGGAGATCTAACCGTCACCGAATCTGCTTTACGACTGGGTGTGACGCGCACAGCGCTATCCAGGATTTTGAATGGTAGCGCAGGAATTTCGGCGGATATGTCGATTCGATTGAGCGAAGCATTTAATACAACACCTTTGCTTTGGTTAACAATGCAAAATCAATACGATGTATGGCTAGCCTCACAGCGCAAACGTACACCCATCAAACAGTTTTTTAAGACTGATGCGGCATAGCGATGGTCATCGGTGGGGCTATTTAACGGCCCCACTTTGCGTATTTGGAATTATTCAAAGGCAATCGCATCCATGGCCAGCATGTTGTACATGATTTCGCGACTTAAATAATTCGCTTTGGTGTATGCCCCTGCCGCACCGACTGCAAAAAACAGCGGTAAAAAATGATCATCCGAGGGATGCGCGCGCGAGGCTTGCGGAGCCTGGTGCAGATAGTCTAGTAGTACAGTCGTGTCGTGTGCAACGAGCGTATGTTCAATCCAGCGACTGAAGGCCTCAACATAAGGCGCCGGTGCGCGCTGCCCACCAAAAAACTCAGACAGATTGTGCGTCATGCTGCCCGAACCAATCAGCAGAATCCCCTCTGCGCGCAGCGCTTGTAATGCCGCACCCAGTTGCAGAATTTGTTTTGGTTTCCAGCCAATGGGTAGTGATACCTGGACGACAGGGATATCTGCTTTTGGAATCAAATACATCAAGGGTACCCAGGCGCCATGATCTAGGGGGCGGGCAGGATCCAGCGTTGGCGTAAAGCCCGCTGACTCGAGTAATTGCTTGACGTGCAGAGAGAGCGCAGTATCGCCCACAGCGGGGTACTGAAGTTCATATAGCGCCTGGGGAAAGCCACCAAAATCGTGATAAGTCTCAGGCTGCGGATTGCTCATCACCGACACGCCATGCGTCATCCAGTGTGGTGACATGATCACAATCCCTTTGATTGGGGTGTGTTCGCGCAAATGGTGGCCATAGGCTTTGAGTGCAGGCCCTGTCGTGCCAGGCTCAATCGCAAAGAGTGGCGCACCATGCGAGATGAAGAGCGCGGGTGTCAGTTTTGGATTCTGGGAGGTGGTCAAGGCGCATCTTCCTTTTACAAATGATGATCAATCGTACGTGATATCAAAACATAAAATGTTTGACCTGTATCAAACAACGCATAAAACGGCTACGATTTGCACCAGAATATTTAAAAAATGCAGACAGAGCTCCTCGGGCAACATACTTGTCCAGACAAGCACGTCTCACAGACAAACTTAATCAATTCATTCTTAGGTGTAATTCTCCATGTCAAAAGATGAAGCCAAAACAGGCCATGCAATCAATCCTGCTGCCAATCAGGACGGTATGGCAAAAGGTCTGACCAATTACGGCGACCGTGGTTTTTCACTATTTTTGCGTAAAGCTTTCATCAAGGGTGCGGGCTATACCGACAAGGCACTAGACCGCCCAGTGATTGGAATTACCAACACCGGTAGTGCGTACAACCCTTGCCACGGCAACATGCCGCAGCTGCTCGAGGCCGTCAAGCGCGGAATTCTGATGGCGGGCGGATTGCCGATGGAATTCCCAACGATTTCGATTCACGAAAGTTTTTCACAACCCAACAGCATGTTCTTACGTAATCTGATGTCAATGGACACAGAAGAAATGCTGCTCGCCGCGCCGATGGACGCCGTAGTACTGATTGGGGGCTGTGACAAGACCGTCCCCGCTCAGTTGATGGGCGCAGCCTCCGCAGGTCTGCCTGCCGTCCAGTTAATTACCGGCTCGATGCTCACCGGCTCACATCGCAGTGAACGCGTGGGCGCCTGTACGGATTGCCGACGTTACTGGGGTAAATTCCGTGCCGAAGAAATCGACGCGACCGAAATCGCTGAGGTCAACAGCAAGCTCGTCGCAAGTGTTGGAACCTGTTCTGTGATGGGGACCGCAAGCACCATGGCCTGTCTGGCTGAAGCACTTGGCATGACCGTACCGGGTGGCGCCTCGCCGCCAGCTGTCACGGCAGACCGTCAGCGCGTCGCCGAAGAAAGTGGCGCACTCGCTGTAGAAATCGCACGCAAGCGGTTGGGCATCGATCAGATCCTGACCGCTAAAGCCTTTGAAAACGCTATGCGTGTATTACTCGCAATCGGCGGCTCCACCAACGGCATCGTTCACCTGACAGCCATTGCCGGACGCATGGGTTTTGAAATCGATTTGAAGGCACTGGATCGCATGGGTCGCGAAACGCCCGTCTTGCTTGATTTGAAGCCCTCAGGTGAGCATTACATGGAAGACTTCCATGCTGCAGGTGGCATGGCCACACTACTGCGTGAGCTCAAGCCGTTGTTGCATCTCGATGCGATGACCGTCACGGGCCGCACCCTGGGCGAAGAGATCGATGGCGCCGGTCCAGGCTTCAAGCAGGACGTGGTGCGTTCGACCAGCAACCCCATTTATCCCCAGGGTGGAATTGCAGTCCTTGAGGGCAACCTCGCACCAGGTGGGGCGATTATCAAACAGTCCGCTGCCAATCCTGCACTGATGGAACATGAAGGCCGTGCAGTGGTGTTTGAAAATCTCGAAGACATGGCCAGCCGCATTGACTCGCCCGATCTCGATGTGACGGATCAGGACATCCTTGTGCTCAAGAATATCGGCCCCAAAGGCGCCGCGATGCCAGAAGCGGGTTACATGCCAATTCCACGCAAGCTTGCACGCGCTGGCTGTAAAGACATTGTGCGGATTTCTGATGGCCGCATGAGTGGGACGGCGTTTGGCACCATTGTGCTGCACGTGACACCTGAGTCCGCGATTGGCGGGCCACTTGCCTATGTGCAGAATGGGGACCGGATTCGTTTGAGTGTGGCCAACAGAGAGCTCACCTTGCTGGTGAGCGACGAAGAACTCGTGCATCGCTCCAAGCTCAAACCGATTGAAACCCCCACCGCGCAGCGCGGCTATCGCAAGCTGTTTTTACAAAGCGTGACGCAAGCGGACAAAGGCGTAGATTTTGATTTCCTGATGCCTCCTATGACTGGCGGAAGCATTCCTAAAAATTGATCATGATGAAAAGAAAAATTTTATTGCTGTTGATTGCGGCACTTGCAGGCGTCGCTGCGGGTGCTGCCTTTACCCACGTGCAGGCCCAGACACGTGAGCAGGCTGCGTACCCGGATCATCCCATCAAACTGATCGTGCCCTTTGCCGCGGGTGGGCCGACCGATATCGTCGGGCGCATCATGGCGCACGGGATGGAAAAGGAGCTCGGCCAGAGCATCATTGTCGAGAACAAACCCGGTGGCGGCTCCAACATCGGTACTGAACTTGTGGTGCGTGCCAAACCCGATGGCTATACCTTGTTGCTGGGATCGATTGCGAATGCGACAAACATGTCGATCTATAACAATCTGAACTACGACACAGCAAAGGATCTGGTGGCGATTACGCAGTTCATGACTTCACCCAGTGTGCTGGTCGTGAATCCCTCTTTACCAATTCATAACCTCACTGAGCTGGTCGCGTACGCCCGTGCCAATCCAGGCAAACTGAGCTTTGCTTCCTCGGGGGCGGGTGGATCTCCGCATCTGGCTGGCGAGATGCTCAAGTTGCGGATGAACATTGATCTGTTGCATGTGCCTTATAAGGGCGCATCTCCTGCACTCAATGACGTGCTGGGTGGCAACGTCTCAATGGGGTTCATGACAGCCGCTGGTGCGTTACCAAGCATCGAAGGCGGTAAGCTGCGTGCAATCGCCGTTGCAGGATTGCAGCGCTTACCGCAATTGCCAGATGTCCCGACGATGGCTGAAGCCGGTGCACCTGATTTTGAGGTGAGCTCATGGAATGGCCTGTTTGCTCCGACTGGCACGCCTCCTGAGGTTCTGAAAAAACTCGCCGAGACCGCACAAAAGGTGATCAACCAGCCTGAGGTCCAAAAGCAGTTTGAATCCATGGCCTCGCAGGGTGTAGGCGGCACGCCCGAGCAATTCAAACAATACGTGCAAGCCGAGACCGACAAGTGGGCAAAAGTTGCGAAGGCTGCCAATATCAAACTGAATTAACAGTGCTGGCAGTCTGAATGCGGCGGGACGTATCGTCTGCGTACCTGCAGCAATCAGACGGCACGCTTAATATTTCAACATAATGCGCCACGGTTGAAAACGCGTCCAGATATCAGCCCGCTTAAAGGGCTGACTGCCCTGCATCCTGTCAAACCATTGATCGAGTTTGCTCCCTTGTCCAACGAGTCCATATTCGCCGATCATTTTTAACCTGCCGAGCAATACGGCGGTGACGATATCGGCAGAGCTCAGCCGGTCGCCAAACAGCATTTGCTCAGGAGCCGGCAGGGACTGCAGATATGCACGGACATGCTCGCGTTCAACGTTTAGTTTTTCAAGCAGATTGCCTTGCGTAAAGTAGGCGAGGCGTTCGCGATTCAACTTGATTTTTTGATCGATCGCCTGAGGGTCTGCGGACGTGGCGCGTTCGGCTTCAAGTTTGCGAATCATCTTTTGCAATATCCGCGGGAAAATAAACCGCAGCGGTGCGATCGTCAAAAATGCCTTACCAAAGGTCAGGCGCTCGATGGGAATGTCGTAATGTCTGCTGACGGCGGCATCAATGCTTGGCAGGAGATCCCTCTGCTGATCCAGCCAGCGTTCTCCTGCCCGCTCAGAGGCGTAACGAAGAATATCGTGACTATCGATGAGCGTCGTGTGCCCGTCGACCAGCGCTGGCACGGTCATGTGCGGGTTGATTTTCAGATACCAGTCCGATAGCTGTTCTTTGGCTAAATGAATATCCATGCGCCGACTTTCAAACGGCACCTCGGCTGCCAGCAACGCTAGCCGCGCAATCATTGAATAGTATGAAGAAGATGCGTGATAGAGGATCATGAGAGCCTTTCAATCGTAAACATGCGCGTATAAATCCACTCTGTATAAATAGTACCCCCGGATGGTGTCAGTCTGTGCGTGATGGATATAAACTCGAACTTCTTCAAGGAGACACAATCATGAACAAAACCAGTCCAGAGTTTGATAGTTTGCTGCCGCCCCTGACACTGAATCGCCGTGGGTTCCTGACAACCTCACTTGCCAGTGGCTTTACCCTCGCTGCGGGCCCGGTTATGGCCAACACCGCCATCACCACCAACAGTGAAGGCCTGATCGCGGGTGAGGTTAAGATCCCCGTCGCTGATGGCACCATCCCGGCCTATCGCGCAGCGCCTGCTGGCAAAACCAATCTGGGCACGGTTCTGGTCATCCAGGAAATCTTTGGCGTGCATGAGTACATGAAAGACGTCTGCCGCCGCTTTGCAAAACTTGGTTATCTTGCGATTGCGCCTGAGCTGTATGCGCGCCAAGGCGATCCTTCAAAGTTCACTGAAAACAGCAAACTATTTACAGAGATCGTCAATAAGGTTCCCGATGCGCAGGTCATGAGTGATCTGGACGCTACGGCAAAATGGGCCAGCGAAAACGGCGGTGATCCCAAGCGCCTGGCCATCACCGGGTTCTGCTGGGGTGGTCGTGTAGTGTGGCTCTACAGCGCACATAACCCAAACCTGAAAGCAGGTGTGGCCTGGTATGGTCGCCTGGTGGGTGATAAAGATGCCATGCGCCCGACCCAGCCTGTTGAGCTGACCGCCAGTTTGCATGCGCCCGTGCTCGGGCTGTATGGCGGTGAGGATGCAGGTATCCCCGTGAGCAGTATTGAGACCATGAAAGCCGCCCTTGCGACCGGATCAGCTCCAGCAAAGGCTTCTAGCTTTGTGATCTACCCCAAAGCACCACACGCCTTTCATGCAGACTACCGCCCAAGTTATCGCGAAGCCGAAGCCAAGGACGGCTGGAACCAGATGCAGGCGTGGTTTAAAAAGTATCTCTAAAGTCTTTAAAGCGGCTTGGTTGCAACCATATCAACCAGTGCAGACATGCCCTGATGACGCGCGCCTTCGCTTAAGGACGCGTCATATTCTTCGACAAACTCGATGTGCATTGACTTGAATTCCTCGCGCACCATCGGGATGGTGTAGAGGTTTTCAGCGTCCTTGGGTCCGCCCGTGTTGTATTCAAGTTGCTTGAGTCCATAGCCTTCGAGCACGATCAGCCCGCCTGGCTTGGTGGCCTGTTGCATGCCGGTAAATAAGGCGGTGCGCATTTTTGGATTCGCAAACTGAAAAAAGATCCCCACTACGGCGTCGAACTGTTGTGCCTGCCAGTCCCATTGCATCATGTCGTGCGTGAGGATGTGCAGGGTGACGCCACGCTCCTTGGCTAAGCGACGTGCCTTGGCTGACGCGTTGGCTGCAGCATCGACAGACCAGACCTCGCAGCCGCGCTCAGCGAGCCAGACGCCATTACGGCCTTCACCATCACATACCGCGAGGACTGTCATGCCGGGCGTAAAGCGGGCCTTTTGCCTTTCCAGAAAGGCATTGGGCGCTTTACCAAACAGATATTCGTCCGCGTCCGCGTAGCGTTCATTCCAGTTTGCGATCGATGGTTTCATGGGGCCTGTGTTCCAATTGAGTTGTGATGCGTTGATCGTTGCGTCGATCATAAACTTTTCTGGGATTACTTTTGCATACTGTTGCTGTCATTGGAGCCGGTCCTGCGGGACTCATGGCCGCCGAGGCCCTCGTGACTCAGGGCGTCGCGGTACATGTTTACGAAGCCAAGCCTTCTGTCGGGCGTAAGTTCCTGATGGCAGGTCGCGGCGGGTTAAATATTACCCATGCAGAACCTTCTGAACAGTTTGTGACACGCTACGGTGCACATGCCCCAGAGATGTCCGGGATGCTTAAGCAGTTTGATGCCCAGGCGCTGCGCGATTGGGTGCATGCGCTGGGAATCGACACCTTTGTCGGGACCTCGGGTCGCGTGTTTCCCCAAGAAATGAAAGCCGCCCCGCTGTTGCGCGCCTGGGTTCACCGGCTCAGAGAGCAGGGTGTGCAATTTTCTATGCGCCATCGCTGGCTGGGCTGGACGGCCGTTCAGCAATTGCGCTTTGATACGCCTGCTGGCGAAATCACCCTCAAGCCCGATGCGACGGTGCTGGCCCTGGGGGGCGGTAGCTGGGCCAAACTGGGCTCGGATGGTGCCTGGTGGCCCTGGCTCGCTGCACAAGGCGTCGCACTGAGCCCTTTGTTGCCTAGCAATGGTGGCTTTGAGACACATTGGTCGCAACACTTTATCGAGCAATGCGCAGGCGAACCACTCAAGACCGCATCGTTTCGCCTCGGTGATGCCGAGCCGCTGCGTGGTGAATGCATGGTGACCTCGCATGGGCTGGAGGGTGGCGCCATCTACGCCCTGTCGGCACCGTTGCGTGACCAGATTCTTTCGCAAGGCCAGGCCACGCTCTATCTGGATTTATTGCCTAACCATTCTGCCCAGCGTGTGCGAGACGAAGTCTCCCACCCACGCGGTACGCGGTCGATGTCCTCACATCTGCGCTCACGCCTAGGACTACACGGTGTGCGTGCAGCGCTATTGCGCGAGTGCCTGACTGCCGAGACCTTCAAAGACCCCATCAAGCTCGCTGCAGGTATTAAAGCCCTACCTGTGGTGCTCCATGCTTGCCGCCCGATTGATGAGGCGATTAGTACCGCAGGCGGCGTGCGGTTCGAGGGCTTGACGCCAGAATTGATGCTCAAAAATATCTCCGGTACATTCTGCGCCGGCGAAATGCTGGATTGGGAAGCCCCCACTGGCGGGTATCTGCTCAATGGCGCGATGGCCAGTGGCCGTGCTGCCGCCCAGGGTGCCTTGCAATGGTTGGCAGCAGGCCGCTAGCAGTGGTTTAACCCAGAATTCCAATCTGCCATGGCACGAATTCATGATCACCTAGCCCCAGGACTTCACTCTTGGAGGGCTCCCCTGAGGCGGTTCTCAGGAACAATTCAAAAATCCGCTGGCCCATTTCCTGCACCGAGACTGTCCCATCCATGATCTCGCCACAGTTGATATCCATGTCATCTTGTAAGCGGGTAAACATCGGTGTGTTGGTCGCGAGCTTCACACAGGGAGCAGGTTTTGAACCAAACATCGAACCACGCCCAGTCGTGAACGCAATCAAATTTGCCCCACCTGCGATCTGACCCGTGGCCGACACGGGGTCGTAGCCGGGGGTATCCATAAAGACAAAGCCTTTGGCTGTCACCGGCTCGGCGTACTTGTATACCTCCATCATGGGTCCTGTGCCGCCCTTCATCGAAGAGCCAAGGGATTTTTCAAAGATGTTGGCCAGGCCACCGACCTGGTTGCCCGGGCTTACCGTGCCGTTGATTTGTACGTCACGTCCGACAGAATAAACATCCTTCCACCAGCGAATGCGTTCAATGAGTTTTTCACCAATTTCTTTGGTGGCGGCGCGCCGTGTCAGCGTGTGTTCGACACCGTAAATTTCTGGTGTCTCGGACAGGATGCCTGTGCCACCATGACGCGCCAGAATATCAATCGCTGCACCCAGTGCAGGATTGGCCGTGATCGAAGAAAAGCCATCCGATCCTCCACACTGCAGGCCAACGCTTAAGTGACTGGCTGAGACGGTTTCACGGCGAGCCTTGTTGGCCTCAGGCAGCATGGCCTGTACAGCTGCGATGGCAGCCTGAATGGTTTGAGTAGTGCCGCCGTTTTCCTGCATCACAAAGGTTTTCAGATTGGGCAGACCTGCGAGTTCCTCTTGTTCGAGCAGACCCTTGAGCTGATTGCGTTCACAACCCAATCCGATGATGAGCGCCCCGGCCAGGTTTGGGTGCCTCGCATAGCCTGCCATTGTCCGGCGCAACAGATTCATCGGTTCGCCAGACATCTCCATGCCACAGCCCAGCGCGTGGCTAAAGGACACCACACCATCCACATTCGGGAATTCAGCCAGACGCTCAGGCGTGAACCATTGCGCGACTTTTTTGACAACGGTTGCCGAGCAATTCACGGTCGACAGGATGCCAATGAAATTGCGGGTGCCGACCTGACCGTTCGCACGCACATAGCCCTGAAAGGTTGCGCGCTCGGCGACAGGCACCATATCGACAGGTTTGAACTCGCTTGCGTACGCATAGTCCCGATCAAATTCGCGGAACTCGGTGTTGTGACTGTGCACCATCGTGCCGGGTTCAATGTCCGTGTTGGCAAACCCGATCGTCACGCTGTATTTGAGGATCGGTTCGCCTTTGGCAATCTTGCGTGCTGCGATCTTGTAGCCGGCCAGCACCTGGCTGCGACTGGTCATGTTTTCACTGGGGATCGGCGTGCCAATTCCAATATCCGTGCGCGCGACAACGATGTTGTCATTCGGGTGCAGGCGGATGATATTGCCAATGAATGTTTTTTGTGAAGTTTCAAGCATGGTGTCTCGTTATTTTTTTAAATGAAGAATGAAAGGTCAGGCAATGTGTTGAAGGCTCAGGCGATGCATCGCTATTTTTTATAGCAGTATAAGTAAATACTAGACATGCGTTCCAGGCATCACGCACATAGCGCCACCAGCTGCCCCACATCTTTGACTTGATCCAGCGCCCACACCATGTCGATCACTTTGCGTGCCTGCGCCTGACCAATTGCTTTGGTTGCATTGCCCATGAATTTTATTTCAAGATCGATGTCAGACATTGGGTTGGCAATTGTGCCTGTGGCATGCTCAATCGTTGCTTCAAATACGGCACCCGATTTTGTGGTGATCTTTGCGCGAGCCTGATCGAGTCGCAAGTCAGGAGAGGCCTTAATCTGAACAATCTTGCGCATGGCTTGCACACTTGCCTCTCGCGCGCGTTCATTCGAAAATTGCTGTACTCCACCGGCCTGATCAATATAGGCAACGGCCGCTGCATGATTGGCACTGAACTTGGACATCAGGCCAGACCCAGGCGTATCGACGCCCGTGATCCGGATCACATCAGGATGGACCGTCATCTCGAGGCTGGCCACATCGGCTGACGGGACCTTTGCAAGCTGAGACACCTTGATGGCGGCATCTATCAAAGGATGCAAGACCACACCACAGGCATAAGGCTTATAGCCATTGCCCGTGATCAACCAGGTTTTACCCAGATCTGCGGTCAGCGCGGGCAGGTTTTGTGTTGCGCTATAAATCCTGACAAATCCCAGGCTGCCTTCGAGGATTTCGGCTGAACTATTAAAACCGTTTGATGCCAGCATTGAGGCCAGTACACCGTGATAGGCGGATTTGCCGGCATGAAGGGATTTGCAATCACTGCCGCGATTTTGTTGCATGCCTGCGGCTTGCGTGCACCCGATGCCGAGCGCGTATATGGTTTGTTTCGCGTCCAGTCCCAGCAATCGTGCGCTGCCCGCTGTGGCCGCCACAGTCCCTAGCGTACCTGTCAGGTGCCAGCCACCATGATGGTGACGCGGCATCGCCTGACCGGTACGGATGCCTGCTTCGAACGCGGCGACCAGCGCGACCAGCAAGTCCTGGCCAGAGGAATGGCGATGTTGTCCAAGGGAGAGCAGCGCCGGCATGGTCGCCGTACTGGTGTGCAGAATCACACCACCCAGGTGCGTGTCATCAAAGTCCAGTACATGACCCATCTGACCATTGGCGACAGCCGCATCGAGCAGACTTAGTTTGAGCCCCTGTTGTCCGAGCACGTTAACGGCGGCGAACGAACCCATTTGCTTGAAAGTCGAGATCAGGATTTGCGGTGTCGGGTGCTGGCTACCGGCCAGCGCACAGCCCAGCCAGTCCAGCACCGCACGTTTGGCCTCATGCGTGGCCGTACCGGGCAAGTTGGCGTACTGGATGCCGGATAAAAACTCCCCCAGTTGACGTGTCACACCAAGACCCAGGTTGGCCGCGCCATAAGCGGAGGATGCAGTATCTGAACCTGCGCCAGTTAAAGCGGCACCGCCCTGCGCCAGTAGTGGTAAAGGCGCCAAACTGCCTGCCGCCAACGCCAAACTCGTCTGTAACCATTCCCTTCGCGGTAATCCCAGGCTTTTTTTGTTTTTCATGTCTGTCTCCTATCGGAATAGAATACGTGAAAATAACTATTTATACGTGCGACAGATCCATGTTCAATGCCAGTGCACTCGATCATTTACCTAAATCCGCCCAGTATCAGGCGCTGCTTGAGCAGGCCCAGGCGTTGATGGCAGGCGAGCCCAATCACATAGCCAATGCCGCGAATCTTTCCGCGCTGGTGATGGCGTCATTGCCTGACCTGAATTGGGCGGGGTTCTACTTTTATGATGGTACTGAACTCGTACTTGGCCCTTTTCAGGGCAAACCTGCCTGCCTCAGAATCCCGTTGGATCGTGGTGTGTGCGGTGCAGCGGCGTTGACCCGTACCGTACAGCTCGTCCCGGATGTGCATGCCTTTCCTGGCCATATTGCCTGTGATGCCGCCTCACGCGCCGAAATCGTTGTCCCGCTCGTTCATCAGGGACAATTGCTCGGCGTATGGGATGTGGATAGCCCTGTTCCTGCTCGCTTTAATGACGAAGACCAGCGCGGCATGCAGGCGTTGTGCGATCTCTATATGCAAACACTCACTGTGTCTGCCCCGATTCCGGAATACACCCCACTATGACGACTGCCCAGACCACCGCCCCAAGCGCCGCGTCCACCCCTTCCTCGAGCCTCGAATTCGACTACATCGTGGTGGGTGCAGGCTCTGCAGGCTGCCTGCTTGCCAATCGACTCTCGGCCAATCCCAACAACCGTGTCCTGTTGCTCGAAGCAGGTGGTGCAGATAACTGGCACTGGATTCATATTCCGGTGGGTTACCTGTATTGCATTGGCAATCCACGTACCGACTGGTGCTATCGCACACAGGCAGAGCCAGGCCTCAATGGCCGCGATCTCGGTTACCCGCGCGGCCGGGTGCTCGGAGGCTGCTCGTCGATAAACGGCATGATTTACATGCGTGGGCAACGTGGCGATTACGATAGCTGGGCCGCTGCAGGTAACCCTGGCTGGAGCTGGGATGAGGTGTTGCCGCTGTTCAAAGGAATGGAAGACCATCACGCTGGCGCCAGTGCGCACCATGGCGCGGGTGGTGAATGGCGCGTTGAGCGTGCCCGACTGTCCTGGGAGATCCTGGATGCATTCCGGGATGCGGCGGCCCAGGAGGGGATCCAGCCTGTACAAGATTTTAATAAGGGCGATAACGAAGGCAGTGATTACTTCGAAGTCAACCAGCGGTCGGGTTGGCGCTGGAACACCTCCAAGGCATTTTTACGTCCCATCAAACATCGTCGCAATCTCACCATCATGACGGGGGCACGCACGACCCGGCTCGAATTTGTGGCACGTCGCGTGACCGGTGTCGAGTTCATCAAGGATGGTCAAAAGCATATTGCCCGCGCATCTAAAGAAGTCGTCATGGCAGCGGGTTCAATCGGCTCCGCACAGATTCTGCAGGCTTCAGGAATTGGTCCAGCGAGCCTGTTGACCAAGTTGTCGATCCCCGTTATCCATGACCTGCCCGGCGTGGGTCAGAATCTGCAAGACCATCTGCAATTGCGCATGATTTACCGCATCGAAGGCGCCAAGACCCTGAACACCATGGCGAACTCGCTGTGGGGCAAAGCAATGATCGGACTTGAGTATGCGTTGACCCGTCGCGGTCCGATGAGCATGGCCCCCTCGCAACTCGGCGTGTTTGCCAAGTCTGATCCCTCGCAGGAGCGTGCCAACGTTGAATATCACGTGCAGCCTTTGTCGCTTGAAAAATTCGGCGAACCGCTACATGATTTTCCAGCGTTTACCGCCTCGATTTGCAATGTCCGCCCAACCAGTCGCGGTCATGTGAATATTGTGTCGCCGGACACCGCCCAGGCACCCGAGATTCTCTGTAATTATTTATCGACAGCAGAAGACCGCCGCGTCGCAGTCGACAGTATTCGCCTGACACGACGCATCGTTGGTCAGTCGGCGCTGGCCAAATACAATCCAGTAGAAATCAAGCCGGGCTTGACTGCTGATACCGATCAGGCGCTCGCTGAGGCGGCAGGCAATATCGGGACCACTATTTTTCATCCGGTTGGCACATGCAAGATGGGACATGACTTGATGTCAGTGGTCGACGCCAACTTGCGTGTACACGGCATCCTGGGCCTGCGTGTGGCCGATGCCTCGGTGATGCCCACGATCACCTCAGGCAACACTAATTCCCCGACATTGATGATTGCCGAAAAAGCCGCACAGCTGATCCTGGCTGACGAGTTGCGAGGGGGTTCCCAGATTCGCGCTGCAGGCCCTATTGATCGGCGTGAGGTGGGGTCCGTAGTACCTGCACAGGCTGAACTAAGGTTTTAATTTCGCAATCGATGGTGGCGCTTTTACGCTCCAGCACAATAAAGTCGCCGTCTTGCTGCGCAAGCAAAGGGTGATGCCAGGTGCCAGGTCTGAACGTCACGCCACACGAGCCGTCGACCCAAAAGGCCGCGATCGTGTCTTCAAGCGGCGCTGCACCTGGCATGCTTTCGCCCTGCGGGCCGAGGCTGCACACGGCAGGATCACCCAGCGCGACAATCACCACAAAGGGCACACTCTTGAGCGGAATAAAGGACTGACTGCCCAGGCAGTGGCGCTCAAGTTCACGGGCAATAAAGGGCAGGCGGTTCGCGCGTGCCCGATACAGATTCAGTGAGGCGTGACCCTGGGCACGATCCAGGTCGGGATCGCCCAAGGCAATGCGTTCGCTTGTGCCAGCGTTGATGAATACTCCGCTTGTTAGTGTGCCACCCAGGATATCTCCATAGGGGGCAAAGCTCGCGGGTGTGATGGGTAGAACATGGATTATGCGCATCCCGCAGCATCATTCAGAAACTAATCTTTGTCAATTGTCACAAAAATTACAGTCCCAAGGATCAGTAAAACAGGCAGCCTACGGTATAGTCAGTTTCACACCAGACAAAGGTCCACATGACGATTCCACACTCGATTCAGCTCACTGCAACCGTTCTGTTTGCACTTGCGATTTTGCACACGTTTTCGGTTCCGGTTTTTGCGCGGCTGGCGCACAAAAATGGTCCGCACGCAGGATTCTGGCATTTTCTGGCTGAGGTCGAGGTGGTGTTCGGCGTCTGGGCTGTCGTGCTGCTCACCATCATGGCACTGGTGATTGGCCCTGCCAATGTGGCTGATTATGTCGAACAGCGCAATTTCACCGAGCCGATGTTTGTCTTTGCGATCATGGTGGTGGCCGCAAGCCGCCCCATTATTGAGCTGGTTGGTGTGATGGTGCGCATGATTGCCCGTCTGCTGCCTGTGGATCGGCATATCGCCACTTTTTTTGTGGTGATGACGTTTGTGCCGCTTGCAGGCTCCCTGATTACCGAGCCTGCTGCCATGACGCTTGCTGCGCTGCTGTTGCGTGACGGTTACTTCAAGCGCCCCGGCCATCAGTCTTTCAAATATCTCGCGCTTGGTGTGTTGTTTGTCAACGTATCGATCGGTGGGGTCCTGAGTGCCTACGCCGCGCCTCCGGTGCTCATGGTGGCCAAGGCCTTTAACTGGGACAGCGCCTTTATGTTCACACATTTTGGCTGGCGTGCCGTGGCCGCTGTATTTTTGAACGCCCTGCTGGTCACCCTGATTCACCGTAAAGCCCTGAAGGCTGGTGAGCTTGAAACCCATCGGGGAGTCACCAAGGACTTGCCAGAGAATGCTCCCATCCCTGTGCCGCTGATGACCATGCTGGTCCACCTGCTATTCCTGGTGGGCGTTGTGCTCTCGGCGCATCACCCCGCCGTGTTTCTCGGTTTGTTGATTCTTTTTATTGGTTTTACTGAGGCCTACTCACGCTTTCAGTCCCGCCTCATGATTAAAGAAGGGCTGATGGTGGGCTTCTTTCTGGCCGGTCTGGTGCTCCTGGGTGGCCTGCAAAAATGGTGGCTACAGGACTTGCTGGGTGGTCTGTCGCCGCTAGTGTTGTTCTGGGGCTCAATGGGACTAACTGCACTGACCGATAACGCCGCACTGACCTATCTAGGCTCTCTGGTCGAAGGCACCTCCGAGGCCTGGCGCTACATGCTGGTGGCCGGTGCTGTCACCGGGGGCGGCCTGACCGTAATTGCCAATGCACCCAACCCCGCAGGCTTTTCCATTCTCAAAGGAGAGTTTGAGAATGCCACGATTGCACCCGGCTCGCTGTTTGTCGCGGCGCTGGCGCCGACGCTGATTGCCGCCATTTTCTTTTTGTTTTGAATGATTGTTTTGAAGATTGATTTGAAAGATTATTTTGAATGTTGATCCCTAATTAAACCCCCACCCATTAGTCATACCGGAGCCCCCATGTCTGACTTTGCCTTTACCAGCCTGACCGACCTTGCCAAAGGTCTGCAAAACAAAACCTACAGCTCCGAAGAAATCACCCGCGAATACCTTGGTCGCATCAAGACGGGTAACCAGGCGCTTCATGCGTATGTAAGCGTGAACGAAGACAGCGCGATTGAGCAGGCACGTGCTGCGGATATGCGTCGCGCTTCAGGTTATTCCTTAAGCCCCGTCGACGGTTTGCCAATCGCAGTTAAAGACCTGTGCGATATCAAAGGCCAGATCACCACGGGCGGCTCCCAAGACTCGCTTCAGCGTCGCAGCACAACCACCTGTACCGCGATTGAGCGACTGCTACGTGGCGGCATGGTGATGCTGGGTAAAACCCACATGGTTGAGTTTGCGTTTGGCGGCTTTGGTACCAACCCCGTCATGGGGACGCCCTGGAATCCCTGGGATCTTAAGACACATCGTGTTCCCGGCGGCTCATCCAGCGGCTCCGGTGTGGCTGTTGCCGCCGGTCTCGCGCCTGCTGCGATTGGCTCGGATACAGGCGGCTCCGTGCGGATACCTGCAGCATTAAACGGTATCACTGGCTTAAAGACCACTTGTGGGCTGATCAGCTTGCATGGCGCATTGCCCTTGTCCGGCACACTGGATTCGATCGGTCCGATGACACGTACCATGCAGGATGCTGCGCTCCTTACAGAGTTGATGGCGGGTGCCGATCCACTCGATCCCGCTTCGCTGAATCGCCCGCTTTTTCAGTGGAAAGCCCCTGAGCAAGGCCCCAAGCCGTTGCAGGGCATGCGGATCGCGATGATCCCGCCTGCGCAATATCCAATCGCCATGGGCGCAGATGTTTTGCGTCTGCTCGATGATGCACGGCGTGTATTTGTGGATCTGGGTGCACAGATTATCGACAAGCCATTTCCATTTGATTTTAAGGAAATGATGATGCGCAACGGTTACATCATTGCTGCCGAGGCGTACGCGATCCATCGCGAATACATTGATGATGCCAGCCGTCCATTTGGTGAGTTTGTCCGTAAACGTGTGCAGTCTGGAGCCAAGATTTCAGCGGCCGATTACATCAGTGCGCTGGCCGCACATCGCCAGGCGATTGCTGCCTGGACGGATTGGATGAGCAATGTTGACGCACTGCTTAGCCCGTGCGCACCGATGGGCGCGATGGCGCTGACTGAGGTCGATGAGGCCACCACACCCATGGCAGCCTTCACGCGCGCGGGTAACTATCTCGGCGCCTGTGGCATGTCACTGCCTGCTGGCTTTGCAGATAACGGCATGCCGATTGGCATGCAGCTGCTGGGCAAGCCCTTTGATGACGCGACGATGGTCAAGATCGGGATCGCCTTTCAGCAAGCGACAGATTGGCACCTCAAGCGCCCTGATTTGTCTACACTTGGTTTGTAAGCTTAAAACTTCCAGTCCACACAGCACTGCAGCATCTGTTTCAATACAGGTTGAACGTTTGCTGCGGTGTCTGGCAAGTAGTTGTAGGGCGCAAGCTCATTCATATACGAACTCCAGGTCATCTCTAGCTGGATCGCGTGCACCCCCGTCGCTGGCTGCCCATACTGGCGCGTGATGGTGCCGCCAGTGAATCTGCCATTCAGAACCGATGTATGTCGCGTGTCGGCTTCTGCGCACGCCGTGACTGCGGCTGCCAGTGCGGGATCACAGCTTTTGCCACCCGCTGTTCCGAGGTTCAGATCAGTGAGTTTGCCTTCAAAAAACCTTGGCAAAACTGAGCGTATGGAATGGGCATCCCACAGGACAATCTGACCGTGCAATCCACGCAAGCGCGCGATTTCACCTGCAAGTGCGTCGTGATAAGGCTGCCAGTAGAGCGTACGTCGACGGTTGATTTCGTCTTGTGTGGGCGTTTTGCCTTCGGGATAGAGTGGTTCACGATCAAAGTTGTCGATGGGACACAGTAGTGTGGTGTCCTGGCCCGGGTAGAGATTGGTCTGATCAATGGGACGGTTCAGATCGATCACATAGCGTGACATATTTGCCTGGAGAATGGACGCACCCATCTCGCGTGCAAAGTCATACAGGATCGGCAGGTGCCAGTCGGTGTCCCGGACGTCGCGTGCAAGCGGCAGTAATTGCGCCTGGATATCCTCAGGGATGTGCGTGCCGCAGTGCGGGATCGAAACCAGCAGCGGCCGGGTGCCCTGATGCAAAGTAAAAACTGGTGTGTCTGACATAGCGAAAACCTCAAGCGCAGAAAATGTGTCTAAAAAAGCCAATAACCATCACTTTTAAGCAATAAACCCGTCGAAACCCCGCATTTTTTTGGACTTTGCCTGTAAAACCGGCGCTGTTTGCACCCCAGCTCAAGAAAGAGCGGGGAAATACTCAAAAAAACGTTAAAATCTAGGGCTTTCCCTGAATGCTACGCTTTTTACGCCACGCATCTTTTTATCAAGCATTAATGAGAGTTTTATCGTGCCCATCTACGCTTACAAATGCACTGCCTGTGGTCATGCCGAAGACATCCTCCAAAAAATGTCCGATCCGCGCCTGACTGAATGCCCAGCATGTAAACAGTCCACCTATGCCAAGCAAGTCACTGCAGCAGGATTTCAGCTCAAAGGTTCGGGCTGGTATGTGACAGATTTTCGCGATAAAAGCGGTGGCAGCAATAAGACTAGCGAGGCTGCGGTTGCAGCCTCTGCAGCGGCAGCCGCAGCGGGTAACGCGGGTGGTGATGCCGCCAAGTCTTCAGGGAGCGAAGCATCCTCGGGTACAAACTCAGGCTCGGATAGCAGCAGCGATAGTTCCAAATCGGGTGCAAGTGCGGGTTCAGCTGCGGGTTCAAGCTCCAGCTCGAATGCCGGTGCGGCATCCGGTGGTACGGGTAGTTCAGGTAGTGCAGGCAACGCGCAAACGGGCAGCTCGCAATCCTCAAGCACCTCGTCCTCCGCGGCCTCGCCCGCCAAGTCCTCCAGTGGTTCTAGCTCCTCCGGCTCGGGCGCCTGATCTTTTGATCGCGCACGACTCCCTCACCCCTGACCAGATCAAGTATGCGTTTATTTAAAAAGTACTTCATCACTGGTTTGCTTATCTGGGTGCCCCTGGTCATCACCATCTGGGTGCTGGGTCTGGTTGTCACCACGCTCGAGAGCGTCGTGCCCGTCTTTCTGTCACCCCAAGCTTTGTTCGGTCTGGATATTCCGGGATTTCGAGTCCTGGTGGTCCTCGCCGTCCTGTTGTGTACAGGCCTGTTTGCTGCAAACTTCCTGGGTCGCAGTATTCTGAGTCGTTCAGAGCAACTGCTTGGCCGCATCCCGCTTGTGCGTTCTATTTACCAGTCGGTCAAACAGGTCAGTGATACCTTGCTTGCACCGAACGGTCAGGCGTTTCGTCAGGCAGTCCTGATCGAGTATCCCCGCAAAGGTTGCTGGACCATCGCATTGATGACCGGCACGCCTAGTGGTGAGGTCGCTGAGCATTTGCGTACGGAGCACGTCAGCGTCTATGTGCCGACGACCCCTAACCCGACCTCAGGATATTTTTTAATGTTGCCGCGCAGCGAAGTCTTTTCACTCAATATGTCGGTGGATGCTGCCCTGAAGTACATCGTGTCGATGGGCGTTGTTGCCCCGCCGACACAAGCACCAATAGTTGTCAAAATTTCCGATTAATGTCTTGCCAGATTTTTGGAGCACTCTCCTATGCGTACCTGCTACACCGGCCAGGTTTCTCGTGACCATTTAGGTCAAACCGTTACCCTGTTTGGTTGGGTTCATCGTCGCCGCGATCACGGCGGAGTGATCTTTATCGACATGCGTGATCGTGCGGGTTTGGCTCAGATCGTATTTGATCCAGATAATGCGCCTGCGTTCTCCATTGCTGAGCGTCTGCGCAACGAATTTTGTATTCGCGTTACAGGCCTGGTGCGTGAGCGCCCCACCGGCACATCGAATTCCGACCTCGCTTCAGGTGAGATTGAGATTCTGTGCCGCGAAGTCGAAATCCTCAACCCGTCGGTCACGCCACCCTTCCAGCTCGACGATGAGAATCTGTCCGAGACCACGCGCCTGACACACCGTGTGCTGGATCTGCGCCGTGGCCAGATGCAAAAAAACATGATGCTGCGTTATCGCGTGTCGATTGAGGTACGCAAGTTCCTCGATAACCTCGGTTTTATCGACATCGAAACCCCAATGCTCACCAAGAGCACACCCGAAGGCGCACGTGATTATCTCGTGCCGTCACGCGTGAATGCTGGTGAGTTTTTTGCCTTGCCCCAATCTCCTCAGCTGTTCAAGCAGATGTTGATGGTGTCGGGTTTTGATCGTTATTACCAGATCACAAAGTGCTTTCGTGACGAGGATCTCCGTGCCGATCGTCAGCCGGAATTTACACAGATCGATTGCGAGACTTCATTCTTAAATGAAGTCCAGATCCGTGAGATTTTTGAAGGCATGATCCGTCATGTATTCAAAGTCGTGCAGGATGTCGATCTGGCCGAGACGTTCCCGATCATGCCTTACAGCGAAGCCATGCGCCTGTATGGTTCGGACAAGCCTGATCTGCGCGTCAAGCTCGAATTCACCGATCTGACAGACGTTATGAAAGACGTCGACTTCCAGGTGTTTGCCCAGGCCGCGACTACCGAAGGCAGTCGTGTCGTCGCGTTGCGCGTTCCAGGTGGTGCTTCGATTTCGCGTAGTGAGATTGATAACTACACCAAATTTGTCGCGATCTATGGCGCCAAGGGTCTGGCCTGGATCAAGGTCAACGAAGCTGGCAAAGGCCGCGATGGCTTGCAGTCACCTATCGTCAAGAACCTGCATGACGCTGCGTTGGCCGAAATGGTCAAACGTACTGGCGCACAAGACGGCGACATTATTTTCTTTGGTGCGGATCGCGCTAAAGTCGTCAACGATGCCATCGGTGCCTTGCGTGTCAAAATCGGTCATAGCGAATTTGGCAAAGCAAACGGTTTGTTTGAAGCTGTGTGGAAGCCTTTGTGGGTTGTGGACTTCCCGATGTTTGAATACGACGAAGAAGCTGATCGCTACGTGGCTGCACATCACCCCTTTACCAGCCCCAAAGACGGCCACGAAGACCTGCTCACCACAGATCCCTCCAAGGCGATCGCCAAAGCCTACGATATGGTGTTGAACGGTTGGGAAATCGGTGGTGGTTCAGTGCGTATTCACCGCGAAGAAATTCAGAGCAAAGTATTCCGCGCCCTGAAAATCGACGCTGAAGAAGCGCAACTGAAATTCGGCTTCTTGCTCGACGCGCTGCAGTATGGTGCGCCACCACATGGCGGTATCGCCTTTGGTCTGGATCGTATCGTCACCATGATGACCGGTGCCGAATCGATTCGCGACGTGATCGCATTCCCCAAAACCCAGCGCGCACAATGTTTGCTCACACAAGCACCATCACCTGTTGATGAAAAGCAATTGCGTGAGTTGCATATTCGCCTGCGTCAGCCCGAAGTCAAAGCACCTTAATTGTTTTGATTTTGAAGTTTTGTTGCTTGACCGTAAGATTGATCAATAGCCTCTATTGATCAGCAGTATGCACAGGATGGGCGCATATCGCCCATCCTGTATTCCATGTCCTTGATACGCGTCGTCAGTTACAACATCCACAAAGGTCGTTCGCTCAGCGGACGTGACTCCTTGGGAGAGCTGCGTCTCGAACTGCATGGTTTAAGACCGGATCTGATGTTCCTTCAAGAGGTGCAGGGGCGCAACGATATAAACGGCGCCTTGCACGCACAGCACGAGTCACTCGCAGCGGCCTTGCACATGGAATATGCCTATGGCTGTAACGCCATTCGTGCGCAGACCGATCATGGTAATGCGTTGCTCTCACGACATCCGATTCTCTCGTTCGAGAACCAGGATATCTCTGATCATCGGCTCGAGCAGCGTGGTTTGTTACATAGCGTGGTTGATGTGGGGGGGCGCGAAGTCCATTGCTTTGTGGTGCATCTCGGCCTCTTTGCCGGGAGTCGTGTCAGACAAATCGAGGTGATGGCTGAGCGCATCCAGCGCATGGTGCCAGACGGTGCGCCGATGCTCATCGCGGGTGACTTCAATGACTGGAAGGATCGGCTTGCACCACTGTTCGTCCAGCAACTTGGCGTATACGAAGTGTTCGCGCATGCGCCACGCACGCACGGCATGATGCCCAAATTGCGCGAGTCTTTTGAGCAATTGCGTGGTGTCCTGCGTGGCGAGACGCTAGAGCAATTACGCACTGCGATGTTCCACCGGCAGCATACCCGCGTGAATCAATTGTCGATGGAAGGCACAGGTAATCTGATGCCCTCGCCCCGGACTTTTCCGGCGGCGTTTCCGTGGCTCAGGCTGGATCGAATCTATCAACGCGGATTTGCTGTGCGCAGTGCACGCGTGTTGCGTGGCAAGCCCTGGACACAACTCTCAGACCATGCACCGATACTGGCAGAATTAGAGTTGCCTTGATCGTCATTTAGGCTTCTGGTCAAGTTGTCATATCGTCACGCCGTTTAGTTTTTAGCCATCTAGATTTTAGATTTTTATGCCGGCACGCTTTAGTAATCTTCATTTTTCCCCGAAAGCGCGACACCAATCCTGAGCAGCAGATAGGCGCAGGCATCTCCGAGTCGTGTGAGCCAATCCTGTTGAACATACAACGTGTGTTCAATAATATGGCTGCCATGCTCCATCGCGCCTTGAAGTGAATCACGCAATTTGGCACTGAACGCTCTATCATCAATCAGGACGTTTGCTTCGCGTGCGAGGAGCAGGCTAAACGGGTCAAGATTGGACGATCCAACGGTTGAGATGTTGTCGATGACGGCGACCTTTGCATGCAGGAAGCTTGGTGTGTATTCGTAGATCTCAACCCCTGCCTTTAAAAACCGATCGTAAATCCAGCGCGTTGCAAAATACTGCATACGATATTCGATTTTGCCTTGTAAGAGCAGGCGCACACGTACCCCGCGCCTGACTGCGTGGATGAGCGCTTTGCGTAGTTTGTGACCCGGCAGGAAGTATGCGTTGGCAATAATGATGTCCTGTCGCGCGTGAGTAATTTCGATGAGGTAGGCCGCTTCGATGGATTTACGATGGCGAAAGTTATCGCGCAAAATAATTGCAGCGTTGGTTTTGCCAGTTCTGGCCGCACTATTTGAGCGCTTTCGCAGGTTTTGGAAACTTAACTTTTTTAAACGCAGTGCGCGCCATAAGCGTGCACCACGTGAGACGCCAATGATCTCGTTTGTGGTCTCGTCCAGCCTTGACATGCCAAGCCACAAAAGTTGCTGTGCATGGACCAAGTCGGGAACCGCCGGTCCCGTCAGGCTTAACGCATAGTCAAAGCGTGGTTCCGTCGACGCAGCACCAGGCTCGTAGGTTGAATAGTCGTCTTCGATATTGATGCCTCCCACAAAGCCGAGGCGAGAATCAATCACAGCAGTTTTTCGGTGCAATCTACGCAAGCGTTGCATATTGAAGCTATTGAATCCGAATTTCTTGGGTTCAGGCCTAAAAATCCTGCACTGCGCGCCAGCTGCCTGCAGGCAATTCTGGATGTATTTTTCTTCTGAGGCACAACCAAAACCATCAAGGACGACGCGCACTTTTATGCCACGTTTAGCTGCCTGGAGGAGATGATCGAGAACTTGATTGCCAACTCGATCCAGACGGAAAATGTAGGTTTCCATGTGGATGCTGAGGGTGGCTGCATCAAAGGCATCACACAGGGCTGGAAAGAATTCAACACCATTCTTAAGCAGCCTCACATCGTTGCCTCGGTGCCAGTTGACGCGTGGAGAGCGAAACGCCAAGAGATTTACCGGACGACCGATATCCTCTCGATTACTGCGATCAAAGGGCTGCATACATTTTCCGACGTAATCTGCATGATTGCAGTGTGAACAGTCTGAAGTAAGCGCCTCACCATATCAATGGTTTGGACGATGATGCTCTACAAAAACAACGTCTTCGAAATTGCAACTGAGTATTTCTAACCTATTGACGAGCAAGTGGCTTTAGCATTTAAATTTAAGCATATAAATTAATAGGCATAGTTGGCCGATATGCCTACTGACAATATTGCAATTGAATCCCCTCCGGATGCGACGAGTAAGCATCACAAATTTATAGGTATCCAACATAACAATGCCGCCTGGGATCTAACTCATCTTGATTCTTTTGTTCATCGAATCGATCCGGGCTTAGGTTTTGAAATTGACGTTGTTGTATTGTTTTCTTGTCATTGTTTTACACGTTCGATCTCGAATAGCGAAATTTTTGGTGCCTACAAGGATCAAAATATTTACGATGACGGACGTGAGATTCGAGCGTTAGATTCAGAAAGATACCATCTCTCAAAAATGTATTTGCCTCGGTTAATGAGAGAACTTTCTAGCAGAAAAATCCAGGTTATCGCAGGAGCAAATTTCGTGACTTTCGAAGATCTTGGCAATATTGTTCCAACGGAACGGTATGCTGTTTTTTTTGAAGTTACTCAGGATCAGCGAAGGAGGAAACGTCTGCTTTTACGCGTTCAATCAGCGTATCGCATTGAGTCGCTTAGCCAGCGTCAGCAAATGGCTAAAAAAGTTAAGTTTAAAACTTTGCTTAAAGCAGCCTACGAAGGCCGGCCTATCCGTCGATAAAAGACAATGGCCACCGAGAGGTGGCCATTGCATGCGAGATTCTCTATTGCCCTTGAGCAACCTTCCATTCCAGATGGAACCCAATATTTCGGGCGGCACTGTCTTTTTCACTCGCTTAGATCAGATCTTGGTTTCATTATATGGCTGTAATATTCAGGCGGTCAACCCTGTTCGTTCAGTTCTTTCTACCACCCACCATCCCGGTCGCAAGTGCTGTTCCGAGCAAAATCACCGCGCCACCGAGTACGACGTGGATGGTGATCAGCTCATCCAGACATAACCAGCCCCAGAACACCCCAAAGACCGGCACCAGAAAAGTCACGGTCATGGCCTTTGATGGGCCAATATTGATCAGTAGTTTGTAATACAGGGTGTAGGCAATCGAGGTACACAGTACGGTCAGACCAATCACAGCACCCCAGGCACGAAAACTGATCGGCTGCGTTGGCCAATTCCACCAGGCAAACGGCAACAGCACTATGCCGGCAGAGATTAAGGATCCTGTCGCGGTCGCAACGGGATCCGCACCAGCGAGGTATTTTTTGGTGAAACTCGCCGCCACACCATAAAAAATCGGGGCACTGACTGCCGCACCGACCGCGAGCAGCGATCCCGAGGATTGCAGCGATAATTTATCCCACACCAGCACCACAATCCCGGCAAACCCGATCAGCAATCCCGCCAGTCTGCGTGGCGGCAGACGATCCTTGAGCCAGACCCAGGCAATCGCAGCCCCCCAGAGCGGCGTGACCGCGTTGATGACGGACATCGTGCCCGAAGGCAGCGACTGCGTTGCATAGGCAAACAGGACAAAAGGCAGCGCTGAGTTAAAGAGGCCGACGATTGCAATCGGACGCCACTGGCTGCGCAGCAAGGCTAATTTATTGCGCGCAATCAGCAAGGGCACCAGGATCAGACCTGCGACCAGGGTGCGCACCCCCATCATGGGTAGCGGGCCGAATTCCCCCACAGCCATCCGCATGAATAAAAAGGACCCGCCCCAGACCGCGGCCAGTATGAAAAGTGTGTAGATATCGTTACGTCGCATGGGGTTGATGTTAACGTATCGACTTGAGAATTTATTCTGACTGCTCGATGAAAAACGGTGCATTGAACATATTGCTGACAGGCGGATCTGGTTATATCGGCAGCCATGCTGCGGTTGTCCTGGCCGAGGCAGGCCACAGTGTCTGTGTGTTTGATAATTTTTGTAATAGCAGCCCAGATACGATCTCTCGTGTCGAGACGATCACGGGCCAGCCCATCATTACGGTTCGGGGTGATGTGCGTGACACGAGTTTGTTGGTCAAGACCCTTGAGTCGCACAGCATCGACGCCGTGATCCATTTTGCAGGGCTCAAGGCCGTGGGCGAGTCCTCGGTCATCCCGCTCGATTACTACGCCAATAATGTGCAAGGCACAATCAGCCTGTTGCAAGCAATGCAGGGCGCCTGCCAGGCACCCAGAACACTGGTTTTCAGTTCAAGTGCCACCGTGTATGGCGACCCGCAATATCTGCCAATCGATGAGTCGCATCCGACCGTAGCGACCAATCCCTATGGCCGCACCAAGCTCCATATCGAAGAGCTCCTTGCCGATCTCGCACATTCTGATTCCGGCTGGCGCATGGCGTGTTTGCGTTATTTCAATCCCGTTGGCGCTCACGCCTCGGGTCTCATCGGCGAATCTCCGAGGGGCATCCCGAATAATTTAATGCCTTTCGTCGCACAGGTCGCCGCCGGTCAGCGTAAGCAGCTCAGTGTATTTGGTGATGACTATGACACCCCTGATGGGACTGGCGTGCGGGACTATATCCATGTCATGGATCTCGCACAGGGCCATCTTGCCGCACTGAATTACATCGCTTCAAACGCTGGTCTTCATACGTTTAACCTGGGCACTGGCCAGGGCTATAGCGTCATGGAGATGATCCGTGCCTTTGAGGCGGCGAGTGGTCGTGCGGTGCCTTTTACTGTCGCACCCAGACGTTCCGGTGACATTGCCAGCTGTTATGCCAGCACGGCACGTGCGTCGAGCGTACTGAACTGGAAAGCCACGCGAGACTTGAAAGACATGTGTGAAAGCAGCTGGAAATTCCAGCAACAAGCAGCGGGTCAAGCCGACACATAATTCTCAGGCCACGTGTTTATAACCTGGAGGTCTGCGTGGGTGACTGCATGCGTTGTGTATCCGACAACGCCAGGAGCCAGGCAATCATGGCCGCATAAAACCCCATTGTTCGCATGCCGCGAAACATCAGTTCGGTGATGCCAAAAATAAAAAATCCCAGGCACACCGCCAACCCCATTGCCGCGGCAACCCGCGCGTGCTGCGGCACATTGGCCCCCAGCCGCTTGACGAATATCCATGCCGGTGCAAAGTAGAGCAGTAACAAACCGATCAAACCGACCAGCCCATTGCTCGCCATGGCGAACATGATGTCATTATGGGGCTCGTCAAACACATCGGTCATAATAAAACTGGAGACCACCTTTTTTTCAGCGAGTTTTTTTAAGGACTCTGCAAAGGCTTGACGCGAGCCATTGCCAAGCAAAGGGTGTTCTTTGAACATCAGCCAGGACGCATGCCAGAGCTGGACCCGGATACAGACCGACGACACCGCGTTGGGATTGTGCATGCACTCAGTGAGCTCACGGCCCGCATCTTCAGAGCGGTGGCGGGTAATCGGACTGACGATAAAAATCACAGCCAGCAGAACGCAGATCCCCACGACAGGCAAGAATAATTTGCGCAGTGTAAACGTGCGCATGCGCAACACCAGGCCAATCACAATAAAGAATGGAATCGCTAACCACCCACCACGGGTCTGTGTCACAAGCAACCCCATCACGCCGATCAGTGCGATGAGCAGCTTGAGGGCCACTTCAGTTTTTCTAAAGCGCGTGAGTTGCCAGCCAATAGAAAGTGTCGACAGCACTGTCATCATCAACAGCATGTTGCCGTAGGAGACCGTGTTGTATTCAGGTAAGTCTTCTGGACGAGTAAAAATCCATTGACCAATCTGAACCGCATTGTAGGCAGGTACCTCACCCGGTTGTGCCAGCGTGGGCCAGCCCATCCAGATGACACACACCCCAGCAGCCAGGGTCCCTAATGTGAGCCCCCAGGCGGCCTGACGCAACCATTGAGGCTTTAGACTCAGACAGCCAAAGAGGATGATTAGCAGTCCGAACGAGGTGCGTACGGCGCGTTCCGCATCCGAATCCAGCAGTTGCTGGTACCAGGCCATGGACAAGACGATTGCCAGTAGTGGCACAAATAGCGCGGCTGCAAGTAAACGATAGTCGCCCAGATCCTGCCAGGTGCGACGGATACCGCCCTCGCGCGAGAAGCACAGGCTCAGGCTCACGACTGCGAGAGCAATAAACGCCCCGCTTGAGTGACCGATATCGGTCATCAGCATGACTGGCATCACCGCCAGCAACAATGCGACGATGAGTGAATCAAGGTGTTGTTTACCCATTGGGTACATTTCTTATAAAGTATTTCTAGGCGAAATCATACCTTGACATCCCCTTAGGCTCCGAAGCACCGAGGCATGTCGCGTCTCTGCCAATCGCAGAGATTAAGACTTGGCGATGTTTTTCATTTTAATTTGTGTGCACAACCAACCCACCACCACGCACAGCGCCACACAAAATGCCAAACCGAGGCGCAGACCCGTGGCGATAGAGATGCGTGCAATCACAATCCCCACAATCGCAGTCCCCAGTGCACTGCCCAGAGAGCGGGTGGTCTGGATGAGGGCCGAGGCCGCGCCGACATCGCGCTGCTCGGCCAGCATCTGCATGAACAGCGTAAAGTTCGGCAATAAGAATCCAAGCCCCAGTCCCGAAATCGTCAACACAAGTAACACCCACCAGGTCGGGCTCTCTGCGACAAAGGTGAGCGTGAGTAAGCATCCCACACCCAGCAGGATGCTGCCCAGGATCATCAGCCGTTCAGGGTTGGTTTGGCGCGGGATGAGTCGCGCATTCAGAATGCTGCCGATTGGCATCGCGGCCACGAGGGGCGTCATCAGCAAGCCAGAGTGCGAAGGTGAATAACCAAACGTGTCCTGAAGCATGAGCGGCATATAAAAAATCAGCACAAACATGATGCCCCCTACGATCAGGCCGGCCAGATTGAGCAGACGCGATTCACGTGTACGCAAAATGCGTAACGGAAAGATTGGCATCGCGACCCGTCGCTCGACCGGAACAAGCAGGCCGCCAGCCACCACACCGACGACAATCAGAACGAGTGCCAGGGTCCGGTGGGTCGCCGCGCCTTCGGCAATGAGCAGTTCAATGCCCGCGAGTGGCGCGCCCACACCCAGAGTCAGCAAAATAGAACCCAGCCAGTCGATCCGTTTGCCCGCAGCATGCTGAGGGCGCAGTCTGGGGAAATACTTCCAGGTCATATAAAACGCCACCACCGCAGCCAGTGGCGTGATAAAAAACGCAGCGCGCCAGCCGAGTGCCTGTGTCACAGCACCCCCCAGCATAGGTCCAATGCCGCTTGCAAAGGCATAGGCAGCCGAGCTGATGACCATCCAGCGCACCCGCACACGCGGGTCAGGGAATAAATCAGCGGGCGCAGCAAAGGTCGTGGCAATCATCATGCCGCCCCCCAGGCCTTGCAGGACACGGAATCCGATCAGCTGCCCCATATTCTGCGAGAGTCCCGCTAGAACTGAGCCCACTCCAACAATGGCCAGCGAGGCCAGCATCATCGGTTTGCGCCCGTACAGGTCGCCCAGGCGTCCAAAAATCAGAATGGTGATTGCTGAGGCGAGAAAATATCCCGTGCCTACCCAGGCATAGAGGGCCTTGCCGTCCAGCTCCTGGGCGACGCGTGGCATCGAGGTACTGACAATAGTGGAATCAAAGGCGGCCACGATCAGCGCTGCGGCGACGCCAGACATGGCCAGGAGCAGGTCGTGCCTGGAGAGCTCAGGCGCGGCAGAAGGAGTCGCGGCGGTTGAGGCTGAGGCTGGCGCGGGTGCTGGCTGATTGTGCTGCATAGTCTGCTGACAGGAACCGTGTGCGAGTGCTGGTTAACGTCCGGGATCAAGCCCCGGATCTTGTGCGGGTTAAACCATGTGCGGGTTAACACTAGGAATCTACAGGATAGCACCGCTCAAACCAGAGGGTATTGACGGATGCAAAACCCTGCCTTCAGCTCTAGGCCGTCCCGCGAGGCAAAGTTCCCCTTCATGGCTTAACTTCACTTAATATGGACGCACAGCGTATTTAAAAAACGCGACGATAAAAATTTAAAAAAATATTCGAGGAGACAGACTTGAACAAACAATTGAATTTCAGGGCGCGCATCTTGACCGCGGGGCTCCTTGCTTTGGTCGGCATGTCTGCTGCGATGCAGGCACAGGGCCAAAGCCGCGATTTCCCCAGCAAAACCATACGGATCATCGTGCCGTATTCTGCCGGAGGCGGGACCGACATCATTGCGCGCAAACTCGCCCAAGGCCTGGCACCCATCCTTAAACAAAGCGTCATTGTTGAGAATAAAGCCGGTGCCAATGGCATTATCGGCACAGACCTGGTGGCCAAGTCCGAACCCGATGGTCACACCTACGTCCTTGTGGTGGCTACCCATCTTTTAAACCCCGTGCTGACCAAAAGCATGCCCTACGACACGTTCAAAGATCTGATCGGTGTCACGATGGTGGCCCAGTCACCGCTCGTGTTTGTGACGTCCTCTGAGTTCCCTGCCAAAACCCTGACCGAATTCACGCAGGCGATGCGCGCCAAACCCGCGACTTACTCCTATGGGAGTTCAGAAAACATGACCAAGCTGGTGGGCGCCATGTATGCCAGCGCTGAAAAGCTCGATATGGTCAGCGTCTCGTATAAGGGCGGTGCCCCCCTCATGACCGATGTCGTGGCAGGCGTGACCACCGTTGGAGTGACCAGTATTTTGACGGCCAAGAGTTTTCTGGATGGTGGACGCTTGACACCGCTTGCCGTGACCAGTGCGACGCGGTCTTCGGCGCTACCCAATGTTCCCACCATGATGGAGTCCGGTCTCAAGGACTTTGATATCACCATGTCCTACAGCCTCTATGCGCCGGCCAAGACACCGATGGATCGCCTGGTCGCCATGCAGCAAGCCGTCTACCAGGTCGCGATGACCCCCGAGATGAAGGCCACCTTGGCTGAGCAGGCGGCAACACCTGTTGCAAACTCAGTCGATGCTTTTAATGCGCAGGTTAAAAAAGATGCTGCGTTTTTGCAGGCGCTGGCCAAACAGATCAATCTGCAGGGCGACTAGGAGCCGACATGTCCGCTATACAAATGCCTGCACCACGCCCCTGGGTCCGCGCGGATCTTGAAAATGATTCCTCCTGGATTCATCACCTGACCGAGACCGAAATCCAGGATCTCGAAGCCTCGCTGCGACACGTCCTCGCGACCGGCCGCACAGAGTTTGAACTCTCGGCAGCCGACTTCCCACTTACGCCCGCGATAGACGCACTCCTCAAGCGAATTATTGACGAGACACAGTCTGGCTATGGCGTCTGTCTGGTTCGAGGGTTTCCCGTTGAGCGCTGGTCTGTCGCCGACATGCGCACGTTATTCTGGTGCATGGGTCTGCGCTGTGGCGTGCCGCGTCCGCAAGGCAAGCCGAGTCATTTTGTATCGAATGTGCGCGATGATGGTGGTCAGTATCGTGGCGGCACAGGACGCGGATACAACACCAATTCCAAACTGGATTTTCATGCGGATGGCAGTGACATCGTGGGGCTGATGTGCCTGCAGACCGCTAAAAGTGGTGGCTCGAGCCTGATCTCAAGTTCATTACACGCTTTTAATGAATTAAAAAGATTACGCCCGGAGCTTGCCGAATTGCTCCAGCAACCTTTTTATTTTGGCCGCCAGGGCGAGCACGCTCCTGAGGAGCCCCCTTACTACCAGGCCTCGATCGTCGGATTTAAAGAGGGCCGCTTTGCCTGTCGTCACATCCGTAACCACATCAACGGTGCGCAGCTGACCTTCCCCGAGTTGCCCCGTCTGACGGCGCAACAAAACGAGGCCATGGATCTGTTTGACGAATTGCTTGGGCGTGAAGACATCTGTTATCACATGTATTTGCAGCGGGGCGATTTTCAGTTTTTGAATAATCATGTGAATCTGCATGCCCGCACCGAATACGAGGACTTCGAAGAACCCGAAAAACGCAGACACCTCCTGCGTCTCTGGCTCTCGTTGCCGCAAGCCCAAGCCCTGCCCGATAGCTGGCGTGCGACCTACAAGGATGTCGAGCAAGGCGCTCTGCGCGGTGGCTTTCGCGGTGCCGGGATTACCCCCCAGATCCGGGCCTTTGAGCAGCGCTTGTCCGAGGAGCATGGCATTGCCTTTAGAGTTTACGCAGACTACGAGGCCATGTTACAAAAAGCGTGAGGTCATGCGAGAGAGGGCTTGGTGTTTAGTCAGCCCGCTGCAAGTTATATAGCGTCCAATAACCGACCAGACAAACGATAGATAAAAAAGAGACACCCTATGAGCATTCAAGACACGGATCTCCCAAAGAACGCCGCCAACTACGCAGCGCTCACGCCTGTTGATTTCATGCGTCGCGCAGCTGATGTCTATCCCGAGCGCCTGGCTGTTATCCACGGAAAGATCCGACGCAACTGGATCCAGACCTATGCGCGCAGCATGCAGCTTGGCCACGCACTGCGCGGCCTGGGTGTCCAAAAGGGCGATACCGTCACGGTCATGCTCGCCAACACCCCCGAAATGGTGGAATGTCATTTTGGTGTGCCGGTGATTGGCGCGGTGCTGAGTACTCTCAATACCCGTCTTGATGCGCCGAGTCTGACCTATATGCTCAATCACTCCGAGGCTAAGGTCGTGATCGTGGACCGTGAATTCTCCAAGGTCATGAAAGAAGCGATTCTCAATGCCTCAGTCAAGCCCATCGTGATTGATGTGGACGACAGTGAGTATCAGGGTCAGGGCGAGCGCTTTGGCACTTACGAGTACGAGGCGTTGCTGGCGCAGTCGACTTCAGCACCAATTGTGTTCGAAGGTGACGAGTGGGACTCCATGTCGCTTAATTACACCTCAGGCACGACAGGTGAACCCAAAGGTGTGGTCTATCACCACCGCGGTGCCTATCTCAATGCCATCAGTAATATTCTTGAGTGGGATCTCCCCTCGCACCCAGTCTATCTCTGGACCCTGCCAATGTTTCATTGCAATGGCTGGTGCTTTGCGTGGACGGTGGCGGCCCGTGCTGGCGTGAACGTTTGCTTGCGTAAAGTCACCGCCGAAGGCGTCTATGGTGCGATTCACGACTACGGCGTGACGCATTTCTGTGGCGCCCCGATCGTGCACAGCATGCTGGTCAATGCTCCTGAAGCCCTCAAAGAAATGGGTATGTCAGAGCACAAGCGCAACAACACCCGCGTTCAAGCGATGGTGGCAGGCGCGGCCCCCTCGGCCACCCTGCTCGAGAGTATGGAGTCGCTTGGGATCACCCTGACCCACGTCTATGGCCTGACCGAGACCTATGGCCCCTGCACGATTTGTGCGCCCCAGGCCGAGTGGGAAAGCCTCCCCGCTGCTGAGCGTGCCGTTTATCACGCACGTCAAGGTGTGCGCTATCACCTCCAGGCCGATGCCGATGTCATTGATCCAGAGACAAACCTCCCCGTCCCGCGTGATGGCGAGACCATTGGCGAGATCGCTGTACGCGGCAATATCTGTATGAAAGGCTATCTGCGCAACCCTGAGGCGACCGCCACGGCCTTCGCCGGCGGGTGGTTCCACACTGGTGACCTGGGTGTGCGCTATCCCGACGGCTATATCAAGATCAAGGATCGCAGCAAAGACGTGATTATTTCCGGGGGCGAAAACATCTCCAGCATCGAGATCGAGGACGTTCTCTATAAGCACCCATCCGTCATGGCGGTCGCCGTCGTGGCCAAGCCCCATCCTAAATGGGGCGAGACTCCTTGTGCCTTTATTGAGCTCAAGCCTGGCTTTGAAATCACCGCCGCAGAGCTAATCAAGCACTGTAAGGAGCATTTGCCAGGCTTTAAAGTGCCCGGTGCGATTGAATTCGGTGATCTGCCTAAAACCTCAACTGGCAAGATTCAGAAATTCGAATTGCGTAAACGCTCGGGGGCGGTGGACGCGATTAATGTTTAACTGAAAATTGATGAGTGCTTAGGTGCTTAGGTGCTTAGGTGCTTATTTGCTTGGGTATTTAGGTGTTTAGGTACTTAGGCGCTCAAGTGCCAATCGCCTAGTGCTTATCGCATACGGTTGCCGATCCTAGCGCGGCCTGCCGCGTTCAATCCAGGACGCGATTGCTTGTTCGTCGTCCCAGAGCTTGAATCTCGCGCAATGATCAACCGATAAGCCGTTTAAACCATGCTCCACGAGCGCCTTGAATTTTGCAGTGTCACCAATACGCTCAAGCTCATCAACACCGAGTTTGAGCATTGCGGCGTCTAGCATCGATCCCTCTCTCACGATAGCTTGGATGACGGTTGCGACACGTTGACGATTGCGCAGAGCAAAAGGATCCGGGCGCTCCATTCTTTTACGAATCGCGTCGTATTTTTGAATGCTGCGACGATAGGTCCAGGCAAACAACTCGCGCGCCACTGAAAAATCCTGTCGCTCATAGATGCCCAGCATTGCCGTTGCATAGTCTTCGATTTTGACATCGAGAAACGAAATCGGTGCGCAGTTGTAAAGCATCAAGGGAATGTTTGCAGCCATTCGACCCATTCGTTTATTGCCGTCTTCAAAGGCTTGCAGATAGGGAATGTTTACCCATAAAAAAAATGCAGCCTCAACGGGATTTCGTATTAAATTGGCATGCGAAACTATTTCGTTGAGTTTTTGATCAAGTAATAACGGGATCTGGCAGGGCGTATACGTCGAGTGACCAATGGTGACGTTGACTTTGCGTATACAACCTAAACTCTCTTGATCAGCTAACAAGCCTTCCATTAATAGTTCGTGCACATTGTTCAGCACAGCTCTTGTCAGCCCTTTTCTGGGTACGACATCGACCATGTACTCAATCGCGTACTTGTGATTCAGCAGCATGATGGCATCTGGCGTGTCATCCTGTAAGCCGCTTTTGAACAACTCTTGTGTGGCAGACAGGCTATATGCGTTGCCCTCCAGTCGTGAGGACTCCCAGGATAAATCAAGGAGCAGTTCTTGCAGCACACGTCGAGCATACGAGCCTGCAGGTTGCTGATCCGGAATACGCCCTTCTTCAAATAGCGAAGAGGCAAGATTCTCCGTGAGCAAACATGTTTGATTCGGAATGTAGCGCTCGACTAATCCGTGATCGTAGACGGCTGCATTGCGCGTTCGGTAGTGCTCAGCCATGGCTTGTTGAAGCGCCCGAGCCGAGGAGGACCAGCGAGGGGAAGGCGTTGAGGCATCACCTCGCATTGTGGGCAAGCTATAGCGCGTGGCCCGCGCTTGTCCGCTGCGCTCCAGGCGCTTTTCTTCTACGAGGATTTGAAGGTGACGCTTAATCGTTGCCAGACTTGCATCGATCAGCCTGGCGACATCTGCCGAACTCAGTTCAGTGACGCCCCGGTTGGCCTGCTGGTGAATGGTTGCAATGATTTGCTGATGCGTGGCCTGACTAGTCAAGGATCGCCTCTAGAATGAGCTATTAGATTAAATTGAGCTGATATTTAATATCAGCTTATTATAAGCCAATATAGTTTTCTCTATAGGATCATCCAGACGGTTAAACTACGCATCAAATTCTATTAAGCGAATCCACAGCATGGCCTATGTATTAGGCGCGTTTATCGTGTCGTTAGTCGTGACGCTGCTTCTGGTTCGGTATCGCCGACTCCATGAGCAGCACACTGGCGACACCGATTTCCAGGGCGTCCAAAAATTTCATGCCCGCGCCGTCCCCCGGGTCGGCGGTATTTCGCTTGTCCTGGCCATGATCGTGCCCTGTGTGATTGCGAGCTTTCGTGATCCTGAGATCGTGGGTGCTCTGACCTTGCTGATTGTGGCGAGCCTGCCGGTATTTATCGGGGGCTTAGTCGAAGACATCTCTAAAAAAGTCCGTGCCCGTGTCCGCCTGAGCCTGGCCCTCTGCAGCGGTGCGCTGGCCTACTACTGGCTGGGGGCGGCCATCACGCGTCTCGATATCGTCGGGCTGGACTGGATATTGCAGTTTGGCGCGGTGTCCTTTCTGATCTCAATATTCGCCATGGCCGGTGCTGCCAATGCCATCAATATTATCGACGGCTATAACGGCCTGGCGTCAGTCGTTTCGGCCATGATTCTGGCAGGCCTGGCGTATGTCTCTTTTTACCTGGGCGATCGATTGCTCCTGGTCGCTGCAGTCGGCATGCTGGGCGCGATCGGTGGATTCCTGATCTGGAATTACCCCCGTGGGTTGATATTCCTGGGTGATGGCGGCGCGTACTTTATTGGTTTTATGATCGGCGCACTGTCTGTGCTGATGCTCGCACGCCACCCGCAGGTCTCCGCCTGGTTTCCGCTGCTCTTATGCATTTACCCGGTATTTGAGACCCTGTTCTCGATTTACCGTAAAAAACTCGTACGCGGCAAATCCCCAGGCGCACCCGATGGCGTGCACCTGCATATGCTGGTCTACAAGCGCATGGTCCGCTGGGCAGTCGGCTCCAGCGAGGCACGCCTGATCACCCAGCGCAATGCCATGACCTCGCCTTATTTATGGGTGTTGTCCTCCATGGGGACGATTCCAGCGGTCCTGTTCTGGCAAAACCAGTGGATCCTGATGGCCTTTGTGGTGTTGTTCTCGGTGAGTTATGTTGAGCTTTACCGACGCCTGGTGCTGTTCCATATGCCGCGCTGGTTAGTCCTCCAAAAAAAGCGACGTCGCTAATCATGCGCGTTCTCCACGTACTCAAGACCTTTTTCCCCGACACCTACGGTGGCATCGAGCAGGTGGTGCACACCCTGGCGAGCCACACACAACCACTCGGTGTCGAAAACAGAGTGTTAGTACTCACTCCTGGCGAGCCGCGCCGTGGTATTGAGCCTGCCGGTTATGAAGTCATTCGTTACAAACGCGATTTGTATGTTGCTTCGACAGGATTTTCTGTCAGTTTGCTTAAGAATTTCAGGCAAGAAGCCGCCTGGGCTGATGTCATGCACATGCATTTCCCCTGGCCCTACGCGGATCTTTGCTACCTGCTCAATGGGATTAAAAAGCCCAGCCTTATTAGTTACCACTCCGATGTGGTCAATCAGGTCCAGCTCAATAAGCTCTACGCCCCTTTGCGTAATCGCTATCTGGACAAAATGAGCAGGATTTACGCAGCCTCACCCGGCATCATGCAGTCCAGCTTAGTGCTGCAAAAGTTTAAAGACAAGACCCGTCTGATTACCTATGGGATTGAGCATTTTGCACAGATTCCCGCTGAGGATCCCGAAGTACAGGCGTGGCGGGCACAGTTCGGCTCCAGGTTCTTTTTGTTCCTCGGCGCCCTGCGGTACTACAAAGGCTTGCATATCCTCCTAGAGGCTCTCAAAGGTCGCGATTATCCAACGGTCATTGTTGGCCGAGGCGATCAGCATGACGCACTGCAGGCACAGGCAAGAGCATTAGGTTTAACCAATCTGCATTTTGTGCCCGAAGTCAGCAACGAAGAAAAACGCACGCTCATGCGTGCAGCCTATGGATTTGTATTCCCCTCCCACATGCCGTCCGAGGCATTTGGGATTGTGCTGGCTGAGGCGGCTCAGCAAGGCTTGCCGATGATCACCTGTGAGATCGGCACAGGCACGAGCTACGTCAACCTAGATGATGTCACGGGCCTGGTTGTGCCACCCTCCGATACAGACCAATTTGGTTTGGCGCTCGATGTATTCTGGGAGCGCCCAGCACAGGTCGCGATCTGGGGACAACAAGCACTCGCACGGTACGAAGAAAACTTCAAAGCCGAGACCATGGCGGAGCGGTATATTGGGGCTTATCAGGAGTTGCTGGGGCAGGCAGAAGGACAATTTACAAACTGAAACAGACATCAGCGGCAATTATGCTCACAATTGCTCCTTTGCTGTTTAGGAGTAGAAAGTGTTTCTAAAGCACGACTTGTCCAAGAATGTATTTGAATTACACGAGCCATTAACACCTGCCTTGACACCGGAAATGCATTGGCTACGCACTCAACTGTTGGAGGGCGCTGCATCAGATCCAGGCGAGCCCTTTAGCAAAGAGTACTTTCGCAATTTAGTGAATCGTCGAAAATCACAAGGGAATCAGCAGTGCTAGCCGTGGTTCCTCGTAATGTTGAAACCAGACTTGCCCGTTTAGAAGCAATAGTCCCTAGACTTCCAACACGAGTTGATTTGACATGCTTCGAAAGTCGCATGAGTGCCTCGATTTGTAAGCTCGAGTCCACATTACATAGCGAAATAACCAAGCAGACATGGCGCATCATCGCGGTGCTGTCGGGATTGTTGACATTCCTATTTGTTGCCGTAGTGTTCACAGCTCAATGCAATAGCTGAAATTAATTTTGTGCGCTTACTGCGTCGGAATAACTTTTGGTAACACTCTTTTGTACTAATACGTATTGATTGACACGATATGCGTTGTATAAAATTACAGCTATGGAAACCCGTATCACTCGCTTAGAAGCAATCATTCCGACCTTGGCTACTCGCGAGGATCTCGCCCACTTAGAAGGGCGTATGAACAGTGCAATCCAAAAAGTTGAAACAACTATCCAAAAAGTCGAGACAACTCTCCACAAAGAGCTCACGAATCAAACTTGGCTGATCGTGAAATGGATGTCAGGTTTGCTGGTAACACTGTTACCAAGCCTGTTTGCAGCAGTTTTTTACTTGGCTCGATACACTCACTGAAAGCTTGGGTGCGGGGTTAAGTGGTTAGCTATTTCAGACTAACCCGCTTGGAACTTTGCCAGTGGTAGCTCTATAACTGTGTATATAAAACCTCTGGCAGTCTATAATAAGATAATTAATAATCTGAAGCGGGATATTTATTATGGATAAGCAAAAGTCCGTACCCCAGACAAAAAGACGCGTCGCCAAGCCTGTAGAGGCTCTCGTTCAACCGGCTGTAAAAGCTTTTACAAGACGACTTCCGCTGGCAGGTCAAAACAATCTTGCCCAGCCCGTGCTACCTAAAAATGCAAAAAGCATTCTTGTTTCAACTGAAGTTAGCGGCCGTAGTTATGATTTCTTTGCAGGTGATACATCGACGATTATGCGCAATATGCGAGGCGGTACGCCTGCGCGAATTCTTCCACAAGTCGCGAATAGGCTGGGCGTGACACAGGAAAGTCTACTGGACTATTTGAGACTTCCTAAGAGTACGATCAAGGCGCGTATCAGTAAAGGTCAGCCCCTGGCCAGTGCTGAACAAGACCGACTGTATCGTGTCAATCGTGTGCTGAATCGTTCGATTGAGGTTCTTGAAGATGAGCTCGCTGCAAAAGAATGGATCAAATGCAAAAACCGTTCTTTGGGTGGTGAGGCTCCACTCTCTATTCTGGACACAGAGGCAGGCTATGAACTTGTGCTCGATACCTTGAGCCGTATTGAGTATGGCGTGATTTCCTGATGCGAGTTCCACCCGTGATACTGTGGCGAATCGCCAAACACACGCCGATGTACTCTGCCGATGACTTGTCTGGTGGGGGAGCAAAGATGACTGGTGGGCGATGGAACAGCAAAGACCAAGCTGTTGTTTACACGTCTGAGTCTATTGCGCTTGCGACACTGGAGACACTCGCACACCTTGGCGATCGCGTTGCCATCCGCAATGCCTTTCTTGTTAGAGTAGAAGTGCCCGCTGCGGTCTGGGCTGAGCGCGAAACTGTTCCAGTCACTGCGTTAGACCCAACCTGGGTCGCAGAGCCTGCAGGATTAACCACAATAAAATTTGGTGATGCATGGCTGCAATCTCTGCGATCGCCACTGATTGAGGTGCCGTCCGTAATCGTGCCAGAAGAGAAAAACATACTTATCAATCCTGCGCATACGATGTCACGTAAGATCAGGGCATCCGTGTCTCGTCAATATATGTACGATCCAAGGCTTTAACTTCGCCTTTCACAAAAGCGACCAGGCTTAAACCATCCGCTGATACACCTTCAACGTCGCATCAGCACATGCCTGCCAGGTAAATTCCCGCGCACGTGCGAGACCTCGACGCTTAAGTTCTCGCGTCAATTCATGATCCTCCAGCACGCGTTGCATGCCCTTGGCAATCTGATCGATATCCATTGGATCAATCGATATCGCCGCATCGCCTGCGACCTCAGGTAATGACGTTGTGTTGGAGGTAATCACGGGTACGCTCGCCGCAAACGCCTCGAGCACAGGTAAACCAAAGCCCTCACCCAGTGACGGGAACACTAACGCACTCGCGAGTTTAAGCACAGGCAACAAGTCTGCATCAGGCACGTGTTGCAGCCACCTGACCGCACCGCTCGCGGTATCTTCGTCAATCAGTCGCATGACTGCTTCGCATTTCCAGCCAGCACGGCCGATGATGATGAGCGGCGTGCGCAATCGTTCGGCTGGACTTAACGCACGATGCGCGTTGATCGTGCCTTCAACGTTTTTGCGAGGCTGTAGCGTACCGACAGATGCAAAAAAAGTTTCGGGTAATTGATACTGCGCACGCACACGATCCGTCTCGAAAGGTGCCACGTCACGGAACCAGCGCTCGTCGACGCCGAGCGGTATCACCGTGATTTTTTCGAGTGCAATACCTACCCATTTGGATAATTCAACTTTTGAATAGTCCGAGATCGTAATGACTTCATCCGCCCAGTTTTCGGCACGCTTCATGAGCATATTTTTGACGCTGCGGAACTCAGGTCGCAACCAGTGTGGATGCGAAAGCGGAATGGCATCCATGATCGTCGCGACCATTGGCACGGATTTGCATTTAGGAATGTAGTGATCGGTTGCGTGGATCAGATCGACTTGCCTGGAGAGCGCCCGGATGCCGGGGAAATTCACCCCCGTTGCCACAGACACTGCTGTATTGATGGAATAACGACCCAGCTGAATACCGGGTTTAATTTGCTGAGCAATAAGTTTGGCTGCAGCTGGATCATTCCCGCCAATCCGTGCGCCCAGATCCTCAGGCACCGCACACCCAAAAGCAAAAGGTACCAATTGAAGCGCGCTGTCCGCATCGACAGCAGCAGCTAGCGTGCCTGAATCACCTGAAGCATCCAAATCGCGAGTAGCACCCACATTACCCGCAGCCGCCATGCGCCACAGCATCTCACGCGTGTAATTGCCGATGCCGTCCAGCCCACCGCCGGTTAACCCTTTACACAGGGCAGAGACGCCAAAGCCGACCCGCATTATTGATCCCTGGCCGCAGCCTCAAGCATCCACGCTAGAGTTTCGCGTAAAGTCCTTGGATGCCAGTCTGGCACAAACTCTTTAAGGAGACTCGTGTCGCCGCCAAGGGTCAAGACCTCATTGGCACGCACAAAGACTGGATTCACACGCGCTTGGATCGCGTGCCCGGTTAGTTCGGTCGCTAACGCCAATGCATCACGTAATGACACGAGATTGCTCGAGCAGACATTGACCGTCTGGCCAATGGGGGCGGCCTCGATCAGCTTGCGATAGGCGTGGACCACATCGCGGACATCATTGAATTCGCGCCAGACATCCATATTGCCCAGCTCAATGGTGTCCTGATGGCGGACAAAATGCGAAACAATTTTTGGAATTAAAAAGCTCTCTGACTGACCCACGCCCGTGTAGTTAAAGGGACGTGCGATCACCACAGGGAGTTTAGGCAACCACAGCTTGGCCATGTACTCCATCGCCAGCTTGCTCACCGCATAATCATTGGCGGGATGGGTCGGATTGTTTTCGCTAAGCAGACCGCTTTGCAAATTACCGTATACATTGGCACTGCTCGCCAGCAAGACGCACTTGAGTTTGTCCGCAAAGGGCTCAAGCGCCTCTAGCAGATTGCGTGTGCCCACCAGATTGATGTCATAAAACGCCTTGGGCTGACCATGACCAACAAAGGCAATGCCCGCCAGGTGAATCACATAATCGGGTTGAATTGCCTGGATCGCTGCGGTCAGCGAGGCGGGATCCGTGAGGTCCGCCTGCAGGGTGCGGGGTTCCGTATGGTGTGCACTACCAATTCCCCAGACTTCATAGCCCTGATTTTCAAGCTCGACCGCCATATGGCGACCGGTAAAGCCCTGCAAGCCGGTAATTAAGACGCGATGGGAGTTGGGCGCAGACACGACATGTGACTGCACCTGGGCGTCAGACTTGCTGCGGGCATCAGACATTTAGAACGAAAACCCACGCTCATTGCGCGCCAGGTCCGCGACCACCATCATGCGGCAGAGTTCTTCGAGCGTTGTCTTGGGCTCCCAGCCGAGTACGTTCTTGGCTTTTTCGGGATTACCGATCAGCAGCTCGACCTCGGCAGGGCGGTAAAACTTTGGATTGATCCGGACCAGTTCTTTGCCAGTCTTGCTGTCAAAGCCCTGCTCTTTTTCGTCTTTGCCCTTCCAGTCCAGGGCGATATCTGCCGCTTTAAAGGCCATGGTGACAAAGTCACGCACGGTCTCTGTACGGTTGGTCGCGAGGACAAAGGTATCGGGCTCGTCGGCCTGCAGCATGCGCCACATGCCTTCGACGTAGTCCTTGGCATAACCCCAGTCGCGCTTGGCATCCATATTGCCCAGTTCCAGCACGTCCAGTTTGCCCTGTTTGATCTTGGCCACCGAATCAGTGATCTTGCGCGTGACGAATTCACGACCGCGCAGAGGCGACTCATGGTTAAACAAGATCCCGCTGGTGCCAAAAATCCCGTAGCTTTCACGGTAATTAATCGTCATCCAGTGGGCGTAGAGCTTTGCCACACCATAGGGGCTGCGCGGGTAGAACGGTGTGCTTTCGATCTGGGGGATTGCCTGGACCTTGCCGAACATCTCTGAGGTACTGGCCTGATAAAAACGAATCTTTGGATTGACGATGCGGATGGCTTCGAGCAGATTGACCGGACCAATGCCGGTGATTTCGGCAGTGGTCAAGGGCTGCTCAAACGACACACCGACAAAACTCTGGGCCGCGAGGTTATAGACCTCAGTCGCGCCCGATGTCTGGAGCAAGCGAATGCTCGAGGACAGGTCAGTCAGGTCGTACTCCACCAGATGCAGGTTTGGGTGATTCTGGACGCCGAGTTCCTCGATCCGCCAGAAATTCACTGAGCTGGTACGGCGGTAGGTGCCATAAACGGTATAGCCCTTTTCGAGCAACAGCTCTGTTAGATAGGCCCCATCTTGTCCTGTAATACCGGTTACGACCGCGACTTTTGAATTTGACACGCCAAGTTCCGCCATACTAAGTAAAACCTCTATTATACTTGTCCGCAGCGTAAAAATACGGGGCTAAGCTCCAAGAAATTGCACGACTGACGTGCGTGACGCCTATATATAGGCAAAGGCCTTGTTATGATGCGACATGGCGCGTGAGGACGCGTGTTTTCGCAGGTCTGAATGTCAGGCAATAATATTGTCATATTGGCGATCAAATGGCGACCCATAACCGGAGCCACAGCTCCCTATACTTTTAACGGTTGATCATGCAATTAATCCCCGTGATTCTCTCTGGTGGTGCCGGTACCCGCTTGTGGCCCGTGTCGCGCGAACTGCATCCCAAACCTTTTATTCGCCTGGCAGACGGGTTGAGCCTGCTCCAAAAATCATTTTTGCGCGCCAAAGGCCTGCCAGATGCAGTCGAGGTCCTGACGGTTACGAATCGTGATTTGTTTTTTAAGACCGCAGACGAATATCGCGAAACCGGTCCGATCCCCCTGCCGCTCGGATTCATTCTTGAGCCCGAGGGTCGCAACACCGCTCCCGCCATTGCTGCGGCCGCGTTGACCATTCATAAAAATTACGGCCCCAAGGCCGTGATGCTGTTCCTGACGGCGGACCACCTGATTGCAGATGTGCCAGCCTTTACCCAGGCAGTGCAAACCGCGGTCAAACTTGCCGAGACCGGCAAAGTCGTGACCTTTGGAATCAATCCAGAGGCGCCCGAGACAGGTTATGGCTATATCGAGGCTGACGGCACGGCGGTGCGCCGTTTTGTCGAAAAACCCGATCTCCAGACCGCTGAATCCTATATTGCCAGCGGCAAGTATCTGTGGAATTCCGGCATGTTTTGTATGACGGCAGAGACCGCCTTGTCTGAACTCACGCTCTACGCACCCGCCGTGCTGGATGCGGTATCCAAGACGCTCGATGCCTCACGCAGAGTCGAGGGTACAGATCAGTACCAGATTGAACTCGATCCCAAAGCCTTTGCCCAGGCTGAGAGTATCTCCATCGACTACGCCCTGATGGAAAAAACCAAACACGCCGCGGTCGTCTCCTGTTCGATCGGCTGGAGTGATATCGGCTCCTGGAATGCGCTGGCTGATCTGGTGCCGCCTGATACAGACGGTAATCGCATCAAGGGTGAAGCCTATCTCCATGATGTCAAAAATTGCTACATCCAGGCAGAAGACCGCCTGATCGCAGCCGTAGGTGTCGAGAACCTGATTGTGATCGACACGCCCGATGCATTGTTGATCGTGGATAAGAATCGTGCGCAGGACGTCAAGCAGATCGTAGGCCAGCTTAAAAAGATCGGTCACGAGGCTTATCGCCTACACCGCACGGTGCATCGCCCCTGGGGCACCTATACCGTGCTCGAAGAAGGCCCGAATTTCAAGATGAAACGCATCGTGGTCAAGCCGGGTGCGTCGCTCTCCCTGCAAATGCATCACCATCGCAGCGAGCACTGGATTGTTGTGGACGGCATGGCCAAGGTGGTCAATGGTGAACGTGATCTGCTGATCGCCACCAACGAATCGACCTTTATCCCCGCGGGGCATAAGCACCGCCTCGAAAACCCCGGCAAGATTGATCTCGTGCTGATCGAAGTCCAAAGCGGCAGCTATCTGGGAGAGGACGATATTGTCCGGTTTGAGGATCACTATGGCCGCGTTTGATGTGAACGCCTAATGCAGATGCTTAAAGCCCTGTGGGCATATCGTGGATTTATTCTTGGCAGTGTCAAGCGCGAATTTCAGGCCAAATACAGTAATTCGCTGCTAGGCGCAGCATGGACGGTGATCAATCCGTTGGCCATGATCGTTGTGTATACAGTAGTGTTCTCGCAAATTATGCGTGCAAAGCTTCCGGGGATAGACAGCAAGTTTGCCTACAGTATCTACTTGTGTGCTGGCGTTCTGACCTGGGCATTTTTTTCCGAAACAGTTAGCCGTGCGCAAAACGTTTTTCTTGAAAATGCCAACCTGCTTAAAAAAATCAGTTTCCCTAGACTCTGCCTGCCGGTCATTGTGGCTGCGAACGCCAGCTTGAATTTTGTCATTATCTTTGGGCTATTTACGATTTTTTTGATTGCATCTGGCAGTTTTCCTGGCCTCGTGTATCTGGCGATGATTCCATTGCTGATCATTCAACTTTTGTTTTCAGTTGGATTGGGTATTACCCTGGGTGTCCTCAATGTCTTTTTTAGAGACGTTGGCCAGTTGTTTGGTGTGGTGCTCCAGTTCTGGTTCTGGCTGACGCCAGTGGTCTATCCAATTAATATTCTGCCGGTCTTTGTGCGAGACGCTCTGCGCTTTAATCCGATGACGAATCTGATTACTTCCTATCAAGGCATATTGGTCAATGGGCAGTGGCCAGACTGGAGTTCCTTGTGGCCAGTATCTGTTCTCGCGTTGCTGCTGTGTTATTGGGGAATGAGCCTTTTTCGCAAACACGCTGGCGAAATGGTGGATGAACTCTGATGGGAACAATCACTGTTTCTAATTTAGGTAAAGCCTATAAGCAATACCCCACGCGGTGGTCGCGCCTGGCTGAATGGATGATTCCTTTTAGCAAGTCGCGCCACACCATGAAATGGGTGCTCCAAGACTTGAGTTTTAGCGTGGGTGTCGGCGAGGCAGTCGGCATTGTCGGCATCAATGGTGCGGGCAAAAGCACCCTTCTTAAGATGATTACAGGCACGACCTTACCGACGACAGGTAGCGTCTCTGTAGTAGGACGTGTTGCAGCCTTGCTTGAGCTGGGGATGGGGTTTCACCCCGACTTTACCGGTCGGCAGAATGCTCTCATGGCAGGCCAGTTGTTGGGTTACAGCGTCGAAGAATTGCAACGTCTGATGCCAGAAATTGAGGCCTTTGCCGAAATTGGTGATTACATCGATCAGCCCGTGCGTGTGTATTCAAGTGGCATGCAGATGAGACTAGCGTTTAGTGTTGCCACAGCACATCGTCCAGATATTTTGATTGTGGATGAAGCACTTTCGGTGGGCGATACCTATTTTCAGCACAAGAGTTTTGATCGTATCCGCGCGTTTAACAAACTCGGGACAACACTGTTGATTGTGTCGCATGACAAAGGGGCAGTTCAGGGTATTTGTGATCGCGCCATCTTGCTCAATCATGGTCGTCTTGCGATGGAAGGCCCGCCCGAGGCCGTGATGGATTATTACAATGCCATGCTGGCCGAGCGTGGCAACCAGAATGTCAGGCAAGAGATCGCCGACGATGGAAAAGTTAAAACAATTTCCGGTACAGGCGAAGCAACCATTCTGGATGCTATCTTGCTCAATGAGAGTGGAGAGCAAATAGAAGTTGTAGATGTGGGCCAGCCAGTCTGCCTGCGGGTCAATGTGCAGATCCATCAAGCCATACCGGAGTTGGTGCTGGGGTACATGATCAAAGACCGCTTGGGTCAGCCCATTTATGGGACTAATACGCACCATTTGCAGCAGCAAACTGCCCACGCTAAACCCGGCGAGACCATTGAATATCTATTCCGATTTTCCGCCAATCTGGGCGAAGGTTCCTACTCGGTTGCCGTCGCCTTGCACACTGCGGATACCCATGTTGCAAACAATTATGAATGGCGAGACCGTGCAATTGTGTTTAACGTTGTCAATATTGATAAAGACCGCTTTGTGGGCGTCGCCTGGTTGCCGACCACGCTGGAGTGTGTGCGATGAGTGATGGTTTTTATCGTGCATTTGAAGATGAGCACCGTGGCTCGCGTGAGCTGATTAAGTCCCGTCAACGCGTCTATCTCCCTTTTATTCAACCGTTGATTGACTTATATCCAGATGCGGCTGCAATCGATTTGGGATGCGGGCGTGGCGAGTGGCTAGAGTTGTTGACCGAATCAGGTTTTCGAGCGCAGGGCGTCGATCTGGATGACGGCATGTTGGCCGTATGCAGAGAGCGCAACCTAAGCGTCCAGACTAAGGACGCCATCACCGCACTAAAAGAATGTAGTGATGAAAGTCAGGCCGTTGTCTCCGGCTTTCATCTGGCAGAGCATATTCCTTTTGAGGTGCTGCAGACATTAGTGTCTGAGTCTTTACGGATATTGAAGCCTGGTGGCTTGATGATTCTTGAGACCCCCAACCCAGAGAATATCGTTGTAGGCACCGCAAACTTTTATTTGGATCCCACACACAAACAGCCGATCCCACCCCTGCTCCTTTCGTTTTTAGCGGAGCACCTTGGCTTTGCACAGGTTAAGGTCATTCGACTGCAAGGACCTGTTGAACTGTCCGAAGGTCGCAAGCTGACGGTGCATGATGTGCTCGGCGGCGTGAGCCCTGATTATGCGATCGTGGCGCAAAAGGCCGTATCCGAGGAAATTGCGCGGTCGATTAGCTGGGCTTTCAAGCCAGAGTATGGCGTCACCCTAGGGATGTTGGCAGGTGCTTATGATCAGCAAATTGATCTCAGGCTTGCAAATGCGAATGCTATTTCAGAGAATGCGACAGCCACTGCTGCGCGTGCCGCAGACCTCGCTCAACAGGCTATGGATAAAGCTGTCTATGCAGAAAATGCATTGAATGCGATTTATGCCAGTACCTCCTGGCGCATGACTGCGCCGGTGCGTTGGGTCGGTAATCAGCGTCGACTGTTGCGTGAACGTGGGATTGTTGGTCGTTCAAGGGATCTGGCAAAAAAGCTCTGTAGACCATTACTTTCAATAGCGATTCATTATTTTGATGCGCGACCGGAATTGCGCGCGCGCCATAGTGGTGTTGCTGGAAGGCGTGGTTTATATGACCAGTTAAGGTCTTTGTATTTACGGATATCTATAGAAGATGACACGGTTGAATCTTTCCAGTCAACTGATTCACCTTATGCCCCAGCATTAACGTCCACTGTGCCCACACAGCATGCGCAGCAGGTGCATCATGAACTCAAAGCCGCCCTCACACGCGGCAAGGCAGGTCAGTAATGCGGATTGTGATTGATTTACAAGGTGCCCAGAGCGAAAGTCGTTTTCGTGGGATCGGTCGTTATAGCTTGTCATTGACACAGGCGATCTTGCGTTTGAGAGACGAGCACGAAGTGATCGTTGCGTTGAATGGAATGTTTCCAGAGACCATTGAACCGCTTCGTGATGCCCTGGATGCGTTAATGCCGCAGCAAGATATTCGTGTCTGGTATGCACCTGGGCCGGTCAAGGGCACTACAGATAGCAATCAGTCGCGCAGCCATGTTGCAGAGTTGATTCGCGAGTCTTTCATTGCGAGTCTCGCGCCCGATGTTGTTCTGATCACGAGTTTATTCGATGGATTTGGCGACGATACGGTTACCAGTATTGGCGAGATGCCGGTACAACATCTAACAGTACCTGTTTTGTATGACCTGATTCCACTGGTGCAATCAGAAGTGTATCTAACGCCTAACCCTGCCTACGAACGTTTTTACCGTGCAAAAATCACTCAGCTCAGACGCGCGGATGCCTGGTTAACGATCTCAGATAGCTCGTTGCACGAGGCCGTCGAATATTTGCAGTTTGACCCGCAGCGCATCACAAATATTTCCGGTGCGTGCGATCCAATATTCCATCAGTTGACCGTGACTCCAGAAGCAAAAGCCTCACTTAGGCAGCGCTTTGGTTTAGCCGAGTCCTTTGTGTTGTATTCAGGCGGCGCAGATGCGCGTAAAAATCTGGACCGTCTGATCCGTGTGTATAGTCAATTACCGCGTGCGCTTTCTGAGCAGTATCAACTTGTCATTGCGGGCAAGATTCCTGAGGCAATTATCCAGACCTTGCGTGCGCACGCAAAGGCGTGCGGGATTCCTGCTTGTAGCCTGATTTTTACAGGCTCAATTTCTGATACAGATTTATGTCATCTGTATAACCTTTGTCATGCGTATGTTTTCCCTTCATTGCATGAGGGGTTTGGGTTGCCGGTGCTTGAGGCAATGTCTTGCGGTGCTCCCGTAATTGCATCCAACACTAGCAGTCTGCCTGAGGTCGTTGGGATTGCAGACGCATTGTTCGATCCGTTAAATGAACAGGATATGCTTGCCAAGCTCACCCGCGTTCTGGTCGATGAAGACTTCCGCCAACAGTTGATTCAGCATGGCGATTCACATCGTGATAGCTACTCCTGGGACGCCTGTGGGGCGCGAGCACTTGCCGCACTGACGCAACTACATGCAGCAACCATCAGTACTGATCCAACAGCTCCTTGTGATGCAGCGAGTCAATCACATAATGTTCAGACTAGCACCGATTTTGACCAGGCTACCTCAGATAGCAATGCAGCCTACACAACACTGATACAGTCGATCGCTCAGCTTCAGCCGTCAATGACTGATGACGAGCTGATGCGATGCGCGTCGATGATTGCTTTGAATCATCCCCCGGCACGACAAAAAATTCTGTTTGTTGATATTTCGGAATTGGTTCGTCATGACGCTGCGACTGGCGTGCAGCGCGTGACGCGCAGCATCCTCTATCAACTACTCATTAATCCGCCTGCCGACTATCGCGTTGAGCCCGTATATGCGACAACGACTGAACTTGGCTATCGTCGTGCGAACAAATTTTCGTCCAAATTCCTTGGGCCCGATGCTGGTCAGAGATTTAGTCAGACTGACGAGATCATAGAGTCTGTTCCAGGTGATATTTTTCTAGGGCTTGATTTGCAGCATCAGGTCACGCGTTACCAGTCGCCTTATCTGAGCGCACTGCGTGCTCGTGGGGTAAGCATTTATTTTGTAGTTTATGATTTGTTGCCAATTCAGTTTCCACATTTTTGGCCAAGCAGTCTTGGTAATGCACATGCAGAATGGTTGCAGATTCTTGGCCAGTTTGATGGGGCGATTTGTATTTCAAAAGCCGTTGCAGATGAACTCGTCGCCTGGCGAGCCGCCAATGGACTAAAACCTACGCGGCCCTATCGAGTCGGTTGGTTCCACCTCGGTGCTGATATTGATAATAGTATGCCTTCAACAGGGTTGCCAGATGATGGACTGGCAGTATTAGAGCAACTTTCTGCTCGGCCGACGTATTTATCTGTTGGGACGATTGAACCGCGAAAAGCGCACCATGTGACGCTGGAAGCATTTGATGAGTTGTGGGCTCAGGGCCAGGACGTTAATCTTGTGGTGGTTGGCAAGCAGGGTTGGCTGGTTGATGATCTTGTCGCTGCACTACACAACCACCCAGAGCGCGGGTTACGCTTGTTCTGGCTGACTGGTGTGAGTGATGAATATCTTGCAAAAGTCTATGAGGCCTCGACATGCCTCGTAACGGCTAGCGTCGGGGAGGGCTTTGGTTTGCCACTGATTGAAGCGGCGCAACACAATAAGCCGATTATTGCGCGCGATTTGCCGGTATTTAAAGAGGTCGCAGGAGCATACGCGACCTATTTTTCAGGTGATGCAAGTGCACTAGCGTTGGTTCTGACGCAATGGCTCGTCGCACACCGTGCGGGTAAGACGCCAGATGTATCAGGCATGCCCTGGATGACCTGGGAGCAAAGCGCCCATCAATTAAAACAGGTTGTTTTTGATCAACAGTGGATGCCTACCCCAGTGGAATAGTGCTCAGATGAACGCCTCCAATCAAACTTCGAAAAATATCCTGTTGCAATATGTATTACTCGGGTTGATTTTTTCTGCTGGATATTTTGGTTATGTGATGCACACAACCGACTGGTTCAGAGCGATTCCGGGCGACCTCTTTGATGCACGATTTAATAGCGTCATTCTCGAGCATTTATATCAGTGGGTAACTGGCCGCGTCTCATCGCTATGGAGCCCAGGCTTTTTTTACCCCTTTGAACATGTCTTGGCATTCAGTGATAACCACTTTGGTTCAGGCTGGTCATATATATTATTCAGACTTTCAGGTTTACAAAGGGAGTATGCGTATATAGGCTGGTTCGTGGTTGGTACCCTGCTGAACTTCTGGGTCGCTTATTTCGTTTTCAGACGTTTAGAGTTCTCAATTGTTGCCGCAGGCGCAGGTGCTTTTGTCTACGCTTTTGCCTTGCCCGTTTTGTTCAAAGAAGCGCATGCACAGCTCACATATCGTTTTGCTGTGCCGCTTGCCGGCTTGTCACTGATCAGTTGGATCAACATCAAGCAGGCAAAGTGGGCCGCCCGAACTTTATTCTGGCTCGCGGTACAGTTTTACTGTTCGATATACCTAGGTATATTTCTGTTGTATTTACTCATAGCAATCTTGGCTGCGTCATTCATTCTTAAATTAAAAAGACAAAAACCAAGTGATGATTGTTTATTGCAAATAGGGTTAGCCCAGACCCTCGTTCAAACACGCATAACAATAGGCCTTTCACTTTTTAGTTTGTTGGCGATTGGCTGGTTGTTATATCAGTATCAATTCGTCTCAACTTATTACGGTTTTACACGTGATATGGGGGAAACTCTCTCAATGATGCCCAGGCCTGCAGCCTATTTGTTGGCTGATCGTTCAGGACTGTCAAATTGGATTGGACAAAATATCCCCAAAACAGTGATGCGTAATGAGCAGCAAATGTTTTTTGGTGCTGGTGTGGGGCTGATTGCCTTATTTGGGTTGTGCCAGAGCGTTACAACCTCAACTTCGCGAACACTCAGCAGAATAGCGGGGCTTGCTTTGCTTATTTTGGTGTTGCTCACACTGTCCATTCGTGGCTATTCAGTTTACAAATGGCTTTTGTATTTGCCGGGACTTGGTTCAATTCGAGCCGTCTCACGGGTGGTGCTTGTGATGCTGTTTCCACTTGGAATTCTCGTGTCCAGTGGTTTTGATCGGGTACTCAACAATGAAAAAATACTATCTGTACGATGGGTCGTACTGCTGGCTATGATTTTGGCTTTAACGTCGGAAACACTGTACTACCAGCCGTATCGGTTGCCAGTCACCGCCTGGTTTGAACGTCAGGTCGAGATGCGTTCAGAATTACCAACTCTGATACCTAAAGATTCAATCCTTTTTATTACGAACTCCCCAAAGGACCCCTATCATGACCTGGCAGAGGTGGATGGGATGGTTCTTGCGCAGGATTTAGGAATCCCGACACTGAACGGATATTCTGGCAATGTTCCACCTGGCTACCTCAAGCCCGATCCCTGCCTCGACTATAAAAATCGATTACAGACTTATGCTGATTTCAATCACCTGCCTGATGATTTTGTGACGGATCAGGCTAGGCACGTTATATTGATTGAGAGGCAAGCGTGTCTTGGTGCACCGAATAGAATGACCAACATTAAAGTAGACACAAGCATTGCTGCAGGGATCAGACTGAGCATCGTCGCATCGGCACGAGATTCGGCGTTTAAAGACCCGTTGAAGGTAACAGTAACTATCCTTAACCTTACCCCCAATCAGTTCAACACGCTTTCAACCAAAGGTCCAATAAGGCTGTCCTGGCGTTTTGTGCCTGTTGACTCGAACGGACAACCTTTGAGCCTTCCGCCGTGGGTAGAGAGAAAGGATCTGTTGTTTTCAATTGAACCTCAGGCAACTCAAATTGAGCACTTGGTCCTTAAACTCCCGGTTCAGGCTGGTCAGTACAGGCTAGAGGTGACACTTGTGCAGGACAGGGTCGCCTGGTTTCATGATTTAGGGATGCAGATGGCAGAACTTCCTGTTGTGGTGAAGTGAGTCAAATAATACTATGGGGAATGAGATTTATACGTTTTTTAGTCATACTCCGACAGGTTTTATAATTTACGTCAATTAGATATCTATCCAGAGCGAATGCTGTATTGGTTGGTTCAATCATTTACGAGATTACATATTCATGAAAATTCTAGTCGTTGGTGCCGGTTATGTTGGTCTGGTTACCGCTGCATGTTTGTCCAGCAAGGACAACTCAGTGGTCTGCGTAGACACCGATCCGACCAAAATCGCCAGACTGGAACAAGGCATTATTCCAATCTATGAGCCTGGTTTAAAAGAAGTTGTGGACGCGTCGATTGCCAGTGGCCGATTGAAGTTCGCAGATAGCATTCAGACAGGTTTGACCAAGCTCGAACGGGATGGCGACATTCCCACGCTGATTTTCATTGCTGTGGGTACTCCCCAGGGCGAAGATGGCTCAGCGGACCTGCGGTATGTCCTCGCCGCCGCTAAAGAAATAGGTCGCTCATTATCAGGCGCTGCGATTGTTATCAACAAATCAACGGTACCCGTCGGTACGGCAGATCTGGTCAAAGGTGAAATCGCCTGGGAATTGTTCCAGCGCAAATTGTTCCTGGATTTCGATGTCGCGAGTAACCCTGAGTTTTTGAAAGAAGGTGCTGCGATTGATGATTTCTTTAAACCAGATCGCATTGTCATCGGGACTGAGAGCGAGACTACAAAAGCGCAGCTCATCAAGCTCTACAAGCCTTATGTGACAAACGACAGTCAGTTGCTCACTGTTGGTGTCAAAGAAGCCGAGCTCATCAAGTACGCATCCAACGCCATGCTCGCGACCCGCATCTCATTTATGAATGAGATTGCAAACGTATGTGATCGCTTTGGCATTAACGTCGAAGACGTTCGCATGGGTGTGGGTTCAGACTCGCGGATCGGTCCTGCATTTTTGCGTCCAGGCTGCGGCTATGGTGGTTCATGTTTCCCCAAGGACGTACAGGCACTGGTGCGGATTGCCCAGAGTGTCGGCATCGAGCCAATTGTGTTGAATGGTGTAGAGGCGCGTAACAAAAAGCAGAAACAATATCTGTTTGACCAGATTGTCGCCAAGATGGGTAAGGACTTAGATGGCCATAAGCTCTGCGTGTGGGGCCTGGCGTTCAAACCTGATACCGACGATATGCGTGAGGCTTCATCAATTGATTTGATCCGTGCCTTGTGCGCAGCAGGTGCAACAGTAATTGCGCATGATCCCGTCGCAAAAGAAGTCGCAGAACGTGTATTTGCGGATTTACTGCGCACTGGCAAACTCAAGATCGTGGACGATCCGCTTGTGGCAGCTGTCGATGCAGACGCTGTTGTGCTTGTGACAGAGTGGGCCGAATATAAAAATATCGATTTCAGTAAGGTTCAGGCTGCCGTTCGACAGGCTGTGATCTTTGATGGCCGCAATCATCTGGATCCGGCCGCAATCAAACAGTTAGGCTTTTACTACTCTGGCGTTGGCCGGGCATAAACACAGATCATGATAAAAAAAATTCTTGTAACAGGCGGCGCTGGTTTTCTGGGATCGCATCTCTGCGATCGTTTGATTGAACAAGGTCATCAGCTCATTGCGCTGGACAGTTTTTTTACTGGTAGTGAAAAAAATGTTCAACACCTGATCAAACACCCTGCTTTCACCTTGGTCAAGCATGATGTTGTCGATCCAATCCATATTGATGCACTCGACGAAATCTATAACCTCGCATGTCCCGCATCACCTGTTCATTACCAATACGATCCCATCCATACGATGAAGACGTCGGTATTGGGTGCGTTGAATGTGCTCGAACTCGCACGTAAGACAGGTGCGAAAGTCTTCCAAGCTTCAACCTCTGAGGTGTATGGTGATCCCTCGGTACATCCTCAACCTGAGGAATACTGGGGCAACGTCAATACGATCGGTATTCGTAGTTGCTACGACGAAGGTAAACGCGCGGCTGAGACCTTGTTCTTTGATTACCAACGCACCCACCATTTAAAGATTAAGGTCGTTAGAATTTTTAATACTTACGGTCCACGCATGGCCGCTGATGATGGGCGTGTTGTCAGCAACTTTATCGTACAGGCCCTTCGCGGTGAAGATTTAACGGTTTATGGTGATGGATCGCAAACACGTAGCTTTTGCTATGCAGATGACCTGGTTGAGGGTTTCATCCGGTTGATGAATGCTGATGACAGTGTCATTGGCCCAATTAACCTGGGTAATCCAGGTGAGTTCACCATGATCGAGCTTGCCGAAAAAGTCCTCCGCCTCACCGGCTCAACAAGCAAATTAATTCACATGCCTTTGCCGCAGGACGATCCAAAGCAGCGCCGCCCCGATATTACAAAAGCAAAACACTTCCTGAATTGGGAGCCTTCCGTCGCGCTCGAACAAGGTCTCGAGCGCACGATTGCTTATTTTAGACAGGCCATCGCGACATGAACCAATACGCCGGCAACATGACTGATCAGCGTTTTGCAGTGGTGATGCCGATCTACGAAGATCAAGAGGCATCCACCAGGCTCTTTAGAGAGCTCTATGCAGAGTATGGTGATCGGGCTTATGTTGTCGCCGTGGATGATGGATCAATTAACCAACCTGTAGATATCGAGACGCTGCAAGAGATTGGTCTTAAAGGCGTAGTGATCCAGCTCAAGCGTAACGTCGGCCATCAGCGTGCGATTGCAATTGGGATTAACTACGTTGCAGACCACATGCCTGATACGCCATGTACAGTCGTGATGGACTCAGATGGCGAGGATACTCCCCAGTCCATCCGTCAGCTCGTCGAGCCGATGCAATCTCCTAAAGTAGATGTTGTCGTTGCCCAGAGAAAGAGTCGCGTAGAGACGCTTCGTTTCAAGGCGTTTTATGTCATTTACAAAAAACTATTCCAGTTTTTAACTGGCCGCCATATTAGTTTTGGTAATTTCATGGCACTTAAGCCCGCTGCGCTCAAGCGACTCTCAGCGATGCAAGAGCTGTGGATGCATGTGGCGGGATGCGTGTTGACCTCAAAGTTACGTGTCAAAACTTTACCGATTGATCGCGGTCCACGATTTGCGGATAAGAGCAAAATGAATTTTGTGGGCTTGGCCTTGCATGGATTCAGGGCATTGATGGTCTTTGCAGAGGACGTACTTGTTCGCGTCGGGATTATCTGTGCGTTTGTTGCTGTAATCACGGTGATTGCCAGCGTGATTGCGATCATTCTTAAACTCTCTGGATTTGCCACGCCCGGATGGTTTTCTGTCGCGCTCGGTATCCTATTGCTTGTGTTCTTACAAACTGGCGCCCTCACGTTAATGACCTTAATGTTGACGGGCGTTGTCCGGGCTGGTGCGCCTAATCAGATTGATTACAAAGCTTACATAGATCAGATTCAGCATGCAGACTAATTCAATTGTGCAATCTGACGTCTCATTTTTTAACAAGCAGCCAATACGTTATATCGTCAATGGGCTGCTCGCCACAGGCATACATTTTTGTATCCTGACGTTTAATTTAAAAGTACTTGGCTGGGAGTCAGCTGGACTGTCCAATATGGTTGCGGCGGTATTCGGTATCTCCGCTTCATTTATCGGCAGTCGCTATTATGTTTTTCAGGGTTCTCGCGAGCCATTGCTGCGCCAGATTTATCGCTTTATTTTTTTATATGCTGCGATTGCCATGCTGCACGGTGCATTGATGTACGTCTGGGTCGATCGATATGCATTGAATTATGTGATCGGCTTTGGTGTGGCGACGTTCATGCAAATGGTATTTAGTTATTGGGGCAATAAAGTGATGGTGTTCAAAGTATGAAATTCATCAAATTTGTCCTCGCAAATCTATTGTTCGTGCTGATTTTGTTAGCAGCCTATATCACGCATGTGACATTTTTCAGAGTCAATGTCGTGTTCTATGGCGCCATTATGGATGGCATCATTTCTACCATTCTGACATTGCTATGCGTGAGTTTGATCAAATGGCTTGATACATACAGTGCGTTTGAAAAACTTCAGCTCGTCTGTATCTGGTTACTGTTTGGCTATGCTTTTGCGATCTCAGTACCAACAGTCCTCGATCGTTCACTCTCTTTTTATATTCTTGAAAAACTCCAGCAACGTGGTGGCGGCATTAAGTTTGATCAGTTTGATCAGGTGTTCACACAGGAGTATGTCAAGGAACACCGACTGGTCGATGTCAGGCTCACGGAGCAACAACAGTCAGGGACGATCGTCATAAAAGATGGCTGCGTTAAGCTCACCGAGTGGGGACAGACTCTGGCGACGGCGAGTCGGTATTTTCGCGCGCACTTTTTACCCAAACAGCGCTTGCTAATGGGTAAGTACTCGGATGACTTAACCGATCCGTTTAGAAATAGTCCTGATAAAGTTGATTATCTCTGTCAGTAATTTTAATAACTATGGATTCGCATGACTGGATTCAATCTGGATCCCTAGTCGCCTGCCATCAGAATTGATTCCCATATTTCTTGGGATAAAGCATCGCTGTAAACGCAGATCGACATGATAGTCATCATCATCCGCAATGAATCCATTAGCAAAATTTATACTGATCTGACGTGGTCCTTCCTGATTGAATAAAATCTCAGAGTGTTCAATCAAGCTTGATTCTCTGTGGATAATGCTCAACGTCCCAGCAAGCGGTCGTTTATCTATATCGGGCTGTGTACCTTTGATCAATAGCGTCATCCCACGAGTGCTCTGCGGGATCGCGACTTTATACAATCCTGATGTCCAACCATCTTTGTCAAGCGGTTGAGCTTTAAAGCATTGCACGTCTTCAGTGAAGGGAAAGCGATGATAGGATTGATAAATTTCTTTTCCAACGAGTAACGCCAGAGCACCAAAAAATATAGCAATTAATCTAGGATGGCTCACGCACCACGTTCTAAGTGGTGAGTAATTGTTGTTCAAATTACTTTGTGTGGCAGGGATGTTTTCTGCCTCAAGCCAGGCATACATCAATGCAACAAATCCCACTGCTGTAAAAAGATTTTCACGTACCAGCATTGAGTGTGCAAAAAGATTCCCAATAAATATTGCACCAAGTCCAACCCATGCGGGTATCAGTAATTTTTTATTTTTAATTTGCCATAGTGGATAGATGAGCACTAATGCAAAAAGCGCAATCCCTATGAGACCCGTTTCGGATAAGGTTTGTAAAAAATAGTTATGTGCATTCTCACCATTTTGATCAATGCTTAAAAAATAAGACTGTGTGAGATCATAATTAGCGGCCTGACGATAGAATTCACTTTGACCTAACCCCATGATTGGGAACAAGGTAAAAGCACGCAGTGCGGCGAGGTAGACTTCGGGTCGATAAGAAAGCTTGATGTTTAGGGCCGCAAGATCTGGAAGCCCCATCAGATGGGCCAGTTGGGTGAGAGCCGCAATCCAAGTGCCTTTAAACAATAGCGTACTGACTGTTAGTAGTAGGACTATACCTAAAGCACCCATTAGCACGCGTTTAATCCACGTCGAATGCCTAAAAATCCAGATTATGGCAATCACAATCAAGCAAGCAATTGCTAAAGCAAAATTCGATTTTGACTTGCTTAAAAATAAAGCAATCCAGCAAAGGGGAATTGCAGCAAGAACAAGTAGCCTGGTCAGTGTATTTTTTGAGTAATACAAATAGCCAAACAAACCAATTGAGCCAATCATCATTTGCCCAGCAAAGGCATGAATATCATGTTGAAAACCCAGCGCCATATAACCAAATTGATCAACACGAAAATTGATTTGAACGAGCGATAGTCCAATGCCATAAGTTGATTGCCGATACCCAACGATTGCTGCGATTATCAGGCTAAGGATCAAAGGTTTGAAAACAATATCGTTACGATCAGGCATTGCTTTGAGTGCTGGAACGAGTACGGCCATTAAAGCAAAAGCACTCGCGTAGGCAAGCCAGTCAAAGAGAGGGCGATAATCGTCGTGCCAGCCAATTGAACGAAAGTTCAGTAGGTTGTAGGTTAACGTCGAGAATTGAAAAAAGGACGCGGTCTGATGAATATTCCTGGAGATTGCTAACACGACAGAGAGCGTCAACATCATCAAACACAGACCTGCTTGCCAGGGTAAGCCAAGGCGGTTTAACGATGGTGTTTTTTTGCGATTCCAGTACTGATTAACGATTGCGCCTAAAAAAAAGCCCGCAATTAAATCAAACCCAGCATTATGGAGTCCGAGAATGCGACCATAGCCGAAATACGTTTGGATCTGCCACGCCAGATTGGGTAGCAATGGCAAGGCAAACAGGCACCCCATGATGCCAAGTCGCAAATTCACTGATGTAGTAATGAATGCGAACAATAAACACAATGCAGGCATTGTGATGCGAAAGAATGGGTCTAACGTTTTGAGTGATTCGTATTGATTACAAACAATAATAATTATTGCGAACAGTACCAGAGCATGACCCGCATATATGCATATATTTTTGAGGAGGCCAGGAATTCGCTCGATCAAATATCTATTCATAGATACTGAGCGCTGATCATTCATTTAGATAATCCCATTAGCAAAACACATCCGCATCACTGAGTATTGCACCGAGCATGTCCTTTGTCGTCAGGATGGGGGCAGACTGTATCGGCCATTCAATACCGATAGCAGGATCATTCCACAATAAACACCGCTCGTCTTGATGTGAATAATAGTCAGTGGTTTTATATAAGAAGTCAGTTTGATCACTTAGAACTAAAAATCCATGCGCAAAACCAGGCGGTATCCAGAGTTGTCTGTGATTCTCTTCGGTTAAGTGGACACCCACCCATTGACCAAATTGTGGATGATTTTGAATTAGATTGACCGAAACATCATAAACGGCACCGCGGGTCACGCGGACAAGTTTGCCTTGTGCATGTTGAATCTGATAGTGAAGTCCTCGCAAAACACCCTGTTTACTTTGGCTATGATTGTCTTGAACAAAGCTTACATCCAGCCCTGTTGCATCATTAAAGTCACGCTGGTTAAAGCTTTCAAAAAAGAATCCTCTGTCATCTACGAATACTTTAGGTTCGAGGATGAGTACCCCTGACAACTCAGTAGGTGTTACGTGATAAGGCAAATGCAGACTCCGAGGCGTTTAAGAATATTCAGACATAGGTAAGGCTTGGCGTTTTAGAAAAGCAATCTAGATTAATGCTTGAGCAGGTTCATTAAATACTTGCCGTAGTTCGTTTTAGTGAAAGGTTGCGCTAAGCGCTCAAGCTGTTCATGATTAATCCATTTTTGCGCAAAAGCAATTTCTTCAGGGCATGCGACTTGGAGTCCTTGTCTTTTTTGGAGTGTCGCAATAAAACTAGACGCCTCAAGCAAGCTGTCATGTGTGCCTGTATCTAGCCATGCAAATCCTCGGCCCATTATTTCAACATTCAGCATCCCCAGTTCTAGATAACGCTGATTAACATCTGTAATTTCGAGTTCGCCACGAGCACTTGGTTTAACGCTAGCTGCGATGTCGCAAACTTGCTCGTCGTAAAAGTAAAGCCCTGTTACTGCATAATTACTTTTTGGATGAGTCGGTTTTTCTTCCAGACTGATTGCTTTTTTTTGAGCATCAAATTCAACGACTCCATAGCGTTCAGGATCTGGGACATGGTACGCAAAGACAGTCGCTGCAGTGGTGAGAGTGTCTGCGTGGTGGAGTTTTCTTACTAGATCGTGACCATAAAAGATATTGTCACCAAGAACTAAGGTGCTTGGATGATTGGCTATGAAATCCCGTCCAATAATAAAGGCTTGTGCTAGCCCATCCGGGCTTGGTTGAATTGCATATTCAATTTGCATGCCCCACTGCGACCCATCACCCAGCAACTCAGTGAATCTAGGTGTATCTTTGGGCGTGGATATGATCAGTACATCCCTTATCCCCGTTAACATGAGTGTGGAAAGTGGGTAATAAATCATCGGTTTATCGTAAACCGGCAGTAACTGTTTTGAAATGGATTGCGTCGCAGGATAAAGTCGAGTGCCAGAACCGCCGGCTAAAATCAGGCCTTTACGGGATATTTTCATAATTTTATATAAATTCCAGCGAGTAGGGCTATTTCAAGTCGGGCTTAGATTTCTTTCCATCTTTCTCTTCAATTCTTGGTGGAAGTATAAACCTTAGGATCCAAATTTATTGATAATGGGTTGTTGGTACTCGGAGTCATCAAACATCGCCAGGGATATAATCCAAACATGACAGATATCTCAATTGCCTACATCATTTTTAATCGTCCCAGACATACTGACGAGACTTTTCGGGCGATTCGCGCAGCGCGTCCCACCAAGCTTTTTATTATTGCTGATGGCCCCCGTTCTGGGCATCTAACTGATGAAGAACGCTGTAAAGCTGTTAGAGACGTTGTAGCAAAAATTGATTGGCCGTGTGAAGTACAGCGTAATTACGTTGACCAAAATTTAGGTCTTAAACGACGTATATCGAGCGGTCTTGACTGGGTGTTTAGTCAGGTCGAAAGTGCGATCATATTAGAGGACGATTGCCTGCCACACCCTGATTTCTTTACCTTTTGCCAGGATTTACTCGAACGGTATAAAGATGATGAGCGTGTTTGGGTTGTAACAGGGAATAATAATCAGAACGGTAAAAAACGCAGTAACGATTCATATTATTTTTCTAAATATGGGCATTGTTGGGGTTGGGCTACATGGCGTCGAGCCTGGAAGCATTTTGACGGTGATTTAACATTCTGGCCTGAATGGAAAACCTCCCAGGATTGGCGTAATAAAACGCCCGATCCTTATGAGCAAAAATACTGGATTGATATTTTTGATCGCATCTATCTTAAGAAAATTGATTCCTGGGCATATCCCTGGATGACGTGCCTTTGGTATCACGGTGGCTTGACGGCGACGCCACGCGTCAACCTGGTGACCAATATTGGCATTGGACCAGATGGTACGCATACCATTGCTGATGAAGAGCAGCCTGGGACACCCGTTAAGGCATTGGGGGCGCTTACGCATCCCAACGATGTCAGGCAGAATTTAAAAGCTGATCAGTACGTCTTTGATCATTTACTTGGTGGTTTGTATATGAAATTTCCACGTACGTTGTTGAAATTTCCGATTCGTGTCAAAAATAAACTCGTCAGAGTATGGAAAGGAAAGCCTTAGTTCGACTTCAGTACTGCATCGAATGTTGGCATGATAAAAATGGCACGATCCAAAAATGCAGTTGTTATCCCTATATATCAATCCAAGCTGAGTGCGTCAGAGCTTTTTTCAATTAAAAATGCAGTGGATATTTTGTCTGCGCATGATATTTGTTTTGTGGGCCCGGTACATTTACGGGTCTTTTTAGCGCAGCTTGTCGGACAATTTACTGCTCCGCTTCATACCCATGCGGACAGCCACATAGGCTATAAGAACTTTGCGGACCGGTATTTTTCCAGCATTGCTGGTTATAACAAACTGATGCTTTCAAGCCTGTTTTACGAGGCGTTCAAAGATTATCAATGTATTTTGATTGCACAAACAGATTCTCTGGTCTTGACTGATGCGCTGGATATGTGGGCTGCAAAGGGTTATTCCTATATCGGTGCACCCTGGTTTGAGGGTTATACACAGCCTACCCAACCGTTACGACTTTTAAATGTAGGGAATGGGGGATTTTCGCTCCGTAATATTGGAGATTTTTTAAAAGTCCTACATAAACCGAGAGTGTTCAAAAATACCCTGATGTCATCTTGGCCAGGCAGTTGGATGTCAAGTACGTATCGCTACCTTAAGGATTATCACTCTGTCGTTTATAAAAATCGGCAATTCAATATCAATGTAAATGAGGATTTGTTTTGGGGGCTCTTCGTTGCACCACGATGCCCATTTTTTACAGTCCCAAGTGCGACCGAAGCCATGGCTTTTGCTTTTGAGTCGCATCCTGAGCATCTCTTTGCTCTGAATCAAAACAAGTTGCCGTTCGGTTGCCATGCCTGGGAACGCTACAACCCTGAGTTCTGGGAAGCTGTTCTGGCTCAGCGCGGGATTGAAAAAATACGCTAAAAAACCAACAAGATCAATGACCTACGTCTAATTTTCATTGCTAGAACTGGCTGCATGTCGTGTTATCATCTCAGGCTCTGTTTCATACATGCTTATTGTGTGTATTTCATGCTTTATAGGCTCAAAAAACAGTGTTCTTTGTTATTCCCCATCTTGCCCTGACGACTGCTGGTTTGACATCTTTCATCATTTGTCTGGCAATTGTGTGGACAAAGCATTTGCATGGCGCACATACACTTGATTCTGAGCCGGGTGTCCAAAAAGTACATGCAGAACCAACCCCCCGAATTGGCGGGGTCGCTATTTTGATAGGATTGGGTGTCGGATATCTGTTTACGCCCAAAGAGGTTGCAGTGATGCTGGGCCCGATTTTATTGGCTTCTCTCCCTGCATTTTTTGCGGGCGCCGCCGAAGACATCATCAAGCGGGGCCGTGTTACAGAAAGGCTGCTTGCGACCTTTGCGAGTGGAGTGCTGGCCTGGTGGCTGACGGGGGATAGTCTTACACGAATTGGCGTGGGCGGCGTAGATTGGCTGCTTGCCATTACACCCATTTCTGTCATGTTCACAGCCTTTGCTGTCGGGGGTGTTGCAAACGCCATCAACATCATTGATGGACTGAATGGTTTGGCAGGCGGAATCGTTTTACTCTGCCTTTCCACGCTTGGACTCATTGCATTCCTTGCCGGCGATGCCGAAATGGCAAAGATTTGTTTTATATTTGGTGGTGCTACATTTGGCTTTCTGCTGATCAACTATCCCTATGGCAAGATCTTCCTGGGAGATGGCGGGGCGTATCTTCTAGGATTTGTCCTTGGCTGGATCGCAGTGATGATAGCCATGCGTAACCCATCTGTTTCCCCTTGGGCACCCATGCTTGCCTGTGGGTACCCGATTCTCGAGGTTCTGTTTTCGATGGCCAGACGCAGAGCACGTACCCTTAGACTAGGTCATCCCGACCGTCTTCATTTGCATAGCTTGATCTGGTCACGTGTGACGCGTAAATGGTTAGCTAGTCATTCGGTTGTGGCACAGAATGCTGCGGTACTGCCAATTATGTTGATGTACGCGTTGATTCCTGCCGTCTTAGCAATTGTCTTTCGTAAAAGCACGATTGCATTGATTGCTAGTTTTTTTGTGTGCGCGTTGATCTATGCAATGATCTATGCTCGATTAGTACATTTTAAATGGGCGGTTCCAGCGTTACGTCTGACAGAACGAAAAAGTACGTAGTGCGAACTTAAATATAAAAATGAATTACACCGGGCCAAATGGATGGCTCCCAAATTATTCAAACTCGAAACGCTCAAAAATGTCGACAGATCAATCAAATCCTAAAATTTATGTTGCTGGTCATCGCGGGATGGTTGGGTCTGCGATCGTGCGGCAACTCATCGCCAATGGTCATGATCCTGAGCGAATTGTGGGTCGTACACGCGCAGAGTTAAACCTGACGGATCAGTCGGCAGTCCGAGATTTTTTTGAGACCGAAAAACCCGACCAAGTTTATCTGGCAGCAGCCAGAGTCGGTGGTATTTATGCGAATAACACTTACCCAGCAGAGTTCATTTATGACAATCTGATGGTGCAGGCCAACGTCATTGATGCAGCTTTTCGTAATGGCGTTAAAAAACTGCTCTTTCTGGGTAGTAGCTGTATTTATCCTAAGCTTGCGCCACAGCCTATGTCCGAAAACGCATTACTGACGGGATTCCTCGAGCCTACAAATGAACCCTATGCGGTTGCTAAAATAGCAGGAATCAAGATTTGTGAGAGTTATAACCGTCAGTATGGCGCTGAGTATGGTGTGGATTACCGCTCGGTGATGCCGACCAACTTATACGGCCCTGGTGATAATTACCATCCCGAAAATTCACACGTCATTCCTGCGCTGATCCGTCGTTTTCACCAAGCCAAAGTCGATCAAGCACCGAACGTCACCATCTGGGGTTCAGGTAAGCCATATCGAGAATTTTTGTTTGTCGATGACATGGCCTCAGCGAGCATCTATGTCATGAACCTGGTTAAAGATAAGTACGATCAGCATACGACACCTATGCAAAGCCACATTAACGTGGGCTATGGCTCAGACATCACCATCGCTGAACTTGCACAAACAGTTGGTAAAGTCATTGGTTATACCGGTGAGATTGTTTTTGATGCCAGCAAGCCTGATGGGGCTCCTCGCAAGCTGATGAATAGCGGCTTACTCAAAGACCTCGGATGGAGGGCAACAGTGCATATCGAAAACGGACTGAGCGTGGCCTATCAAGACTTTTTGAAACGCGGCATTTAGGCATACAGTGAATATTATTTCTGGTGTATTGCTACCTTTTAGACAGTTGTATGTAATTTTGCCGCGCTCAAGTAAACGCGGCTTACCTTTTGTTGTCTTTGTCAGTCTCGTGGCTGCTGTTTTTGAGACAGCGAGTGTTGCATCCATTTTGCCCTTTATGGCAATTGTGATGGACCCCAGTGTTTTATCTAAATATCAATGGCTTGCTCAAACACTAAAAATCCTTCAGATAGAGACACAACAAGGTGCAGTCATTGGCGCTGGTGTGCTGACGGTTGCCGTGCTGGCAATAGGCAATATTGTCACCGCTGCCAATCTGTGGATTCAAACACATTACATCGCGTTGGCTCGTCGTGAGCTTTCTTCAGAGCTTTTTACGGGCTATTTGTATCTTCCTTATTCCTTTCACGTTCAGCGCGATACAACTTCACTGAGCCGGGTAATTGGTGGCGATGTGGAGTCAGCCCTCGGCGGGTTTCTCGCATCACTACTTGGCGTTGTGTCCAAAGGACTCAGCGGGCTGGTCCTAATCAGTCTCATTATTGTGGTGGACCCTACTGTTGCTTTGGGCACAGTCCTAGTACTGGGTTGTGGCTACATGTTTGTGTATCGATTGATCCGTGCACGACAAGTCAGACTTGGTGCCAAAATGATAGAGGCCAGTCTTGCTGTCGGTCGTACGACACTTGAGGGACTGTCTGGTGTTAAAGAGCTGCGTGTCCTGGGCCGTGAGTCCGCCTCAACAAATGAATATAAAAAATCATTTGCAGAGTTGACTGAGACACAGGCGTCAAACTTGTTGGCCTCAGCATTGCCTCGCTATGTCATCGAGGTGTTTGCCTATGCGGGTATTGTTGCCGTAACACTTGCCTTTGTCTTGAAGGGTCAAGGCACTGCAGCAATCCCCTCGCTTGCGCTGTATGCCCTGGCAGGCAATCGATTAGTGCCAATATTTCAGCAGTTTTTTGCAGCGGCTATCACGATCAAGTATCACACGCGTGCCGTTGAATCACTCGAAGCTGACCTAGCTGTTGTGCGGAGCAGCTCCAGGCACCACCTGATTGAACTCGATCAGCCGCTCGCATTTAAAAAAGAAATTGTTCTTGAGAATCTGACTTTTCAATACCCTACTGCAAACAGACCCGCATTAAATCAGGTCTCCCTTACCATTCCGCAAAATCAGAGTATCGGATTAGTTGGCCGCACGGGTTCTGGCAAAACGACGCTGGCCGATGTGATTTTGGGCCTATATCCTCCTGCAAGCGGAACTATATCGGTTGATGGGGTGAATCTTATTGAGTCCAATGAGCGAGCCTGGCGCAAACGTGTAGGGTACGTCCCTCAAAACGTATTTTTAACCAATGCCTCAATTGCGCGCAATATTGCACTTGGCATTCCAGAAGAGCAGATTGATCATGCTGCAGTGGTGCGCGCAGCACAAATGGCACAGGCAGAAGAATTCATTTCACAGCTCCCAGATAAGTACGAAACTGTCGTAGGCGAACGAGGTGTGAAATTATCTGGCGGTCAGCGCCAGAGACTTGGCATCGCACGTGCGCTTTATCACAATCCCGATGTGTTGGTTTTTGATGAGGCAACCAGCGCGCTGGATGGCATGACCGAAGACGCAGTGATGCAGGCGGTGCAAAGTTTGAGTGCTGAGCGGACAATGATTTTGATTGCTCATCGCTTAAGGACGGTTCAGGCCTGCAACCGGATTGTGATGCTTGAGGCTGGCCGAGTCGTGGCCGACGGTACTTATGATGAGCTCATGCGATCCTCTTCTGCATTTAAGCAATTAGCAGGTCAGGTAGCCGGGCAACCCATTGCGACTCCGTCGTATCAAGAGTGAGCCCTATGCTGAATGCACCGATTGCTTTCATCATATTTAATCGTCCTCGCCATACAGCTGAGAGTTTTGCTGCTGTTCGTGCGCAAAAACCTTCCAAGCTGTTGATCATTGCGGATGGCCCGCGACTAGGGCATCCGACAGATTTTGAGCGCTGTCGCGAGACGAGAGAAGTTGTTGCAAATATCGATTGGCCATGTGAAGTCTTACGTAACTATTCCGATGTAAATCTCGGATGTAAATTGCGTGTGAGCTCTGGTTTGGACTGGGTGTTCGATCAGGTTGAACGTGCCATTGTTCTGGAGGATGATTGCATTCCACACGAGGATTTTTTCCCGTACTGCGATACCCTTTTAGATCGTTATGAAACAGATCCACGCGTTTGGGTCATCACAGGAAATAATTTTCAACACGGAAAAAAACGTGGTGACGCGTCCTATTATTTTTCAAAATTCAATCACTGCTGGGGCTGGGCGACATGGAGACGCGCATGGAAACATTATCGCGTAGACATTCCGTTTTGGCCGGATTGGAGAGGGACTGCGGATTGGCGTAAAAAACTTCCCGATCCCGTTGAGCGAACAGTATGGTCTGGTTTGCTTGATCGTGTTCAGCGTGGAGAGATTGATACCTGGGATTATCAGTGGACGGCGTGTGTCTGGTATCACGGTGGCTTGACGGTGACCCCTAACGTTAATCTTGTTACAAACATTGGCTTTGGACCAGACGCGACGCATACCGTTTCATCAGGTGATCAAGATGGTTTGCCTATTTATCCTTTAGGAATATTGACGCATCCAAAACAAGTCAAACAGGATTTAGCTGCTGATCGCTATGTGTTTAATCATAATTTTGGCGGCTTGGACCATCCTGATCGATTGATTAATCGCCTGCGCAAGAGACGAGATCAATTTATGCGCTCGCCGCAGTGGTTAGTCAAAAAAATTCGTCTAGCTTTTAATCGGCGGGCATAGCATGTGCGGGATTATTGGGCTCATCCATCAGCAATCATTTGGCAAAATTGACATTGATGGTCAAGGATTGCAAACTGCGCACTGGCCTGATTTATCAGAACAAGATATTCTCAGACTTGCCCACCGTGGTCCTGATGGCACAGGCAAGTATTCGGATGAGCATATTCAGTTTGGACATGCCAGGCTTTCGATCATTGATCTGACAGTCGCAGGGCATCAACCCATGCTCAGCCATAACGGCAGATACGTGGTGACCTATAACGGTGAGATTTATAACCACCTCGAGTTACGCACTGAGCTCGAGTCTTTGGGTGAGACATTTAATAGTCACTCGGATACAGAGGTTTTGTTAGCTGCTTATAAAGTCTGGGGTAAAAACTGCGTCAATCGTTTTCGCGGGATGTTTGCTTTTGTCATTTGGGACAAACAAGAAAAACTCGCTTTTCTTGCCAGAGATCGTTGTGGTGAAAAGCCGCTGTTTTATCAAATCAATCACCAATGTCTGACATTTGCGTCAGAGCTCAAAGCACTTATCCCACTTTTAAATGAGAGGCCTGAGCTCGATCCAGCAGTGATTGATATGTATCTGCATTATCAATATGTACCCGAGCCATCCACCTTGCTCAAGGGCGTGCACAAGCTTGCTGCAGGTCACGCAGTGACCATTCGTATGGCCGATTGGAAATTCGATCCCCAGCCATACTGGTGTGTAGAGGAGGTAAAAGAGCCTATCCCCTCTACAACAAATAGCACATTAATTCTCCCTCGCATTCGGGATGCCCTCGAGGATGCGGTCAAAATGACTTTGCGTTCAGATGTTCCGGTAGGCGTTGCGCTATCTGGCGGCATTGATTCAGGGATGATTGCTGTACTAGCACAAAAAAACTACCCAGAGCCCATGCACGCATTTTGCGTAGGCTATCCAGGTCGACCTGCTTATGATGAGCGTGCTCAGGCCCGCAAGTTAGCAGAGTCATTAGGCATGATTGTCCATGAGGTCGAGCTGCCGGTAGATAGCTTTGTTGATTTCTTTCCTGAGCTAGTAACAGTGATGGATGAACCAATTGCTGATCCTGCGGCTTTTGGTCATTACTCTGTACCCCGCGCTGCAGCGGATCAGGGCGTAAAGGTATTGTTATCGGGTATAGGTGGTGATGAGATTTTCTGGGGCTACCCCTATGTCACACAGTCCGTTGAGCTCAATCAGCAGTTGCTTGATCATCCTTCGATTAAGTTTGTTGCGCAGTGGCTTGGTTCGAGCAGTGCACAGCTTTTTTTAAACAGAGTCGTACATTATCCGCATGCACATCCTTCCATTAAAAGATGGGCAGGTATTCTGCAAAAAGTGGGTGATACACACAATCCCTCTGAGCAACTGATGTATTACATGCTCCACCCGGATTTCGATGGTCCTTTTGCACTCAAAGCTGAGGTGTATGGGGCTGCCATGCATTCAGTTGGCTCTGATACGTTATTCAAACCTACAAAAATTGGTTTGCGCTCAAGAGAAAAAATCCCAGCTGCAGTCATCCGGATGTTGTTTGATACCTGGTTGACTTCAAATTGCTTGTCCTTAGGCGATCGTGTTGGAATGGCTGTAGGCGTTGAAACCCGGATGCCATTTTTAGATGCGAAGTTAATCGAGCTCGTGATGCAACTCAGGGCAAACAGTCCTGATCATGCCCTCGGTCAAAAGGCCCGGTTGCGCGCAGCACTCAAGGGCGTTTTACCTGATGAGGTATTGACTCGACCCAAAGCAGGATTTCAACCTCCTTTACACGAATGGCTTTCTGGAGTCGTAGAGCGCTATGGAGATATGCTGAGTCGCGGACAGCTAGTTAAAACAGGTGTGCTTGCTGCAGATAAAGTTGAGCATTTGCTTGAGAACATTGCCAAACGTAATTGGACTGGGTTGTTTTTTACTTACAAGTTGTTGTTGCTTGAGATGTGGTACCAACGCGTGGTGGCTGTATGAATAATCTATCTGTCAAACCGCCAACTGCAACGTCAAATTCAACGTCAACGTCAACGTCAAAGTTGCCAAGTATCCTCCTTTACAACCCGATCTCAGGTCACGGTCATCTGGATTCGTGGAATGCGATGTTTGTTTCTATTTTGCTGGATGCTGGATGGAGGGTAAATGCCCTCACCCCAGACGCTCAGGATTTAATCAGGCGGCTGAAGTCTAAAAACCAAGCATCTCTAGAGCAACTGCATGTATTGGACTGGAATGTATTGCGCCCAAGCTTTGTTCAACGAGTAGTTGGACGTTTGCAAAGAATGTTTGGTATCCAATCTAGCAATCAAGAGAATACAAAAGATTTGGACCCAAGATTTTTGGATCCTTTGGAATTCGGACGACGTATCAACGCTTCGATCAGAAAATGTAAATGGCGACCTTCGTTTGTGTTCAATATGTACATGGACATGTATCCAAGTGAGGGTGCAAGATGGTTTCAGTTCGAAAGTTTAAATAAACTGCCGTGGGCAGGTATTCGATTTGTACCTACACCTGAGCATTCGGAAACTTATTACAAACAATCTGCTCTCAAGGGCATGTGTTTCCTAGATGAGCGTGTTTGTGATCGCGCTGTGCGCGCAATGCCTCAAAAAAAATTTGGCTACCTACCTGACATCACTGAAAACGTTTTGCCTAAAGCTGAAAGCGAACTTGTCCAAGTGGTTAAAGCTAAGGCAAAAGGTCGAAAGATAGTCTTTATGGGTGGCACGATTGGCGGTAATAAAAATCTTGCCTCTTGGTACCAGCTGATTGATAAGGCTAATCCACGAGAGTTTTATTTTGTGCAGATAGGTGAAATGTTTGAGGATACACTGACGACGGCTGATGTGGCGGAGCTGGCAAAGATCAAAAAAGCGTCTCCAGAAAACCTCTATATCAAACTTGAGTATTTGCCTGATGAGGCAATGTTTAACGAGGTTATCCAGACTAGCGATATCATTTTTGCAGTCTATCGAAATTTTAAAATCAGTAGCAACATGCCTGGTAAAGCTGCCGCATTTAACAAGCCTATCCTTGTTGCTGACGAATATTTGATGGGCGATCGTGTTTCACAATATGGTATCGGCTTGACTGTGCCTGAGGATGATGTCGATGCGATGTTGACTGCAATAAGTACTCTCGCTCACTCATCGCAATCGATGGAAAATCAGTTTGAAAATTATCGGCGTGACTTCAGTATTCAGGCACTGAGTCAGCATCTGACCGGTTTCCTTAAAAAGTGCATGTCAAACGTATGAAGATCTTTCATCTTTCAACGGACGACTTTAGTGGCGGTGCCTCAAGAGCCGCGTATCGTTTACATACTGCGTTGTTGCAAAACGGTATAGATAGCACGATGCGAGTACTGACGCATCAGACAGCGAATGACAAAATCATTGCGGGCAGAGGCCCACGAACCTTTATTGAAAAAGTAAGAGGTCGTATTCATAAAAAGTTACGAGAATTCGCTGAGCGTAATTGGAAAACAGATAATTTGATCATGCATTCATTTGGTCAGGTGAGTGCAGGGATTGTTGATGAGATAAATCGCAGCGATGCAGATGTAGTTAATCTGCACTGGATCGTCAATCTGCTGTCGATCGAAGATATTGGAAAAATCCGTAAGCCTATCGTCTGGACCCTGCATGATATGTGGGCGTTTTGTGGTGGTGAGCACGTCGCTAGTGATGATGAGAGTTCGAGGTTTAGAGTTGGGTATCTAGCAGATAATAGGCCTGCAGGTGAGGCTGGCCCAGACCTTAATCGTCAAGCTTGGGAGTCCAAGCAAAAACTATGGGCAAACCAGCAATTCAATATCGTGACGCCTGGCTACTGGATGGCTGGTTGCGCAAAAGACAGCGTGCTATTTCGAGATGCATCGATCACAGTCATACCTAATCCAATCGAGATGGAGCACCTCTGGCATCCGATTCCTCAGGATTATGCAAGGCGCGTTTTAGGTTTGCGGCAAGATAAAAAATATATCTTGTCAGGCTCTGCAGGTGGTATGCCTCACCTCAAAGGTGAGGATCTGCTCAAGCACGCGATGGCAAAGGTTATGATTGAAAAACATGTAGCAAATGAATCAAATGAAATCGAATTATTGATATTCGGTCAGTATCAACCAGCAAACAATAATGACTGGCCTTGCAAAGTACATTGGCTCGGTCCTGTGCGTGATGACCATGTCATGACACTAATTTATTCTGCAGCAGATGTGATGATGGTGCCATCGCGCCAGGATAATCTTCCTAATACTGCGGTCGAGGCATATGCGTGTGGTGTGCCAGTAGTCGCATTTAATATTGGTGGCTTACCAGATATTGTTGAGCACCAAAAAAGTGGTTGGCTTGCTTCTGCATTCGATACCGATAATCTTGCAGAAGGAATTTTGTGGGTGTTGGGTGATCAGGATAGATGGGAAAATCTTTCAGCCGCTGCTCGTAGCATTGCACTAGAGCGATTTTCTACTAAGGTAGTCATTCAGCAATACATGCGTGTCTACGAGCAGGCGCAGCTTTTGCATCGAGGAAATCATGGCTGATTTTCAATTGAATACTCCTGTTGCCCTGATTATTTTTAATCGTCCAGATACGACTGCACGAGTATTTAAAGAAATTGCAAAGGCTCGGCCACCAAAATTATTGGTGATTGCAGATGGCCCCCGACTTAATAGGCCTGGCGAGGCAGAGCGTTGTGAGCAGACGCGAGCGATCATTAGGCAGGTTGACTGGGATTGTGAGGTACTAACAAATTTTGCAGAGACCAATATGGGCTGCAAAATGCGTGTTGCAAGCGGAATCGACTGGATATTCGAGCAGGTAGAGGAGGCAATCATTCTCGAGGATGATTGTTTGCCTGAGCAAAGCTTTTTCAGGTTTTGCGAAGAAATGCTCATTAAATATCGCGATAACGAGCGTGTTGGAATGGTCTCTGGTGGTAATTTGCAGTTTGGCCATCACAGAGGAACAGGTAGTTATTACTTTTCACGCTATACCCATATCTGGGGTTGGGCGAGCTGGCGTAGGGCCTGGCAGCATTACGACCGTGAAATCGCACGATGGCCAGTTTTCCGGGATGAGGGTTGGTTAGATACGATGTTCAGGACACAGGGTGAAAGAGATTACTGGCGTCATTCCTTTGATGCAGTCTATGACGGCAGCCTGGATACGTGGGATTGCTCCTGGACGTTCACTTCACTCATAAAGGGTATGTTGCAAGTTGTGCCAAACGTCAACTTGATCTCGAATATCGGATTTGGGCCTGATGCGACACATACGCATGTAGTTGGTATCCATGCGGATATGCCAACACAACCCATAACGTTTCCACTTAAGCACCCTTGTTTTGTTCTGGCAGATGTCGCCGCGGACCGATACATTGCAGACAATCAGATCGCACCCTCATTTATTGAGAGGCAATTACGACGTATCAAACGATATCTATTGCGGCGAGCATAAATGCGGATCGCCTTTGACCATCAGGCTTTTTGCCGGCAAATTGCTGGTGGCATTTCTCGCTATTACTGCAGACTTGCCGAGGAGCTATTGCTTCAAGATCAGCAGGTTGGAATATTCGCGCCCATATATCGGAATGTCTACCTAAAAGATTTGCCTACTCAACTTGTACACGGGCGTAGCGTTAAAAATTATCCGCCTAAAACTGCCGGGATGTGCGTTGCAGCGAATGGCTTAGTTGCCAGATCAATGATCCGGCGATGGCACCCCGATGTAGTACATGAAACATATTTTCATAAACAGGGTGCCTGTTCTGACAAGACCCCGACCGTGATCACAGTATTTGACATGATCGGTGAGCTGGATGCTCAGGAACAATCAAACCATCCCATTAACTTTAAGAATACTGATAAATACAAAGCCATAATGCGCGCAGATCATGTGATATGTATTTCTGAGCATACGAGGCAGGATCTTGTCAGGTTTTTTGACGTTCAAAAAAATAAGATGTCAGTGATTCATCTTGGGTGTGATTTACCCCTGCAAGAGCACATTAATGACTCAGTACGTGACTCATCAGGTGATTCGAGAAGTAACTCAGTGCGTGAGTTGAATCCCAAAACCTCAAGACCATTTCTGCTCTATGTAGGTTTGCGTGCCGGGTATAAGAACTTCGCAGCGATGATTAAAGCCATAGCAGCTTCATCGATGCTGATGCGAGATTTTGACCTTGTTGCATTTGGAGGCGGAGCCTTTACTCTATCTGAACAACAGATCCTCACCTCCTTAGGGTTTGATCCTCAGCGCGTCCGACAGGTAGGCGGCACGGATCAGGATTTAAACTTACTCTATAGGCAAGCTGCTGCATTTATCTATCCATCAACATACGAGGGATTTGGGCTTCCACCCTTAGAGGCCATGGCGAGGCAATGTCCGGTTGTGAGTAGTCACAAAAGTTCTATGCCAGAGGTGATCGGTGATGCAGCTGAATTTTTCAATCCAAGCGACACAGACAGTATTAAATTTGCAATTGAGCAGGTCGTGTTTTCTGAGGATAGAAAGCAAGAGCTGATCCAAAAAGGCAATCAGCGCGTTGCACAATTTGCATGGTCCGCTTGTGCAGAAAAAACCCTGAGTGTTTACAAAGCGCTTGTGAATAAAACCAAATGAAAATACTTTATCTTTACACCGAGGTGATGGGCTATAACCTGCCTATATTTGATCGGTTAGTGAGTCATTACTCCGCGACGGTAGATGTGTTTCATTGGAATGAAAATAAATTAACGCCTTTTGTACCAGATGTAGCCGAGGGAGTCACTTTCCATCCGCGATCTTCATATTCAGTCAATGAGATGATTGCGTTCGCGACCAATTTAAATCCTGATGTTGTTTATATCTCAGGATGGCAAGATAAGGGCTATTTAAGTGTTGTTCGTAAACTTAAATCTTTAGGTGTCCCAATTGTTGCAGGTTTAGATAGCCAGTGGACCGGTTCTTTACGTCAGCGAGTAGGTGCACAGCTAATTAGTTGGGTATACAAACCCCGATACTTTTCTTATGTATGGGTGCCTGGTCCTTTGCAGTACGAGTATGCTGCAAGGATAGGGTTTCCAAAAACTGAAATTTTATGCAATCTGTTATCGGCAAATTCAGCAATTTTTACAGAGGCTGCTGCTGAGCGTGCTCAATCAGCGACCGCGGCACGCCATTCGTTTTTATATGTTGGACGATTTGCCAAACAGAAAGGCATAGATATCCTGATCAAAGCCTACCGGATATACAAAGAAAAATATCAAGGAAGTTGGACTCTCACGTGTATTGGTAATGGCCCAATGGCCGAGGACCTTGCACTGCATCCTGATATTCAAGTTGAGGGATTTCAGTCTCAAATGGAATTGAGTCAACAAGCACAGAGTGCAGGGGCCTTTATCCTGCCGAGTCGCTATGAGCCTTGGGGTGTTGTCGTACATGAGTTTGCGAGTGCTGGACTACCCTTAATCCTCTCCGAGCGCGTAGGGGCAAGACCGCAGTTTTTGATTGACGGTGCAAATGGGTATACGTTTTATCAGGACTCTGCAGAGGATCTTGCGTACAAGATGCATCTAATATCGACACAAAGCAATGAGAAATTAGCCTCAATGGGGATACTCAGTGCGCGGCTCGCCGAGCACATTACTCCAGACATCGCAGCGGCTAGCTTAATGTCAGTTGTATCTAAAGAGCGTGCGCATGCCTAAAATAAAAATTGCTGTGGATGCGTCGCGTGTCCGCTCAGGTGGCGGAGTTGCGCATTTGATTGGTATTTTAAATATTGATCAAATAGATGTGTATGGCATACATGAGGTCCACCTCTGGGCGTACAAAGAATTGCTCGATAAGATCTCAGACAAGCCTTGGATAATCAAACATCACCCCTTGGTGACTGAGCAATCAATATTCAAACAGATGTACTGGCAGGCTACACATCTCGCAGAGGAGATTAAAGCTGCAGGGTGTCAGATACTTTTTTCTGCCGATGCTACGACACTTTGCCGCTTTAAGCCGATGGTTGTGCTGAGTCAAAATATGTTGCCCTACGAAAAGGCAGGGGTTGGAATGTTTGGCTTTAGCGTTGAAAGACTACGCCAACAGTTTTTGTTAGAGATACAAAAGCGAGCATTCAGATTTGCAGACGCGACGATTTTTTTGACGCAATATGCTGCAGAGCGTATTCAGCTCTACACAGGTCCATTAAAGCAATATACATGCATACCTCATGGGGTTGGCGTCGAGTTTAAGCAAGCCGAGGCAACTAGCAAATGGCCTGATAACAGCAAGCAAGCGATCGACTGCTTGTACGTATCACCGATATACGAATATAAACATCAATGGGTCGTTGTTAGAGCAATAAAAAGATTACGAGATCAAGGTTTTAATATTTCTCTGACCCTGGTGGGAGGTGGCGGTAAACGCGCAAGAAAAATGTTGGCTCACCAAATTGCACTCTCTGATCCAGATCATGTGTTTGTCAAAGTGATGGAATTTTTACCGCACGACAAAATTGTTGAAATGATGACGCAGGCTGATCTATTTGTATTCGCTTCGAGTTGTGAGACTTTCGGTATCTCTTTGCTTGAGGCAATGGCAGTCGGGTTGCCGATTGCTTGTTCAAATAAAAGTAGTTTGCCTGAGACCTTGCGTGATGGTGGTGAGTACTTTGATCCGGAAAATGACCGCGCTATTGCAGATGCAATTGAGCGATTAATCGTAGATCCAATTAGTCGGATAAAATTTGCTGCGCGTGGACGAGAGCTTTCCCAGGCTTATTCTTGGGAAAGATGTGCAGATCAAACCTGGAGTTATCTTGCTCAGACCCATCAAAGATTAAAGGATGGCCAGGCATGAAAATTTCAATCGTCACGATTTCATTCAATCAGGAAAAGTATTTACCTGCGTGTATTGACTCAATTTTGAACCAAACTGGTTGTGAGCTGGAGTACATAGTGGTTGATCCGGGTAGTCGGGATGGCAGTCGAGCCATTATCGATTCCTATGGTGATCGCATCGTAAGAGTCTATGAGAAAGACGATGGACCTGCTGACGGATTAAACAGAGGCTTTGCACACGCAACAGGAGATGTGTATGGATTCATTAATTCAGATGATTATCTTTTGCCTGGCGCTTTAAAAACTATTACAGAGATATTCAGGTCTGGCGATAATAAGCTGTTTGTGACAGGTGGGGGATTTACTGAGGATGAGTCAGGTGCGCGTACGCGGATTCATCCTAATCAACTCACTGCACAAGGCATGTTGTATCGGTCGGACATCATGTTTCAGCAGTCAACTTTTTTCCCCAGTAATTTGTATAAACAGGTGAAAGGATTCAACACCGCAAATCAGACTTGCTGGGACTACGAGTTGTTTCTTAAGTTTTTGTTATTAGGTGCACACCATCAAGTCACTGAGAAGGATTTGGCAGTTTTTCGTTTGTATCAGGGCTCCATTTCAGGCTCTGGCCGGTTAGAAAAAAAATATTTACAAGATCTAGATAAATTATTTGTAGAGTGCATGGGTAGGGAAAGAAATGCTAAAGACGTTTTGCTCACCTACTATTTGAGACTCAAGCGAGAGCTGAGTCGCAGGCTTAAATAATGGTTGCGTTAGTAACCGACCTGATTGTGACGTGTTTGGTTCTTGTCGGCCTCACGGCTGTCTGCGCCGCATGGGGTCGCGTAACATTTCGGCTTCTAGGCTTGTCAAATATTCAAGGTCTGTTGACCAGAGATCTCTGGCTTGGTTTCACGATTGTTTTGGCAGCAATAGAGTTTTTACACTTGCTGACACCGATTAACTGGCGAGTGAGTATTCTTTTTTTTGTTATTTCTATCTCTGTGATATTGATGCCTTTGCTCTCAACACAGGAGCGCATGAGACTAGCTTGTTCAGTGAGGAATATTTTTTACGAATTCAGGCAGCACTATTTCAAAATCATATTGATTGCACTGATCGTCCTACTCTGGTGCCTGAGGGCGATGGGTATTTCAAATAGTTTTGATTCTGGACTTTATCACTTTGGCAGCATTCGTTGGATGAATGAGTATCCCATCGTCCCGGGTCTCGGTAATCTGCATTGGCGTTTTGCATTGAACCAGAGTTACTTTGGTTTTTTATCGTTATCGAATATCTTCCCTTTTTGGAATAAAGGGTATGCCGCCGGTGGGTTGTTTTTGCTTTATCTTACGGGTTTCACTCTTTTAGAGGTCGGTGCTGCACAGAGCAAGGCCTGGCGCTTATTGGTAGGTGGATCACTGTTTATTTTTTTAGGCTATTTGGCAGGGACCACGCCAAATCCTTCTCCAGATACTGCCGTGGGATTGCTTGAAATTGCAATTTTCTTATTTTTATTTCGCATCATAAAAAATCAGAAATCGGATTGCATTCAAAATCTGAACGACTCGGTCGTCATTCTGAGCCTTTCACTTGCGCTCATTACTATCAAACTTAGTAGCGTTGCATTTGCCGCAACAAGTGTATTGCTTGTCATATGGAATCAATTCCCTACGCTCCGTCAGCGATATCCTATTTACGTTAAGTTATTTTTCTTAATGTTATTGATTGGCGGCGTGCATCTTTTGCGTGGATACTTACTATCTGGGGCTCCATTGTTTCCCAGCACGTTTGCAGCCTCGTGGCAGTTAGATTGGTCTATTCCGATTGAACTTGTGAAATTTGAAGTTAATTTGATTTATAGCTGGGGTCGTAAACCTGGTGAAATGTTAGCGGGCCAGGTTCTCGGTCAGTGGGGATGGTTAACTGGATGGTTTACAGCTATTTCATTGTTTGATCGTCTCTTGTTCGGGCTTGCGACGATTTTTGCGATGAGTAATTTAATTTTGGTTATGACAAAAAAGCATCTGACTAATAATAATTATTTACTGTTGTATCTGCCGATTGTGACAGCATTCATATTCTGGTTTTTCACTGCACCTGATATCAGATTTCTGGGTGCCGTTCCTGTGCTGTACGTTGGGTTATCGCTATGGCTATTTTATGAGTTGTTTCCAGCGAATTTCTCAACAGCTTTCCTTTCCAGTCGAAGATCTGCCTATTTATATTGGATTGCTATCCTGGTGATTTGTTTGATGTCTTTCAAGTTAGTAGGCTTACGCTCTATTTCCCTGCAGGGATGGTCAGCAATCCCCTCAGCGCCGGTGCTTGCAAAGAAGACCTTGACAGAGATGCCAGTTAATGTTTCAACTGTGAATGGTCAATGCTGGGATGCCTCATTGCCTTGTGCCTCGATATTTAATGGGAATTTACGTGCTGAACCATTCGCACTTCCCTGGCCACTATCCTTTATAACTAAAGATAGGTTTTTCTATAGTGTTAAATTTTTAAACTTGAAACCGACCTCATCCAAATGACATATCTAAAAATAATATTTCTTATCTTGTCCTTTGTAGGCTATGTCACCTACATATCCAAACGCCTAGGCCTCAGTCTCATTCAGGCGCCATTTCTTTTTTGCTGTTTTATCAGTGCGTTTTTATATGTATTTGCAATATTCGGGGCATTAATTCTCGGCGCATACTCTGCACTAGCTATCGGATTATTATTATTCGTAGTGAGTATCTATAAAAAATGGCTCAGCGCGAGTGTTTTTAAAAATCTCAACATAGCGTATTTGCTTTTCCTCGCACCATATTTGGTTTTATACCTGGCGATCACAGATGATTTTAAATTTCTGGGATGGGATGAGTTTTCATTTTGGGCGAGTAGCCAAAAACTTATTTTTGGAACGGGCGAGCTATACAAAGAACACTCACCTATTTTTCTAAAATCCTATCCTCCCGGGCAACAGCTTTTCCAGTACTACCTGACCAAGATGACTTTTTGGTCAGAAAAAAATGTGTTGTTTGCGCAAATTTTCTGGGTGCTTTCTGGCTTGCTTTGTATCGCGGGGACAATGATTAAACGACCGTTATTTACGGCGGTTACGTTTTTAACATCCTGTGCGTTTCTTTATTATTTTAATTTCAGTTTTTCAACGCTGTATTCTGATCCTCTTCTTGGAGTCTGTTTCGCGACAAGCGTCGCGTTAGCTTATACACATAAGGGCGGGTTATCTTCATCTGTCGCTTTATTTTTGAGTATGGCTACGCTCGTATTGATTAAAGAGATCGGTATTTTCCTGGCTCTCGTGTCTTTAGCGATTGCATTTATTAGTCGCTGCACTGATAAAACCGAGACAAATCTCTCTTTATTAAAGAAAGTATTGCCCGTGACTGGCTCGACGCTAGTGCTGATTTCAGGGCTCTTTGTTGTGATGAAGTCGTGGTCCTGGTATATGGGTACGATCAATTCAATACGACCGATCGCCATGCCGACACTGGCTAGTTTTTCAGAGTCTCCATTGCGTGAGCGTGCGGCACAGACCTTGAGTGAGTTTTCTTTACGTATGTTCAAGCATGGATATCTTGCAGTAGCCGACGTCCCACTCGCTGTAAATCCCTCGATACTTGCATTTATTTTAGGAATGCTTGTACTCAGCATCGTACTGATTGGCGTGTCGAGTCGACAGGATAGAGTAAAAGTCTCGCTGACACTGCTGGTTCTTCTGGGTGGTGGTATAGCCTACGTTGGTGTATTGCTATTCAGTTTTCTGATCTTGTTTACTGAATATGAGGGTGTCAGGCTCGCTTCTTTTGAGAGATATTTATCAACCTATACACTTGCCTGGTTTTTGATTACGTACTCAATTCTTTCAGGAGCTATATACAAGTTAAAACTTAAATACATAGTGTTATTACAACTATGTTGTATTGGACTCATTGCGTATTTTGTACCGCGTCCGTTTTTTCACGAGGCGAGAGCTATATCGTCAATAGGCTCAGTTAATGATTTAAGAGTCTCTGTAGATAATTTCGCTTTGAGCGTTAAAAAGCATATCGCTCCAGATGAAAAAGTTTATTTCATTGCTCAGAATACAAATGGTTTGGAACGCGCGGTATTCACCTACGCCATGTTGCCGTTTACCTCCTCTATGGAATGGTGCTGGAGTTTGGGGGCTAAGTATTTCGATGGTGATGTCTGGACATGTAATACCTCGCTTGAGAGTGTATTAAAAGGATATGACTACCTCGCGCTGTACTCTGCAGATGCGCAGTTCTGGAAAAACAATGCGGAACTATTCGATCCCGCTGTAGTGGGTAGTCAATCAGGGGTATTTAAGATCAACCGTAAATCAGACGGCGTGATCCAATCATTTACTAAAATCGAGTGATTAAGTGCGACCGATGAATTATTTCAATATAGATGCTATTTAATTCATATCAATTCATCTTTTTATACTTGCCTATTGTTTTAGGTGGGTTTTTCCTCATCGCACGATTTAATCGGGTCGCGGCAGGTGTCTGGCTGGCCTTATCCTCCGTTTTCTTTTACGGGTGGTGGAGCCCACGCATTGTCTTGCTGCTCTTAGGATCAATTTGCTTTAATTATTGCGCGGGATATTTGTTAAGTCGTCAGTTGAACAAAGCCAACAAGCTGATGCTTATCTTTGCAATTTCTACAAATCTTATATGTCTCGGTTTTTTTAAATACGCTAACTTTTTTATCGAGAGTGTTGATTCGCTCGGAGCAGGTATTGGTCTGCTCGATATTATCTTGCCAATAGGCATTTCTTTTTATACCTTCACACAAATTGCTTTTCTTGTAGATGCTTATCGAGGTATAGCACGTGAATACAACTTTGTTCATTATTTATTATTTGTGACATGGTTCCCACATTTAGTAGCAGGCCCCGTATTGCATCACTCACAAATGATGCCTCAGTTTGCAAATCCACAGACTTTCAAGTTGAATCCTGAGTCCTTGAGCATCGGGTTAACATTTTTTTCAATAGGTCTATTTAAAAAGGTAGTTATCGCTGATCAATTAGCGACATATGCCAATCCGCTATTTAATTTAACGGGCAGGGATAGTCCTCCCATGTTTATTGCGGCCTGGGCAGGGAGTTTGGCCTATGCGCTGCAGTTGTATTTTGATTTTTCTGGTTACAGCGATATGGCGATTGGCTTGTCCCGGATGTTTAATATCAAACTCCCATTGAATTTTAATTCCCCATATAAGTCAGTCAATATCATTGAATTTTGGCGCCGCTGGCATATGACACTCTCGCATTTTTTGAGAGACTATCTTTATTTTCCTTTGGGAGGTAATAGAAAAGGCCCTATGCGTAGACAGATTAATTTGCTCGCGACGATGTTACTGGGTGGGTTGTGGCATGGTGCTGGGTGGACATTTATTTTGTGGGGAGTACTGCACGGATTCTATCTTGTGATTAATCACATCTGGCAGACGCTCACAGGTTCGGCGACAAAAGTACCTGGTTACTTTGCTAGAGGCATTTCAGTTTTTCTGACCTTTGTCATTGTTGTATTTGCCTGGGTGCCCTTTAGGGCTGCGGATATCGCAAGCACGCTTTCTATTTGGAGAGGTATGGTTGGTATGAACGGAATAACGATCCATCCCGCCCTGAAATCTCTCGTACCGGATGGGCTCTCCAGTATTGTCACCTTGAAAGGCTTTGTGCCTGAGCTTAAGTTAAATACAGCTGACTTGTTTCAATGGCTCGCCATCGGGTTGGTGATTGTCTGGTTTATGCCAAATACACAACAGATATTGTCGAATTATGCTCCCGCCTGGGACAAGGTCAAACCTGGTAAATTTATTTTTAATTGGCGTCCGTCTAAAAGTTTTGGATTTTTAGTCGGGTTGATTTTTGCGGTCTGTGTTTTATTGTTTCAGAAAAACAGTCCCTTTTTGTATTTTCAGTTTTAAGCAGCCATGGCTTTTCTTAAATACTTCGTTGCAGGGGCGGTTATTCCATTTGTGCTGATTTTCGCCATGGCACTTTATATTCAACCACTGGTAGGCGATCTCACCAGACTTGCTAATGTCTCTGAGCGCAGCTGGGGTTGGAATGCGCCTCAACCTATTTTATCGATTTATCCAGCAGAACTAGAAAGTAACGTTCAGGTAGTCGTTATCGGTGATTCATTTTCAGAAAAAGACATTTGGCAGTCCGCACTCAGGGATTTGACAGGACTAAAGGTCAAAACTTACCGTTGGGATGACTTTGGTTCACCAGCGTGCATTGCTAGTGGTATCAATAATCTAAAAAAACGATATTCAAATATCCGTTTTGTTGTGCTTGAAACAGTTGAAAGATCTTCTGTAAGCAGAATTATTGCCATGCAAGGAGATACTGACAAATGTCCTGCAGAGGTCATTTCATCAGTTCATACTGCCATGAGTGAGACGATGGCATTAAGAAATAAAAGATTGGATAAATTCCCAGACGTCCTTTATCTATTCAAAGCAATTATTGCTGAAAAAAAGGAATATTTACATACGGTCATATCAAGTGACGGCTATATATCACCACTTAAGCGGCATGATTTATTCTCGAATCTTAAGTCTGATGCACTGCTTTATTATGCTGGTGACCTAGGAAAACTTGCCTGGACGGAAGACATGATCGCTCATTCGCTCCACAACTTAGGGCAACTTAATCAAATTAGTACTCAATCTGACGTTAACGTACATACCCTGATCGTGCCTGATAAGTCCACAGCGTATTCAAAAGTTTTAACTGAGAGCCCTTTTTGTGGGTGGGATATAGATATTTGGCAGAAACTCGACGATGCATCCATCCCCTCTATTAACCTTAAGAACTTGTTTATAGGACAGGTTACTCACATACAGGATTTATATCTTCCTGATGACACGCATTTGGGGGCAGGGGGGTATTTATTATTGGCATCCGAAATTGCAAAGTATATAAACTCTGATATCAAGCAAAGTAAAAAATAAATTACAAAACAAAGTCGAACAAAAATGGATGTAGATAAATACAAATTAAGCAGTGTTAAAAGACATTCGATGTTTTTTTTGGAAATCACTATAATTCATAAGTAGAATATGGCTAGAACCTCTCAAGTCGTCGCCCCGTTACCTAAAAAGCATAAATATGAGTAATTTATTCAAGTCAGTAAAAGAAGCAGCAAAATCCTTTGCTTTCAAATATACGACTCTGGGTGTGCCGACCTATCGCTACAACATTGAGCCAATTCAGTTAGCAACGCTGATTAATGAAATCGAAAGACTCAAGGATATAAAAGGCAATATTGTTGAAATCGGCGTTGCCCGAGGACTCACAACGCGATTACTTTGCCAGCACATTGTTTATCAGAAGCTTGAATCATCTCTGACTTTATATGCGATTGATACTTTTGACTCATTTACAACTGAGGATCTTGAGTACGAGGTAAGAAAGCGCGGAAAGCTATTACCTGAACTTAAAGCGTTCGGATATAACGATTTTGAAGTCTGGAAAAAAAACTTTATTCAATTCCCTTTTGTTCAAGCCATTCAAAGTGACTGCAGTGTTGTTGATTACGCCAAAATAGGGCCGCTCAAACTGGCATTTCTTGATGTGGATTTGTATCTCCCTACCAAGAAGACCTTGATCAAAGTTTATGATGCGTTGGTTGATGGTGGAGCCATCTTGATTGACGATGTTTTGGCGAATAATAAATATGATGGTGCCTATCAGGCATATATGGAGTTTTGTGAGGAATACAAGATCACACCGAAAGTCATAGGAAATAAGTGTGGTCTTATATACAAAAATCGATCTTTGTAAATAATGCAGGGTTTAATCAAAAAGTTATTGTCAGTAGCAAAGAATAGATTTAGCAAAATCTATCGTTCCCTACAAACTTTTGCGGTTGAAGCAATCACAGAGAAGGGGTGGCTGCTTGATTGGATACCATCGACCAGAGCGGATGCTGAATCAGTCATGCTTGTCAGGCTTGATGTAATTGGAGACTTTATCCTCTGGCTCGACTCTGCAAAGGCCTATCGAAGTCTTTATCCAGGCAAAAAAATAGTTTTATACGCAAACTCTACTTGGGCTGCGCTAGCAAGCCAAATGAATCACTGGGATGAGGTTGTATCGATAGATATGACAAGGCTCAGAAGTGAAGAACTTTACAGGTTGAATACTTTTTATAAGATTCGCAGAAGGGGATTTCCACTCGTAATTCAGCCAACTTATTCACGAGAGTTAATGGGAGATATGCTCATGCGGTCGTCCGTAGCCGCGAGGAGAATCGGTTTTGAGTGTGATTTAAGTAATATCCTTCCAATGCATAAAGTCATTTCAGATGCTTGGTACACAAACTTGATTAAAACGGATTCAGCACAAATGATGGAGCTCAAAAGGAATGCTGAATTCGTCCGTGCACTTGGAATGACCGGATTCATATGCGATACACCTCAAATAGATATTAAAGTAAAGCTTAATATAAATCTACTGAATGCTGGGCAATATGTCGTAATCTTTCCTGGTGCGTCTTGGGTACCTAAAATGTGGCCTGCAAGTCAATTCGCTGAATTAATTAGAATACTCAAAAACAGATACGGAGTTCAGTCTATATTATGCGGAGGATCATCAGAATTTGAATTATGCCAACAAGTAATTAGACTGAGCGGCCTAGTAAACGTAAAAAATTTCGCTGGAAAAACCAATTTAACCGAGTTGATTGAGGTTATTCGGCGTGCACAGTTTTTATTTGCAAATGATACTTCTGCCATACATATCGCTTCGGCAACACATACTCCTTCCGTTTGCATACTGGGAGGAGGCCATTACGGTAGATTTTTGCCTTATGAAATAGAAACTCGAACTTATCGAATACTACCAAAAATAGTTTTTCATAAAATGGATTGCTATAATTGCAACTGGAATTGTAAATATACTAAAACTTCTAATCAAACGGTCCCATGCATAGAGCAGGTTGAATTATCACAGGTTGTTGCATATTACGAACAAAATAAATAATAGGGAACCTATCAACGCAGGCATTTAATCGTTTTTCGGATTCAAGCTCGAAATGGAAGATTTTGCAAATCAAATTTGACCGTTTTACATTTGCCATCGATACTTCCTATGTATAGGAAAATATTTATTCGCGGTTATCTAGAAAATATTTAAAGTAATACTTAATCCTGTCAGTCGGGCATAAATGATTAGGTTTATAAACTGAACGAATTCTTTTATCTGCTCTAAATCTGCGATGCACTTCGAAGCTGAAACAGCTTAATAAATAAAGATAAAAACTCTTTATCTTTTTTGAAACTACTTTTAATAAAGTCTTTGAATATGGCTAAGTACGAATATACAAGCGGACATACACTGAAGTTAGCAAATCAAATTCGTTTGGATCAACAAAAAGTCTGGCTTGATCAATTCCCAGAGAAAATAAAAAGTATTTTAGATGTGGGTGCTGGCGTTGGATCTCATTGTAAGTATTTTAAGGATCGTGGGTTTATACCTACGGCATTAGATTTTGATTCATCAAATTTTTTATATCATGACGAAATAGAGTTTTTAGAAACAAATTTTTATTTGTTAGATAAGACCAGAAAATTCGATGCGATATTCCTTTCACACGTTGTAGAGCATTTTCCTAATCTTGAGCGCAGTATTAATTGCCTTCGTCAACATCTTAATGAAGCCGGGTATTTATTTATTGTTGTGCCTCGCTATGAGCCAATTGTTTGTGATAATCATTGGCAAACAGGTTGGAATTGTTCTCAACTTGCAATGACATTAGCTGCTTGTGGTTTTGATTGCTCTGACGGTGTTTTTCTTGAGTTAGGCCAAAATGTTTGCGGATGGGGGCGCAAGCAAGGTGATGAAATTAATAGTGAATGGACCGATTTTAATTTTAATATTAAAAAGTGTGAACATTTATTACCGAAAGCTATGAGTTCCTCAATATATCAAAGCTTAGCTGGCAATTTCCATCTTCCGGATGTAATTCACGCTGATTCTAGGAAAATAGTCAAAAGGGCTGCGCACGCTGTAATTGATCAACAAAGCTTTGATATTAATCATGCGAATAATTTTTCGTATAGTAATATCGCTGAGTATCATGAAGTAGTATTTGAACTCAACAGCCCATTTGATTTAAATACAAATATTCTAAAAATAATAACTATATGTACGAAATCGTTAGTCGACTTGAGAGTGGCTATTTCTTCCGATATTTATAATGGTGATAATCTGTATGCAAATTCAGCAGAAGCATATTTACAAAATTGTATAGGCATAACAGGCGGAGAATATCCTCCATATGTTTTTTCGAAAATTGAAGGTGAAATCGATTTTTCTAAAATTAGAAGAATATCAATTGGCGGCCACGGTAAAAAAAGTAACATAAGCACATGGGTATATTTAAATGAAATATCACTAACTTTAATTTCTAACAAATATATAACAAATCTTAGTACAATATATCCCATATTCCCAAGTGGTTTTGATCCATCAGCCTTAGATATATTAGATTACAAACAAAACGAGTTTAAAGAGTTACTATTACATTTCGATAAACCGTTAAATCTTTCTTCGTCTCAATTAACTCTAATTATCTATTCGGAGGAAAATATCATTCCTATGAGGTTGGCTGTTGATTCAAGTGTGGTACTTGACTGGTCTGAATCTTGTGAAAAATATCTACAGCTAAATCTTCAATATACAATAGTAAATATAGGGAAAGATAGTTTCCCAACCAATACAAATGTGGATTTAACAAGCATCCGGCAGTTATCTGTTGGTGGGAAAGGGGGAAATTCAAAAGTTTACATTTGGGTAGTTAATGAAAATCGAAATTTAATATATTCTAAGCAAAATACTATGAGCAAATATGGTTTAAAGCACGAGGCTGAAGCTGCGTCGGAACTATATTTTTTTCGCAATAAAGTTTCATTGCTTGAGAACGACTTACTTGAAAAGAATGACCTACTTGAAAAAACACGTCAAATTAGCTTATCAAAATTTGAAATATCTAAAGAAACTGAAAAACAATTGAGAGATGATTTGAACATGCTTAATCTGAGTTTGACTGAAATGTCTAATCGTTTAAACCAGCTGCATCAAAAAATCCAGTTAGTGGATGGTTATCCTTATTTAATTGCAGCTAAATATAGACGTTTACCAATCTGGATGAGGGTTACCACTAGATCAATTTCCCTACCAATTTTTTATATAGTTCATAAATTTCTTAATATATTTAGAAATTAATGTAAAACTTAGAATTGTAAATTTTTTGTTTTAATAACAAAGGCTTTAGATGAGTAAATTTATATTAGTTACCGGCGCCTGTGGATATTTAGGACCAGGTATTATTAAAAATTTACTAGGTCGGGGACATCGCGTATTGGGAATTGATCATTCTGATAGAGATAATCCAATTAGTGATTGTGCTGGTTTTGAACTTCGTCGTTCTGATCTTGCTACTGTAGATAATGAACTTTTTAAATTCACTGGTGTACCTGACGCATGTCTTCACTTAGCTTGGAGAAACGGTTTTAATCATAATGCTTCTAGTCATATAGAGGAATTATCTGAGCATTTCAATTTTTTGATCAGAATGGCTAAATCGGGTGTGGGGCAAATTACAGTTGCAGGGAGTGTTCATGAAGTTGGATATTTCGAAGGTGAGGTGAAGGAAAGTACTTTTGCAAAACCTAGATCTCTGTACGGACTAGCAAAAAATACTCTTAGAGAGTCGTTAGAAATTAAGTTGGAAGAATTTAATGTATCGTTTCAGTGGCTTCGACTATTTTATATTGTAGGAGAGGCTGCTAGAGGACAATCTGTTTTTTCTAAAATTTTAGAAAAAGATAAAGCTGGCGTACTAAGCTTTCCTTTTACTAGTGGCAAAAATAAATTTGATTTTATTGAGATTAGTGAATTGGAAAATCAAATAGCTGCAGTTTTAAATCAAACTACAGTAAATGGTATTATTCACTGTTGCAGTGGTACGGCAGAAAGTATACGTGAGAAAATTGATGTATTTATACGCGATAATAAATTGAAAATTCGACCAGAATATGGGGCTCTTCAAGATCGACCATACGATTCACCTGAAATTTGGGGAGATATTTCAAAAATTAAAAAAATTTTAGAAACGGATTTTAAAAAAATTAAATAAAATTGCTAAAGACGAAATATTCTAATCTTTAAATTAAGAAAATATTGAAAATATTTGCCTGACTCAAAGTGGTTCGGATAGTTTTCATAAACAGAAAACACATATTTGAGGTTCTCAAATACTTTTAAGTTAAGCGCTGTTGAGCAATAAGCCACTGCATTTAAGTGAGATTCGTAGTTTGAATATATTAAAATAGTCTAGACCCTATGACAAGCACCCCTATTTTATATTGACCAAATAAAATTTTATTCTGGAATTACCTCGATTTCTTGTTTATTTAATTCTAACTTTTAATAAGTAATGAATGCTTAAAATGACTATTAGCGTCCTCTATCTACTTGGTTGCAATGAAGGTCCAAGCAAGCGATATCGAGTATTCAACCATATTGAGGCGCTGACCCTTTTGGGGCTTAAAGCTGAGTGGATTTGGGATATCGATAGCCGTATAAATGATCTAGAATTTTTGAGTAAGTTTTCAATAGTTGTTGCTTTCCGCAGCGGTTGGAATGAGCGTGTTAGTTTATTCTTTAAAAACTTAGAGGAACTCGCTATTCCTATTGTTTATGATATAGACGATTTGGTATTCGAGCCCACCATGGTTGAGGAGATAGATTCATATAGGCGTATGGACCTTGAACAACAAGCAAGCTATCGTTCTGGGGTTGATAGCATTAGATATACGTTATCACAATGTGATTACATAACAACGTCGACTAACTACCTCAGAGAATGCTTGATTGAGTCATTTAAAAAACCAGTATTCGTAGTCCCATTTGGTGTTAACTTGCGCCAAATTGAAATATCCAAAATGTTATCTGATACGTTTGAAGGCCCCAAATTTATTGGTTACCTCAGCGGAACTAATTCGCACCAGGCTGATTTTGCTGTAGTTGCTCCAGCAATACGTCGAATATTAGAAGAGTACGATGATGTATATTTGAAATTAATTGGTTACCTAGACGTAGATCAGTACCTTAGCGGTTTAGAGCACAGGATTTGCAAAGTTGATTTCATGGATTGGCAGTATCTTATGATAGAGACTGCCACGTGTTATGTAAATCTCGCCCCATTCGACGTATCTAGCTCATTTTGTAGATCGAAAAGTGAATTGAAATTTGTTGAGGCGGCTATAAGTGGAGTACCGCTGATTGCCTCTGCCGTGCCATCTTTTTGCGAGATAATAAAACAAGGTGTAAATGGCTTCATCGCACAAAATGAAGGGGAATGGTATCAATGTATAAAAGTATTGATTGATAGCCCGAGCCTCCGAAACAAAATAGCCATTGAAGCAAAATTAACTGCAGCGAGGAGTTATTATCCGGTGAATATAGGATCAAATCTTCGCAAGATTTATTCCCATTTTATTGAGTTGCACTTAAATGCAAGAAAGGCCGCTAATAAAGCATCCACAACAAATTTGATGCTAGGTAAATTTCAGCGAACGGGGCTTAGAATTACGTGGGTAATCCCGCAACCTTTCGAGGGGTCGGGGGGGCATCGTAATATTTTTCGAGCTATCAAGTACCTTTCTGAGTTTGGACATTCCTGTTCTCTCTATGTGTTGCCAGATAATAATCGCTTCACATCTGGTATTGAAGTGCAAGAGTTTATACACCGAGAGTTTTTTGATATTAAGGCTGATATAGTTCATTGGGGAGTGGATGATATATCAGAAGCTGATGTTATGGTCTGTACCTATTGGACTACTGCATATGTTATTGATGCGGTGAAGGATCGTGCGCTTCTACAAGTATATTTTCTCCAAGATTTCGAGCCGATGTTTTTCCCTATGGGAGTTGATTATGTTCGCGCAATGGCGACCTATAAGTTAGGATTTTATCCTTTGACCTCCGGTCCATGGCCATTACAGATGTTGCACCAAAACCTAGGAATTGATCATGGGAGTTACTTTAGGTTTCCAATTGATCGCGATATATATTATCCTGGTTTAAAGTCGGCACTTGGATATCCCCCTAAAGTTGTTTTTTTTGCTAGGCCAGATATGCCACGTAGATGTTACATCTTAGGTGTAATGGCATTAGAAATTTTGAAACAATTACGGCCTGATGTTGAAATTATTTTTTATGGGGATAGATCTAATAAATATAATAATGTGTCTTTCGAGTTTACTAATTTAGGGATGACAGATACTATTTTCGAATTAGGTGAACTCTATAGAACATCTGATATCGGACTTTGCTTTTCTACGACGAATCCATCTCTAGTACCATTTGAAATGATGGCCTGCGGTTTGCCAGTCGTTGATCTAAATGTGAATGGAAATGAAATCAATTACGGTTCTTTAAAAAATTGTACACTTGTTGAACCATTGCCTAATGCCATTGCCAATGGAATTATGCAGTTATTAGAAAATTCGGACATTAGGGAAATGTTGTGTGAAAACGGAATTAATTTTTCAAACACATTTCCTACAGAATTAGAAATGGCAAAGAACATTGAGCAGGTTATGTTGGATCAATATATGTTGAAGAAAAGTGCGAGCACATAGACAGTGCAAATTAATTTTGTCCTTGAATATTTATTTGATTTTTTGTAATAAAGTTAGAACTAATTATGACCGATAAATTGCAAGCAGGAAGTATTTCATTGCACTCTTCAATGCTTGGGGGAATGGTCGATCTGAAAGAAAGTATCCATGCTTGGCGCTTATGGTCTTTATTGGGTTGGTTGGAAATTCGACAGCGCTACACTCGGTCAAAAATAGGGCCCCTGTGGTTAACTATTAGCATGGGGGTGATGATTGGTACTATGGGTGTAGTTTATGGATCCTTGTTTGGCCAGCCGTTGGCTGAGTATCTTCCAGTAATTGCTATTGGAATAGTAGTATGGGCATTATTTTCTTCGGTTGTGAATGAAGGATGTGTTGCGTATATTAATTCCTCTAGTTACATACGTCAGGTGAAAGCTCCGCGATTAATTTATATTCTTCAAGTTGTTTGGCGAAATATAGTAATCTTCACTCATAATTTCGTAATTATATTAGTTGTACTGCTGATTTTCGGTGTTAAAAATTGGAATGCGCTACTTTTATTTATTCCAGGTATCCTTTTGCTTTTATTAAATGCAACTTGGGCAGCAGTAATTTTAGGTACTATCTCCTCCCGCTTTCGCGATTTGCCGCAAATTGTTGGATCCGTTCTGCAAGTAGGATTTTATATAACGCCAATTCTTTTTAAGGGCGAGATGTTAGGTGAAAAAAATAAGTGGTTAGTCCAATATAATCCATTAGCTTATTTAATCGATGTAGTGAGAATGCCTTTGCTTGGCGATTCGCCTTCAAGTTTAACTTGGTATGTAACGGTTGGAATGGCAGTATTGGGGTGGATTGTAGCCTTGACAATAACTGGTCGATACTCTAAACAAATATCATATTGGGTATAGCCAATATAATTTACATGACTTCAATGACAGCAAGATTAATTCTGAAAGACGTAAGACTTGACATACCAATTTTCGATGTGGCCGCACAATCAATGAGGAAGCGTGTCTTAAAGTGGAACAATAGGATTTCAGATGGTGGCGGTGGCACTGTGATTGTTACTGCTCTAAATGATATTAATTTAAGTCTTAGTTCTGGGGATAGGTTAGGACTTATAGGGAATAATGGAGCAGGAAAGAGCACGCTATTACGAGTTATGGCAAAAATTTATCACCCAACGTCCGGGAGTATTGAGGTTAAAGGTAAGACCATTCCTTTGCTCGATATTTCAATGGGAATGGACGACAATTCAACTGGTAGACAAAATATTCGGTTGAGAGGGCTTTTGCTTGGAATGACTGAAAAAGAACTAACAGAAAAAACTGAAGAAATTGCTGCATTCACTGAACTTTCAAATTATATAGATTTACCCCTTAGAACTTATTCCTCGGGTATGAAAATGAGGTTGGCTTTTGCGATCGCTACGGCAATAAATGCAAAAATTCTGCTTTTGGATGAAGTTCTTGGAGTTGGAGATGCAGGTTTTCAAGAAAAAGCAAGTAAACGTCTTCAAAGTATGCATGATCGGGCAGATATAGTCGTTCTAGCAATTCACTCACCAGACGTAATACGTAAAAACTGTAATAAAGTGCTATGGCTTGAGAAGGGCAGACAAAAACTTTTTGGTAATGTCGAGGAGGTTCTAGATGCTTACCAAACACATAATTCTAAAACATAGGATTATTCTCAAAATAGTTTAGATAATTTTTGCTAGGTATTAATAGCTACTTAAAATGTTTGGCTGGAGTGCTTGCCAATGTTCAACGATAATCGTTTACCTTATTAGGTCAAGGCATAGGGAGCGCGAATATCTTCCCTAGTCTAATTAATTTTATTACGCTAAAACTGTATGAGGTTAAACCGCCTGATACTTAGGAATATATTATGAAACGTAAAGGAATAATTTTGGCTGGGGGGTCAGGTTCCCGCCTTCATCCGGCAACACTCTCAATTAGTAAGCAACTATTGCCTGTGTACGATAAGCCTATGATCTATTACCCGTTAACCACATTAATGTTAGCGGGAATAAGGGATATTTTAGTGATTTCTACACCTCAGGACACTCCTAGATTTGAGCAGTTGCTAGGTGATGGTGGGCAATGGGGGCTAGATATTCAATACGCAATCCAACCCGCGCCAAATGGTTTAGCCGAGGCGTTTATTCTTGGTGAGCAATTCGTGGGACATGATCACTCTGCACTGATACTTGGTGATAATATTTTTTATGGTCATAACTTGCACATCTTGCTGGAAAGAGCAATGACTATAAGGAATGGCGCATGTGTATTCGCCTATCACGTAAAAGATCCGGAGCGTTATGGAGTTGCCCAATTCGATAGTAAGGGTAAAGTGCTTTCTTTAGAAGAAAAACCCGAAAATCCTAAGTCGAATTATGCTGTGACAGGGTTATATTTTTATGATAATGAGGTAGTAAATCTAGCTAAAAATCTTAGACCATCTTTAAGGGGGGAGTTAGAGATAACAGATTTGAACCGCCTATATCTAGATAAAGGAAATCTAGAAGTAGAGGTCATGGGTAGAGGGTATGCGTGGTTAGATACCGGTACTCATGACTCTCTGCTTGAAGCAAGTCAGTTTATTTCTACCTTGGAGCATAGGCAAGGTTTAAAAGTTGCATGTCCGGAAGAAATTGCATTCCGTAATAACTGGATCGACGCTAGTCAACTAGAGAGGTTGGCACAACATCTGTTGAAAAACGGCTATGGGCAATATTTGATGCAACTGCTTAAGTAAAAGGTACAGTATGAAAGCTACGGTCCTAGATATTCCTGATGTGATGCTGATTGAGCCTCAGATATTTGGAGATAGTCGAGGTAGTTTTTTTGAAAGCTTTAATGAATCAAAATTTGAAGAAAAAATTGGTGCTAAAGTAAGATTTGTTCAAGATAATCATAGCATCAGTTCTAAAGGCGTGCTTCGTGGTCTGCACTATCAAATTAAGCAGCCACAAGGAAAGCTAGTGCGAGTGGTGAAAGGCGCAGTATTTGATGTGGCAGTTGATCTACGAAAATCCTCAACAAATTATGGTAAGTGGATAGGAGAGGTAATTTCTGCGGAAAATAAAAGACAACTGTGGATACCTGAAGGCTTCGCACATGGATTTTTGGTTTTAACTGAAACGGCAGAGTTTCTTTATAAGACAACTAGTTATTACTCACAAGAGTTCGAACGTAGCGTGCTTTGGAATGATCCAGTGTTAAATATTAAATGGCCATTAGCCGAATTGCCTACACTTTCAAAGAAAGATAGTGAAGCGAGTTTACTGGAGTACGCGGATGTATATTTATGAGTAGGTATTACGATATTGAAAAACCTGAACTTGAAATAAGTACATTGAAAAGTGATGCCAATGAGTTGCACTCCTTAAATCAAGAAAGTGATGCAAGTATTAATAAAGCTCCAAAATTATTAATCTCACCTGATGCTCTACGAAATGAAAATAATTATCTTCGCGATGTTATTGAGGGGATGCAGTTATCAACTAGCTGGAAACTGACAGCTCCTTTTCGCTTTGTTGGTAGCAAATTACTTTATTTATTTCGCGTGATCCGTAAAGTGCGTGATTATCATAGGCTTTTAGGGACAAGGGCGTTTGCTGCTGCTATTTATCGCAAAGTAGCTAATGCGTCCAGCGTTGATCACGTAAATGATATTGCCTATACGAAATCGGCTGTTAGTCTCCTAAATCAAGAGTTCGATGTAGTGTACGCCATAGGATGTTGGGAGGGAGAGTCTAAACGTTATAGAGTTTATAACCTTGCTGATGGGCTTGAAGCTATGGGTTATAGAGTTCATGTAATGCCATACGAGCATATTGCTAGCCTATCAATGCAGAGCGTTAAGGTTGGTGTTGTTGTTTTATTTCGCGCCCCGTTCGACCTAGGCGTAGGTATTGATGATTTTCTAAAATATGCCAAGCGGCGAGGTATTAAGGTAATATTTGACGTAGACGATCTAGTCTTTGATACAAATGTTCTTGATGATATAGATGGGTATCGTACTCTTTCTGATATTGAGCGGGTCCAGTACATTGAGGGAGTTAAGAGCTATCGTCAACTAATGTTGGCTGCAGATTTCGTGACTGTGCCAACTAATTACTTGCGTCTTCAAGTGGAGGCTATAGGTAAACCCGCGTTTGTTATACCTAATTCAATCAATGAGGCTCAGCAGTTTATAGCCTCTGATATTTTAATAAATAATAAAAATAAGCATGAGTTTGTCAGAGTAGGATATTTTAGTGGAAGTCGTACACATCAAGCTGATTTTGAAGTGTGTGCAGATGCACTTTTAAAGGTTATGGAGGAGTTTCCTAGCGTTATTTTGCGCATAGTAGGTTATTTGCAGTTAGATGCTCGCTGGGACCGTTTCGATAACAGAATTGAGAAAATAGACTTCCAGCCTTATCAATTTATGCTACGGATCCTGAGTGAGTGCGATATTAATATCGCCCCGTTAGATCTTAGGAGTGTTTTTTGTCATGGAAAAAGTGAATTAAAGTTTTTTGAGGCTGGTCTGCTCGGGATACCAACATTGGCGAGTGCAACGGACACCTTTATTCGTGTTATTGAAAATGGAGTGAACGGCTTCACTTTGTTTACACCAGCGGAATGGAAGGAAGCACTAACGCGGTTAGTTTTATCCGAAGAACTTCGTAAATGCATGGGAGCTGAGGCCTCAAAAGTCGCTCTTACCCACTTTTCTATTCAGGAAGTGTCCAAAATCGCACGCGATGTCTACAATTTAGATACTGTCAACTTAGAACAGACCGTTGATCAGCTCAATGCGAAGACTTCTACAAATTTCAGTGCGATACCTACTTCTTTAGATCGGTTGCGGATTTCATGGGTGATTCCAGGCCTTATCATTGGTGGTGGTGGGCATCGGAACATTTTACGTGCGGCCTATTACTTAACCCAATTTGGACATCAGGTAAGTTTGTACTTTATTGGCACTGAGGATGACCCTCGCACAATTAAACGACAAATTCAGGACAACTTCTACCCGATAAATTGTCCTGTTTACTTATTTGAGGGAAACATTCGACCCTGCGATATTGTATTTGCCACGCATTGGACTACAGTTAAGGCTGCATTGACTGCGAAAGGGTTTGCTAAAGAAATAATATATTTCGTACAAGATTTCGAACCAGCATTCGCTGCGATGGGGACTGAATATGTATTGGCTGAAAACACATATAGGCTTGGTCTTTATCACATAACTTCAGGTCCTTGGTGTGAAGTAATGCTGCGCCGAGATTTTCATGCGGATGCGGATCATTTTCAATTTCCAGTTGACCGCTCTATTTATTACCCACGTCCACGCAACAAATCTAACCGCAACTTAATATTCTTTGCTAAGCCAGAGATGCCTCGCCGATGCTTTGAACTTGGTGTCATGGCACTCCGGGAGTTGCATCGCATACGGCCAGACGTGGAGATTGTTATGTTTGGGTCCAAGCACGCAAGTAAGAGATCATATGACTTTCCGGTAACGATCCGCGAGGTTTTGCCGACGCTCGATGATTTGGCTCAGTTGTACTCGGACGGAGATGTTGGCCTAGTGTTTTCAACAACGAATCCTAGTTTGATTCCTTATGAAATGATGGCGTGTGGTTTGCCCGTAATTGATCTTGCTCGCGGAGATAATGCGGTCAATTATGCTGGACGTACAGATATCGCAAAGTTGGTTGATCCAGAACCAACGCAAATGGCTAAGGAGATTGCAGAGCTAATTGGTAGTCCTGCAGAGCTGGCCGATCGCAGCGAGAATGGGCTTGTTTTTGTAGATGGTTTCCCTTCTGAAGAAGAAATGGCTCTAAGGATTGAGAATTTGATATTTGCGCGGTTAGCTTCCAATGAAACAGCTAATCTTACCCATTCAAAAAAGATATAAAGATCTAAATTTATGAGCATATTAATTACGGGTGTGGCAGGTTTTGTTGGATGCAATCTTGCAGAGCAATTTATCGCAAATGGTCATACAGTGTTCGGAGTTGATAACTTCTGCAGAGGACAAATAGAAAATCTAGTCAAAGTTATTAACCATCCTTGTTTCTGTTTTTCAGAAATAGATATGTCTGATCTGGAAAAATATCGTGCGGCATTCAATAAGTTTCATGCGCAGGATCCGATTACAGAAGTTTGGCATATGGCAGCTAACTCCGATATTCCTGCAGGTGTTTATGATGCGAATGTGGATCTTAGAGATACTTTTATGACCACATTTAATACCCTGCAGTTGATGAAGGCAGCAAAAGTCCCTGTGATAACTTTTGCTTCTAGCTCAGCTATATACGGTGACTTAGGTGAGGAGCCATTGGTTGAAAATGTTGGCCCGCTACTTCCCATATCGAACTATGGTGCAATGAAGTTGGCGTCTGAGGCAATAATTAGCGCTGCAGCTGAAAGTTATCTTGAGCGGGCATTTATTTTCCGGTTTCCCAACGTGATTGGGATTCCCGCAACACACGGCGTGATGCTTGATTTTGTCAGAAAGCTTGCCGCTACGCCTGATCGTCTAGACGTTTTGGGGGATGGTACTCAGCAAAAAGGTTATCTGCATGTAGAGGAGTTAATTCATGCGATGACTTTTATTCGAGAGAATGCATTAGATAAAGTTGCAGTGTTTAATATCGGTGCGGGCGATGAGGGTGTTACCGTTAACTTTATTGCAGAACAAACTGTCCGTGAGTGTTCCCCAGGAGCTTATATTAATTACGGAAAAGGGAACAAAGGCTGGGTAGGGGATGTTCCACGTTTTATATATTCGGTTGAAAAGCTGAAATCGCTAGGTTGGAAACCAACTCTCGGCTCCGCTGATGCCGTACGTAGGGCAGTCAAACAGATAGTTACCCAAGAGGCTTCTCAAGGGTGAAACAGGTCGTTATATTGGCTGGTGGAAAAGGTACTCGCCTGCGCGAGCGATTGGGTGATCTCCCTAAGCCGCTGATCGATGTATGTGGTGTGCCCTTGCTTGAGCGGCAAATTTTATTGGCAAAACGTTATGGATTTAGCGATATTCTGATTTTAGTAAATTATCGTGCTGAAAAAATTCAGGAGTATTGCGCCAGTAAAGATAATTGGGGTCTAGAGATTAAGTGTATTGATGATGGAGAACCGCGAGGCACTGCTGGTGCTGTTTTACAAGTTTTTGATCAGCTCAGTGATGAGTTCCTGATTATGTATGGCGATACGATGCTTGAAGTGGATTTAGATCGTTTCCATGACTATCATAAGACGGGCCATCAGGTTGCAGCCACATTATTTTTGCATCCTAATGATCACCCCCAGGATTCAGATCTAGTCGAAATAGATGAGAAGGGTAATGTTTCTGGCTTTTATCCCTATCCTCACGATGGAGAGCGTTACTTTCCTAATTTAGTAAATGCAGCGCTATATTGGGTTAGACGTACTTCTCTTGAATATTGGCGTGATCAAAAGGGGGTGTTGGATTTTGGTAAAGATCTGTTTCCTGCAATGATTAATTGCGGAATGACACTGCGAGGTTATAACAGCCCAGAGTACATCAAAGATTGTGGTACTCCTTCACGGATAGATAAAGTATGTGCGGATTTTTTATCTGGTCGGATTCAGCGTTCAGCCCTTGGCATCAAGCAGAAAGCGGTATTTTTAGACCGTGATGGCACATTAAATCGCGAAGTGAGTCACCTTAGTGATCCAGGTCAACTTGAATTGTTGCCGGGTGTTGAGCAATCAATACGCCGGTTGAATCTTTCGGAGTTTCGTGTCTGCGTAGTAACAAATCAACCTGTAGTCGCCAGAGGTGAATGTACGACACATGAGCTTCGCCAAATACACAATAAACTTGAAACTTTGCTCGGGTACGAAGGTGCATATTTAGACCGTATTTATTATTGCCCGCATCACCCCGACAAAGGTTTCGCTGGTGAGGTGTCTGAATTAAAGATTTCCTGTGATTGCCGCAAGCCTGGAATTGGCATGATTATTAACGCTACCCAGGAATTGAATATAGATTGCGAGCGGTCTTGGCTGATTGGGGATACCACCTCGGATCTTAAGGCTGCACAAGTTGCAGGATTGCGGTCAATTTTGGTTGAGACAGGTTATGCCGGACTTGAACAAAAATATTGGGTAACTCCGAATTATGTTTCGCCAGATTTACCTTCAGCGGTAGAGTTTATCCTTGATAAGTATCCGAGTCTCATAGAGCGTATTACTCCATTAGCTCAAAACATTAAAAAAGGCACTATCGTTTTTGTAGGTGGGCAATCTCGCAGCGGAAAGAGTACTTTCGCTAGTCTTTTGCAAGATTGTTTGCGGCAGCAAGGAAAGCATGGCCATGTAATCTCAACCGATTGCTGGATTCGGAGCGAGGCTGCTCGAGGAAAGGGTTTATTAGAGCGGTATGACATGCAATCGCTAGAAAATTTCGTTCACTCACTTGAAGTTGACGAACGACCAAGTTCACTTTTACTACCTGGTTATCGAAAAATTAAACGTGAATCTGTACTCTCTGTTGAAGAAGTTCATATTTCACAAGGAGATATTTTTATAATTGAAGGCGTTGTCGCACTTGAAGTTTCTATTGCAAATCAGGCTAAACATCGCTTTTATATTGATATCGATGAGAATGAGCGACGATCCCGTGTAGTCCGAGAATACTTACAGCGCGGTTTAGATGACCGTAGTGCAAATGCAATTTATACGGAGAGATATGAAGAAGAGTATCCACTAGTGGCTCGTTCGTTGACGCCTGCAACTGTACGGTTTTGCATTAAAGAAAATAATTTGGATGGAAAGCCATAATTATGATTATAAGTAGAACACCATTACGCATGAGCTTTGTTGGTGGCGGCAGTGACCTCCCAGCTTTTTATCGGAACCAGAGGGGGGCAGTATTAAGTACAGCTATCGACAAATATGTGTATGTAAATATTAATAAAAAATTCGATGATGGTATTCGAATCGCTTATTCAAAAAACGAAGAAGTAGATTCGGTGGATAAAATAGAACATCGATTAGTACGTGCATCAATGGAGCTACTTGAGTTAGAGGGGGGCGTTGAAATTACAACGATTGCTGATATTCCCTCTAAGGGTACTGGACTTGGCTCCTCAAGCTCATTCACAGTTGGATTGCTACATGCGTTAAATGCCTTCAAAGGTCGCTATGTTTCCAGTGAGCGGCTAGGAGAAGATAGTTGCAAAATAGAAATTGAAATGTGTGGTGAACCTATCGGGAAGCAAGATCAGTATGCAGCTGCTTTTGGTGGGTTTAACCTTATTGAGTTTTGTGCAGATGATTCTGTAGTTGTTTCCCCGTTAATTTGTGACCCACGGACAGTTAAGGAACTTGAGAGCAATATTTTGCTTTTCTATACAGGAATTACTCGAAGTGCATCTGCATTGCTCAAACAGCAGTCAGAGGATATAACCAATGACGAATCAAAACATCGTACTTTGGTTCGAATGGTGCAGCTTGCATATGACATGCGTGATGAATTGCACAATAATAATGTCGATGTATTCGGAGATATATTGCATGAAAACTGGATGCTTAAAAAGAGCATCACTAGTGGCATCAGTACTTCTTCAATTGATGATTGGTATGATGCTGCTCGTAAGGCCGGCGCTACCGGCGGAAAGATTTTAGGTGCTGGGGCGGGAGGGTTTTTGATGTTGTATGCCCCAAAAGATAAGCATGAACAGATCAAGGCTGCGCTGCCCGATCTTCGCTGTATTCCGATTGGTTTTGAACCGCTCGGCAGCAGAATCATTTTCTATCATTAATCGTTAACAATATTTAAGGAAAGGCTCAACTATGATTTCATCCAAAGGTATTGCCGAGGCTTATCTCGGAAAACTCATTACACAATTGTCAAATATTAACCATGCTGAAATTGATCATGCGGTACAGGTCGTCGCAGACGTATGGCAAAGTGGTAAACAGATTATTACTTTAGGTAATGGCGGTAGTTCTATGACGGCATTACATTTTATTAATGATTGGAATAAAAGTGTCTTTATCGAGAGTGGAAAACCATTTCGAGGGAGGTCGCTTGTAGATAATATGGGTTTAGTCATGTCATATGCTAATGACATCTCCTTTCAGGATGTTTTTGTTGAGCAGTTGAAGAATATTTTGAATCCAGGAGATCTTGTGCTTGCAATTTCGGGAAGTGGAAACTCCGAAAACGTAATTCGTGCGGTGCAATATGCAAATGACTCTGGAGCCATAACCCTTGGATTGTGTGGCTATAGAGGTGGGAAACTAAAAGATATGGCTCAACATGTTTTGTGGGCAAATGTTGATGATATGCAAATAGCGGAAGATGTTCATTCAATCTTTGGCCATATGGTGATGCAGCGCCTCTGTGGTTATCTGTGATCTATTCCTGAATTGAGTGGGTTTTGATGATTTGCATTCTAATCAGGGGCAGGAATACTTTACAAAGATAAGTAGGCCGCATAAATGAAAACTGTACATAAAAGCAACGCTCAAGTTGATAAGTTTGAGCTATTGAATACTCATCTGGATTGTCAGAGTGTCTTTGCTGTTGTTGTAAGTTACCACCCTGATTTTAATGTTATTCGCAACTTGCTTTACGTTTTATTGCCATGTGTTGGTAAAGTTTGTATTGTTGATAATGGGAGTGGACAATCCTTTGTATCTCAACTCAGTGAAATAATAAATAGTCACAATATTGAATTAATCTCACTACCTTGTAATTACGGCATTGCTTCAGCACAAAATATTGGAATCAAGTCTGGTGCAGAGCAAGGATATAAATATGTATTGCTATTAGACCAAGATAGCTTGCCAGAAACTAATATGGTTAGGAGTCTTCTGCGAGCGCACCTCAGTTTGATATCAAACGGGATTCATACTGCTGCAGTTGGACCTGTTTTAGTTGATAGAAGGACAGGTGTGTTGGGAGGTGGGGTCCTGCTACAAGCGGGGCGGTTAAATCGAGTTATGAACAATGAAACTAAAACTGCAGATTTAGTCGAACTTGATTTTATTATCTCATCGGGCACTCTAATACCGCTCCATATTCTGACAGAATTGGGTGGAATGAATGAAAGTTTTTTCATTGATCATGTCGATACTGAGTGGTGTTTACGTGCAAGAATGAGGGGCTGGAAAATTTTTGGCGTCCACTCTGCTAAGCTTGGTCATACCTTAGGGGATAACATAATCCGTATTTGGTTTTTTAGGTGGAGAGAGGTTGCGATTCATTCTCCATTACGTAACTATTATATGACTCGAAATGCAGTGTTGATGTTGCGATTTACACATATGACACTGAGTTGGCGAATTGCAATACTCACTAGAGCATTTGCTTCCATATTTTTTTTTGGAACGGTATTGCCATTACGTAGACAGCGAATAATGATGATGGCTAAAGGGTTCTGGCACGGAATAATTGGGCGAACAGGGGCCTTTAGCTAAAGGGGGTGTTTGCCCCCCCCTAATTTCGAGTTGTAGTGGCCATTAAATGGCACATGCCGTACAAGCATTTGATGCTCAAAATAGAAAATCATGACTGCAACCTTATCTTCCATAATCGTTAACTACAACGCAGGTCTCTTGCTGCGAGACTGTGTAAATTCACTTCTGGCCAGTCCGGTTGATATCGAGATTATCGTTGTTGATAATGCGTCACATGACGCAAGCCTGGAAGGGCTTCAAGATCTATCTTGCGTAACTATTATTCGCAATTCAGTGAATGTTGGGTTTGCTGCAGCATGCAATATTGGTGTGAGTGCCTCTTCTGCGCCAGTAGTACTGTTTTTAAATCCCGATTGTTTTTTTGAAAGTGATGCACTTGGACCGTTATTAACGGAGTTGCAGTCCGACGAGCGTATTGGCATGGTTGGTGGGCTGCTTCTAAATGGTGACGGAACTGAGCAGGCAGGTGGGCGCCGAGCGGTGCCTACACCATGGCGATCATTTGTACGCGCCTTTGGGTTGCATCGCTTTGCTGACCGTTGGCCTAGGCTCTTTTATGATTTTCATTTGCACAAGCAGGCGTTACCTAATCATCCTGTTGAGGTTGAGGCAATATCTGGTGCGTGCATGTTAGTTAAGCGCAAGGCAATGGAGCATGTGGGGCTGTGGGATGAGGGTTATTTTCTGCACTGCGAGGATTTAGACTGGTGCATGCGGTTTCGCCAGAAAGGTTGGAAAATCCTTTTTGTTCCTGCTGCTCGCATCAACCATGCGCTTGGAGCTTGTAGTAAGTCGCGTCGGGTGTTTGTTGAATGGCACAAACATAAGGGAATGCTGAGGTTTTATAGTAAGTTCTTTGGCAATCAATATTCGGGTTTATTGATGTGGCTGGTTGCCGCTGGAGTTTGGCTCCGGTTTAGCTTGGTATCCGTCTATTTAACTCTCCAGCGAATATTCTCAAAGGGCGGTGCGGGACGTGGTTGAGTCTCTTGTCGGTGTGCTCGGTGCTAGGAGTCTGGTTGGGGAGTGTTTGTTACCTCTGCTTAACAACGCAGAGTTACGGGTAGTGGCCTTCTCTCGACGTGCTCTCTCAAATACTAATCAGGTTCAGTGGTGTCAGCTACCTTGTACGGATACTCAGACCGAGATTCGAGACTGGATTTGTGTGGCACCTATATGGGTCCTACCAGATTATTTCAATATGATGGAGGCATGTGGCGCGCGTCGAATTGTTGTGCTGTCCTCTACGAGTCGTTTTACAAAGGCCGAATCTGGTGATGCTGCAGAACACGCTGTAGTAGCTAAATTAATTGATGGAGAAACTCGACTTCAGGTCTGGGCGCAAAGTCGTGGTATTGAATGGGTGATTTTGCGACCAACACTGATATATGGACTAGGTCGAGATAAGAATATTACAGAAATCGCACGGTTTATTCGTCGTTTTGGTGTGTTCCCCTTGTTTGGCAAAGCAAATGGTTTACGCCAGCCTATACATGCTGCCGATGTGGCAATAGCGTGTCTTTCCGCTTTGCAGTCCCCCCTCGCAGCAAACCATGCTTACAATATTTCTGGTGGTCAGGTATTGACCTACCGGGAAATGGTTCTCCGGATTTTTGCTGCGCTGGGGCGTCGCCCTTATGTTTTGACTATCCCCCTCTGGGGTTTTCGACTGGCTGTGTCTGTGCTGCGTCGAGTACCTCGTTATCGACAGTGGTCATCAGCTATGGCTGAGCGGATGAATCAGGATTTAGTGTTTGATCAGACTGAGCCAATGCGTGACTTAAACTTTAATCCCAGGGCATTTCAGTTGATGCCTGAGGATTTACCGAGATGAGTATATTAGCAGTGGTTGTTATCCTGAGTATTCTACTTTCTTGTTGCGTGACGGCGTGGGTAGTACGTAGAGCCAAGGCCTTGCATTTAGTGCAATCGCCTAATCATAGATCCTCGCATACGCAGCCGACACCGAATGGTGGTGGAGTTGGTATTGTGGTGGCTGGGAGTTTGATTGGTGCTGGTTTGATACTGTTGTCTGGGTGGATGTTTGGCTGGATCTTACTTGTTCTTGCCTTGGTACTAGCAATTGCTGGGTTGTTTGACGATATACGACCTCTCTCTGCGCGAGTCCGTTTTGGATTGCAATTGCTTGTTAGCGCTGCTGTTCTGTTTGCTTTGGGAGATATGCCAGATATTTCCTTTGAACCCGTGTTGAGTATTGAGATCGGCGGTTGGTTTTTATTTGGAATGTTGCTGCTTGCCTCTGCGTGGTGGATCAATCTGTTTAACTTTATGGATGGTATCGACGGCTTGGCCGGTATGCAGGCGGTTTTCATGTTGGTTGCTGGTGCTGCTTTGACAGTCGTGAAGCAGCCCAATGTGATATCCAGTCCGATGTTGCAAATGATGCTTTGCGTAGCTGCAGCGACTGCTGGATTTCTATTACTCAATTGGCCTCCCGCCAAAATATTCATGGGCGATGTAGGGAGCATATGGCTAGCACTGATGGTGTTTGTGTTGGCGCTACTCTCTGTGCGGGCTGGCTGGTTGAATTACGCTAGCTGGCTGATATTGGGTGCGTTATTTGTGACGGATGCCTCCGTCACGCTAGTAATCCGTATGCTGCGTGGGGAGCGTTGGTATGACGCGCATCGTAGTCATGCTTACCAGCGATTGTCTCGCAAGTGGCAGCGCGATCGCAAGGCCGGGCATCGCGCTGTGACGTTATTGGCTCTAGGTATAAATCTTTTTTGGTTGGCTCCGCTAGCCTTGGCGACGTTACTATTTCCTCCATATTCTTGGTTATTGTTAGTTTTGGCCTATGGCCCACTATTCGTTTGCATATGGCGTTTAGGCGCGGGAAGACCAGATGATGCCTAAGTTGATCCCTGCTCACCAGGCAAAAAAACTAATTGATTTGAGCCGTCCGATTAAACAGGGTTTGATGCTGGCAACAGATGGCGTGTTGTTGATATTCGCAGTCTGGGCAGCATATTGTTTACGTCTTGGCGAGGTGTTTATTCCAAACATCCAACAGTTTGCGCTGATGATTGCCGCACCTGTGATTGCTATCCCAGTATTTTTAAAGATGGGATTGTATCGCTCGGTCATTCGCTATCTAGGTGAGCAAGCACTCTGGTCGGTATTCAAGGGAGTTTCATTAGCATCCTTGCTTTGGGCCGCCTTAGCTTTTATGACGCAGATGACAGGCGTAGAGGGCGTACCGCGTGCGATACCCGTGTTGTATTGGTTAGTAGGGCTTGTACTGGTCAGTGGTTCGCGGTTTGCTGCGCGCTGGATGTTATGGCTGCCACTGCGTAAACGCTTTGCCGGAAGGCAGGTGCTTATTTATGGTGCGGGTAATGCTGGGCGTCAATTGGCAGCCTCACTTAGAACCGGACGTGATTTATTTCCCGCTGGTTTTCTGGATGATGATCCGGACCTGCATGGTAAGGATGTCGATGGTTTACGTGTATCTCACCCTGATGAGTTGGCCGTTCTTATAGAGCGGTTTGATATACATGATGTGATTGTGACCTTGCCTTCGGCCTCGAACGCAAGGCGACGCGAAGTAGTGGAGTATCTGGAGCACTACCCTGTACTTGTTCGTATTTTGCCTGCACTGAGTGACGTAGCCAATGGTAAGCACCTGGTAAATATGGTTCGTGAGGTCGACATCGGTGACTTACTCGGGCGCGACGCGGTGGTTTCTGATCCTAGCCTGCTGAGTCACTGTATTACTAAAAAAGTGGTGCTTGTGACGGGTGCTGGTGGGTCAATTGGGTCAGAGCTATGTCGACAGATTGCCGCCCTTGGCCCTGTCAAACTGGTGTTGCTTGAGTCTAGCGAGCATGCTCTTTATCAGATTGAGCGTTCATTGACTGCAATAGCGCAATGTGAAGTGATTCCGTGTCTGGGTTCCGTGATTGATCAGCAACTACTCGCTAGGCTAATAACAGGGCATGGCGTGCAAACTGTATATCATGCAGCTGCATACAAACATGTACCTCTGGTTGAATCTAATGTAATGGAGGGTGTAGTTAACAATATTTTGGGTACGCTGGCTGTTTCAAGCGAAGCATTTGCTGCAGGGGTTGAAACTTTTGTATTGATTTCAACAGATAAGGCGGTTCGGCCAACTAATGTGATGGGTGCGACTAAGCGCTGGGCTGAATTGGTTGTTCAGAATTTTGCTTTGCTTGCCTTGCTGCAGGGTACGGGACAGCGGTTTTGTGCAGTTCGTTTTGGTAATGTACTTGGATCGAGTGGGTCAGTCATACCCTTGTTTAAAGAACAGATTGCCCAAGGTGGTCCTGTGACGGTGACACATCCGGAGGTAACGCGTTACTTCATGTCGATTTACGAAGCCGTGGAGCTGGTCATTCAAGCCGGTAGTCTTGCCAAAGGCAGTGAAATCTTTCTGCTGGATATGGGAGAGCCAGTTAAAATTATTGACCTTGCACGCAACATGATCCGATTGGCTGGACATTCATTGCGCGATGTTACCCACCCAGAGGGTGATATCGATATTGCAATCACTGGGCTGCGTCCAGGTGAAAAACTGTACGAGGAGTTACTCATCGCAAGTGGTAACGCCGAAGGCACTACTCACCCAAAGATTATGAAAGCTAACGAACCCTGTCTTGACTCAGTGCAGTTGGAGATGCTCATAGATAACTTGCGTATTGGTCTGAATGCTCAGGATGCGCAGTTAGTGCGTCAGGTATTGATGGCAGCTGCAGGATAATCACAGATCGTATTTACAGGCGCAATTAAATGGTAATTAATCAGGTCGATTCGATTGGATTGAGCGTTTTTGAAAAATCATATTTAAAAACCCAAACCTTTTTTTCCTGGTTTGCTATTTTTATGGCCGGGTTGGCACTTCTTTCCTTATATGGCAGCTATATATATTGGTGGCTGCAGAGCGTCAGGGGCCCATCAGTTATTTACTTCAAGATAGCTTTGGTTGTGGCACTATTTTCTGTCCGGACAGCGACGGTTTTACTTGTGTTTTGTTTGCCGCTCCTACCAACTTTGCATACGCAGTTAGAGTTGATTTTCCATCCTCCGGTTAAATATTTCATTTCTTACCCAGGGATTGATGTGATTGCAGGGTTTTGTACAGGCTTATATTTCAGGCATGTTTATCAAACACGTACCTGGCTGATAAAAAGGGCCGATGTCCCCTGGCCATTCGGGTTGCTACTCGTTGTACTGACTATTTCTACTACGCTAGCAATTACAAGAAATCTTTGGCAGTCAGCAACTGCAATTTCATTACAGGATCTTGGCTACAACATATTGAGATTTAAAGTGATGGAGAAGGCCAATGATTTTGCTCCGGTTGGTGATTTAATTGTTTATTCGTTCGTAGGATTGTTGGCAATTGTTATGCTGAATATCCTGAAAAGCAAAAATAATAAGGACGAGTTTCTTTTCAAACCGATCGTTATAGGTGTGATCGTTTCTGCATGCTGGGGGATTTTTCAGTCAAAGACATCATTTGGGCTGTCTGATCTAACCAGGGAGTATCGACCAGAAAATTTTGGCTTTGGTGCGGAGGGGTTTCAACCAGATATACATGCCTTTGCCGGGCACATGCTGATTGGTGCAGTTGGCTTATTAGGATATTTGGTTTATGTAGCGTCTGGACGCATGCGATATGTGGCAACATTTGCCTGCCTGTTAAGCTGGGTAGCTATTGTCTTGAGTAAATCCAGGGCTTCATTGGTTTTTGCTGTGTTGTTGACGATCTTTTTTGGGTTGTATGTTTTAAAAAGTCGAAGAGCAGAATCCTCAAAAAGTTTGTTGATCCCCATACTTTTAATTACGTTAGTCACATTGGGGTCATTTGCTGCCAGCTATTATCTTTGGCTTGGTGAGTTTTTTGCGGCCTTAAGCAACTCAGATATTTCAAATTTTGAAACTCTTAATTTGCTATCAAGATGGCGCCTGGAGTTTTACCGTGCAGCGCTTCTAATGTTTGAGGCATTCCCTTGGATGGGTGTTGGACAAGGTAATTTTTACCGACTATCAACCATTTTAGAGTTGACGCAGTCAAACTGGCTAGCCAATAGCATCGGAAACAATGCGCATAATTATTTTTTACAAACGCTAGCTGAAACTGGATTGGTAGGTATTGGTGTTTTTATATTGATTTTTGTATGGCCTTATTTCCATGCGCAAAACAGCAAGAAACTAGTCCCAGCGACTATGTTGATATTGTCAGTCTTTATGGGCAATCTTTACTCTCATTCATTATTAATAAGAGATAACTTATTCTTGTTGGCTACTTTTGTTGGATTGCTGTATGCGTATACAAACTTGATGGTGATGCCTAAAGCTAGCTCATCGGGCAATGTTTTGGTACGGAAACAGATCGCTGCATATGCGACTACATTTGTATTGAGTCTAGTAGCTTATTTTGCTGTTTCTGAAGTAGTAGCTTCTTTCTACAAGATGCCCTTTGAGTATGCAGGGCACTGTTATCAGGGAGCGAAAGAAACAAAAAAATGTGATGCGCGAAAATAGCAACTGCTACTTTTATTTCATCAGTAAATTTACTGGATGGAAAAAATCACTTAAGTTTTAAAGAAAGATTTTTCCAAAAGCTCACTGAGGTTTTTTCAATCCATATGTAAAGCAAATATGAGCAAATGAGTACGATAGGAAATGTCAGTAGCAAACCTATCGTAAATCGCTCAACTGAACTCATGGCCATCAATCCAGCATCCTTAATCAACCAATAAATCATTGGTATGACTATTAAAATATGGCAGAGATAAATAGAGTAAGAAATTTTTCCCAAAAAACGTAGAGGGCTAATGCTCAGCACGCGCGAAATTAGTGGCGCTCTATTAAAAACCAAAAGAACAAAAAGCGCATAAGCAACGATAACGGGTTTGCTGAGTGGAGCGATACACAATAACGCCGAGATGAGAAATAGTGCCTTGTTTTTTGGCGACAGCGTTTGCAGCAATTGTTGCTGTAAAAATAAGGCTGGCAACATTCCAGCGAGAAATGCATTCAAGCGATAGGGTAAAAAGCTAGGTTGCCCAAAATGTGACAGTATTCCTGCATCAAGATAATTGCCAAATAGTTTTGGTGATACAAAAGCGATCAATGCACTTAATATGGCAATTACGGGAACAGAAATTTTATTTAGACCTATTAGCAGCAATGGCAAAATAAGATAAAACTGCATCTCAAGCGAAAGACTCCAATCAGGGAGTGGAGTGCTGTTCTCCATGCCAGGGACTAATCCGAACAAAAAGCTCGCATGCGTCCAGAACCATCTGAAACTATCGAAGTTCCAGTTTGTATTGGGAGAGTATCCGATAATGTTTTGAGCCCAAACTGGAGGGATGGCTTTGAGTGAATAGTCATGCATATGTGCCAGCGTCGGCGACCATAAATAACAGACTAACAATAGAAAGTAATACAGCGGAGCAATCCTGAAAAATCGGTTGCTGTAAAAGGAAAGCGTCGTTTTAGAGAAGAGTTGGTATTGAGTAATTGGTTCTTTCCAGGTGTGAACCATCAAAAACCCAGAAAGCACCATAAAAAGATCAACAGCGAGCGGATGTAGATCTAATAAATAGTTTTGAAATCCTACAGCGGCAGCTAAATGCCCAAGATATACCCACAACGCAAGCGAAGCACGAAAACCATCTAGCGAGGAGAGATGAGAGTAATTGCCTATTGCGATTGACTGTCGATCTACCATTTACGTTTGCGGTGTAAGGGCTTCCTTGGGACCGAGGCAATGTCGTATCCGATAAAAGAAAGAATAAGTTGTATCCCGACTAGTACTGGCATGGCCGCTAGCATTACCGTGCCTGCAGGGGTAGGGACATTACTTTGTGCCGATAGTATCCAGTGGTAGCCACCAAAGATTGTTCCGAAACTGAGGAGTAAAAATCCTACAACTAACTCAATGGATGCTAAGGATAGGTCTCTTAGGTAGTAGTTATAAAAAATTCGTTTAAAAAAATTACGGGTGTGTTTGAAGAGAAACTCTCCTGCTATGTTTGAGATTTTAAGATTACTTTGCTCATCACCGTATTTTGCATCCATCGGGATATCTACTACTAACGCTCTGAGCGTATTTAATCGGAAAAGAATATCTGTTTCAAAAAAATAGCGATTACTGATTTTGTTGAAAGGGAGATGTCTGCAGACCTCAGCATGAATGGCGGTATATCCATTAGTCGGGTCAAAAAGATTCCAGTAGCCAGAGGAAAGCTTGGTCATAAGTGAAAGTGCCGCGTTACCAAATATACGGATTGCAGGCATCGCCCTGATTTTTTCTAAATCATAAAAACGATTACCTTTCGCGTAATCAGCCTCACCCACAATAATCGGCTCGATAAAATATGGGATGAGCGCGGGGTCCATCTGCCCATCACCATCGATTTTGACGATGACTGTTGCTCCATCGTCAATCGCCAACTGATAGCCAGTCATTACCGCTCCACCCACACCTTGATTTTTAGGGTGAAAAAGTACGCGTACACGATGATCAGTTATGTTTGATTGAACGAATTTACCAGACTGCTCGGGACACGCATCATCTACAACATAAATACGCCATACGAGATCGGGCATTGCAGCAATGACTGAGGATATGTGTTTAGTGACTTTATAGGAAGGAATGACAACTGCGATACGCAGTTCATGCTGCTCAGGAGATACCATTAGCCCGATCCCGTAATTAACTGTAAAAATTGGATCATCGGCAAAGTGACAATCCATGAGGAATGATTATAGTGATCCTGTGATCTTGAGCTAATAAAGTTTGGACAGCAACTACAATTGGTCTTAATAGAGCACTACATATAAAAGCACTGCAAATAGAAATAGCAAAATGAAACAAACTCATTTAACAAATCTAATCCCTAAGCTAATACAAATTAGTGCGGCTGGCGCCTTGGCAGCTATGTTGTTTTTCGCGACTCGATACGGTTTAGGTCTTAGTCCGGATTCCGTTGCTTATATAAAGGGGGCGGAGGGTTTGCTGACAGGAAAGGGGGCGGATTATATGAGCGTCCAGTGGCCGCCACTGTATCCGCTTATGCTTGCGCTATTTAGTTATGTAGGTAACCATGATTTATCACTTGGAGCTAGACTACTTAATGCCTTATTGATAGGATTAAATTTTTGGTTAATTAATCAATTATTAATTAAATATGTACGAGTTAATAGATGGGTTGCATATCTAATGGCATTTGCCATTAGCTTGCACGAAGTACTTGTCTATGTCGAGTTTTATGCCTGGAGTGAGCCGATAGTTATAGCAACAATATTAATAAATTTAATAATTATTGAAAAATATATAAATTGTAAAAATAAGAATAAAGAGTTGATAGAAAGTGGCTTAATCATATTTGCTACATTGTCGGTTTATACACGTTATATAGGTGTGAATGTCGCACTAATAAATGCGGTAGTTGTTTTATTATTTATTGGGCAGGTAAATATTTTCACTAGATTATGGCGTACGGCAGTGCAGGTTATTATTCCTTTAGTAATAATCTATCCGTGGCTGGCATGGCATAGTGCGATTGATGACAACAACGCAACTCAAAGAGGATTGCAATTTCATCCGATCAGTATGGAAAAAATAATAAATGGGTTTATAAATATAGGTAAATGGCTCTATCCATCATCTAGTAAGTTCGATGGACTCGTGCCGCCGATGCTGTTGTTAATTACAGGTTTGATTGTGGTGCTGTTAGTGCTTTGTATAGTTATATATGCTGGGATTAAATTAGTTAGTTCTTTTAAAGAAAAAAATAAAATAAATAAAATAAAAGATAAAAAAATAATGTTATTAGGTGTGATAGGGCTATTTATTATTTTTTATGTTGCATTTCTGATTTTTTCGATCTCCTTTGTAGATAGAAAATTATTACTTGATAATAGATTTTTAGCGCCTGTATTTATCCCTGTGGTTATATTACTATTGGGTTTAATATCTTTAATAAACAAATCAATGGTTCGATATACATGTTTTGGTTTGTTTGTAATTGTGATGACTTTCTCCTATATCAATCTCAGGTCGTGGTTATTAATTAGCTATTTTGACGGTATTGAAATTAACTCAAGGATAAATATAAATAAATCCATTTACAAAAAAATAAAAACTTTTTCACCACAATGCCAATTCTATTCGGACCAGCCATGGAATATAAGCCTATATTTTGATAAAAAAGTCAGGTGGTTACCGACTGAAATACTATTTGGAACCGGGCTGGTTAATAAGACATATCAGTCAGAAATTGAAAGACTTAAAGATAATACAAATTTGGTTATGGTTGAAAACAAAGAAGATCCGATCGTTAGTGAGATTGACTCACTCGCTGGATTAGAGCGGATTTATGATGACAAAGATGGTATTGTCTGGAAGAATAATAATGTTGATTTTGCCGTTTGTAGTAAATATTAAATATTATGGAAGTCAGCATTATTGATAAGTAAATGTTGCTAAAAAAATAAATTTATTTATATAAAAATATTGAAACAGCGTGAAAATAATTAAAAAAATTGGATCTTCAGTAGATGATATTTTTGGAGAATATTATTTTCTGTTGTTAACATATCTCGGTATATTTTTAATCGTTAATTATGCGCGTGTTGACTATGTATTGGCTAATAGTTGGAGTGGTTGGAGTATTGGTGATTGGATCGTTAATTACGATCTGGGTTTTATTCGACGAGGACTTTCAGGCGAAATTATCCGCTGGATCAGCAATTTATTAAATATTAAAATAAATTGGTCGGCGTATTTTATTCAGTGTTTCGTATATTTTAGTTTTATTTTTTTATTTTTATATAATTTAAAAAATAAAAAAATAACTTTCTGGTTTTTATTATTATGCTTTACGCCAGGTTTTTTGTTGTTTACATACTATGATGGTATGACAATTGGGCGTAAAGAAATTGCTATATATGCATTGTTTGCATTATGGATTATTTTAAAAATCAATAATAAGATAAATATAACTATCAGTCTTGTAGTTGGGTGTGTGCTCTTTTTTCTTACTTTAATGCATGAGTCATTTTTCTTTTATTCATTTTATTTCTATTTAGCTGCATGTTTAGGTAACTCTGACTCAAGAACAAAATTTAGCACTGCAATCGTTGTTCCGATAACTTCTGCAGTAGCATTGCTGATTACATTTTTATTTGCAGAGACAATAGATGGTTCGTTGATTTGTGAAAATTTACTTTCTCATGGGATAACTAAAAATGTTTGCGAGGGAGTCATAGGTTACGGTAACGTGAACCCAACAGCAGAAATACAAAGATATATTATTAATTTTAATTTTCAAAACATAAAAGATATTATCTTAATTACCAGTGTAGTCCTTATCCCTAACTTGCTTTACTTAGTAAGCGTGAGTAATAATTATTATACTAATCGTAAATTTTTATTATTGAACTTTTTACTTATTTTAATTAGTTTTCCTCTTTTTATAATAGCAATCGATTGGGGGAGATGGGTTTCAATGCATATAACATTGTCGGTTATGTCATTGAGCATTTTTCTCGAAAGCAAAACTGATCACGGCCATACGAAGCAAAAATTATTTATTTTTAAAGAAAAACTTATTTACTTGTTAATAGCCTTAATGATTTTTATAGTTTCCACAACTTTTTATAGTATTCAGCACTGCTGTAATAATGGCTTTATAACTTTGTTCGGCCCAATCATAAAAATTGCAACTACGCTTGGATTGATTAGATGAGTAGTCCAGGATGACGATTTCAACATTAAAGAAAGACCAGCATTCGAAGTATCGATCAGATATTGATGGACTAAGAGCAATTGCAGTTTTGTTGGTCGTGGGGTTTCATGCCTTTCCGGAATGGGTAAAAGGTGGATTCATTGGCGTAGATATTTTTTTTGTCATATCAGGATTTTTAATATCCAACATCATCATTACAAATTTACGTGACGGTACATTTAGTATTTCTGATTTTTATGGACGCAGAGTTAGGCGAATATTTCCAGCGTTACTCGTCGTACTATTTTTCTGTTTCGTTTTGGGGTGGTTTGTACTCGTGCCTCAAGAGTATGCATATCTTGGTGAGCATATAGCTGCAGGGGCAGGCTTTGTTTCAAACTTGGTACTTTGGAGGGAAAGCGGATACTTTGACCTCTCTGCGGAGTTGAAACCCTTGCTCCATCTCTGGAGTTTAGGAATTGAAGAACAATTCTACATAGTCTGGCCAATCCTGCTTTGGCTGGCTATTTCAACCCGTTTGAATATGACAATCGTGTTGTTAACCACTGCAGCGGTATCGTTCATTCTCAACATGCTCCAGATTAGTTCAGAGCCGATAGCTACGTTTTATCTACCTTGGACTAGATTTTGGGAGCTTATTTGTGGAGCATTGCTTGCCAATTGGATGCTTTGTCAGAAACAAAAAAATGAATACCCTAACTCATTCGTAATACGGAATATTTGTTCAATTTTAGGGCTGAGCCTGATCGCGCTGGGTTGCGTATTGATTACAAAGGATTCAGTGTTCCCAGGTTGGCTTGCAGTAGTCCCGGTTATGGGGGCATCTCTATTAATTTACTCTAACACACATGCGTATTTAAATTCCCTCGTGCTTTCTAATCGTGCATTGGTTTGGATTGGACTGATTAGTTTCCCCTTATATCTCTGGCATTGGCCATTACTAGCATTTGCAAGAATTTTAGAGAATGAAACACCTGGTCGTTATACAAGAATAGCAGCCGTTATCCTATCTATATTTCTTGCATGGCTGACGTATATCGCAATAGAAAAGCCTATACGCTTTGGTAGTGGACACACATACAAAACAGTAGTGCTTTGTATCTTGATGGGACTGATAGGAGGTGCAGGTTATTTAGTCTATGCGAATGCAGGTATAAAGAATCGATACCCAGAATCGTATCAACTTTATGTTGAAAAGATAGATTTTAGATGGCCTGATTATGTGCGTTTTGATCAGTGCCATATCCAAAGTCATAATATGATCCAACATAGCGAAATCTGTCGTGAGACAAAGCATCCCTTGATTGCAATATGGGGAGACTCGCATGCATCTTCTCTATACCCAGGCTTTAAAAAATTACAGGACACTCAGGATGTTGGAGTAGAACAGCTAACAACGGCTGGATGTCCTCCTATATTGGAACTACAAGATTTAAGATACAAGAAAAATTGTAATGAGATTAACCAGTCCGTATTGAAAATAATTACAGCAGATCAACCTGAGATATTGATTTTGCATGCGGCTTGGAGACATGAGCAGTATCCATTAACTGATCAGCAATTAAGTCAGAAATTAAAATTTACGATTCAAAAGATTCAGTCTATATCACCCAATGCACGCATCATCATCCTTGGCCCAACGCCACGTTGGAAGGGAGATCCACAGAGTGAAAGTTTTCGATATCTGAGAGGACTAATCATTAAAAAGCATACCGTGCCACAGAGGCAAAAGGCTGAAAAATTAAATGATATAGAAATGGTATTGAAAACAGTAGCAGCAGATACTAGAACAGAGTTTGTATCTGTAACAGATGCCTTATGTAATGCCGAAGGTTGTCTAGCTAGAACTGGCGATCTTCCTGAGGATTTCACCTCAATTGATTATGGGCATTTATCTAAGAAGGGATCTGAATATTTGATCAAACAGATAACCTCCAAGCTTTTAGCTAATTAAATAAAATTATTTCCAAAAGCTAGATATACGTAAAAATTTATCGCGTATACAAGAGTGCTAATAATCCGCTCGGATAAAAAATATTATTTTTTAGAATAAAGTATAAATCCTGACCCCAATGGTTCAGTATCAATTTTAATAGATTGCTTATCAATTAAATTACTGACAAAGTCAGGCGTTAACGGCTGATTTGGATTACCTTCATCTCGGTAAAGCCAGTATTTAATATTTGGGTCAGAAAGCCAGCCTTGTAGCATCGTGATGGTGCAGTTTCCTGTGGCGATGAATTTGCCCTTTGCACCTGGCAAACCAACAGGAGTTTGCCAACATGAAATAATTTTGGCGTTTGGTTCTGATTCAAAAACTCTGAGAAGTCGCTTGTTTCCATAATTTGCGAAATCATTCGCTGCAATTCGCTTTTCTGTATTTGAACGCATGATCTTGTCATGGCTCATGATGGCAGTTAGTGTAATGCTGAATATGAGTAGCGTAACGACAGATAAAGAGATGGGAATATATTTTGATTTATTTTGAGTTAAGATATAAAAATTATAGATTTTTATTTTTAAAATAAAAAGAATTCTATAAACAAGTGAAATTCCAAATATTGCAAGGATAGAAAGAGGTGCGAATAAAATAAATGTTGCACGTAAATCATACCCAACCGTTACCCCACAAAATAGAAATAGTGGGATGACAAAAAGTACAAAAAATACAAATATTTTCCTGGATGAAAGTGCACCTATCATTACAAGACTAGTAAATACCCAACCAAAGGTTGTTCCAAAGAGCTCTAAATGCAGGTAGGGTCGTATCCAAATCCTAGGATCTTGGAGTGAGCTGTATTCTGATAAAACTTGCCAGTCTCGCCAATAAAATGTTGTAAGCGCATACCAATGCACAGCGATAGCGATTAATATAATAAGAAGTATTAAAAAATACTTTTTATGATTGATAAAATATTTATCTGAAAAAATAATAAAAAACGATACTAAAATAAAATCAAATGTCAGAATAACTCCTGTCATTTTAATGAGTGCGCTACCTGCGATAGATAAGACTGTTAGTGTAATAACCCTTATATATTGAGGGTGTAGTTTAGTTTTAGGGGATGATATGAGTAAGCAACTGTAAACAAAAATCGCCCCATACGCAGCCATAATGGGATCTACTAGACCCGAAAATATAAAGTCTATTGTCCAAGAACCTTTACTCAGCATGTAAAGATAAAAAATTGCTCCAACACCAAAGCTGTTTTTTAATTTAGGTATATAGGTGCCACAACCAAACAGTGCGAGGCCTCCTATAAATGGCCAATATACACAGATATATTTAACAAGTGTTTGTATGTTTGTTTCCTTTGCAGCGGTGTAAACCAGGGAGAAAAGAGCAGGGATCGCAAGGGGGTACCCACGAGAGCCTTGAAATGTACCCTCGTGGAGTTCAATCGCCCATCTATTCCACGAAACAACTGCATCCCAGTGGGTAAATACAGTTAAAAAACCATTCGTTTTAAGTAAATAAAAATAGTAAATGCAAAATAGAATAAAAAGTAAGGTGTAAAAATTGATCGTTTTAGTATTTGCAACCCTACGAATAGTATCTGAGCAATAGTTATACGCAGCTTTACAGTCTTGCAAAATCAATGATCTGATTTGGATCGCCAAGATAATTTCAAGACTAATTAGAACTAATACTGATGATTGTGAATAGCTCTTAAAGACATACAGTAGCCATACAATGAAGTAGTTGATCAGTAGGCTGAGTGTGCAAGATAGAATGAGCCGGTCACGGAAATCTATATTTTTGATGGTGTAGGTGCATAGCAACCCTGGCAATATGAGCGCTTGAATCAAACCTAAAAGAATTAGAATAATCATGTAGACTCAGGTGAGGTGTTCTTGGGCAAGGCAAGTGCTATGGTCGCTAGACGCAGTGATACCGTTTTGAAAGTTTGTATGGAAATTGTAATCTAATCATCAGGCGATATCTATTTCAGTCGATTTGGCCCCTAGGCCTGAAATCTCAAGTTGTGAGTTGAGATTTTAGAAAAAAAATACCTAATTAATATTGAATGATTGATTATAAAAAATGAATTTTTTTGATAAAAATAAAAAATCAATCTTGATATATAACCCACTTTCTAATGTGGGTCATTTTGACTCATGGTGTGCGATATTCGTAAAGAGTTTGTTGACTACTGGTTGGTCAGTCTGTGTTGTTACAAAAAATTCACAGAAATTATTTGATATAGCTAATTACGAAATCGACATAGACTCGAGTCGATTATTAATATTAGATGAAAATAGCGTTATAAAAGATAATTTCTACTTTAATTTTTGTAGGGAAGTCTTAAATAAAATTAAGATTTTTGAATTTCTTGAGCGTATTCAATTTCCAATTAAACCTTCTCCTTTAAATGATGCCAGAAGTTTCCTCAAACGTGTAAATAACTATTGTGCCCGAATGATTACAAAGGGTTTAAATAAAATATTCCAACCTAAATTGATAATCAGTGCTACAAATGTACAGGCGTTTGCGAATGATATTAATTTAGCTATAAAGCGTTTGGGTACTCCTCCCAACGTCGTGATTAATATGTATGTTGATCTCTACGCGCCAGACTCTGATGTCTGGGAGATCTTTGCTGAAAGCATGCAATACAAGTGGGTCGGTATACACATGGATATGACCCATACGCTTGTAAATAGACCATACTGGAAATCAGCAGCACTTAAAACGATCTTTACTATCAATGAACCTGCACCAACAGCTAGCGGTAGTGACTTCAAGGGCATGAATTATCAATGGCTACCCGATGTGACGGATATTTCTTTGCCTGTGACGCCTAGCCAGATTACGATGCAAATACAAAAAAGAGCGAATGGTCGAAACATCATCTTTCTTGGCGGAGCAATTGGTGGCACCAAAAATTTATCCCTTTGGTCTGAATTAGTATTTAAAGCAGATAAATTTAAATGGTTTTTTGTGCAAATCGGTAAGATAGATTATGGGACGTTATCAGGGGCTGACTTAGCTGGATTACAACAGTTGTTAGCTGCAAAATATGAAAACTTTTACTACTCAGATGATTATTTGCCAGATGAGGCTGTTTTTAATGAAATAGTCAGTAAAAGCGCGGTAGTTTGGGGTGTGTATAGAGATTTTGATCGAAGCAGTAATATTTTGACAAAGGCAGCATTGTTTTCAAAGCCAATCGTTGTAAGTAAAAATTATTTGATGGGTAAGAGAGTGAATCAATATAAGATAGGTTGTGCGGTCTCTGAAACAGATGTGAATGATGTGTTAGATGCGATGGATTGGTTAATTGCACATCCTGTCAGCGCTGATAACTTTAAAAATTATGCTGCTGTTTACAGTACGCAGGCTTTGACTGAAAAACTTGATCAGTGCCTCATGACCGTGATTTGATCCGCTAGTTTATACATGCATAAAAAAAACGATACGCCGAATCATTACCGTCCAGATATCGATGGGTTGCGCGCATTTGCTGTATTGTCTGTTGTTGGATACCACGCATTTCCCAGCATATTTAGGGGCGGTTTTGTTGGCGTAGATGTATTTTTTGTGATTTCTGGATATTTGATATCCAGAATCATTTTTGCTGAAATGGACGAAAGTAAATTTAATTTTATAGATTTTTATAGTCGTCGCATCAAAAGAATATTTCCATCACTGCTGTTTGTACTCTTGTCTTGCATAGTGATTGGCTGGTTGACTTTATTAGCAGATGAATATGAGCTGCTTGGTAAGCATGTCGCGGCAGGTGCTGGATTTATTTCAAACATCGTTCTTTGGCAAGAGAGTGGCTATTTTGATAGCGCGGCTATCAAGAAACCTTTATTGCACTTATGGAGTCTTGGGGTAGAAGAGCAGTTTTATATCATATGGCCGCTACTGCTTTGGTTGGCATATCGATTTAAATTTAAAGGTCAGTTTTACGTTAATTATTTAATTGTTTTAATAGCGGCCTGTTCGTTTGCCCAGAATGTATCGCGAGTAAATATAGACATTGTTGCCGCTTTTTATTCACCGCAATCAAGATTTTGGGAATTATTGTTTGGATCGATGCTTGGTTGGCTGACATTAAATAAAAATGAATATTTTCAGCAATTAAATGGTTTGTCTAGGCAGTTGCTCTCGGTTTCAGGCTGTATCTTGTTAGTGTTGAGTTTATTGTTGACCACTGACCAGTCACTTTTTCCTGGGTGGTGGGCATTACTCCCGGTGTCAGGTGCTGTTTTAGTTATTGCTGCGGGACCTTATGCCTGGGTGAATCGGACGGTATTATCGCGTCGCGTATTCGTCTGGTTTGGGCTGATCAGCTTTCCGCTGTATTTGTGGCATTGGCCCTTGTTATCCTTTACTTATATTCTGAATAATGAAATACCACCGGGTACCATTAGATTGGGGATCGTGTTAATTTCTATAGTACTAGCGGCTTTTACATATTACGGATTAGAAATACATATTCGTCATACCAAGAAACACTATCTATCTACTGTGCTCTTGTGTCTGATGGTTGCGACAGGTGCTGTGGGTCTGCTGATATATCAACAGCAAGGATTCACACAGCGAGCCGTAGTACAGGCGAATCTCAAAATTTCTGACAATATTTCTTACCTCCAAAATCCAGGCAGCAAATGTACTGATGCTGATATCTATCCCGTTGCCAATGCTTTATGCGTTAAGTATGTCGCACAGGACTCTAAAAAGAGCATTGTGTTGTGGGGAGATTCTTCAGTTGGAGCGTGGCTGCCTGTTTTTTTAGATTACGCAGCAAAGAACAATATTTCACTGTTTCACATTATGCATTTGTCGTGCCCACCGATCTTAGAGGCCAGAAAAACTAGATTTAACTTTGAAGAAAGCCGAAAATATTGTTCGGATGGAAAAACTCAGCTCGAAATCTTAAATTTGATTCAGGATATAAGGCCAGAGGCTATAGTGGTCATTGCTGCATGGAATGCATATAGTGAATACAGTAATCGGGAGTTTATTACTACGGAATTGCGAGGCGAGGCGAATTCTCAAACGACTAAGCGCGTTATCACTGAAAAATTACCCGAAACACTAATAGAACTAAGCAATATTGCTAAAACTATTGTTTTTGAAAGTTGGCCTATGCTGACATCAGCTCCTAATTCTAGAAAACTGACTTTTTTAGGTAAAGATGCAAAAGTAGCAAGTATAAATAGAGATGAGTTTAATAAGGATGTAAGTGGTATTCAGGATGTATTAAATAAGGTGCAGCAGCAAGTGGGTGAAAAAAATATTGTTTTGTTCGATCCTGCTAAAAAAATATGCCTGCGAGATGAATGTTTGTCGGTAGTGGAAGGAGTGAACTATTATCTTGATAAGTATCACATCACTCCGAGAGGCAGTATGGAGTTCGCTACAGAAATTGAGCGTTTGCTTCAGTAAATTAACCAAATTGGTTCAGTATCATTGATCAGTACTTCAGAAAATAAATAAATGAATAATGTAAAAATTGCAGTATTGATCCCTACTTACAATGAGGTACAAAACATACCTGGTTTGTTGCATGCAATGCACGCAATGAGTTCAAAGTTTAATGATATTGCTTTTAGTATTTACATCATTGATGACTCATCACCCGATGGGACTGCACAGGCTGTTGAAAGTTTAAATGCACAATTTGAGAATGTTAACTTTAAAGTTAACGTGATCCGTCGTGTAAAGAAAGAGGGGCTTGGCAAAGCATATATCGACGGCTTTAAAAAAATGCTTGCGTTGACTGACGCACCTGATTGTGTATTGCAGATGGATGCTGATCTTTCTCATAATCCCGAGTACATCACTGAGTTTGTAAAAGGAGTTCGGCAGGGCGCAGACTTTATTGTGGGCACGCGTTATATCCTGGGAGGCTCATGTCCTGATTGGAGTTGGTATCGCAAGCTATTGAGTCGGGGCGGCAATACTTATGCGAGATTGATATTAGGTCGGAAAATTACTGATTACACAGGTGGTTTCAACATGTACGGTTTAGAGGTATTGAAGAAAATCGATTGGGATACCTTGGATAGTGCAGGTTACGGGTTTTTGATTGATCTCAAATATCAAGCCCAACAAGTCAGTAAAAAAATAGTTGAGGTACCTATCCAGTTTTTGGATAGGCAGCATGGACAATCCAAAATGCCGTTAAATACAATTTTTCAGAATTTTGCGCTGGTTATAAGAATAAAAATTAAGCATATGGTTGCAAAGTGATCAGGCGGTTAAGTTCATCAGACCCGTGGCGCACTTCGATCATTCTGTTTGGTCTCTGGTTGTTTGCAACGGCTTTGAATTTTGACAAGGCCTACCATGTAGACGATACCGCTTATCTGGAGATGGCACGCTGGATTGCGCAGCACCCGTCGCACCCCATGAGCGGATTGTTAAGTTGGGGCGCTGATTACGAGGCTATTCATTACACCAATCAACCGCCACTTTATTTCTATCTGATGGCCGGTTGGGGCTTGTTGTTTGGCTGGTCTGAAATAGCCATGCATGCGCTCATGTCAGCATTTACCTTATGGGCGATCCTGGCCTTTTATCGACTAGCTCGTATTGTGACACCAGGATCGGCCCTATTACCCACAGCGTTTCTGGTTTTAGGTCCTGCTTTTGTGGTTAGTCAGAACACAATGGTGGACATACCATTGCTTGCTCTGTGGCTCGAATTTTTTCTAGTACTACTGGATCCAAAATTTAATGATCGCTGGCGCTATCCAGTGGCTGGGTGTTTATGTGCAGTTGCTTTATTAGTTAAATACACCAGCTTGGTTCTTTTGCCAGCATTGGTTTTTCATATCGTTCTGGTCGGAGGTGCCGTGCGACTGATTTGGGTCTTGCTGCCTGTTGGGGTATTGGCTGCTTGGTCTGGATTTAACTATTGGGAGTATGGCGGCGTGCATATAGCTGGTAGGCCCGTTGCGAGCAAGCCATTATCTGCATATCTAAACTCAGCGATTTACTGGGTGAGTGTGTTGGGAGCGATTACTCCATTTGCTGGTGTCTATTTTTATGCCCGTAAATGTTTAACTGAGACAAAACACGTTAGATTTATCTGGTCAGTCGTTTTAAGTTTATTTTGTTGTTCATATGTATTTTTGCTGTTTTGGATCATCGCCTTTCCATCCCGGCATATGGTGAATTTGGTTCTTGAGGTTCTTTTTCTAATGACAGGGGTTGGATTGTTATCAATTTTGATAACCACGTCATTTCAAAAATTACGTACTAAACAGTTAAATACAACAGAGCGGATGTTGTTGTGTTGGATTGTGAGTGCAGCTGGGTTTGTTGTTGTATTGGCTCCGTTTATGGCTGCACGACACGTGTTGCTTGCTTTGCCACCGATACTGCTGCTCACAAATGCTTGGCTGTTAGTGCGAATCAGAATAACGTTCGCTAAAAGCGCTGCTGTTATCTTGACTGTTATGTTGACTACGCTGCTGTCTCTTGCAGACCGGTGGTATGCAGATATATATAGCGCTCAGGCTGTGTCAATAAGAGCCACTCTGCCGCCAGATTCGACTATCTGGTTCAATGGTAATTGGGGTTGGCAGTGGTATGCAGAGCAAGCGGGCATGACGCTTTTTAGTAAGCTTCCCGATCGCGCATCGCCGGCTGTTGGTGATTATTTTGTAACTACGGATAGCGCATGTTGTGCCTTAACGTTGCCCCAGTCACTTAAATTAGAGCCTATAGAAACGGTCGTGATCGATCGCGAAACAAGGATTCAGCGTTTTGCTTCCATAAGTTTTTATTCTTCTGGCTTACAGGCATGGGGATATTCTTATGAGCCTATCGAGAGATTTCAAATCTCGCGAGTTGTTTCTGTAAATTAATTTAAGAGTTCTTTGTTTAAGATAAGTTTTCTATCTTTCACATCAGGAATATCTAAGACAATAAAGCCATTCGCCTCAGGGTTAGAAATAAACTCGTTCCACTTTGAGTCCGTTAAAAATCTAGAGTCATTTTTCAAAGTAGTTGAGACAACAATTGCATTGATAGAATTTTTTACTTTAAATACGTCAAAAGGCTCTCCTTTCGCGTACTCTGGAACTCTACTGAAGTTATCGTTTAAATAAATATCATAACCACCCTCAGCTTCGAGCATATTAGTTTTTTTCTTAATATTTAATGACTTTATAAACTCAATCGTATTTAAATTGTCAGTTGCCTGGGGTTTTACAAATTCAGCCATAGGGCGAACTAAAAAAATTGTAGCCAAACAGATTAGAATTATTGGAGTTATAGATTTTTGATGACTATTATTATCAATTTTCGAAGAAATAAAATTTGAAATTGGAATTATTATTGCAATAAATAATATCAAAATAGATAGGATTTCTAAAAATAATAAATAATGTTCTCTTGGCCCAATAATTAGCACTGAAATAGATGATGGGAAAATCAATATTAATAAAAAAACTATATATTTTAGTGAGGATGCTTGGTGCAGTGGGGTTGGGCAGTTTAACTGCAAATTAGATTTTTTTATATTGAATAATAGGATACTAAAATAGAAAATTGAAGAAATTATTAATATTTTAAACTGTATGGATATTAATTTAAAAATTTGATCTGGATAAATTAATGTAACCATCCTATCCAAATTATTTGGTAAAGCTAATGCGTTGGAAATAATGTGATGTAAAAATGCAGCCGGGTTTGTTATTGCTGCAGTCAGTATGCTTGTACTACCTTTAAAGTCTGCATTGAAAAAAGTATTCCAATTTGTCCAAGGATTCAAATTACTACCATTCCACATAACCCAATTTGCGGCGTAATGTTGCCCAAATGCTAGAATACTTCTTGTGCCATCTCCCATAGGGCGGCCTAAAATAATAATAATTAAAAAACTTAAAATAAGTGTGACTGATATTGTAGCGATTGAGCCAATTGAATAGATCTTTTTATATAAAATCCTAATAAGATAGCCTGTTGTTATGCAGCTGAATACAATCCAGCTAAGATAAAATTCTGGTCGTGTATACGAAACTAAAAGTGCAGTTAACATCAAAATACAAAATTTTAAGTACACTTCCTTTACATAAAGCGAAATGCTCAAACCTGTAAGCATAATAATTATTCCGAACTGACTAACTTTTGGAGACATCGGAAAATTTGCAGTGCTTATTAAAAATAATATAGACACAAAAAAAACTGCAATGACAGGTGCTTTAAGAGCTCTTAAGGTTATAAAAATGCTTAAAGGTAATAAAACCGTCAAGATTTTGGCATTTAAATAGTACGCTTTAACTTTGTCTGGCTCTAGAAGAGATAATAAGTAATACCAAAAGGAATACCCAGAGCCATTTTCTGCTGGGGGTATGGTTTTATTGAAATTAAATCCCCATAACAAATAATTGGACTCATCATATAGTCCAATGTCTGTAATGAGAGAAATGTGATGTGTAAAAATAAATCCACATGAGATTAATGCACTTATTGCAATAAAATCTTCCCAATTTATCTTTGTATAGATTTTTTTAATAGTCATTAGAATAGTGAGGATTATGAGTTGTTTAAGCTACAAATATAAAAATTATGTTCTGAGTTATAAGTGCAGTTTAACGTTTTAATTATATTAGCCTTAATTCCTGAGTAGTATTCTTCAGAAAATATATAAAGCTTATTTGACTTGATTTTTAATGGTGTAGCATTACTCGTGCAATGAAAAGCTGTTTGTTCTGGCAAAATTCTTGCTGCATAGAAATTATTAGTACTAATTTTATGATCTGCAGCAAAAAAGCCTAAATACTCATAGTTATTTCCACCACCAGCTGTTTTCTCTGTGTCGCATTGCCACGGTGGTAACACTACTAGTTCGTCGTATCGTTCTGGATACAAAGAAATGGCCGCTGGTTGAATCGTTGTTCGCTGTATTGTTGAAATTTTATTTCTGATTACAAAGCCAGCACCGCTTACATCTATTATTTGTATCATTAACAACGCACTTAATAAATAAGCTGCCCTTTTAAAATTTAAAAAGAGTGGCAGCGAAACTATCCCGACAATAGCAAGCCAATAACCACCAACCCAAAAAAGTCTTCCGCTCGCGCGAAACGCAGAGAGCATATGATTCAAAATTGATGGGACGAATGGCTTAAAAACAATCGATGAAAAGGTAACCGTCGTCGATAATGCGAGTAGATATGAAATAAAAATAATGATCAGCGCTGCTTTGTATGGGAAAGAAAATGAAAGCTGTGCTGCAGATTTGCGACGTGTACCGAAATATAGGCTAATCCCAAGCAAGATTAAGATGCCCAGTCCTTGATAATTAAATCCTTCCCATGCTTGGCCCTTAGTTGGATCTGGAACGTTGATTGGCAGTAAGGTTGCCCAGCCATTGGAGCTGAATGGTCCGAGCATATTCATAGAAAATGCCCCATACCCAAAATCTCTCACGCCTGATGCAGATAGGAACCCAAAAATTTTGAATCCAGCAACAGTGGTAATTGCAATCGCAATCAAGCGCCATGTACTTTGAACAAAAGATGATCTGCGTAAATCACAAATAACAATGCAGGACTGGCTAATAAGCACCATGAGTGTCAAATATGGGTTGATGCCTGTTGCTAGTAAAACGACTGCACAATTGATCAATAACCATCTCAACAGTTTGCTCGATCGTGTGCAAAGGCTTGCCCAAATACCTAATAGGATAATCCAGTGAGATGCCAGGGCAATATGCTGTTGAAATCTGTAAAAAGTGAACGGAGCTAGAATAAAAAATATAGATCCTATGACACAGTAAATTTCTTTCTGTTGGATGGCTAGCTTGGGATCACTGATTATTTTTGTAAGAACGAGGTAGCCCAAGATCCCTTGTAATATCAGGCAAATTAAAAAATAATATCCAAAATATTGTGTCCTGTCTGGAAATAATGGGCTGAGCTTTCCAATTGTTAATAAGAATATTGGCATCGGATCGAATAGTGCGAAATTCATTTCGATCGGATAGCTCAGTCTGCTTGACATCAGCCAGTGTGCATTAGGATCAGAGTTGTACTGAGCCCATGCAAGGTAAACCTGGGCAAGGTCATGCCATAGCCAGCTCGTATCAAAGATATCCAAAGGTTTGGGGCCGAGAACAAATATTCCCCATATGCAGGAGACGAGAATAATGATCCCAATGCTTTTAAAGTTCGTTGCACTGGGTATTTTTATATCTGTCATCGAATGGCCATTACGCTCGCGACCAGAATACCCGTCAGTACTCCAGCTAATATTTCAATTGGGGTGTGCCCCATCCTTTCTCTTAAAGATGAATGATCTGCATTTACGTTAGTCGCAAGTTTGTTGATAGCAGACGCTTGTTTACCAACTTGCCTCCTCAGGCTGTTTGCGTCGAGCATCACAATGAATGCTAGAGTAATTGCAACGCCAAAAGCAGGATGTTCAATCCCTTCTTTGATAGCAATTAAGGTGGCCATACTACTAACAATCGCACTGTGATTGCTGGGCAGGCCCCCGTAGCCAATCAAGCCAAAGGCAAGTTTTTTTGCTCGGATGCTATTAATTAAAAATTTCAGGCAACCCGCGATAAGCCAAGCAATAAAAGGTGTGAGTAAATACGATAAATCCATGATTCCTTTATGCTGGCCACAGGGCCCAGATACATGAGGCGCCCCAAGCTAATAATGTCACGAGTAGTGGCCAGTCTGATAGGAGCGCATCAGTGGGGGACTCGCCCCCTTCTAGAACATCTACAACATACCAGTATCGGAAAAGTCCAAATAAGACTAACGGTACTGTGATGACTAACTCAGGTCGGCTAGCCATGACAAACATACTGTAAAAAACGAGAGCGCATGTGGCTGACATCTCTGCATAGCGATCCACTAGTGATTTTGTATATTTTGCTAATACTTCTCGGCCTTCTGTACCACTTTGGCTCAGCTCTTGTCCACGTTTAACCGCAGCTAAATAAAGTGCCAGACATAGCGTTGTTACAAACATCCAGCCCGAAATTGGGACGTCCAGAGCAACTGCTCCAGCCAATACACGAAGAACAAATCCAATCGCGATTGTAAAAATATCAATGACAGGTTTGTGTTTTAAAACAAAAGTGTAAGCAACATTCAGGCAAAGATAGGCTCCGATGACTAGAATGACCTTTGGCTTTAAAAACCATCCGGCAAAGAGCAATGTATATAGCAGTGCTAGTACGATAAGTGCTTGTGACTTAGTAACGATCCCAGCTGCTAATGGGCGAGATTTGGATTTTTTAGGGTGTAACCGATCGCGCTTAATATCGCGAATATCATTAACAATATAGGTCGCAGATGATGCGATACAAAACAATATCGCCGCAATTAAGGCGCTACTGACTGCCTTTGGGTCAATAAATTCACCAGTAAAGAGCAAGGGCGCAAGAACGAAACCGTTTTTCACCCACTGTTTAATGCGAATAAGTTTGATCAATCCCCTGATTTGGGGCCCAATTGGTTTTGGTAGGGTATTTACTGGCATGGGCTGTAAAATCTAAGGATATTGTGATTGTTACGCATTTTCGCATTATTCCCTGATGACGCAAACAATAATACTTAGGACACTATCGTGAGTACATTGCCGTGAGACCTATTTCCTCTTGGGGACGATTAACAGCGTTGCCTCATCAAGTTGTGTCTTTCTCGGATATTTCCAGGGTTTCTGCTGCAATTGCAACCGCTAAACCGGGGATAGCAATCGGAAATGGTCGAAGCTATGGTGACTCCTGCTTAAATCCAGAGGGTTTCTTGTGGGCCACCCGTGGATTAGATCATTTGATCGCGTTCGATAGAGAGACGGGACTTTTGAGATGTGAAGCGGGTGTGCTGTTAAGGGATATTCAGAGCTTAGTTGTCCCTGAGGGGTGGATGCTACCAGTTACGCCCGGTACACAACTGATTACAGTTGGTGGTGCGATTGCAAATGATGTGCATGGGAAAAACCATCATTTACTGGGTTCGTTTTCGGATCACGTTTTACGTATCAAGCTAATACGGACAGACGGCGAGGTGATCGTTTGTGGTCCTGAGCAAAGCCAGGATTGGTTTGCCGCGACCGTAGGCGGGATAGGTTTGACAGGGCTGATTATCGAAGCTGATCTCCAGCTTAAGAGAGTACCAGGACCATGGCTTGAGACAGAAACAATCCCTTATTCAGACTTAAGTGCATTTTTTAAATGTGCAGATGAGTCAGAGGATGGCTGGGAACACACTGTTTCGTGGATTGATTGTCTCGCTGGCAGTGGTGGTCGAGGGTTGTTTATGCGTGGTAATCCAGTTGATGTTCAGGCAAGAGAGGCGCCTCGGGCTAAAAAATCAACAATGCCTTTTGTCCCACCGGTATCGCTGGTGAATAAGCTTTCTTTACGTCCCTTTAATGAGGCGTATTACTGGATGAACAAACGAAAGACCGGAAAGCATATTGTTCACTACCAACCCTTTTTTTATCCTTTGGATAATCTGCAGGACTGGAACAAAATGTACGGCCCCCGAGGTTTTTATCAATATCAGAGCGTCGTGCCGCGTGACGTCGGGCAGGATGCTGTGGATGAAATGCTTAAAGAAATTGGACGCTCTGGACAAGGTTCGTTTTTAGCGGTCTTAAAAACATTCGGGGACAGGCAGTCTGTTGGGATGTTGAGCTTTCCGCAGCCTGGGGTTACGTTGGCTTTAGACTTTCCCAATAACGAGAGTAAGACAACTGAACTGCTTGACCGACTGGATCGGATCGTCAGTGAGGCAAAAGGCCGTATTTACCTGGCTAAAGACGCTAGGATGCCCAGATCGTTATTCGAAAGTGGATATCCGAGATTTCAGGAATTTTTAAAATATCGCGATCCAGGTATGAGCTCCGCAATGTCACGTCGTTTATTAGGAAGTTGAGATGAGTCAGAAAAAAAGAATCGTTATTATTGGTGCAACATCTGCGATGGCAACACATTGCGCAAGAATTTGGGCACAGGGTCAGGTAGTCGATATGACGCTAGTGGGCCGAGATAGCGAAAAGCTTGAACGACTTGCGAATGATTTACGTGCACGGAGCGCTAAGTCGAATATTTCAGTCATCCTGAGTGGATTTACAAAAGCATCCGATATCCAGACTACGGTAAATGCATTAACAGGATCAGGAAGCATTGATATTACATTGATTGCACATGGCTCACTCAGTGATCAAAATCAATGTGAAAATGATTTACATGTTTGCCAAACCGAACTTGAGTTAAATGGAATCTCGCCGATGTTATTTGCTGAGGCGTTTGTTAAAAAAATGGTTTCAGCAAACCACGGTACAGTTGCTGTAATTGGTTCTGTAGCAGGTGATCGTGGACGTAAATCAAATTACGTGTATGGCGCAGCCAAGGGTTTGGTAACGCGCTATATGCAGGGGCTACAGCATCGTCTGGCTGCAACCAATGTAAAGGCAGTATTAATTAAACCAGGGCCTACAGATACTCCGATGACCGCAGCTTTGAAGTCTAAAGGTGCAAAGCTAGCTCCTGTCGAAGATGTCGCTGCCCAGATTGTCGCTGCAATTGAAAAAGGGATTCCAACTGTGTATGCGCCAGGTAAATGGTGGCTGATCATGATGATCATTCGACATTTGCCGGCTTTTGTATTTAATAAGATGAATATTTAAGAGATTTTTTATTCAAGGCGTGGAAACCAAGGGTTTAAATATTTCATTAATAATTATTCTATGTACGACAGTAAATCAAAAAAAACGATATTTTTAATATTGATGGCAGTGTATTTGATTGCCTTAATCCGAACGGCTTGGATTTCGGATGATGCTGCAATCACGCTGCGTACAGTATTAAATTTTTTAAACGGTTATGGACCAAGATTTAATATTGATGAGCGAGTTCAGGCCTACACGCATCCCCTTTGGTTTTTAATAATTTCAACTTTTTCTATTGTTATAAAAAATGTTTTTTATACAACATTTATTTTATCAATTGGAATTTCGTTATTGACCGTTTGGCTATTATTTATAAGACTTGCAACCAATGTGTATGGAGCAATTGCCGCAGGATTGATATTTCTATTGTCCAAGGCGTATATCGATTTTTCGACTTCTGGCCTTGAAAATCCTTTGTCGCATTTGTTAATAGTGAGCGCGGTGCTTTTGGCAATTAACGCGAGAAAGAATGAACAATTTAAAAATCTAACTTTCTTTTTTTTAAATTGTTCTTTTTTGTATTTAAGCAGACCAGATTTATTGTTGTTAATTTTTCCTCTGTCGCTCCTGGTTCTTTCAAAATATCGAAATGCACCAGGTAACGCAATTAAAGCAATTTGCATAGGCATATTGCCATGGCTGATTTGGACTTTGTTTTCAGTCTATTACTACGGCGTACCCTTCCCTAATACTGCCTACGCAAAGCTTGCAACCGGCATTCCTTTTATAGAAAGAGCGAATCAAGGGCTGCACTATCTAGAGCATTCGATCTATACCGACCCATTAACAATAATCTGTATCGCGCTTGGCATTTTTGGCGGATTGTCATCGAATGCTCTGAGAGCGAGCCTTGCATTCGGGGTGGTTCTTTATCTTGCCTACATCGTGAGTATCGGTGGTGATTTTATGGAGGGTAGGTTTTTAACTGCGCCTCTATTAATCTCCGCGATTCAAATAAGCCGTTATCAATTCTCAAAAAAGTATTTTTTGATTTTGATCTCTTTAATTTTTGGTTTTGGGTTGTTGAGTATTGGATCGACGCTTTTAAGTGATGAGCGTTATTCAAACATCAGGTTCGCCGAAAACGGTATCGCAGACGAGAGGGGGTATTACTTCCAGCATCTGGGACTACTCACTGCGCAAAAGCAGACCTATGCAATGCCCGATTGGAAACCCGGCGATCGTAAGGTTGATATTGCTTGTGGTGGTTTAGGATTCAAAGGAATTTTTGCTGGACCTGGTACGCATTTTATTGATGTCTGCGCACTCTCTGATCCTTTATTAGCCCGGACACCCACACTCAGTACGCCATTAAGAGTTGGACATTACGAAAGAGCCCTACCTCCAGGATATGTAGAGAGTGTTGTGAATGATAAAAACCTCATTCAGGACGAAAGAATTGCTAGTGTGTATAACGCTATCAGGTCCGTCACTCGTGATGAATTGACAGATGCGCAGCGTATCAAAGAAATATTTGAGATTAATTTCGGAAGACTTACACTGCCTGATTTTTCAAAATACCGTTATCGAATGAATGTTGGTGAATTGGTATTTTTTAAATCAGGTGCTAAGGGAAGTTTTTTCCTAAAAGATAGTGGAGAAAGTGAATTTAGAACGAATGGTTGGGCTGCCGCGGAGTCATGGGGCACATGGTCGTTGGGTAAAGTTGCACGTCTGAGGTTGGCAGTTCCGTCAAAGGAGAATCCCGCGGTATTAGTCTTGAACGGGCAAGTCCTCCTTTCTCCTAAATCTAATCAGCAGAAAATTGAAGTTTTTGTAGTCCGGGGCACAAGTTATGAAACTGGTAATCCGTCACTTGTTCAGTCCTTGGAGTTAAGCGGAAATGGAACGAGCTCCTCTATCCCGTTGCAAATTGTTATACCAATTGAGAAACAAGAAATAATAGATGGGTTTATTAATATGGAGTTTAAATTTCCAACACCTGTGCAGCCTAGGGATTTTGCTGGTGGTTCTAGTACTGATTCTAGAGAGTTAACACTTGGTTTGATTTCAGCGGTGTTTGAATGACACTAATTAACGATTTCAAAAATCATCAGAGTGATTGGCAATATCTTTTACTCATTTGGTTTGCTAGTTTGTTTGGAGCGTATTTATTTTTTGAGAATCCATCGTTGACTGATATCTACAAAACTATCGGCTTAGAAGATCCGTATGTTTTGTTATCTCAAAATATATTCCAGCCAAACTACTCTTATCTGTCAGAGTCTATTTTATTGCCTTTATTTGCAAAGTTATTAGGTGCAAATTTTTCTTATCAAACCTATTTGACACTTTGTGCTTTTGTAACTCTACTCATCTTGCCGGTCATAACGTATTTTAGTAAACGTAATTTCAACAGTATTGCAAAATCACTCTTGTTAGTCTTTTTGTTTGCTGTAACGTTTAAGTTTTTATACAAATATTGGTTAGGTTTTCCTGATCCACTAACGATTATTCTAGTGATCACTCCCGTTTTTTATAGAAGACAAAATTTAATATTTTTAGCAGCTTTTTTTGCAGGCCTTTCACATTTTTCTATGGCTGTTATTGCGCTGGCGGGATGTTCGGTATTACTGTTTTTTTCTAAGCAACGCTCTGACGCATCTGATAGAGATTCAATTAAGCCTATTGTTATTGGATTGGTCTGTGCAAAGATTGCATTGTGGATGTGGTATTTCATATTCGAGTACCACTTAAACTCAAGACTCGATATCGTATTTGAATACGGGTTGGGATTTTTTATTAAGCAATATGAGGCTTCAGTCTCTGGCTTTTGGTTAACACCTGGAGTGCCATTCCTTGCGTTGTACTTTTGTATTGCGTTATATTTTCTAAGCATGAAGAGAGCGCTTTTTTCATTGGCAATGCTAGTGCCGGTGTCGCTTTCTTATTTGGCAGTTTTTTTGACAACAGATGGCTTAAGAGTTTTTGCAGTCACAATTTCAAGTGCCTATGTTTTTGTACTGAAGGAATTTGTAAATGCAATTTACCCGACAGTGCAGAGGGCCTGCATATCTAATAAATTATTTATAGAGAGATTTTTAGATAAGGTAAATTACAAAAATTTTTATCTAAGTTGCGGATTAATTATTACTTTTGTATGGTTTCTGGTAGTTGATAGAGCTAAATCTAGAGGCTTACTTGTAAACGAGTTGCCCTTATTACTCAAAACATTATGGGGTGTTAGCTATTACTATATTGGAGTCTGTGTAGCCAGTTCCCTAATCTTTTTCACAGTTGCACTACCTGGGTTTCGTCAAAATTCTTTCATATTTAATTGCATAAAAGTAATTTTTATTTTTCCTTTGTCGCTCATCTTTTTGCAATACCTACGAACTGCTTTTTTCCCAGCTCAGGTTTTTACTCTTTGGGTAAAGCTAACGTTAGTTTTTCTATTATTGTTGATTGCGCTAGCATTTCTGAAATTAAATATATTGAAACTATTAAACTATTTTAATTGTCAGATTGATAGAGTATTCAAGTTTATTTTTTCTTTAAACTGAAAGCATATCTTCGAGTTGTGAAACACAAACCTCTTTAGAAAAATGTGTAGTCGCATACTTCATGCCTGAAAGACCAATATTCCGAAATTCCAGCGTGTTACTCATCAGATGTTTGAGCGCTTGAGTACATGCCTCCAAATTGGCTGAGTTAGCTGATATGCCGCATTCAGCGTCTGCAATTAATTCATGTCCATCACTAGCTGTATGTAGAAAGGCGGCAACAGGCAGTCCCGCTGCCATGTGTCCAAGGATTTTCCCCGGGACAACAGGTGTTTTGTTTTGAGGGCTTAAGCACACAAGTCCGATACTGCAAATATTTAAAAGATCGGGATATACATCTCTCGAAATGAACCCTTCAAATTGCACATTTTTTAAGTTCTTTTCTTTTGCAATTTGTTGAAGTTTTTCCTTTTCTTTGCCATCTCCGACGAGTAAAAATAACAAGTCAGTTTGATCCTGCATGCGTTCAGCAATGTCTAGTATCAGTTCTAAATACTGCGAAGGACCCATTACCCCGGCAAATACAGCAATATATTTTTGGCTGATGTTCCATTTTTTACGGAATTCAGTGGGAATACGATTGTTGTTATTTCCGTCTGCACTGTGATGATCGATATCTACCCAGTTATGCAGTAATTGGAGCTTTGATCCGATCTCAGGATTTTGCTCCAAAACCATTTTGCGATTGCCCTCTGAGTGGACGGTCACTATGTCCGCTGTCTGGTAGGCGTAGCGTTCGAGAGATTTAAAGAACTTGATCTGAATTGAGCTAGTTAAAATCCCCAGATCGATTGCATTCTGTGGAAACAAATCCTGAACGTTCAGCAGATTGCGAATCCCTCTGCGGCGTAACCAGCTGCCAACTAATGCAAGAGGGAGTGGTGGGCTATATACAACAACTGCTTCAGGTTTGATTTTATGTTTACGCAGTTTCATTAAAAACTGCAATGGCATGATTAACTGAGAGAGCCCACGAATGATGTAGTTAACGTTATGGTGAGGTAACGTTTTTACGCGGATGACCGTAATGCCGTCTTCGACTTCAATTTCCTTAAACGTTTTTTTGTCATCGTCCTGATCTAGATTGTATTCAGGCCAGGTCGTGATGACCGTAACTTGGTGACCTCGATGATTTAACTCCTGTGCCAGCTCTAGCATCAAATGTGATGCCGAACGAATTTCTGGTGGATAGGAGTCAGTGACGAGCAGTATTTTCACATTGCATCCAAAGCAATTACCTGAGCTGTGGCGAGGGCACGCTCAATCGCAAATATGACCTTCATTGTCTCGAACATTTCTGAGGTTGTGACCTCTGGCATCGCTTTGCCAGCAACGGAATCTATAAAGTGTTTGAGCTCTTCGACGTAGCCCATTTCTTGACTACGAGTTTTAAACGTATCGGTTTTGCCGCCTTGATGGAATTCACTTATCCTGAAGTCTTTCGATGTAATGGTTTTGCCATCAAAGAATATTTCTAATGCTTCACGTGAATAGGATTTATCGCCTGATGCAGAATAAATGAGTGTGCCGACCGAGCCATCTGTCAGTTTGAAGCTAACGGCAATGTTGTCGTTATTGACGGATGAACGATTGTCGCCAGAGATTCGTTCTGCTGACACTCTTGCAACCAAAGCGCCTGACAAAGACTGAATCAAGTCGATGAAGTGAGACATCTCACCTACGACACGGCTTCGACCTTCGTCATCGGAGTGTACCCAGTGTGAGGAAGCTATAAATCCTGTATTTACTCGCATCTGCAACACGAGTGGCGATTGACGTCCAGCCAGCCATTTACGCATTTGTACTGTATGGGGTGAGAATCTACGGTTATGACCGACAAACAGGATGGGTAGTGCGGTGGCGTTGGCTGATAATGTTTGCAGTTCAGCGAGCTCTTGCTCTGTTGTGCACAGAGGCTTTTCTAAAAAGAGCGCCTTGTTGTGATGAATGGCGTCACTCACAAGTCTTGCGTGCTGACTGTGAGGCGTCAGGCCAATGATCGCATCTATGCCTGGATCACTCCAAACCGATACTGCATCCGTTGCCTGATTTGCAAATCCGAATTTGCGAGCGCTATGCTCAACGCTGGCGCCAGAGCCTGTTACTAGCGTATGCAATGAAACGCCTGATTGTGACTGCAAGGCGGGGAGTAATAATGCTTTACCGAATAAACCTGCGCCAATCACTCCTAGCCTGACCTCACCTTTAAGATGGTTTGACTTGGTGGCTGGAAGTGAAAGAGATCTTTCTATCTTTGCTGTGTTTGGATACTCCAACAACACACCAATAGGTTGAACCAGCTTGCCCGCGATGAATTGAGAGTAGGCGTCTTCAGCATTGTCGATATTAAAGCGATGTGTGATCAAGGATTGGACATCCACTTTTTTATCGGCAATTAAGCGTAAAAACTCCTGGAGGTTTCGCTTTTGTGTCCAGCGAACATCACCGATAGGAAGGTCTACACCTTCGATTTCGTATACCGGATCAAGTGAACCTGGCCCTGCCGCTTTGGACACAATAAGCTCAATTTCTTTGAGCCAGAGTTCGTTGCGGTCTGGATGAATGTCTGCCGTACCCACTACAACGATGCGACCTTTGGACCGGCAGAGTTGTATGGCTTGATCCACTGGGCCACGGTCTTTAGTCGCTGCCGTAATGATGACGGCATCTGCGCCGTAGCCGCTAGTTTGTGTCTCTGACATGCGTGCAAGTTCATTCGCATCAGTTGTGACATGAGTGAAGCCATACTTTATTGCCAGCTGTACTTTATCTGCGGAAGGGTCTAATGCGATCACTTCACAGCCATATGCACGCAACATCTGGATGGTAAGTAAACCTAAAAGGCCTAATCCCATCACAACTACTTTCGACCCAAAAGTTAGATTTGCGCTACGTACGCCATGCAGAGCAATAATTCCCAGCATGCCGAACGCTGCTTCATTTTCAGTAACCCCATCGGGGATGCGACAAGCGAGATTGATTGGGATTGAAACAAACTCTGCATGTGAGGCAAAGCCTTGGCCCACGCAGGCGACACGATCACCAGGAGAAAATTCTGTCGCAGCAATTCCGCATTGCTCAACAACGCCTGCTCCGCTATAGCCCAACGGGGTCGGGGTGTCTAGTCGTCCCATGGCTTCTTGCCATGTTTTGAGAAGTCCTTCCTTTTTTGCTTTGTCCCATGCACGTCGGACCAGATCGGGTCTTGATGCGGCTTTACCTAATAAAGATTTACGACCGAGCTCAATCGTTGAGCGCTCTGTGCCAAGACTGATAAGAGAATTGCGATTGCGAACAAGGATACGTTTACTGCCGCAATTAGGCACGGGAACGTCACGAAGGGTGACGTCACCCGTCTTATAGCTCTGGACAACTTGTTTCATTTCTTATCGGACTCTTGGTGCAGAACGTAGTTTTTAACGGCGGATGACATTCCAGGAGGAAATTCTGCATCGCGGGATATTGCATCCCAGTTTTGTTCAAACCATTTAATAGTGTTACGAATGCCGTCCTCGAAAGTCGTTTTTGGATCGTAACCTAGGATTTCACGCGCGCGATCGACGCTGGCCAGCAAACGGGATTTGGTATCCCACTTGCGACGCTCAGTAATGAGCAGACCAGCCTTGTTGCCTGTGAGTTCGTTGACGATATTGGCCATTTCAACAATTTCGATCTCTCGGGCTGAAGCGATATTCATTTCTGTACCGATAGCCGCTTCATTCATACCTGCGCGCAAAAGCGCATCGACGATGTCATCGACGTATGTGAAATCCCGCGTCATTTTGCCATCACCTGTAATAGGTAGCGGTTGGCCTTTCATTGCCCAGTAAATGAAATTTGGAATCACGTTTCGGTATTGACCAGGGACTTCGCCAGGACCATACGAGTTAAAGAATCTAGTTTTGACTACTGGCAGACCATAGTGGTGCCAGTAAAAGTTGCAGTAGAGTTCGCCAGCCATCTTTGAGATTTGATAAGGCGTCGTCAGGTGCATCGACATGAAGTCTTCTTTGAGCGGCAATGGAGCCTGCGCACCGTAAATAGCACAACCTGAACCCGCATAAACGAAGCGTTTCAGATTGCTTTGCATGACAGCATATTCGAGCATCTTGATGGTGCCTAGTTGGCTGACCAAAAGATCCTTTTCTGGGTAGTCGACTGAGTTCTGATTCGCAAAAAATGCTGCAAGATGGAAAATGAAATCAGGTTTTTCATGAAAAACACGTTTTAAATCAACGTCGTTGGTTATGCTGCCCTTGACGAATAAAACGTTAGGCAGGTTGGGAATATTCCATTCGTATGAAGCAGATAGGTCATCAAGAATGATGACCTTCGATGCTCCTGCTTCAGCGAGTGCGCGTGTAAGGTTACTGCCAATGGCGCCAGCGCCACCTGTGATCAGGATGGTTTTGTCTTGATATGGCTTGGAAATTGTCACTTACATACCTCTTTCGCTGGGAATGTCCTATATGGGTGGATTGTAACGGGTTGGCTGGTAAGGGCGTGAAACCGGTTCGAGATAAATAATTAGTCAATCAATTCAGATCGCACACCAATATGATTGTTTTTTATTCGCGAACGGCTATGACGTAAACGATATCGGCAGGCATCATTTTTAGTATCGGTAATACAAGAGCTATCAACATATATAGAGTAAATCCAGACAGCTTGCTATATTCACCCATAAAAGTGATCTTTTCATACAAACCAGATAATTTTAATGCGTCAAGCCGGCCTTGTTTTTTAATGTTGAATTGATTTTTATTTAAGACACTCACAATATTATTTTTATTAAGATAATGTAGGTGAGGAGAGGGTAAGTCTTTTTGCCACATACGATTATAAAAATCTTTTTTTCCTAACAATGCTAGTGCTTTGGATACACGGTAAAAAAAACCATCACTGGAAGGTAAGTTTAATAAAAGTAAACCTTGATCATTTAGTCTGTCATGGCATTGATTTAATACATTATTAATATTTGGGATATGTTCGATCACATCATTAAAAACGATCACATCAAATTTTTCATTTAAATTTAAAATATCCGGGAAATATCCAAGCCTGGTTTCAACGCCTCTTTTTATTGCATTTTTATGTACATGGACGTCTGGTTCGATACCTAAAACGGTAAAGTCATTTTTCGCGATATCTAAAAACCATCCATGCGCACAACCGACATCCAATAGCTTTCCGCCTGCAGGTTTAAATACCTTAATTTCGTCGATTAATTTTTTAAAATTTTTGTTTCGTAAATTACGCAACCCACTTTCACGGTCTGCTTCATTAATCAGAGCATGGGCAGATTTTTCATTAATAACTGGTAATAAATTTGCTTTCTCATATTTGCAGTTCTTACATGCCCAATGCCATTCTGTTATGGTTTTTTGCATTTGATTGCTACAAATAGGGCAGATTTCTTCAGTCATTATGTGTCAAATCTAGTGTTGTTATTTTAAAACGCACATTTAAACATACTATGTTTAATCTAGAACTTAATTGATTCTCTGCTTTGGGTGCAACTTGATCGCGGGGCGCTTGCACGAGGGACAAAATAATTAATTTACTAAAGCTAAGGGCTCAGTCAGTTTTTTGAACTCGCATTTAATTTAAGTCGAATCTTGTGACACAAAATTTTTCAACTTTAATGTCGTTTTAGTTAACTATTTAAACGACTTCAATCCGAACCCTTTTGACTCGGCTATACACTGCCCCTCACATTCTGAAGACTTGACCACCATGAAGTCAGGCTTGGAGTTTGAGACGCAAATCATTTGCGGAGTAAATAAAAACGCCAACTGTGACCAAGTCGAACACGATGGTATTTTACGTCTGTCTAATTCAACCATGAGGCCAGCGACTATTCCCCAATGATCGTGCTGTGAATGATTAAGAACAATTGAGCGTCCCGAAATTTGATCATGCTGAATAGAATCGGCAAATAATTGTATGGGGTGTGTTTCCTCAGGATCTGCCCAAATAGGACTTTCATGTTTTTTAGAAACATACAGCAATGACACCAAGGCAATGGTCACCGCCACATTTGTCAAATATCGTATGTACTTTGAAAAATCCTTAATGCGATCAACTAGTACGCACCAAATAGCTGCCACCAACACAGAAGGTAATCCAACATAAAATCTTGCGACGAACGGATATAACGGGGCCGGTGTGGTCTTATAGTAAGTAATAACGATCCCGGTCACAAATACAAATAATGAAAACATTCCAACCAACCTCAGAAATTCTTCTCTTCGACATAATATGAGTGTAATAAAGACCGCAATAAAAGAACTCAAATAGATGGGTCGAGCAAGCGGTTGATCAAATACGAGTTGCCAGTAAAAATCCGTAACTTGTTCCCAAGTAGGCTTGGGACTGTTTAAAAACCCATTTTGGATTGAAATGATTTTTGTCACATTACTGTCAGGAGAGAACAATATATCTGCAATCAATGGCATCATAAATACGAAGCCTATGAGCCCTGACTGCCACAATCGTTTGTACAGCTCACTGTTTGGTATTGTTTGTTTTTTTCGAAAATAGCCGATAACTAAACTAAGTACCAGAGGAGGCAATGTCAATACCGGCATGGTGACATATCCATGCACTAACATGGCACAAAAAAGCGTAGCCCACGGCAAATAAAATAAATTGAATTTGCAAATATTAATTAAACAAATGAAAAATGCAATGTACAAAATAATAAGACGGTTTGGCATCCAGGTTGCAAGCAAATCACCCCCGGCCAACATTAGAACCGCCGTCATCAAAATCAAAATAACTTCATACTTTATTTTGTCAAACAAATACTCTGATATTCCGCGCCCAGAAAAAAATAATAGGGCGCTGTTGATTATTACACTGCCTATCGTCCATATCTGAAACCGCGTGATTGGGAGCGAATCCAAAAAGATCTCAAATACACGATTCCAATAGAACCAAAATGGTCCAGGATGATGAAATCCGAACCTAGAATAGTGTCCAACAAGTAAAACTCCCTCATCTCTAATTATATTTCCCAGCAGCATATCCGCCGCATAATCGCTAACTGGAGAAAATTTTAAGTTGAAGACTTTTAACGTCTCCCATCCGAAAATTACTGTTACTGCAATGAAGGTCAGCACACCTAACTTATCGATCAAGAATTTTGTGAATCGCATTTGGATTCCGTGTTTGTAATTTAGACTGCATCTAATACCAGGAAAGAAGTCTTGCGGTGCTTATGCTTTAGAAACTTGAAAAATCAATAAGATCTAACCGCGACAGGGTTTTAATACCCTTACTGTACAAAAAACAATTAATTTTTTTCAAAGTCTAATATTGAAATCTATTTAACGCATGCATTGCTGATCTTAAAATTAGAGCGTGTAATCTGGACCTGCCAAACCTAACGTAAGGGAGTTTATACCGGCATTTCGGAAAGCTGGCGCTGGGAAATGACTTTTTAGAAAGTGCACCAATTAAAACTGAGTTGTTGAGCCTTAAGAGTCGATGCCTGACCAGACCCATCAAAGTCCTGTGAGCAGACAAACCCTGGTAATGAAGTTAGTTCGATCGACTGCTTATTAAACACGCCCGAACTCAACACATGAATGCAGGGCATGGCAGCTAGTTGAGCATTTTTAATTTAAGCAGCTGCATTAAGTGGTATTTGCTATCCTTTGCAACATAGCCTTTCAAGACTTAATTTTCAGTGCATTAATGTTATAGGTTACTGGATTGATTCGGATCCTGTCTTTATTACTCAATGGCATTGATGAGGGGTAGACCAATTCAACAAACCTCAACCCACTCCCCATTTGTCACCTCAGCCAACAGCTCAATACTAATCCGTACCGCACTATTCACTGACCCCGCAGCAGGTAACACCTCGTCATACCCCCGTAACGACTCATCCAGATAAATAGGCAACGGCTCGGCCAGCCCAAAAGGGCATACCCCACCGACAGGGTGTCCGGTCAGTGCCACGACATCTTCGGCATTGAGCATCTTCCCTTTGCCAAATGCCTCTTTGAATTTGCTATGACTGACGCGCGCATCGCCGCTTGCAACCAGCAAAATCACGCGCTGATTCCCCAGCCTGAAGGCGAGCGTCTTGGCAATCCGGCCTGGCTCGACGCCATGGGCTTCGGCAGCGAGGGAAACAGTAGCAGTGTTGGCCGTGAGCTCAATAATAGGAAGGTCTAGATTGCGGGCAGCAAAGAATGCGCGGACAGATTGCAGGCTCATGGGGATGTTTGAATGGGATCGTAAGATTGTTCTATGGCTAAGTAGTATAAAGAATGAAGAACGCAACGAACATTGAGCCTACGTTGCAGGAACAGAAAATTGTTCAACTGGATGTTTCAGGACGGGCCTTGCTAAATGAGACATATTGAAAAGCATAAGACGTCGTGCGTCAGTTGGCTCCGTGCGGCGGTGTTGGGTGCAAACGATGGCCTGATTTCTACGGCTTGCCTGGTGTTGGGCGTCGCCGCTGCAGGCGCCGATATGCATGCAATTCTCATCGCTGGCGTCGCGGGACTTGTCGCAGGCTCAATGTCGATGGCCACGGGCGAGTATGTATCGGTCAGTTCGCAGGCGGACGCCGAACGCTCTGACCTAGAGCGAGAACGTAAAGAGCTGGTGGCTAATCCTGCGAACGAGCAGGCCGAGCTGGTGTCGATTTATATCGAGCGTGGCCTCGATCAGGCGCTTGCCTCACAGGTTGCGACCCAGTTAATGCAACACGATGCTCTGGGTGCGCATGCGCGTGATGAATTGGGCATCACGGAGGTGACCAAGCCCAGACCTGTCCAGGCCGCGTTCGCCTCTGCGGTCTCTTTTGCTGTGGGGGCGTTGTTGCCGCTGTTAGTGGTGCTGGTTGTGCCGTCTTCAGTCCTCTTGTGGATGGTGGCGGGCAGTGCGCTGGTGTTCCTGGGATTATTGGGAGCGGTCGCGGCCTGGGTAGGTGGGTCATCGCGCATAATTGCCGCTGTGCGTGTGATGTTTTGGGGCGTATTGGCGATGGGTCTGACGACGGGTGTGGGGATTCTGTTTGGGGTGAGTGCTTGATCCTAGTGTGTGTATAAGGTAATGTGCTATCGAATTGCCGAATCAGTTTCTAACGCATCTAAAGCTTGAATGATGTTTTCTGCTTCATTGATTTTGTCCTCCATAGTCGAGTGGAGGAGATTGAATGAAATTAAATCTGAATATGGGTCTTCATGCGCTCTCACAATCGCATCAATCATTTGAAATGAATGATCTGTGACATGAGTTAAATCACAATTCACCCTGAACACAACAGAAACGGAACCTTCAAATCCGGCCCAGCAATAATGCGTATCAAGCGGTGAGAGGCCTTGCGCATGAATAGATATCAATGCGGTATCCATGATCTTTGATATTTGATTCCCGTCGACGCCACGGACATACGCATGAGCTGCGAACTTGTTTATATATGCGGGCTTTGTGTCATCTAAAAACGAACGCTGTGAAATCGTATCAAGCCTCGAGATCCAATCACCAGCGAAAACATTGCTTGGTACTTGAAATCCTGAATGTTCCATATCGCTGCGCATGTAATAGTATAAAAACTCAAGCGTATCAAAACGGGAATTTTCAGGTTGTAAGAATTGGTAACCCATGACAAATTTCATCCAACAGGGTCATTAGGGCAAACACGTACACATCAACCAAAAGAAACAAAACCCCTTTCCCCATCACGCTACAAGATGTAATCTCACCTTATTGTTGAGCTGCTTGTCGCAGCGCGAGGAGGGCACCATGCATTCAGATCGATCCTTAACGTCTAAGCTCAGGCCGACTTCCACCACACGGCGTAAATTGCTCTCGCTGGGTGCCGCGAGCTCCGCGGTGGCGGCGTTCCCGGGTTTAGGCCTCGCGGCGCAATCTGCCGTGCAGTTGCCGTTTGGCTATGGCGAGCGCGATTTGGCTACCTTCCCTGAAAAAAAGCCTCTGATTGTGCTGACATCGCGTCCGCCTCAGCTCGAAACGCCGTTTGCCTATTTTGATAACAAGATTATCACGCCCAACGACGAGTTTTTTGTGCGGTATCACTGGGCGGGTGTGCCGACCTCGGTGGATCCGACAACATTCCGCCTGAAAATCGGTGGAGATGTGCAGGCGCCAATCGAATTCTCGTTGCAGGATCTGAAGACAAAATTCACGCCTAAAAAAATTGTTGCCGTGAATCAGTGTTCGGGTAACAGCCGTGGATTTTTTGAGCCGCGCGTCAATGGTGGTCAGTCGGGGAATGGCAACATGGGTAATGCCGCCTGGGTCGGTGTGCCCCTCAAAGAGCTCCTGACTCAGGCCAATCCTGGTAAGGCCGCTAAGCAAGTGACCTTTAACGGGCTGGATACGCCGGTGTTGGGCGATGGTCCTGACTTCATTAAGGCGCTCGATATTGATCACGCGATGGATGGCGAGGTGATGGTGGCCTATGAGATGAATGGCGCCGAGTTGCCGATGCTCAATGGTTTTCCGATCCGGTTGATTGTGCCCGGCTATTACGGCACCTACTGGGTCAAGCACCTCAGTGAGATCAATGTGGTGGATGAGGTGTTCAATGGCTTCTGGATGAATCCTGCTTATCGGATTCCGGATAATGAATGCAATTGCGTCGAACCCGGTAAGGCACCCGAAAAAACCATCCCGATTAATAAGTTCAAGATCCGGTCTTTCATTACGAACCTGACAGATAAGAGCGTGGTCAAGGTCGGTCAACCGACGTTGGTGCGTGGGATTGCGTTCGATGCGGGGCAGGGGATTACCAGAGTGATGTTTTCGCAGGATGGTGGCAAAACCTGGGTCGAGACGCGGCTCGGTGAGGATCTGGGCCGGTATTCTTTCAGACCCTGGTCGCTCGAATTCAAACCCATGCAAAAAGGCACACTGGATTTGCGTGTGCAGGCCTTTAATCGGGCGGGGGAGTCACAGCCGATGACGGCGTCGTGGAACCCAGCCGGCTACATGCGCAATGTCGTTGAATCCATCACTGTTCAAGCAGTGTAAGGGGGCATCATGAATCAGAAATTATCAAAATGGGCTGTGCAGATGTCGGATCGTTCAGCGCGCGTGGTGAGTGGTGCGGTGAGCAGTATGGCGAGCGGTGCGGTGATCGGTGCGGTTGCAACAGCATTTGCGCTCAGCTTGAGTCTCGCGGCGGGCTCGGCGATGGCCAAAGATATCGAATTGCCAGGCGACACGATGCTCTGGCGTCAGTCGACCATGCCGGGTTACCAAGCGACGCTGCAAAACTGCTCGTCATGCCACTCGGCGCATTATGCGGAGTATCAGCCGCCCAATAGCGGCAGAGCCTATTGGCAGGCGACGGTCGTCAAGATGCAAAAGGCCTTTAAAGCACCCATATCAGATGCAGATATTCCATTGATCGTTGATTATCTGACTGCGACGTATGGTGAAAACCGAAAGTGATTTGGTTAATTTTTGATATACAAAATTACACTTCTGATCCACATCAAAAACTAGAATGAAAGATTGAAGTTTCAGGTTTTTGTTGAAAGGAATATTCTATTGACGGAATATTCCTTGGCTCCTCATCGGTGGCGATAAGACTGGCGATGACGGCTGGATCGACATGGTCGTGCCAAAAGCCGAACGTTTAAATGATGGGCATCTAGAACTGCTAAAAGTGTACGGGTAGAAAAATGGCTAGAAAATTTTCTGAGTTAAGAGGCAAAATGTCTCGGGCGTCTCAGGCACGTTCTGTTGCCAGAGCCCATGAGTTAGAACTTTTTGCATTCAGCACGAAAATTTATTTCGACTGCACGCAAAGTTTCGTGAACTGTCAATTGAGCAAAGGCCCATACCTAGAGTTGGTCCAGACAGCCGCGAATCATGATTTATCTAAAAAGTGAAACCTATAGGTTACGTAAAAAACATAAATTGAAACCTATAGGTTACGTAAAAAACATAAATTGAAACCTATAGGAATTTTTAGGATTGATCAATTGAAGCTCCTAGGTTGTTATTTCATTTCAAAATGAAATCTGGGCGAATCATAAATACGTAGTTTCGCGACCTTCAACTTAAATGAAGGGATGAGTGACTTGCGTCTTGGAAGTCGGCGCAATTAAGCGCGAGTCTTTAATCTTGATTTTGTCCGAAGTTTGTATATACTTATCGGACAAGGTGAATGATGGATAAACAGACCCCAAGCCTCAAGTTGCAAGTGGTTCAACGAATTAGCGGCGATCCAGCCTCAAAGGTATGGACCCCGTCGGACTTCCTCGACCTCGGCCAGCGCGATGCAGTGGACAAAACACTTCAAAGAATGGTGGCTAACCAAGTTTTGCGTCGGATTGATCGAGGTCTATACGATCAGCCAAGAACAAACCAGCTAACAGGGCGCACTGCAGTCGCTGATTACAGAAGTGTCATTGATGCTGTAGGTCGGCGTGATCAGGTGAGAATCTTGCCAGATGGCATGACTGCCGCAAATGATCTGGGGCTCACCAACGCGGTTCCGGGTCAAGTCATTATTCATACGGATGGCCGGTTGCGATCAATTGTTTTGGAAAACTTAACACTGCAATTTAAGCTGACAGCACCAAGCAAACTCTTCTGGGCAGGAAGGCCTGCAATGCGCATTGTGCAATCTCTCTATTGGCTTAGGGATGAATTGAAGTCGAGCGACGCAATGGATCAAAGTGTAGTCAATACAAAGATAAGAAGAATGCTCGCAGACCCAAAGGCTGCCTTGGTCAGAGACGATCTGGTTTCAGGTTTGAATGCCTTACCGTCTTGGATGCAAAATTGGATTCGGGAATTGCTAGGAAATATTGAGCCATCATCTACCAAGGGAATAGTGCGTTGAACTCCGAATTTTTAAAAATTATCGCCGCGACTCCTGAAGACCGGCGAGATCTATTTTTAGCAACGGCTAACAGGATTGGCACGCCAATACAGAATGTTGAAAAAGACTTCTGGGTTGTTTGGGTTTTAGACGTGCTATTTAACGGGAAAGAAAAAGATGAACCGCGCTTACTTTTTAAAGGTGGCACGTCTCTTTCAAAGGCATATGGGCTGATCTCAAGGTTTTCCGAAGATATTGATATCACGGTCTTTCGCGAGGATTTAGGTCAGCCTATCGAAGTCAGTGATCTTGAGATGCTGTCAGGTAAGAAGCAAAGAGCTCGCTTAGAAGAAATCAAAACTGCTTGCCAAGCCTATATTCAGGGACCATTGCTTGTTAGGCTAAATCGCCAAATGATGGCGATATTTAGCGCAGCCGGTCAAACTATCACAGAGGCCCCGGTGATCGTTGATCCAGATGACCATGATCAACAAACCTTGCTGGTTCGGTATCCATCAGTGAATGATAATCTCGATGGTTATCTCAGACCATCGGTAAAAATTGAGGCCGGAGCAAAGTCAGCTTTAGATCCGCACAAAGAAGTCACAATACGCCCCTATCTTTCAGAAGATATTTCGTCCGTAGATTTAATAGTCCATGGGGTTGTAACGATCGACGCTGAAAGAACATTTTGGGATAAGGTAGTAATCCTGCATGGACTCAGACGTTGGCATGACAACCGTGGAGTGCTCAGACAACAGGGCCATCGAATTTCTAGGCATTACTACGACATTTACAAATTATTTGAAACTCCCGTTGGAAAAAAAGCTGTAGTTGATAGAGCGTTAGGGAATGATTGCGTGCGTCACGCGCTCATGTTTTTTAATGGGAATGACCTTGATTTAGCCACCGCACTCAATGGAAAATTCTCAATCGCTCCAACAGAAGGAATGATGCTGGATCTTAAGGCTGACTATGATGCCATGAAGACCATGGTGTTTGACGAAGTACCAAATTTCTCCCAAGTGATAGCTGCAGTCAATCAGCTTGATAAAGAGTTAAATTGGTAACATTTCTCCGCGTGGATAAAGGTTAAGTGAGAGGTTATGACTTGAACCTATCCACAATCCTCTGCGAGGCCTTCCCGTCCCCATAAGGATTGTGTGCCTTGGACATGGCCAGGTAGCTTTGCGTATCATCCAGTAATTCAGAGACATTAAAGACAATCTTTGCCGCATCCGCACCCACCAATCTTACGGTGCCAGCCTCGACGGCCTCTGGGCGCTCTGTGACATCGCGCATCACGAGCACGGGCTTGCCTAAACTCGGGGCTTCTTCTTGGATGCCACCGCTATCGGTAAGCACCAGATAGGCGTGTTTAAGCAGGTAGACAAAAGGCTCATACTCAAGCGGGTCGATGAGATGAATATTGGGGTAGCCGTCTATCAACTCAAACACGGGCTTTTGAACGTTCGGATTCAAGTGCACGGGATATACAAAATGCACTTCCGGATAGCGTGCGGCCAGTTGACGGATTGCCTCGCAGATTGCCAGGAATCCAGCCCCGAAATTTTCACGACGATGGCCGGTAATTAGCACGAACCGTTTGGACTTCCACTCAAAAGGAAGCCTGCCATTGAGTAAGGTCTCGATGCTTGTCAGTCTGGCGGGCTGGGATTCAATGCGGGCCAGCACCCAGAACAGCGCATCAATAACGGTATTGCCTGTGACGGTAATGGCGTCTGGACTGATGGCTTCTGCAGTCAGGTTCTGGCGGCTGGAGGCGGTCGGTGCAAAATGCCATTTAGCGATTTTGGTGACGACTTGACGGTTAAATTCTTCGGGGAAGGGCGAGTGAATGTCATGCGTGCGAAGCCCGGCTTCGACATGGCCGACGGGCACGCCTGCGTAGAAAGCCGCCATGGCGGTCGCAAAGGCGGTGGTTGTGTCACCATGCACCAGCACGGCGTCGGGACGCTGTTCTTTAAAGACCTCGCGCATGCCGAGCAGCACTGAGCTCGTCACATCAAACAGGTCTTGTCCTGCGCGCATCAGATTCAAATCAATATCGGGCTGGATCTCAAAAATATTCAGCACCTGGTCCAGCATCTGCCTGTGTTGTGCGGTCACGCACACGACAGTTTCAAAAGCAGGGTCCGCCTGGAACGCATGCACAAGCGGTGCCATTTTGATGGCTTCTGGGCGCGTGCCGAAAACGATGAGAATTTTCATTTTTGATTAAAGACAAAAGTTAAATTTTGATTTGAATGCATTGGATGTGCCTCAACAAGCAGAGACTATATTTCACTCAAAACTCTTTGGTGGATACGTCTGACATCGCGTGTTCAGGCAAACAGATCAATACTCAGGCATTCCAGGGATTATGTGTTTTTACACCAGTTGATGCAAAGTCACTGATATTTCTGGTGATCACCGTCATGCCATGAACAAGTGCAATTGCTGCGATCAGACCATCGCGAACAGGTCGGGGATCGGGAACGGAAATTTGTGCACTGATTCGAGCGACTGCGGTGTCAATGGTGAGAATGCGACCCGCAAAGGCTGGAATGACTTTTTCGTCGAGCCACTTACGCAGGATCGAGCCCTGTGCGGGATCGCGACGTTCAGCTTTCAGGACACCGATTTCTAACTCCTGGAGGCTGATCACGGACAGAAACAGATCGTCTGCATCGACTTGATCGGCCCAGGAGGCAACGTGAGGGTCTGCACGGCCAGCGTGAATCTTGCGAAGCTCTGAGACTACGTTCGTATCAAGTAAATACATCAGGACAAGTCCGCGGCTTGTGTCAGCTCACGCGGACGATCCAGCTCAAGCTCGGCATCGGCGACGCCGGGCATTGCAAGCAGCTCGGCGATTTTTACACGTCCTGCGGTGAGTTTTTTGTATTCAGCAAATGTCAGCAGCACGTGTGCGGGCCTCCCTCGGTCCGTAATGAAAACAGGCCCCACGCTGGCAGCCTTTTTAATTTTGCTGACATCTTGATTGAATTCGCGGCTGGAAAACACCGAAATGGACATATTTATCTCAGGCAAGTCTCTAATGTAGTTATGTTACTACATTCAGCTTGGTATAAACATCCAGATCGCAGCGACGCCCATCACGCCTGTGGTGATCCATCCCAGGATCTGAAGATAGCGAGGAGTGACAAAATCGCCCATGACGGATTTCTTTGAGGCGAGTAAGAGGATCACGACGAGCAAAGGGACGGCAACTACGCCATTGATGACGGCGCTCCAGAACAAGGCTTTCATCGGACTGATGGGGGAGTATTGAATCGCAAGGGCAGCCAGGACACTGACCGCGATGATGCCGTAAAAGCCCTTAGCCTCAGTCGCAGTTCGCTCCAGGCCCCATTTCCAGCCAAGTGTTTCGGAGAGGGCGTAGGCGGCCGAGCCGGCGAGTACGGGGACACCAATTAAACCGACGCCAAGGATGCCGAGTGCAAATAGGAGGTAGGCAAACTCACCTGCAATAGGTCGTAAGGCGCTCGCTGCCTCTGCAGCAGTCGTAATGTCAGTAATGCCTGCCGTGTGCAGGGTCACGGCGGTTGCGAGGATAATAAAGTAAGCGGTCACATTTGAGTACAGCATGCCGCTCCAGGTATCCCAGGATATTCTGGTGAGCTCTGGCGGGGCATCGCGAGCATCGGAGATCAGAGGCCTGGCGCCTTTGGTGGCATTCATGTCTTCGACTTCTTCGGAGGCCTGCCAAAAGAACAGATAGGGACTGATCGTGGTGCCAAAGACACCAACGACAACGGCGGCAGTACTGGCGTTAAATGATAGCTGCGGCCAAACAGTACGCAACGCGACCTCGCCCCAGGGGACATGGACCGTAAACAGTACTGCTGCATAGGCAAGCAGAGAGAGAGTCAGCCATTTAAGAAAGAATACATAGCGGTGGTAGGGGACAAAAATCTGCAGTAACAACGAGGCCAGGACAAATACCGCGGCCATCAGGTGCCGGTCGACGCCTGTGACAAGTTCTGCAACCTCACCCATGGCCGCGACGTCGGCGGCGATGTTGAGCACGTTCGCGATCAATAGTAGGAGCACAACGCTCCCGAGGACTGCTGGATGAAAGCTGGATTTGATGTTGGCGGCTAAGCCCCGCCCCGTGACGCGACCGATCCGTGCGCAGATGGCCTGAATCGCTGACATCAATGGGTAGGCGAGCGGCATGGTCCACAGCATGTTCAGGCCGAATTGCGCACCCGCCTGAGAGTAGGTGACGATGCCGCTTGGATCATCGTCGGCCACGCCTGTAATCAGACCCGGACCCACATGTGAGATGGGATGCTGTTTAACGCGCGTCCAGAATGCTTTGAAATTGACCATGGGTCAGTCTACTCGTTTGGTTGCAGCATGCTTTGCAACACTAGCGCAGCCTCCAGATTACCAGTCGCAGGCACGGATGGATAGTGTCCAGACGAGAGTAAGCGTTGAAGGCTCTCCTTAAATGCGCCGTACTGGAGTGCGTCACCCGTGACCTGTTCGCAATGGGCAACTGCATTGAGCCAGTCGGTTAAAGCTTCGGTCTCTGGCCAGTCGGGTCGTTCGACATAAAGTACCGGGACTCCCGCCGCGGCGGCTTCGGCAAACATCCCATAACCGGGTTTGGTAATAATGAGGTCGACTGACGCGATGAGATCTGAATAGCTCAGGCCTGTGTCATCGCTTGAGCGGCAATGTTGGGATTGTGTGGCGAGGCGCTCGGGTAAGAGATAGATCACCTTTTTATGATCGATTGTCTGCGGCCAGTTGTCTAGCGTGAGTGCATAAGGCATGCCGCCCATACCGACCAGTACGAGCCACGCATCGCCCTGTAGTGCAAGGCGATCAATGAGTGCTGCGCGGCGCGGAGTGCCTGGCGTACACACGGGGCCGATCTCAACGGTATTGGTGAGCGTTGGCATCGGCATACTGGGGGCGGGTGTTAAAAAGTACCGTGCAGACTGATACGCGGTGCGCATCGTCTCGATCACTGAAGCGCTTGAGTAATCGGTATGTATCGCATTGGGGTGATGCGTTGCCAGGGCCAGAGTTGAACCATGTTGTTTTGATCTGTGTTGCGTTGTGCTGTATTCAAGAATGTCTGCCCAGTTCAATGAGCACAAGGCCACAGAGGGGATACCTGCTGCTTGCGCCGCAGCGAGAGTGAGATAAGGAATATCACAGAGCACGAGATCGACTTGGGTGGCCAGCAGGTGATGTGAGAGTTGTGCAACCCGGTCAGCCCAGTGTGAATGGAATTGCTCGTAGGCAGCCAGGCTGGCCTCGACATCGACGCTTAAGGCGTGATGCATCACCATGCCAAAATCGTCGGCAACGGGTTCAATGCAATCGGGTTCGAAAATACGTTCTTTGATTTGCGCTGCCGGAAAAGCACCACGAACGGTGAGACGTAAATTCGGAATCAGCTGACGCAACTGATTCACCACAGGCGCGGCTTGTGAAAGATGACCAAACCCGTGCGAGGAAAGTGCAAGCAGCAGGTGGGGTGGTCGGTAGGATGGCTGAGGCGTCATGAAGGGATATGCTGGACGTTAATTGCCGTTTTGGTAACTGAAATAGTGCTGTAAAGTCTGAGGATGACAAGTGTTTGCTTGTATATTTCAATGCGATTCTTCAATCAACCTTTCAATATTACTTTCACTGAAAACAAGCAGAATAATAAGATGTCCACCGCCCTCCATGTACGCGACTAATTGCGTCGATGAATAGTCTGATCGCAATTCTCGTGCAGCGGTCGTGGGTGGCCTTGTCCGGACTCGCGACGACGGTACTGGTCACGCTATGTCTGACACCTCAACTGCAGGGATGGTATTACGCGTTCGTCAGTCTGGTCGCGGTTTACAGCTTGTTTGATCTGGGATTGTCGCAGGTGCTCATGAGTATTGCGCCTAAGCTCGGCGGCGTACAAGGGCAGGGTTCCTCACTCACCTTGAGTGATCAGTTTAAATCGCTGCTTCGACAGTCTGCGCGGCTCTATAGTTGGCTGGCACTGGCATTTTTGTTATTAATGATTCCTGCCGGTGTGTTGTTTTTCTGGTCAGGTACGCGTGCCGATCCGATCCCCCATGCGCAATGGTTGTGGCCCTGGATTAGCCTGGTGATTGTCATGACCGCTGCGATTACGTTGATGCCTTTTTTGTCGATGATCGAAGGCGGAGGAAAGGTCACTGAGGTTGCGGTACTGAGGCTGACACAGGGCATACTAGGCTCTGTGGCTTGCTGGTGGTTCTTGTGGCGTGGCACGGGTCTGTGGGCTGTTGTAATGATCCCTGCGACAGGCGTTGTGATCACCAGTCTGTGGCTCAGAATCAGATTCCCGGAGTTGCTGATCGTGGCAGTCGATGGAATGAAGGAACTCGCCCGGCATGCGACACAGCGCTCACTAATTTGGTCTGCTCAGGTCTGGCCTCTGCAGTGGCGCTTTGGGCTGAGCTGGATGTCGAGCTATATGCTGACACAAATCTATACGCCTATTCTGTTTTATCTGAGTGGTTCGGTAGTGGCCGGTCAAATGGGCGTTTCGTTTGCGATCGCAAATATGCTGGCGGTCATTGCCAATGCCTGGACCAGTCGGCATGTGCCGGTCATGGCTGAGCTTGTCGTGTCGCGAGATTGGCCGAGACTGGATCGCCTGTTTAAAACAGATTTATTTTGGTCGACGGCTTTTTTTGTATTCAGTGCACTGGTGCTATGTGTAGCCCATCAGGTGCTGGAGCCGACCAAGTATGGGCAGCGATTGTTGCCGTTTTGGCCCTTTGCAGGCTTGATGTTAATTGGTCTGGTCACGCACTTGATCGGTACGCTGGCTGCGCAGTTACGTGCGTTCTTAAAGGAGCCGCTGGTCTGGGTGATGATCACGGGTGCCATCATGATTGTGCCGCTGGCCATGTTTGCGGCAAAAAGCTATGCGGCCGCGGGAGTAATCAGTGTGATTCTGCTCGTACAGTTGATATTTATACTGCCGGCCTCGTCCCTAGTATGGTGGCGCTGCCAGCGCGAGTTGCGTATTCAAGGCTAAGTAATTCATCGATAGAGTGATGGACTTCAACTTGTATCTCAACCATATTGTTTTCCAATCCATTTTCTGTACTCGCCACTTGTCACGCCTTCGACCCATTTAGGGTGATCCAGATACCATTGAACAGTTTTGGCAATGCCTGATTCAAAGGTTTCTTGTGGCTTCCAGCCCAGGTCTTGTTCGATCTTGCGCGCATCGATCGCATAGCGACGATCGTGGCCGGGGCGGTCTGTGACGTAGGTAATTTGTTCGGCGTATTTTTTACCATCCGCACGAGGGCGCAACGCATCGAGTCGATGGCAGATGATTTTTACGACTTCGATATTGGCCATTTCGTTCCAGCCGCCGATGTTGTAAGTCTCGCCAACCTGACCGGCCTCGAGCACGCGAGAAATCGCGCGGCAGTGGTCTTCTACAAACAACCAATCACGTACCTGTTGCCCATCACCATAAATCGGTAAGGCTTTGCCATTCAGGGCATTGAGGATGACAAGCGGGATCAGCTTTTCGGGGAAATGGTAAGGGCCATAGTTGTTGCTGCAATTGGTGGTCAATACCGGGAGGCCATAGGTGTGATGCCATGCGCGTACGAGATGGTCTGAGGAGGCTTTGCTAGCCGCATAGGGGCTGTTTGGCTCGAATGCTTTGGTCTCGGTAAAGGGAGGATCTGAGGGGGCGAGCGTGCCATAGACTTCGTCAGTCGATACATGCAGGAACCGGAACGAATCCCGCTCAGCCTCGGGGAGCTCGGACCAGTATGCGCGGACTGCTTCAAGCAAATTAAAGGTGCCGACGACATTGGTCTGGATAAAGTCGCCAGGCCCGAGAATCGAGCGGTCGACATGGGACTCCGCTGCAAAATTCAGAACTGCGCGGGGCTTGTGCTCGGCGAGCAGTGCTGCGACGCGTGCGCGATCACCGATATCGCCTTGAACAAAAATGTGACGCTTGTCGTGAGCCAGTGAAGCGAGGTTGTCCAGATTGCCTGCATAAGTGAGCTTGTCCAGGTTGACGACTGGTTCGTCGTGTTGCGCGAGCCAGGTGTGAACAAAATTACTGCCGATAAAGCCGGCGCAGCCTGTGACAAGAATCATGCTGTGAACTCAAAGGAAAGGGGGTGAATTTGAAGAATAAGTTAAAGTTTACTCGTTATAAAGAACAGAATGTTACTAGAAGGGGTTTATCAAAATAGTGATGAGAGTCACTTCCATGTGTGTATTTGTTAAGCTTGCGCCCTATGAATAGCCTCGAACAATTATGTGCCGGCACGCTGACGCACGCCACAAGACTGAACCTCTCGCTAGGGCTCACAGAATTCCCGCGTGAAATCTTTGCATTGGCCGATACGCTTGAGATACTGGATATCTCTGGGAATCAGTTTTCAACGTTGCCGGATGATTTGTCTCACTTGCATAAGTTGCGTGTGCTCTTTTGTTCGGACAATCCGTTTGTTGAACTGCCTGAGGTGCTGGGACGGTGTGAGAATCTGAGCATGGTGGGGTTTAGAAACAATCTCATCTCCAAGGTGTCGGCAGCATCGCTGCCCCCTCAGCTCAGATGGCTGATCCTGACGGGTAACAAAATTGAAGAGTTACCTGCCGAGCTGGGCCGCAGGCCACGCCTGCAAAAGTTGATGGTGGCGGGTAATCGTTTAAAAAACTTGCCTGACGAAATGGCGGCCTGCACAAATCTGGAGTTGTTGCGGATCGCTGCGAATCAGTTTGAGACCTTGCCAGAGTGGTTGCTTCGGCTACCTAAATTATCGTGGTTGAGTTATTCGGGTAATCCATTCTGTGCGCAGAGCGAGACGCATGCGCTCGTGGACACGCCTGTAGACGTCGTGTCCTGGGAGACCTTGCAGTTACAACACAAGTTAGGTGAGGGCGCCTCGGGCGTGATCTATCAGGCAGCGTGGGTTTGTGGTGAGGCGCAAGCTGAATCGAAAATAGAACCCGTTCAATCCGCATCAGATGCATCTGCACAATCACAAGCACAATCGCAACACGTCGCGGTCAAATTATTTAAGGGCGCATTAACAAGTGATGGGTTGCCCTACAGTGAAATGGCAGCCTGTATGCGCGCAGGCGAGCACCCTAATTTGATTACTGTGCGTGGCAAGATTGATGCGCATCCCGACGGCACGGCTGGCCTGGTGATGTCGCTTGTCGATAGCAGCTATCGCAACCTCGCAGGCCCCCCTAGTCTGGAATCCTGTACGCGTGATGTGTATGCCCAGGATATGCGTTTGGCTTTATCTGAAGCCGTCCGCATTGCTCATGATATGGCAAGCGTGGCGCAGCAGCTTCATGCGAATGGCATCATGCATGGTGATTTTTACGCGCACAATATTCTGGTCGGCTCTGCTGGCCATGCCCTGCTTGGAGATTTTGGTGCGGCGTGTTTTGTTTCAAAAGAAACCATGACGCATCATGCATCCGCACTCGAACAAATCGAAGTGAGAGCCTTTGGCTGTTTACTTGAAGAGTTGCTTGAAAGGTCTGATGCGGCGAACGATCACTCTGAATCTGTCAGGCAAGCGCTTGAAGATTTACGGGATCGTTGCCTGACCGAGGAGGTCACGCAACGCCCGCAATTTACTGATCTTGTTCAAGCCTTACTCCGCATTCAAGCAGAAGGATGACGCGGTATCCCAACACCCTGAATGCTGGTTAAATAGTTAAACAACGTATGGGTTGCCTGACTTAAAACCCAAACAGTCTTTCAGGATTTTTCGCCAGGATCAGCTCGCGTACGCTCTCGTCGCTGGTCCAGCGGGCGAGCAAGTTGAATAACTCAACGGAGCTGTTTTCACCAAAGGAAAGGTGAGGATAATCGCTCCCCCAGATCAGGCGATCAGGTGCGGCTTGGATCAGGGCCTGAGCCAGTGCGTCCGAATCGGTAAAGCTAGGGACCTTGGACATCCGGTAGATTCCGGTCAGCTTCACATACGCAATGCGGTCGCCATAATTCACCAGATCCAGTAGCGCCTGAAAGCCTGGTGCTTGCACGCCATCTTTGGCGAGGTTCATGCCCATGTGTGCCATCGAAAAAGGCACCTGCAGTTTTTTCATCATGGGAATCAGTTCGGTGGTCAGCCAGCCGGGTAACAAAAAGTCCAGATGCCAGCCCAGTTCTTTGCAGCGTGCGGCGATGCGCTCAATACGTGGTGTCATCTTCAGGCCCAGACCTGGTTCAAACGGATGGATCGGGCTGTAATTGATGCGCACACCACGCACACCTATCTTGTCCATCTCTGCCAGCATGGAGTCTGGCGCGTTTTCATCAATATCAACAATGCCACGGCAGTGTTCGATGCCAACTTCTTTCATGGCGTCGAGCATGCAGCTGTTATCCAGGCCATAGGCGCTTGGCTGCACGAATACGTAGCGTGTCAGCCCAAGGTGTTTAGCCAGTTGCAGGTATTCAGACAGTGGAGCCAAGGGCGGGGCGTAGCGCAGGCTATCTGAGCCGTACGGATATTTGTCGGCGGGGCCAAAGACGTGGAAGTGTGCGTCACAGGCGTTGGCAGGGGCTTTGAACGCAACTTTTTCGTTTAAATCAAATGACAAGATAGTGCTCCGTCTGTAGTGGGTCTCTGCACGGTATGCAGATGAATGATTAGGTTCGAGCAATAGAGATGTCTGGATTATTTCTGCATGCCGGCGATCAGTTCACGTAGTGCAGCCGCATCTTTACCTGCTGCGGCTGCGAGGTATGTCGTGTCGCTGCCCGCGATCAGAAAGCGTGCACCCAGTTCAATGAGTTGTGTTTGCAACTCTGCGTCTCCGCGAATTCCACCCACGCCAAGTGCGACGCCATGTTTTTTACAGGCTTTGGCAACTGTCTGGTAGGCCTCGAATAATCTTGGGTGGCGGATCTGGCCAGGGATGCCCATCTCTGTACATAAGTCGTTTGAACCGATCAGCAACATGTCGACACCGGGGACGGCAGCAATGTCTTCTGCGTTTGCGATGCCTTCGGGTGTCTCGAGCATGATGATGACCATGGTGTCGGCATTGCCAGCTTCGTTGACCTTTGCAAGTGGCATGGCTTTATAGGCGGTGGCTGGGCCTGCGCCCATGACGGAGCGATGCCCCAGTGGTGGGTACTTGGCGTACGACACGATATCGCGCGCTTGCTCGGGCGTATTGACGTGCGGCAAGATCACGCCTTGTGCGCCACCATCGAGCGCGCGTGAAATATCCTGACCCAGGTGACCGGGGACGCGCACGAGAGGCGTGACGCCATAGGTTACAGCCGTGATGCAGATTGCCGAGGTGGCTTCAAACCCAATCGGGCTGTGCTCCATGTCAACATACAGGCAGTCAAAGCCGGCTGCGCCCACGAGCGGGCCGATATCGACGGTGCGCGATTGGCGCAAGCCCATGCATAGCGATACTTCATCGGCGGCGAGACGGTTCTTAAGATTATTTTCCATAGGAATTCCTGTTTGTTTTTGTTTCTATTGTTGTTTGCAGTATTTTTTGCTGTTTTGTTTGCGGTCTACTTTGTCGTGACGAGCACTTTTATTCTTGTTTGATCTTGGCGCGCTTGATCACATTGGACCAAAGTGCGGTTTCACTTTGAACCAATGTGGCAAAGGCCTCCGGGCTGGTGGCGATTGGCCGCACGCCAGCTCCACCGAATACGTCTTTGACTTTTTGTGCCATGACGGCTTTTGTGATCGCCTGTTGCATGCGGGTGATGATGGACATCGGAGTGCCTGCTGGCGCCATCATGCCGAACCAGTACAGCATCTGATAATCGGGGAAACCTGCCTCGGCAAAGGTCGGTACGTCGGGGAATATCTCCTGGCGCTTGTCGCCGCTCACGGCGAGCCCCAGTAGGCGACCGTCCTTGAGGTAGCCGGAGGTCGATCCGACACTACCAATTGCAATGTCGATCCGTTCAGCTGCTACGTCAATCATTGCTGCCGAAATACCTTTAAAGGGGACATGCACCATTTCGACGTTGTTCTGCAAAAGGAAGGCTTCCATGGCGAGCTGTGCAGAGGAGCCTTGTCCGCCTGAACCAAAAGTCATGGCGCCGGGATGTGCGCGTGCTGCATCGATAGTTGCCTGTAATGTCCGGGTCGGCAGGTTCGGGCGTCCCACCAGGACGGCAGGCGCATCCGCAAGCAGCGAGACCTGCATGATTTCTTTGGGCTGATAGGGGAGCTTCTCGTAGAGCGCTGCGGATACGGCAAAAGAATTGTCGGTGACTAAGAAGGTGTAGCCATCAGGGGCGGACTTTGCAACGATGTCTGTACCCAGGGTGCTGCCTGCGCCGCCTTTGTTTTCAACGACGACGGGTTGCCCCAGCAACGCGGTCAGCTCGGCACCCACAGTACGTGCTGCGGTATCCGTGAAGGATCCGGGAGCAAAAGGGACCACCACACGAATGGCTTTGGTCGGCCAGTTCGCAGGTGCCTGGGCATGGACCATGGAGGTCCCGCCGAGCACGCTTGCGCAGGCGAACAGGACAGTACAGAGTGTGTAACGGATCATTTGGATGTCTCCAGTGCTTATGGCATGCAAAACGGGGCCAATTTTTTGTATATTTTAACTTCAATGGTTACTTTGTCTATAAATATGAGAAAAATTGATAATTCACGGTGGTAAGCAGGTAATCATTTGATAATTGGTAGGTCGTTAGTACGAAATCAATCTTTCAAAGTGGACGTAACAACTTCATAACGACCGATCGCACAAAAGGTCTGCTGCGTTCCCGTTCACAGTCGATACCCGTGCGGCTATGATGGAAAAGTTAATTAAGATTTAAGATGGATCGCACACTATGAGTAGTTTAGAAAAAATGCTGGGCTTGCTGAACGTCTTTACGACTGAGCAGCCGATATGGTCTTCTGAAGATCTGATCCAGCATTTGGGCGCACCGGCCTCGACGTGTTATCGCTATCTAAAGGTGCTGCACACCTCTGGCTATCTTGCCCGGGTGGCCAATGGTTCGTATGTGCTGGGCCCTCGTCTCATGGAGCTTGACCGGGTGTCGCGCGAAAGCGATCCTGTCTACATTGCTGGATCTCCCGTGGCGCAGCGTCTGACGTACGAGACGGGTCACAGTTCTCTGCTTTGTATTCTGTTCAGTGATTCAATTATGTGCGTGCAGCAGGCGCCAGGGCGCGATGTGCCGGCTGGACTGTTTAGCCGCGGACAACGCAGACCGCTGGTGGCAGGCGCCTCGGCAAAAAGTATTCTGGCGCATTTGCCCATGCATCAGTTGCGTATTCTCTACGCCAGGCATGCTGAGTCGATTGCCGAAGTCGGGCTGGGAGATGACTGGGAGGCCTTTAAAGCCGGACTCAAGCAAATCCGTCAGCTGGGGTATTCGCTGACCGTTGGCGATTACAACGCAGGCATTATTTCTATTGGTGCGCCGTTATTTAATCGCGAAGGCGAGGTGCTGGGTAGTCTGGCGCTGGTAGCCTCTAACACCAGCATCAGCGTGGATGCCTTTTGTGCCTATGCACCGCTGGTGATTGCGGCCGCCAAAGAAACCAGCGCCAGGATTGCGTCCAACGAAGACATAGTCGCACTCCCCGCGCGGGCGCTCGGTTAAGGCGGCGTTTAAGGGCGCGACTAGAACCCTGTTGTGCCTCAGCGACGCATCAGTCCGAACTTAGTTAATGTGCACCGCCTCCATCGCAAGCTGTGCCGTGACCTGAATGGAGGACAGGACCGGCTTGCCCCAGCTTTGGCTCAAGGCATCGACCACATTCAGTGTGGGAAGTTGCGAACACGCAATGAACATCGCATCAGCATCTGGTTTGCAAAGTGTCTTGGCACGCTCCGCGACCTGGCTTTCTGTAATCTGACCTAGTGCGACGACGTCTGGTGCATAAAAGCTGTCAAAGTGACCAACTTCAATATCCTCGGACTGTAAAAAGGCGCGCAAGCGACTGTTCACATCGTCCTGATAGGGCGTGAGTAGCGAAATGTTGTTGGCGCCTTGTGCTTTGAGTGCCAGCATCATGGAGCGTGCCGTGGTGACGACAGGCAGTCCGGTGACTTGTGCCAGGCTCTGGGCGATGTCAGCGTCGCCTTTAGGCCCGAGAATAAATCCAGCAGCGGTGCAGCCGTACGCAATGACATCGAGCGGTGTCTCGTTGAATTGTTGGGCAAGCGCAATGGCGGCATCACGATAGGCTGGCAGGGTTTCCTCGGTCAGCAGTCCTTGACCGCGTGGAATGCGCAGCGTGCGACAGGTCGACCCCTCTGGCAACCAGCCGAGCATTTCACCTTCCATGGTGGTGTTATTGATGGGTACCATGAGGCCCACGCGCAAGGGACGACCGCTCGCATGCCGGGGTGTGTTTGCGTGCGTCGATGCGGGCACATTCAACGCAGGCGTGAGAGGTGAGCGTGCGCCAGCGGCTGAGGTGTCGCTTGTCACGAAGTCCGGCGTCAATGGCGCAAGCGGTGGCACCGTGCCTTCTGGCAAGGGGATCTGTGAGGTGTTGAGCACCATCGCGATCATGCTGTAGTAGCCCACGATGGCAATCATGTCGAGCACACCGGCCCGCCCAAAATATCCGACCGCACGCGTATATGTGCGGTCAGTGGGTTGGCCATGCGCGATGACTTCTTTGCAAAAGGTATAGAGCGTGTCTTGTTCGTCGTTCAGGTCTGCAGGCTTCTGGCCGGCTTGTAAGGACTGAATGATGGCTTCGGGCAAGTCGGTCGTCGTGCGGGCGATGCGTGCATGTGCAAACCATTCATATTGACAGTTCATGTGGCGCGCGACGATCAGTACGATCATTTCAATGTTGGCCAGTGAAATAGCGGCTCCGTAACGCAGGTGCTCGCCCAGACTCTGTACACGGTCGGCCAGATCTGGATGATGAATCAGGGCAAGAAAAGGGCCGCGAATGCCGCCGCGTGGGCCGCCTGCAATGGCTGCTGCGACTTCGGCCTGTCGTGCCGTCATCTGCTCAGAGGCAATTATCGGGAATCTCGGCTCTGTTGAGGCGGTCTGGTCTGCTGGGGCGGGATGGCTCAAGGCGAACTCCGGTAATGAATGAGATGAACGTCATGGGAGGTGTCGCCCATGACTGGCATGATCGTGTGCTTTAGCGTGGATTGAGTAGTCGTCCGTAGCCAGCAATGACGGGGTCAACGCCAGCAATTTGCAGGCAATTCCACATCATGGCTGCCACGCTCGAGATCACAGGTTTTTTAAGATCCTGCTCCAGTGCGTCGAGCACTTCGACAGTCGGCATGCCCACGCCACTCAGAAAGATAACTTCTGCTTCGGGGGTGTTGGCCGCGCAAGCGAGCTGATAGGCGCGCTCGGGTGTTTCTTCGTAAATGTTGCGAACGTTTTCAAGACGACGGTAATTCACCACCGTCATGCCATAACTCTCGAGTGCCGCCTTGCCCTGTAATGTCTGGGCTTCTGCATAAGGGGTGCCGAGCGCAACTTTGCTCACACCGAGGTGATGCATGGCGGTAATCACACTCGCAAATGCTGAGGTAAAGCGGATGTTGTATTGTTTTTCGAGGCGCGCGGTGAGCTCGGCCTCGCCGGCGCGACCCAGCATGTAACTCGATGCTGTGTGGGCGAGTGCCACGACCTGGGGGCGCAGGTGCGCGAGCATTTCGGTGGGCTCGTCGATGTTGTCGAGCTGGCAACGTGTGCGTGCATCCTGCCCATCGTGCGAACCAGTAGTCCCACGGGCAATCATGCGGCCAAAGTGGACCGAGACACCAGGCTTATGCATAGCAATCAATTCGGGTTCTACATTCGGGTTGCCTGGTGGCAAAAGAAACCCAAGTCTTGCTCTCCATCCGTCCATCTAGTGCTCCTGTTTTACTTTTTTATAATATGTCTAAATATAGTCTTGGCGTCGGCCTAGCTACAAGTTGTTCGGTGGCCGTACCGTAATCGAGTGCGCCGGCCGGTCTGACGCATACGTGGTCGGGCGCCAGCACAGCGTGCGTAACTCGCCGAACTCGTGTGGCAGGCGCTCCCAGTGGTCCCCACCGTCGGTGCTGCGAAACAGCTGCCCCAGATTGGTATAGGTAAACAGCAACAGTGGATCATGCGGGTGCGTGGCGACTGCCCAGGGCGTGCTATTGAGTAGCCCCGGCAGTACGGATTCCTGCCAGGTAATGCCATAGTCCTGGCTGCGCCACAGTTTGCCTGTACTGCCTGGTGGGCCATTGCCATTAGTTAAAAAAATAATCGCATCGCTGTCGGAGCGCGACACGATGCCGCGTGTGTATTGCCATGGTGCATCAAGCGCCTGAAAGACCCAGTTTTCACCGTTGTCTGTGCTGCGATGCAGACCCCGGTTAGTTGTTGCATAGATGATTTTTTGGCCGTCCGGATCATGCACGATGAGGATGCCGTGCATGTCAAAGGACACCAGCCCATTGGTCTTGAGCTCCCATGTATTGCCACGATCCGTGCTGCGATAGACGCCGCCAATTTCAACGACGGCCCAGAGCGTATTGTGATCGCGTGGATCAAACAACATTTGTGTCACGCGAGTGGGACCCATATTGATGTCAGAAAACGTCTGGATTCCGGGGACTTCGAGTGCCTCCCAGGTTTGTCCGGCATTGCGGGATCTAAAAAATCCCGCGGGACGTGTTCCTGCAAAGAGCGTATCGGGGTGGTCGGGATCCTGCACCAGTGCCCAGATGTCTTTCATGGGAGAGGGTAGTCCTGTCCAGCGTGTGGTGCGTTCGTCCCATCTGAATAAGCCCATGTCCGTGCCTGCGTAGAGCAGATCGGGGTCGCTGGGATGGGCGCTCATCGACCAGACACGTGCCTCGAGATACATGCCCGAATGGCTATTGGGGTGGATCCAGGTCTGGCCAAGGTCGCTGCTGAACCAGGCAGAATGGCCCGCCGTACCGGCGTAGACTTCTACGTGCGTTGTCATGACATGTCTCCGCGAAGGCGTTTCAATTGATGCTTAAAAAATAACTACGCCGTTATGTAAAAGTATTCTACTATTTAAGAAAATATCATTCAATGTGTGTTTGATGCCGTGATTGAACGATTCAGCAATTGAATTGTTTCGTTGATCAATGGTTCGAATGTAAGCGCCGGGCAACGTCCCCGGGCTGAGGAGACAAGATGGGTAATGCTACAAACAATCAATGGCGCACGCGACTGGCCGCGTTATGCGTGATGCCGCTGCTGACGTTATGTGCGACAGCCCCTGCGCTGGCGCAGGACTTCCCAAACCGCGCATTACATATCGTGATTGGTTTTCCTCCAGGCGGGGCCATTGATACGATCGCACGTGTGATCGCACCCAAGATGGCTGCCGAACTCGGTCAGTCTGTTGTGGTTGAAAACAAGCCCGGTGCAGGCGGTGTCATTGGCATGCAGGCGGTTGCGCGTGCAGAGCCTGATGGCTACACGATCTTTATGGGGACAATGGGTAACTTCAGCATTACGCCCGCGATCACCAAAGACTTGCCCTACAACGTGAACAAGGATTTTGCCCCTGTGACAGAGGTGGCCTCCTCGGGCTTTGTGATCTATGTGAATCCGCAGTTACCGATCAAGACGGTAGCGGATCTGATTGCCTATGCCAAAGCCAATCCTGCTGGTGTGAACTTTTCGTCAAGTGGTAATGGCGGCTTGCCGCATATGGCGGGTGAAATGTTCGCATCCACAGCAGGGATCAAAATGACCCATGTCCCCTATAAGGGCAGCTCGCCTAGCGTCAATGATGTGGTCGCAGGTCAAGTGCAACTGACGTTTGAGGCCGTGGCGGTTGGCTTGCAGCACGTCAAGGGTGGACGCTTGCGTGCCTTGGCCACCATGGGTCCGCAACGTCTGGCGGTGTTGCCTGACGTGCCGACCGTTGCTGAGACCATACCTGGTTTTAATGTCACGAACTGGTTTGGCATGGCGGTCCCTGCAGGTACCCCGGCTCAGCGGATCGACCGCTTGCAAAAAAGTGTGGTCAATGCACTCAAGCAGCCTGATGTGCTGAAAACGCTCGAAGGTCTGGGTGTGGATCCTGTCGGCGACACGCCTGTGCAGTTTGGTGCCTACATCGCTGAAGAATTACAGCGCTGGCAAAAAGTGATGGCAGAAGGCAACATAAAAATAGACTGAGGGGTGTATGTAGGCAGCTGTAAACAAAGGATTTTTTTGTAATCCTCTTGATTTCAGCTGAAGACGGATAAACACTGAAACGAGATTGTAATTTTCTTGTAAGATGTCCAACATCGAATTTTAATTCCCAAATTCTGGAAAACAATAACTACCGGGATTTGGACTTTTATGTTTGTTGGAGATGTGAATGCCAAGATTGCCACTGAGTCATTTAACAATCCTTGATCTGACGCGCGTGCGCTCAGGACCTGCGGCGATCAGACAGTTCGCAGATTGGGGTGCCAATGTCATCAAGATTGAAGAGCCGGGCGATATGCCGGATGACAAGCCGGGCGGTTCCGCGCAATTTGCGGATTATCAGAATACCCATCGCAACAAACGCAGCGTCACGCTTAATCTGAAAAATCCAAAAGGACGCGAGCTCTTTCTGGAGATGGTCAAGCAGGCCGATGTGGTGGTTGAAAACTATCGCCCCAACGTCAAATTCAAACTCGGGATCGATTACGAATCACTGCGTGCCGTCAATCCGCGCATCATTCTGGCAAGTGTCTCGGGCTTTGGTCAGGATGGTCCGTATAAGGATCGTCCAGGTCTGGATCAGATTGCGCAGGGTATCGGCGGCATCATGTCTGTCACGGGTGAGCCTGGACGGGGTCCAATGCGCGCGGGGATCCCGGTCGCCGATCTGACCTCTGGGTTGTTCTGTGCGATCGGCACGATGGTGGCGTTACTCGAACGTGAAGTCTCGGGCGAGGGCCAGTGGGTGCAGACTTCGTTGCTGCAAGCGCAAGTCTGGATGATGGATTTCCAGATCATGCGCTGGCTGATGAACCAGGAAATCCCGGGCCAGAGTGGCAACGATCATCCGACCAGTTCGCCAACGGGTGTCTTCCAGACTTCAGACGGTTATATCAACATTGCGGCCATGGGCACCGAAATGTATGTGCGTCTGGTTACCGTGCTCGGTGTGCCGGAGATGGCTGACGACCCACGCTATCAGACGCTGCAGTTGCGCGCTAAAAATCGTCCGCAACTCAATGCAGAGATCGCAGACGTGACACGCAAGAACACCACTAAATTCTGGATTGACCTGCTGAACAAAGAAGGTGTGCCATGCGGTCCGATCAAGAACGTTCAGGAAACCATGGAAGACCCACAGGTCCAGCACCTGGGCATGGCCAAGACCATTCAGCATCCCAAGCTTGGTGAAATCAGTGTTGTCGGTCAGCCGGTGATTCTGAGTCGTTCAAAACGCGAAGTCTTTACTGCCGCTCCAGATCGTGGACAACACAACGCCGAAGTCTATGCAGAGTTTGGTATCAGCGCAGAGAGGATCGAGGTACTGCTTAACGAAGGAGCCATCTAAATGACCAATCCTGCTGTGACTGCCACTGTTTACACCGCTCGCCGCCAGCCTTTGGTGAGTCGCGGATCGTCTGCCAGCAAAACTTCGGTTTCGCTGGGGACGTCAAAAATTACGACGGCGTTTGATAGTCTGGGCCGACCAGAAAATCTGCCCGACGAAATCGCACAGCAGTTGCGTGCCCGCATTCTCAATGAAAGCCTGGCACCCGGACAGCGCCTGCCGACCGAGCAAGAGCTGGGCGCGCAGTTTGGCGTGAGCCGCAACGTTGTCCGCGAGGCGATTGCACGTCTGAAGCTAACGGGTCTGGTTGAGACGCGTCACGGTGTGGGCACGTTTGTGTGTTCGGATCTGGCGATGCGGCCCTTTGAGGTCTCGCATGATGATTTGCTTGAGCTATCCCAGCTGATTCATGTGCACCAGTTGCGCGTGGAAATCGAATCCGGCGCCGCGGCTCTGGCGGCGACGCATCGCACCAAGTCACAGCTGGAGTCCTTGCAGCAGGCGCTCAAGCGCGTCGACCAGGATTCGGCCGACTGGCAGGCTGCCGCGCATTCGGCGGTAGACTTCCACCTGGCGGTCGCGCATGCCGCCAATAATCCTTATTTTGTGCGAATCATGGGCCATTTAAGCCATGTGATTCATAATGCTGTCCGCACGTTCCGTTTCAGAATCACTGGGACGGATCGTATTGATGAAATTGGCGATGAGCATTTGAATATTGTCGATGCGATTGCGCGACAGGATTCCAATGCCGCACGCCAGGCCATGCGTACCCATCTCGAAAACGCGATGGCTCGTTACCGTAAATTACTAGGAGACTTTTGAACATGACTACTACCCGATTGTTACAGGGCGAAATTACTGACAGCCTGATCGTAGAAAAAAAAGGCGCTACAGGCTGGATCACGTTTAACGATCCAGGCCGCCATAACGCAATGTCTTATGACATGTGGGTAGGTGTCCCGCTGGCACTTGAGTTGTTCGAACAAGACGCCACGATTCGTTCAGTTGTGCTGACAGGCGCAGGCGACAAGGCTTTCGTCAGTGGTGCGAACATTTCGCAGTTTGAAAAGCTGCGCACAACCGAAGATGCTGTCGCTGAATATGAGCGCGTGGCAGAGAAAGCACAGAATGCGATTTATGACTTCCTCAAGCCCGTGATTGCACGCGTTGATGGCTATTGCATCGGTGGCGGTTTGAATCTGGCGTTGTGCTGCGACGTGCGGATTGCGTCGGATGCAAGTAGTTTTGCAATCCCTGCCGGCAAGCTCGGTCTGGGTTATCGCCTGACTGCGATTCGTAACCTGGTCATGACTGTTGGCGCACCACAGGCATTGGATATCATCTTGTCCGCTGCACGCTTTAATGCGCAAGAAGCCCTGACAAAAGGTCTGGTCCAGTACGTGGTGCCAGCCGCTGAGCTCGACAAGACGCTCGATGCTTATCTGGCTAAGCTTGCTGCCAACGCACCGCTGACCTTGCAGGCCGGTAAAAAAGCGATTCGCGAATTCCAGAAAGTGGCACCACATATCGACACTGATGGCATTCTCAAGCTGGTGCTCGGTTGCTTTGCGAGCGAAGACTACCAGGAAGGTAAGCGCGCGTTTGCAGAAAAACGCCAACCGGTTTTCCTCGGTAAGTAATGTCAGTCTGGCATCAGCTTTTCCCGTCGATTCCACTTTTTGTGCTGATGTGTTTTGCAGTCTTGATTGCAGGCACCATCCGTTCATTCACTGGCTTTGGTGGGGGGCTGGTGCTTGCCCCCTTGTTCAGTCTGTTCATGCAGCCGGCGGACATGGTGGTCGTGGTGCTGTTGTTGAATTTCCTGACTTCGGTTCAAACCTTGCGCAGTACCTGGCATACAACCGATTGGCGCATGGTCAGGTCGTTATCGATCCCCGCGTTGTTCGGTGTCCCGCTGGGCGTGTGGCTGGTTGAGTGGATGGATCCGAATCTGATTCGTCGCATGATCGGCGTGATCGTCGCGAGTCTGGCTGGCATCATGCTGGTGGGCTGGCAATATAACGGCCGGCGCGGCCCTGTCCAGAACTGGATTGTAGGCGTCACAAGTGGTGCGCTGACGGCTATTGCAGGCGTTGGTGGACCACCGCTGGTGTTGTATCTTTTATCCGTCAAAGACATTTCTCCGATCGCGTTGCGCTCGTTCTTTATGATGTTTTTTACCTTTGCGCAGATCAGTACCATGACGTTCTTTTTGTATCAGGGACTGATCAACAAGACGCAACTCATTTATTCCGCTTCTTTTGCGCCGGTCTATCTGATCTCGACGTTCCTGGGGACGTACCTGTTTCTCAAAGCACTGAAAGGCAGTGTGGATCTCATTAAGCGCCTGTCGCTCTGGTTTTTGCTGTTAGTCGGGTGCGTGACACTGCTAGTCTGACGTGATCGTAATGCCGCAATCCGCATACAATCAGGTATGAATAAGCACACCATTTTGTTACTCGGCGCCAACGGACAAGTTGGACACGCCCTACAGACAACGCTTGCCTCGATTGGTGACGTGGTGCGTTGCACCCGCGCCGAAATTGACCTGAGTGATGTCGAAAAGGTCCCCCAGGCAATTCAGACTCTTGTGGCGCGCGTGCGGCCTACTGCAATTGTGAATGCTGCGGCCTACACTGCAGTTGATCGAGCTGAGTCAGAGCCTGAGCTAGCCTATTTTATCAATGCAGTGGTGCCGGGCTTGCTGGCCGAGGCCGCCGAGGCCGTCCATGCGTGTCTGGTGCATTACTCGACCGATTATGTGTTTGATGGTCGCCAGTCGATACCCTACAAAGAAACGGATCCGACAAATCCTCTGTCGGTGTATGGACGCACCAAGCTGCAGGGCGAGCAGGCTGTCGCCCAATTCTGCAGGCGGCACATTCTCCTGCGCACGAGCTGGGTCGTCAGTGCGCATGGTGGTAACTTTTTAAAGACGATGCTCAAAGCAGGTCAGGAGCGCGATAGCTTGCGCGTGGTGGCTGATCAGGTGGGTGCGCCCACGTCGGCCAAATTGATTGCGCAGGCAACCACGCATATCCTGGACACACTGATGGATTGTGACGCGCAGGATCCACGCTGGGGGCTCTATCACTTAGTGGCCGGTGGAGAGACAAACTGGCACGACTATGCGCAGTATGTACTATCTCAGGCACGCGAGGCAGGCTGGCCAATCAAGGTCGATCCTGCTGCTATTGCTGCGATTGCGACAGCGGATTATCCTGTAGCTGCGACCCGGCCCCTGAGCTCGCGACTCGATACGACCAAGATCCGTCAGGTTTTTGGTTTGGAGTTGCCGGATTGGAGATATGGTGTGGACGAGGTCCTCGCTGAATTAAAGTCAAGCATTTGAAACGACGCATTTGAAATCAATACTCTTAAATGAATAGTTTGAAATGAATGTTTTGCAGTGACACTTTTGAAATGTCGCGTTTGAAATGAATAGTTAGAACTGAACCGCTTGTAATGAAGAATCTAAATTGACCACCCGAATTCTCATCGTTCGCACTTCGTCACTGGGTGACCTGGTGCATATGCTGCCTGCAATATCTGACATCGCACGACACGTGCCGGATGCGCAGATTGACTGGCTCGTTGAGGATGCATTTGCGCAGATACCAGCCTGGCACCCTGCGGTCAACGAGGTGATTCGCATTGCGCATCGCCGCTGGCGTCGAAACTGGTGGTCGGCAGAGGTCAGGCGCGAACGTGCAGCACTCGAAGAAAATCTGCGTGCCCGCAATTACGACATCGTGCTGGACATGCAGGCTTTGCTCAAGACAGTCTGGTTTGTGCGGATGGCCTCGGGTACCAAGCATGGTCTGGACTGGCGTTCGGCCCGCGAACCTCTGGCGACGGTTTTTTATGATGTCCGGCATCGCGTTGAGTTTTGGCAGCCCGCTGTCACGCGACAGCGTAAGCTTGCGGCGGCAACGTTTGGCTACACCTATATGGGTGCACCAGACTTTGGCTTACAGGCGTTTGAGCAAGAAGCGCATATCCTGCGACTGCACGAAGACCCCTACGCGGTGATCATGCCCTCGGCGAGTCGCGACGATAAGTTGTGGCCTGAGCAGGATTGGCACGCCGTTTTTGATGTGTTGGCCCAGGCTGGCTTGCAGCTCAAGTTACTCGCTGGTAATGCGCAAGAACTCGCACGTGCCGAGGCGCTGATCGCAACGCGTGCGCGTGCGATGGTGCTCCCCCGCATGGATTTGACCGAGGCCGCCCGTTGCCTGGCGGGTGCGACGCTGATGGTCGGGCTCGATAGCGGATTGACACATTTGTCTGCAGCGCTCGGTCGACCCACAATAGGAATTTACAAGGCCTCAACGCCGGTGCGCACGCCGCTAACAGGCAGTGCCTTTACCGCAAGTCTCGGTGACCGTGGGCAGTCGCCCTCGCGCCAAGCTGTCCTGGCTGCAGTCGAGCAGGGACTGGGCTAGTATCTGTTATGGCCTTGATCATCTACACATTCTGTTTGCGCATACTGTCGCCGCTCATCTGGGGCTGGATGGCCTGGCGTGCGCGCCGTGCCGGTGGCCAATGGCAGATCTTTGGCGCAGAGCGGTTTGGTGCCTACCCGCAGCCTTGGGATGGAGAAGCACCGGTCTGGGTACATGCTGTGAGTCTGGGTGAGACGCGCGCAGCACATTCGCTGATCGTGGGCTTGCTGGCCCGTGGCGATCGTGTGCTGCTCACGCACACCACTGCAACCGGGCGAGCTGAGGGTGCACGACTCTTCGCACCAGAAATCGCCTCCGGGCAGCTGCGTCAGCAATGGCTCCCCTATGATTTTCCGGGGGCGACACGAAAGTTCTTTCAGCATTTTCGGCCCAGGCTGGGGATTTTGATTGAACGCGAAGTCTGGCCCAATCTCATCGCACAGGCGCATCGCGCGCGCGTCCCTATGATTCTGGCAAGTGCCCGGTTCTCTGAGCAGGCACTGGGGCACGTGCGCCAGATAGATCGAATATTCGGCAGCTTGATGCGCAATAGTTATGCTGCACTTGATCTGGTCCTGGCACAGCACAATGAGGATGCCACAAGACTGTATGCGCTCGGCGTTAAAAATATCGTGGTCGTGGGTAACCTGAAATTCGATGTCGTCTTACCTGTTGTGGCAGTCGATGCCGGTCGTGCCTGGCGTGCCAGACTCGCGAGACCGATCATCTCGATCGCCAGTACACGCGAAGGCGAAGACGCGATGTTTGTGCAAGCCTTATCCACACAGAATTCGGTGGATCAGGTAAATGCGCTGCATGGTGGATCATTATTTTTATTGATTCCCCGACATCCCCAACGCTTTGACCAAGCCGCGACCTTGCTTGAGCAGGCGGGTATCCGCTTTGTACGCTGGTCCGTGATCCGTCATGATGTGCATGCCAACACGGAGCTGTTGCAGGCTCAAGTGGTGTTGTGTGACACCCTGGGCGAAATGCCTTTCTTTTATGCGGCGAGTGATGTGGCGATTGTCGCCGGAAGTTTTGCACCGCTAGGTGGGCAGAATCTGATTGAAGCCTGCGCAGTCGGGACCCCTGTCATTGTCGGACCGCACACACGCAATTTTGCAGAGGCGGTGCAGGGAGCGGTGCAGGCCGGTGCGGCGATTCAGTTGTCCGAATCAGAGTCGATTGATCCGGCGTTACGCGCGGTGGTCACGGCAATAAGCTGGCTACAGGACGAGGATGCTCTTGCTGTCCGCTCACGTGCAGCATCAAGCTGGGTTGCGCAGCACACGGGTGCGACGGCGCGCATGCTGAGTGAAATTAGCGAATTTGAAATTGCCCGGGCAGCACCCGAACGGCGTCGGCATTAATCTGCGGCTGGATTTTTGCGATGGGTGTGCGCCCGCGCTGACTGGCGGGTGTGCCAAACCAGCCTTGACCCAGAGCAAAGGCGATGAGGTTGGCAATAAACAGCAAGATAAAAAGTGTGCGCATGGGTTCACTGTAATGAATCCCTGGACGCGGCGTCAAGTCGATACCTAAACCATACGTGCCAGGCCATCCAGCACGGGGTTAGCTAAAAACTGAATATCTAGATGCCCCAGCATTTTTCGAACTTCTGCTTCAACCTCAGGCCAGCCACCTCCACTGACAAATAGCATGGGCGCGCAGGCGTAATGTTTTTCGACGACGGCACATTGACGCCATACCGCCCCGGCTTGCGCCGCGACCACGCCGGTCGAAATGGCCTGGAGCGTGTGTTTAGGGAAGTCGTTGCCCGCACCACTTGCAAGTGGCAAATTGGCAGTGCCCTGGGCAAGCGACTGACGCATCAAAGCGGGGCCGGGCAAAATCAGGCCACCTTCAAACACACGATCGGGACCGAGGGTGTCAATGGTTGTCGCGGTGCCAAAGGTTGCCAGTACGAGCGGTCGACTTGTGGCTCCTACTACTCCAGCGCCCGCACCCGCACTTCCACGGGCACCGGCCTGCGCAAGCCCCTTCGCGTCAGAATCTGCCGCAACCCGACCAGCCAGCCCCAGCAATGCCGCCCATCGGTCTGCGCCAAGCTGCTCTGGATTGTCGTAGGCATTGCGCACACCCTGAGCCTGCGCACTGGAAGCAAGCCATGTCACAGGACACCCTGCTGCGTTTAGGATTTCTTCGAGCCGTTGTGCGACCACGGTGCCAGCGACATTGACGCCGCGTGCAGCAATCGGTTGCATGGGAAGTGTGCTGAGCCATTTGCGCAAGAGTGCTGGCATGGCTTCGAGTGGACGCAGGGCAATTGCATGGACACTAGGCTCTCGCCCTAGGCTTGGATGCAGCCAGCCGAGCTTGATGCGGCTATTGCCAATATCCATTAAGACGATCATAGGGTTCCTTGCTGCGGGGTGGGGCGTACGGAAACATCGCCAACCAGGATCGGGACAATTCCCTCAGAGGTTGCCACCAACAGGTGGCCCTGGTCGTCTGTGCCCTGTGCGCGTCCTGTCAGTAACGTCTTGCCCTGATCGGTCACAACGACCTCTGTATGTGCCAGCACATCGACCTGGCCAAAGCGCTCGACAAAGCACGCATATCCTCCGCGCGCATAGTCTTGTAAGGCCTGAGTCCAGGCCTCTCCGATCGTGGCGATCACTTGCCAGACAGGTGTAGCGCAGATTTGTGACCAGTCAGCAATGTCACGCTGCAAGAGCGTGGAGAGGATCTGGGCGTCGCGCAGATTTAAACCGATTCCGACCACGAGATAAGGTGCGGGTGCACCTGCAGGCATGAGTGACTCGACCAGAATGCCTGCGAGCTTGCCCGCGTCCCATTGGAGATCATTTGGCCATTTCAGTGCCAGGCGACTGGCGTGCGGGCCGATCAAACCACGCAGGGCTTCACATGTGGCCACGCCGAGAGCCGGCGACAAGCCCGCGAGCTGTGCCAGTGGGATATTGGTTTTGAAGGCGCACGAAAACATGAGTGTCGTCCCCGGGGCGTTTTGCCAGGGGCGTCCCGCACGACCGCGCGCAGCGGTCTGCTCGTGCGCACCGGCCAGCCAGGGCAATTCTGCCAGTTCCGAAAATGCGCCAGATCCACGCATACGTAAGCGTTGCATCAAGTCCTGGTTGGTCGAACCTGTAGACCCGACCCATTGGACCTGTCCGAACTCTGGAAGCGCCTGGCACAGTAGCGCTGTCAGTGCTTGAGGGGTAGGCAGCGCTGCCTGGTTGTGAGCCGGCGAGTCGGTCGCAGTGAATAAGGTCATAAATCGCATTTTACGGGCTCTGACTGCTTTATGATGTGAACTGTCTGAGGAAACATATCCTTAATGCTAGGAAGTCTGTCCCACATGGTCCGAGTTGCCCATCCTTCTGCCACTTCTGCGCCCGTGACGTGCACGGATGGCGTCTGCCATTTGTCTGGGGACTGGAATGTGCCGGTGCTTTCGGAACGAGGCGAGGTCGATCGCCGCAGGCAGCTTTTGCAGTCTGCCAGTGGCGCCACTAAGTGGGAACTCTCCGGGATCAGTAAGCTCGATGCTGTGGGTGCGCAGTTCCTATGGCAGCATTGGGGACAAACGATTCCAGCAGGCACCCAGTTGTCCGAAGGGCAGCAGGCATTATTTAAAATTCTCGCGGATCATCCCATCGCTGAGGCGCCAGGGCAAAAGCCCATTGACTGGGTGGGCTGGATCGTGTCACTGGGCGAGGGAATGTATTTAGTCGCGAGCCACGGCAGAGAGATTCTGCTGTTGATGGGCGGCTTGCTGATTAATTTTTCTGGGTTGTGCATGCGGCCGCTACGTGGTCCCTGGCGCGAAATCTCGGCGCAGGTGTTTCGCATGGGTGCGCAGGCGCTCGGCATCACTGCCCTGGTCGGTTTTTTGATCGGTGTGGTGTTGTCTTATTTGTCCGCACAACAGCTGGCAGTCTTTGGCGCAGGTCAGTTTATTGTCAAATTGCTAGGCCTGTCGATTGTTCGCGAGCTCGGTCCGGTGCTCGCGGCAATTCTGGTGGCCGGTCGGTCGGGTTCTTCGATCACCGCACAGATCGGTGTCATGCGCGTCACCCAGGAGCTCGATGCAATGCAAGTCATGGGGATCTCCGAAGGGCAGCGCCTGATTCTGCCTCGCGTGATTGCCTTGGCACTGACCATGCCGCTATTGGTGCTATGGACCGATGCACTGGCACTCATCGGGGGCATGTTGTCCGCCAAGATGCAGCTTGGGCTGTCGGTCGAGTGGTTTTCGGATCGTCTGCCTGACGCAATCGGAATTAAGAACTACTGGATCGGCATGGTTAAAGGCGTGACCTTTGGGATATGGATTGCTTTGGTTGCTTGTCACTTTGGCCTGCGTATCGAACCTAACACTGAAAGCCTCGGCAAAGGCACCACCGCGTCAGTCGTGACTGCGATTACAGGTGTGATCCTGATTGATGCCATTTATGCGTTGATTTTCAATGCGATGGATATCTGATGGCTCAGGCACCCATTATCGAAATTGAAAATCTGACCACGGCGTTTGGTAGCCATGTGGTGCATGAGAATCTGAATCTGAACATTTTCCCTAAGGAAATTCTCGCCCTGGTTGGTGGGTCAGGTTCGGGTAAAACCACGCTGCTGCGGCAAATTTTAGGACTGGATTCACCCAAAGCGGGCGTGGTGAAAGTTTTTGGGCGCCCGGTCCATGATTACCTTGGAGTCGATCGGATCAAGCTGACACGCCGCTGGGGCATGCTGTTTCAGGCGGGGGCGCTGTTTTCTGCCTTGCCCGTCTTTGATAATGTTGCGCTGCCTTTGCGTGAGGTGCATCATCTACCTGAGGATCTGATTCGCGATGTGGTGCTGATGCGGCTGAGCTGGATGGGGTTGACCTCACGCGATGCGGCGCTGATGCCCTCGGACTTGTCTGGTGGTATGGTCAAACGGGTCGCCCTGGCACGTGCACTGGCCCTGGATCCTGAGGTGCTGTTCCTGGATGAGCCGACGGCGGGGCTCGATCCGCAGCGTTCGGATGAGTTCGTGGACCTGATTAAGACCTTACATGATGAACTGGGCTTTACGGTCGTCATGGTGACTCATGATCTGGATACCATCGGTGCACTGGCCACGCGGGTCGCGGTGCTGGATCAGAAAAAAGTGCTTGTAGAAGGAACCATCGAACAAGTGATGCAAACGAAAAGCCCCTTTATTGAGTCTTTTTTCCATGGCGAGCGCGGTGAGCGTGCGTTAGGTCAATTCGATACCAAGGAAGCCAAAAATGGAAAATCGTAGCCATGCCATGCTGGCAGGGATCTTTACACTGGTATTTCTGATCGCGGCTGCAGTCGCCGCAATCTGGATTAGCAAAAAAAACATCCCGCTCAAGCCCTTCGAACTGGTGGCGAGCTCGCCCGTTACCGGTCTGTCCGTGCAGTCCCAGGTACGTTATCAAGGCGTGCCTGTGGGGCGCGTGGATTCCTTGCGTTTTATTCAGGATAAGCCCGGCCAGGTGCGGATTGTGATCGGCATTGATCCCACAACCCCGGTGACCGAAGCCACCTGGGCCGAGATTGTGACTGCCGGTGTGACGGGTATTTCAAACGTAGAGTTACGTGACAATGGCTCATCCAAGGTCAGGCTCGAATCTTCACACGAAAAGCTGGCAGAAATCCCGATTCGCCCCAGCTTCCTTGAAAAGTTGATGTCGTCTGGTGGCGGGATGATTGAGTCCGTTGAACGTGTATTAGCGCAGGTTGAAAAAATCACCAGCGATCAAAATATTGCATCTATTTCGCTTTCGCTCAAAAAGCTCCCCGCGCTGATTGATGGTTTTGCAGGCACGGTCCAGCGGATTGACGCGGCAGCCCTCCAGGTTGGCAGCCTTGCAAAGAGTGCCGAGGACACGGTTAAAGCCCTGAATACACCCGGTGGTGCGATCCATCAGGTCATACAAAGTTTGCAAAGTATTCAGGAGGCGGTGGCGCAGATGCGGACCTCCACGCTGCCGGATGTGACGATGTTGACTGTCAGCGTGTCGGATGCCGCCCATGCATTGACACAGACAAGCCGTCAGCTGAGTCAGTCACCTCAGTCACTGATCTTTGGCCCGCCACGTGCCGTAGCAGGTCCTGGGGAGCCAGGCTTCGCGGGCTTTGGTGCGTCGGCACGCTAATGGAGACTCTTATGAAATCTGAATCCTTGACCCCATGGCGCCTGACCGCGTTTATTTCAATCGCCGCCTTGTTACTAGGTTTGTCTGGCTGTATGGGTGCCTCAAGCCGTCAGGCACCCACGCAGCTTGACCTGGGTGCTGCCGCGCCGACGCCTGCTGGCGCGCTGACAGCCAATCCTCCGGTTACGGTGCCGGCCGCGAGTTCGGCGGCATTGCTCAACGAAACCATGGTGATCTGGCGCCTCGGCGATCAAGGTCAGCCTCAGGCCTACACGACCTATCAATGGGTGGCGCCGCCAGCACGTCTGGTCACACAAAAACTGATCGACCGCTTGTCTTTACAAGGTGCTGTGTTGACCCAGAACGTGGGGGGCGACCTGCCTCAGGTCAGACTGACGCTGCAACGCTTTGAACAGACCTTTACGCCGGATGGCACCTCCAGCCAGGCGCAACTGACACTACAGGTTGTCCTGATCAAGGGCACCAAGGTGGTTGATCAATTGTTGATCGATCTGAAAGTCCCTGCGCCCACCCAGGATGCACAAGGTGGCGCACAGGCGCTGCGCCAGGCCTCGAACCAGGCTGCCGAACAGGTGGCACAATGGTTGACAACAACACTAAAACGCTAGAAACGATTGGATTTATGCCTGCATATACAGAAAACACGACTTTTGACGGCTTGGCCGGTGTCATTGATGTGGCACTCGACTGGCCAGATGGCGCCCCGCGTGGCTGGGCACTGATCCTGCATCCTAATCCCGCCCAGGGCGGCACGCGTGACAATAAAGTGGTCACAACGATCGCCAGAGCTTGCGTCCAGCATGGCCTGCTTGCCGTGCGTCCGAACTTTCGTGGCATCGGGAGCTCTGCTGGGTCGTTTGATCATGGCAAGGGTGAGTTACAGGATATGGCTGCACTGGTTGAGCAGTTTCGTGTCCGTTATCCCGAGATCGCCGCCAAGCCTTGGGTATTGGGTGGCTTTTCCTTCGGTACCTCCATCGCCGTTCAGCTCTATGCGCAGTGGAAAACGCACGCCAGAGGCTTGCCAGATGTTGTGATTCTGGCGGGCTCAGCCGCGATGCGCTTTCGCCATGGCGACTCGCAGGCGCCTGAAGATGCGCTGGTGATACACGGCGAGAACGACGAGGTTGTCCCCCTGTCTGAGGTGATGGACTGGGCGCGGCCGATTGGTATGCCTGTCGTCGTTGTGCCCGAAGCAGGCCATTTCTTTCATGGCAAGCTGCTGGTGCTCAGGCAGCTGGTGCAAACACGTCTGCAAGCCTTACCACTTGCCTATAATTGAATCTTTACCCGGACACACCCACTTATGACAGTTTTGTTGAACTCTGTAGCACGTTCCATTCCCTTCAAGATGCCTCGCTCTTTTGGTGTTGCACTGGTGCTCGCAGTGTCAGTCGTCGCGCTACAGGTTGTGCCGGTCGCAACCGTACAGGCACAGTCCTCCAAGCCCTCGCATTCAACCAAAGCGGGTAGCTCAAAGTCCGACGCAGCCAAGGCTGAGGCGGCCAAAAAAGACGCCGCTAAAACTGAAACCCCCGCACCGTCCGCCGCTGCAGTCGCGGCGACCACACCTCCCTCGGATGGTCCGATCCAGGTGGGCGAGCTCAGTGCTGTGCCTGTCCCCGCGATCGCTGCGCGTGCCTGGATTACGATGGATGTCACGAGTGGTCAAGTCGTAGCCTCGTCGAATGCAGACATGAAGGTCGAGCCTGCCTCACTGACAAAAATCATGACGGCGTATGTCGCGTTCAATGCCTTGGATGACAAGCGTCTCACGCTGGATCAGCAGGCAAACGTGTCCCAGGCGGCCTGGAAAACAAAAGGCTCGCGCATGTTTATCGAACCGCGCAAGCCCGTCACGGTCGATGAGCTGATGAAGGGCGTCATCATCCAGTCGGGTAATGACGCCTCTGTTGCAATCGCTGAGGCGGTCTCTGGCAATGAAACTTCTTTTGTTGCCCTGATGAATCAGGAAGCCAAGCGTCTGGGAATGGACAACACGAATTTCCAGAACGCAACGGGACTGCCTGATCCTCAGCATATGACGACCGTACGAGATTTGGCGACGCTCGCGCGCAGAATGATCGTCGATCATGCTGAGTATTTCCCTTACTATTCGACGCGCGAATTCACTTACAACAAAATCAAACAGTCCAATCGCAATCGCCTGCTGTGGGCTGATCCGTCGGTGGATGGCATGAAAACAGGTCACACTGACGCGGCAGGATACTGCCTGGTGGCGACCGCCAAGCGTGGTGATCGTCGTGTGATTACAGTGTTGGTGGGCTCGGATAGTTCGGCCGCGCGCGCAGAAGAAAGCCTCAAACTGTTGAACTGGACATTCCAGAATTTTGAAACCATCAAACTGTTTGACAAGAGTCATCCCGCTGTCGAAGCGCGTGTCTGGCAAGGTCAGACAGACGTGGCCAAGCTCGGTGTCATGGAGCCGCTCTGGGTGACCGTGCCCCGTGGCAAGGCCAGTGATGTCAAGCCGGTCATCAAACGTCCTGATCCTTTGCTTGCGCCACTGACCCAAGGCCAGAAGGTCGGGACGCTGGCACTGATGCTGGATGACAAGCTCTTACGTACCGAGCCACTCGAAGTGCTCGACCCTGTTGAGCGTGCTGGCTTCTTTGGTCGCACGATCGATATGGTCAAGCTCTGGTGGCGTTAACTTTTGATGGCGTTAACGTCTGATGGCGTCCAATAACGCCGACGATGCCTGTCGCGGCAATGCCCACCGGTTGGGCATGTCGCGTGGATGATAACTAATTGTGCATATCGCACTGATTTATAACGATTGATAAGTATCTGGGAACAAAAAATGGTTCAGAATATGTTGATTCAAGGTGTGTCGGGCGATCCGACGGTCTACCTGAATGGGAGGTTTGGTCCGTTATCTGAGGCAAAAATTTCTGTTCTGGATCGTGGTTTTATTTTTGGTGACGGGATCTACGAAGTCGTACCTGTTTATCATCGTAAGCCGTTCCGGATGGCGCAGCATCTCGCGCGTCTGGAGCGTAGCCTCGCAAAGATCAAAATCGCCCAGCCGTTTACCGAGGGGCAATGGGAAAAGCTTGTTCAGGACCTGATTGATCGTTCACCCGAACAGACCTGCATGGTGTATCTGCAGATCACCCGCGGTGTCGCTAAGCGTGATCATGCTTATCCTGTGCCTGCTGTGACGCCAACCGTATTCGGAATGGTGGCGCCAATGACTCGCCCGACGGCCGCTGTGCGTGAAAAAGGTGTCCGCGTGATTAGCATCGCCGATGAGCGCTGGCTGCATTGCGATATCAAATCGGTTTCTTTGCTCGGGAACGTGCTGGCCAAGCAGGCGGCCGTTGATGCGGGCGTGGACGAGGTTATTCAATTCCGTGATGGCAACCTGACCGAGGCCTCCTCATGCAACATCTGGGTCGTCAAAGGCGGTAAGCTGCTGGCACCCCTGAAGAACAATCTGGTACTCGAAGGCATCCGCTATGGTTTGCTCGAAGAGCTCTGCAAAGAGGTCGGGATTCCTTTTGAATTGCGTGTTGTGACACGTGCCGAGGTCGAGTCAGCCGATGAACTGATGCTCTCGTCTGCCACCAAGGAAATCCTGCCAATCGTTGAGCTCGACGGCAAACCCGTCGCCAATGGTAAACCTGGTGACGTCTACAAACGTTTGAGCGCAGCCTACGATGCGCGCATTGCGGCGCTGGCATGAAAGACATTCCCGAATCCGAATCGCTGATCAAATATCCTTGTGAATTCCCGATCAAGGTAATGGGCAAGCAGGCAACGAATCTGGCGCAGGAACTGACCAGCGTGGTGCTGCAATTTGATCCGGATTTTGATCCTGCAACAGTCGAAATGCGTCCGAGCAAGGGCGGCAACTATATGGGTTTGACCTTTACGATCCATGCCACCTCACGCAAGCAGCTTGATGATTTGTACAAAGCACTGCATGCGCACCATATGGTGTCGGTGGTGCTCTAAGTGATCCGAACCTTGCCCCGGCCGGCCGCCTATGCGCCGGTGTGGCAGGCGATGCAGGACTTTACCGCTGCACGCACCTCCACTACCCCTGATGAGATCTGGCTGGTAGAGCACAGCCCGGTCTATACGCTTGGACAGGCAGGCAAGCCCGAGCACGTGCTCAACCCAGGCAATATTCCCCTCGTGCAGTCAGATCGCGGCGGTCAGGTGACCTATCACGGCCCGGGTCAAGTCATGGCTTATGTGCTGATGGATCTCAAACGATCGGGGCGCTACATCAAGGAAATGGTGAACCAGCTCGAAGAGTCCGCCATTGAGACCTTGAGAATTTACGGTATTGCGAATGCTTGCCGTAAAGCCGGTGCGCCAGGTGTCTACGTGCCTGTTGAAGATGGGTCAGGCGCGCTGGCAATGACAACGAAAGCAGGAGATTCAGAGAACCTGGCTAGTTCAGTTAGTTCAGAGAATCTCGCCAAGATCGCTGCACTGGGTATTAAGGTCCGTAACGGGTACACCTATCACGGCATGGCCCTGAACGTAGATATGGATTTGTCACCCTTCAACGGCATTAACCCCTGTGGCTATGCAGGATTGCAGACGGTTTGCATGGCGGACTTTGGTGTCACTGCGAGTTGGGAGGAGGTCGCCCACACCCTGGCGAGCCAGATTGCCCAGCGCTGTGGGTTGAAGCTAGGCTAGAGTCGCAGATGGGCGGTTTAGCCACGCATGACGAGAGCCGGTGCTGCAGCGGCGAGGGTTTTGTCGAAGGGGCAGGCTTGGCGCCTAGGGGGTAAAATAGGGTACTGCTGTTCTTGCACAGAGAAAACATGTCGACCACGCCTACCGAATCCGTTACTCCGACCCCTTACGATGCGACTCAAAAGCAAAAGTCGTTCGACAAGATTTCGCGCATCCCGATTAAAGTCGTGGCAGCAGAGCGTCTAAAAAAACCCGAATGGATTCGCGTCAAAGCGGCAGCTGCTGGTTCGCGCTTTTACGACATCAAGAAAATCCTGCGTGAACATAATTTGCATACCGTCTGTGAAGAGGCTTCGTGCCCCAACATTGGCGAGTGTTTTGGCAAAGGCACGGCGACCTTCATGATCATGGGTGACAAATGCACCCGTCGCTGTCCCTTTTGTGATGTGGGGCATGGTCGCCCAGACCCATTAGATGTGAATGAGCCCGAAAATCTGGCCAAGACGATCGCGGCGCTCAAGCTCAACTACGTTGTGATCACTTCTGTGGATCGTGATGATTTACGAGATGGCGGGGCAGGCCATTTTGTGGAATGTATTCAAAAGGTCCGCGCGCTGTCACCCACAACGCGTATCGAGGTCCTCGTGCCTGATTTCCGTGGTCGCCTGGATCGTGCGCTCGAGATCCTCAATGGCGGCCCGCCAGATGTGATGAATCACAATCTGGAAACTGTGCCTCGCCTGTATAAGCAGGCACGTCCAGGTTCGGACTATCATCATTCGTTAAAGCTACTCCAGGAATTTAAAAAACTCCATCCCGAGACACCGACTAAATCCGGTCTGATGCTGGGTTTAGGCGAGACGGACGAAGAAATCCTGGAGGTCATGCGCGACATGCGTGCGCACGATGTCGATATGCTGACGATCGGTCAGTACCTGCAGCCCTCCGAACATCATTTGCCTGTGCTGCGCTATGTGCATCCAGACACGTTCAAAATGTTTGAACGTGAGGCCTATGCGATGGGATTTAATCACGCAGCCGTGGGCGCAATGGTGCGTTCTTCGTATCATGCCGATGAACAGGCGCACGCCGCCGGAGTCGGCTTAGAATCAAATATCTAAAAATGATGTTTTGTTCTGAACAAAATATCTGAAGAATTCAATTTTATGAATGAATTCTTCAGATAATGAACGTTTTCCGGAAGTGCGAGTGAGTAGGATCGGTTTTAACAAGCAATATGAAAACGGTTGTGATCATAGCTTTTTGTGCCGGACCTCCCTCTACTTACTCACCCAGATAAGCAGCCCGCACCTTAGGGTCGTCCAGCATTTCGCTGGCGTCGCCACTCATCGTAATCAGACCTGAATCCATCACGTAGCCGCGGTTAGCGGCTTGTAAGGCGAGCCGGGCATTCTGTTCGACCAGTAGCACGGTCACGCCTTGAGCGGAAATATCCCGCACCACTTCAAAAATCTTGGCGACCATAATAGGTGACAGCCCCATAGACGGCTCATCGAGCAGCAAGAGTCGTGGTTGACTCATGAGTGCGCGTGCCATGGCCAGCATCTGTTGCTCGCCACCCGACATCGTGCCTGCCAGTTGTGTCGCACGCTCTTTGAGTCGGGGAAAAATGCCGAACATACGTTCGATATCTGCAGCAATCCCTGCCGTATCGTTACGCAAATAGGCGCCCATCTGCAGGTTTTCGGTAATGGTCATGCGTGCAAAGACCCCACGGCCTTCGGGGACCATTGCCAGACCCTGCTTGAGCAGGTCATGGCTTGCCACGCCTTTGATGGATTTGCCCAGGTAATGCACGTCGCCACCGACCCAGCCCTGCAAGCCTGTAATGGCTTTCATGGTGGTGGTTTTGCCTGCGCCGTTCGCGCCAATCAGCGTGACGAGTTCGCCTTCGCGAATTTCAAGATCGATACCCTTGATGGCGTGAATGCCGCCGTAAGCGACTTTCAGACCGGATATCTTGAGGAGGATGTCTTTCATTATGGGGTGCTCAGTTTGCGCCGATCAATGTGCGGGGGTGCCCAGATAGGCTTCAATAACAGCGGGATCTTTCTGGATATCCTGGGGCAGACCTTGTGCAATGACTTTGCCGTAATCCAGCACGGTCATGCGGTTACACAGGCCCATCACGAGTTTGACATCGTGTTCAATCAGCAAGATGGTACGACCGTCGCTACGGATTTTTTCTAGGAGCGCTTGCAGCTCGACTTTTTCGGTGGCGTTCATACCAGCGGCAGGCTCGTCCAGTGCCAGCAATTGAGGCTCTGTGGCCAGGGCACGTGCAATTTCGAGGCGGCGTTGATGGCCGTAGGACAGGTTGCGCGAGGTGAAGTTGGCGTATTGACCGATGCCAACATATTCCAGCAGCTGGTGCGAGATTTCTTCGACCTCGGCTTCTTCGCGCACGACCGAAGGTGGACGAAAGACGGCACCAAAGACGCCTGCGCGCGTGCGGATATGTCGACCCACCATCACGTTTTCGAGTGCAGTCATGTCACCAAACAGGCGGATATTCTGAAAAGTACGTGCAATACCGGCTTTGGCAACTTCATGCACTGCAGTCGGCTGGTAGGGGCGACCACCCAGCACGAATTTGCCAGAGTCTGGTGTGTAAAGCCCAGTGATCACGTTAAAGAAGGTCGTCTTGCCAGCACCGTTCGGACCAATCAATCCGTAAATTTCACCGGCGTTGATGTGCATGTTGACGTCGGACAGGGCTTGCAGGCCACCGAACCGTTTATTGACGCCTTGTACGGACAGTAAAAGTTTAGGTAGAGTCATTTTCCTGTCTCCATTAAGCGTCTACGCCGGGGGCGCGACGGGTGACGGGGCGGTCTTCACGTTTGGGTGCCGGCCACAAACCTGCTGGGCGATAAAGCATCACAACCACCAGTGCCAGGCCAAACATCAGAGAACGTAGAACTTCTGCATCGATGATGATGTGCCCAAAGAGCAGATTCTGAACGGGTGCCGCAGCTTCGCGCAGAAGTTCCTGGAAGCCCACAAGCAAGATACCGCCCAGGATCACGCCAGGGATATGTCCCATGCCGCCCAAAACAACGATGGCCAGCACATAGATGGATTCCCAAAGTACGAACGACTCCGGCGAGACAAAGCCCTGGAAGGCACCGAATACTGCACCAGAGACGCCGCCAAACGCCGCACCCATCGCAAAAGCGAGGAGTTTGACGTTGCGGGTATTGATACCCATGGCTTTAGCAGCGATTTCGTCTTCGCGAATAGCCACCCAGGCCCGGCCGATACGTGAGTGCTGCAGACGCAGGCTGATGATCACAATCACCACCACCATCACGATCAGCAGGTAGTAGTACAGCATCACGGGAGTGAAGGTAAAACCAAAGATTTCGTGTGGTTTGGAAAAGTTCATGCCAAACAAGCTGACGGAATCGACGGCGGTAATGCCTTTGGGACCATTCGTAATGTTGACGGGACGATCCAGATTATTCATAAAAATCCGGATAATCTCACCAAACCCGAGTGTGACGATTGCCAGGTAATCACCACGCAGCTTGAGTGTAGGTGCCCCGAGTACTGCACCAAACAATGCCGCAACCGGTGCAGCCAGCAGCACGATCCACCAGAAGCCCAGATGGATGCCATCCGGGAACATATGGGCCAATGCCGCAAACTGTGTAGTCAGGTGGGGCGAGCTCAACAGCGCCATCAGATAGGCGCCTACCGCATAAAAGGCGATATAGCCCAGATCCAGCAGGCCGGCAAAGCCGACCACGATATTGAGCCCTAGCGCCAGCATGATGTAGAGCAAGGCAAAATCGAGAATCCGGACCCAGTAGTTGCCGCCCAGCGTTTGTGCCAGGACAGGCGCCACGAGCGCGAGTGCCACAAAGGCAACCAGCGACACCATGGTCTTGTTCGAGCGATTGGCTGGTGCCGACATGGCGGGCTTTGAAGGCAAGCCCATAGAGGATGTCATAGTCATGATAAGTCCTCCTTATGCGCGGTCAGCAACGCGTTCGCCCATAATGCCGGACGGACGGAATACGAGCACGGTGATCAGTACGATAAAGGCAAACACGTCCTGGTAATTAGAGCCAAAGACGCCACCGGTCAGGTCGCCAATGTAGCCTGCGCCAAGTGCTTCGATGAGTCCGAGCAGCAGCCCACCAATCATTGCGCCCTGCAGATTGCCAATACCGCCCAGCACCGCGGCAGTAAACGCTTTTAGTCCAGGGATAAAGCCCATGTAGAAGTGGGCATTACCGTAGTTGGTGGCCATCATCACGCCTGCGACGGCGGCAAGTGCACCGCCAATCACAAAGGTTGCCGAGATAACAAAGTTTGGATTCACGCCCATCAGGCCTGCGACCTTTGGATTCTCGGCTGTGGCGCGCATCGCACGACCCAGCTTGGTACGGTTCACCAATATGAGGAGCCCGACCATCACGATAATAGCCATCACGATAATGACAATTTCTTTGCCGGTGATCGTGGCGCCCGTATCAAAGATATCGATGGGGTCCGAGGGCAGGAGTTCGGGGAAAATCAGTGGATTACGCGACCAGATGATCATGGCCAGGGTCTGCAAGATAATGGAGACGCCAATCGCTGTAATGAGTGGAGCCAGTTTTGGCGCATTGCGCAGAGGTCTGTAGGCGACACGCTCAATCGTGTAGGACAGTGCGCCACAGACTGCCATGGCGATCAGGGTGGCAATCACAAGTGTCAGCCACTGGGGTAAGCCCGGTGCCACAGCATGAAGCCCTGCGATCGTTGATAACGCGGTGAGTGCGCCCACCATCAGTACTTCACCGTGGGCAAAATTGATAATGCCCAGAATGCCGTACACCATTGTGTAGCCCAGTGCGATTAGCGCATAAATGCTGCCAAGCACTAAACCATTCATCACTTGCTGGATGAAAATATCCATGAACGCTCTCTAAAAAACACGGCACCGCGATCCATCTGCGGTGCCGTGTGGTCAGCTAAAAACTGCTGAATTACATTTTGACGATATCAAGTACAGATTTCTTTTTGTCTTTGAAATCGTACAGTGTGATGATGCCGACTTTCATGTCGCCTTTAGGATCGAATGCAATGTTGCCAATCAGACCGTTGTAGTTCGTGGTCGGCATTTGTGCAAGGATCGCTGCAGGTGCAGTGGAGTTAGCACGCTTCATGGCATCAGCGATGACATAGACTGCGTCATAGGTGAATGGAGCGTAGATTTGGACTTCAGCGTTAAAGCGTGACTTGTAGTTCTTTGCAAAGTCAGCACCTTTAGGCATCTTTGACAGAGCCATGCCGGCTTCTGAGCAGATGATGTTCTCGACGGCTGCACCAGCAAGCTCAGCAACTTTGTCGGTACACATGCCATCGCCGCCTACGATTTTGGACTTGATGCCCAGTTCGCGTGCTTGCTTGGCCAATGGGCCGCCAGTTGCGTCCATGCCACCATACATGATGACGTCAGGCTTGGTGCCTTTGACTTTGGTCAGAATCGCTTTGAAGTCTGTTGCTTTGTCGTTGGTGGCTTCGCGTGCGACGACTTTCAGGCCATCAGCTTTGGCTGTTTTTTCGAACTCGTCTGCCAGGCCTTTGCCGTAAGCGGTTGCATCGTCAATGATGGCAACAGTTTTGGCTTTAAGGGTTTTGGAGGCGTAGTTTGCCAGCGCGGGGCCCTGCTGTGCATCGGTTGCCACAACGCGGTATGTTGTCTTAAAACCTTGCTGTGTGTAGGCAGGGTTGGTTGACGAAGGCGAAATCTGAACGATGCCAGCATCGCTGTAGATTTTTGCAGCAGGAATCGACACGCCTGAGTTCAGGTGACCAACGACTGCGACAACTTTGCCATCAACCAGTTTCTGTGCAACGGCGGTACCTGTTTTTGGATCGCCTGCGTCATCTTCTGCAACCAGTTCGAGTGTGACTTTTTTGCCATCAATCACGAGACCAGCTTTGTTGATTTCTTCGACAGCCAGACGTGCGCCGTTTTCGTTGTCTTTACCCAGGTGGGCAATGGCACCGGTCAGTGGGCCAACGTGTCCGATCTTGACGACTGCATCTTGCGCGCTGGCATTGTTGCCTGCTGCGAAAAGAGCTAAGGCTGCCACGAGGGGCAAGGCTTTGAAAAATTTATTTTGCATATTTAATTCTCCGTCAGAGGCATAGAGCGAATATCGCTTCCAAATTCTACAAGGTTTTTAAGCGCTTAGGCCGGCAGATACTGGGTAAAGCGGGAATTCCCTAATGTTTAAATTGATGCCGCTCAACAATGGTGCGCAGACAAGGGTATTCCCGATGTTTGCACCACATTGGACAACCGCTTTGCACCGCGTGTGCAATTGAAAATCATTGCTTTGCCTGCACGTACCCTGCGTCTTAATCTCTTTTCCAGAGCGTATCGGGCTGTTCACTGTGCAGATTAAGCGTGCGCGCCAGTATGAACAGCAAGTCCGAGAGGCGGTTAAGGTATTGCTGGGGCAGTGCGCCCATGGCGGATTGGTGGCTGAGCGCCACGATTGCGCGCTCGGCGCGTCGGCAGACGCTGCGCGCGACATGCGCAAGTGCGGCAGCACGGCAGCCACCTGGCAGGATGAATTCTTTAAGCGCAGGCAGCTTTGCGTTGAACGCCTTAATCTGCGCATCGAGAAAAGCAAGCTGCTCGGGCTTCATTAAAAAGTAACCGGGCACAGCCAGCTCGCTGCCCAGATCAAACAGCACGTGCTGGACTGGCGCAAGCGCCGCCACAACAGATTCATGCAAGGGCTCGGTCAGTAGCACCCCCAGGCAACTATTGAGCTCGTCGACATCGCCCATTGCCTGCACGCGTGCGCTGTCTTTGGCGACGCGTGAACCATCGCCCAGACCCGTTGAACCGTCATCGCCGGTTCGAGTCGTAATTGCACTTAGACGATGGCCCATCTCGTTTTCCTTTTTGACATCAATGAGCGTTGCTATCGCGTGATAGCAACGTGCAGTTACAACACATACCGCGCCAGATCCTGACTGCCTGCGACTTCGGCAAGCTTGTCATTCACATAGGCCGTATCGAGCTTGATTGTCTGGCCGCTACTGGCCGAGGCATCAAACGATAAATCCTCGAGCAGTTTTTCCATGACGGTATAGAGTCTGCGCGCACCGATGTTCTCGTTGCGCTCATTGACCTCGAAGGCGAGTTCCGCGAGGCGTGCAATACCGTCCTCAGTGAAGTCCAGATGCACATCTTCGGTCGCAAGCAGCGCTGCATACTGTTTGGTCAGCGAGGCATCGGTGTCGCAGAGAATGCGCACGAAGTCTTCGGCGGTGAGTGAGTCAAGCTCAACACGGATCGGAAAACGGCCTTGTAATTCAGGGATCAGGTCCGATGGACGTGACAGATGAAATGCGCCGGATGCGATAAACAAAATGTGGTCGGTGCGGACCATGCCGTACTTGGTCGTCACGGTCGTGCCCTCTACGAGCGGCAGCAAATCGCGCTGCACACCCTGACGTGATACGTCGGCACCACCCGTCTCGGAGCGGGTCGCAATCTTGTCAATCTCGTCAAGAAAGACAATGCCGTGCTGCTCAACCTTGGTGATGGCGATCGTGCGCAAGTCTTCTTCGTTCACGCGCTTGGATGCTTCTTCGTCGGTGAGGAGCTTGAAGGCTTCTTTAACGGTCATTTTGCGCGTTTTGGTCTTGTCGCGCGCCATGCCTGCAAACATGCCCTTAAGTTGCTCGGCCATGTCTTCCATGCCGGGCGGGCCCATGATATCCATCTGCGGGGCAGGCTGGGCGACTTCGATTTCGATTTCGGTCGCATCGAGCTGGCCTTCGCGTAGTCGCTTGCGAAAAGTCTGGCGTGCTGCGTTTTCTTCGCGGATAGGCGAGCCATCGGCTGCACGTGCAGGCGTCACCAGCGTATCCAGGATGCGGTCTTCGGCGGACTCTTCGGCTTGCAGGCGCACACGTTTCATTTCTTGTGCGCGGGTCTGCTTGATCGAAATCTCGGCGAGATCGCGGATGATTGTGTCGACATCGCGACCTACGTAGCCGACTTCTGTGAATTTGGTGGCTTCGATTTTAATGAAGGGTGCATCGGCGAGCTTAGCCAGGCGGCGGGCGATTTCTGTTTTACCAACGCCCGTGGGACCAATCATCAGAATATTTTTAGGATGAATCTCGGTGCGTAAAGGCTCTGCAACCTGCTGGCGGCGCCAGCGATTGCGCAGCGCGACAGCAACCGAGCGTTTGGCACGATTCTGGCCGACGATATATTTGTCGAGTTCGGAGACGATTTCTCCGGGTGTCATGTTGGATACGGACATAGTTAGCTCAGTGTTTCGATCAGGTGCTGTTGATTGGTATAGATGCAGAGGTCGCCAGCAATTTCAAGGGATTGTTTGACAATGGCCTCGGGCGAAAGATCTGTGTTGCGTAAGAGTGCGAGTGCTGCGGATTGCGCATAAGGGCCACCTGAGCCGATGGCGGCTACGCCATTTTCTGGCTCTAGTACATCGCCGTTGCCGGTCAGGACCAGCGTGTGATCCCGGTCTGCGACGATCAGCATGGCTTCGAGTCTGCGCAGGACGCGGTCCGTGCGCCAGTCGCGCGTGAGTTCGACGGCGGCGCGCATCAAGTGTCCCTGATGCTTTTCCAGCTTGCCTTCAAAACGTTCTTGTAAGGTGAACGCATCGGCGGTTGCACCAGCAAAGCCTGCCAGGATCTTGTCGTGATAAAGACGGCGAATTTTACGCGCGGTCCCTTTGATAATGATATTGCCCAGCGTGACTTGACCGTCTCCGCCTAAGGCGACGTGATTGCCGCGTCGCACACTAATAATGGTCGTGCCGTGAAATTGTTCCATGCTCTGGCTTCAGGTTATGCGTTAAACGTTAAATATAAAGGGCACACTTCTTGCAACGGAATTGCAAAGTCAGTGTGCCCTGGATGATCTGTCGCGACGTCTGCCCGCGGCGAGGTGATGCCGCATGGGTAGACTTAGAGCTTGACGCCGCACGGGATCGATTAGTCTCCGAACATCTTTTGACGCATTTCGCGCCGCTCTTGGGCCTCGAGAGACAGTGTCGCGGTTGGACGCGCGAGCAAACGGCGCAAGCCGATCGGCTCGCCTGTTTCTTCGCACCAACCGTAATCGCCAGCGTCAATCCGGACGATCGATTGCTGAACTTTTTTGAGCAATTTACGTTCGCGGTCGCGCGTACGTAGTTCAAGTGCATGCTCTTCTTCGATCGTTGCGCGATCGGCAGGATCCGGCACGAACTGGGTCTCGCGCAGGTGCTCAGTCGTCGTGCCTGCGTTGCTGAGAATTTCTTGCTCCATCTGCCGCAGACGGTCACGGAAAAATCCGAGCTGACGCTCGTTCATGTAATCCGCTTCTGGCATTTGAAGCAGTTCAGCTTCTGTGGGCAGATTGTTCTCGGACAGATCACCTGTCGTATCTGATTTTTTCTTTGCTGCCTTGGTCGCCATTAAAACACTCCAAAAATTTAAATTCTGCACATGTGCGCAGAGGTATTACTTAGCCAAGCACTGCTCGAGGCCTTTGGTAAAAATATCCTGTGGCAGTTTGCGTCCAATAAAGACCATTTTGGTGGACTTCTTTTCGCTTGCCAGCCAGGGTTTGCCGGGTTCGGCGCCCATCATCATGTGTACACCCTGAAACAGCATCCGACGGTTGATGCCTTTCATGTAGAGAATACCTTTGTAACGCAATAGATCCGGTCCATAAACCTGTACGACGCCGCCCAGGAACTCTTCGAGGCGCTCGGGATCAAAGGGTTTGTTGGATTTGAAAACAAACGCGCCGATTTCGTCATTGTGTACAGGCTTGTGCGGGGCGTGGTGGTGATCAGGATTGGTGCAGTTTGCATGATCGTGATCGTCGTGTTCATGTGCATGACCATGTTCGTGGTCGTGACTGTGATCGTGTCCGCAGGTCGCGTGGTCATGATCGTGCGCATGATCGTGATCATGCGCGGCATCGGGATGCTCATCCTCCAGAAACTGGGGATCGATATCGAGAATGGTGTTGAGGTTAAAGCCACTGATATCAATCAGTTGCTTGAGATCGGTTTCACCAAAATGAACGGCTTCGATTGAGGCGCGCGGGTTCATGTGCACAATACGACGACGCAGCTCGGCAAACTCGGCTTCGGTGACGAGGTCTTTTTTGGACACCAGGATGCGGTCGGCAAAGCCAACCTGCTTTTGCGCTTCTTCCTGTTCGTCGAGGGTTGCCATCCCGTGCTTGGCATCGACAATGGTGACCACCGCATCGAGGCGGTAGTAGTCCGCAATATCGTCGTCCATAAAGAACGTCTGGCACACCGGACCCGGATTGGCCATGCCGGTGGTCTCGATGATGACGCGCTCAAAATTCAGCTCACCCGCCTGACGACGCACGCGCAGGTCATTGAGTGTGCGCATCAGGTCGCCCCGCACCGTGCAGCAGACGCAGCCGTTGGACAGCTCAATGATTTCTTCTTCCTGGTCTGTGACCAGCAAGTCGTTATCAATGCTCTCAGGCCCGAATTCATTTTCGATCACGGCAATACGCTTGCCGTGATATTCGGTCAGGATGCGTTTGAGCAACGTGGTTTTGCCAGCACCGAGAAAGCCGGTGAGGATTGTGACGGGGACCATTTCGTCCGGATTGCGAGGGGAATTCATGAGCCAACCAACTTCTGAAACAGGTAAGGGTGCATCGCACCGGGATCACACATTCGCAACAAGGCGAACGCCGGATTACAGCACAGCCCACGCCAGGCGGCAAACAATTTAATTAGGTGTTTGCCTGAGTACGGGGCCGTATAGATATTAATTTAAGTAAATTGGGGCAATTGGCTGGATTTCAAGAGGAAAATTCAATCATTTTTATCAGATTATTGACTTTAACTGCTTGTTTTGTAACGAATTTGTAAGATTCGCGAAACAATCGTCAAGTTTTCCGGCCAGCGCGGGGATGCGCGGAATCATACGCTTTTGCCAGATGCTGGAAATCCAGTCTGGTGTAGAGCTGGGTCGTGGAGATGTTGGCATGACCAAGCATTTCTTGTACGGCGCGTAAATCTTGGGCAGATTGGAGGACGTGGCTGGCAAAGCTATGGCGCAGCACATGAGGATGTACGTGCGTGGGCAGGCCTGCGAGAATGGCGAGTTTTGTGAGCTGTGCCTGGATGACGCGCGGGCTGATCCGGTGTCCGCGGGCACCCAGAAAAAGCGCTGCAGCATCATCGCCTGTGGCTTGAGGGCGCGCAAGTTGCGAGCGAACTTCTTGCCAGTTCTTTAGGGCCGCCAAGGCCTGCGCACCGATTGGCACCGTGCGTCGTTTGCCGCCTTTACCCAGCACATGGACTTCGTGATCTGGCAGATTGGTCCAGCTCGTCGAGGTGTAGTCTTTAGTCTGGATGTACATCAGATCAAGGCTGACCAGCTCACCCAGGCGCAGGCCGCTTGAGTAAAACAACTCAAAGATGGCGCGGTCACGAAGTGAAATCGGATCATGTTGCGCGACCAGCACTGGTGCATCGAGTAAGGCCTGTGTCTGATCGACTGAGAGTGCTTTAGGGAGTGCGCGTGGTGCTTTAGGTGCACGCACGTCTGCTGCGGGATTGTTTGGCATGCCGGATTGCGGTGCCCACCATTTAAAAAAGCCACGCCAGGCGGCAAGCATCCGCGCGAGACTCTGAGGCCCGTGTCCCTGCGCATGCAGGCGCGCCAGAAAGTGACGGATATTGCCATTGACCAGTTGTTCAAGGGGCTTGCCATCGGCAATCAGAAGGAGCTGCTGCAGGTCCCGACGATATGCAGAGAGTGTATGCGTTGAATATCGACGGTTTTGTTCCAGGTGGGTCAGCCACTGATTGACCGCAGGGGGCAGGCCAGCTGGCTGAGCAGACTGTGTCACGGCCGCCTCATCAAGTGGAGAAACGCCAGCCGACACTGCGGCAGGCGGAGCGGGGTGCGCGGATTGTGTGTTCAGGGCACCCTCCTATTGATTCAGGCGCTTGTCAAAATGGCGGGTGGTTTGAGGCGCAAGAGTGCAGCGCTCGCCAGTCGGCTGACGGTTTCGAGGAATGTTGTGCCAAGTTCAGGGTTGAATCGTTCGGCATCATCAGAACCTAGCACCAGCAAACCAAAGGCGGGTTCGTGTGCGCTGGCGCGCAACGCGATGATGGCAAATGATCCTGGTGTGGCGTTCAGCCAGCCAGCAGGGGTGAGCGTAGTGTCGCGTCCACAATAAGGTGTGCTCAGGCTGTTGGCATAGGTGTGTACTTCTTGTGCGACCGGTGCGCCCACGCCCTCTTCGGGCAGATCCAGTCCCCATACGCGTAGGGCAACTTCTTGGAGATTGAATTGTTCGGCCAGACCAAGCGCCACCTCGCCTGGCAGGCGAACCGGTGAGGTCTCGGCCAGCATGCGCATGCACCACTGATTCAGGTGGTCCGTGGTGGAAGCGTTAAACGCAGCATTGCGCACCAGGTCGGCCAGGCGGAATTCAAAATCACGCAGACGGTCGCGCAGGGTCAGAATCTGACGTTCACCAAGGGAGATCGCGCGCGTCTGATTGGGGTGGGGGACTTCGAGTGTGGAGAACAAATCAGCGTGTTCTACAAAAAACCCAGGATTCTCCTGCAGAAATTTTGCCACGTGTTGTGCGGTCATTGAATCGCTCATGTCTCGGTACGCTTTTAAGTAAATTAGGTCGGAATCGATTCGACCAGCTGGTCGATGTCGACGGTGCCGCTGAATACGGTCGTGGCGGGGCCTGTCATGCGCAGCGACTGACCATCCCAGGCAATACTGAGCCAGCCACCGCGGGTGCGCACACGCACGGGGGACTCCAGAACGCCGCGCCGGATACCGGCCGCGACAGCTGCACAGGCGCCTGTCCCGCATGCGAGTGTTTCGCCTGCGCCGCGCTCATAGACGCGCAGATGGGCAGTATGGCGATCCACAATTTGTAAAAAACCAGCGTTGACGCGACGCGCAAAGCGCGGATGCGATTCGATCACCGGTCCTATTGTTGCAACCGGGGCCAGGTCGACGTCCTCGACAATCTGAACCGCATGAGGATTGGAGATTGCCACGGCGGATAACCAGATGGTCTCGGAGCCGATTGGTAGTCCATAGAGGGTGTCCTCACCCTCAATGCGTGTCTCAAGCCCACTCACATCAAAGGGCAGGTCGGCGGGTGTAAAGCGGGTTTGGCCCATCTCAACGGTCACATCCCCATTGGGCAGGGATTCGAGTGTGATCAGGCCCGTGGAGATCTCCGCGCGTAACGGATTGCGCGAAGAGAGTTTTTGTTCATGGACAAAGCGGACAAAGCAGCGTGCGCCATTGCCGCAGTGCTCGACCTCGCTGCCATCCGCATTGAATATGCGGTAGCGAAAGTCGGCTTCTGGATGGAGCGGGGTGTCAACCAGCAAAATCTGGTCGCAACCGATGCCAAATTGTCGGTGGGCAAGTGCGCGCGCACGTGCGGGGGTCATATCGATGGGCTGACGCACGCCATCCAGCACAACAAAATCGTTGCCTGCCCCATGCATTTTTGTGAAATTCCAGTTCATCTCGACATTATCGCTAATTTGCAGGGATATGACTGTAAAACCCCACTCAAATGCTCAATAAAGCTTGGGCTGGCCGGCAGGACGTGTTTTAAAACGACGATGCACCCAGTAATACTGGCTTGGGCACTGGCGCACCCAGGATTCAAGATGTGCATTCAAGCGTGCAGTAGCGTCCTCAAGGGAGTCCGTGCCAGGAAAATCCTCGAGAGGAGGGAGCACCTCAACGTGGTAATGCCCGCTCGCGGGATCCCAGAAACAGGTGACAGGCAAGACGGGCAGGTGCCATTTGCGCGCGATTTGCGCCGTAGCAGTCTGCGTGGCGGCGTCGATTCCAAAAAACGGAACGAAAACCGCGCCTCTGCGACCAAAGTCCATATCTGGCAGATAGTAAATGGGCAAATGCTGATCAATAAAACGGATGAGTGGACGGATCCCGGCACGCCTGCTGACCAGGTGCACGGTGTTAAACCGGGCGCGACTGACGCGCACAAGGGTGTCCATGTCGGGGTCGTTCTGGGGGGTGTACATGGTGGCGCCTTCGGGGCCTTCCATGGTGAGCCGGGTGGCGGCAGCATCGAGTCCGACAAAGTGGGGGGCGAGCAACATGACCGAGCCATGCCTGGCAATCAGGTCTGGGACTTGCGTATGGCCATTGACGGTGATCATGGCGCGAATGGTCTCAGGGGTGCCAAACCAGAAGACACTGCGATCGACAAAGCTTTGTGTGAGTGCGCGCAAGTGGTCGTGCCGTAGTTTCGTACGCTTGGCAGGCGTTGCATCTGCAAAGCAGAGCGCGAGGTTGCGCTCGACAATCCGGATGCGTTTGGGAAGCAGCCAGGGCGACAGCCTGGTAAGTAATGCCCCAAGCCGCATTCTGTTGCTGTGCGAGAGGCCTGCTACAAGACGCAATACACCGATGAGCAGGCGCATTTTTAGGGATTTGCGTCGCAATTGCTCAATGCTCTGCACCCAGGTGTCCGAAGGGGCGGCGGCATTTTGGGCAGAGCGGGTGTGAGGTGAGCGTGGATTCAATATGCTTACAAAACAGGGGGGAATTGACAAGAATTGGCTATTTTCGCTTAAAATGCAAATGAGTCGCTGAGTTAACCGACAACTTGCGGGGCGACTGAGTTGGGCCAGGGATGAAATTCCCGGCCGACAAAAAAACAATTCCGCTAAAGCGTCGCGCCCATTCCAGCGTCTATTACAGGTGAAGGTACGGGGTGCAACGCACCTCCTTAAACCACCTTTGGCTTTTGCCAGAATAGGACGTGAGCATGATTAAGTCAGACTACCTCTTTACCTCTGAATCCGTTTCAGAAGGCCATCCGGACAAGGTCGCAGACCAGATTTCGGATTCCATTCTCGATGCGATCTTTACACAAGACCCCCATTCACGTGTTGCCGCCGAAACGCTGTGCAATACCGGTCTGGTTGTGCTTGCGGGCGAGATCACCACAACGGCGAACGTAGACTACATCCAGGTCGCACGTGACACCATCAAGCGCATTGGCTACGACAATACTGAATACGGTATTGATTACAAAGGTTGCGCAGTCCTGGTCGCCTATGACAAGCAATCTCCTGACATTGCTCAGGGTGTGGATCGTTCGTCAGAAGACTACCTGAACCAGGGCGCTGGTGACCAGGGTTTGATGTTTGGTTATGCATGTAACGAAACGCCTGACCTGATGCCTGCTCCAATCTGGTACGCACACCGTCTGGTGCAGCGTCAGAGTGAGTTGCGTAAAGACGGCCGTCTGCCCTGGCTGCGTCCGGATGCTAAATCACAAGTCACCTTCCGCTACGTTGACGGCAAGCCTGTCGAAGTCGACACGGTCGTGCTCTCTACACAGCATGCGCCCGAAACCTCACAGGAAACCATTCGCGAAGCCGTCATCGAAGACATCATTCGCCCAAGCTTTCCTGCTGGCCTGTTAACACCCCAGACCAAGTTCCTGATCAATCCGACAGGTCGCTTTGTGATTGGCGGCCCCCAGGGCGATTGTGGTCTGACCGGTCGCAAGATCATTGTTGACACCTACGGTGGTGCTTGCCGTCACGGTGGTGGTGCTTTTTCAGGTAAAGACCCAAGCAAAGTCGATCGCTCAGCTGCTTATGCCGCACGTTATGTTGCTAAAAACATCGTTGCAGCTGGCCTGGCCTCACATTGCGAAGTGCAGGTGAGCTATGCCATCGGTGTCGCTGAGCCTATCAACATTACGGTCAATACCTTTGGTACGGGCGTAGTCCCTGACGAAAAACTGTCGCTGGTGGTGCGTGAGCACTTTGACTTGCGTCCAAAGGGCATCGTCAACATGCTGGATCTGTTGCGTCCTATTTACACCAAGACAGCAGCCTATGGTCACTTTGGCCGTTCAGAGCCCGAGTTCACCTGGGAAGCCACGGATAAAGCGGCTGCACTGAAAAAGTCAGTCTAAGGATTTAAGGCGGCAGTCTTATGTCGCTTGAGTCAATAGCCCCTCACACATTGTGTGTAGGGGCTATTTTTTTGGAACACGATGCTATTCTGGCGCTATGAATGCATCGAATGCTGTACCAAATTCCATCCAGATCCCTGAGGGAGCCGACTCACCTTGCGTGGCGGTATGCTCGACGCTGTTTGACGATATTTGTCGCGGTTGCGGTCGCACCGTCATGGAAGTCTCAAACTGGGTCTTCATGGATGAGGGCGAAAAAAAGGCAGTATGGACACGCATTCTTGCTGAAGGCTATCCACGCCGCCCCTGATTGCGAGTACGCCTCTATTCCCCGGCTGAAATCTTTGCTGCCTGGATCAACTGGGTAAAACGTGGCACGTCCTTGGCGATCAGTGCCCCAAAGGCTTGGGGTCCCTGTTCAGCCTCAGGTGGAATGACCGCTGCCATTTGCCCCAATCGGTTCACCACTTCAGGGTCTTTAAGTGCATTAGAGAGTGCCTTGGCCAGGCGGTCCACTACTGCGGGTGGTGTGCCTGCAGGAGCTGCGATCGCATTCCAGACGCTCAGATCAAAGGCGGGAACACCGGCTTCGGCAAAGGTCGGGACATCTGGAATGCTGGCAATGCGTTGCCTGCCTGTGACAGCCAATGCCCTGACACGATCGCCCTGATGAATCGGAATCATGGTGACAGTCTGATCAATCACCGCATCCACTGTGCCGGCCATCAGGTCGGCAATTGCAGGCCCCGCACCGCGATAGGAAATCAGTGTGGCCTGGGTTTGGGTGACATAGAGAAACATGGCGGCCGCAATATGCCCGGTCGAACCAGGACCTGCGTTGCCAAAGTTAATACCTGCGCCGTCTTGTTTAAGTTTTGTCACGAATTCAGCAAGCGTTTTAAAACCGCTTTTCTTGCTGACCGACAGCACCATCGGTACATCGGCAACGACACCGATGGGGGCGAAGTCTTTAACCGGGTCAAATTTGATGTTTGGGTATAGCGGCGCGGCAATGGCCATGGAGCCCATATTGCCAAAGGACAGCGTGTAGCCGTCGGGGCTGGATTTAAGGACCTTCTGTGTGCCGATGGTGCCGCCTCCGCCACTGACGTTTTCAACAATGACCTGTTGTCCGAGATCTTTGGACATCGCGACACTGATGATGCGTGCCAGCGCATCGCTAGAGCCACCGGGCGCATAAGGCACCACCATGGAAATAGTGCGAGTGGGGAAGCTCTGTGCAAAACTGCTTGTGCATAGCATTGCTGAACCCAGCAACACGGCTGTGATGATTTTTTTCATATCTTGTCTCGACCTGGTCAATGTTACGTAACAGGCAGCAGAACGTTGATTCTGCTGCCTGTTCGGTCATCTTTTTTAAATGGTATTGAAAATGGTACTGCTGGGTGTTACTCGTCTGACAAGAGTGAGCCCGCCAGTTTTTCTGACATTTTTGCAACGGCAGTGTGGTCCTGGCCAGGGCCGAGCATGGCGGCGGACGCTGCCCACATTTCACGACACAGTGACGAGAACGGTGTGGGCGTATTGGTGTCCTTGGCAATGCCCAGCGCAATGCTCAGATCCTTGACCATCAGGTCCAGGCCAAAGCCGGCGTTGTACTTGCCTGAGAGGACAAACTGTTTGAATTTCTTTTGTGTTGAGTTGTTCATGCCGGTTGAGGCATTCAGAACGTCGACCATGGCCGCAGGATCAAGACCAAAGCGTTTGCCGATTAGCAAGGCTTCTATGCCGATCAAAAAGCCGCCGGCCGAGACCAGGTTGTTCAGCGCCTTCATGGCGTGTGCCGAACCGACAGCGCCGGTGTGCGTGATGGCGTTGCCCATGCAGGCAAGTACAGGTCGTACACGCTCGAGCAGTTCAGCGCTGCCGCCAAACATGATGGCGAGTTCGCCCGTGATCGCGCGTGGCACACCGCCCGAAACAGGCGCGTCCACCAGATGGCCGCCAGCGGCCTCAACCTGCGCGGCAAGCGTGCGGGTGATGGTGGGGACACCCGAGCTCATCTCGACGATGACGGTATTTGGGCGCATGCCGGCGATCACGCCTTCGGGACCATTCAGCACGGCATCGACAATGGCGCTGGTCGGCAAGATGGTAACAATGATGTCCGAAGCCTGTGCCAGTGCGCGGTTAGATGCGGCGACAGTACCGCCAATTTCGCTGGCGAATTTTTGTGCGCGCTCGGCCGAGGCGTCAATCACTTGCAGCGGATAGCCTGCTTTGTGCAGTAAGGAGGCCATGGGCCATCCCATGCTGCCCAGACCGATAAAACCGATGGTTTGTTTGGTTGGCATTATTTAGCTGCCTTTTTTGCGGGAGCTTTTGCTGCGGCTTTCTTGGCAGGTGCCTTTTTTACAGCAGCGACTTTCTTCGTGGCTGCCTTTTTGGCGGCCTTTTTAGCAGGTGCCTTGTCGTAGGCGCCTTGTTCTTCGAGCACCTGGTTCGCCGCCTTGAAGGCGTCCAGTCCAGCAGGAATGCCACAGTAGACCGTTGCGTGCAGGAGCACTTCTTTGATTTCTTCGACGGTCACGCCGTTGGTCAGCGCGCCTTTGACGTGCAGTTTGATTTCAGCCGAACGGTTTAGCGCGGTCAGCATGGCCAGGTTCAGCATGCTGCGGGTCTTGCGTGACAGGCCGGGACGGGTCCAGGCATAGCCCCAGCACATCTCTGTGGTGATGTGCTGAAACGCCATGGTGAAATCGTTCGCTTTTGCGATGGATCCATCGACGTACTCGCCACCGAGCACTTCGCGGCGTACGACAAGACCTTCTTTGTACAGGTTTGCCAGTTCGTTTTTTGTTGACATGTCTTTCTCCAGTATTGTTATAAGTCGTCAGGTTCCGATTGTCTGCGCTTGGCTTTCCATGTGTCAAGTTGATTGTCGCAATATGGCTTGACAGCTAGGTTTAACAAACACCAAAATGCATTCATATCCTCGGGCCATGCGGGTTGTCTGCGCATCGGTTTGTCATAACAAGAACGGAGACTGCATGAACATTCCAGAATACGAAGTATTCGCCTTGCGCTATGCGACGATGCAACAGCGCACCCGTCGCGATAATTTCATCACCCATGATCCGCACGACGATCTCATGCCAATGGATTATTTTGTATGGGTGATTCGCAATGCGGATCGGGTCGTGCTGGTCGATACCGGATTTAATGCGCGCCAGGCGGCCGAACGGGGCAGAACGCTGATGCGTTGTCCGATTGGTTCACTTGAGCTGCTGGGCATCACTCCAGAGCAGATTGATGACGTGATCCTCACGCACCTGCATTACGACCATGCTGGCAACATCGATCTGGTTCCGAATGCGCGCTTCCATATTCAGGATGATGAGCTTAACTATGCTTGCGGTCGTCACATGTGTCACGGCCTGTTCCGTCATGCTTATGATGTCGAAGATGTGGTTGACCTGGTCCGGCGTGTCTACGCGGACCGGGTGACTTTTCATGACGGAGCGTACACCCTGGCTCCCGGGATTGAGTTGGTCAAGATTGGCGGTCATACAAAAGGCCTGCAGTCCGTGCGCGTGCACACAGCCCGTGGGTGGGTCGTCTTGACCTCTGACGCCAGTCATTATTACGAAAACATGGAAAAACCTTCGCCGTTTCCGATCGTGTTCCATTTAGGAGAGATGCTGGCAGGGTATGACACCCTGAGAGGGCTGGCTGATTCTCCGGAGCACCTGGTACCCGGGCATGATCCGCTGGTGCGCACGCTCTATCCGTTCTGGGGGGATCCTGCCAATGACATCATGGCACTTCATGAGGTGCCCAAGCCACGCAAAACGGTTTAACCGGATGTGTGTTTGAAGTCGCTTTTTCAGGGGCCTGGTATTAACCCTCGCCCAACTGGCCATTACACGCTACAATATCCTCGCTTTTGAGGAGCGTTGCGACAGCAAGTCTCCTGAGTGAGTGTGCGATTGTTCACCACCATGGATACCAAGCCGTACTGTAAAGTGCGCTGCTGCCAGGCTCAAAAGCTTTAACGTTACCGCCGGTATCCCCCGGCCTTAACGGCGCTCACCCAATCCTGCCCAAGCAGTGGTTGAGGTGGTGTGCATACACAGCCGATACGATTGCTTTGCAGGCCTTACGGAGCCTACAAGCCATGAACGCTGTAACTGAAAAATTTGCTGATTACGTCATTGCGGATATCGCACTTGCCCCCTGGGGACGTCGCGAAATCCAGATCGCCGAAACCGAAATGCCTGGTCTGATGGCCACGCGTGAAGAGTTCTCCAAAACCAAACCCCTCAAAGGCGCCCGCATCACAGGCAGCCTGCACATGACCATTCAGACGGCTGTGCTGATCGAGACCTTGCAGGCCCTCGGCGCTGAAGTCCGCTGGGCATCATGCAATATTTTCTCGACACAGGACCATGCTGCTGCTGCGATCGCTGCGACTGGCACACCTGTTTTTGCCGTTAAGGGCGAAACGCTGACCGACTACTGGGATTACACCCACAAGATTTTTGAATGGCCAGGTCAGCACCAGGCCAACATGATTCTGGATGATGGTGGTGACGCCACACTCTTGCTGCACCTGGGTACGCAAGCCGAGAGCGATCTCTCCGTGCTCGACAATCCTACATCCGAAGAAGAAATCATTCTCTTTAGCTCGATCAAGCAAACACTCAAGCGCGATCCAAAGTGGTATTCAACCCGTCTGGCCCAGATCAAGGGCGTGACCGAAGAAACCACGACTGGCGTGCTGCGTCTGTACAACATGTCTAAAAAAGGCGAGCTCGCTTTTGCCGCCATCAACGTCAATGACTCGGTCACCAAGTCAAAATTCGACAACCTGTATGGCTGCCGCGAATCACTGGTTGACGCGGTTAAGCGCGCCACCGATGTGATGATTGCAGGCAAGATCGCTGTGATCGCGGGTTACGGCGATGTGGGCAAGGGCTCGGCTCAGGCCATGGCTGCGCTGCGTGCACAAGTCTGGGTGACAGAAATCGACCCAATTTGCGCGCTGCAGGCTGCAATGGAAGGCTACAAAGTTGTCACGATGGAAGAAGCCGTCGATAAGGCAGATATTTTTGTCACGGCAACAGGCAACTACAACGTCATCACGCGCGAGCACATGAATCGCATGAAAGACCAGGCCATCGTTTGCAATATCGGTCACTTCGATAACGAAATCGACGTTGCTGGCATCGAAGATCTGCAGTGGGAAGAAATCAAGCCACAGGTTGATCACGTGATTTTCCCTGACGGCAAGCGCATCATCCTGCTGGCCAAGGGTCGTCTGGTGAATCTGGGCTGCGGTACAGGCCACCCATCGTTTGTGATGTCGTCTTCGTTCACTAACCAGACCATGGCACAGATCGAGCTGTTCTCGCGTAATGAAGAGTACACAAAGGGCCAAGTCTATGTGTTGCCAAAACACCTTGACGAAAAAGTTGCCCGTCTGCACCTGAAAAAGATCGGTGCCAACCTCTCGACTCTGACGCCTCAGCAGGCTGCTTACATCAGTGTCAAGCAAGAAGGCCCCTTCAAGTCAGATCATTACCGTTATTAAGCTGATTGTTTGATTTGTGGATGAGGTGTTGTCGCGGGTCATCTTGACTGGCTGACTTCACCTTCTGTCCAGGATCGGCTATTGTGAAGTGGTGAACCTGCCAGATCTTCTGGCGGGGCACTACAGTTTTATTTACCGGAGATTGTCATGACGTTGATTCTTGTCTGGATTTTGAATGCGGTGGCCTTGCTGGCTGTGGCTTATCTGTTGCCAGGTATCGTAGTGGCAAGCTTTGGTTCTGCAATGTGGGCAGCGTTAATACTTGGTCTGGTCAATATGCTGGTCAAGCCGGTGCTTATTTTGCTGACACTCCCCATCACTATCGTGACACTCGGTTTGTTCCTGTTTGTGATCAATGCCTTGCTGTTCTGGTTTGTGGGTTCCGTGCTCACGGGATTCAGAGTAAATGGTTTTTGGTGGGCCGTGATTGGCGCAATTGTATATAGCTTGATTTCTGGCTTTTTAACGAATTTGATTAACAAATGACATCTCACGCTGGCCCCGCTTTTAGTCTCGAGTTCTTTCCACCCCGTGATGCAGCCGCCAACGCGCGGCTGGTCGATGGGGCCCGCCAGATGCTAAAGATCAATCCGCATTACGTGAGTGTCACGTTTGGCGCGGGTGGCTCGACACGCGAAGGTACGCTGGACACCGTGCGCGCATTGCGCGACATGGGCTGCGATGCGGCGCCTCATCTTTCCTGCATTGGTGCTTCGCAAGATGATCTGCGCACCCTGCTGCAGCGTTATCGCCAAGAAGGCGTACGCAGGATCGTCGCTCTACGGGGTGACATGCCTTCAGGCATGGGGGCGGATGCTGCGGGTGCCCTGCGTCATGCGAGTGATCTGGTGAGCTTTATCCGCAAAGAAACCAGTGACTGGTTTCATATTGAGGTCGCTGCGTATCCAGAGATGCATCCACAGGCCGCGGGCCCTGAGCAGGATCTTGCCAATTTTGTGAGTAAGGTCAAGGCGGGTGCAAATAGTGCGATCACCCAGTATTTTTTTAATGCCGATGCATATTTTGATTTTGTGGATCGTGCCCAGGCCAAAGGGATAGACATTCCGATTGTCCCCGGAATTATGCCCATAACCAATCATATGCAGCTCATGCGGTTCTCTGAGATGTGTGGTGCAGAAGTGCCTCGCTGGATTCGTCTGCGGCTGGCCGAAATGGGCGATGATCGCGAATCAATCCGTGCCTTTGGTACGGAGGTCGTGATTGATATGTGTCAGACACTGCTGGACAATGGCGTGCCTGGCTTGCATTTCTACACACTGAATAACGCCGAGGCGACGATGGCGATCTGGGATGGTTTGACCGCCTGAATAATTCGCTATAAAAAAACGCCCGGTGTGAGAAATCACGCCGGGCGTTTCGCTAATATGCAACGGTTTAGTCAGCGTACTGACCCGCTGATTTGAGCAATGGGCTCCATTTTGCGATTTCTGAGGTCAGCCAGGCCTGAAGCGCGGCTGGATTTTGCTTTGACTCAGGAACAATCACGGCACCGAGATCCTGGATCTTCTGGATCACAGCAGGGTCTTTCAATGCCTCTTTGACTGCGAGATTAAAGCGGGCCAGGACCTCTGGTGGAATGCCTTTAGGGCCATAAATGCCATGCCAGACAACCACTTCAAAATCTTTCAGGCCGCTTTCGCGCAATGTGGGTGTGTCAGGCAGCGCGGCAATACGCTCAGCTGTCGTCACGCCGTAGAGTTTGACCTTGCCCGCTTTGATCTGTGGCAATGTCTGAGTGGTCTGGTCGCAGAGCACATCGAGCTGTCCGCCCAGCAGTGCCGTCATGGCAGGGCCCGTGCCAGAGTAAGGAATCGAGGTAAAGCCGGTACCGATGGCCTGCTGCAAGAGCGTGCCGCATAACTGCGATACGGCACCCAGACCTGCGTTGGCCAGGTTGATCTTGTCGCCATTTTCTTTTGCGTATTTGATGAACTCGGCCATATTGTTAGGCGGAAAATTCTTACTGCCGAGCAATGTCATCGGTACATCGGCAAGCAGCGTGACATAGCTGAAGTCGGTCAGCACATCAAAGGGGAGTTTGCGATATAGCGTCGGTGCTGTTGCCATACCATTGTGGTGAATCAGGAAGGTATAGCCATCTGGCGCGGCCTTGGCCACTACCGCTGCTGCGACGGTACCGCCTGCGCCGAGCCGGTTTTCGACGACTACGGTTTGACCCAGATTCTTGGTCATGGATGCTGCGAGCGTGCGTGCAAGGACATCTGTCGGGCCGCCCGCAGCAAAGGGCACAATCAGGGAGATCGGACGATTGGGATAGGCGTCTGCCGCAGAGGCAACGCTCAGGAGCGACGTCAGAATGCCCGCAGCGGCGAGTGCGCCGCGTATAGTTTTGGCAAAAATCATGGAGTTCTCCAATTGATATGGAATTTGGATTGAACCTTGGATTGTGTAGTAAATGACTCTCTGGCGATAGGCTATAAACCCTTACTTGTATGGGATTGCTTCACTGAGGCGATTGCTTGACTGCGGAGCGTGTTTTACGGCGCAGATTGTCTGACTGCGGGTCTTGGCTTGGCAGGCAGCCATCCCTGGCCGCTGAGGATCGCGTTCAGGCGTACATCATGGTCCTGGGGGCGATAGTGTGCCGTACCATGATCTAGCTGGCCCTCTGCCCAGGCGATGCCAATAGTCTGGGCTTGGTGGCCTTGTTCGTGCATGGCCGCCAGAGAACGATCGTAGTAGCCGCCACCATAGCCCAACCGGTCTGAGGTACTGGTAAAACCCAGTGTGGGGACGAGTACGATGTCTGGGGTCAGTGCCCCCGTGCAGCGAGGCTCCATCACTCCAAAATTACCTGGTGTAAGGGACATATCAGAAGCCCAGCGATGGAATTCGAGTGGCGCATGTCGTTTAACAACAACAGGGAGCACCACCGTCATGCCGATTTGTTCGAGGTGATTCAGTAATGGTCCAATGTCTGGCTCATCCTCCATGGGCCAGAAGGCGGCAACTACGCAGGGCGCTACCTGTGTAAACCAGGACTTCAACTCTGCGCAGATATAGGCACTTTGGCGCGTTTTGCTTTGCACAGGCATGGTCTTGCGTGCAGTGCGCAAGCGCGTTCGGATCAGGTCTGCGTTATTCTTTGACATATGTCGCAACGGTGCTGACGGGTGTAGGAAAGAGGCGTTTCATGCAGGTAAGAACAAAGTATCAGAATTTCATCTCTGGCGCATGGCCACAAGCTCTGGCAAGTACTTCCCTGGCGTTGTCCTGTTTAGTTGCAACAATAGCCTTGTCACCGCTTTCTGCTGTGTGCGCACAATCCGTCGCACAGTCTGGTTCAGCAAACCCCAACGGTGAGAATCCAAACGCTTACGGTCCTGCCCGGTTTGTGATTCAGCCCGATGGGAGCTTGCAGCAAGTCAAGGGTGCCGACGCGCCGCCTGCTGCCCCAGCCGCCTCCACAGCAACAACAGTCAAGCGCTTGCCAGACGGGATGCCTGATATCGCAATGCCTGTTGTTTCTTCGCGTGCGCCCAATGCGGCCTCGACGCAGCCCAATACTTCAGTCAAGCCGGGCGCATCGATTGCAGCTCCGGATACCACGGCCGCAGCACGAGCAGTCGCCGTGGCGCGTGACGCCATGAATAACAAGCAGTGGACGCAATTGAATAATCTCGTCCCACAGGCCAGCGGTGATGTGCTCGCGATTTATCCTGAGTACTGGTCCTTACGTAATCAGATCGGTTCGGCCAGCGTACCGGCGACCCAGCTGGCGCTCAATAACTTTCTGCATAAATACGCAGGTTCGTATCTGGCCGATAAACTCAAATCTGAGTGGTTGCTGGCAGCCGCACGCGGTGGTGATTTTGTTACTGTCCAGGAGCTGGGTACGATTCAGAATAGCAATAATCAGATCCAGTGCGCTCAGCTTGAGGCGCGTCATATGCTGGGTCAGCGTGCCAGTGCGGTAGAGGCCTCAAAAACATTTGCACCTGTTGGTGCTTGCTGGAAATTGTTTGATCAGTTGGTCGCAGACCGGGTATTGACCCCGGCCGAATTGATTCCCTTTGTACAGGATGCTCTCGAGAACAACAAGACCGCCGATGCACGACGTCTGGCAGACTATATGCTTGATGCTCCCGATATGACGGTCTACGATGCCATGATGCGAGACCCGCAAAAATGGCTGGCTGGACAAGTGGGGCAAACGGGGCCGCGCTCTGCCGTGCGTAATGAGCTGATCGCCATGGGGTTGTCGCGCCTGGCGCGAACCGACCTGAATGCGGCCGAAGACATTGTTCGCCGTGACTGGGCAGACAAACTGCCCAAGCAGAATTTACAGTGGGTCTATGGGCAGATGGCCTTGCTGGCGGTGATTAATCTGGATAACCGAGCCTATGGTTGGTACCGCGAAACCCTCGATGCGCGTCTGACCGATAACAATTATGCCTGGCGGGTACGTGCTTCGATTCGTCAACCTAAAATTGATTGGCCCTGGGTGAATCAGTCGATCGCTCACATGGGCGCTGCGCAGCGTAATGAAGCAGCCTGGACGTACTGGCGTGCACGGGCGCTGATGGCGATGGGTCAGGCCAACGAAGCGCAGGCGTTGTTTGCAAAAATCTCGAGTCAATTCAACTTTTATGGCCAGCTGGCTGTCGAAGAGCTGGGTAAGCCAATCGTCGCGCCTGATCGCCCTGCACCCGTCACCGAGCAAGAGATCGACCAAGCCAAAGCCAATATCGGCTTGCAGCGCGCAGTGACACTGTTCAAGCGCGGCTGGCGTGGGGATGCCGTACCCGAGTGGAATTTTGCTTTGCACGGGATGACCGATCGGCAGCTGATGGCAGCAGCCGAGTTGGCGCGTCACGAAAATATCTATGACCGGGTGGTCAATACCTCGGATCGTACGCTTAAGGAGTTTGATTTTTCGCAGCGCTACATTGCACCCTTTGAAGGGCGTGTGACGGCCCAGGCGCGCCAGATCGAGGTTGATCCGGCCTGGGTGTATGGTTTGATCCGCCAGGAGTCGCGTTTCATCATGGATGCCAAGTCCGTAGTGGGTGCCTCGGGTTTGATGCAATTGATGCCAGCGACCGCCCGTTGGGTCGCCAATAAAATCGGCATGACAGACTTCAAGCCTCATCAAGTCTCTGACTTTGATACGAATACCAAACTGGGGACCAATTACCTGAGTATGGTGTTGTCCGATCTGGGCGGCTCGCAAGTGCTTGCAAGTGCAGGCTATAACGCAGGACCCGGCCGGCCGATGCTCTGGCGCTCAAAGTTGAATGGTCCTGTCGAAGGCGCCATTTTTGCAGAAACAATTCCTTTTAATGAAACGCGCGACTACGTCAAGAACGTTATGTCTAACGCAACCTATTACGCTGCGCTGTTCAGCGGCCAGCCGCAATCCCTGAAAGAGCGTTTGGGCCAGATCGTGCCCCAGCCCTACGGGCGTACGCCTTTGCCGTGATGAGTGATCCGGTACTCAAGGGGTTGCAATTCTTTGTCGTCGGCGGCGCCGTACGTGACGCCTTGTTGCACCGTCAAGCGGGAGATCGGGACTGGGTAGTGGTGGGTGCAACGCCCGAAGAAATGGTCGCGCGCGGCTTCATCCCGGTGGGCGGCGATTTCCCCGTGTTTTTGCATCCTAAGACAAAAGAGGAATATGCCCTGGCGCGTACAGAGCGTAAGTCTGGTCGAGGTTATAAAGGGTTTACCTTCTATACCGGATCAGATGTCACACTCGCGGAGGATTTGCGGCGTCGGGACTTGACGGTTAATGCCATTGCCCAAGACGCTGCTGGCGCGCTAATCGATCCGCTCAATGGTGCAGGCGATGTGCGTGACAAGGTCTTCAGGCACGTTGGACCCGCCTTTGAAGAAGACCCCGTTCGCATGTTGCGCCTGGCGCGATTTATGGCGAGATTTACTGATTTTGTGATCGCACCCGAGACACTTGAACTATGCAAAAAAATGGTTCACCTCGGTGAGGTCGATGCGCTGGTGCCTGAGCGTGTCTGGCAGGAACTCTCGCGTGGCCTGATGTGCGAGCAACCATCGAGAATGTTGTCTGTGCTGGTCGAGACGGGTGCGAGTGCGCGAGTGATGCCGCATTGGGTGGATAGCTCGCGCGTGCGTGGATGTGTCGATCAGGCCGCCGTGGCTGACTTGAAATTATCTGCACGCTTTGCGTTGCTCTGTATTGATACGCAAGATGCTGCCCTGTTGGCCAAGCAATTGCGTGCGCCGACTGAATGTGCGGATATGGCAAGGTTGTTGCCACGCGTGCTGCATGCGCTTGCAGCAAGTACACCCGAAGAGGTGTTCGCGCTATTTGAGCAGTGCGATGCGCTCAGAAAACCAGAGCGGTTCATGGAACTCTTGCAGGCGGCACATCTGGTGCAACCTGGTCCAGTAGAAAATTGGCATCGCTGGCTGGATGCTGTGCTCGCGATTGATGCGGGTGCAGCGGCCCGTACTGCCCAGGATCCACAGCAGATTAAGGCCGTCGTCAGGCAGACGCGTCTGGACGGGCTGCGGCTGGCTTTTTAAGCGCTATAAACTGTCGCGCCGGTCGGCACGTGAGAAGCCCTGCAGGGATCCGTCGATGTCGCGGCCTAGCACCAGTACTTTAAAGAGTTCGCCCATCTCGGCCTCCGAGGTGAGCTTCTGAATCGCGACGCGGGTCTGAGCCTGACTGCGTGCGCTCAGGTCGCCCTGTTCCTGCATCACCTCCGCCAGGCCTGCGTTGAGCAGGAATCTCGCTTGTGAGGTGTAGCCCAGCACGTCGAGACCGCCCGCGAGCGCCGCATCGGCCATAGCAGTAAAGTCAACGTGTGCGGTGATGTCTTGCAAGCCTGGCACGATTAGTGCGTGGTCATGCGCCAGATGCTGGATATGGCACATCATGGTTCCACGATGTCGCTGCGGATGATAGTACTCATGGCGCGGGAATCCATAGTCGATCAAGATTGCCGCACCACGTTCAAGCCAGGTTCCCAGCTCACGGATCCAGCTTTCTGCCTGGAGATTGATCTCCGAGCAGTAATCAGGCAAAACGGGCATGCGTTGTGTGACAGCCTCGGTCAAGGCTGTGGGCGCAGGGCGGTCGGCGTACTGGAAGGCTTCGCCATCCCAGATGACGCCACGTTGCAGGAGTTGCCCGTGTTCGGACCAGGTAAACAGCTCGACCGGCATGGCATCGAGTACCTCGTTGGCTACGACACAACCCGAAAAGGTGTCGGGCGCCTGATCAAGCCAGGTGACGCGATCCGCCCATTTTTGTAAACGTTCTTGCTGACGCAATTTAAGGTCGGCGGAGACTTCGAGGATTTGGTACGAGACGGTCAGCCCCTGTGCATCGAGTGCCGTGAGGATGTCGTGCGCGAGGGCGCCGCTGCCTGCACCAAACTCGAGAATCGTGGAGGCCTGACTTTGTTCGAGGACTTCAGCAATCTGCCTGGCAAGTGTCAAGCCAAACAGTGGGGTCAGCTGAGGCGCTGTGACAAAGTCGCCTTGGAGTTGTTTAGGATCATCCAGGGCTGGGTCGGCAAATTTGGTGCTGCCCGCTGCGTAATAGCCTAAACCAGGTGCATACAGCGCGCCGTGCATCCAGTCGCTAAAGGACATCCAGCCACCAGCCTGCTCTAGCTGCGCACGTAAAAAAGCGCTGACACGCTGGCTGTGCGCCAGCGCGTCAGCGCTCACCGGGATAGAAGTCTCGGCGGGCACTGCGTCTGCCCTAATTAACGGCGACCGCCGTCAAAGGTGAAACCGCGGCGAGCACCTGTGGCTGCGCGTGGTGCACCTGGACGTGGAGCGCCAGTGCGGGCTGGACCATCACCGCGTGGGGCGAAGGTTTTGCCTGCAGGAGCTGCCGCACGTGGTGCAAAGTCACGGCCTGGGCGTGCAGCGGGCTTGCCTGCATACGCTGGACGATCTGACGGTGCACGGTCAGCACGGTGCTCATAAGGAGGACGCGATTCGCCACCACGATTGCTCGAAAATGGATTGTCGCTACGTGGAGTCTGTGGACGATCGCCGCGTGGTGCATAAGGCTTGTCACCGCGTGGAGCAAAGCTGCGATCACGATCGCCATATGGCTTGTCGCCACGTGGAGCAAAGGGTTTGTCACCGCGAGGCGCAAACGCAGGCTTGTCACCGCGCGGAGCAAATGCAGGACGATCGCCACGTGGTGCGAAAGCAGGCTTGTCGCCACGGTCAGCATAAGGACGATCACCGCGTGGTGCGAACGAACGGTCTTCGCGTGGTGCGAAAGAGCGGTCATTGCTGCGGTCATTGCCCCAGCGTCCACCTTTGCCGCCGGCGCCACGTGAGGACGAACCCTCTGGGCGTGCGCGTGGTGTGACTTGTGGCTCAAGGCCAGCGATTACGTCTGATTTGATGCTGTAGCCAATGAAATGCTCGATGCGACGGACTTTATGACGCTCACCATGCACTGCAAGTGTGAAGGCCTGACCATCACGGCCGGCACGACCGGTACGGCCAATGCGGTGCACGTAGTCTTCTGGCTGCATCGGCAGGTCATAGTTGATGGCGTGGCTGATGGCTTGGACATCGATTCCGCGCGCGGCGACATCGGTTGCAACCAGAATGCGAACGCGACCGTCTTGTACTTCAGACAGGGTGCGTGAACGCTGACGCTGATTCATGTCGCCATGCAAGGCCATGCAGGAAAAACCCTGATCAGCCAGGTGCTCGGCCAGATCGTCTGCACCGCGCTTGGTGGCGGTAAAGACAATCGCCTGATCCATAGCAGCATCACGCAGGATGTGGTCGAGCAAACGCAGCTTGTGGCCAGCGTTGTCTGCATACAGCAGGCTCTGTGTGATGTTGGCGTGACGGTCTGACTGTCCTGCCATTTCGATGGTTTGTGCATCACGCATCATCCGTGCAGCAAGCTTGCCAACGGTACCGTCGAGCGTTGCTGAAAACAGCAGTGTCTGACGTGACTCGGGGCAACGATCAACGATGGTGTTGATGTCGTCGATGAAACCCATGTCGAGCATGCGGTCTGCTTCGTCGAGTACCAGTGTGTGGACCGATGACAGGTCAACGCGACGTGCCTGCAGGTGATCCAGCAGGCGACCTGGTGTGGCGACCAGCACATCTACGCGACGTGAGAGTGCTTTGAGCTGTGCGCCATAAGGCATGCCGCCGACCACGGTCGCGACACGCAGGTCGTCAAGCTCGCTGCCATACATGGCAGTGGCTTCGCTGACCTGGAGGGCGAGTTCACGGGTAGGTGTCAGGACCAGGACTTGAACGCCCTTGCCCTTGTTGGCGCCCATTTTGGCGATACGGTTTAGCGCAGGCAACATGAATGCTGCTGTTTTGCCGGAACCGGTTTGTGAAGAAACCATCAGATCTGCACCCGCGAGCGCTGCAGGAATTGCTGCAAGCTGAACGGCTGTAGGGGTCGTGAAACCGGTTCTTTGAATTGAGGATAACAATGCGGGGACGAGCCCCAACGAATCGAAGGACATGACTTTCCTTAGGCTAGATAGTAGCCATATGACGCAGCCCGGAGTGTTTGTTGACCGGCGGTAGTCGGTTGAATCGAGCATCGTGCCGACCGAATCAACCGAACGTCTGGGCGAGTAATCCATCTATCTGGATCACACATGCTGCCCACGAAAGGAAAGGAGGTCAGGAATCGATGATGTGTGTGGCACCTAATCAGGTCATTGCCTGTCAGAGACTGCTTGCGCTGAAGTACTGGTAATGAAGCGCGGTGCCTATATTTTGTGCAGTGCCAGAAATATAACCTGTTTTTCGCATGGGGTAAACCCTTTATTTCAATTATTTACATATTCCAGCAAATCTCTGTGCGATTTTGTTGCAATAACCACACGTTGGCTGCGGCAAAATGCCCGCATCCAAGAAACGGAGTAGGACCACGTCTGGCAGAAAGCGGTGAAGGGTGGTTTGCGCAGAGAACCAGGTGGTTGCTCTGATCCGTAATCAGTGCGCGCTTGGCCTGTGCGTGGGCGCCCCACAACATGAAAACTTTTGGGGAGGGATCGCAGGCAACGGCTGCAATAAGCGCATCGGTGACGGCTTCCCAGCCCGCTTTGGCGTGAGAGGCTGGCTTACCATCCTCGACGGTCAGGACGGTATTGAGGAGCAGCACCCCCTGACGGGCCCAGCGTGATAAGTCATTACCGGGTGCAGCGGGTCCGATATCCAAACGCCCTTGGGCGGGGCTTCCTATTTTTGAGGGATCAAAGCGATAGCTTGCAATGTTGGCATCCTGTGCGCTTTCAGGACTTAGCGGAAATTCGCGTTCAATTTCCAAAAAGATATTACGAAGGCTGGGCGGACGTTTTTGGTGGTCGGGGACTGAAAAGGCCAGTCCCTGTGCCTGTTCAGGGCCGTGATACGGATCTTGTCCAAGAATCACGACCTTGATGTCTGTAGGCGTCAATCCCTTGAGTGCGCGAAACGGTTCAGCTGGATAGATGATGGCGCCAGCTTTCAGGCGTTCAGTCAGATGACGGGAGAGTTGTGCCAGGACGCTTGAGACTGGCTCGGCCTGCAAGACCTGTTGCCACGCTTCAGGGAGCGCGAGCAGGTGCTGGTGCAGATCAGGTTCGATGAGTTGGTTTGAGGGCATGGCGGCATTGTTGCATGCCCTCGCGAACCTGTTTATCTTGCTTCAGGCCTTTGCAGCTTGTCGGCGGGACAGCATGGCGCTGAGGGCGTCATGCCGTTGCAAAATCAGACGCGCCTGCATCGCGACCGGGGCATCCACCATGCGACCCTCAAAGGTGCAGGCTGCTCGGCCGGCTTTGCATTCGGCCTCATAGGTGTCCAGTAGCGCACGTGCACGTGTCACGCTAGCCGCTGGTGGGCTAAAGGCTTCGTTAGCGGCTTCGACCTGGGACGGATGGATGCAAAACGCACCTTCAAAACCGAGCTTGGCTGCGCGTTGCACGGTCGCGCGGAATTTATCCTGATCCGCAAAATCAGCGACTGATCCGACAAAACCGATTGGAGCAATCCCTGCGCGCCTGCAGGCGGCGACAGCCATGATGTTGGGCACATACAGGCCGTCGGGGTCAACTGCCATGCGCATGGAGACAGCCAGGTCTTCGGCACCCACGATCATGGCGCACAGTCGGGGATGTGACTGGGCGATGCCGTCCATATTGTGCAGTCCCTCGGCATCCTCGACCATCGCGATTAAGCGGGTATGTCCATTGGGCAAGCCTGCCTCAAGTTCGCACTCATCGAGAATTTCGGCAACGGCGCGCACGAAGGAGCCATCTGGTACCTTAGGCAAGGTCAATGCTTGAACAGAATGACGCACACAGGCTTCTATGTCGCGCACCATCATGCGCCAGGGACGGTTAATCCGGACAATGACGTCGTAACCCGCGGCCGCCGCGCGATCGGCGAGCTCACCCACGCGTGCACGTGCGTCGGCTTTGAGGTCCGGCGCCACGCTGTCTTCGAGATCGAGCTGGATGGCATCGGTTGGGCGGCGCAGGGCGCTCTCAAGAAAACGGTCGCTGCTTGCGGGAACAAACAGCATTGAACGCCAGCTAAAAGGGGTGGAGGTTGCCATGAGTGGGTACTTTCCTGGAAAAATTAAAAAAATAATCGTTGAAGTTTATGTGAGTCCGTCGAATCGGTGAAGCCGCAATATTGAATGAAGGTCCAACCATCGCTTTTAGCCTGGTTGTCTGGCTAAACGAGACTGTCGAGTTCTCGGGCCAGTGCTGTGCGATACGCAGGGATGCGCTGCAGAATATGTGTACGCCTGTGCGCCTGAGTCACTTGCGATTGTGCGTCAGCAGCACGCAGGCTGGCCCATACCGGGTCTGGGAAATGCGGGTCATCGCGCCATCTTGGAACGATATGCCAGTGCAGGTGCGGCACCATGTTGCCAAAGGCTGCGAGATTGATTTTGTCGGGCTGCAAGATTCTGCGCTGGGTGGACTCAACGCACCACACCACTCGCATGAGTGTGAGCCGATCCGTGGGCGCGAGGTCTGTCATCTCAGTCACGTGACTCTTCCATACGACGCGTGTGAAGCCTGGGTACAGTGCATCTCGTGCATCAATAATGCGCAGCGTTTCGTTTTGCCAGAGGAGCTCACCGCCAGCTGTCTGGCAAAGCGTGCAGTCAGGTTTGTGCATGTTCAATCGCCTGTACGATGTGTTTGAGTACTTCGACGCGAGCATGACGCTTGTCATTGGCCGAGATGACGTGCCAGGGAGCATGGGGCGTGCTGGTATGCATCAGCATATCACTGGCTGCCGAGTCATAGGCTTTACGCTTGCGCCGGTTGCGCCAGTCTTCGGTTGTGATTTTGAATTGCTTGAAGGGTGAATGCTCTCTTTCGCGAAAACGCCTGAGCTGTTCTTCGGGAGTGATCGACAGCAAGAATTTCACCACGATAATCCCATGCAAACTGAGCTGTTGTTCAAAGTCATTGATTTCCTCGTACGCACGGAACCAGGTTGGTCGATTGACGATCTTTTCAACGCGCTCGACGAGCACCCGTCCGTACCAGGAGCGATCAAAAATTGAGACGCGGCCGTGGCTCGGCACGTTGCGCCAAAAGCGCCATAAGTAAGGCCGCGAGAGCTCTGTGGCCGTGGGAGCGGCAACCGGCATGATGTTGAACTGCCGGGCGTCAATGGCATGGGTCACACGACGGATCGCACCACCTTTGCCTGCCGCATCAGCGCCCTCAAAGACGATTGCAATGGCTTTTTTTCGGAAGGGTTTGCTGCGCACCGCAACCGCCAGGCGATTTTGCAGCGCGAGTATTTGAGCGTCGTATTCGACTTTGCCCAGTAATGCCTTACGGTCTAGTTGGGCGAGTGGATTGACAGTTTTTGGGCTCGGTGGGGACGCACCGGGGTCATGAAAGGGAGGGATCTTGATCGGACCCGCCTTGAGTGAGGCAAGCACGGCCTGGGCGGTACGGACCGCACGTAGCTGAGGGTCTGCGCTCGGGATAATGACCCATGGAGAATGCGGCGCGTCGGTGGCTTCGATGATCAGCTGTGCGGAGCGACGAATGGAGTTGAAGTTTTTTTGTGCCTTCAGATCTTGTTTGTCTACCTGCCACGCAGTCGACGGATTTGAGAGCAGTTCTTCGGTACGGGCGTGTTGTGCATCACGCGACATGTGAAACCAGAGTTTGAGCACCTGCACACCATTTGCAACCATGTTGGCTTCGAATCGACGCACAAAGAGAATGTGTCGCTCCAGGCTGTCTGGGTCAATGCTTTTTTTTGCCGCCTCTTGAAACAGCGGTGTGTAGCCCGAGCCAAAGACGATCCCGATCTCGCCTTTCTCGGGCAGACTGAGCCAGAAACGTCGGGCGGCAGGAAAGGACTTTTCGGATTTAGTGGGAGGCGGGAACGCAATCGTGTGCACATGCCGTGGGTCCATCCACTCGTTCAGCAGGTTAATGGTCTGGCCTTTACCCGCACCATCAATACCTGCGACCAGAATCAGCAGGGCGCGGTCCCGGCGGTTGATATGCCGATATTGTTCATTGACCAGCTGCACCCGCAGTCTGGCCTCGATTTTTTTAAACTCTTCCTGCGACAGCTTTGGATCGGTTTCGGCTTCTTGGAACATGTTGACTCGACATAGAACCCATTGCATACAAGCATAGACCGAAATGCCAGCAGACGAAAAACAAGACAACATCAGCAGGCCAGGCAAAACAACGATAGCTGCTCAAAAACAAAGCCGTACAAGACTGTAAATAATATATTTATATATAATATATAAATATGTATAATATAAAAAATGAACTCAATACAAACATGATGCGAACAGAAATGCCAAGTCTGATGACCAGTCTGCCAGATCAGGCCATTGATCAGTTACGCGAGCGCGCAACAGATGCCTGCAAGGTGCTCAAGATCATGAGCAATCCAGACAGACTCCTGCTCCTGTGTCAGATGATGGATGTCGCGCGCAATGTCAGCGAACTTGAATCGCTCACGGGCATTCACCAGCCGACACTTTCCCAGCAGTTGGCGATTTTGCGTGCTGAGGATTTCGTGGAAACGCGACGAGAGGGAAAGAACATTTATTACATGCTGGCCAATCCGCAGGTCTCTGCACTCATGCATGCCATGTATGAGATATTTTGCGGACCGGGCATCGTTAAGAAATGAAACGTAACAAAAGTCAGGGAAATCAAACATGATGAATTGGGAAGCGTTCACACCGTGGCCTTCGTTTGGCGGTGGCGTACTGATTGGGGTGGCTGCGGCAATCCTGTTGCTCGGTAATGGTCGGGTCGCAGGAATTAGCGGCATTCTTGGCAGCTTATGGTCGACCCAGCGTGGTGATCGACTCTGGCGTGCAGCATTTTTACTTGGGATGGTGCTGGCACCCGTCGCGTATAGTTTGGTCGCGCCAATTCCAGAACCAGAGATCCAGGCCGATACCGCGACATTGATCGTGGCGGGTCTGCTGGTCGGGCTGGGGACCCGCTACGCCTCAGGCTGTACCAGTGGGCACGGTGTCTGCGGCTTGTCGCGCGGCTCGGTACGTTCGCTGGTGGCAACCCTAGCTTTTATGGGGTCAGGGTTCGCGACGGTCTATGTCGTGCGCCATCTAATTCCACTGTTGTCAAATTAAAGCGAGCACAATCATGCTGAATGTTTCTGCATTACTGGCTGGGTTGGTGTTTGGACTCGGACTGATCGTGTCGGGTATGGCAAATCCCACTAAAGTCTTGGGCTTCCTGGATCTGGGCGGGCGATGGGATCCGTCCCTTGCCTTTGTCATGGGGGGCGCTATTGGCGTCGGGATGGTTGTCTTTTTTGTGACGCGTCAACGCACGCGCAGTCTGCTCGGCCAACCCATGCAAGTGCCAACCAGTCAGGCGCTCACAAAACGCCTGGTCTTTGGTAGTCTGGCCTTCGGGATTGGCTGGGGGCTGGCAGGCTTTTGTCCCGGACCAGCGATTGTCAGCGCCGCAGCCGGATATTCGAAGGCCATGGTTTTTGTAGCGGCGATGGTGAGCGGCATGATGCTGTTCACGTTGCTGGAGCGCCGCCGCCGTTAAAACAGCTTAGGCAATAAGCCTCGCGAGTTCTTCGCCAGGATTTTGTGCTCGCATGAAGGCCTCGCCGACAAGGAACGCGTTAACGCCCTGTTGGCGCATGCGCTGGACATCTTGCGGATTAAGAATGCCGCTCTCGGTAACGACGCGTTTGCCTGCAGGAATACGGGGGAGCAGATCGATCGTGGTCTGTAGTGATGTTTCAAACGTGCGCAGATTTCGATTGTTAATGCCAAGTAGTGAGGTCTCCATCTCAAGTGCCAGTTCAAGTTCTTTTGCATCGTGGACCTCAACCAGTACATCCATACCTAGATCGAATGCACAGGCCTCAAACTCCATGAGCTGGGCGCGATCGAGTGCCGCAACAATCAGCAGCACGCAATCCGCACCCATCGCGCGGGCAGCAACGATCTGATATGGGTCGACAATGAAGTCCTTGCGCAGAACGGGAATTGAACAGGCTGCACGCGCCTGTCTCAAATAGTCATCCGCACCCTGAAAAAACTGCACATCGGTCAGCACGGACAAGCATGCTGCCCCGTGGGTCGCATAGGAGACGGCGATTTCGGCGGGATTGAAATCCGCGCGCAGAATGCCTTTCGAAGGGGAGGCTTTTTTGATCTCGGCAATCACGCCGGCATGGCCGTGTGCGATCTTGTCTTCGATAGCCTGAGCAAAACCACGCACGTCCTTGCGGGCATGGGCTTCGCGTAAGAGTTGTGCCTCGCTATAGGCTAGGCGTGCTGCCGCGACCTCTGTGGCTTTGACAGCAAGAATTTTATTGAGGATATCGCTCATGCTGCAAATTTCCGGGTAAAGGCACAAAAGGATTCAAGTTTGTCACGCGCGGCTCCACTGGCAATAGCTTCAAAAGCCATTGCGATACCCTGGGCGATACTCTGTGCGTGATTGCCAACGTAAATTGCTAGTCCGGCATTGAACGCAACAATATCGCGTGCCGTACCTGGATGGTTGCTCAACGCCTGGAGCACAAGCGAGCGGGATTCTTCTTTGTTGGATACTTTGATATGACGATTGGATGCCATGGGTAGACCAAAGTCTTCGGGGTGGATTTCATACTCAAGGATATTGCCATCCTTGAGTTCACCAACCAGCGTGCCACCACCCAGGGATGCTTCATCCATGCCGTCCTTGCCGTGCACAATCAGCACGTGCCGTGAGCCCAGTAATTGGAGCACCCGAACCTGAATGCCAACCAGATCAGCATGAAATACGCCCATCAACTGGTTAGCGGCGCCCGCTGGATTGGTGAGCGGTCCGAGCAGGTTAAAAATCGTACGCACGCCGAGCTCTTTGCGAACCGGGGCGATGTATTTCATGGCGCCGTGATGGGCGGGTGCAAACATAAACCCAATACCCGTCGCGTCAATGCAGTCAGCGACCTGTTCGGGCTGCAAGCTCAGATTGGCGCCGAGCGCTTCGAGCACGTCGGCGCTGCCTGATGAGGATGATGCACTGCGCCCGCCATGCTTGGCGATGGGTACCCCTGCTGCCGCAGCGACAAACATCGCGGTGGTCGAGATATTGAAGGTGTTGCTGCCATCGCCGCCAGTCCCGCACATATCGACCATTTCCTGTGGATTCGCGACATGGACGGGTGTCGCAAACTCGCGCATGACCTGAGCTGCTGCAGTGATTTCACCAATGGTTTCTTTTTTGACGCGTAGGCCCATGAGCAAGGCCGCTGCAATCGAGTGCGACATTTCGCCGCGCATCAGCATGCGCATCAGATGCAACATCTCATCATGAAAAATTTCACGGTGTTCGATGCAGCGGTGCAGGGCTTCGCTAGGTGTGATTGACATGCTTATTCCTTTTTACCTGCATCAAGCTCGAGAAAGTTGCGCAACAGTGCATGACCGTGCTCGCTCAGGATGGATTCAGGATGAAATTGCACGCCATAGACGGGGAGCGTCTTGTGGCGCACGCCCATGATTTCACCGTCGGCGGTTTCGGCCGTAATCTCCAGGCACTCAGGCAGCGTCGCGCGTTCAATCGCGAGCGAATGGTAGCGAATGACGGTGAAGGGCGAGGGCAGGCCTTTGAAGACATCTGATCCGGTATGGGTGATCTCGGAGGTCTTGCCGTGCATGATTTCTTTGGCGCGAATGATGTGTCCACCAAAAGCTGCACCAATGGCCTGATGTCCCAGGCAGACACCCAATAGCGGGATCTTGCCTGCGTAGTGTTTGATCACATCAATGGAAATACCCGCCTCGGCTGGCGAGCAGGGGCCAGGCGAGATGCAGATGTGGTCAGGTGCCAGTGCATCGATCTCTTTGAGGGTAATCTGGTCGTTACGAAAGACACGTACGTCCTGTCCGAGCTCACCAAAATACTGCACCAGGTTGTAGGTAAACGAATCGTAATTATCAAGCATCAGCAACATATTATTTTCCTGTCAGTTCATCAGAACGGGTCATCAAGACCGTTTTGGACTTGTTCGGCTGCACGCAGGACCGCACGCGCTTTGGCTTCGGTTTCGAGCCATTCTTTTTCAGGATCAGAGTCCGCAACAATTCCGGCTGCCGCCTGCACGTACAACATGCCATCCTTGATAATGCCCGTTCGAATGGCGATCGCGACATCCATTTCGCCGCCATAACTGAGGTAGCCTGCTGCACCACCATAGATGCCACGTCTGAAGGGTTCGAGCTCGTCAATCATCTGCATCGCGCGTACTTTAGGCGCGCCCGTCAGGGTACCTGCCGGGAACGACGCCCGCAACACATCGATATTGCTCAGGCCAGGTAACAGGGTTGCGGCTACGTTTGAAACTAGATGCATGACATGTGAGTAGCGTTCGATGACCATGGTGTCGGTGACTTCGACAGAGCCGATTTTGGCCACGCGCCCGACGTCATTGCGTGCGAGGTCAATCAGCATGACATGCTCGGCACGTTCTTTGGGATCGGCCAGCAATTCGCGCGCCATTTCGGCGTCTTCTTCGGGGGTGCCACCACGCTTGCGTGTACCGGCGAGCGGACGGATGGTGATGCGTGTTTCAGCGGGGGTGCCATCTTTTGCAGTAATGCTTTCCTGGCGGACCAGGATTTCGGGAGAGGCGCCCACGACCTGAAAGTCGCCAAAATTCCAGTAATACATATAGGGCGAGGGATTGAGTGAGCGCAGCGATCTGTAAAGCGACAGGGGGGAGTCGCTAAATGGTTTGGTGATCACCTGGCCGACTTGTACCTGCATCAGGTCGCCTGCGGCGATGTATTCCTTGGCGCGACGTACCGCTGCGAGGTAGTCTTCTTTGGCAAAGCTACGCTCTTCCTGGGTGGCGACGCTTGCGTGACTGTAAGGAATCTCGACCGGTTTGCGTAAGCGAATCCGGAGTTCTTTGAGTCGTTGCTGGGCATTGTTGAAGGCTTCGGGTACGGTAGGATCTGCATAGACCATCAGATAGATGCGTCCCGCCAGGTTGTCGACAATGACCAGTTCATCAATCTGGAGTAACAGAATGTCAGGCGGACCTTCGCCCATACCCGGCGGGTAGGGTTTGGTGGCGGGGCCGAGCGTTGGTTCGATATGCCGGACCGTGTCGTAACCGAAATAGCCTGCAAGCCCACCTGCAAAGCGAGGCATACCCGGGCGCAGTGCGACCTTAAAGCGGTTCTGGTATTCAGAAATGAAGTCAAGCGGATTGCCCTCATGGGTTTCAACGACCTTGTCATTGTGCAGGAGCTCGGTGGTTGTTCCACGTGCACGAATCACATTGTGTGCAGGCAGACCGATGAAAGAGTAGCGACCAAAGCGTTCGCCTCCGACCACGGACTCCAGCAGGCAGGTGTTCTTGCCGCCATGCGCACCGCTATGGGCAAGCTTGAGATAGATACCTAAGGGCGTATCAAGATCGGCATAGGTTTCGGCGATCAGTGGAATACGGTTAAAACCCTGGGCTGCTAATGCTTTAAATTCAATTTCAGTCATGATGTACGCGGTTCTCGCTAAGAGCCAACCGGGGTGAATAATAAAAAAGCCCGGCCAAAGGTTGGGCGGGCTAGGTTTTTACTGCATGGTGCTGAGGCTTGAGGCCCCATCACCGATCACACACAACCCATCACCCGAGAGACGAACGCCACCAACGCCACGAGGCGCCTGCAACAATCTGAATTCGAGTCGATAAAGTCATTTTGGGTGTTCGTGTTGTGCAGCAATCCAAAGAGCTGCTGCTTCTATGGTTTCTACTATAGCATCGACATCCAGCGTTTGCACGCTGTTGCCTTCGTTATAGCCATAAGGCACTGCTAAAACGCTGCAACCAGCCGCCCGCGCAGACTCTGCATCGTGTATGGAGTCACCTACGGCTACGCTGCGGGCGGGTGTCGATCCCAGTAGGGCGCATGCGTGCAGCATTGGGGCAGGGTGTGGTTTACGTTGAGTCAGCGTATCGCCGCACACAACTCCTTGCATAAAGCCTGACAGGCCCGTGCGCTCAAGTAAGGGCAGCGTGAATTCAGTGGCTTTGTTGGTCACGATGGCGAGTTTGAGCCCCATGGCCTGCAGCTGGTGCAAGCCCGGCAATACGCCGTCAAACAACACGGCTTTTTGTCCATTGACCGCATGGTAATGGGGGTAGAAAGACGCGCGTCCCCGTTCGAATAGCTCCGCGGGAACCTCAGTGCCGCGCAGATCTGCCGCCAGGGTCCGCAGTATCAGGGTATCGACACCCCGCCCCACAAAACTTGCGATCTGAGCCTGCGCAAGGGGCGGCAGGCCAAGATCGACGCGCATCGCATTGGCCGCGTGGGCGATGTCAGGGACCGTGTCGAGCAACGTCCCATCCAGGTCGAGCAGCACAGCGTCATGAATTGGCATCGGAGCAGGTTCAGGCGGTCAGGTGATGGGATTGAATCGGCATCAGCTCAAGCTCAGGCCGTCAGGTGATCGGCTTGCGCAATCTGCTGCCGCATTTCCTGAATCACGGCGTGATAGTCGGGCTTGCCAAAGATGGCTGAGCCAGCAACAAAGGCATCTGCCCCCGCGGCACGGATTTCACGGATATTGTCGACCTTGACTCCGCCATCGACTTCGAGGGAAATGGGTTGGCCACCCGAATCCCTGTGACGTTCAATGAGCGCACGTGCCTGGCGCAATTTAGGGAGAGTTCCAGGAATAAAGCTCTGTCCCCCAAAGCCAGGATTGACTGACATCAACAAGATAATGTCGACACGATCCATCACGTGTGTAAGCCAGTCCAGTGGTGTGGCGGGGTTAAAAACCAGCCCAGCCAGGCAGCCCTGTTCCCTGATCAGCGACAGGCTACGGTCGACGTGGCGTGAGGCCTCGGGATGAAAGGTAATGATGTTCGCGCCGGCTTTTGCAAACATCGGAATCAGCGAATCGACGGGCTCCACCATCAGATGCACGTCGATTGGCACGTCCACGTGGGGGCGGATAGCCTCGCAAACCATGGGGCCAATTGTCAAATTGGGAACGTAATGGTTGTCCATGACGTCAAAATGTATCCAGTCGGCACCTGCTTTCACCACATTTCGGACTTCTTCGCCCAAACGAGCGAAGTCGGCAGATAAAATGCTGGGAGCGATGCGGGCTGTCGGTAATGCTGTAGTTTCTGGCATGATGTGCAGACACCAAGTCGGGATGAGCGACATTATTGCAGTGATTTACCTTGATTGCGTGTCGATCCGCCTTTTTTTACAGGATATGCTTTGAAACCATTTGAGCTTTCGGTGGCAGTTGAGCCGCGTTACGTTGCAGATCAGTCTGATCCTGCCAAGCAGCAATTTATCTTTGCGTACACGGTTCGCATCACCAATACGGGCGAGCGTCCGGCGCAGGTCATCAGTCGTCACTGGATCATCACGGATGGCGATCAGGCGGAGCAGAATGTCAGAGGCTTGGGTGTCGTGGGCCAGCAGCCTTTACTGGCCCCCGGCGAGACCTTTGAGTACACCAGCGGCTGTCCGCTGACGACACCCGTGGGCACAATGCGGGGGAGTTACCATTGCGTGGGTGAAAATGGCGTGCCTTTTGAGGTTGAGATTGCCGAGTTCGTGCTGGCCATGCCGCGCACCCTCCACTAACACGTCAGTTCTGGATGCTGAATATGTTTGATCGTTTGAATCGTGTGGCGTTGCGAGGTCTGCTCACGTTGGTGTGTCTGGTGCTCGCTGCCTGTTCAACAGGGCCGTCCAAAACGCCTGCGACGGGCGTGTTGCCCGAAGTGTCAACGGCCGCGCCTGAAGGGCCGCTTGTGGTGCCGGCACTGTCTGCTCTGCCTGAAACGCCTGTGCGACCCCTGGCGGGTAAGTTTGCGCCTGCGGCCTTTAATGAAGTGCCGGGCTGGGCAAATGATGACATGCGCAATGTCTGGGTGACCTTTTTGCGCAACTGTCGTGGTCTGATGCGTCCGACTTCAGGCAATCTGGCGGCTCCTGCACGCGCAGCTCCCCGTGCCTGGCAACCCGTATGTGCCGCTGCCGCGGATCCTGCGCGCGCGCCCGCTCCGGGTGACGCCGAGGCCGTCAGGCGGTTTTTGCAGACGTGGCTCAGTCCCTGGCGCCTGCAAGGGCCGGATGCCAAGCCTGCCAGCAATATGGTCACTGGCTACTACGAACCGCTCGTCACAGGCTCGCGCGAACAAATGGGGGTCTATCAGTGGCCGCTTTATACCGTGCCGGCTGATTTGCTCACAATTGATCTCGGCAAACTCTACCCCGAGCTTGCAGGCAAGCGTGTTCGCGGCAAACTCGATGGAAATCGGGTGGTGCCCTACGATAGCCGCGCCACGCTCGAAGCCTCGGGCCGTCAGCCGCCTGCAATCGTATTCGTCAGTGACCCGGTCGATAATTTCTTTTTACAGGTTCAGGGCTCCGGGCGTGTGCAGCTGACAGACGGTCCGGGTGCGGGTCAGACCATTCGCGTGGCCTACGCTGACCACAATGGCCACCCTTATGTGTCGATTGGCAAATGGTTGGCTGACAAATCCGAATTGCCCCTTGCGCAAACCTCCATGCAAAATATTCGCGAGTGGGCAAAACGCAATCCCAAGCGCGTCCAGGAAATGCTTAACGCCAACCCTGCACTGGTGTTCTTCAAAGAAGAGACCATCACGGATCCAGAGGTCGGTCCCAAGGGTGCCTATGGCGTGCCCCTGATGGGACAACGCTCAATTGCCGTTGATACCTCCTTTGTGCCCCTTGGCACCCCAGTTTTTCTGGCAACGACACAGCCTGCTTCGACACAAGTGATGAACAAGCTCGTCTTTGCGCAGGATACGGGTACAGCAATCAAGGGCGCTGCACGCGCAGACTTTTACTGGGGATTCGGCGAGGCGGCTGGAGCTATGGCTGGCCGCATGAAACAGACCGGTCAAATGTGGGTCTTGTGGCCTAAAAGTGCGGGGGCACCCTCGGCACGATGAAAACTTCAATTGTCGTATGCGGAAGCGGGATTGTTGGTCTGGCCGCTGCACTTGCGCTGGCGCGCCGAGGGCAGCAGGTAGCCTTGCTCGGGCCGCGTCAGCCCATCGCACCCGCGCTCCCGGATAGTTATCACCCTCGTGTCTATGCCATTTCACCCGCCAGCCAGCAATTCCTGGCATCCATCGGTGTCTGGGACTTGTTGCCAGCCTCGCGTCTGACGCGGGTCGAGGCAATGGAGATTTTTGGTGATGGCAATGGCCATCTCAATTTAAGTGCCTGGCAAAATGCCTTGCCTGAACTGGCCTGGATCATCGAAGCCAACGAAATCGAACGTGCACTGATACAAGCTGTTCAGATTTATGGCCTGACCTGGGTCACAGAAAAGTTTGTCACCTATGCGCCAGGCGAGCTCACAACCGATGGCGGCACAATGTTGCAGGCCGATTTGTTTATTGCCGCCGATGGCGCTCAATCCCCCTTGCGCGCCGCGGCAGGCTTGACCGTGGATGTGCGTCCCTATGGGGCCACCGCGCTTGTTGCACACGTGACGTCAGCGCTGCCGCATCAGGGGGTTGCTCTCCAGTGGTTCGGTGCCGATGGTGTCCTGGCACTCCTGCCCATGCCCGATACGCAGGCGGGTCACCAGGTATCGATGGTGTGGTCGCTCAATACCGCACGTGCGGACGAACTGCTCGCACTCCCCGGACCCGAACAAAGTCGTGTTTTGTCTGCACAGCTTGCGCAGGCGAGCGCAGGGCGGTTGGGCGATTTGAGCTTGTGTAGTGGTGTGCATGGCTTTGCGCTCTCGCTGAACCAGACCCCGATGATTGGGGCAGGGCTTGCCCTGGCAGGAGATGCTGCCCACAGGCTGCATCCTCTGGCCGGACAAGGTCTCAATCTGGGACTGGGAGATGTTCAGGCGCTTGTCGAGGCCATTGCTGGCCGTGAACCTTTTCGCAGTCCGGGTGATCCAATGGTGTTGAGACGTTATCGCCGCGCGCGTGCTGAGCCTGTTTTGGCTATGCGGTGTGCGACAGACGGTTTGCATCGATTGTTTGGTGTCCAGTCCGCCCCCGTTGCCTGGTTACGTAATGCTGGGATGAATCTGGTTGAAAAATTGCCCTTTATCAAGCGGCAACTGATCCAGGGCGCATCCCGTTAGGAGAAATGATGAAGTCTTATCCAAAACTATTACTGTCGCTGATCCTGTCATGTCTGACATGTGGCGCAATCGCACAAGCAGTCAAGCCAGAAAAGTCATCAGCCGCGACGGCCACTGCCACTGCACAAACCTCAACAGCCCAACCCACAGCCGCCCAAAGCGCAAAAGCACAAGCCGTACAAAAGCTTTTTGCTGAGCGCTTTGATAACCCCCCTATTACGGCGGTGCGCCTGACTCCTTACGGTCTGTACGAAGTGCAGCTTGGAATGGACTTGGTCTACACCGATGAAAAAGTCAGTTTTGTACTGGATGGCACCCTAATCGATGGCGTCACGCGTCGTGACGTGACGCGAGAAAGGCAGGATGCACTGGCCAAAATCCCTTTTGATCAATTGCCGTTTGAGTTGTCTTTCAAGCAGGTGCGTGGAGATGGCACGCGCAAGATCGCCATTTTTGAAGACCCGAACTGCGGCTATTGCAAGCAGCTTCGTCAGTCCATGGTGGGGATGGATAATGTGACGATTTATACCTTTCCCTATCCTATTCTCTCGCCTGATTCGACGGTCAAGGTGCGTAACATCTGGTGTGCTAAAGATCCTGGTGCCACATGGGACGCCTGGATGTTGCAGGGCAAGGTTCCCCCTGCGGTTGAGTGCGACGCCCCGACCGACAAGATGGTGGCGCTCGGCCAAAAGCTGATGGTACGTGGTACGCCTGGGCTGTTTTTTGTAGATGGCAGTCGGGTAGGTGGTGCGATTCCAAAAGAGGAAATTGAAAAGCATCTCCAGCAGGCAATGTAGTACAACAATAATATTCACCCTTGAAGGATTCAGTCATGCGTATTGCCGTTCTTGATGATTACTTGAAAGTCGCCCCCAGCCTGGCAAATTGGGAGTCTCTGGGTACGGATGTGAGTTTTTTTTCTGAATTCATTCCCCCTGATACCAGTGCTCGGGTGCTGGCACCGTTTGATGTCATCGTGGCCATGCGTGAGCGTTCGGCATTCCCGGCCAGTTTGATCGAGGCTTTGCCCAATTTAAAGCTGCTGGTTACCACCGGTTTGCGAAACAATTCCATTGATCTTCAGGCGTGTCGTGACAAGGGCGTGCTGGTGTGTGGCGCGCCTGGCGATCCGCTAAGCAGAGTCGCAACAGCAGAGTTGGCCTGGGCGCTGCTGCTGGCGCTGTTTAAGAATATTCCCAAAGAAGCCGAGAACATGAAGCAAGGTCTGTGGCAGACCTCTATGCCGCCGACACTCGAAGGCAAGCGCTTAGGCTTGCTCGGTGCGGGACACCTGGGTCAGTGCGTGGGGCGGGTCGGTCATGCGTTTGGCATGGATGTGGTTGCATGGAGCCCAAACCTGACCGAAGAGCGTGCCGAAAAAGCCGGCGTAAAACTCGTCACAAAACAAGAGCTTTTTGCTACCTCCGATGCGATCAGTGTGCATCTGGTGTTGAGCGACCGCACGCGCGGCATTGTCGATGCCGCCAGCATTGAGTCGATGAAGCCCACTAGTTATCTGATCAACACCTCGCGGGCAGGGCTGATCGATCAGGATGCACTCAAACAGTCTCTCGAGCAGGGAAAGATCGCAGGCGCGGGCCTCGACGTATTTGATTCCGAGCCGCTTGGGCAGTATGACGGCTGGCGTTATGTGCCACGCACCGTGCTGACACCGCACCTCGGTTACGCGACGCCAGAGAATTTTGCTGTGTTCTACGCCAATGTGGTTGAAGATATCCAGGCCTGGATCAACGGCAATCCGATCAGGGTTATGTCCTGATGCAATCCGTTCTTCCTGCCCACCTTGTTGCGCGATTCCTGCTCGTCCTGTTGCTTGCAACGGGAGTCTACTTTTTCAGTGATTTTCTGGTGCCAGTACTGGCTGCGCTGATTATTGGTTTTGCCAGTTGGCCGCTCTATTCCAGGTGGGTCAAGGTCTGCGGTGGACGCACAACGCTTGCGGGTGGACTCGCACTGCTTTTTATCATTGTCGTGCTGGTGGTGCCACTTTCGGTTGCGATCTATTACTCCATCAAAGAGGCGAGTAACCTCGTGGCCTGGCTGCTTGCGGCCAACAAGACCGGTGTTGAGGCGCCAGCCTGGATTGTGGCCTTGCCTGGTGTGGGGGACAGTCTGGGGAGCTACTGGGCTGAGTATTTCGGGCAACCCCATGCGCTAGGGGCGTGGATCGAAGCGATCAGTGGACAGCATATTGGCAATATTTATCGCACCATTCTCTCGGCGACCGGAAACGCATTCCATGTCGTTTTGACCTTGCTCTTCATGCTGATCACGCTGCTTTTTGTCTATAAGGACGGTCACAGGATGGCAGGCCAGCTGGACATTGTTGGTGAGCGGATTTTGCCGTTGCGCTGGCATCGCTTTTCGCGTGTGGTGCCGGCCACGATTACGGCAACAGTGACCGGCATGGGCTTGATTGCCATGGGTGAGGGCTTGGTGCTGGGGGTCGCTTACTGGGTCGCGGGCGTGCCTTCGCATGTCTTGCTAGGTGTGATCACCGCATTCATGGCGATGATTCCTGGTGGTGCACCGCTGTCCTTCACGCTGGTTTCAATCTATCTGGTTGGTTCTGGACAGCACATTGCGGGGTTCTGCTTGTTTGCCTGGGGCACGGTGGAGCTGTTTATTGTTGATAAGACACTGCGCCCGCGTATGGTCGGTGGTCCTGTCAAGCTGCCTTTTTTACCTACGTTTTTTGGTTTGGTCGGGGGCGTCAAAACAATGGGCTTTGTCGGCCTATTTATCGGCCCAGTGCTGATGGCGCTCATTGTTGCAATCTGGCGTGAGTGGCTCATTCACGTCAAGGAAAGTAATTCGATTGACTAGCTCCCAGCGTGTCTGTGTGTTGTACAGACACGCTAGCGGACTCGCGCGTTTAGGACATGCCCAGCATCGCAAATAGGCCAAAACCAACTGCGACCAGACCCAGGCCTCCTGCGAGCCAGGTTAGCAGCGCGACACCAGTAATAATGCTGGATGAGGCGAGCACGATGGCCACCTGCAGCATGCCTGAGGATATTTCGAGATTGTGATATTTGTGATTGGCGACATCACCGAGTTGTTGCGCGGTTTTTGCGCGCGCTGCCAATTCTTTACGTCCTTCACCCGTTTCTGGTTCGGTATCGTAGCGTTTGACTGCAGTCGTCCATTTGCCGATGAGTGCTTGCGCTTTTGGATCCGTCGGTTGCGTGGTCGCCTCCATGGATTCAAGCGCCAGTTCAGTGCTCGTTTTACGGATCGACTTCGCCTGAAAAAAAGCCCAAAGGTTGGAGGCTTCGACTTGCTTGGTGATGACCTCCGTCTGGTACGCTTTGCTGAGTGTTTCGCTGATCGCCAGGCAAAGCGCCAGGATGGCAATAATCAAGGCTACTTTTTTATTCGACGGATCAATGTGTGCATGTTCTGACATAGTGTGAATATTTCCTGTTAAATCGGATAAGTACCAGGTAACAAGAGGCTCTTGTCGACAGTTTCGATATCGGTATGGCCGCAGAAGGCCATGGTGAGATCGAGTTCTTTATGCAGAATTTCGAGCACCTTTGTTACGCCAGGACCACCCATTGCGCCCAGGCCGTATAAAAAGGCGCGGCCAATGTAACAACCCTGTGCGCCCAGTGCGCGTGCCTTCAGGACATCCTGACCGCTACGCACGCCACCATCCATGTGGACTTCGATCTGTTTGCCCACTGCATCGACAATGGCGGGCAAAGACTGGATGCTGGAGTTGGCGCCATCCAGCTGACGACCACCGTGGTTGCTGACGATCAGCGCATCGGCGCCGCTATTGAGCGCCATGCGTGCATCTTCGACATCCTGGATGCCTTTGAGAATCAGTTTGCCACCCCAAAGTTTCTTGATCCATTCGACGTCACTCCAGTTCAGCGCGGGGTCAAATTGCGAGCTCGTCCATTCGCTGAGCTTGCTCATGTCCGTCACGCCTTTGACATGGCCGACAATGTTGCCAAACTGTCTGCGAGGTGTGCCGAGCATACCCATCGCCCAGCGCGGCTTGGTGGCAATGTCGATCAGGTTGGCGAGAGTCATTTTTGGCGGTGCGCTCAAACCGTTTTTCAGATCCTTGTGGCGTTGTCCGAGGATTTGCAGGTCTAGAGTCAGTACCAGTGCAGAGCAGTTTGCCGCTTTGGCGCGCTCAATGAGCCTTTCGATAAAACCGCGGTCTTTCATGACATACAGCTGGAACCAAAAAGGATGGCCGTCCGTACCTTTAGAGACATCTTCGATCGAGCAGATGCTCATGGTCGACAAAGTAAAAGGAATGCCGAAGGCTTTGGCTGCGCGGGCGGCAAGGATTTCGCCATCAGCATGCTGCATGCCTGTCAAACCCGTTGGCGCAATGGCGACAGGCATAGCGACCCGCTGGCCAATCATTGAGGTGACGGTCGAGCGGTGTTCCATATTGACCAGGATGCGTTGACGCAGCTTGATCTTCTGAAAGTCGCTTTCATTCGCCCGGTAAGTGCTTTCAGTCCAGGAGCCAGAGTCCGCGTAGTCATAAAACATGCGAGGCACACGTTTTTTTGCGATGACGCGCAAGTCTTCAACGTTGGTAATGACGGTCATGGTCTGTTCTCTCCGGTACAAATGATGTTATTTTTCGTGAGGCAAGTTTAACGGGCATTGTTAGTTCCCGCAGCGCGCACGTCCCAGCCTTTTTGCTGGAAGAATGGGTTAGATTACCTCTTAATATTCAAAATTCAAAAGGATTGGGCCATGTTGCGATATCTATGGGTCACGGCGTTGACCGTTTTTTTTGGTGCGGCAAGCGCACAAAGCAATGACAATGCAGCGATTCGCCAGATGTCGCTCCAACAGGTCCCCCAGGCGATGCAAACGCTCCAAAAACTCGTCTCGATCGAGTCGGGCAGCCGTGATCTGGAGGGTCTGACCAACATTCGTCACCTGATTGAAACCGAACTCCAGGCCATGGGACTGACGCCTGAAGTGATTGCTCCGACTCCCGCGGGCAAAACCGGCTCGATGGTGCAGGTCAAGATCCAAGGCAAAGGCCAATCAAAAATCGCAATGATTGCCCATATGGATACGGTCTATCAGCGTGGTGACCTTGCACGACAACCTTTTAGGGTGGAGGGTGATAAAGCCTTTGGTTTGGGGATCGCCGATGACAAGGCTGGCGTGGCGATGATTCTCAACACCCTTGCAATGATCCAGGCCTTAAAAATTGATAGCTTTGGCGAACTGACTGTGCTGATTAATGGCGATGAGGAAATCGGTTCGCCTGGTTCGCGCGACCGCATTACGCAATTAGGTGAGCAAAGTGATCTGGTGATTTCCTTTGAAGGCAGCAGTGTCAAAGGTGACTATGTCAGATTAGCGACTTCGAGTATCGCGCGCGTCAGTCTGAAGGTCAAAGGCCGTGCCTCACATTCGGGCGCAAGCCCTGAGCAGGGACGCAATGCCCTCTACGAAATGTCTCATCAGATTCTGCAAATGCGTGATCTGTCTGATCCTGCACATGGTTTGAAAATGAACTGGACGCTCGCCAATGCCGGCACTGTGCCGAATATGATTCCTTCACAAGCGCATGCAACGGCGGATGTGCGTGCCGAGAGGATGAGCGATTTTGAGGCACTCGAAAAAACGTTACAGGAAAAAATCAAAAACAAACTGATTCCGGATACCGAAGTCAGTATCGAGCTCGTCGTGGGTCGTCCGCCGCTCACGCCTACGGACAAAGGACGCGCCGCAGCCAGCCAAGTGCAGGCGCTCGCGGGAGAGATTCAATGGAAGATGAGCGTGCTGGATGCGGCGACAGGTGGTGGGACCGATGCAGCGTATGCCTCTCTGCATTCGAAAGGGGCTGTGCTTGAAAGCTTTGGATTACAAGGTTTTGGTGCGCACTCTGATGATGCAGAATATGTGCTGATTTCTTCGATTCAGCCTCGTTTGTACATTACAACGAGGCTGATTCAGACGTTTAAACCTTGAGCTTAAACGGTGAAAAATTCGTTTTGCGATCAAAGTAGTCTTCGTTTTCACGGCGCTTGAGTACGGCGACGATACGATAGGTCAGGGGGGTCGCTAAGACCTCCCAGCCTGTTTTCAAAAAATATTGTGAAATCGTCACGGCAATAATTTGGTTGGTTGGCCAGATCGCATAGAAAGCGAGGAAATAAAACAGCGACGAGTCCACCATCTCACCGACTGCCGTCGAGCCGATCGTACGTGTCCAGAGGTGCTTGCCATTGGTCAGGATTTTAAGCTTGGCCAGTACAAAACTATTGACCAGACTGCCGCACCAGAACGCAATGATTGAGCCTGCGATGATGCGCCAGGTATTGCCATACACGGATTCAAGTCCTTCTTGCAGATGGGTGTTGTATTCACCCGGCGCGGTAGGCAGATTGACTACAACCAGCGACATAATTGCCGCGAACAGCAAAGCGCCAAAGCCACACCATACGGCCCGTCGGTCATGTGCATAGCCGTAGACCTCTGTCAGGATGTCACCGAACAGATAAGAGATGGGAAAGAACAGCACGCCAGCACCAAAGACGATAGGCCCAAAAAACGGCAGATCCACCTGGGCGGCCTTGCCTGCTCCGATCAGATTAGAGCAGAGTAATACGGTGATAAACGCCGCGACAAGCAGATCGTAATAGCGGTATTTGCGGGGCGAGCTTGGGACGTTGGCAGTATGGGGCATGGGGTCTTGTCGCGAAAGTTGAAGTGCAGTGTGTCTGAACTGTAACGTAGTGTGACTAGACTGTAACAAGTACCCTCGAGGACGAGCAAGATATTTAGAACCAACATGTGAGGACTTGGGGTGAGGAACCCCATGTCAAGATTTCAGCGTCGATTGACGATCACAACCCCTAACATCGTGATCAGCGTACCAAGCAGGATCAATGCAGTGAGCGACTCGTCAAATAAGACCCAGGCCATGAGCGCCGTTGTTGGCGGCGTCAAATACATCATGCTGCTGACTTTTGTGGCGTCGCCTCGACGCAACAGCAAAAACCAGAGGCTCATGGCGCCAATCGAAATAGGGAGAATGCCCCATAACATCGCGCCGATCATGGGTGCCGTCCATTGAATTTCACGGGTTTCAAAGATAAACATCATCACCAGGCATAGCACTGCGCTGGTGGAAAACTGGATCATGGAGCCCGTGCGCAAGTCAAAGCTGGGGCAATAGCGTTTTTGGTAGAGCGTGCCTAGGGTGATGGAAATCATGCCCCCAAACGCAAAGGCAATACAGAGCCAGGTCAATCCTTCGACATGGATTTTGGCGAACAGCACGAGCGCCACGCCAAGCAAGCCAAGCGCCAGCCCAAACCACTGACGCACGGTCACACGCTCGGAGACCAGTGAGGCGAGCAGGGCCGTGAGAATGGGTTGCAGTCCGACGATGAGCGCGGCCAGACCTGCTGGCATACCTTGTTTGACTGCAGCCCAGACGCCACCCAGATAACCAAACTGAAACAATGCGCCTGAGAGCGCAATATGCAGGGTTTGTGTGCCAGAGGGCCATTTGGGTTTGAACCAGAGCACCACAGGCACCATGCAGAGTACGACGCCGGTGAACCTAAAAAACAGAAACGTCATCGGTTCGGAATATGGCATGCCATACCGCGCGATGATGAAGCCTGTGCTCCAGATCAGGATAAAAATAGGTGCAAACCAGATCGATGATTTCATATCGCCAAACGTAAGCAGGGGCTGTCGGTGCCAACTCGGCCCGATGCACATTCTGCATAAAGTCTGCAGTGTAATGCCAGCGATTAGCCTAGATAAAACCCTATAATTTGAGAAATATTTTGGATTAAAGGTTAGGCCATGCTGCTGGGCTTTGTCATTGTGTACTGGATCGTCTCGGTTGGCATCGGTCTCTGGGCGGCCATGCGGGTCAAAAACACAGCTGATTTTGCGGCGGCTGGACACAGCTTACCCCTGCCAATTGTCACTGCAACCGTCTTTGCAACCTGGTTTGGTTCGGAGACCGTCCTTGGGATTCCGGCCACCTTTTTAAAGGATGGGTTAGGAGGGATTGTTTCAGACCCGTTTGGCTCGTCACTTTGTCTAATTCTGGTCGGTATCTTTTTTGCAAAGCATCTCTACAACCGGAAAATGCTTACGATTGGTGACTTTTTCCGCGAAAAATACGGCCGGACAGTCGAAATTCTGATTACCTTGTGCATTGTTGTGTCTTACTTAGGGTGGGTTGCCGCCCAGATGAAGGCCATCGGACTGGTCTTCAATGTTGTGTCCGATGGCAGTATTTCCCAGACCGCCGGGATGATGATCGGCGCGGCAAGTGTGCTGGTCTACACCTTGTTCGGCGGGATGTGGTCGATTGCTATCACTGACTTCATCCAGATGATCATCATTGTGGTCGGAATGCTGTACATAGGCGGCGAGATGACCATGCAGACGGGTGGGGTGGGCGTAGTCATCGAGCATGCATCCGCCGCCGGCAAGTTGCATTTTTGGCCTGAAGCCAATCTGACCGCGATTCTGGGCTTTATCGCAGCATTGGTGACCATGATGCTGGGCTCGATTCCTCAGCAGGATGTATTCCAACGCATCACATCCTCTAAAAACGTCAAGACTGCTGTGCGCGCCTCGATCATTGGTGGCGTGCTGTATTTCTTTTTTGCCTTTATTCCTTTGTATCTCGCCTACTCGGCCAGTTTGATCAACCCAGGGCTGATTGAGCAATATCTTGAGACGGATGCACAGATGATTCTGCCAAAGCTCATCATGGGTCATGCGCCGATGTTTGCCCAGATCATGTTTTTTGGAGCCCTGTTGTCCGCGATCAAAAGCTGTGCGAGCGCGACCTTACTCGCGCCTTCGGTGACTTTTGCCGAAAACATTGTGCGGGGGATGTACAAACACCTGACTGACAAGCAACTCTTACGTGTGATGCGTGTGACGGTCCTCTGCTTCACCGTGATCGTGACTTTTTTTGCGATTAATTCAGACCTGTCGATTTTTAAAATGGTCGAGAGTGCTTATAAGGTCACACTTGTTTCGGCGTTTGTTCCACTGGCTTTTGGGGTCTACTGGAAAAGAGCAAACTCAATGGGCGGCTTGTTAGCTGCGTTATTTGGACTGGCAACCTGGATCAGCTGCGAGATTCTCGCACCGACGGGGATCGTGCCACCTCAGCTCGCTGGCCTCTGTGCGAGTGTGGTGGGCATGCTCATTGGTGGGTTGGTCCCGCGGGAGTCGTTACGCGCGGTGTGAATCAAGCCGTTACTACCCGTGCTCAGACTGAAAATCTCTTTGAGATGACCGTTTTGTAGCGATCCGCAAGCTCTGCGACATTGGCGATGCTGATGCCCATGTCCCGAGCAATACCGTCGTGCACGCCATAGACCCAGCCGTGAACGGTCAATGGCTGACCCCTTGACCAAGCGTCCTCGACGCTCGAGGTCCGGCAGACATTAATGACTTGTTCGATTACGTTCAGTTCACAGAGTCGATCGACGCGCTCGCTCAGGTTCAGGACACGTCCCAGATAGCTGCCATGTAATTCATTGACATCCTTGACATGTCGAATCCAGTTGTCAGCGAGTCCGACACGGACGTTTTCGACTGCCGCGCGCACGCCGGCGCAGCCGTAGTGTCCGACCACAATGATGTGCTTGACCTTGAGCTGATCAATGGCGAATTGAATCACCGACAAAGCATTCATGTCCGTATGCACAACCACATTGGCAATGTTGCGATGCACGAAGACCTCGCCTGGCGCGAGCCCCGTGATCTGGTTGGCCGGTACGCGGGAATCTGAGCAGCCAATCCACAAGTACTCGGGTGATTGCTGATTGGCGAGCCGTTTGAAAAAATCCGGATCGCTGTCTGTGACGGACTTGACCCATTGCAGATTGTTTTCGAATAGAACATCAAGTGAATGTGGATTGTTTTCTTTGAACATGTTCTTGATTCTCATTTGTCAGGCGTGTCACGCTTGCATTGTGTGCAGCGTTTTACACCCATTCGTGGTGGGTATGCTAGATTGACTTGCGGTCAGGTCATTTGAATAAACAAGCGTGCAAATTATCCTTTTAAACTTTTTGCTACACAGGTTTAATCATAATGCAAGCGGTGCACGGGTTGCATTGCTCTGCTTACGCGCGGTCTGTCAGGCCGCAACATTCAATAAAAAGCCGCAACATTCAATAAAAACTATTCAGGAGACAAAAAATGGATCAGACAATTAATTCAGGTCGTCGTCGAATCTTACAAGGGTCTTTGGGCGTAGCCACAACGATGACGGGACTGGTTACCAACGCTTTTGCACAGCAGGGGCTTGCCCAGCCGGGCGGTTACGATTTGTTGATTACCGGTGCACGCGTCATCGACCCAGCGCAGAATCTGGACAAAATAGTAGATATTGCGATTCGTAATGGGCGGGTGTTAGAGATCGGGACCGGGTTGCCGCGTGATAAAGCTGCACAGCAGATCGATGCAAAAGGCCGAGTCATTACGCCAGGACTCGTGGATCTGCATGCACACACCTATCCTCAGGGCTCTGCGATTGGATTGCCCGCCGATGAGCTGGCACAGTTCACCGCAACGACAACCTTTGTCAGCGCAGGCGATGCGGGTGGAAATAACTTTTCCGCATTCAAGCATTTTTTTCAAGCACAGACGCGTAGCCGTATGTATGCCTTTATCCATATTTCTTCAATTGGATTGGCAGGATTCCCTGTCGGTGAAATGAAAAACATGGATTATGGCAATGTGGATCTGGCAGCCAGAACACTGGATGAAAATCAGGATATTGCACTGGGCATCAAAGTCAGAGAGTCGCTCGATGTCGTGGGTGACAATGGAATTGAGCCGCTCAAACGCGCACGTCTCGCGGCCGAGCGCTCTGGAGTAAAAGGTGCGCGTGTGATGTGCCACATTGGTAACGCTCCAGGCGATCTGGGAGACTTACTCAATGTGCTGCGTCCCGGAGACATCCTGACACATGCTTATAGTGGTGCCGGCAACAACACAGTTCAAAATGGCAAGGTCATTGCTGCAGCACTAGAAGCTAAAAAGCGTGGTGTGTTGATTGATGTGGGGCATGGTGGAGGCAGTTTTGATTTCACCATCGCTGAACCCGCACTCCAGCAAGGATTGATGCCTGACACGATTTCGAGTGATTTACACGCCTACAGCGGTAATTCTCCCAGTATTCCGTTTTTGCCACAGGTCATGAGTAAGTTTTTGACACTCGGATTCTCGCTCAGCCAAGTGGTGGCAATGGCGACCAATCGTCCAGGTGAAATCATCAATCGTGCGCCCTTGCTAGGTACGCTCAAGCCAGGCGCACCTGCGGATATTGCTATTTTTGATCTGGTGGATAAGCCGGTCGAGTGGCTAGATACAAAAGGCAATAAACGGCCTGGGACGCAATCACTGGTGCCTGTGCAAACCATTCGCGCCGGCATTCCCTTTGGCAGGCCATTCCCCTCACCATTTGCTTATCCTTAATCTGAGGGATAATGCCGCTCAACATGAAAAGCATTGTCCCACCCAAACACTATCGCTCCGATATTGATGGCCTCAGAGCACTTGCCGTGCTCCTGGTCGTCACCTATCACTACTTTCAGGTCAGTGGTGGCTACATCGGGGTCGACATATTTTTTGTGATCTCAGGTTATTTGATTTCACAACAGATCTTTCGTGATCTCGAAAAAAACACATTCAGCCTGAGCGAGTTTTACGCCAAGCGTATCCGTAGAATATTTCCGCCGCTGGTGTTGATGGTGGTTATGACGCTCGCAGCAGGATGGTTCTTGTTGCTGCCGACGGATTTCATGTCGCTTGGTAAACACGCCGCTGCGGGAATTGCATATGTGTCCAATTTGCTGCTATGGACCGAGTCAGGTTATTTTGATGCACCATCTGCCCATAAGCCCTTTTTGCATCTTTGGTCATTGGGCATCGAGGAGCAGTTTTATCTGACCTGGCCCCTCGCCCTCATCCTGATTACACGACTCAGGGGCGCAATGCTGCCCATACTGATTGGTCTGACGCTGGCGTCGTTCGCCGTCAACCTGGTCCTGACGGCGCAGGGACACAGTGCCGCGTTTTATATGCCGGTGACGCGGTTCTGGGAACTCTCTGCAGGGGGCATACTTGCCTATTGCGGTCTTTACCATCAACAGGGTATTGAGCGGTGGCTGGAGGGCGGTAAGCTGACTCGGTGGTTGACGCGATACAGCAGCCAGTTTGGTGTGCTGTTGATCGCCTGCGTCGTATTGCTGGTTGATAAGAAATCAGCTTATCCAGGGTACTGGGCACTCTTGCCCGTGGTCGGGACCTCGCTGATTCTGGTGAGTTCGCCCGGGACTTCCTTTCAAAGACAGCTATTTGAAAATCGTGTCGCCGTCTGGATTGGTCAAATCAGTTATGGGCTCTATCTCTGGCACTGGCCCGTTCTGGTGCTCATGTACTTGTCTGAGATGACCTCAAGTATGAGTAAATTTATTGCGCTTGGGCTGAGTGTGTCGCTTGCTTATGCGACCTATCAGCTGGTTGAGCTTCCCGTACGATCCATCCCCGTGACGCGGACCAGTTCCTGGCGTTTCATTATTGCAGGCGTCTGCGCCACAGTACTGATTGGTGCGACAGGGTTATTGTTTGCAAACGGCAATATTCACCGGTCCTGGGATGCCGCGATGATTAGCCAGCCTTACCAGGAACCTGTAACCGGTTGCGCAGCCGATGGAAGTGGTGCAATAGCGATCCACCCAGAGGCGCTTGCTCAGTGCGAAACACTCAAACACCCGGGGCAGCCGGTTGTAATGCTTTTGGGCGACTCCCATGCGTATGGCTTATATCAGGGACTCGAACCCTATCTGGATGCGCATCAGGTCAACCTGATTGGGTTACCTGTCATGTATTGCACGCCACTGTCTGTCCTGGACAAAAGGCCTGCATGTCATGCCTATAACGCCTGGCTCAATCACGAAATACGTGTCAAGCAGCCAGATCTTGTCATGATCTTTGCACATCACCTGCTATGGTCGGACGATGAGGCCTATGGAGAGCCTCAGCTTTATCCTGCCTATCTCTGGGAGCAGGCCAGATTGCTAAAGCAGGCAGGAGTCAAACAAGTGATGATTGTGGGACAGATCCCCACCTGGGTTGACGCGTTGCCGCATAACTTGAACTTGCATTTTTTACGCAAAGGTCTAGATGTCCCGTTGCGTACCTGGACTGGGATCGCTCAGGATTCTTTGAAAATGGATGATGTCATGCGTGCTGCTCAGCCCTCAACGGACATCCCGTATGTGTCATTACGCGATGCACTCTGCAATAGCGAAGGCTGTCTGACCAGGTTCGGCAATCAGTATCCACAGGATCTGATCGTGCATGATTATGGACATCTAACCCAGCGAGGGGCACGCTACCTCTCTGAGCACCTTCTGGGTGAACAAATCTTATCGCTGTTGCCCGCTGCCCACTAATCTGAGACTCAGTTTGTTGCGCCTGCCTCAGTCAACATTGCCTGGATGGCATTAAAGGAGATGTCATCCAGCAGGTTGCGGGTTCGGGTTTGAAGCCCTGAGGTCAGGCTGACTGGTGCCAGATATTGGGCGTAGGTATTGGCAAGTACCGTGACATCGCTGTTTGACTCTTGCAATTTGAATTGCATCACGACTTGAATTTTTGTTGCATACTCGTCGTTGACGACGCGTTCAATTTCCCTGAAGCGTGTGCCTTTGACATCACTTTGAAAGCAAAGTACCTCATTATGGGTTGTTTGAATCTGGAGGTGATTCTGTGAGCACGCGCCCATCAGGCTGTTTTTCGACTGGGCAAGAGTCATGGCTTTGAAGGTAGCTTGTTGCATTCTGGACGGTATCGGTTTGTCTGCAACAACCACCTCTTTACTGCTGCACGCACAGAGCGAGAGCGTGACCATGAACAGGGCAATTAAATTTGAACGATATGACATGACAGAACCCTTAAAGCGTATCTGGCTAGAATATAGCAGTCGATCCGTATTATGTAGCGCTTGTTCACCACGATACCTCTCAAAAAGTCACAATCCATGCATAATTTTTTAAGCCAGTCCTGGGTCATTGCCCTGATGAGTGTCTTGCTGATCGCGTCTGTTTTTATGGCGGTCCATCATGCTGAAGTGATTGCCCATAAAGTCGGCGAGCCTTTTGGCACGCTTATTCTTGCGGTGTGTGTGACCGTGATCGAGGTGGCATTGATTGTCTCCATGATGCTGTCTGGGGGTGTTGGCGCGGAGCTAATTGCACGCGATGCCGTCTTTGCGGCCATTATGATTGTGATGAACGGGGTCATCGGCTTGTGTATTTTTATGGGCGGCCTGCGGCACAAAGAATTGTCCTACCGGATCGAAGGGACTAACCCGGCATTGGCGGTATTGCTTGCACTCGCCACATTCACGCTAGTACTACCGATTTTTACAACCAGTTCGGCAGGGCCGACCTATACCAGCAGCCAGCTGATATTCATTGGCCTGATCTCGCTGCTCTTGTATGGCACCTTCGTTTTTATTCAGACCGTGCGTCATCGTGACTATTTTTTGCCCATCCTCGAGACACAGAAAAATGATGCAAACGTGCATGCCTCGCCTCCCGATACGGCCAAAGCCTGGGTGAGTGCCTCGTTGCTGGCGATTTCACTCGTCCTGGTTGTTGGACTGGCAAAGGCGTTGAGCCCAACAATTGAGTCCGCCTTGCAAAGTCTGGGAGCACCTAAAGCGGTGGTGGGGATCGCCATTGCCGCGCTGGTGTTATTGCCAGAGAGCATTGCAGCACTACGTTCGGCTTTATCCAACAGATTGCAGACCAGTTTAAACCTGGCGCTGGGTTCAGCGCTCGCCAGTATTGGTTTGACGATCCCGGCCGTGGCCTTGGTTTCGGTCTGGTTTCATATCCCGATCAGCCTAGGGGTGAATTCCGTAGGTCTGGTCTTGCTGGTCCTGACCATGCTGGTCGGCATTTTGACCTTGGCGACGGGACGCGCGACCCTGCTTCAGGGGGTCGTGCATTTGCTGATTTTCTTTGCCTACCTGTTCCTGACGCTGGTGCCCTGATCCCGAGGGGACTGCCATCTAAGCATCGTGATGGCCCAGGGCGTCAGGCGATGCGTCTGAGGGTGACTTTTTTAAGATGCAAGGCGGGCTTTTCAACAACAAACCAGGACAGCATCGCCAAGCCGATTGTGCACAGAAGTGCTGTGAGCAAATAAGCGTCTGAGCCATCCATGCCTTTGTAGATCATAAAATTCACAATAGGCATGTGATAGATGTAGATACCATACGAAAAGTCGTTCTTATGGAGGAGCTTTTCTGAAAGAGCAGGCATAGTCCAGGCGGCTTTGAAAACCAGCCAAGCCAGCAATACAAACGAGACGATATTGATTGAATTGCCCGTGCCGAGATTCCAGCGCTCCGCACAGTAATACACGGCAATATAAAGAATAAGCGGGACCAGAATGTTGCACTTGAGTATTTTTTGTTGCAGGAACTGGTTCGTCGACAGATAGGCGCCAAACCCGAACATCGCAATCCAGGGCAGGAACGAGACGTTAAAAAGTTTTTCTGCTGTGGTTGCGCGTGGGTTGAATGTCGAGTTCCCGATATTAAAAAGCACGCACAGTACAAAGAGAGCCAGTGCGGTTTTTTTATACTTATTGAATAGTATAAAAACAATCGGTGTCAGCACATAAAACTGAAGTTCGACCGAGATGGTCCAGAGGCTGGCGTTGAGCTTGCCCGTGGCGTAATCGCGAAAAAAATCAGGATTGAAAAATTGCAGGAATGTGACTTGTGTGGCGAGCCACGCGATGAACTGCGCACGCGACACATCGGTTACGGCAAAATACCCACTGTAATAGGTCAATATCACCGCAAAAACGACGCAGATGATAAGTGCGGGATAGAGTCTGAGTATCCGGTTGGTAAAAAAGACAGTCAACCGGTTGTCGCGCTTGATATTGGCGAACGACTGATAAATCAGATAGCCGCTAATAAAGAAAAAAATCGGAACGCCTGGAAAATAACTCAGAGGGCGCAACCAGGCGGCGGGGACATGCATCCAGTCCGTCGCATGAGAAACCGCGACTTGGAGTGCAGCAAAAAGACGAATTAAATCGAAATTGTTTTTCGTTCGAACCGCTGCACTCTGCAAGCTTTGCATGTCTAAAACCTTAAATGGTCAGCTGGTTTGAACCAGCATTTTTATACATTGACCTTTAAAGGCTTGGGTAATCGGTATAGCCTGCTTCTGCACCACCATAAAACGTGGCCCGGTTGTAGGGCGTCAGGGGCGCATTGACTGCAAAACGCTCCGCCAGATCGGGATTGGAGATGTACAGCCTGCCGTAGGCAATCGCATCCGCAGTGTCTTCGGCAATGGCTTGTTCGCCGAGCGCACGGTCAAAGCCACCTGCGCTGATAAAGGCACCCTTGAATGCCTTTCTGAACATCGCGGCAGTAATAGGCGCATCCGACTCGACCTTGTCATTGCCACCCGCAGAGGTAGAGCGTGGCTCAATCATGTGCAGATACGCCAGGCCACAGGGGTTGAGCTTGTCAATCACTGCATTGAACAAGGCGACTGGATCGCTATCTGACATGTCATTAAAGGTGCCATAGGGCGAGAGTCTGACTCCAATGCGATCGTACGGGAATACTTTGGCAACGGTCTCGAGGACTTCGCTAAGCAAACGGATACGGTTCTCAATTGAGCCGCCGTAGATGTCGGTACGATGGTTCGAGTGGTCCTGCAAGAACTGATCGAGCAAATAACCATTTGCAGCGTGGATTTCGATGCCATCAAACCCGGCTGCCTGCGCATTGCGGGCGGCGTGTTCAAAGTCATTTTTGAGGGCTGCAATATCCTCAAGCGTCATGGCGCGAGGGGTTTCAAATGCATGCATTTGCCAGTCGGCAGCAAAGGTTTTGCCGGCAGGGGCAATGGCCGAGGGGGCAACAGGCAGACCTTGCTCAGGGTGCAAGGATGAATGGGAAATGCGGCCGACGTGCCAGAGTTGAGCCACGATCTTGCCGCCTTTGGCGTGCACAGCCTCGACAATCTCTTTCCAGGCCTGTGTTTGTTCTGGGGAATAAATACCAGGCGTTGCGGGATAGCCTTTGCCTAAAGGGGAAATCTGGGTGGCTTCGGTGATAACAAGTCCTGCGCCCGCGCGCTGGCTGTAATAGATTTGAGCAAGGGGATTGGGTACATCACCCTCAATTGCACGCATGCGTGTCAGAGGTGCCATCACAATTCGATTGTTCAGTTCAATCGCACCGAGTCGGGTAGGTGTGGATAATAGGCTGCTGGCTGGCATAGGATTCCTGGATATTGAAAAAGTTTTCAAGATTTTAAGCCGTAAAAAAAGCCCGGGTATGAATACCCAGGCTTTAGGCCGAACAAAAGCTTGAACTTAGCCTTTTGGAGCGGCTGTGTGCTTCTTTGTTTGCTTTTCATGACGGGCACGCATATAGCTTGTGAGCGTTTTGTGCTGCTCAGCTGACAGACCATCCCAGAATGCCAACCATTTTTGTTCAACAGCCTCTTGCTTGAGCTCCATGTCATGGCGAGCCTGCTTATTGGTCGCGAGGATCGCACGCGGGTCCATCTGCTCTTTGGCCAGTTGTTCAGTCATGGTTTTTTGACGGGCGGCCATCGCAGCCTGACGTGCTGCACGCATTTCCTGACGTGAGGCCTGAGCCGTGTCTAGCTGTGCTTTTTGTGCAGGAGAGAGTGCCAGTTGATCAATGACTGCTTTGGGCAGTTGACCCATGTCGTGTGGTTCAGACACGCCGTGTGGATGCCCCATTGATTGTGGACCTTTCATGCCAGTACCTGGGTGCGGCATATCGGTGCCAGGCGCAGGCGTCACTTGGGGTGCAGACACGCTTGGTGCTGGCGTAGCGGGAGCCGGGGAGGTCGCAGGGGCAGCGGTCTGCGCCCATGATCCAGTCGCGGCCAAAGTCATACCGATCGCTGCAATGATTAAACGTTTGTCGAACTGTTTCATGGCGTTATCTCCTGTGTGTGGAACGCAGAACCATCTTCGATCCAAACCCGTTTCAAATGCGTTACGGTTTGTGTATCAAATGTTTCATTGCGTTTCGATGTAAGTAATATTTAGCAAAATGCCGTAACTGTTGAATCAGAATCTATGCTTTTTTAAGGTAAATGGCCTTGAGCATGTAACTCCCGTTTTCCATGCGGCAGTCCACTTCATGCCCATCACTCCCATTGCCAAGGCGGATACTTTTTACCTTTGTGCCTTTTTTCAGAATCGTCGATGAGCCCTTGACCTTTAGGTCCTTGATCAAAATGACGGCATCACCATCGGCCAGAGGGTTGCCATTGGCATCCAGGATCACGCTATCGTCTGTCGATGCTTCGGTTTGCTGTTCCTGCATCGGCCATTCGTGCCCACAGTCCGGGCAGACATAGTTGTCTCCATCCTGATAGGTGTTTTCGATCGCGCAGAGTGGGCAGGCTGGGATGGTGTGCATGGAGCTCTTGTATTAAAAATGGATGGGATCGTAGCAGTATGGGCTGGAGAAGCTAGCTTGCGCAGATGTGTGCAGGGGCCACGCTTAAGCCTTCGACCTGATGCTTGGCGATGAGACTGGCGACCAGGCCCGAGGCTTTTACTTCTTCGATAAAGTTGCTCAAATACTCGGCACCAAGCAGGTTGGATTGACGCGTACTGGCTGCTTGTTGAATGGCGGCAAACCTGCCCTCGAGTATTTTGGCGCCCGGTAGTTTTTTGATATCGGTCTGCAGGCCGATCCGCAGTCCTGCCAGTACCTCCAGTTTATCCTGGACAAAGGTCTCGATTGTTCCCTCAAAGCCATCGCAAGAAACAAGCGTGGCATGTTGAAGATGCCGAACCAGCCAGAGCTCATAGGCGCTCCTGGAGGGAACCGCGATCCTGACCCCGGGGCGATCGACTTCTGAAATATCCTGGATCGCGGAACCTGCGGGCACAAGATAGGTCGCCTCAATCTCGACGTAGGCAGGTGTAAACGTAATTTTCTCTGCGCGTGCTGGATCAGAACCAACCAGGCCAATGTCACAGTCACCAAGCGCGACGGCTTCGACCAGTGCATCCTGGCTCGCGAAGGGGACCAGTTCGAGCGGTACATCGAGTCGTGCGGCGAGCGCCGCGCACAGGTCAGGAGAGACGCCTTCAGGCACGCCCGCCGCACTTTTGCCCGTGATCAGCAAGAAATTGCCGAGAAATACTCCCGCACGCAGAGTGCCGGTCGGTGCGAGCGCGCTCGCAATGTCAGTGGTCATAAGTGTTTATTTTTAATATTGATTAAATAAAGCCTGCAGCGATGTTAATCGTCAGGGCAAGTAATGTGATGTTGAAAAAAGATGCCAACACACAATCAAACTGGTCCGCGCTTTAAATGCTTGAATCGCACGATTGAACGACTTGAGTTCTAGGGTTCATCTGGGTGCACGGATAAGATCTGTGCGTGTAGTATGCACGATGGTTAGTTCGTATACCTTATTTTGGCAAACAGGCAGATCCTATGCGTATGACCTCCTCCTTTTATGCAAACCTGGCGATATTAGTGATGGTACTGATGTTTGTCTCCTGGGTGTCGCATTATCTCGTGCAAAAGGTCATCAGTAAAAGTCGGCTGGATAAATTTTATTCCGCCTCGTCTGTCATGCTGCAGGTCCTGGGTTCGATCGCGGGAGTCATGCAGGCTTTTGTGGTCGTGAGTTTCTGGAATGACTACCAGGACGCAGCAAACTCCACACATCAGGAGGTCGAGAATCTGACGGTCACCTACAGGAATATTACGCTTCTGAAGGATAGTGATACCAAGAATGTCTTGCTGCAGAGCTACGTGACCTACCTCAATTCGGTCGTCATGGACGAAATTCCCGGTCATAGTCATGGACAAGGATCAGATACGCGCACGCAGCTCGCGATCGATAATTTCTGGAACGCCTTGCAAACGCTTGCGCAAGAAATCAATACCGATAGCCAGCGCATTGTCCTTCAGGCAATCATCATGGATGCGAATACCGCGGCCAAACTGCGTCAGCATCGTGTGAATGGGATTAACTCCACTGATGCAAACTTGTTATGGGTCGTGCTGATTGTCTCTGCCTTGCTGGTCATGATCGTCATGGGCACATTGAATATCGGTCAAAAAGAAGCGATTTATTACTTGTTGTCTTTTGCACTGGCTTGTATTTTTTCGCTCATGATCACGGTGAGCTATGACTACAGTACGCCGTATGAAGGCACCATTACTGTTTCTAACCAGGCCTATATCTCGTTGATCCACTCTTTACCCAGAATCCCCTGACAATTTCATTTTAAAAAAGGAACTGAACATGAATCCTGTTGTGATTGTGACTGGCGCGAGCCGCGGTATTGGTGCTGCGACGGCGGTACTTGCCGCCCAGAAGGGCTGGCGTGTCGTGGTGAACTACAGCCAGAATCAAGAGGCTGCTGAGTCCGTTGCACAAACGATTCGTGCCGCGGGCGGTGAGGCCATGATTGTGCAGGCGGATGTGGCCGAAGAAGGGCAGATTATTCGCATGTTTAAGGAGGTCGATACGCACTTTGGGCCGATCTCTGGTCTGGTGAATAACGCAGGGGTCGTTGACACCACGGCCTCGCTCCAGGATATGAGCTGGGAGCGGATCGAGAGAATGTTCAGGATTAATGTTTTTGGCAGCTTTATTGCCGCGCGTGAAGCCCTGTTCAGAATGAGCACAAAACGGGGTGGCCCAGGAGGCTCAATCGTCAATGTCAGTAGCGCGGCATCTCGGCTAGGTGGAGGCGGGCAGTATATCGACTATGCCGCCAGTAAAGGCGCCATCGATACGTTTACGCTCGGCCTTGCCAAAGAAGTCGCCGCTGAGGGCGTACGCGTCAATGCGGTGCGCCCTGGAGTGATTGATACCGACATTCATGCAAGCGGTGGCTTGCCTAATCGTGCAAAGGACCTGACGCCACTGATTCCAATGCAACGCCCGGGTCGTGCTGACGAGGTTGCTCAGGCTATCGTCTGGTTGCTCGGAGCGGAGTCCAGCTATACAACGGGCTCCTTTGTCGATGTGACGGGCGGACGTTGATTGGTTTTATTTGCCAAACCACATTCGCTGAAAAATCCCGTCGCGCTTGATCAACAGATGCATGAACGCAGCACCAATGTGTCCGATGATCAGTGCGGCCAGGATAAGTGCCAGGGTCCCGTGGATTTCAAATAATTGTTTGGCCAGGGTTTCGTTTGGCGTAACAAAGGGAAACGCGGGCAGGTGATAGCCACCCAGGGTAATGAGTGCCGGAAAGGCAGTGACGCCGGCCCAACCCAGTAGTGGGACCACCAGGAGCAGCACATACATGAGTCGATGAACGGTGTTGGCTGCGAGCACGAGCAAGTGCGACATGCTCGCAGGATACGGCGGATGGCCTGTGCGCAGCCTGATGGTCAGGCGTAGAACCATTAAACATAAAACCGTAAAGCCAATCGCTTTATGCCAGGCATAGAGCAGATTGGTGAGGTCATCCCAGATATTTGCCTCGCCTCGCGAGGTCATCCACAGTCCGACAGGGATCAGGATCATCACCAGCAGCGCAATCAACCAGTGCAATACACGCCAGGTGAAGGAGTAGTTCGATGATGCTTGCATGCTTATCCCCTTTGGGCCGCGGAGGGCCACGCGAGAAACTATGCTTGGACGTTAAGGATTTCCGAGGAAGTCGCGCTTGCCAATCTCAACCCCATTATGACGCAAAATGTTATAGGCAGTCGTAATATGAAAATAAAAATTCGGTGTTGCGTGCCCTAATAAAAATTGCATGCCGTTGTAGTGGGTTTCTTTATCTCCACGCTTGGTGACAATCGCCTTGTCTTCAGTTCCATCAATCTGAGCCGGTGTGAATGTTTCAATGTACGCAATTGTCTTGAGCACACGTGCTTTGAGTTCAGGAATGGTTTTTTCGACATCGGGAAACACTGGGGCTTCGACGCCAGCCAGACGGGCCATCACACCCTTGGCAGCATCACAGGCAATAAATACTTGAAGGGTAAAGGGCAACATGTCTGGGAACAGTCGAAACGAAGTGAGATAGGTCTCTTCGATTTTTTTGGCTTCGATGTGTGCTTGTGCCTTATCGAGTATGCAGACAAAATTCTTCAGGATATTGATAAAGCGTGGAGCACTGGCTTGATACATGGAAATATTCATAATGATTCCTTAATGTGAGTATGTAGTGCGAAGTGGAGTACGGGCTCAGGATTTAAGTCGATAACCAGTCTTGAAGATCCAGGCCACGATGACAAGTGCGGCCAGCAGAAAAATAGATGTCATCACTAAACTGGTGACGAGGCTGACATCGGCAATGCCATAAAAACTCCAGCGAAATCCACTGATTAAATAGACAACAGGATTGAGCAGGGCGATTTTTTGCCAGAACGCAGGTAATACCGAGATTGAATAAAAGCTCCCACCCAGGAAGGTCAGTGGCGTGATGATCAGCAAGGGAACAATCTGGAGTTTTTCAAAGCCATCGGCCCAGATGCCGATAATGAAGCCAATCAGACTAAACGTAATCGAGGTTAGGAAAAGAAAGAAAAGCATCCAGAAAGGATGTTCGATACGTAAGGGGACGAAAAACCCTGCAGTCGCCAGAATGATGAAGCCAAGGAAAATGGATTTGGCCGCTGCTGCACCGACATAACTCAACACGATCTCAACATACGACACGGGCGCCGAGAGTAGTTCGTAGATCGTACCTGCGAATTTAGGGAAATAAATTCCAAAAGACGCATTCGAAATACTTTGTGTGAGCAAGGACAGCATGATCAGACCAGGGACAATAAACGCACCATAACTCACCCCTTCGATTTGAGGCATGCGAGAACCGATTGCAGAGCCAAACACAACGAAATACAGAGAGGTCGAAATCACCGGTGAAATAATGCTTTGCATCAGGGTTCTGCGGGTGCGCGCCAATTCAAACAGTACGATTGCACGGATAGCGTATATGTTCATTCTCATGATTCGTGTCCCTGTTTTGTGACCAGGCTGACAAAAATGTCTTCCAGTGAGCTTTGGCTGGTGTGCAAGTCTTTGAAGGCAATGCCTGTCTGGGAAAGTTCAGCGAGTAATTCTGCAATGCCCAGGCGTGCGTTTTTGGCGTCGTAGGTATACGTCAGCGTATTGCCGTCAGCTGACAGATCCAGACCTTCAGTTGCGAGTTCGGGTGGTAATGCAGAGAGCGGTTGTTGTAATTGCAGGATAAGCTGTTTTTTGCCCAGCTTATGCATGAGTACTTCTTTATCCTCGACGAGAATGAGTTCGCCTTTGGTAATGATACCAATACGATCGGCCATTTCTTCGGCTTCTTCGATGTAGTGCGTGGTTAGAATGATGGTGACGCCCGTGTGTTGGAGCGCGCGAACCATTTTCCACATATCGCGCCGTAATTCAACGTCGACGCCCGCAGTAGGCTCATCCAGAAAGAGAATTTCAGGTTCATGCGATAACGCTTTGGCAATCATGACGCGACGTTTCATTCCACCAGAAAGCGTCCTGATTTTGCTATCTTTCTTTTCCCAGAGTGAGAGCGATTTCAGCACCTTTTCAATATGCTGAGGGTTTGGGGCCTTACCGAACAGGCCTCGACTAAAAGATACCGTGCTCCAAACGGACTCAAAGGCATCCGTTGAGAGCTCCTGAGGCACGAGCCCGATCAGTGAGCGAGCTTGTCGGTATGCCGTGATCGTATCGTGGCCATTAATTGTGATCTGCCCGCTGCTGGCATTCGCGATCCCACAGATGATACTGATTAACGTCGTTTTGCCCGCACCGTTGGGGCCAAGCAACGCAAAAATTTCACCACGACGGATGTCGAGGTTGATATTTTTTAACGCGCAAAATCCAGAGGCGTACGTTTTAGAGATATTTGCAATTGAGATCATTTGGATAACTTCGCTTTGATCGTTTTAACCACGCTCGATTTCATTGAATCCTTGGTTTTTTGACTGCGTGTAAGTGAAAATTGTTCATTATGTGTGTTTCGAGTAAATTGCTGGAATGATGCATATGCTAACGTTAATTGCCGATCGCGCAAGTTCAACTAAAGAGTGGGACGCCTTGAGCGAGCTCTTACTTGAATATGCCAGCACCGATCTGGCGCAACCTCAGCTGAGCTCCATCTGGCAAGACTTGAAGGATGTCCGGGCCAGATATGCTGCCCCAGAGGGTGGGGCGATTCTTTTGTATATCGATCAAGTGCTTGCCGGGTGCGTCGCCTTTACTCAGACACGGTTAGCGCAAACGTGCGAATTCAAGCGTCTTTTCATCCGCAAGCGCTTTCGCCAACAGGGCTGGGGAATCGCGCTGCTCAAGGAAGCGCGAGTCAGGGCGCGTGAGGCAGGATATGCCCGAGGCGTACTCAGCACTTGGCCCGACAATCAGAAAGCCCTTGCGATGTATGCCTCTCTAGGGTTTGTCCCTGTGGCTTCTTTTAAAGAGCAGCCTGGGCAAGAGCTGGTTTTTCTTGGGTGTGATCTCTAGCCGTTGCGGATCTCCAGTGATGCGTGCTCAATTCCAAGCAATGTTTGGATCAAATAGCACGTAAACTTATTCAAATTAAAAAAATTGGAGATCCGCATGCATTCCCGACTTCACTACAGTTTTGCACGTTTTCGAATCTGCACCCCGATAGTCTGCATCTTGCTCCTGAGCTTGTTTGGATTGGGTGGCTGCACCTTGCCACCGCCCGGCACACCACAAAAATGCGAAGATCTCGTCAATAGTGCGATTGCCTCCGACGCCATCGCGTTACCGACACGCGGTGCGAACGTGACATCAGCGACTGTTGTTGAGCCCTCGGGTATGGGTACGGCTGCAGTGGGTGCTTATTGCAAAGTGAGTGCTGACATCTTGCCCGTCGATAGCCAGGCACCAAAAATCAAACTGATTCTGAATTTGCCTGTCAATTGGAATGGAAAGGGCCTGATGCTGGGCGGAGGAGGATACGACGGGACGATTCCAGCGACCAACGGCAACATCCCGGCAGGACCCGCGGGAGTACCTGTGCCGTTAGCTCAGGGCTATGCCACATTCTCAAGTGACTCAGGTCATCAGGCGAATGCACTGGCCAGTCAGGATGGTTCGTTCGGTGCGAACGATGAGGCGGTCATGAATTTTTCAAGCGATGCGCTGAAGAAAACCCATGATGTCGCACGCCTATTGATTCAGCGGCATTACAGCGGTGCGCAGCCCACGCGCATGTATTTTGTGGGGGGCTCAACAGGTGGTCGTGAAGCCTTAGCAGTTGCCCAAAAGTGGCCGACTGACTGGGATGGTGTCGTGGCACTTTACCCCGCCTGGAATGCAGCCAGCCTGGATCTGCAGTTTGGCCGTATCACCCGGGCGTTTGCCCAGCCGGGGGCCTATCCTGATCAAGCTAAACGTCGCGTGCTTTTTGAGGCAGCGATGCAGACTTGCGACAAGCTCGACGGTGTGACCGACGGCCTGATCAGCAATATGCAGGCCTGTAATGCAAAGTTCAACCCCAGCACAGCGCGGGTCAACGGCCACGCGTTGCGCTGTCCTGGTGGAGGGGATACAGGTGATCAGTGTTTGTCGGACGCACAGATCAAGGCACTAAAAATATTTAATACTGCCATTACCTTTGGCTATCCATTGCAAAGCGGCGAAACGCAATACCCCGGCTTTAACGTATGGGGGGCGGATCTTGGCATGATCAATGCCAATCCGCTGCAACCTCGTGTCACCTTTCTGGCACTTGGCACTGCGCAGCCTGCCAATCCAATGCCTGCTGCCGCCCCTTACTTAAGTGTGTTCTGGGATCAGTGGGTACGATTCTTTGTGACCCGTGACCAGAGTTTTAATGCGTTGAGTCTAGACCCTCAGCAACCGGGGCCATGGCAAAACCGTATCAGTGAATTGACTGGCATTCAGGACATGAACAAAACTGACCTCTCTGTTTTTTATGCACGAGGGGGTAAGTTGTTGATGGCCCATGGCACATCAGATGTGCTGGTCAGTACGCGCGCAACCGAACAGTATTACGGACGTCTGCAAGATACGATGGGCAAAGAAAAAGTTGCAAAGTTCGTGCGCTATTACGAGATCCCGGGCTATGGCCATGCCTTGAGCACGGTGTTTAATGCGGCGTGGGATTCTCTGGGTGCGCTGGATCAGTGGGTTGAAAAAGATACCCCACCCGGCCCTCAGGTCGTGGCCGATACCATTGGTGTCCCTGGTAGAACGCGTCCGCTCTGTGAGTATCCTCTCTGGCCGCGTTACCTTGGTAAAGGCGATGTCAATCTTGCCGCGAGTTTTGAGTGCGTCATAAAGTAAAGGGGGTCGATCTGGACGATTACGTGATCAGTATGTTTATCTGACACGTAATCGTTTATTGCATGCACGCTGGACTTAATGTTCGTGCGTAAACTGATTTTGGAACTCGAGAGCGCCGGGTTCCACGACCTTCCATACGGGTTGACCAACAGGAATTGTAAAAATGTCATACATCACTGCATTCTTGTCACCCGTGTTGATACCCGCCATGACCAGACCTGCAGGCATGTCGTAACAGTCACCGGCAATCGCACGTTGTGGCTGTGCGCCTTCCATATACAGCGTCATTTCTCCTTCTAGTACACAGGTCTTACCGCCATGCTCATGTTTGTGCAGCGGTGTGCGTGTCTGGGCTGCCCGGGTAGTTTTTTCAACAATGAACTGAAAGCCTTGACCATCAGGTACGCTGGTCAACTGCTCTTGCTTGATCGAGCGCGCAATCACGCCGGGAAGTTCATTGTCATTGAGCGTACTGGGTGGGTTCGCTGGGGATGGAGGAGGTGCCGCGATACTGCTTGAGAACAAGAGACACAGCAAAGCACAGGACGCGATTTCTTTGGATGTCACGCTATCGCCACATTCTTTTGAGTGTGCTGTCTTTCAGGACAAAATGATGCCAAAGCGCAGCCAGGGCGTGTAAGCCTGCGAGGATGAGCAAGGCATTCGCAAGCAGGCCATGCAGCTCAACAACATTTTGTCGCAGCGCCTGATTGGCAGGATCAAACGCGGGAACCGTAAATAAATTGAACAGATTATCGCCACGGATCCAGACCGCAGCTATCCCGATGGCAACAGTACAGGTCAGCAATAAATACAAAAGATGGTGAACTCCGATGGCGAGTCGTCCCATCAGACCAGGGATCGCCTGCGGTAGTTTGACCCCACGCGTGCGCCGCCAAACAATCCGGCGCACAAGAACAATCGCGAGAATGGCTCCTAGGCAGATATGCGCGCTCCTTGCCATGACTCTGGGGTCGACCTTTGGAAACCAGTCTATTGTCTGACCCAGGACCCAGAGCGTCAGTATCAGTGCCGCGCTGATCCAGTGCAGCCGGATCGTTTTCTGGTCATATGTTTGTTGAGTCATCATGCCGTGATTGCCATTTGTGGAAAGGTCCATGCTGCAGTGTAGATGAATCGATCAGTTCCCTTGAGTAATCTTGCGGTCGTTCAAGGGCATGACGTGTAGTTTATAAACTTAATAATGAGGAAGTATTTAAATCCTTGGTCGATTAACAGACTTATTTGAGCATTAAAATTTTTAAAGGTTCGTTGGATATAGAAACCTCACCTGTGTGAGTCTGCACGGATAATCCAATCAGACCAAGGATAAATGTGATCGATAAGGTTGCGAGTATCAGAGAAAGGGCCATTGGCCGAGGCTTGTCCAAATGCACTGCAGCGACGCTCAACTGAACCATCAATCCAAGCAACAAAACACAGACCCAGCGGATTGGGTCTGGCCGCAGATTTAACAGTTCCAGCCTGAGATTACGTGTATCGCTGATCGATTGAATGGATCGCATCAATGTTTGTGCAATCACTGGTGGTATATCGGTTTGTGTCGCGACTTCAGCAGTTTTAGTGAGCAGCCTGATTATGGATTGCTCTGTTTCTGATGATCGGCTGTGGTTACTGATGATTAGAGGCCATTCGATTTCAACTGCAGAACGCGCATAGGCTCTGGCCTCGGCGATTAAGCCTTTATCACGCAGTGAGGGAATCGCTTCGTTCAATTGAATGAATGCCGATATTGCTCTGCTTTCTGCAGAGACTGCATCCACATGTGACTGAAAATTTTGCCAGACACTCACTCCAAGCAGAGCTGCCGTCAGTGCAAACAGGCTTGTTGGTAAGCCAATGAATGGTGGAACGATGCCATTAAACTTAACGGCGATACCTCTAAGTTTTTTACCGTTGCATACCCAGAAGATCAGTAGTCCGCATCCAACATAAAAAAACAACAGACCAAAAAATATCACAAAGTCTGAAGCGGAAAAAAATTTCTCAATCGTCGTGAAATGCATCATATAGATTCCATTCGGTACAGGTAATGTATATGCCAAATTGACATTCATTCTGGCCTGATGAAGTTTACTTTGTACCATCACGCGGCTTCAATTGAGTCACGATGAACAGGCGTCACCCTTATTTGAGGAGTCCTTCGCAGGCTTGCTCTAAAATCGAGTACTAAAAGAGGAGATTTCATGGAGCGTTGCCCCTGGTGCGAAGGTTTTGAGCAGTATCGTCAGTACCATGATACGGAATGGGGCGTTCCACTGCGTGATGATCGCGCATTGTTTGAGCTTTTGATTCTCGAAGGTGCACAAGCAGGACTGTCTTGGTCCACCATTCTTAAAAAGCGTGAAAACTATCGCCTGGCTTTTGATCATTTTGATCCCGACATTATTGCTAATTACGAGGACAGAAAAATTGCTCGATTGTTAAGTGATCCAGGTATCGTTCGAAATAAGCTAAAAATTGCTGCCACAATCACTAATGCCAAAGCATTCCAGGCCCTGATAAAGGATGGCCATTCTTTTAGTGAGTTTCTCTGGCAATTTGTCGATGGCAAGCCCATTCAGAATGCGCATCAATCCTTGTTGGATGTCCCCGCTAAAACCCTCGAGTCCGATGAGATGAGCCGGGCCCTACTTAAAGCGGGCTTTAAGTTTGTTGGCTCAACCATTTGCTATGCTTTCATGCAGGCATCTGGAATGGTCAATGATCACCTGGTGACATGCCCTCGACATGCAGAGGTCAAGGTCCTCGATATTTAGGGCAGTTGAGCACGTCGCACAAACTATCTATGGTGCAACACAGAGATAGATATATGAAAGGAACTTGATATTCAACCCCAGAAGGTTTTCACTTTTGGGGCATCTGCTGTGCCGCGTTCAAATCCGTACTTCATAAATGGCGTGATTAAGTTCGCGTCCATCACACTATCAATTCTGGTCATGCCGGGCGGCAATCCTGCGACAACATGCAGGACTTCAGTGCCCTGTTCTTTCAGGTTTTTCAATTCCTGCAACAACGAGTCAGGAAAGCCTGAGGTTCTTAAATTCTCTTTCAATTCGTTGGGTCCGCCATCCGCCAACGAAAGTACAAATGCACGTTTGACGCCCGCCACCACATCAGAATGTGTACTGGATTGACAGATGCCACCATCCATACACAATCGATTTTGAACGAACGTTGGTCCCGAGCCACCAGGTAGCGATGAGCTGGCAGAGCATGCATCGACGATTGGCACATTGCTTGATTCAGAGATAATTAATCGCTCGCCGGTATAGCAGTCATTCGCTGTCGCATAGAATGATTTTGACGGCCAGTCGGTCAGGCCGATCACTTTAGCAACTGTCTTTTTATATTTGTCCTGTCCCGAAGGGTTGTGTGAGGCCATCGCAGCATGGCCGACGGCTTGTATGGTTTGAGGCGCCGCATCTTTTGCGTTGTAGGCTAAGGCTTTCGCGCGTAACTGACTGGCATTGAATTGAACTTCAGGAACGAGCTCGGCAAAGATTTTGGGGAAGTAAGCAAAAAAATCCATTTCACCTGCCATGCGCCAAAGATTGCCCTTTGCCAGCATTGCGCCAATCATTGAGCCCGCCGAAGTGCCAACAATCATATCGGCATCTGAGACATCAATGCCGTGTTTTTTAAGCGCATGAAAATATCCGAGGTACCAGGAAATAAGAACAACACCGCCACCTCCGAGCACGAGCGCCTTTTCTTTTCCCTTGCCAAGTTGAGGTTGATAGGGAATCGGGTGGGCTAAGCCATCGTTCCAGTCCGCGGTTGATGCGATGAGATCTCTTGCCTCAACAGCATTCACCTCGGTAATTGTTTTTGGAGTGAGTGGCGCACCGGGTTGTGCTGCAACTTCAGCGCTGGCGACAGCGGCCACACTGATTGCAGAGGCCTTTAGAAAATGACGGCGTGATTGCTGGTTCATATAGCCTTTTTTAGAAAAAATACGTTTCCACATTTTCCATCGCCGGATCAAGGAAGATAGACTCCCCGACATCCGCGCCTAGATCGCTAGTTTGCGAAATGCCTGTTGTAAACCCAGCGTAAGTGGCAAGACAAGTAGCACCATTCCAGCAATCAACCCAATCGTGTTGTTTACGCCAATCTTATCGCCCACTCTTTCAGACAATATGCTTGAAGGAACCTGTAAAGATGCCATGGCTCCTGAGTACAAGGTTTTCAAGGAGCCAACCTCGGCCAGCGATAAACCAAACGCAACCTGCCAGACGGGGAATAAAACATATAAAAGATCTGTATATCCGTCATGAAGGATATGCGCGCCACAGCACGCGCTCAAGACTCTTTTCTTAATGTTTTTCATGCTGTGACTATAGCGTCGTTTAAAACGACATCGCAAGTGCTGCCCGTAGCGGGATTGGTCGCTCGGACAGTGAGGTCGATCAGAATGCTCTGTTAATGGAGATGCTGATGGTTTGTGTGGTCGTCTTACCTGTAGAGCTTCCGATCAATGAACCTGTGTAATTGATGTTTGTGTTGCCATTGGTATTGTTAAACGTCGAAGAGTAGTTTGCCGTTTGGCTGGGTGTCATCGCAATGTTGTAGTTGGCATCGATGAACCAGGATGCATCCAGAAAATAGGTTGCGCCCACAGTCACAGCGCCACCGACGACCCACTGTGAACTTGAAAAGTTTTGTGGTGTCCCAGAGATGTCTGTCACGTTGCCTTTGATGTCGGCAAAGCCAATCAGATTGTCAATGTTGGTATTGATCTGCGAGACGGTAGGACCTGCGCCTGCATAAATAAAACTGTTATCAAAGGAGTGTCCGATGAAGGGCATCAGAGCGAACTGGTGTGAAATATTCGTTTTAAATGTGCGAACGGTTGCATTTCCTGTAAAGGACGAGGCACCATATGAGCCGGACTGAGGGATCAGAAAGTTTTGGGCTGTTGAGCTCAGGCCTATCCCGTTATAAGAAAATTTGGCACCCCATAGCCATTTTGAGTCTTGAAAGTGTTTAAAGTAGCCTGCCTGTGCTGCTGGAGCAAACCCCGTTTGCGATCCCATGCCGAGGTTGACTGGTGGTCCACCCGCACTGCCAGATGAAAGGAATGCACCTGTTGTTTTGTCATAGGCGTTTGATAGCCCCGTCGCCTCAATACTCTGGCTATTGAAGTCAACGGAATTGAAACTGCCCCCAATACCTAAATAGAACGCACTGTCAGGGACGATACTCTGAGCGTTTGATAGGGTCGGGATGGAGTAAAGGAAAGCGGGCAGAAGCACCGTAAGTATTTTTTTCATGGGATTTTCTGTCTGGGAATGGATTGGGGTGAGCAACGGTGTTGAAAGACTCATTCCTCCAATGGATTGCCCATGGCTGCATTGGCTTCTTCGGCTTTTGCAGGACCTCGTAAAAAGCGCGCAACCGCAACGGCAATGAGAACGCCAATTAAAGATCCGCAGGGGTAGACCCAGTACGTAGAGAAATCGCCGCGAGCGAAGTCCGGTCCGAATGCTCTTGCGGGATTAAAGGCCGCGCCATCGAATGGTCCGCCCATCGTGCCCATTGCCATCACATACGCACCCACAGCCAGAGGAACAGAACTGCCATCGAGCTTGGGGCCATTGGTCATGCCTAGTATCAACAAGACCATACCAAAGGTGAGAATCGCCTCAAGGGCGACTGCCTGATGGAGCATGCCTGGCTGAGGGATGGTTGCCGCCAGATTGCCACCCGAACCAAAAAGTAATGCGGCAAGGCATGATCCTGCTGCTGCGCCGATTAACTGGACAACAATATAGCAAAGCGTCATAGGAATACCTATGTCACCTCGCAATGCAAAACCAATTGTCATCGCCGGATTGAAATGGGAAGAAATATCCCCAAGAAAATATACGGCGGCGACTAACCACAATGCAGCAACTGCCGACAGGATGAACGCGAATTGATAAGGTGCGAGATCCCCACCTCCATATCCAGCAAGAATGGCTGCGCCACCAGACAAGACAAACGTTAGGCCGGATGTCCCAATAAACTCAGAGACGAGTCTCCTTGCCCGGTGATCATCGCTTTGCCAGTCGGCAGAAAACCGATTGCCAACTTGTAGTCGCAGGGCTTGCTGTCCACTGAGGTCACGTTGAAAGTTCGTGTTCGGCATCAGAGCTCCAATTATTTGTTTGGAGTCGGAACGTCTGCAGACCCTGGTTTTGTCATATTAATTGGGATCACAACACGATCATACAAAGCTTCGTCAACACCATTAGCAAGCGCAGCTTGCTTAAGCGTTGAGTTGTGATTGATAGCGTAGTGGGCAATCTCAGAAGCCTTGTCATAACCAATGACAGGTGAGAGCGCAGTGACCATCATCACTGAGTTGTCAATGTTGGACTTGAGCTGGGCTTCATTCACGATCGCACCTTCAATCATGAACTCGCGGAAATGATCGCACATGTCAGCCATGATCAGTGCCGAGTGCAAGTAGTTACTAATGATGATGGGTCGGAAGGCATTTAGTTCGAAATTGCCTTCGGCTCCGCCCATCTGAACTGCAACGTCTGAGCCCATGATTTGGATACAGACCATCAGCATTGCTTCAGCTTGAGTCGGGTTAACCTTGCCAGGCATAATCGATGAGCCAGGCTCATTCGATGGAAAGGTTAACTCCATCAATCCTGTGCGTGGTCCTGAGCCGAGCCAGCGCATATCATTGGCAATCTTGAACAGCGACACTGCGGCAGATTTTAAGGCTGCGTGGGCGCGAACCATACGGTCAAGTGTGCCCTGGGCAGTAAACTTGTTGTCTGCAGTCTTGATGGCAAAGCCTGTCAGTTGCGACAGCTCTGCAGCCACTTCATCTCCAAAGCCAACGGGTGAATTCAGTCCCGTACCAACGGCTGTTCCTCCCATCGCGACCTGAAGAAGGCCTTGCGTCGCGTATTCGACATCGGCAATTGCATCAGAAACGGCACCAACATAGCCTGACCACTCTTGCCCAACGGTCAATGGTGTCGCGTCTTCGAGGTGGGTACGCCCAATTTTGACAATGTTTGCCCATAGTTTTGATTTGGCATCGAGCGCATCACGGAGCCGCTTAAGCGCAGGAATCGTTTTCTCTGTCGCCATTTTGTAGGCGGCAATATGCATTGCAGTGGGGAACGTGTCGTTGCTCGACTGGCCCATATTCACGTGGTCATTCGGGTGAATCGGCTCCTGTGCGCCCAGCGTGCCGCCAACAAGTTGAATGCAACGGTTAGATATGACCTCGTTGACATTCATGTTTGATTGCGTGCCGGAGCCCGTTTGCCAGACATACAGCGGGAACTCATTGTCTAGTTTGCCAGTAATGACTTCGTCCGCGACTTTCTGAATCAGCTGACCCTTCCAGGCAGGCAAACGTCCGGCTTTGGTATTCACCAGCGCTGCGGCCTTCTTGACGTAGCCATAGGCGTGGTAGACCTCTTTAGGCATCTTGTCATGGCCAATATTGAAATGAATCAAGCTGCGCTGAGTCTGTGCACCCCAGTAGTGATCGGCAGGCACTTGAACCTTGCCAACACTATCGAATTCCTGGCGTAGTCCCGTCGCTGAGATTCCAATTGGTAAATCAAGAATTTTGGGAATTGATTCTGTTGGCATGAGTAAGTCCTAAAAAAATTAATCATCGGAATTCATGCGTGCAGTCCTTGCAGCGCATAGATAATTCCTTGTTTATTCGCTCTGCATCACACCAGAAACATAAACGGTTGTCAATGTGAGTCAGAATAATAGCTATTGCTTCTTCCCTGTCGAGAAAGTTGGATAATAAGTCCCTTCTCGTTGCTGCTTCCCATGTTTAAGGGTCTATTGAATAAATAAAATGAATATAAACGCCGATTTCAATCTAAGAGCCGTCATCAACACCGCTGATTTAGCTTGGGAGACCTCCCCGGTTCAAGGTGTCGATAGAAAACGCCTTGATCGCATTGGCGGCGAGGTTGCCAGAGCAAGCACAATCGTCAGATACGCCCCGCACTCGGCTTTTACTCAGCATACTCACGATGGTGGTGAAGAAATCTTTGTTCTTGAAGGAATATTTTCTGATGAGTATGGTGACTATCCCGCCGGCACCTATATCCGCAATCCACCCAACAGCAGTCACACACCATTCTCGAACGAAGGGTGCACGCTATTCGTCAAGCTCAGGCAATTTCACCCCAGGGACTTGACTGTTAAACGAATAGATACAACCACGGCTTCCTGGTATCCAGGAATGGTGCAAGGCTTATCCGTTATGCCATTACACGAATTTGATGGGGTTGGAACCGCCCTGGTACGCTGGGCCCCCAATACGATTTTCAACCCACACGTCCACCCTGGCGGAGAAGAAATACTTGTATTGGAGGGGGTGTTTCATGATGAGCATGGGTCTTATCCTGCTGGCTCATGGATCAGAAGCCCAAGGTATAGCAAGCATGCTCCCTTTACAAAAGCCGAAGGTGCGCTGATCTACGTCAAAACTGGGCATCTCGACAATCCTATTTCTTTAATATAAATTGCGCAGCGTCCTTGATCAGCTCATCTTCTCTTTGATTAAAGCCATGATAGGCGAGGGCCCAGCAGACATTGCCCGTACTGGTGCCACCATCAATGGTGATGAATTCTGCTCTAGTTCCTTTAGGCCGGCTTTTAATAATATTTTCTGAGGCGATAATAGGGGTCACCGAACAGCTATCTTGAATGTGGTGGATGGCCAACGCAGGTAAGTGTGAATGATCTCTTAATACAGCAGTACGCTCCGTCCCCGCAACAATAAATCCAGAAATGATCCCGGATTCACCAAGCCGGTTAACGAACTCGGTCACGCTGACGGTCCCGTTACTGTGACCAAACAGCCAGACAGGGACATCAAATTTATTTTTGTAATACGTGACAACGCTTAACAGTCTGTTTTGATAATCATCGGTTATGCGGCCGCCGCCTTTAATCGCCAGATCGTCGGTCGAGTCAACCAGAACCGCATCAACTCCATACTGAGCCCAGAGACTCTGTGATCGCACAAACGTATGGTTGCTGCGAGCCGAGCCATTATCAAAAAGTCCAACTTTTCCATTCCCACCGATTAATAAAATTACAAGCGCTTTAGGGTGCTCGGTGTGGATAAGCATGGTTTTTGTTGGGCTGTTCCCGCTGTTAGGTACCTCAATGACTTGCGCATTGACTGCAGTGCATAAAAACGCGAGTGCCAACTGGAGGGATAACTTTATTATTTTCATGCTTTGACTGTTGTGCAAAATTTAATAAATTCAAGAAAGAAATTTTGAGAAAAGACAGCAATATTGAGCAAAGTAATCGATATTGTTTGACCGTCCCATAATTGAAAACCCCCATCATGCTGGAACTGTGTCCAATATTATGGGGGTCGTTTAGAGCGCCAGATACTTTTAGTCATCCGATGTTAACTAGAGGCGCAATGGCCTCGAGCTAACAAACAAGACAGGTTGATTACTTATCAAACTTCACTGTTACACCGCTTGCGCTCAGATTTAACTGAATGCCTTCGGAAGTGCTGGTCAAACGCATAATCACGCCATTCTCATTTTTAAGAATGGTTCCACCAACTCCGCCACCCAACGTGATGCTGCTCTCAAGCTTAGTAAAGGTGCCAGGGAACTTGGATGGTTCAGCCAGGTCGTATACCTCGCCTGTTGCGGATAGTTTTGAAATCCCCACATTGACGCCCAGGCTCATTCCGCTTATTTTGAACGGATATTCCTTGCCTTTGTAGGTTAATACGCCACCTCCGGTACTACCACCTACAATTAATGCGAACTGTGTTTCATTAATGCTGACTGTACCAGAGGGTACTTTAGGGGCATCAGCCGCACTTGCGCCAAAACTCAAGACACTCAAGCCAAGGATTAAAAACGAAACAATCTTACGAATGCTCATCATGTCAATTCTCCTTCTTTGTAGCCTTTAAAAAGCATGGCTACGAACTTAGCAACATTGCTATGGATAGCCTACTCCTTTAGTTTGAGTCGCACAAATGCATACACTTAGTCCAAACACCATGTCAATCGAAATTCGCCTCGCAGTGAAAGCTGATATCGCAGCGGTGACGCAATGCGTCTGCGAGGCTTTCATCCATTACATCTCTCGTATCGGTAAGCAGCCGGGCCCTATGCTTGATGACTATCAGGCGCTGGTTGAGCAGTGTGTCGTATATGTTGCTTGTAAGCAATCAGAGATTGTTGGCGCATTGGTGTTGCTAGAGACAGATGAGGGATTTTGTGTCGAAACGATTGCTGTGCGTCCCGATGCGCAGGGACTTGGCATCGGGAGGCAGTTACTTGCTTATTCAGAAGATTTAGCCAGACAATCAGGCTATGCATCTATTTATTTATCGACACATCGGTTGATGCATGAAAGCCAATCTGTGTATGCGCATTTAGGGTATGTTGAGTTTGATCGACGTATCGTTAATGGCTATGACAGAATTTTTGTTCGCAAGCAATTGCTATAAGTGTCCTTGTTGCCCAACATCTATCAAAATGAAACAATCCTCTCTTCATCTTTTGGAGTTGTCAGCAGTCAAATGAAAAACCCTCATCAAAAATTGCTAAGGGTTTGAAGGAGACGGCATTTATTCACTTAGGCAATTCACGCTTGCTGAGTTGAATAGCCAGCGCCTATCAATTGGAGAGCGAGAGTTCTAAACGCAATGCGTCCATTAATTCTTTAGCTGGGAGTTTTCTTATTTTAGAAAAATCCGCGCCTGCCCAAAGACTTTGATATTCAGCGTTATTTATTTTTGCAGCGAATTGTCTGAGCGGGCCAGTCATCGTATTTTGAATTGGAAAGGGAAGGGTTGTCTGATTTTCCATCAGTCTAATAAATTCATTATCAATACCTCGGGCCATTCTTCCCGAAAAACCTTTTGTAAATACAGATGCCCGATCTTGTTTTTCAAGCAGGTATTCTCTATACGCCGGAGCTGTGCCTGCTTCAGCACAACATAAAAATGCAGTGCCCATTTGTGCGGCCACTGCTCCAGCTTTTAATACTTTGCTAATGTCAGAACCATTCATGATTCCACCGGCCGCAACAAGAGGTATCGAGCATTCTCTTGCTAATTGCGTTGTTAACTCAATGACACTCAGTTTTTGATCAAAGTTATCGGGTTCAAAAATTCCTCTGTGACCTCCAGCCTCAATTCCTTGAGCGACGATAAAGTCAGCACCAGCTTTTTGAATTGCTCTTGCCTCCGTAACGTTTGTAGCAGTCATTCCAACCGTAATGCCTAGTGCGTGGGCTCTTTCAATTACCCCAGCGGATGGAATTCCAAAATGAAAAGTCAGTATTTCAGGTCGATGTATCCAAATTGGATCGAGCTGTTCCTCTAGGTTTGGAAAAAATGGTGGCTGTGGAATCGAGACCGAATATTCACCAGGGATTGGAAGTCTTTTTAAGGCATCGGCTGCCTGAATTTGAATTGTTCCGGAAGGTAACGCAACGGGATTAAAAATAAAAAAATTCGCATTAATAGGTCCCTGAGTCAGGGATCTTGTTGCCTCCAATTCCTCACTAATTTTTTGTGAGATGCTGTAGGCAAATCCAAAACTACCAACGCCACCAGCATTTGCGACCGCAGCAGCTAATTGAGGCGTATTCAGCCCACCCGCCATTGGAGCTTGAATCACCGGTATACCTAACTGAGAAAAACTAAACATAGAAGAAAACCATAGATGAGTTTTGTCGTTTTCAAAAGTTGGGGTAGTTATCGCTCTTGTTCTTTAAACCAGGGGATAGTTTGTTTTGCGATGCTGATTGCTTCAGCCTCTGAAATAAAGGTTTTGGGCGAACTATCCCGTATTAAAAACCAGCCACTGATATCTTCAGGTTCACGTCGCCATTCTTGAAAACGATATTTGCCGTCCAGATCTTGAATGATATCAACACAGAGATTTTTATCTTGGTTATCAACGCTCGTGGTAACTCGGTAGTTTTTTAGCATTCAGCTATGCTAGGTCCTTAGATCGATGTTGGCAACATCCCAAAAGAAAAATATTATTATTGAATTTTCTCTGGCAAGGCAGTCGGAGAACTCTTGACCTGGTCGGCCTGGGGCAGTGGCAACAGGCGACAAAAAAATGTTAAAACATAAAGAAATTTTTTCTAACAAAATTAACTAAGATACGTTGCGCCTTAGAAGGGTTTGACGAAGGCACGTACCACAACTAGCTGATTAATCGATGTTTAACAAACTCGGTCCTTTATTAGTTACCGCCTTATTCAGGTTTTTAGCCTGCCTGCCACTGACCGTACTACAAATATTGGGCTACGGCGCGGGTTGGCTACTATGGATATTGCCTGGGAGTTATAAAAAGCGTGCAGCTGAAAACTTAGCCATTGCAATGCCAGAGGCTTCGCCCCAAACCTTGCGTGCATCGCTCATTAGCGTTGGACAGTTGTTTTTAGAAATGCCCTATTGGCATATTCGCCAAGACGAAGCTGAATTAGTCAAGCAGGTACAGTGGGACGGCTGGGATGAGTTTCAAGAAGTGCTTGCGCATGGTAAAGGCCTGATACTACTTGGCCCGCACGCAGGGAACTTCGAATCACTTGGAGCGATCTACACAAGTAAATTTCCAGCGACTGTGCTGTTTCGCCCACCAAGAATGACATGGTTGCAGAACTGGATTATCAAAACGAGAACCAGAAAAAACCTCACCATGGCACCAGCCAATCACACGGGTGTTAGAAGCTTACTGAAAGCGCTTAAACGAGGCCAGTCGATCGGCATTCTGCCAGATCAAGTTCCAGTGGCCGGTGAAGGAGTTTGGGCACCATTTTTTGGCAAACAGGCATACACCACGACTCTGGTTCAAAGATTACAAAGCATCACCGGTGCACCCATATATGTCATGGCTGCGCAACGCAACGGAATCGGCAAGGGCTATACGGTGAGGCACCAGGCGATGAAAGAGCCTTTGTCGGATGATATTGAGGTAGCAGCCACACAATTAAACCGGGCAATGGAAGACATGATTAGTCTGATGCCGACTCAATACCTGTGGGGCTATAACCGCTACCGGACACCTCGTGATAAGCCTGCGATCAGCCAGCGCAAGCTAGTCTAAACGCAAATGAAGCATCCAGTGCTCAACCGATTTGACCGGCAAAAGTCTTTATTCCTCTCAAAAGCATCTCTACTGCGATGGCGACAAGAATTAATCCCATCAACCTTTCGATAGCCATCACTACCCGATCGCCGAGTATGCGTTGAATGCGTTCAGCAAGCACCAGCACGACTGCGCACGCAATCATGGTCACTAACAATGCCATGACCCACTCGAGTCGTCGATCCGGAGCCTGGCTCACTAAAAGCATCACTGTCGCCATCGCTGAGGGGCCTGCCAGCCCAGGAATGGCAAGCGGAACAATGAAGGGCTCATCCTCTGGCGTTAACGCTGCGGCATCTCTATGCTCAGAAGGAAAAATCATACGCAAGGCGATTAAAAACAATACAACCGCGCCTGCGATTTGCAAGGAAAGATCACTTAAATTAACAAGCTCTAAAAACTGCTTGCCTAGGAACATGAAAGTTAATAGCAAACAGAATGCAATGAAGACTTCTCGCAAAATAATGCGAACGCGTCTGTGCGCAGGGACGCTGTGCAAACTGTTAATAAAAATAGGAATATTGCCGATCGGATCTGTGATCAGCAACAAGAGTATTGTGGCGGAGACAAAGCTATATCCCATGTTCGCGATAGTAGCAGTTATGCGTGCCCAAAGGCATGATGGATACTATTCCATCTCTAACAGTGCCAAAATGATGCTCATTGCCACGCTATCAGGGTTGCTTCAGATAATGATCTGGATATTCCGTAACTAAAACATCGTTTGAACGATTCGACGAACATGTAGCTTAGTTGTGTCTAGTAATGGGATGCCATTGTGAGACGACTCAGTAAGAATCAACGGAAGCTCTGTTCCTCCTAAAATGATCCCATCAATTTCGTCTCGAGCAACCATCGTTTCAATTATCTTTAGTAATTGCAGGCGAGTTTGCGGTAATAGTATTCCTTTAACTAACTCGCCCATATATTTTTCATGAATGAAATTTTGCTCTTCTGGGTTCGGAGCAATGATTTTTATCTGGGCTTTGGAAAAAACAGTCGGATATGCTGAGCCTTGCATGGTGAAACGGGTCCCTAAAATACCGACTTTTTTCAAGTTGGCATTTTTTGCGGCATCGCAGGCTACTTCAATAATACTAATCAGCGGGATTGGTGACCGAAGTTGTAATTCATTGAACACAGCATGGGGAGTATTCGATGCCATGGCGGCAAAATCAGCACCGGCCTTGTGTAATTTGCCTATTTCAAATAATAAATATTCAGTTACTTCGGGAAGTTTGTTCTGCCCAATCAAATCGAGCATTTTGGTCATATGAATGCTATTGATAACAATTGGTGGGAACTCATTCTCATTCGTCAGACGCTGGTATTCAGCTACAGCTTGCCGATAGTATTGAATGGTTGATTCAGGGGCGATGCCACCAATAATGCCAGCTGTTTTCATGTCATTTTCTATTTAGTGTTTTTTTAGTATGTTGTAAATCATATTGCAATCACTCTAGCTGTGGATTTTTCATAGGATTGGGTGAATAAACCTCCCGCGCCAAGCAAGCTAAAAGCCTAAAGATTTTACAAATGGTTCGGTGTGGTCAGCCCATAGTTTGCCTCCCCATTGCAATAAGCTATGACCGCCGTGACCAGGGACCGGTGCTGTCATTACGAAAAGTCCACCGCCCCCATTGGCCTCAAACGATTTGCGCCACTCGAGCGGCGCGGTGGATCCCCAAAACTCATCATTTTCAGCCTAAGACCAAATGGAGGACTAGAAAATGCTCCCCGTTAATATCGATATTGGAAAGTTAGTAAAACCCGCTACAGTTTTGATAGAAAAATTTCTAGCGCCATCGACATTCTTTATGAGCCGAAACGAATAATTAATAATGCGAAGGCTGAGGCTGAGGCTGAGGCTGAGTCTTGGGTGTGATAATAAATTAAATGAGGAAATTTTTTTAAAGATCACGAACTAAAATGCTAGCCGCCACTCACATTTGTAGAATATAAAAATTTCAGCAATAAGCACTTACTGGTATTGCTTAAGGAAAAGCATTCATGCAAGAAATTAACTCATTCATTGAGGAGCTTCATCTTGAGCCGCACCCTGAGGGTGGCTACTATAGAGAGATGCATCGCTCGCAAACAAACGTTTACGCAGTAAACGGTCATGAGCAAAAAAGTGCCTACACAAGCATTTATTATCTTCTTTCAGGCGATGACTTTTCAGCTTGGACTCGTATCAAAAAATTTGCAAGCTACCATTCCTGCAAATACCTGGTTCTCCGCAAAACCATTGAGTGAAAGCTCATTTTGCTTGGTAAGTTGTACAGTAGCGCCTGGCTTTGAGTTCAACGACTTTGAAATAGGAAGGCGTGAAAAATTGATTGAGGAGTTTGGTCGCTCTAAAAAAAATATCGAAGCAATTAAAGCCTTAACTAGGATCTAGTAAAGCAATGACATGAAGGTGATTAAACAATTCTTCCTGTTGCTTAGTGACATGGCTTTTGACTCTTGAACCGACCTTCAATTCTGAATGATTTTTAACAGACTATCTGGTTCAATTTGTAACTATCCTGCCTTTTGAATCAACGCAGCCGTAGCAAGATTCTCAGGGTTTTGTTCGTTCAAAAAAACGGCTAGAGCTTACATCAAAGTTAAATGGGTCAAATAACTCAGTTTATGATGAGATTAAATTGATTTAAATATTAAGTCGGAGTGAAAATGAACGAAAAAAATAATCTCAGATTGCGTCCTCTTGAACGAGAAGATCTACGCTTTGTTCATGAACTCGACAATAACGAATCGGTAATGCACTACTGGTTCGAGGAGCCTTATGAAGCTTTTGTTGAGCTCTCTGATCTCTATGAAAAACATATACACGATCAAACTGAACGTCGTTTCGTAGTGGTACATGGCGAGGAATCAGTAGGCCTAGTTGAATTGGTAGAAATTAATCATATCCATCGTCGTGCAGAATTTCAGCTCATTATTAGCCCAAAATTTCAAGGAAAAGGCTTTGCTACAAAAGCAGTCGTACTGGGAATGGACTATGCGTTCAAAATATTGAATCTTCACAAACTTTCGCTCGTAGTTGATTGTGAAAATGAACGGGCTATCAAAGTGTATCGAAAGCTCGGTTTTAAGGAGGAGGGACTTTTGCGAGAGGAATATTTTGCGGATGGCGTATATCGCGATGCATACTGCATGGCTGTATTCCAGAACGAATATGTGCCGAAGTCCTTAACTTCAACCTTCTTATAATTAACTCGATTCCAAAAAAATAGATCAACAAGTGGGCTATTGTGTTTCTTGGTGGCCCGGGGCGGAATCGAATCGGGCCTTAGGATGCTTAATCCTGCTCGTTATCAATTAGTAAACCTCGTCATGATCTCCAACATTGATTGGAATGATTTCATTCTCAGTAATGATGAGTTCAAGCGTAATTCTGTACTTGAGATTGATCGAGACGCTATGCAGACCGTTGAGTCTTCCCCTAAGAGCGTGAAGTCGCAGAGAAGGGTGGTGTGGATTTACTGTTAATAACTCAAGTGTTTTAGTGTACTGAGAAACTGCATCTGGGTGTTGCTTAATAAACTTGGCTGCTTTGCGGTTGTATTGCTCGGTGAAAATTAACTGCCAGGTCATGCTGCCAACTTTGTGTTCAGCTTATTGATACGACGAATATGCTGGGCAACCGTTTCTTTTACAAAGCGGCCAGTTTCAAGATCAGCTTTGGATTCAGCAAGTGCGGCTTCAAGTTCGCATTCGCGAAGATATTGATATTGTTCTCCGCTCATCACAATGTACTTAACTTGACCGCGAACAGAAACGGCAACCTCGGGTTGTGTGGCGAGGGCTTCCTCAATTGCTTTTACACCTTTTGTTTTGAGGTCGTTGGCTGAGATTATGCTCATGATGAGTTCCTGTTTAGCATTGCTAACAGTATAGTCAATCGTACGATTAAAAGCACTATCAATCACTTAGAAACATCCAGTTACAGCACCACAAATGAAAAAACCCCAGCGCGAACGCTAGGGTTTTTAGGAAAATCAGATGGTGGCCCGGGGCGGAATCGAACCACCGACACAAGGATTTTCAATCCTCTGCTCTACCGACTGAGCTACCAGGCCATCTGAGGCCGAAATATTACACCAAATGTGAAATCTTCGCTCGGCGGTGGGATCTTCTTGTCCGCGACAGTCCTATAATACAGATATTCCTAACAGGTAATCGCTAATACTTATGACGGTGAACGTCCTCGCATTGGGCTTGAATCATGTCTCGGCACCCGTCGCGGTGAGAGAGCGTGTGTCTATGCCCGAAGACCTGGTGCTGCCTGCCTTGACGGCGTTGCGCAGTGCTTTCGGTGGCGCGGTCAAAGAAGCGGCAATCCTCTCTACCTGTAATCGCACCGAACTCTATTGTGCAGCTGAGCCTCAGGTCGCTGAGCAACTGCCCGCGTGGCTCGCTGAATTCAATCAGATAGAGGCCGGCATCCTCAAGCCTCACGTCTACCTGTATGGGCGTGACGAGGCGGTCAGACATGCTTTTCGTGTCGCAAGCGGTCTGGACTCGATGGTAATCGGAGAGCCTCAGATCCTTGGTCAGATGAAAGACGCTGTCAGAACGGCTGATGAGGCAGGCTCGCTAGGCACACTGTTGCATCAGATGTTTCAACGTACCTTCTCCGTTGCTAAGGAAGTGCGTTCGACCACCGCGATCGGTGCGCAGTCTGTTTCGTTAGCGGCAGCGGCGGTTCGTCTGTCTGAGCGCGTGTTCGGCGATCTGAGTGAATGCAAGGTCTTGTTTATCGGTGCGGGCGAGATGATTGAGCTCTGTGCAACGCACTTCGCTGCGCGTCAGCCTGCTTCGGTTGTGGTTGCGAACCGCACCCTGGAGCGCGCAGAGACGTTAGCGAGCCGTTTTGCCGCGACCACGATGCGTTTAGGTGATTTGCCAGAGCGGCTGGCAGAATTTGATGTGGTCGTGTCCTGTACGGCAAGCTCCCTGCCCATTCTGGGTCTGGGGATGGTCGAACGGGCAACACGTCAGCGTCGTCGCAAACCCATCGTGATGGTTGATCTGGCGGTGCCACGGGATATTGAGCCTGAGGTTGCTCGTCTGGATGATGTTTACCTGTACTCGGTGGATGATCTCGGTGTGGTCGTCCAGTCCGGCACAGACGCGCGGCGTGCGGCAGTGGTTGAGGCCGAGGCAATCATCGACGCACGCGTGAATAACTTTATGCACTGGATGCAAGTGCGTGCAAACGTACCCGTTATCCAGGATTTACAGGCAACTGCGCATGCAGTCCAGGAGCAGGAGCTCGAGCGTGCGCGCCGTATGCTGGCACGTGGCGACTCACCTGAGGCTGTGCTCGAGCACCTGGCCAATGGCCTGACACAAAAATATCTCCACGGCACCTTGGCCGCACTTAATAAAAGTGAAGAAAAAGACCGCCAGCAATTGCTGAGCTGGTTGCCGCGCATATTCCCCTCGGGTCGCGGTCGGCGTTAGCGTTGTTCGACTGTTATTTCGCTGTTTGTCCTGAGGCAGGGCGGACCGCAACGCGTAAGCTGCCGAATCCCCTTTATCTTTAAGCCTGAAAGTCCTCATGAAACAATCAATGCGTTCCCGCCTAGAGCATTTGTCGCGTCGACTCGTCGATCTCGATGCTTTGCTGGCTGAGCCTGATGCAGCCAACGATATGACGCAGTTCCGCAAGCTTTCGCGTGAGCGTGCCGAAATTGAGCCAGTCGTCCAGGCGTTTGAAGCCTTTGAGTCTGCAGAGTCAGATTTGGAAGGCGCGCGCCTCATGCTCGACGATCCTGAAATGAAGGCCATGGCGCTTGAAGAGATGGACGCGTGCAAAACTCGCATTGAGCAGCTCGAGACTGCGTTGCAGTTGCAGCTGTTGCCGCGTGACCCGGATGATGGCCGCAGTGTCTTTCTTGAAATTCGTGCGGGTACAGGTGGCGATGAAAGTGCACTGTTCGCCGGAGATTTGCTGCGGATGTACTCGCGCTATGCCGAGCAAAAAGGCTGGAAAGTTGAACTAATGTCCGAGAGCCCCTCTGAGCTTGGGGGGTATCGGGAAGTTATTGTGCGGCTTGATGGCGACGGTGTGTATGGCCGGTTGAAGTTTGAATCGGGTGCCCATCGCGTCCAGCGCGTGCCAGCTACCGAAACACAAGGCCGGATACACACCTCAGCCTGCACGGTGGCGGTTATGCCGGAGGCCGATGCGGCGACTGAAATCGTGATCAACCCAAGCGAGCTACGGATCGATACTTTTCGGGCGAGTGGCGCAGGCGGTCAGCACATTAACAAAACGGACTCTGCGGTACGCATTACTCACCTGCCAACGGGGCTGGTTGTGGAGTGCCAGGATGACAGGTCGCAGCATCGCAACAAAGATAAAGCCATGCAGGTGCTCGCTGCGCGTCTGAAAGATAAAGTGCAGCGTGAACGTCACGACAAAGAGGCGGCGACGCGCAAAAGCCTTGTGGGTTCGGGTGATCGATCCGAGCGCATTCGCACATATAACTTCCCGCAGGGCAGGTTAACGGATCACAGGATCAACCTCACACTCTATAAACTCGCCAATATCATGGAAGGTGATCTGGATGATGTCACCGGTGCGTTGATTGCTGAGCATCAGGCAGAATTGCTTGCTGCATTGGGGGATGAGATTTAATGCAGTCAGTGCAGTCGTTGATGCAAATGAGCGGGCTACCGCGTCTGGAGGCACGGATGCTGCTTGAGCATGTCTTGCAAAAACCGCGCGCCTGGCTCCTGGCGCACGATACAGATCCGCTTGCACCCGAAGCAGCAGCATCGTTTTTAACGCTCGCCGCGCAACGTCGGCAAGGCAAGCCAATGGCGCATCTGGTGGGTTATCGGGAGTTTATGGCGTATCGGTTTGCCGTGACGCCCGATGTGCTGATCCCCAGGCCTGAAACAGAATTGCTTGTAGATGTTGCGCTAAAGGTCATAGAGGGCCGTCAGGCACCCAGTATTTTGGATCTCGGTACTGGCAGCGGAGCGGTCGCGATTAGCGTGGCACTGGCTCGTCCAGATGCCATTGTGACGGCGACCGATATCAGTGAGCCTGCTCTCTGTGTCGCCCAACAGAATTGCCAGCAGCTTGGTGCACGGGTGCAGTGGTGGCAGGGCAGCTGGTATGAAGCCCTACCGCCAGAGGGGCGATTTGATCTGATCGTCTCTAATCCGCCTTATATTGCTAAGGGTGATGCGCATCTGGAGTCTGGAGACTTAAGGTTTGAGCCTGTTTTTGCGCTCACTGATGGTGCCGATGGACTGAGTGCGATTCGTATCATTATCGCCGGCGCGCAAAAACACCTGTTTGGGGGTGGCACGCTATGGCTCGAACATGGTTACGATCAGGCGGTTGCCATTCAGGCCTTATTACTGGAGCATGGTTTCAAAGATGTCCGTAGCTTGGACGATCTCGCAGGTATCGCCCGGGTTACTGGTGGAACTTTATAATGTATTTTGAAAGTAGATAAGATTGATCCTGGCTATGATCCATCCAAGTCAAGATTCATTCTGGCAGGCGCAGTTCAATTCGACGTAAGAACCTTCGAACTTATTGGTTTATTTAGTATCTAATTTTTCATTCACTATTTAGCAGCAGAGACATCATGAGCGACGTACAGACATTTATCCGTGAAACAGTCACAGGCAATCCCGTGGTGTTGTTCATGAAAGGCACCGCACAAGCACCTCAGTGTGGTTTTTCAGCGCGTGCGATTCAGATTCTGAAATCCTGTGGCGTGACCAAACTTGTAACGGTCAATGTGCTCGAAGATGAAGACGTCCGTAACGGCATCAAAACCTACTCGCAATGGCCCACGATTCCACAGTTGTATGTGGCAGGTGAGTTCATTGGCGGATCCGACATCATGACCGAAATGGATCAGAGTGGCGAACTCAAGCAAGCGCTGGTTGCCGCTGGCGCAACAGAGTAAATCCGGCAGCGGACCGGATCTTGAGCTGAGAGCTTTGCGTTGCAAATCAATCGCAGGCCTAGCTACTCAGACTCTTGATTCACTTCGATCGGGTCAAAGCCAATGTCCCCATCCTGATGGGCGATGCCCGAGGGTTTGAGACCAACAAAGTCAAAAAGGTTTGTGTCCATCAGGTGCGATGGTGCAATATTGGCGAGCGCCTTAAAGGTATTCCATGCGCGGCGTGGATCTTGTTGGTCCCATTCTTTGAGCATGCGGCCAATTTCCTGACGCTTCAGATTTTCTTGTGAGCCACACAAGTTGCACGGAATGATTGGGAATTTTTTCCAATTTGAATAGGCAATCAAATCAGTTTCGGGGATGTAGGCCAGTGGTCGGATGACCGTGTGGCGGCCATCGTCGGAAACGAGTTTGGGTGGCATTGCCTTCATCTTTGCGCCATAAAAAAGATTCAGAAAAAACGTCGCAAGGATGTCATCACGATGGTGGCCCAGAGCAATCTTGGTCGCGCCCAGTTCTGTGGCTACGCGATACAAGACCCCGCGTCTTAGTCGTGAGCATAGGGAGCACGTTGTTTTGCCCTCGGGAACGACGCGTTTGACGATTGAGTAGGTGTCTTGAGTTTCGATATGAAAGGGGACGTTGATCGAGGTCAAGTACCTGGGGAGTACATCGGCAGGGAACCCCGGTTGTTTCTGATCCAAATTGACTGCAATGATTTCAAAGTCGATTGGCGCACGTGCACGCAAGGTCATCAGAATATCAAGCATGCTGTATGAGTCTTTGCCGCCTGAGAGACAAACCATCACACGATCACCATTCTCGATCATGTTGTAGTCGCCAATTGCACGACCGGTTTCTCGCGTCAGGCGTTTGGCAAGTTTGTAATACGCGTCAATTGATGTTTCTGAGTGAGTTGCCTCAGGAGCATGCGTGGAGTCCTGAACCGTACGCACGCGAGAGATCGGTCGAGGCATGAAGCTAAGCGTGGATTCCATGTCAGTAGCCGGCTTGCTTGAGATATTGGGTGATCGCTTGCCTGTCCCCCGAAAAGATAATGCGTGATGCTTTACCTGCTTTTTGGTGTGCGTACATCGGATCGTAGTATTCGGTGAGTAGGGGATGTATCCACAGGAGATGTTCCTCGATCTGACCCGTGGATTCCTGTACCGCGAGTGCATGCCGCATCGCTGCATCGAGCCGGGCGTGACACTCACCCCCAAGTCGTTTGTAAAGATTGTGCAGGCTTTCGAGCAAGCGAGCAGAAAACGCTTTAAAGCCCTCGTCTGGGCCCAGTAGTGACGTGAATTGTGCGCCAAGATCCTCGACATAGTCGTGCAGAATGCGTTCGGCGCGGGATTCGGTTGACTCTTCTACCCACACGACGGGGCAGGTTTGCATGGCGTCACGCATGGAGATCGGGAGCGCGCATCGGCCAATCAGGCGCGATTCGTCCTCGAGCACAATTTTAGTAATGTTTCGGGCGTGCAGTCGTAGCAGCGCAATTGCCAGACGATTGTCAAAGTCGATCTGCACTGGCTGATCTGTGGCGTGCTTGCCAAAGCTCGAGCCACGGTGATGCGCGAGCTTTTCGAGATCAATCGCGGCATTCAGATCTTTCATGACTTCTGTTTTTCCGGAGCCTGTAAATCCGGCCACTACGATGAACTTCGAGGCAGCAATGTTACGCTCAAGTGATTCAAGCAAAAACGTACGCATGGCTTTGTAGCCATCAATAATGCGCGGGTATTCAATACCCGCCTCTGCCAGCCATTGCTGCGTGATTCTTGAACGCAGTCCTCCGCGAAAGCAGTACAAATAGCCGTCAGGATGTGCGTTGGCAAATGCGGCCCATTGGGCCACGCGAGCTTGTTTAAGTTCGCCCTTCACGAGTTCGTGTCCGAGCACGATCGCAGCGTCTTGGCCTTTCTTTTTATATTGCAGCCCCACTTGATGTCTTTCTTCGTCATTCATTAGAGGAAGATTGATCGCGCCGGGGAATGCTCCCTGGGCAAACTCTATGGGGGCTCGTACGTCCAGCAGTGGCGTATCGGAAAGAAATATTGCCTGGTAGTCCAGTGTGTTTTCGCGCATGGCCATCACTTGTTCAAATCCTTCAATACACAGTTTGTGATTGCCGGGGCGGTCAGCCTGACATCAAAACTGCGTAATTCATCGCGTCGAAATACATGGACTGTCACCACGTCACCAGGTGCGTAACGGTTCAAAATGGAATCCAGTGCATTGGCATTGGAGTCAATGCGCAGGCCATCAATGGCCACCAGCGTATCCATGGCTGAAAGTCCCGCCTGATGTGCGGCGCCGTTTTCGAGTACTGTGGAGAGTACAGCATGGTCACCTTGCTTGCGTATGCGCGCATCAATCGAGGCGCGTGCATCAGAGGCTTTCCAGCTCAGTTCAATATTCTGTGCGTGGAGTAATTGCGTGAGTGGGACATCCGCTGTGCCGTAGGCCCATTGCGCGATTTCTGTTGAGACGTCCACACCGGTGATTTGACGGACAAGTTTGATAAATCCTTGCTCCTTGAGCCCCTGTGCCTGGCCGGTATAAAAATCGCGACCATAGCTCTCCCATAAGCCTCGCATGACATCGTCCAGACTGAACTGGTCATGCGTTTGTTGACGAATGGTCAGATCAAGCCCTAGGGCGATCAGCGAGCCTTTTGTGTAGTAACTGATCAGCGCGTTGGGTGAATTTTCATCCTGTTTGTAGTAACGCGTCCAGGCATCAAATGAGCTATCTGCAACAGATTGTTTGAGACGTCCAGGCGTTGACCAGACACCGCTGATCTGTTTGGCAAGCAACTCGAAATACGCATGACGGTCGATGACTCCGCTGCGCAACAGTATCAAATCGTCGTAATAGGAGGTGAAGCCCTCAAAGATCCACAACAGGCTTGTATGGTTCTCGCGTGAGAGGTCGTAGGGCGCAAAGGCTGCTGGTTTAATGCGTTTGACGTTCCAGGTGTGAAAGTATTCGTGACTGACTAGCCCCAGATAGTTTTTGTATCCCTCAGGCGCACGTTCCTGGCCGATTATGGGCAAGTCTTTGCGAGAGGCCATCAATGCGGTTGAGGCTCGATGCTCGAGCCCGCCATACCCGTCGCCCGTTACCATCGTCATAAAGACGTACCGTGTTGCGCTATCCAGAAAAGGGGCTTTTACTTGCTCGGGCTCGAAAAAACGTATTTGTGATTCACAAATACGTTTGACATCCTGACTGATGCGTTTGAGGTCCAGATTAGGGATATGGCCGGTGAACACCAGCTCATGTTGTGCGCCACACGCCGTAAATTTAATTGTTTGTGGGGTTCCCATTTCTATGGGGTGGTCGATCAGCGCGTCATAATTGTTGGCGCGGTACTTGCCAAAGCCATGTAGTTTGGCAGCCAGACGACCTTTTGTCGCTTCAGGTAGGCTGGTAAAAACCGACCAGCGAGCAGGCTTCTTTGGTGCGATAAGTGTCACTTCGCAGGGTTTGTGTTCTTGACCCTGCGCATACAGGAAGACGCTTGTGCCATTGAAAAACCCATGGGATTCATCCAGGTGCGCGCCGCGTACTGATAAATCCCAGGCATACACGGTGTAGGTGATTGTGATGGCTGAGTCGCTGGCTCCACAGCGCCAGCTATGGTTATCGGTCTTGGTGACGGAAATTTGGCGCGCACCAGCACGTGCCTGTATGGTTTCGATGTGCCGGGCAAAATCCCGGATCAGATAGCTGCCGGGTATCCAGGCGGGAAGGCAAATCGTCTGGCCAGCAGCGGCAGGATCGGGTATCGTCATCGTGACGCGAAAACGGTGACCTGCCAGATCAAAAGGCTCGACGCTGTAAAGTATGGGTTTAATGTTCATAACGCTATCTTATTTCACAATTCTAAGGAGACATCCATGAGCGAATCTCTAGTGCTCGTTGAGACCCGTGGCCGGGTTGGCCTGCTGACACTAAATCGACCTAAGGCGTTGAATGCACTCAATGATGCATTAATGGATGAGCTGGGCACGGCCTTGCTCGCGTTTGATGCCAACGAAGACATCGGTTGCATCGTAATTACGGGTAGCGAAAAAGCGTTTGCTGCGGGCGCAGACATTGGTGCCATGAAAGACTGGTCATACATGGATGTTTATAAAACCGAATATATCGGACGTAACTGGGAAACCCTGCGCAGCATTCGCAAGCCAGTGATTGCTGCTGTTGCCGGGTACGCGCTTGGCGGTGGTTGTGAGCTTGCCATGATGTGTGATTTTATTATTGCGGCCGATACCGCCAAGTTCGGACAGCCAGAAATCAAGCTAGGGGTGATTCCCGGTGCGGGTGGAACGCAACGATTGCCACGTGCTGTCGGTAAGTCAAAAGCGATGGATATGGCTTTGACTGCGAGAATGATGGACGCTGCCGAAGCTGAGCGTGCCAGTCTGGTTTCTCGTGTTGTGAGCGCAGACAAGCTCATGGAAGAGGCGATCGATGCCGCGACCGTAATTGCTTCAATGTCGTTGCCCATTGCCATCATGGCTAAGGAGTCTGTGAACCGTGCCTTCGAGTCCTCCCTGCACGAGGGAATCTTGTTTGAGCGCCGAGTATTCCATGCCTGTTTTGCAACGGAAGACCAAAAAGAAGGCATGGCTGCATTCGTTGACAAGAGAAAACCAGCCTTTAAACACCGTTAATGCGGCTTTTAAGCGTACAGAATCCCAGCCCTGAATGACTTGGGGCTGTGGGTTTGCGTTTGGGATGTAAAAACAGCTATACTTTATGGGCTTCGGGCTTTCAAGACGGAGAAGTACGCTTAAGCACGTTGCTTAAAAAATTGCGGATGCGTTGAATCAGTGCATGATCGCAGTTTAGGATAAGCAGTCAAGCTAAGCTACTCCTTAAAGTGTCTGAGTAATCGAATGAAACAACTTTGAGTGATTTTTCTAAGGAAAAGCCAGTGGCTTTAGATCCATTCCTGAACGAAGAGTCGCTTGTGGGTAGTAATAACGATCAACCAGTTGTACTGACTGATGCGGATCGAGTGCTGATTAATGCTCGTGCCCGTAGAGAGCTTTTAGAGATTGTTCTCGCGCAAGGAGTTGCTGGGGTTGCCGTTGCATTGATTGCATGGGTGATTGCAGGTAAATATGCAGGATGGTCTGCCTTAGCAGGTTCGGGTGCGTATTTTGTGCCCAATTTGTTATTCGCATCAAGATTATTTATTGCTACCCACAGTCCTAAAGGATCGGGCCCAGCGGTTTTTTTGATTGGCGAGTTCCTTAAAGTTGGTGCAGTAGTCAGTTTGTTGTGGTTGATAGCGGATTGGGGTGGTGATCGGGTGCAGTGGCTTGCAGTATTGGCCGGACTGATTGCTGTCTTAAAGGGGTATTTTCTAATGTTGGCGTTCCGGGGAACTCGGGCACGTTAACTTGAAAAACCTCGTTTGTTGAGTGACGAGATTTTATGGTCGGGCCTGAAGTAGCATGCAGGCCCGTTAGTTTGAGTAGAGATGGGCAGCATGGTTTTGCTGCTTCCGGTCAAGATTCAGAGTTGAGATTATTTATGTCTGCTGACAGCGACGTATCGCCCCAGGCCTCCTACATTCAGCACCATCTGGTGCATTACAACAATATCGGCGAAAAGCAGAGCTTAATCGCCGACTTTAGTGTGATCAATTACGACTCGATCTTCTGGTCAATCGCAACTGGCGTGATCGCTGTGTTGGTGATGTGGCTGGCTGCGCGCCGTGCGACTGCTGGTGTTCCAGGCAGATTTCAGGGTTTCATTGAAATGCTGGTTGACATGGTAGACCAGCAGGCACGCAGCATTGTTCCAAGTGAAGCGACGCGCAAGTTTGTCGCGCCATTGGCGATGACAGTGTTTACCTGGGTCGTGCTAATGAATGCACTGGATCTGGTTCCTGTCGACTTACCGCATGTTGTGTTTCACGCACTTGGTTGGGGACATGAGCCCGAAGATCCGCTTTATTACCATCGAATTCTTCCAACAGCCGACTTGAATATTCCTATGGGAATGTCGATGGGTGTTTTATTACTCATGCTGTTTTATGGCCTGAAAATTAAAACTCCTGGCGGTTTCGTTAAGGAATTATTCACGGCACCATTTCATGCGCATGGTTTTGCAGCGCTGTGTCTGGCCCCTTTTAATTTCCTGCTGAACCTGGTTGAATATGCCGCCAAGTCAGTGTCACTTGGTATGCGACTATTCGGCAACATGTTTGCCGGTGAGCTGGTGTTTATGCTGATTGCCTTGCTGGGCGGTGCCTGGACAGGGTGGAATGCGTTGAGTGTGGGCCTCGGTATTGGTCACATTCTGGCTGGATCGATCTGGGCCTTGTTCCACATCCTGATCGTGTTGTTGCAAGCATTTATCTTCATGATGTTGACACTGGTATATATCGGTCAGGCACACGAAGGGCATTAAAAACTGATTCGCCATTTTTTGACAAAAGGGCGATGCAGGAAGGGTTTACAGAAGTTCATGTAGTTTGATTTTTTTGATTTTTAAATTTACTTAGATATTAACCAAGGAGTTGTCATGACTAACGTCGCTTTCGTAGCGCTGGCTTGCGCATTTATTATCGGTCTGGGTGCTTTTGGCGCTTGTATCGGCATCGGCATGATGGGTGGCAAGTACCTCGAAGCTTCAGCACGTCAGCCTGAGCTGATGAATGCTCTGCAAACAAAAATGTTCTTGTTGGCTGGTCTGATTGACGCTGCCTTCCTGATCGGCGTGGGTATTGCCATGCTGTTCGCATTTGCGAACCCATTCAAGTAAATCGATAGCAGTCTGGCCTGTCTTACAGGCTAGACTTACACGCTACTGGTATCGGTTGATACCGGTATATTGATCCAGCCCCATTCGACATGTTGTCATTGGGGCATAAGATGTAATAGGGAAACGACCGTGAATCTGAACGCGACGATCTTTTTCCAGATGATCGTGTTCTTTGTCCTGGGTTGGGTCACGATGAAATTCGTGTGGCCACCACTGACAAAGGCAATTGACGAGCGACGCCAAAAAATCGCTGATGGTCTGGCTTCTGCCGAAAAAGGCAAAGCTGACCTGGCGCAGGCACAAGCTCGAATCAGTTTGATCGAGGCATCTGCTAAGTCAGATCTGCATGCTCGCATGACAGACGCTGAAAAACACGCAGCTCAAATTATCGAGCAAGCCCGTGCCGAAGGTGAATCCGAGCGTGCTCGAATTGTTGCGCAAGCTAAGCAAGATGCTGCGCAAGAAGTCCAGCGTGCACGTGATGCGCTGCGCATTGACGTTGCCAATTTGGCCGTCAAGGGTGCAGAGCAGATCCTGAAGCGCGAAGTTAATGCGCAAGCCCACGCCGAGTTGCTCACGCAACTTAAGGCTCAGCTTTAAACCCCGGGGTCGACATGGCAGAACTTTCCACCGTTGCCCGCCCGTATGCCGAAGCGTTATTCGCTGCGGCGCGCGAGGATAAGGCCGGTCTTGCAGCATGGGCCGATCAGGTGCAGCGTCTTGCTGACGTGGCATCGGTTGAAGCTGTGCGTGTTGCAATGGCTGATCCGCGTCTCGAAGACGCACAGCGCATCAGCATCTTTTTGAGTCTGGTTCAGCCAGCCGTCGAAAAGCCGTTACAAAATTTTGTAACTCTGCTTGTGTCTAATGATCGCCTGTTGTTATTGGGATTTATTTCCGAACAGTTTCGTGCCCTGAAGGACGCAGCTGAAGGTGTGGCCCAAGCAAACATTACCAGTGCATTTCCGATGTCCGACGAACAGGTTTCAGAGCTGATTGCATTGCTCGAACCTAAGTTCGGCCTCAAGCTCAAGCCCCACGTGACCGTTGATGCAACCTTAATTGGTGGCGTTCGCGTGCTTGTGGGTGATCACGTATTAGATACATCCGTGCAAGCCCAGTTGTTACGCATGCGCGACACAATGGCAGCCTAACGCTAGCCAAAAGATTCCAGGAGTCTGAACATGCAACTCAATCCGTCAGAGATTAGCGAAATACTCAAGAGCCGAATCGAGGGTCTGGGCACATCGTCCGACATTCGTACGCAAGGCACGGTTGTTTCCGTGACCGATGGCATTACCCGAATCCACGGTCTGTCAGACGTGATGCAGGGCGAAATGCTTGAGTTCCCAAATAACGTATTCGGTCTCGCACTGAACCTCGAGCGCGACTCTGTCGGCGCCGTGATTCTGGGCGATTACACCGGCGTTTCAGAAGGCGATGCAGTCAAAGCAACCGGTCGCATTCTCGAAGTTCCAGTTGGTCCCGAGCTGCTTGGTCGCGTGGTGAACGCGCTTGGCGTGCCAATCGATGGCAAAGGCCCGATCAATGCCAAAGAAACAGACATTATTGAAAAAGTCGCACCAGGCGTGATTGCGCGTCAGTCCGTGTCGCAGCCATTGCAGACAGGCCTGAAGGCGATTGACTCAATGGTTCCAGTTGGCCGTGGTCAACGCGAATTGATCATTGGTGACCGTCAGACAGGTAAGACTGCTGTTGCTGTGGATGCGATCATTAACCAGAAAGGCAAGGGCGTTAAGTGCGTCTATGTCGCGATTGGTCAGAAAGCATCAACCATCAACAACGTTTTGCGTAAGCTCGAAGAGCACGGCGCAATGTCATACACCATTATCGTTGCCGCTGCGGCTTCTGACTCGGCTGCTATGCAGTACCTGTCGGCTTACGCAGGTTGCACAATGGGCGAATATTTCCGTGACCGTGGTGAAGACGCTCTGATCGTTTATGACGATTTGACCAAACAAGCTATTGCTTACCGTCAAGTATCTTTGTTGTTGCGCCGTCCACCAGGTCGTGAAGCGTACCCAGGCGATGTGTTTTATCTACACTCGCGCTTGCTTGAGCGTGCTGCTCGCGTAAACGTGGATTATGTCGAAAAATTCACCAAGGGTGCAGTAAAAGGTAAGACAGGTTCATTGACCGCCTTACCAATTATTGAAACCCAGGCTGGTGACGTTTCAGCCTTCGTTCCAACCAACGTGATTTCGATTACGGACGGCCAGATCTTCCTCGAGACCGACTTGTTTAACGCAGGTGTTCGTCCTGCGATTAACGCCGGTATTTCGGTGTCTCGCGTCGGCGGTGCTGCTCAAACGAAAATCGTCAAGAAATTGTCCGGTGGTATTCGTACCGACTTGGCTCAGTACCGTGAATTGGCAGCGTTTGCTCAGTTCGCCTCGGATCTGGACGATGCAACACGTCGCCAGCTCGAGCGTGGCAAGCGCGTGGTTGAGCTGCTTAAGCAGCCTCAGTACCAGCCATTGCAGGTTTGGGAACTGGGTGTGATTCTGTTTGCTGTCAACAACGGTTATCTTGACGACATCGAAGTCGCACAGATTCTGCCGTTTGAAAAAGGCATCAAGGATTACCTGAAAGCCAAGCACGCCGGCATGATTGACCGCATTGAAACTACTGCAGAATTGTCAAAAGACGACGAAGCAGAGCTGATTGCGGCTCTCAAAGAGTTCAAGAAGCACGGCACCTACTAAGGAACCCGCTATCGCGTGAAGCCGGAGAGGGCACAAACCACTCCGGATCGCGCAAAGCAGATGGTCTGATACCTGCAAAGGTCTGACACAGGAAGCGCAATGGCAGGAATTAAGGAAATTCGAACCAAGATCAAGAGCGTGCAAAACACGCGCAAGATCACCAAGGCCATGGAGATGGTGGCTGCATCCAAAATGCGTAAAGCGCAGGAAAGGATGCGTGCTGGTCGTCCCTATGCTGAAAAAGTACGTGATATGGCTGCAAATCTCATGCAAGCCAATCCGGACTACAGTCACCCTTATCTGATTGAAAAACCAGAGCTCAAGGCGGTCGGTGTTGTTGTTATTTCAACAGACAAAGGCCTGTGCGGTGGTTTGAACACCAACATCATGCGTCTGGTGTTGAATCGTTTGCGTGATTTCAGCGAGAAGAATATTCGCTGCCAATTCACCGCACTCGGCAATAAAGGTCTGGGTACGTTGACTCGTATTGGTGCAAATCTTGTCTCGCAAGAGACGCAGCTGGGTGATAAGCCTGAGCTTGCGCGTCTTGTGGGTGCACTTAAAGTGCAGATTGATGACTTCACCGCTGGCCGGATTGATGCCGTCTATGTGGCGACCAATCGTTTCGTCAACACGATGAAACAAGAAGTTGTATTTTTCCGCTTGTTGCCACTGCCCGGCGACTTAGTTGATCCCTATCAGTCTGTTTCCGAGACTGAAGTGTCCGCTGAGACCAAACCCAAGGCAGAGCACAGCTGGGACTATATTTACGAACCTGATTCAAAAACAGTCATCGACGAGTTGTTGCATCGCTATGTCGAAGGTCTTGTGTTCCAGAGCGTCGCAGAGAACATGGCTTCTGAGCAGTCTGCCCGTATGGTGGCTATGAAAGCCGCTTCGGATAATGCAAAGAAGGTTATTGGCGATCTGCAACTGGTCTACAACAAGACACGTCAGGCAGCTATTACAAAAGAAATTTCTGAAATCGTGGGGGGCGCCGCGGCCGTTTAATTCTTAGACAGCTTCCCGGTTACCCATCATATAAGTTATACAAGTTAAGGAACAGACATGAGCAACGGAACCATCGTTCAGTGCATCGGCGCCGTGGTGGATATTCAGTTTCCCCGCGATCAAATGCCACATATTTACGAAGCCCTCACCCTTGCGGATGATGCTTCAACCTATGCGGAAAAAGGCTTGACCTTTGAAGTGCAGCAGCAGCTTGGTGACGGCGTTGTCCGTACCATTGCGATGGGTTCCAGCGACGGTTTGCGTCGCGGTATGTCCGTAGCAAAAACAGGCTCACCTATTTCTGTGCCAGTTGGTACAGCAACTCTCGGTCGTATTATGGATGTTCTCGGTCGTCCAATCGACGATGCAGGTCCAATTCCGACAGAAGAGCGCCGTGCGATTCACCAGCCCGCCCCTAAGTTTGACGAATTGTCACCTTCAATCGAGCTGCTTGAGACAGGCATCAAGGTGATTGACTTGGTATGCCCGTTCGCTAAAGGCGGTAAGGTTGGTCTGTTCGGTGGTGCCGGTGTAGGCAAAACTGTGAACATGATGGAATTGATTAACAACATCGCTAAACAGCACAGCGGCTTGTCCGTGTTTGCTGGTGTGGGCGAGCGTACACGTGAAGGTAACGACTTCTACCACGAGATGGAAGAGTCAAACGTTCTCGACAAAGTTGCGATGGTGTTTGGTCAGATGAACGAGCCACCAGGTAACCGTTTGCGCGTCGCGCTGACTGGTTTGACTATGGCTGAAAAATTCCGTGACGAAGGCCGTGACATTCTGTTCTTCGTTGATAATATTTATCGTTACACACTGGCCGGAACTGAAGTTTCTGCGCTTTTGGGTCGTATGCCATCTGCTGTGGGTTATCAACCTACCCTTGCAGAAGAAATGGGTGTTCTCCAGGAACGTATTACTTCAACCAAGACAGGTTCGATTACATCGATTCAGGCCGTTTACGTGCCAGCCGATGACTTGACCGATCCGTCACCAGCAACAACTTTCCAGCACTTGGATTCGACAGTTGTGTTGTCGCGTGATATTGCATCGCTGGGTATTTATCCAGCTGTGGATCCTCTCGATTCAACCAGCCGTCAGCTTGATCCTAACGTCGTGGGCGAAGAGCATTACAACGTTGCACGTGGTGTGCAGCAGACCCTTCAGCGTTACAAAGAATTGCGTGACATTATCGCAATTCTGGGTATGGACGAGTTGTCACCAGAAGACAAGCAATCAGTTGCTCGCGCACGTAAGATTCAGCGTTTTCTGTCACAGCCTTTCCACGTTGCTGAAGTGTTTACCGGTTCGCCTGGTAAATATGTTCCTCTTTCAGAAACCCTCCGTGGTTTCAAGATGATTGTGGAAGGCGAGTGCGATGCGTTGCCTGAGCAGGCGTTTTACATGGTCGGGGGAATCGACGAAGCCTTCGAGAAAGCCAAGAAACTCCAATAAGGATTCATCATGGCTACCTTGAAAGTTGACGTTGTCAGTGCAGAAAAATCACTGTACTCAGGCGTTGCTAAATTTGTTGTGCTGCCTGGTGAGTCGGGTGAGTTGGGTATTTTGCCCGGCCACACCCCACTGATTACGCGTATTCGCCCGGGCTTAGTCAAGATCGTTCACGAAGATAACTCTGAAGAGAGTATTTTCGTGGCGGGTGGCTTGCTCGAAGTCCAGCCTGACCAAGTCACCGTGTTGTCAGACACAGCGATCCGTGGTGAGGATCTGGACGAAGAACGCGCTGAGACAGCACGTGCGAAGGCTAAAGAAGCATTGGCTTCAGCTAAAGATCATGTAAGTATTGCAGTGGTCGAAGCAGAACTTGAAATGCTGGTTGCTCAAGCGAATGCAGCACGCAGAATTCGTGAAATGACGCGCAAGCATTAATTCTACGAACTCAAAAATGAACACGCCTCTAAACGGGCGTGTTTTTTTTGAATTTTTCAAGCACTGCGGTTTCTGCGCATACGTAAAATCCGTATATTGTTTTGAGTGTTTTATCGCTAGTCTTTCAGGTTCTGAACCCTTTGGAATCCTGATATGCGCCAGCAAATAGATTGTGCTGTACTGAACCTCGCTGTTCATCACGAATGGTTTGAACATACGCTTAAATGTGCAGAGCATGCACTGGCAAGAATCCGAATACATTATCTCGACTGGGAGCTCATTCAGGATCAGACTGCCTCGGCTGATTCTATCGAGTTGCCCGACGTACAGGCCTTTGCGAAATCAGCGGTGAGTTTGCGTCGCTATGACGTCTGCCTGGTGCCCGTTAACCTACATACGCTCGGTTGGACGCGACAAGCGCTCGCTGCAATTCCCCGCGGCCCATTTTTACCACTGGTTGGTGTTTTCAATGATTTACGATCAGCAGCAATGCAAGATTTGCTTGAGCTAGGCTTGTCTGATTTTGTTAGGCTGCCGATATGTCCAGATGAGTTTCGAGCGCGAATTTTAACGACGGTGTCACGTGTTCCAAGGATAGCAAGCCTGCGCGAGCCAGAGGGCACGTACGGAACGAATGATGGATCTCAGAGTGTGCAGTCTGCGTGGCCCATCACTGGACAAGCGCCAGGACTCATATCAAGTGCTGGCGGCAGGCCGCTGCCTTGGGGTGGTGCACGTGCGCCAGTGCGCTCCTCTCGTGGTAGCAATGCCCGACATAATGGGCAGCAAAACGCTATGGGTAAACGCCACAGCCTTGAGGCCAATGCGTCGTTCCGAAGCGCTAAGTCAGTGGTGGTTGAGCAGTTTGAGCGTGAATACATCACGCATGCTCTTGAACACCATCGTGGAAATATAGCGATGGCCGCTCGCGCATCGAGTAAACATCGAAGGGCTTTCTGGGCACTGATGCGCAAATACCAGATTGACGCTGGCTTGTACCGTCCAGACGACGACGCAGAGTAAAATCGAAAGATTCTGTCGTCCTGCTGTTTGCTAAAGGATTTCTGTGTCTGTCACTCCACTCAAAAATGATGTGTTTTTACGCGCACTGATGCGTGAGCCTGTTTCATATACACCGACTTGGCTGATGCGCCAGGCTGGTCGCTATTTGCCTGAATACAACGCTACGCGTGCGCGTGCAGGATCTTTTATGGGACTCGCACAGAATCCTGATTTTGCATGTGAAGTGACTCTTCAACCCCTAGAGCGTTATGAGTTGGATGCGGCTATTTTGTTTTCAGACATACTTACCGTACCCGATGCGATGGGTCTGGGTTTGTCCTTTGCTCAGGGCGAAGGCCCGAGGTTTGCACATCCAGTCAGGGACGAAAAGGACGTCGCTAAACTTGCAGTACCGGACATGTCTAAATTGCAGTATGTCTTTGATGCCGTGCGTGTGATTCGACGTGAGCTCGATGGTCGTGTTCCACTGATCGGCTTTGCAGGGAGTCCCTTCACTGTTGCGTGTTACATGGTTGAAGGTAAGGGCAGTGATGATTACAGATTGATTAAAAGCATGCTCTATGCTCGTCCAGATTTATTGCACCGTATTCTCGAAATCAATGCGCAGACTACCGCGCAGTATCTGAATGCACAGATCGAGGCGGGTGCTCAGGCAGTCATGATTTTTGATAGTTGGGGAGGAGTTCTCGCGGATGGTTTGTTTCAGCAGTTTTCTCTGGCCTATACGCAACGTGTTGTTCAAGCTTTATCACGCGAAAGAGAAGGTCGTCGCATACCCGTGATCGTCTTTACAAAGGGCGGCGGGCAATGGCTGAAGTCCATTGCCGCATGTGGTTGTGATGCTGTGGGTCTGGACTGGACGGTCGATCTTGCCGCTGCAAGACGCCGCGTCAGCGACAGCGTTGCACTGCAAGGTAATCTTGATCCGATTGCATTATTTGGTGGCGAACCTGCAATACGCGCCGAAGCGCGACGCGTCATGCAAGCTTTCGGACCAGTAGGAAAGGGTGGACATATATTTAACCTTGGACACGGAATTTCGCAGTTCACCCCGCCAGAGGCTGTGGGGGCGCTTGTAGACGAGGTCCGTCATTACAGCCCTAGGTTTCATGCGGCTTAACACACTAGTTGCCAGTAATGACGCAGTCTTATAAGCTTTTTGAGCTGCAAACAAAGCAATAACCGAAAAAGTTGTACACAGAAATATAGATTTGAGGGAAATCCCTAAAAACTAAAGTTTTTTTCTAGGATGTTTCTGTATCTATATGATTTTAATGATTATTTCCGTAAAAAATTGTTCAAGATGTTAATCTTGCCATTTGAGCGTATAGACAAATTAAAACTTTTCAGGATGGTTTTCCCCAAAGTTATCCACAGGCATCACCGTAATTTTTGAAATCTAAATGTGTCAGTGCGTTAGGCGCACATCCCAGAAACCACTTTAAGTATATGGTTGAAAATCCTAGCTTGGTTGACCTGCCCGAAGCCGTTGCATCGGGATGGGTACGCGTGGTCCTGGATGTGCCAATTCCAGGCCCATTTGATTATCGTTGCGAATTTTCTGTTTCGATTGGGATGCGTGTGATTGTGCCGTTTGGTCGGCGAAAGCTAATTGGCATGGTAGTGGATCTGCCTCTTGAGCCCGCCTATGATCCAAAACTGATTAAAAATGTCGAAGCAGTTTTAAAAGATATTACGCCCATGCCTGGGCACTGGCTGCGATTTGCCAAATTCGCCGCTGATTACTATCAGCGACCGCTCGGTGAAGTGGTGCTGCCTTCACTGCCGTTACCCTTGCGCAGTGTTTCGTCCTATCAAGGCAAGCGCTCTGGTGCTGGTCCTGTCGCAAGGCTTGACCTTAAACGCAGCCCTGCCTTGCACGCCGTTGCTCCCACTCAGGTTCCATCCCTCAATGATGCCCAGCAGGCGGCTGTTGATGCCATCGTCAATGCCACAGGCTTCAAGGCATTTTTGCTTTATGGTGTGACGGGCAGTGGCAAGACAGAAGTCTATCTGCATGCCGCTGCGCAAGCTCTGGAGCGTGGTCAGCGTGTTCTGATGCTAGTCCCCGAGATCAATTTAACGCCTCAGTTTGAACAGGCGCTGCGGGCGCGTCTGGAGCCAGTCGCCGGTACCGGTGGAGTCGCGGTCCTGCATAGCGGCCTGTCTGATGGCGAGCGCCTAAGGGCCTGGTTACGTGTGCAGCGGGGTGAGGCAAGGGTCGTGCTCGGGACGCGTCTGGCGATCTTTGCTCCATTAGAGGATATGGGTTTGATTGTGGTCGATGAAGAGCACGACCCGTCTTATAAGCAACAAGATGGCTTGAGATATTCCGCACGTGATCTGGCGGTCTGGCGCGGCCATGACTTAGGGATTCCGGTCGTGTTGGGGTCGGCGACGCCTGCACTTGAAAGCTGGGTGCATGCCGCGCGCGGTCATTACACGCGACTGGATCTGCCAGCGCGAGCGCGTGCGGTGACACTGCCTACGGTACGGCTGGTCGATACGCGGCGACTGAAAATGGATCATGGCATGTCGCCACAAATGTTGACAGCCATGCGCGCACGACTGGACAATAAAGAGCAAGTCCTGGTTTTCTTGAATCGCCGCGGCTACGCCCCCGCATTACATTGCGCCTCTTGTGGTTGGGTCAGCCAGTGTCCGCGCTGTACAACCTTTACAGTGTTGCACCGTACGGCTCCTGGCCGTCACCAGTTGCATTGCCATCATTGCGGATACCAGCAGCGCGTACCAAGTGCGTGTCCAGATTGTGGTGATCAGGATTTGCAACCAATGGGGCGCGGCACGCAGCGTATTGAGGAGCACTTGGCAGAGTTGTTCCCCGAAGCCCGCATTGCACGAATCGATGCGGACAGTACGCGTAAAAAAGGCAGTGCTCAGGCCCTGTTTGCCAGCGTTCATGCCGGTGAAGTCGATATTCTGGTGGGGACGCAAATGGTCGCAAAGGGCCATGACTTCGCTAATCTCGGCATGGTGGGGGTGCTCAATGCCGATGCAATGCTGTTTTCACAAGATTTTCGTGCGCCAGAGCGATTGTTTGCGCAGCTGATGCAGGTCTCGGGACGAGCCGGGCGTCACACGGGACATGGTGAGGTGATTGTGCAGACGGGCTATCCTGAACAGCCGGTCTATCAGGCATTGCTGCGTCATGATTATTCTGGCTTTGCCAGGCATTCCATGGCAGAGCGAGAGTCTGCGAGCTTGCCACCGTTTTCGCATCAGGCGTTGTTGAGTGCTGAAGCACGTGATCTCAATGTGGCGCTTGAGTTTCTACATAGTGCACGGGATGCGGCTCAGGCTTGGATGGCCAGCCAACAATCTGAGGACATGATTACACTGTATGATCCCGTTCCCTTGAGGATTGTGCGTGTCGACAATATGTGTCGCGCGCAACTATTGCTGGAGGCAACGCATCGCCCCGCGCTCCAATCCTTATTGCGCGATTGGCTCGCAGAGATGAATAATTTGCCTGACGCACGTAAGGTGCGGTGGCAGCTTGAAGTCGATCCGCTCGAAATCTAAAGAAGCCTAAATGTCCACGTCAGCAACTTCCGGTATGAATCCCTCGCAACGCGAGGCGGTGCTGTATCTGGACGGCCCCTGTCTGGTGCTGGCAGGAGCCGGTTCTGGCAAGACACGTGTGATTACACAGAAAATCGCCTACTTGCTGCGCGAATGTAATTATTCTGCGCGCAATGTGGTGGCTCTGACATTTACCAATAAAGCCGCGCGCGAGATGGATGATCGCGTCAAGCGCCTGGTCGACCCATCCCTGGCAAAAGGTTTGACGATCAGCACCTTTCATTCGCTTGGGGTAAAAATCCTGCGCGAAGAGGCGCAACATGCGGGGCTTAAGCCGCAGTTTTCAATTTTCGATGCGGACGATGCGCTGGCAATTGTGCAGGACTTGCTCGCCACAACCGATCGAGGGCGCTTGAAATCTGTGCAGCAAACGATTTCACTATGGAAAAATGGACTGATTGATCCCGATGCTGCGGCCAATCTGGCGACCACGCCGAGTGAAGTCGAGGCAGCCAAGGTTTATCGTAGCTACAACGCTACGCTTGCCGCTTATCAGGCGGTCGATTTTGATGACCTGATCGCGGTACCTGCACAGATTTTTGAACGGAATATAGAAGTCCGTGAAAAATGGCAAAAGCGTGTGCGTTATCTCCTGGTCGACGAGTATCAGGATACGAACGTTTGTCAGTATCGTCTGGTGCAATGGCTGACAGGTCCACGTGCCATGTTTACCGCAGTGGGGGACGATGACCAGGCGATCTATGCCTGGCGCGGTGCGACCATCGAAAACCTTGCGAAACTTACAACGGACTATCCGAATATTCGGATGATCAAGCTCGAGCAGAATTATCGCTCCAGTCAACGGATTCTCGCTGCAGCGAATCATGTCATATCAAAGAATCCCAAGCTGTTTGAAAAGAAACTATGGTCTGAGCATGGTACGGGTGATGCAATCTCCGTCACTGCCATGTCGAGCGATGAAGAAGAGGCCGAAAACGTTGCAATGAAGATCTCTGCCGCACGTTTTGAGAAGCAGGCAGAGTGGCGGGATTTTGCGATTTTGTATCGCGGTAATCATCAGGCGCGAATTGTCGAGCAGGCTATGCGCAACATTCATATCCCTTACACAATCTCAGGCGGACAGAGCTTTTTTGATAAGCCCGAGGTGCGGGATGTGCTCGCTTATTTACGACTGATTGCAAACGAGGACGATGACCCGGCCTTTATCCGCGCAGCCACGACTCCAAAACGGGGGATTGGACAGGTTACCTTGCAGTCGCTGGGTCAGTATGCGGGAGAAAGGCAGATTTCCTTGTTCGAGGCCTTATTTGAGCAAGGTGTCGAGACGCGGTTGAGTGCCAGACAGATCGAACCGCTGAGAACATTTGGTGAGTTTATTTCACGCATTCAAATTCGTGCTGGGCGGGCAGAAGTCGGACAAAAAGTGCAACCTGCCGAGCCTGCGGGCGACATACTTGATGATTTGCTGGGTGCGATTCAGTATGAGAGATATCTCTACGACACGCTTGATGAAAAGCCTGCCCAGAGTCGCTGGCACAATGTGCTGGAGCTGGTTGGATGGCTCAAGAGAAAGGCCGATGCAGATAATATGGGCTTATTCGATCTAGTTCAGCATGTGGCGTTGATTACTATGCTTGAACGTGGTGAAGAAAAAGAACCTGATGCGGTCAAACTCTCAACCCTGCATGCCTCCAAGGGTCTTGAATACCCACATGTGTATTTGCTTGGTGTCGAGGAGGGCTTATTGCCACATATGGGGCGTGACGAAGAAGATACTGACGCGGCAAGTGCCGCTGATGCCTTGGTCTTGCGTATTCAGGAAGAGCGTCGTCTGATGTATGTGGGCATTACGCGTGCGCAGCGCAGCTTGCACCTGAGTTGGTGCAAAAAGCGCAGACGTGCGCGCGAAGACTTACTCCGTGAACCCTCGCGGTTTATTGAAGAAATGGGTTTGTCGACGGCACCGGATCAACAGCCAGAGGCTGAAGCCATGAGTCCGAAGAGCCGGCTGGACATGCTCAAGGCGATGCTCAACAAGTCTGGCTAGCTGTTCCATTTGCGCGTCAGACACACGTCACTTACTTCAATCGCTCAGTTGTCCCGGCCGTTTGGCGTGCGACCGGGCTGAATATGTCCGTCTGAACCTGGCCTTAAATCATTACGTAAGCTGGCTCAAAACGTTGCGCCAGAATTGCAGGCGACGCGGCAACGCCGAAACAAAAATATATTCTTTAAGGGTGTGCGGGCCGTCGCCTTCTGCTCCAAGCCCATCAACCGAAGGAATCCCAAGCGCAGCGGTAAAGTTTGCATCGCTGCCGCCACCTGTGACAGGTGCGTCTTCGAGCGTAAAGCCGGCGGCGCTGGCATGTTCGATCAGTTTGTCGAGTAAGACTTGAGTCGCGGGTGTCTTGACCATGGCCGGACGATTGAGTTCAACTTCAATCGTCAGCGTCGTGTCCGGATCAACGGGTTTGAGGGCTTGCATGCGTGCCAGGATTTCCTGTCCTGCATGAGCGTCGGGTATGCGAAAGTCAACCATGACTTCGCAGTGAGAGGGGACGGTATTGGTCACCGTTCCTCCTTTGATTGTTCCGACACTGACGGTGATGCCGCGGCTGTAATCTGTCATGGCTTCCAGTGCCAGGATCTGGTGCGCCATCTCTCGAATCGCACTGCGTCCTTTTTCATGCTGCATGCCCGCGTGTGATGGGCGACCTGTCACGGTCAGTTTAGTCATCCCTGTGCCTTTGCGGGCTGTGACGCACTTGCCACCATTCGGACGTGCGGGTTCGCAGACCAGGGTGTATCGCGCGCGTCTGGCGTATTGCTCTATAGCGGGACGTGAGGCGTGACTCCCGACTTCTTCGTCTGGCACCATGAGAAAGTCAACCGGCAAAGGTGTGGCGCCAGCTGTTGCCAACTCACCGAGCGCTGTCAGCGCCAGAAACGTACCGCCTTTCATGTCAAAACTGCCTGGGCCGTATAGTTTGTCATCCTCGATACGGCAGGGATTGATTTCCAGTGTGCCAATGGGATGCACGGTATCAAGATGCGCCAATAACAGAATGCCAGGTCGATCGTCTCCTGGCCCACGATTGCTCGCAACGAGAATCGGCAAGTGCTTGGGGCCCGCATGGGTGAGGATCACGGTGAGACCTGTCGCGCGCGCCTGGTCTGCGACCAGCTGCGCCATACGCTCAATGGCCTGTGGATCACTGGAGGGGGATTCACATTCAATCCAGGTTCGAATGCCTGCGGCCAGTGCTAAGGCCTCGCCTGGGTTGCCAGATGTGACATGAGGAGTAGACATATTAAGCTTCCATAAAAGGGCAGTCGTGAATTGGATGTCGAATCATTAGGGCCGTTGGTTGCGAATATCGCGTACGGCATCAGCGAGCTCACCAGCCGTCAGTCCGATCGGACCGATTCCGCGTAGGACCAGTCGGTCTGCGGCGCTGCCATGTAGCCATACGCCGGCAGGTACCGCGATGTGAATGGGCAGACCCTGAGCCAGCAGGCTCACGAGGATTCCGCTCAGGACATCGCCTGTGCCACCACTCGCCAGACCAATGTTGCCAGTTGTATTGATCTGCCAGGATTGATCCGGTGCGCACACGATCGAGCCTGCGCCTTTGAGTACAACCCAGGCGCGATATTTACTGGAGAGCGCTTGTGCGGCCGCTGGCCGATCATGCTGTATTTGGTCCGTGGTGAGGTGTAGGAGCCTCGCAGCCTCGGCGGGATGCGGAGTGAGCACCACTTCGCCTCGCCCCCAGGAAGGGGATATGGCGCCGCTGGCTAGCGCATTGAGGCCGTCGGCATCCAGTACGAGGGGGACGCCTTTGCGGGAGATGAATAACAGTCGTAACCAGCCTATCGCTTGGGCAGACTGTCCGAGACCGCAGCCCGCCGCCCAGGCCTGAATATTGCCAGCCTGCGCAATCAAGTCTGGCGCCGTGTGAAGCATGAGCTCGGGGAACTGGGCGTCATAGGCAACCGGTGATGGCGTTTGCGCCAGACCGACGCAAACTTTACCTGCTCCGGTTTTGAGTGCTGCGCGCGCAGCAAGAATGGCGGCACCGGTCATGCCAGTGGCGCCTCCGATGATGGCGGCCGTCCCGAACGTCCCTTTGTTACCCTGCGGATCCCGACTGGCAAACAAGACCTGTACCTGGGTCGTTGTAATGGGTGAACCTGTTGAAAGCATGGTTGTCATAAGCGTTCTGGATAATTATAAAAATGTGAAATCTTGTCGTCACTTTAGTTCGAATGCAGGCCGCCCGCTTAATTGTTGCATTTGAGGCAAAATGTACACACAAAATGCGTTCAATGCATGAAGCAATGATTATAAAAAACGGATAGGAATCAAGAGATGAAAAATATACGAGTCGTAGGTGTGGCAGGTGCGGGTGCAATGGGTCGTGGGATTGTGCAAATTGCTGCCCAGGCAGGTTTGACTGTCCGGCTGTTTGATGTGCAGCCTCAGGCGCTTGACGTTGCGCGCGAAAGTCTGGCGACTACATGGACGACGCTGGCAGCTAAAGGAAAAATCACAGATGAGCAGGCTCAGTCTGCATTAGCCAATGTCCATCTCGTCAGTCAGGTTCAGGATTTGTCGGATTGCGATTTGGTCATTGAAGCCATTATTGAACGCCTGGATATCAAACAGAAATTTTTTAGTGATCTGGAGGCGGTTGTCTCTGAAGATTGTATTCTGGTGTCGAATACATCATCCTTATCCATCACCTCGATCGCTGCCGTATGCGCACACCCAGAACGTGTCGCTGGCTATCACTTTTTTAACCCAGTGCCACTGATGAAAGTGGTCGAAGTGATTGATGGCTTGAAGACTGATCCCGCAGTCGGTGACGCGTTGATGGAACTCACCCAACGTATGGGCCATACGCCCGTGCGGGCAAAGGATATGCCTGGTTTTATCGTCAATCATGCCGGGCGAGGAATGGGCACTGAGGGATTACGTATTGCGCAAGAAGCCGTGACTTCGTTTTCAACGATCGATGCGATCATGCGTGAACAGGCCGGCTTCAAAATGGGCCCCTTCGAATTGATGGATCTGACAGGCCTGGACGTCTCGCATGCCGTCATGGAATCAATCTACCGGCAGTTCTTTGATGAGCCGCGCTTTAAGCCCTCGCCAATAGGAACGGTGCGTGTCGCAGGTGGGATTTTTGGTCGTAAAACACAAGCTGGATTTTATGATTATGTCGATGGTCAGAAGCAAGTCGTGATCGAGCCTCCAGCACCAGAGCAGCAATCTGTCGCTAAAGTCTGGGTCAGCCATGCTCATGCGCTGGGCCATGCGCGTGCGGTCAATTTGTTGCGCAGTCTGGGCGCGACCCTCCAGATGGGCAGTACGCCTGGACCAGACTGTCTGATTGTTGTGACACCTTACGGACGTGACGTATCAACTGAGGTTGCATTGCAAGGGCTTGACGCGGCTCGGACCGTAGGCCTGGATACCCTGAATGATTTTGAGCAGACACGTCGTCGTACGTTAATGGTCTCGCCCGCAACGCACGAAAAGTGGAAAACAGTCGCCCATGCGCTGTTGGGTCGAGATAATATCCGCGTCAGTGTGATCGAAGACTCAGCGGGCTTTGTTGCACAGCGTGTCCAGGCAATGATTGTGAATATCGCTTGCGATATTGCCCAGCAGAATATTGCGACCCCCGGGGACATTGATCGCGCGGTATCGCTCGGTCTGGGCTACCCCAAGGGCCCCCTGGCTCTGGGTGATCTGCTGGGTACTGCTCAAATCCTGGAAATATTGAAAAATATGCAGGAAGTCACGGGAGACCCGCGCTATCGCCCAAGCCTGTGGTTGCAGCGTCGTGTACAGCTGGGTATGTCACTGTTGCAGACGAGGACTGGACTCTGATTCGTCTGTTCGTCGAACAAAAAAAACGCACCGATTAAAGTCAGGTGCGTTTTTTTATGGTCAGCTTGTGTGCTGCAATCGGAATTTTGATCTGCAGCAAAACTTCTGTCTAGTGTATCGCACAGGTGTTGAACACCTTAGCGACAACACCTTAAGCTGAAAATAGCTTACTTGGCAGGCGCTGCTGGTGCAGGCTCTGCGGGTTCGGCAAATTTGCCACCGGCATTATTTGCCATGTAAACAACTGCACGGGAGATTTCAAAGTCGTCCAGTGAAGGATTGCCACCTTTTGCAGGCATCGCGTTTTTACCCTTGATCGCATTGTTGACCATGGCGTCTAACCCGGTCTTGTTGCGTGGTGCCCAGGCTGCTTCGTCCGCAAATTTAGGTGCGCCAGCCACGCCAGCGGCATGGCAGCTCGCACAGACAGCTTTATAAACCTGCTCGCCTGTCTTGAATATCTTGGGGCCGCTTGCGTCTACGAGGTCAAGACGTGCAACTGGGGCAATACGTTTTGCTGTAGCTTCTGGACCCAGTGTGTCTGATCCAGCCCCAACCTGATTGTTTGCGGTGACATAATTCACCAGCATGATAATGATGAGAATTGGCAGCACAAACGAAAGCACGATCGTGATGATCAGTTGCTTGGGCGTTTTAATGGGCGAGCTGTGCTCTTCTACGTGTTCTTCGTGATGTTGCGTATTGCTCATGACCAAATCCTGCGTGTCTGAACCCCTCTGCAGAGTCTTCAAGGGCTTGTGCCAACATTGAAGGTAACTGTGCTTTGGGATTGATGTGGTTTGACGGTTTTTCTTACAAAACCGAAGGATTATAACGGGATAAGGCGATGTTGGTGGGGCGAGTTTCAAGCAAAAGGGGAACGATCTTCTGGTGACGCTATAATTCCCACCCTAGCGCCCGTAGTTCAATGGATAGAATAAGAGTTTCCGAAGCTTTCGATACAGGTTCGATTCCTGTCGGGCGCACCAGCTTTGAAGTATCGCCAGCGCATATCCTCCCGATATCTACGATGAACTTCATCTTTCAGTTGTCGCTTAGGTCAGGTTTCTTGAGGGCATGATGAAACCTCTCCACATATGCATCAAAACTTTCTGTGTCGCTTGACTCAAGTATTTGTTGATCCAGGATGGATTGCTTGACTTGCGTATTGGCGAGTTGGCTTTCGGTTGCGTTCAGTCCGATTCGATGCAGGTTTTTTGCATGTTCAGCACTTATTTGCAGCGCATACTGCTGAAATGTAAGGTTTTGCGATTGCAGGGTGTCGAGAACCTGTGCGGAAGGTGTACGTGCTGGATCCAGTACTTTTTCACGCTGCGCTTGTAATGCAAGTGTGTAGGCGGGATCCTGCAGGTTGTTACCCATGACACGGCTGCACTGTTCGATTTTGTCGAGGAGCTCATTGGCCCAGTCCAACAAACTAATGTCTTGCCCTTGTCGTTTGAGCAGCAGGCCAGGTGAGCGACCTTCTTTGACGACTAAGGAAAAGTTTGCTGCGCTTTCGGGACAAAATCCGCTTTCTGAAAAATCAGGACTCTCTGCGAGCGCGCAATAGAGCAAGAATGCATCGACAAAGCGAGCCGTCTGAGTAGAAATACCCGTCGGCTCATTAGGATCGATATCCAGGCAACGCACCTCGATGTACTGAACCCCACGTTCTGCAAGGGCGGTAATGGGACGTTCGCAAGGCCCTGTTGTCCGCTTGGGACGAATGCTTGAGTAAAACTCGTTTTCGATTTGCAGGGTATTGGTATTGAGCTGGATCCATTGACCATCCCGGTGTGTGCCAATTTGTTCGTAAGCAGGCCAGGGCGTGGTGACTGCATCATAAATACGACGCAGGAACGTATTCAGGTCGTTGTAGCATGGTTTGAGACCTGATTGTGCTTTGTTCTGATAGCCAAGGTCACTCATGCGTAGACTGGTCGCATAAGGTAAGAACATGGTCTGGTCGTCAAGCGTCAGGAGATTGCCTGTGTTGCCACGCAGAAAGTTACGCGACACCGCTGGTGATGCACCAAACAGATACATCAGTAACCAACTGTAGCGAGTGAAATTCCTGATCAGGGCGATATAGCCAGCAGAGCGTCTGTTCTGTGCGGTTTTTTCGGGACGATCAAGCATGTCCCAGAAGGCCTCGTCAAAGGAAAAGTTGTAGTGCAACCCCGCAATGCATTGCATGGTCTTGCCATAACGCTCCGCCAGGCCTCGTCGGTAAACATGTTTAATCATGCCCGTATTGGATGTGCCGTACCAGGCAATCGGGATGTCGGCCTCATCAGGCAGTATCGCCGGCATGGAGTGATTCCACATCAGCTCGTCGGTCAGGGTGGTCGATACCACGCGCTGAATCTCGTTGATTTCGGCGATCAGTGTGTCGACCCGATCATGCGTGCCTGTAATCAGCTCAAGTAAGGACTCGGAATAGTCGGTCGTAATGCGGGGGTGTGTCAGTGCCTCTCCAAGTGCCTTGGGATGTGGTCGCATCGACATCTTGCCGTTCATATCGACACGCAATCCTTCTTTTTCGATGCCGCGCAGCGAGTTGCCGAGTATTTCAGGTCTGGCCTGCAGGCGGGAGAGTCGAGTAGAAAGCATATCAGTCACAAAAGATCCTTGAAATGAACAACCGGTTTTATTTTAAGTGAATAGTGTCATGTCGTTATTTGCGGTCAGCGGAGGCAGTTGTAACTAAATTCAACGACAATATGATGAAAGACCGTATAGCGATTGAGGAGCGCAAGACTGTGCAGAAAAAACAATGGGTTTGGATATTTGGATTGCTGTGCATGTTGTTACAGGGGTGTACGCCTGATTACAACTGGCGTGAATTGAGCGTTGCAGAAGAGCGCGCGACGATCGCTTTTCCCGCACGGGTCCAGACCGAGCAGCGGCCACTCAAGTTTGACGATCTGGACCTGGCTTTTTCACTGACAACGTCAAGCGTAGGGCCTGCAGTATTTGCCGTTGGCTATACGGCGTTGCCAGGGACCATGGGTCTGGAGAAGGTCACTGCATTGAAAGAGGCTGTGGTTGCCTCACTCTTTGCGCGTAGCGGTCAGCCGGTGACGCCTGCTGCCTTGAGCGGTGAAGCCTTTGAGCTTGAGATGACGGTGTCAGGGCAGGCGTCGTGGATGATGGCGCGCGTAGTGGTCCATCGCGGGATGCTGATTCAGGTCGTGGCCTCGGGTCCCAAAAACGCCCTCCCTAAAGAGCAAGCGATTGAATTTATGCGATCACTGGTTCTGAAGTGACGACGCGCACGGCATCCGGGCTGTTGTTTTTCCGTATGGTGACTGCTGGCGCAGCGATGGCTGCGGACGTGGTGGGCGTGGCAGGTGTCAGCCAGCCCGCACGCATGGCTTTTGCCACGCCGGCCTGACGTCCATATACATTGAGCTTGCAGCAGGCGTTGCGCAGGTGGAAATTAACGGTTCGTTCGCTCAAGCCTAGTATGACTGCGGTTTCCCAGCTTGTCTTGCCGTGTGACACCCACTCCAGGCATTGTTGTTCCCGACCGGAAAGTGGTGTTTTGATCATAAATGGGTCTTCCTGTAAGCATACTGATTGAAACCCGTCTAGTGTGCTGGTTTCTGCAGCGTTTGAAAATTCGCAGAATCCCTGTGTTTTTGTAAAATTTGTGCAACAGATTCATGCGCCAGGCAAGTGCTGCTAAGTCCGGTTGCCAATGTTAGAATTTAGTCCGACTTGGCGCCGATTTGCCTGATCCGCTTGCGGGCGCCTCATAAATTCCGCTAAAGAAGGTCCGAATGACAACTACGTCTGAACCCCTGGTCGCACCCCATCCCCAGCATTCACCAACCATTACAAATGGTTCGGTTGGTGTCGTGCACACCCAGTTCATGCAATTTAACGAGCCTCTGGCACTTTCCAGCGGTCAATGCCTGAGTGCATACACGCTCGCAATCGAAACATACGGCACCTTGAATGCGCAGGCAAACAACGCAGTGCTGATCTGTCATGCCTTGAATGCCTCGCATCATGTCGCTGGCATCGCGCAAGACAATCCAGAAGACATTGGCTGGTGGGATAACATGGTCGGACCGGGCAAGCCCGTCGATACCAATGTGTTCTTTGTCATCGGTATTAATAATCTGGGTTCGTGTTTTGGTTCGACCGGACCGGCCTCCCTGTGTCCCGAAACAGGCCAGCCCTGGGGCGCGGCGTTTCCAGTGTTAACCGTTGAGGACTGGGTGCAGGCGCAGGCCCGGGTTGCAGATCGACTCGGGATTGAGCGCCTGGCAGCGGTCATGGGCGGGTCGCTGGGCGGCATGCAGGCCTTGAGCTGGGCGATCACCTTGCCCGAGCGCGTGGCGCACTGTGTTGTGATTGCGAGCACGCCAAGACTGTCTGCTCAGAACATTGGCTTTAATGAGGTCGCACGTCGCGCCATCATTACCGATCCTGAGTTTCACGGTGGGAATTACTACGCCTACAACGCCGTGCCGCGCAATGGCTTGTCGGTTGCAAGGATGGTGGGTCACATCACCTATCTCTCCGACGACGATATGGCTGAAAAATTTGGCCGGACCCAGCGTGAACCTGCAGCAGGTGGTGCGTTTCACTATGGCTACGGCGTTGAGTTCGAAGTTGAATCGTATTTGCGGTATCAAGGTGAAAAGTTCTCCCGTTATTTTGATGCCAATACATATTTACTGATTACGCGCGCGCTGGATTATTTTGATCCGGCCCGCGCAACTGACGGCAATTTGGCACGCGCACTGGCGCCTGCCCAAGCAGATTTTTTACTGATTTCCTTTACAACCGACTGGCGATTCCCGCCTGCGCGCTCGCGTGAAATCGTTCAGGCTTTGCTCAAGAATGGACAGCCTGCAACCTATGCAGAAATCGATGCCCCCCACGGTCACGATGCCTTCCTGCTCGAGGACTCCCGGTACCACGGGGTGATGCGTGCCTACTTTTTGCGGATCGCAGCTACCTTGGATATTGATACGGTGGATGGGGAGGAACAGGTATGAGTGTTTTTCAGGGCCAAAAAAATCTGCGCGGCGATCTTGCCCGGATTGCCGGATGGGTTCAGCCCGAGACCCGTGTGCTGGATCTTGGTTGTGGGGATGGGACCTTGCTGGCCCACTTGAAGCAAAGTAAACGTGTGCAGGGGATTGGTGTCGAGATCAGTGATGCGCACGTACTGACCTGTGTACAGAAAGGTGTGCATGTCATCCAGCAAAACCTCGAAGACGGGCTCGCGATGTTCGATGACCAGCAGTTCGACACAGTCGTACTCTCCCAGACCCTGCAGTCGATGCACAAGACTGAACATATCCTGCGTGAGATGGCGCGGGTGGCCCGGGAGTGCATCGTATCGTTTCCGAACTTTGGCTACTGGCCACATGGCTGGGCCATCCTGCGTGGACATATGCCTGTGACCGGCCAGATGCCCTACGCCTGGTACGACACGCCCAATATTCATCTGTGCACGATCAAGGATTTTGAGCGGCTGGCGCAAAAGATGCGTATGCCTATTCTTGAGCGTGCAACGTTCAACGACCAGCATGAGGTTAAGTGGCTGGCGGGATGGCGTTCCACACTGGCTGTCTATCGCTTTACTTCTGCTGGTCATGACTCGGTACTGGGTCCGCGCGGGTGAGTGACATCCCCGTGTCCAAGCTCTATACCAGCCGGCGCGTCGCGCCATTGCTCGCGCTGGGGTTTGCAAGTGGATTGCCTCTCGCCCTGACCGGTGGGACTCTGCAGGCCTGGGCAACTGTTGAGCAGGTTTCCTTGCAGCAAATTGGTTTTCTGACGCTGGTGGGGACAGCCTACACACTCAAGTTTTTATGGGCACCGCTGGTTGATCGCTATGCCCCTCCCATTCTTGGGCGACGCCGTGGTTGGATTGCCTTGATGCAGATTTTGCTGGCACTGGGCATGATGACGATGGGCCAGTTGTCACCAGGTACGCATTTGTGGCCACTGGCACTGGTTGCCGTCGCCGTGGCGTTTTGCTCGGCCACGCAGGATATCGCCTTTGATGCCTATCGCAGCGATGTCCTGCATCAGAACGAACGGGGGGCGGGAGCGGCACTGTCTGTGCTCGGTTACCGGCTTGCCATGCTGGTGTCCGGTGGGCTTGCGCTGATCCTGGCGGACCAATGGCTGGGTTGGGGCTACACCTATATGCTGATGGGTACGCTGATGCTGTTGACCGCGCTCGCCACACTCTGGGCGCCAGAGCCTGAAGTCCCGGCACAAGCGCCTCGCTCACTGTCAGATGCCGTGATTGAACCATTCAAGGAGTTTTTTGCACGACCCGAAGCCGTCACTGTGCTGGTGCTGATCGTGTTGTACAAACTCGGCGATGCGTTTGCCGGCGCGCTATCTACGACTTTTCTGATTCGGGCTGCAGGATTTAGCGCAACAGAAGTTGGTACGGTAAACAAACTCTTGGGACTGGCCGCAACGATCGTGGGTGCGCTCGCCGGTGGAACTTTGATGGCTCGACTCGGGCTATTTCGCTCTTTGTTGCTGTTTGGAGTGTTACAGGGTGTATCGAATATGGGCTTCTGGCTCATTTCAGTTACACCGCATAACCTGATGCTGATGGCCTGCGCCGTCGGACTTGAAAACTTGTGCGGTGGGATGGGAACGGCAGCTTTTGTGGCGTTATTAATGGGGCTGTGTAATCGACAGTTTTCTGCCACTCAGTTCGCTTTATTGTCCGCCTTGTCTGCAGTGGGGCGCACGTATCTGGCAGGCCCGCTCACGCCACCCATGGTGGAGTATGCGGGCTGGCCAACGTTTTTTATTCTGACGGTATTGATTTCGTTACCGGGACTGTTATTGCTTTACTGGCGACGTCAGGATATTGAACGGATTGACGCATCTACTTCAGCGTGAATGCATAATCAATTGTCAGAGGCGCATGATCAGAAAAGCGCTCGTCCTTGTAGATGCTTGCTGAGCGGGCCTGTGCTGCGATCCCGGGTGTGACGAGCTGGTAATCCAGACGCCAGCCTACGTTCTTGGCCCAGGCCTGCCCCCGATTGCTCCACCAGGTGTATTGCTCGGCACGTGCATCGAGCTGCCTGAAGACATCGACGAATCCTATCTCATCGATGACGTGGGTCACCCAGGCGCGTTCTTCTGGCGTAAAGCCTGAATTTTTCTGATTGGACTTCCAGTTTTTAAGATCAATTTCCTTGTGCGCGATATTCCAGTCGGCACAGATGACGTACTCTCGTCCGGTCGCTTTGTAATCATCCATCAGCGCCTGCATCCAGGGGCCGAATTTTTTCAGAAAACGGAATTTAGCTTCCTGGCGTTCCGGACCACTGGACCCAGAGGGTAAGTAAGCGCTGATGACCGAAAGATTTGACCAGTCGGCCCGAAGGATGCGACCTTCACTGTCGAACTCTTCACACCCCATGCCTTGCAGAATGCGTTCAGGGTCTTTGCGTAAATAAATGCCGACCCCGCTATAGCCTTTTTTTTCTGCGGCACAGAAGTGACCGTTGTAGTCCAGTGGGTGCTGGAGGTCGTCATGAATGTCGGCCAGGTGCGCTTTGAGCTCCTGCAGGCAGAGGATATCCGCCTGGTGGGTCTTGAGCCAACCCAACAGGCCTTTATTAAAGGCGGAGCGGATGCCGTTCAGGTTCAGTGAGGTGATACGCAGCAAGAAAAGCTCCTGGTCAGTGAGATAATGGCGACATATTGGATGAATTTTGGGATCGATATGTCAACGGGTTCGGATCGTCGTACGTTTGTGCAGTTTGCCTTAAATGAAGGCGTTTTGCGTTTTGGAAGCTTTGTCACCAAGTCCGGTCGCACCAGTCCGTACTTCTTTAATGCTGGGTTGTTCAATACGGGCGCCTCGGTTGGCCGATTGGCACAATTTTATTCCCAGGCGCTGGTGGATTCCAAGTTGCCCTTTGATATGCTCTTTGGGCCTGCCTATAAAGGCATTCCCCTCGCGACAGCGACGTCGGTCGCACTGGCGGCGCATCCAGCGCTGCCGGGTCGTGATATTCCCTTTGCCTATAACCGTAAAGAAGCGAAAACACATGGCGAAGGCGGCCAGCTGGTGGGTGCTCCCCTTAAGGGCCGTGTGGTCATCATCGATGACGTGATCACAGCGGGCACTTCTGTGCGCGAGTCGGTGGATATCATTCGTGCGGCAGGGGCTGAACCTGCCGCGGTACTCATTGCGATGGACCGGATGGAGCGAGCAGGTGCCGATGGCGAGTTATCACCTCATTCGGCCGTCCAGGAAGTTGAGCAGCGCTATGGTCTGCCAGTCGTGAGCATTGCCTCGTTGACAGATATCCTGGCTTTACTCGAAGGCAACGCAGAATTTGCTGCCCATCAGCAAGCTGTTCTGGCCTACCGGTCCCGGTACGGGATTCAGTAGGCCCTTGCGTGTTGAGCCCCCCGGTTTAGCTTTCAAGCTTAGCCTTCAGCAAGTCGTTGACTTGTTGAGGGTTGGCTTTGCCTTTGGCAGCTTTCATGATCTGACCCACCAGCGCGTTAAAGCCTTTTTGTTTGCCTGCTCGATACTCGGCAACAATCGCGGCGTTGTTAGCCAGGACCGTGTCGATCATTGCTTCGATTGCGCCGGCGTCATTGATTTGTGTCAGGCCTTTGGCCTGGATGATGGCGTCGGGTTGGCCACCATGTTCGCCTGACCACATTGACGCAAACACGTCGCGTGCGATTTTGTTTGAAATCGTATTGTCTACAATGCGTGACAACAGCGCAGCGAGCGCGATTGCACTCACCGGACAGTCTGTGATGTCTTTTTCTTCGCGATTGAGCGTGGCTGAGACCTCGCCCATGACCCAGTTTGCCGCGAGTTTTGCCTGGCCTGCGGGCATGGTGCGGGTGACTTCTTCAAAATAGGTAGCGAGCGCACGGCTTGCGGTCAGCTGGGCAGCGTCTACAGGGGCCAATCCATATTCGCTCACAAATCGCGCGCGCAGTGCCGCGGGCAATTCGGGCATCGAGGCGCGTACCTGTTCAATCCAACTCGTGTCAATCACGAGAGGGGGTAGATCAGGATCTGGAAAATAACGGTAATCATGCGCGTCTTCTTTGCTGCGCATGCTCCGTGTTTCGTCGCGATCAGAGTCGTATAGCCGTGTTTCCTGTACAACCCGACCACCATCTTCGAGCAGCTCAATCTGACGACGAACCTCGTACTGGATCGCTCGCTCAAGAAAGCGGAAGGAGTTGACGTTTTTGACTTCGCAGCGTGTGCCGAATTCTTTTTGACCGACTGGACGTACCGAGACGTTTGCATCGATCCGGAATGAGCCTTCTTGCATGTTGCCATCGCAGATGCCGAGCCACATCACCAGGCTGTGCAAGGTTTTTGCATAGGCCACGGCTTCGGCGGCGGAGCGCATTTCGGGCTCGGTGACGATTTCGAGCAAGGGCGTGCCGCAACGATTCAGGTCAATCCCGGTAGAGGATTCGCCGTGCGGGCCGACAAAGTCGTCATGCATGGATTTGCCCGCGTCTTCTTCAAGGTGGGCACGCGTGAGGTTGACGGTTTTTTCTTCGTCACCCACAAAAAACGAAATCGAACCCCCAATCACGACGGGATCATCCATCTGGCTGATCTGGTAGTTCTTGGGCAGGTCCGGGTAGAAGTAGTTTTTGCGTGCAAAAACGGAGTAAGGCGCAACGGTGGCGCCAATCGCCAGACCAAAGCGGATTGCGCGTTCAACGGCACCTTTGTTCATGACCGGCAAGCTGCCAGGTAAAGCCAGATCGACTTCATTGGCTTGTGTATTGGGCAGTGCGCCGTAGCGCGTGCTGCTACCCGAAAATATTTTTGTCTGAGTCGAAAGCTGGGTGTGCGTTTCGAGTCCGATGACGACTTCCCATGTCATGATGCTTGTCCTGCAATATGTTGATGCCAGTCTGTCACGCGTTGGTATTGGTCGGCCACGGCAAGGAGTCGACCCTCATCGAAATAATTCCCGATGATTTGCAAGCCGATTGGCAAGGCCGCACCCGTTGCACCTGGCCCAAAGCCGCACGGAATGGACATGCCAGGCAACCCGGCCAAATTCAGGCTAAGTGTGTAGATGTCGGCGAGCCAGTCAGCAGTCGGGTCATCACTGTTGACGCCAATCTGTTTGGCCACGGTCGGCGTCACAGGACCCATGATGACATCGCACTGCGTGGTGAGCGCTGAGCGGAAATCATCGGCGATCATGCGACGCAAGCGCTGGGCCTGCAGATAATAGGCATCGTAATAACCATGGGACAGCACATAGGTGCCGACCAGGATCCGTCGCTGAACCTCAGAACCAAAGCCTTCGGCACGGGACTTGCCTGTCATGTCCTCGAGGTCCGAGTAACTTTGGCTGCGATGGCCATAGCGCACGCCATCGTAACGTGACAGATTGCTCGAGGCTTCGGCAGGTGCAATGACGTAATACGCTGGAATCGACAGGCGCGTGCGGGGAAGAGAAATATCGACGCGCTGGGCGCCCAGTTTTTCGAATGCAGTCAGAGCAGCTTCGATTGCCTGACCGACATCTTTGGATAGGCCTTCGCCGAAATACTCGCGCGGCACACCAATTCGCAGGCCTTTGAGTGGAAGTGCTGCGTTTGTAGCGAATTGTTCGCTTGTGCGTGCGTAGTCTGAGCGTATGCGTCCGGGGGCGTTGGCCACGCCGTTACAGAATTCTGCGCTGGTGGAGTCGCGCGGATCAAAGCCGCTCATGGTGTCAAGTATCTCGACTAAGTCAGCCGCGCTCGGTGCAATTGGGCCGGCCTGGTCTAGGCTGGAGCCATACGCAATCATGCCGTAGCGGGAGATGGCACCGTAGGTTGGCTTGATGCCGCTCACGCCGCAAAGCGCGGCGGGCTGGCGAACAGAGCCTCCAGTATCGGTACCTGTGCTTGCCATAACAAGTCGTGCTGCCACGGCGGCGGCTGATCCACCTGAGGAGCCGCCAGGAACGGCCGTATGATCCCAGGGATTCAGAGTAGGGCCGTGGGCAGAGTGCTCGTTGCTCGAGCCCATGGCGAATTCGTCACAATTGAGTTTGCCAAGCGATACCGCACCCGCCGCAAGCAGTTTGCTGACAACCGTGGCATCAAACGGACTGACATAGTTCTTAAGCATATTGCTGCCGGCAGTGCTGCGCCAGCCTTGCGTGACGAAGACATCCTTATGTGCGATGGGAATGCCTGTCAGGGGCCCGGCATGGCCCGCGGCCAGCAATGCATCGGCCTGGCGTGCCTGAGCAAGCGTCAGGTCGGCATCAACATGCACAAACGCATTGAGCACCTTGTGCTGTTCGATTGTGCGCAAGGACTCCTGGGCAAGCTCGGTGGCGCTGACCTGTTTTTCAGCAAGGGCCAGGCGCAGAGCCGCGAGGCTGGGGTAATGTTGCAGGGCAGTAGGCATATTAATCAATCACCTTGGGAACCAGGAACAGTCCGTCACGGGCACCTGGGGCATTTGCCATGAGTGCCGAACGTCTGTCGGTAGATGTGGTTTCGGTCACCACGTCATCGCGCAGGCGCAGATGGACATCCGTCATGCCAGCAAGCGGGTGGGCGAGGGGTTGGATGCCATCCGTATTGACGGCCTGAAGCTCCTGGATCAAGCCCAGGATTGCATTTAGATCGACCTGCGCCTGCGTCAGGCGTTCGGGCGTTAATTGCAGGCGCGCCAGGCGCGCAATGCGGACAACTTCTTGTTCGGTAAGAGCCATGGGGTCTGGATCAGTCCATTGAGTGGGGCCAGGGCGGGGCAAATATCCGCCCGACAGGCTATAAGCGCGTTTAAATTTAACAATCTTGACGACTTGGGTCTGCCTAAGGGTGTCCAGACGGTTAGATTCACGAATCACCATGAATTATAAGTTATGATAGGCGGCTAATCGCTGCGTGTTACGAGCGCTTTGTGGGTCGATTGCAGGCGGGTCTTTTTGGCATGCCTTACCGACTCATCAACACAACTCTGCTCCACGCACGCGCCTGCACATTTTCGTGCTTCAATTTTCACTGGCTGAGCGCACATGTTCGGATTCCTCCGCAGTTATTTTTCAAGTGATATGGCGATCGATCTTGGAACCGCCAACACGCTCATTTATGTTCGCGGCAAAGGCATCGTTCTGGACGAACCTTCCGTTGTGGCCATTCGCCACGAAGGTGGCCCCGGCGGCAAAAAAATCATTCAAGCGGTTGGTCGCGAAGCCAAGCAGATGCTGGGCCGCGTTCCGGGCAACATCGAAGCCATTCGCCCGATGAAAGACGGCGTGATTGCCGACTTTACCGTGACCGAGCAAATGCTCAAACAATTCATCCGCATGGTCCATCCCCGCAATATGCTGGCACCGAGCCCACGCATTATCGTTTGCGTACCATGTGGCTCAACTCAGGTGGAGCGTCGAGCGATTCGTGAATCCGCACTGGGTGCTGGCGCGAGTCAGGTGTACCTCATCGAAGAGCCAATGGCTGCTGCAATTGGTGCGGGTCTGAATGTGTCCGATGCCAGTGGTTCGATGGTGGTCGATATCGGTGGTGGCACAACCGAAGTCGCAGTGATCTCGCTGGGTGGCATGGTTTACAAAGGCTCAGTCCGTGTGGGCGGCGATAAGTTTGATGAGGCCATCGTCAACTACATCCGTCGCAATTACGGCATGCTGATCGGAGAGCCCACAGCCGAGCTGATCAAAAAAGAAATTGGTTCGGCTTTTCCAGGTTCTGAGGTTCGCGAAATCGAAGTCAAAGGCCGCAACCTGGCAGAAGGCGTGCCACGTAGCTTCACCGTATCCTCCAATGAAATTCTTGAGTCCTTGACGGATCCGTTGAATCAGATTGTGTCCGCGGTCAAGATCGCACTCGAAAACACACCACCAGAACTGGGTGCGGATATTACCGACAAGGGAATTTCCCTCACGGGTGGTGGCGCCTTGTTGCGTGATCTCGATCGCTTGCTCCAAGAAGAAACCGGCTTGCCGGTGATCGTTGCTGAAGACCCACTGACCTGCGTGGTGCGCGGCTGCGGTGATGCGCTTGAGCACCTTGAAAAACTAGGCGCAATCTTCATTAACGACTAGTACCCTGCATTTTTATGCAACGACATGTTCCTTTACGCTTGTTCCGACGCGGTCCAGCCGCTGAGGTCAAGCTGGCATGCATGGTACTGCTCGCCTTGGCATTGCTTGTAACTGATGCCAACTGGAAAACATTAAATCCGCTGCGTCAGTCAATTTCAATCGGACTGTATCCCTTTGAGCGGGCGGTGATGTTGCCGCGAGACGCCATTTACCTGGTGCATGACTGGTACAACGCAGCAGCTGCGATCAAAGCCGAAAACGAAGGTTTGCAGCGCCAGCGTATTGAACTTGCCCAGGTCACCAGTAATGCCGCGCAGCTTGCCGCCGAAAACGCGCAGCTACGCCGACTCATGGGTGTCTTTGATAAAACAGTCGAACAGCCCGCTATTGTGGTCGAGGTCTTATACGAGCCTGCGAACGCCTTTAATCGGCGACTGGTGTTCAACAAAGGCAGTAGTGATGGGATTGCTCCAGGGATGCCAATTATTGACGAAGGAGGGGTTGTTGGGCAGATTATCCGCGTCACCCCCATGTCCTCCGAAGCCGCGATGCTGACCGATGAAGTGGTTTCCATCCCGGTTCAGATTTTACGTAATGGTCTGCGCCTGATTGCCTTTGGATCGACCACGCCCGGGCGTGTGGAAGTGCGTTATTTTTCAAGTGATGCGGATATACGCGAGGGCGATATGCTCGTGACCAGCGGAGTGGGTGGTGTGTTTCCGCCAGGTCTGGCGGTCGGCAAAATCGAGAGCGTTGAGCGCAATGCTTCAACTGGTTTTGCCCGTGCAGAAGCACAACCTTCATCTCACCCGGAACGTTATCGCCATTTTCTTGTCCTACAGGTTCCCGTTGATGGAAACGAGACACCTGTGCGTGCTTTGCCATCTGCGGCCTCTTTGCCCAATCGAACGGAGCCTGCCGGTGCGACAACCAAGTCAAAGTGAAATAGCCAGTACGCGGTCTCGTGCAACACGGCCTCCTGTGCCGCGTCCGCATGCTGTGCGCCCCGATCCGCTGGAAAACCTCACAAGTCCCCGGTATATCTGGTTCACGATGATTGTCGTGTGGTTTTTATCGTTATTACCCTGGCGTGCCTGGCAAGCCGCACCGGATGTCTTGCTTCTGGTCATTGCGTTCTGGTCCGTACATGAGTCAAGACGCGTCGGTATTGTGGTGGCGTTTATGTTTGGTTTGCTCATGGATGTGCACGACGTCGGTCCGCTCGGCCAGCAGGCGCTGACGTATTCCATTGTTGTGTATGGTGGCTCGGTCTTGCATCGCAGGTTATTGCGATTTGACCTGTGGAGTCAGGGGTTGCACATGTTGCCAGTCTTTTTTGTGGCCAAACTGATCGGTGTACTAATCTGTGCCTGGCTAGCAAATTTTTGGGCAGGCTGGTTATGGACAGTTGGCGTATTACTGACTGCGGCCTTGTGGCCTGTGGTCGGCTGGATACTCTTATTGCCGCAGCATCGCATGGAAAATGCCGATGCGAACTCGGTCTGATATCAGGCAACCATGTTCGAGTTCAAAAAAACAGGTCAACAACACAAGTATAAATTCATGCTGCGCGCTGTCGTGGCGGGGTTCATTGCGTTAATCGGCTTTGGTTTACTGATCGTCAGATTCTGGATCCTTCAGGTCGACCGCCACGAAGGGCTTGCAGCGCGTGCCGATAGCAACCGGATTGCTGTTGTGCCCATCCCGCCCCGGCGCGGCGAAATCATGGATCGTAATGGCGAGGTGCTGGCGCGCAACTACCTCAGCTATACACTTGAAGTTGTGCCTGCCCGTGCAGGTAATCTTGATGAGTTGTTCAACGAACTGATGCCCATTGTTTATTTGAGTGCAACCGATCAGCGCCGCTTTAAGCGCCGGGTGGCCGAGACTGGGCGCTACGCGAGTGTGATCTTGCGCAACAACCTCAATGAGACCGAAGCTGCCTGGTTCTCAGCACATTCATTTCGTTTTCCGGGTGTCGAGCTACGTGCGCGATGGGTGCGTGAATATCCTCAAGGAAAATCTGCGGGGCATGTCGTAGGGTATATCGGTCGGATTTCCGAGGGCGATGCGGCCTTGCTCGAAGAAGAGGGCCAGATCGGCAACTATCGCGGTACTGATGTGATTGGGAAAAAAGGTCTCGAAAAGACCTATGAAACAGCATTGCACGGAAAAACGGGGCTGCAAGAAGTTGAGGTCACTGCACGTGGCAAGCCTGTGCGTGTGCTCAGACGTGTCGACCCAACTCCGGGTGCCAATCTTATTTTATCGCTCGATATGCGGTTACAGCGTATCGCCGAGAATGCGTTCAAGGATCAACGCGGCGCACTGGTTGCAATCGAACCGAAAACCGGAGATGTACTGGCTTTTGTTTCGCAGCCTGCCTATGATCCGAATTTGTTTATTGACGGAATTGATTCCGAAAACTGGCGTCAACTCAACGAATCACCTGATCATCCCCTGATTAATCGACCTGTTTCCGGCACTTACCCGATTGGTTCAACCTATAAGCCTTTTGTGGCGTTGGCCGCTCTGGAGCTTAATAAACGACGTGCGTCAGACATCATTGCTGATCCAGGTTATTTTGAATTTGGTGGGCAACGCTTCAGGAACTCAGGGGGAACGGCGTACGGTTCGATTGATATGCACCGCGCACTGGTTGTCTCCTCAGATACCTATTTTTATTCTCTGGGCCCAGAAATCGGCGTCAATGGCTTACACGACTTTATGAAACCTTTTGGGTTTGGACAGTTGACTGGCATCGATATCGAGGGCGAAAAGCGAGGGGTATTGCCCTCGACCGAGTGGAAACGCAATGCCTATAAAAAACGTGAACAGCAGCGCTGGTATGCCGGCGAATCAATCTCCATTGCGGTCGGACAGGGCTATAACTCTTTTACCTTGATGCAGCTTGCACAGGCGACTGCAACACTTGCCAATGACGGTGTTTTTATGAAGCCGCATCTGGTGCGTGCACTCGAAAATCCTCGCAGTGGCGAACAAAAGCTCACGGTCTCCGAGGCCTCCTACACAATACCTCTCAAAAAAGAAAACATCCAGATCGTCAAACGCGCGCTTGCTGACGTGACGACAGTGGGTACGGCACGTGAAGCGTTTGCTGGCGCGTCCTATCAACCTGCTGGCAAGACCGGAACTGCTCAGGTCTACAGTCTGCGTGGTTCAAAATACCGCGCGAGTGCGATTGATGAGCGGCTACGGGATCATGCGTTGTTTATGACCTTTGCCCCGGTGAATAATCCTAAAATTGCAATTGCCGTCATTGTAGAAAATGCTGGCTGGGGCGGAAGTTTTGCTGCACCGATTGCCCGAAAAGTCATGGATGCCTGGCTGGCAGGCGAGGCGACACGCGACCCAAAGCCGGTAGCCGCTGCTTCTGCGACACCTGCTATGTCTAGTGCAGCTGCTGTATCTAATGCACCTGCTATATCCACTGCACCTGCCGCACCTGGTCCAACTGCGACAGGTGCGATGCGTAAAAACATTGCCGAACCATCCTCTCGCGCGAGTGAGACCGTACCAGCAGGGCCGGTGCAATGAAATATATCTTTGCACTCCTGACGCGATTTGTCCAAGCCATAGACTGGCCTCTGATGCTTATCCTCATTATCCTGGCATCCGTGGGCATGCTGGTCATGCAATCTGCTGTGGGCGGGACTGACTGGCGTTTTGCCGATCAAACACGTAATTTCATTGTGGCGCTGACAGCGATGTGGGTGGTTGCTCTGACGCCGCCTCACATCATCATGCGTTTTGCGGTGCCATTCTATGTGGTAGGTCTGGTTTTGTTGCTGGGTGTGTTCTTTGTTGGAGACACCAGCAAAGGCGCTACGCGCTGGCTGAACCTTGGTTTTACGCGTATCCAGCCTTCTGAAATGATGAAAATCGCCGTACCCTTGATGCTGGCCTGGTACTTCCAGAAGCGCGAAGGTGCGTTGAATGTCATTGATTTTCTGGTTGCACTGCTGTTGCTGATTGTGCCTTGCCTGCTGATTATCAAACAGCCCGATTTAGGCACTGCCATGCTGGTGTTTGGCGCAGGATTTTTCGTGATTTATTTTGCCGGGCTGTCATTCAAATTTTTGATCCCTGTCATGATTGCCGGTGTAGTCGCGATTGGCGCGGTGGTTGCGTATCAGGATGATTTATGTGCGGATGAGTTTAATTGGGTGGTTTTGCATGACTACCAAAAGCACCGCATCTGCACGCTTTTGGACCCGAGTACTGACCCGTTGGGCAAGGGTTTTCATACGATTCAGTCCACCATTGCGGTCGGTTCGGGCGGTGTGTATGGAAAAGGTTATATGAACGGAACCCAGACGCATCTGGACTTTATTCCCGAGCGTACGACTGATTTTATTTTTGCGGTGTTCTCCGAAGAGTTCGGACTTTATGGCGGCGTGACCTTATTGCTGTTGTATTTGATTCTCCTTGCCCGCGGATTAACGATTGCGGTACGTGCGCGCACACACTTCAGTCGACTGTTGGCAGGCAGTCTCACGATGGTGCTCTTCATTTATGTCTTTGTGAATATTGGCATGGTGACGGGGATTTTGCCCGTCGTCGGTGTACCGTTACCCCTGTTGAGTTACGGGGGAACGGCGTTGCTTACGATCGGTATCGCTTGTGGCATGCTGATGAGTATCAGTAAGTACAGGCCGCCTGCGGCTTAGCTCCTAAGCCAGCAGATTATCGGCAAGCAGCCCGTCGAGTAGTTTGCGAACCGGCGCGGGCATCCCCAGCGATGCAAGCTTAGAGAGGGGAATCCAGCTTGCCGCGATGTTTGTTGTTGGAGCCTTAAACATAGCAGTTTGCGCATGAACGAGCAGCGGTTGGATCGTGAGACGGTAGTGGGTAAACGTATGCAGAAAAGGCGATAACCGCTGAATCTGAGTGGTCTGAATCCCAAACAGCGCACAACCGCTTTCGGCGTCGAGCTGTGCATCAAATTCAGGCAGACTCCAGAGCCCACCCCAGATTCCTGAGTCAGGTCGCTGCTCCAGCAAAATTTTTGCACTGTGGGCGACGATCAACATGTTGATACTGCGCTCTGGCAGGGCCTTGCGTGCCCGAGGCCAGGGCAGTTCGTCGCAACGTCCCTGGGTAAAGGCTGCGCAACCTGTTTTCAGCGGACAGGCCAAGCACTGGGGGCGAGCACGGGTGCAGACGGTCGCGCCGAGATCCATCAATCCCTGGGTATAGGCCGACATCATGTCCGGATCACGCTGCACCTGCGCGGCAGTGGGGAGCTCATCACGTGCGTGCTGCCAGAGTTGCTGTTCAATCACCCGTGTCGTCGGGTCTCCGTCTACCGCAAAATAGCGCGCCAGAACGCGCTTGACGTTGCCATCGAGAATGGCGGCTCTTTCTGCATAACAAAAGGACGCGATCGCAGCCGCAGTTGAAGGGCCAATCCCCGGCAAGCTCGCCAGGCCTGCGGCATCGGGTGGGAACTCGCCATTCCAATCGCGCATGACTGCCTGTGCACAGGCATGCAGGTTGCGTGCCCGGGCGTAATATCCAAGCCCTGCCCAGAGTGCCATCACCTCTTGGGCGGGGGCACTCGCCAGACTTTCGACATCAGGAAAACGGCTTAAGAATGCTGCGTAGTAGGGCATCACCGCTGTGACTTGAGTTTGTTGCAGCATGATTTCAGACAACCATACGCGGTAGGGGTCATGAGTCTGCTGCCAAGGTAGGCCATGGCGGCCATGTACGCGTTGCCAGGCAACCAGTCGGGATGCGATTTTCATGCTGTGCATTATGCCTGTAATGTCATCGGTGGTAGGCATGGGCGATTAGGGCTTGCGGGAATCGACCATGCGGGGTTAAAAAGTATAAAAATAGATAAGAAATGTGTATATTGAGAGGACAACCGGAGCCGTTCCATTTCTTCACGAGAGAGACAGGAAACACCCTTCCGGACGTTCGCTACCCACAAGGAGTCGAGACAAATGAATGCCCCGCTTTCAACTGAGCAACTGAGTGCTCTGAACACGGTCACGCTTGATGACAAGTATGTCCTGCCAACAGGCTACGCCTGGATGAGCGGCATCCATGCACTGGTTCGTCTGCCTATGAATCAGCGTATCCGCGATCTGCGTGCTGGCCTCAATACCGCTGGGTTTATTTCCGGATACCGCGGCTCGCCTTTGGGCGGTGTCGATCAGAATCTCTGGAAAGCATCTAAACACCTGGCTGAGCACCATGTTGTATTTCAGCCAGGTGTCAACGAAGACCTCGCCGCGACTTCGGTCTGGGGGTCGCAACAGGTCAATATGTTTGCAGGCGCGCAATATGATGGCGTCTATGGCATGTGGTACGGCAAAGGCCCTGGTGTCGATCGCTGCGGTGATGTCTTTAAACACGCAAACGCAGCGGGGACGTCCCGTCATGGCGGTGTGCTGGTGGTGGCTGGCGATGATCATCCGGCTAAGTCCTCTACGTTGCCACACCAGAGTGACCATATCCTGAAAGCCTGCGGCATTCCCGTGCTGTTCCCAGCAAGCGTGCAAGAGGTGATCGATTACGGCATGCTTGGCTGGGCCATGAGCCGCTATGCAGGTGTCTGGGTCGGCATGAAATGCATTACCGATATTGTCGAGGTGTCTGCCTCGGTCGAGGTTGATCCGGATCGCGTCAGTCTGGTATTGCCGCAGGATTTTATTTTGCCGCCTGATGGCTTGAATATCAGACTGCCCGATACACCGCTTGCACAAGAAGCGCGACTACTGGACCATAAACTATATGCTGCGTTGGCCTACGCGCGTGCAAATGGACTGAATCGTGAGCTCTGGCATGTGCCGGATCATGCCGCACGCTTTGGCATTATTACTTCAGGCAAGGCTTATCTGGATACCACCCAGGCGCTGATTGATCTAGGGTTGACTTCGGAGGTCTGCCAGAGGATTGGGTTGCGGTTATTCAAAGTCGGTATGGTCTGGCCACTCGAGTCGACGGGTCTGCTTCGCTTTGCCGAAAATCTGGATGAAATTCTGGTCGTTGAAGAAAAACGTCAGGTGCTCGAATACCAGGTTAAAGAAGAATTATTCGGCTGGATCGGACGTGGCAAAAAAATCCCGCGTGTCGTTGGTAAATTCGACGATAAAGATGGCGGCGAATGGGCCGTGCCTCAAAGCCCCTGGCTGCTCCCCGCACATTTTGAATTCTCTCCTTCGATGGTGGCCAAAGCCATCGCAACGCGCCTGTTGCGTATGACTCTGCCAGACGATGTCCGGGCAGGGATTGCTGCCCGCTTGCTGTTCATCGAGGCGCGCGAGCGCGAGCTGGCCAAGCCTCGGGTTGTGACGGAACGCAAACCCTGGTTTTGCTCGGGCTGTCCGCATAACACTTCAACTAAAGTGCCTGAGGGCTCTCGTGCGATGGCGGGGATCGGTTGCCACTATATGTCGATCTGGATGGATCGCAGCACCGATGTGTTTACCCAGATGGGGGGCGAGGGCGCGCCCTGGATTGGACAGGCTCCTTTTACGAGTGAAAAGCATGTCTTTGTGAATTTAGGCGATGGGACGTATTACCACTCTGGGTTGCTTGCGATTCGCGCAGCGGTTGCAGCCAAGGTCAGCGTGACCTACAAAATCTTATTTAATGACGCTGTAGCCATGACGGGCGGGCAGCCGGTAGATGGTCCAATTTCAGTCCCTATGATTGCGCGACAGGTTGCGGCTGAGGGTGTCGAAAAAATTGTTATCGTGACCGATGAACCTGAAAAGTATGCAGGGATAACGGATTTGCCACAGGGCACACCTGTGCTGCATCGCGATCAGCTCGATGCGGTACAGAAAGAATTGCGCGAGTGGCCTGCCACCTCGGTCATGATTTATGACCAGACGTGTGCCACAGAAAAACGGCGCCGCAGAAAGCGCAATGCCTATCCAGATCCAGCAAAGCGCGTGGTGATTAATCATCGCGTCTGTGAGGGTTGTGGCGATTGTTCAACGCAATCGAACTGTCTGTCGATTGAACCTCTGGAAACAGAGCTTGGTCGCAAACGGCTTATTAATCAATCGAGTTGCAATAAGGACTACTCCTGCCTGAAAGGTTTCTGTCCGAGTTTTGTGACGGTTGAGGGCGGAAAATTGCGTGCGCCAAAGATGCAGCAAGGCTTGTCGCATGATGCGTATGGTTTACCGGATCCACTTTTGCCTGCGCTAGATCATTCTTATGGCGTCTTTATTGCAGGTATAGGTGGAACGGGTGTGGTGACGATCGGGCAGCTGCTTGGTATGGCCGCGCACCTCGAAGGCAAGGCCGGGTCGGTGCTAGACATGGCGGGCCTGGCACAGAAAGGTGGTGCGGTGCATTCCCATGCAGTGATCGCACGCACCCCAGAAGACATCCACAACACGCGCATTGCCATGGGCTCTGCCGATCTGGTGTTGTGCGGCGATCTGGTTGTGGGTTCAAGTCCGGATGCGGTATCGCGTATGCGTCCTGGCCATACACGGACATTGCTCAATGCTGACGTTTCGCCGACGGCGGCCTTCATCAGTAACCCGAATTGGTCCCTTGCGGGGGCCGCGCTCAAGCATGAAATCGAACAGGCCTGCGGGGAAGGGCGAATCGCAACCATCGATGCGTCCGAGCTCGCCGTCAAGTTGCTCGGGGATGCGGTGTATGCCAACCCCCTGATGATGGGCTATGCCTATCAAAAGGGTTGGCTGCCATTGCACCACAGCTCGCTTGAACGAGCGATGGTGCTCAATGCGGTGCAGGTTGAGAAGAATATCGAGGCCTTTAACTGGGGCAGGCGTATTGCCTATGAACCTGGCGTGACGCAAGCAATGTTTGAGCCGGGCCATGCACAGAGTGACCCGGCACCGCATGGTGCTGAGGTGATAGAGCTTAAACGTTCTGGCAATGCCTTTGAGCAGCTGCGTGACCATCGCGCAGGCTTGCTTAAGGACTATCAGAATGAGGCCTATGCAGCCCGCTATCTGGACCTGGTGAATGCTGTGGCCAAAGCTGAGCAGCAGGCCTGTGGTTCAACCCGGCTCTCCATGGCTGTCGCACGTCACGCTTATAAACTGATGGCCTATAAAGATGAGTATGAAGTTGCCAGGCTCTATACTGATGGAGAGTTTTTGCGTCAGCTGGAGCAGCAGTTCGAGGGGGACTGGTCTCTGCGGTTTTATCTGGCCCCACCCATATTTGCCAAGCATGACTCGAAGGGGCATTTGATTAAAAAACCTTTTTCTGCACGGATGCTCTGGGTATTCAACGTGCTGGCACGGTTAAAATTTTTACGCGGATCTGCGTTCGATCCTTTTGGCTATACGGCAGAGCGTCGCGCTGAGCGGGCGCTGGTGAGCGAATACTTCAGGACGATGGGCAGTCTCATCGACAGGTTGTCAGACAAGACGCTGAACGCTGCGATCGCGATTGCCAATGTCCCTGAAGAAATTCGAGGGTATGGACATATCAAGGATCAGGCGATACTACGTGCCCAGTCTCTCCGAGAGCGTTTTTTGAATGAGTTTGATGCGGCAGCACGAAGCGATGATCTGGGACGTGCTGCCTGAGCCGCGTGAGGGCTAAAACCGGGTGTTGCGCTGGACTGACCACCGTGCGGACAAGGCACCCAGCGCTGCGACAGCAAGGACTGCAATCCCCAGGGTGGATGCAGGCGGGAGCGTGAGCACAAAGTCGGCATCGTAGGTGCGTGCCAGGCTGGACAGGGCATTGTTCAAGGGGATTAAGGCCAGTCGGGCGACACCAATGCTGATGAATGCGGCGAGACTGCAGGTCATTGCGCCCAGATACAGAAAGGGTCTGCGGACAAACGACTCGGTCGCCCCCACGAGCCTGGCCACACCGATTTCTTCGCGTTGTGAGAGGGCTTGCATCCGTACCGTGTTGAATACCGTTGCCAGCACGACGAGGGCAACACTGAGCGCCAGCAGGATCAAGCCAATGCGTGCAAAGCGTAACAATGCCTCCAGGCGTTGTACCCAGGCGCTATCGAGTTGTACCAGATCCACGCCTGACCATTTGCGCCAGTCTTGGGCGAGCTTGTCTGCACGCAGCGCCAGGTCGTCGCCCGGGGTGAGTGTGATCACTACAGCATCAGGTAGCGGGTTGCCAGGAAGCACCTTCAGAGCCTGTTCCCATGCAGGATTGGAGCGTAACTCCGTCAGTGCATGTTCTTTGGTCATGACGCGTACTGCCGTGGTCTGGTCAGAAAATTCTTTGCGAATGCGTACCGCGATCTGATCGGCGAGCGTTGACGGGGCGTCTGTCTTTAAAAAGATGGTCAGTTCAGGGGTCACCGATAATTGCCTGGCGACAGGTTGAACCGATATCAGAAGTGAGGCCCCCAGCAATGGCAGTGAAAGTGCCAGTGCGATGACAAGCAGGTTTGCGAGCGAAGAAAACGGTTGTGCGACAAGTCTGCGCAGCGTGACGGCCAAGGCATAGCGGTGTTGCCTGAGGAGTGTTTTCATTCGACACGTCCTGCGTTGGGTGATGCAGCGTCATCGGCCCGGCCCTGAGGCTGGGCAGACCTGCCAGGTGTGGTGTATGCGGGTTTTGAAAGTGCAGAAAGATCTGAAAATTTGCCAGGATCAATCCGAAATGTCCGGTTGGCATATTCTGCCATCAGCGCCTCATCGTGGGAGGCAATCAGTGTCGTGACCCCTACGCGATTAAAGTCCCGAAAGACCGACATGATGCGGTGGGCTGTTTCGCGGTCGAGGTTAGCGGTCGGCTCATCGGCAATCAGAATGGCTGGGCGGTTTACGATTGCTCGCGCGATCGCCAGGCGCTGCTGCTCTCCACCTGAAAGCTCAATTGGATTCATGTCTTCTTTGGACGATAGTCCGACTTTTTCGAGCGCAGCACGTGCCCGGGCGCGGGCGAGTTCTGGGGCCAGACCTGCAACGGCAAGCGGTAACAGGACGTTGTTGATTGCGCTGCGGTCATATAGCAGGTGAGTGTCCTGGAGGATCACGCCCACTGCCCGTCTCAGGTAAGGGCGCGCGCGCGCTGAAAGCGCATCAAGACGCTGGCCGTTGACCTGGATTGAGCCGCGGCTAGACGGCTCAAGACCTCCGATCATCTTGAGTAACGTCGATTTACCTGCGCCGGACGGACCCGCCACAAAAACGAATTCCCCTGCCGTCACCCTGAAACTGATGTCGGCAAGAATATTGCGGCCATGACCGTAGGATTTGAAAACGTGCTTGAATTCGATCATTTTTTCACTAAAGGTAAGTCTGAATCATAACTCCCCGGATTCATTCCTTGATTGACGGCAAGGGATTTCCCCCATACAGTCGTGTTACTTGAACAGTTACCATCCGTAGCTTGCAAGAATTAGCCCCGCAGCCTGCCCATCCGGCGGCTGTATTTTGTTGTCATTCGGAGATTAGCGCATGAAATTTCTCAAACTAGCTGCGGTGGGTGCTGCCCTGGTTGCGGCCAGCACGGTTGCTCAGGCAGGCACGACGTTCGATAACGTCAAAAAGAAAGGTTTTGTTCAATGTGGCGTATCGACTGGAGTAGCTGGTTTTTCAGCCGCTGACAGCAAAGGCGAGTGGAAAGGCCTGGATATCGACATGTGTCGCGCGATTGCTGCCACCATGTTTGGTGATGCCACTAAATTCAAAACCACACCCCTGACCTCCCAGTCGCGATTTACCGCCCTGCAGTCAGGCGAAATCGATGTTCTGACACGTAATACGACGCAGACCCTCACACGTGACACCACCCAGGGAATGCTGGGTGCGGGCGTCAACTTTTATGACAGCCAGGGCGTCATTGTTCGTAAGGACCTCAATGTCAAAAGCGCCAAAGAACTCAACGGCGCAACGGTATGCGTCCAGCCAGGCACAACGACAGAACTCAACCTCGCCGACTGGTTCCGTGCAAACAAGATTGAATTCAAACCAGTTGTGATTGAAAAACTCGATGAAGTCGTAGGCGCTTTCGTTGCCGGCCGTTGCGATGCATACACGACCGACAAGTCAGGTCTGGCCTCGACACGTTCGACACTCGAAAAACCTGATAACTACGTCATTCTTCCTGAAGATTTTTCCAAGGAGCCGCTTGGCCCCATGGTTCGTCAGGGCGATGAGCAGTGGTTCAACGTAATTCGCTGGTCGTTGTTCGCCCTGCTGGAAGCCGAAGAATATGGCATCACCAGCAAGAACGTTGATGAAATGCTCAAAAGCACCAACCCGAACGTGCAGCGTATTTTGGGTGTGACGCCTGGAATGGGTAAAAACCTCGGCGTGGACGATAAGTGGGCCTACAACATTGTCAAGCAAGTCGGTAACTACGGCGAAAGCTTTGAGCGTAACGTCGGTGCCGATAGTGGCCTGAAATTGCCTCGCGGCCTGAACCAGCAGTGGACAAAAGGCGGAATCATGTACGGTTGGCCAATTCGTTAATTGCTGGTGTGCAGTCATCCTGCCATGCAATTGCGCTAAAGTGCATTGTTCTTTAGAGTCAGGGCGATCCTCCCGCAGGATCGCCCCTCTTGTTTTTTTATCCCGAACCCATGACCAAACCAACATCTAGCGCGCCGCTTGCCAGACGTATTTCCTGGAACGATCCAGGCGTGCGTTCGATCATCTATCAGGTCGTGGCGCTATGCGCAGTGGGTGCTGCGGTCTGGTTTCTCGTCCATAACACTCTGCACAATCTGTCCGTTCGAAATATCGCATCGGGCTTTGGTTTTTTAAGTCGCGAAGCCGGCTTTGCGATCGGTGAATCCGTTATTTCCTACGGCCCTGATAACAATTACGCACGTGCCCTGACAGTCGGCTTACTCAATACCTTGCGTTGTGCCGTGATCGGAATCATTTGCGCAACAATTCTGGGTACTGTGATTGGTATTGCTCGCTTGTCCAAAAACTGGCTGATTAAAAAACTTGCCAGCTGCTATGTCGAACTGATGCGCAATATCCCGCTACTGTTACAACTGTTCTTCTGGTACGCCATTATCTCTGAGACGATGCCGGGCCCGCGTCAGGCACTCAAACCGCTGCCAGGTGTGTTCATTTCAAATCGCGGGATCAAGATGCCATGGCTCGGGGGTGACGGTATCGCCTGGCTGTTCGGCGGCTTTGTCCTGGCGGTTGTTGCAATCGTTCTGCTTTCACGCTGGGCACGCAAACGTCAGGAAAAAACCGGTCAGACCTTTCCGATCTGGAGGGTGTCGACCGCCCTGTTGTTGGTCTTGCCTATTATTGTATGGATGGCGAGCGGCACGTCCCTCGCTCTTGATACGCCTGTGCTCAAGGGCTTTAACTTTGTGGGCGGTGTCACGCTGAGCCCGGAGTTTGCAGCGCTGATTATTGGCCTGGTGGTCTACACCTCCGCTTTTATCGCAGAGGTCGTGCGTTCAGGGATTCAGTCAGTCAATTATGGTCAGTGGGAAGCCGCTGGCGCATTGGGTCTCAAGCACTCGCTTGTCCTGCGCCTGATCGTATTGCCGCAAGCTTTGCGGGTGATGATTCCCCCGATGACCAGCCAGTACCTCAATATCACCAAAAACAGTTCTCTGGCCGTTGCAATTGGCTATCCCGATATTGTTTCGGTCGTCAACACCACCTTGAACCAGACGGGGCAGGCCATCGAAGGCATCATGATCATTATGGGTGCGTATCTGACCGTCAGTATTTCCATTTCTATATTTATGAACTGGTACAACAAACGCATTGCGTTGGTGGAGCGTTGATATGAGCACTCTCAACAATGCGGCAACACCCAAGTCCGTGGATGCACCACCCACACAGCTTTCTGTCTGGAACTGGACGCGTACCCAGCTGTTTTCTTCGCCGGTCAATAGCCTGCTCACCATCCTGTCGGTCTGGCTCTTGTTGGCGATTGTGCCCGGGATCGTGGAATGGGCGATTCTCAAATCCAATATCAGTGCAGCAACGGCTCAGGAGTGTCGCGGCATTGGAGGCGCGTGCTGGGCCTTCATCGTTGAAAAACATCGACTGATTCTGTTTGGTTTGTATCCTTATGATGAGCAATGGCGTCCATTGATCGCCACCGGTCTGCTATTGGGTACGATTGTATTCAGTGGCTTTAGTCGTTTCTGGAATCTCTGGCTCATTCTGGTCTGGACCCTGGTCCTGATTGCGGTGGCAGTCCTGATGTGGGGCGGGATCTTTGGTCTGACTTATGTGGAGAACAGTCTCTGGGGCGGTTTGCCACTGACATTGATTCTGTCGACTTTTGGTATTGCTTTTGCGTTTCCGATCGGGGTGGTGCTTGCGCTCGGCAGACGCTCACATATGCCAGCCATCAAGGCGCTTTGTGTCGTCTATATCGAGCTGATTCGCGGTGTACCGTTGATCAGTTTGTTGTTCATGTCCTCAGTCATGTTGCCCTTGTTCCTGCCCGAAGGCCTGACGATCGACAAACTCTTACGCGCGCAGATTGCAATTGTGATGTTTGCTGCCGCCTATATTGCCGAAACCGTTCGCGGCGGACTCCAGGCCATTCCGAAAGGTCAGCTCGAGGGCGCAGAGTCATTGGGACTGAATTATTGGCAGCAAATGCGTTTGGTTGTTTTGCCTCAGGCGCTCAAGATCGTGATTCCGCCGCTTGTAGGGATTTTTATTGCAATGTTCAAGGACACTTCGCTGGTGGTAGTGATCGGAATTTTCGATCTGACCCAATCCGCCAAAGCTGCGCTTGCCGATCAAGCTTGGCGGGGTTTTAGTGCCGAGCTCTATTTCTTTATTGCAATGATTTATTTTGTTTTTTGTTTCTCGATGTCCAAGTACAGTCAGTCGCTGGAAAAGCGCCTGGCCACTGGCTACCAACGCTAGCTCTGGAGAATATGTATGGCGGACGCCATCATTCGCATGAAAGATGTCAACAAGTGGTACGGCAAATTCCACGTGTTGCGCAATATCAATCTGGACGTCGCACCAGGTGAGCGTATTGTGATTTGTGGCCCTTCGGGTTCGGGTAAATCTACGCTGATCCGTTGTATCAATCGCCTCGAAGAACACCAGTCGGGTCAGATCATTGTCGAAGGTACGGAGATCACCAATGACTTGCGACACGTCGAAGCGATCCGTCGCGATGTCGGAATGGTATTCCAGCATTTCAATTTATTCCCGCATCTGACCGTACTGGAAAACCTCACCCTGGGCCCGATCTGGGTGCTCAAGACGCCACGTGCCGAAGCCGAGGCACGGGCCATGAAATACCTGCAACGTGTGCGTATTCCCGATCAGGCGAACAAGTACCCGGGTCAGCTCTCAGGCGGCCAGCAGCAACGTGTCGCGATTGCCCGTTCGCTGTGCATGGATCCAAAGATCATGCTGTTCGATGAGCCAACCTCCGCACTGGATCCTGAAATGGTGAAAGAAGTACTGGATGTGATGGTGGGTCTGGCCAAAGAATCCGGCATGACGATGCTGTGTGTGACCCACGAAATGGGTTTTGCACGCAAAGTCGCTGATCGCGTGATCTTTATGGATCAGGGCGAAATCATCGAGCAGAATACCCCTGATGTATTTTTTGATTCGCCACAGAACGACCGAACGAAATTGTTCCTGAGTCAGATTTTGCATTAAATGGATAACCGTCGTTCACCCGGCGAAAAGGCGGTCGAGTCATGCGTTTGCGTTTCAGAAACATGAAGTTTGCATGGATAGGCTTGCTTTTTGCCTGTCTGACCTCGCCACTGCTGGCACAGACTGAGGCCGTAAACTCAGTGACAAATGCGGCTGCTGTCCCTGCATGGCCCACCAAGCCTTTGCGTCTGATTGTGCCCTATCCACCTGGCGGCCCCCTCGATACGATGGCCCGTCTGCTGGCCGAAAAAACCAGGGCCTCGCTTGGCCAGATGACTGTAGTTGAAAACAAGCCTGGTGCGGGTGGCAATATCGGCGCGGATGTCGTTGCTAAAGCCTCTCCTGATGGCTATACCCTGGTGATGGGCGCGGTCGCCACGCATGCGATTAATCCCTGGCTGTTTGCTGCAATCCCCTATGACTCGGTACGTGATTTTGCACCTGTTGCGCTGGTAGCCTCCGTACCCAATGTGCTTGTCATCAATCAGGACTTTGCAAATAAAAACGCGATTCGTTCGGTGCAGGATCTTGTGACCTATGCACGCAATCATCTCGGTGAGTTGAATTATGGTTCGGGTGGTTCTGGGAGTGCAGGGCATCTGGCAGGGGAGCTTTTCAAAGCGCGCGCCCAGATCAATGTGGTGCACATTCCTTATCAGGGCGCTGCCCCCGCCCAGCTTGCGTTGCTTTCCGGACAGTCGCAGTTCATGTTTGATAATCTGGCCGCCGCAGCCGGCTTGATCCAGAATGGTAAGGTTCTCGCGCTGGCCGTGACAACCAACACACGTTCAGACATGTTGCCCGAGGTACCTACCATGCAGGAGTCGGGTGTGCGTCCCTTTGATATCGGCACCTGGTTTGGCGTGTTTACAACTGCAGGTACACCTGAGTCTGTCGTCAGTGCCTTGCACGCGGCATACCAGTCTGCTTTAGCTGATCCGCTCGTGATCGAGCGACTCAAAACCATGGGCTCAAATGCCAGCCCGTTGACGATCGCACAATTTGCAGAGATGGTGCGTCTTGAGCGCGAAAAATATCAGGAAATCGTCAAGCTTTCGGGCGCTCAGGTCAACTGATCAAGCTGTCGGGTGCTCAGGCCAACTAATTAAATTGTCTGGCGCTCAGGTGAACCGATTTCTCTGTTGAATGCTAACGACGATGTAAGGCTTCACCCGCCTGCGCATGCATGCGCCAGAAAGACAGGCTGGCAATTGCGCACAATGCGCCGATGACGATGAATCCTGCCACCACATCAGACGAAGTCAGTGTCGTCGAATGATGCCAGGCCATGCTGACATTTAACGTGCAGGCAGCGACTCCAACGCCCAGGCTGACACCGAGTTGTTGGGCCATTGCAGCAAAACTGCTCGCGCGGCTCATGCTGGCGTGTGACATGTCTGCATAAGCAAGCGTATTGACTGCAGTGAATTGCAGAGAGCGGAAAAACCCACCAAGCAATAAGACGCCAATCATCAGCAGTACCGGTGTCTGAGCGGTAAAGAGTGCGCACAATGAGAGGCTCAGACCAGTCAGGATTGCGTTGACGGTTAGCACGCGCCGGTAGCCCCATCTGTGCAGGATGGGTGGTGCGACAAATTTCATTGCCATGGCACCCACGGCACCTGCAAAGGTAATCATCCCCGCAGACATTGCACTGAGTCCAAACCCGACCTGCAGCAGCATCGCCATGAGAAAAGGCGTAGCACCCACGGCAAACCGGCACAGGTTGCCTGCCAGCACGGCCACTCTGAATGTCTCGATGCGCAAGAGCGATAAGTCCAGAATCGGTTGAGTATGCCGACGTGCGTGCAGGTAATACAGCAAACCTGTTGTTGTGCCTGTGCCAAGGAGGCCGACGATGCTTAATAATGGCGTGTCACCCTGACCCAAAGACTCGAAGCCTGCCACCAGGCACGCCATGCATGATGCACTGAGGATAAAGCCCAGCCAGTCAAGGCGGTGCACAATGCCGTCGGGTGGGAGTTCCTGTACGTAGCGGCGTACCATCCAGATACCAATGATGCCAATCGGAAGGTTGATCAGGAAGATCCAGTGCCAGGAGGCATAAGTCACCAAAAAACCGCCAAGTGGTGGGCCGATCATTGGTCCGATCAGGGCTGGCATGGACAGGAATGCCATTGCGCGCAGCAGGTCGTGTTTGGGAATCGTGCGTAACAGGATAATCCGGCCAACTGGCACCATCATGGCACCACCCAGCCCTTGAACGATTCGGGACATGACAAGTTGCATGAGTGTGCCTGATAGCGCACAGGCCAGTGAACTGAGGGTAAACAGGCCAATCGCGGTCATAAAGACCCTGCGTGCACCAAAGCGGTCAGCCGCCCAGCCGCTGATTGGAACGAAAACGGCGACCGCGAGCAGATAGGAGGTGATTGCAATATTCAGGCTGACTGGGTCTGAACCAAGTGCGACGGCCATGGTGGGCAGGGCTGTAGTGACAACCGTCGAGTCCAGCATTTGCATAAAAAGTGCGCAACCAACAATCAGCGGCAGTATTTTGCGCGATTCTGAGGGGTCTGGACCTGATTCGGTGGCGATTGGGGCGGCGGCGGGCATGGGATGATTGTCGGTCTGCTCTACAGTACACTAGGCATCAGTCTAACCTTTTGTTGGCGTCATCATGGCAGAGCATTACACCTCAGATATTACCCAGTTCCTGCAGGCTTACAAAGCCGCTCATCCCGACGTTGAACAGCGTCAGCGTGATGGTCGTGCCAGGCTGTGGGATAAGCCGCAGGATCCTGAACGTGCAGAGGATTTCAAGTTGGCTCGCGTGCGGCAAAATCCCTATGTCTATCAGAACGAGTAAATAAACCCGTTCATGTCTCAGGGAACCTTTTCAGGCGAAAGCCTGGATGCGCTGGTACAGCCACCGGTTGATACAACGCCTGACGTTGTGGATGCGGTCGCACTGGCACGCCTGTATGGCGAGCCGCTTTTTTCGTTACCAACGGATCTGTATATTCCCCCGGATGCTCTGGAAGTTTTTCTCGAAACGTTCCAGGGACCACTTGACCTGCTGTTATATCTGATTCGCAAACAGAATTTCAACGTGCTCGACATTCCGATGGCCGAAGTCACCAAGCAATATCTGTCTTATGTTGATCAGATTCGTGTGCACAATCTCGAACTGGCTGGTGAATACCTGCTGATGGCAGCGATGCTCATTGAGATCAAGGCGCGCATGTTGTTGCCCGTCAAGAAAACCGATACTGGCGAAGAAGCCGAAGATCCCCGGGCCGAACTGGTCCGTCGTTTGCTTGAGTATGAGCAGATGAAACTAGCTTCCCAAAAACTTGATGCTCTGCCGCAGCTGGGGCGTGACTTCCAGCGCGCCCAGGCGTTCGCTGATTTGCGTGTTGAGCGTGCGCTGCCTGAGGTCAATGTCAATGATTTGCGCGAGGCCTGGGCTGATATTCTCAAACGCGCCAAGCTCAATGCACACCATCACATCACGCGCGAGCAAATGTCTGTGCGTGACCACATGACGCATATATTGCGTCGACTGTCCGATGTGCGGTTTATCGAATTTGGTGCGCTCTTCATGGAGCGTATCAACGAAGGTGCACCCGTTGCCGTGGTGGTGGTACATTTCCTGGCCATGCTCGAACTCTCTCGTGAGTTATTGCTTGAAATTACACAGGCCGAACCGTATGCTCCGATTTATGTGCGTCTGGCATTTACCAGCGCGGCCAATTAAACGCGCCACAATAAATCTGCGGAGACAGGATTGAAAGTCGTACACACCATTGAAGATTTGCGTGATCATTTGCGCGGCCAGCTGCGAGTAGCCTTCGTTCCTACGATGGGCAATCTCCATGAGGGGCATATGGCGCTCATGAAACTCGCACGCCAGCACGGCGATCCGGTTGTCGCCAGTATCTTTGTCAATCGCCTGCAGTTTGGACCGAACGAAGACTTTGACCGGTACCCGCGTACCTTGCAGAATGATATCGATAAGCTTGAGCGTGAACGCGACGTCTATGTATTGTTTGCTCCGGATGAACGTGAGCTGTATCCAGAACCTCAAAGCTATCGTGTCCAGCCCCCGCAGGAGTTGGGCGACATACTTGAGGGTGAGTATCGCCCTGGTTTTTTTGGCGGAGTGAGTACGGTTGTGCTCAAGCTTTTTTCCTGTGTCCAGCCGCGTGTCGCTGTGTTCGGTAAAAAAGATTATCAGCAGCTGATGGTGGTGCGCAATATGTGCCGTCAGTTCCAGTTGCCGGTAGAGATTCTGGCGCATGAGACTGTCCGTAACGAGGACGGGCTGGCACTGTCTTCGCGCAATATGTACTTGCAATCCACTGAACGTGCAGAAGCCCCACATCTTTATGCAGCCCTGCAAGCAGTCCAGGAGCGTTTGCACGCGGGAGAGTGCGACATCCATCAACTCGAACAGTTCGCCGTTGCTGGTTTGCAAGCGCGAGGCTGGCAGGTTGATTACATCGCTGTCAGACGTCGCCGGGATTTGCATAAGCCGAGTCGTGACGAAGTCGCAGCAGGCGAGCCACTGGTCGTGCTCGCCGCCGCCAAACTGGGCGCCACGCGCCTGATTGACAACCTGGAACTATAAGACGCACACCCTGTGCGAGCTTGTCAATACGTACATAGGGTAAGTCCGCCTGTCAGATCTGACAGCTTCACTGACTTGACAGGCTCTGCCAGACTGCCTCTCGTAATCAATGGGAGGCGGTATGAAGCATGTGGACGATATTGAAGGCGCAGGTTGGACCGTGTTGACTGCGCGTGAGCGGGATGTGATTCATCCCGTCGCGGAAGGAAAATCAAACAAGTTGATTGCGATGGAGCTGGGCATTTCGATGCGAACAGTCGAAGCGCATCGTGCGCGCATTTTTTATAAAATGGGGGTGCGCAATGCCGTGCAGCTTGCCCGAGAGGTTTGCACCAACCCTGAGCCTGCAGCAGAGCGTGTTTGCCTGCGATTGCTCACAGGCGAAGACGCCTCGGGTTAACCGGGGCGCGCTTGCGCGGGGCTTTAAGGGCAGTTTGGTGCAGGTTTTTTGTCAAGCTCGCTGATCACATCCAGGTCAGGTTGGCGCGCCAGCGTATAGGTCAGGTTAGGGATATCGCCGTTATTTGAAATGAGCTTGAGTGTGTTGCCAGAGATCATTGAAAGTTCAGTGCGAACGTCACCTTGGGCATTAAACAGTAAGACCCTTGGCGGGGTCATCGGGGCTACACGCCAGCATCCTTGTTCAACTTGCACGGGACCATTTTGACTATTTTGATCCAGATAGGCTGCGCGAGCACGCCACCGGCCATTGGGAGCCAGGCTCAAGGTGATGCGCTGCGCACTGCAGCCCATTTCTGAGTGAAAGCAAGGCAAGGTTCCGCTGAAGGTTTGTGGTTCAGGAATAAGCGAAGCTTGTAATGTGCTTGTTTCGATAGCATTCTGTGCCGAGGTCACAGCTGCTGTGCTGATGTCGGCGGGTGGTGCATCGGTAGGCGAAGCAGAAGCATCGAAATCCTTGGCCTGTCCGCCTGTTGCACCTGTGTTTACGATGGCCGTGCGTGCAGCAGGAGCAGTCACCGGTGTGGCCCCAGCTGCTGGAACGGCGACTGGGTTTGCGGTCATGGGCGAAGAGTTGCTGCTATTTGAAGCAGGCGTACCTCTTTGGTTCAGATCGATTTGAATCTGATTGGGGGCTCGCAAATTTTGATTGGAGTAGGAGCCCTCGGCTTGCGCGATCGCGTCTGTCGTTGAACTTGCGGCAGGCAGGTTGTAGTAACCGGGCTGTTGCATTTGTTGTTGCATTTGCGCGCAACCTGACACGGCAATGGCAGTGAGCAATGCGAAAGATAAACGTGCAAATGGCGCGCTTGATTGGGGTGACGTATTGAGTGCAGACATGAGAAACATTCCAATTCAAGATACAAAACTAATGCGATGGCCATATTCTACGCATTTGGTTACTTCCATGCTGTACGCAGGGGGGCGACGTGGGACTACCAGGTAACTTTTTGGAGGCTACGATGGTCGGGCTGGGGGCGTGGGTGATTCTTGCGCCTCTCATTCTTATCGTCGCATATCAGCTGCCTGCTGCGCTAGAACGCGCATGGAGCGCGCCATTAGAGGGAGGTGTCCAGCAAATGGCAACAGCTCCCGAACCGGTTGCAGGCGTACCCAAGACGTTGTCAGGCAGCTTTATATCGAATTATCCTGTTTTTGTGCCTGCAAGTGCCTTCATCGCACCGTTCTGGCTGGATGTCCTCATGCTTACGGCGTTGCTGGTATGCAATATCGCAGCTATATATGCCTGGGGCTTGACGGGGCAGGGACTGGGTGCTGTTGGATTCTGTGGTGTTTTGCTGACGCTTGGACGTATTGACGCACAATCAGGCCTACTGCCCGACCTGCTCACGATCCCTTTGCTCTGGCTGGGGCTGTTTTTTCATATGTGGGGCGGTTGGATCACTCTATCTGCCTCGGTTGTGGGAGCTGCAACAGGATATTTGCTGCTTTGGCTGATTTTCACCGGATTGCGCTGGAAAACAGGTCTTGAAGGGATGGGACATGGAGACTTTAAACTGGTGGCCGCACTGGGTGCCTGGCTGGGTCCTCTGGCAATCCCTGGATTTTTGCTTTGCGCATCCTTACCGGGCGCCTTCGTTGGGCTATGGATCCGTTATCAGAGGCGGTTGCCTCGCGGTGCAGCGATACCTTTTGGACCTTTTCTTGCGCTTGCGGGTATTCTGATACTTTTTTGGGATCATGCGCCTGTCGGGCGCTGATCGAACCTTGCGCGTACGTTTACGCCCGGGTGTGCTGGAGTTGGTATGTTCAAGCTTGGATTAACAGGTGGCATTGGGTCAGGCAAGACGCGGGTGGCGAATCTGCTTGCGAGCTGGGGCGCCACTGTCATTGATACGGATGAGATTGCCCACATGCTGACAGCACCCCAGGGGCTGGCAATTGCACCGATCCAGCAAGCCTTCGGGGATACTGTGATCGATGCGGGAGGTGCGCTTGACCGAGTGAGGATGCGAGAGTTGGTCTTTGCAGATCAAACGCGGCGGGCTGAGCTTGAGTCGATTCTGCACCCGCTGATTGCCCAGGAGGTCATCCGTCAGGCCGGCGAAGCTCGAGGCCTGTACACTGTTTTCGTGGTCCCTTTGCTGGTTGAGTCGGGCCGCTGGAGAGATCGGATAGACCGCTTGTGCGTCGTAGATTGCGAGGTGTCGACACAGATTGAACGTGTCCAGGCTCGCAGTGCGATTCCCACCGAAACAATTCACCGGATCTTAAAAGCGCAGGCGACCCGTGAGCAAAGGCTGGAGGTTGCGGACGATGTAATTATCAATAATAAAAGTACTTCACTGGGCTTACTTGAAAATCAGGTGTTGGTCTTGCACAAAGGCTGGTGTAACCTTGCGGGGTGTCAGGAATAATTCCGATACTTATCAGGCAATTTGTCAGGGCGACTCACTACAGTGATTCTTTTTGAATATCCATTTAACGAACGCGTCCGCGCATTGATGCGACTGGAATCCCTGTTCGATCGAATGATGTTTTTCGCGCGTCCGGGTGACCCAAAGCTGCACCAGGTGGCGCTTTCAGCGCTGTTTGACTTGCTGGATGCAACCGAACGCACCGATATGAAGGGCAGCGTTTTGCAGGATCTCGAGCGCCAAAAAAACGTGCTGACCAGCCTGAAAGATCATCCCGGTGTTGAAGTTAAGACACTCAACGCTATGCTGCTTGAAATTGAGCGTGCTGCGACAAATCTGAATGCTGCAGGCAAAACGGGCCAGGCGCTAAGAGAAAACGAGTGGTTGACGAGCTTGCGTGGACGTCTTGCCGTGCCTGGTGGTGGCACCCAGGTAGACATGCCATCATTCCATGCCTGGCAATTCAGGCCTGAAATCGAACGCTGTGCCGATCTGCAGTACTGGATGTCCTCGCTGATGCCGCTTCAGGCTGGTATCGCGATTGTGCTGAGGTTGTTACGCGAATCCGGGCAGGCTGAAAATGCAATCGCCCCACAAGGTGCATACCAGCAGATGTTAGCAGGCAAGGTTTACCAGTTGCTGCGCGTCTGGATGGATGATTCAGTGCATGCATTTCCCGAAATCAGCGCCAACAAATATATGGTCTGGATTCGATTTGCTTCACAGGATGGTGAGCAGAAACCGCAGGCGGTTGTCCGTGATATTCCTTTTAAGATGACTCTGTGTGCCCTGTGAGGTCGTTGATTGATGCAAAACTAGGGTTAAGAGCTCAAAGTTGTTGCTAAATATTTCAAAAAACAGCGCAATATCTGCAACCTTGTAGTTCTTGAGCGACAATACCTCATTGGTTTTTTGTTAGGTTCATTATGACTAAAAGTAATGTGGCATTGCCGACGCTGAGTCGGCGTATTATTTGGCCGCTAGTCGCTTTGTTGATTATTGGTCTGGGTATCTGGTGGTACAGCGGATCGGGGTCAGGTTCATCAGGACAGGCAAAAAAAGGTGGATACGGTGGTGTTACACCGCCTGTACCCGTCAAGATTGAAATCGCAAAGCTCCAGGATCTGGACATCTACTTGCGCGGCCTTGGAACAGTCACAGCTTTTGCCACGGTTACGCTGCGCAGCAGAGTCCAAGGTGAACTGATTGAAATCCCTTTCAAGGAAGGCGATAAGGTAAAAGTCGGCGATCTCATCGCCCGGATTGACCCGCGTCCTTATCAGGTTGCGCTGGATCAGGCCAAAGGCGCATTAGCCCAGGACGTCTCCCAATACGAAAATGCGCAGCTTGACCTCAAGCGTTATCAGACCTTGCGTGACCAAAAATCGATTGCAGGTCAGACTGTCGATACGCAACAAGCCTTAGTCAAAAAATACAAGGCGCTGATCCTAACCGATCAGGCTGCGGTGGACAACGCACAACTCCAGCTTGATTTCACGCGAATCATTGCTCCGATTCCGGGTCGACTCGGTTTGCGTCAGTTTGATGTTGGAAATATTCTGGTGGCCAATGACCCGCAGGGCATTGTGGTCCTGACACAGACTCAGCCTATTTCAATGGTGTTCACCTTGCCAGAAAGCAATTTGTCTGATGTCCGGGAACCCTTACTGGCAGGAAAAACACTGACGGTCGATGCGTATGATCGTGCAGATACCAAGCGTCTGGCTCAAGGTGTGCTGATGACGGTTGATAACCAGATTGATGTCACCACGGGCACCTTCAAACTCAAGGCGCAGTTCGCCAATGAGGATGATGCCTTGTTTCCAAATCAGTTTGTCAATGTACGGGTTTTGGTGCGTACGCTCAAAGACGTCTTGACGGTGGCCGCCGCTGCGGTGCAACAGAGTAGTCAGGGGCCTTTTTTGTATGTGCTGCAAGCTGATGGCAGCGCCGCAGTCAAATTAGTGAAAGTCGGGCCTCGTGCGGCTGATCGCGTTGCAATTCTTGAGGGGATTGTAGCGGGAGACAAAGTTGTGCTTGAGGGGACGGATCGCCTGCGGGCAGGGTCTAAAGTTCGCGTGATCGGAGACGATGCTTCGCAGGATGCCCCAGCTTTGACTCCCCAGTCAGCAAAAGCAAAACCTGGTGCCGCCAAGCCGTGAATCTTTCGCGCCCCTTTATTACCCGCCCAGTTGCCACCACTCTTGCGATGGTGGCACTGCTGCTTTCGGGGTTGATGGCTTATCGCGGTTTGCCTGTGTCCTCGCTGCCTGAGGTTGACTACCCAACGATTCAGGTCTCTACCAATTACCCGGGCGCCAGTCCAGATGTCATGGCTGCGCTGGTCACCTCACCGCTTGAGACACAATTCGGCCAGATGCCTGGCTTGAAACAAATGGCCTCGAGCAGCTCGGCGGGTGTCTCCGTGATTACGCTCCAGTTTGTACTGGAGTTGCCACTTGATGTAGCCGAGCAGCAGGTGCAAGCTGCAATTAATGCGTCATTTAGCCTGTTACCTAAAGACCTGCCCGCACCGCCGATCTACAACAAGGTCAATCCTGCGGATGCTCCGGTGGTCACTTTAGCTATTTCCTCTGCAACCGTACCTCTGCCCCAGGTGCGGGACCTGGTCGATACGCGTGTGGCGCAAAAGTTGTCACAGATCCCTGGTGTGGGACTTGTCACGGTATTAGGTGGACAGCGTCCTGCGGTACGTATTCAGGCGAATCCAAAGTCGCTGGGTGCGGTGGGCATGACCATGGCTGATTTGCGCGCAGCAGTGGTTGCAGCCAACGTGAATCAGCCTAAAGGTACGCTGGACGGGCCATTGCGTTCGACCACCATCAATACCAATGATCAGCTCAGTTCGCCAATGGATTATCTGAATTTGATCCTAGCCTACCGCAACAATTCACCACTCAAATTGTCTGATGTGGCGACTGTCGTGATTGGTCCTGAGGATATGCGCCTGGCAGCCTGGGACGATCTGCAGCCAGCGGTATTACTCAATGTGCAGCGCCAACCAGGCGCAAACGTGATCGAGGTGGTGAATCGGATTCAAGCTCTGTTGCCACAACTCAAACTGGCATTACCCGCCAATTTTGACGTGACGCTTATGTCTGACCGGACGCAGACGATTCGTGAATCGGTCAGTGATGTGAAGCAGGAGATGCTGATCTCCATCATGCTCGTGGTATTGGTGACATTTGTGTTTTTGCGCACGATGACGGCCACCTTTATTCCAAGCGTGGTGGTACCGCTATCGCTGGTCGGTACGTTTGGTGTGATGTATCTGGCAGGCTTCAGTATTAATAACCTGACCTTGATGGCGCTGACCATTGCGACGGGATTTGTTGTGGACGATGCAATCGTCATGATCGAGAATATTGCGCGTTACCTTGAGGCTGGCGACTCTAAGTTGCAGGCAGCACTGAAAGGCGCTTCGCAGATTGGTTTTACGCTGATCTCCCTGACAGTATCGCTGATTGCGGTGTTGATCCCCTTGCTCTTCATGTCCGAGGTGGTGGGTCGACTGTTTCGTGAGTTTGCCATCACGCTGGCTGTATCGATCTTGTTGTCGCTGCTGATCTCGCTCACGCTCACGCCAATGTTGTGTTCGCGCCTGTTACGTGCAGGGCACGAAGAAAAGCATGGCTGGTTTGTCACGCGCGCAGGGCTTGTGATTGATCATTTGATCGAAGCGTATGACCGCGGATTGAAAATTGTTTTGAATCATCAGAAGTTGACCCTGATGGTTGCGCTTGGGACCTTTGTTCTGACGTGGGGGCTGTATGTCATCATTCCAAAAGGATTTTTTCCACAACAAGATACTGGTCTGATTCAGGTCATCACGCAGGCTCCTCCTAATGTCTCGTTTACAGAGATGTCGACACGCCAACAGGCAGGGGTCAAGTTGTTATTGGAAAACGAAGAGATTGATTCCATCTCATCATTTATCGGGGTCGATGCCACTAATTCGACACTCAATACAGGACGGATGCAAATTGCTCTTAAACCGCATTCAGAACGTCCCGACGATGTCATGACAATTATTCGTCAACTGCAGGATACTGTCGCGTCAGTCGACGGATTGAAATTCTATTTTCAACCATTGCAGGATTTGACCATCGAGGATCGTGTCAGTCGCACGCAATATCAGCTCACCCTCGAGAATCCTGATGCAGCCCTGCTAGGTGAGTGGGTGCCCAAACTGGTCGATAAGTTGCGTACGATTCCTCAGTTAGCTGATGTGGTGGATGATTTGCAGAATCAGGGCCTCGAAACCTACATCGAAATCGACCGAGATGCCAGTGCTCGTCTGGGTGTGACCACTCAGCTGATTGATGATGCGCTGAACGACTCCTTTTCCCAGCGTCAGGCTTCGACTGTTTTTACCCAGTCCAATCAATATCGCGTCGTCGTCGAGGTGGCACCTGAGTTCAGGCGTGACGCTTCGTCGCTGGATTCTATTTATGTGCAAACAACATCTGGCAAGCCTGTTCCCTTGTCAAGTGTTGTCAAAGTCTCCGAACGAAGATCGACGCAGGTGATTAACCGGATCGGTCAGTTCCCTGCCGTTACAATTTCTTTCAATCTGGCACCGGGCGCCTCGCTTTCGCATGCGGTTGACTTGATTAATGCCGCAGAGCGCGAAGTCGACGTGCCAATAGGGATTCGTACGCGTTTTCAGGGGGCTGCACAGGCTTTTGAATCCTCGCTTTCTAGTACCTTGCTGCTTATTCTGGCCGCGATTGTCACCATGTACATTGTGCTGGGCATTTTGTACGAGAGCTTTATCCATCCGATTACGATTCTCTCGACCTTGCCGTCTGCAGCGATTGGCGCATTGCTGGCGCTGCTCGTCACAGGACGGGATCTGGATATGATCGGCATCATTGGCATTATTTTGCTGATTGGTATTGTCAAGAAAAACGCCATCATGATGATTGATTTTGCTCTGGATGCTGAACGCAAACAGGGCTTGTCACCTCGTGAGGCGATTCATCAGGCTGCGCTGTTACGCTTTCGACCGATTCTGATGACGACGCTTGCGGCATTGTTTGGCGCGGTGCCACTGATGCTTGCAACGGGCACGGGTGCAGAGTTACGCCAGCCTTTGGGTCTGGTGATGGTGGGTGGTCTGATGGTCAGTCAGGTACTGACCCTGTTTACAACGCCTGTCATTTATCTGTTCTTTGATCGACTCCGGACGCGCGCTGTGTCTGATCAGAAGCAGGCCTGAGAGTGATGAATATTTCTGGGCCATTTATCTTTCGTCCGATTGCGACGACGCTGGTTTGGGTGGCCGTTGTCCTGGCAGGCGCGCTGGCGCACTCATTGCTGCCGGTTGCTCCCCTGCCACAGATTGAGTTTCCTGCCATCTCGGTGACGGCCTCAATGCCGGGGGCGAGTCCCGAAGTAATGGCCTCTACGGTTGCCATGCCGCTTGAGTCCTCACTTGGCACAATTGCCGGTGTTACGGAGATGACCTCGCGTAATGTGGTGGGTTCGTCACGCGTCACGCTTCAGTTCGATTTGAACCGTAATGTTAATGATGCGGCCAAAGATGTACAGGCGGGTATCAATGCTGCTCGCGCTTTGATGCCAAGCGGATTGCGCCAGAATCCTACCTATAAAAAAGTGAATCCCTCCGCTTCGCCGATCATGATTCTCGCACTAACGTCTGACTCGCTGTCGTTAGGTCAGCTCTACGATGTCGCCACCACGATTGTGGTGCAAAAGCTCTCTCAAGTCCCTGGCGTCGGTGAAGTCATGGTGGGAGGCAGCTCGAACCCGGCCGTGCGGATCAGCTTGAATCCAGATGCCTTGAGCCAGTATGGGATTCCCCTTGACGCAGTGAGGAGTGCAGTGGTGTCCTCCAACGCGCTGACACCCAAAGGTTTGCTTGAAGATGATACGAATCGCTGGCAGGTGATAGCCAATGATCAACTTTCCAAAGCCTCCGAATATCGTCCGTTGATCGTGGCCTGGCGCAACAACACACCGGTGCGTTTATCGGATGTTGCGACGGTCGAGGACTCGGTCGAAGACGTTCGCAATGTTGGGTACTTCAATGAACGAAAAGCCATTCTGGTGATCGTTCGGGCACAGGCCAATGCCAATATCATCAAAACAGTGGATGATATCCGCGAGGAACTCCCGGTGCTCAAGGCCATTTTGCCTGCAGACATCAATGTTGATGTTGCGATGGATCGAACCCCGAGTATTCGTGCGTCAGTGTTCGAAGCCCAAAAAACACTGATCATCTCTATCGTGCTGGTCATGGTGGTGGTTCTGATCTTTTTGCGTAATTGGCGGGCAGCGCTGATCCCCACTGTTGCCGTGCCTGTCTCGTTAATGGGAACGTTTGGTGTGATGTACTTGTTGCACTATTCGCTTAATACGATGTCGCTCATGGGGCTGATTATTGCTACTGGCTTTGTGGTCGACGATGCGATCGTCGTGCTTGAAAATATCATCCGCCATGTCGAACGTGGTGAAACACCTTTTCGTGCAGCGTTGCGAGGCACCAAAGAAGTTGGTTTTACCGTGTTATCAATGAGTATCTCCCTGATTGCTGTGTTTATTCCGATTTTATTGATGGGTGGATTGCCAGGCAGATTGTTTCGAGAGTTCGCTGTCACGCTGTCAGCTGCAATTCTGATTTCAATGGTGGTCTCGCTCACGCTCACGCCCATGATGGCCTCGCGACTGCTGCGGGTGCATGAGCGTTCAGTGTGGACTTTACAAAGCCCGCGATTTATCAGACTAAAAGCAATGCTGGTGTATTGGGTTGAACGTCTTGATGGGGCGCTAGGCAGTGTGATGCGGTTTTATAGCCGGACGCTGGACTGGGCACTATGTCATGGGCGCGTCATGATGGTACTTTTGCTAGCAACCATCTGCTTGAATGTCTATCTGTATAAGGTGGTGCCCAAAGGCCTGTTTCCCCAGCAGGATACTGGATTGATCGTCGGCTTTTTTTCTACCGATGCGGGCACGTCCTTTGATGCAATGAGTCCTAAGCTGGATCGCTTTCGCAAAACGCTGCTGGCTGATCCGGCCGTTGATACCGTGACTGCCTTTGCAAATGGTTCGGGAGGCGGCAATACAAGCTTCCTGGCCTTGCAACTCAAACCCTTTGAAGTTCGTAAAGTCGGTGTGCAAGACGTGATCAACCGTTTGCGCCCCCAACTGGGTTCGACGCCAGGTGCTCGACTATTTTTGGTCGCTGCGCAGGATGTGCGTGCTGGGGCGAGACAAAGCAGCTCGAATTATCAGTACACGCTAATGGCTTCGGAGTTGTCCGATCTAAAAGAGTGGCTACCTAAGGTGCAACAAGCTATCGCCAAACTGCCGCAGCTTGTGGATGTCGATACCGACGTCGAAGATAAAGGCCGGGAGGTTGATCTTGTGGTGAATCGTGAGGCGGCTACAAGACTGGGCGTGTCCATGGCTAAAATCTCTGCTCAACTCAATGATGCCTTTTCACAGAGACAGATTTCGGTCATTTATCGTCCGTTGAACCAGTATCGCGTTGTGATGGGTGTTGCTGCCAGTAATGCCGTGGGACCAGAGTCCCTGGAGAATGTATATGTCGTGAATGCTGCAGGTGAGCGTGTTCCACTAAAAGCCTTTGCGCATTTTGAGGATCGTAATGCTCCCATTTCGGTCAATCATCAGGGACTCTTTGCGGCTGACACCATCTCGTTTGATCTGGCCCCAGATGTCACACTGGGTCAGGCGACCGAGGCAATCAATGAGGCGATTGCCAGTATCAATCTGCCGACGGATAAGATTCAGGCTGGATTCCAGGGGACGGCGCAGTTGCTTCAAAAAGCGCTGTCCAATCAGCCGCTATTAATCCTGACTGCCATCATTACGATGTACATAGTGCTGGGCATCCTATACGAAAGCACCATCCATCCGTTAACGATTTTATCGACCTTGCCTTCTGCAGGTGTTGGCGCACTGCTGGCACTCCTGGTGCTGCGTACAGAGTTCAGTTTGATTGCCTTGATCGGAGTTTTTCTACTGATCGGTATTGTTAAAAAGAACGCAATCATGATGGTCGATTTTGCGCTGGATGCCGAAAGACGTCTGGGATTATCTCCCCGGGTGGCGATTCATCAGGCCTGCATGACGCGTTTCCGTCCGATTCTGATGACGACCTGTGCGGCTATTTTTGGTGCTTTTCCTCTGGTGTTTGCAAGTGGCGCAGGTGTTGAAATGCGTCAACCGCTGGGAATCACCATTCTTGGTGGATTGGTAGTCAGTCAGTTACTGACGCTTTACACGACACCAGTGGTCTATCTTTATCTTGATCAGTTTCAACGCTGGTTAAATTCCCGTCAATGGTTCAGTCGCACTGAACCCAATCATTCGATTACCTCGCGGTCATGATGAATCGTATTTCACCCCGCTCTCTCCTTGCCCTTGCTCGTTACGCGCGAACGGGAGGTGCACTCGTCTTACTCTGTTCACTGACCGCGTGTATGGTGGGTCCAGATTACGTGAGACCGACCGTAGACGTCGGGTCTCAGTTCCGTGAGATAAATGGCTGGCAGCCAGCTGATCCGACTATCGCAGCAAGACCCAAGGGTTCATGGTGGGAGGTTTTTCAGGATGACAAGCTTAACGCGCTCATGTCAGAACTGAATATTTCGAATTTGAATATCGCGCAGGCCGAAGCCCAGTACCGCCAGGCGATCGGAGTCTTACGAGGTGCGCAGGCGCCCTTGATGCCGACTGTATCTGCAAACACTTCGCTGAGTCGGGTAGGAGGATCCGCAACGAGTGCAGTGGGAGTGGTCTCCGCAAACATGTATGACACATATGGCGTGACCGCCAATGCGAGCTGGACGCTGGACATCTGGGGGAGCGTTCGCCGCAACATCGAATCACAAAACGCGAATAAAAATGTGGCTGCGGCCAATCTGGGCGGCGCACGTCTGACGGCACAAAGTACCCTGGCCTTAACGTACATGCAATTGCGTACTCTGGACGAAACTGCGCGTGTGTTTAAGAGTTCAGTCGACTCGTATGAGCAGTCGCTTGTGTTGACGACCAATAAATACGATGCGGGTGTTGCCAATCCAGGTGATGTCGCAACGGCTAAGACACAACTGGAAAGCACGCGAGCGCAATTGATTGATACGGAACAACAGCGCGCGGTGTATGAGAATGCGATTGCCGTGTTGTTGGGGCGTCCTCCGTCGACATTTTCGATTCCGCCAATGCCCTTTGCGCTCAAACCACCGGTTATTCCGGTTGGCTTGCCTTCCTCATTGCTCGAACAGCGCCCTGATATCGCGAGTGCAGAGATGCAGGTTGCCGCGGCCAATGCCCAGATAGGTGTGGCGATTGCCGCATGGTTTCCCTCGCTCACACTGAATACGAGCGGTGGATACAGAACGAATGATTTTTTTCAATGGATTACAGCGCCTGCGCAGTTCTGGTCGCTTGGGCCCGCTCTCGCACAGGCAATTTTTGATGGTGGTGCCCGTAATGCAGTGATTGAACAGAATCGCGCTATTTATGACGCGCAAACAGCAGCCTACCGGTTGACAGTTTTACAGGCTTTGCAGCAAGTCGATAATGCGATGGTGCAGTTGCGTGTATATGACAAGGAACTTGGCGTTCGACGCGAGGCGGTGGATGCCGCCAAAGAGGCAGTCAGACTGGCTATGAATCAATACAACCAGGGACTGATCGACTATTTAAGCGTCTCTGTTTTGCAGAACAGCGCCTTGACAAACGAAAGCAGCTACATCTCGTTGCTGGGCAATCGGCTGGCCTCAAGCGTGCAGTTGGTTGTAGCGCTCGGTGGTGGCTGGTCAATGGAAAATCTTGAAAAGCCAGTTAAGCAGAGCGATATGGCGAAAGTCAGTACACCAACCGATGACAACACCAAGACCAGTCCTTCACTCCAGCCATTGCCTGATGGCAGCAATACCGTGAGCACCCTTTGACTTGGCTTGCGCAAGGCTTGAGGCTGACTGCCCCCCAAGCGCATAGACTGGCAAGCCTGCCTGTGCGTTGAGTTCTGCAAAGCGGTCCCACCCCATGGGTGGAGTGTCTGGATGCGAGGCAGTGGCGAGCACAGGGCTCAGCACGGCAAAGTCCGCCTCCAGATGGCGCGCGCGAGACAGGTCTTCGAGATTATGGGTAGAGATTCCCAGCAGCTGGTGGCGGGCCAAGGCAGGCCGATGAGAGAGTGCCTGAGCATCCAGTGTGCGTAAATGCAGTCCATCTGCAAGCTCGACCCATTGGGCAGGATGCACGCTATTGATCAGTACACGGGCACCCGCGGCATGGCAGCGCGCAAGCACTATTTGCAGGGCTTGCAGTAAATCCGAGGCATCATCACCGCCGGGCCAACCAGGCTCACGCCATTGCAGTAGCTTGAGGCCATGCGCCAGTGCATGATCCAGACGGTCTAAAAAGACGGGTAGTTGTTCTGCCGAGCCGACAGAAGAAATGGCGTAAAACTCAGGCAGCTCAAGCCACCTCAGGGGTGGATAGGTGGCAGGGAGCAGTTGCGGGACTTCGTGCGCGTGACTGCGCTGGACCCAGCGCAATTCCTGGCCTTCCAGACCTGTTGGTTCGCCTATCCATTCTGTGACGCGACAAAAAGCGAGTCGAACAGTTGTAGTCGGATAGTGATGTACATAGGTCACCCAGGGCGTGGCCTGCGTCATCTGGATACCGATTTCTTCTTGTAGCTCACGCGCAAGCGCCTGCATGACCGTTTCGCCGGGCTCGATCTTGCCGCCTGGTAATTCCCACCAGCCTGGCCAGGGTTTGTCGGCCGGACGGTTGCCAAGCAGGACATACCCGTCGGGTCGCAACAGCACCCCGACGGCGACATCAATGATTTTATCCGGCATGCCGAGCGGCCCAGTCGCGCGAGAATTGCCAGGCCACGCGTCCCGAACGGGAACCGCGCTCGAGCGTCCATTGCAGTGCCTCGGTGCGAGCCTCTGTAATGCTGGCCTCAGTACATCCCAGCGTACGCAACCAGTGCGCCACGATATCGAGATAATCATCCTGGCGGAAAGGATAGAAGGACAACCAGAGTCCAAAACGCTCGGACAGGGAGATTTTTTCTTCGACGGTTTCGCCGGGATGAATCTCACCATCAGACTGATGTTGATAGCTGAGGTTTTCGCTCATGTACTCGGGCATCAGATGGCGACGGTTAGACGTTGCATAAATCAGGACGTTATTGCCGGTCGAGGCGGCTGAGCCATCGAGCACCGATTTGAGTGCCTTGTAGCCAGCTTCGCCTTCTTCGAAAGACAAGTCATCGCAGAATACGATGAATTTTTCGGGTCGTGCTGCGACCATATCCACGATATCCGCCAAATCTGCCATGTCTGCTTTGTCGACTTCGATCAGACGCAGACCGCGATCGCCATAGGCTGCAAGCATGGCTTTGACGAGCGAGCTTTTACCCGTGCCGCGTGCACCTGTCATCAGTACATTGTTGGCAGGCTTACCTTCGATAAAGTGCAGGGTGTTGCGATCAATGATTTCTTTCTGGCGTTCGATATGCTGCAGGTCTTCGGTATTGATCAGTGAGACGTGTGCGATCGCATCGAGCCAGCCGTGCGAGGCACCACGCTTGCGCCAGCGAAAGGCTCGCGCATCCCAGTTCATGGCGGGGGGGGCAGGTGGCAGCCAGGCTTCGAGCTGCGCAAGCACACGCACGGCGCGTGCCAGAAGTTCTGACATTTCAGGCGTTGCCTGCATATCGTTTTTGTTTGAAGTGTTCATCAGGATCTGTAGTCAGCGTTAATGCTTACGTACTCATGCGAAAAGTCACAGGTGTAAACGGTTTCGGAAATATTGCCACGGCCCAGCGCAATACGGACCAGAATTTCCGGTTCTTTCATGATGCGCTGTCCATCGGCCTCCTGGTAGTCGGGGTTGCGCCCACCACGCGTTGCGACCAGCACATCTCCGAGCCAGAGATTGACCCCCGAGACATCCAGATCTGTGATGCCAGCGTAGCCCACTGCGGCCAGAATGCGTCCCAGGTTAGGGTCGGATGCAAAAAAGGCCGTCTTGACCAAAGGCGAGTGAGCCACTGCATAGGCGACCAGCAGTGCTTCTTCGACGGTATTGGCTTGTTCGACACGAATTGTCATGAACTTTGTGGCGCCCTCGGCATCCCGCACGATTTTTTGTGCGAGATCCATCGCTGCTGCTGCAAGCGCAGACTTCAGTGCCGCGTAATGCGGATGCGCGGTGCTGTCGATGTTCAGTCCGCTTTGACCTGTGGCCATCACAATGAAGGAGTCATTGGTGGATGTATCGCCATCGACCGTAATGCGGTTAAAGGAGACATCGGCCAGTTCGCGCGCCAGTTGATTGAGTAATGGCTGCGCAATTCCCGCATCGGTTGCGAGGTAGCTCAGCATGGTCGCCATATTCGGACGGATCATGCCCGCGCCCTTGCTGATGCCAGTGATGGTGATGGTTTTGTCACCCAGGGTCAGGCGTTGCGAGTGGATCTTTGGCAAGGTGTCCGTGGTCATGATGCCGTGTGCGGCGCTGACCCAGTTGCCAGGAGCCAGATTGCCGAGTGCTCCAGGCAAGCCTGCAACCAGTCGATCAACGGGCAATGGCTCGAGGATCACTCCGGTTGAAAACGGCAGAATCTGATGGCTGTCGACGCCCATGAGTGCCGCGAGTGCAGTGCAGGTTTGCTCGGCTGCTTGCAGACCAGGCTCACCTGTGCCTGCATTGGCATTGCCCGTATTGATGACCAGGGCTCGAATTGGTTGTCCGCCTGCCAGGTGCTGCTGGCAAATGATCACGGGTGCCGCACAAAAACGGTTGCGTGTGAACACACCTGCAACACTTGTCCCTTCGCTGAGTCGAAAAACAGTCAGGTCGCGGCGATCGGCCTTGCGGATGCCTGCTTCAGTTACGCCGATTTCAATCCCGGCTACAGGGAAAACAGCATCGTCTGAAGGTATGTGTAGATTAACGGCCATGGCGTGTCACAAATAAAAATGGATGAAGAATCCGCAATTATCGCTTTTTTGCAGACCCTGTCATCCATTAGTCGCGATGATTAGACCAATATCGATCAAAATCACCCGTTAATAGAGGCGTGGTTAATCGATTGAGATCCCCGTTTCCTTGGCAAGCTTTTGCATTTTTTCAATTTCCCGACGGATCGTCTCGCCGAACTGTTCAGGCGTGGTGCCTGAAGGAAAGAGCCCCATGGCTGCGAGACGCTCGCGCACCGCAGGTTCGAAGACAGCCTTCGCGGCAGCATCGCGTACGCGCTGGATGTCCTTTGCAGGTGTGCCTGCAGGGGCGACCAGCCCAAACCAGGAAGGATCGTTGTTCGAGGCAAGACCGACTTCAGCGTAGGTTGGCACGTCAGGCAGTGGCTCTAGTCGAGTAGGCCAGGAGACGGCCAGAGCGCGCAGCTTGCCCGACTGGATGTGAGGCATGGCCGAGGCTACCTGGTCAAAGTACACCATCACCTGCCCGCCGAGCAGATCGTTGAGCGCAGGACCTGCACCTTTGTAAGGGACATGGGTCATGGAGGTATGCGTGGTGCTTTTGAAAAGCTCTGCCCACATATGGCTGATCGTTCCATTGCCCGTGGATGCATAGCTCAGCTTGTCCGGATTGGCTTTCAGGTAGGCTAAAAATTCGACAAAGTTTTTAACCGGTAATGAGGCATTGACCAGCAGCACACCCGGCGCCTGCACGAGCTCGGTGACTGGCGCAAAATTGTTGATCGGATCATAAGGCAGGCTTTTATAGACAGCAGGATTGACGCCATGGGTCGATACCGTGGCCACACCAAAGGTAGTGCCGTCGGGCGCCGCTTTGGCAACCTCCATCATGCCAATTGAGCCACCTGCTCCCCCGCGATTTTCAACTACGACGGTTTGTCCCAGGATCTTGCTCATCGGCTCGGCCAGCACACGCGCGGCAATGTCTGTTGAGCCACCGGGCGGAAAGGGGACGATCAGCCTGATTGGTTTGCCCTGAGATTGCGCCAACGCACAAGAAAGACTGAGCGAGGCAAGCAGACCAGAAATACAGGCCAGTACATAACGTCGATTCAAGAGAGACTCCATTTCAGAAAAGTATGACCACCTGCTACTATTTGAAACCAAATATTATGTGTATTTTGCACTGAATTGCCTGCTTGTTACCGATATTTCTGGAGACTTTCTATGCGTCTGTTTCATCGTTTGTTAGTTGTGGCGTTGATGTTGCCTGGACTGGCTCTGGCACAAACGCCAGTTAAAGTCGGGATCGCAAATGATTTGTCAGGCCCTTTTGCTGCGCTGGGTGCCGAGGCGCGCGATGGTTTCAATCTCGCGATCAAACAGCTGGGCAATAAATTAGCTGGCCAGCCTGCCGAGTTTTTGCAGACCGATATGGGCGGCAATCCTGATCAGGCCAAGCAACTCGTGACGCGCTATATCCAGCGAGACAAGATTGATTTTTTTACTGGTCCCATTGGCTCAAACGTGGCGCTCGCGGTGGGTCCTGCACTGTTTGCTGCCAAAATCCCTTATCTCTCAAACAATCCGGGCCCCAGTCAGTATGCGGGGGCGCAGTGCAATGATTACTGGTTCGGCCTGACCTACCAGAACGATGCATTTCATGAGGCCGCTGGTAAGGTCGCAGCAGATCGTGGTTTCAAAAAAATGGTCATCATGGCGCCTGACTATCCTGCAGGTAAAGATGCGCTCACAGGTTTCAAGCGTGGTTATAAGGCAGACGTCAATCAGGAAGTCTTTACCAAGCTCGGCCAGATCGACTATGCCGCCGAACTTGCACAACTGCGTGAAGCCAAGCCTGATGCGGTGTACATCTTTTTACCTGGTGGTATGGGGATTAACTTTATCAAGCAGTTTGTATCGGCTGGTCTGAATCAGAATATCAAGCTGATCGGCCCTGGCTTCTCGGCGGATGAAGATGTGATTCAAGCTGTAGGCGAACCGATGGTGGGGATGCTCAACACCGCCCAGTGGGCATTTGATCTGGATAATGCCCAGAATAAGCAATTCGTTGACGCCTTCCGCAAAGAATATAACAACCGTAATCCTTCAGTCTATGCCGCACAAGCCTATGACGTCATCATGGCGATCGACGCAGCGGTCAAAGCTACGCATGGCAACGTCAGTGATCGCCCTGCGGTTCTTGCGGCCTTGAAGAAAGCGGATTTTGCCTCAGTGCGTGGCCCTTTCACTTATGGTGTAAATAACTTCCCGATCCAGCCTTATTACTTGCGTATGGTTGAGAAAGGTGCTGACGGACGGATCACGAATAAGCTGGTGGGCAAGGTGTTTGATTCCTATCAGGACGTTTACGTAGGTGAATGTAAAAAGCCTTCGTAAGATGACGTCTTCACGCACACTGAGTCCTGCTTTCTGCCTCGTGGGTGCAGTGCTGCGGCTGGCGCCGGCGCAATGAGTGCCACGCTTGTCGCTGAGCAGCTGCTCAACGGTCTACAGTTTGGCCTCATGCTTTTCCTGATTGCTGCGGGGCTCACCCTGGTGTTTGGCATTCTGGATATTCTCAACGTCGCCCACGGTTCGCTCTACATGGCCGGCGCCTATGTTGCCGCACAGGTTATGCAGGTGACTGGGTCCTTACTGGTCGCGATTGTCGCGGCGGCGCTGGTCACGGGGCTCGTCGGTCTTGTGATCGAGCGCGTGCTGATCCGTAAACTGGTCATCCGCGATCATCTGGCCCAGGTGCTCGGGACCTTTGCGGTGATTTTGATTGCCAATGATCTGGTCAAAATGATCTGGGGCCCGGCGCCGATGATGATGAATATGCCGCCTAGTCTGGCGGGTCCTGTGCGCCTGTTGCCTGATTTGTTGTATCCCGCATACCGATTGCTCATTATTGCTGTGGGACTGGCGACTGCTCTGGCGCTCTATTTGTTTGTCACGCGAACACGCGCAGGCGTACTCGTGCGTGCAGGAGCTTCCAATCGGCAGATGGCCACCTTGATGGGGGTGCGTGTGCCATTGCTGTTTTTGGGTGTATTCGTGATGGGAGCCATGCTGGCTGCATTGGCTGGTGCTTTGCTTGGTCCTGTGACTGCCATCCAGGCCGGCATGGGTGAGCAGATCCTTATCCTGGTGCTGGTGTGTATTGTGATTGGCGGAATTGGTTCGATGCGTGGAGCCTTTGTCGGGGCCTTGCTCGTGGGTTTTGTTGACACGGCCGGACGCGCCTTCTTGCCCATGTTGCTCAAAACGGTTTTCTCTCCGGCGGTGGCTTCCAGTGTGGGTCCCACGCTTGCCGCGATTTCGATCTATCTCCTGATGGCGATTGTTCTGGTGTTCCGGCCCGCGGGTCTCTTTCCGGCGCGCGGCTGATGAGGCGCGCACCTTTCATCTTGTCCCTTGCTTGCGTTGCGCTGCTGGTGCTGTTTCCACTGTTCGCCCCGGCACTGGATCTGGTCTTTTATGTTTCCTTTGTTCGCCGGGTCATGATTTTTGCGCTGGCGGCCAGCAGTTTGAATCTGATCCTGGGATATGGTGGCATGATCGCTCTGGGGCACGCTGCTTTTTTTGGTGCGGGCGCTTTTGTCGTGGCGATCCTCTCTGCAGAGGGTGTATCAAACGCCTTGATTGCCTGGCCTGTCGCGGTGCTGGTGACGGCTTTGCTTGCACTGTTGGTGGGGTTGATTTCACTGCGAACGCGCGGCGTGTATTTCATCATGATCACGCTGGCCTTTGCCCAGATGATTTATTACCTGTTCGTTTCTCTGCGTAAATATGGTGGAGATGATGGGATAAATCTTGCTGCGCACTCGAAATTCCCAGGTCTTGATCTAGCGGATGACACTGGATTCTATTATCTGGTGCTGTGCCTCGTGTTCGCCAGTCTCTGTGTCATGAATCGTATCGTGCAGGCCAGGTTTGGACAGGCCTTGCAAGGGATCCGTGAAAATGCGTCCCGCATGGAAGCGCTGGGATATCCCGTGATGCGCATCAAGCTGGTGGCCTTTGTCATCGCAGGCGCCTTTGCAGGGCTCGCTGGCGCGATGCTGGCTGAACATAATCTGTTTGTCTCGCCGAGTCTGATGCACTGGACCGAGTCCGCGAATCTCATCATCATGGTGATCGTAGGTGGTATGGGCTTGCGTCTCGGAGGCGCCGTCGGGGCTGCTGTCATGCTGAGCCTCGAGGAGTTCTTGCGCCTCTACACGGATTACTGGCATCTGCCACTGGGACTGTTATTGCTCGCGATTGTGTTGCTTGCACCACGTGGTCTGGCCGGTTTGTGGCAATCGCTTGCCCTGAAAATGGGAGTCAGACAATCATGCTGAGCACCCATCAACTCGTCAAACGGTTCGGGGCATTGGTTGCGACGGATCAGGTGTCGCTGGACCTGCGCGCCGGAGAGATCCACGCGCTGATCGGGCCCAATGGAGCCGGCAAGTCCACACTGATTCATTTATTGTCCGGCACCATGCAGGCTGATGCGGGAACGATTCATATTAATGGGCGAGACATTACGCACGCGACGACCCATCAACGCGTAGCGGCTGGTTTGTCCCGCTCCTATCAGATCACCAACATCTTTAAAGACCTCAGCGTTTTTGAAAATCTGATGCTGGCAGTCCAGGCGCATACTGGCAGTAGTTTTAGTTTTTGGTCGGCGCGTCACGCAGATCCATCTCTGGTCGTTGCCGCACAGGCACTGGCTCAGGAGTGTGCGATTGCGCAGCCGATGTGGTCGCTTGTGGCGGGCACCTTGCCGCATGGCGAGCAAAGAAAAGTCGAGTTTGCGCTCGCACTGGCCGCTAAACCTACGGTGCTACTCCTGGATGAACCTATGGCGGGAATGGGGCTGGACGAAACCTTGCGACTGACTGAGTTGATCGAGTCGATGCGGGGACGGTTGACGATCCTGTTGGTCGAACACGATATGCAAGCGGTGTTCCGGCTGGCTGATCGGATCTCGGTTCTGGTGTATGGACGCGTAATTGCGACCGGCACGCCAGAGGAAATTCGACTCAACCCTGCGGTGCGCGAAGCCTATCTCGGGGATGAAGCACCATGCTGAAAGCCAGTCGTCTATGTAGTGGCTATGGCGTGAGCCAGGTGCTTTTTGATGTGTCGCTGGAGATCGCAGCAGGTGAGGTGGTGACGCTGCTTGGGCGCAACGGTATGGGCAAGACCACGCTGGTCAGGACAATCTTTGGTCAGCTGTCACTTACCGACAAAGCATCTCTGAATTTTTGTGATCAGGACATTTTGGGGTGGGCCCCCGACCGGATTGCCAGATTAGGAATGGCCATCGTGCCCGAGGGTCGCCAGTGCTTTCCAAACCTGACCGTGCGTGAGCATCTGACGGCCTTTGCAGCACACCGTAATGCGGATACACCGCAGCACTGGGATCTCGATCGGGTGTTCGAGATGTTCCCGCGTCTGCGCGAGCGTGCAAACAATATGGGTAATCAGCTTTCGGGCGGCGAACAACAGATGCTTGCGATTGGTCGTGCATTGGTGACCAATCCTCGTTTGTTGATTCTGGACGAGGCGACTGAAGGGCTTGCGCCTAAGGTCCGAGAAGAAATCTGGCAATGTCTGTCGCAATTACGCCAGAGTGGCCAGACTATTCTTGTCATTGATAAATATGTCGAGCGGCTGATCAAACTGGCCGATCGACATATCATTCTTGAACGCGGTTGCGTGGTCTGGCAGGGAAGCTCTGCTGCACTCGATTCCGACCGCAGCGTCTGGACACGTTACCTCGGGGTTTAACCCTGAGCTAGCTTTGCAAACACCCGATCGGCAGCATCAATGGTGGCAGCAATCACGCTGTCATCATGGGTGGCTGAAACAAACCCCGCTTCATAGGCTGAAGGTGCGAAATACACACCTTGGTCCAGCATGCCATGAAAGAAAGTTTTAAACATTTCGATGTTGCTGGCTGATACTTCCGCCAGCGAGGTCGGTACCGTGTTGGAAAAATAGATTCCGAACATCCCGCCCTCAGAATCACCGCTAAAGGGAATGTTGTGGGCATGCGCGCGTCCCACCAGGCCGACGACCAGATTGTGAGTGCGTTGTGCCAGGTCTTCGTAAAAGCCTGGTTCGGACAGCAGCTTGAGCGTGGTGATACCCGCAGCGACAGCGACTGGGTTACCTGACAAGGTGCCGGCCTGGTAGACACCACCAAGTGGGGCAATGTGCTGCATGATGTCCTTGCGCCCACCAAACGCGCCAATTGGCATACCGCCACCGATCACTTTGGCAAGCGTGGTGATGTCTGGTGTCACGCCGGTCAGACCCTGAACGCCCTGGGGGCCGACACGAAAGCCTGTCATGACTTCGTCAAAAATCAGCAATGCGCCGTGTGCCGTGCATTCGCTGCGCAAGGTTTCAAGAAATCCCGCAACAGGCTTAATCAAGTTCATGTTGCCTGCAATAGGCTCGACGATGATGCAGGCGATTTCTTTGCCGTGCTCGGCAAAGGCTGCTTTGACTCCAGCGATATCATTGAAGTCGAGCACAATCGTATGCGCAACAAATTCGGGCGGGACACCCGCTGAAGTTGGATTACCAAAGGTCAGCAAACCGGAGCCCGCTTTGACCAGCAGGCTGTCGGCATGGCCGTGGTAACAGCCTTCGAATTTAATAATTTTGTTGCGGCCCGTCGCGCCGCGCGCCAGGCGAATCGCGGTCATCGTGGCTTCGGTGCCCGAGCTCACCAGACGTACCTGCTCAATCGAAGGCATGCGCTCAATCAGCATTTCGGCGATGATGATTTCGGCTTCGGTGGGAGCACCGTACGACAGCCCGTGTACGGCGGCTTCCTGGACTGCACGAACGACTTCAGGATGCGCGTGTCCGAGAATGGCAGGACCCCACGAGCCGATGTAATCAATGTAGCGTTTGTCGTCAGCATCCCAGAAATACGGGCCCTGGGCGCGCGCGACAAAACGTGGCGTGCCACCGACTGAACGAAAAGCACGTACAGGTGAATTGACGCCACCAGGAATGCTGAGGCAGGCACGATCAAAGAGTTCTACGTTACGGGACATTCAATAGCTCCAGTCGGACGGGAGAAAAATCAGGTGAGGGAAAAAGGGGCTGAAAGCGCCCGTGCGGTGGCTTCGATATCTTCGGCCAGGAACAGGCTGCCGACGACAGCAATCGAATCGGCGCCCGCGTCGGCCAGGCGTGGCGCATTGTGGATAGTAATCCCACCGATTGCGACAACGGCAGGTCGCGGTGCAGCCAGAAGCTCGCAGCGTTCGCGGCCATCGCGCAGCACCGTAATCGGCGCAGGCGGGGCAAGCGGCTTGGTTTGTGAGGCAAACATCGCACCAAAGGCTACATAGGCCACGTCGTACTCAAAAAAACTTTCGGCACGCACCGGGTCTGCATAACAGGATACGCCGATCAGCATGTCCGGGCCGATTGCAGAGCGTACCAGTGCCGGAGCATCGTCATGCTGGCCAAGGTGTACCCCATCAGCGTGGATGTCGAGCGCGAGTCGCCAGTCATCGTTGAGCAAAAAAACAACATCCAACTCTTTGCATACGTCTCGCATGCGCACAGCCAGTTCGCGCCGCAGTCTTGCGTCGGCTGACTTGTGCCGCAGCTGCAAGGCGCGCATACCGCCGCGTGCTGCCGCACGGACAGCCGTTTCGAGTCTTGAGGCGTCATTCCACTCGGGCGTGACGCCATACAGTCCAGCAGGGAATTTTGTGGGAGTGAGCATCTGCGCGAGGCCTAGTCCTGGGTTAAGACGGGCATGCGGCGCGCAATGCGCTGTCCCATGCCCGGCTGGAAGGATTGTGCGAGCGCGAGCTCTGCGTGTGCGCAGGCTTTTTCTGCCGCGGCGGGAACGCTTAACCCCTGGGCAAGAAAAGTTGCAAGGGCGGTCGCGACCAACCCCCCCGAGTCGCGCACCCGTTCGGGCGGAGATTGCCAGGGCCAGGTCAGGATCTCGTTGGCAGGGCCGACCAGGATGTTCACCAGGTGCCCTGGGCGTTGCTGACTGCCAGTCAGGAGCACCCAGGTCGCGCCAATCGCCTGTAGGGCCTGTGGACCCGCAATTTGACCTGCAGCCTCCAGGACATCTTCGGTAATCCACTGTGCCAGACGCTTGGCCTCCACGACCACAACATGCGCCTGGGGGACGAGCAATTCAATCGTTGCACCGACCAGATCTTCGACTTCGTCTTCTTCGGGAGTTTCTTCGGAATCGAGCTCCTGGAGTCCGAGGTGCAGCACCAGCGGGACCTGACTGTAATCGGCCACTATCTGGGCGACGGCACTGACCGCTTCGGTCGAAGACAAGGCACCCACCTTGATCGATTGCACGGGCATGTCTTCGAGGACACAGCGCGCCTGATCGTCAATTTGCTCACCAGAACAGGGATGGACTGTTTCGGTTTTTGCACTGTCCTGTGTTGTGAGGGCGGTCAGGGTGGATAAAGCGTGGCCACCCAGCGCAGCACAGGTCACAGCGTCGGCCGGCAGCCCATCCGAGCCAGTTGGATCGAAGGGGGCAAAAATGAGCGTAATAGGTAAAGAATAATTTGGCACTGAAATAAGTTCCGATCACAGTTATTTACACGTGGCAGGGTAATTCCTGTCAAACAAACCAGGATCATTCGGCAAGCATGTGTTGGTTTCGGTAAAATTGACCCCATTGTATGAGATGACCCGCAATAATCTGTCTATTACCGATTAGCAGGGTTTTAATGAAGAGAGAGCTATGCGTACCTGGATGTGTCTGATTTGCGGCTGGATTTACGAAGAAGAAATGGGTTTGCCCGAAGAAGGGATCGCTCCGGGAACTAAATGGGAAGATGTACCGCCTAACTGGGTGTGTCCAGAGTGCGGCGCACGCAAAGAAGACTTCGAAATGATGGAAGTCTGATTTTCTGGATTGATTGACTTAAAGGACTGATCATGACCGAACAGATTAAAGATTCTGGTGCTGCGATTGACCTGTCCAATCAGTTTTTGATGGCAATGCCGGGCATGGTCAGCGGCAATCTCGCGGGTACTGTGATTTATGTTTGCGAGCACACCCCAAAAGGTGCGCTCGGTCTGGTGATTAACCGGCCGACCGATCTCATGCTCGCGAGCTTGCTTGAAAAGATCGATTTGCAGCTTGAAATCAAGCTTCGTGAAGACACGCCTGTGTATTTCGGAGGGCCGGTCCAGACGGATCGGGGCTTCGTGCTGCATGCGCCTGCTGGCACCTACAGTTCGAGCATCCAGCTCGAAGGCATGGCGCTGACAACCTCTCGTGATGTCTTGCAAGAGGTCGCTGAGGGTCGCGGCCCGGAAAAGTTGTTGGTGACGCTGGGCTACGCGGGCTGGGGTGCGGGCCAGCTCGAAAACGAGCTTGCCCAGAATGCCTGGCTCAGTGTGCAGGCCGAACCAGACATTATTTTTGGTGTGCCCGCCGACGAGCGTTACTCGGCCGCACTGAAACTCCTGGGGATTGATCCCGTGATGCTGACGGGTGTCGCCGGGCATGCATGAAGAAACCTTGCTCGCTTTTGACTATGGTGCTAAAAAATTAGGCGTGGCGATCGGCAATTCTCTGCTCAGGCAGTCCCGACCGCTGGAGATTATTCTCGAGCCTACGCGGGTGGGTCGGTTTGCCCGCATTGCTGCGCTCCTCAAGACCTGGCAGCCTGAGCGTATCGTCGTAGGTCTTGCCCTCGAGTCTGATGGCTCCGAACATTATCCTGCCGGGCATTGCCGACGTTTTGCACGTCAGATCGAGGGACGCTTTGGTATCCCGGTCGTTCTGGTCGACGAGCGCGGCTCAAGCGTCCAGGCACAGAAAATCACTGGTAATGATGACGATGATGCACACGCAGCGGCTATTATTCTGCAACGATACTTTGATGCGCTGACCTGAAGACTCCTATGCCACTATCTCCGCCTGTTTATACCCCCGACCAGTTGCCTGATGCAGAAACCCTCTATGCGAATCTGCTCAATGCTGTTCGACACGAAATCCAGTCCTTGCCTGTCCAGCAAGTACATCTTGTCGGCATTCATTCGGGAGGCGCCTGGCTGGCGCAGCGTCTGCATCGCGACCTCAAGCTGGTGCAGCCATACGGCACGCTGGATATCAGTTTTTACCGGGATGATTTTGACAAGATTGGCTTGCATACACAGGTGATGCCTTCCGAGATCACCTTTCCAGTAACGGACAAGCATCTGATCCTGGTTGATGATGTGCTCTATACCGGGCGCACGATTCGTGCCGCCATGAACGAATTGTTTGACTATGGCCGGCCGGCTTCGATCCGCCTGGCGGTTTTGCTCGACCGCGGGGGCAGGGAGTTGCCTATCGCTGCTGTGGCAGTGGGTGGCTGCGTTGCACCGGCACCAGCAGGCAGTCTGGTGCTGTCCCAGACAGAGGCCGGGGACTTGGTCCTGACAGTCGAACCAGAGGAGCATTAATGCGTAACCCCCAACTCAATCAGCACGGCGAGCTGACACACCTCATCACCACAGAGGGACTGCCGCGCAGTATCCTCACGCACATCCTGGACACGGCCGAGACCTTTGTTCCACTCGCCGACCGGGATGTCAAAAAAGTCCCACTCTTGCGTGGCAAAAGCGTATTCAATCTCTTTTTTGAAAATTCGACCCGCACGCGTACGACTTTTGAAATCGCTGCTAAAAGACTGTCAGCTGATGTGTTTAATCTGAACATCAATGTGTCCTCCGCCGCCAAGGGTGAGACGCTGCTCGATACCATTGCGAATTTATCTGCGATGCAGGCCGACCTGTTCGTGGTGCGTCACGAAGCCTCGGGCGCCCCGTATCTGATCGCCCAGCACGTCGCACCCCATGTGCATGTGGTCAATGCCGGTGACGGACGCCATGCGCATCCCACCCAGGCATTGCTGGACATGTATACGATCCGGCACTTCAAAAAGGATTTCTCAAATCTGACCGTCGCTGTAGTCGGTGATATCCTGCATTCACGCGTAGCGCGTTCCAATATCCATGCTCTCACCACGCTAGGCGTGGCAGAGGTCAGGGCGATCGGTCCTCTCACCTTGCTGCCAAGCGGCCTGGAACAAATGGGCGTACGTGTCTTTACCGATATGAACGAAGGCCTCAAAGGCGTGGATGTCATCATCATGCTTCGCCTGCAAAATGAGCGCATGCGCGGTGCCTTGCTGCCGTCATCGCATGAGTATTTCAAACACTACGGTCTGACAGAAGAAAAACTCGCGCTCGCCAAACCCGATTGCATCGTGATGCATCCTGGTCCGATGAACCGCGGCGTCGAGATTGAGTCCTCCGTAGCTGATGGTGCGCAGTCAGTGATTCTGAATCAGGTCACCTTTGGTATCGCAGTGAGAATGGCGGTCATGAGTATCGTGGCAGGGGCTTCAGTATGAATCTGGAAATTAAAAATGGTCGTGTGATTGATCCTGCCAATGGTGTGGATCGCTTGGCGCACGTCTTTATCGCTGAGGGCAGGATCGCTGCGCTCGATATCGCGCCCGCAGGTTTCAAGGCGGATCGCACAATCGACGCAACTGGCAAACTGGTGATTCCCGGACTGGTCGATCTGGCCGCGCGCTTGCGTGAACCTGGCTTTGAATATCGTGCCACCCTTGAGTCTGAGTTGCGTGCTGCGCTGGCCGGAGGGATTACCAGTCTGGTTCTACCGCCTGATACAGATCCGACCCTTGACGAACCGGGTCTGGTCGAAATGCTCAAACATCGCGCCCGCAAGATTGATGGCGTCAATCTCTACCCCCTGGGTGCGATGACCCTGGGCTTAAAAGGCGAAGTCATCACTGAGATGGCAGAGCTGACAGAGGCCGGGTGTATCGCGTTTTCGCAGGCGGATGTTCCCGTACTGGATACTAACGTGATCTTGCGTGCAATGCAGTATGCCCGCACCTTTGATTACGTCCTGTGGCTACGTGCCCAGGACCCCTGGATGTCACGCGGAGGTGTGGCGGCGAGCGGCGCATATGCGTCTCGCCTGGGCTTGTCTGGTGTGCCGGTCCAGGCTGAGACCATTGCGGTCAATACCTTGCTTGAATTGCAGCGTGCCTCGGGCGTTCGCATGCATTTATGTCGTTTGTCCTCGGCGGCTGCGATCGAGCTTGTGCGTGCCGCTAAGCGCGAGGGTCTGCCGGTGACCTGTGACGTGTCGGCAAATCATGTGCATTTGACCGACGTAGATATTGGTTATTACGACAGTAATTTCCGGCTGGATCCACCGCTACGCGGTCAGCGTGATCGTGATGCAATTCGCGCTGGTCTCGCCGACGGGACGATCGACGCAGTCTGCTCCGACCATACCCCTGTTGATGATGATGGCAAGATGATGCCGTTCGCTGAGGCTGAGCCTGGTGCGACAGGTCTGGAGTTATTGCTCTCGCTCACACTGAAATGGGCACAAGATGCCCGCGTGCCTTTGCAGGATGCCATCGCACGGGTCACGCGTGATCCGGCGCGTATTGTTTGTGGCTCCTCAGCCGCTGTGCCGCCTTGCGGTCAGATTGGCGTGGGTGATGTCGCCGATCTGTGTATTGTCGATGCCGAGGCGAGTTGGCAGGTCAGTCGCCTGTCTCTGCGCAGTCAAAGCAAGCACACCCCGTTTCTGGGGCTGGAGTTGCCTGGCTGCGTCGTTGCAACGGTCGTACGTGGGCGCGTTGCGTGGGAAGCTGCTGTTTGACGATCTTGCGTTTTGTCGTGCGGGCCCTTTTGGCTTTGGCCTGGGTGCTCGCGGGGCTGCTGTTCATGGTGTGTACCTTCTGGTTCCTGGGTTTGCGCAGCAGACTCGACTCCAAAAAGTACTGGTCTGCCGTACTGCTTAGGATATGTGGCATCCGCGTTTCTTATCATGGTGCTCCAGTGCGTCAGGGGCCCGTGCTGTGGGTTCTCAATCACGTGTCATGGCTCGACATCTTCGTTTTGAATGAAGTGCGGGCGACATCGTTTGTGGCTAAAAGTGAAATCCGGAACTGGCCACTGATTGGCTGGTTGGCGATTCTTGCCGATACGATTTTTATCCAGCGTGCCTCCAGGCATGCTGTGCATCAGGTCGGTCTGGCGATGCGAGAGCGCTTTAATCGGGGCCAAGCGGTGGGCCTGTTTCCAGAGGGCACGACTTCACCTGGTTTTTCGGTGTTGCCTTTCTATGCCAATTTGTTTGAGCCAGCCCGACAAGCGCGTGCAATTGTGCAACCCGTTGCGCTGAGATTTTTTCATCAGGGTGTGCGCAGTGATTTTGCGGCATTCGTCGGTGAACAGACATTACTGCAAAACATGTGGTGCGTACTGGGAGGGAGGGGAACAGCCATTGAGGTGGTGTTCCTTCCTGTTGTCTGGGATGCACAGGGTGAACCACCTGCACGGGCCGAACTGAGTCGGCTCGCACATGCGGCAATCAAACTTGCGCTTTGAGCATTAACAGCCCTGACATTTAGGATGCGCACGCAAGCGCGGATACACACCTAAAGCGTTGTTGGCAAAAATTTGTTTTTTCTGGGCTGCATCAGCAGAGGGCGACGCATCGATATAGCGCTTGGTATCGTCGAAATAAAAATTTGTCAGAGGATCGATACCCTGCACTGCACCGACGGTTTCCGAGGCGAACAAAACATTCTTTGTAGGCAGTACGCGCAACAACAAATCAATGCCTGGCTGGTGATAGACGCAGGTATCGAAGAACACGTTGTTGAGTACTTTTTCTTCGAGTGGTGGCAGTCCCATGTCTTGTGCCATGCCACGATACCGGCCCCAGTGGTAGGGCGCTGCGCCACCGCCATGGGGAATGATGAATTTGAGTGACGGAAAATCCTTAAAAATATCTGACGTCATGAATTGCACAAAGGCTGTCGTATCGCCATTGATGTAATGCGTGGCGACAGCATTGAAGTGTGGATTGCATGAACCACTGACATGAACCATGGCGGGGACATCAAGCTCCACCATTTTTTCATAAAGTGGATACCACCATTTTTTATCCCATAATGGTGGATCGCTCCAGCGACCACCAGTGGGATCTGGATTCAGGTTTGCACCGATAAAGCCTAATTCATTGACGCAACGTTCGAGCTCTTCGAAGACGCGCGCACCAGGCGCCACGCCTGCTGCCTGGGGCAATTGACATACTCCGACAAACGCATCCGGGTACATTTGACAGGCACGATGAACGAGGTCATTGCAATATTGCGCCCAGACCACATTCGTCTGCTCGTTGCCCATATGGTGATCCATGCCCACGGCCCGTGGAGAAAAAATCGTCAGGTCAATGCCGCGTTCACGCATGATGCGTAACTGATTGTTATCAATCCCTGTTCGTATTTCTTCGTCACTGACGGCTGGGGGGACGCTCGTGGGGGCAATACCTGTGCGCTGGAACTCAGCAATTTGGTCGGCGCGGAATTTTGCGACCTGAGGTGGCGTGGTGGTGAAGTGTCCGTGACAGTCAATAATCATGATGCTTTGCTAAATAAAGGGTGAAGGGGGGAGTTGCCCGTAACGTTCAGGCAGAAAAGTCGAGTTTGAATTCAGACAGGAACTGTTTCATGAAGACGGCCTCGTCACTGATAAATTTAGTTGTCTCGGGCAGCGTCCAGTCTAAGGGTTCCAGGCCGTTTTTACGTAACTTGTCCGCAACAGCCGTTGTGGCAACTACCTGGTTGATGGTGTCGTGCATGCTGCTGATCAGCGTGTCTGGTGTACCCGAGGGGGCGAACACCCCGATCCATGAGGGAACAGAAGACCCTTTGAACACTTCGACCAACGAGGGCACGCCAGGCAAACTGGAAATGGTTTTGGGTTGTGCGATGGCGATCCAGCGTAACTTACCGCTCGCCACCATGGCGCCTCCAACGGGGATCGTCGTAAAGACTGCATCCAGGTGCCCGCCGGCGGCATCCGCAATCATGGGTGCACCACCTTTGTAAGGCACCATGTTCAGGTTGAGTCCTGCTGAGCGTTCAAGGAGCAGGGCCGCCAGATGGTGGGGACTGCCGATCCCCGCGAGGCCGACACGCAAAGGCGTCGGCGATGCTTTGGCTTTGGCGAGGAATTCTGGGAGGGTCTTTACCCCGAGCTGTTCAGTGACGGCCAGTACCAGGATCATATCGGCAAAGGCTGCGACAGGCTTCAGATCCTTAAAAGGATCGACGGATTTAGAGGCGAGTTGTGGAACAAAGGGATTGGTGGTGAGGGTGGAGTTCGCAAAGACACCAAAGACGCCCGCATCACTGGGCTGGCGTGCGACAAACTCCGTTGCAATGTTGCTCGCAGCGCCTGGCTTGTTTTCAACAATCACGGTGGCGCCTGTTTCGTGCCCAATACCTTCTGCAATCGTTCGTGCGGCAAAGTCCACGACTCCGCCAGCGGGATAGCCCACAACAAAGCGGAATTGCTTACCCGTCCATTTTTGTGCAAAGCTTGCCGGGCTGACGCTCGCCCCAAGCGCGGCAACGACAGCGGTCAATAGTTGTCTGCGATCCATGGTGTCTCCTCTGGATATTTTTATTTATTTTGATTTTTTGTATGCTTTGAGCGATTGTGCCACGCTCTAGCTGCTTTGGGGGGCAAATATCCCTGCTTAGTGCGGATGAGGATTCAGCTAATCTCGTGCGCCAGTGGGTTTAGGCTTTGCTGACAAGGAACCTGGACGACCCGCCGGTCTTGTCGGCGCACCGCAGTGAGATGGCCGCCCCATACGCATCCGGTATCGAGGCAGATGACATCTGAGCGCATCACCAGCCCCAGTGTCGACCAGTGTCCAAAGACGATCGTGATGTCGCGTGTGGCACGATCAGGAACGTCAAACCATGGCACCAGCAGATCGTTGCGCGGGTCCGGTTGCCCTTTGACCGGTATGGCCATATGGCCTTTTGTGGTGCACATCCGCATGCGCGTCAGTGCGTTGATGATGACGCGATAGCGTTTGCCCCCTGTATGGCCTTCTTTCCAGTGGTCAGGCTCGTTGCCATACATTTTCTGGAGCATTTTTTGCCAGTTATTGCCGCGTAAAGCTGTTTGTACTTCACCTGCCAGCGCCAGGGTTTTGTTGACATCCCATTTGGCCAGGACGCCCGCATGCACCAGCAAGTGGCCCGCTTCAAAGTATGCCAGCGGCCTCCAGCGCAACCAGTCAATGATTTCCTGGGCATCTGGGGCTTCTAGCACTTCGAGCAAGGTGTCGTTTTTACCGGGCCGTCTGACACCGGCGGCCACGGCCAGCAAATGCAGGTCGTGATTGCCTAGGATCGCCACGCTGCGATGCTCCATCGCCATCAGTCGCCTGAGGGTAGTCAGAGAGTGGGGGCCGCGATTGACCAGGTCGCCCGCAAACCAGAACCTTGCGTCGGTATCGCATGCGATCTCTGGCTGCTTCAATAAATCATCAAGTGATCCACAGCAGCCTTGTATGTCGCCGATCATCCATACGTTTGGCGCGTCTGTCATATCGGGGATTTACTCCACGGCCAGAAGCTTGTGTTGCTGGCTGCCAGGGCGTTGCGATTCTCCATGATCCAGGTGCAAGATAGTGCCAGGAGCATCGCGCAAATATTGGGAAGCAAGGCTGTGACAATCGGCGGCCACTTATAGAGTAAGCCCACATTCAGCGCGAGTTGATTGATCATAAAAAATCCCGTGCCCAGCAAAATCCCGATAAATACCTTGGCGCCGACACCACCACGCCGCGTCTGCATAAAGCTGATGGGCGCTGCAATGGTCAGCATCACGATGAGCGTAAACGGATAGGCGACTTTACGCCAGACGGCGACGACCTGGCGATCGGCTTGTAACTGGTTCTTGTTCAGGTAATCAATGTAGTCACGCAAAGCGAGTAGGGACATGCGTTCTGGCATCAGGATTCTTGCGACCAGACGCTCTGCGGTCAAGGTTGTGTCGACGGTGCGCTCTTTGAGCTTTTCAACCACCATCAGCGGATTGTCTGTGACCTTTGCATCAGCCAGTGCACGCTTGGCTGTTGGTGTGATCCTGTTTTCAGTGACGTTTTGCATGACAAGTTTGCCGTCTACGAACAAACCTGTATCGGCCTGTGACATCGCTGCCAATGTGGTGGCGTCAGAAAACTCATACATGCGAAGATTGGCGACATTGCCCGACGCAAGCAGCTTTCCAATATTGATGACGCGCGTGCCACCCTGTGTCGTGGGTTCTTTGAACCAGTAACCCGTTGCGAGCATCCCACCCTCGACTCGACCGCGTAATAAAAGATTGGCTTCACCGCTTTTGACTTCAGCCATGGGTGTGAGGAACTCTGACAAGAGCAATGCGCCGAAAACGATTGGAATCGAAATCGTCCACAGCATCCGCAGCAAGCCCATTCCACTGACGCCAGACACTCTGAGAATCACAAGTTCATTGCGTTGAGCGAGACCCGCAAGCGCCAGAATCGCGCCGATCAGCAAACCGATTGGGAACAGATCGTAGAGGCGGGCAGGCATGGCGAGTGCCTGCAAGTAAAACAATGCACTCAGGGGGAATTTTTCGCCAACCGTATCCAGTTCATCGACCAGGGTAAAAAAAGTAAAGAGCCCGAGCAGCGCCAGCACCACCACGGAGGCGGAGCGATAAATTTCGCGAGCGAGATAACGACGAGCAGTACGCATAGTTCCCAGTGTAATGCCCTGATAGATTAAACAATCAGGATTATGGTTGTTTTTTGTCTGCGCCAGCCACATTGTGCAAGGACGCATCGAGCTGCGCCCGGATTGCATCAATTACCGGGCCAATCGCTGGCGTGACACCATGCCAGATCTCAAAGCTGACCGCGGCTTGTGTCACTAGCATACCCAGCCCATCGGCGGTGTGTTTTGCACCATCGCGGCGGGCTTGCTGCATAAATGGTGTGGGTTGAGCGCTATACATCATGTCATAGGCCCAGGCGCACGGTGCATACAGACCGGCAGGCACGGCGGGTGGGGCATCCCCAAGGCTGCTGGCACTGGCATTGATCACAAGGTCCCAGCCCGAGGGGCTCACTGCCTCGGATAAGCCACCTGCCGTCAGATTGACCCCAGCATCCCTTGAGCGGCTGAGCCAGGTTGTCACGAGTTCGGTGGCCCGCAGGGGAGTGCGATTCACGACTCTCAGTGTCTTACAGCCTGTTTCTAGCAGTGGCCCGATGACGCCACGGGCAGCACCTCCCGCACCGATGAGCAATATGCGTGCACTCTGGCAGTTCACTCCCAGCCTGGCGAGGTCGCCTACCAGTCCGGCGCCATCCGTATTGCATCCATGCAGTGCGCCGTTTTCAATCCATAGCGTGTTGACAGCCTCGGCGAGTTTGGCGCGCGGGCTCAGGTGTGCTGATGCCAGCTGCCATGCACGCTGTTTGAAGGGAACTGTGACGTTCAGCCCCCGACCTCCTGAGGCAAAAAAATCCTGGACGATGGCTTCGAACTGATCTACGGGCGCCTCAAGCTTGTCGTATTGCAACGCAATGCCAGTCTGGCGCGCAAAGTGCTGATGAATCGCAGGTGAGCGGCTGTGTGATACAGGGTTGCCGATCACAGCAAATCGTCCAATCTGATGGTCTGTGATTGTTAAATGCGCCTGGTCTGTCATGGTTCTCTAGTTTGAAGAACGCCGTTGACAAAATGCCATGTTCTGGTGAACACCAGCTGATCAATTTGTCTGGCCATGTCGGGTGGAAAGGGACCAAAAGGGGCTGAAAGTTGTGCAATACGGCGTACTGCCTGGTTGAGCAGCGCCTGATCTGAAGGACGATCGATGGTGATGTCAGACAACGTGCCATCTTTGCGAATCGTGACAGTCGCCTGAACCGAACCATATACAGTTTTACCTGTGCTGCGGGGGTAGTGTTCGATGCCGATCTGTTCGATACGCTGGCGCCATTGATCGATATAGGCAGCATACTGAAAAGCCTGAGTGGCCGGCGCATCAAAATGTTTACGAGGGCGCTGGTTGTAGTCCTGTACTTGTTGTGAAAGCATGGCGAGTTTTGCGTTTTGCAGCATGCTGTCGCGTTGCGCGTCGTCTTGTCCCGTCGCATCTTTTTCCTTTAGGAAAAATGGTGCGGACTGCGCTTGGGCAACCGACTGTCCCGACTCAAGCTGCGTGAGCAGGCGTTGCTGCTCGGATTCGAGTTGCAGCTTTTTTTTGGTGAGCGATTCAACTTCGATCTGTACGCCCGTCTCCCCCGTGTAAGGCAGTGCGTGCGATGCTTTACCTGCTGTGGCGTCTCCACCGCCTTCCATATTGTGTTGGGCCAGGAGTCTAGCCTGGGCGGGCGACAGGTCCGTGCTGGCATTGACCATCACGACCTCTAAGGTCTGGGGCGTGATAGGGGGCCTGGGGGCGCCCTGACGCTGCCAGGCAATCAGCGCTACGTGCGTCAGAATAGAGAACACAATCGCCCAGCGCAGAAAGCGCCGTTCTGATGCTAGCCACGGCGTGCGGGCGGTGCAGGGGGTGGATGGAAGTGTTGCTGTCACACGCGTTCGTTCATTGAGAGTAGTGGATTGATTTTATGCGTTCTCGATATCTTCCGGAATAGGCGCAATGGTTGACTGATAGCTGCAATCCAGCTCGAGTCCCAGCTCATCGAAGCCCTGGATTTTGAGTTCAATGAGTTGGCCGCGATCTAGCTGTGGCAAGCCCGAGAGCCGGGTGACCATTGGCGCGTTGCTGAGCCGCACCAGATCTTCTTTTAATACGGTTGCCTGGCAGGTGGTCACACCTTGTTGTTGCAGCCACCTCAGGCACCAGTAGCGTTCCATGCTGTTTTGAAAGTCATTCCATGCTGTGTACTGCGCTTCAAAACCACCAATAATGGCAAACAGGTCTGCATCCCTTGGCTTGAAAGGGGCGACCAGTGGCGCAGATATTCCATGTTCGATTGCGGCAATCAATTGCCACTGGTTGACAAGGTCGACATAGCGTCGCAGTGGTGAGGTGCACCAGGCATATTGTGCAACACCAATGGCCTCATGGGGCAGGGCGTGGGTGCTCATCCTCACACGTCCAGTCTGCTGGGAGCGATAAATGCCAGGCACGCCGTGCGACGCGAGCATCCCACCCCAGGTGCTGTTGGCCAGAATCATGTATTCAGCGACCAGACGATCGAGAGGTGCATTGCGCTGTCTGGGCAGGATACGCACGGGCGTATCCGGATTGTCGGCTGGACCATCGAGGTAAAAATTATATTCAACCCGGTTATTGTTTTCGGGTTTGCCGCGAACGATTTCTCGCTGCTTGGACAGCTGCAGGGCAAAATTCCAGAGCGGTCGAATCCATTCGTTATAAGGCAGGATTTGATCGGGATCGGCGAGTGACTCTTCGGTGATGTCTGCGTCGAGCGTGTTGTGGCGCAGGTTTTCAAGGACCGCGACACGCTCAAGCTTGCTTTCGAAGGAGAGGATTTCGCCGGTCACCCTATCGGCTGTTACATAGAGGGATAAGGCGGGGACTGCGCGACCGGCGTCCAGCGAAAATGCGCTGATCACGCTATCTGGCTGCATGGGGATTTTTTCGCCTGGCGTATAAACGGTCGACATCCTGGCGCGCGCCAGACGATCGAGTTCGCTGTCCCGGGTGACTGCCAGGCCAGGTGCGGCAACGTGGATACCCACACAAATCTTGTCCTCTGGCAGGAGCGTGACCGAGAGTGCATCGTCGATTTCAGTCGTAGTGATGTCATCGACTGAATAGGCCTGCACGTTTGCGAGCGGTAGGTCCTGGCCGACATTGGGCACGTCCAGTTCCGGAAAGCCAACACCTCGCGGAAAATGATTGGCCAGGAATTTGCCCTGATGTAGCGCAAGCGCATGAGGCCAGGCACCCAGGTCAAGCAGTAAGCGCTCGGGTGTCTTTTGAGATTGTGTGCAGGCTGCATCAAGTGCTTTCCAGGCCTGCGAGTTTTTGTCAGGCCGGGTGATGAGGGTCATCGCGATTTCTGCGATGCCGGTAGGCAGGCGCCCTGCAATCATTTCGCTTGCCCAGCCTTTTATTTCATCTGCCTGCTTCTGCTTTTTTTCCAGCGCTGCGAGTGCCGCAGTCAGTATTTCGGGCGGGGCCACGCGATAGCGTCCGCGTCCACGACGGTGAAAATATACCGGCGCTTCATGCAGGCGCAGTAATAAGGTCGCTTTTTCAAGCGCATCTGGCGCATGACCAAAGTATTCTGCGCCTAAAATTTCGACATCAAACTCGTCTTTGGGTGCGCACTCCCAGAGGAAGGGCACATCAATTTCTTGCGCTTTGAGCGCAGCCTCTGTGAGCAGCGCTTCGGGGGCAGGGCTTGCAAAAGTAAAGATGCAGTTGGAGCGTTTGATTTTGCTGCGCTTGCCCGAACCGGACTCAACCTGCAAGGCAGTCTCGGCTTCTGACATGATATGTCCGGCTTTGAATGCGCCATCTTCTTCATATAAAACAAACATTCTGGATTCCGGTTGGTGCGTGAGTCGCCATTCAGGCGGTCTGAGCGCTCAGCGCTTCGAGCAGGCTTTGATGGATCCCGCCAAAGCCGCCGTTACTCATGATAAGAATATGGTCGCCTGGCTTTGCTGCCTGGACGATTGCTGTAACCATCTGATCGATCTGGTCGTGTGCCTGCATACGGTTACCTAGCCCGGATAACACCTCGGCCGGTTCCCATCCCAGTGCTTGCTTGCCTTCGCGCTGGCCATAGCAAAACACCAGGTCGGCCGTGGCAAGCGCTTCGGGGAGTCTGGCGGCCATTGTTCCGAGTTTCATGGTGTTGGAGCGTGGTTCCAGGACGGCCAGAATGCGTTCGGTTCCAATGCGTGCCCGTAGTCCATCCAGGGTCGTGCGGATGGCGGTAGGGTGGTGGGCAAAGTCGTCATAAACGGTGATTTGATTGACCGTGCCGCGAATCTCCATGCGCCGCTTGACGCCGCCAAAAGCGCTCAGAGCTTGAATGCTGGTCGCAGCCGCGACGCCAACATGCTGGGCGGCGGCAATCGCGACCAGTGCGTTATGGCGATTGTGCGCACCACTCAGATTCCAGCGAACCTGGCCTGCCAGTTGGGCACCCTGGTACACATCAAAGCTTTCTGCATTGACCTCTTGGGCATGCCAGCCTGCCTGCGTGCCGCACCGGATGATTTCGGACCAGCATCCCATTGCGATGACACGTTCAAGTGCCTCGTCCTGGGCCGGCAGGATCACCTGTCCCGTGCCAGGGATTGTTCTCAGTAAATGATGGAATTGCGTTTCGATCGCTGCAAGATCAGGGAAGATGTCTGCGTGATCGTATTCAAGATTGTTCAGGATGGCCGTACGTGGGCGGTAGTGGACAAACTTTGAGCGCTTGTCGAAAAAAGCAGTGTCATATTCGTCTGCTTCGATCACAAACAGTGTCGAGGCCGGGTCAAAACGCGCAGAGACCTCGAGCCCGGGCGCCACGCCACCAATCAGGAAATTGGGGGAAAGCCCTGCGCTTTGGAGGATCCAGGCAAGCATCGAGCTCGTGGTGGTTTTTCCGTGCGTGCCTGCAACGGCGAGCACATGCTGACCTTGTAATACGTGCTCCCCTAGCCATTGGGGGCCAGAAACATAAGGCAGTCCGGCGTTCAGGATCGCTTCCATGAGGGGGTTGCCGCGCGAAACGACGTTGCCAATCACAAATAAATCCGGTTTGAGTCCCAGCTGTGCAGGATCAAACCCCTCAATGAGTTCGATGCCTTGCTCGGTCAGTTGCGTGCTCATTGGTGGGTAAACACCGGCGTCACAACCCGTCACCCGATGTCCGGCTGCGCGGGCGATCAGTGCGAGACCACCCATGAAGGTGCCGCAAATTCCTAATATATGCAGATGCATGAACAATCTCCTGCCGACATTGTAGAGGGAGATAGGCATGGCGTGCCCGGGTGCCTTTAAATCGGAATGTGCGTTTGTGTCAGAGGCCAGGTCACGGCGTTATGATCGAGGGTATGAATAGAAGAACCGTACTGTTTGGGGTAGGTGGTCTCTTGGCTATGGGCCTAACGGGCTGGCTGGCTTTGCGTGAAACTTCGCGCAAGGCGCCGCTGGCCAATCGTGCGGTGGTCGTTGACCCGGCCGCAAGCCGGCCTGCGACCCACCCACAACCTTTGCTGGAAGTGACGTTGCCAGACCTCGAAGGCCGTGAGGTGGCGTTCAAGCAGTTTTTGGGTAAGCCCCTGGTTGTGAATTTCTGGGCAACCTGGTGTGCGCCTTGCGTCCAGGAGATGCCTGATCTAGATTTAATGGCTAAATCGTTACCAGATGTTTATTTTGTGGGTATTGGTATTGATACAGCAGATAACATCCGTCAATTTGTAGATAAAGTTAAGGTTTCATACCCGTTGCTTGTTGCAGGCCTTGGTGGAGTTTCCTTGCTCAGAGAGTTGGGTAACCCAACGGGAGGTCTGCCTTTTACGGTCATGTTCGATGCAGATGGCAACATAATGGACACAGTTCTTGGACAGGTTCAACCTGAAGATCTGCGTGCCCGGATTGGTGCGCTGCTTATAAAATCGAAGACGTAAGTGGACAAATCGCAGGTTTTAGCTTAAAAAGAGCTCTGTTTAGATAGAGAGCTGATTTCTTAATGGCACAACGCATCCTGGTTTTGCACGGTCCCAACCTGAATTTGCTGGGGACGCGCGAGCCGCATCTATATGGCCACATGACACTTGCCGAGCTCAATGCCCGGTTGGAGGGCATGGCGGCGAGTCTGAGTACGACTCTGGATGCCTATCAAAGCAACCACGAAGGTGCGCTGGTTGATCGCATACAGGCGGCTCGACTGGACGGCACGGATTTCATTGTGATCAATGCCGGTGCCTATACCCATACCAGCGTTGCAATCCGTGATGCGCTGGCTGGAGTCAAGATCCCTTTTGTTGAGGTGCATCTTTCAAACGTCTATCAGCGCGAAACGTTTCGTCATCATTCCTATTTGTCCGATCTGGCGATAGGTGTTGTGGCAGGTCTTGGTCCGCATGGCTACGAGGCCGCAGTGCGGTTTGCCGTGCAACACGTACAGTCTGCCTGATTCAATCACGCACTGTTTCATTAAAAAAACTTTACGGAATAACTATGGATCTCAGAAAACTGAAAACCTTGATTGACTTGGTTGCAGAGTCTGGCATTGCCGAACTCGAAATTACCGAAGGTGAGGGCAAGGTTCGTATTGTGAAGTTTTCCCAGACGGTACAGCCCGTGGCGTATGCACCGGCAGTCGCACCGGTCACGCCCGCGCCAGCACCTACCGCAGCAGAAGCCGCTGCAACTGCTGCGGCGATGTCACCTGCAGCGCCTGTCGGCCACACCGTTAAATCGCCGATGGTCGGGACCTTTTATCGTGCCCCCAATCCTGGCGCACCCGCTTTTGTTCAGGTTGGCCAGGCAGTCAAAGAAGGCGAGCCACTGTGCATCATTGAAGCGATGAAACTCCTCAACGAAATCGAAGCGGACAAAACAGGTGTGATCAAAGAAATTCTGGTTGAAAACGGCGAGCCTGTGGAATACGGCCAACCTCTTTTCGTGATTGCCTGACATGTTTGAAAAAATCCTGATCGCCAACCGAGGCGAAATTGCGCTGCGTATTCAGCGTGCATGCCGCGAGATGGGCATCAAGACTGTGGTCGTCCACTCAGAAGCCGACCGAGATGCAAAGTACGTCCGACTCGCCGACGAGTCAGTTTGTATCGGACCCGCAGCCTCACGCGACAGTTATCTCAATATGCCAGCGATTATTGCGGCTGCAGAGGTCACGGACTCAGAGGCCATTCATCCTGGGTATGGCTTTCTGTCCGAAAATGCTGATTTTGCAGACCGCGTAGAAAAGAGCGGTTTTGTTTTTATCGGACCGCGTCCCGAGTCGATTCGTCTGATGGGCGACAAGGTCAGTGCCAAGCAGGCAATGATCCAGGCGGGAGTGCCTGTGGTGCCTGGTTCTGAAGGTGCGTTGCCTGATGATCCCGCAGAAATTCTGCGTACGGCCCGTGAGGTCGGTTATCCGGTCATTATCAAAGCTGCGGGTGGAGGTGGTGGACGTGGCATGCGCGTCGTGCATACAGAGGCCCCTTTGCTCAATGCTGTCACGATGACCAAGGCAGAAGCCGGTGCAGCCTTTAATAATCCCGAGGTCTACCTCGAAAAATTTCTTGAAAATCCGCGCCACATCGAAATTCAGGTGCTCGCCGACGGTGAACGTAACGCGGTATGGCTAGGTGAGCGGGACTGCTCCATGCAGCGTCGTCACCAGAAAGTAATCGAAGAGGCGCCAGCGCCAGGTATTCCACGCAAGCTCATTGAGCGAATTGGTGAACGTTGCGCCGAGGCATGTCGCAAAATTGGCTACCGCGGAGCGGGTACGTTCGAATTCCTCTTTGAAAATGGCGAGTTTTATTTCATTGAAATGAACACCCGCATTCAGGTTGAGCATCCTGTGACAGAGCTGATCACCGGGATCGACCTGGTGCAGCAGCAGATCCGTGTTGCCGCCGGAGAAAAATTCGTTTTGCGCCAGCGTGATATTGTCTTCAAGGGTCATGCGCTAGAGTGTCGCATCAACGCTGAAGACCCCTTCACGTTTGTGCCCAGCCCCGGTCGCATTACCAATCTGCATACGCCGGGTGGTCCTGGGGTGCGGATTGATTCCCATGTATTTAATGGTTATTTTGTTCCGCCCCATTACGATTCGATGATTGCCAAGGTCATCACCTATGGTGATACGCGTGCCCAGGCCGTTGCACGCATGACCATCGCCCTTTCAGAAATGGTGGTCGATGGTATTAAGACCAACATCGCCCTGCATCGTGAATTGATGGTCGATGCCCGCTTTGTCGAAGGTGGCACCAGCATTCATTATCTCGAACAAAAACTGGCAGCCCGTCCTTGAACGGTGCGGTGCTGACTCAACCCGGGCTTGTCAACCGGATGAACGGAAAACGTCATGCGTGAATTGGTATTGCTGTGTCCGGGTTCTTTTGCTGAGTCACTTTCGGATGCGTTGCTTGAGGCGGGTGCGCTTTCGGTTTCGGTCGAAGATGCAGATCTTGATACAGAGGCTGAACAGCCTTTATTTGGTGAACCTGGCAGCGAGCCTAACTCGCAAGCCTGGACACGCAACCATCTTGTGGTGTTGCTGCCTGATGGTGCAGATCCAGAGCAAATGCTCGAGGCCGCTTTGCAGGAAACCGGACCGATTGAGGATTTGCCCCGATATCTCAGGGATGTTCCTGACGCGGATTGGGTACGTTTGACGCAGTCGCAGTTCGGACCGATTTCTGTTGGTGAACGGATTCTGATTGTGCCCAGTTGGCATGCGGATCAGATGCCTGCCACACCTGAACCGGTTCGTATTGCCATTCAGCTCGACCCAGGTCTGGCGTTTGGAACTGGGAGTCACCCAACAACGCACTTATGCCTGGAGTGGCTCGCGGATTGTTTGCCGCCTCAGGCGACGGTGCTTGATTATGGTTGCGGCTCCGGGATTCTGGCGATTGCCGCTTCGATGCTGGGTGCCTCGCGAACAGTTGGTGTAGATATCGATGAGCAGGCTGTCCAGTCGACCCGCGATAATGCCCTGGCGAATCATGTGACGGTAGACGCGATGCTCCCCGATGGGTTGCAGGGTGGTCAGTTTGATGTCGTTGTTGCAAATATTCTTTCTAATCCACTCAAAGTTCTCGCGCCCATGCTGGCGGGCAGGGTGCGTGCGGGTGGACAGCTGATTTTGTCCGGTGTGCTTGAGCGTCAGGCCTTAGAGGTTGCTGCTGCCTATGCGCCCTGGTTGCCCATGTCCGTCTGGCAGGCACGCGATGGCTGGGTATGCCTTGCAGGCACAAAGCCCTGACAGGCCGAAGAGATGAGTCTCGTCACGCGTTGTCCCGCCTGCAGGAATGATTTTATTGTTTCGACAGAGCAGCTGAACTTGCATGATGGTCTGGTGAGATGTGGCGAGTGCGCAAAAATTTTTGATGGTTTCGCGCATCTTGAAAATGAGTTGCCGACCCTGACAAAAAAGGTGCATCAGACTATTGCTCCCACAGCGCCACCCTATGCTGACTTCTCTAGTCGGACAGAACCCCAGTCTCCGGTTGTCCAGGATCATGCCGCGCCAGCGGTATTGCGTGGCAGGTCCAGCTCTGGTTTTGTGGCCGAGCCAGAATATCCTCCGTTTGTGGCTGAGCCTGAATATCCACAAGTTGTGGCCGAGCCGGCCTATGCACAAGCTCAGGTGTTTTCAGATGATTACCCCTCTGAGCGTGTTGTGCAGGCATCGACGGTGCGTCCTTCTGCTGTGCGTGGCGAAACCAGAGTGCATGAGCCGTTCCTGAGTGCTGATCGTTCGCAGCCTGACTTTTTGAGCGATGATCAGACACCCGAAATGCTTGTGCGCGTATTGTGGAGCCTTGGTAGCGTTCTGGCTTTGCTGGCGTTGATCGCACAAGTCCTTTATCTGTATCGCAACGAGATCGTCACCCGTGTGCCTGTTGTCCAGCCTTTAATGATGGTTGCCTGCGCACGACTAGGGTGCGAGGTGTCTCTGAGCCGCCATCTTGAGCGCATCTCGATCGATGCTTCTTCGTTACAGCAAGCGGGCGGGCAAGCGCAGGACGGGCAGCCAACCGATTTGAAGCTACGCTTTACCATGCGTAACCGGTATGATAAGAGCCAGCCCTGGCCTCACCTGGTGCTTGAGCTCAAGGATGCGTCTGGCACAACTGTCGTACGTAAAATGATCGCTCCACATCAGTACTTGCCCTCCAGCCTGGTTGATCAGGCGTTTGCAGCAGGGCAGGAAGTCAATCTCAGCTTGCCAATTGCGGTGAGTGGATTGCAGATTAATGGTTTTCAACTCGATAAATTTTTTCCTTGAGGCATGAGCATGACCGCTCCCGTAATGATTTGTGGTTCCGTTGCATTCGACACCATTGCAGTATTTGACGGACGTTTTAAAGACCATATTCTCGCTGACCGCATCCATGCGCTGAGCGTGTCTTTTCTGGTGCCACGCATGCGTCGAGAGTTCGGTGGCTGTGCAGGCAACATTGCCTACAATCTGAATTTGCTGGGTGGCCAGCCCCTGCCAATCGCAACAGTCGGCGAAGATGCTTCGGACTATCTCCAGCGCTTTGAGCAACTGGGTATTAATGTCAGCATGATTCGTGTGGTGCCAGAGACGTTAACCGCGCAGTGCTTTATTACCAATGATCTGGATGATAATCAGATCACTGCTTTTCACCCTGGGGCGATGGAGTTCTCGTCGGAGAATGACTTGAGTGGCCAACAGGCACCTTGGGCGATTGTAGCGCCCGACTCAAAAGCCGGGATGATGGCACATGCTAAACGGCTGCATGCTCAGGGCACACCATTTATTTTCGATCTTGGCCAGGCGATGCCCTTGTTTGATGGCGAGGACATCAAACATATGCTCTCGCTCGCACAGGTGTTGTGTGTCAATGACTATGAGGCGAGTGTGGTTGAGCAGCGTACGGGTCAGTCAATTGCCCAGCTAGCCGAAGGCCTGCAGGCCGTGATCGTCACCCGCGGCGCAAATGGTGCAACACTTTATACCGGTGGTCACGAAGAACACATCGACCCCGTGCAACCTGCTGGCGTAGTCGATCCCACAGGGTGTGGGGATGCCCATCGTGCAGGTTTGCTCTACGCCTTGACACTGGGTTGGGGCTGGAGCGATGCCTGCAAACTCGGCAACCTGATGGGTTCCATCAAGATTGCCTCACGTGGCCCGCAGAATCATGCGCCTAGTCGTGCCGAGATTAGTGCTCAGCTGCATGCCCAGTTCGGTCTGCATTTGCCTGGTTGATGATTAATAGCTGCTTGCAGAGGTAAGAGGATGACTGCTGTTTATGCGTCTGGTCGGCGTCATTTAATATTCGTGCCCACGTATGGCATGCTGCTGATTTGCGCAGCAGTGCTCGCGGGGTGCGCGAATCCAAATGCCGGATCAGCCGGCCCAGCCGCTTATCGATCTGGTCAGGGGGAGCAGATTGCCCGCAATGGTACGGTGATCAGTGTGCGCGCAATTTTTCTCAATGAGGAGCGTGTCGCGCCACATACCGACGCCTCCTCAGGATCGGATCGTTCCTTGTCGCAGGTGGGTGGGGCGATACTTGGGACTCTTTCAGGCGATACAACTGAAGACCATACAGGTCAAACAGATGGTTATGAAATCGTAGTTCGTCTGGATAATGGCGAAATACGCAGTGTTGCCCAAGAGTCAGATGTCCTGATCACGTTGAAACAACGTGTTCAGGTTCTGAGCGGTCCAGGTGCCACCCGCGTGGCACCCTTGCTCTGACTGTCTATGCCTAGCGCTGGACGGGGCCGGGCTCATTGCCTGGAGCAGACTCATTAGCAGAGGGTGTTTTTCCAGGCGGATGGAGTTGCACCTGGATGGGACTGTTTTGATCGAACTGCACGGTGCGCTGTGGGAATGGCAATTTAATCCCTGATCCATTGAACAGCGCCAGAATACTGAATCGGATATCACTCAGAACCTGATTCGGATTCAGCCCAGGCTGAATCTTCATCCAGCATTGCAACTTGAATACCAGTCCGTTATCACCAAAATCTTCAAGCGTGACGAGCGGGCCGGGCGTGCCCATCACCGAGGGATTTTCCCTGCAGGCTTGATGCAGGATTTCAGATACCTTTTGCGTATCCGAATTCGCTTCGACGGTGACTAGTAGTTCTTTGCGAACATCGGGCGTCGAATATGTCCAGTTCACGAGCTTTTGTTCAACCAGCACGCTATTTGGAATGAGGGTGTCTGTACCCTGCGAACCGTGAATAGTTGAAAATCGGATGCCAATGGAGGTCACTGTGCCCGTAATCCCATCGATCTCGACGAGATCGCCGATGCGGATTGGCTTTTCAATCAGCAGCATCACGCCACTGATTAGATTTTTGAGTAAGTTTTGTGTGCCGAAACCTACGCCAATGGCCAGTGCGCCGCCAAAAAAAGCAAAAGCACTGAGTGGGATTTCAACCAGATTAAAGGCCGTGATGATCAGCGTGACCCCTGCGAGCAGCGTGAGCCATCGACCAATCACAACGGACTTGCTGACCCCGAGGTTTGCCTTATTGACTGCGAGCGCCAGGGTGCGGCGAATCAGTCCGCTGATGAGCATGAAACCAATGATCAGAATCGATAGTGCGCCAACGCTTTTACCAATGGTGATGCTGCGTTTGATTTTTACCTCGCGCCCATCGACATTGATCAAGTCATCGACTGCAAAAATCTCGTAGTCCCAAACAGTTTTTGCGGCTGACCAGATAAAACTGTGCAGCGCATCAAGTTTTTGGCTGACACTGCGATGCGATTCCTTGCTATTGATCTCTTCGCCAGTGATCTGTAGTAATTGTTTGACGCGTCCAACCTCTGCATAGACTGAGCGCGCATTGTCGAGTTGTTCGGCAATCGGTTTGGACAGATTGGTCAAGAATGCTTTTTCAGCGGGTGTTTGTGCAGTTTTGAGTTGTTCGGCGATCTGAAAAGAGGACTGTGATTTTTCGGCAATCATCTGAGTGAGGTATTGCTGCCCCTGATCAAGACGTCGCTCCAGATTCAGTTGCTGGATTTTTGCGGTACTGAAATCCGCAGCGGTCTGCTTGGGCGAATAAATATCGTGTCTGATATTCCAGAGTTTCATCTGGATGGTGACCAGTTCTATGAGTGCGCGGTACTTTTCACGTTCGATACGTGCGGCTTCGGCTTGTACATCGGCCATGCGCAAGGTGTTTTTTGCTTGCGTCTGGACTTCGGGAGGCGTCGTCGTTGACGTTTGAAGCTGTTCGAGCTGTACCTTGGCTGCGGTGGCCTGTTCAAGCGTACGGTTGATCTTTGTACTGGCTTGAAGTTCTTTGTTACGCAGTATGGAGATTTGCTTTTCAAGATCACTCAGCGTGGTTTTCAGATCTTCGTCCGAATACTCAAACTGATTGTCATAATACGCCCAGGTCCGCTTGAGCGAGGCAAGGCGTGTCGCCGCAATCAGGCGTTCTATCATGACCGAATCTCGGTCGATAACTGTAATGGAAATGTCGATATTATTTAGCTCTTGCCGGCGCGTGATTGCCTCGACTGAACGTGACGGGCTCGCATTTGGAATGAGCAGGCTGTTATCGGAGCGGGTGCTTGCCTGACGCAGTTCAACTTCGATCTGACTGTGTGTTTTTTTCAGATCAAGCAGCTGCTCATCGAGAATGGTCAGACGCTGATCCAGGTGCTGGATCTGGTATTGCACTTGCAGGATCGCGAGCTGGGCTTCATCACCTACGGCCAGCCGCCATGGAGCTGATCCCGCAGGTGGTTGCCAGTTATCTTTGTCCTTCTGTAATGTGACGACTTTTTCGTTGAGTCGACGCAGGTCTTTAAGTGTGTCGACGATTTGGCTATAGCCTTCTGTCTGCTGTTGCAGATAGTTCATGCGCTCGTTCAAGGCGTCGCGCGCGGCAATGTCTGCAGGTGCGGCTTCTTTGAGTGCGTTCTGCGCTTTGCTGAACTCGGCTTTTGCCGTGTCGAGTCGCCCCTGCATATCCGCAAGTTGTGCCTCAATTTCGGCGGCTGAGCGCAGTGAAAGCTGTGGGCCGGTTACTGAAGTGAATTTTGTGTCGGCCTTGGTGTCTTTGGCGGTTTTTGGTGTCGCATTAAAGAGCACGGAGGTCGGCAGGCTCTGGCTGTGCAGACTACTTGCACACAGGCTGATGACGAGCCCGAGCATGATTGCGCACGCAGATTGCGTACGCTTTAAAACATTCGACATGCTTTACACACCAAAAAGAGAAAAGCTGATTCGATTCAATACCATCATCGCAATTTGCGCCAGGATCAACAGGGCAATGGGGGACAAGTCGAGGGAGCCGAACTGGGGCATGATTCTGCGAATCGGCAGCAACAGCGGTTCGGTGAGTGTGCGCAATACAGGCATCACCGCAGCGAGTGGATTGACCCATGACAGTACGGCTTGTATCAGTGTCATCCAGACAACCAAATTCAACGCCCAGCGCGCCATGGTTACCACAGCAGCGCCGATCACTGCCGGGAGGAGTCCTGGCGGGGGGAGTGTGCCAGCCGACACGACCCACATCAGGATCAGATAGCACACCGCAATTAACAGGGCTGCGAGCAGACTCGCCCAGTCAATCGTTTTGCCGGCAGGTAGTATTTTGCGCAGGGGCAGTATGAGCCAGTTTGTTGCCTGATGGATGGCCTGGGACATGGGATTAAAGGGATGTAATCTAACCGCATGAATCCAGGCGCGTGCCAATAAGGCCGCACCAAAGAGCGATGCACTGATTTCAAGTAAAAAACGCACGATATCGCCAAGCATATGAGTGCCGTCCTTGATGACTAAATATAGGGGTTCATTGTCGCATGAGCAATGGGTTGGATGCATATTGTCTCGAACTGGTTCCCCTAAATAAAAAACCGCCCAGCGAACCGGGCGGTTTGTACTGACTAACTCAAGCCTGAAGCTTAAGGACGGCCACCCGTTGGGAACGGCCACGATGCTGCAGGATTCAGGGCTGTTTTAGCGCCTGGAACTGCTGCTGTCGAGGGGGCAGCAACTGCTGGCTTATTCGCCGCAGCTTTTTTAACTATTTTTTTTTTGCAGCTGGCTTAGCTGCTGGTTTTGCTGCGGGCTTTGCTGCAGGTTTTGCAACAACTTTCTTGGCAGCGGGCTTCTTAGCGGCAACTTTTTTGGCTGCTGGCTTTTTAGCTGCTACTTTTTTAGCGGCAGGCTTCTTAGCGGCAACTTTTTTGGCTGCTGGCTTCTTAGCTGCTACTTTTTTAGCTGCTGGCTTCTTGGCTGCAACTTTTTTAGCTGCTGGCTTTTTAGCTGCTACTTTTTTAGCGGCAGGCTTCTTAGCGACAACTTTCTTAGCTACAACTTTCTTTGCCACAACTTTTTTAGCCACGACTTTCTTGGCTGCTGCAGGCTTCTTTGCTGCGACCTTCTTAACTGCTTTTTTGGCTGTTGCCATGGTAATACTCCTTAGTTCAGGGTCCCAAACATTAAACCCGTGCTTGACTCATCCCACCATGGGATTTCATGTCGCCCGAGTTATTCATAGGAACAAACCACTACCAGACTTCGGTAGACAAACTGGTTTGTGCTAATGAATACGGCACAGCCATTTGAACTGCCTCCCGCGAAGTTCGCGCGAACCAATTCAAATGGCACCGGTGGATATTTTCAACATCCACCGGAAAGTACTGCAGCGCGTCAAGACTCTGACCTGCGGATTATTCCCAGCTAAGGGCACCACCTGTCTGATACTCAATCACGCGTGTTTCGAAAAAATTACGTTCTTTCTTTAAATCAATCATCTCAGCCATCCACGGGAAAGGATTCTCTTCCTGGGCAAATAGCGGTTCGATGCCGATCTGCTGGCAACGACGGTTGGCAATAAAGCGCAAATATGATTTGAACATCGGCGCATTCAGACCCAGCACGCCGCGTGGCATGGTGTCTTCGGCATACGCGTATTCGAGATCGACAGCCTTAGCGAACAATGCACGAATTTCTTCACGAAACGCGGGTGTCCAAAGGTGCGGATTTTCAAGTTTGATCGTATTGATGAGGTCAATGCCAAAATTGCAGTGCATGGACTCATCACGCAGGATGTACATGTACTGTTCTGCGGCACCCGTCATTTTATTCTGACGACCCAGAGCGAGAATTTGCGTGAAACCGACGTAAAAGAACAAGCCTTCCATCAGGCATGCAAATACGATCAGGGATTTCAGCAACGTCTGGTCAGCCTCTGGCGTACCTGTTTTAAAGTTTGGGTCGGCAATGACATCAATGAACGGGATCAGGAACTGATCTTTGGCACGAATTGAAGGGACTTCGTTGTAAGCATTGAAGATCTCTGAAGCATCGAGATCCAGACTTTCAACAATATATTGATAGGCGTGGGTATGGATCGCTTCTTCGAAGGCCTGGCGCAATAAAAACTGACGGCATTCGGGAGCCGTGATGTGGCGGTATGTGCCCAAGACAATATTGTTGGCTGCAAGAGAGTCTGCAGTCACGAAAAAGCCAAGATTGCGCTTGATAATACGACGCTCATCTTCTGTCAGTCCATTCGGATTCTTCCAGAGCGCGATGTCACGGGACATATTGATTTCTTGCGGCATCCAGTGATTGGCGCAGGTCGCAATATATTTTTCCCAGGCCCATTTGTACTTGAACGGGACTAACTGATTAACATCGGTCTGGCCGTTAATGATGCGTTTGTCGGCGACATTGACGCGTGTGGCGGCATCGGCCACCACAGGCTTCTGAGTCAGACCGGGTGTGGGCAGGGCATCGTCACCGAACACGCCGGTGGCATTGCGCTGAGGCTGTGAAGCCTGTGCAGCAACCCCGCCCATCGGGGGCGAAGTTTGCAGGGTTGGTTCGTCGTTCCAGGTCAGCATGATTGATTCCGGTATATGTTATTGGCAGGCTTCGCACTCTTCGAAACCTGGATCGCCAGGTCTCATGTTGCAAGCCACTCCTAGAATTTCAGCTTCAGGCAGCGCTGGTGCGGATGCAAATGTGCCGCTTGTTGAATTGGCACCTGACACGTTGACCGCGTTGAGTTCGCCACCACGACCCGTCGATTTTTCGGCGCTTGTCGCACCAAGTGTACGCAGGTAGTAAGTGGTCTTGAGGCCGCGCAGCCATGCAAGTTTATATGTGTCGTCGAGTTTTTTGCCCGAAGCGCCGGCCATATAAATATTCAGTGACTGTGCTTGATCGATCCATTTCTGGCGACGTGAGGCACATTCGACGATCCAGTTCGGTTCGACTTCAAAAGCTGTGGCGTATAGGGCGCGCAGATCGGCGGGGACGCGATCAATGCGGGACAAGCTGCCATCGAAATATTTAAGATCGGCGACCATCACTTCATCCCATATTCCGAGTTTCTTGAGGTCACGAACAAGATGTTCGTTGACGACAGTGAACTCGCCGGAGAGGTTCGATTTAACGTACAAGTTTTGATATGTTGGCTCGATACACGCGGACACGCCAATAATATTCGAAATTGTTGCGGTTGGGGCAATTGCAACGCAATTAGAGTTACGCATACCTTGAAGTCTGATGCGTGCGCGCAACGAATCCCAATCGAGTGTGATTGAATCGTCAACTTCAACGTAGCCACCACGATGTTCACGCAGCAATGCAATCGAGTCATGCGGCAAAATTCCGCGCGACCAAAGTGATCCATCAAAGCTTGCGTAGCGACCGCGTTCAGCAGCCAGATCGCTTGATGCGCCATAAGCGTAGTAGCACACGGCTTCCATTGAACGGTCTGCAAATTCGATGGCTGCTTGCGATGCATAAGGTACGCGCATTGCATGCAGACAATCCTGGAAGCCCATGATGCCTAGACCCACTGGGCGATGGCGCACGTTGGAGTTGCGCGCTTTGTCTACCGCGTAGTAGTTGATGTCGATCACGTTGTCGAGCATGCGCATGGCGATCGTGATGGTGCGCTTGAGTTTGTCCTGATCGAGGACTTGCGTGCCATCTGCATTGTGCTTGAGGTGAGCGAGCAGGTTGACTGAGCCCAGGTTGCACACTGCGATTTCAGTTTCGTTGGTGTTGAGTGTGATCTCTGTGCAGAGGTTCGAGCTGTGCACGACACCGACGTGTTGCTGTGGTGAGCGGATGTTGCATGGATCTTTAAACGTGATCCATGGGTGACCGGTTTCAAACAGCATCGATAGCATTTTGCGCCACAAGCTGTTTGCAGGCATTTTTTTGAACAGTTCAAGTTCGCCGCGTGCGGCTTTTTCTTCGTAGCCGACATAGGCGCGTTCGAAAGCTTCGCCGACTTTATCGTGTAAGTCTGGGCAATCCGATGGTGAGAAGAGTGTCCAGTCGCCACCTTCGATGACGCGCTTCATGAATAAATCGGGAATCCAGTTCGCGGTATTCATATCATGCGTACGACGACGCTCGTCGCCAGTGTTTTTGCGCAAGTCGAGGAATTCTTCGATGTCGAGGTGCCACGATTCAAGGTAGCAGCAGACTGCGCCCTTGCGTTTGCCACCCTGGTTCACGGCGACTGCCGTGTCGTTGACAACCTTCAGGAAAGGCACAACACCCTGACTTTCGCCGTTGGTGCCTTTGATGTGGCTGCGCATGGCGCGTACGGGCGTCCAGTCATTGCCCAGACCGCCTGCATATTTTGCAAGCAGGGCATTTTCTTTGATTGCTTCGTAAATGCCATCGAGATTGTCCGAGACGGTCGACAGATAGCATGAGGATAACTGTGAGTGCAGTGTGCCGGCGTTGAACAACGTCGGTGTCGAACTCATGAAGTCAAACGATGACAGGATTTGATAGAACTCGATGGCACGTGCTTCGCGATCGATTTCGGCGATGGCCAGACCCATTGCGACACGCATGAAGAATACTTGGGGTAACTCGATGCGCTGACCACGCAGGTGCAGGAAGTAGCGGTCGTAAAGTGTTTGCAAACCCAGGTAGTCAAATTGCAAGTCGCGGCTGGCATCCAGTGCGGCTGCCAGACGTGGCAAGTCAAAACGGGAAAGCTCGGAGTTGAGCAGGCCGCCTTCGACACCGCGTTTGATGAAGGTAGGGAAGTACGTTGCATAGCGTGTCGTCATGTCTTCTTGCGAGACTTCTTCGCTGAGAACTTCTTTGCGAATCGTGTGCAGGAGCAGGCGCGCGGTGACTTTACTGTAGGCTGGATCGTTTTCGACCATAGCACGCGCTGACAGAATCGCAGACTTGTAGACTTCATCGACGGGCACGCCGTCATACAGGTTCTTAAGGGTTTCTCTTTGGATCGCTGCGGAGTCGACAAATTCGCCAAGTCCAAAGCCGGCAGATTCAATGGTGTGCTTCAGTTTTGCCAGATCCAGCGGTTTGCGTACGCCGTTTTCAACCACATGCAGGGTGCTTGCCTCAACGGGAGCCTGGTCAATGTTGGCACTGGCACGCTCTTGTGAACGACGTTCGCGATACAGCACATAGGAGCGTGCGACGTCATGCTCGCCTGAGCGCATCAGAGAGAGCTCAACCGCATCCTGGACGTCTTCGATATGGAAGGTGCCACCATTCGGGCGGCTGCGCACTAGTGCGGAAACAACCTGGCGAGTCAGCGTGTCAACGATTTCGCGCACGCGAGCGGAGGCAGCGCCTTGGCCGCCATTGACTGCCAGAAAGGCCTTTGTCATGGCGATCCCAATCTTGCTGGGCTCGAAATTTACGACGGAACCGTTACGACGGATGATGTGGTACTGCGTCCACACTGTTTCAGTAATTGGGGTATCTGAAGCGGGGAAATGGGGTGCTGCGTCTTGGCGCAGCATATTGGCGGTAGAAGTTTGCATTGAGGCTCCTGCAGGATAAACATGGCACAAACCATGTTTGAAAAGGTGTTTTGTATGGCATTAGCAGATCGGCTTGTCTATTCACGCCCCACATTTGAGGCTGAATATTTTGGTCTTCACTACTATATATGGTGTATTTATCTTTGTCTGGCACTAATTCTAGTGGTTTGGCGAGTTGCGGGCAATACTTAATCGCATAATATTTTTTAATCGTTATCCCTAGTCAGGCATCAGTGAGTATTCGCCAGTGGTCTTGGTGCCTTGTGGCGTGTTTCAGCCCCAAAGTACGCGGATTCGCCTCTGTCAGGCTCAGCCCTGTTTGTGTCTGCACTGGCGGCATTTGTGGCAAGAGTGTGGTGTAAAAGCCAACAAGTGTTGTCCGGCCAGTCCTTCGCATGCAGATTGTCGTGGCGAGTTGGTGGATTTACTGCAATATGTAGGTATTAAGTTTGATTTGTACGTTTTATCGAAAATTCTGGAGTTGTAATGTTTGTAGAGGTACTTGGTAATGCGGTGCATGAGTTAGCAGGGATTGCACGTAATGTGCGTCGCGGGTGGGTACTCTTATTGTTAGTGCTGCTGACTGCCTGTGGCTTGCCCCGTCCCAGTGATGCACCTGTGGTGCCAGCTCCAAGCGGTGCCGTGGCACCCACATGCGTCCCGGTGGCCTCGAATCAGCCATTGGTTGGCACCTGGTATCTGGTCAGCAAGCAAAACGGCGTTGCGGGTGAAATCCAGACGTTGCTGACGCTCAAAGCCGATGGCACGTTGCGCCAGCAGACTCGTGTCAAGCAGGGACGCAATATCCGTTCTGAGCTGCGCGAAACAGGTTGCTGGGAGGCCCCTGCAGGCAAGCTCATCACTCGCGTGAGCAAATCCAATGGCGAACTGATCGACTTTAACGACCCGATTTACTCAACCACTTACGTGGTCGAAAAAATCGACGCCTCGCGCCTGACATATCGCGAGGATCGTGCTGGCAGCCGCAGCATGTTTGCTAAAAAAGTACAGGATAGCTTCCGCTTGCTGTAAGTCGGCCCCTCTTGCAGGCTTTCAGTTTAGATCTCTGCCAGCCTTGCAAGGACCGTCTGTTTGCCCAGGATTTCAAGCACGGCATCAATCGCGGGGGTATGCGTGGTGCCAGCAACCGCGACCCGCAGAGGAATCGCCAACTGTGGCATTTTTAGGGTATGGCTGGCCAATATGGTTTTAATCAGTGCAGAGATCGCCTCGCGCGTCCATGTGATGTCTGCTGCCTGCACAGCAAAGTCTTGCAATGCATGACGAGCTGTTTCGGTAAGGTGCTGGGCAACCAGGTCTGCAGCAGGCTGATGAAAAGTCCCGCAAAACAGCATGGCACCGTCTGCGAGCTGTTCGAGTGTTTCAGCGCGATCCTTTAACAGTTTGACTACCTGAATCAGGTCGATGTGTGAGGTCTGTCCGCCCCGGATGGCAATGCGTGGGGTAATGGCTTGCGCCAGCACTGCATCGTCGGTCTGCTTGATATAGTGGGCATTGACCCAGTTCAGCTTTTTGGGATCCCACTGTGCTGCGGATTTTGAAAGGTGCTGGGGATCAAACCAGCTGACGAGCTGCTCACGCGAAAAAAGTTCATCATCGCCATGGCTCCAGCCCAGACGCGCGAGATAGTTAACCATCGCCTCAGGCAGGTACCCCTCGTAGTCATATTCCATCACGCTCACGGCACCATGGCGCTTTGAGAGCTTATCGCCATCCGGACCGAGAATCATAGGTACATGACCATATTCAGGAATCGGCGCGCCAAGTGCGCGCAGAATCGTGATCTGGCGAGGCGTGTTGTTGACATGGTCATCACCGCGCAAGACATGGGTGATACGCATATCCCAGTCGTCGACTACGACACAGAAGTTATAGGTTGGGGTGCCATCCTGGCGGGCGATTACCAGATCATCGAGTTCGGTATTGTCAAAGCTGATGGGCCCTTTGACCATGTCGACCCAACTTGTTGCGCCGCCTTGCGGGCTTTTAAAGCGAACAACAGGCTTGCGGTCTGCGGGAATGGCCGGCAGGGTTTTGCCAGGTTCGGGGCGCCACGTGCCGTCGTAGCGAGGTTTTTCTCCCTTTGATCTGGCGAGTTCGCGCATCGCGTCGACTTCTGCGGGTGAACTGTAGCAATGGTAAGCAGTGCCTGCAGCCAGCATCGATGCAATGACCTCCCGGTAGCGGTCCATGTGCTGCATCTGGTAGAACGGTCCCTCATCTGGCGTCAGGCCCAGCCAGGCCATGCCATCCAGAATGGCTTGCACGGCTTGTGGTGTTGAACGCTCGAGGTCGGTGTCCTCGACACGCAAAATGAAGGTGCCACCAAAATGCCTGGCATAGGCCCATGCAAACAAGGCCGTGCGCGCGCCGCCCAGATGCAAAAAACCTGTAGGGGAGGGCGCGAAGCGTGTGCGTACGGGAGTGGTGGGTGCATTCATTACAGAGTTCCTGAGGCAGTGCCTGGAGTTTGAAGAAAATCTGGTCTTCAGCAAACGTAAGTTGTTAAGATAGAAGCTATTTTAGTAGAGAGCGCCACCTATCATGTTGCGCCACGCTTTTGACCCCCTGTTTGAGCCACGCAGCCTGCTGGTCGTGGGAGATCGTCCGATCCCGATCGTGCGTGCCGTTCCAGCAAGCTTGCGCGGTCGCTTCACGCATGTCGAGTGTGTGACGGGCCAGCCCGTCACGTTGCCCGAGTCGTTGCAGGGAGTGGAGCCCGGTGCCCGCGTAGATCTGGTGCTGGTTTGTATCGCACCGCCCCGCTTAACCGAAGTGCTCCAGCAGATCGGTCTGGTGCGCCCGCGTGCTGTCATCCTGTTGCCGCACGATGTGGTGGATCCTGATCCTGACTTCACGCGCGAAATTTGTCGTGACTGGGCGCTTGCGCAGGGCTGTGCCTTGCTTGGGCCAAACTCAGGCGTGCAACGACCGCATGCAGGGTTGAATTTGGCTCAATATCCAACGCTGGCCCGCAATGGTCGATTGGCCGTGGTGGCGCAATCACGCGGGATTGCCGCGGCGCTGATGGATTGGGCAGATGATGTGCATCTGGGCTTTTCGACAGCAGTCGCTCTGGGTGATGAGGCGGTGACGCGCCTGCCGCAAGTGCTTGAGTATCTTGCCACAGACCCCCGCACGGACAGTATCGTGTTGTATCTCGAAGAGATTGATTTTGGTCGGGCATTTATGAGCGCGCTGCGTGCAGCTGCCAGCGTTAAACCAGTGATCGTCCTGAAAGTCGGGCGTGCGCAGGACTCTGTGGAAGCCGATGCAGCCTTTGATGCGGTACTGCGTCGCGCGGGCGCCGTGCGCGTTAGCTATTTTTTGCAACTGTTCTCGGCACTCAAGGTGCTGGGTTATGCCCGGCGTCCCAAAGGTCGCAGACTGGCGCTGATGTCCAATGGGAGCGGTCCGCCCCAAATGGCTCTGGATATGATTGCCTCGGGTTCTCCCATTCTGAAGGCAGAACTGTCCCCCGCTACGCGTAAAGTGCTGGGCAGTTTGCTCGAACCTGGTGCACTCGCCTCAAATCCTGTCATTACTAATTTGCCCCTAACGGCAGAGAGCACGCGTGCATTGCTTGAATGCTTGCTTGATGACGCCGCAGTCGACGCTGTGCTGGTTCTGCTCACACCCGATGCCCGCTCCGATCTGCATGCTGTGACTGCGGCACTGACCGAGATCGCACCGCGTGCCCGTAAGCCCGTGATGACCTGCTTCATGGGCGATGCCGGTATGCGTCCGCTGAGGCGCCGCATGGATGATGTCGGGACGCCAGCCTTTCGCACCCCCGAGTCTGCGGCACATGCCTTTGGCGTGCTGGCCAGTTATCACTACAACCAGCAGATGTTGCAACAAATGCAACCGCCCGAACCTGAAGGCTTGCTGCCTGATGTGTCCCGCGCGCTTGCAATCCTCGCACACGCTCGCCAGGTTGGTCGCTTGACGTTAACGGACGCGGAATCCGCTCAAATATTTTCTGCGTTTCATGTGCCGCTGAACATTACAGGTGATGCACAGGCGCACGACGCGTTGCACCTGGTACCGATGGCGCTGGGTGTTTCGTGCGACAGGCGTTTTGGACCCGTCATCAGGTTTGGTGCGGGTGGAGCAGCGGCCAGCCTTGTCGAAAGAGACGAGGCGATGGATTTGCCTCCATTGAATCGCTACCTTTCGCGCAGGCTCGTTGAGCGCAGCGTGCTGTGGCAACGCACACTCGCAAGCCAAGCGACGCCGGTTGTACACGAGTGTCTGCTGGACTCGCTCGAACGTATTGCGAATCTGGTGGCCGAGTTACCTGATATTGATCAGGTGCGCGTTGATCCTTTGTACGCTAACACCCGCATGCTGTATGCCTCGCATGTGCAGATTATTCTCCATGAGCAACCGCGAACGACTAGTCCCCAGGCGACTGGATATTTGCACATGGCGATTCATCCTTACCCTTATCGCTGGGTGCAGCATCTGAGCTTCGCGGATGGGCGTGAATGGACGTTACGTCCGATTCGACCAGAGGATGCCCAGGCGCTGCAGCAATTCATTCGTGGCCTGTCGGACCAGTCGCGTTACATGCGCTTCATCTCGATGATGCGCGAACTCACGCCGCGCATGGTTGCCCGATATACGCAGATTGACTATCACCGCGAGTTGGCGCTGGTCGCAACCACCATGGAACCCAACGCGGCAAACCGGGGCTTGCCAGGGGAGTCTATGATCGGCCTGGCACATTATTTGCGCAATCCTGACGGGCGCGGGGCAGAGTATGCCTTGGTAATTGGTGACGATTGGCAGCGACGTGGACTGGGGCAGCAATTGATGCACAAGCTCATTGAGGCGGCTACCGAACAGGGACTCGAATACATCGATGGGCTAGTCATGGGCACCAATCGCCCCATGCTCGCACTGATGACCAGCCTGGGTTTTGCTAATGATCCGGATCATGAAGATCCGACTATGCGGCGCGTCTGGTTAAACCTGCCCAGGCCTTAAGTCAGCACGCTACGCAAGAATGTCGACATATCACCGATCTCCTGGGGGCAGACTGAATGCTGCATGGGGTAGGTGTGCCATTGCACCTGGAACCCGAGCGATACAAGTTTTGCGTGGGACGCTTGTGCGCGATCGAGTGTCACGACGGGATCCTGGACGCCATGTGCCAGGAACACGGGTGTGGCGAGATTGACCGCATGGCAATCGCGTTCTGCCATGTCCAGTAGCGGCAAGTAGCCGGACAGACCCATGAGCCCTGCGAGTTTGTAGTGAGCGCGCAAACCTGTATGCAAGGTCATGGCGCAACCTTGCGAAAACCCCGCGAGGACGATGCGCTCTGTGGGGATTCCCCGGCTCACTTCGCGTTGAATCAGGGCATGCACTGCTCGCTCGGAGGCACGAATGCCGGCCTCATCTTCTATTCTGACCAAGTTGGGGACCAGAATGTCGTACCAGGCGCGCATGGCCATGCCACCATTGATGGTGACGGGCTGCACGGGTGCATGCGGAAATACAAAACGCACGGCCAGGGACGCGGGCAAACGCAGTTCTGGCACGATCGGTGCGAAATCATTGCCATCGGCACCCAGCCCATGCAGCCAGATTACGCTGTGCGTCGGGTTGTGGCCTGTTTCAATTTCAATACTCGGGAGAACTGGGCTCTGCGTCATTCGGTGTCTCCGTGTCCGTGTCGTGAAGCGTTTTAAGTGCCTGGAACAGTGCGCGATAGTGTTTACGTTGAGGTTCTTGTCCCTGACGCAGCGCCAGATTGGCGGTCAGTTCTTTGCGGCCTTCACGAATGAGGGTGCGCAAATGCTGGATATCTGCGTTTGGAAACTTAGTCAGCAGCGTCGTGAGGACCGCATCGTCCTTCAGAAGCTTGTCACGCAAGGTCTCAAGGTGATGCATGGTCTTGGTCTGCTCGCGCGAACCGTGTTTCCAGGTCTCAAGCTGGGTTCGGATCTCCTCGGCCTGGGCATCACGCATTAATTTGCCCACGAAATGGGTCTGCCTGCGCAGGCCCTCGCGGCTGGTTGTGCGTTGCGCCAGGCGAATTGCCTCGTACAGTCGCTCGGAAAGAGGCAGCTGTTTGAGGCGCTCAGGTGATAGCTCGACCAGCTCACGACCCAGATCTAGCAACGCATGCATTTCGCGTTTAACCTGGGATTTGCTGGGGCCGTCATAGACGGGTTTATCGTCGTCTTCAGTTTTAGGTAATTCGTTTGTCATACGGCTATCATAAAGCCTCACGCGAATGGACCAACATGGCTACCTCAAATTCTTTTCTACCTATTGCAAAAAACCGACCAATTTTCAAAGATTTGGTGACACAGGCGCTTGATCATGCCCGCGGCCTGGGGGCGAGTGATGCCGCAGCAGAGGTCTCCGAGTCCCAGGGGCTGGCCGTTTCTGTCCGTAAGGGCAAAGTCGAGACCGTTGAACAAACCCGCGACCGGTCACTGGCCATCACAGTCTTTGCCGGACAACGCAGGGGGTCGGCTTCAACCTCGGACTTTTCAACAGAGGCATTGCGCCAGACCGTTGAAGCGGCCTGGCATATTGCTCGCTATACGGCCGAAGATCCTGCAGCAGGCTTGCCTGATGCGGATTTGCTGGCTATTGGCGTCAAGCACAACCTGCAATTGCATCATCCCTGGGATGTCACGGTCGAGGCGGCGAGCGCGCTCGCCATCGTGGCTGAGCGCGCGGCGCTCGACACCGATAAAAAGATCACGAATACAGATGGTGCGTCCGTTGATACACACGAAGGGCATTTCATTCTGGGCAATACCCGTGGATTTCTGGATGGCTATGCCTATTCACGGCATGGCTTATCGGTCGCGCCGATCGCCGGCCGTGGTCAAGCCATGCAGAGAGACCACTGGTACACGAGTAACCGTCGGGCCGATCAGATGGCTGACCCGGCTGCGCTGGGCCGTTACGCTGCGCAGCGTGCACTATCGAGATTATCCGCACGCCGGATTCCGACCGGTTATTTTCCCGTCTTGTTCGAAGCGCCCCTGGCGCTAGGTCTGTTGGGTGCCCTGACGCAAGCCTCCAGCGGAGGTGCCATTTATCGCCAGTCGAGCTTTCTGGTTGATGCGCTCGGTCAGGAAATCTTCCCCTCACACATCAATGTCACCGAAAACCCAGCCATTAAAGGCGCGATGGGCAGTTCCCCGTTTGACGAAGAGGGCGTGCGCACTCAGGCCAGAGAGGTCATTACGGCCGGCGTGCTGCAAGGTTATTTTCTTTCGACCTACACCGCCCGCAAGCTTGGTATGCAGACGACTGGCAATGCGGGCGGCTCGCATAATCTTGCCCTGACCTCAACCTTGACCCGGCGCGGGGATAATTTTGAAGCCATGCTGCGCAAAATGGGCACGGGTCTGCTTGTGACCGAACTCATTGGGCAGGGCGTCAATTATCTGACGGGAGATTATTCACGCGGTGCCTTTGGCTACTGGGTCGAAAACGGACAGATCAAACATGCCGTCGAAGAGATCACCATCGCTGGCAATCTCAAGGACATGTTTCGCCAGATCGTGGCGGTGGGCGCTGACACCATTAACCGTGGCAGCAAGACCACCGGATCGATTCTGATTGAGCGCATGTCAATTGCTGGCACCTGATTGCGCAGAATCCGAATCCTATAGGTGAAAACCATGCCGTCATCTAGCCCTTAAACCACGTGTTTGAAGCGGGTGGCGGTGTAATATTCATGCAATCGGGCCTGAGATGCCCGGACAACTATGCCAGGAGACTTCGAATGCAACGTCGTTCATTCTTAAAAAAAGCAAGTGTGGGTGCCGTTGCCGGTACCGCAGCGGTTGCCGCCCCCGTATTCGCGCAAGACACCCCGACCCTGAACTGGCGTCTGGCCTCAAGTTTTACACGCAGTCTGGATACGCTGTTTGGCACCAGTGAACAGTTCGCCAAATATGTGAGCGAGTCCACCGGCGGAAAATTTAATATCCGCCTGTTCCCGGGCGGCGAGATCGTTCCTGCGCTGCAGGTGCTGGATGCGGTCCAAAAAAACACCGTTGAAATGGGCCACTCAAGCGGCTACTACTACTACGGTAAGGATCCTTCGCTTTGTTTTGACACGGCTGTGCCATTTGGTCTGAATGCCCGTCAGATGAATGCCTGGATGTGGGAAGGCGACGGCATGAAAATGATGCGCGACCTTTACAAAGACTACAGCGTGGTGAACTTTCCGCTTGGTAACACGGGCGCGCAGATGGGCGGCTGGTATCGCAAGGAAATCAAGACGCTGGATGATCTCAAAGGTCTGAAAATGCGTACCGCAGGCTTTGCAGGCGAGGTGCTTTCGCGTCTGGGCGTGGTTCCGCAGCAGCTCGCTGGAGGCGATATTTATCCCGCCCTGGAAAAGGGAACGCTCGACGCTGTTGAGTTCGTGGGCCCCTACGATGATGAAAAACTAGGTTTTTCGAAAGTCGCCAAGTTTTATTACTATCCCGGCTGGTGGGAGGGTGGTGCCCAGACTTCACTGTATGTGAACCAGGGCGAATATGAAAAGTTGCCTAAAAGCTATCAGGCCATTATTGATTCCGCATCCCGTGCGTGCACGGCGAGCATGACAGCCAAGTATGACAACCTCAATTCGCTTGCCTTGCGTCGTTTGCTGGGTCAGGGAACGGTATTGAAAGCCTTCCCCCGCGCAGTGATGGATGCCTCGTGGGATGCTTCCATGAAGGTGTATGCCGAGTTTTCAGCTAAAAACCCACGTTTCAAAGCGATTTACGATAATTACATGGGCTATCGTGATCAGCTGGTGCCATGGTTCCGTGTCGCTGAAGCGTCCTACGACCAATATCTGGGTTCTGCGCTTTCGCGTCAGAAATAAACCGGGAAATACGCTGGCACCCGGCCGGTCCGGGAGCCAGGATTCAACGGATGCAGGCCTTGACTGGCTTGCATCCGTTTTTTATTGTAGAATCGAGGGCTTTCCCTCATTAATAGTTTCGAGCACGGGCGGTTAATAACGCTTTGGCAAGAACACTTTTGCTATGCGCGGGTGCAGTTTGCTTGCGCCATGGCATCGTTAGTCAGGGAATTTGTAATGCTCACTGGGATGGTCCCGGAGAGCAAATTTTAGGATTCCATCATGAAGACATTTGTGGCCAAGCCGCATGAAGTCAAACGTGACTGGTTCGTGATTGACGTCAAGGGCAAAGTCCTCGGTCGTGTGGCCAGCGAAGTCGCACACCGTTTGCGCGGTAAACACAAACCAGAATTCACACCGCACGTTGATACTGGCGATTACATCGTCATCATCAATGCAGCCGAAATTGTCGTGACAGGTAATAAGTCGAAAGACAAAAAATACTTCCGTCACACGACATATCCAGGCGGTATTCGCGAAACGAACTTCGAAAAAATGCAAGAGCGTTTTCCAGGTCGTGCGTTCCAAAAGGCCGTCAAGGGCATGTTGCCTAAAGGCCCCCTGGGTTATGCGATGATCAAAAAGCTGAAGATTTATGCGGGTGCCGAGCATCCACATTCCGCCCAGCAGCCACAGACCCTCGAACTCAAAGGATAGGCCATGATCGGTAATTGGAATTACGGAACCGGCCGCCGCAAGACTTCGGTGGCACGTGTTTTCATGAAAAAAGGCGCAGGCAAGATTGTTGTGAACGGCAAGCCCGTTGACGAATACTTCGCTCGCGAAACAGGTCGTATGGTTGTGCGTCAGCCACTCGAATTGACTGGTCACCTCAGCTCGTTTGATTTTCATATCAACGTGCACGGTGGCGGCGAAAGCGGTCAGGCCGGTGCTGTGCGTCACGGTATTACCCGTGCACTGATTGATTACGATGCAACGTTGAAGCCACAGCTGTCGAAAGCTGGTTTGGTGACACGTGATGCCCGTGAAGTCGAACGTAAAAAAGTCGGTTTCCACAAGGCACGTCGTCGCAAACAGTTCAGCAAGCGTTAATCACGCGACAACGGAGACCTGGAGTTTGCAGGTCTCACCCAAAAAGGCCGCTCAAGCGGCCTTTTTGCCATCTAGGCAATGTCATGCAAGTATGTCCTGCATGGGATAATTCAGTACGCACCCCTTTAAATGGCGAATGTTTTACTGCCAGTGATCTACAGGAATTCAATGATGACAACACCATCAGTTCAGCGTATCAAAGTCGGTATTGTGGGCGGTACGGGTTATACCGGCGTCGAATTGCTGCGCATGCTGGCTCAGCATCCCCATGCCGAGTTAACAGCGATTACGTCACGCAAAGAAGACGGTATGCCTGTCGCTGAGATGTTTCCGAATCTGCGTGGCCATGTAAACATCGCTTTTTCGTCTCCAGATAAGGCTCGGCTCGAGGACTGTGACATCGTGTTCTTTGCCACGCCGCATGGTGTGGCGATGGCCCAGGCCAATGCATTGCTGGCCGCAGGTGTACGGATCATTGATCTGGCGGCAGATTTTCGTCTGCAGGATACGAGCGTTTTTGAGCAGTGGTACAAAATGCCACATGCATGTCCAGACGTGCTGGCAGAGTCGGTGTATGGGCTGGTTGAGCTGAATCGCGCATCGATCGCCGACGCCCGGGTGATTGGTAACCCTGGTTGCTACCCCACGACTGTGTTGCTCGGTCTTGCTCCGTTACTGGGCGCCACGCCATTGATCGATACGACAGATATCATTGCCGACGCTAAATCCGGTGTCAGCGGAGCAGGTCGTAAAGCTGAAGTCTCCACCTTGTTGTCCGAAGCGAGTGATAATTTCAAGGCCTACGGAGTCGCGGGACATCGTCATCATCCCGAGATAAAAGAGCAACTCGATCGTCTGGCCGGTACACCGGTCGGGTTGACCTTTGTGCCACATCTGGTCCCAATGATCCGCGGCATGTTCAGTACGATCTATGTGCGTATCCTGCCTGAGGCACGTGACGTTGATTTTCAGGCGCTTTTTGAGGCTCGCTATGCTGATGAGCCTTTTGTCGATGTCATGCCTGCAGGAAGTTTGCCCGAGACACGCTCGGTTCGCGCCTCAAATACGCTGCGCATTGCCTTACAGCGTCCTGGTAATGGTGATCGCCTGATTATTCTGGTTGTTCAGGATAATCTGGTCAAAGGTGCATCAGGTCAGGCGATTCAAAACATGAATCTGATGTTTGGTTTGCCTGAGACCACAGGACTCAATCAGATCGCGATTCTGCCTTAAGGTGCGTCAGCGGGTGTCTGGATCGGTTCGCAGTACGCTCCTCGCATGGAGCACGATGGCCTTGTTGCTGGTCGGAGTTGGGGCATTGCTGGGTGCTTTTATTGCCCAGCGCCCAGGAGATGATGCCGCAGCATTGCAATTACGCTCTGATCGCATCGCACAGGCACAGCTACGCAGTGAGTTTGAAACGCAGTTGCAGTCAGCACAGTCGCGGGTGGATGCTTCACAAGGCGAGGTGGTTCTTGAGCGCGCAGCGCGTGCGCAACTCGAAAAAAACCTCACGCAAACGCAGGCAGAGCTTGATCGTTTAAAGGATCAGCTTGCTTTCTATGAGCAGCTACTGCCAGCGGGTCCCAAGGGTTCGATTGACTTGCGTGCGGTGGATTTTGAACGAACAGGCCAGGTGCTTTCGTATCGGGTACTGCTGATGCGTAGTGGCAAGCCTGGCGAGCGGTTTGTCGGTTTGTTGCAGTTCGTTGCCATCGGGATGCAAGATGGTAAAGAGGTGAGTTACACCCTCAGACCTTTGCAGGCTAGATTGCCAGGAGCAAGCGCGTTGCCTGGTGAACCAGGCCAGTCCGAGGATTCGTCCGAACTCGTGACTGGTTCGTTGCGCCTGGAGTTTGAGCAGTTTCAGCGTGTGCAAGGGCTTCTGGCCTTGCCTGATGGCTTTAGCCCCACCAGCGTGACAATCCAGGTGCAAGAGGAGGGGATTGTCCTTGCCTCCAGAAGGGTTGATCTGTAGGGAATGCATCAGTTTGCGATATACTTGAGCAATTAAGTCAGGTACACGTCTCGATCGAGACAGGAGTTACATATGAGCACCGTCACCCAAACCGTTGATCTACAGGCGCCACCAACGCCAATTATTTTTACTGACTCGGCCGCAGCAAAAGTTAAAGATTTGCTGATCGAAGAGGGTAACAACAACCTAAAGTTGCGCGTATTCGTGCAGGGTGGTGGATGCTCTGGCTTTCAGTACGGATTCACCTTTGACGAAGACGTCAACGAGGACGACACCACGCTTGAAAAAAATGGCGTTGCCCTGTTGATTGATCCCATGAGTTTTCAGTATCTTGTCGGCGCAGAGATTGATTACAAAGAGGACATCGAAGGCTCACAGTTTGTGATCCGTAACCCGAATGCTTCTTCAACCTGTGGTTGCGGCTCGTCCTTTTCGGTCTAGACTCGCGCTGCCTGGTTCGTAATGCCTTCGGCTAAATAAACTGGCTCTGCCTGGTTTACAGTGCCTGTGGCCAAAGAAGGCATTTCATTTTTTGCATCTTTAATTAAAACTCATCCAGTTGGATGAGTTTTTTTTGCGCGTCTTGTTGTGACTGATGCTTTGATTTAGCGCATTTCAGGCAGGCCACGTCGCGCCCAGTATGCGTGCACCCCGCGCACCTGTTACGCCAGGGTTGCTTGCGGCTAGGCCGCGCTGATGTGCCCAGGCAAGCCAGGCAAAGGCGAGTGCTTCGACATCTTGTGTCACAATGCCGGCCGAGTCTGTCAGCTGCACCGGACAAGGCAGGGCGCCTCGCAGGTCCGCGAGCAGCGCCTGGTTACGTGCCCCGCCTCCGCAGACTAGAACGTCGACCGCATCAGGTGCGTAGCGTTGAATTGCCATCACAACAGATCGAACAGTGAGATCGCGCAGCGTGGCCTGGACGTCTTGGGGGCGTAAGGCTTGTCCATATTCCAATTCTCGGGTGACGTGCTGCAGGCGAGCTTCAAGCCAGGATTGATGAAACAAGTCGCGCCCAGTTGATTTTGGGGCGGCAAGCGCAAACCAGGGTTCAGACTCGAGCAGGTGTTGTTGAAGACCTGCATGCACCTTTCCACTCGCGCCCCACGCGCCATTCTCATCGAAGGCGGCACCTGTATGCAACTGGCACCACATATCCATCAGAACATTTGCTGGGCCCGTATCAAAGCCTATCGGATTGGTTTCGGGTCGCAGAATCGTAATGTTTGCGATGCCTCCGAGATTGAGCACGACGCGCGGCTGATCTGAGCTGAATACGCCCGCATGAAACATAGGAACAAGCGGAGCTCCCTGACCGCCGGCCGCCACATCACGACTGCGAAAATCGGCAATGACACTGATGCCTGTGCGTTCGGCCAGTCGGGCTGGTGCATTAAGCTGGATCGTGAAACCCTGGGCGGGCTGGTGCCTGACGGTCTGTCCATGGGCACCAATTGCAGCGATGCTGGCGGGGGGGAGGTTTGTTTGATCTAAGGTGGCTTGAACGGCGAGGGCATACATGTCAGCCAGTGCATTGGCTGCAAGTGCCGCACGCGCGAGTTCGTCGTGTCCACCTGTTTGATTTAATGCAAGGAATTCGGCGCGCAAAGCATCCGGAAACTCTTGACAAGCCCGTGCAAGCACCGTGGGCTTACCCTGCGGGTCAATAGACGCCAATACTGCATCGACACCGTCCAGACTCGTCCCGGACATTAACCCGATAAAGTATGCGTGTGTCACACGGCGTCCCTGTGGGGATTAACGACTAGCGACGCTGCTGGTTTCGGAGACGGCATCCTGGAATTTAGCAAGCACCTGGAGTTGCTGTTTGTAGGGCGTGACGGCTGCTGTAAATTGCTCGCGCTGTTCGCGGCTTAACGGCATTGAGGTCGGCATCGCTACGGCGGTCAGAGGATCGATAGGCTTGTCTGCTACGCGGAATTCATAATGCAAATGCGCGCCAGTCGCCCATCCGGTCGAGCCGACATAGCCAATCAGTTGGCCCTGTGAGACTTTAGTGCCGACTGCGATGCCGTCAGCAAATCTACTCTGGTGACCATAGAGCGTAGAGATCTTGCTGCTGTGCTTGATCATGATAGTGTTGCCGTAACCATTTTTCCAGCCTGCATGCTCAACCACGCCGTCGGCCGTCGCATGGATCGGTGTCCCGGTTGGTGCCGCGTAGTCAACGCCAGGATGATGGCCAGAGTAGGCCTGAAATCCGGCAATTGTGCGTAGCCCAAAGGTGGAGCTGATTCGCGAGAATTTAATTGCATTGCGTAAAAAAGCAGCTTGCAGGCTCTCACCGTTAGCATCGTAATAGCTTCCTGACTTGCCGTCTGGACTAAACCAGATTGCGCTGTACGTTTTGCCTTGATTCACAAATTCCAGCGCCAGCACGCGTCCAGCGCCAACATTGCGCCCCTCATTTGTGCGGGTTTCGTAAACCACGCGAAACTGATCGCCTCGCCGCAAGCCGCGCAGGAAGTCAATTTTGCTGCCAAGTACCTCAGCCATTTGAGAGGTGATCGCGTCGGGGATGCCAGCAACATCGGTGGCGGCAAAGAGTGAGCGCTCAATCGTGCCGACTGCAACTTCTGTGTGTGTCTCGGTCAGCTGTTCGATTTCTTCGGCTTTAAAGCCGTTTGCTATCGTAGAGATCTGCAGCATACGGGCAACGGACTTGCCCGCTGTTTCGGTATTTGGTGAGTAAAAATAACGAATCCAGAGCAGCTGGCCTGCATCGTTCGTGGCCGATTGCACCGATCGTCCGGGAATCAATTTGTAAATTGTTCGTGCATTAGGATCGTGTGACAGAAAGCTCAGCAAACTGCTGTCCGCAATATTCAATCTTTTTAAGACGGTTGCGAGGCTGTCTCCAGCGCGAATACGAGTTTCGTGGATAAAGGGAGTTTCGTCTGCCGCTGGGGTGTCGAATGCAGCTGTTGCATCTACTGGAATAGGTACGACTTGTTGGACGAGTTGTTGTTCGGGAGGGGTGAGGGATTCTGCTGACGGCTGGACCATGCCAAGGGCGGCGGCACCAGCAAACAAAACAAGCAAGGATGCTGTGATTGCACCGCGGAGCAAGCCTTTACGTGAAAGGGCGTCGGCAGAAAGACTCGGGCCAGAGGAGGACTTAACCTCGCATGAGGCCTGATCATTCTGTTGGAGCATGTGTTGTGAATCCTGTGAAACTGCGGGATGCCAAGAGAGTGTAAAGCTCTGTCGTGGCAGGTCGTCGCGAGTTTGCGTATGATGTATGACAACTTGAATCTTAGCCGATTTCAACGGCTTGGATACCAGACTTTATCATTTTTATTGCATTTATTGGTCTACTTCCTTTATGTCGCCGTCAAAATACACGATCACCGCCGAAGTTGAGTCTAATCTGCGTGTCGCCCTCAGGGGGTGCGATGAGCTGCTTGTGCAGGCTGAATTTGCCCAAAAGCTTGCCCGCAGTCACGCAACAGGCGTGCCGCTGCGCGTCAAGCTCGGTCTGGATCCTACGGCGCCTGATATTCACTTAGGCCACACCGTTGTGTTGAATAAGATGCGACAGCTGCAGGACCTCGGGCATACGGTCATTTTTCTGATCGGTGACTTCACCTCGATGATTGGTGATCCCTCAGGGCGCAACACGACGCGTCCACCCCTGACACGCGAACAGATTGCCGAGAATGCCCAGACTTATTATTCCCAGGCAAGCCTTGTTCTAGATCCGGCACGCACTGAGGTGCGATACAACTCGGAATGGTGTGATCCGCTGGGTGCGCGCGGAATGATTCAACTGGCCTCGCGCTACACCGTCGCCCGCATGATGGAGCGCGATGACTTTACGAAGCGTTTTAAAGGCGGCATCCCCATTTCAGTCCATGAATTCCTGTACCCCTTGATGCAGGGATACGACTCCGTTGCGCTCAAATCTGATCTTGAGCTCGGTGGCACCGATCAAAAATTCAACCTCCTGGTCGGGCGCGAATTGCAAAAAGAGTATGGGCAGGAGCCACAGTGCATCCTGACAATGCCCTTGCTTGAGGGACTAGATGGCGTCGAAAAGATGTCAAAGTCTAAAAATAATTACATCGGTATTGGCGAGGCCCCCGAGGCAATGTTCGGCAAGCTGATGTCGATTTCCGATACCCTGATGTGGCGTTACTTTGAGTTGCTGTCTTTCCTTAGCCTCGAGGACATCGCTGCGCTACGCGCAGAAATTGATGGTGGCCGTAACCCTCGTGACGCTAAAGTCATGCTGGCGCAGGAGATTGTTGCCCGTTTTCATTCTCAGCAGGCGGCTGTTGCTGCGCTGGCTGCTTTTGAAGCCCGATTCCGCGACGGCGCCATTCCCGAAAATATGCCAGAGATCTGCCTGGCCGGTGGTCCGGTTGGTATCCTGAAACTGCTGCGTGAGGCGGGACTTGTGGCTTCCGGGGCCGAAGCCCAGCGCAACGTCGAGCAAGGTGGCGTGCGTGTGGATGGAGACAGAATCGAAGACAAGGCCTTGCAATTATCTGCAGGAACTTATGTTCTGCAGGTCGGTAAACGCAAGTTTGCACGGGTCACGATTTCTTGATTCAAAGGCTATAAGGTGCGACGCAGCTGCTTTTTGCCTGCTCGCAGTACAATATTGACTTCAAATTTCAGTCTTAGCTAGGACAAAACATGTTTGATCGTAACCTTACTCTTGACCGCGTCGACCCCGAAATCTGGGCTGCTATCCAGAAAGAAGATAAACGCCAGGAACAGCACATTGAGCTGATCGCGTCTGAAAACTACGCGAGTCCCGCAGTGATGCAGGCGCAGGGCACACAGCTGACGAACAAATATGCCGAAGGCTATCCAGGCAAGCGCTACTACGGCGGCTGTGAGTATGTCGATATCGTTGAGCAGCTCGCGATCGATCGCTTAAAGGCCCTGTTTGGTGCAGAGGCTGCTAACGTCCAGCCCAACTCAGGTTCGCAGGCAAATCAGGCTGTTTATCTGGCAGTGCTCAAGCCTGGTGATTCGGTATTGGGCATGAGTCTGGCTGAAGGTGGCCACCTGACGCATGGCGCCTCGGTCAATGCTTCGGGCAAACTGTATAACTTCCATCAGTATGGTTTGGATGCAAACGAAGTACTGGACTACGACAAAGTCGAAGAACTCGCTAAAACACAAAAACCAAAACTGATCGTCGCAGGCGCCTCTGCCTATTCGTTACGTATGGATTTTGAGCGGCTGGCCCGCATCGCGCGTGAAAACGGCGCCCTGCTGCTGGTCGATATCGCTCATTATTCGGGTCTGGTTGCCGGCGGTGCCTACCCTAACCCCGTTCCTTTTGCAGACTTTGTGACGTCCACGACACACAAATCGCTGCGCGGACCGCGCGGTGGTGTCATTATGATGAAAGCCGAACACGAAAAAATCGTGAATTCGGCTATTTTTCCAGGCATTCAGGGGGGGCCTCTGATGCATGTGATCGCGGGTAAAGCGGTTGCTTTCCTTGAGGCCTCCAAGCCTGAGTTCAAACAATACGCCCAACAGGTTGTCAAGAATGCTCAGACGCTTGCTAATGCGCTTGTTCAGCGCGGTCTGCGGATTGTTTCTGGTCATACCGAAAGCCATGTGATGCTGGTCGATCTGCGTGCCAAAGGCATTACTGGCAAAGAGGCCGAGGCTGCCCTGGGTGCTGCGCACATTACAGTCAATAAGAACGCTATCCCGAACGATCCAGAGAAGCCCTTTGTTACCAGTGGTATTCGTCTGGGTACGCCCGCGATGACTACGCGTGGTTTTAAAGAAGCCGAAGCAGAAATGACCGCAAATCTGATTGCTGACGTGCTGGACAATCCCCGAGACGAGGCCAACATTGCAGCGGTGCGTGCGCGTGTCAATGCGCTGACAGCAGCTCTACCGGTTTATCGTTAATTCATGAAGTGTCCCTTTTGCGGGCATGCCGATACGCAGGTCGTAGATTCGCGCGGGGCTGACGAAGGCGATTTTATTCGCCGTCGTCGCCGCTGCGGAGCGTGTGATCGTCGGTTTACGACGTATGAGCGGCCTGAGTTGGCGATGCCAACGGTGGTTAAGCGCAATGCCAGTCGCCATGATTATGATCCCGCAAAACTACGTGCGAGCCTGTCGCTTGCGTTACGCAAACGTCCGGTCAGCACAGAGCAGCTTGATGCTGTGATCCTGCGCATCGAAGACACCTTGCTCACGAGTGGTCAGCGCGAAGTCTCGACCGAAACACTTGGTGGACTGGTGATGGGTGAGCTTAAAAAGCTCGACAAGGTTGCCTATGTCCGGTTTGCGTCTGTCTACAAAAGCTTTGAAGATATTGGCGAATTCGTAGACGCCATTCGCGAAATGCAAGGCCCTCCTGTGCAGCGTAAATCGTGACTGTATCTTCCCCAAAAAAAACAGAAAATCACAATCCTGATCAGGATGTGTTTTTCATGCGCCAGGCATTGGCGCTAGCCGAAAGCGCGCTGTATGTGCCTTCGCCGAATCCTCGGGTGGGTTGCGTCATTGTGCGTGGCGCCCAGGTTCTTGGGCGAGGGGCGACACAGCTGGTCGGCGGTCATCACGCCGAAGTGATGGCGTTGTCTGATATGAGAGCCAATGGGTTCAGTGCGGAGGGTGCGACGGTTTACATCACACTCGAGCCCTGTAGTCACCATGGTCGTACACCGCCCTGCGTTGACGCGCTGATTGCAGCAAACCCTGCACGCATCGTATTTGCACATTTTGATCCAAACCCCAATGTGGCGGGTCGTGGCATGCGTGCTCTGCGCGCCGCCGGGATTGATGTCTCAGTTGGTATTTGTGCTGATCAGGCGCTTGAATTGAATCCGGGTTTCGTCTCGCGGATGACGCGTGGTCTGCCCTATGTCTGGATGAAAATCGCCAGCTCACTGGATGGTCGCACCGCATTGTCCAACGGCGTCTCGCAATGGATCACCGGGCCGCAAGCGCGCACGGATGGTCATCACTGGCGTGCGCGCAGTTGTGTGGTGCTGACGGGGATTGGTACCGTGCGCACGGATAATCCCAAGCTGACTGTCCGGCATGTTGTGACACCGCGCCAGCCGCGCCGGGCCGTGATTGATCCAGGCTTTGAGATCCCCGAAGACGCTGCACTGATCGACGGCAACGAGGTCATTATTTTTACTGCAACCGAGCGTCCTGACAAGGCCGCCAGACTGGCTGAGCGTCAGGTGCAGGTGGTACTGGTGCCCGAAGGCACACCCACTCCAGAACGTCCCAGGCCGCGTGTAGACATGCAGGCCATGATGCAATGGCTCGCCGCACACGGTACAAACGAAGTCCATGTCGAAGCCGGTTCGGGATTGAATGGCGCGCTGCTGGCAGCTGACTGCGTTGATGAGTTGTTGATCTATATGGCACCCATGCTGCTCGGTGAAGGTAAGGGCATGGTGCAAGTGCCGGCTTTGACTCATCTCGAAGACGCACACAAATTTGAATTCATCGATGTCAAACAGATTGGACCCGATGTCCGTATGCGGCTCAGGGTCACAGAACACTGGCGGACCTTGATGAAAAGCATTCACTTACCTCAATCGACTTAACACACCCTGTCATACAAGGACGTGCAAGATGTTTACCGGAATCGTTGCGGCCGTTGGTCGAATTGAAAATATCCTGCCTTTGGCAGGTGGACAGGCCGACGCAGGCGTCCATCTGAATATTCATGCGGGTGGCCTGGATCTAAGTGATGTGGGGCTGGGCGATTCAATCGCGATCCAGGGTGCCTGCATGACGGTTGTTGCCAAAAGTGAGCAAGGCTTTGCCGTAGATGTGTCGCGTGAAAGTTTACGACTGACGATGGGCCTGGACGCGCTGGGCGAAGTTAATCTCGAAAAATCCTTGCGTGTCGGTGATCAGATCGGTGGTCATATCGTTTCGGGACATGTCGATGGTTTGGGTGTAGTTGTTAAATTCGAACCCGTAGGTGAATCCTGGGAACTCGTGATCGAGGCGCCAGCCACACTCGCACCTTTTCTGGCCTACAAAGGCTCGATTACAGTGAATGGCGTGAGCCTCACAGTGAACCGGGTCGAGGATCAGTCCACCACTCCAGCTGTCACCCAGTTCAGCATCAATCTCATTCCGCATACGATTGCGGTGACGACGCTCAAGCATCTGAAGGCTGGCCAACGCGTCAACCTTGAAGTCGATACGATCGCGCGTTATGTGCAGCGCATGCTGAGTTATTCGTCTAAATAATTCCTTGGGATGATGCTGTAGTTGATTGGCGCGCCTACGGTTGATGTGCTCGACTACGTGGATGACTTAAATAGTATTGCTGTGGTGTTCCACGTATGATTGCATCATCTTTTAACTGCATTCATACCTCTAAACATGACAACGCCAAAAAAATCTGGGGCAAAAGAGTCGACGTTCACCACTCGTCCCGAAATAGTCGGCACCTTTGGTGTAGTTGCTTCAACGCATTGGCTCGCGAGCCAAACTGCAATGGGCATCCTCGAAAAAGGCGGTAATGCTTTTGATGCGGCGGTTGCGGGTGGTTTTGTATTGCAGGTGGTCGAGCCACATCTGAATGGTCCAGGTGGTGAGGTGCCCATCATGCTCTGGTCAGAGCGCGAACAGCGCATGCGCGTGATTTGTGGGCAAGGACCCGCTCCCGCATTGGCGAACCCAGAGTATTTTCGTGAGCACGGCATGGAGCTCGTGCCCGGTATCGGATTGTTGCCTGCAACAGTCCCCGGTGCGTTTGGTGCGTGGCTGACGATGCTGCGTGATTACGGCACCATGTCGCTCGAAGACGTGCTCGCTCCAGCCATTGGTTATGCAAGGGATGGCTTTGTGCTGTTGCCCCGCGTGGTGCAGGCGATCCTCGCGGTAGAAAGCCTGTTTAGAAGCGAGTGGAAAAGTTCAGCTGAAGTCTGGTTGCCCGGCGGACGAGTTCCCGCACCGGGCAAGCTGTTTCAGTCTCCTGCAATTGCGCACACATATACGCGCTTGCGTGATGAAGCAAAGGCCCTTGGTGCAAATGACCGTGTGCGCACAATCGATGCCGCACTGGATGTCTTTTATCGAGGGTTTGTCGCCAAAGAAATCGATCATTTTTATACCCATGAAGCGATTCAGGATACAACCGGGAATCGTAATACAGGCCTGTTGCGTTACGACGACCTTTCGCAATGGCAGGCGACTTATGAGGCGCCCGTGACAGTAGACTTTGGTCGCTACACGGTCGCAAAATGCGGCCCCTGGTCTCAAGGCCCGGTCCTGCTGCAGCAGTTATCTATCCTCAAGCATGCGGGTCTCGATCAGATTGCTCCAGATTCTCCTGAATTCGTCCATCGCGTGACCGAGGCGACCAAGCTCGCCATGGCGGACAGGATGGCGTGGTACGGTGATCCGTTGTTCTCGGATATCCCGATCACGGACCTATTGTCCGATGCTTATGGTCAGGAGCGATTTGAGCGGATAGGTGAACTCAGCTCCAAACTCATGCAGGCCGGACACCCCGGTGGTCGCGTACCGGTACTGCCTGATCTTGAGGCTGCCGCGCGTACGCTTGCGATCTCGGACACACGCTTTGGCGTGGGAGAACCGACCTTTGCAGCATTGCCACCAGTCAGCGAGTGGGCAGAACGCGAGGTGTTCATTGGCGATACCTGTCACATCGATGTGATTGATCGCCATGGCAATATGGTCGCGGCAACACCCTCTGGTGGCTGGCTCTCCTCGAGTCCCGTGATCCCTTCGCTGGGCTTCTCTTTAGGGACGCGTTTGCAAATGACCTGGCTGGACGACGGCGTGACCGGACAACTGCAGCCACGCAAACGTCCAACCACCACACTGTCGCCATCGATGGCATTGCGTGATGGCAAGCCATATATGGTGTTTGGTACCCCGGGAGGAGATCAGCAAGACCAGTGGAGTGTCGAGTTCTTTTTGCGACATGCCGTGTACGGTATGAATCTGCAGGAGGCAATTGAGTATCCAGCCTGGCATATCGATCATTTTCCAATTTCTTTCTGGCCACGCACGCTGCGCTTCAATCAGATTACGCTCGAAGGCAGATTCCCCGAGGCGACGATCGCTGCCTTGCGTGCTGCGGGACATGACGTCAAGGTCGGTCCTGACTGGTCCGAAGGCCGACTCTCTGCCTGTACGCGCGAACCCGGGCTCAATGGTGGGTTGTTGCTCAGAGCTGCTGCCAATCCACGTGGCATGCAGGGGTATGCTGTCGGTCGTTAAGGTGACTCGCGTTCTGCAGATACCGTTTACGTGCGTTGTAAATCGATTGCTTTTTAATCTGGAAATCCTAGATGTTCAAAAAAATATTGTTTGCCTGCTGCCTGTCTCTATCGGCCATCGCACCGGGCTACGCTGCCTGGCCAGAAAAACCGATCACACTGATTGTGCCGTGGGCACCAGGTGGTTCGACCGATATCCTGGCCCGTTTGCTCGCTGACCATCTGTCGCGATCACTGGGTCAAGTTGTCATTGTCGATAACAAGGCGGGTGCCTCTGGCAATATTGGTTCGAACATCGTGGCCAAAGCGCAGCCTGATGGCTATACCTTGCTGGTCGGCTCGATGAGCACGCATGCCATGAACAAAGCACTGTTCGCGCAGATGCCTTTTGAGCCTGTCGAGGATTTCACTCCGATCTCGCTGGTGGCTTTTGTCACGAATACCTTGGTCATTAACCCCTCGTTACCTGTTAATAATGTGGCCGAGTTAATTGCCTATGCCAAAGCGAACCCTGGAAAATTGAACTTTGCTTCCGCAGGCGCGGGTTCGACGAATCACATTAGTGCTGTGTTGTTCGAGTTGGCTGCGGGAGTCGACATGGTCCATATTCCCTACAAGGGGGGCGCGCCCGCGGTGCTCGATACAGTTGGCGGTCAGACACAGGTGCTATTTGGTGCGGGCACGCAGACCTTGCCACATGTGAAATCAGGCAAGCTCAAGCTCCTGGCCGTGACCGAGAGTGCGCGCTCACCGGAATTGCCAAATATCCCGACTGTTGCCGAAACCCTGCCAGGGTATGAGCTCGCTGTCTGGTATGGCGCCTTTGGCCCAAAAGGCCTGCCACGTGACATTACGATGCGGTTGAATACCGAGATCAATCGTATTGTGGCTTTGCCAGAAGTGCGCGAAAAGATGTCTGCGATTGGCGTCGAGGTCGTTACTTCGAATCCTGAGGATTTTGCCAAAACCCTCAAGGCGGATGCGGACAAATACACCAAATTGATTCAGGATTTAAAGATTACGGCCGAGTAGGGCGCATCGGTCGTTGTATGAGGCAAGAGTCTGCTAGAATGGCAGACTGTCATTTTTAGAGTCGCGGGTGTCTGTTTCGCGGTTTTTCAAGAATGCACACGGACAGGTGGCCGAGCGGTTGAAGGCGCACGCCTGGAAAGCGTGTATACGTTCAAAGCGTATCGGGGGTTCGAATCCCCCTCTGTCCGCCAGTAAGGTTTCTTAACTTGCTGATTTTAATGAAAAAATTATAAAACAATAAAAATAAAGACACACTCTAAGTTACACTCTTGTTGCTGTATGTAGCTGATTTCATCAGGTCAATACTGGACAAATAAGCTCCAGATCTTCAGTTCATTCCCTTTCGCTCAAATATCAAAGATCACTCGATAGTGTGACTTTTGTCTCTGTCTGGATAGGCTACACGCTAACCAGACGGGCATAAATTGTGGAATAAATGTAAGGATAGGGTGGTTTTTAAATTAATTGACACTAAGTTAATCCTAGTCTAAGATGCTATCCAGACACTACTAAATCGAGGGAAACGATGGCCACGGGTCAATTAGTTGGATACATACGTGTTAGCACAGAAGCGCAGAATACTGCTCGCCAAGAAGAGGCCTTGAGTGCATTCAATTTAGACAAGAGATTTGTTGATAAAGCATCAGGCAAGGATACTGATCGTCCGCAATTAGCAGCTGCTCTTGCTCATCTGCGTGAGGGTGACACTTTCATTATCTACTCGATGGATCGTTTATCTCGCTCGCTTAACGACTTAATTACTACAGTGAAGAGCCTGACAGCTAAGGGCGTTAAAGTTCAGTTCATCAAAGAGTCGCTAACTTTCACGGGCGATAACAACCCGATGGCAAATTTGATGCTGGGGATTATGGGTTCTCTTGCTGAATGGGAGCGCTCTGTCATTCGTGAACGACAACTACAGGGAATCGCTATTGCTAAAGAGAAGGGCGTATATAAAGGAAGAAAGAAAGCGTTGAATTCAGATGAACAAAATGAACTCAAGGCACTAGCGACTGCGGGTGCTGTTAAATCATCACTAGCTAAGCAGTTTGGCATTTCGAGGCAGACGCTATATTCTTACCTAAATTGATTAGATTTGAATAACCGAAATTTAAAAAAATTGTAGAGACATAATGAGAGTTAAAGACGTTTTTGCAATTATTGGATATTCACTTTTATTGGGAATAGTTTTAAATTTCATTGCGTATTATTTTTGGACAGATACTTTTGATCCTCATCGAGGAAATCTATTGGGAGTAATTATATTCTTTAGCATAATTGCTTCACCTTTAGCATACGTTGGTGTTAGGAAGGGCACTACATGCGAGAATTGTGGAAGAGGTTTTGTCAAAAGTAAAACAACGCAAACAGATATTGAGAAATTTGTCATTTATAAGACGGAGACTGAATCTAGTAATGGGAAAACATGGGATGTAAAAGTCCCTTACGAAGTCAGGCGTTATGTTCAATACATGAGATGTGATAATTGCGCTCATCATACTGAGTATGAGGATAAAGAAGAAAAGAAGATATAAATTTAATGAGTAATTTTTAGAACTTCTTGATATAAAAATAACGATAAATTCAGAAAAAAATAACTTTATTTGATTGAAAGATAAATACATTTGTCAGTGCTTTTGTTTTGTAGATGTGATTCTCAGAATCAACAGCATTTGAACAAGAAATAAAAATAAACTTCAGTCATAAAGGTTAGTGGGCCGATAGCAATGCCACTGGGAGGTGAAAGAATCCTCAAAATCCGTTCTGATGTGTGACGGTGACCAATTCGTAGAACTGAACTACGGCTTTACAACACTACCCCTCCAACGAGGGATGCCTTAAACACCTGAGAGCTGACTGGACATATGCCTCAGGGATGTTTGTTGTATCGGAATGGTAGCTGCGCAGTAATGCCCAGCATGTATGAAAGAAATATCATATGAAGTAAAAGTGAGTGGGATACGACGATCAATAATTTGATTGACCCACAAGAGTTGAGATTATGGTGCTCTACACCTCCCAGCTCTGCGTTGTTCGGCACTAAACAGGTGATCGCAAAACCTACCTGACCCTAGCGGTGTGTTTGTAGAGAATGTTTCGAGGGGTTAATACACCTTTTCATTATCGATGCTAGTTTGCCTAGCGTTGATAATGAATCTCCAAGTTAATGGGAAAAACAACCTGAATAATTGGTGCTAGCTAATTAATAAAAAAACTGGCCTGACTGAAGTGCGAGGAACGAGTTCCGAGCAACGAGGAAGGCCAGAGACGTAGTGCGCCAGCAGTCGTCTTGAACTGATCGGATAAGATGCTTTGCCTTTGATTGAAGACTTGATATTGATAACAATTAAGTGATTTCTTTAATAACTAAATAGATATGCGTTGAGTATGAAGAGAATTCTTTGCTGGCGCGTATATCTTCAATAGGAATCAAGTAATGACAATCAATCGGCAAGCGCTATCAAATAAAAAGGCAAATACAACCTATATCCGCGAGATGGGTAATTTATGGGGCTCGTGTGGCAAATCAAAAAAGAAGCATGCGAAAACACTAACAGATCAAGACATAGAGCGAGTATTGGCTTATATAGACCTAAGAAAGCACTCAGCTAGAAATAGAGCGCTACTGATGATTACGTACTACTCAGGCATGCGTGTAGGCGAAGTTGCTTCATTGACATATTGCGATGTAGTTGATTCATTGGGGGCGATTCGCACTGAAATCGTATTGTTTCCCGATCAGTCAGCTGATAGAAGAACTGTATTTATCAGCGAGAAATTGCAGAAGGAATTGGCAGAATACTTGAGCGTCACTCAATTCAAAGATCCGCACGACAAGTTCTTTTATACCCAGAAGAAGTACGGCGAAGGATTTACACCTAATACGCTCACACAGCACTTTCATTACTTGTATCGACGAGCTGGCGTTGCTGGTGCTACCAGCCATAGTGGTCGCCGCTCATTCATCAAGAATCTTGCATCAAAAGGCGTATCAGTTCACGTCTTGGCCGACTTGGCAGGTCACAAATCAGTTGCTAGTACTAAGCAATATATCGATCAAAGTGAAGATGTACAGCGCAGTGCTGTTGAGTTGATGTGAATCCTTTTTGTCATTTCAAAATGACAAACTTCGCGATGCTTAATAAATAACGTCTAAATTTTTCTAAACATTGTTTGCAAAGTATATATCGAATATAAAGATTTATTTTATTTAACTCAGTTGGTTAGAGCAGAGGACTCATGGTGAAAGTTGTGCACCAGATGATGAAAGCCGCTGTGTGAATATTGTCAAATTCAGCGAAAGCTAAGTTTGAATAATTCTATATTTGAATACCCCAACGCCGAGCCAAACTTCAGCATGAAAGTGCGGTTGAAGGTGTAGAGACTAGACTGCACCCACCTAAGTTCAGAAATGAATATGGTTAAGGAATAGTCCAGGGAGATGTGAAAGCTACACAAACCGGAATCCTTTGGTCCTAGATTCAAGTCCTGGTGGGCCTACCAGCAAAGTAAAAAACCAACCTTAGGGTTGGTTTTTTTTGTCTATGTAGTTAATCTATCTTACATTTACGGGCAATAGATCTGTAATGTTCCTTAACTTGATTGAGCTGTGAAATGAATGGTTAGCTATAAATTGCTCAGTTGTTAAACGTAAAGAAGAGTGAATGTCTAAGTTAGGTAGAAATCATCCTTGTGCTTGTGGCAGTGGCAAGAAATATAAAAAATGCCATGGAATGATATCAACTATCGAGCAACAACAGCAAATGTTTTATCAGCTTAAGGCTGAGCATGAAGCAAAAGAGCAGCAAAGGCAGAAGCAGCAGGGATTGGGTAAGCCAATAATTTCAGCAGAAATAAATGGAGTTAGATTTGTAGCTATTAAAAACAGATTAATTCATTCATCTGGTTGGAAAACATTTCATGACTTTTTGTTTGCGTATATAAAAACTGCGCTTGGCAATGAGTGGGGAAATTTAGAGCTCAGCAAGCCATTTCAAGAAAGACATCCAATCCTAGTTTGGTATCACTATCTGTGCAAGTTGCAACAAGAGTCGTTTAAGAATGAAGATGCCGTAAAGATTGCTGAAATGAATGGTGCAACGGCTGCATATATTCAGCTTGCTTACGATTTGTATTCAATGGATCATAATGCCGATCTACAGGAAAGGCTTATAGAGAGATTGAAAAGAAATGAGAATTTTTATGGCGCCAGATACGAATTGTTTGTGGCAGCATCAATGATTAGGGCTGGATTTGATATTGATCTAGAAGATGAGGATGACAGAAGTTCTACGCATTGTGAATTTGTGGCTACGCACAAAGATTCACAAAAGAAATTTTCCGTAGAGGCTAAGAGCAGCCAATCTTTAAAAGGGCGAGTTATTAGATTGCTTACAGGGGCTTTAAAAAAATCAGCTGATTATGATCGAATAATTTTTATAGATCTGAATAGACCCGATGAGGGTAAATCAGCTGAAATGCCTGATTTTTTACAATATGCATTTAATGTTATTCGCCGTGAAGAGAGACGCGTTATTTCTACAAAAGAAATGCCACCAGCCTATGTCTTTATCACAAACACACCATGGCATCATCATTTAGATCAAAACATTTTTCGCAGTTTAGTAATGGCAGATGGCTTTTTGATCGATGATTTTAAGCACGACGCTGTTTACCCTTCATTAAGGGACGCAATTAAGTCGAGAGCTAAGCATTTTGAAATGCATGAGCTTATAAGATCAATGCAAACCCATTCAGAGGTCCCATCGACTTTTGATGGTGAGTTTCCAGAGTTTGCTTTTGGCGATGCTCAATCTAGATTACTAATTGGCAAGAAATATATAGTTCCAGACCTCAATGGATTTAATCGCGTGGGAACAATAACGACAGCGACAGTTTCTCCATCTGAAAAGTTAGCATATTGCGGATTGTCTTTTGATTCAGGTGTATCTGAAATTTACACATGGCCGTTGTCTGAATTGGAAATGTCGGCATGGAAGAGTAATCCTGACACTTTCTTTGGAAGGTATGTAAAGGTCAATCCTTCAGTTAAAGATATTCTTGGACTGTATGATTTTTTGTATAACTCTTACAAAAATATTTCTAAAGATCAATTACTTGAGTTTATGGTTAATGTCCAAGATATTTCAGCACTAACTAGTATGTCTCAAGAAGAATTAGCAAGCATTTATTCCGAGAGATTGGCTTATTCGATGTGGAATATTAGAAATCGGTCATGATCAGCTGTCACTTAAATTAATGTACCTATATGCACAAACTCCTCATGCACTTTCTCAATTAGCCATGCATTCTTTAATAATCAATATATCGCTCGAAGTGAAGATGAACGGTTCAAAGCTGGATGGAGCCGTTCCCGCTGGAGTGGGATCGACAGGTGGCACATTTTTTTGTCGGAAAACTCGTGCATCCAGCTGGCGCACAAGGTTGAATGTTCAGGATGCCCGCTTCTTGCGCCTCGCGGTCTTCTTCTTTTCGAAATCCCACAAAGCCAAAATTTCAGCGTCTCCAATTTCAGCGGCCTCACTGTGGAATAAAAACCCAGCCGACCGCAGGTACTTATAAAAATCGTTTTTGTCGGCAAAGACACCATGCCATTGTGGCACGGGTCCGTATTGGCCGTGGATTTCAACGGTGCACCCTAAGACTGCGCGTGCGCCATCTTCGCGTTCAATTGGGAAACTGTGGACACTTGGGTTGTCATTACCTTCACTATTTTCGACCGCATAATTGATAGCTTCGCGGGCATAGTCAACTCTCATCTGATCAGTTATAGCCTCAGCCTCGTCGAGACCTTCGGTATCACGCAGTGAGGAATCAGAAAATTTGTACTCGGCCCAACCTCCTAAATTCAGAACAATATCTTCATTGACCCACGCTGCAAGAAGGTCATCCCAGCCGTCGGTAGCAAGCCATTCTTGAAGATCGGCAAGGCCAACAGGCAATTCTGAATTTGACAAAAAATGCTCGATCGCAGCATCGCGTGCTTTCCAAAATCTTTTGGGTAACTCGGAGGGGATCGAAACTTTTGACACAGTCATAGGTCACCCCCACTCAAGCACATCAGATTCGTCAACGGAGTGACCAAAATCTTCAATTAGTTCAATTATGTCCGCATGACGGCCCTCATCAATACGAATTTTTTGCCATCGGCCACCAAGTCCAGTATGCGTTGAATCGACCTTCTCACTGCCGAACCAACGCTCCACTTCGCATACCGACTCTTCGCCAAAAAAAACTGTGATGGACTGCACAACTAAAGGACACGCCTCGTACCCCTTCACTTGAGAATCCTCCCACTGCAGTTCGTCGTCGATAACCACGCGCAAACATTTCTCAGAATCTTTGATTTTTTTGGCAAGCGACTCCTTAACGACATCATCAGCATCGTCATACGCTTAAACAAGCTTACCAAAAGTATTTTGGAGATTGTCAGTTTCAGACATAATCAATCCTCATACAAAATGTGGGCGGTCGATAAACAAGGACGATATTTTCAAACCATGATCTAACGCACAAGAAATGGCTGTCAAAATTTTACTTTTTAGTTACTCTTTTTCTAACTCGTGGTGTTGAGGGGGAAATATATCCAGCAAAATGTTTTTCATAGTTTCTGCTTGCATGGATCACGCTATCCACAAGCTCTACTGGAGAGTATCCAGCTACTTCAACAGAATCTTGCGGCCCTATGAGTGAGCCAGAATAGCCATTGGTAGAATTGTCAGCACCTGCTATCTCACAACCATATTCTTTATCATAAACAATTACTTGACAGAATTCTTCCATGCCTTTGAATGGAAATTCTGAACTGATTTCAAATACCCAAAATCTTTTACCTTTATAAAGAATTTTATGGCCATTGAGATCAGGGTAAATGTATTTTGATTTCGGTGAAGTCATAATTTATTGAATTTTAATTTCGGTAATTAATATTAAATTCCTATTAATGACTTATAACCTTGCGTAATACCCATTCTCTTCAGTTAGTTCATCTAAAGAATTTATAACTACTACTGAATCACCCCATCCTAAAGTCCAACTATCTGAATCGAAATATAATAAAAGTAGGGTTTTATTTTCACACTCAATTTCAACGTATGTTACTGATTCAATTTGATCAGACTCACTTGTACGAATTGATTTAATTATCGCCTCTTTTACCTTTTTCTTTGTCTTAAAATATTTTCTTGGCGTGTCATTGTCATCATTAAATTCTGCATTGTTTACTTTTTCGTCAACGATATCCCACATGTGTAGGCCTTTTATATCGCTACACCAATACTCAAATTCATCCCAATCATTAAAAGTTTTATTGTCTAAACTTGGGATGTCAATACTAATTAAATTTGAAAATTGAAATCCAGTATAGAGGGCTTCATATAAAAATTTTTGACCTTCTTTATCAGGCTTTGCCCAACCTCCGCAGTTTTCGAAAAATTCAAATAATTGCTTAGGACATTGGATAGAGATTTTCTCGCTCAGCATTTGTAGTCCTTTTTTTATAGTTTGCCAAAGATTTTTTCAATAAATGATTTTTTACGATTTTCGAGGTCCGGCTTTGCAGCTGGAACACTCAGTGACCGAAATGTCTCAGACTCACTCCCAGGCTCTGGCAGGAACTGATCAATCAACGGGGCTCTTGGTTCTAATCCCCATTTGCGTAGTACGTCTGAAAAAAGGCGTGGCCTAGCTTCAATTGCTTCAATCGCATAAAGATCAGTTGAAATTAAGCTTGCGTATTCTTCGATTGTCCAGAATTGAAAATCCTCTATAGGATTTTCATACTTTTGACATGGGAAGTTTCTTTTCCCCGATGCGACCTTGCCCACCCCGTCATATTGCAGAACAAGTATCAATGCACATGCACAACAGCCAAACATTTTTTGGTCGTTTTCATCCTGGCTGCTCACTAATTTTTTCGCCCATTTGAGCCAAAACTGAATAGCATGATGTTGAGGATATTGGGTATGAACACGCGCAGCTTTTCTTACCTCTTCAGTCGACATTAGTGGCTGTAGTTCTGCCAAAAAAGCAAGTACCTCCTCGTCACCCATGGCAACTAAAGCACCAAAAACTGCAGCGCGATTTGCTAGTGATCCCTGCTTGAATAAATTACGAAGCTCGACAAATGCATACAGCTCGCCATCGTCATAATCCGACGAGGACACAAAATCAATCGCGGCCTTTGTTGTAACTGGTACTGCTTCGTCAAGAACCAGAAATGGCAGAAAGACTACGGGTAATAATTTTCCAGACTCGACGAGCTGAACCATTTCCGCTTCCAACATTGCCCGTGTATCGGTATCCATGCCTTTAGCTAGTGCGTGTTTGTATACCTTAGATATGTTCGGTACGTGAGAGGTCGTTCCTTCGTAGCCGTAACCGAAAAAGAGTATTCGTAGTAAATCGACAAGTCTGTCGACTTCAAAAGCGCGCCACTGCTCGGATACCATTAACTCATCAAGCTGTTCTAAGGATTCAAGTTTGAGTTTTACTGGTCGTTGGACTTCGGGCTCTTTTTCAGGTGAGTCGCTGTAGGTGGGCAGCCAAACTGTCGGCGCAACTCTTTCAAAGAAAAAGTCTTTAAACGCAGCGGAACTCATGGCGATTTGTTTCATGTGATCGCCAATGCCGGTTTGTTCAATGGCCCCATTCCATGCATAGAAAAAAGCCGATAGTTCGGGTTTCACATGTAAATCATTGAATACAGCTTCGGACATTTGCAAGCCAGCATCTTCTGGACTGATATCTTCATAGTCATCATTACCACCAGACATATCTTCAGAAACGCGCGTCCAAGGATCACCAAAATGCTTTTCTACGCTTCGACAAACACGTGCAACATCTTCATCAAAATTTGCAAATAGTTTTGATGCGAGCTCTTTCCTGACGCTTTCCTCAATTTGATTGCTGATCAACATCAGCGTCGGACAGCTTCCGTAATCGAGCTCAAGGAAGGGATCAAAATCTCTCAATGGCGTCCATGTTTCTCCTACCCAAAACCGTCCTATCTGCTGCACGTCTTGTGAGAAAGGATTGAGCATTACTTTGACCAGCGGTAATCCTTGACCAACCTGAGGTTTTCCGGCTGCTGCCACAAAAGTCATCGTGGGGCCGAATGGATTCACGATCATGTAAGCAAAAAACACATCTAGCACTGCGCCATCTAAATCGCTTAATGAGGTCTCCAATGGCTCTACGTACATTTCAATTGAGCAGGGTTTACTCATTGCATCACCTCCTTGATTGTGTGCACAGCAGAACTCACAACTGAGAATTGATCAGTACCTCGATGGGGATAGAGCCCATTTTGAAGTTGAGTCACAGTTACTCTCCTCTTTAGCAGTTTTACAACAATTGGGGCCTGCAATTTGGTTAAATCGCCCCGGTTAACTAAAAGCTTTCCGTTAACTTACTCGCCCGGTGCCTCACCTGATGAGCCAGGCACAGCCGCGAGCACCCTACCGATTACCTCATGCAACTCTTTTAATTCGCGACGAGGCAAAAATATTTGAGCCTTAACACGCCACTCATCTGGATTCTTTGCCGTCAGAAACTGCGTCCGAACCGTTATTTCTACCAGCTCCGAACTATTTGCGACAGGTTTAACGCTCAACGTTTCAATAAACTTGCCGTCACCAGACCATATGATCTCGTCGCGGTTGGTGGTGGTGCTTTTCGATAATTGTTCATTCGACATTATTAGCTCCTATTTAGCTGGATTCGACAATCTGTCGGGGTCAGCAATCTGGATCAAATCCCCCCAGCCCTTTCGGTCGGTCAGACCAAAATTAGTTAGCGCAACAAGATCAGCTGTGGAATAGCGTCCAGTCCGACCCAGACGATCGCGTCCTGGTCAAAGTGGGTGCCGATCTCCTTGGCAGGTTCCAAGGCTAAGCCCAGCGCGAAGTAGCTTTTCTCAGAAGGCCATTCCGTGCCTTCTTCGCTGCCAGAGCCCTCGATAGCCTGAAGCCCCAGTTCCTGAAGCTTGGCTGCGAGTTCAGCGTGCGCTCGGTCGTTGGCCGTGTCGGTCTGGACGGTGCCCTGTGGGTTGTAGGCGGTGAGAAATGCGCCACAGTCGACGCCGTTGGCAGCAAACAACGCTGCTAGGCGCTCTGAGCGCTGGCCAATGGTCAGGACTATGTCTTGCGAGGTGTGGCCGATTCGGTAGTCGGTGGCCAGGTAGGCTCGAACCTTGTCAGGGTGGATCTGGGTAGCTGCGGTCATAAAAAAGCCCTCGTTGTATGGAGGGCCGACGCTACTCCCGCTTGGTTGCCTTGAATTTAGGCCACATCCGCTTTCGCGTCCACCTTGCCCGGGGGGCAGGTTGGTCAGGGCGTCGGCCCTTTTCTTGATGTCTAGGATTGATGTTGAAGTAATTTTCTGCTGATGTCAAATAATTTTTAAAATGACCAGTAATAGCGGATAATTTTTCTTGAAACGTCAATAACTGACGATAGTCTCTCAGTGAGTGTCTCACCCCATGAGACTTCTCTATTTTTAATCTGTTGAATTTGAATGATTTTTTGAATCTTTGTCCAAGCTACAGATTAAAGTTAGAGTCTGTTAAGGTGAAGGTTCAATCTTCGTATTTTCCCGAATAATTACGCTCAAAATAACCATGACATTAAAAACTCTATGCAAACCGCGCCCGTCAGTCTTTGCTGCAGATCGTCGTGCCACAGTTCTTAGCCTAGATACCTTCCTGAAAGGACAGGTACATGGGAAAGAGTTTTTCGAGGAAAATTATTTCACATCAGGTATGTTGACCCTTGTGGATCGCGCCTTCCGCCAACTCTCAGGCAATGGTTCCGGCTCGTCCGTATTCATGCTGTCGCAAGCAATGGGAGGCGGTAAAACTCATAGCATGATTGCCTTAGGTCTCTTGGCAAAAGATCCAGATTTACGAAAAAAGGTCCTTGGTGATGACAACCCAGCCCCGAGCCTTGGTCGATGCCGCGTGGTTGGGTTCAACGGGCGGAGCACCGATGCAAAGGGCGGTATTTGGGGTGCTATTGCAGAGCAACTTGGAAAAGCCGAGTCATTCGCTAGTTATGTATCCCCGTTGCTTAGCGCACCTGGCCCAGAGGCTTGGAAGCAACTTCTCGGCGGTGATCCAGTCATCATTTTCTTGGACGAACTACCACCATACCTAGAGTACGCCGTTGCAGTGCCTGTCGGCAATGCAGACCTCAGCGTTGTAACGACTGCGGCCCTGGCTAACTTATTCGTTGCAGTGGCTGAGATGGATAACGTTTGTTTAGTCCTCTCTGATTTAGCAGGTACCAATTTCAGTGTGGGTCAATCAAGCCTGCAAGCCGCGCTTAACCGTGCAATCCAAGGCATCACCTCAGAGTCGCGCCGAATCGCCGTTCCAATCACACCGGTGAACCCCAATGGAGATGAGCTTTATCACATTTTACGTAAACGCCTGTTCGAGGCGGTTGCGTCTACTGGCGAAATCCAAAAAGTTGCAGAGGCTTATCGAGAGGCCTTGCGTGAAGCCAGCCAAATGGGGCTAACCACCACCTCACCTGAATCGCTGTTCACCCGAGTAACTGACTCATATCCATTCCATCCGGATTTGCGCGAACTTGTGGGCAAATTCAAAGAAAACGACGGATTTCAACAAACACGCGGTGTGATACGACTCATGCAGATGGTCGTAGCAAATTTATGGAATTCGAACAAAGCAGATCGTATCGATCTCATTCATCCATATGACCTTGATCTGAACGTCGATGAAATTGCATCTGAAATTCGCACCATCAACCCATCTTTAAGTGAAGCTATTGCGCACGATGTCGCACATGGCGGCGACGCAGAGGTGGAGCAAATTGACGTTACCAACGGCAATACCGATGCATCGGATGCGGCGATACTGATTTTGGTTTCTTCTCTGTCGACAACTCCAGGGGCCATCCACGGCCTCAGGGAATACCAGCTCGTTGACTGTTTGCAACGTCCGGGGCGCGACCTCAGTACATTTAAAGCAAATGTTCTCGATAAGTTGGCCACCCGCGCTTGGTACTTACATAATTCTGCCGACGGTCGTTTATTCTTCAAGAATCAGCAAAACTTGGCTGCAAAGCTGCGCTCTACGGCGCTTTCCTTGCATTCAGAAACTGTAGATCGAATGTTGCGTGAGCATTTGGAGTCATACTTTTCAGCCACGATGCGTGACTGCTATCAGATCATCAAAGTTCTGCCTCCGCTTGATGAAGTGCAAATTGATCAAGAAAAAACTACTTTGGTGATTGTGCGACCAGGTGGGCAGGCAAACCAGTTGCCTATTTCAGAAGATTGGCAAGCTTGGTGGGTGCAGCAACAATACAAAAACCGCGTATTGTTTTTAACCGGCTCTCGCGATACGTTTCAAAAAGTTCTTGACTCGGCGAGACAGACCCGCGCTTTGCAAAGTATTGAAGATGAGTTGCGCAGCGAAAATACGCCTTCAGATGATCCGCAGTGGCGAGCACTAGATGCGCTTAGAGATCGCGTGGGTCTACAGTTTACTTCTGCGTTGAAAGAAGCCTTTGACCAAATCGTCTATCCGTCGATCAACTCTGCATTACGTGCATCTGGCACTGATTTAGCATTTGCAGGTAATCAAAGTGGCGAAGCTACGGTCCGCAAAACACTTGAAGGTGCACAGAAATTCACAACAAAAATCGATGACGAAAGTTTTCGTACAAAAGCTGAGGCGCGACTATTCGGGGCTGCTGATTCAAAGGTTGTTTTGTGGTCGGATTTCAAGCGCGCGGCCGCCGTCAATACAAGCTGGCCACTCCACAAAATCTCTGCCCTTGATGATCTTAAGTCCGAATGCTTACGTCGTGGATTGTGGCGAGAGGAAGGCAGCCATGTTCGCCGTGGACCTTTCCCTGCCCCTACTCCAGAAGTTGCTATTCGTGAGTTGTCCGTCCAAGATGATGGTGACGGCATTACCTACCTGAAAATAGAACCACTTCATGCTCCAAATCTTGTTTACGAGACTGGTCGCACAGACCCCACAAAGGCGTCAAGCCCTGTGCCAACCCCGACTCGATTTGAGGCAAAAGGATTGTGTTATCGGTTCATGGCGATTGATCCAGATGCGCTGACCAGGTTCAGCGAGATCAAAGAGTGGACTGCAAAGCTTCGCCTCAAACAACAGCTTCATAATCGTGGTGACCATTACGAAGTAGAACTTTTAGCGCTGCCTAAAGCGAACGGTATCGTAATTCGCTACACAACTGACGGCTCCTCACCTGCAAACTCAAGCTTTGCAACATATGACGGCAAATTCCGCGTGCCAGAAAAATGCCGTGTCGTTTGTGCTGTGGCAATATGCCCTGAGTACGATTTGGTCTCAGAGCAAATACGCATCACAATACCTCAACAGGGACAAGAAGCTCGACCAACGATCGATCCAAACGTACCTGCGCGATGGATGCAACAAACCAAATTGGACGATTCTGGCGCAGTCTGGGATTTGATACAGCGTCTTGAGAAAACAACGGATGTCCGAATATTTGACATTGGATTGACTGCTGAAAGCAACGACGGACAGCAAAGCCTCGAATACTCTGGTGCAATTGATGATGGATATGACCATGCTGGGGTTAAAAGTATTGCTGAAAAACTTCAAGAGATCGTAGGCGGAGGTAGTTTGCGCATGTCTGTAGGGTCACTTGGATTCCCAACAGGGCAGGCGTTGCTGGACTGGCTCAAAGCAACTAACCAGCAGTTCAACGCCGCGAAAGTGAAGCAATAAGATTATGGCGCGCAAAAGTTCAACATCAGCACGTAAAGTATTGGGCCTTGGATTTCTGCCCGATGAAGCAAGGCATGGTTTTTTGATTGATGTTCCAAAAGGAACAGCTAATGGGGACTTGGTCTCGATCACAGAGCATAGAGGCAATGACCTAGATCATTTGGGTGCAACGACGACCGAAGCACCTTCCCCCAACGACCCCTCTTTACGTGTATTGATCGACCGAGGTCGCTGGCTGGCACTTGCACCTGCATTTTGGGACGAGGCAAACCGCAGGTTGCGAGCAAATGGACTTCCTCTTACTAAGTTTCAAAAAAGCTGGACAAAACCTGTTCCTGTGCACCCATCACTGGGCAAAGAGTTGTGCATCCTTTGTTGGGCGGTGGAGGAAGCATCGCCCGATGACATACCCAATGCGCTGCGCAACTGGGAAGCTTTGGCACCAGAAGAGCGCTGGTGGCTTTTTACGATGACGGTGGCGACGACCGGCCAAGCAATGCAAAAGGGTATTGGCTGGCGGAAAGCTTTGCGGGCCGCTATTGCAGACAACACATTTGTGAAAGGCGATGGACTTTCTCCACGAGCTCGGCGCGAACTCCTGGGGCACTCTCAACTTTCATTTTCACTTTGATGTAAGAAGAAATTTAAATGCAAAGTTTCATCGAAACCCAGTTTCCTATAGCTAGGCTTTCCGCTGAGTCTTATAAGGAGCGAAAGGCTAATAACGGACAAACACTTACACGACTTGGGAAATGGTGGGGACGAAAACCCCTCGTGCTGGTACGAGCCTCTATTCTTGGCATGCTGATGCCAGCATCCAATGACGCAAAGAAAGACCGTGAAATTTTCCTAAAGATTCTCACGATGGATGATGAAGGTGCTTGGGATCGATGCAAACCGACTGTGCAACGTAAGACCTCCAAATCTGCCTTCGATCTTTTGCCGTATGCAGAGCGTATTGCAGATTGCGAGCGTCCTGAAAATGTGATTGGTCCCTCGTTGGAAGCCTGGGCTGAAATTAATACTCACCTTGGCACTAAAGCCAATTCGTTAATCGAATTAGTTGAACAACTTGGTATACGTTCCTTCGGTCATAAGCCCCGAGTAGGAGATAGTTTTTGTGGGGGTGGCTCCATTCCATTTGAGGCTGCTCGTATTGGCTGTGAGGCATTTGGCTCCGACCTAAATCCAGTTGCAGGTTTACTTACTTGGGCAAGTTTAAATTTGCTCGGTGGTGGCAAAAGCGTTCAGGAAGAAGTAATGCGCGTGCAAGCCCAAGCACTGTCTGAGGCCGACCAACAAGTAACAGCTTGGGGTATCGAACACAATGATAGAGGAGAACGCGCTGACGCCTATCTCTATTGCGTGGAAGTGCAGCCAGAAGGATGTGATTACTACATTCCACTCGCTCCTAGCTGGTTGATCGGAGAGAAATCAAAGGTGGTCGCTCGTTGGCAGCGTGTCCAGGGATCAGATCGACTTCAGTCTGTTATCGCAGAAGTCGACGATGCTGAAGTAAAACTCTACAAAGGAAAAAAGGGAGCAACTTTGGTTGATGGCCGTGTAATAGATCCTTTTGATTCAAACCGCTCATGGTCGATGGAGTCGTTGCGAGGTCCCGAGGGCTTACGTCGATGGAGTAACGAAGACGTAGTACCTCGAACTGGAGATGTGTTTCAAGAACGTCTCTATTGTGTCCGTTGGATCAATGTAAATGGTGATCGCAGATATGCCGCCCCTGATCCTGCAGATCTTGCCAGGGAAATCAAGGTGCAGTATCTTCTTAGCGAGCGCTTTGCAAGGTGGCAGCGAGATGGGTTTATTCCGTCAAAATCCATTCCCGAAAATGGCGATGAAACTGCTCGCCTTTTCCGTGAGCGCGGCTGGACACATTGGCATCAGCTTTTTACTCCAAGACAGTTATTAACTCATGGGCTATTGGCAGAAATAAGCGACCGATTGGCTACCTCTAAGGAGTCAAGGGTGAGTTGCTTGCTGGGACTTGGTCGAATGGCGAATTGGGATTCAAGGCTTTGTCAATGGCTTTCTGATAAAGCAAATGAAAAAGGATCTCATGTTTTCGCAAATCAGGCTTTAAATACTTTATCAACTTACAGTACTCGCCCACTTCTTAAGTGGGATACTGCCTGGCCAATTCTCACATCAAATACAGTGATCGACGCGAGGGCCCAAGGAGCAGTTCAGATTATTGATGCCCGAGACCTTAACTATACCTGCGACTTCTGGATTACGGACCCTCCTTACGCTGATGCGGTCAATTACCACGAACTTGGTGATTTTTTTCTTGCTTGGTACGACACACAGCTCGGTAAAACTTTTCCAGAATGGATCCCCGATGCTCGAGCTGAACTTGCGGTTCGTGGTAACGGCGAAGATTTTCGGCGGTCAATGGTTGAGATATATCAAAATCTTGCTCGCCATATGCCCGATAACGGTATGCAAATGGTTATGTTTACCCACCAAGATCCTGCTGTCTGGGCAGACCTTGGAATGATACTTTGGGCGGCTGGCTTGAAGGCTACAGCTGCTTGGACAATTAGCACGGAAACAGAAGCTGCTGGAATAAAGAAAGGCAACTATGTGCAAGGTACCGTTTGCCTTGTACTAAGAAAGCGAATTACAAATGAACCTGGATTCCTAGATGAGGTGTATCCTTTAGTAGAGGATGAAGTTAAACGCCAAATTGAATCAATGCAAATTCTCGACGAAGCTGGCGAACCCAACTTCAACGACGCTGATTATCAACTTGCCGCTTACGCTGCCGCGCTAAAGGTATTAACTCAGTATGGCAATCTTGATGGCAAAGACGTCGGACACGAGGTCTTTGCTGTGCGAGAAAGGAACCAAAAAAGCGACTTTCAAGTGGTTATTGAACGTGCGCTTGGGATTGCTTGCGACACATTAATTCCTCGTGGCCTTGACAACTCATGGCGTGACCTTTCTTTGGTGGAGCGTTATTACCTCCGTGCTCTTGACATTGAAAGTCGAGGCGAACGCCGTCAAGGCATGTACGAAGAGCTTGCCCGTGGTTTTGGCGTTACTGACATCAAGCCTTTACTTAAAAATGACAAGGCCAATGGAGCTCGTATGTACACGCCCTCTGGCCTTGCTTCTAGTTTGCTGGGTACCGCCACTGGCGTTCAGTCATCTGGTGTTTCGCTGGCTCGACGTGGTCGTGCTGGCAGTGGTGTAACGCATCCATTCGCGTCTTCGCCGCTCAGACATCTCATGTTTGCAATACGTGAAACCACCGCAGCAGATAACAGTCCAGAACCTGGACGCCAATATTTGCGTGACACCTTTGGCCAGGCCTACTGGACAAAGCGTGAGGGTTTTGTTGGTCTCCTTGAATGGTTGTCAGCACTAGGAAATGCAGAGGACATGAACGAGTGGGCTGATGACTCTGAAGCGGCCCGGATCTTGGCTGGGCGTCTTCGTAATGATCACGGTTAAAACTTGCAAATCAATTTAAGGATTCATCATGGCTAAAAAGAAGAACCTGATTCAGCGCGTTGAAACCTGGCGCTATGACCTTCCACTTCACTGTCCTTTCTGTGGGGTCAAAGCAATTGACCCTGAGTCGGATTCAGACCCGGCTGGCGACTTATGCAAGCATGTACTTTTTCTTGCGCATGATGAAGGTTTTGAATTACGCACAGATAAGTTCAATGCATTGATGAAAATCCAAGGTGTCGAAGATGACGATATAGACCTTAGCGATAAAGGTTACGACGGCTTCACTGATCGGGTTGAATTAGAAAATGCAATCAAATTTGCTATCTACACCCCAGCCCCATCGTTTTTTGGTGTTTATATTGGATTTTCTCCAACGGAAGATGAGTGAATTTTGACTAGCTTGATTCAGGTTTCAAAACAGTGATTCAACGTCACTCCAGCCGTCGCAATCGCCTTGATCATGCCGTTTTAAATCAGCGGCTTCAAGGTGCCATTTCGTACGACCGTATCGCGGGTTATTTCAGATCTAGCTTATTTGAAGTGGCTGGCGAAGCCATTTCAAAGGTCACGGGTCCAGTTCGTATCATCTGCAATTCGGATCTCGATCCACAAGATCTAATTACTGCAGCGGCTGCGCAAGCAGCACTTCGTCGTTCTTGGTGCTCAGGTCTTCCCGAGGATGCACCTCAAGCAGCTTTGCCTCGTTACAAAGCACTTTATGACGCGCTCCTCAATAAGCGCATGGAAGTCCGAGTTCTTCCAGACTCAGCTTTTGGTTTAATTCACGGAAAGGCTGGGGTGCTTCGCAAAGCCGACGGATCGGCTATCGCTTTTCTTGGTAGCGTGAATGAAAGCGCGTCGGCATGGAAAGTGAACTACGAGCTGCTTTGGGAAGATGACTCCCCTGAAACAATTGACTGGGTGCAGGAAGAGTTTGATGCTCTTTGGAATGATCCACGAGCGATAGATTTAGCATGCTGCCCTTTCATTACACAGGATTTGCAGCGGATCATTTCTCGCCAAGTCATCGAGCCTAGTGATCTCAAGGAAATTGATGACCCAACGCAAGTGGCAGCATCCGCTGCAGTCGAAACGCCAGTCTATAGGCGAGAACAGGGTTTGTGGCCACACCAAAAATATTTTGCACGATTAGCTCTTGAAAGACATCGTCTGGGCGGTGCACGTCTGGTTCTTGCTGATCAAGTTGGTTTGGGGAAAACAATTCAGCTTGCAATGGCTGCATTACTTATTGCGTTAGACGATCCTGATGGTGGCCCAATCCTTGTGCTTGCGCCAAAGCCGTTGTTGCAGCAGTGGCAAGACGAGTTGATGGAGCTTTTGTTGCTACCTTCTGCAAGATGGAACGGGAAGTCTTGGGTCGACGAAAATGATCTGGAATACCCATCAGACGGAGCGAAATCTTTAGGAAAATGTCCGCGCCGAATTGGCTTGGTCTCACAGGGCGTGGTGGTTCGAGGTATGCCCGAAGCCGTCAACCAGCTATTGAGCCGCAATTACAGTTGCGTGATCGTCGACGAGTCTCATCGTGCGCGCCGTCGAAAAGTGCCAAAAGTTGATGCAAAAGCCGAAGAGATTGACGAAAAGGCTGAGCCCAATAAGTTGATGGCTTTTTTGTGGCAAATCGGCAGAAAGACTAAAAGTATGCTGCTGGCAACTGCTACTCCGGTTCAGCTGCACCCCGTTGAGGCCTGGGACTTATTGCACATCCTATCTCAAGGTAATGATGGGGTGTTGGGTGGCTGGACACAGACCAGCCCTTGGTATCGGGCAAGCCATTGTTTGGCTATTGCCACTGGGGATGATGTTGTCCCAACTTCGGATGTACGAACCGGCTGGCAATATGTGCGAGATCCCTTGCCATCACGGTTTGAGGATCCTGCTTTTGATCGAATTCGACGAGGGCTCGATGCTAGCGACACGCGTTGGCAATTCACTCCCGAGAGCCTTGACAATCTTTCAAAAGCTGTTCAACGGGTACAAATTCAGAATGGTTTGCTTCCAAACTACGGGGAAAACTTCAATCCGATGCTACGTTGCATCGTGCGGCGTACCCGCGCGTATTTGGAAGCAACGATTAATCCAGCGACGGGCGGTTACTTCCTGCCCAAGGTTACGGTGAAGCTGTTCGGTGAGGAAAATGCGGACGCTCTTGTGCTTGGCGGATATCTTCGCGAAGCTTACGAAGAGGCTGAAAACTTCTCGATCCTTCTTCAGAAGAGAGTCAAAGGCGCGGGCTTTTTTAAAACTTTGCTTTTGAGGCGCCTTGGTAGCTCGATGGAGGCTGGTCGGCGCACCGTCAGTAAATTGTTGGGGCAAGAGCCTGACCTGCCTGATGATGAGGATGACGACGAGCTGGAGGATGAGCTGCAACCTCAATTGGCGAGGGGGGCTACTGCGACTAGTGATTTCAAAGACTACACGGACGCCGAAAGAGAATCACTCGAGCGCTGCTTGACCCTGCTCAGAGAAGGCGGCAATAACGATCCAAAGTTGGATGCGGTAATTGGATATCTTCGAGGTACACAAAAGGGAACAACTCGCAATTGGCTTGATCTCGGGTGTATCCTCTTTTCGCAGTATTACGACACCGTCCGATGGATTGGCAATGAGATGGCCAAACGTGACGAGTTCTCGGGCATGGATATTGGTCTCTATGCAGGAAGCAACCGCTCAGGATTCTGGCGCGATGGCAAATTTCAGCGATGTGATCGCAACGCACTTAAAGATCGTGTTCGCAGCGGAGACCTGAAGCTTTTGCTAGGCACAGACGCGGCTTCCGAAGGCCTAAACTTGCAACGCCTCGGCACCTTGATCAATATTGACTTGCCCTGGAACCCAACGCGACTTGAGCAGCGCAAAGGCCGGATTCAGCGTATAGGACAAGCTCGCAGTGAAATATGGATTGCCAATCTGCGCTACAGAGACTCCGTAGAAGATAAGGTGCACCAGGTACTTGCAGATCGCCTTGAAGCTATTCACGGCTTGTTTGGACAAATCCCCGACACGCTGGAAGACGTTTGGGTTCAGGTTGCACTCAACGATGCGGATGCTGCAAACCAACTCATCGACCGGACGACCGCAACCCGTAATCCCTTTGATATTAAATACAGCAAGGTAGAAGATGCCGACTGGGAGACGTGTTCTACGGTCCTCGACCCAAGGGCGGTTAAAGAGCAGTTGTCGTTGGGTTGGTGATAATTTTTGAAAGGTTTTTAATATGGAAAATTTACCTAATAAAGATCAGCTTCCAGCCTTACGCAAAGGTCTTCGCAAACGCAAGCTTCCGATTGTTAGATCAGGTATGCGCGGTTCTTTTGAGTCGCTTGGTTCATTTTCGGTGACCAAAGCCGCTGATGCTTTTCTGATTGAGTGGCAAATCAAAGGTGGCACTTCGAAATCGTCGAGCTTCAAAGAACTTTGCACCGATCCAGGGCTTGAATTAGATCGACTGGAGCTGGGCTGGCTTATTGCAGCAATGTTTGATTTTGAAGCACAACGCATCATGGATTCGATTGGTCATCCGATGGAAGCCCTGAAGGCAGCATCTGAGCCCAGACAAGCGGCTGATGATTGGAGACACTGGGCAAAAGTGAAATCCGGTCACATGACAGGGTTGTAATTGATCTTTAGTGATACTGCGCAAAGGAATGGGATGTTTGAACTTAAGCATATCAAAGCAGTCCTTCGAGATCCGGGACTTCGTGAAGAACTAATTGAGTCTGGATCAATTCCTCTAGAAAAATATAATTTTTTCGATCAACAAGACCTTAATACGCAAAACGAAATTATCGAAAATATTGACGAGATCATGCAGGCTAGCGCTCCTTTTCAGGCGCTGCACCCATCGCCATGCGAGCACCTCCCAGACGACGCGTGGATTTATGGGACGAAAGGAGTCTATGTTGTGCGTACTCAGGATGGCTGTGTATTGTTCACCCGCAAAGCGGATGCCGTTCGATACGCAGACGAAATTAGCAAGGTTTCTTGGGAAATCGCCATTAACGAAGGGTTGGTTGAACCGTAGCGATTGAAGAGGACACATATTAGGCGCCCTTTTTTGCAAGCGACTAGAGGAGTAATGGCGGTGTTAAGGCTGCGGCAGATTGACTTTAGCCCCCAAGCCCTACCTCACCACAAACTTTTGTTCGCCAAGGTTCACAGCTTTCTCGCCAAATTGACCAACGACCAACCTCTGAACCGACGCCCAAAAAGTCAGGAGGTTTTGAGACAAACGGGCTTTGAGACGACTTTTATGGGCCGCGGCCACCGGTCGCAGTCAAGAGGTAGAAGCGCAAAGCCCCGCACAGTGCGGGGCTCGTGGCATATCGAATCTCTGCTTAGCAGGTTCGAAACTTAAGTTTTGGCGGGCCAGCACTAACTTCATCACAAACCTCCTGAGGTGCTGAAATCTCAGGTTTTTCGCTTTTGGTCTGCGGGAGGGATACTAACTACCCTCGATCTTGTGAGCAGATTTTAGCGAATTGGATCGTATCGGATGCGTTCACCATCATCTTCTGTGTTGAACGACTCAGAGATTATTCGTGAAGCTGAAGTTGCTCTTTTTTAAACACATAGAGTGTCTTTGAGCCACAATGTTTAATTGAGGTCGGCCGACCGCCAGATTGGATTAACGTTTTTTCAGAAATTTTCCAGTCGGCATTGATATCTGCTGAACTAATTGCAAAATCGTATCTTTCTCTGAAATATTTTTTTGAGGTCACGAAGTACATGCGATCAAGGTTTTTAGAGCACTGGGCAACACTCAGACCGAGTTTGCTGAAACTTTGTAAATAACGAGCGTCCCAATACTGCGCCACGCCATTACGAGCATTCGTTTTTTTAAGCCCCTCGTCAATGCAAGCTATCTCGCTCGGCTGGAAGTCAAGAGTAAGCGTATTTCGTTTGAGTAGCTCGTCAGAGCGAACGGTTAATTGAAACATCGTCATGACTGACATTACGATTGTGATCGGAACAAACCAGCGTTTTAGATAGTGACTCGCGAACAGAACCACTACGATGATGGGCCAGAAAAATAAGGGAATCAAGTATCTGGCGCCAAGCGTTGGTGTATTGGTTAGCACAAGTAGTGCGGTGAGCGTCGTTAATATCGACAATATAGAAAACACGGATAACCAATCAATCGTGCTGACTTTTTCTGATGTTTTTAACCAGCGAAAGGTTGCCCGCGTGACGATCGCGCAGTAAGAAAAAAAGATGAGAATAAAAAAGGGATAAACAGTCATCACCGAGTTCACAACCTCGAAAATCTCGTTTAGTCTGACGAAGATCCCCGCGATGCCAATGTGTGGGCTAGGGCGTGTTGTTGTCGATGCTAATAAGCTATAGGTAAAGAATCCTGCAGCCGAGCTCAACAACGTAAAAAATGATGATATTAGAATTTTGCGGGATGGGACACGACGTTCTACGAGAGACGCCAAAATCACAATTGTGAACAACGGCGCAATTGTTTGGATGATAAAAAAAGCATCCGAAATAGACATCAGAAATGCAAGGGTCGAGATGAGAAAGATATTGAAGAAAGACGGTTTGTCTTCAAATCTTTGATCAACAACACGTAACCATAAGGGTACGAAAAATAAAGTGGTTAAAAAGACTCCAAAGTGAAAGACACTCACGAGCATTAGTATGAAAGGTCCGCCAGACACAAAATCAAAGGGTTGATTTGAGAGCAAAGCCAAATAAATGAGCGTCGACGTAATAAATGTTGCGCAAACCAAAGAATTTGAATTGACGCATTGTTTAGCCAACAGCCAAACCGCCACCAAAACTAACGTCGATTGTAGGACGGCAAAGACAAGCAATTGAAGGTACGGTCCCATTCCTAAGAGGTATGAGATTAGAAATACGAACAGGTCAGGAAAAAAATATGGCGCCGGAGGCAATGACCAATCTGAAAGGCTACCACCGTTGACCAAGATGTCAGAAAGCAGTGTTGGCAAAAAAAGCGTGTCAGAATTAAGAAGATGACCTCGCATTGACCCGCCGCACAAATATCGGATACAGACGTTTGCTAGGCCAAGCGCAAACAACAACAACGCCGCAGTACTTAGCCACTTTGATGCGTTAGATGCAGGGGCTACAAATTTTGAGGAAAAGTCTTTCAATTTATAGAGGCCATTTGGTCAGAAAAGGTCGTTGCTCATCGATGTGTATGGATTTGACGCGTTACGCACGCCATTATCAATCATTGGCGTATCGCTGCGGGATCAGGGCAGCTGAGTTCTTTGCGCGAGATTGCTGCCTATGAAGGCGTCGATACTAGTTGCTACAGTCGCATGACGAGTTTGACGGTAGTTGCGCCTGAAATTATCGAAGCAATTTTGGACGATACGCTGCCGGATCATTTGACGCTGTTTGATATTGCTGTGGATCCGCCGATACTCTGGTAACAACTTACCGATAAAGCTTACACACTTAAACTCAAATACGCCTTAACAAGCATGTAGACTGATACGAAAGCCAGTAGCAAAGCAAAGCCTCGCTGTACCTGCTCAGATTTCAATTTACGAGAAACGCTACGCCCCAATAGCATTCCACAGATCATTGCTGTGATGAAGCTTGCGGTTTCTAAAGGAGGGAGTTCAGCACCTGATAGGACTGCATTCATCACTCCGCCAGCACCCACCAGAGTAATCACAAATAAAGAAGTTGCCACAATACCTGGAATCGCTAAATGAGTGAAGCGTCTCATTAATGGAACGATTAAAAACCCCCCACCCACCCCAAGTAAGCCGGTCATTAGTCCCGTCAGAGCTCCAATCGCGCCCAGCACGATCGCGGCCAAAGGCGTCCACACAAACTTACCCGTTTCACTGTGAATAAAGGCGAGTCGCAAAAAGTCTTCATCGAGCGCTTTATTTTTTTGTTTGGATTGTTCATAAAAGCGCCAAGAAACCACCAACATGAGTAATGAGAATCCTCCAAGCAGAATATATTGAGGCAAAACACTGGCCCAATTTTGACCTAAACGCGTGATGGGAACACCACAAATTGACATTAATATGGCAGCCTTATAGCGAACCAATTTGTGCTTGAAGCCGTCGATTGCGCCTACGGCAGCACCTGCTGAAACTGCAATAAGCGCCACCGGCGCCGCTTGTTGCATGCTCCAATGCATACCAGCAACAAGCACCGGCACGGCTAAAATCCCACCGCCCGCGCCCGTCAGTCCCATAGTGGCACCAATAAAGACGCCTAAAACAGCCACGATAATCAAATTGGTCTCCTTTGTCTCAATTTGTCATTTCTGGCTGCGCCAACCATTCTCGCCCCTTGAGCATGGCGTCCCAGTAAAGAGGAGGCAAAACCCGTTCTTTTAAGAACCATGCCAACGCAGAAGGCTTGGTGCCGTCGATTAGCCATTTGGGAAAACTCGGGGCCACTTTGCCGCCATAGGTAAATTCAGCTAAGACGATTTTGCCTCGTTCAACGGTTAGCGGGCATGAACCATAGCCATCATATTTGGCATGGCCTTTTAATTGGCCCATCGCAGCCAATACATTGTGCGCAACAACAGGAGCTTGTTTGCGCGCTGCAGCCGCTGTCTTGGCATTTGTTGTATTGGTTGCATCGCCTAAGCCAAAAATATTTTCATAATTCTTGTGACGTAACGTAGCGGGATCAACATCAACCCATCCCGCGGCATCAGCGAGCTGGCTGACACGGATAAAGTCTGGCGCTTTTTGAGGTGGAACAACATGAATCATGTCAAAGTCCTGAGTAATGATGTGTTTTGTTCCATCTGAGGCTGTCTGGCTGAAACTCGCTTTTTTAGCCCCGCCATCCACACTGATCAGCGTTCTGCCAAAATTTAAACCAATGCCATAAGCTTTCACATATTCCATCAAGGCTGGGACATAGTCGGCAACGCCAAATAGCACTGCGCCGGCGTTACAAAATTGAATATCGATGTTGTGTAGTACATCTTGCTTTTTCCAGTGATCGGCAGACAGATACATTGCCTTTTGTGGAGCTCCCGCGCATTTAATTGGCATGGGAGGCTGAGTGAATATCGCTTTGCCTTCTTTTAGCTGCTGCACGATTTTCCAAGTGTAGGGAGCAAGATCGTAACGATAATTGGACGTAACACCATTACGACCAAGCGTATCCGTTAACCCCTCAATACCATTCCAGTCGAGTTTTAAACCGGGGCAAATCACGAGTTGTTTATAGCTGACCACCCGACAGCCATCAAGAATGACGCAGTTACGCTCTGGCTCAAAGGCGGAAACAGCAGACTTGATCCAAGTGACACCGTGCGGGAGAAGCGAAGCCATCGTGCGCGCAGTAAATGAAGCATCGAAAATCCCTGCGCCCACCATTGTCCATCCTGGTTGGTAGTAGTGAACGTCTGCCGGATCAATGACAGCAATATCTAAATTTGGGCTGCGCGACAACAGACTGGCAGCGACTGAAATACCTGCAGCTCCGCCCCCTATGATCACGACATCATGTGTCAAGTTAGGGGAGTCGACAGGCGTAATGCCACCATTGACGATTCGTCGAGTCAGTGCTTTCAAGTCATAGCCAACCTTCGCCGTTGTTTCAATAATTGAAGACATTGGCATTTTGCCGGCATTGGCCAGCGCCCATAGTGAGGCGCTACGCATGCCCGTGCGACAGTAAGCGAGTATGGGTTTGGGCATCTCATCTATCAGTTGACCGAAAGTCTGACCCTGCTCGTCCGTGACTTTGCCAGACTCGACTGGCAGGTAATGTACAGATAAACCGTGCAGCGCTGCGGCTTGTTCAATTTCTTTGAAGTTGGGTTGATCCGAGCCCTCGCCATCGGGGCGATTGCAGATGATTGACTTAAATCCTGCTTGCGCAATCGATGGCACGTCTCCCGTAGTTATTTGTTCGGCAACAGAAAATCGAGTGGTTAGATTTTTAATTTCCATGAGCAGCGACTCCTAATGAGGTGGTATTCAGGCTTGAATGGTTACTGTTACTTGGTTTGCGTTTGTTTTTTGCGTTCAAAATATTCAAAGGCCAACATGCCGATGATCATGAACCCCACAAACGCAATGGCCTTGGGTTGACCGGACGCCATTGAAACAAGTGCGGGGCCCGGACAAAAACCTGCTAATCCCCAGCCAGCGCCAAACATCATCGCCCCAACGACAAGTGGCTGATCAATCTGCCTTGAATTTGGAAGCATTAACGTACCTCCCAAATAATTGACTGTGCGCTTTTTTGCAATCGAAAATGCAAAGATCCCTACTAAGATTGCACCGCCCATCACCATTGCAAGAGAAGGATCCCACGGACCAGCAATATTTAAAAAACCGATGACTTTACTGGGGTCAGTCATGCCAGAAATCATGAGTCCTAAACCAAAAATAAGTCCTACGACGAATTCGCTTAAACGGTTATGCATAGAGGTCTCCTAAATCACGTGGCGTAAGATGAACACCACAAAAAATCCAACGGCCATGAAAGTTAGGGTAGAGATCAACGAGCGTGGCGATAGACGCGATAGCCCACAAATGCCATGACCACTCGTGCAGCCAGAGCCGTAACGCGTACCAAACCCAACCAGCAATCCTGCTAACGCAATGACTGGGTAGCTCGCATCAATGGTAGGAGCGCGAATAAAATCTAGTGGGACTAGCAAGGCAAGTACGATTGGCGCAGCAGCCATGCCCAATAAAAATGCAATACGCCACCCAATGTCGCCAGCTCTGGGTGCTAGCATGCCCCCAAGAATGCCGCTGATGCCAAGGATGCGGCCGTTGAGCAAGATAAATACTGCGGACGCAAGACCGATCAGCAGACCTCCGCCCAGCGATAACCAAGGCGTAAAGTGTGTAAAGTCGATCGTCATAATGCGCCCTTATTTTTTGCAAAATTGTTCATAAAGAGTCCCAATTACGGCCATGGCTGCCTGGCTTTTGATCTGATAGTAAATATTTTTACCCTCTTTGCGCGTGCTGACTAAGTCGTCACTACGCAGAACAGTGAGCTGCTGCGAGAGAGTCGGTTGGTTGATCCCTAGCTGCTCCTCGATCTCCCCCACGCACATTTCTCCTTTAGATAGCTGGCAAAGGATGATTAGCCTATCCGGATTCGCCAAGACTCTTAAGAGCCTGCAGGCCTGATTGGCTGAGTCGCGCATTTCATCGAGTTCAACGGTGGGTGTGTCCATATTTGATGTTCCTTACGAATGATTTTTATATTATATTTACTTTCATAATATTTTTCAATATAATATTTAACAGTTAATCAAAGGAGTTCGTATGAACGCGTCAAACTTGCATCCATTCGTCAACGGTTTTTTTGATCGGGCTACCTGGACTGTTACGTATGTGGTCCACCACGGCGCCGGTACGTCGTGCGCAATCATTGACTCGGTCTTAGGCTATGACCCGAAGTCAGGTCGCACAAGTACCGCAGCTGCCGAAAAAATTATTGATTACGTTAAAGAGAATCACTTGCAGGTGCAATGGATCCTTGAAACGCATGCACATGCAGATCACCTTAGCGCTGCGCAGTATCTGAAAAAGCATCTTGGCGGCAAAGTTGCAATCGGAGATCGCATCACGACCGTGCAAAATGTATTCAAGGAAATTTTTAATTTAGAGCCTGAGTTCAAACAAGACGGATCGCAATTCGATCATTTACTGGCCGAAGATGAGGAGTTCAACGTTGGCGAATTGAATGGAAAGGTACTTTTTGTGCCCGGCCATACGCCCGCCTGCGTCGCTTATCAATTTGGGGATGCTGTATTTGTCGGTGACACCATGTTTATGCCAGATGTTGGAACCGCACGTTGCGATTTTCCGGGCGGTAATGCCCACACACTTTTTGCGTCAGTACGCAAAATTTTGAGCTTACCCAAGAATACGCGCCTGTTCATGTGTCACGACTACCCACCTAACGACCGCGAGGTCGCTTTTGAAACCACGGTGGGCGAACAAAGTGCGAAGAATATTCATGTGCATGAGGGTGTAACTGAAGCGCAGTTCGTTGAGATGCGAACTAGGCGCGACGCGACGCTAGACATGCCGGTGTTGATCTTGCCATCCGTGCAAATCAATATACGCGCAGGTCAGTTGCCCCCGAAAGAAAGTAATGGGGTCGCTTACGTGAAGATTCCGTTGAATGTGCTTTGACGCTGCCAGAGGGCTGCTTTGAGTTTTAAGGTTTGTTGGCGCAAAAACGCTGCATAACAAGTAACTGAACAAGGACCAAGATGGAATCCCTAGACCCCACGCTACTCGCACGAATTCAATTCGCGGCAAATATTACCTTCCATATCCTTTTTCCGACGATTAGTATCGGGTTAGGTTGGTTTTTGCTTTACTTTAAAACGAGATTCGTGGCGACTGGCAAGCAATTCTGGATGGATGCTTATCAGTTTTGGATCAAGATCTTTGCACTGACGTTTGCCATCGGTGCGGTGAGCGGTATTACGATGAGTTTTCAGTTCGGTACGAATTGGCCTGGATTTATGAATACCGTAGGCAATATTGCCGGTCCCTTATTGGCCTATGAGGTGCTAACGGCTTTTTTTCTTGAGGCGACGATGCTGGGCATCATGCTTTTTGGCCGAGGCCGCGTAAGCGAATGGGTTCACACTGCTGCGACTTGGTTAGTCGCCCTCGGCACGACTGCTTCCGCGTTTTGGATTCTGGCCTTGAACTCATGGATGCATACCCCTGCCGGTTTCGAGATGATCGATGGCAAGGCTCATGTTACTAGCTGGCTAGAAGTGATTTTTAATCCCTCTTTCCCCTACCGCTTTACGCACATGCTGATTGCCTCGGGCTTGACCGTCTCTTTTCTGTTGGCGGGGGTTAGTGCTTACCGTTGGCTGAAAAAGGACGCAAGTGAGGCAGTGATGGCGTCGATGCGCGCTGGCGTGTTTGTGGCTGCTGTGCTTATTCCTATACAAATTTTCGTGGGTGATTTACACGGACTGAACACGCTAGAGCACCAACCAGCCAAACTTGCTGCGATGGAAGGGATATGGAAGACACAACAAGGAGTACCCGCAGTACTGTTTGCTTTGCCAGATGAAAAAAATAAAACCAATAACTTTGAAATCGCAATTCCCAATTTGGCGTCGTTGTATCTCACCCATCACTGGGACGGTGAGGTGCAGGGGCTGGATGCTTTTGAAGGTAAGCATCCGCCCGTCGCCCCTGTTTTTTGGGCTTTCAGAATTATGGTGGGAGTCGGTCTTTTAATGTTGGTGGTCAGTTGGTGGGCAGCGTTCGAATTGCGCAGAAAAAGTGGCCCCTCTCAAGCGATTGCAAAGATCTTGGTCGCCATGACGTTTGCCGGATGGATCGCGTTGATCGCGGGTTGGTACGTGACAGAAATCGGACGTCAACCTTGGTTGGTCTACGGTCTATTGACCGCTGCGCAAGCTGCCTCAACGGTACCAGCGACCAGTATTGCGTTGACGCTGACCATCTACCTCGCTCTGTATGTCTTGTTGCTTGGTGCCTATATTTCGGTTGTTTTTTATCTTGCAAATAAAGCGACCCAACCTGCGCTTAAGCAAGATCAAAAAGCTGTACCTGCGAAGGTCAACCTGGCGGAGCTTAGACATGCATGATTATCAAACGATCCTGACGAGTCCGGCAGAGTGGTTGCCACTGGTATTTGCATTGATCATGGCAATTTCAATGCTTGCTTATGTGATTTTAGATGGCTATGACTTGGGCGTTGGAATTTTGCTGCGCAAAGCTGCAGACATTGAACAAAAAGACATGATGGTGGCTAGTATCGGACCTTTTTGGGATGCGAACGAAACCTGGCTAGTGCTTGGGGTAGGGATCTTGCTTGTGGCGTTTCCTGCGGCGCATGGCGTGATCCTTGGCGCACTGTATTTGCCCGTGGCGCTGATGCTTGTTGCACTAACACTTAGAGGAGTTGCGTTTGATTTCAGGGTGAAAGCCAAAGCCCATCATCGCCCGTTATGGGATAAAGCCTTTTACCTTGGTTCCTTACTCGCCTCGTGGTCACAAGGTTTTATGTTGGGCCAGTTGATTACCGGTTTTAAGAACGATACATTTAGTTATCTTTTCAGCGCGTTGATTGGGCTTTGCCTGATTTCGGCTTACAGACTACTTGGCGCGGGTTGGCTCATCATGAAGACCGAGGGCCCACTTCAGTTAAAAGCGGTTCAATGGGCTCAGAGCAGTCTTTGGATCTCTGGATTAGGTGTGGTTGCAATATCCATTGCAACGCCTTGGGTCAGTCCACGTATCTTTGATAAGTGGTTCAGTTTTCCCTACGTGCTGATGCTGTTTCCGATTCCAGCTGTCACGGCCATCCTTTTTGCTGTGATTGCACGGAGTTTGAAACGCTTACCCACCCGCCTCGCTGATAACAATCAATATGGTGCGGCAATTCCTTTCGCCTGCACGGTAGGTATTTTTCTCTTGTCGTTTTATGGTTTGGCGTACAGCCTGTTTCCTTGGTTGGTCATCGATCAGCTGGACATCTGGTCGGCAGCTAGCGCAACTGAGGCCTTAGTCGTGATCTTTTATGGTGTCGTGATTGTTTTCCCAATGATTATTGCTTACACCGCTTACGCGTATCGAGTGTTCTGGGGTAAATCCACGGCGCTAGTCTACTGAGTGTTTTTTTTCTTTAATGGAGTAAAAAATGGCTTACACAGAAAAATTTCAAGTACTTGCTGACGCAGCAATTTCGAGTGTAGAGGGAGTGCCTGTTATCGACGTGGATGCGTTGATGGCCGCCGGTGCGATCGTGTTGGATATCAGAGACAAAGAAGAGCATGACTTGGATCACATTGCTGGCTCACTTCACTGTAGTCGCGGCAAGCTTGAGATGAACGTCGAAGGCTTGATACCTAATTTAGAGCAGGTCATCCTTTGCTATTGCAACGCTAATAACCGCGGTGCACTATCTGCCAATACGCTCAAGCAAATGGGTTATCAAAACGCCAAATTTATTGCAGGCGGTTTGAAAGATTACCGAGCGTTAACTGACAAGTTATATTGAGGCGGTTTGCATCCCCCAAAATTCCATGCCAATGTTTGACATCGGGAGGGCATCACACAACGTCACCTTCACATATGACCTAGTACATGTCTCAAGTTTATATCGGTCAAGGCGATTTAGAGGCTTCGGTAGATTAATTTTTGCCTTCACAACTCACTACACAACAAACTTTTGCTCACCAAGGTTCACAGCTTTCTCGCCAAAATGACTAACGACGAACCTCTGAACCGACACCCAAAAAGTCATGAGGTTTTGAGACAAACGGGGTTTGAGACGACTTTTACGGGCCGCGGCCACAGGTCGCAGTCAAGAGGTAGTAACGCAAAGCCCCGCACTGTGCGGGGCTCGTGGCATATCGAATCTCTGCATAGCAGGTTCGACACTTAAGTGTTGGCGGTACAGAAGAAATTCGAACCATCGGTATATATATTTTTTTGATTAATAGTTACTTGTTTGTCCTGCAGCTCTCAGCTTTGCTTGAGCTTTTTGCACATCTTGCTGGGCTTTAACTCTTTTTGCCTGGTCACTTAGTCGCTTAGACTGATCTTTTAGCGATTTCACTTGTAATCGTTGCGGTGTCTGCGTCTTATTATCTGCACCATACGTCTTTGCATCTTTCAATACAGTCTCACTAACTACTTGATTAACTGACACGACATTTTCACGACCATAGATTCGAGATAGAGCATATCGAGCGCCCATTGCAGTATCGCTCTGAATGCCGACTCGAATAGTGAGTGCTCCCATTCGTGGCACTAAGCATTTCACATTTCCTATATAGGATTTCAGGTATCCGTTTGTGATTTCATTGATTTTCATAGAGCCAGCACTTCAGAGAATGTAAATAAAAGTGTTTTCATACATCTATTTATTCTTATCTCAATAGTTAGCACTATCCAGGTTTGTCATTTCAAAATGACAAACGGGTACACGCCCACGCAAACTTCGAGACAAAGCCAAGGTCGAGAATGGCGTACTTATTGTGCAGCGTTGGATTCTGGCAAGGCTGCGCAATCGATGCTTCTTTAGTTTGACCGAAATTAATGTTGCCATCGCCGAGTTGGTCAGGGATATAAACACGCGTCAGTTTAAAAGTTACCAGGTAACCGCCAAAGCGCGTTTGACAGTATTGATCGTCCGGCTCTTAAAGCGTTAACCGAGGAAGCCTACGATTACGCGCAGTGGGGGCTCGCCCGTGTTCACATCGATTGTCATATCGAAGTTGATGGTCACTATTACTCGGTGCCATATCGGTGGTTGCGTGAGCAAGTCGATACCAGACTGACCGACACCGTACTCGAGGTGTTTGCTAAAGGTAAGCGTATCGCTAGTCATGTACGTTCATATGATCGCGGGCGCCACACTACCGTTGTCGAACACTTGCCGCCTAAGCACCAGCAATACCTTGGTTGGTCTCCAGAGCGTCTCGCAAGTTGGGCAGAACGTATCGGGCACAGCGTCAAACTTGTCGTTGAGCAAGGGTGTTGGCTACGATCTTCTGACGTGCGGATTGGGTTAGCGTTGAACTTGGCATATAAAAATGAACACCTTAATTTGAGCTTCTAATTTACAAGCCTAGTTAGGAAATGTCACATAAAAAGACGAGTGGTAAGTGCAATAAATCTCATTGCGTCCCCTATTGATATGCGTGGCGTTGAAAATCATTCCCGTTTGTCTTGCTGACGAGACAAACCATAAAAGATCATTGATTTTATTGAAAAAAATGATTTTTATAAATATATTTCTATGCTTGATTACTTAATTTTGAAGCTTATAAAAGTAAGTGAGTAAACCCTTTAATAAGCATAGGATTTGTGTGGATCATCCAGTGAGGCACTCAGGTGGGCATACTTGGAATAACTGATTTTTTTGAGGGATATATGTCATGACTCATCAACTTGCAGCAGAAAGCCCAACTATTGCATTACCTACAACTAAGCCAGCAGTAGACGCCAGTCTACAAATAATCAGCGACTATCTGTCCGAGGAGGGTTTTCGTCCAAAAATCGATGACAGTGGTTCAGTTGGTTTTAAGTGTGAGGGTTGGAAATTGTATTTAGATGCCTATGATTCGGGTGGTGGCTTTCGTCTTTACTGCTGCGTATATTGGGAATTAGATCCAACCGAGCGAATGAAAGCCCTCGCGGTTGCAAATTCCATCAATTCTGAGCGTCGTTGTGTCAAAGCCGCTGTGAATGAAAAAAATACAGTTTGGCTTACTTATGAGACGCACTGTGCGGATGAATATGCTCGAGCACTAGGTACTGTTGCAGAGTGTTTAGTCAGTGCTTGTAGGGAGTATCGTGAGGAGTATCGACGAGAATCTCAGCCGGTCACGCTCAATTGACTTTGTTCGCCTTTGTATGGATTAAACATGAGTAATCAATTTATTTATGACATTAAAAACAGTCGCTTGTACTCAGCCGACGGGCGGTTTCTGAAAAAAGTTTTTTGCCCTAAGTCCAAGCACTGGAATCAACTACTTGCAGATGATCCGCACGACCGCTCTAGGGGTTGTCAGGATTGTGGTGAGCGGGTGATCAATTTAGATGAAATTGATCCGGTTATGCCGTTAATCGACAGAACTGATTGTGTTTACATCCCTATCCACTCGAAGCGTGTGATCTTTCTGAATAGTGAAAACGCTATCCCTCTAGCCTCTCAGATAAAGAGGGGCAAGAGAGGAATACCAATCATTCTAACGGTTAGAACAGTAAATGATATTAATAGAGCCGCTAATATGGGGTACTGGCCAGATGTCCGACTGATTGATTATAAAGATTCGGAATCACAAGAACTATTTGAAATCGGTCGCAATTTTGAAGGTGATATTGATGGTCCTCTACGTTCAAAGCTTTCGGTTGGGCAGCATACAAAAACAGGGCGAATTAGGTTGTCCGGAGATTTTCGGGCAACATTTGCGTCAGAAAAATCAGAGCCAAAGGAAATACCATCTTTTTTACGGGCGAATGGAAAGTCTTCTGTTCAAAATGAATCTGCAGTTTTTTTTAAAGAAGTAATACCCTTTACCTACTATTACCCTCATTATCAAAAAGTACCTATAGCGGCTTACCTCATACCGCCTGAACTAGAAAATGGCAGTGAGGTTCTTGTAGAAGATCCGATTGAGGATTACGTTGGAAGCACATGGAATCAAGGAGATACGGGTCGAGCAACGAAGATAAAAGGGTATGTCAGAGATCTACGAGTTTTTCTTGAACCTGAAACGGTTGAGAGAAACGATTACATTGGGTGAAAATGAATAAACGCTCTTACTCAGTGATATGGATGCAACTCGTGCTAGTTGCTATTGCATTTTTTTTTGTAGGTTTAGTCGTCAGAGAAATATGGGCTATTAATACCTATTCAACAAAACCTTCATTGCAAGGTGATGGCTGGTATTGCGGTACGCCCATGTTCACTGGTCGAAATTGGCGTGTGCACTTTCTGCAAATTCTGCAAAGTTGCGCATTGCTCTTGCCAATTGCATTTGCACCTTGGGCGCTCTCTTGGTTGGTATCTTTTGTCTCATTGCCATCGAGACATCAGTTAAGCGAACTCTGGTGGACTATTAGGGGGCGTAATTGCTAAGGAATATACGGGATAGGAAGGCGGCGATGCACGTCTGGCACGTAAGTCCTCAGCAAATTTTATGAAAATTTATTATCTCCCCGGTCGAGGCGGTCGACTTCATACCGGTCTCGGCGAAGCACTCTTATCGAGAGGACTGAGTCTATCTGGTCGCGAGACAGTCGGTGAGTTTGCAGCGTTGAGTTTTCAGGACCAAATTCAATTAATTGCCCAGGATCTAAAAACAGACTTTTGGTATGAAAGTGCTGAAGTAATTGCAAATTCTTACGGAGCCTATTTGTTTTTGCACGCCCTGACTTTGCTTCCAGCTTTTCCAGGCAAAGCTCTTTTATTATCTCCCATAGTAGGGGAGTTCTCCAATAACGATACCGGGACGCATTTCCTCCCGCCAAGAGCAGGGCAACTAAAAAAATTGATTCAGTCTGGGAAATATCCTAGGCCAGAGTGTTGTCAGCTCCATGTCGGTGAAGCCGACTGGCAAAGTAATCCCCAGAGTGTCACAGAACTTGGTGAATTATTAAATTGCGAAGTTAAGGTCATACCAGCTGCGGGACATATGTTGCCTAAAGAATATGTCAATAAGGTTTTGGATGTCTGGCTTTAAAGGTTCTTGCTGTGTCACCTAGTGAGGCATAACTTGGAGCATCATTAGAGTAACTGGAGAATTACTATGAAAAAAATTGTCTTGCTACTGATCGGTGTTTTGAGTGTGGGGATAGTAAATTCACAAACGCAGGTGATGCCAAATGGTGCGGGTGGTTATAACGTCTATGGTCCGCAGGGTACGACCCAAATAATGCCGAATGGTGCTGGTGGCTATAACGCTTATGGCTCAAATGGAACGACGCAGATTCAGTCAAATGGAGCAGGCGGTTACAACGTTTATAGTCCAAACGGTACTACGCAAGTGCAGCCTAACGGTGCAGGCGGCTACAACAGTTATGGACCCAATGGAATGACTCAAACAATGCCCAATGGTGCAGGGGGCTATAACACTTACGGTTCTGGGGGCGTTACTCAGACAATGCCCAATGGGGCGGGTGGGTATAACGTTTACGGCCGCTAATGGTTGTGATTTTTTCGATCGTAAGGAAAATTTGGTTCAAAAACTTGATGTAATTAATCGATAATTATGTACTCATTGGATATTGATAGATGTCATTCTCAACCGATCTGAGTAGGCTTTTAGATACCGCTAAGGACTTAGGCTGGTGTACTAGGTTTAACTGCACCACTTGCGGTACACATGAATTTCGAAGTGCGCTTAAAAAATTCGATCGTGACAGTCTAATAAAACAATTAAGCCAACTTGATGGGAGCTATTTTTGGGATCGAGACCCAATTTTATTGATCATCTATCAAACTGCTATTTTGCCAATGGCGCGAGACTTGCTTGAGCCCTTAAGTAATACACCAGCAGGTTTATTTTTGCAGAAAGCGATTGAAATACAAACTAGAAGGAATGAAAATCGACGTAAGCAAGAGGAAGAGTCAACTCCTGATGCTAAAGCTGCACGGGTAAAGGCTCGACAAGAAAGAAAACTCCAAAAAACGAAGTCGTATCGAATCCGTAAAGCGTTGAATCTTAGCCTCCGTCAATCTCTGCCACCATTTGTTAATGTTGTATGTGTTGGTGAGGCTGGCAAAGAAGCAGCTTTATTAATGCAAAAAGAGGGTCTCATCGGAGCTGATTTTGTTTACTACAACCAAGCATCGATCACTGAGGATGCTGTAAGCAAAGACTTAGAAAATGCTCATTTAGTAATTATCTTAGGAGTTTTGAATAGTCATAACGTTGATATATTCAACTGTATATGGCGTGTTTCAAAACGAATAAATCTGTTAACTCTCGGGATAATCATTAAAGAGACTGATGTTGATTTTTTTACTGTTGATCAGCAATCTATGAATACGGCAATATTTGTTTCGACTGAAACTGTGTTGTCGACAAATCAATCAGCCGCTGACTTTTTGAATTTAGCTGGAGCGGGTCTTGCTGAAGTGCTTAGTGAAAAGCAGCGCTTGCATATAGATTTCTATGATATTGAGGATTTATTTAAACAAAAGGGGAGCGCAGTCATTGGGTGTTGGGTCGCTTCAGGACCTGAACGAACAATAGTTTCAATTAACGCCGCGTTAACTCAGTTGTATCGAATGGGCGTAGATTTCAAGGGGGCGAAGGCCGCACTTGTTATTTTGAAGGCTAATTCTCAAATATCAAATCGAGATGCAAGTGCAGCATGTGAGTTAGTCTTCAACAGATCAGATAAGAATATTTCAGCTCCAGACATATCAGATGAAGCTTCCTGTATGGTCGCGCTTGTTGAGGGAGGGAACTTTGCTGATGAGATACGAGTAACGATTATTTTGACTGGTTTGATTTGAATAAAAGTAGTTATTTTTCAGTTAATTTATACATAATTAATGAAGTTTTTATCAATTTTAAGTGCTGGTCATTTTCACCTAGGTGTAATTTAATAAATTCACTACTAGTATAAAAATGATAAAAAATAAACTCGAAAAAATTTTTCAAGTACTACAAGACTTGCATGCATTAGGGGCTTACGATACTAATATAGCTGGTGCAATCGGTGAAATTTATGCTGAAGAAGTTCTTGGGTTAATAAAAGCTCCAAGAGGTACAAAAGGATACGACGGAACTATTAATAGTAGAAAAGTATCAGTCAAAACAAAGGAACACGATCGCACACCTAAGTCACGTGCATACGCACAAATTGAAGCTAAGAACTTTGATCTGATTGATGACTTGTTGCTTGTTTTTATTCATAACAATGAGAGTTGCTCGCACCTAGGACCATTTGCATTAGCAGAAATTAAACATCTTGGAAAAACTAGCGCTAAAAGAACTTCCCTTAGGTTTTATCAAAAAGATCTTGAAGCAATTAATCAGGCCCTTAAATTTTAAAGTCATAATTTAATTATGAACATAATAGGCTCTGATTATTCTGATATTTATGATCACCCTATCGCACATGCGATTAGAAGACTTAATGACTTGCTAGTGCGAGAAATCATGGCAAGTGATTGTGATTTAAATATTAACAATCTTGATGTTCATGCTCTCTACGGTCTGCTTGAAGAATCGGGTGTTTGGCATGGCGGTTTTATTCCTGTCGACCGCAGTTGGGATTCTTATAAACAGAAGATCCCTTTACTCTATTACAAACGACTTCTAGCTTCTGGTATCTCGGGAGAAGAGTTGCTACTAGAAACTTTGCTGCTGAGAGGTTTTCTTGTATTCAAGGACAGTGATGGTATTTGGCTTGGTAAGGGTTCACATTTTGATGATGTTTTGCTTTTGAGGTGGATCCGTGGAATCGTTTTAGAAACGATAGAAAGTAGTAGTACTCGAATGGCCAGTATTAAATTTTCTTGTAATAAGTTAGATGAATTAAAAGTAATTGAATCCATTCTTTCAATTCCTCAAAACCATGGCTTTATGGGAGGCCCTGCTTATCCTCTCACTTACAAAGGACATTCATGGCCTAGTTACCGTAATACAGTCTGGGGTACAAAACTAAGTGTGTGCCCATCGACCTATCTCGGAGACTTTAGACTTGGTTACGATGCGCTCGATGTTGGAATTGCATTATTAGTTAAGGCTTGGCCATTAGCCAGAGTTTCAACAGCTTTTTGCGCTAGCTGTGATGGGCATGGTTCCGGACCAAGTTACATTGGTTTTGCTTCTAAATGGGATGAAGTGTGGGCAAGACAAGTGTTTTTTTCGCTTGCTATGCCGATGTCAGGTAGCAGGTGGTTTGAGGGAAATAGTAAAGAAATTAAAACCGCTAACGGCTCATATGATGATGATTCAGTTTTAGCGCTTATGGATGATATCCAACGTTTTGCTAGACGTTTAATGCAGACAGATGTAATTGAAAAAATTGGTAGTGCACGTTTGGCTACGTTAAATAAATTTGGCGAAAAAGCGCCTTCTATTTACGATTTTTCTGTTGAAGCGGGGAAGCAACTAGGCCAAGTAGATCTTTCCTGACTTATCAGATCATTTTTAACAGTAGCATCCTTGTCAAGCTAGTTTGTTCTTAGCTTGCTCTTCAACCATTGAATCCCTTCACCTATTTTTTGCGGATCAAAACGGCTCAGATGCGGAAGGCCCGCAACGTATAAGTCTGTACTGTCTATGGTCGTTTGAAAACCTTTACATGTCCAGTTGCCATGTCCTGTCTTTATAGGTGGGTCATCTACACCGAGAAACTTGTTTTTTAAAAAAGCATATGGCGAGTTTTGATTACCATTACCAAAAACAATGAGCAACTGTGGTTTAACAATATCTATGACTGCTTTATGAACAGGCCAACACATTTCCGCAAGACTGTAAGGCACACTATTAGCATGGCGTGAAGTTTGAAAAATCAAATTGGATGCACAAACATCCCGCGGCTCAACGCCTAGTTGATTTAATAGCCAAACGATCCTTTTTTGAAGTGGCGCCTGCCCTTTTGCGTAGTGGGAATTACCGTTTTTCCAGGATTCGTCTAAATATGAGTTCTCTATCCGATCCAGCATCTTGTCGATATGCTTTTCAATGCTTATAAAACCAGCACCTCCTGGATTGAAGCCCATTAGGTAAATATCGCCTTTTTTTAAAGTTTCATGTGAGCTGTAAATCACCTCACCATTCTGCTGGAGTATGGCTTTCAGTTTGGTTTTAGCAAGTTCTGGTAAATCGGTTTTGTTCATATTTTTTAGTATAAATTTATTAAGACCGATATAAAAAATACAAGACAATTTGAAAATTTAAACAAAGTCATTTCCATGCTCAGAATAGTGAAGTCTTCGAGCGTCTTGTACTGTATTTCCGCTCAGATCACTTGTTAAATCAAGAGCCCACCATTCGGCCTCAAGCTCAATATGTCGCTCTTTTTGCGTTTTAGAGAATCGCTCTATGTGTTTTCTATGAGTTGAGAATACTGGGAAGCGTCCATATTCGACATTGCTGATCAATTGTTGCGCCCGTCTGAGATATCTGCTGACACTCGCTCGCATTCGGTTTTGCTTTTCTCTAATTGTTTTTTCATCACCGATCAGTTTTTCGTTATTTGGGCTAATTCTCAGTAGTTTTCCGATACGAAAAAGATCGGCTCGCTGCTCATATCGTTTCTTCCATTCTTTTCTTTCGTCTTTAGTGCCTGCGAGTTTTCTGAGTTCATTGGGCTTGTCGATTAACTCTCGGTGCAAGCAGTGTGCCTCGTGCATAGCTTGCAGAATATGCATTCTGTAGCGTGCTGGATGGATAGGAAATTCAGATGTGCTGATCTCAAGCTTGGAGCGGGGGCGCTGATCGTCGTACTCCTTGAGAATTCGACTAATTTGGCGCTGAATCGTTATGCGACTCAAATCCAGAGGAACTTGGAGAAGGACGGTTCCAAACCGTGTTTCACGAAGATTGCTCAAATCCTCTTCGATTTCGATCACCTTGGGAGGCCCATACTGTTCTTGAAAAACAGTCGCCCCCATCCGGCGCCACCAGTCCTCGAAAGTGATGTCATAAATATTGCCGAATTTTTGAAAGATGCGAGCTAATCCCTCATCGATTGTACGAGGGCTATTTCTATTGCTCGAAGTTTTGCAGACAAGCCAATAGTCTTTGCTCAGACGCAAATACTCCCACCACCAGCGCCGAACGCTCTCCGCAGCGTCCCGCACTTCGCCCTCAGGCGTCTCATATCGAAACCTTGTCAGACCTTTTTGAGGCTGTCTTCTGGGCTGAATCGGCCGATTTTCACGTAAATGTTCCATTTATTAACAATATTAATTCATTTCAATCACTTTGATAGTTAACAAACGATTATTTGGTTGTCAGCGATGCAAACACAAATTGGCAATACCGCCAGAGCAAAGTCGACATCAAACTTAACTTAAAGGAAATTTAATATGAAAAACTTCATCACAACTTCAACCGGTAAAAAGGTTCCCGCTTCGATTAAGTCGAACAACAAAGTGGATACGGCCGCATTTTCCAAAAACAAAGAAGCAGCTGCAAATGAAATCCGCAAGTTAGTCACTGAGCGTGAAGTTTGGGAAAACGGCGTTTTCCGCACAGCAAACGAAGCACTCTATGTATTGATGGGTAAGTGCTACGAGGTCGAAGTTTCAATGTCCGGTAAAGACGCTGAATCGAAAGCTCGTCGCAAAGGTCTTGAAGAAGTCGCATTGCAATTGGGTTATCGCTTCCAAGATGGCACGGCTTTGATGAACAAAGTTGTTCGTTGCGTATTTGGCGATATTCATCGGAATCGTGTCAGCACATATGCGGCTGCGCTGCGTGAAGCTAAGCACCAAAAGATTGAGCCTACTGACTTGGCAGACTTCATTGAGACTAACGGTGGTATCGGCGGTATCAGTCGTCCTCGTACAGAAAGCACGATCACTGATGTGAAGAAGGCAGAGCTGGCGCTTGAAATTATCGCTGATCGCAATCTTGCAGTCGCTGATGGTGAAGTGCTTGGTCAGTCATTCGAAGGCGATGATTTGGATCGGCCTTGTGTACTGATCGCTACCCCACAAGACGACGGTTCTTTTGTGATTAACGCAGTCGTTAAGACTAAGGCCGCTCTTAATGCTGCTTTGATCGGTTTCTACGGTGTTCATAAAGCTGAAGTCAAAAAGGCTGAAGAAGAGCAGAAGGAATCGGCAAAGCGTAAGTCGCAAAAGAGCGCTCGCAACAACATTGTCCGTGAATCACAAGGCGCTCATTACGCAATGTGAATAGAGTAGGGGATCGAAATCGATTGTCGATCTCCTAATCAATCTAATTTAGATAAGGAATAAATGAAATGAAAAATTCAGATGCAATTTATCGCCACCATTCGCAAAATGAACCTACAAACATAGTCTATGCAAATTACTTTAGAAGTTCTGTATTTAAAGTGGATTTCAATTTAGATGACGCAATCAATTGGTATGTGAAGTGGGACAGACTATATGTGCTTTTGAATGAAGAAGACAGCACTTATCAAGAATATGAACCTACAGAAAGCGTTATCGATTCAATGGATCTTAAAAGACCGGACGCCATTGAAATTGGTTGCCAAACACAGGACCTCCAGTTTTAATAAATTTATATAGGAAGAGCCATGAAATTCAACATTAATAATTACCAACCTAAGTCAGTGCGAGAGGTTATTTTCGGAAATCCTGACAGTGCTCGTGCTATTGGCGACATCGTGACTGGTCGTAAGGAAATACCTCCAATGCGTGGCGGCAAGAACGGCATTTTGCTCTACGGTCTGTGGGGTACAGGCAAAACAACTTTGGCGAAATTGTTGCCTGGTGCTATCGAACATGCAAAGACTCAAGAAAGTCCCGAAGATATTTTTTATGATTTTATTCAATGCCAGATGGGAGATTTGAGTGGGCCTCAGTTGATGCGACAAATCGACACAACATCAAATTACATGTCCGCTAACTCAAGTGGGTATCACTATTTTGTGTTGGACGAAGTTGATAACTTGACTGATGCTGCTCAAGCGTCACTCAAAGCGATGATGAATAAGCCAACTACGATATATATCTTGACTACCAACTATTTTGACAAGATTGAACGTGGAATTATCAATCGTTGCGTGACTGTCGAGATGAATGCAGCGCCAGCAACTGCTTGGCTTGGATTTTCGAAGAAAGTTCTTGCAGATGCAGGTGTTAATGACGTGACAGATCAAAGTGTGCTTGAGTTGCTTAAGACTTGCCATGGATCTGCTCGAAACGTCTTAGATGAACTGCAATCAGTGATTGCCCAATACTAAAGTGAGGAAATTATGGAACGCTTAATTCGTGTGAAGGAAATCGTTGGTTGCAAGAAGTCTGGCATTCAAGGCTACTTGCCTATTTCAAAGAGCTCTTGGTGGGCAGGTGTAGCAGAAGGTCGTTATCCCGCGCCAGTCAAACTCGGTGCTCGTACTACTTGCTGGCGAGAAAGTGAGGTTTTGGCTCTTATTACAGAGGGCACTTGCTGAGTAATCAATTAAATCTGTGCAGATTTTTATAGGCCAATCAGTATGAGCACAATACCCGCCCCGATTTATTCGGGGCTTTTTATTGTTGTTCTCATTAAAAGGTCAATTCCAAGCGTCTTAAGCTAACTGATAATTTTTAGAATTAAGTTTGTTAGCGGTTTTTCATTTCCAATAAATGAATCAGACATAACTTGGTATACCTCTGCTTGATCAAGAGCTGAGTAATCAAGATTGTGTCCTGCTTGTGTAGCTAATTGAGAAATAAATATTCGCTGAACTCGTCCATTGCCTTCGCGAAATGGATGTATTGCATTTATCTCAGATAGATAATGTGCCAATCTAGTGGCTGTTGCTGAAGTGGATAGGCCAGTTAGATAATTTTCACTCTTCAGAGCTTTAAATACACTTTGAGAGTATGAGTGAATTTGTAGGGCATTACAAAATCGACTGCTTCCCCTACTTATGTCTACTGTCCGGATTTCTCCTGCCCATTCATATACATCTTGAAATATGTGTCTATGGATTGCGCATAAGTGTTTTAAATCAAACTGACCATTAATTGGATTTTGTGACAGTTCAATTATTCTGACGGTGGAATAGTCTGCTTCATACTGATCTAGTAACTCTTGATCGGTAATGTTCGGAATGTTTTTAAGAATTGCTGTACCAGGGATGCAGTAAGTGTCATCCGCGTCGTAGCGAGACATATTTGGACTTGATGTCGTTTAACAAATCAGCAGTTGATTTTTGACCTGCAACATAGGCCTCTAGTCCTGCCTTAAGCATATCACTGGGTGCCAATTTCTCAATGCGCAAAGATCCAATCGCATTTGCGACGAACTTTTGACGTTCTGATTGATTTGGTGTGATGTTAGGCATAAATGCTCGCAAACTTATCTAGACTAGATTTTACATTCTAGGGTTAGAAAAGTCACAGTGCATGTTTAGAAATATGTCTTTTTTTAACTTGAAGGGACTTTTCAAAGGGTAAGTTAGTCTTTATTTTCCAAAACAGTAATTCGCCCAGTCATTCATCAATACTTTTCGCTTCTGTAAGTAGTCGCCTCGCTGATATGCAGCTTCAGCTTGATCTGCGAGTGAATGCGCCAGCGCTTGTTCGATGACTTCTCGTTTATGGTCAGTAGTTTCTCCCGCCCAATCTCTAAATGAAGAGCGAAAGCCGTGTACTGTTAGATCAGTATGACCAAGCGTGCCTTGCAGAAAACCAAGCATTGCCGCATTTGATAGTGGTTGCGGTGTTCTTACTTCAGACTTCTTTCTGCTTTGTCCGTTGAAGACCCAGGGCGAGCCTTCACGCTTTGAGATTGATTTCAGAATTTCAACAGCTTGAGGCGAGAGCGGCACTCGATGCTCTTTCTCTTTTTTCATCCTGTCTTTAGGGATGACCCAAGTTTCATTTTCTAAATCGAACTCGCTCCACTTGGCCTCGATTGTTTCTGTTGTACGAGTAGCGGTGAGAATGCAGAATAAGAGAGCTCTCGCCGACAGGATTGGATTTGCACCAATAGTCTTGAATAACTCGGGAACTTGTTGATAGGGCATTGCTGGATGATGCTGAATGCGTCTTCTTTTGCTGATGTTAGGTAGCAAGACTTGAAGTTTGCCTTTCCATCTGGCTGGGTTCTCAGCTGTGCGATGCCCCATCACAGAAGCCCAGTCCATAATGTTTTCGATGCGCCCCCGAACCCTAGTCGCTGTTTCATTCTTTGTGGACCAGATTGGTCTAAGTACGTCCACTATCTGCTCCGTTGTGATGTCAGAGCAGGGTAGGTTGCCAATCGTTGGATAGGCATAAGTAGTTAGCGTATTCGTCCATTGCTCGGTGTGTTTTTTGTTCTTCCAGCCAGCGGCTTTGCTCGCAATGAATAGTTCAGCGGCTTTCTGAAAGGTAAGTGCGTCTTTTGCTGACGCTTTACTCTTCTCTCGTTCAGTTCGAGGATCAAGTCCTTTGCGAAACTGACGACGATAATCAGCAGCTTGATCTCTAGCTTCAGCAAGAGATACATCTTTGAGTGCTCCTAGGCCAATACTGTTCTTGCCACCAGCACCCCAGCGAAATATCCAACTCTTATTTGGTTGAGCAAGATCACTAGAAGCCTGCACTTTTAGATACAGGCCATCTCCATCTGAGTGAAGACCAGTCTTTTTGAGTTGCTTGATAGCGATAGCAGTGAGCTTGCCCATCTGAAATATGACCTTTTAAAGATACACTTCAAGATACACTATAGAGGCCGATTCAACAAGTTTATAATCAACGCTATTGGACTAATAGTGATCATATATAACTGATTTTATTGAGTATTTTTATATTGTTATATCTTCTTGGATTTGATAAGATCAATAGTTTGATTGACCCTCTGTCCGCCAGTATAAAAAAATACAATAAAATTCAATAAAATCAATAACCTAAAAATTTATTGATTTCGACTTTCACCACATACTTTCACCACATGTTTTTAAGTTTAAAATTCAACATTTCATCGTGGATCAAAACTGCTGATTTTTAACCAAAGTATTGGTTGAAATCCTTCATGTTCTCGATACCATGGATTCAACAGTCACTACTAGTTGAGTCCAAAATGACAAAACGTATCGCCATCTACGCACGAGTCTCTACTGACAAACAGACGTGTGAAAACCAACTTATTGAATTGCGTGCCACCGCTGAACGTATGGATTACGAAATCGTGTCTGAGTATGTTGACGAAGGCATATCGGGGGCGAAATCACGTCAAGATCGTCCTGCACTCAACGCATTGATGAAGGCAGCGACTCAAAGAAAGTTCGATCTCGTTATGGTGTGGTCAATTGACAGACTTGGTCGTTCACTTCATCACTTAGTCGAGATCTTGAACGAACTTCAGTCACTCAAAGTTGATTTGATGTTTCTTCAACAAGGTCTGGATACGTCATCTGCATCAGGTCGGATGATGTTCTCTGTTTTCGGCGCACTTGCAGAGTTTGAACGTAATTTAATCCGTGAACGTGTCATGGCAGGTCAACAACGTGCCAAATCGGCAGGTGTCAAACTCGGTCGTCCGTCAAAGATGAATGACGGTATGCGTAATGCGACCCAGATTCTGCGTGAGAGGGGTATGGGTATCAAACAGATTGCAAAACAACTGGGTATCGGTATTGGTACGGTTTATTCCGTATTGAATTTGAATCTTTGAGTCGAACCCGCAAAAAAATGAGAACATGAATTGACTGGCGATTACTTAAATGAAAATCAATCACAGTTATTTCAATTAAAAGTACATTGTTCACGTCTCAGTTTTGTTTGGTTCAACTCTGCAGACGCTCAACAACCGTTGTCTTTCAATTTTTATTTCTACTGATTGCATTGTCCTCTAAAAAGACTCGGTATGGACAGCGCTAGTTAACTTTGGGTTTGCTAACAAGAACAAATATACCGATGAAAATTATCACGACCGGCGCAACAATTGTCATGAAACCGCTATTCATTCCAATACCAACAAGAAAACATAGTGGCGCCACCACCAGGCAGGCTATGAATATTACTAGTCGCTGTGCAAGTGTCATTCAATCCTCCTAGGTTAGGTTAGATGCAGGTAGTGAGGCCTTGAATTTTTTTGAATTTCAAGCGGGTGTACCTTGACTTAATCATAGTGTGTATTATCGACTACAACCTAACATTGAAATTTTACACACCGTCTGTCATTCAGTTACACGTGGCCGATGTGTTTGGTAATCTCAGAGTCTTACGTAAATCCCTCAGACGTTAAATCGCGCCGCGGTCGCCCTCTTATTGCCCCACGAATCGTGCCGCATAGCGACGCAGGCGGGATCATCGAGGCAGTGGGACAAGGTGTTGCCAGCGATCGCCTTGGTCAACGAGTTTGGATCTGGAACGGTCAGTTTGGCCGTCCGCTTGGAACTTGTGCGCAATACATCGTTGTGCCCGAGGCTCAAGCTGTCGCTCTGGATAAAGACACGAGCTTTGATGCCGCGGCCTGTATGGGTATCCCAGGACTGACCGCCTTTGAGGCCGTACGTCGTTGCGGAGACATTTCTGGAAAAACTGTTTTAGTTATCGCGGCCGCTGCAGCAGTGGGACACTATGCAGCGCAAATGGCCGTTTTAAAAGGTGCACGTGTCATCGGCACCGTCAGCTCAGAGACCAAAGCCGCACATGCGCGTGCGGTGGGGGTTGCTGAAACGATTAACTACAAGACAGAAGACGTAGCAGAACGCGTCAAAGCGCTAACCGGCGGGCGCGGTGTTGATGCCATTATTGATATGGACTTTTCAACCACTGCAGAGTTAGTCAAAAACGGGGCGCTTGCTCCGCATGGCACGGTAGCCTGCTACGGATCTAACTCGGTCGAAGACACACCGATTCCATTTCGCGTGTGCTTGTTCAACACCTTAAGCTTTCAATTCTTTCTTGTGTATGACTTAACACCAGACGAGCGCAGCTTCGCACTGAAAGAACTCAATGCGTTGCTTGCCTCGGGACGTTTAGTGCACGCGATTGGTGCGCGCTATCCGCTCACTGACATTGCAGCGGCTCATGTCGCGGTTGAAAAAGGCAAGGTAATGGGTAATATTGTGATTAATATTGAATAACATCTCTTAACAGCCTAACAAAAGAAGCAACAAAATGAGCCTTGATTTAATTATTAGGAACGCCCGGCTTGCCGATATGAAGGCCGGTGATGCTTATGTAGATATCGCCGTTCATGGCGGTAAATTCGTTCTGATTCAACCCGCGATTGCAGAAACCGGACTGAAAGAAATTGATGTGAAAGGCTGTTTAGTCGCACCAGGTTTTGTCGAAACACACATCCATTTGGATAAAACCTGCACGATTGACCGGTGTGCCTGCGAAACCGTCAGGTTTCCCTTTGACGCCATGGAGCGGGTCTCGGCGATCAAAAATACCTTCACGATCGAAGACGTCCAGACCAGAGCAAAACGCACTTTGGAGAAATGCATCTCTCACGGTTGCACCTTGATGCGCACCCATGTTGAAGTAGATCCAAAAGTTGGTTTGCGTGGCTTTGAAGGCGTGAAATCCATCATCGATGCCTATAAATGGGCATTAGACATGGAAATCTGTGTGATGCCACAGGAAGGGATGCTAAATAATCCCGGCACAGAAGAGCTCATGATCGCAGCACTTAAAAATGGCGCGACCGTAATTGGTGCAGCACCCAATTATGAAACAGATCCGGCCGCACAAATCCGCCGGATATTTGAAATCGCCCACGAGTTTGATGTTGATATCGATATGCATCTCGACTCGGGCGCCTCCGCCTCCAGACTCGATACTCTGCAAGTTTGCGAGCTCACTGAAAAATACAACTGGGGCGGTCGCGTTGCGATCGGTCATGTCACCAAGCTCTCCACCATGCCTGTTGCAGACGTGAATGTCGTTGCGAAACGAATGAAAGATGCTGGCGTTTCCCTGACAGTTTTGCCTGCAACAGACCTCTATCTATCCGGCAGGGATATGGAGGCAAATGTGCGCCGAGGGGTCGTAGACGCAAACCACCTGGTGACACAAGGCGTGAATTGCTCAATCAGCTCAAACAACATTCTGAACCCTTTCACACCTTTTGGTGATGGTCAGTTGATCAGACAAGCAAACCTCTATGCCAACATAGTTCAGCGGGGGATGCCGGAACCACTGCGCGACACATGGGATATGTTCACGACTAACTCAGCCAAACTCATGCGCCGTGAGGGTTATGGCTTAGCAGTTGGAAACGACGCTGACTTTATCGTTGTCGAGTCTGATAATCCAGTCAATGCCATCAGAGAAGTTGCACCGACCCTAATGGGATTTAAAAGAGGACGTCAAACATTTACCCGAACCCCTGTAGTTTTACATCGCCCGCATTAAGAGCAAAGCATTACTGGTTGGCATAGTTATTGCTTGTTTTCTCACTGAGGATAAAGGTTTTTCTTCATCCTCAGTTTTAGGAGATTTTTTGTATGCCTGCTTCAATCGGTCTTTTTTCATTCGGTCCTTTGCTAGCGAGTCGTTTATTTAAATCATTGCTGCTCAGTTTATTTGCAGTAACAGGTTTAATCAGTGCAACCAGCTCGATCGCTCAACCTTACCCATCAAAACCGATCAACCTGTTTGTAGGTTTTCCTGCCGGAGGCGCTGCAGATATAGTCGCTAGACTGATGGGAGAAAAACTATCTGCGAAACTAGGTCAACCTGTAGTCATACTGAATAAACCAGGCGCAGCAAGTACCATCGGCATGGTTGCTGCAGCAGCAGCTCCCAATGATGGCTACAACCTTTTGTTAAGCTCACTGACCAATCAAGTAATTGCAGGCCATCTGTTTAAAGATTTAAAAATCAGCATCCTGACAGACTTTGAACCTGTGGCGATGATTGCCAACGCTCCGCATGTTTTAAATGTGAATGCTCAAGTACCCGTCCAGAATATGGAAGATTTCATTGCCTGGCTGAAGAAAAATAACGGCAAAATAAATTACGCCTCCCAAGGCAATGGAACTTTGTCGCACCTTGAATCAGCCTTGTTCGCAGAGCAAGTGGGCGTTGACTTAGTACACGTCCCCTACAAAGGCAGCGCACCCGCAGTACCTGACCTGGTTGCGGGCAACGTCTCGTTCATGTTTGACAGTGCCGCGGCATCCAAACCTCTGCTCGATAGCGGAAAGGTTCGCGCACTCGCACTGGCCTCGACCAAACGCTTGCCAAGCATGCCTGAATTACCGACCGTCATTGAAGCAGGACTGCCTAGCTATAACGTTGACAACTGGATGGCGATCTATGCACCGAAAGGCACACCTCAAAACATAGTGAATAAACTGGGTGAGAGTTTCGCCGAGATTCTGGCCGATCCTGCAGTCATTCAATCCCTTCAGGATAAAGGGCTGATTGCAATGCCGATGAATCCGCAGGCCCTGCAGAAAGCCGCACAGGAAGACTCAGACCGCTGGGGTGCTGTGATCAAAAAGAACAACATTAGTTTTTAAAAAATTACTAAAGGTGAGTAAATGAAAGCTAAATTGCATTCGGATGACTGCTTTGAACCAGACAATGGTGAACCCTCAGGCACAAACCTGACCCTCTCGTCACCCATATCAAAAGATGGCAATGCAATACCTGGGCATGTATATACCTTACCTGCGCGCCAAGGCTGTGCGGTCAGACTTAAGAGTGGACAGATTATTCGCGTCATCAATAAACACGGCTCTCAGGTATGCGACACCTGGGCTTTTAAAGCTGATGATTTAAGTGAATTCATGTCCATGGAGCATGCACGCGCCTGGATTGACCGCATCATCCCAAAATCAGGGGATGCTTTGGTAAGCAATCATCGGCGACCCATCATGACCTTGCTTGAAGACACCTCCCCTGGCATTCACGACACCTTGATGGCTGCGTGCGACATCTATCGCTACCAGACTCTTGGCGTCAAGCACTATCACGACAACTGCGCGGACAATATGCGCCTAGCACTCAAAGCCATTGGATTGAGAGTGCGTGAAGTACCTCAACCCTTAAACCTTTGGATGAATATTCCAGTAAGCACGGATTGCAGCGTGCAATGGCTCGCACCAGCATCAAAAGCCGGTGATTATGTCGAACTTAAAGCGGAGATGGACTGTGTTTTTGTGATGTCTGCCTGTCCTCAGGACATCATACCCATCAACGATAACCACCCTGTAGAAGTGCAATTCACGGTACTTGCCTAGCAACCCGCTGCTTCACACAATCAATAACTTAACGTAACTGGCTTGAGATGAAAAATAAAACTGACCAGACTGAAATTAAAAAATTGCGCTATACGGGCATCCCAACCTTTATGCGAACACCGTATTGCCCAGACTTCAAAGATCTGGATATTGCGCTGGTGGGCGTACCCTTTGATGGCGGCGTGACCTTAAGGCCGGGAGCCAGATTTGGTCCCAGAGAGATTCGCAATATGTCATCGTTTACCCGTGCGATACATCATGTGACAGGGTTCAACCCCTTTGATGCATGCCGGATTGGCGATATCGGAGACGTTCCGTTTTCAGATATCTATCATCTGGAAAATTCGCATGACGAAATTCGCCGTTTTTATGAGCCGCTATTTGCCGCTGGGAAAATTGCACTCACGGCGGGTGGCGATCATTCGATTACTTACCCTATATTTCAAGCGCTCCAACCCAAACAGCCAATCGGCATGGTTCACATTGACGCGCACACAGATACCTGGGACGATAACAACGGGTCGAAATTCAATCATGGGTCACCTTTCAGGCGTGCCGTAGAGGCCAATCTGCTTGATCCAAAACGCACCATACAAATTGGTATTCGCGGGGCACAAAATTCCGATGAAGGCTGGCGCTATTCGCTAGATAACGGAATGCGTGTGATCTTCATTGAAGAGTTCGACCGAATGGGTGTCGAGGCCGTGATCGCCGAAGCGCGACGTGTCATAGGCGATGGCCCTGCTTACCTTTCACTTGACGTCGATGGCCTGGACCCGATCTTTACGCCCGGGACGGGCACTCCAGAAATCGGTGGTCTGACGACACGCGAAACACTACAGCTATTGCGCGGCTTAAGTGGTCTGGACTGGATTAGCGGGGATGTAGTCGAAGTCGCTCCTGCTTACGATCCAAGCGGCAATACCGCTTTGGTTGCAGCCACCCTCATGTACGAAATACTTTGTCTGCTCGCAGAACGGTTTCGTTAAAAATAAAACGGTGGACTCATGGGTTACAGCTGGCAATTTCATGTGATTTCGCAGTACTGGCCTGTATTTTTAAGAGGGGCCATGGTGACGCTGCAGATCACTCTGATCTCGGCGGCAATCGGACTGGTAATAGGTGTTCCGCTAGGCGTTGCCCGTGAGGCACAATCCAAATGGATCCGAGTTCCTGCGACAATTTATGTTGAGCTTTTTCGTGCAACGCCTGCGCTTATCCAGATCGTCTGGATTTATTATTGCTTACCGATTTTTACCGGCATTCAATTCGAAGCCAAAACGACTGTCATCATTGCGTTAGGGGCACATACTGGCGCCTATATTGCGGAAATAGTGCGAGCAGGTATCAATGCCGTCGATAAAGGTCAACTGATGGCTGCGCGTGCAATTGGCATGTCCTATCGTTTAGCGCTCAGGCGAATCATTCTGCCTCAAGCAGCACAAAAAATGATTCCGCCTTTAATTAACGAATTCGCAAATCTGATGAAACTCTCGACGCTCGCCTCGACGATCGCCGTATATGAGTTGCTTCAAGAGTCAAATAATTTAATCGCCTCGACTTATCGGCCCCTGGAAATTTATACGTTCCTGGCCGTCGTGTTTTTTGCTGTCACATTCCCGTGGATTTGGCTCTCACGCAGACTTGAAATGCGTTTGCAGAAATCATCATGAATAAATTGGACAAAACACAGGTCGGATCTGATCCAGCCAATGATATGTTGACACTGAGTGGGTTAAACAAATCCTACGGCAAACTCGATGTGCTGCGCAATATCGACCTGACAGTTCAGGCCGGCGAGGTCATCGCGATTATTGGTCCGAGTGGTTCAGGAAAAAGTACCTTATTGAAATGTATCAATTTTTTAGAACCTTACGATTCAGGTTCTGTAATCTTTAACGGCAAGCTGGTAGGTTATGCGGAAAGTAAGCCAGTTTCTGGCAGACGCAAACTTGCACCCGATCATGTGATTAATCACTTGCGCACACAAATGGGGATGGTCTTTCAGAGCTTTAATCTCTTTCCCCACATGACTATTCTTGAAAATATCATTGAGGGTCCGACCCGTGTCCTCGCCATTGCGAAAGCAGAGGCGATTGCCTATGCCGAGCAATTATTAGCGCAAGTCGGACTTTCTGATAAACGTGATGTCAAACCAACACGCTTGTCCGGTGGTCAACAACAAAGAGCAGCCATTGCACGCGCGTTAGCGATGCGCCCAAAACTGATGCTTTTCGACGAACCGACCTCAGCGTTGGACCCCGAACTTGTGGGTGAGGTCTTGACTACGATTCGTGATTTAGTCAAACAGGGAATGACCATGATCATCGTGACCCATGAGATGCACTTCGCGCGGGATGTTGCGACTCGGGTGATCTTCATGGCGGACGGTGAAATTATCGAACAAGGCTCGCCGGAACATGTTTTCGTAAAACCAACTCAAAGTAGAACGCAAGAGTTTTTATCCCGAGTACTGACAACGCATACCACCCTATAGAACTCACTCATCACTCTCTCTTTTTCAAGGATGCCATCATGAAATTTCGTATGCTCTCATTTATTTCAGCCTGTGCTCTGATGCTGCTTTCCCTGTCTTCACCAGCCCTGGCTGCTGGTGAAATCGAACAAATCACCAAACGTGGTGAGTTGCGTATCGGTTATATCCCCTCTCCTCCAGGTATTGCAAAAGATCCAGTATCAGGAGAGGTGAATGGTTTTTATGTAGATGCTGCCCGTGCACTCAGTGAGCAAATGGGTGTAAAGCCTGTTTTTGTTGAGGCAACCTGGGCTAACTTTGTAGCGGGTTTGCAATCCAACCAATTTGACCTTTCAATCGCAGGAACCTTTGCGACCGTTAAACGCGCCATGGTTGTCGATTTTTCAAAACCACTGAATTATCTCGGTAGTGTCGCACTTGTGCGCAAGGATGACACGCGGTTTAACCAGTTAGCCGACATGAATAAGCCTGAGGTCAAAATCGCAGTCGTTCAAGGTACTGAGGCAGAAGATTTCGTCAAGCGCGTATTACCCAATGCGAAACTCACATCCCTAGCTGGTGGCAACCTCGCAGCAGGCTTCATTGAAGTCGCAGCAGGGCGCGCAGATGCAAGCTTTCAGGATATCTTTATCGCAACAGAATTTGCAAAACAACAACCAACCACTAAGGTCTTATTTGCTGAAAAACCAGTATTTTTCTTACCCATCGCATGGGCTGTTAAAAAGGGAAATACTGAATTACTGTCAATCGTGAATGTAGGACTCGATAGTCTGTTGGTGTCAGGTCAGCTCGATCAGATGACGGCTAAATACATCCCGGAAGATAGTCGCTTTGTTGATGCGCCTAACTTAAGACCCTTTCCCAAAGCCGTGAAATAGTAGTTTGTCAAAGCATAATCACCTATCAAGTTATCCTAAAAGATAAGAGGGTTATATTTTGAACTCCCTGCTTGGCGACCCGTTTAACTATCCCTATCCGTCTAGACGGGCTGTTGTGCAGTCCTTGCGAGGGATGGTTGCGACCTCGCACCCACTGGCTGCCCAGGCAGGTCTAAAAATACTGCAAGCTGGTGGCAATGCTATTGATGCTGCGGTTGCCACAGCGGCTGCACTCACCGTTGTAGAGCCCACTTCAAACTGTATCGGTGGGGATACCCTTGCACTGGTCTGGCACGAAAATCAGTTGCACGGTTTAAACGCGAGCGGTCCTGCCCCAAAAAATATTTCGATTGCAAAGCTCGCAGCCCAAGGATTCAGCGCGTTTCCTACCTACGGCCCATCGGGGGTCACGGTACCTGGCACACCGGCAAGCTGGGTAGCATTATCGGAAAGATTTGGAAATCTATCCCTTCAACAATCCATGCATGAAGCAATCGAACTGGCTCGCGAAGGTTTTCCTGTTTCACCAACCGTTGCCTATGCCTGGAATCAAGCCTTTCAGTTATTCAAAGATGAATTTTCAGCACAACACTTCAAACCATGGTTTGAAGCTTTCGCACCCCTAGGACGGGCCCCACGAAGTGGAGAGATCTGGAAACAACCTGATCAAGCAAACACACTGTCCTGCATAGCAAGCGATCATGGGGAAAGTTTTTATCATGGGTCACTCGCTCGTGACATAGCAAGTTTTTGTCAGAACGCGGGCGGCTACCTCAGTGTCTCTGACCTGGCTGGGTTCAAACCAGACTGGGTGGAACCTATTTCTGCCAACTATCGAGGTTATACCGTCTGGGAGATGCCACCAAACTGTCAAGGCATCGTGGCACTGATGGCGTTGGGCGCCTTAAAAGACTTTTCCTTTAGTGAACGTGACAGTGCGCTAACGTACCATCGTCAAATAGAAGCGATCAAACTAGCCTTTGAATTAGGTATTGCGAACATCACCGACATCAAAAGAATGAGCATATCAGTCAACGAAATGCTTTCAGAGACTACAAGGGCTCGCATGCACAGCGAAATAAAAGAGCGCGCACGCTTACCCGCGAATGGTCAACAACAACGAGGCGGTACTGTCTATGTCAGTTGCGCAGATGCGCAAGGCAATATGGTTTCGCTCATTCAGAGCGGTTATATGAACTTTGGCTCGGGTCTTGTGGTGCCCGGGACTGGAATAAATTTACAAAATCGCGGCAATGGTTTTTCACTCGATCCATCGCATCCTAATTGCTTAGAGGGAGGCAAGCGGCCTTTTCATACCATCATTCCAGGTTTCTTGACTCACGGCAATCGCCCTGTCGGCGCTTTTGGTGTGATCGGCTCTTATCTGCAACCCCAAGCCCATGTTCAGATGGTCATGAATATGATCGACTTTGGACTGAATCCTCAGGCAGCGCTCGATGCACCGCGTTGGGAATGGACAAAAGGCAATCAAGTTAGTCTTGAACGAGGAACGCCTCAAGCAATTTTCGATTCTCTTCAGTCGCTCGGACATGAAGTCTCCTGGTCAACCAATCCACTCGCTTTTGGCCGTGGTCAGATTATTTTGCGCGATACGAATGGCGTGCTCACAGGCGGAACTGAACCGCGCAGCGACTCCTCTATCGCGGCATGGTAAATAATAATGTTGCGGGCATCAAGCAGGCTGCAACAAACTCCTTAGACTCACCACATTACTGATCTTTTCTAAATCCCAGATATGTGCAACCAGCTCGGCGGCCTTTTGTTTGCCCAAGACAGGTGCGCATAAATCAAATGCTTTCTCACCAACTTCGGCGCGTGTCATCGGATTGGCAAACGTACCGCGCACACTTTTTGTGTGAGAGTGCAAGACTCGTTCATCTTTTAGCGTGATATCAACAATCGCCTGTCGACTTGGCAAGGCGCGCTCAAGCTCTGGATCGCCAATTAATTCGACCCGCTTACGCAATGCCATGACCTGAGGATCCTGCATGCGTGCGACGTCATGTGCGGCTTCGAGTGAAGCCGTACCATCAAGCAACATCACAGAAATCATATATTGCATATTGATGTCGGGCATGCTCCGGTTATTTGTAATCTCTGCACCGGAACTAAAGACCCTCACCACAACTTTTTCAACATCACTGGCCTTGAATTTATACTCTTTCATCAAGTCATAAACCGAATCCAGTGGCGCCTGGATTGGGCTACCGACAGTCCAGCGTTTGATATTGGTATTCACAACTTCAAAGGTTTCACCCAGACCCTGAATGAGAAGCTCTGGCTTAGCAGTTGGCCCAGAAGCAAAGAAAAAATTATTCGGACCTCCAAACGGATCGTCGATTCCTGACATCCCTGAAGCGACCATTGTGACAGATGCGGCACCATTGCGAGCCGGCAATCCTCCAAATTGAAATGCTTTTTCTACATGCTCCGTATCACGAGCGAAATTCGATAAGCCACTCGCCTGCTGCGTTGTATAGGAGAGCGCATGGCGAACTTGTCTGGGTGTAAGTTTGGCTAACGCAGCGCAGGCTGCGGTAGCGCCAAACATGGGTCCAAAAGAATGAGTCCCATGACCGAGTCTGGCAAAAGCATAATCACCTAAAGCAAAAGACATCCTACAGTTGATGTCATAGCCTAAGGCCACCGCACGCAATAACTCCACACCCTTAGCATTTGAAAATTCGGCCATCGCAAGCGCCGCCGGAACAACTCCAGCGCCCGGATGAGTGAGCGACGCAGCATGCGAGTCGTCCGTCTCATCTGCATGGGCAAGCATGCCCCCTGTGAGGGCTGAATTCACTACGGTCGTGATAATTTTCGTACCTGGTACACAGGCTTGAGGCGTACCACCTTGTGTATTGATATAGGCAATCGCTCGCTCCCCAGCTAGCAGATGTGTGCCAGAAATCATTGCCGCAATCGTATCGAGTAAATGGTGTTTGGCGGCTTCGGTGGCCGCCTCGGGTATAGCTTTTACTCCCGCCGCTGCGATGTAATCAGATACGGTAAGGGTAATCGGTGAAATTGCTGCACTTGCTTCTGCTGAAGATGCAGCATTGACACGAAACCCCAAAGGCGACAGGGCACTTGAAAACAGCCCTGCCCTGATGAGTGCACGACGACTTTTACTTATCGCTTGATTATTGTTAAACATAATGATTGCCTCTTTTATTTGTTATAAAAATTATTTCATGCAAGTTTTTGTTTAGACGTCTCACGGAAAGTCATCACCACAAATACAGCAGCTACAGCGGAAGCACTCAGATAATAAGTTGGAGAAATGGGTGATCCTGTTTTTTCAATTAACCACGTAGCAATAAAAGGAGCAAAACCACCAAAAATCGCATTCCCCAGACCGTAACCAATAGACATCCAAGTCGAACGAATGTTGGTTGGAAAAATCTCAGCCACTGCAGCGGGGCCCGGGCCACATAGCAATGAAATCATCAGGGCAAATACAATCTGGACACACAGTACTGTTGTAAAACCAGGACTAGCAATCATTAAACTGAACAGTAAATAGGGCAGAATCACGAAACTGACACAGCCAAGAATCAATAGATCTATGGGTAGCACCAGATGATCCACTCGACAATTCTTGCCTCAGACCGAGCTGTTTTTTACTGACGAGGATTTCTTGTCGGGGGCGGTAGGATTTTCTGCCTTTGTTGGTCCGAAGGCGTAGGAAATTTTTAATATTGCCTTTCTTTTTGCCGCTAAGGATGCACCACCGCTGTACAGGCCATATGTGATTCTTGGTTTCTCGTGTCCAACGATATCCGCAGCCATGTTTTCAGAGATGCCATTTTCCTCAAGCATCGTAGTGAATGTCTTACGAATTGAGTGAAAGACTTGTCCCTTCGAGTATCCAAGTTTCGTTTTTAACCTGCCAAATCGCTTACCGATAGCATTTGATCTGTCACCATACTTGTTCACGGTCAGACCAGTAAACAGATAACCATCAGCCGACAAATCAATCATTGTCTTCACTTTTGTTTTGATTTTTGGATGTAATGGTACGAGTCGATTTCCAGCCTCTGTCTTTGCGTCGACAATAAGTATTGAATCTTCATCTAGATTAATTTCAGAACACTTCAACGAGGCTAATTCTTCAATCCGAGCACCTGTATAAGCACCTATCAATATCAAGTCGGCGAGTTGCTGATCATCACTTGAAATTGCTGCCGAATGAATTGCAATTACATCACTTGGTTTCAATGGCACCCATGGAGTTGATTTATTAACCGCTCTAGAGTTCTTCTTGTTACTGATCTTGAATTCACTCGGGGCGATGAATGGGTCAGACATCCCATTAGGCGCTACTTTCCGATCTTGCAGATACTTGAAGAAATTCCGACATGAGCCAAGAATCCGATTTGAGGTTGACGGTGAAAGACTGTTTTTCACAGCTATTTGTTTGATCCAAGCTTCGACATAATTTGGTGTCAATGAAGTGACAGTAGGAAACCAACTTGTCATCAACTCAACGTCACCGTTCATCTGGTCAATAGTTTTTTGACGCAATCCACGCTGAACTTGATATTTGTTCCATGATGAGACTAGACTGCTCAATGGTTCTTGCTTTTTAGTCGCAATCTCTTTGAATGCATCAGCAGCAAGATTGCCAACTTCATCACGTATTCTTGATTCTTCTTCTTCGATTACATCTTTGACGAGATGACGAACTGACTGACGGGTTAGTTGTTCACGTAGTTCGAGTGCGGAGGCGATGATCGGGTCTTCTGCTTGATGCCGTGCAGCATCTATCTTCGATTGCCAACCAAGGACAAGTGCTGTCGCTCTCTGTTTTGCTGTCTTTAAGTCGCTTGTCTGAGTGCTTTGGTAAAACTTAACTTTACCGATAATGTGACGAACGTCCTTTGGAACAAATAGAACAGCGTAATAAGTCTGGTACCGCAGTTCTAAATGTGATGATTTTGACGGTGGACGTGCCATGGGTGTCTCCGAAATATGTTGTTAATTTAACACATTTCACCACATGTTTTTACCACATGTTTGTTTTTTAAATAATTGATATTGTTGGTTTTCAATGACTTATGTTAGATTGTCAGACTTTCCCCCTCTGTCCGCCAAAATTTATATATAAGTTATTGATTTAGGCTCTACCCCATTAACGGGGGATGAGCAGTATTCATAGATTAGTAGTATCCATCAAACACGGCTAAATACGCCGTTCCGACCGCAGTGGGCCAAGACCCTCAGCGGGTAATTTTCAAAGTTTCTAAATCCATATGCTCTTCGGGACATCATTTCCATTTTAGTGTGGAATCCTTCTGTTATTCCGTTGAATTTTGAAGTCCGCCACAGCCTGACGATCGGCTCCAACCATGTTGAGAATCACTTAAAACTGACCCAGTGAAGGTGAGGTGTAGTTATTGGCCATTAACTTGCTCCTTGATGCGTGTGCGTAGTGTTTTCATACAGGCTCATACCGGTTGGCTAGGCATTTTTCTCATCGGGGTGGTCAATTGCCGAGTCTAGCTCTGTATTCCCGATAAGCTGATTGCAGTCATTCAACTGGCAGGCTTTCTGTAGCCAAGTCCTGCGAAAATGAGCGTATGTAAATTGGAGGAGGCACAGATGCTCACGAAGTTGACTGCGTTGCCGAATATCGGAAAAGCTATCGCTGGCGACCTGCTAGCCCTTGGGATAAGCTCGCCTGACGATTTCAAAGGTAACGACATGTTAAAGATCTTCAATGATTTGAAGGCGGTAATGGGGCAAAGGCATGACCCCTGTGTTTACTACACACTGCTGTCCGTGAAGCACTTTATTGATTCAGGGGAATCGCTGCCATGGTGGAAATTCACGGCGAAGGGCAAGGTGGATTTAGTATTGAACACGAGGAGCAAATCATGAAATTTGGTTACACCATCGTTTATGTCCCTGACGTGCTTGCGTCGGTGGAGTTCTTTGAAAAAGCATTTGGATTAAAGCGACGGTTCCTTCATGAATCGGGCTAGGGTGAAATGGATACCGGCGCGACTGCATTGGCATTCATAACCCATGACCTGGGCGCATCTAATTTGCCCGGTGGTTATTAAAAAGTAAGTTTTCTCGTTGCAAAAACTTGTTGTATCATGATAGATCAAGATTTATCAAGATGAGATGTTTTCATGGCTACTGCTGCACGCGAAAAGTTTTCTTCTCAAGCTTCGCCTGACGTGTTGACCGCATTACGTCAAATTGCTGAGGTACAAGGCCGGCAATTTCAGGCTGTGCTGGATGAGGCGCTGCGTGATTACATCGACCGCCAGCAAAAGACTCGACCCCGACGCCACGTGATGGCGTCGTTTGCCTCTAGTCTTGATGAGTTTGATCATTTATATCGCGAACTTGCGAAATAGGCCATGCAGCGCGATTATTTAACCGTGGCCGATGTGCTCGGTATGCACACGATCTTAATGCAAAGGTATGGTGGCGCGGGTGGTGTTCGTGACCCAGGTGCCCTAGAGGCAGCCCTGTTTAGACCACAAACGGGTTACTACTCTGACATCATCGCTGAGGCTGCAGCATTGCTAGAAAGCCTTGCAATTAATCACCCCTTTGTAGATGGCAACAAGCGTGTCGCATTTGCGGCGGCCGACGTGTTTCTGCGCATCAACGGCTGGTGCTTAAAGAGGCCACCAATGTTCATCCACGTAGAGATGCTGCAGATGTTCGAGGCTGGCACGTTTGATATCGCCCACCTTGAACCGTGGCTGCGAGGTTTTGCCGTCGCTCAAGAGTGAGAGCGGTTAGTACCCCTCCCGCAGACCAAAAGAAAGCCCTGAGATTTCAACACCTTAGGCGGTTTGTGATGTTGTCAAGGCCGACCAGCCAGCAGTTGACTGGAAGCCCGCATGAATAGCTCTAATCTTCAACGCCTTGTACGATTTGTAAACTGGATTGCAATACAAGCTACTACTCCAGGTATGGCAAAGGCATAAAAATAATAGGCTATCGGTAACTGCAAACTCAACAGCGTGCCGCCCAGCATAGGACCCAGAATCGCCCCAGTTCGACCTATACCAGATGCCCAACCGATTCCCGTCGATCTAATTTTTAAAGAATAAAACTGTCCGACATAGGAATACAACACAATCTGCGTTCCAATCGTGGTTGCTCCAGCGATAGCGACCAATAGATTTAAAACAAGTGCTGAACTTTTAAATCCCAGCAAACTGATAGAAACAGTTGCTAATGCAAAAAAGATAGCAAGAACTGAACGCGGATTAAACTTGTCTGCAAGCCAACCACCACCAATCGCTCCAAAAATAGCACCAATATTGAGCACCATTAAAAACATGATGCTTGAACCTAGCGGATAGCCGGCTTGATTCATAAGCTTTGGCAGCCAAGAGCCAAGCGCATAAACCATTAATAAACACATAAAAAACGACACCCAGAACATTACGGTCGTCAACGCACGTCCATCCTTGAACAATGCAACGAGAGGGGTGCTATTGGATGGTTCTAGCGGATACACAAACACATCATCAGTCTGATGCTTAAAAGTTGGGTTGAGTTGTTTGACAATATTCGCGATGCGGTTTGATTGATTGCCGCGCGATAAAAATCCTGGGGACTCTGGCAAAAGCATCAATATAACGGGCAATAAAACCAAGGGAATAATGGCAACAAAGAATACAGAAGACCATCCAAAATCAGGAACCAACCACATCCCTAGACCGGCAGATAACATACCTCCAATTGAATAGCCGCTAAACATAATCGTAACAAGTAAGTTTCGAATTTTTTTGGGTGCGTACTCTGTCATCAAGGCAACCACATTTGGCATCACACCGCCAATACCTAAGCCCGCAATAAATCGACAGACACCAAACTCAAATACATCTCTTGCAAAACCATTGGTGAAGGTAAAAAAACTAAATAAGATCACGCAGAGAGCAATGACCTTCTTTCTTCCTATGCGATCAGATAAAGGACCAAAAATAAATGCGCCAAACATCATTCCAAACAATGCATAGCTCCCCAATGCACCAGCTTGCAAAGGCGTTAGGTTCCAACTACCCATGAGCTTGGGTAATACGACTCCATAAATGACTAAATCATAGCCATCAAAAATAATAATCAATGCGCATACACTTAATAGTATCCAGTGAAATCGACCAAACTTTGCGTGATCAATTTCTTGATGTAAATTAATTTGTCTCATGAGATTTATATTCTTCTTCAAAATTAAAATTAAAGTTAGAGCTGAACTAAAGAGCTTTTAAAAAACTCAGTGATAGCAGCGTTAAATTCGTGGGGTTGCTCGATACATGAAAGATGCGATGCATTGATTGTTTTGATGACTGAGTGCTTTATTGATTGATGCATTATCTGGGCGTCATCAACCGTTGTGACAGGATCATAAGTTCCTGCAATGATGAGCGTTTCACAGCTGATTTTTTTAATTTGAGCCGTAAGATCTGCCTGAGCAAGCGCCTCGCAACAGGAGGCATAACCCTCTTGATTGATACCTCTCATGGTCTCAACCAGGGCAGCCACGCACTCAGGGTATGTACGCAAGAATTTCGGGGTAAACCAGCGTTTTTCGGCTGTATCTGCAATTGAACCTAAGCCTTCAGTGCGAACCAGTGCAGCACGATTCAGCCACGCGGATGACTCGCCGACTTTTGCCGCTGTATTTGAAATCAAAAGTCTATCGATACGATCCGAGGCGTGAATACCTAGCCACTGGCCGATCAATCCTCCCATCGAGATTCCGCAAAAATTCACCCGTTCGATATCCAGATGATCAAGTAAAGCAACAACATCAGTACCCATCATCTCAAGGCTGTAGGGACCTTTAGGCGATGCAGAACGTCCGTGCCCGCGCGTGTCGTAGCGAATAATATGGAATGAATCACAAAGGTTTGCGACTTGTGATTGCCACATGTCCGAGGTGGTGCCAAGTGAATTCGAAAACATGAGTACAGGTAAGTGAGCAGACCCTAACCGTGAATAAAATATTTCGGTTTGATTGACGTGTGCAATTGGCATATAGATTTAAAAATATTAATTTGTAGGAAGTGGTTGAACACAATTAATCAATTTCGCATTGGTTAATTGTTGTAATTTTTCAAAATCCAGACCCGGCACCATATCAATTACATTTAGGCGAGTGGCGGTCACATCTATGACAGCCAAATCCGTATAGATTCGATTGACACAACCAATACCTGTGAGTGGATAGCTGCACTGTTCAACGATTTTGGGTTCACCCCTTTTCGTTAGGTGTTCCATCGTTACAAAAACGCGTTTTGCACCAATCGCTAAATCCATCGCACCTCCGACGGCGGGAATTGCCTCTGGAGAGCCTGTATGCCAGTTTGCTAGATCTCCACTCTGTGAAATCTGGAAAGCACCGAGCACACAAATATCGAGATGACCTCCACGCATCATGGTGAAAGAATCACCATGATGAAAGAAGCTGCCTCCCTTTAGCAAGGTGACAAACTCCTTGCCAGCGTTAATCAGTTCTGGATCTTCATGACCCTTTGATGGCGCAGGCCCTAAACCTAATATCCCGTTTTCACTATGGAGAAAAATTTCTTTTCCAGGCTCTAGATGATTCGCAATCGACGTTGGTAAACCAATACCCAAATTGACGTAGCTTCCCTCAGGAATATCTTGAGCCACACGTTTCGCAATTTCGTCTCTTGTTAAGGGTAAATGAGTCATGACCTGACAGCTCCAATACTCACGACATGTTGAACAAAGATGCCCGGCGTGACGATATGTTCAGGATCAAGCTCGCCGAGAGGAACAAGCTCATGTACTTGGGCAATGGTGCAACGCGCAGCGGCAGCCATAATGGGCCCAAAATTCCTGGCGCTTTTACGATAAACAAGATTTCCCCAGCGATCTCCCTTAAACGCTTTGATCAAAGAGAAGTCAGCAAAAATTGGATACTCAAGCACATAATTTTTACCGTTAATCAATCTGGTTTCTTTGCCCGCCGCGAGTAAAGTTCCGAATCCGGTCGGTGTGAAAATTGCACCTAGTCCAGCACCGGCGGCCTCAATCCTTGCAACAAGATTGCCCTGCGGTACGAGTTCAAGCTCAATCTTCTTAGCGTGATAGAGTTTGTCAAATTCGTGCGAATCTGACTGTCGCGGAAATGAACAGATAATTTTCCGAACGCGTCCGGCCTTAAGTAAAGCCGCAAGTCCTTTATCACCATTGCCCGCATTGTTATTCACAATGGTTAAGTCTCTTGAACCTTGCTCAATCAATGCGTCGATCAACTCTGTCGGTTGACCCGCTGTGCCAAATCCACCAATCATGATGGTCGAACCATCTTGGATACTTGACATCGACTCTTGGGTACTCAATTTGCACTTATCAATCATGAGATCCTCTAGGCTTAAGTATGAGGTACGCACCAGCACCAATGAGCACGCCCCAAAAGGTCGACCCAACTCCAACTAGGTTTACGCCAGAAGCTGTGACAAGAAAGGTTATGAACGAAGCTTCACGATGAGCCTGGTCTTCGACCATGATAGAAATATTGGAGAGAAATGCTCCAAGAAGTGCTAGCCCGGCAAGAATCGCGACAAACTCTTTAGGAAAGCTACTAAATAACGCAACAATTGAAGTGGCAAAAAAACCTGCGATTAAAAAAAATACACCACTCGAAAGCCCTGCTATATATCGCTTATCCGGATCGGGATGCGCATCCTTTGTCGTACAGATTGCAGCTGTGATTGCTGCGGTGACAATCGTAATCCCACCAAAAAATGCCATGAGAAATGAAGCAACACTAGTCGCCATCATTAATGGTTTAGCTGGCGTGTGATAGCCAGAGACTTTCAATATCGCCATTCCTGGTAGATATTGGCCCGATAAGCTGACCAGTACTAACGGCAGAGCTAAACTGAGAGTCGATTTGACATCCCAGGCAGGTGATATAAAGATTGGTCGCGATAATTCAAATGAAATATTGCTGAATTGATATTGATCCAGCATCCATATCGTGACAAGCCCAGCTAACAACGTAAAAACAATACTTAAACGAGGAAGTAATTTCTTGCATACCAGATATGTAAAAATCATGCTGAACGCCAGCAAAGGCATCGTCTGTAGTGCTTTGAATGAACCAAGAGAAAATTGAAAGAGAATGCCCGCCATCATTCCGGCGGCAAGTCCTTTGGGAATATGCTTAATTAGCCAATCAAAACTACCCGTCATTCCAACTAAAAAAATAATCATCGCAGCAGTTAGATATGCCCCAACAATGAGTGACATACTGGTATCGGCTACTAAGGTGATCAGTAGGGCAGAACCAGGCGCCGACCACGCAGTAATAATGGGCGATTTATATTTCCAGCTTAAATAAATGCCTGAAATTCCGGATCCAATTGATATCGCCCAGATCCACGATGCCATCATTTCAGATGAAAAATTTCCAACTGACCCAACTTGAAAAAAAATAACTAACGGGCCAAGGTAAGAAATCAAAACAACCAAAAAACCAGCTGTGACAGAAGAGAGTGAAATATCCTTGATGATCGAGTTCATCAACCCTGATCTCCACCACCAACAGGCAGGACCGTACCGGTAATGTAGGATGACTCCTCAGAACCTAAAAATAAAATCGCATTCACCTGCTCTGTGATACTTCCATAGCGTTTCATCAAGGAGCTGTTAACAGTCTGATCCACGATGTCCTGATACCAAACTTTTTCCTGCTCAGTCATAGGATTGGAGTTTCTAGGGATCTTTCTGGCAGGCGCCTCCGTTCCACCTGTTGCTACCGCATTAATGCGAATACCATTTTGGGCATGTTCAAACGCGAGACAGGCAGTCATCGCATTAATACCGCCTTTTGCCGCACCGTATGGCACACGATGTATGCTTCGGGTCGCAACAGATGACACATTTACAATGGCGCCTTGTTGCTGGGCGATCATCGGTGCTAGCACGGCATGACAACACCATAGCGTTGGAAAGAGAGAGCGACGAATTTCTGCTTCTATTTCATTTGGCTGATATTCTTGGTAGGGTTTAGCCCAGATCGTGCCGCCAACGTTATTGATCAGGACATCTATTCGACCAAATTTTTCAAGTGTTTGCGTTGCAACTGACTGAGCACCTTCGTAGGTTTCAAGATCTGCTATCTGTGTCAGTGCTGGTAATCCAATTTTTTGAATTTCAAGAGCAACCTCTGCGACGAGGTCTGAGCGGTCAACCAACACTACCTGCCCACCCTCGGCCGCAATCGCCAAGGCAACCCCGTGTCCAATACCTTGTGCAGCACCTGTGACGATAACAATCTTATTTTCGTATCGAGTTGAATGCTTCATCATGACGCTCCATTAGATGGAGAGAATTTTTCATAATAAAAATTTGCGGGTTGAATATTTTGTTCAGTCAACCATGCACGGACTGCATCTACCATCGCAATCGGTCCGCACAAATAAATATCCACATCTCCCGCGTTTAACCAGCTATCCTCAATATGTTCTGTGACATAGCCCTTCCTTTCGTGAGTACTAACTGGCGCAGCTACACAAGTACGATATTCAAAACCATTCATTTCTTTGGCACATTGTTCTAGTGCATCGATCGATACAAGATCTACGTCATTGGTCACACCGAAAACCATCTTGACAGGGTGCGATGCAGCCTGCGTTTGTAATACGCTAAGCATCGATAGAAATGGTGCGATACCTGTGCCACCAGCTAAAAACAAAACAGGTCGCTTAATTTCACGCAAATAAAAGCTCCCGTACGGACCGGTCAGCGATATCTGAGCACCTGGGCGAGCATCCTCCAAAAGATAACGGCTCATTTGTCCACCCGGTACATTTCGTACGACAAAGCTTGCGAACATATCACCAGGTTTTGAGCTAAACGAATAGGAACGCGTCTGATCAGTACCTGGAATGCAAAGATTTACGTACTGTCCAGCTAAAAAATGAATTCCATTTTCTTGGCCAAGATTGATTGATAACGCAATCGTTGTAGGTGACAGACTCTGCGCTTGTTCGATCACACCATCCTGCTTCACGACAGAAATTTTGCAAGAACTAGACGTAGCTGGGATATTTACAACGCAATCAGAAGTCGGCAACATCTGACACGCTAATATCACACGCTCCGCCGCCTCCTCTGGTGTGAGTGCATCTTCGATATAAGCGCTTTCAGGTAAATCATAATTACCCGATTCGCATACACCGCGACACGTCCCGCAGGCTCCGTCTCTGCAATCCAGTGGAATATTTATTTTTTGACGATACGCGGCATCAGAGAGTTTTTCTCCTGACTCACAATCGATGAAACGCGTGACGCCATCTTCGAACTGAAGTGCAATCTTAAAAGTCACAGAGCCTCCGGAATTTTATATATGGTAAATATCAATGACCTGATTGATGTAATCGTTTTTCAGGACAATATATTTATTATGAATTAAAGGCGTTGGACCTGAGAAGTCGATCACGTAGCGCGACATACCGAAAAAGGTATGATTTGCTTTGTATCGATGACTCATCGTGAGCCAGTTAAATCGGACGGTGAATACGTCTTCATGACGCGATTCGATTTCAACATTGCTAATGTTGTGACTCGTTCGCGTATCAGGCATCGTTGCACTTGAGCGTTCGGTTTTAATTCGAAACACACGATCCTCTAAACCCTGACGTGTTGGATAGTAGATGAGGGATATTTCTGTTTCAGGATTCGTCACCAGGCTATCGTCATCGTCCCAAGAGGGCATCCAGAACTTCGCATCAGGGTGATAACAAGCAAGCCAGTTATCCCAATTTTCGTCATCGAGTTGGCGCGCTTCGTAGTATAAGAACGACTGGATATCCAGAATATTTAGTTCTTTCATTATTCGGATCCTTTTTCTTTTGTTGCCTTTTTCATCACATCGAGCCAATAACGGTGCTGTAACGTATAGAGTCCTTCGTCTTCCGTCTTGACGCCACTGAGCAAGGGTTTAAGTCCGATTTGTTTTGCAGCCTCATCTGCACCCTGAACCCAATGTGTCGCACCCCGGCACATATCATTCCAAGGCGAAGCCGCTCCAGCAAATCCAGCCTGACAAGCACGGAACTCCTCTAGGTCGTCTGGTGTCGCCATACCGCTGACGTTAAAAAAGTCTTCATATTGACGAATGCGCTGTGAACGCGCTTCTGCTGACTCACCTTTAGGCGCAATGCAGTAAATAGTGACTTCAGTTTTATTGACGGACAGTGGACGTAACAAACGAATCTGTGAACCGAACTGATCCATCAGGTAAACATTTGGATATAGGCAAAGATTGCGCGAGCGCTCAATCATCCAGTCTGCGGTTGGTTTACCAAATTTTTCAGCAAACGCCTCTCGGCGTGGATAGTTGGGACGATCCTGTGGGTTAGCCCACTGCGACCACAACAGCAAGTGACCGTTAGTGAAGGAATAAAATCCTCCGCCTTGTTTACCCCACTTTCCTGCATCCATCGCACGAATATTATCTTCACGTGCAGCCTCGTCTGCTTTGCGACGGCTAGTCGTCGCTGCATAATTCCAATGCACGGCAGACACGTGGTAACCATCGGCTCCATTTTCAGCCTGTAGCTTCCAGTTACCTTCAAAGGTGTAGGTTGAAGAGCCACGCAGGACTTCGAGTCCATCTTCTGATTGATCAACAATCATGTCAATAATTTTGGCAGCCTCACCAAGAAACTCTTCTAGGCTCTGTACATCATCATTCAGACTACCAAACAGGAATCCTTTGTAATTCGCAAATTTAGGAACTTTCTTTAAATCATGCGAACCTTGCTTATTAAAGCCCTCTGGGTACCCTGCATCTTCTGGATCTTTAACTTTCAAGAGCTTGCCGCTATTGTTAAAAGTCCATCCGTGAAAGGGACAGGTATAGGTCGCCTTATTGCCACGCTTGTGACGGCATAACTGCGCACCACGGTGACTACAAGCATTAATGAATGCATTGAGCTCACCCTGGCGGTTGCGAGCGATAAATATTGGCTGACGACCTATATATGTTGAGTAGTAATCATTATTTTGAGGAATCTGGCTTTCGTGAGCCAAGTAAATCCAGTTCCCTTCAAAAATATGTTTCATCTCCAGTTCGAAGAGCGCCTCATCTGTAAAGGCACTGCGATGCAGACGATAATCGCCTTTATCGTGATCTTCGATGAGGAACTGATCCAAGTCCGTAATGTTCACTGGTAGGGACTTCTCAACTTTTATCGGTATCATGTCGTTTCCTCGCGTGATCAAGCAGCAGCGCGAATGCGATCAACTTCGCTTGTTGGAGCAACCGTTGAGTCTGCGTACAAGTTGAAATCGAAATCGATCGAGGCATAAGGTGCATTCAGATTATTTTTTGCAATTTCTTTTTCATCTGTCACATGTTTGACTGCGGGAACAAGACCCTCTCGGCTTCCAAAGGCAAAGTCGTCCCACAGATATTTGTCACCATCAATATTGATTTGAGTGGTTAATTTGCGATGTCCGTTCGCAGTAACAAAGAAGTGGATATGTGCTGGACGCTGACCATGCCTTCCGAGCAAATCCAGCAGCTTTTGTGTTGCACCGTCCGGAGGGCAACCATAACCTTTTGGCATAATGGTGCGGAATTGGTAAAGGCCCTGCGCGTCGGTCATGATTGTGCGGCGTAAATTAAAGGCAGACTGCGACTGATCGAAAAATGAATAGTTACCAAGTAAATCTGCGTGCCAGACTTCAACCATCGCGTTTGGGATGGGTTTTCCATCTGCACCATAAACAGTTCCTTGCATGTAAAGCACATCAGCCTGATCCGATTGGGTGCCATCATCCAAGCGTGCAAAGCCGTTTGCTTTAGGTGCACCGGCCACATAGAGAGGGCCTTCGATGGTGCGAGGCGTACCGCCAACCAAACCTGCTTTTGCCTCTGCTTCATCGGCACGGATATCGAGAAATTTCTCTAAGCCAAGGCCTGGCGCAAGTAAACCAAATTCGTTACGAGCACCCGTATCGGCCAGGTACTCCAGTCCTTTCCAGAACTCGGTAGATGAAATATCCAGATCCTCAATGGTCTTGCATAAATCACCTAGTATGCGAACTACAATTTGCTGAACACGTTTATTTACAGGACCGGTTGCAGTTTCAACAATCCAGCTTTGAACAAGAGCGTCGATTTCTTTGTGATTCATTTTTATCTCCAGACAGGTATGTTTTCAGTTAAAAAATATTTTTAAAATTATTAATAATTAGTCTTTGCAGTAATCGATTTCGTTTTATTTATCGTTATCCCGAATTGATGATGGATGTCTGCATAACGGCATCACTTTGATTTGCATATAAGGGAACAGGGGCAGCCCGGATAACAAGGCATGAAGTTCATCCACACTGTCCACATCAAAAATACTAATGTTCGAATACTCACCAGCGATTCGCCAAAGGTGTCGCCATTTACCTTGTTGCTGTAAAGCTTGTGCGTACAATTTTTCCTTTAACTTTATTTCATTGGACTGGGTCTCGGAGAGGGTGTGAGGTATATTGACGTCCATGCGAATATGAAAAAGCATCTGATTGATCCTTGATTTCAATTAAGCGGCTTTTACGTGCGTAAAAGAATGACTTGTATGGGGTCTGCACATTCTGTTGAGCTTTTCAATATCAATCTCAACGCCCAAACCCGGCTTGTTTGGCACCTGAAGCATGAAGTCTTTGTAGACCAATGGTTCACATAACAATTCTTCAGTTAGTAACAATGGACCAAATAACTCGGTCCCAAAACTCAGATCTTTAAATGTTGAAAATACTTGCGCTGAAGCTGCTGTTCCAATCGCGCCTTCAAGCATCGTCCCACCGTAGAGCGAAATGCCTGCAAGTTGAGCAATTTGTGAAACAAGACATGCGCCAGTCAAACCGCCAGACTGAGTAATCTTGACTGCAAAGACATCGGCCGCGACCATATTGGCAAGCTCATAAGCAGATGCAGGCCCGTGCAAAGCCTCATCAGCCATAATTGCAACCGAGAATTTTTGCGCTAACCTAGCCATCCCTGCCTTATTTTCAGCACGTATCGGCTGCTCAATCAAATCAACTCCACCGGATTCGAGCTCTGCAATCGCATGATTCGCGTCAATTTCACTCCAGGCTTGATTGACATCCACACGGATGCTTACAGAGTCACCAAGAGCGCGCTTGATTGCCAACACGTGTTTGACATCATCCTCGACGCTTCGCAGACCAATCTTGAGTTTGAAAATCCGATGACGACGTAATGCAAGCATCTGTTCTGCTTCGCTAATGTCCTTCGCTAAATCACCACTTGCCAGTGTCCATGCGACAGGCAACTCGTTGCGCAAACGACCACCAAGCAACTCACTTAGAGGTATACCGAGTCGGCGTGCTTGCGCGTCCAAGAGCGCAGTTTCAATTGCGCACTTCGCAAAACGGTTACCTTGGATAATTTTGTTAATTTTTCCCATCACCAAGCCGACTTGGCTTGCAGGCATATTGAGAATTAACGGCGCGATGTGCGTGTCAATATTGATCTTGATACTTTCCGGACTTTCATCGCCGTAATTTAATCCGCCAATTGTGGTGGCTTCACCCCAGCCTTGAATTCCGTCACTGCAAACAACACGCACGAGTACTAGCGTTTGTGTATTCATCGTGACGACTGATAACTTGTGGGGACGAATAGTTGGCACGTCAACAAGTATGGTTTCGATCTGCTGTATCATATTTTTTTTGCATCATTAATCAATGAATGCAACGATAAAACTGTTAAAAACACCTGTCCAAGATCGATTTGGTATCTTTTCAATACCTTTTGGGTATGAAGGTTGATCTTGACGGTTAAGGCGCTCTATGAAAAATAAGGGATAACCCTCGCGCAAATTTCATAGAAATTCGTATTATTTTTTTGATAAAAATTTTGACAAATAAACGAAAAAAATAAATATGGCTTTCGAATTAAGACATTTGAAATATTTTGTGATGGTCGCTGAAGAAAAAAACTTCACCCGTGCAGCAGAGCGTCTATTCATCGCGCAACCACCACTGAGTCGGCAAATCAAACAGCTTGAGGAGGACCTTGGTACTGAACTATTTGAACGTGGTTCACGACCACTCGTCTTAACAGAAACGGGTAAATTTTTTTATGCGCATGCGCAGCAACTGCTATCGCATGCGGCAGAAATTAAAGCGATGACAAAGCGTGTATCGAAAATAAATCGAACGCTTTCGATTGGTTATGTTGCATCGACGCTTTATGGAAAATTACCAAAAATTATTCGCCTCTATCGCTACGAATACAATTCTGTTGATTTGCATCTACATGAAATGACGACCGTCGAACAGATCAGAGCCCTCAAGGATGGGGTCATTGACGTAGGTTTTGGTCGGATCAAGCATGAAGATCAAAATGTGCACAGAATCGTTCTGCGCGAAGAGCGCCTGATTGTTGCACTACCAATTGGACACCCTTTGGCAGAGGGGTGCGACAGGCTATATTTGAAAAGCCTGATCAATGACAATCTGATCGTTTATCCTAAATCACCTCGTCCAAGCTTTGCTGATCAAGTGCTAGCAGCCTTTCACGATCGTGCCTTGACACCTAAAAAAATTATTGAAGTGCGTGAACTTCAAATAGCAATAGGATTAGTTGCTGCGGGCGAGGGCATTGCGATCGTACCGAATAGCCTTATTGGAATGAAGCGTGACGATATTATTTATAAAGATTTAAATGAACGTCACGCCTACTCGCCGATCATTATGAGTGTGCGGGCGATGGATCAGTCAGAAGAAATCAGAAATCTTCTTGATCTAATCTACCGGATCTACGACGAAGAACAAATCCCTTATGTTCGAGGAACGCTTTAAATTTTTGATGTTCAAACATGATCAATCTCTTACTCAATGACTCTTTGGACACCAGCGCATTATTTGAGCGAGATTCGGTTTGATGAATGAAATTACTGTACCCGGTCTTTTCATACCGATTCAGAGTTGAACTCTGAATCGGTATGCGTGAATGTCAAAAAATTAGCCCACGACTGCAGCGCCAAAATATACAAAAATCAATTCAGAAAGCCAGTCGAAATCCATGGCACAGCAGCGACTAATGCCAGGCCAATCAGCAACGAAATCATGTAGCCAATAATAGGTTTGATCGCTTCGTCCGGATTTGTCTTGCCGATGGACGCACTGAAATAGAAGCCAACTCCCACCGGCGGGCAGAATAATCCGACCCCCATTGAGAGGATGACGACGATCGCATAATGCACTTCATGGATACCAACGTCTCTGGCGATCGGAAAGAGTAGCGGACCAAAAAGAACAATCGCCGGGATACCCTCCAGTACGCTGCCGAGCACGATAAAAAGCACGACGGAAACCGCCATGAAGGTAGGCGCACCACCTGGCAGGCTCTCCATCTGGGCGGCGAGCTCGCGTGAGAAGCCGCTCTGCGTCAGTGACCATGACATAGCCGTCGCGCAGCCGATGATGAACATGATGGCGGCGGACAGTGATGCGGTTTCGATGAGCAGTGATTTCATGCGGGACCATTGCATACAGCCGTAAAACATACCTGCGATGAGGCAGTAAACGATGCCAATGGTGGAGACCTCAGTCGCTGTGGCGACGCCACCGACGACCGCGGCACGGATAAAAAACGGCAGTGCAAGCGCCGGGATCGCCACGATGAAGCTCTTCCAGACTTCCTTTTTATTGGCTCGTCTGACAGATGAGAGGTCTTCGTTGCGATAGCGCCAGCGGACTAGCAGGCAAAGGGTAATGCCAAGGACAATACTGGGCAGCAGGCCACCTGTAAACAGTGCATTGATCGACACTCCGCAGACGGCTCCGATGGTCAACAGCACGATGCTCGGTGGCACGGTTTCGGTCTGGGCGCCGGTAGACGCCAGCAGGGCAACGAGTTCGCCGCGTTTGGCTCCGCGTTTGACCATTTCGGGGAAGAGCACAGGGACGATCGCCGCCATGTCTGCTGCTTTTGATCCCGAGATGCCTGATACGAGGTACATGGCACCGACTAGCACGTAGGATAGTCCACCCCGCACGTGACCCAGAAGATTGGCCAGGAATCCCACCATCACGCGAGCCAGTCCAGTTGCATCAAGCAGCAGGCCCAGGAAAATGAACAGGGGCACGGCCAGTAGAATCAAAGAGGACATGCCTTCGTTGAGCCGGTTGGCAACGATTGACAGGTCGATATCCGCAGCGAAGACGAGATAGGAAATTGTTGCGGAGCCGAAACAGACTGCGATCGGTACGCCAAAGGCCACGAGAACGCCAACAATACCAACAAAGAAGATCAGCAACTGCACTTCTGTGGGTAGATCTTGCAGCCAATCCTGAGCCCAGAATCCGAGGGCGGCGCAGGCGGCAATGACGACTAACGGCTGCAAGGCTTTACCAAACGAATTGTTCTTAAATAGTCTCACTAGGGCGATCAAGACCATGAGGCATGCAGCGACAGGCAACGAGAGGACCCGGTAGAAGCTCGACAGGTTCAGCCCGGGCATGATGTTCAACGTTTCTTCGTGCGCAAAGTTGATGAAAGGCACGATCAGCACGCCTAGAAAACAGGCCGTGGCGGCGAGCGCCAGATCGTTGGCAAAGTGCTGCCAGCGCTCGGGCAGCGACCTGACGACGGCTGTCATTCGCATGTGCTCCTCACGTTGCAGAGCAACCACCGCACCCAGCATAGACAGCCACAGGAAGAGCATAGATGCCAGTTCGTCAGACCAGATAAGCGGACGATTGAACACATAGCGGGCAATCACCCCGGCAAACAGCACCACAATGTCTGTCACCGTTAGCCCAATGACCAGCCACTCGACCACGAACCCGATCCCGCTGTCGAGCTTGCCAAAAATGGTACGTGCGTGGAATGGGCGTACTTCTTCGACCGCTGCTTGCGTGTCCGAACTCTGATTACTCACTTGTGCGCATCCCTGACTGCAACTAGTCTGGCCCTGCTAATCAGCGCCGTCCACCAATGGAAGGCGCTGTAGCGGGTCGTGTTCATCAACCCCTGCTTGTGCTTAAAGCACGCTCACCCAAGGGTCGTGCCGGTGGCTTTTTCAAGTGCCCCCCAAGCCTTCGGACCGTACTTCTCTTTCCAGTTGGTGTAGAAGCCTGCATTCACGAGGGTCTGACGGAATGGTTCTGAGTCAACCTCATTAAAGATCAATCCCTTCTGGGTCATCTCGGTGCGCAGTTCGTTATTCATTTTGAACACGTCTGCCCTTTGCTTGATAGCCATTTCGTTAAAATTGCGCGTGATGACGTCCTGTACTTCCTTAGGAAGGGCTTTCCACTTTTTGGCATTCGCAATGACGATGTTGCCGTCCCACACATGGCGTGTCAACGAACAGTACTTCTGGACTTCGTAAAAGCGGAAGGCATTGATCTGAACCAAAGGGTTCTCCTCGCCATCGACGACCTTGGTCTGCAGCGCGGAATAGAGCTCAGGCAGATTGAGAGCGACTGCGGATGCTCCCATCGATTTGAATGCGTCCACCCAGAGTGGTGTCACAGGCACCCGGATTTTGAATCCCTTCAGATCCTCGACGGTTTGGATGGGTTTAGTGCTGGAGGTGATATTGCGAAAGCCGTTGTCGATGGTTGCTTTGTGAAACATGTAGATTCCATAATCGGCAACAGCTTCGGCGACATACTCACCCAGCGCGCCGTCCATGGCAGCCCATACTTTGTCATAATTCTTAAAAACAAAGGGCACTGCGTTGATGCCCGAGGTCGGCACCACCGTCTGCAATACCGCTGGCGAAGTCGTCATGAACTCGAGCGCGCCAGAGCGAAGCTGCGATTCCATATCTGTCTCGCCGCCCAGCTGATTGTTCGGGAATGCGGCGATGTCGACCGCACCCTGGGTCTCTTTGCGGATGAGTTCGCATACTTCGACAATGCACGATCCACCGGGATGCGTAACGGGAAACGGATTTCCCATCTTCATCTTGAAGACTTTTTTCGCAGCATAGGCCGGATACGGAATACTAGTGGCGGTAATACCAGCGGCGGCCGCTACGACGCTTCCGGTGGCCATGCCGAGTAATTCTCTACGGGTAATCTTCATCGTTTGTCTCCTTGTTGTTTGATGCAAGGATCGCGACGCGCTGTTCGGTATCGAAGTTACGCGTCGACAGTCCCCTGTCCTGATAGTCAGGATCTAGTTTTCATTATTTTTTCGATCCTAGCATATTTCTTTGAGCTTGCGCCCTTTTCATTTGGATGATGTGTTGCTTGCTGCGTCCAGGATCCACCCTCAATTGTGAAATGATTTTTCCGGGAAAGTAAGAAAACTTTGAATCAATACGCAATTGGATTTATATTGAAAGTGTGCTGCGAAAATCGATCAGTGCACGCATGATCAAGGATGGGCTCGATGATGCATGAGTTCCTTGGCTTTACCAATAGAGTTCAGGCAGGCAGACTGCTGGCAACAAAATTAACCCATTTTCAAAATAATCCTATCGCTTTGGTGCTTGGCTTACCACGCGGTGGTGTGCCTGTTGGTCTGGAGGTTGCCCGGGCGTTGCACCTGCCTCTTGATGTGTTTCTGGTTCGCAAATTAGGTGTACCCGGCCAGGAAGAATTCGCGATGGGTGCGATTGCCAGCAATTGTGATCCCATATTTCAAACGCAGATATTGTCGCGACTAAATCTCTCTCAAGAACGTATTCAGGAAGTCGTCGAGCGCGAAGGCTTTGAGTTAGCGCGGCGTGAAAATCTGTTTCGAATGAACAAGCCACCGCTCAATTTAAAAGAAAAAATAATCATTCTTGTCGATGATGGGGTGGCCACAGGATCAACCATGTTGGCTGCGCTGCAAGCCATCAAACACCAACATCCCGCACGCTTGGTTGTAGCTGTTCCCGTCGCGGCTGTTGACGCACTTCAGCAGCTCAGGCCTCTGGCTGATGAGATCGTTTGTTTAAATATCCCCGAACCCTTTCACTGTGTCGGATTTTGGTATGAAGACTTTCAGCAGACGACAGATGAGGAAGTGCTGAGCTGTCTCGAAGAATCTACGCACTGGAGTCCATCATGATTGATCTGCACGTAATTGACTCTGCAGCCCAAGAGTTAACGCGAACAGCGAGTGATTATGATTCGTTGCTTGAATTCATTGGTGATGCGCGCTTTGTTTTACTAGGTGAAGCAACACATGGCACCCAGGATTTTTATCGGGAGCGGGCAATCATTACCAAACGACTCATTGCTGAGAAAGATTTTACGGCAGTTGCGATCGAGGGTGATTGGCCCGATGCGTATCGGATCAATCGTTATGTTTGCAATCAAAGTGCAGATCAATCCGCCCAACAGTCGCTATCCGGTTTTGAGCGTTTTCCAACCTGGATGTGGCGAAATACTGAGGTCGTGCGCTTTGTCGACTGGTTGCGTACATTCAACGATGTTCTGTCAGTCTCTATGCCCAAAGTTGGAATGTTTGGACTGGATTTGTACAGCATGTTTACCTCAATGGATGAGGTACTTAAATATCTGGATAAAGTCGATCCTAAAGCTGCCGGATATGCGAGAGCGCGCTATGCCTGCTTTGATCAATTTAATCGTAATAGTCAACTCTACGGTCACGCGCTGGGCTCAGGAATGATTTCCAGGTCTTGTGAAAATGATGTCGTTGCACAACTACTCGCGTTACATAAATTGGCCGCAAAATACCTGGAACACGATGGCGCGGATGCAACTGATGCGTATTTTTATGCTCAACAAAACGCTCGCTTAGTCAAAAATGCTGAGCAGTATTATCGAAACATGTTCGGTAGCCACATTTCGTCCTGGAATATGCGAGACCGGCATATGACAGAAATGCTGGAAAATCTGGATCAACATATTTCTAAAAAGCACGATGCCCCAGCAAAAATTGTTGTGTGGGCACATAACTCACACCTGGGCGATGCACGCGCCACGCAGATGGGTGATCAGGGGGAGCTCAATGTCGGCCAATTGATGCGCCAGGTCTATGGCGCACAGGCAGTATTGATTGGCTTTACAACCCACCATGGCTATGTCACGGCTGCATCCGATTGGGGCGCTCCCGCCGAGCGCAAAAAAATTCGTCCGGCTTTACCTGGCAGCTATGAGGATGTGTTTCATCAGTCATCTTATCGACGATTTTTATTGCCACTCAGAGCAAATGCCAATTTGCATAATGTGCTCTCTGCCCAGCAATTCCTGGAACGCGCGATTGGTGTTATTTATTTACCAGAGTCTGAACGCCACAGCCATTATTTTTATGCTCGCTTGGCGGAGCAATTTGATGCGATTATTCATATCGATGAAACCCACGCGCTCAAGCCTTTAGAGTTAACAAGTCATTGGGTGGATGGGGATGCGCCTGAGACTTATCCTGAAGGGTTTTAGGTGAGTTGGTTAACGCGACTCGCTCAAGCGTGAAAATTTCAATTGAGATTCATTTTTTTATTTAATAGATCTTCCATGACATTTAGGCGCTCGTTTGTTTTTTGAATGCGCTCTGCAGCTTGTGAAAATACAATTTCCATCGCTTTGCCGGAGTCATCGGCTGAAAGTGATGCTTGCATTGTCGCGACATTGGCTGCGTAGAGTCCGATGACAGAAGCGATTCCGCTCGTGACAACAACGTATTTGAGCTTGACGATTTGCTTTCTTGTTTCGATAGATTCGCGTTTGAATTCATCGAAGGATTCTTTATTACGTGCATCACGCTCATCCATGCGCACGAGCAAACGTCTTATGTTTAACGAAACAAAACTTTCTTTGCTTCAAGCATGTCGTAAAGCAGTTGAGCCGCTGCGCGCAGAGGTCTGCCTCGGCGAGAAATCAGACCGAGCGTTCGACTGACGCTCGGCTCAATGAGCGGCACAGCAGAGAGCCCTTCGTGGCCTTCAGGCGGCAGGGCCATGCGCGGCACGACGCCTACCCCAAGCCCCGCCATGACCAGACTTACGAGTGCGGGGACATGGTTGACCTCGCAAAACCAGCGAGGGCGCGACGGTGAGTGAGCCAATGCCTGGTCGATTAAAAACCGATTACCACTACCCTGAGCTAGCGCAATGTAATCATGTTCTTTGAGTTCGCTCCATGCGACCGATTGACGTTTGCCGAAAAAATGCGTCGATGGACAAGCGATCACGAAGGCTTCTTCAATCAGCGGCATAAATTCAATGTCAGCTTCTTGTGTGCCAATGTAGGTGACGCCAAAGTCAGCATCGCCGCGTGTGACGGCCAGCAGCACATCACTTGAGGCTTCGTCCAGCACGCGGATGCGAATACGTGGATATTGCTGGTGATATTGCTTGAACACTGACGGTAAAAAATAACCAACTGCCGAGGGCACGCAGGCCAGTGTCACTTCGCCAGATAAGCGCTCAGCCAGATCCTGGATGCCGAGCAACGAACTCTCAACTTCATTGAGGATGTTGCGCGACCGGTGAACAAATGTCCTCCCTACTGTGGTGAGCTCTACCTTGCGCGTGGTTCGCATAAACAGTGCAACGCCCAGCGCCTCTTCGAGCTTGTCCACGCGGCGTGATATCGCAGATTGTGACAGGTGAAGTGTTTCGCTGGCAGCTCTAAAACTTCCGAGATCGGCAACAGCAAGGAACGCGCGCAGGTCAGCAAGGTCGAAATTCAGAATATTCTCCAGTTTTATTAATGCGTTTATCGCAATAATAGTTCTTATATTTGCACTTTACAGATGTAAAGTCTGTATCTATGATTTTGTCTCTGATAGACGCCACACAAAGTCGATGCCAATTGTGCAGAACTAGCGATACCCATAACGCAAAAAGCGATACCCATAACGTAAAAAGCGTTACCAATCGCATAGAACAAGCATCCCGTGTGGGAACGAACGCCCGCCCAAATGGTTGGTGTTCTCAATCAATGATCGGACAATCAATGAAGTTCACTTTTTCAATTCAATCGGCTCATAGTAGGTTGCAGCGATACGCCCTCATCGGTTTTTTAATGGTAAGTACATGTGCTGCGTCATTTGGTGCGACAGCCCAGACATGGCAACCACTTCGGCCCATTCGGCTGATAGTCCCTTATGGCCCGGGAGGGAGTTCAGATGTCATCGCCCGCGCCATGAGCGCAGAAATGAGCAAGGGACTCGGGCAGTCTGTCATCGTAGAAAACAAGGCCGGTGGACAGGGTGCCATCGCGATGCAGGAGGGCGCGCGGGCAGCCCCTGATGGTTATACCGTTGTGCTGGGGCATGTGGGTACCATGGCGGTAAATCCGGCCATGATGCCTAAACTCCCCTACGATGTTCAGCATGATTTTTTACCGGTTGCTTTGCTTGCTAAAGTGCCGATGGTGTTTGCGGTGGGACCGAGCGCACATGTCGACACGTTGCCACAACTGATTGCTAAAGCAAAGAATGCGCCAGGCACACTGAACTATGGCTCAGCAGGTAACGGGAGTGCAGGACACCTCGCATTTGAGATGCTGAATCTGGCGGCAGGCATGAATTTGACGCATGTCCCATATAAGGGCACAGGCGCGCAGATGGCCGACCTGCTCGCTGGCAATATCGATGCTGCATCTGCGGGATTACCAGGATTCTTGTCTTTTGCGCAAGCAGGAAAACTTAAAGTTCTTGCAGTCGGGTCAGCGAACAGACTGCACTCGGTGCCTGAGGTGCCTACGGTGGCAGAACTCGGCTACCCGGATTTTGAAAGTTCGCAATGGTTCGGACTGATCGTTCCCGCTAAAACGCCTGCTGATGTCATCGACCGCCTGCACAAGGAAGCAATGAAAGCCCTCGCGTCACCAACGGTACAAAAAAGACTCGAAGAGGATTCCAGCACTGCTGCTGGAATGGGTCCGGCAGAGTTTGCCGCGTTCATTACCTCGGAACAAAAGCGCTGGGGTGATGTGGTGCGTCGCGCAAAGCTGACTGCAAATTAAACACCATTACTGGCAACGACTTAACGCATTTTGTAAAACGAATTAACGCATTTTTTTCTTTAAATTAAACATAATTTCAGAATTTCAAAGGATCAATATGAACGCATGCAGCCAAACCGCCCAAGCCATCCCGGAGCAGGAGCTCCGTACCCTTGGGGTGCGTGCGTTTCAGGGACTTGGCCTTAATACTAAAGATGCCGAGGATGTCGTCAGCGTGCTTTTACTGGCTGATTTGTTTGGCCTGTCGACCCACGGTCTGAGTCGTGTTGAATCTTATGGCGAACGCTTAGAGATTGGCGGTATCGCCAAGAATCCGGATATCACCGTTGAACGTGTGGCCCCAGCTCTCGTCAAGGTCGATGGTGCAAACGGTGTCGGCCCGCTGGTTGGCATGCATGGTCTGCGTGCCGCCATGCAGGTGGCTCAGGAATGCGGAATTGGTGCGGCTTTCGTGCGCGGCAGCAACCATTTTGGCCCGATCTCTCCTTACAGTTTCATGGCTGCAGAAGCAGGTTTTGCGAGCATGATTGGTAGCAATGCGACCACAACGATTGCGCCCTGGGGTGGCAGCGATGCACGACTTGGTAACAGTCCGCTTGGGTTTGGCGTACCCGGTGCAGAGGGTGCCCACTTCCTGCTCGACATGGCGATGAGTGTGGTGGCCAGGGCAAAGATTCGCAATGCACTCAAAGCAGGGGAATCTATTCCTGATACCTGGGCGACGGACAAGAGCGGTCGGACAACGACTGATCCCAAGGCAGCACTTGACGGATTCCTGCAACCCATTGGCGGGCATAAGGGCTATGGACTGGCGCTGCTGGTCGATATGTTTGCGGGCCTGCTGTCCAATGCGGCATATCTGACCCACGTGAAGTCCTGGGTGGATGCGCCAGATGAGCCCCAGAACCTGGGGCACTTCTTTATCCTCATCGATACCCGTCGCTTGGGTTCGGCGCAGTGGCTCATCGAGAGAATGCAGGACTTTGCAGCGATTTTGCATGGCAGCGCAGCGGCAGAGGCTGACAAGCCCGTCATCGTGCCGGGCGAAATCGAGCTTGCCAAAATGAAACGCCAGCGCGAACACGGCATCACCATTGATGCGGATGTACTCAGATTACTGAAGGTCCACGCGCAAGCCTGTACGGAGTGAGATTTGAGCGATTTGGCGATTGGGCTTTCCTGAGGAGGTTATTCTGCAGGAATATTTGCCTGCTTGACGTAGGTTTTTAACAGGGGTAATTCATGCGTAACACGCGTGTCGTACGCCTGCCCAGGTTCAAAAGCTACATCGAGTCCGACATTGATGAGATCTTCACTGACCTGTGGATCACTGACTGCAGACTTGAGTGCGGTAGCAAGTTTATTTTGTACGTCTTGAGGTAAGCCGCGTGGCCCAACGATGACGACCCACGGAACCATTTCAAAGTCTGGATAACCAGACTGAGCAATTGTTGGTACGCCGGGCAACTGGGGACTCGGTGTTTTGGAAGCAATGCCGAGTGCTTTGACTTTACCGGATGCAATTGCAGGGATGGCCGCGACGCTGGTGTCGAATGTCAGTGCGATCTGACCACCAATCAAATCCGTCATCGCAGGCGAACTCCCTTTGTACGGGACATGCACCATATCGACATTTGCCATGATCTTGAACATCTCTGCTGCGAGATGCGAGGTCGTGCCATTCCCAAACGAACCGATCGATAACTTGCCAGGTTCACGTTTGGCCAGGGCGACTAGCTCTGGGATATTGTTGGCTGTAAGTTTTGGATTGGCGAGTAAAACCAGTGGAGAGGTTCCGACAACACCGATACCTTCAAAGCTTTTCAAGGCGTCGTATTGCAGGTTGTCTTTTAATGCTGGGTTGACTGTGAAGGTGGTGTTTGAAGAGATCAGTAAGGTATAGCCATCGGGCGCACTTTTTGCGACCAGTGCCGCACCAATTGCCGTGCCGGCACCAGGCTTGTTCTCTACAAGAACGATTTGTCCCAGTAGTTTGGATAAAGGTTCTTGAAGTTTGCGTGCGATCGTATCTGTTGCGCCGCCAGGAGGGTAGGGCACGATCAGTGTAATTGGCTTGTCTGGAAAAGCCGCATTGGCCGCTGAACCATACATTCCTAATGCTGCGGTGGTGCAGCAGGCTGCTGTGATCCGGACAACGCTACGAATCATTTTTTGTATCGTTTGTAACTCAATAGCCTTCACTGTAAATCTCCGGATCAATGAATTAGTCTTGCAGGAGAGAGCATGTCTGTGGTGAGACCCCATGCTGCGATATGCTCTGGAATACCTCGCCCTCTGATGAGACCGGCGCAAGCCTCTCCCATCGCAGCAGAGGTTTGTATGCCATAACCGCCCTGGGCCGCGACCCAAAAAAATCCTGGTGCCTTGGTATCAAATCCACCTACGAGGGCACCGTCTTCGACAAAAGAGCGCAGGCCTGCCCACGTGTGCGATGGCCTGCGAATTGTCAACGTTGTCATTTCCTCGATCCGGCTGATGGCCAGTGCAATATCGAGCTCCTCGGGCCGAACGTCATGTGGCTCGACTGGGTCCGCATTGGCAGGCGATCCCAGAATCAAACCCGCATCTGGTTTGATATACCAGTCCTCGCTCGCGCCATAGGTCATGGGCCAGTGGCTGAAGTCGATTTCTACTTCAGGCTTGAATGTAAAGGCTGAGCGCCGGCAAGGCACTAGGCCAATTTTTTGCGCCCCTGCAAGCTTACCAACTGTTTCGGCCCAGGCACCCGCTGCATTAATCACAACAGGCGCGCGCCATGTTTGACTGCCAGTATGGACAACCCATTCATCACGCTCCCGTTGCATTTTCAGTACATCGGCATTGGTGATGATTTGTCCGCTGTGGTTTTTAACGCCACGCATATAGCCTTGATGGATAGCGTGCACATCCATGTCGCTCGCATCAGGCTCAAGCAAAGCCCCTGCAATTGTTTGTGCCCGCAGGACAGGCACGAGTTCGCAGGCTTGCGCAACAGAGAGCTTGCGGGCGCCGGAGTTCATGCTCTTCAGCATATCCCAGTGGCTTTCAAGTGCTGGGAGTTGTTCTTGTGTCGCAACCATTAAGGCTCCGCGAGGCGTGAGCAACGGGTGGTCGGTAAAGCCCTCTGGAGGTGCATCAAAAAATGCACGACTCGCCAGAGAGAGTGCCCGGACTTGTGGCGCACCATAACTTGCCATAAACAATGCGGCGGATCGCCCCGTCGAATGGTAGCCGGGCTGAGACTCCCTCTCTAATACAACTACTTTGCCATGCTGGGACAGCCAGTAGGCGACGGACGCACCGGCAATTCCGGCACCAATTACGATGAAATCTGCAGACTCTGTCATTGATTTTTAATAGCTGATTACAAGTATTTCAAAGCATAATACCTTTGGAGGTGTATTGATCTCCGTTTTTTGATCACCATTCAATCCAAATAGAGCCTAATCAAATGAGTCTGCCTGAACTCTCCGCTGTTGAATTGCGCCGTCTGATCGGCACCCGTCAGATTTCACCTGTTGAACTCATGCAGGCCTGTATCGACCGGATTGAACGCATCAATCCAGCAATCAACGCCATCTGTGCAACCGATTTTGAGGAGGCACGCGCCGGTGCGAAACAGGCAGAGGCCGCCGTCATGCGTGGCGATGCGCTTGGCCCTCTGCATGGATTGCCGCTTGGCGTAAAGGATCTCCAGGACACAAAAGGACTGTTGACGACGTACGGCAATATTGGCTTGCGTGGCAATATCCCAAAGGCAGATAACAGCCTGATCACGCGACTGCGCTTAGCAGGTGCGATCGTCACGGCTAAAACCAATGTGCCAGATATGGGTGCCGGCGCAAATTCACGCAACCCCGTTTGGGGCGCGACGGGTAACCCCTTTAATCCAAGTCTGAATGCTGGGGGTTCCTCAGGCGGATCTGCTGCCGCATTGGCGACCGATCTGCTGCCGATTTGCACGGGCTCCGATACTGGGGGGTCACTCAGGATCCCCGCCGCAATCTGTGGTGTGGTGGGTATGCGCCCCTCACCAGGCATGGTGGCCAATAATGCGCGCCCCTTGGGCTGGTCGGTAATTTCTGTATTAGGGCCGATGGGAAGAACAGTGGCTGACACGGCCATGCTGTATGCCTCCAGTACCGGATCGGACCCAATGGATCCGATTGCATTCCCGGTCGATGCCTCAAGTATCTGGCCACTCAAGCAACTGGATCTTTCGACTCTTCGCGTCGGCTACACCGAGGACTTTGGTGTCTGCATCGTCGATCAGGATATCCGGAGGACTTTCCGTAAAAAAATTGCTGAGATTGCGCCCTTAGTCGCGCGATGCGAGCCGATTGATCTGCAGTTAGGTGATCCTGATCGTGCCTTTGATATTTTGCGTGCCGAAAGTTTTGTTGCGGCCTTTGCGGACACCTGGCGCAATCACCCTGAAACGCTGGGTCCTAATATTCTTGCAAATATGGAAATATCCGCCTCGATTACCCTTGCGGATCGCGCCTGGGCCCATCTCGAACAAACGCGCATTGCACGAAAATTTGCCGCTGCGTTTGAGCAATACGATCTGATTCTTTCGCCCGTGACGCCCGTGACACCATTCCCCTGGTCGCAGCTCTATGCCACCCATGTCGATGGACAAACTATGAAAAACTACTATCAATGGCTGGGTTTAACTTACGTTCTGACACTCGCGACCAATCCAACCATTTCTTTGCCTTGTGGAACAGATGAGCACGGCATGCCTTTTGGTTTGCAGATCTCAGGCAAACTCTTTAGCGATGGCCAATTGCTTGCGGCATCGCATGCGCTTGAGCAAGCTTTCAAAGGGAGTGCTGAAATGAAACGTCCACTTCCTGATTTGAACAAGCTCAGTCACGCGAATCCAGAACTTAAATCAATCGTCACGCATCCCCCCGTGTATAGCGCACAAGGTCATCATGCAGAGATGAAAACTGCAGTCTGAAGGATCGACTGACAGGCTATTGTTGCATTCGCTAACAATTTATTTGTTTGAAATTCAGGGGAATAGGCACTATTCCGAATGGAAAGGCGTCACAATTCGCTCTAGGATTCAGCAATGGAAAAACGTGTGCTTAACCTTGAATTAGTCCTTGAACAAAACACAAAGCTTGTCGAACGACTTGATCGAACGATGGCGCATCTTACTCAGTCTGTAGCCGACTTGCGTGTCCAGATGATCCAGGGTCACGCCGAACTCCGTCAGGAAATCACAAAAGGTCAGTCTGAGTTGCGCCAAGAGATTGCTGCAGATCAGGCTGAATTACGCCAAGAGATTGCTGCCGATCAGGCTGAGTTTCGCAAAGAAATTGAGCGTAAGTCCTTCTGGCTGATCACAGCACACTATGGCGCACTCCTGACGCTAATTGGTTTTTTGGGTAAACACTTTATTGATACTTACTTTAAGTAGTCCCGCTTTGCTTCTTTAATCATCACAATTTTTGTCGCACGCATCCAACGCGTGACTGTGACTGGCGGCTACGAGATGGACAACAGCTCAATCAGCAATCAGCTCTAACCTAAAAACTTATGGATCTGGAGTAAAAATCCAACTCCTGAACCAGATTGCTTATTAATTGGTAGTACAGCCTCAGCGGATAAATTAAAGTGTTCGCCGACCCACACTACACCGGGATTGACAGAGCCCGTGACTTGACCCGCGCAGTAACTATCCAGACAAGTTTGCATAGGGAATTCAACCACGGCAATCATCCTGTTCAAGGGTTCCGCCAGCCCAATATCGCGCACGTGATTTTGTAAATACAGCAGACTATATTGCAACGTGAACCCCCAGTTGAATATCTTGGGCGCATTCGAATCTGTAGGGATCCGATAACCCAGGACACCAGTGACGGCGAGGGGTTTGAGTAATTCCATTTCTGCGGGCAAGTCACCAAAACCTTTTGCAAAATAGACTGTCGGCGCATAGTTAGACGAGGCCGAAGCACCCGACGTGCCCGTGCCGCCCGCCTGAGCTGCTACACCAACCGATAACGCGAACTCATGGTGATCATTTATGGTGAGTTCTTTTTTGATCGTGACATTCAGATTGTCAAAACCTGGTTTGGATGGAGTGAAGTTCGCGTTTGGATTTCGCCAGGCGCTATCGAATGTGATGCCAAAGCCATCCAGTGGCTCTAAGCCGAATCCTGCCCCGACGACGTTACCAGAAGCAGTGTTTGCATTTCCAGCCCCGGTGTTGGAGGTTTGACCGACCACTGCATGGATTTCATTCCCTGCGTAGGGATCGTCGACTGCAATCGTGGGTGGGAAATATCTATCACCGGCAATCCCATGCGCGAGCAGGGCCATAGGTGTACTAAAAACCAGAATCGTCAATAGAATTGACGTTAAACGCGAATGGGCCATCACGGCTCCTGAAATCAAATGTCAATACAGCCCGAGGACATGCCACGAGCTGGGAGATCACTTCAGATATCAGGTGTGTTTTGGAGGGTAGTCCAGAGGCTCCGCATGGATGCCTGGGCCAAACTCAATGCGCGAGGCTACGACTTCGCTTTTGATGGAACAAAAATGGATGACATGGTTTGTCGCCATCCCAAAGACGGTGAAGTGATGACAATGATGATTGTCTTGACCGACCGTCTCATATTGAGCGTCTGCATGACTGGAGTCTGATACGAAATCATTCCCATGATGCGAGTCGTCGCCAGCAAATTGGAAAATCGCAGAGGCATCCCACTGTCCGAATTCTTTCCAGTGGGCATCGATAGTTAATTCCTCACTGCCGTGTGAAAGGTCGTGGGCCATCGTCAATAGGGGCATGAAAGCCACATTGAAGATAAAAACCAGCAGGGAAAGCTTAAATAGCCGCATAAGTGGAATCATAATGCATCGTTGTAAACGCTGGCATTTAGGCTGTCACATACTTTGCAACGTAAAACACACCTGTAAATGCCATTGCAATCACCGCAGTCATCCAGGAAATCATTCGCCAGTTGTTTGAACTGATTTCTTGTCGAATAGATGAGATTTCTTGTCGAATGGAAGTGATTTCCTGATGAATTGTTCGAGTCAGTTTGACTTCGAGATTGTTCAGATCCTCTTTTGTGGCGAGTGTCGGAATTATCGTATTAAAGTGGGTCTCAAGCGTCGTCATTCTAGTTTTCCTGAAAAGGGGGCGGTGCGGATATTAAACGCATGGCCTCCGTTTCAAATAAGTTACAGGATACTAATGTCTATAAGCAATCCCTCTGTTGCACTTGCTTACTAAATTTAGGCATTGTTCTTTTGCAGATTTTTTTCGTTTAATCATGTCTCCTTGAAAACATATTAGTTGTCACTCGCTCGAGGGCATGATCAAATCTCACAGTAACGATTAACCTCTCCTTGCCACGCAAGGTTCAATAAAGCGTGGACATGAAAAAGCAATTTGAAACGGCCTCTGAAGACCTCGTCAGATATCTGAAAAAGTATCTCCGCTCAGAGTTCCTTGCCTGGTTCAATGTGGTGCGTTATTACGGCATCCTGCTGCCGATATTGCTTGTCGGGATCATTGTATTGATCGTAAAGAGCTCGCCTTTTCCTCCGAAAGAAGCCTATCTGGCCATTGGCCAGGCTGGATCTTCGTACGAAGCGACTGCCAGGCAATTCCAGGATGTGTTCGCACGCTTAGGGCTCAAGCTCATCCTGGTGGAGACTGAGGGGCTTGAACAAGGGTTGCATCAGCTCAATGCAGATCAATCGCCGGTCAATGCCAGTTTTTATATCGCAGGTTCTTCGAGCGCTGAAAAATATCCTAATCTTCAGTCACTGGGTTCCTTCCAGTATTCGCCAATCTGGATTTTTTATCGCGGGGAAGCCGTCAATAGCAATGATCCCTTTGAGCACTTTGCCGCAAAGCGGTTTGCCATTGGTCTGAAAGAAACGACAACGAACAGAATTTTTCACAAGCTCTACAAACTCAATCATGAGGCGACGGATCTCACACCTAATCTGCTTGAACTCCCGCATCTCGAGGCCGCGGAGCAATTACAGGCCGGTAAAATCGATGCCATGTTCTTTGTCGATAGTATGGATTCACCTACGGTGCAAAAATTGTTGGCTGATAAGAGTATCAAGTTTATGAGTTTTAATTTGGCAGAAGCCTATGCCAAAAAACTCGATTATCTGCAGATACTGAGGATACCGATCGGATCCCTCGACATCGCAACAGTCTATCCTGCGCAGGATACGCAGATCATCAGCTCGACTGCAAACCTGTTAATCGAGAAGTCCTTGCACCCTGCGATCCAGTGGGCATTCATCATGGCGGCCCGCGAAGTCAATAAAGGTAAGACTACGTTTTTTTCAGAACCCAGTTTTTTTCCGCGTGATCTGGACTCCGGTTTTCCTTTGAGTGCTGCGGCCAGTCGTTATTATGATCAGGGAATGCCTCAGGTATTTAAATATCTCCCCCTCTGGCTGGGTAGCATTATTGATAATGTCTGGGTGCTGATTCTCGGCTTAGTGGCAGTGGTCTATCCCGTCTATAAGATGATTGCGGGATTCAGGACCTTTCCATCCAAAAAGGCCATGACTGACATTTTTTATGATTTACGGGATCTTGATGAGCAGCTGATGCTTGCCAAAACGAAAGCCGAACTTGAATATATCGCTCAGCGACTAGACTATTACGATGCGCTGAATGTATCGACTTGGTTCTCGGCGACAGAGGTCAGGTTCTATTTCAATATTAAGTCGCAAATTGCAAACCTTAAAAAAGTAGTCAGTACTAGGCTTGAGGCGTTGACGAGTTGAACCTTACTTTGACGAGTTGAACCTTACGTTGACGAGTTGAACGTTACTTTTTTCTGACTCTGATTTCTCATGCAAACACCCATTGCTTATCTTGTAGCCGCTCGTCGTTATGAGATTCACGAGCTCGAACAGCTGAATCGTACCTGTGAGCTGGTGCGTGCGGTAAGCGAACTTGTGCAGTTGTTGCAACGCGAGCGCGGTGTGTCCAACGTATATCGGGCTTCCGAAGGTCAGCGCTTTGGTTTGCAATGGATTGAACGCATCGCTGATAGCGATCAGGCCCAGAAAAATGTGCTTGCCTGGCTTGAACGAATTGACCCCGGTGACGGATTGGCAGGTGGTTCACGGCTCTGTACCCGGATTGCGATCGCCTTGAATTCGCTTCAGGACCTCTCTCAAATTCGCGATAGTGTGCGTGATCGGACTTGTTCTCCTGCGCAGTCAAGTGAAGGCTATAACCGGATTGTTGGTGCTTTGTTGGCGCTTGTTTTTGAGGCGGCTGACGTCTCGGTTGATGCAGCCGTTTCGCGCTTACTGGTTGCGTTATTCAATTTCATGCAGGGAAAGGAATTTGTCGGGCAAGAACGCGCAACCGGGGCAAGAGCCTTTGCAAGTGGTCTGGTGCCTCCAGAGGATTTGCAGTCGCTCACGCATCTGATCGAGTTGCAGGAGCAATATTTTGCTCGATTCGAGAGCTTCTGTGGCGAGACTATTCTCACTCAATGGCGAGCGCTCCAGCGAACCATGCCGATGACAGAGATCGAAAGAATGCGGCGCAAGCTTATGACGCCGGGTGCCTCTGTTGAGCCCAATATGGCAGATCCATGGTTCGATTGTTGCACGCAGCGCATGGATGAGATGTATCTGGTCGAGACGCATGTGACCACGAGTCTGCAACAAGCGTGTCAGGCCCGTGTTGCCCAAGCGCAGTCCGAGTTGCAAGACCAGCAAGCATTGATGATTGACTTCATCGCTACGCAGCCGACATCACCTGGTTCTGTGCTGGTTTCTGGACTGGACCAGACCGAGGATCCCATTGATCCGCGAGCCACCGACGCGATGGGTTCGCGTCTGACACGCGCTATATTTGATACGTTGCAGACTCAAACCCAACAATTGCAGGCTGCGAACGAGGAGTTGGCTGCTGTGCGGGCCGCGCTTGATGAGCGCAAGCATATTGAACGCGCTAAAGGTCTATTGATGGCACATCATGCCTTAAATGAAGAGCAAGCTTACAGTCTGTTGCGCCAGCAGGCGATGAGCCAGAATCGTCGACTGGTTGATGTGGCGCATTCCGTTTTGACTGTTGCTGAGCTCTTGCCCAAGCGCAAGTAATTCGTTTCGGGTTTGAGCGGCTCATGCATCAGGTTCCCCCTTGCTTGAGGCATCAGCATTCCCCTTTTGTTTGAGGCATCAGCATCCTTGCTTGTTGGCTGCACCGGCATGGTGCATTTGCACTGATCGCTGCACTGCAGTGAAGCGTTTGAAGCCTGACTGACCTGTTTGTACTCTTCTATAGAGAGACTTCTGTAGTTATTTTTGCCTGGTATGTCAGCGTATGTGAGGAGCTGGCATGTTTTTTGCATTGGTTGTGTCAGGAATGCCAACGATGGTTTCCCATGCAACGATAGTCTCCTATGTCAAGACAGATGACCTCTTAAGCATGAAAAGGACAATGACGTCCATTTTGGTTCGACAACACCCAGTTGACAGCCGAAGTGGTCGTTTTTTTTTGTCGATTTGTCATGTCTGTCCGTCAAACAGACCGAATCGACAATTGAATTCCCAATGGATTGAACAACCATGAGCACCCTGAACGCCACTAAACATTCTCTCTCGCTCGCAGCAAAAGCTGGCGATGTCACGCTAGTAGGCGCGGGCCCGGGAGACCCAGAATTGCTCACGCTCAAGGCTGTCCGGGCCATCTCGCAAGCAACGGTTCTGTTTGTGGACGATCTGGTCAATGAAGAGGTGCTTGTGCATGCCTGCGCGCAGGCTCGCATTATCCACGTTGGCAAACGGGGAGGGTGTAAATCCACCCCCCAGAGTCTGATTGAAAAACTGATGATTCAAGAGGCCAAAAACGGCGAGGTCGTGGTGCGGCTCAAGGGTGGAGACCCCTTTATTTTTGGTCGTGGAGGTGAGGAGGTCGAGCATCTTGAGGCTGCGGGTATCCATGTCCATGTCGTCAACGGCATCACGTCCGGGCTTGCTGCAGCAAGCGCACTCAATGTGCCGCTCACGCATCGCGATCATGCACACGGTGTCTTGCTGATCACTGGGCACCATAAACCTGGCGATACGGCGATTGACTGGGCCAGTCTGGCTCGCTGTGCACACCAGGCGAGACTGACGCTGGTGATTTATATGGGGGTCACCAGTGCCGCTTCCATCATGATGGGGTTATTGCAGGGCTTGCCTGCCAGTACGCCGGTCGCGATTGTGCAACACGCCAGCCTGCCTGGTCAGCGTCATGCCGCCTGTCAGCTCGAAGAGCTTGTCCACACACTTGAAGCTGAAAAGCTTGGTAGTCCCTCAGTGATGATTGTTGGCAATGTCGTGTCAGGTATGGCACATCTTGAACAAGTCGATCACGCTGCGCCGCCCGAGGCTATGGCAGCCTGAGCTCCTGTGTTGGCGGATTTGACGCGTGGCCAGATTGAAATCTTAAAGCTGGCATATATATTGCTTGATCTAAAACAATACGCCAGGCAACGAAGCCTGGTCGCATAACCAGAATTTGGATTTACGGACAACGGTGTCCGTTGTTTCTCGAGAGAATCTTGAGGAACGACGGGCGCCGTTTTTGCTTTTTGTTTCGCGGAATCATCATGAAAAAACAAAAACTTGTGCTCGTCGGGAACGGAATGGCCGGTGTGCGAACGATCGAGGAGCTGCTTAAGCTGGCACCAGATCTGTATGACATCACGGTCTTTGGTGCCGAGCCGCATGGTAACTACAACCGCATCATGCTCTCGCCGGTGCTGGCGGGGGAGATGACGTTGCCAGAGATCATGCTCAATGATCTTGACTGGTACCGCGACAAAGGTATTACGCTGCATACAGGCAAGAAAGTTACCATGATTGATCGCGTGCGTCGTCGGGTGATCGCGGATGATGGCACTGAACAAGAATACGACCGTCTGTTGCTTGCAACGGGCTCTAAACCTTTTATCCCACCGATTCCAGGCAATGATTTGCCTGGTGTGTTGGGCTATCGCGATATTGCTGATACCGAGGCAATGATTGATGCTGCGGCGCGCTACAAGCATGCGGTCGTCATCGGAGCGGGCCTGCTCGGCCTGGAGGCAGCAAACGGATTGATGATGCGTGGCATGTCAGTCACTGTTGTGCATCTTGCCGACTGGATCATGGAGCGTCAGCTTGATCGGGCCGCAGCCGATATGCTGCAAGCCTCACTTGAGGCTAAAGGAATGAAGTTTTTACTTGGCCGCAATACTGAAGCCTTGCTTGCAGAAGATGGTGGCCGTGTCACTGCGGTCCGTCTGAAAGATGGCATGCAAATGCCGGCTGATCTGGTGGTGATCGCAGCGGGTATCCGGCCTGATCATGCGTTGGCCGAAGCGGCAGGCTTATATTGCGGCAGTGGGCGTGTTCGAGGCATCCAGGTGTCGGATACTTTACAAACGATTACGGATCCCAGCATCTATGCAGTGGGTGAGTGTGCCGTGCATCGCGGCGTAGCCTACGGTTTAGTCGCACCGTTATTCGAACAGGGCAAAGTTTGTGCCAATCATCTGGCGAATTTCGGCATCGCTTCGTACAAGGGCTCGGTGACATCGACCAAACTCAAAGTGACCGGCATTGATGTGTTTTCTGCGGGTGATTTCAGCGGTGGTCCAGAGACGGAGGATATTCTGCTGCATGATAAGCAGGCAGGAATCTACAAGCGGATTGTGATCAAGAACGATCGCGTGGTTGGTGCCGTGCTCTATGGCGATACGACGGATGGCGGCTGGCACTTTCAGTTGATGAAAGACGGTCAGGATATCCATGAAATCCGCAGCCAACTTCTGTTCGGTAATTCATTTGCCAACCAGCACCTCGGGGACGCCGGACATAAAGGACAAAGTCAGGCCGCCTCAATGCCTGACAGTGCAGAGGTGTGCGGTTGTAATGGTGTGTGCAAAGGCACGATTGTGAAGTCCATCAAGGAAAATGGCCTGTTCACGCTCGACGAAGTACGCAAGCACACCAAGGCCTCTTCGTCCTGTGGTTCGTGCACGGGACTGGTTGAGCAAATCCTTGGTTCGACAATTGGTGGTGCTTACACACCTTCAGCGAAAGACACCAAGCCAGTCTGTGCTTGTACCGAACACTCACACAAAACCGTGCGCGAGGCCATCACAGGAAAACACCTCACATCCAAGGAGGCGGTGTTTAGTGCTCTGGGCTGGAAGACTCCAAACGGCTGTGATAAATGTCGCCCAGCGATTAACTATTACCTGATTTCGAGTTTTCCGCACGAAGCAGTCGATGATCCTCAATCGCGTTTTATCAACGAGCGTGCACACGCGAATATTCAGAAAGATGGTACTTATTCTGTGGTCCCGCGTATGTGGGGTGGCTTGACCACGCCTGACGAATTACGTGCGATCGCCGATGCAGCAGATAAATATCAGGTGCCAACCGTCAAGGTGACGGGCGGACAGCGGATTGATCTGCTGGGCATCAAAAAAGAAAACCTGCCTGCAATCTGGGCCGACCTGAACGCAGCAGGCATGGTTTCGGGTCACGCCTATGGCAAGTCGATTCGTACAGTCAAAACCTGTGTGGGTGCGGAGCACTGCAGGTTTGGCACGCAGCACTCAATGGATACCGGTATCAAGCTTGAAAAGATGCTGTTCGATATGTATGCCCCGCATAAGGTCAAGCTTGCCGTCTCCGGTTGTCCGCGTAACTGTGCCGAGTCAGGTATCAAAGACGTCGGCATTATTGGCGTGGACTCAGGCTTTGAGATTTATGTCGGTGGTAATGGTGGCATCAAGACAGAGGTCGCACAGTTTTTCTGCAAGGTCTCGACCAATGATGAAGTCATGGAATATAGCGGTGCTTTCCTTCAGCTTTACCGTGAAGAAGGCTGGTATCTGGAGCGGACCTCGCACTACCTGGAACGTGTGGGTCTGAGCCATGTCAAGAACAAAGTGCTGGAGGACGATGCCGGTCGCAAGGCATTATTTGCGCGACTCATCGATTCACTGAAAAACGCGCGCGACCCCTGGGAGTTGGCACGTGAAGAGCAAGCGATCAAGCAGTTCATCCCGATTCTGGTCGAAGCCTGAACCATCTTGAAATGAGGACATCACTATGAGTAACTGGAAACAGATCTGCCCGCTGAACGATATCCCGCAACTGGGATCACGGATTGTTCAGCGCACGACCGGTGGCGATATCGCCATATTTCGTAACGCTGAAGATGAAGTATTTGCATTGCATGATCATTGTCCACATAAAAACGGACCGTTGTCGCAAGGCATTGTGCACGGTCGTAAAGTGACCTGTCCGTTGCATGGCTGGAATATTGGCCTCGATGACGGCAAGGTCGTCGCGCCTGACGTTGGTTCGTGCAGCAAGTTTGAAGTGAAAGTTCAAGACGGTCAGGTTTTTCTGTCCGTCTGATTCAGAACCAAATGCTTCATTCGATATGCGCATATAAGAAATACCGTCATACGCATATAAGAACCACCGCCATGCGCATGTAAGAACCACCGCCATGCGCACTTAAGAAGCCAGTTCATTCCATCATTATTTAATGTATTAAGGAACAAATCATGTCCTATCTTTTACCTTCAGAATTTGTCACCAAGATGGTGGATGCAGGTGAATCCAAAATTTTCATGGCAACTCGCGATACCCTGATCCGTGCGTATATGGCGGGTGCCATCCTTGCGCTGTCTGCAGTGTTTGCGATTACCGCAACCGTACAAACAGGCTCACCCTTGATTGGAGCCATTCTCTTTCCGGTTGGATTCTGCATGTTGTATCTGCTGGGTTTTGACCTCCTGACGGGTGTGTTTGTTTTAGCTCCGTTGGCCTTGATCGACAAGCGTCCTGGGGTCACGATCAAAGGCGTATTGAGAAACTGGGGACTCGTATTTATTGGGAACTTCCTTGGCGCACTGACTGTGGCTGGCATGATGGCGTTTATTTTTACCTACGGCTTTTCAATTGCGCCAAGCGATGTGGGTGCAAAAATTGGCAGCATTGGTGAGTCGCGCACGCTCGGTTACGCTAAGTACGGTCTGATGGGCTGGTTCACAATTTTTATCCGCGGAATGTTGTGTAACTGGATGGTCTCGACTGGTGTTGTGGGCGCGATGATTTCTACAACGGTGAGCGGCAAGGTTATCGCCATGTGGATGCCAATCATGTTGTTCTTTGCGATGACGTTCGAACACTCAGTAGTGAACATGTTTCTGTTCCCCTCTGGTCTGATGATGGGCGGTAAGTTTTCGATTCTGGATTACTTCATCTGGAACGAGATCCCAGTGGTGCTCGGTAATCTGGTTGGTGGACTGGCCTTTACTGGATTGACGCTCTACAGCACACACATCAAAACCGGTGCCAAGCGTATGTTCAAGTAAGCTGTATGGCGGTCTCGTTTAGACCATCCAGTTTTCTCTCCACCTCAGGCCTGACTGGTCTGAGGTTTTACGTTTGAATATGACACGAAAACTCATCATCTCCTCCGGACAATTTTCTGATAAAGGTCGCAAAGACACGAATCAGGACTTTCACGGTCTCTGCATCCCAAAAGAGCCGCAGTTAAGTTCAAAGGGAATTGTCATCGCTCTGGCTGATGGCATTAGCAGCAGTGAGGTGAGTCACGTGGCCAGCGAAGCCGCCGTGACTGGATTTCTAGAAGATTATTATTCGACCTCCGAGACCTGGTCGATCAAAAAATCAGCTGAACGAGTGCTCGATGCGACGAACTCATGGCTGTATGCGCAGACGCAGCAAAGTCAGCATCGCTTTGACAAAGATCGAGGCTATGTATGTACCTTTACCGCGGTTATTCTTAAATCTACGACCGCTCACATTTTTCATGTGGGTGATGCACGGGTGTATCGCCTGACTAGCACTGGACTTGAGCAGCTCACAGAAGACCATCGAGTATGGGTGTCGTCTGAAAAAAGTTATCTTGCTCGTGCGCTTGGCATGGATAGCCGACTCAATATTGATTACAGGACCATTCCTGTCGAAGTCGGTGATGTGTTGTTGCTCGCAACTGATGGTGTGTACGAATTTGCAGAACCCACATTCATCATGAATGCCGTGCGTGAGGCGGACGATGATCTGGACCGTGCAGCAAAGGAGATCGTTACACATGCCTATGAGCAAGGCAGTCACGACAACCTGACGCTCCAAATTATCAGGATTGATGAGCTACCGGAGCCCGAATCGAGCGAGATGTACCGACAGATCTCTGAGCTGTCATTTCCTCCTCAGCTCGAAGCCCGGATGCAATTTGAAGGCTACCGGATTGTTCGCGAAATTCGGATAGGCAGCCGCAGCCATATCCATCTCGCGGTCGATGAGTTGACGGGCGAACAAGTTATTCTCAAGACGCCTTCGATTGGTATGCGTGACGATCCTGCATATCTTGAGCGCTTTTTAATGGAGGAGTGGATTGCCCGACGCATTAATCATGCGCACGTGCTTAAGCCTTGCTCTGTCCTTAGAAAACGTCATCACATTTATGTTGCGACTGAATTTATAGAAGGGCAGACCCTGACCCAATGGATGGTGGATCATCCCGCTCCGGATTTGGTGACAGTTAGGGGGATCATCGAGCAAATCGCAAAAGGCCTGCAAGCGTTTCATCGTCTTGAAATGCTGCATCAGGATCTTAAGCCTGACAACATCATGATCGACAAGAATGGGACAGTCAAAATTATCGATTTTGGTGCGACACGTGTAGCCGGAGTGATGGAGGTCGCTACGCCCATCGAACAAATCAATTTGCTCGGTGCTGCACAGTATGCCGCGCCGGAGTATTTTTTGGGTGAAAGCGGGACGTATCAGTCTGACCTGTTCTCTCTGGGTGTCATCGCCTATCAGATGCTCGCAGGCAAACTCCCATACGGGATAGCCGCCACTAAAATCCGGAGCAAAAAAGAGCTAAAGAAATTGGCATACCAGCCACTGACTGAAGACAGTCGCAAAATCCCAAAATGGGTGGATGGTGCATTGCGCAAAGCACTGCATCCTGACAGCTCCGAGCGGTATGAAGAAGTGTCAGAATTTCTCCATGACCTGGAGGTGCCTAATCAGGCGTTTCTACAACAACGTTTTAAACCGTTGCTGGAGCGTAATCCGCTCGTATTTTGGCAAACACTGTCGTGTGTCCTGACGCTGATTATTTTGCTTTTGCTGGGACTGCGTACCTTTGGTCACGCGTGAAGCGCCCAAATGAGTGAATTCTTATCTAATGCCGCAATACCCAGCCGGCATATCTGGCGACTGATCCTTCAATCATGCGTGAAACCCCAGAGGGCAGGTCCAGAGGCTTAAGCAGCATCCTCGCCGCCATTTTGATTGGGTACTGGAGTTGAATCTGATTCCCGAGTTGTTTGCATAGGGCTTCAAACTGGACCTTGTCCTGGATTGCTGACGGATTCCGTTTGGAAAACACATGCCAGAGTGCGCATTCCGCATCGTCTTTGCGTGCTTCGAACAATCTCCTGCGTAGCGTGGCAATGACTTGAAAACGACTAGGCGCCTGTATGGCGCTGAGCTTGAGGAAGTAGTGATAAAAGTGCTTATAGTGATTGATTTCCTCTGCCCGAATTCTCATGGCGATGCCGACTAGCACGGGCTCGTTGGCCTCGGAGGCCAGCGTCTGGTAAAAAGTGGCGGTCCCTGTTTCTACGACACAGCGCGCAACCATTTCCAGTTCTCGCCTGGATTCGTATTGCTCAAAGCTGCACAGGCGTGAATAGTCATCAAAGAAAGCTTTGTATGCGGCCTCCCAGTCGAATTCGGGCCAGACAGCGTTAACATAACTGCGCAAGGAAACGCCGTGACGGACCTCTTCAGCTTCCCATTTGGTTTTTAACCATTCTGTAATTTCTGGATCATCTTCAAAAAAGCTAGCCAGGTTTGCGCTATACAGATCTGAGGTGATTTCGACAAAGGACGCAGCCGTGACCATATAGAACAGATCTTCACGGTCTCTGACTTTTGCCAGATCAATCTTATCCAGAGGGATATTGTCCAGCGTCCAGTCGGGCGAGATTGAGGCGCCCTTGAGGTTTCCAAAGCTTGTATTCATGATGATCGCCTGAAGTTCAACGGGGTTGAGTACATGCTGCAATCACTCACATTGCCAAGGTGCAAGCGTTCTATCCTAGAAAGTCCATTTTGCCCACAGTGACACCGTTTTGCCTGAGTAGTCCGTAGGCGGTAGCGATATGAAAATAAAAATTCGGTAAGGCCCAATTGCGCAAGAACTCGGTCGCAGTGAATTCCCGGCGCCAGTCCCCAAATTCAAGAACAATCTGTCTGGCTTCGCTGCCTTCGAAGGCCTTTGGATCAATGCTGCCAATGAAATAGAGCGTGGTGTCAATGCGTGCAATCAGTTCGTCAAAGGATGCTTCAACGTCTGCGTGCTTAGGGATGTCGACACCTGCCAGCCGTGCAACGGCACCTTTCGCTGAGTCGCACGCAATCTGAACCTGACGCGTCATGGTGAACATGTCAGGGAAAAGCCGATCGGTCAACAGTGCGGCTTCATCAATTTTGTGCTCGGTTGTGTGTGTTTTTGCTTTTTGAAGAATGACTTTCAGATTGTTCAAAAAGTGAGTAAATACGGGAACCGATTCCGCATAAAGATGGTTTTGCATGATGTGCCTTATTGATTTAAATAATATATTTTTCACAGGTATTGAATGCATCGTTCCTTGCAGGTAGTGAATGCATCGCTCTATTCGAAAATCTTACGCCTGATAGTCCTCCATCACAACCAGTATGTTTGTTCTGAGTCGTCCGATCGGTTTGACTGAGCGTTGAATGAGCTAAAAAGTTTGCAGGATTAGAATGGCGTCTGCTCATTGACATACTTGCTTGATATATGAATTCAATCGTTTCGTGGAGTGGTGGAAAAGATTCCTGTCTAGCCCTCTGGCGCGCGCAAAAAACCATGGCAGTGTCAGGGTTGCTTACCGCCTTGGATGAAACCGGACTGAAAGCCCGTTCGCATGGCGTGACCCGAGAACTTCTGTGTGCGCAGGCGCAGGCTTTGGGACTGCAGAATCACTTTATTGCTGCGAGCTGGACCGATTACGAACAGCTGTTTATCAATAAATTGCTTCAGATTGCGCAGGCGGGTCATTCTCACGTTGTATTCGGCGATATTGATTTACTTGCGCACAGAGAATGGGAAGAAAAGGTTTGTGCACAGGCTGGCTTGATTGCTCAATTGCCCCTTTGGAATGAAAACCGACTGAGCCTGGTCGAGGAATTCCTCGCTTTGGGATTTAAGGCACGTGTCGTCTGTGTGGATGGACGCTTTCTAGATGCGTCTTTTGTTGGCTGCGAATTTGACCAGGATTTTCTGGCCAGACTGCCTCCCTCTGTTGATGCCTGCGGCGAAAATGGTGAGTTTCATACCTTTGTTTATGACGGTCCGAACTTTACACGTCCTGTAGCCTGGAATAGTCTGGGTAAGCATACCTACGTCTCACCTCCCGAGTTTGGTCAGCTAACGTATTATTTTGATTTACTTGGGAGCTTGAACGATTTGCATGCGGCTGACAATTGCGACTGACAAATACGCATCGTGATTTCAACTGTTTGACTCAAATAACTGATCTTGACTGACGTGAGCTCGGTCCCGATTCCACCTGATGGGTTGATATTCTTCGAAGTTCGCAGGCCAAAGATTTATACTTTCTGACACTACTTTTATTGCGAGAAAATCAACGTGCCATTACCAGACAGCCTGGAACGAGAAGAATTGCATCAACGTCAAATCAGTATGCGGTCGTATCGACGCAGTGATGGGCTGTTTGATATTGAGGCGCGCGTAGTGGATACCAAATCTGCTCCATTCCTCGCGCCGCTCGCCGAACAGGCTTTGCCCGCCGGAGAACCTATTCATGACCTGTGGATTAGACTAGTCGTCGATGAGTGGCTGGTCATCCACGAGGCGCTCGCTTCTTCGGATGCAACACCATTTGGAATCTGCAGACAGGCACCCCCGACGCTTGCTGTCCTGAAAGGTGAGCGTATTGGTGCAGGGTGGTCAAGAATCGTCCGTGAAAAACTTAAAGGTGCTGCAAGCTGTACGCACTTAATGGAATTGCTCATTCCTATGGCAACTACCGCAATGCAAACGCTGTGGCCGTTCACGCGTGACCGACCGCTAAAAACAGATGAAAACGGACGCCCATTAAAAATCGATAGCTGTTTTGCTTACTCTGAAAATCGCGAAGTTGTTCTGAAATTATGGCCACAATATTACAAAGGTCCTCAGCCAGACTAGGCTAGTTCGCCTTTGATGCAAGTGACGTGTGTCCTTTTATATGTCCTTTAAGGTTCCGCGCTTGATTTATAAGGTCTCGACCTTGACTTGCGTATAAAGCTTCAGTGCATCCGCTTTCTGGCACATCTCTGCACGCGGATTGAGGATGGTAGCGGTCGCGCAGGCGATGCCGTAGCGAAAGGCATCATCGATCGTCATTTCGCATGACAGTGCCCACACCATTCCGCCGACAAAACTATCGCCTGCCCCGACTGTACTGACTGGTGTGACAGGCAGGCTCGCTGCACGCCAGGCGCAATGTCCAGATACCAGTAGAGCGCCTTCACTCCCTAAGGACAGCGCGACGAGTTTTGCCTGGCCTGATTTCACGATACTGCGAGCGGCATGAAGCCTGGCTTGCTCTGTCTCAAGCTTCAAACCGGTGAGTTCTTCGAGCTCACTCAGGCTTGGCTTGACGAGGTAGATGCCACCGGTCGCCAAGGCCTCTTTAAGAGGGACTCCAGAGGTATCCAGAACAAAACGCGAACCCATGTTTTGTGCAAGCGAGCTGAGTTGGGAATAGAAGGTGGTCGGCACGCCCGGGGGTAAGCTGCCGCTGGCCACGAGGTATCGAGGAGAGGGTTGGAGCGTTTGGAGCTCTGCCAGACATGCTTGCAATCCTGCTGCAGGGAGTTCGTGGCCCGGCAACAGAAAACGGAAGTCACGACCGGTAGACGTCTCGTGTATTGAAAAGCATTGGCGAGTTTCGCTCTCTACCTGAATCGCGTGAATCGTAAGATGTTCTTTATCGAGCAGCCAGCGCAAGCGTTGTCCGGTAAAACCACCGAAAGGGAAAACGGCAATACTTTTGCCCCCCATGTTGTTGACGACCCGGGCAACATTAATCCCTCCACCTCCAGGCAGGGAGTGCTCCGGTCCACAACGCAACTTGTTGGTATCGACGACATGCTCAACCGAGGTCGCGATCTCAAGTGCGGGATTCATGGTGATAGTGAGAATGTCACTCATGTTGTGGATTTGCCTGTTGCGCCACTGACTTTTGTGCCACTGACTTTAGAACCCGCATCATGAGCCATTTTCCAGTATCCCGGGAGGGAAAGTAATGTCATCACACCGGCCGCAGCAAAGGCCCACTTGAAATCTGCGAGCGTAAATGCCGTCTCTCCCGCCCCGTTAGAGGCGCCGCGCAACCAAAGCGCCGCCTGAAGCGAGACTGCGCCATACGCGATTCCCATGCCGATTGTCATTTGCGACGCTGCGCTCCAGAGTGTGCTGGCCGCGCTCATCTGCTTTTGAGGAATGTCTGCATAGGCGAGCGTGGCGAGTGTAGAAAACTGCATCGAGCGAGCTAGGCCATACACAAACACAACAACCAGAATCACAAGCAATGGGGTCGTGGGGGTCAAGATCCCACAGGCAAGTGTCGAGCCTGCAGCCACGCATACATCCACGATTGATACCGTGCGAAACCCCCAGCGCTGCAAAATACGGGTGGTGAACGCTTTCATCCCCAGGTTGCCAATCGCACTCGCAAGCAGCAACATCCCCGAGTGAAAGGCTGACAGCCCAAAACCAATCTGAAAAAGTAAAGGCATCAGGTAGGGCACCGCACCAATGCCAATGCGGGTAATGGAACCCGTGATGACGGTCACCGAATAAGTTGGTACACGCAGAGTGGTGTAATCAATCAGCGGGTGCATTGCGCTTGAGGCATGTTTGAAGGTGATCACGCCCAGCACCAATCCTGAAACGACACAGCCAACGGCTACCCAGATATTCGCATCTTGCTGGCTGGCGAGTTCTGTTCCATACAGAATCGCTGTCAGGGTCGCACCGCTGAGCAGAAAGCCCACCATGTCTAGAGGTTTCTTTTCTGCTGAACGCTCATTTGGAACAAGTCTGAGTGCAAAAAGAAATGCTGCAATGCCAAAGGGGACATTGAGTAAAAAAATCCACTCCCAGGAAGCGTAAGTGGTGATGAATCCGCCAATCGGTGGCCCCACGACTGGCGCCGCAATTGCGGGCCAGGTAATCGTCGAAATCGCCTGCATGAGTTTGCTTTTTTCGGTGTTGCGCACAACAATCAGGCGGCCAACAGGAACCATCAGTGCACCACCAATTCCTTGCAGGATGCGGGCCGCGGTGAACCCGGTCACACTCGTCGATAAGCCGCACAAGATCGAAGTCACGGTAAACACCACGATGGCACTGCAAAAGACCGTACGCGAACCAAACCGGTCCGCTATCCAGCCACTCACAGGGATGAACACGGCCAGTGCCAGCATATAGGCCGTCATGCCCAGACTCACCTCGTTTGGTCCGACACCAAAGGAATCGGCCATTTGTGGCAATGCAGTGGCAATCACCGTCGTGTCGAGGTACTCCATAAAGAAGGTCGCTGCGACTAGATAGGGCAGCATGCGCGTACCAGAGGTCTTAAGTGATTGGGTGTTCATACAACCTTGTCGAGTTCGTACCAGTGTTGAATAGCGCTCCAGGCTTCAACCGCAGTATCAACAAAGGTAATGATTTTCAGATCTTCGGCATCGATCAGTCCTTCTTCTACCATCAGATCAAAGCGAACCATTTTTTCCCAATGCTCCCGACCAACAAGAATGACGGGAAGCGGGACGATTTTTTTAGTTTGAATGAGCGTCAGGACTTCAAATATCTCATCAAAGGAACCAAACCCGCCGGGGAACACCACAATGGCGCGCGCCCTCAGTACAAAGTGCATCTTGCGCAAGGCAAAGTAATGGAAGCGAAAGCACAAGGCAGGGGTAATGTAGGGATTGGGGTTCTGCTCATGTGGCAGACTGATGTTCAGACCAATCGACAGGTCGCCTGCCTCGAACGCGCCACGATTCGCGGCCTCCATGACGCCCGGACCGCCACCCGTACAAATGTGCAGCCGTTTTTTGGGCCGCCCTTGCATCAGATTGTGGGTCGCTGCAATATGACCAAACTCGCGGGCAGACTCATAATAAGCGCTGAATTTAAGTGCGCGATTCGCGAGGGTTTTCGCTTCCTCGGTTTCGGCGGCTTTCACCATGGCTTGGGCAGTTTCTTTACTCACAAACCTTGCCGAGCCGAACACGACAATCGTATGGTCAATGTCGTTTTCGCGTAGCACCAGATCCGCTTTTAATAATTCAAGTTCAAAGCGAATGCCTCGCACTTCTGCACGATTCATGAAGCCTTGATCAGCAAAGGCAAATTGGTAGGATTCACTGGTCCCTTGCAAGGACTGCGGGTAGCCAATCTGTGTTGTGAATGCGGCGACTGTCTCTGCATTGTCTATTGGAATTTTTGGAGCCATGAGGTGTACCTGTAAGAAATGGAAAAAGGTGCCTTAAAGCAAATCGCTACTGAACAAGTAATCATATTCTGGCCTAATATTCTAAAAAAACCTATTCCAGTGTAAAAAATCTGCTTGCCAGGTCTAAATCGCTGTAATCCCAGTTTAAAAAATTCGATTGACCGAAAGAAGGAAAACAAAGAATGAAACTCGCAAGCTATATGGTGAATGGCCAGCCCTCCTATGGTGTGATCCGTCCCGATGGCGGCGTCCTGGATCTGACGTCACGAATTGGACAGGCCTATCCCAGCTTGCTTGTGTTGTTGCAGCGCGATGGGCTGGACGCCGCACGTCAGATCGTAGATGCGCACGTTGCAGCAGATTTTCAGGAGGCTGACCTGAAATATTTGCCTTTATTTTTTGAGCCTGTCACCGTCCATTGCATTGGCTTGAACTATGCAGCGCATGCAGCAGAGGCCGGCCACAAGTTGCCGGAGTTCCCGCGCACCTTTGTCAAAATCCCTGCGGCATTGATTGCACACGGTGAAAAGTTTGAAAAGCCGACCCTTTCGCCTGAGTATGATTTTGAGGGCGAAATTGCTGTTGTACTTGGTAAGGGCGGGCGCAACATCACGGCCTCAGAGGCGCTCAGCCACGTCGCAGGCTACACCTGTTTTATGGATGGTTCGGTGCGTGACTATCAGTTCCAGCGCACGCTGGATCAAGGTAAGAATTTTTACCGTTCAAGTTCGATCGGACCTGCGCTCGTGACGGTCGATGAAGTGGGTGAGCTGGACCAGCTGACGCTGACGACGGTTGTGAGCGGCGAGACGATGCAACACACGAAGTTCGATAATATGATTTTTACTGTGCCCAAACTGATCGAATACCTGTCAGGGATTACAGAGTTGCGTGCAGGTGATGTAATCGCGACGGGGACACCCGAAGGTGTGGGCTTTAGCCGCACGCCTCCTCGCTTTTTGCAACACGGGGATTATGTTGAAGTGATAATCGAAAAAATCGGCACCTTACGCAACGAGGTCGCCTAAGCTAAAGCGGGATCACTGACGTGCACGCCAGCCGCTCGATCTCATCATAGTGGGCAATGAAGCAGACACGATCGCGATGGCGTGCATGCTCAACCAGTTGGTCGGTAATAAATTCAATTGAGCCCAGATCGAGCGCTGCAAATACATCATCAATCAGGCTGACTGCCGCGCCACAGGCCAGGGCGGCTGCAATCCAGACTTTGCGTTTAGAGCCTGCTGACAGCATGTAAAGAGGCTTGTCCCGATGAGGGCTGAGCGAAAGTCCCGAGATCAGTGCAGGCAGCTTTTCTGTATTGAATGCAGGATATTTTTTTTGCATTTCAGCAAAAAAATCCATTGCACTGATCTGATCGAACTCCCCGCTACGCGGTTCGATATAAAACACTTCTGAACGGTATTGCACTGGATCGCGGTCGAGTCTAATGCTTTTGATCGCGAGTCGACCTTGTTGTGCTGGCACTTCAGCTGCCAGTAATCTGATCAGAGTAGTCTTGCCCCGGCTTTCATCGCACTTGATGAGCGACACGCCTGGTGGGATGCGCATTGACCAGTCCGTGAATAAGACTTGTTCGGGGTAGCCAAAGCTCAGCCCAGAAGCTTCCAGAATGGTTTGCACGTGATCAGGTATCCGTTAGGTGCAGGCGCGAGCCTGGCTAAGTTAGCGTAGTTGATTCGTAAGGTGGTTTAATACATTATCTTATTTTGACTGTATCCGGAGCAATAGATGGCCACGTCTTATCATTTTTATGAGCCCCGTCAGGGGCATGGTCTGCCGCATGATCCTTTTAATGCGATTGTGGGTCCGCGCCCGATTGGCTGGATCTCTACTAAAAGCAAAGATGGGATTGTGAATCTTGCCCCATACAGTTTTTTTAACGCGTTCAATTATGTTCCGCCAATCGTCGCATTTTCCAGCATTAATTACAAAGACACTGTGCGTAACGCAGAGGAAACGGGCGAGTTCTGCTGGAACCTGGTGACGCTCCCACTTGCTGAGGCCATGAATCAGACCTGTGCTGCGGTGCCGCCCGAGGTCAATGAATTTGAAGTGGCGGGATTGACACAAGCCCCTTCACGATTGGTCTCGGCACCACGCGTCGCCGAAAGCCCAGTTTCCTTTGAGTGTAAAGTCACCAAGGTGATGCAGCTTGAAACGGCTGCGGGCGACATCATCCCGACCTGGATGGTACTCGGTGAAGTGGTCGCGGTGCATATTGATGAGACGCTCCTGGTCGGTGGAGTCTATGACACTGCTGCTGCCGGTCATGTCCTGCGTGGCGGCGGTCCGGCTGATTACTTTACGGTCGGACCTGCGCAGTTGTTCAAGATGCGCCGACCAGGCTGACCCTTCGTGCTTCTGTAAGCAGCTTACAGAACTTCACTCGGGTTGTGCAAACAAATCCCAGTGACCGATGACACAGTGCTCAGCATTTAAGCGGTCGCTGAGCCAACTTTGAATGGTTTTTTCATCGACGGTTTTTGTTTCTGATACCGCGCCTGCGGTGCCACGCGCCAGCGCACGCATTAACTCGCGATCTTCTGTGCCGAGTTGCCAGGGGCTTTGCTCAAGCGCGACACTAAAGCCTCTCGCCGTTAATGCTGTGCGCATCAATTCGATGGCTTGCGGTCCGGCAGATCGTCCAAAACCCTTGTCTGTGGCTTGATGTGCATGAAAGGCATGCAGCACGTCCGCATCTGCGCTGTGGGCAGGGCGCCATTGCTCGACACCATCGTAGGTCAGTACTGTGTAAAGCGGTACCGTCAGGGCGGCACAGAATCGTTGCAGCCAGCTCGGGGATACCAGGTCAAAAAATGCTGCTGCGGTCACCAGATCAATGGGTCTGGCGAGAACCTGTTCGATATTAGCCGCCAGATCTACTTGCAAAAAAGTGATCTCGATCCGGGCGGTATTTTTAATACAGATCAGCACGCTCACTTGGGTATCGTCAGAGGCCGGGGTCTCAGCCACCACTTCATCTGCCCAGGCGATCAGGGTTTGGCGTGCAGCCTGCAGCAATGCCAGGTCATAGTCCACTAAGGTCCAGTGCTGAAAGGCGGGAAAAACCGGGGCGAGTGCGCGTAGGTTTGATCCTGAACCGCAGCCCAGATCCATGATGCGTAGTGGCTGTGAGGCGTCCTGACCTCGTCCGGGCTGGGTACGTTTGAAATGTGCCGTAACCTGCGCGCAGAGCGCGGCATTGCGGGCACGATGATCCGCCGGCTCTCGCAACGCAAGCCACTGGGATGAAAATCCGGTCATGTTGTTGTCCTTTCAGGTAACTCAGCAAACTGCTCTCGTACCAATTGTGTAAAGCGACCGTCACGTTGATATAGTTCATCGAACGTGCCCATCTCTACAACTTTCCCTGCCTCCATCACCAGGATTTTGTCGGCGCGGCGAATCGTGGCGAGTCTGTGCGCGATGATCAGTGTGCTGCGGTTCCTGGCAACTTCTTCGAGTGCGGCAGTCAGGCGTGACTCGGTCTCGCTGTCGAGTGCACTGGTCGCCTCGTCCAGAATCAGAATTGGGGGGTTTTTGAGTATGACGCGCGCAATAGACAGTCGTTGACGCTCTCCGCCTGACAGTGCACGACCTCGTTCGCCAATCTTTGTATCGAAGCCCTTGGGATTGTTTTCGATGAAATCAATTGCCTGAGCCCGCGTGGCCGCATCGATGAGTTGTTCGGGCGTAGCTTCAGGATTACCGACCAGGAGGTTTTCTGCAATGGAACGATTGAATAGCAAAGACTCCTGGAAGACGACGCCAATGTTATGACGCAGTGATGTCAGTTTGATATCCCGAATATCAACACCATCAATGGTAATGCTGCCCGATGAGGGATCAAACGCACGATACAGCAGACCGAGTGCTGTGGATTTTCCTGCGCCCGAGGTGCCAACGATTGCTACGGTTTGTCCTGCTTCGACTGTGAAATTCAGATGATTCACGGCGGGTTGTTTTTTGTCGTACGAAAACACAACATCACTGAAGGTGATCTCGCCGCGTGGATGCACCAGATCGATTGCGTCGGGTTTGTCGTGAATCGCGGGTGTGGTGTCCAGAATATGAAAGAATTCCTGCAGCCTTGGCGCGTCGGTTGCCAGTCGGTGAATGAAACCGACCACTTGTTCAAGTTTGCCGATAATCATTGTCACGAACGCAATAAAGGTCACGATCTCACCAATAGAGATCAGGCTTTGCGTGAATAACCAGGTGCCCAGCACGACGATTGACAGGATCGACAGGGTGGTCGCCGATCGGCTGAGTACCGTAACAAGCGCCCACCATGACAAGACCGGGTATTGTGCCTTGAGTACACGCCGACTGATTTTTTTCAGTGCAATGACTTCGTGCTGAACGCGGGCAAAACTTTGCACCAGTGAGATATTGCCAAGCGTATCTGAAACCTGCTCTGCCATGTCAGAGTGATGGCCTTCAACTTGTTCCTGCAGTTTTTGGGTTTTACGCAGGATGAAGTTTGTCATCCATCCAAACAACAGGCACAGCACGATCATGACGATCGCCAGGCGCCAGTTGATATAGAAGGCCGCAGGGATCAGAATGATCAGCGAGACAATCGAGGCCATGTGTTCGCGAAAGAAACTCAGCCAGATCCACCACAGCGAGTCTGTGCCCTGCAGCATGACTTTCATTAGGCGGCCGGAGTGCGTCTGACTTTGTTGCGCGAGGGGCAGTTGCAGGACATGTTCAAAATAATCACTGATCGCGATGTGGCGTCTGCGATGCGAGAGGCGGTCTGAGACCAGTGCGACCAGCGCGCCACACACGATGGTGAATAGTCCAAAGCATCCCCAGGCAAGCAAGAGTGGCCACACTTTGACCCAAATGAGTGAAGGCTGTGTCGCGGAGGCTTGCGTCAGCTTATCGATCACCATACCAAACAGTACGGGTTCAGCAAACAGAGCCATCGCAAAGGTGACGTTGGCAATTGCGAGCATCCATCCAAGTCTGCGGTCAGTTCCCAGCAGATTGAGTACACGCAGATATAAATGTATGAATTTCATTCAGTCTTGGATGTTGATTGATAGGCGGCTAGCCCCAATGCCTGCAAGGGAGCCGGGGGATGGGTTTCTTCGGGCAGATTAGCCAGTCCATAGCGTCTGAGTATGCGTCCAAAGATCGGCCAGGAGGTCAGGACTGCCAGAGGAATGGCTAAGGCCAGGCCACCAAATAGGACAACGGCATAAGGCAGCAACTCAGGGTGCCGGATACCCAGCAGGCAGAGCAGGGCAAAACCTAGGAGTGTGTGCGGCCAGAATTGTCGGATAGCAGCATCCAGTGGGACTGAGTGGTCATCTCTCGTCTGGCCACCCCAACCGGCTTTTTTGCCACAAAGCAGTCCGGCTAAAAAGATGGTGTGATTAAGCCAGGTAATCGGCGTCATCAATACTGACAGGATCATTTCGAGCGTAAAGCCAACACTAAAGCGTAGCGCCCCACCAAACGATTGTCGCTGATCTGCTCTGAGTAATACGTCGATTGCGCCTGCGATCTTTGGCAGGTACCACATCAGTAGTGCCAGGATAAACAGGGCCGTACCTGAATCGTGATGCATAAACGCACTGGGTGTTGGGGCGAACGCAAGCATGATGCTGCCAAGTGTCAGTAAGCAGATCCAGGCGGGAGAACCGAGGAACATGAACACCGCATTGACGAGCTGAAAGCGACTGACGGGTTTGAGTCCAGGCATCGCGAGTAAATGCACATATTGCATGTTGCCTTCACACCAGCGCAGATCGCGCCGGATGTATTCGATCAGTGTGGGAGGGTTTTCTTCCCAGCTTTCATCTTCTGCCGGAAGTACACGCACATCGAAGCCTGCGCGGCGCATCAGAACGGCCTCGATCTGGTCATGGCTCAGAATGTAGTGGCTGTGTCCATGACGATCCGTAAACGTCGGTAGCTCGCAATCAGTGATGAAGGGTGCGAGGCGTATAGCCGCATTGTGTCCCCAGTAAGGACCGCAATCGCCTTGCCACCATGCCGTACCGATCGTGTAGGAGCGCATTCCCAGGCGCATCCCAAACTGAAAAAGTCTTGTAAACCCGCTGGTCGTTGGCATCCCGACGACGAGCCCCTGCAAAATGCCAAGCGTTGGGTTCGCCTGCATGATGCGTACGAGTCGCAAAATAGCCGCACCGGTCATAAAGCTGTCTGCATCAAGCGTGATCGCTACGTCATGGTTGGCGCCCCAGCGCGTACAAAAATCGGCGATGTTGCCGGCCTTGTATCCCGCATTGTCGGTTCGCCGGCGATAGGTGAGTGCAAGGCGGCCCTCCCAGGCTTGTGCCAACTCATCAAAACATGTCTGCTCGTGCAGCGCGTGCTGCGCATCGTTGGTATCACTCAAGACATAGACATGCATGTGTTCGGCGATCCCAGGTGTCGCGAGTCCTTGCATGGTGGCGGTGAGGTTACGGATCAGACGCTCGGGACTTTCGTTGCGAATACACAGCAAAATTGCTGTCGAGCAGGTGATTGGCGCATGCGGATCGATTCCACTTGCGATTGGAATGACAGCAGCGATGGGGTCTTTTACAAATCGCCAGATCAGGAACCCGATACTTGCGTTCCAGAAACCCGTGGTCATCCAGGGTAGTGTGATGCTAAATAAAATTAGCATGATGATCCCACCCACACTTAATTGATCGAACCGCAGCGCAGTGGCCATGAGTTCGAGCATCCCGATCATGGAGGCGATGACGAGTGCCCCAAAAAGGATGCGCCGTCTTCGCATGCCTGTGGAACTTGGGGACGCACGATTATTTCCGGGTGGATTCATTTTTGAACGATTCTGGATGGGTTTTACGTTGTGTTCCTGATGCGCTAATCTATACTGGATGCATCTCCCTGCAGTATAGGGCAGAGCCAATTTTATTTAGTAAACCTCCCGGATTTCCAAGTGGTCAACTATCAGAACGATCCGAACGCTGCTTTGCCTGCCCAGAGCCAGGCGCTTTGGTATACCGCACCAGGCCAGGCGCAGATTCTTGGCGAAAGTATTCCCGCACCAGCTCGTGACGAGGTTCGCGTTTGCGCCTTGACGGGGGCGCTGAGCCGCGGCACAGAGTCGCTCATCTGGAGTGGCCGGGTGCCTCCTGCAGAGTTCGATCGTATGCGTGCACCATTCATGGGCGGTGACTTCCCCTTCCCGGTGAAATATGGCTATGCCACGGTAGGGCGTGTGCAATGCGGTCCCGCCGAACTGGTGGGTAAGCAAGTCTTTAGTTTGACACCTCACCAGACCCTGTTCAATATTGCGACATCCGCGGTGATCCCTTTGCCTGCGAATGTGCCGGCCGAGCGTGCGGTACTGGCTGCGAACATGGAGACGGCACTCAATGCCGTCTGGGACGCAATGCCGGGTCCTGCCGATCGTATTGCGATTGTGGGCGGTGGTGTGGTGGGTATGCTGGTGGCTTATCTGTGTGGACATCTGCCTGGTGCCGATGTGACGCTGGTGGATGTGAATCCAGACCGTGCACCGATCGCGCTCAGCCTGGGTCTGAAATTCGCCACGCCTGAACAGGCTCCGTTAGATTGCGATATCGTGGTGCATTGCAGTGGTGCACCGCAGGGTCTGACCACAGCGCTCTCGCTTGCTGGTGAAGAGGCGAGCGTCATTGAAATGAGCTGGTATGGTGATCGCGTCGTTTCGGTTCCGCTGGGTGGCGCGTTTCATAGCCGGCAATTGCGCCTCCAGTCCAGTCAGGTGGGGCATATTTCTTCTGCACGACGCCCGCGCTGGACGTATCGGCGACGGCTGACTGCTGCATTGGGTTTGCTTGCGGATCCGCGACTGGATGTGCTGATTGCGCCGCCCGTGGCCTTTAAAGATTTGCCTGCACGTCTGCCTGATATTCTCGGGCCTGCAAGCCGCACGCTTTGCCAATTGATTCAATACGTTTAAACCTTCCGATCGTTTGATACGACGGATTACTGAGGAAATTCCATGTTTACAGTTGAAGTTCGTGATCACATCATGATTGCCCATTCCTTTCGCGGCGAGGTCTTTGGACCGGCACAGGCATTGCATGGTGCGACCTTTGTAGTGGATGCAGCCTTTATTTCAAAGACCCTAGATGTCAACGGTATCGTGATCGATATTGGTCGTGCCATGGATATCCTCAAAGCAGTGCTCAAACCGTTGAATTATTCGAACCTCGATGAGCGCGAAGAATTCAAAGGTCAAAACACGACGACTGAATTTTTAACCAAATATATTTTTGACGCGCTGGCCAAGGCTGCGCGTGAAAATGCACTTGGCCGTGATGGTCAGGAGCTCCATGCGATTCGTGTGACGATTTCAGAGTCTCATGTTGCGCGTGCCTGGTATGAGGCGGCGATTTGGTGATCATGTTTCATCGCCTATCAGCATCGACGTGGACCAGACTCAATTGAAACGTATTGTTTTTGCTTTTCCTGGGGATCTTGCTACGCCGACGGGTGGCTACATCTACGATCGGCGCATCATTGGAGGGCTTGAAGCCCTTGGCTGGACTGTCGATCAGCTCAGTCTTGGCGATGGCTTTCCCTGGCCAAGTGCCGCACAGGTTGATTTTGCACAACGGGTCTTGCTTGATATTCCGACCGATTGCCCAGTCGTGATTGATGGCCTGGCGTTTGCTGTGATTCCTGAGCTCGCACAGCGTTTGTCTGCGCGTCATCCTCTGATTGCCCTGGTGCATCATCCTCTTGCGCTAGAGTCAGGTCTTACGGCACAGCAGGTCCAGATATTCCGGGCAAGTGAAATCGCAGCGCTCACCCATGCGCGACATGTGATCGTGACGAGCCCTGCAACTGCCAAAGGCCTGAACGCCGACTTTGGTGTTGAAGCCTCCCGCATTTCGGTTGTCTGCCCTGGCACCGATCGTGCACAGCTTGCGCGCGGCAGCCAGGACCAATCGCTACACCTGTTGTCCGTGGGTTCGATTGTTCCGCGTAAGGGCTTTGATATTCTGATTGCCGCGCTGGCAACACTTACGGATTTACCTTGGCAATTGACGATTGCTGGCGATCGTACGCGTGATGCAGTTGCTCCCGCGCAGCTGGATCGGGATATTGAGCGCTTTGGTCTGGCTGGGCGAATCAGCTTGCTGGGCGCAGTCAGCGCCGAGGTGCTTGAGTCACTGTATATGCAAGCCGATTTGTTTGTATTGGCCTCGCGCTTTGAGGGCTATGGCATGGCTTTTGCCGAAGCGCTTGCACATGGTTTGCCGGTAGTCGGTACCACTGCAGGTGCGATTCCGGATACCGTGCCGCCGGGCGCAGGTGTTCTCGTCGCGCCAAACGATGTGCCACAGCTCGCGCAGGCGTTGCGTCAAATCATGACAGACCCGGTATGCAGAGCGCAGTTGTCCCGCGCCGCGTTGCAGGCGGCGCACGCCCAGCCTACCTGGCAGGATAGTGCAACTGAATTTTCAAAGATTCTTGGGCTGTTTGTTTAGCGCAGACAGATCACAATCAAACAAGACCTCGTTGTCCAGTTTGTGGGTATGCACCACCAGTCTGTCTGCCTGATCCATGTGTTCGATCGCTGGCAGCGTAAAACCGGGCCGGCCAGATCCCATGATGATGGGGGCAACGATGACGTGCAGGCGATCCAGGCATCCGGCCGCCATGAATCTAGAGACCGTATCGGCGCCTCCTTCGATCAGAACTCTGTGCAATCCCAAACTCGCCAGGCCTTCGAGAATGCTTGTGGGTGAAATTTTCCCATCGACTACTGGCAGGTACAGAATCTCGACCCCGGAAGGCGCCGTGTAGGGTTGTCCGACTTCTGTGATGATGATACGGCGGGCACCGTCGTCATTGAACATCCTGGCATTCTTACCCAGTCTGTTTTTAGGATCAATGACTACGCGTGCAGGATGCTGTCCAGATACCAGTCGCACAGAGAGCAAGGGATCATCGGCGATCGCCGTACCCACACCTACGACGACCGCATCGACCAGTGCACGCAACCGATGCAGGTGCGTCAGACCAGGGGTCCCATTGATGTACTTAGACTGCCCGGTGATAGTGGCAATTCGCCCATCGATGGTCTGACCGATTTGGCCCACCACCATGCGCTTGTGGGTTGCACCCGGGCGCAACGGCCCAAAAATCTCTGCCCATGCGTCAGGCAGAGTGCGCAACGGATCGGCAAACGCAAGCAAGAGCGCCTCCCACTGTCCCTGCTGTGGCTCGGAATGGGATAAAGAGTCAGGCATAGATGCAGCGGGGGGGATCCCGATCGAAATGGCCATAGGGCGCTTTTAAGAAAAAAAGACGTAGGAAGTTTAGGTATTTACCCTGTTACTTTACAGCACGGTGGCATAATGCAAATGTTTAATTCACGTCATAAAGAAAAGCTTTTTATGTAGTGTATGCCTGGCATGCAAGCACAAACAAATTCATGCTTTTCAGGCTGATATTCTTCCTTGGCACGCAGTACTCATTAATATTTAGAAAATCGGCAGAAGACTCAATGTCAGATACCCTCATTCAAGTAGATCGTGCAATTTCCGAGTTGCGCCGTGGTGCAACAGTGCTGGTATGTGCCGGCGAGCATCGTGTGCTCATGCTCGCAGCTGAATCCGTGACAGAAGAAGGGGTCGCCAGATTGACGGCTCAGGCGGGCCAGAGCCCCAGACTTGTGATGACCGGGACCCGTGCCAAGGTACTTGGATTAAAAGGCAGTGGCGCCTCGACCTGTATCGTCAGTGCGCCCAATGGACTGGATTCCCACACGATTGAATTCTTAACCGATCCACTTCTTGCGCGTGTTCCCGCGCCTGATCTCTTTGCCTTGACCGCAACCGATGCTGGTCGGGTCGAACAGGCATGCGTGACACTCGCCAAGCTTTCTCGTTTGCTGCCTGCTGCTGTCATTGCGTCAGTGCCTTCAACGATGACGATGACCGATGAGACACGGGTACAGGTCGTTGCGATCGAAACCTACATGCACACGGCTGCGGATTCGTTGCGGCTGGTGAGTCGAGCGCGTGTACCACTCGAACATGCAGAAAACGCGCAGGTCGTTGCCTTTAGGCCGCGCGATGGCGGTATTGAACACCTGGCAATCATTGTGGGTGAACCTGATCTGAATCAGCCCGTGCTGGTTCGCATGCATTCTGAATGTTTCACTGGTGATTTGCTGGGTTCGATGCGTTGCGATTGCGGCAATCAGTTACGTGGTGCAATCTCGACCATGAGCGAGTCGGGTGGCGGAGTGCTGCTTTATCTGGCCCAAGAAGGTCGTGGAATTGGTCTGGTCAATAAGCTGCGTGCCTATCAGCTCCAGGATGCAGGCCACGATACGGTTGATGCAAATTTGCAGCTTGGTTTTGATTCGGATGAGCGTAATTATTTACCCGCTGCGCAGATGTTGCGCTTGCTGGGGATAGCTAAAGTCAGGTTGATGACCAATAACCCCATCAAGCTTGAGGCACTGGCACGTCATGGTATAGATGTTGTTGAGCGCGTCCCGCATATCTTTCCATCGAACGAGCATAACGACGGTTACTTAAAAACAAAGGCTTTAAAAAGTGGTCATATGTTCTAGCGGTTATCATTCCCAAATGAATAACTGTTGATCAACTTCAGAGACCTTTATGTCAAATACACAGAAATCTACAGCTTTGCTGTCAATGAGTCGTGTGCGCAATAATCCTTTGCGAATCGCCCTTGGTTTTTGTCTGGGCTCTGCTGCAATATTACTCTGCGGCTGTGCGCAAGTTTCGAGCGTTCAGCCCGGCACACCTGTCGCAGACGTCATTCGCAAATTTGGCCGACCTATTGTGACCTGCGCGCAGCCCGATGGCTCACGGCGCATGGTCTGGACACAACAGCCCGAAGGTGAAACGGCTTTTGCACTGACTGTAGGACCAGACAAGCTGGTCGGCACTCCAGAACAGGTTCTCACCGATAATCATTTTTCGATAATCTCAAATGGTCAAGCCTGGACAGCAGTAAAATTGCTTTGCCAATTTGGACCACCTGCCAGCATTACAGGATCGGGACTGTATCATTCCAGACAAGTGATTTGGGGGTATCGCTACATGAAGCCGGGTAGTGATGCGGCCATGATGTATATCTACATGGGCATAGATGGCACGATGATGACGCACTACATATCATTGCCAGACCCTGATCGTAACGAAGAAGTGATGGGCGGCGGTCACTAACGCCTGGTGACTGTCTTGACGAGTCGTTTATCTAAACTCTTTACCCTTTCTCATATTTCGTCAGGGTTCATTGCCGTGCTGGTGGGATACACCAGTTCGGCAGCCATTGTGTTTCAGGCGGCAAACGCAGCGGGTGCCACACAGGCTGAGATTTCTTCCTGGCTCTGGGCGCTTGGTATCGGCATGGGGCTGACCTGCATTGGTTTGTCGCTTTATTTTCGCAGCCCAGTCCTGACCGCCTGGTCTACACCGGGTGCGGCTTTGTTGATCACAGGGCTGGCGGGTTTGCCGATGTCAGAGGCGATTGGTATTTTTCTGTTTAATTCACTTCTCATCACGATTGCAGGCTTTTCCGGCTGGTTTGATCGCCTCATGCGACATGTGCCCAAGTCACTCGCCGCGGCGATGCTTGCGGGAGTTTTGTTGCGTTTTGGACTGGATGTGTTTCAGGTCTTACCCACACAAGGTCTTCTGGTTGGCCTGATGGTGGCGTGCTATTTGATCGGCCGACGTTTCTTTGCGCTCTATGCTGTTCCTCTGACTTTTATCCTCGGGTTGTTGGTAGCCAGTTCACAGGGACTCCTTGCTTTTGAAGCCGTGAAAGTTGGTTTTGCCCAACCTATGTTGATGTCCCCAACATTTGTCTGGTCGACGCTGATCGGAGTAGGTATTCCACTTTTTGTCGTGACGATGGCTTCTCAAAATGTCCCGGGACTCGCGGTCTTGCGCGCCAATGGCTACACCACACCGGCTTCGCCCTTGATCGGCTGGACAGGGCTGACAGGGTTGTTGCTTGGACCTTTTGGTGGATTTTCATTTAATCTGGCGGCGATCACTGCGGCAATATGCATGAGCAAAGATGCAGACCCGGATCCCAAGCGCCGTTATCTGGCGGCTGTCTGGGCGGGTATGTTTTATCTCATGATCGGTATTTTCGGTGCAACGGTTGTCAGCATCTTTGCGGCCTTTCCACGCGCGTTGATCGTGACGATTGCGGGACTGGCCCTGCTTGGTACCATCGGTAACGGACTCGCTGGCGCACTTGCGGACGAAAAAGAACGCGAAGCCGCGTTAATCACTTTTCTGGTCACTGCTTCGGGACTCGTGATGTTTGGAATCGGCAGTGCGTTCTGGGGATTGATTCTCGGCCTGGCGACTGCCTGGCTGAATCGGCGCAGATAAAGCCGCACATCAAGCTGCCGAATGACTTGAACAAAAAATATCCCGCACTGCAACCACATGCGGGATATTTTTTAAAGAGGTCACTCTTGAGAATGACCATCCATAGCAGGGCTTAATCGTGCAAGTGCATCAACGCTTTGCTCAGATCGTTTGCAGCCATCTGGGTGTAATCCTTATTGATTTCCTTCACGATCTTGGCAGCCAGCGAGGCAGGCATATGCAGGCGCAAGTCGCCTAGTGCTGAGGGTGATGCGATCAGCACCAACTCAGCGCATTGACCTGACTGAACGTCGGAAGCCAAACCATCAGCAAGCTGTTTTAAGAAGTTATGCTTGCCTGCTGCCTGGAGATCCTTTGGCTCTTCGGAGGACTTGTTGTGTCCCTGTGCGCCGATCGCATGAGCAGTATTGTCATGTGCATCATCGGGCTTGCGGGCATTATGCTGGTCAACCGCGCGTAAAAGTTTGAGACTGATCTCTCCGATTTCACCAATGTTTTCAAAAATGTTGGCACGGCCGCCGTCTGCGACGACAACCCATGCTTTTCTGGAAATAATCATATTTGGCTCCTGGTTGTTAAAGGAAAGCCAGTGAATGGCTTGGCCTCATTTGTCTAATCCTACCCCTAATTGGCAAGGAAATCCGATAAACATCCCTATAATCAAAACAGATCCTTAATCCAGATCAAATTCAATGTAATTAAATGCAGCGCGGGTGGTTGCTTGTTCAAGATACGCATATGCCATTTCAGACCTTAAATCGGTTGACCAACATTCGGCGCAGACCGCGTGCGAACTATCAGTTGGGTGCGTATCTGGCTTTTGTCGCCGGCGCGGTGAATGCGGGGGGCTTTCTGGCCATCAGTCAATACACCTCGCATATGACTGGCATTATCTCGAGCATTGGCGATCACGTGGCGTTGAGTAATGTGATCCCCGTGCTAGGAGGGTTATCGCTGCTGGCTGCCTTTGTCGCGGGAGCGATTATGACGGCCCTGCTGGTTAATTGGGGTCGCAGACACAAGATCCATAGCGAAATCGCATTGCCCCTCTTACTTGAGGCGATGGTCTTGCTATTGTTTGGGTTGCTCGGTGCTTATTTACATCTTTATAAACCACTCACCATCCCCATGATCGCTTTGTTGCTATGCTTTGTGATGGGGCTTCAGAATGCGATTATGACCAATATTTCGCGAGCGGAAATCCGGACGACCCATATGACAGGCGTCGTAACAGATATCGGCCTTGAACTAGGAAGGTTGATGTATTGGAATCACTCCAAGGAAGGGAATAAGATACATCTGGTTGTGGCTAATCGCAACAAGCTTAAAGCACACCTGCTGATTTTCAGCATGTTTTTGTTTGGTGGGATTGTCGGAGCGATCAGCTTTAAAAAGACAGGTTATATCTCGGTCGTACCGATTTCGATTTCTCTTGTTGGCATATCTGCCTTGCAGATTTACAGAGATCTAAAGCGACTATTCAAACTGCATTGGCGGCGAAAGCGTATGGCCGCAACCTCACAATAAGAACCCGCATTACAGGAAAAAAATGAAATTAGATAAGCGAATTACGAATCGTGAATTCAAGCTCCTGATTAATCCAGAAGGCCTGGATCGACGCAGCAAGATTGATCAGTTGAGTAACCTGTTGGTCGCTTTTTGTAAAAAAGCCGAAGTTGAATTTTTTCATCTCGACAACGCCAACACGGGCTTACGTAACGTATATTTTTATGACACGCCTGGTGAGCATTTCAGACAAAATAACCTGATTTTGCGTGTGCGTGAGTCTCGCCAGAATGTCTGGGTTGATGACTGGTGCGAGGTCACAATGAAGTGCCGGGCACAGACACTGAAGAATTCGTTGATGATTACTCCTAAGCCGGCGACAGCACACAAAGCTCGCTTGCGCCTCAAAGAAGAAATCCTGCGTGGCGACGGTTTTGGTACGTCACGTACGATTTATTCAAATAACGCCATTATGGATACGGTGCCCGTCGATCAGATCTTTGAGCGGAGCATGGGTAGCGTATTGAAGTTTTTTCCGAACATCAATATTATCGATGCTGACGAGAATTTGCCTGTCCGAATAGTCGGGGGACGAACCAATAAGATTTTGGAGGCTTGCCTGCCACTCGGTAACCTGCGGTTTGGAGATAATGTCCAGGCACATTGCGACATTGCAATCTGGATGCGTAGCGTGGGAGATCCGATTATTGGAGAATTGGCTTTTGCCTATCGGGTTAACGATTCCAATCGCGCGGATACGAAAGCGCATAAAAAAGCAGACAAGTTTTTCAAGCAACTCCAGCTTGCCCTCCCAGACTGGCTAGCCAGTGGCAGCACCAAAACAGCCTTGATTTATGGAAAGCCTGAATGAACAACGAGATCGATCCCTTACTCCCGAGGGCTAGCCTCTGGGAGATCTTTGTTGAGTTTCTGGTGATTGGTGCTGTCAGCTTTGGCGGTGGCATTGTGGCGTATGAAAGAATTCTCCTGATAGAAAAACGTAAATGGCTGACTGCTGACACGTTCATGGCGACTCTCGCGATCAGTCAGACGATGCCTGGCTTGAACTCAGTGAATCTGGCTGTGCTGGCGGGAGATCGCTTGCGCGGTACGCTCGGCGCAGTCGCTGCAGCGCTGGGTCTGATTCTACCGGGTGGCCTGTTTGTTCTGGTTGCGGGCGTTGCCTACAGTTCTGGACAGGATCATCGTGCTGTGAATTTGCTGCTCGCAGGTGTGGCGGCAGGTGCTACGGGTTTACTTGCTGCGATTACCTACAAGATCGGGACCAACCACTTCCGAAAGATTAAGTCGCTCAGCATCATCATCACCACGTTTGTGCTGATGAGTGTCTTAAAGCTGTCGTTGATCTGGGTACTGCTGATCATGGCTCCCATTGCGCTCTTTATGTATCGGCCAAGCGCCATCCCAGCGGATCAGTCCGCTGTAGCGCCCTCTGTTTCCCATCATGAGTAACGTGCCATGAGTGTATTGCTTCATCTTGCCCTGACCTTTGGCATGCTGTCCTTGCTGGCTGTCGGCGGAGGTACTGCCGTCTTGCCAGAAATGCAGAGCGTACTGGCGCAGCAGTTCAATATTGATCACACAACGTTTGTGCATGTCTACAGTATCGGACAGCTCGCCCCTGGACCCAACATGATGATGGTGCTGGTGTTTGGCTTTCAGGTGGCGGGTTTGGTCGGCGCAGCGACGGTATTGCTTTCGTTTTTCCTGCCTTCGAGCATTTTATGTCTGACGATTGGCAGGTTGTGGAACAAAATTGGTGAACGCCCCTGGCGGCGTGCAGTGCAGAATGCGCTCGAGCCTATTTCAATCGGCCTGATGTGTTCCGGTGTCTATGCCGTAGCAAAGGCTGCTGTCATCGGACCGTTGACGCTTGGCATGGCCGTGGTCACGCTGTTTGTCATTGTCTGGACGCGCGTCAATCCGGTATTCATGATTCTGGGGATGGGCGGGGTTGGTGCTGCGCTGATGTTTTTTTTCGGGATTAAATGAGCTGGATTGCCGAGCATAAAGATGGCGTGGCCTTGTTGCTGCACTGTCAGCCCGGTGCAAAGGTCTCACGGATCGTCGGTGAGCACGGTGGGCGGTTAAAGATATCTCTGAATGCTCCCGCGCAAGACAATAAGGCCAATGAGGTTTTGATCGGCTGGCTCGCCGATCGTTTGCACCTCACACGCAAGCAAATCGAACTGCTGTCCGGACATACCAGTCGTCAAAAAAGGGTACTCATCCGAGGCGCCAGTCTTGACGCTACGCGAACCCTCCTGAATCCTGACTGATCAGATCACTGTTCGACTTTAATGCCGGCTGCCTGAATGACGTTGCCCCAGATCATGGCATCACGTTTGAGTAGGGTTGTGAGCGGTTCGGCACCCACATAGGCAGCTTGCAAACCCATGCCCTCTACTTTGTCTTTATTTTCTGGGGTGTTCAGTAATTGAATGATCTTGTCAGACAGTTTGTTGACGATCGCGGGCGGAGTCCTGGCGGGTAAAAAAAACGCAAAAAACCCGTAGGGCTCAAAGTCCTTATAGCCAAGCTCGGTGAATGAGGGGATGTTGGGCAGAATGTCTGAGCGCTTTTCACCCGTCGAGGCAAGGATTTTAATTTTGTTGGACTTGATCTGTGGGCGTAAATTTCCAACGTCGATAAACGCGGCATCGAGCTGACCACCGAGCAAATCGGTCATTTGTGGAGCGCCGCCTTTGTAGGGGACGTGTGTCAGATCAAGTTTTGCCTGGCGCTTGAGCATTTCGCCGTGAATATTCGATGAGGTCGCCGCACCATAGGATCCATAACTGTACTTGCCTGGGTTGGCACGCACGACCTGAATGAACTCTTCAACGGTATTGGCTGGAAAATTCGCGTTTACCACCAAAAAATCCTGTGACAAACCGATTTGCGCAACGGGTATGAGATCTGTGTTGACATCGTAAGGAATCTTGTCAAAAAGATGCGGTCCCTGAATCAGCGCGGTAATGCCTAACAAGATCGTATAACCATCGGGTGCCGCCTTGGCAACCAGGTCATTGCCAATCATTCCACTCGCACCGGGCTTGTTTTCAACGATGACGGTTTGCTTCCAGGCGGTGGTGAGTTCCCCCGCGACCAGTCGCGCCAGCGCATCGGTCGAGCCGCCTGCAGAGTAGGGCACGATGATGCGAATTTGTCTGTCTGGATAGTTCTTCGCTGCATCACCTTGTGCGGTGCAGAGGATCGGCGCGCAGAGTAGTGCACCGAATACACTCGTAGCAACGACTATTTTTTTACACCAAAATTTGATTTTTTTCATGGTGTTGTCTCCTCATGATTCAAATTTATACGCGCGCAGTACATTGCTGCGCGCGCGTTATTTTTTATTCAATCAGCCCAGCAACAATATTCGAAAATCCTGAATCTACATGCAGGATTTCTCCTGTCACACCAGCTGAAAGTTCCGATAGCAGAAAAGCCGCCACATTACCGACTTGCTCGATTGTGACGTTGCGACGCAGTGGGGCGTTGGCTTCGACAAATTTAAGGATCGAAGAAAAATCTTTAATGCCACTTGCTGCGAGAGTCTTGATCGGACCCGCAGAAATGCCGTTCGAGCGAATACCCAGTGGGCCCAGACTTGCAGCCAGATAACGCACACTGGCCTCCAGTGATGCTTTAGCCAGACCCATGGTGTTGTAGTTGGCCATTGCCCGCTCGGCGCCCAGGTATGTCAGTGTCAGAACTGCGCCGTTGCGGCCTTCCATCATTGGGCGCGCTGCCTTTGCAAGTGCAGGAAAGCTATAGGCCGAAATGTCGTGTGCGATACGAAAGCCTTCTCGGCTGAGTCCATCCAGAAAGTCGCCGGCAATGGCCTCGCGTGGTGCGAAGCCAATCGAGTGCACCAAGCCATCCAGACCATCCCACTGTTTGGCCAGCTCGGAAAATGTGGATTCGATTTCGCTGTCCAGCGACACATCACAGGGGAGGACAATCTTGCTGCCGAATTCTGCGGCAAACTCGGTGACGCGCTCCTTGAATCGTTCGCCTACGAAGGTGAAGGCGAGTTCGGCCCCTTGTTCATGGCAAGCTTTGGCAATGCCATAAGCGATTGAACGGTTAGAAATCACACCCGTAATCAGAATGCGTTTGCCAGTCAGAAAGCCCATATGTAAATCCTAGTAGTAAATAAACGTAAACGAATTGTGGAATCTGTATTCATTAACTGCGTGTGCCGGTGCCAGGAATGCGTAATTTGCTGCCAGGCTTGACGTTATCATTTTTAAGGTTGTTCAGTGCGCGTAATGTACTGGTGTTTGTACCGTATTTACGAGCAATGGAATCAAGAGTGTCGCCCTTACGGACAACATGTGTGCGGATGCGTGCATTGCTGCTGTCAGATTTTGACGTATTGACAAGTTTGCCTGCAATCTGTGGAGCGCGACCTGCGCTGGGGGGCGCAAGCTCAATGCCCTGACCCGCTGGTCCGGGAATCATGAGGGACTGGTCACTGGCGCTACGAACACTGGGAGGAATTCGGTTTGCTTCACGCAGCCGCGATTCCGAAACGCCGAATTTATTGGCAATCGAGTTAAAGGTTTCGCCTTGCTGTGCCTCGTAGATTTTCCAGGAAGAAAGCTCGCCTTTGTATTCGAGCAAATTGGCATTGAAGATATCAACTTTATCTTTTGGAAGGATAACCGCATGGTCTTCCAAGGCAGAAATTACCGACTGATTAAAGGACGGATTGAGTGCTTTGAAATCTTCGATCGGCATTTCTGCGAGCTGAGCGGCGACGTCGAAATCGATATCAAAGGACTTTTTGACAGTAACAAAATATGGCTCGTTATCAACCTGGGGAAGCAAGACAGCATATTTTTCGGGATCACCGACGATATTCTTGATCGCCTGCAGCTTGGGAACGTAGTTACGGGTCTCGTCGGGCATGCTCAGGGAGAGATAATCCGTAGGTTTACCTGCAGCCAGGTTGCGGGTGACGGCCTTTTTGACAGAACCTTCGCCCCAGTTATAAGAGGCAAAGGCAAGATACCAGTCGCCTTGAAATTCAAAAAGGTACTCGAGATAGTCGAGCGCGGCATTGGTCGAGGCGATCGGGTCGCGTCGCTGGTCACGCCACCAGTCTTGTTTGAGTTTGAATTGTGTGCCGGTGCTCGGGATGAATTGCCAGAGTCCGGCCGCTTTTGCTGTGGAGTATGCAACAGGGTTGTAGGCGCTCTCGACAAAAGGCAAGAGTGCGAGTTCGGTTGGAAGTCCACGGCGATTGATTTCATCCACGATGTAATACAGATATTTACCAGCTCGCGTAGCCATTCGTTGCATGGCTTCGGGGTGAGAGGCGTAATAAGCGGTCCACTTGTCGACAAGTGGCGAATTCAGATTAGGGATGGCGTAGCCACGGCGAATACGTTCCCATGCGTCCAGCGGAGGCACGGTCAAATCAATCGTGCGCGAGGTATCCTCGGCAGTGTATCGACTATCCTGGCCCGACAAGCCGGCACACCCTGCCAGGATCAGTAAGCAAAAAATCGGTATTAAACGTAAAAAGCGCATATCAACGAAAATTGTTTTTCCACTCTCTGAGCGCTGCGAATACTTCGACGGGTGAGTCAAGCTCGCGTTGCGCCCATGTTGCGGCGGCTTGCGCGACGGCGGGAATCCGTGTGCGCAAAAACGGGTTACAGGCCAGCTCTTGCCGGATGGTGCTGGGCAGAGTCGGGAGATTCTGATCGCGCTGCAGGCTTGCATTGTGTTGCCAGGCTTGCAGATCTTTGTTCTCGGGCTCGACAGTACAGGCCCAGCGCATGTTGGAGAGAGTATATTCGTGTGCGCAATACACACGGGTCTCAGCGGGGAGCGAAGCCAGCTTTGCGAGCGACGCGTCCATCTGGGCGGCGGTTCCCTCAAAGAGTCGCCCACAACCTGCAGCGAACAGTGTATCTCCACAAAAGAGAATTGGGGTGTTTTTGAAGTACCCGAAGTAAGCGATGTGTCCTGCGGTATGCCCTGGCACATCTATTACAGATAGCTTAAGTTGCAGCGCACCATGAATGATGGTGTCAGCTTCGCCGAGCGGCTCGTCACAGGCAGGGAGATTTTCGGTGGCGGGCCCGTAGACGCGGGCGTTAAAGGCCTTTAGCAACTCTGTGACACCTCCCACATGGTCCTGATGATGATGGGTGAGTAAAATAGCGGTCAGCTCAAGGTTTTGGGCTGCCAGCACCTCAAGCACAGGTTGAGACTGCCCCGGATCGATCACCATGGCCTCGCGGTCATTTGATACGAGCCAGATATAGTTATCCGAAAAGGCATGGATGGCCGTGATCCCGGGTACATCGTACGTGCTGGTCTTGAGCAGGTGGGCCATTTTTGATATTCCCAGGAGTCGCGTGTCAATTGCAGAACTTAGCATTGTAGATCTGGAGAGCTGGTTGCGCAGCGATCCCGGTCAGTACGTCCAGGCCTGGGAGCAGGCGAGGGTTGACGCGCTGGTGGCGGATGTCTTCGGATACAACGCCTTGCAGGTGGGCCTGCCTTCGGTCAACCTGCTGAAAGCCAACAGGATGCCCTTCAAAGCCTATGCGGGTATCGTGATGCCAGAGACTCCAATGAGACAGAACTGGTCTGGCGTCGTGATCACTGAGCCCGAACTGCTTGCCTTTGAGTCTCAAAGTGTCGATTTACTCGTTTTGCCACATGTTCTGGAGAGCGCTCGTGATCCGCATCAGGTGCTGCGTGAAGTCGAAAGGGTGCTCGTGCCAGAGGGGCGTGTCGTGATCACCGGATTTAATCCCTGGAGCTTGTGGGGCGTGCGCAATCGACTCCCTTATATGCAGCGTTGGTTGCCGCAAGCGTCTGAGATGCTCGTCTCGCTCCCCAGGCTAAAAGACTGGCTTAAATTGTTGTCATTTGATATTGATCGAGGCCACTTTGGTTGCTATGTTCCGGCATTGTCTTCTAAAAAATGGTTGAGCCGTTTTGCCTTCATGGAGTCGGCAGGTGACCGGTGGTGGCCGGTTTGTGGAGGCGTTTATGTCGTTTCGGCAGTCAAACGTGTACCCGGTATGCGTTTGATGCTGCCAGGATGGAAAACCAGTAAGACCCGTGCGCATCGTCGTGCGGCTGTTGCGGGTGCTGCCGTTCATCACGATAGTGGTGCCAGCACAGCAGCAAATTGCGACCAACACTCTAAAAGCTAAAAGTGAATATGAATACTGAAGATCGGGTAGAAATCTGGACAGATGGTGCCTGCAAGGGTAATCCGGGCGTGGGTGGCTGGGGCGTGTTGATGAAATTCGGTCAGGTCGAAAAAACACTCCATGGGGGCGAAATGCTCACCACGAATAATCGTATGGAGATGATGGCCGTGATTGAGGCGCTGCTCGCTCTGAAACGTCCTTGTCAGGTGGTACTGAATATCGACTCACAGTACGTGATGAAAGGCATGACAGAGTGGATTGCAGGCTGGAAACTCCGCGGATGGCGCACAGCAGACAAAAAGCCCGTCAAAAACGCTGATCTCTGGCAAATGCTGGACGAGCAAGTCAAGCGACACCAGATCACCTGGCACTGGGTCAAAGGGCATGCCGGTGATCCGGGTAACGAGCGTGCCGACCTGTTAGCTAATCGGGGTGTCGAAGACACTCGTGCCCGTAAGGTAGGATGACTGTTATGCGCTGGATAATTCTAGATACTGAAACAACCGGGCTCGATCCGGCCTATGGACACCGCGTGATTGAGATCGGTGCGATCGAGGTTGTGAATCGAACCATCACAGGTCGTGATTTTCATACCTACCTCAAACCTGACCGTGACAGTGATCCGGGCGCCTTGAATGTGCATGGCCTGACGACAGAGTTCCTATCTGACAAGCCACTGTTTGAGGAGAAAATTGATGAGTTGCTCGCGTTTATCGATGGCGCAGAGCTGATTATTCATAATGCACCTTTCGATCTGAAATTCCTGAACGCCGAACTTGCCCGCATGGGACGCGATGGGGTGACGCATTATTGCGACGGCGTGATCGACTCGCTCGTGCATGCCAAAACATTGCATCCAGGCAAGCGGAACTCCCTGGATGCCTTGTGTGATCGGTATGGCATTTCGAATGCGCATCGCACACTGCACGGCGCTTTACTGGACTCCCGCCTACTCGCCGAAGTCTGGCTGGCCATGACGCGCGGTCAGGACAGCCTGATGATGGATAACTTTGATGCTCCTGCCGAACTAGGCAGTCAAGCCGCAAGCGAATTTCGCCAGGAGTCTCTGAGCTTGCCCGTGATTCTCCCCAGCGCCGAAGAACTCGACGCACATGAAAAATATTTAGCTGCCCTGGATAAGGCCGCTAAGGGCGCGTGTGTCTGGCGTAAATTCGAGCCTGTGAAGCCTTAGTGTTTACGGGTGCATTTCAATGGAGTTGGTGTTGACTCAACGCAATACCGCGATTGTTTTTCGAGAGATCAATTCAAAATCAATCAGCGCGCCCAAACCAGGACCGGTGGGTGCGTGAACCATTCCGTCGGCATCGATTTCAATATCTTGTAGCAAACCATATTTTTGTGAAGCCGCGGGTAGCAGGACTTCAAAGAACTCGGTGTTTTGCAAGGCCATGATGACATGCAGATTGGCAAAGTTGTTGAGCGAGTTCCCCCCGTGGTGGACTTCATAATTCAGATGAAAGGCTTCGGCCAGATGGGCTGTTTTTATCAGAGTTGTTATTCCTCCTTTAATCGCAACATCACCACGCAAGAAATCGGTCGCACGCTCTTTGATCCAGGGTGTGTACGAGTCCAGTCCCCCTGCAGGCGCTTCAGTTGCCATCAGGGGAATTGTGAGATGCTTTTTTAGTTCAACATAGTTATAAATATCTGCATCTGCCAGCGGATCTTCGTACCAGTAATAGTCCAGTTCCTGAATCGCCAAGCCGACCCGCAGAGCCGCAGGATAGTCATAGCTCCAGACGGAATCCAGCATCAGTAGATACTCATCGCCTACAGCTAAGCGAACCGTTTCGCATACTTTGATGTCCTCCCGCCAGTTTTGTGGTGGGTGAATTTTGTAGGCAGCCAGGTTGAGGGATTTGTAGTGTTTAGCTTCGTCGGCATAGGCTGCAGGACTCCCTAGTACGGCTGAACTGATGTAGGCAGGGATGCGATCCCGATACGAGCCCAGGAGTTGATGGATAGGCAGCCCGGCAATTTTCCCTGCGATATCCCACAGTGCGATGTCAACCGCGCCGATGGCACGCACTGTCGTTGTTCGAACTCGTTTCCACATGGCTTTGTACAGAAGCTCCCGATCAAGGGGGTTTTGTCCGAGGAGAATGGGTTTGAGATACTTGATCAGGCCCGGCCCATCCAAGTCTGCGGGATAAAAGGCGGAACCTAAAAAAGCATGACCTGACACACCTTGATCCGTGGTGATCGTCAACAGTCCCAGTGTGCTTCCGCCCGAAAATTTCCCTGTATGCGCACCATACGTCGTCGCAGGGATATCGTCCCAGCCAAACAGCGTGAGGGTAACGTCTAGAATTTTCATATGTGTTCCTGAGTGTGGCGGCTATTCAATTTTGATATTTGCGTCTTTCACTACGCGTCCCCATTTCGTGATTTCACTCTGTATCAACTTCTGGAATGCTTCGGGGGTACTTGCGACAACTTCTACGCCTTGATCATTAAAGCGTTTGGAGACTTCTTCTGACTTGTAAATCGCAGCTAAATCTTTATTGATTTTTTCTATAACGGGCTTGGGCGTTGCTGCTGGTGCTTGAATACCAAACCAGACGTTGACTTCGTAACCGGGGACGCCCGCTTCTGCAATGGTCGGTAAGTCAGGGAAAAGAGGCGAGCGCGTGACACCTGTGACGGCAATTGGCGTGACCGAGCCCGCTTTGAGCTGGCTGAGAATATTTGGTATGTTGTCGAACATGACATCGGTTTCACCACCCATCAACCCAGCGACTGCCGGCGCACTTCCTTTATAGGGAATGTGTACCATCCTGGTACCTGTCATACCCATGAATAGTTCCATCGATAAATGATTGGATGAACCGGATCCTGTTGAACCGTAATTTAGTTTTCCAGGATTTTTCTTGGAATATTCAATCAATTCTTTGACGGTTCGGATGGGTAAATTATTGCGCACAGCCAAAACATTTTGAGCACTGCCGGCCAGGATGACGGGCTGGAAGTCTTTCAAGGAGTCGTAAGGGAGTTTGTCGCCATACAAGGCCGGCAATACCGAAAAGGGCAGGGGCGACACTAGCAGTGTATAACCATCCGCAGGAGCTTTCGAGACGTAGTTATTTCCAATCGTAGTATTGCCGCCCGGCTTATTCTCTACAACAACGGACTGGTTCCATAGTTTTGAGAGTTTGTCACCAGATACGCGTGCAAGGGTGTCATTAAATCCACCCGGTGTGTAGGGGACTACGATTTTTACGGTTTTATCTGGAAAGGTCTGTGCCTGTACTGCACCGAAAAGCAAAAGCGTTAAACCAAGCGAAATAGCCAGTGTTCTAATTTTTGTTTTCATGCCGCGTCTCTTAAAATTTGACTACATAGCCGGGTCCGTCTATGAGCGGATATTGCGCAAACAAAGACTCATCGATCTCAAGTCCAATACCTGGCTTGTCCAGTGGTTCAACACAGCCGTCAGCACCAATTTCAAATACGGGTCCAAACATATCGCGCAGGGGGTTGAACTTTGATACGCAGGCTTCAAAATAGCCGGCGTTATCGATCGCAGCGGCAAAGTGAATCGTTGCGGCATGATTGATCCCTGTCGCGGAACTATGTGTGTTCATGGGAATCCGGTAGGCAGAGGCCATTGCCGCGATGCGCAGACCTTCGGTGATGCCACCACATTTTGAAAGGTCGGGTTGCCAGATCTGGACTGCGCCGGCCTCAAGCAGCTGTGCAAACTCAAAGCGCCCGTAATGGTTTTCTCCTGCAGCCAGTGGCACGAGCGGGGTAATTTTTGCGGCTTCGCGATAGGAATGAAAATCGCTACTCGCGAATGGTTCTTCGAGCCACCCCGCCTGGATTTCTGCAAGTACGGGCAGGACTTTGCGGGCATCAGAGATCGTGTAGCCCGTGTTGGCATCCGTCAGAATATCAATGCCCTCACCCAATACTTTGCGTACATGTCTGACGCGTTCAATATCGGCGCGAGCCGAATCGCCCAGGCGCAATTTAACGGCTTTGTAGCCTTGGCTGACATACTCTTGTGCTTCTTCGGCAAGCGATTCTTTTGGTTGATAGCCGAGTGAGATTCCACCGGCATAGGCCGGGATACGTTTTTTGCTTCCACCGAGTAGTTCGTAAAGAGGCATGTTTGCAGCTTTGCCACGGATATCCCATAGCGCCATATCAATGCCTGAGAGACCCAGCGAGGCACCTGAGCCCACTCCGTGACTGGAGAGCTGCATCCTATGTACGCGTTGCCAGACACCGACGCAGTCGGTTGCCTGCATGCCAATGAGCATCGGGGCGAGAGTATTGTGAATCAGACTGACCACCGCACCAGGGCTGCGTCCCGGATGGGCCTCGCCATAGCCAATGATGCCCGTGGAGGTCTCGACGCGCACGATAATGGTGTCGCGCTTGGTGGTGCTGCCGATCCCCATCGTGACTGTTTTGCCTTCGGGTAGGCGAAACGAGAGCGGGATCGCAGTGATCGCGGTGATTTTCAAACTGTCTCCTCATTTGAATTTTTTGTATTTTTGTATTTTTGTATTTTTGTATTTTTCAATTCTATACGTTGAATTTGCAGATAGCGTAATTTGGCTGCAATTGATTGCGAGAAACTTTCAACTTAGAATGGCTTTTCAAATCTTGTGTGTTTGCTGTGGGCTTTCAATAGGCGATTACTGAATGAAAAGCTGTTCTGCTCAGAGTTATATGACTAGATTCAACCTGAATGTCGTTCAGGCTTGTGCGAGAGTCTGCACGGTATTCGCTGTGATGTTCGCCCTCGTGCTGAGCCCCGCTGCATGGTCCGCCTCGTCTGCGACTGACGCCGCATCGGATATTAGCGATTTGTCACTTGCTGCGAATTTTGAGCGTGAAGTACGACCGCGGCTGAACATGCCAATTGAAGAAGAGCTTGCCTATTCAGCGCGGTTACAGCAATCCCTTGAAGAGGCACATTTGCAGCTGGAGTCCCCCCAGTATGTTTTGCTGGTCGATCGCAATCCCAAAGTACAGGCCGTTATGATTTTTCTGGGCTCCATGCAACGCGGGTGGAGTTTTGTCGGAGCATCCCCAATCTCTACGGGCTTGCCCGGTCAGTTTGATCACTTCACCACGCCTCTGGGGGTGTTCGAGCATACCCTCGCGAATCCTGATTTTCGTGCCCTGGGGACAAAGAACGAGTTGGGCTTCAGGGGCTATGGTGTCAAGGGCATGCGGGTCTATGATTTTGGCTGGGTCGATGCCGAGAGAGGCTGGGGCAGGGGTGGTTTTAGCGAAATGCGTTTGCAGATGCATGCGACCGATCCCGACCTGGCTGAAAATCTACTTGGCGTGGCTCGCTCTAAAGGCTGTGTCAGGATACCAGCAGCCTTGAATGACTTTATTGATCGTTATGCATTGCTGGATATGGATTATTTAAAACGAGCTGAAGAGGGTAATCCATTGTGGATCCTTCGCGCGGATCGCACCCCCACCCTTTCGCCCGGTCGATATATGGTTGTGATCGATTCGGCCAGGAAGGATCGACCTGACTGGTCGCCGCTGCCGGGCAAGCAGTTACGTTAGTGGGTCGGTTTTCGGACTGCTTACTGGAGACGCCTAAAATGGCTTCAGTTCCACGTAAAATACTAAAAAGTCCTGTTTTAAATTTAAAACAGGAACAAGCTCGAATTACCTTTGCAATAGACAGGTTGTTTCACGGCTTCTGAGTTAGCTCGCATAAATGTAGACCGCAGGCTGTGTATAAAGCGCCCCTTGATTAGTGTTTCACATTCCAATCCAGCCGCACCTCATGCGCGCATCAGATTGGGCGGTTAGCTCAGTGGTAGAGCACTGCCTTCACGCCCGTATCAGTCTAAGTTATCAGATTGTGTCGCGACCCTTTTTAGTATCTTGCTGAACATACCTTCACCTATTGTTTCTATGCTGCTAACCAGATAGCGGATAGGACGGGCGTTTTACAGATCGCAAGTCACTAAGTTTACATAGCCCGGCTTCATGGGTCGGGTCATCTCATGTAAAACTGAGCCTAACGAATCAATGATGCAATTTCTCCACTGATCTTTGCAAAAGCACGACTTTGCGCCGCAACAATCGCATCAATGTCAGAGCGCGTGACAGGTTCAAGTACTGATGAGCGCCCCATCGTGACCTTAGGTACAAAGCTTGTTTCAGAATTCATACCTGCATTTTTTATACCGGCATTTTTTGTATCTGCAGTTTTAAGTGACGTGCTATGTGTACCGGCTGCTGGCTTGATGGTCCACAGTACATCTACAAAAACACTTTCTCCAAACTTGCTCTGTAAAGTTTGCACATCAATTAAGATTTGATAGTCAAAGTTTGTTTGCGTGCTTTGAGAAAAACTCCAAATATTTGATATGTCGAGCTCGCGAGCTAAGTTGGCGGCGATCACTCTGCCTACATCCGCTTTAAGCGAACCTGCCCAACGATCATATTTAAATACTTCAACTTCATTATTACTACTATTGATCACGAGGTGTGGTTGATCCACGATGTCTGGTAATGATACCGGCCCAACCATTAAGCGAACAGCCTGAGGGTGACTTGCTGATTGAGTAATAGGTAGTGCACTCAGTGTGTAATGAGACGTTTTTGGTGAACTACATCCACTTAATAAAGACACGAGACAAAAAGAGGTTAGAAGTAATCTCATTTTTTTGATCCTTCGGATGGCTTACCAAATATCAAAGACTGCGGCTGGTTATCCAGCATGTCGGTTAATGTTTTCATAGAGCTAGCCGCTTTTGATACGTCACGTAATGAATCCCGCATATCTAATAGCAAAGGCGAATCGCTTGCAGTCACCGCATTAATATTCTTTAAGGTTTTATTGAGCTCAGGTATAACTTCAGCATCTAGCTTCTTAATCAGAATGTCGGTGTTTTTGACTAAGCTAGTCACAGATTGTTCAAAGTTATCTAACGTACTTGGAACAGCTCGTATTTCCAACGGAATCTTGTAAATATCGAAATTATATTTAGGCGCATCTGGGAATAAATCTATGCCGATATATAGCTGACCAGTCAGCAAGCTACCTGTTCTTAATTGAGCTCGGAGCCCTTTTTCAATAAAGGCTTTAATTCGTTTTAATTGCTCCGCGTGCGTTTTGGGATAGGGGATTAATTCTCCATTAATCATCGAGCGAGCTTGCATACGCTCAGGATATAAGTAGAACTCAACCGGTTGAACGATTTCAAAAGTTTTTGGGTCAAACGCCAATCCAATATTGACTACTTCACCAACATTGACTCCACGAAACTCGACAGGTGCGCCGATTGATAACCCTCGAATAGATTGTTTAAAATTCACAACATAGCTCTCAGTCACAGAGTCTGGCTGTTTCATTGCTAAAGCACGTGTTTGAAAAAGCGTAAATTCACTATCTTTTTGAGCGCGTTCGGGTGGTGAGAATACGGCGTTTGGACTAGCGCTCTTAGGAGGCGTTTTATCCACTGGAATCTGAGGCGCTTCAAACGCGATCCCACCAGTAAATACTGCGATCAGGGATTCAGTTTGTACTTTAAAGCCGTTTACACCGAGCGATACATCGATTCCGCTAGCATTCCAGAAACGAGTATCGGTTGTCACATACTGATCGTAGGGCGCATTAATAAAAACTCTGATTGATATATCTTTGCCATTTTTGTCCAGATCATATGCGACGACTTCACCCACGTTCAGCCGTCGAAAATATATTTGCGTGCCGATATCATGCGAGCCTAAGGAAGGTGCTTTCAAGATAAACTCTCGCCCCGGCACATTGCCTGTCAAAATAGGCGGTACTTCGAGCGCGACAAAGGAGTTTTTCTTATCAGATGCTTGTCCTATTTCAGCCGCTATAAATGGCCCGCTGAGCAAGGTGCTTAGGCCTGAAACGCCGCTCGTTGTTATTCTTGGTCGAACAATCCAAAAGCGTGTATCAGATTTTGCGAAAGCCTCTGCGCCTTTATTCAGTTGAACAGTGGCAATCACTTGCTGTTGATCATCCGAAAGTCCTACCGTTTTGACAGTGCCGATGTTGACACCTTTATATTGAACAATAGTTTTCCCCGGCTCAAGCCCATCTCCCAACTTAAATGAAATGCTGATGGTTGGGCCTTGATCAACAATCGCCTTGTAAGCCAGGCCTAAACTCACCAAAATGGCCAAAACAGGAATAAACCAAATTATCTGGGGTAACCACCCCCGCTTAACATGCGGAGCGGCAGTAGGGAGCCCATGGGCATTGGATCCATCAGAAATTTCAGACATGCAATTCCTTGACTAAATTTTCATCACTCGTTAAGGGATCCACGGCCTCCCAAATCAGCCTTGGATCAAAACTCTTTGCGGCAAAAATAGTCAGTATCACAACCGAACCAAATGCGATCGCACCCGCGCCCGCACGAATAGACATCAAGTCGCCAAACTGCACAAGAGCAGTCAGCATTGTTGCCACATAGACATCAATCATCGACCACCGCCCTATAGCCTCTAAGACACGATAAAGCTGGGCGCGCAATTTAGGATTCCATGTAGAGCGACGCTGAACAGAAATTAATAAAAAAGTTAGAGAAATTAACTTGGCAAAAGGAATCACAATACTGGCACAAAATAAGATGATGGCCAGCACCGGCGAATTTGATTCCCATAAAAACTTTACGCCACCAAAAATCGTATCTTTTTCCGTACCGAACAAGGATCCTGTTGCCATCACTGGCATTAAATTTGCAGGAATAATCAGTACGTAAGACGCAATGACCAATGCCCAAGTACGACTGATACTATCTGGCTTACGAAAATGTAAACTGGCTCCACACCTGACGCAAATTAGCTTGTGCTCAGCAGGTATTTCTCTCTGAGCCAGGCCGCAGGCATTGCAGCCTAGGATCCTCTGAGAGGTAGCCGTTATCATTGCCCTACCTCATTCTCTTGCAAAATCACGATCTGCTTCCAAAAATAATGCGGATCAAAATTGACGACAGCTAGCGTCAATGAAAGCATCAACAGCACAAAAGATCCTAAAGCAATATCTGGAGAGACTGAGGCAAATGCGTTGAGCTTGGTAATCGTGACTAATAATCCCATCATGAAAACCTCGACCATCGCCCAAGGTTTTACAAAGTGTATCAGTCTGAACGCGATAGATAATCCGGGTGGAATGCGCCTGAGACTTAAAGGCAGCAACAAATAGATTAAAGCCATAATCTCCAGTAAAGGCATCAAAAATGTCGTTGCAAATACGAGAATTGCGATGCTGGGTAAACCATCTCGAATCAATCTATAGGCAGCTTCTATCAAGGTCGTTGAATTCGTCAGCCCGTTGGAACTTATGGTAACGATTGGGAAAGCATTCGCGATCAGGAACAAAAAGGCGGATGTCAGAGCAAAGACCAAACTGCGATTTAACCCATCAGGTTGAGAACGGTATAAAACATTGCCACATCGGGTGCAAGACGCTTTACCACCCCGTTCAAGCAAAGTGACCTGCAAGAGCAGGTCACACTGATTGCAAACGAGCAGAGACTTAATTGTTTCAGTTATGGGGTGGGAGTGAGCGCCAGGAAAATGCATTATTCAATAAATATAGAAAAATAAAAAAACTTAGCGTAAGAAATTACTACATGACCTTAGCGTATCAAGATCGCAGGCGATGGGGAAACACTGCCTGGGATTTTTTGCAAAGTTTGAAATTCTGACAATATTTGAATAGTCCGCCTCGAATAACCACTGTTTATTTGTGGGATGAGATAGGAATTACCAGATAATTGATCATCAACGTAAGCAAAAGGCCTAGCTGTTTTGATATTTTCTTGTACAAGCAATACTGCGTATTTAGTTGAACCAGAAAGCTCTGGATTATTTTCCATCCCTACGGGCGGGACAGAGACCAAATAGGGGTGTGGCTGAAGCTGTGCATTCACAACATCTCCCAAATAGGCGTAGATATTAGATGTTGATCTCGTTTTTAAATATAAACGCTTACCTTTTTTGTTTGGATCTTGAATGTCATCTTCAGTAATAGGAGCAACCTGGCAGTAATCATTGCGTGTAATTCCTTGTTCAAAATTAACATAGGAGTTTTTCTTCAGACAAAATTTAACCCCTGGGTCCGTGCTGACAATTTGAAAACGTTTTTCTGATTCAGACCCAATCTGCACCAGAGTCAGGCCATCTTTAAAAATCACGTCTCGATATTTAGGACCGAACATGTTCTGCAATCTTGCTTCGCTCACGACTCCGCCAATTTTGATACTGGAAATCGCATATTTTGGCGCGAGTCCATTACGGATTAATTGATACATTTGCAGCTGAAATTCAGCATGTGTTTCATGCAATGGATTATTAATATAGGTATGCACAACCCCATCTTCATCCTGGATTTTGATTTCTTCGAGTACTAAGGAGTAAAACAACTCTGGAGCAATGTGATTGTGAATGTAAAAACTTAATGTTTCGGCGGGCAGCGTGGTCAAAAAACCTTTCCAGAAAACAGAGTTATCCAGAGATGCTTGCGAAAAGTTAACAGTTTTTCCTAGTGATAGTCCCAGAGTAGGGCTGACTGAGGCGAGCCCACCTACGATGTTGGAACCCAGCGCATTCGCCGGTATAGCACCCCCATTAAACAAGGGTGAAACTGAAGGCGAATAAGACACATTTCCCGAACCATTGATATTCGGTATATCCAAAAAACTGAGCGGTCTGGAGTTCGCGGCCCGTACAATGTTCTGAAAGATCATATTGATCTGATACTGCTCCAGAACTTCGGTGTATCGGGTCGACATATCAGAAAATTCTGGTACGTTGAGGCTGCCACATCCACTCAGCATGAGTATGAGCAATACGGACAAAAAAGACTGTTTAATTTTTTTCATCTGTCCCTTGCTATTTCTCTTTTCTTTATGGCAATGACGCATACTATAACTATTCAGTTGCAACTGTCATCCAGTTAAGAACCAATTTTTAAGCTTTGCACTGTATTGGAGCGGCCTATGTGGCACGCCATAGACAAGTGGATGCGGGCTATCTTGGCTGAGTGTGTATAATTCGAGCCGTTGATTAAGTCCTACACTCCAATCAGCGCGCATCAGATTGGGCGGTTAGCTCAGTGGTAGAGCACTGCCTTCACACGGCAGGGGTCACAAGTTCGAAACTTGTACCGCCCACCAAAAAAACAAGAGTTCACAACTACAGATTAGAACGTCGAGTCATTCACTGGCATAAAAAATGTTATTTAGAAAATACGATTTTGTATATAAATATATACATTTACCGACATTTTCGTAAAATAGTGCCATGCCATCAAAAATCATCGATCCCGTCCTAGAACTAGTTCACGCCAATGGGTTAGTGCGTGCACGTGCACTTGCGCATGTGGGAGCATCTGGGGGAAAGTTGCAGCAGTTGTTGCGCAGCGGTGCACTAGTCCGAATCAGCCGTGGCCTTTACGCGAGCCCTGATAGAGCGCTTACGGAGCTGGACCAACTGGCACAATTGGCAATCAAGTATCCCAACATAGTCTTTTGCCTTCTTACTGCGTTACAGATTCATGGGCTTACAACCCAGAATTCTCATGAAGTCTGGGTAGCCATTGCGTCTAAAGCGCGAGCGCCTGGCGTGAGCTATCCACCACTGCACATCGTGAGATTTTCCGATCTCGGATTAGCTGTTGAACAAAAAGTAATCGACGGTGTGATCCATATACCGGTGACGTCGGTCGCCAAGACCATCGCCGACTGCTTCAAGTTCCGTAACAAAATTGGGCTGGACATCGCACTTGAAGCACTCAGAGATGCCTGGAAACAGAAAAAAGTCACCATGGATGAACTGTGGGAGTCGGCTCAGCTTTGTCGCGTTGCTAATATCATGCGCCCCTATCTTGAGAGCCTTGTATGACAACACGAAACTTGACCGCCTCTGTCCGAGCGCGTTTATTCAACAAGGCCAAGAAAGACGGGGTGAACTTTCAACGGCTGCTTGTACGGTATGCGTTAGAGCGTTTGCTTTATAGGTTAAGCATTTCCCCAGAGAAGGATCACTTTCTATTGAAAGGAGCTTTGCTTTTTGACCTTTGGTACGACGTTCCGTTGCGACCCACGCGAGACATTGACTTATTGGGCTTCGGGCTTGCCGAAATCCCTCAAGGCTGAAGATATCCGCAAAGAGTCAAACTATTCTGGGACGAGACTGACCCTGACAGGTGTTATCGACAACGCAAAGTGCCCCGTCCAAATTGATATTGGTTATGGAGACGCAGTTACACCAGCGCCTGAGTTGGCCATATATCCGGTAATGTTTGATGACATGCCGGCACCGAGTTTGCGCGTCTACCCCCGATACACTGTCGTTGCAGAAAAGCTAGAGGCCATCATTACACTGGGCATGGCTAATACCAGAATGAAGGACTATTTTGATCTGTGGGTCATTCTGCGAGATACACCCTTAGATCAAAAGATGCTCTCGAAGGCTATTGTCGCAACCTTAACGAATCGTAGAACGAAAATGCCTAATGGTTTCCCCGTGGGACTGAATGAACAGTTCTGGGCGGATGATCAGAAAATTATTCAGTGGAATGCGTTTGTGAACCGTAACAACCTAACGGCTGAATTTCTTGACATCACTGTGAGATATTTGCGGGATGCGTTAGCTTTCATATTTCAAGGCATAAATGTCTGAGCAGGAAACAAATCACCTGTCTGAGCGCAAACTGATGGACTGACTAACGCGGTTGGGCTACGACATATTGTCTATCTCTGGTGTCTGAATTGAGCTAAGACTAAGTCCCGTTTGCGTGACGTGTTTCCTTCACACGGCAGGGGTCACAAGTTCGTAACTTGTACCTCCATATGTCCTCTCGGGGCATCGTTTTCATTTGATGTAGGTGCTTTTTTAATGTTTATTCAAAAAACAAAATTTTTACAACGCGAATTGGCAGCAATTTTCTTATCCTTGCTGTTGCCAGTGATTTCTGTCAGTGCTGAAGAAAACAAATCACCATCAGAAGTCATTTATCTCAATCAAGCCTGGACAGCGCAAGACCGAGTAAACTTTTATTGGAAACCGCAAGGATCTGCACTGCTTTCTTACGACATTTACCTTGCATTGACGATCCCTGGTACAAATGAATTATTTAATTCTCGCGCGAATTCAAATCGAATGGGACTGCTGTTAGAGCCGATCAATCAGACGGCTAATCCTGATGACCTACCAGTTGGCGTTGCGAAATCAGTTGTCACATCTGGTACGTTAAAAGGCACCTACGCTGGATTAACCTGTGCGGCTTGTCATACGAATCAGATTCAATATAAAGGTTCGCAAATTAGAATTGATGGTGGTGGCGCGAGTCGATTTGATCTGTTGCTTTGGTTGCAAACACTTTCGCGGTCTGTTGATGCACCGCTTAATGACCCTGCACTTTTTGCTTCATTGGTCAATCGCATTAGAGAAACCAGTCCTGTCGATGAAAGCGATTTAAAGGCCCGATTAAAAGCTGATGCAGAATTCATTAGGCTTCAATTAAGTGAGTCACTTACCGTGCCGCACGCTCCTGGACCGGGACGCACGGACGCCTTCACAGAAGAAAGCAACACGGTCATCGCGATCCATACAGGTATCAGTGAAAATGCGTTACCTGCATTGGCTCCCGTCAAACCGCCTTTCTTGTGGAATACCCCACAGTCTGCTTGGGTCGAATGGTCAGGCGTTGCAATCAACCCGCTTGTCAGAAACTTTAGCGAGGTGCTTGGGGTATTTGCTAGGTACGATCTTTCTGCTTCTCAAAAAAACTTCAGCGAAGTTGAAACCACCATTGATCTAAAAGGACTCGTTGAGATCGAACAGGCTATCCGACGCCTTGCACCGCCTGCTTGGCCTGAAACAATCATGGGTAATTTGGATCGTGCACGCGTTCGCGACGGCGCAAATCTATTTCAAAAGCACTGTGTCGAGTGCCACACAACATATCCATACCGCTGGAGCGCTGCGCGAGCCAAAGGTGTCAGGATGATTGAAAATGCAATGGTTTCTCAAGAAATTGTGGGCACTGACAAGCAACACTTATTAGGTATTTTGTTTAATCAAAAGCCGACGATACTTACCAAGCACCTCGCTGACAAACTGCAAGGAAAATCGGTTGTCACAGACGTAGAGTTGTTTAGTGCCCTGGAAAAACCGATGATTGAATTTGCCTTAAAGCGTGCGGGTCCATTTACGCCTGACGAAACTCTCGATATGAATGGCTATATCGATGCAGGCGTGGATTTAACACCCCCCGTTAACAGCTATAAAGCTGCGCCGCGTGATGGTGCATGGTCTACGGCTCCATTTTTGCATAATGGATCCATACCAAATATGTACGAATTATTATCGCCTCAGGCAGAGCGTTCCAAAACTTTTTATATCAATCGTGAATTTGATCCAGTCAAACTTGGTCTGGATACGACAAACAACAAAACCGGCTTTCTTTTTGATACCAGCTTGATTGGCAACTCAAACCAAGGCCATTTATTTGCTAATGGGAAGGGGGAGGGCATTATCGGTCCCGAACTTACACCCGATGAGCGTTTTTCACTGATCGAGTATCTCAAATCTATTCCTGATGTAGCCGGTCGCGCGACTCCGTTTGGTGGTCCGAAAACCCCTTTGATTGCAGACCAAGATCCTAATTGGTTTAATACCCGACATCCTTATGGACGGCAATGAGGAAACATTGCCGAAGCTTATGTCAATTGCTGGTGCACGGTTTTCCCCCTGAATTCCTAAATTTGTAAGCGTTTGAAAAACTTTGCTCAAAGATATTGTGTTTGACTTTTTGTGGGTTCAGACTGAGCGCTTCAGGTAGCGTTGCCTGAATGTCTGGGTATGGAGATACAGTTTGATGGGTACATTTAATTCACTCGCGTATGCCACGCAACTTGTCAATGCCGGTGTGCCACGTGGCCAAGCCGAAGTGCACGCGCAGGTGCTGCAAGACGTATATGACGCAGAACATCAGCAATACGCTGGTAAAGCTGACTTTCTGGTTTTAAGTAATCAAGTCAAGACTCAGATCTCTCAGCTTGAGATCAAAACCGATCGACTTGAAGAAAAAACTGATCGACTTGAAGAAAAATTCGATCGACTTGAAGAAAAAGTCGATCGTCTTGAAGCAAAAACCGATCGTCTTGAAGCAAAAACCGATCGACTTGAAATAAAAACCGATCGCCTCGATGCAAAAATCACTCAACTTGAGATTAAAGTTTCAGCTGAAATTGCCGATTTAAAAAAAACAGTTTCTGAATGCAAAACTGAATTTTCAAGCTTTCGTACGGATATATCCATACTGAGAACTTCTCACAAATACATTATTTGGATCAGTGGTGGCGTGGCGACAATGTGTTTGAGTGTGATTGGGTTATGCATCCCCATATTCCTGCATACGCTTAAGTGATTTTGTAAAAGAGCACGTTGACTGCGTTCAAGATGCCTTGAACGCATCCACGCCGCCGACTATTTAACCAAGTTCGTCACGCACTATTTTTGCACCGCGTGCTAACGCATCCAGTTTGCCAAAGGCCACGTCACGCGGCATGTATTTCATCCCACAATCAGGAGCAGGGATCAAGTTTTCAGCCCGTACATACTTAAGGCCTGCCCGGATACGTTCAGCCACCTGTTCAGGGGTCTCGATAACATTCGTACCAAGATCGAGCACGCCGAGCATAATTTTTTTACCTGCCAGATCGCTCAGTACCCCCAGATCCAGTTTAGGTTGCGCGGCTTCAATCGAGATTTGCTGAGCAATTGAATCACTCAGCCCAGGCAAAAAAGAATAGCCGGTCGGCTTTTGACCTTTGACCACTGCTGCGTAACCAAAACACAAGTGAACAACTGTGGGGATGGTCAGGCCTTGCAACGCACGATTAATTGCTTTGACAGCATAGCGATTGGCCGCTTCAGGATCTTGTCTGAGCCAGGGCTCATCAAACTGAATAATGTCAGCACCAGCAGCCTGTAACGCGAGTGCCTCTGCGTTGACTGCGGCGGCAAAGTCCATGACCATCGCTTCGTCATCATGGTAGTACTCGTCCTTTGCCTGTTTGCCAAGCGTAAACGGCCCAGGCAAGGTGATTTTGCATTGACGATCTGTATTGGCTTTGAGGAACAGCAAGTCATTGACTTCGACAGCATGCAGTCGTTTGATTTTGCCGACCACGCGTGGCACGGGCGTCTCCAGACCTGCTTTAGATATCACTATCGCGGGCTGCTCATCATCGATGCCTTCGAGTGCGTTTGCAAAACGGTTGGAGTAGCTCTCTCTGCGAATCTCTCCATCGGTAATGATGTCGATGCCCGCACGTTCCATATCCCGGATTGCCAGGACGGTTGCATCGTTTTGCGCTTGCTCAAGGTGATCCTCGTGGATTCTCCACAGCGCCTGTAAGCGCGTGCGCGGCACGCCCTTGGATAACAATTCGCGATCTACCAGCCAATCAGGTTGCGGATAGCTGCCAACAACTGTGGTGGGGAGCAAATATCCATTGGTATTTTTTGTCATGATAATTTTTATAAAAAAATGGGTTAGTTGGCTTTCGCACCAGAGTCATTGACGATCTTGCTCCACTTCGCAAGTTCTGTGACGGTGAATTCATTGAATTGCTGGTGGGTCATCGGCGTAATGATCATTCCCAGTTCGACGAATCTTTTTTGAACGACAGGGTCGTTCAGTACTTTGGTCGTTGCCTGATAGAGTTTTTCAACAATCTCGGGTGGCATACCGGCAGGCCCAGAAAGTCCCCACCACGGATTTAATTCATAGCCTTTAACTGTATCGCCAATCGGTGGGACTTCAGGAGCGATAGGACTGCGCGCTTTGGTTGCGACGCCAAGTGCTCTGAGCTGACCAGCCTTAACTTGGGGGTAGATGACCGGGACATGATAGAAGGTCATTGAGACCTGGCCCGCAAACAAGTCAGTAAATCCCTGGGTAATGTTTTTATAGGGGACATGCTGGATATCGATGCCTGCCATTGTTTTCAGTAACTCCCCAGCCATATGGGGTGATGTGCCAGCTCCAGCTGAGATATAGGTTAGTTCACCCGGGTGCGCTTTTGCGTAGGCGATCAGTTCGGCAATATTGTTGATTGGTAATTTGGGATTCACAACCAGCATGTTGGGAGCAGACACCATTAACGCGATATGGGTAAAGTCTTTGATCGGGTCGAATGAAATGTACTGATAAAGGGCTGGGTTGGTTGAGTGCGTCGCGCTCGTCGAGAACGTTAGTGTGTAGCCATCAGGTGCAGCGCGTGCGACATATTCTGCCGCGATATTTCCTCCCGCGCCCGCTTTGTTATCTACGATTACCGTCTGCCCTAGGACCTCACCCAGCTTTTGTGCATAGAGGCGCCCAATGACATCAGTCGTTGTGCCTGCCGAAAAAGGGACGATGAATTTGATTGGCTTGCTTGGGTACTCTTGTGCCTGGGCTGGCAATATGCTGATTGCGCTGACGCATATCAACGCAATTTTTAGCAGGCGCGTCGACAGCCGCCAGTTTATAAACTGTTTCATGTCTTCTCCTCTGAGTGTGGCGATTATTGTGTTTTGCCACTTGTTGTCGAGTTTAGCCTCCTGCGGATGTAAAAAATTACAAATCAGGTAAATGCCACTTTTGGTCTGTGGCTTTTCCGACTGATAAACTGGCTGCTCCCTCTCCTCAGAATCAAAACTGGTTGCCCATGATCTTGCATCGTTCCACCTTTGCGTTGTTAATTGCAGCGTGTTTGAATTGTGCCGCTGCGCAGCAATCGCCTGTGCGTGATGAGTTTTTCTGGTTGGCCGAAATCAACAAGGCCAGCCTGGTAATCAACACCGAAGAGGGCTTGCTCGACAAATCCCTGGCGCCAGGGATCGGCGGGGGCATCATCAAGGTTATCCATGAAGCCAGCCAGTCTGGCGCAAAACGTGCTTCAACGGTTATCACTTTTGAACCCCTGCTGATCCAGGCGGGCGGCCCTGAGGTCACGTTTTTACACGCTGGACGTTCCAGCCAGGATATGCATGCAACTTACCGCGCAGCCATTTTGCGCGATGACATGTTGAAACTCGCTGACCAGCTAAACAAGACATCGCTTTCTCTGGTGACATTGGCCGAAAAGCATCGCGATACCATTGTTCCCAACTACACAAATGGTGTAGCCGCGCAGCCTAATAGTTATGGCCATTACCTGCTTGGCCAGGCGGCAGGACTGGAACGTGATGCGCAGCGCATCCGCGAAGCCTATGCGCGGATCGACCGTTCACCTATGGGAACAACCGTACTCAACGGGACAAGCTGGCCGCTCAATCGCCAGCGTATGGCGCAATATCTGGGATTCTCTGGACTCGTTGACAATGCCTATGATGCGGGACAAATCTCATCTATGGATGAGCCTGTTGAAGCCAGCTCCATCGTGACCAGTATTGCGCTGCATGCGGGTGGTTTTGTCGAAGACCTCATGACGCAATACGCGCAAGCCAGACCATGGATATTGTTGGAGGAGGGTGGCTCCAACACCTATGTCTCAAGCGCAATGCCCCAAAAGCGTAATCCGGGACTGCTCAATAAGACCCGCAGTGAGGCATCGACCGCAATATCTCTTGGCATGGGTGTCGTGCTCCAGGCACACAACATCACGCCTGGTATGAGCGACCCCAAGGAGGTCAAGGCCAATAGCGCGATGGTCAACAGTGCGATCCTTTTTTTGAAAGATTGGGACAGCATTCTGAATGCGCTGGTGATCAGTCCCGAGCGAGCGTTGGAAGAACTCAATAGCGATTGGACTGCTTCACAGGAGCTTGCCGACGTGCTCATGCGCAAGTACAAACTACCCTTTCGCATCGGGCATCATTTTGCCTCTGAGGTGGTTGATTTTGCCAAGGCGAAGGACATTAAACCACTCGACTTTCCGTACGCTGAGGCAACACGCATTTATGCCGAGGCTGTTCGCGGCACAGATTATCCAAGTGTCTTGCCAATGAGCGAAGCAGAATTTCGCTCGACACTCGATCCGATCTCCATTGTTAAGAACCGCGCATCAGTCGGTGGGCCGCAGCCCGTCGAAATGGACCGTATGCTCAAGGTAGCCAAGAGTCAGCTGACACGACAAACTGTATGGATCGAAGAAAAACGAGCGTATATAAACGACGCATTAACTGCTCTCGATCGTGACTTTACAAAGATCATTGGCGACAAGTAAAGATACTCGGTAGTTCAAAAGTATGCCGCGTATTCAAAAAGTATTACGCATATTCAAAAAGTCTGCCGCGTATTCAGGTAGGCGCCCTCGTTCAGAACGATTTAAACCCGTGTAGTTACGCCTCGAGCGGATGCTGCAGGATACCAACGTCGCATGAGCTGGACTTTTAAAGAGTCATTGACAAGCAGGCACATCACCATGGCATACACAAAAATCAACACGGTCTGAGGCCAGGGCAGGGAGGCCAGGCCAGGAAGTCCGAAAAAAGCAAGTAACGTACCCGCTGAGATTTCAGAGAAGAAAGACCATATCAGGATTTTGCCGGGTCGCGTGTTCCAGAAAGGACCGCGTTCGCGGATGGATAGTATAGAAAACGCAGCTGTGTACAACATGAGTAAAAAGCAGAACGTATTCAAATATTCATCGTTCTGCGCCAATCCCAAATGAAACCATCCAAACCAGAGTAAAAGTAACGACTCCACCAGCATGGCAACGCCAAGCAATGCGGCTATCAACACATATCCATTGATTTTCCAGGTTTCAGGCTTGATCGACGGATGCACGTTGTCGGTCGCAAGCGCAATCTTGGTGGAATCTGTCACCAGCACGAGCAGCAGCATGGCAAAAGCGGATATGACAAACTTCCCCGTTGCTACATAGGTGAGTGCGACAAACGGAGCTTTGAGGATCGTACGGCTGATCTTATTCAGAATCCAGGTCAGTAGCCGCTGGTAGATCATCCGGCCTTGTCCGATGAGACTCACGATATTTACCAGGCCAGGTTCGGTCAGGATGACGCTGGCTGCACCGCGCGCAACATCGGTCGCGTTATAGGTCCCGATTCCAACCTCTGCCTGGCGTAGTGCGGGTGCATCATTCACACCATCTCCAGTCATTCCTGTGACATGCCCTGCTTGTTGCAGGGCCTTGACCACTGCATACTTATCCTCTGGGTAGACTTCGGCGTAGCCCCCTGCATTCAGCGCCAAATTTTGCCCGAGGTTGCCTTGTAGCTTCTTTAATGCTGAAAACGATTCAATGCGCTGTAAACCTATTTGTCTGGATAGTTCATTGGCGACGGCAATTGCATCACCGGTCAGCATTTTGACGCCAATTCCCAGCCGCTGCAGCTCGGTAATCAATGCTGCGGCTTCAGGACGTGGCGGGTCGTAGAGCGAGACCAGACCAATCAGCTCAGGCGTTAAGCCCTGCCGCCCCTGTGCAACGGCTAGAACGCGATAGCCCTTGGCTGCCGACTCGCTAAGTTTGCTTTCAATCAGCGTTAGCAGAGATGTTGCGGGCTGGCATATTTTCAGGATGCTTTGCACCGCACCTTTCAGTGCGCTCAGCTCTTGTCCATTCCTATTAATCTTCGCTTCAGTACGACGATTTTTTGCGTCGAAAGGAGAAAAGGAAAGTAGTTTATCGTTTGAGTATTGATTCGATCCTGCATTGGCACGTGCCGCTTCGATAAAGGCCAGATCGATTGGATCCTGATTGGCCTCCTGTGAAGCAAGTGCACCATAAGACAGCACATCTTCGGTTGTCCAGCCGGGTAGTGGAAAAACGCTGACCACCTTGAGCTGGTTCATGGTGATGGTGCCTGTTTTATCGACGCATAACTGATCCATCGTGGCCGCATCTTCAACTGCACTGAGGCGTGTGATCAGAATGCCTTTTTTAGAGAGATCGCTTGCGCCCACTGACAGGCATATCGTAAACATGACCGGCAATGAAACAGGAATCGCACTCATTAATAACACAAGCATAATTGGCACAATATCGACCATCGGTGTTTCACGCGCGAAGGCAAAACCGATCACAATTGCCATTAATGATATGACGATCAGGAATAGCCAGAAAACGACTTTGGTGATAATTTTTTCGATATGTAGTCTGGGTTTGGCTTCCTGTACAAGCTCAGTCGTTTTGCCCAGGCGTGTATGAATACCCGTTGCTTGAACGATACCGATCGCTTCGCCCCGATGCACGACAGAACCGGAAAGCAACGCGTCTCCGATGACTCTGTTCACATCAATTGACTCACCAGTCATGGCAGACTGGTCTACTTCTATTTCACCTTCGCACAGAAGAAGATCGGCGGGTACAAAGTCGCCAGGGCGGATGCGCACGATGTCACCTGGAACCAGTTCGCGCGAAGGAACAACTCTCCAGTGTCCGTCGCGCAATAGGCGAACATTGATGTGGAGTCGACTGCGAAGCGTTTGCACAACGTTTGTTGCCCGCTGCTCCTGGTAAAAACTAATGAGCGCATTGACGACGAGTAAAACGCTGACAACGATCAGATCGGCATATTTATGCAAAAAGATCGAGACAACAATAATGAGCTCCAGCATCCAGGATGAGGGCGTCGTGAATTTTTTCAGAAAGCGTATGAAAGGATGATTTTTTTTGGCCTGAACTTCGTTTGGGCCAAACCTCTGCATACGTCTGTTTGCCTCCATGCTGCTCAGTCCGACTTCCAGTGAAGTGGACAAGCCGCTCAACTGTTCTATAGAAACAGTTGCTTCGGGAGATGGATAGCTTGTAGGGAGCACAATGGATATCCGGAGAAAAAGAAATAGACTCAGTGTTACTTTATAACCGTACACCTAAAACTCTGCATGACTGCTATTGATGAGCCCAATGAAACCAATGCTGATATCCATTCATGATCGTATCTATGGTGCTGCAGCAAAGCTGTGTGCCATGATCGTGTTGATTTATCCTGTGTACGCGCAGGCTCAGGTGCAGTCCTTCGATGCCTGTATCGCGGGACTACGGCAGACTGCCTTGTCGCAAGGCATCAGCCAGGCGACCTTTACGCAAGCTATGGCCGACTTGACGCCGGATCCAGAGGTTCTGAAATCTTATGAATATCAGCCGGAATTCACAACTCCGATCTGGGACTATGTCTCGGGCCTGGTCGATGAGGAACGTATTAAAGATGGACGCGACCGACTTGCAGAGTGGTCGTCAGTGCTAGGTAAGATCGAGCAAGAATATGGTGTCGATCGAAATGCGGTCGTCGCTGTCTGGGGAGTGGAGTCCAATTTTGGTCGGATACAGGGTAAAAAAGAGCTGCTGCGCTCGCTCACGACATTAGTCTGTGCTGACAAGCGCCAGACTTTTTTTCGCGGCGAATTGATGGCGACTTTAAAGATATTGCAGACCGGTGATATTTCACCAGAGGCATTGCTGGGCTCGTGGGCAGGTGCGTTTGGACAAACGCAATTCATGCCAACAACCTTCCAGCGCCTGGCGATAGACTTTGATGGGGATGGCAAGCGCGATATTGTGAATTCAGTGCCGGATGCGCTGGCATCGACCGCTAATTTTCTACATCGCGGCGGGTGGGTGACAGGCGAGCCCTGGGGCTATGAAGTCAAACTGCCGCCCAACTATTCTGGACCTTCGGGACGCCGTAACCGCCAACCCCTCTCTAAGTGGACCAGTCTTGGCATTCGTCGCCTCGAACCCGCTGCACGCGCCTCTAACCACACGTCAGCCAAGCAGGTCCCTGCTGACACCACACAGGCTGCCCTGCTTTTGCCAACAGGTCCTGAGGGGCCTGCATTCCTGGTATTTAAAAATTTTGATGTCATCTATGGCTATAACGCCTCAGAGTCATACGCCTTATCAATTGCTCATCTTGCTGATCGTCTGGCGGGAGCTGCGGCATTTCAGACGCCCTGGCCAACCGATGATCCTGGAACGAGTCGAGCGCAGCGACGTGAAATACAAGAGCGTTTGCTCGGGCGCGGCTATGATGTCGGTATTGCAGACGGTTTGATTGGTGAAAAGTCGCGAAGTGCGATTCGAGCCTTTCAAGCCTCTGCCGGTATGGCGGCGGACGGCCGCGCAGGACAGCGTGTTCTCAGCGCACTACGTGCCCCGATCAGTGATAACGCCACAAAAACTGTCGAATAATCCAAGCAGGCGCGTGTTCAGTCGCGTCTGTCTCGTCTTTCAGGAGAAAGAATTGAGCATCACCTTGCTAAAGAAAGAAAAAGTTTCAGCCAATGTGGCTTTTGCTGGCGAATTGCCAGCTACAAACCGACTGTGCTCGGCCGAAACCCGACTCACTGCGGAATCGGACGAATCAATGACATTGATTATTGATTATTCGCATTATTTGAGCTGGCCTGTTCGTCGTCAGGGTGAACCCGAGTATGCCGACTTTATCAAAATGAAAGATCATTTGTCTGAGATCACGTCGATTACGCTCAAGGATCCACTTATTATTAAAAAAATTGCTGACCTGGTAATTCCTGCCGTTCAAATTAGGATTGATGGTGATCTCTTTCACCAGTATCCCGTCAAATCAACTAGTTTGAGCGAGACCTCAGAAGTCGTGTTTGCTGTCTAAGGCACAAGCAAAGGGCGGCGAACGCCGTCTAAAACAAGCTCTGTTCTAGTCATCAACAGGCCAGGCTCCAGTAATATATGAATATGCTTCTGCTATTCGCCTTTGTCTTTAACTCGATACTCGTAGCTGCTGCCATCCTGATGCACTACGAGGTCCTCTCTATTCTGGATAGGAAGTTGTCCGGTTTTGGTCGAATTACTCCGCGCTTCAGGGTATTGTTGGGAGTAGGGGTCATTTTTATGACCCATGTCACAGAAATCTGGTTGTTTGCAATGGGCTACTTTACGACCATGCAACTTGAGGGAACGGGTACGTTGGTGGCTCATACTGCCAGCCATGGGCTTTTCATGGATTGCGTCTATCTTTCCTTTGTCACGTTCACTACGGTTGGTTATGGTGATTTTGTGGCAGAGGGTTATGTCAGATATCTCACTGGCGTGGAGGCGCTCACTGGTCTGATCCTGATTACGTGGTCCGCATCATTTCTGTTCATCGAAATGCAGAAATACTGGACCGATGCCAAACGCGTGGAATAGCCCCAGCCTGGGCTTGTAGATATAATGCGTGCGCTTTGCGATCGTTGTCCGCATGCAACCCTCATTTAAAAAAGGAATCTCGATGGCAGACACCCTACAAGCAGAGAATATATATAAGAAAGTCACTCTGCGACTCATCCCGTTTTTGTTTATTTGCTATCTTGCTGCCTACCTTGACCGCGTAAACGTCGGTTTTGCTAAGCTGCAAATGTTGTCCGATTTGAAATTCAGCGAAACAGTCTATGGGCTAGGTGCTGGTATTTTCTTTATTGGTTACTTTATTTTTGAAGTCCCGAGCAACATCCTGCTCGAAAAGATTGGCCCACGTATATGGATTTCACGGATCATGGTCACCTGGGGCGTTTTGTCCTCATGCATGATGTTCGTCAATAGCGAAATGACCTATTACGCATTGCGTTTCCTCCTCGGTATCGCCGAGGCGGGATTTTTCCCTGGGATCATTCTGTACCTGACCTACTGGTATCCGCAGGATCGCCGTGGCCGTATCGTTGCGCTGTTCATGACGGCCGTTGCGTTTTCCGGTGTGATCGGTGGTCCGCTGTCAGGCTGGATCATGGAAAACTACTCGGGTGCATACGGGATCGCAGGCTGGAAATGGTTGTTTTTGCTTGAAGGCATCCCTTCCGTGTTGCTTGGCCTTGTGACATTCTTTTATCTGGATGACACAGTCCTCAAGGCTAAATGGCTAAATCCGGAGGAAAAGTCCTTCCTTCAGGCGCGCCTGGATGCCGACGCGGTGACAAAAGTACATTTGCCGATTGCTAAAATCTTTACAGATTTGCGCGTCTGGATTTTCAGCGGGATCTATTTCTTTCTGGTGATGGGACTTTACGGAATTGGCTTCTGGCTGCCTAACCTCATTAAAACTGCGGGCGTGACGGATGTCTTTCATAACGGCTTGTATTCTGCGATCCCTTATCTTGTAGCCGCTGTTGCGATGGTGCTGGTTGGTAAAAGCTCCGACCGGACAGGTGAGCGCCACTGGCATATGTTCATCATTACGATTGTGGGTGCGTTAGGGTTCTGGATTAGCAGTGTATTTACGACTAATTTGACGATTGCACTGGTTGGCATTACCTTTGCAGCGATCGGGATCTTGTCCTCGATTGCCTTGTCCTGGAGCTTGCCAACGGCTTACCTCACGGGTTCGGCCGCAGCCGCGGGTATCGCTATGATTAACTCGATTGGCAATTTGTCAGGTTTTGTCAGCCCATTCATTGTGGGCTGGATCAAGGATACGACGGGCAGTCTCTCGGGTGGCTTGTATTTCCTGGCTGCCAGTATCGCGATGGGTGGTTTGCTTGTGATGTCAACTAAATTACTCAAGCCTGTCAAGGTCTGAGTTTGCTGAATACAGGCCTCTTGATGAGGCCTGTTTTTTTAAACTAATTCTGGAAATATATATGTCTATCTTTTCACGTGGTTGTACCCGATTTTTGTCTATTTGCACCCTGGTATTGGTGGCGCTGCTGCCAGCTGCGCACGCAGAAAGCAGGGCTGAACTGGAGCGCGCGTCTCGCACTGCATTGGAACAGCTGGTCAAGACTGTCCCTGCAGCGCGCACATTGAGTGAAAAGGCAATCGCAGTACTGGTTTTCCCAAGCATTACTAAAGCAGGATTTTTAGTGGGTGGTCAGTTTGGAGAGGGCGTGTTGTGGCGCAATGGTAAAGCCACTGCTTTTTACAATACCACCGGAGCATCCTTTGGTTTGCAGGCAGGTGCCCAGACGTACGGCTATGCGATGTTTTTTATGAAAGAAAGCGCGTTGGGTGAACTGAACAAGGCTGATGGCTTTGAAGTGGGCGTGGGCCCGAGCGTGGTTGTCGTTGATCAGGGTGTCGGAGTCTCGCACACCACCATGAACATGCAGGACGATATTTATGCTTTTGTTTTTGGTCAGAAAGGTTTGATGGCAGGTGTTGGCATTCAAGGCAACAAAATTACAAAAATCAATAAATAAATTAGAAAGAACACTCGTCAGTCCTCAGACGGCAAAGCGTAGTCATCATTCCTCTAACAGCAAAGAGCAGTTGTCAGTGTCCAATTAACAAAGTCAGTCAAGAAATCGGGTTGAATGCATGAAAAAAATCTATCATTTACTGGCAGCTGTTTTATTGAGTGGCGTAGTTTTTCCTCTATTGGCTGCGCAGGATGAACCTAAGCAAGCTGTCCCGATTCCACAGATCAATGAGGGTTGGCGCTATTCACTCACCCCATACCTCTGGCTGCTAAATGTGAGTGGTCAGGTCTCGTATGGTGATCACACTATCGCGGATGATAAATTTCCCGCCAGCCAATTGTTGTCCAAGCTGCAATACGCAGCCATGATTGAGGGCGAGGTACACAAAGGCAACTGGGGATTCGCAGCCAATCTGCTGTATTCAAGCCTCCAGACGCAGGGCTCAAGAATAGTGGGTCAGAATGATCTGGGCTCCACGACCAATATGAACATGGGGATTTATAACCTCGCAGCAACCTATACGCTTTACAACTCACCAAAGGTTTATCTCGATGCGATGGCGGGTGTGAGGATTTTGACCAATATGGTCAAGACGGATGTCAACGCACAAGGCGTTCCTGCGGGCACTTCCTTGAGTTCAACGAGTGCGCTGACAAACCCGATTGTTGGTGTAAAGGGACGTGTACGGATTTCTGATTCTGACTATTTCATCCCGTTCTATGTGGACGTGGGAGGTGGTGTGAGCGGCACACAGGTTACGACGCAGGGCATTATTGGTATCGGAAAAGCCTATGACTGGGGGGATATCAGCCTGAACTTCAATAATCTTTTTTACCGTACCCAGAACAACAACGTCACTTCGAATCTTGACTTATATGGCGCTGCGCTCGGGGTAACGTTCAAATTCTGAGTACAATAACTTGCTGCATTGCACAAAAATAAAGTGGGTAAAGAGGTGATCGCATAATGAGTCAAAACACTCCCGCAACCAAGAGCCGTATGGCTGGCTTGATACTTGCCGCACTTGGCATCGTTTATGGTGATATCGGCACCAGTCCTCTTTACGCAATCAAAGAGGTGTTTTCAAACGCCGAGCACCCCGTCCCCATTAACCAAGCCAATGTGCTGGGAATCCTATCTTTATTCTTCTGGTCGCTGATTATCGTAGTGACTCTTAAATATGTATTGTTCATCATGCGTGCGAACAACAAAGGTGAGGGCGGGATTGTCGCGTTGATGACGCTAGCCCTACAAAATACTGATTTCACAGGACGATGGCAAAAAATCATCATTGCGCTGGGATTAATTGGTGCAGGTTTGTTTTACGGTGACGGTGTCATTACACCAGCGATCTCTGTGCTTTCTGCGGTCGAAGGGCTGGAGGTGATTTCCCCGACTTTTAAGACCTACGTGATTCCCATTACGCTGGTCATTATTGTGGGTCTGTTTCTGTTCCAACGTAAGGGCACAGCAAGTGTTGGAACCTTGTTTGGTCCAATCATGGTGCTCTGGTTTGCCATATTGATGGTGCTCGGCCTGATCAATATCGTTGGTAATCCCGCGGTCTTGAGTGCGATCAATCCTCTGTATGGTTTTCATTACCTACTTTCGAATGGTCCATTGGGTTTCTTGTCTCTTGGCGCAGTCGTATTGTGTTTAACCGGTGCCGAGGCGCTATACGCCGACATGGGACATTTTGGTGCCAAACCAATTAAGCTAGCCTGGCTAGGTTATGTTTTACCTGCCTTGCTGGTCAATTATTTTGGCCAAGGTGCGCTGCTCTTGTCCGACGCCACCGCGGTTGAAAACCCTTTCTATCTGATGGCGCCTTCTTGGGGACTTTACCCCCTGGTGGTCTTGTCAACGATTGCCACGATCATTGCCTCGCAGGCTGTTATTTCCGGTGCATTTTCAATTACACATCAACTGATTCAGCTAGGATTCTCGCCGCGGCTGGATCTCCAGCACACTTCAGCCGAAGAGGTCGGTCAGATATACCTGCCCGCTGTGAACTGGTTGCTGCTGATTGCCATTATTGCTTTGGTACTTGGCTTTAAATCCTCATCTGCTCTTGCTGCGGCTTACGGTATTGCGGTGACGGGCACGATGCTGATTACCAATATCATTGCCGCTGTTGTTGCGGTACGGATCTGGAAATGGAGTCCCTGGAGTGCGGTGCTGGGTGCGACCCCTTTCATGGTGATCGATTTAGCCTTCTTTTCTGCCAACACCGTCAAGATCGCTGATGGAGGATGGTTCCCTCTTGCCTTTGGCTTTACGATCGTTGTGATTCTGATGACATGGAAACGTGGCCGTGAGATTCTAGAGAATCGCTTGCAATCTGGTGCAATTAAACTCGAGCCTTTCCTCGCGAGTTTGGTTGAGGGTGGGATTCACAGGATTCCTGGGCTGGCGGTCTTTATGACTTCGCATGCATCTTCGGTCCCTAACGCCATGCTCCATAGTCTGAAGCACTATAAGTCGCTGCATGAGCAGGTCATCGTGTTGAGCGTTGAAGTACACGACGTCCCTTATTTGCCTGCTTCAGAGCGGATTGCATTGCATCAGTTATCAAAAGATTTTGCGCAGGTCACCGTGCACTATGGTTATAAAGATGAGCCAAATATCCCACTCGCTCTGGAGCAATGCGATATTCCCGGTCTGAAAATTGATTTGATGGACACCTCATTTTTCCTCGGACGCGAAACCCTCATCCCCAAACTGGGTTCGGATATGGCCTATTGGCGTGAACTCTTGTTTATTGCGATGTTCCGCAATGCCAGCAGCGCAATGGAGTTTTTCAAGATTCCTTCTAATCGCGTAGTTGAATTGGGTTCGCAGATCGTTCTGTGAATACGCTTTACTCTTTTAGGCGTTGTCCGTACGCGATACGTGCCCGGATGGCACTGAAGCAGGCAGGAATTGTTTTTAGTCTTGTCGAAGTCAGTCTGCGCCAAAAACCGCAGGCTCTTCTTGAGTTATCACCCAAGGCCACCGTCCCGGTCTTGCATTGTGCAGATGGTCGCGTGCTGGATCAAAGCCTGGACATCATGCACTGGGCGCTCTCACAGAATGATCCTGCGCATTGGCTTGACACCGCAGACCAGCCTGACAATGTCACGTTACTGCAGGCGAATGACGGCGTGTTCAAGCACTGGCTGGATCGGTACAAGTATTTTGAGCGATACCCAGAGCGTACCCAGGAGGCTTACCGCGACGAGGCTGTGCTCAGCATGGTCAAGCCGCTTGAACGCAGACTTGCGCAAAGACCCTATCTGGGGGGAGATACTGCTGGTTTGACGGATGTGGCGATTTTTCCCTTTGTCAGGCAGTTTGCCGCGGTCGAGCCAGAATGGTTTGCTGCTTCGCCGTGGACGGCAACCCGGGACTGGTTGTCTGGCTGGACTCAGAGTGATTTGTTCACGGTTGTGATGGCCAAAACTCCTGGCAAACCTTAAGGCGCCTGACTGCTCTGAACTTGCGAGAATCCATTACTCGCCTTGCATTACTCCCCTGATTGCATGCCAACTTGCCAACGCGCACTGCACTCAGTAGTGAGGAGGCAACTCGTCTCGCAGGCTTGGTAACTGTGTCGTTCTTTCTTCGGGAATCTGATTGCGAACATCGGTAATTTCGCGCATCAATAAATCAATCTGTTGTTGTTGACGAAAGATCGTCTGATTGAGCTGATCCATCAGATCCTCTGCCAGACTGACTTTAATTTCGAGATCAGTCAGCCGTTTGTCTGTGACATGTGGATCCATTGGTTCAGCTCGCATCAGTTAGTGTTTAGGAAAGGAGCGCGGGTCGCGCACGCCCCAGCGGCCTGCTTCAACGGTTGAGATGAAGTCTGCCAGGAACAGATTGAAGTACTCGGGTTCTTCGAGATTGATAGTGTGACCTGTTTTGGGTAGCATCAGTAATCCGCAAGAAGGTAAGGTCTTTTTAAGGAAAAGTCCTGGTGCGATGCACTGATCATCTTCGTCACCATTGATCACAAGCGTTGGTACTTTCATGACTTTAAGCTGCTCTTCAAAGTCATAGATCGATGGCCTGGAGGCCTGTACGCCGCGCATGGTGAGTGCCGATCCCAGCGTGTCATGTTCACCCAGATGGGTCGCGAATTCCTGCCAGCCACGCGGATCCTTGTTTTGCAGTTGAACGCGCGTGGCACCCAGGGCATAGGTTTTCGCCAGTTCTTTTGCGCCAATGGCCTCGAACTGATCCGCAGTCGCACGCGACAGGGCGCGGTAGTGCTCCTGTGTGTCCTTGGCTGCAGCGTAGCCCGCACCTGCAACGGTCAACGAGAGCGCACGATCCGGGGCGGTTAAGCCAAAGTGAATGGTCGCAAAACCTCCCATCGAGAGGCCGACGATATGCGCGCGTTCGATTTTGGCGGCATCCATGATGTTCAGGATATCCTGCACCGCGCGCGCCTGGGAATAGGCGCTTACATCTTTTGGAATATCCGAAGGCGGATAGCCGCGCGCTGAGTAAGTGATGCAACGGTGGCGGCGTGCAAAGTGCCGCATTTGAGGCTCCCACGCACGCCAGTCGCCTGCAAATTCATGTACAAACACGATCGGCGTGCCGGTGCCGGCTTCTTCGTAGTGCAGGCGGATATTGTCTGTAGTCGTGGCCCAGGTCATGTTGTCTCCGTTTTTTAGGTATGTGAGCAATATATCAGTCCGCATAGTGCCGTGCGCAACGGGCTTGCGTCAACAGATTGTCATCTGGGTTGTTCTTGGGTATTGTTCGGGTCAATAGGTTTGGATTCGTGGCCTCAATTCACGATGTCACACTGGAGCGACAATCATGCATAAATTTTCAATATTCCGCAGGGCTTTGCTTGTTCTGGCGTTGGCAGCGACTGCTTTTGGATCTGCACATGCAGCAGAAATCCACGTCATTACCTCAGGTGCATTTTCTGCAGCGTTTAAAGCGCTGGTGCCGATATATGAACAACAATCGGGCAACACCGTCAAACTTTCTTTTGGATCTTCGATGGGGGCGGCACCTGATGCTATTCCAGCTAGACTGGCTCGTGGTGATCAATTCGATGTGCTGATCCTCGCAGGTCCTGCACTGGACGGATTTATTCAAAAAGGCAATGTCACCCCAGGTACGCGAGTGGATCTGGCGGACTCGACAATCGGTGTGGCCGTGCGTAAAGGCGCTCCCAGACCAGATATCAGCACGGTCGATGCACTGAAAAAGACTTTGTTGTCGGCTAAATCCATTGCCTATTCAGCGAGTGCGAGTGGTACCTATCTATCAACAGAGCTTTTCCCAAAGCTTGGCGTGGCCGAACAGTTGAAAGAAACGGCCAAGAAGATTTATAGTGAACGTGTCGGGACAGTTGTCGCGCGTGGTGATGCAGAGCTTGGCTTTCAACAGGTCAGTGAGTTATTACCCATTGAAGGTATTGATTTCATTGGTGAAATTCCAGCCGAAGTGCAACAGACCGTGCCTTTTTCAGCAGGAATCACAACAACGACCAAAGATGTCGCTGCTGCACGGGACTTGATTCAGTTCCTGGCCTCGGCTCAGGCTGCTCCGATTATTAAAAAGACTGGGCTTAATCCTGTGATGGCCAAGATGCCCTGGTAGGGCGCCCGGAGGATCTGTTCCTTTTCCCCCCAATGTTTACCCTGCGTATACTAATGTTTTAAGCATCATCTTCAGGAGTCAGAATTGTCAACGCCTATCAATGCATTAACTGCCGATTTTGCGGTCGCCCCTCAGCTGAGTCCCGAGGATATGGCTGCTGTGGCCGCAGCCGGTTTCAAAAGCGTGATTATCAATCGTCCAGATTTTGAAGGTGGTCCAGATCAACCCACTGCGGCCGCTGTGATTGCTGCGGCGCAGGCGGCCGGGCTTCGCGTGGAATACCAGCCAGTCGTGAGTGGCGGGATGACTGCGGATGATGTGGCGCGGTTTAACGAGTTGTTGCAGACCATGCCAGCCCCCGTACTGGCCTATTGCCGTTCAGGCACGAGGTGTACAGTGTTGTACCGTGCGGCAACTGGAAACGGTTAATTCAGAGTTGATTTTGATCAATTTGATACAAAATGTTTTTCATTTTACGAAGCATTCTGGATTAGTATGAAAATGAGTGCTGTTTTGAATGCATGGATTTGTTTCATATAACTGATTGAAGGGGTAGACAACATGTTCAACAAAATTCTCATACCTACAGATGGTTCGCCTTTGTCCGCACAGTCTGCCAATGCAGGTATTTCGTTTGCCCGGACAAATGGTGCCGAGGTTGTCGCACTCTATGTCACGCAGCCTTTTGCTTCAACAATTGGCTTTGATGGGATGGCTGCAGCCTATGCCATTACTGATGAGGACTACGACAAGGTGACCGCCGAGCAGGCTAAGGTCTATCTGCAGGCGATTATGGATCGTGCCGCAACAGCTGGGGTTAAGGCAACTTCGCACGCCGTATCGAATTTCAATGTGGCGGATGGCATTGTCCAGGCAGCAAAGGACTACCATTGCGACATGATTTTTATCGGCAGTCATGGGCGCAGCGGCTTGTCACGGATCTTGCTGGGCAGTGTGACGACCAAGGTTTTGTCGCTGACTCATACTTCGGTATTGGTCTATCGTGTCAAGGACGAACCTAAGTAAGCGGGTCACGACTCATAAGCAGAGTTATCTTTCTCCTGCGTACCGAAGTTTACAGAGCCCCTAAATTCCCTGCTAATAGTGTGGGATTTAGGGGCTCTGTCTGGCTTATGATAGCTAATGATTAGAGTTCAGGTGTGGCAGCCGTCGTTGCCCGTGAGACTCTCGGAGAAAAATATGACAATCAAAGTTGGCGATCGCGTACCTGATTCGACCTTGACTGAGTTCATCGAAACCGAAACAGCAGGTTGCACTCTGGGACCCAATGCCTTCCAGGTCGCTGATCTGGTTAAGGGCAAAAAGATTTTGATGTTTGCTTTGCCTGGTGCCTTCACACCCACATGCTCCGCGAAACACGTCCCGAGCTACCTTGAGCATTTTGATGCGATCAAGGCAAAAGGCGTTGATGAAATCTGGTGCGTGGCCGTTAATGACGCCTTCGTGATGGGTGCCTGGGGCCGTGACCAGAAAGTCAACGGCAAAATCCGTATGATGGGTGATGGTTCGGCTGCCTGGACCAAAGCTCTGGGCCTGGAACTCGACCTGATTGCACGTGGCATGGGTGTGCGCTCACAGCGCTACGCAGCCTACCTGGAAGACGGCGTTGTCAAAGTCTTGCACGTAGAAGGTCCTGGCGCATACGAAGTCAGTGATGCCGCTTCTATGCTCAAAGCGATTTAAACGCACTGAGTTTTTTTGAGGTGTGAGTCCATACAGCAGGCAAATTTGATCTAGTGCCATTTAAGAATTAAAAAATCCGCCGTTCACTATGAATCGGCGGATTTTTTTAATACTGTTAGCGAATCACCGAAGTGATTCACCTTACTGATTAAACTTCGTAGGCAGATTCGCCATGTGAAGTAATGTCCAGACCTTCACGTTCCTGATCTTCAGGTACGCGCAGACCGATCACGATATCAACCAGTTTGAATGCAATGTAAGAAACCACTGCTGACCAGATGACGGTAGTGATGACGCCCTGGCACTGAATCCAGACTTGGCTGGTGATTGAGTAGTCAGGGGTGACTTTGTCTGTTACGTAGTCAAATACACCCGTACCGCCTAATGAAGGTGCTGCAAACACACCTGTCAAGAGCGCACCCAGGATGCCGCCCACGCCATGCACACCGAATACGTCGAGTGAGTCGTCTGAACCCAGCATCTTTTTCAGACCTGTCACACCCCAGAGGCAGCAGATACCAGCCAGTGCGCCAATTGCCAGCGATCCCATCGGGCCGACAAAGCCGGCAGCAGGTGTGATGGCAACCAGACCCGCTACACAACCAGAAGCACCACCAAGCATGGAAGGCTTGCCACGTGTCAGCCACTCGGCAAATGTCCAGCTCAGTACAGCAGCAGCAGTTGCCAGGTAGGTATTGACGAATGCAAGTGCAGCACTTCCGTTGGCTTCGAGTGCAGAGCCAGCGTTAAAGCCAAACCAGCCAAACCAGAGCAGTGAGGCGCCAATCATGACAAAGGCCATGTTGTGCGGCTTCATGGATTCTTTACCGTAGCCGATACGCTTGCCAATGACAAACGAACCCACCAGACCTGCGATAGCTGCGTTAATGTGTACAACCGTACCGCCTGCAAAGTCCAGCACACCTTTCTGGAACAACCAGCCTGCTTTAGCAGTCATCGCGTCGAGTGAGGCAGCGTCTTTGATGTCATCTGGACCAGGCCAGAACCAGACCATGTGTGCGATTGGCAAATAGCTGAAGGTGAACCAGAGCACCATGAAGCACAGAATGGCCGAAAACTTGGCACGTTCTGCAAAGGCGCCAACGATCAGGCAGCAAGTAATGGTCGCAAACACTGCCTGGAAGGCCATGAACGCAAATTCAGGAATCGCCACGCCTTTGCTAAATGTCGCAGCAACGGTGTCTGGAGTAATGCCTGAGAGAAACAACCGGTCGAATTTTCCGATGAATGCGTTGCCTTCAGTAAAAGCAAGACTGTATCCATAGACTGACCAGAGGACGGTGATCAGAGAAAAGATCACCATACATTGCATCATGATCGACAAGATGTTTTTGGCGCGGGTCAGGCCGCCGTAAAACAGTGCCAGACCAGGAAGCGTCATCAGCAGCACAAGTGCGGTAGACAACAGCATCCAGACGGTATCGCCTTTGTTCGGTACGATTGCAGCAGCCGCTGCAGGTGCTTCAGCTGCAGCGGGAGCGGCTGCCTGGGCAGCGGCAACAGGCTTGGCATCTTCAGCATAAGCGAGCGAGGAGACCGAGAGGTTTACGCCTCCGACTGCCAGGGCCATCGCGCAAACGGCGAGGCATCGTTTCATGAGAGTTAACATTTTTATCCTTCCCTTAGAGTGCTGACGGACCGGTGTCACCGGTGCGAATGCGAATGACGTGTTCGAGTTGCGATACAAAAATCTTACCGTCGCCGATTTTACCGGTATGTGCGGATTTCTGAATGGCTTCGATTGCCTGATCCAGGATCTCATCGCTGACAGCGGTTTCGATCTTCAGTTTTGGCAAAAAGTCGACAACATACTCGGCGCCACGATACAGCTCAGTATGGCCTTTCTGACGACCGAAACCTTTAACTTCAGTCACGGTGATGCCAGATACGCCGACTTCTGAAAGAGCTGCACGCACCTCGTCAAGCTTGAAATGCTTAATAATTGCAGTGATCAATTTCACGCGGTTCTCCTTAGTAGGAATTAAAAGGTTTTGGTCAGGGAGATCAGGAAGCCACCCTTGCCCAGATTGCTGGTGTTTGAGTTCGAGTAGGCGTAGTTCTTGGCGTTGGTACCAACATAAGCCATGGAGCCCGCTAAGCCATAACCAAAATCTTTGGTTACACCAAGCTTCCAGTCAGTGTAGGAGAACAGTGAGCTGTTTGACACGCTGCCATCCAGCACATTGCCTGCAACATACTGATAGCCAGCATGGGCGTTCAATGACATACCCCAGATACCGGTGTCGTAGTTCAAGGTCAGGTCGGTGTAGTTAGAGCCTGTACTGTTGACCGTACCAAAGATTGGTGTGACGGCATACGAAAACTTCACAAAGCCTGTGAGAGCATCAAACGTGAAGTTTTGAGCGATATAGAGTTCTGTCGTATTGGGGTTCTGGATAAAACCAGTCGATCCAGATGTTGGGTAGTAGTACTGCAACACGCCGAAGTCAGCGACAAAACCTTTGGACCAGTCATGTTTGTAACCTGCATAGAAGTCCATTTCGATCGGTGCTGAGGTGTTTTGGCCACCCATCGAGGCTGTATCTGAAATCCAGCTAATGGAGGAGTTCCAGTTACCGATATAAAAACCACTTTCGTGCGCATAGTCAAAACCGCCCTGGATCGCAGGCTTGAAGTTTGATTGCGAGATTCCACGATAGCGGTAGTCGTTAGTCAGCGTGACGTTGGCAGTCAGCGGGCCTGGATCAGCTGCGGCAGGCGCTGCAGGAGCATCTTCTGCCTGGGCTGAGTGGGTCAACAGGGCGCCTGATAGGGCTGTTGCAAGAATAGACAATGTGAGTACAGACTTTCTTAGCGATTTCATATCGAGCCCTTTTGTTGAGTAAATTCATGTTTGTGATTTATTCAAAGCAAAAAGCGTGCCAATTTAATCGCGTGTAACAGGATTGTAACGTTGATGAAAATGAAACCTTTTATCTTTTAGCAGCACATGTTTTGCACAAACATGGTGCGCAATGGTATTTTTTGCATCATTTTGGTGCTTTATTAGCGTTGCGGAATCATCGCAGATCACATGAACCTGTATTGCTGTTTGGATTTCCGGAAGGTCGCTGAGCGTCGGAGAATGTCAATTGATTACCGCCTGCGTGCTTGCTTTTATACATGAGTTCATCGGCGTTTTGTAGCACTGCACTAAGTTGACTTTCTTCGTCAACAAATAGAATGCCTCCAATGCTTGCTGTGCAGTGGCATGTTATTAGCTGATCAGAGTTGTCGATATTTTTTAGAGTTAGGCAATAAGGCTCACCTAGACGGCGGACAATCTTCTCGCCAAAACGACGTGCCATCTTGAGTGCTTCCTGCCTGTTTTGTGAGATCTCGCTTAACAGAATGACAAATTCATCACCGCCAAATCTAGAAACCGTGTCTGATGCACGTATGGAGGAACTCAGTCTTTTTGAGACCTCTTTCAATAATAAATCTCCTGCGAGATGACCGAACTCGTCATTGCAAGGTTTGAACTTATCTAAATCTATGAAAAAGAGCGCGGAATATGATTGGTTTCTATTACATGAAAGCATGATCTGATGCATGCGATCTTCAAAAAGTCGCCGGTTGGGCAAGTTAGTTAACGGATCGTATAGGCTGTTTTTGAGTGCTTCAATTTCTAATTGTTTACGGAATGAAATATTTTCGATCGTATTAAAGAAATGGATAAATTGTCCCTGATCGTCAAAATGAGGGGCTGTCCCCATGGAAATCCAGACGGTAGACCCATCTTTGTGTCGACAGGCGAGGTCGCCGGAAAATAGCTGTTTATTCTGGATGGCATTGGAGATTGTTTCAATAGTTTTAGCATTCTCCTTGAGCCTGTAAAAAAAGTCGTATAGCTGCCCAATCGACTCGTCTACGCTATAACCCGTTATATGTGTGAAAGCCTGATTGAAATAGATGATCTTAAGTTCGGGGCCAACCAGCACTACACCAATGCCTATTTGATCCAAACCTGAGATGATGCTTTTTGGATAATCAATACTATGGATTGTTACAACAGGTTTTTTTTTGGCAGCCATTGTTCTTGCTCTCTATTGTGGGTCTGACGCTAACCTTTTTACGATTTATATCATTAAATCAATAAACATTGTAAAAAAAAAAATCAATATAGAACCTATCATTACCAGCTGCGTCGATGAATGTTATACAGCCAAGGCGATGATTTTTAATAAAAATGAAGTATTCACATACGTTTTGGCAATAGAGTATTTCAAGATACTTTTCACATTGCAATTTGCTATTCTTAGTTGCAATATGGACGTGGTGGTTCTTGCGATGCAATAAGAAAACTACCTTTGTCAGTGCCAGCGAGGGGGTTTATATGTCAAAAGTTCCGATTCCCAGTGATCTCAATAATCGATACCTGCCATCCGTGTCAGGTATTAACCGAGTCTGTAATTCAAAGCTTTCAACTCTCACGGGCGGAATTTCGCCCATTGCGCTTGAGCTGGCTTATGAAGACTGGCTCTTGCATCTTGCCATCAGTCAGGATGAGCGTCTCATTCTTGCAAAGGAGGCAAGCGACCTTTGTACAAAATTCATATCAAATTTCTTGCTCAGCTCGTCCACGCAGTATGTCAGTGAGGACAGCGCAAAGCAGGATAAACGGTTTGCACATCCTTCCTGGAGTGCTATGCCCTTTGCGATGCTGGCGCAATCGTTTTTGATGACCCAGCGGTGGTGGGATACTGCCGTGCAGATCGTGCCCGGTGTGTCAAAACACCACAAGGATATGGTACGGTTTACGATCCGACAACTCCTGGATGTGAATAATCCCGCCAATTTTGTTTTGACCAATCCAGAGGTCTTAAAACTGACCTATGAATGCTCAGGTAAAAATCTGGTGGCAGGTTTTTTTAATCTTCTGGATCGCATGAACCGAACCCAGAATAATCTCCCTCCGCACGGCTCAGAAAATTTTGTCGTGGGACAGCAGTTAGCAAACACACCAGGAAAAGTCGTCTATCGCAATCGTTTAATCGAATTGATTCAATATGCTCCCAGTACGGAACAGGTCCAGGCAGAGCCTGTCTTGATCGTATCGGCCTGGATTATGAAGTATTACATTCTCGACCTCTCACCTAAAAACTCTCTGATTAAATATCTCGTTGACAACGGGCATACTGTCTTTGCGATTTCGTGGCTCAATCCTGAGTCAGAGGATAGGGATTTAGGTATTGAAGACTACCTGGATCTCGGAATCATGCAGGCACTGAAGGCCATCAACATCATCATTCCTGAGCAAAAGGTAAACGGTGTTGGGTATTGCCTGGGCGGCACCTTGCTGGCAATTGCTGCTGCGTCCCTTGTGGGGGATCAGAACGAGCGGTTTAGTTCACTTTCATTTTTTACAACTCAGGTCGATTTTACCGAGCCCGGAGAGCTTTCATTATTCATTGACGAAAGCCAGATTTCCTTTCTTGAAGATGTGATGTGGGAAAAGGGATATCTCGACATTAAACATATGAATGGTGCGTTCCAGTTGCTGAATTCAACCGATCTATTGTGGTCTCGCATTGTCAAAAATTATTTGAAAGGTGAGAACCAAGAGTTGACGGATATGGCGGCATGGAATGCTGATGGCACAAGGTTGCCCTTCACGATGCATTCCGAATATCTTCGAAAACTCTTTTTAAGTAACGACCTGGCAAGTGGGCGGTTTAGAGTTAAAGGTGTTCCGATCGCGCTCACCAATATTCATTGCCCCATTTTTTGCATTGCAACCGAAAAAGATCATATCGCCCCTTGGAAATCTGTTTATAAGATGAATCTGCTAACCGATGCAGAGATGACTTTTTTACTGACTTCAGGTGGACACAATGCAGGGATCGTCACGCCTCCCGGGGTGCCAGACAGGAGCTTTCAAATGTTATCCCGCGTAGAGGGGGGTGATTATATTGATCCCGAACAATGGTTGATCGACGCACCTTACTACGAAGGGTCATGGTGGCCTGCTTGGGAAAATTGGCTCAACCAGAAGTCTGGAGGTTTGCGGCCATTACCTGCCATGGGTATGCCTGGTCGTGGTCATCGGCCGTTAGTGGATGCACCCGGAACTTACGTCATGAAAAGATAGTCACAGCGAGAAGAGATATAAAAAAGATGAAATGATCACCAGCCTGTTTAGTTCGTTTCATTACATATTTAAGGTATTGATTGGAAGCCCAGTCAATCATTGAATGGCTGGAATTGTTAGTCTGGGCGTTACGCTTCTTATAGGAGAAGAAAATGAAACAAGACCACAATTTTGGGGATTTTAGTGCCATTCAGCGTAAGTATATCGAGTCGATGTTTGGCTTGAACAAAGTTCTTTTGGCGAGTTCGCAAGACATCACAGAGATGAACTTTAATATGCTTAAAGAGTTTATGGCGTATGGCAAAGTAACGCTTGAAGACTTTGTCAAAGCAAATGAGTTCAAAGATCCTGCTGTGAACTTCCAGTCGGAAAATATCAAAGAGTTAATTGAAAATTTAACGATTCACCACACTCAATTCAGTAAAAACTTGCATCGTGAAAGGCAAAAACTGACGGGGATTGTTAATAAATGCATGACGGAATCAAGGGGTGAGTTGGAACACTTGTTTAAATTCATAGGTGCAGCTATGCCCAATGAGTTAAGCAGTTTGTCACCTGATTTAAAATCATTTTTTGAGAAGGCGATGCAGGGTTATTCTCAAGTCTATGAGACCGCAACGCATTCGAATGGTGCAATTCTTAAAAGTCCAAAAGGTTTGCCTGCGTCTAGCAGGGGGACGTAATACGGATTTGTTGCGTACATGCCCAGCCATATTGATTGTCTGAACTTAATATGTCTGGCATGTATGATGGACGTTGCTGTGTAACGTGTCAGTGCGGCAGTGGTATGAACAAGGTGGCCGATCTTGAAATTACTTACGAGATTATTTAAAAAACCTGAGTCTTCAGGATTTCGTGAGGCGTTTGAGCAATCTTTTGACGCGATTGTGCAGGCAGACTCTACCGGTAAGATTGTTCTTTTTAATAGAGCTGCTGAGTTGCTGTGGGGCTATGGCTGTGCAGAAATCATCCGTAAGGACGGTAACAAAATCTGGGGGTAGTTGTCTGTCTCAAAAATTTATTTGAACGACAAGATGATCTATACCGGTTTTCTAAAGAATACGAATCAGGAACATATTAATCGTCACAATACAAATATCGCCATGAATGGGGTGTTGAATTCAAGCAATCAGATCAGTCAAATTGTTACCGTACTCAATGAGATTGCCGCACAAACCAAATTGTTATCTCTAAACATCCGTATTGAGAATCTGGACAAGTCTTTCAGGCATGAGGAATAAGAGTGTCTGGAGTATGTCTTTGACCCTAGCAGGTTACGAGCAGGCAAAAAAATCGCACAACAAATTTTGATGCGAGTCTGAAGGTACTCGAACTTAAATAAATAAATGCTAAATGGCGGGCGAATGTCTGCTATCAGTGATCGCCAACAAACAGCCCGCTGGTCGAATACTCAGCGATTGTGTTCAGGGTGGTGGATGTAATAAACATCTGTGCCATGCAGTTAGGCAAGCACCGGAGGAACAGAAATGTCATCACTGCGAAAAAACGAAACTTCGACTCAGCGCAGTGTGTTCGTGGCTAACATGTGATGCGCTTCCTTTGACAAAGCTTGCGATCACACTCAACACCCGTGTCAACCATCGCTAATTGACGATATTCTGGCCAGTTAGAAAATTAAGCATTTATTTTTGAATAAATAATACCAATTACTTTAACCGAACTACATAAAAGAGTGGGTATTTCACGGCATCGTGACCGATGATTTCACAGCGGGGGACTCGGCTCGTAGCATCATAGTGCTCGCGGATGAATCTCAAAAGCTACCTGAATTGTCCACTGAGTCGGCGGGCAAGATTGTAGAATTGATTGCAGGTACCAAAATCCGTATTGCTAGTCTGGATAAGTTTTTCAGGCACCAGGAATGACTTGTATATATTTTATATTCTCTGCAAGGCCCAATTTCTGGCGATCAAAGATGGTCATTTTCATGAGATTTTTTTGAGGATCCTTGATCAAACTCAAACCCATCTTTAAACACTTTTAGGCAGGCGTCCACCACTTCTGCATCGAATAAAGTTCCGCGACCAGCATCAACGGTCTCCAAAGCAATTTGTAACCCCGGTGTATTTCTGTATGGCCTACGGCTAGACATGGCCTCTATAGTATCTGCAACAGCCAAAACTCTTGCCTCAAGGATGATTTCACCATCTTTCAATTGGTTTGGGTATCCAGATCCATCTAAACGTTCATGATGTTGAAGAATGATTTGAGCAACTGGCCAAGGAAATTTCATATTCTTAACAACATCAAAACCAGCCCGGGCATGGTTACGCAGCATTGCTATCTCAAAAGTATTTAAAGCGTCTGGTTTGGTAAGGATTTCTGAAGGTACAGCCATCTTGCCAATATCATGAATTTTGGCCGCAAAACGAATGCCATCGATCATATGTGAAGCAAGTTTGAGCTCCTCGCCAATAGCGACGGCTAGCATGGCGACTCGAATTTGATGACCCGCAGTATAAGAATCTCTTTTCTCAATCAATGATGAAAAAGCACCAGACATTTCTTCGAAACTCGCGCAAACGTCTTTTCGATATTGTTCCAATATCCGCTCAGTTTCTTTTTGCTTAGCCATATCCCTAATGAGGCACTGAATGATGGGATGGTGATCCAAATCGTAAACATTGCTAATAAACTCAGCTTCGATAATTTCTCCCGTCCTACTCATAAGAGGTAGATTGTTGTATCGAATATAGCCATGACCTTTAAGAACCTTTAGTGCAGCTAGGGCAGCCTCTTTGTCGAGGATGGCGCCGATTTCCCATAACTGCTTGCCAATTAACTCTTCCTTAGAAAACCCCAATAATTTAAGAATGAATGGGTTTGCGTCCTGAATGGTTCCAGTTTCAAAATTTAGAACCAATATACCGTCTTGCGAGGCGTCAAAAAGCCTTTGGAAATGATGAATCGACTCTACTAGCCCCGTTGGCCACTTCAAACTCCCCCACCTTTGGCCGGTCAAACTCCCCCAGGCAGGATTAGTTAATTATCAATCAACAGTGCCATCGCGCGCAAGGCGCGCGGTGGCTTCTTTAAGTCGGTAGCTT